>MDSV01083959.1_pt1 | contig 1038928 bp, 983 predicted proteins | sample 810851 | NCBI WGS metagenome assembly MDSV01 (sample SAMN05326640, study PRJNA326480) | marine metagenome | isolation source: seawater | place: Atlantic Ocean: North East | collected 2012
CCTTCCTGTGCCTCGGCCCCGCCGATGGCGGCGGCGATGCCCCGTGCCTCATGCTCCATCTGGGTTTCCAGCGAGGTTACGCTGCTGTCGAGTAGGAGCTGTTTGGTGACCGAGAAGGCCTGTGCCGGTCCGGCGGCTATGTCGCGGGCCATTTTGAGTGCGGCGGCGTGCAACTGATCTGCCGGGACAACCCGGTTGACCAGTCCCCAATCCTCGGCCTCGGCAGCGCTCAGCGTGCGGTTGGTCAGGGCCAGATCATAGGCACGGCGGAGGCCGACCGCACGGGCGAGGAAATAGGTCGAGCTGCCGTCCGGGGTCAGGCCGACCTTGGTATAGGCCATGGTAAAACTGGCATTGTCCGAGGCGATGGCGAGATCGGCCATGGCGGTCAGGCTGACCCCGGCACCACCGGCATTGCCATTGACCGCAGTAATCAGGATCGGGCGCATCCGGGCAAAGCGGCTGATGGCACCATGCAGAAAGGTGACCATCTCCTTGATCATCGCACCGGCTGCCGGTCCGGCCTTGGCGAAAACCGTGAGGTCACCACCGGCACAGAACAGCTTGTCGCCCTTCGCGGTCAGCAGCACCGTGCGGATCGACGGATCCTCGTCGCAGGCGATTGCCACCTTGAGCAGGTCGCGGCACATAACGTCATTGAGGGCATTGGCTGCTTCCGGGCGGTTGATCGTGACAATCGCCACGGCCCCGTCGCTTTCGCTGTCCCGTTCGAACAGCAGGGTCTCAAGCTCGAGATTGGCGGATGTGATGGCGGTGCTCATTGGCGCTGGTTTCTCCCGGATGGCGGCTTATATTGATGGACGCTTATGTTTGCGGCTTATGCTTGCTTGCGAAGCAGCTACCGGATTTAACACAGGTAACAACAAGCCTGACCAAAAACTTTACGGGAAACGCCATGTCATTCGAATTTCGTACCGTCCCGCATATCATCAGCGAGACCGGCTGTACCGCCAATCTCGGCAACATTCTCGCCGATCATGTATCCTCCCGCCGGATCATGGTGGTCACCGACAAGGGGCTGGTCGATGCCGGTGTTATTGCGCCGGTGCTGGACAGCCTGAAGGCCGCAGAATTTACCGTCACGGTTTTCGATGCCGTGGTCGCCGATCCGCCGGAAGCATTGGTCGAAGCCGCCGTGGTGCAGGCACAGAACAACGAGGTTGGTGTCGTGCTCGGCCTCGGTGGCGGCTCCTCGATGGATGTGGCCAAGCTGGTATCGGTGCTGGCCATCGGCACCCAGAAGCTGTCGGAAATGTACGGGGTTGGTAACGTTACCGGCGGTCGCTTGCCGCTGATCCAGATTCCGACCACGGCGGGTACCGGTTCCGAGGTGACGCCGATCTCGATTGTCACCACCGGCGAGACCACCAAGCTGGGCATTGTCTCGCCGCAGCTCTATGCCGATATCGCCATTCTCGATGCACAGCTGACCACCGGCCTACCCGCCAGGCATACGGCAGCGACCGGTATTGATGCCATGGTCCATGCGATCGAGGCCTATACCTCGAAGCTGAAGAAGAACCCGGTTTCCGACGCTCTGGCGCGGGAGGCGCTGCGGCTGCTCGCCGGCAATCTGGTCAAGGCCTGTACCCATGGCGATGATCTGGTCGCGCGACAGAACATGCTGCTCGGTGCCATGCTGGCCGGACAGGCCTTTGCCAATGCACCGGTGGCGGCGGTCCATGCCCTTGCCTATCCCATCGGCGGCATCTTCCATGTGCCCCATGGCCTGTCCAATGCGCTGGTCCTGCCGCATGTGCTGCGCTTCAACGCCACGGCTGCCGCGCCGCTCTATGCCGAACTGGCACCGATCTTCAAACCCGGTGCCGAGGGCAGCGACGAGGCACTGACGGTGACCCTGATCGAGGCGCTGGACGAACTCGCCGATGCGGTCGCCATCGACAAGCGTTTGAGCGATGTGGGCATCAATCACAACGACCTGCCGCGTATGGCCGAGGATGCGATGCTGCAGACCCGGCTGCTGATCAACAACCCGCGCGAGGTCACACAGGACGACGCGCTGGCCATCTATCAGGCGGCGCTCTGATAATGGATTTCAATCATGGCTAACGAGCGTCCGCAGCCGCCGGTCCGGGCGGATTTTCGTCAGTTCGAGACGGTGAATACCGCCTGGTCGGACAATGACATGTATGGCCATGTCAATAATGCCGCCTATTATCGGTTTTTCGATACGGCGGTGAACCGCTATCTGATCGAGGCCGGTGTTCTCGATCCCATGTCGAGCGCGGTTGTCGGGCTGGTGGTGGAAACCGGCTGCCGGTTCTTTGCCCCGGCGAGCTTTCCGGAACAGCTCGATATCGGCATCACCGTGCCCCGGATCGGCACTTCCTCGGTGCGCTATGAATTGGGCGTGTTCAAGCAGGGCGAGGACAGCGCCGTTGCCGCCGGGTTTTTCGTCCATGTCTATGTGGATGCGGCAAGCCATCGACCAACGCCGATACCTGATGCATTACGGGATGTTCTGACCGCCGGTTTACTGTCTCACGCTTAGTTTACCGGCGCGCGATTACCGTTTGCTTGTTCCGATACCGGGCTTTTCCCAAGTATCAATTTAACAACGAGCGGAATGCCCTGTCTCTTTCTTGTTCTGAGCATTCCGGAACATGATTTTTCAAAGGTAATCACATGGTCGATTTTACATTCCACACAGTTGAATCCGCACCCGAAGCCTCCAGGGAAGCGCTTGCCGCTGCCGCCAAGAAGGTGGGCTTCGTGCCAAACCTTTACGCAGCACAGGCGGAAGCGCCTCTCGCGCTCAAGGCGTATCTGCAACTCAGCCAGACAATAGCGGAAAATTCGACGTTCTCAGCGACCGAGCAACAGGTCGTGTTCTTTACCGGCAATACCTATCATGGCTGCACATTCTGTGTTGCTGCCCATACCGCGATCGCGAAAGGGCAGAAGGTGCCGGATGATGTGATTGAGGCGCTGCGTAACGAGCAACCGCTTGCCGATGCCAAGCTCGAAGCCCTGCGCCAGTTTGCCTATAAGGTCATCGACCAGCGCGGTTGGGTCAGCGATGCGGATACTCAGGCATTTCTCGATGCCGGATATGAGAAGGCGCATGTTTTTGAAGTAATCACGCTGGTCGGGCTGAAGGTGCTGTCAAATTACAGCAATCACTTTGCCCATACCCCGCTGAACGATGCCTTCAAGCCATTTGAATGGACCGATCCGAAAAGCGTCGCGGCTGAATAAATCGACGTTCAGGTCGCAAAGGAAAATGAAAAGGCCCGGCAACTGATGCGCCGGGCCTTTTTGTGATTCAACGGGTGTCGGGATCAGTGTTTGTGATGCCCGCCATCATGATCGTCGCCATGATCATCATCGTGATCCATGTCGTGATCATGCTCCATATGGCCATGATGGCCATCATGCTTGTCGGCACCGGCGGCGACGCCCTCGACGGCGATTTCCACCTCGATCGTGCCTGCCTTCTCAAAGGTCAGGGTCATGGGGAAGCGCTCGCCCTCGACCAGCGGCTGGGTCAGGCCCATCAGCATGATGTGCAGACCGCCCGGCTCCAGTGCCACATTGCCATTGGCCGGGACCGGAACGCCGCCCTCGACCTCACGCATTCTCATGACGCCATCGGTCATTTCCATGGAGTGCAACTCGACCTTGCCGGCCCGGTCGGATGACGCGGCGATCAGGCGGTCATTGTCACCGGCATTCTCGATACGCAGATAGGCGGCACCGGCACGGGCCGGCCCCGCGGTCGCACGGGCGAAGGGATGGTCGATATGCAGATTGCCGAGCTTGTATTCATGGGCCTCGGCAAGGCTGCCAACAGTGAGTGTAGTGGTGGCCACAAGGGCAGCAGCCAGTACGGATTTAAGGATGGTTTTCATAGTGGTTCTCTCGTGATGCTGATGTGATCGAATTGCGCTCGTGAATGGCGCGTCAGGCATCAGGCGAGAGGCGGTGCCCGTGGATGGGTCTGCAGTTCAGGTCTTGTGGGGATCGCCTGTTCGCTAAAGGCGATGGGATCGCCGTGGTCATGATCCATGACCGGCAGCGCAGGGCTGCTGGTTGGGGTCAGGGCGAGGCTGGTGAGGGCGAAGGCGCAGGGTGTTACGTGATGTTCGTGATCCGGCTGTTCCTGCGGATCGCCGGTATCGTCAATTTGTATCCCATCGGCATTGATGGTGATGGTTTCCGCACCCCCAGCGGTACAGATCACCATGGTCAGATACGGGCTGTCCGATGCGGTGTCACCCGGACCTAAGCGCGGCATATATCCAGCCGGGATCAGGCCGACCACCAGCATCGCGGCCATGAGTATCCATGTGCCGATCAGGTGCCCGCGACCGGTTGCCGGTCGGTGATGTCGGTATTTCTGCCCGCCTGTCATGGCAGCGCTTATGGCGCAGCGATCAGTTCCTGCCAAGCAGAAAGCCAATCGCTGCGCCGTAAGGTCACAAACCGCAGGGTTTATGTTGGGGAGAGAGGTCTATGCTTCCCCATGACCGTGGTGATGGGCGCCACGGTTATGGGTGCGGTCATAGAGACGGGCGACAATGCGGCTCGCGGTGCGCTCGCAGAGGAAGGGGAGAATGGCGTGGATCAGGGCGGAAAATGCGGCGAGGAACAGCAGACCGCTGAATTTGGCGGCAAAGGCCATGTGCTGGAAATAGCTCTCATCAACCGAATGGGGGTGGGTGGTGAACAGTCGGGTAACGGCTTCCATGACGCTTGCTCCTGATTGGGCCTCGTTTGAGGTTCGGTTTGCGGCTCGAAATTACGGGTATTCTGCCATGTCCTGCGCGATTTTATTTCCCAAACTTCACGGTAAATGGGCTTAACGACGAGAAATATTCCCGTTATAGTTCTTTGTATGAGTGATTTTGACCAGCAGGATCGGCGCATCCTGAAAGAACTGCAACGTGATGCCGGACGTCCGGTTGAGGAACTGGCCGAGGTGATCGGCCTGTCGCGCAATGCCACCTGGCGGCGGATCAAGCGGCTGGAGGAACAGGGCGTGTTGCGGGGTCGGGTGGCGCTAGTCGACCCGGATGCGCTCGGTCTCGGCCTGATCGTCTTTATCTCGGTCAAGACCGACCGTCATGATGCCGACTGGGCCGGAAAGTTCGCCGCCGTGATACGCGACTTTCCGGAAATCCTCGGTGCCTATCGGACCGCGGGCGATCAGGACTACCTGCTGCGTGCCCGGGTTGGTGACGTCAAAGCCTATGACAGTCTCTACCAGCGCCTGATTGCGCGGCTGGAGCTGAAGGACGTGACCGCCAGCTTCGTCATGGAGGAAATCAAGGAAACCACCGAACTGCCGGTTGCCTGATCCCGGATTTCAGTGATCGACCGTCAGCACCAGCTTGCCATGCATTTCGCCGCTGTCCATCAGGCGATGGGCTTCGGCGGCGTCGGCGAGGGGGAAGGTCTCGTATATCACTGGCCTGATCTTGCCCTCGACCACATAGGGCCAGATGGTTTGTGACAGCTCGGTACAGAGGCGGGCCTTTTCCGCCGGGCTGCGCGGGCGGAGCAGCGAGCCGGACAGGTGCAGGCGTCGGCCCATGACCCGGCGTATGTCGATGCTGGCCTGATGGCCGCGCAGCACGGCGATCGAGACATGATGGCCTTGCGGGGCGAGGCATTTGAGGTTGCGGTTCACATAGTCGCCACCAACCATGTCGAGCACTGCATGAACCCCATGGCCATCGGTCATTGCCAGCACCTCATCGACAAAGTCATGGGTCTTGTAATTGATTGCATGGACCGCGCCGAGATCGGTGCAGAGCTGTGCCTTGTCGTCGGACCCGACCGTGACAATCGCGCGGGCACCGATGGCTTTCGCCATCTGGATCGCGGTGGTGCCGATGCCGCTGGAGCCGCCATGGATCAGGGCGATCTGTTCCGGTTGCAATTCCCCGTCCTCGAACAGATTGGCCCAGACGGTAAACAGCGCTTCCGGCAGGGCGGCGGCGTCCGCGAGTTTCACGCTTTCGGGTACCGGCAGGGCGTGGCGGGCATCGACAGCGGCATATTCGGCATAACCGCCGCCATGGCAGAGCGCGCAGACCCGGTCGCCGATCGACCAGCGGGTAACGCCGTCACCAACTGCCGCCACCGTACCGGCGACCTCAAGGCCGAGCAGGTCGCTGGCATCTTCCGGCACCTTGTACAGCCCCTGTCGCTGCAGCACATCCGGGCGGTTGATCCCGGCGGCGGCAACCCTGATCACGATCTGTCCGGGCTTGACTTTCGGCACGGACCGAGTGGCCGGGTAGAGGTTTTCCGGGCCGCCGGGTTCGCGGAGCTCGATTACCTGCATGGTGCCGGGAAGTGCGGTGGCCATTTTTGCCTCATGTCATGCGTTGGTCAGTACGCTGGTGGCGCAGCCGATCTGTTTGTCAGCTCTAGATAGCAGGTAGTTCCTTATCCCGCATAACCAATAGCTTATCGATGGAAAAGCTACCGGATTGAAGCGCAGCCGGACCGCGCCGGATAAAGGCCACCACGGGCGTAATACGAATTTCGCTGATGATGTCCGGTCTGCAGGTATGCAATATCAGCAGCTTGAAGATGGTATTGGTCAATGCCGGCTCATCGGCGAAATAGGCATTGGGTCCCTGATAGTTTGCCCAATGTGCCCAGCCCCAGTCCTCGATTGCATAAAGCCCGTCTTCACGCAAAAGTGGGAACAGGGTTTCAAAGGCCACCTCGGTTGGTTTCTGTCGGTGGGAAGCATCATCAACCACAAAATCAAGTGGCTGCATGTTCCCATCACCATAATCAAAAACCTTCTCACAGATTGACAGCACCCGGCTTCTATTGGCTTGATCCACACCATAATGGGTGCTGAGCGAGCGTTTTTCGGCCTTGGCAAGTTCAATCACGTCCTTAAGCGCAGATACAATGTCGATACTCAGGTCAATCGCCGTGTGCCGTGAAGGGCGAAATGCCAGATTATAGAAGGCGACAGATCCGCCGCGCCGAATGCCCAGTTCGAAGATATTATCGATTTTGTTGTCTTTGAATGTATCGATATACAAATCAACCAGTTTCTTGTTCTTCATTAAAATGAAGTTGTGAGGTGATGATTTGTTTGTTTTGACGTCTTTGCCTGAGTCAAACTTGAACTTAAAATCCCCTATGGAAAGATGTGATTGAGTTAAAGAAATGTCAGTCATCGTCTGAATTGCTTGATGTGTTATCCGTTGGGGACGCCCAATTGTGCGATGGCAGCTAATCTGCAATCAGGGAGCAGGGTAAGGTTGGTATTGCGTGATACTTGCAAAACGGGCTGATAAATGCACCGTCTTATCCGCGATCGGCTGTATGTGACGGGGGATAACCGCAAGCTGGCTGGGACTTGGCTGGGAGTAGGCAGGCGGGCCGCATGTCGGCGGAATTGCGCTGGTGCGAAACCGGCTTTGCCACTATAAGCCGCTCCCAGCCGTAAACGAGATGATGTGACGATGAGCGACACACTGGACAAACCGCATATACCGACCGAGGCTCCTGCCGTCGGTATTGTCAGCCTCGGCTGCCCGAAGGCGCTGGTCGACAGCGAGCGGATTCTGACCAAGCTGCGCTCGGACGGTTACCGGATTTCCGGCGATTACAACGATGCCTCTGTCGTGATCGTCAATACCTGCGGGTTTCTCGACAGCGCCAAGGAAGAGAGCCTGAACACCATCGGCGAGGCAATGGCCGAGAATGGCAAGGTGATCGTCACCGGGTGTATGGGGGTTGAGGCCGAGCGTATCCGCGAGACCCATCCGGGTGTGCTCGCTGTGACCGGTCCGCAGCAATATGAGGCGGTGGTCTCCGCCGTCCATGCAGCTGCCCCCCAGACCCATGATCCCTATATCGATCTGGTGCCGCCGCAGGGGCTAAAACTGACCCCGCGCCATTATGCCTATCTGAAGATTTCAGAGGGCTGCAACCATTCATGCAGCTTCTGCATCATTCCCTCCATGCGCGGCAAGCTGGCGAGCCGCCCGGCCGGTGCCGTGTTGCGTGAGGCCGAGAAGCTGGCCGCTGCCGGGGTCAGGGAACTGCTGGTGATCAGTCAGGATACCTCGGCCTATGGCCTCGACATCGGCTACAAGACAAGTCCATGGACGATCACCCGCCCCGACGGCAATCGTGAGAACCGGTCGGTGCGCGCGAAGTTCTATGATCTGTGTGAGGCACTGGGTGAGCTCGGTATCTGGACCCGGCTGCATTACGTCTATCCCTATCCCCATGTGGATGAGGTCATGCCACTGATGGCTGAAGGCAAAATCCTGCCCTATCTCGACATTCCGTTTCAGCACGCTCATCCGGAAATTCTGAAATCCATGCGCCGTCCTGGCAATCAGGTGAAGGTGCTTGAGCGTATCCGGTCATGGCGTGAGCAGGTGCCGGATATTGCCATCCGCTCCACCTTCATCGTCGGTTATCCGGGCGAAACAGAAGAGCATTTCCAGTTCCTGCTCGATTGGCTGAGTGAGGCACAGATTGATCGTCTCGGCTGTTTCAAGTTTGAGCCGGTAGATGGGGCGGCGGCCAATGATTTGCCGGGTCACGTGCCGGAGGCTGTGAAGCAGGAACGTTGGGAACGCCTCATGGCCCATCAGCAGGCGATCAGCGAAAAGCGGCTGGCGGCGAAGGTCGGGCGGCAGATGGATGTGCTGGTCGATGAGGTTGATGAGGACGGCGCAATCGCCCGCTCCTATGCCGATGCGCCGGAAATCGACGGCAATGTTTTTGTTACCGACGGTCAGAATCTGAAGCCCGGCGATATGGTGCCGGTGACGATTGTCGAAGCCAGTGAATATGATCTGTTTGCGGTTCAGAATACTGCCTGATAGGCCTCTGTAACTGGAATCCTGCGGTAAATTGTATCAATCTTAACCAATTGGTTAATTGTCCCCCTTGACCAATTGGTCAATTTGTATGACTGATACTCCGCATTTATTATGAAGCCGATGATCCGACGCGCCGGAAGAAGTTCGCGGTTCCTCGACGGGGAAGGATTAAGCATTTGAAAAAGTTACGCATTGATACGGTTATTCGCATGTGTCGCCGACTTGAGCGTTTGTTCGGGGACCGTATCCAGTCACATCTCAGCACCCTCGGTTATGATGATGTGCCGGCAGCGGCGGTTAGCCTGTTGCCATTGCTCGAGGGCAAGGGCGTGCGCCCGGTGACCCTCGCCAACAAGCTGAAGATTTCCAAGCAGGCTGTACAGCAGAGTCTGAAGCCGCTGGAAACCTCGAAATATGTCGAGACCGTGCCGGACCCGACCGATGGTCGCGGCAAGCTGGTCAAGCTGACCGAGAGCGGCGATACCCTGCTCAAGACCATGCACAAGGTCAAACAGTCGGTTCAGGATGAATTGCGCAGCCAGATTGGCAAAAAGACCTTCAAGAAAATGGAAGAGAGTCTGAACGAGATCGAGGCGATCCTCGATCCCGGTATCCACGACTGATCTTCTCTTAATTACAAGGCACTTTCCGATGTTTTATAAACCCGGCAAGACCGATCCCAAATGGGATCTCGGTCTTGCTCATGATCCGTTCAAGGCACTGGTCCAGCCACGACCGATTGCCTGGGTCTCGACACGCTCGACCGATGGCCGGGACAATCTGGCACCCTACAGCTACTTCAATGCGCTGGCCTCGAAGCCACCGGTGGTGATGTTCTCATCCAACGGCTCGCCGCATTCGATCCGCAATGCCCGCGATACCGGTGAGTTCGTGGTCAACATGGTGTCGGAGGAACTGGCCGACGTCATGAATGCGACCGCGACCAAGGATGATGTCGACGAGTTCGAGCGCGCCGGACTGGAGAAGGCCGCGTGCCATGTGGTGGCCGCGCCGCGGGTGGCGATCGCTCCGGCATCCTTCGAATGCAAGTTGCTGCAGATTGTCGATCTGCCCGGTGATGACAACAAAATGGCGATCGGCGAAGTGGTCGGTGTGCACATCAATGACGCCATTCTGGTCGATGGTCTGGTGCGCAACTGGACCCCGCTCGCACGGCTCGGTTATATGGATTACACCGCTGTTCGCGACGTTTTCAGCATCTCCCGACCAAAATAAATTAGCCGGGTGAGTGGTTTAGGCATGCTGCCCATGTGCTGAATGCGGGCAGGTCGATGCCGGTTACGCTTGCGTAAAGTTACGAGTCGCATTACCTTGTCGGCTATTGGATATCGACCAAGACCGATGCCGATCGAAAGACGACGATTAAACTACTGCGACGCAGGGGCAACCCTGCCCAGTCATACCGGTGAACCCGGCCTTAACCGGCCTCGAATAACACCGGAGAGCCTGATCCTCTTCCGTTCTGACGCTTTTGAGATATTCCACGACCCGTTCGGCGGACGCTTTTGTGCGTCGGACATGACTAACGGCTGGCGTTGCCAGTCATTTAACTAACGGAAAGGATACGGTTATGCCTACAGGCACCGTGAAATGGTTTAATGCGACTAAAGGTTATGGCTTCATCGAGCCCGATGATGGCGGCAAGGACGTGTTCCTGCACATCACCGCAGTTGAGCGCGCCGGGATGAACAACCCAACCGAAGGTCAGCGTATCGAATTTGAACTCGTGACCGACGAAAAACGTGGCAAGACCTCAGCCGGCAACATCAAAGCCGCCTAAGGTTAAGGGCAGTTTCTACTGCCTGCCAAAAGATAACCGGTGTCAGATATCTGACACCGGTTTTTTTGTGCCCGGATGCTGGGCGGGATGACTATTGATCTTTGGGTTCTGTCGGTGGCGGTGGGGCGGGCTCACGCAGATGCCCGCGTACCTGACCATAGGCGAGCATGGCAAACAGGCCGGTACCGCCGATTATATTGCCGATCAGGGCCGGAATCATGAACTGGAACAGGGCGAAGCCCCAGGTTGCCTCGCCGATGAACACCAGCAGGAAGGCTTCGCCGGAACCGGCAACCACGTGGGAAAAGCCACCCATGGCGATCATGTAGGTCACCAGCACAATGACTGCGAACTGGCTTTCCTTGGCATTGGGCAGGATCCAGACCAGTGCTGCAACAAGGAACCCGGCCGGTACACCATAACCGAGGATTTCCAGAAAACTGCGGTCGAGCAGCGGTCGAGAGACGGCAATCATGCCCTGAATGACATCGTCATTGGCGATCCAGCCGCTGGACAGCAGGGCCATCGCCGCTCCGATGCCGATCATATTGGCAAAGAACACAATGCCCCAAACCCGCACCATCTCGCGTATCTTGTTCTTTGTGAACTCGTTCACCACGGGCAGAACCACGGTGATCGTGTTCTCAGTGAACAGCTGCATCCGGCCCAGAACCACGATCAGGAAGCCGACGCAGTATCCGGCATGAACCACGGCATCCTTCCACTGTGCTTCCGGGATGTAGTGGTGGAGGATGCCTTCGGCGAGAACCGAGGTAGACATGACGATCCCGGCGGCAATCGCCGACCAGAACAGCGAGGTGCTGCGCCGTTCCAGCTCTTCCTCGCCCTCGCGCTGGATCATCGAATAGACGACAGGGGCTCGTAATTTGGATCGGCGCTGGGTTTCGCGCTCTTCGCTATAGCTCATTTTTGCTTCATCAGCCGTGGTCATGAATGGTGCTCCGGCAGCCGCAGACGGCTGCCAATACGGTTGGCGTTTGGTGTTTTCTCAATGGAAGTTTAGGTATGTGGAACGCCCAAAGGCTTAACAGATACAAAACGCGCGATAAGGCTGTCCCGTTCGGCGCAAAATAACAAGGCAGTTTAACATGGTTATCCAAACGCCCCCGTTCAATACCGACAGATATGCCGCAGAAATTGCAGCGGCCAAACAGGTTAAAGGGACACCTGAGACGGCGCGCAAGGCCTTGCAGGCTCTTGATCTGACAACGCTGCAGGACAATGCCACGCGCAAGGGAACCGAGACCAAGGCGGAAATCGCCGCATTTCTCGAAACTGCTACGGAATCAGTCGACGGCTCGAAAATCGCTGCCGTTTGCGTCTATCCGAATCATGTGCGCCAGGCAGCCGATGCCACCCGCGGCACCGGTATCGGCGTTGCCACCGTGGTCAATTTCTATGATGGCGATGAGCCGGCCCAGAAGGTTGCTGCTGATACCCGTATGGCGAAGAAGGCAGGTGCCACCGAGATCGATGTGGTGATCCCGTTCAAAACCTTCACCGATCGCTATGACGAGCAGACCGGCGAGGTGCTGAGTGCCACCCGCAAGGCCGCCCCGCTGCAGAAGATGAAAGTGATTCTCGAGACCAACCAGCTGCAGGACACGACCAAAATCTATGAGGCATCCATCGCCGCGATTACCGCCGGTGCCGATATGCTCAAGACCTCAACCGGCAAGAATGACGGCGATGTGACCCTTGAGCACGCAGCGGCCATGCTGGCAGCGATCAAGGATACCGGCATGAATATCGGCCTGAAAATCTCCAAGGGCGTCAAAACCAATGAGCAGGCCGCGCAGTTCATGGCGCTGGCCGACAGCATCATGGGTGAGGGCTGGTCTGCCGATCGTGACAATTTCCGTTTCGGTGCTTCCAGCCTGCGCACCGATCTGGTGGCCAATATGGACCTGCCAGCCGCCAAGCGTCCGGCTGATGCACCTGAATCCAAACCCGGTATGAACGGCGATTATTGATGGTATCCGACGGGTCTGCCGACCTGCCGGAACGTCTGGCCACGGCAACGGCAACGCTCAGTATTGATGATGATACTGCAGCCGCCCATCTGGCGCGGCTGGATGGTTTCGCCACCGCGAATGTCCGTGCGGGCACCGGCGGCCCCTTTGCCGCAGAGCTGTTCATTCACAATCGTAGCACCGGCGATCTGATCAGCCTGTCCGGCCCAATGGGCAATGCGGTCCTGTCCAAGGGGATCGCCAGTGCCCATGCCGAGGCCGAGACGCTGACCGAGGCAACGCTCGAAAAAGCTCTCACTATCCTGAAGGACAATCCCGATGACGACCTGCAGTTGCTGCAGGTTTCCTCAGCCGAGAGCTGCCCTGCCTGCCGTTCCAAGCAGATCGCGTTTCTGCACCGGTTGAAGGCAGAGGGCTGGCCACAGGATGCGCGGATCGAGGTTGTGTTTGCTGCTACCTATGAGGATACGTTCCGGGTCGCCGGGTTCAATGACAAGCCGTATCAGGATGATCTGCTCGGTCAGCTACGGCCACCGATGATCGTCCAGCGCTCGATGGTTTTTGCCGATCTGCCGGAACTGGTGCGGCAAACCGCTGGCCATGTCGGGGCCTTTGCCGGGTGCCTGATGCCCGATCCGTCACAAGCCGGTAGCACATGGTTTGAGCCGGTTGTGGTGCCGGTTCGCGGGTTGAGCATGGAAGTGGCCGCACTGCATAAGGCATCGGCGGCACGCATGGCCGCCGGGATCGACAAGCCATGGCATCTGGGGGCCGAAGGTCCGGCGATGCTCTATACCACCGCCGATCATGTGGGGCCGCTCATGCTGACCGATAGTCAATGGGCTGGCATATCCGAAATTATCCAGATCAGTGACCGCCCTTCGACACCGGCGGAAAGCCCGCTCATCGACAATGCGCCGCTCTTGGCACGCGCCCGGCTGGCCTATAACGCCCATGGGTCGGAACTGATCGTGCATCATCTGCCGGTGGGCACCCACGGGCTGAACAATACCGCCCAGCAGGTCTGGCGCGATGAGGTGATGCAGAGCACGCCCGAGAAGCTCTATAACGGTGTCGACTAGAGCCGTGATGCGCTCTCGAAACCGGTCAGCACACCGACCGCATTGACCGCGATTGCTTCAATGGCATAGCCGCCTTCCATCACGAACTGGGTCGGACGGTTGAGTGCGGCCAGTCGCTCGCCGATCCGTGGAAACGCATCGGTATCCAGCGTGAATTGCGAAATCGGGTCTTCCTTGTAGGTATCAACACCGAGCGAGACGATGATCGCATCCGGGGCGAAATCCTCGATCCGGCGGCAGGCATTCTCGAATGCCTCGGACCAGCGATCCCAGTCACTGCCCCATGGCAGCGGATAGTTGTGGTTGTGGCCATAACCGGCACCCTCGCCAATCTCATCGGCATGGCCGAGGAAGAACGGAAACTCGAAGCGCGGGTCGGCATGGATCGACAGGAACTGCACGTCCGAGCGGCCATAGAAGATCGACTGGGTGCCATTGCCGTGGTGGTAGTCAACGTCAATGATCGAAATCCGCGCACAGCCCTTGTCGAGCAGGTATTGCGCGGCAATCGCTGCGTTGTTGAAGAAGCAATAGCCGCCATAGAAATCGGCATGGGCATGATGGCCCGGCGGTCGGCAGAGCGAGAACACCGCCTGCTCGCCGGTCACGAGGGCACCGGCCCCGCTGACCGCGGTATTGGCACTGGAGGTAATCGCGCGCCATGTGCCCGGCGTAATCGGTGTCCCGGCATCGAAGGAGAAATAGGACAGGCGGCCATCGATGGTTTCCGGTTCGCGGTTGCCCATGCCCCGCACCGGCCAGCAGAGCGGCAGCGCGTCATTGTCGCGGCCCTCGGCGGCCCAGAGCTCCCAGGCTTCCTCGAGAAATTTGATCAGGCGTTTGTCATGTATCCGGGCGATCGGGTCGATTCCGGCATCATCAGGCGTCCGAACCTCGCCGAGGTTGACGTCACGTACCCGGCTTATAATCATCTCGGCGCGTTCCGGCTTCTCGAACGGTTTCATGATCATGCCGTCATTCAATTCCGAGCGGCCATCCTGAAAGCGGTGGTCCGGTGAAAAGATTGTGAGCATGCTGGTCGCCTGTTTGTCATGAATGGCGGGATATGATCTTATCGCGCGCGGTAAGTGTATGTACCAGACCGCATAATGGCTGACACTATCATATTATGTTGCACACCCTCCTCCAGCGCTGGCGGTATTGCATCCTGAACGGTATGCCCGTGGCTGTGCTGCTGTGTCTGGCTTTATCGATGCCAGTAGCGGCGGCAGGCCGGCAGCAGATCACGGTCTTTGCCGCTGCCAGCCTCAAGGGCGCGATGATGGCGGCGATCAGTGAATTTGAGACGCAGCAGCCGGACAGTGATATCCGGCTGTCGGTCGCCGCTTCCTCGACACTGGCGCGCCAGATCGAGGCCGGGGCACCGGCTGACATATACGCCAGCGCCAATTTGCTCTGGGCCGAGTATCTGGCCGGACAGGGGATGCTGGTGCCCGGCTGGCGCTCGGACTGGCTCGGCAACCGTCTGGTGCTGATTGCCACCGGCGGTGATGTTGTCATTACCGTCATGCCCCATGAGTTGCGCGCCGATGAGCGCCTTATAGATAAGCTGCCTGAAGGTGAGCGACTGGCGGTTGGCGATCCCGAGCATGTGCCGGTCGGGCGCTATGCCCGTGCGGCGCTGGAAAGCCTCGGCCAATGGGATGCGTTGCGGCCAAGGCTGGCACCGACCGCCGATACGCTGGCGACCATTGCCCTGGTCGGCACCGGTGTTGCGCCGCTTGGCATTGCCTATGGCTCTGATGCGCTGCTCAGCGACCGGGTCAGGGTTGTGGCCTATTTCCCCGACAGCAGCCATCCACCGATCCGCTACAGTCTTGGACTGATCGACCGGCAGGATGGGCAGCAGAATGAATTGGCGCAGGCGTTCTTTGACTTCCTGCAGACGCCATCGGCCATGCGTATCTTCGCCGATCACGGGTTCAGAACGGATGCACCGCCATGATGCTCGATGCCGCCGCCGGTGAAGCGCTCTGGCTCAGTTTTCGTATCGCCGGTGTCGCAGTGGTCTGGAGCCTGCCGCTGGCCTTCATGCTGGCGCTCGCACTGACCCATCCGCGACTGCCGCTGACCGGTCGTGCCCTGCTTGATATTCTGGTGCACCTGCCACTGATCCTGCCGCCGGTGGTGATCGGCTATCTCCTGCTGGTCACGCTTGGGCATCAGGCACCGCTCGGCCATTGGCTCGAGGCGGTGTTCGGCATCCGCTTTGTCTTCTCATGGACCGGGGCGGCGCTGGCCGCCGGTGTGGTCAGTCTGCCGTTTCAGGTGCGTGCAATCCGGTTGAGTATCGAGGCGATTGACCCGCGCTTGCTGGCCGCCGCCGCCAGTTTGGGCGCCGGATCATGGCACCGGCTGCTTCGGATCATCCTGCCCCTGTCGCTGCCCGGCATCGTCGCCGGGGCGATGACCGCCTTTGCCGCAGCACTCGGCGAGTTCGGGGCGATTATCACCTTTGTCTCCAACATACCGGGGGAGACACGGACCCTGCCGCTCGCTATCTTCACCGCCCTGCAGTCACCGGGCGGGGAGGCGCTGGCGGCACAGCTTGCCGGGCTGTCGGTAGCACTGGCGCTGGTGGTGTTGCTGGGGGCAGATATGCTGGGGCGCTGGCTGGCGCGACGGATTGGTCACCGGGTGACGGTGCCCGGCAAGCGCTGATTGATCAGAACGCCTGAATAATATCAGAGATACAGGACCATGCCTTCGCGCGCGGCGATAGTGCCGGGGCGGGTGGCTTCGGCAGCCGAGGCAATCTCGTCCATCTGTTCGTCGGTGCGCTCGGGATCATGGTGGAAGATCACCACCTTGCCCACATTGGCGGCCTCACCGACCTTGCATGCCTCCTGCCATGTGGAATGGCCCCAGCCCTTCTTGGCCGGGTATTCCTCATCGGTATAGGTGGCGTCATAGATCATGATATCGGCATCCTGCGACAGCTTCAGGACATTTTCGTCCAGACGGTCGGGGAAGTGCTCGGTATCGGTGATGATGGCGACGGACTTGTCCTTGTATTCCAGACGATAGCCGGTGCAGCCATTGGGGTGGTTGAGCGGTGCCGTATGCAGCTTGATCCCCTGATATGGAGTCAGGACATCGCCCTGGGTGAACCGGTTGAATTCGGTATCCGCCTGAAAGGTATCAACGCTGATCGGCAGCAGCGGGTCGGTCATCATGTTGGAGATGACCTTGCGCAGATCATTATCGCTGGCCAGATGCCCGGCGCTGACCCGCATGCGGTTTTCGGGATTATAGGCCGGGCCGAAAAACGGCAGGCCGATGATGTGATCCAGATGGGTATGGGTCAGGTAAATATCGTAGTCGTGACGGCCATTACCATCGTTCAACCGACCGAGGCGGCGAATGCCCGAACCGGCGTCGAAGATGATATTATGCTCGCCGCAAGTGACTTCGATACAGGTGGTGTTACCGCCATAACGTAGTGTTTCCGGTCCCGGACACGGTATCGTGCCACGCACGCCCCAAAACCGTACTGTCAGATCAGCCATACTGGCCCTTTCGGGTCATTTCCACCTGTTGGTATTTACCCCGTACTGTGCCGTGCCTCGGTTGTAAAGTCGAGCGTTTGGGTACCAGCTATCAATAACAGGGGCTTTCAGATGCGACCCTGATGCAACGCCTTGCGGTCCTGCGGATGCTTTACGGGGAAATCAATCGGGTACCAGGCGATAGCCACCGGGTTCGGTGACCAGCAGCGCGGCATTGGATGGATCGGCCTCGATCTTCTGACGCAGGCGATAGACATGGGTTTCCAGCGTATGGGTCGTCACATTGGCGTTATAGCCCCAGACCTCGCCCAGCAGGGTATCGCGACCCACCACCTTGTCCTGTGCCCGGAGCAGGTATTTCAGGATCGCGGTTTCTTTTTCGGTCAGGCGGATTTTCTGGTCATTCTCACCATGCAGCATGATCTTGTTCGCTGGCTGGAACGAATATGGCCCGATGGAGAAAACCGCATCCTCGGTATTGGCGAACTGACGCAGCTGGGCGCGCATGCGGGCGAGCAGGACATTGAGGCGGAACGGCTTGGTGACATAGTCATTGGCCCCGGCCTCAAGACCCAGAATGGTATCGGCATCGCTGTCCTGTGCGGTCAGCATGATGATCGGTGCTCGTACATCCTCCCGGCGCATCAGGCGGCAGAGATCCCGGCCATCCATATCCGGCAGCCCAACATCGAGCAGCAGCAGGTCAAAGCGCTGGGCCTTGGCCGCTTCGAGGCCCGCTTTGGCGGTGGCAGCCTGCACGATGTCGAATTCCTCATGCAGCTCGAGCTGTTCGCTCAGGGATTCGCGCAGCTCGTCATCATCGTCGACCATCAGGATTTTCAGATTACCGGCCATGGGTCCCTAATACCTTGTTGCTTCTGCGATCCCGGTGCCTAGGATAGGACAATTCGGATTGCAGGGGTTCTTTTTCGAATTCCGCACCACATCTTTTATAAGTATCAAGATACTGACTGCAAAATGCTTCTGCTAATTGGTAGCCAATAGTGCGGTTCAAGATCACGTCAACTGCGCTCATTTTTTCGTTATAAGCACGTTATCAATGGAAAACCCGAATACCCGTACTGACGGAAGAACCGTTGAAAACCCAGCCTCACCAATGGTGCGTGCGCGGATACAGGCGCGGTTGATCGGTGATTTGCGCCGGGGTGATCCAATCCTCATCAAGGGCGATCCGGCGGCGGATGATGCCTGGTTGGCATTGCCCTTGGAAACCGCCAGCGAGGCTTCGCTTGCCGAATGGTCAGCGCTGCTCGGTGCTGCCGTGCCCCGTGCCTTGCTGATCAGCGGTGAACGGGCGGCATTGCTGGCAACCGGTGCCATGCCATCACCGGAAATCCGGCAGTCGGGATCGATCCTGCTGCCGATTGCCGAGAACGGTACTGGCATACAGGCGATTATCGAGGCACTGCAGACGCTGGCCGGTCTGACCCAGAAGCCGCGTCCCTTCGGGCACCATATCGGCCTGTCGGCCCCGGCCGTGCTCGATACGGTCATTACCCTGCTCAAACGGGGGTTCCTGATCCCGGCAGCACTGGTCTGGCAGGTGCCGGTCGAGCGGATTGCCGAGCTTGAGGCCATGGCGGTCCTGACCACGGAGGCCATCAGCGGCGACGCACTGGCGAACCAGCCGGTGGTGGTGCGCCAGACGGCGAGTGCCGATGTGCCCCTGAAGCTGGCGGAAAACTGCCGGATCAGCGTTTATCGCACCATTGGTGATGGTCGCGACCATGTGGCGATTGAAGTGACCGGCAAGCAACCGGCGACGGAGATACCGCTGGTGCGGGTTCATGCCGAGTGCTTTACCGGTGACCTGCTCGGTTCACTGCGCTGTGACTGTGGTGATCAGCTGCGTGGCGCCATTGCCCATATGGCGGAAAATGCCGGTGGGCTGTTGATCTATACTGCACAGGAAGGCCGGGATATCGGTCTTGCCAACAAGATGCGCGCCTATCGCCTGCAGGATACCGGGCTGGATACGATCGATGCCAATCTGGCGCTCGGCTTTGCCGCCGATGAGCGCGCCTATGACCTCGTGGCGACCATCCTTCGCGATATGGGGCACGGCAAGATCCGCCTGCTCACCAACAACCCGGACAAGATTGCCCAGCTGCGCAGCGCCGGGATCGATGTGGTGGAGCGGATTGGCCATCATTTCGACAGTAACCCGCTCAACCACGCCTATATCACCGCCAAGCAGCAAAGAGGCGGGCACCTAACCGACTGATTCGACGTAAAGAGTCGGAAAACCCCCGATTTCTGGCATGAAATATGCTTCTCGATTCGCAGAGGAAAACTGCGCGTTCCGGCAAGCGGCCATGACGCGCGTTGCGAGCTTTTGAGGGCTGGGGATGAATTTCGAGACCGGATATGGCGAGGTATGGGCTGCCCGACGCAATCCAGATGTCAGGCAGGCCGCCGGGAATATGCAACCGGCAGAGCAGCAAGCGTCCGATGACGACATGTCATTCTGGGATTTTCTGGATGTGGTCAATCCGCTCCAGCATATCCCGTTCGTCAATACCGTCTATCGCGAGCTGACCGGCGATACCATCAAGCCGAGTACACAGATGGCTGGCGGCATGCTGTTCGGCGGGCCATTTGCCATGGTTGGCGGTGCCTTTAATGCGATGTTCGAGCAAACCGGCGGCAGTGATATGGCCAGCACCATGCTGGCGGCGCTGGATGGCGATACGGCTGTTGAGGTCGAGACGTTGCCCCCGCAGGAAGGGCTCCCACAGGAAGGATCGCCGCAGGAAACTGCCGGTTCGGTCATGCTGGCCAGTGCCGATAGAACTGCTGAGACCGCCGATGGCCATGTGCATCATGCCTTGGACAATACCCTCGGTGACAGTGGTGATGCCATGGCGCAGCAGGTGCTGGTCGCCGCGGCCGATGCCTATGCCAGTGAAAAATCCATGGATTCCTTCCTGATGTTGGCATCCGGTGCCGCTGCTACGCCAGCTGTCCCTGGGGTAGCACCCATGACCGCGCCACGCGCACCGGCGGGCACGATCCAGATGGCGGATACGCCGATTGCTGAAGATGTGGCAGAGGAAAGTGAAGAGGCTGAGGGTGACAGCCCGGCACTGCAGTTGGCGAGCCTCGACAGCGAGGACCGGCCAAGCCGCCGCCAGCCACGGACCATCGCCGCCGCCGATGCCAATGCGATCCCGCTCGATATGGATGACGTCCGTCGCTACAACCGCACCATGCCGCTCCATGCCGGTGCCAGTAGCCACAAGGCTGAAATCAAGGCTGCCGAGGTAGCGCAAGCCGCCGCCCGACTGGCTGCAGCTAAGGCAGAAGAGGCGAAGTTGCAGCAGGCCAGCGCCGGTGAGGGTGATGTTGCCGCTAACGCCGCACCTGCCGTTGCCACGACGGTCAACACGCCAAAACCCGCCGCCCCGGCCAGCGTCAATATTACCGACCCGTTTGGCCGTAATATATCAGCGAATAATCTGGCCGATAAAATGCGTCAGGCGCTTGAGAAATATCAGGCCAGCAACAGCCTGTATCGTCCGGGCATCTGAATACCGGCTCTCTGACAGGATCGCCTTTTCATTGTGATCGAGATTACCGTTACCGTTTCGCAGTCCGATGCCACCCATGGGCGGTTCGAGGCCAGACTGGCCGCGGGTCCGATCTCCGTGCCCTGCTCTATCGGGCGAGGCGGTGTTCTGCCTGCCGCGGACAAGCGTGAGGGCGATGGCGCAACACCGCTTGGTCGCTGGCCCCTGCGCCATGTGTTCTATCGTGCCGACCGGATCGTTAAGCCGAAAACCCATGTACCGCTGAGTGCTATCGAGGCGGATATGGGCTGGGGCGATGAGGCGGATCACCCGGATTACAACCGTCTGGTGCGCCTGCCCTTTGCCGCCAGCCATGAGGAAATGGCGCGACAGGATCATGTTTATGATCTGGTGGTGGTGCTCGGCCATAATGATGACCCGCCGGTCGCCGGGATGGGCAGTGCCATATTCTGGCATCTGAAACGTGGCGAGGGCGCACCGGAGAGCTGGTCTCCAACTGCAGGCTGCATTGGTACCACCCTTGAGGTGTTGTATCAGGTTCTGGCGGAATGCGATGAAACCACCGCCATTACGGTCAAATTGGCGGAACAGCCGCAAACCTGATCCGGACCGCTGATTATTTTCGGCGTTCGCCAAACAGGGCGCTGCCGACCCGAATATTGGTGGCCCCCATGCGGATGGCGAGTTCGTAATCCGCGCTCATGCCCATGCTGAGGCCCGACAGACCCAGCTTTTTCGCCCAATCGGCGAGCAGGGCAAAATGCAGTGCTGGTGGCTCATCAACCGGCGGAATGCACATCAAGCCGACGATATTCAGGCCGAGGGTCTCGGTACAGGTTTTGTAGAGCGCTTCCAGATCCGCGCCCGGCAGAACACCTGCCTTCTGTTCCTCGGCGCCGGTATTGACCTGAATATAGCAGGGCAGGTGCCGGTCCTGTGCGGCCATTTCATCGGCCAGCTTGCGGGCCAGTTTCTCCCGGTCCACGCTTTCGATCACATCGAACAGGGCAACCGCTTCCTTGACCTTGTTGGTTTGCAGCGGGCCGATCAGATGCAGGGTCAGGTCCTTGTGCTGGCCACGCCGTTCGCTCCAGCGTTCCATTGCCTCCTGAACCCGGTTTTCACCGAAAACCCGTTGCCCGGTCTTGAGTGCCGCATCGATACGGGCATCCGGCTGAACCTTCGAGACCGCAACCAGTGTCACATCATCCGGGCTGCGTTTGGCATCTCTGGCGGCGTCAAAAATCGCTGTGCGGGCAGCACTGAAATTCTCGCTGACCTGTTGCTCAATATCGGCGTCGGCTGTCATGGTCGCATCCATAAGGTGTCTCACGAGGCTCCGGTTGAGAGGGCTTGCTTGGTAGTATCAGAAGCGTGGCGCACCATCGGCAGTCAGGTAGTCATACCGTTCCATGACCGCGCGGTGATCATTGATGATCTGTTCCGCCTGTGCGTCACTTAATTCATCGCGCCAGCCGCCGGTCTTGCCTTTACGGAAGAACTTATCGGCCTTTTTCGACTTTTCAATGAAGCCGGTCTTGGTTTCCTGCTTCGACAGCTCCTTGAAGGAGGAGAAGCTGATCGCTCGGCGCAGACGTTCCTCATTCTTCGGCAGGCCGAGGAATTTCACCAGCTTGCCGAAGGCTTTTTCCGGCTGCCGGTGCATGTCTTCATAGCGCAGGACGAGACGGTTCAGGCCCTCGGCATCGGCCCATGAGGTGACATGATCGGACCAGCTGCCCAGAACGTTGAAGGCGAGGGTTTCGGTCGTGCTCAACTGGTTCATCGGTGCGCGCATCGCTTCGATCGCCTGATCATAGTCGATGCCAACATGGTGAGCGTAGGAAACACAGACATCGAGCGGGTTGCGGACAATATAGATGCCGCCCTCGGTTACCCGTGGCTCAATGGTCGGCACCTCATTGGTAAAGCCCATGGCGGAATGGGTTTTGACAAATACGGTATTGGGCGATGAGGCGGCGATCAGCTGCTGCACTTTCGGACGCAGCTGATTCAGTTCTTCATCACTGATCTCGGTGCGTGGCTTGCGGGCGATCTGCTCGTAGAACTCGAGCCGGTATTCGGCAAAGGCTAAATTGCTCAGCTTGTTGATGTCTACCGGCTCAGGCGGGTTCAGGAACAGATTGGCGAGAAACGCTCTGGTCCAGGTATTGCCGGATTTCGGGTAGGAGGCGAGCCAGAGAATGCCCATGGGGTAAAACCGATCAGTGTTGGGTGTAATCTGCGGCTAGGTATAGCGATCCGGCAGGCGATGGGAAAGCGCTCATCGGCGATTATCTGGAGATAAGCTGCTGCCGGCACTTACCCAGCCAGATACCGGAATGCGGACATAAAGAAAGGGTGGCTCGAGACCGAGCCACCCTCACTTATAAGATCGACGATTTGTCGCTGTCTTCCAGGATTAGAAGGACAGAGCCAGACCGGTGGTCAGGTAGAAACCGTCGTTGTCGTTACCAGCTTCACCGTCAAATTCGGTGTAGCCAAGGGTACCGAGAACGCTGACGCCTGGTCCAATTGCGTAGCTGACAGAACCAGCATAGCTATCGTGCTCGTCATCACCAGCGATAAAGACATCGCCGTCGGTTTCGCCGTGGTAGTAGGTCACAGAGAAGCCAAGAGCGCCGGTCTCGTAAGACAGACCAACATCATAGCCCATACCTTCGGTGGTGCGGGTACCAGCGATAGCACCTTCGGTGATATCAGCATAAGAACCGCCGAGGGTGAAGCCGCCGAAGCCAACATTCAGGCCGAGGCTGAAGGCTTGGAAGTCGTCAATGGAACCGCCGGTTGGAGCAGCTGCGTCTGGAGCAGATGCATAGTAGTAACCACCAGCAGCAGCAAGATCGAAGCCGCTGAAGCTGTTGACGTAGTTCAGGCCAACAGAGAAGCCATCAGTATAATCGGCTTGCTCGGTGGTCAGAGAGTTACGGTCACCACCGGTTGTGTCGATGTCGGGCAGGTAAGAAACACCGAACTGGAAGCCAGAGAAGCGTGGCGTAAAGTAGGTGATTTTCTGACCGTCGTCGTCACCAGCTGGGGTGATGAAGGTAGAACCGAAAACGGTGCGGAACATGCCGCCGCCGGTTGGGTTGGAAATGTGATGGTATTGTGAACCAGAGTTGATCGGCAGACCAACGTTTGGAGCAGCATAGTGCATCAGGTAAGCAGCGTCGTTTTCAGAACCGATAACGAAACGGCCGAAAGAACCTTCAACGAAAGCAAAGCTCTCATCGATCTGGTCGCCAAAAGTGTTAGCTTCGAGCTGAACCTGAACGCCAACTTGCAGACCGTTGTCGAGGGTGGTTTTACCATTGAAGATGATCTCAGAGTTTGACCATTGCTCAAAGGTCTGAGTGTCAACGCCTGATGCGTCGTCATTGTCTTGGTAACCGAACCACTGGTTCATAAAACCGCCAACGCTGATTTCGATTGGATCAGCAGCGTGGGCAGGAGCTGCGAACATGCCAGCCGCGACGATCGCGGAGGTGCCGAGCAGAAGTGCCTTTTTCATGGACTTACCCCTCATAAAGGACGTTTAAAAAATTCACGGCTGTTACACCGTATTAGTCTTGGACGATGGGTTACCCCCGTTTCCGGAGATACCCGCTGGCAGATACTTGATCTGGGCGAGAACGTGTCGACCCATCGTTGCAATGCCAAGCATCAACTAAGCTTTTGCCATGTTAGGGTCAACACACCCGAAACCAGTTTGTCGTGGACGGCCATGCCGTGTGGCAACAGTGTCACAGGTTCCGTTGTAGCGGTTATGCAACAAACTCTAAAAACACATATTTATCAATAGAATAAGGCGAAATTAACCAAGTGTCAGTTTGTGTGCTCAAAACGATGCAAATGGATCACACCCGGTTACAGCCCGTGTCGGGAGGGACACTTTAAAAACTTTCAAATCGGCGTCGTCAGCAGGGGTGCGGACACATCTTTATCAGGAAACAGCATATTATATGCAATGCGACTTTGGCTTTATCGCCGGAACCTATTATATAAGCCACAGCAATAACCAACCGGCACCGGAATTGACCCATGGCCCTGACGTTGAACACCGCCCACAGACATTCGCATGCACCTGATCTGAAGGCAATTGCCCGCACCTTTGCCGTGCTTCTGTTGCTGCCGGTGCTGGCGGCCTGTTCATCAAATCTCGCCGGTGACGGTTCAACCGAGTATCCGGGACAGTCACCCTATAACAGCCCGAGCTTCCAGGGTCCCGAGGGCAGCCTGCTTGGCTCCGATGGCCTGTCGCTTTTCGGTGGCAATAATGGCGGCGAGGGCGGTGGTGTCGGTGGCGGTGCCGGAATTGGCGTCAACGCCTTCCTGTGGCGCGCCTCGCTGGATACGGTTTCCTTCATGCCGGTCACCTCTGCCGACCCGTTTGGCGGGGGGATCATCACCGACTGGTATTCCCCGAGCGAAAGCCCCGATGAGCGATTCAAGCTGAATATCTACATCCTTGATCGCCAACTCCGCGCCGATGGCCTCCGGGTTGCGGTGTTCCGGGAAGTGCGTGCCGGTGACGGCTGGGCCAGCGCTGAGGTTTCCGACGGTACGGCAGCACAGCTTGAGGACACGATCCTGACCCGCGCCCGTCAGCTGCGCGTCAATCAGCAGGCCGCCAACTAGGTCGGTGCTTTCCCGCCGGATGCCCGCATGCATCCGGTCCCTTGATCCGTTACCTCGCGGACTGATCCCATGACTGACAGTGACGCCAGTGCGACTGGCGGTGCGCCCGGCGGTACAAATGGCGGTGCCGACGAAGCGGTAAAGCCGGTTCTGAACAGAAGCGGCATGCCGGTGGTTGAACCATCGCTGGCCAAGGCGCTGCTGTGGCTCGGTCTTGCCATGATCGGCTTCCAGGGCATCAATGCGATGATCAAGGAAGTCACCCAGTATATGCACCCGTTCGAGGTGGTGTTCTGGCGCAACCTGTTTGCGGTTTGCCTGATCCTGCCCTTCCTGATCGCCCGCCATGGCCGCCATGCCCTGACCCTGCAGCGCCCGAAACCGATCATCCTGCGCGGTGTTGTTGAGTTCATCACCATGGCTTGCGTCTTTACCGCTTTCAGCGGCATGCCGCTGGCCGAGGCGACTGCGATCATGTTCACCATGCCGATCTGGATCACGGTCGGTGCCGGGCTGTTTCTTGGTGAAGACATTCGCATGCGTCGCTGGATTGCCACCCTGATCGGGTTCTGCGGCATGCTGGTGATCGTGCGCCCCGGTGCGGGTGAGGTGACCTATTACGCCGCCGCCGCCATGATCGCCGCGGTGCTGATCGCGGTGTCGAGCCTGATCCTGCGTAAGGCAAGCCAGACCGACAGCCCCGGGCGCATCATCTGCTGGATGTCGCTGGTCGTGACACCATTCGGCTTCATCGCTGCCCAGCCCCATTGGCAGGGCATGACCCTTGAAATCGCCGGTATGCTGGCCATTGCCGTATTGTTCGGTACGCTCGGTCATTACAGCCAGACCCAGAGCTATCGTTTCGGTGAGGCGTCGCAACTGGCGCCCTATCGCTATGCCGAGCTGATCATGGCGGCGGTGATCGGTCTGGTGATCTTCGGTGAATGGCCGAGCATCTATACCTATATTGGCGGTGCGATCATTGCCGGGTCGGGTGTCTATATCGCCCATCGCGAGCATGTGCTGGAGAAGCGCTCCAAGGCCCGGGCCAGCAAGGCCTTGACCGAAGAGAAGATCTGACCCTTAACGCAGGCTTCTGGTTTAGAGGCTGTCCAGTGCCTGCACCAGATCGCCGATCAGGTGATCCGCATGTTCCAGCCCGATTGACAGCCGCAGCAGGTCATCCGCTGCGCCATAATCCGGCCCCTCGATCGTATGACGATGCTCGATCAGCGTCTCCGGTCCGCCGAGCGAGGTGGCGGCGATAATCACCTTCAGCTTCTCAATCACGCTCAGGGCAGCTTCAGAACTGCCGGTGACATGAAATGACATGAGCGCGCCAAAGCCGCCGGGCATCTGGCGTTGGGCAAGGTCATGATCGGGATGGCTGGTCAGGCCCGGATAGTTTACCCGGTGCACCTTGGGATGCTGTTCCAGCGCCTCGGCAACCGCTTGCGCCGATTGGCAGCTGCGCTCGACCCGGACGGCCAGTGTGCGCAGACCGCGACCGAGCAGCCAGGCGCCGAAGGGATTGAGCACAGCCCCGCCGAGTTTGCGCTCAAGGCGCAGGGCGGTCCAGATCGGGTGATCGGTCTGGATGGTCGTCACCAGCCCGGCCAGCACATCGGAATGACCGTTCAGTGACTTGGTCGCGGAATGAAACACCAGATCGGCACCGAGATGGAGCGGGCGGCTGAGCAGCGGCGGGGCGACGGTGCCATCCACTGCCACCACCGCGCCAACCCCATGGGCCTTGGCGGCAATCGCGGCAATATCGAGAATGTAGAGATAGGGGTTCGAGGGCACTTCGATCCAGACCAGATCGGTTGGCTGGTCCAGTGCGGCATCGAGGCTGTCCGCCTGATGCGGATCGAACCAGACAATCTCGGCGGCATTGGCGGCGACCAGTGTTTCCACCAGTTTCACCGTGCCGAAATACATCGAGCGCTGGATTACCAGCCGCGCCCGGCGACCCTGCTGTCCGGCAACCGCAATCGCCGCCCGCATGATCGCGGTGATCCCGGCCATGCCGGACCCGAACAGCATGGCCTCGGCCTTGCTGTCGGCCCCTGCCTCGAGTTTTGCCAGCACGGTTTCGACCTGTGCCACCGTCGGGTCTTCGTCCCGGATATAGGTGCCGCCATGGGACGGGAGTTGGTACTGCGCATCACGGGCATAGGTCGTGGCCGGATAGATCGGCGGGATGACGCTGCCGGTCGGGGCGTCGATATAATGGTCGAGCTGGGCCAGCAGGGTGGTTTGTTCGGCCAGAATATCGGCTGGTAAAGCGGACTGACGGGATGCTGCTTGGTCGCTCATGGGCTGTTGTCGCCTGTTGCTAAAGGGTCGCCGATGGGAAGTTAAGGGCGAGGAGTGATCGAAGAAAGCAGACAATCATGAGCCGATCACCCAAAACAAGTGACAAGCTGTCATGGCTGCCGGTTTCCGGTCCTGCAATCCCTTCTGTATGGGGCGTTTTGTCAGGAAGTCGCTGATTGAGAAACGTGTAAACTAATTGGCGGGTTTTTGACGGCTTAAATTGCCGCATCGGGTTAAGGCTGGTAGGTTATTCCGGTCGCATTCGTGATTTTCTATATTTCTCTCAGGGCCACTGTCACATGTCTGATACCCAACCTTCCGTGCCATCCATTACCACGACCGCTGTTGCCACGGCGCAAGCCGAGGAAACCGCACTCAGCCCGGACGTGGCGCTGGTGTCCAAGATCAAGGGCGAGATCGACCTCGCCGACCGGGCTCAGCTGATCTCCTTCGGTGATACGGCACAGCGGGAAGTGGCGGCATTCGCCGACCGTATCCTGTCGGAAACCCTGAACAAGGATACCGGTCCGGTCGGTAACCTCCTCAGTGACATGATGCTGAAGGTCAAGGGGCTTGACCCGAAAAGCCTTGATAAGCTTGGCTTCTTCGAGCGGATTTTCGGCGGGCTGAAAGCCAAGGTTGAGCGGTTCAAATCCCAGTTCACCACGGTTGCCGCCCAGATCGACCGGATTGCCATCGAATTGCAGAGCCAGCAGGAAATCCTCAAGCGCGACATCGCCATGCTCGACGGTCTGCATGGCAAGAATCTCGACCAGATGAAGATGCTCGAGGCCTTCATCGTGGCCGGTACCGAATATGTCGAGGAAGCGCGGACCAAATTGCTGCCCGAGCTGGAACAAAAGGTACAAAGCGCCGGTGAGGGCGCTGAGGGACAGCTGGCGGCGCAAGCGCTCAACGATGCCCGTCAGGCGCTGGAGCGGCTGGAGAAGAAAATCCACGATCTGAAACTGAGCCGGGTGATTGCCCTGCAGGCCCTGCCGCAGATCCGTCTGGTCCAGAGCGGTAATGCGACCCTGGTTGAAAAACTGCAAAGCTCGGTTGCGACCACGATCCCGACCTGGAAAAACCAGATGACCATCGCGCTCGCCATCCATCGCCAGCGTGAGGCGCTGGAGCTGCAGAAGAATGTCTCCGAGGCCACCAACCAGATGCTGCGCGACAATGCCGAACGGCTGCGGGCCGGTACGGTTGAGGTCGAGCAGGAAAGCCAGCGCGGCGTGGTCGATATCGAGACCCTGACCAAGGTGAATGACGAGCTCATCGGCACCATCAATGATGTTCTGCGGATTCAGGAAGAGGGCAGACAGCAGCGCAAGGCGGCAGAAGTCGAGATGAAGCGCATTGAGGGTGAGTTGAAGGATACGCTGGCACAGGCTGCGGCCCGGCAACAAGACGGAAAACCGGCCGCCTGATCGGTATGGTTGGGACGAGGTAAACACTCATGTCTGCTGACAAGAATCCCTGGGGACCCCGCAAATCCGGCAATCGTGGCCAATCGGGTCGCCGCAAGACGTTTCCGCAACTGCTGCTGATGGCGGCGGGCATCCTCATCATGGTGTCTGCCCTGTCCAATATCTTTATGGACAGCGTCATCAATGATCTGACAGCGGAAAGTCCCGGCAAGCTCGGTCGGGCCTTCGTGATCTATTCCGGGTCCGAGAACAAGAGTCTGGAGCCGATTGTCACTGAATACTGTCAGGACCAGAACGTGTTGTGCGATGTCCAGTACAAGGGCTCGCTCGATATCGGCATGGCGGTGGAGCAAGGGGTCGAGCAGATCGATGCGGTCTGGCCTGCCAACGGCATCTGGATCGACATGTTCGACCGCTCGCGGCGGGTCAAGCATCTGGCCTCGATCAGTCGCTCGCCGGTTATCCTCGGCGTGCGGAAGTCGAAGGCGGCAGAGCTGGGCTGGATCGATGCCGATGTCTCCATGGATGATATTGTCCGGGCGGTCACCGAGGGACGGCTCCGCTTTCTCATGACCTCGGCCACGCAATCCAATTCCGGTGCCGGTGCCTATCTCGCCATGCTGTCGGCCACGGTCGGCAGCGATGCCGTTCTGACCGCTGCTGATCTCGAGCTGTCGGATACCCAGCAGAAGATCAAATCCCTGCTGCATGGGGTGGCGCGCAGTTCCGGGTCATCCGGCTGGTTGCGCGATCTGTTCCTGAAATCCGATGCCGAGGGCGTCAAATACGATGCCATGTGGAATTACGAGGCCATTCTGGCGGAAACCAATCGCAGCTTGCGTGAGCGTAACAGCGAGTTGCTCTGGGCGGTCTATCCGACCGATGGCGTTGCCTTTGCCGACAGTCCGCTCGGTTTTGTCGATCGTGGGCAGGAGGCCGGTTTTGAAGAGTTCTTCCTGTCCCTGCAGGAATATCTGCTGAGTGAAAAGGTCCAGAGCCAGCTGGTCGCCGCCGATCGTCGGGTCGCGCTGGGCCGGGCCAATGCGGTGGGTACACCTGACCCGAGCTGGAATTTCGATCCCCGGCGGTTTGTGACCGCCATCCGTATGCCGGAGCCGGATGTGGTGCGCCGGGCGCTGATCCTGTATCAGGAAACCCTGCGCCGTCCGTCGCTGACCATCTATTGCCTTGATTTCTCCGGCAGTATGGAAGGCCGCGGCGAGGCTGACCTGAAACAGGCGATGAGCCTGTTGCTGACCCCGTCGCGGGCGCGTGAGGTACTGATTCAGGCGGGATCACAGGACCGGTTCATGGTCATTCCGTTTGATAACGACCCGCGTGACGTGATTGATGGTACCGGCTCGCCCGAGGATCAGGCCCGCCTGCTCTCGGCGATCAACCGGGAAATGTCCGGTGGCGGCACTAATATCTATGCCTGTGTCCGCCGGGCGCTGGAGGAAATGCGCACGATAACGGATTTCGAGAACTACCTGCCAGCGGTCGTGCTGATGACCGATGGACGTTCCGATGGCGATGTGGCGGAGATTACCTCTGCCCGCCGTGGTCTTGTCGGTGATGTACCGGTTTTCGGTATCACCTTCGGCAATGCCGATCGCAGTCAGGTTGACCGGCTGGCCGATCAGACCAGTGCCCGGGTGTTTGACGGCACCAAATCGCTGGTCAGTGCCTTCCGTACAGCGCGTGGATATAACTGATCTATGGCCCGGCGCAGTGTTCTGACAGATAACCGCGATCTGATCGCCGGGGCGGTCGGTGGCGGCTTTGCCCCGCTGGCGACATTCCTGTTCGGGTTGCCGATCTATGCCACACTGCCCGGGGCGCTGCTGGTGTTTTTCGGTACCCGGCTGATTTTGACGCCCAAGGCCTTTTTCGAGGACCTGCCAAAGGGCGAGTTCAGCGAGGCCCGTATCGATCTTGCCCGTGATGTGCTGATTGCGGCGGATCACGCTCTGGCCAGTCTCGCCGCCACGGTTGAACATCTGCGCAATGAGGCGGTGCAGGACAAGCTGCTGCATCTGCACCGCATCGCCAGCGAGGTGGTGAGCGAGGTCGAGCGTGACCCGGAACGTCTGATGCAGGTGCAGCGTCTGCTGACCTATTACCTGCCGGCGGCGAGCCGCTTGTCCACCGGCTATCTCGCCCTTGAGCGCAAGCGTAACCCAAACCCTGAACGGGTGGCGGAAACCGAGGCGATGATTGCCCGTCTGGACAAGATTTTTGATGATTATGCCGACCGTCTGGTGATGCCGGAGGTCGAAGGATTGGACGTTGAGCTTCGTCTGTTGGATGATGCGATACGGGATGAAGAGTTCAAGGCTTAGAACGGCTGGATTATGGGTATCAACAGACGACAGATGGGCCTCGGCCTGCTCGCCACCGGGATCGGCGGGACCGCTGCCTATTCCTTGCTGTCCGATGGTGATCTGGCGGCGCTGGTCACCGGTCAGCATGCCGACCCGATTGACCTCTGGGGCTTCATTGGTGGTGAGAAGGCCGATTTCATCCGCAATCCGCAGGTGGTGGCGCATCTGAAACGTGCCCATGGCCTGACGATCGATGCCCGCCGTGCCGGCTCCGTGGAAATGGTCAGCGAGCAGCAGATATTCGGTCAGGGGCCGGATTTCCTCTGGCCCTCCAGCAGCGTCATGGTCGAGATGGCCCGGCAACACGGTGTGCCGGTGCGCCGGGATCAGGTGATCTTCAACTCCCCGATCGTGCTCTACAGCTGGCTGCCGATCGTGCAGGCGCTGATGGCCGAGGGCATTGTCGAGGAGCGCAAGCCGGATTTCTTTGTCGTTGACCTCAAACGTCTGATCGAGGCGGTGATCGAGGGGCGGAGCTGGGCATCGCTCGGCGTCGACCGGCTCTATGGACAGGTCATCATCAACGCCACCGATCCGACCAAATCCAACAGCGGTTTCATGTTTGCCGGGCTGGTGGCCAATCTGCTCAGCGACGGTGTGGCGACCACGGACGGTATCGGACGGCATCTGGATGCCATTGACCATCTGTTCGAGCGCATGGGTTACAAGGAGCATTCGAGCGGCAAGCTCTGGAACAGCTATCTCAACGAAGGCATGGGTGGCAAACCGCTGGTCATCGGCTATGAGAACCAGTTGATCGAATTCGTGCTCGGCCAGCCCGACAGCTGGTCACGGATTAGGACCTCGCCGATGCGCCCGGTGGCGCTCTATCCCGAGCCGACGGTTTATTCTGCCCATCCGCTGCTCAGTCTGAACCAGAATGCCGACCGATTGATTGCCGCGCTGAAGGACCCGGTTATTCAGGATATGGCATGGTCCGATCACGGATTCCGTGGCCAGCTCGGCGGGGCGGGCAATGCCGATCTCGGTATTCCCGGTGTGCCGAGCCAGCTCGACCTGATCGCGCCGATGCCCGATGCCCGGGTCATGGTGGCGGTGCTGGACAGCATGCGGTCCTTATCGACACTTTAATGATGTTGAAACCGGCTTGATGTTAAATGGGTTCTTGGAGATCATGTGACATCAAACTATCCTGAGAAAATCACGTTCACAGACTCCCGCTGGCTACCATAATGACTGACGACGAACGCATGACCGGACAAGAATCCTCCCGGACACACCATCCTTCGGATGACCTGTCTGAACCGGCATCGACGGTTGAGGTCATCCCGGCCGACATAAACCTGAAAATGAAAATGGGTGGCCGTCCGGGGCGTCGGGGCCAGATCAGTGCCGATGCGATTGCCAAGGCCGAGAAGGCAGTTAAGAAGGTCGGTGAGAACTATATCGAGGTCGGTCGGTCGCAGGTAGCAACACTGATCGGCCAGTTTGCTGCCGTCCGTGCCAATCCCAAGGATGCGCGAAGTGCCATCACCCAGGTGGCCATGACCGCACGGGAAATCATGGGACAGGCAAAAACCTGTGGCTACAGCCTGCTGACCAATGTGGCCGAATCCCTGTACAAGTTTCTGGCTGACCGGTCATCACTGGGCCCGAAGGAAATGGCCTTCGCCGAGGCGCATCTGGGTGTGATGCAGAATGTCGTGGCCCATGATCTGGGCGGCGATGGCGGTCCGGTGGGCAAGGAATTGCTGCAGTCTCTGGCGATTGCCAAGCAGAAACTGACCAAAACCTGATCCTGAATTTGAAACTCAGCTATCCGTACCCTCACCCGGGGGCTGTATGGGTGGCAGCATGATCGGCCCTTGTGGTGCGATCGGTTGCTGGCCGTGCTTCTGATAGGTTTTGGCCAGATTGATAATATCCGGATTGGGCAGTGCAGTCAGGCCGATGGTCATCTTGACCGCCTCGACCAGATCCTTCAGCAGCATCACATCCATATCGCTGATCTGGTCCGTATGGCGCGCGATCATCTGTATCTGTTCGCGCAGGCTGCGGGCCAGTTCGACCATGGCCAGATTGTCCAATTGTTCGCCGATACGCTGGATGTCACGGAGCAGGCTTAGCATGACACGGAACCAGCCGCGTATCTGCTTCGATCCGGCGGTGTTATCCGCGCTCGCCTGCTGGTCGAAATGCGCTTCCAGTACCAGATGGCTCAAGACCCCGAGTGACTGGGCATGTTGCTCCAGCCGTGCGCCGATGATGGCTTCGACCGCATTCTTGATGGTCTGGCCGGCACCGCCATCGGTGGTTGGTTCGCCGGTAATCTGCTGCAACAGGGTATTGGGCACGGCCAACTGGTCGATGGTCGAGGGGCGGTCATCATCGAGCCGCCGGTCCGGGCCGACATAGTCGCTGGTGACGATGAATGGTCGCCGGTGAATGGCGACATATTCGATCCGCTCGCCAAGGGTCCGGGCGGTGATCGGCTTAACGATCACATCGTCGGCGCCCTGACGGATCAGGCTCGTGATATGGCGGCCCTCGACCGATCGTGTGGTGACAATAATGACCACAAACGGGTTGCTGCCGATCCGGCCATGGCGGATGGCATCGATAAAGCTACCGAGTGATTGGGTTATCTGTTCGTCGATAATGATCAGATCGGGAATGATCCCGTCGGTCGGACAGGCCTGATCAGCGGGGGCAAGTGTGGATTTCAGTGTGGCCAGATCATTGACGGCGCTGACATTCTGGCACCCCATGCCATTGATGGCATCGGTGAAGCGATCACATTCCGCATTGTCGCCGTCGGCAATCAGAACGCGCGCGTTCTCGAAACCACCGGAACCCGGACTGATTGTGCCACTGATGATCGCCAAAAGCGCCTCCCCATTCCCCGATAGGAAGTATACACCAGATCATTTCGGAACCCCATAAAAACTCTTGCGACAATAATAGGGTAAGAGGGGTATCAGGCAGTATTTACGGCTATGTGTTTTTGGCGAAAACGGTTTTGGTAATGCTGGCGCAGATCGGCGCGGTCATCCACATCGGTTTTTGTGCTGATCAGGGCCGCGCGATGCCGGGGTTGCAGGCATTGCATTGTATCGGCGCGGGCATGGTCGGTGGACCAGCGAACCGGGTTCAGGCGCGGGCAGTGACGGCTTGTGCCGAGCCATGGGCGTCCACGCCAGCCGATCAGCCAGTAACCGCCATCTGTGGTTGGCCCCAGCACCATGTCATGGCTACGCAGGGCGGATAGCGCATGGTGAATATCCGCTGTCCTGATATCGGGGGTGTCGCTGCCGATCACGATCACCGGCTGTTGTGGTGCACCGAGCCTCAGCAGGCGCTGCATCCGGTCACCGAGATCGCCGCTCCCCTGATCGACCAGCTGCCAATCACGGATTGGCAATACCCGGCGGGCAAGGCGCCAATCCTGCTTCGGGATCAGGGATAGCCGGGTTTGCCATGGCCGGCTTCTGCCACCAAGTTCGCGGAGCAGGCGTCGGAGCGCATGGCGCTGGAAATTGGCGGCGGTGGCCTTCGAGGTGCTGGCGGCCAGCCGGGTTTTGCCGCGGCCATAGCGTGGAAACCGCGCCATAATCACCAGTATGGGTTTCTGCCTCACGGTCATTCGGCAACATCGTAATAGCGGCGGGTGATGTCCTCGATCGGCACGCCGTTGAGGAAGTCGCGCAGGCAGTCGAGATTGCGCATGGCCCGTTTCAGATAACCATCGCGCTGATATCGTTCCGGTGACGTTATAATGCTTGTCTTTAATGGCCTCAGGCTGCCTCGACCATGGGCTTTCACCAGCTTGCGGACCAGTTCCACATCTTCCATCAACGGCCATATGGGATAGCCGCCGATATCATCATACAGCCAGCGCGGGATCAGCAGTCCCTGATCACCATAGGGCAGGGCGAATATCCGGCTGCGCAGATTGGCGCCATGGGCAATCAGCCGGGCGCGCCAGTCATTGCTGTTGAATCTGAGGCTGGCATAGCCTGCGCTGTCCGGGAAGCTCTGCCGGTGGTCACGGATGGCAGCACCAAACCCACGCGGTAGGCGGCTGTCGCCATGGAGGATCAGCAGCCAGGCACCATGGGCGGCGAGCGCCCCGGTATGGAGCTGCTGGCCCCTGCCCTTGGGGCCGGAGAGCACTCGGGCGCCGTACTGCACGGCTAGCGGTTTGACATAATCATCATAACCGGCATTACTGATGATTATTTCGGCTCCGTTACATTCCCGCTTCAGGTCATCAAACAGACCGCTGATCGATTGACTGGCCCGCCAAGTGGGGATGATGATAGACAGATCGACCAAATTCGTGGGTCCCGGCAGCTGTGAACTGGGCATGGGTATTATGTGGCTACGATGACAGTAACGCTCGAAGCGCTGTATAGCTCAAAAATTCTGTCGCTTGCGGCATCGATAACCCGCAACCGTTTGCCGGATGACGCCGATGTGGTGGTCAGTCGCCGCAGTGCGGTTTGCGGCTCCGGCATTCGGGTCGGTCTGTGTTTTGATCATGAACGGCAGATTGCCGATTATGGCCATGAGGTGCAGGCCTGCGCCCTCGGGCAGGCATCGGCGGCGATTGTTGCCAGCCACTGCATCGGGCTGACCGCCGCCGCTCTTGCTGACGCCATGGCGCAGATGGAGGCGATCCTGCGCGGTGAGGTGCCGGAAGAACTGCTATGGCCGGATATGGCCGTGCTTGCGCCTGTCCGGGACTTCCCGCCGCGTCACGATGCGGTGCTGCTGCCATATCGGGCGCTGACCGACGCCTTCATGCAGTAGGTGCGTGCGGCAAGCAGCAGCGATCAGGCCTCTGCCTCGGCATTCTCGTTCACGGTTTCGGTGATGTCATAGCCGTAATGGGTCAGCTCATCGGAAGCCAGCTTCAGAATGGTTTGCAGATGATCGGCGTTGAAGACGTTTTTCCAGTCACCGACCACGCCCTTGCGGAAGAAGCTGTCGCGGTTTTCCTCGCCGCGCTTGCGGCCCTTGGCCAGCGTCTCGAAGCTGCCTGAATCAAGGCAGGTCTGGACGCTGTCGTCACTGTCATCGACCTCAAGGAACTGCATGACCTTGCGCATGGTTTCCATCGGCTCTGCATGCAAGTCTTCATAGCGCAGGGTATGGATGACGTTGGGATTGGCCTTCTGGAACCGCGCCGTATCATTCACCGCCCGGCGCCAGGTCTCGACGAAAGGCTCGATCACTTCTTCCGGTTGTTCCCGGCGGTTGGTGTTCAGCCCCTCGCGGTACAGGCGCTGGGCCTGATGGAAGGTCGAGGTGCAGGCATCCCGAACGTCGCGCACGATATTGACGAAACGGGCCTGCGGGAACACATGGTGCAGATAGTCGATGCTCTGGGTATAAAGTGGGGTCTTGTCGCCGATCCATTTGGCGCCCGGCTTCACATCCACGTTAAGCAGGACCATGCCGATCATAGTGCGCAATATGAACTGCACATCCCGGCGCACCAGCGGTTGGGTATAGGTGGCGCGCTCATTGTAGATAAAGCCGTTGGTCTTGCCCATTTTGTCATTGTATTCGGCAATCATCTTGTGGATCGGACGGCCGAACCAGTCGGTGAAGTGCCCCTCGCCACCGCAATGGATTTCCGGGTGTCCGTTGAGTGCCAGCTGAACCCAGGTGGTGCCGCTCTTCGGCGCGCCACAGACAAATAGCAACGGCTGCTTCAGAATCTCCGAGATCGCTTCCTGCTGGGCGTCAAAATAGGCCGGGAAATCTTTGCTGCTATCGGGTATGCTCATGGGTGATCCGCCTCGGTTTCGTGCTGGTTTACGGACGACTCGGGCGGGGGCCGCGCGGTTGAGTCAGTTGCTGTGCCACCTTTTAAGGACAGGAACCGGATGAGGCAAGCGGTGAAAACCATTCAGCTGGTCAAGTTCTGCCGGGTTTCGTGACGATTTCTCCACACCGGCCGCTTTGTTTGACCCTGAACCCCCGGCAGCCGCTTGATCGGTGCCGAAGGTATTATTCTCGGAACCTAAGCGATGTTGAAATATCGCACCGAAATGAACGTATGAGTGGCGATGACAGGCACAGGTCTTGCATCGGCAACTTAACCTTACGGAACAAACGGGTAAGCTCCCATGGCAACTATTACAGGCACATCCAGCGGCGAATCAATCGAGGGTACTGCGGCAACGGACAGCATCATCGGTGGTGGTGGCAATGACACCATTACCGGTCTGGATGATGCCGATACCATTCGCGGTGGTGGCGAGGCCGACAGCATTGACGGCGGTCAGGGTAATGACAGCCTTGATGGCGGTACCGGGAACGATACGGTTCTCGGCAATACCGGTAATGACCTGATAAACGCTGATGCCGGTGATGATGTCATCGACAGCCTGACCATGGATGTCGGCAATGATACCGTTTATGGCGGCAGTGGCGCAGACACCATCTTTACCAGCAACGGCAATGATCTGGTGTTCGGCGAAACTGGTAATGACTCAATCATCATCGCCTATCAGGACACCATCTATGGCGGCGACGGGGCCGATACGATCACCGAGGTTGTCGGCGGTGCGGATAATTCGCTGATCTTCGGTGGCGCTGGTAATGACATCATCATCATGGCTGAGGATTCCGACACCATATTCGGTGAAGCGGGCGCTGACTCGATCATCGGCTCCAATGGCGGTGATATCATCTATGGCGGCGACGGTGTTACTTATACTGATGCTTTTGACGTTATCATCACGGCGGGGGATACGCTCGATGGTGCCGATGGCAATGACGTACTCTTCGGTGGTGCCGGGCGGGATACGCTGACCGGTGGCAATGATACCGATACATTTGCCGGTACCCTTTCAGAACTGAATGGCGATTTCATTACCGATTACGATGCCGGCGATCCGGACCTGTTCCTGCCTGCCGAGAAGATTGTGGTCACTGATCAGCCCGGCCTGACCATTGCCGATATTGATCTGACCCGCAGCGGTGGTGTGACCACCCTCATCATCAGCAAGGGCGGCATTACGAGCCGGGTAGACCTGCAGGGCGACTTCTCTGTCGATACTGTGGTTAATGGCGAGATTACCCTTGCTGGACCATCTAATATCCCGACTGAAAACTCCGATATTCTTGACGGCATTGCCGCTGCCGAGACCATCAATGGCGGCGGTGGCAACGACCTGATCTATGGTAATGGCGGCGCCGATATCATCAGTGCCGGCAATGGCAATGATGTTGCCTATGGCGGCGATGATGCCGACACCGTCAGCGGCGGTTCCGGCAATGATGTCCTCTTCGGTGATAACGCAGCCGATGCACTTTATGGCAATGAAGGCGCGGATACCCTGTACGGTGGATTGGGCACTGACATTCTCAATGGTGGAGCTGGCAATGACCTGCTCTATGGCGGGGATGATGTCGATACCCTGATCATTGACACCGGCGATACGGCCTATGGCGGTCTCGGCAATGATACATTCGAGGTCGATACCGTTATCACCAATGCCACGATCAGCGATTTTGCCATCGGTGATGTGATTGATCTGACGGTCTTCGGTCAGGAGCTCGAGGATTTCGATGATCTGAGCCTGACGGTTATTCCGGGCGCGGTGCAGATCACGGCTGGCAGCATGTTGCTGACATTGCCGTCAAGCAATCCGTCCGCACTGGCAACATCGATTGTCGCCAATGCCGAGACTACCTTTGTCTTCTCAACCGCCCCACCACCGAGCGGCGATCCGACCGAGGGTGACGATATCCTGACGGCTCCCGGTGGTGCGGACACCTTCTCCGGCGGTGGCGGTGCCGATTTCATTACCGGTTCCGCGATCGTTGACCATCTCTATGGTGGCGATGGCGAGGACACCATCAATGCTGGCGATGGCAATGACACCGTCTTCGGTGAGGAAGACAGCGACGATATCTCCGGCGACAATGACAATGACGTTCTCTACGGCAACACGGATGAGGATACCCTGCGTGGCGGTGACGGCCTCGACCATCTCTATGGTGGTCAGGATGATGATGATCTGCTGGGCGGTGCCGGTGCCGATACCCTGTTCGGTAACAAGGGTGATGACGAGCTGTTCGGTCAGGACGACGATGACGTGCTCTATGGCAATGAAGAGTTCGACACGCTTGATGGGGGGCTTGGTGCCGATACCCTGTTCGGCGGTCAGGGCAATGACCAGATCTTCGGCAATGTCGGTGCGGACAGCCTGCTCGGCAACAAGGGCGATGACACCCTTGATGGCGGTGACGGCAATGACGTGCTGATCGGCAATAGTGGCAATGACGTGCTGACCGGCGGTTTTGGTGGGGACATCTTTGTGCTCGACACCTTTGTCGGTGACACCGGAACCATTACCGATTTCAGTGCCTCTCAGGGTGACCTCATCAACAGCAATGGCATGGCCCTCAACAGCCTGTCCGAGATTGACGGCAATACCGTCCTTGATTTCGGCCTTGGTCGGGTTGTGACGATTGAGGGTGTCCTCGGCTTCGATACCTCCTTCATTGTCTAGCGCCGGGTAGAGATCGTATCTGCCGATGTATGGTGATGATGATGGCCGCCTGCCGACCCATGTGACGGTTTCGGCGGTCATCCGCCGTGCCGCCACTGATGGTGGTGCTGCCTATGTACTCCACAAGGGTGATGCCGAGCGCGGCATGGTGCTGGTCAAGCTGATCGGACGTGACCGGTCATGCCGTCTGCAGTTACAGCAGCGTGATCTTGATGGCCGGTTGCAATGGATGTCCGCGTTCCGTGATGAGTTCGTGCCCGAGGCAGAGGCCGATGCCTATATCGCGCGCAATCATGCGCGTGACCCGGATGTCTGGGCGGTGGAGGTCGAGGTGATCGACGCAGCCAGTCCCAATCCCTTTACGCTTCAGGATTAGCCGTAGCAGTATCTGCCGCTTCGGCGGCGGCTGTATCAGTCGCAACCTGTACTTCTGTCTCCGGGCGGCGCAGGTGCCAGGCGAAGATGCCGGCACCAATGGCAACACCGAGCAGATGCAGCCAGATCATGCTCGGCCACAGGCAGAGCGCGGCAGCAGCGAGCATCACAATGCGCTCGAGCGGATTGATCGCCCGCTCCATATGCCCGGAAATCGCGGCGGTGAAGTAATACAGGCCGAACAGCGCAAATATCGACACTGTAATCGCGGCAACCCAGTCCCCGGACAGGATCGGTGTATAGGCGAACAGCAGCGGCATGATGTAGAGGCCCTTGGCGATCTTCCATGAGGTCATGCCGGTGGCCATCGGCGGGGTCTTGGCAATCGCCGCCACGGTGAAGGCGGTGAGGCAGACCGGTGGGGTTACATTGCTGTCCTGACTGAGCCAGAAGATGATCAGATGCGCGGCCAGAAGGGCGGTCATGGCTACTGCCGGGTCAAGTGCTATATCGCGCACGGTGCTTTTGAGGTCGATCGGTATGCCGTCATAGAGCGCTGCCGCCTGGTCATAGGGCATGGGCTGGGCCAGCGCGGTGAGGGCATCTGGGATGCTGATCATCATGATTGTGCGCGCCTGTTCGGGCAACGTGCCGTCGGTAATCGCCTGTATCACCTGAACATCGGCGATCAGGTTGAACAGCGCCGGGGCCGACAGGGTACCGAGCACGATATAGGCGGCGGTGACCGGCAGGCCCATACCGAGCACGAGCGAGGCGAGGGCAATCAGCACAATAGCGATAATCAGGCTGTTCCCCGCCCATTCGGTAATCATCAGCGAGAAGGTGTTGCCGATCCCGGCGGTGGCAATGACGTTGACCACCAGCCCGACGGCACAGAGCAGGATTGCTGTCATCGCCATATTGCGGGCACCGAGTGCCATGGCCTCGATAATTGCTTTCGGCCCCATGCGGTTCGGGGTCAGCCATGATGAGGCGATGACCGCGAGGATGCTGATCCCGGCGGCATAGGTCGGGGTAAAGCCGACAATCAGCAGGGTGATCAGCACCGCGATCGGCAGCAGAAAGGCAAAACCACCCTGTTTGAACACGTCGAGGAAGCTGACCCCGGCATCTGCCGACGGGCGGACACCCGAGCGCTTGGCCTCGATCCGTACGAAAAAGCCGACCGAGGCAAAATACAGAATGGCAGGCAGCACAGAGGCGGCGACGATGGTGGTGTACGGGATCTGGGTGTAACTCGCCATGACGAAGGCGCCAGCGCCCATGATTGGCGGCATCAACTGACCACCGGTTGAGGCGGCGGCCTCGACCCCGGCGGCGAACTTGGCCGGGAAACCGGCCTTTTTCATCAGCGGAATAGTGATCACGCCGGTTGAGGCGGAATTGGCGACTGCCGAGCCTGAAATCGTGCCGGTCAGACCGGAGGCGATAACCGCCACAAGGCCAGGGCCACCGGTGGTACGCCCGGCCAGTGCCCGGGCCAGATCAATGACGAAGTCACCACCGCCCGAGCGCATCAGAAATGCGCCGAACAGAATGAACATGAAGACGAAGGTCGAGGAAATCAGCGCGATATTGCCGAAAATGCCGTCATCGCCAAAGATGCTGCGGAACAGGGCCGTCTCCAGCGACAGACCGGCGAAGTTGAAGACGCCGGGCACGAACTGACCCCAATAAACAATATAGGTGAGGGCCAGCACGATCAGGACCGGAATAATCCATCCGGTGGTGCGCCGGGTCAACTCAAGGGCGCTGGCGATCAGGATGAAACCGGCAACCCATTCGGCATCGGTCATGCGTACGCCGCGGGCATAGATCGCATCCTCCATCGCCACGAGATAGATCGCGGAGGCTGCAGCCGCCACGCCGATGGCAATGTCGAGAATAAAGGTCCAGTGCAGTTTACCGGCTTCCCGCTTTGCCTTGGATGTCGGGTAGATAAGCACGCAGAGCAGCGCAAAGCCCGCATAATGCAGGGCATTCTGCCAGAGGGTCGGCAGCAACGTGATTATATTGAAATAGATATGCAGGAGCGAGATGCCGACACCGAGAGCCATGATCAGCAGGCGCAGCTTGCCGGTTTCGGTGAAGCCGGGCATGCGGCTGTCCTCGACCGGTTCGGGGGCGGCCTCGACTGCTGGTTCGGTTTCAGCTGCGGCGGCGGGTTCGATCATCGACATGAGCGCGCTCGTCCATCAATACGGATTGGGAGATATGCGAAAACGGGGTCCTGTTGATGATGCAGGACCCCGGTTTTCAATGCCTTGGATTATCAGTCTGCTGATGTGCAGGGCTTATTCTGCAATCAGGCGATCCGGGATGTTGAGACCGGCTTCGCGGTAATAGCGCACGGCACCGGGGTGCAGTGGCATTGGCAGACCGGCAACCGCTTTGGAAATGTCCATCGCCTTGGTGGCGGCATGGATGGCATTCAGGAACGGCAGGTTCTCGTACATGGTCTTGGTGATCTTGTAGACGTCTTCCTCGGACATATCCGCGCGAACAGCGAGGAAGTTCGGCTGGGCGATTGTCACCACGTCTTCGTCAAGGCCCGGATAGGTGCCGCCCTTGATCAGGTATTCGGTCCAGAGGCCGAAACCGCCATCGGCTTCCTCGATCTGGTCTGGGGTGAAGGACAGCATGGTGATGTCATCACCCATGGCAGCAAATGCCTTGGTGACCGCACCGGTTGGCACACCGGCCGGGGTATTCATGCCAGCAACCTGACCGTTCTGCAGGGCATCGGCGCTCGGGCCATAGCCGACATAGACGAGGTCATAGGCTTCCTCGATATCAATACCGAGGTTTTTCAGGATGGCGGTGTTGGAACCGATGGTGCCGGAATTCTTGCTGCCGAACGCCATGCGCTCGCCCTCAAGGTCCCTGAGGTCGGCAATCGTGCCGGTCTTGGCCTTGTCGGCATCAACGACGAACTGTTCCACATTCTGCCAGAGCATGGAAACGGAGCGCAGGTCCTTTTGTGGGCCATCGGCCTCAACCGGGCCGACACCCTGCCACGCATAATAGCCGTAGAGGCCCTGCAGAATGGCAAACTGGACCTCGTTGTCGCGCAGCAGCTTCACATTCTCACCGGAACCGGCAGAGTTGATGGCCGACATGCCGATCTTTTCTTGTGGCTCGAGCTTGACCTTGATCAGGGTGGAGAGCGCGACGCCCACCGGATAATAGGTGCCGCCGGTAGAGGCGGTGGCGAGCAGATAGCTTCCCTCAGCCTTCGCGGTGGCCGGTGCCAGGGCGGTGCCCATGAGGGCGGTTGCGGCAACAAGAGCGGTGGCCGCAAGGCGGCGGGTAATTCGTGCAGTCATGTATTTCCTCCCGGTATGACAACGCTATGTACCCTTCATCGGCCAGAGCCGGTTCGGGGTGGTGGCAGCCATTGAGATTGGCGGCCTGAATTTTTCTTTATTTGTCGGTGCTTGGCACCAAACAACTTGCGGGTGTCACTATCCATAAACCGGGCCGGTTTGCCAAGGGCTATTCGCCAAAGTTTTCCCTTGGCGAAAATAGGCGGGATGACACGAGTGTCATTTACCCTGCCGATGGCAGTGCGCCAGCCTGACTGTCCGACAAGTCAGCGGTGTCACGCTGTTGTTCGGTATCGGATTTTTCAGCTGTCTTGGCAGCCGGGTCTGGATCGATCGGTAGGCCGGTGCGGTCCAGAACCGCATGGGCAACAGCGACCAGATGCGAGTGAATGCGGCGCAGATCGCGGATAATATCCAGATGCAGGCTCGAGCTTTCGATCGTGCTGGCATTGCCGGACACCAGACGACGCAGATGCGCATCATAGCTGCTGCGTTCCATCAGGCGCATATCGGCTTTACGCGCCAGCAGATCGCGGGCCAGATCAGGATCACGCGTGGTGAACACATTGATCGCGAGGTCAAGGCTGGCACAGAGGCTGGTATGGATATCCTCGATTTCCCGGATGCCCTGGGGTGAGAAGGAAATACCGTTCTCACGCTTCTTCTCGGCAAGGTCCATCAGGCTCTTGTCGATAATGTCACCGGCATGTTCCATATTGGTGACGAAGGTGATGATCTCCATCGCCCGTGCACTTTCCTGCGGGTCCAGATCCTCGAAGGCAATGCGGGTCACGAACAGCTTGATGCGGTCATAGAGCTGGTCCAGCGCATCATCGGCCTTGCGAATGCGTGAGATGACCATTCGGTCGTCGGCGCGGATGGCGACCATGCTCTGATGCATCATGATCGACAGCTGATCGGCCATACGCCGGGCTTCGCGGGTGGCGCCGGTAATGGCAACCGCGGGTGATTCCAGCGTGCGGTCATCAAGGTAGAGCGGCTTGCCGGGTGCCTGTTCCGCTTCCTTGTCCGGGATTATCCGCACCAGCATGCGGGCGACCACATTGCACCATGGCAGGGCAGCCAGCGACAGAACCAGATTGAAGGCGGTATGGAAATTCACCACCTGCCGGGCCGGGTCTGGGTCGGCGAGCGGGACATATTTTATGGCCAGCCCGATAAACGGGATCATCAGTACCACACCGATGATGCGGACAAACGCATTGGCAGCAGGCACGCGGCGACCGGCGGGCTCGTAGGAGGCGCTGGCGGCGATCGGGGCAATGACCCCGCCGAGATTGGCGCCGAGAACCAGCATGAAGGCGGCATCCAGCGGCAAGGCACCACCGGCGGCCATGGACATGACCAGCAGTACGGTCGCGAGGCTGGAATGCGCCATCCAGGTGATCCCGGCGGCGAGCAGAAGGCAAAGCAGGGGCTCGCCAGCCATGGCCTGAATGACCTCAAGCATCACCGGATGCGAACGCAGTGGATCGGTTGCCTGCATGATCAGGCGCAGGGCCAGCATCAGCAGGCCGAGACCAATGGCGATGCGGCCGAAATGGCGGCGCGGGTTATGGTCATTGCGGCTGTGGATGATATAGCCCGCGAGGATCAACAGCGGGGCCAGCCAGTGTACCTTGAACGACAGGAGCTGTGCGGCAAAGGTGGTGCCGACATCGGCACCCAGCATGATGGCGAGGCCGGCTGCGGTGGTTACCGCACCCTGACGGGCCAGTGAAGCCACGATGAGCGAGGTTGCGGTGCTGCTCTGCAGACCGCAGGTCACGAGAATGCCACTGATATAGGCGGTAATACGGTTATTTGAGGCAGCACCCACCACATCGTGCAGTTTGTTGCCAAAAGCGCGTGTCATACCGGTGCGGATCATGCGGATTGACCAGAGGATCAACGCAATGCCGCCCAGTAACCAGATCAGTGTCTCGGAACCGTTCATTTATCCTGCTATTCTGCGTTTTATTGTTCGTGTAACTAAATTGTAGTCACGATACTTGACTAAAAAATATCGTCTTTATGCGGTCAAAATCCCGGAAAACCCGAGAAATCAAGTCGCATTGATTGACTAAAATTCAGGATTACAGGGTTTTATGAATGTTACAAGATTATGACAAGCATTTTTTTCGTATGTTGCTGTTGAAACGCTGGCTGCTTTCATGAACGGCTTGTCGATAACAGCGCTGGATTGCCGAGGGATTTATCGCTAGAACCCGCAGTCATGAACGATATGACCAACCTGCCCGAACCAATCGCCAACCGCCGCACCTTTGCGATCATCTCGCACCCGGATGCCGGTAAGACGACGCTGACCGAGAAACTGCTGCAATTCGGTGGTGCGATCCAGCTCGCCGGTGCCGTGAAGGCGCGGGGCGAACAGCGCCGTGCGCGCTCGGACTGGATGAAGGTTGAGCGCGAGCGCGGTATCTCGGTCGCGTCCTCGGTCATGACCTATGAATATGCCGGTTGTACCTTCAACCTGCTCGATACGCCGGGTCACGAGGATTTCTCGGAAGACACCTACCGCACTCTGACCGCCGTCGACAGCGCGGTCATGGTGATCGATGCGGCCAAGGGCATCGAGCCGCAGACCCGCAAGCTGTTTGAAGTCTGCCGCCTGCGTGACGTGCCGATCATGACCTTCATCAACAAGATGGACCGGGAAGCCCGCGATCCGTTTGAGCTGATCGACCAGATCGAACAGGAACTCGCGCTGGATGCCACGCCGGCCTCATGGCCGATCGGCATGGGGCCGCTGTTCCGGGGCTGTTATGATCTGATCCATGACCAGCTGATCCTCATGGATCGCGGTGAGAAGAAAAAGGGCGGCACGGCGCTCGGCGGGTTCCGTGAGGCCTGCTCCGGCCTTGATGATCCGAAGCTGGAAGCCATGCTTGATGCCGATCAGCTCGACCAGCTTCGTGAGGAAGTGGAGATGGCGCGGGGGCTGATGCAGCCGCTCAGCGTGACCAGCTATCGCGAAGGCCATATGACGCCGATCTATTTCGGGTCGGCGGTCAATTCCTTCGGCGTACGCGAATTGCTCGACGGTCTGGTCAGCATGGCCCCGCCGCCGCGCCCGCAACCGGCGGAAGGCCGCTCGATCGCCCCGGATGAGAAGAAGGTCTCGGGCTTCGTGTTCAAGATTCAGGCGAATATGGACCCGAAACACCGGGATCGCATCGCCTTCATGCGTCTCTGCTCCGGCCATTTCAAACGCGGGATGAAGTTGAAGCACCCGCGTTCGGGCAAGCTGGTAAACATGCACAACCCGGTGCTGTTTCTGGCGCAGGACCGGGAACTGGCGGAAGAGGCGTTTCCGGGTGACATCATCGGCGTGCCGAACCACGGCAATCTGCGGATCGGCGATGCCCTGACCGAGGGCGAGGACATCAAGTTCACCGGCATCCCGAGCTTTGCGCCGGAACTGCTGCAACGGGTGCGTCCGGAAGATCCGATGAAGGCCAAGCATCTGGGCCGCGCCTTGCAGCAGATTGCAGAAGAGGGCGGTGCCCGAGTATTCAAGCCGCGCATGGACAGCGACTGGATTGTAGGTGTCGTCGGTTCGCTGCAATTCGACGTTCTCGCCGACCGGGTGCGCACCGAATACGACATTCCGGTGAAGTTCGAGCCGACCAGCCTCTACACGGCGCGTTGGGTTGAGGCCGATGACCATCAGAAGCTGAAGAAATTCGTCGACGCCCAGCCATCCGCAATTGCCGATGACCATGACGAACAGCCAGTGTTCATGGCGCGCAATGCCTGGCATCTCGAGGACACGACCAAGAATTGGCCCGATATCCGATTCCTGAAAACCCGGGGTTGAGCGGGTGGCGTTGCTGCCGGATCAGGCATGGGACGGTACGCCATTCGGCGGCGCCAAAATCGCTCTTGTGCAGGACGGATTGATCCTGACCTATCTGCGTGATGACAAGCCGGATATTCGCTTTCCCGGCCTCTGGGATTTGCCCGGTGGTGGCCGTGAAGGCGGCGAAACGCCCTTAGCCTGCGTTGCTCGGGAGTTGTTCGAGGAGTTCGGCATCCGTCTGGACCGCGACCGGCTGGTCGGCGTCAGGCGTTATCCGCCGTCGAAAACCACACCACTGCCGGTATTCTTCTATTGGGGTTACCTTGCGCCGGGACAGCTGGGGCAAATCCGGTTCGGTGATGAGGGCCAGCGCTGGTGCATGATGGTGGTGGATGAGTTTCTGGCACGCGCCGATGCGGTGAAACCGTTGCAGCAGCGGGTCAGGGATTGCCTGCCCGATTTTGAACTTTAGGTATGATCCGCCGGTCGGTCAGGACTGGCGGCCATAGGTGCCGTCAGGGTTCTTGCCGGCCGCTTCATTGGCCATGCGCACGGCCTGCTGCTCCATATAGGAGTTGAGCATGTGCAGCTTGCCGGAACGGATATACTGCCGTGCCGGATCAGAGCCGGATGGATCGGTGAACAGGTAGGATATTTCCGGCCCGGATGGCGTGATCGTCTGGTGGAATACAGCTGCCAGACCCTCGGCCACCAGATCCTGTGCCCGGGCACCGACCTCGGATTCTGCGACCTGAATGATCGACTGGATGCCCTTTTCAACCGACCCGGCGTGGAAGGTCGCGATGACCAGATGACCGGATGTGGCGGCACGGAGCATTTGCGCCGCTGCGGCACCGGAGCGGACTTCGCCGACGAGAATATAGCGCGGATGCCAGCGCAGGGCACGTTTCAGTGCCGGGGCCCATGCTTCCTCGTCATCCACCTCGACCTGAAAGCAATAGCCGCCATTGCCGCGTTCACCGTGGAGGTTGAACTCCACCGGATCTTCAATGGTCATGGCCACATGGCCGATGCGGTTCAGGTAATCGGCCAGCAGGGCGGTGGCAGTGGTTGATTTGCCTTGCCCGGTACCGCCACAGACAATGACCAGACCGTTGCGGCGGCCAAGGTCGCGCATTTTCGGCAGCAGGATCGGATCAATACGAAGCTTCTCAAGCGTCGGCACATCACCGGAAATCCGGCGCAGACAGACCCATTGTTCACCATTGGCCAGCGCTGCCTTCGATCCGCGATATCGGACATCATCATGGACGACGCTGAAATCTTCCTTGGGAATATGCTGGAGTCTTTCCCGAAGTGCGGAGAGGTCGCCGCGATACTCCTTGCCGACCGGAATATTGCCGGGCTCACCGAGGCGGACATTCTTGGGGTTGTATCGGGCCACGCCATGGTTATGCATCGGCACATACATATCGACGAACTCAAGGTCCTTGATCCGGCTGCGTATTGCCGTGGCATCCTGGGCGCTGGCCGGGCGCGAACTGGGTGCCTGTGGCCGCCCCTCACCTCTGGCCTGTCTTCTCTGGCCATCATCATCCGCGCCGGATGCTACAACATCGCGGGCCGATAAAACCTGTGCTCGCTGATGCTTTTTTGGTGGATATGGCCGGGGGGCAAGCCCTTCTTCCGGGTCACGCGCGGAGCTGGCGGAACCGGATGATTGCTGGGCGCGATTGGGCCGGATCGCATCCGGGCGCGGGCGCCCACTGCCATCGCGCATGGCGTTTCTCAGGGCTTTTGCGCCGGGAGCGCCCTCACCAGGCTTCTGTGGGCGCTGGCGTTGTTTTTCGTGCTGTTTGTCAGGGGGCGGCTGGCTGCGCTTTGCATCGCGTTTTGCAGCCTCCTCTTCACCAAGGGCCTGTTGCTCATCAGGTCTTCTGGATGCCGTTGAATTATCAGCGGACATGGTGGGAAATGCCACTCCTTAAGGCCTCTTGGCAGCGGATAACATGCCAGAGGAAACAGTTGGGCCAGCCGAAAGGTTCCGGCTGTTAGCAGTCAATCCGGATAAGCTAACCGATTTATCGGTAATAGACCATAAGCTCGTTGCGCAGCAGACAGGTTTTACCGGAACTGTCAGAAACTCAGGATGTTGCCTTGTTCGGCTTGCCGGTCGGCAGGCCGACACCGATGCCGCTCTCGACCGGCATGGTAAAGGCGATGCCGCGACCGGGCAGGTCGAGGGAGACGCGCTTGCGCAGGCTTTCATAGGCGGGCTCGCGCTGGCTCGAATCAATGACACTCAGAAAGACGATCTTTTCAGGGTTCACCCAGCGGTCGACTTTTTGCCAGACACCGGTGCCGGTACCGTGCAAACAGGTAAATGCCTTGATGTTTGCTGCTTCCAGCGCCTCACAGACATCAAGAAAGAAGTCTTTCTCAACAATCACGACGATCAGTGATTGGGACATTTTGGAACTCCACTTACCCTTGTTTTTATTAACCAATCTGAACCGCTTGAAGGCGCACGCGCAAGCTGAAGCGGGCGCATACTGGTGCCCACACTACTCTTTAACCAACGGATTCGGTGGAAATGCACTAACCAAGTATGATATTTTTCCAAAAGTGTCAGGTTTCGGGCACAGGCCAATGGGGCATCATCGACAATCCAATCTGCGGATCGAGGTGATTTTGGCTTGTATCTGGTTATCTGGCTGGGCAGGAAAATGAGGCAGGCGGTACAGGTGGCGCACCATCTGTGACGTGGTTCAATGACGTGGTCGATATGGCCTGCGTGTTGGATATGTGTCAGTTGAATTGTCGATCAGCGTCTATCCGGCAGGATCAGGCGTGTGATGGGCGAACTGGCGCATTGGTTGCATATGATTGGTGCATGTAACTGCCGGCCTGTCAGCCGTTTGAGGACGCAAAAAGCGTTGCTGACTGGTCCAAACAGCTAAAGCCCAAGAATGGGCGATGCAGTATTTGAAGGGGGCCAGACCATGGATGGTTTGCTAGACGGTTTCGCGGGTCAGAACTCAAAAATTGATCCATCAGATCTGACTTCGGATGATGTCGGCGTTTCCCGTGCGGGCAATCTGGCAACCGGCCCTCTGGCGGTGACCGAGGTCGCACAGCTCAGCACCATCGATAATCCGGCCCTGCAGGCACTCATTGAAACCTATGGCGAGCCGATCGGCGTTATCTCCGAGATGACCGGTGAGGTGATTGCCATCCAGACCGACGATGTCGAGCGCGTTCTGAGCATCGGCAGCCCGATTTTCCAGAATGACGAGGTCGAGACTTTCGAGAGTGGCGCGGCGACCATCACTTTTGCCGATGAAACCACCTATTCCCTAGGCCCCGACAGCGCGATGCTGGTGGATCAGTATATCTATGACCCGGCCACCAATGAGGGTGAGCACAAGTTTTCTGCCCTGAAGGGGGTCTTCGTGTTCGTCAGCGGTCTGGTTGCCGATGATGCACCGGAAAACGTCTCGATCAACACCCCTGCCGGTACGCTGGGTATTCGCGGTACCGTCATTGCCGGTTCGATCGAGGTCGAGCAGGTCACCGACGGCATGCAGTTCACTTTCGTTCAGGGGCAGGGCTTTCTTGAGTCCGGCCTTGGCGACATCATCGATCTGGTCGGCCAGTTTGCCTCGGTTCAGGTGACCGCTGATGGTGCCCAGACTTTTACGCTCGATGCTGAAGGCTTGCAGCGTTTTGCCAATATCATTGGTGAGGGCGGCGTTCGGGTGCTGCAAACCGCCGCTCCTGAGGTTGATTGGGCCACCATCCTGACCACCACGGAACAGGATGAGGACGAGGGCGAAGAGACCGGCGACGATCAGAATGATGATCAGACCGATGATGGCGGTGATACCGGCGGTGACGGTGATGGTTCCACCAATCGCCAGTTCCAGGATGACGGTGAGTCGGAAGAACCATCGGATGGATCCGGTGAGGATACAACAAGCGGTGGCACCGGTCAGGATCGGCTGTCGACGCGCTCGGGTTCCGGCAGTCGCCAGACCAGCTCAACCACCAACCGCAGTAACAGCGACGACGATGATGATGACGATCAGATCATCACGATCATTGGTGGTGACGATGATGATGACACGCTTGATGGCGGTGAGGATAACGACACCATCATCGGTGGCGATGATAATGACACCATTGATGGCGGTGACGGCAATGACACCATCATTGGCGGCGATGACAACGACACCATCATCGGTGACGGTGACGGTGGCAATGGCGGCGGCAGTGGTGGTGGTGATCCCGGCGCGGATCCGGTCGATCCCTTGCCGACCCGTACATCGCTTCTTGATCGCGGCATCGGCAGTTTTGGCAATGACACAATCACCGGCACGGCCGATGATGCCGGCACACTCGGGCTTGATGGTGATGACACGATCAATTCCGGCAGCGACGGTGCTGATTATGGTGGCCTCGGTGCCGATCTGATCTATGCGAGCAATGCGGAAGATACCTTCAGCGGCACCGCTGCAGAGCTGGATAACGACACCATCCATGACTTCGATATTACCGAAGACACCATCTTCATTCAGGATTACGACCCGTCTGGCGACGCGATCGACATTTCTGAAGTTGGTGGTGGGGAGTATGTGATCGAAACCACGGTCGGTGGCTCACCCTATGAAATCCATCTGACCGGCCTGCCAACCGGCAAGACCTATACGGTCACTGGTGATCCGACCGAGAGCACCCTGTTTGATGTCACGCCAACATATGCGTACAACACCGGTGATGACAGCATCTTTGGTAGCGGTGGCAATGATGCCCTGTTCGGTCATGACGGTAACGACACCATCAATGGCTCTATCGGGAAGGACTATATCCTCGGCGGAGAAGGCGCTGATTCCATTGATGGCAGCAATGGGCATGATTATGTCGATGGCGGTGAGGGGCATGATACGCTGCTTGGCGGCAGTGATAATGGCTCAGATACCCTTTTGGGTGCTGCTGGTGACGACAGCATAGATGGCGGTGACGGTGATGACCTGCTGCAGGGCGGCAAGGGCCACGATCGCATCGATGGTGATGTCGGCAATGACACCATCATTGGCGGTGATGGTGTCGACACCCTGTTTGGCGGCATGGGCCATGATTATATCGATGCCAATGATTCTTCGGCAGATGAGCTCTATGGCGGTGATGGCGATGACACCATTGTGGCCTCATCTCTGGATACCGTATATGGCGGTGCCGGTGCCAACACCATCAATCTGCAAGGTACCCAGGTCAGTATTTATGGCACTGTTGCAGAGCTTCACAATAATACTATTGATGATTTTGATTTTGGTCTCGATAAACTCTACATTACCGATGCGACAACGGTTGATGTCTCTAGTATTTACGGCAATACAGTAACGCTTGATATTGATAGTGGTGCGTCAACCCTTACTCTGTACAGCTATCAGGGTGTAAATGACCTGACGGCACCGATTTATGGCGGCGAAGTGACGTTTGAAACCGCATCCGGCACGGCGATCCCCACTTATGATTCTATTGATGCTGGTGACTACGATACGATATTGGCCAATTTCGGTCTCGACAGTATTGGTGGCTATTTCACCGATTATGATGGTTTGACCATCGACAATGTCGCTGACAATTATTTTTCGCTTGATTTCAATGACGTGGATTTCAGCGAGCCGGGCACTGTCATTACGGTTACCAATTCATCAGGCTCCACGACTGTCGAGATCGATGCGGATGGCAATGGATCGGCGGAAGTCGAGTTTACTATCAATTCCTACAAGCCCCTGTTTGTTGCCAATTTTTACGGCGATTCTGAGGAAGGATTGCCATACAGCAATCTGTCTCTCTCGACCGATCTTGCTGATGCCTTTGGCATCGATGCGATCTATGGCGATGATGGCAATTCCACGCCGGTCGCCGATAATCTGGTTGGTACCAGCGGCATTGATCTCATTTATGCCGGTTCAGAAGCCGATGTTGTTTATGGCAATGGCGGTTCCGACCTGATCTATGGTGACGGTATCTATTCCAATGGTACCTATGGTGCCAATGATACCCTCTATGGTCAGGGCGGGGACGATACCCTGATCGGTACCTATTATGGCGGTGATGTGCTGTCCGGTGGCACAGGTAACGATGCGCTGTACGGCAACGGTGGCAACGATACCCTGGCCGGTGGTGAGGGGCGCGATACCCTTTATGGCCAAGGGGATAATGACGACCTGTTCGGCGGTGGCGGTGATGACAATCTCCGCGGCGGCGGCGGTGACAACTGGTACGAGGGCGGCGACGGCAATGATTATATCGTTGCCGATGGTTATACTGACACCGTCCAGGGCGGGACCGGCAATGACTATATCTCGGTCAGCTCATCCATGTCGGCAATCATTCTTGGCGATGCCGGTGATGATTACATTGTCGTATCCGATTACATCAGTGCCTCAACCAAAACCGTACTGAGTGGCGGTGAAGGGGATGATACGATCTATGGTGGTGCTGGCAATGACATCATCTATGGTGAGGATGGTGCCAATGTCATTGATGACGGTGCCGGTGATGACCGTATCTATCTCGGCGGTGATGCGGAGACCATTGTCCTTGGTGCTGGTGCGGATAGCCTGATCGGCTATGCCGAAGATTTTGCCAATGACACGATCAAGGGCTTTGACTTCACCGAAGACGTTCTGATTATTCGTGACAGTGGTGGCTCTCCAACGATTGATGGCAGTCCTGATTTTTCGAGTGACATGCTCGCCGTTCCGCTCAGTACCGGGCAGGAATTCTACCTTGACCATGTGCCAAATCTGGGCAGTGGTGAAACCCCTACCAGTGTCGGTGTCAGCTTCACGCTGGAGGAAGATAGCGGCGGCGGCAGTTTCCTTGTCGGTGACGAGACGGCAGAGAATCTGTCTGGATCAGCAGATGATGACACCATTCATGGCAATGGTGACAATGATACAATCTCAGGTCAGGCGGGCAATGATTACCTCTCCGGCGGTGCGGATCAGGACCATATATACGGTGGTGACGGTGCCGATACGATCTTCAGCGGTGTCGGCAACGATCTTGTCTATGGTGGGGCCGATGACGATTTTATCATGGACCAGAAAGGCTATGATAATCTGTATGGTGGTTCGGGCGACGATACCCTGATCGGTGGCGAGTTTAATGATGGCCTGCACGGTGAGGCCGGTGATGATATCATGCTGCTTGTTGCCAACAGTAGCAATGCCAGTGGTGGATCAGGTAACGATACCTTCGTTGTGGCCGGTGATCCGGATTCAAGTGTGTCATATGATCTGGTTGACTATAACGCCAGTGAAGACACGTTATTCATCGTGCCCGGCTTCGATACCACCGATGTCGGCTCAATCAGCTATACCATTGATGCCTCGTCCAGCAGCTCAACCATCCTTTTCGATATGGATGGCGATGGTACGACAGATGTGGAAGTTGAACTTTTCGGTATCGGGATTACCGGGCCGGTAACTTTGGCAGCCGGAAATATCGATTTCGGTGTTGATAGCCTCGATGGGGCTACGGTGACTTTCTCCAGCCTGCCCCTGACCACAACCGGTACCGCAAATGCTGAATATGTCACGTTAAATTCGGGCAACCTCAATGGTGGTGCCGGGGCGGATATTGTCGATGGCAGCCAGACTACCGGCGGTACATTTGAAGGGGATGCCGGTGCCGATACGGTTATCGGCTCTGATTTTGGCGATCTGCTCTATGGCGGCTCAGCCACAACGCCGGAAGACAACGCCGCGGATATTCTCTATGGCGGCATTGGCATCGACACGCTCTATGGCGGCAACGGCGATATTCTTTACGGTGGCCAGGACGATGACGTCTTCGTCGTTGATATGAGTGTCAATGGCGGCTCTGTAACGCTCGCCGATTTCGGTTTTGATTCACTGAGTGGCAGCCCGAGTGATTCGCTCTATCTGGTCGGTACAAATATTGAGTACCAGACCGCCACGCCGGATTCTGTTACGGGCCAGACAAAGCTGAGCTACACGTTTGGTAGTGGCGATACTTTCGACATTTATATCAATGGTGCCTTGGATACATTTGTATCGGATGGTTCGCCGATTTCTTCGGGAAGTCAGTTCAGCATCACCAATATGGGATATCCGATCATTGGCAGCTCAACGGCTGGCGATGATACGAGATTTGGATCCATTGGTAATGACAGCTTTGGTGCTGGTTATGGGGGTGACATCCTCTATGGCGGTGCTGGCGACGATGCGGTCAGGGGCAATGAGGACGATGACATCGTCTATGGCGGCTTTGGCGACGATACCGTTCGTGGTCAGGATGGCAATGATGTTCTCTATGGTGATGAGGGTGCCGATACGCTCTATGGCGGGGAGGGAGTAGATACCCTCTATGGCGGCGATGGTGATGATGTAGTTCTCGGTGATGATAGTATAGATTTCGCGGAGCCCGCCGACCTGCTCTATGGCCAGGCAGGTGATGACCTGATTTATGGCTTTGATGGCACCGATACGATCTATGGCGGTGTTGGTCGTGATTCAATTTATGGCGGCTATCAGGACGATCTCATTTTCGGTAATGAAGATGATGACGTCATATATGGTGGTGACGGAGACGACAGTCTGCATGGTGGCAAGGGACTTGATGTTCTCTACGGTGGCAGCGGTGCCGATACGCTGAGTGGTGGCGCTGGCGCGGATACGCTCTATGGCGGTAGCGGCAATGGCGAGATCGATGTCTTCTACATGGACAATGCCACCAATGCCGATGGCGATGAGTTGCATGATTTCGAGGTTGGTTCCAGCGGTGATCGCATCAAGTTCGGCGGGGCATTATCCACCATCAATGAAGATCATATTCGTTTGACTGGCGGCGCGCTGACGGCGACCCTAATGATTGATTACGATCTGGATGGGGAGTTTGATGCCACCATCAGTATTACGGGTGACAGCAATATCAACGGTTATTACTTTTCCGGAAATGAGCTGTATTTCGAATCAACGCTTGAGACCGACAGCATGTATGGTGGTAATGGCGATGCCGAGAATCTGACATTCACCGGTACAGGCAGCCAGCTTCATACCGCTGGCGGCAATCAGGATACGGTTTTTGCTGGTGACGGTGATGACAGTATCAGTGGTGATGCCGGTGATGACAGTATCAGTGGTGATGCCGGCAATGATTCCCTGGAGGGTAATAATGGTCGCGACCACATCTCGGGCGGTGATGGTGATGACACCATCGCTGGCGATGATGGTGATGATACCATCAATGGCAATGACGGCAGTGACGTTATTGTTGGCGGTGATGGTGATGACCTGATCTACGTTAATACCGGTACAAGCGGCACCGATAGTGTGCTGGGCGGGGCTGGTGATGATGTGATTGAGGTTCAGTCCGGTGCCGGCACCGTTGATGATACGATCATTGCTGGCAGTGGTGACGACGAGGTCATTCTGAAGACCAATGACATCGGTGCCACCGCGTCCCTTGAAGGTGGCTCCGGCACGGATACGCTGGTCCTTGACGCCAGTGGTATGGAGTTCAATTTTTCTACTGTTGATTCAGCACAAAATTTCTTCGGTTCTATTAACGGGTTCGAGCGTATTGAGATCGGTTCCGGTACCACGGCCTCGCTTGATGTCGGTGACGTGGTGGATATCAGCGGCAACAATGAGCTTGAAATCACGCTTGATTCCGGTACGTCGACATTGGTGCTCGACAGTGATTTCGAGGATGCTGGCCGGGATGTGTTCCGCGATGGCGGCATCTTCCATGAGTATGTGGATGATATCGACTCACCGAGCACATATCTCTATGTCAACAATGATGCTGGCGGCACGATTCAGTTCGGTTCCGTACCTGTAGCCTAGGATTTGCAGGCTGCTTACTTGCTGGTGGCGGTGAAGACGCCGTCCCAGTCCTCGCCCGGCGGGTTGCTGCGGTATTCGGCAATCCGCCCGTCATAGAGGTCGAACAGCACCTCACATTTGGTGCCGCGCGGCAGGCGATCAGCAATTGCCTCGCTGGCGGCTCTCGCCTCATTCAACAGTGCCCGTGCCTGCTCCCAGTTCTGGGCGCGGTAGGCGATCAGCATTTCGTCAATGGTCTGTTCCAGCTTTTTGAAGCCGGGGTCATTCGCCACGGTCTCATCACCGAGCAGGCCATAGATGGTGACCGGCTGCAGCTTGCCCTTCACCCGGATCAGGTCAAGCTCGATGGTGGAGAAGGTCGGTATCTCTGCCCTGGTCGTCTCGCCGACAATCATCGCCATGCCATATGATTTGGTCTGGCCCTCAAGCCGGGCGGCGAGGTTGACCGCATCGCCGAGCACGGAGTAGGCGAAGCGCTGCTCCGATCCCATATTGCCGACACAGCAGGGGCCGGTGTTCATGCCGATCCCGGCATTGAGCGGCAGGAATTTACGGCCCGCCGCTTTTGCCTCTTCCTCCAGCCGATCATTGAGCGGGCCGAGCAGGGCGGTCATTTCAATCGCCGCCCGGCAGGCATTGGCCGCATGATTGGCATCATCGAGCGGGGCGTTCCAGAATGCCATCAGCGCATCGCCCATATACTTGTCGATGGTTCCGCGCTTGGACAGAACCGAGGCGGTCATCGGCGTCAGGAACGCATTGATCAGCTTGGTCAGGGATTGCGGATCATACTGCTCGGAAATCGAGGTAAAACCGCGGATATCCGAGAACAGGATGGTCATCTCCCGGATTTCGCCGCCAAGGGTCAGGCGCTCCGGATTATCGGACAGCTCATCCACCAGTTCCGGCGACAGGTAGAGGCCGAAGGCACCGCGCAGCTCCGCCTTCTCCGACTGGGTGCGCCACAGGTTGAGTGCCAGCGCCGAGAGATAGGCGAGGCTGAGCGAGGCCAGTGGCGTGATCGGATCGATCTGCAGCAGGCTGGCTTTGAACTCATATATCGACAGACCATAGATACCGGCACCGGCCATGATGGCGAGACCGGCGGAGACGATCGGCCCGCAGAGCTGGAGCACCAGTACGGCGAGTACCGCGAGCAGGAATGCCGCCAGCATTTCAAAACCGCGGGCATCATCGGGCCGGGTGATGAATTTTTCCTGCAGGATCTGCTCCAGTGCCTCTACATGGAACTCGACCCCGGCAATCAGGTGGTCGAGCGGGCTGGACCGCAAATCCTTGAGGCCCGAGGCACTGGTGCCGATGAAGATGTACTTGTCACGCACCGCCTCATCCGGCGTTGTGCCATCGAGGATATGGGCGGCCGAGATATAGCGGTGTTCGTAATACGGGTTCTCCGGGTCCGGGCCGATATGGCCGGAGAAATAAAGCGGAAGTTCACTGTTTTCACGTACCGGCACCTCATGGGCGCCAACCTTGAGAGAGGTGAAATAGACCCGAGATATCGTGAAAACTTTACCATTTGATATGAGCTTCAATGGCTTGTCAGGTTTTGAATTGGTCTCGGCAATGATCTGGGTGCGACGATCATCTGCCCCTACTTTCAGTGCAGCAATGGCAAGGCTTGGATAATAGGTGGCACCTTCATTGTCTGATGCTGATATGTCCGGATTTGGGTGGAAAATATTGATCATCGGAATCCGGCGGACCAGTCCGTCAACACCACTGTTCATATTGAAATGGGCATTGGCACTGGCTGCCCGCTCAATCGGGCTGAGATTACTGATGATTCCCTCAACCGGATTGTAGTTTTTCCAGAGACCGGGATCGCCACTTCGGTCACCGCCTGCGGGCAGATTCTTGTTCACTAGATATATGCGCGAGCGTTTGGGCAGGTAGGCGGGCGTTTTCGACGCGGCATTGTCGAGGGCAACTCCGGTTACCACCCGCCCCGATGCCTTGATCGCCTCGGCCAATCGCTGATCGTTATCGCCGAGGCCTGCCATGATGCTATCAACCATGGTCTGGTCGATGGTGCTGCCGCGATCGGCCTTGACCAGCTCGGCCATCATCAGTTTCGGCGAGAGGCGGTCCGGTTCGGCAAAGACCATATCGAAGACGATGGCCTTGGCCCCCATGGCGGTCAACCGGTCGACGAGGCTGGCAACCGTGCTGCGCGGCCAGGGCCACTGGCCGATTTCAGCGAGCGCTGTTTCATCAATATCAACGATCTTGACTGGCCATGTGGTATCCGGTTCGCGTGGGAAGGTCTCAAGATAGAAATCGAAGTTCAGCCGGGTCAGCCGGTTCATCAGGCCTATTCCCTCAAGGCTCTCGTAAATCGGCATGAAGCCGAGCACGAGCGGCAGCGTGATCTCGAGCCAGCGCTTGCGGAACAACCGACCGAGGCCGGACCAGAATTTTCTGAATGCTGCCATTTACTGTTATGCCTCGGTCATGGCCCGTTCGCGGATGCGGGTCAGGGGCTTCAGCAGATACTCGAGAATGGTGCGCTTGCCGGTGAGGATTTCCACCTCGGCCACCATGCCGGGGCGGATCGGCAGATGCTCGCCAACCGTGCGGCCATCGAGGAAATTGCGATCGGTGCGTACCTCGATCTCGTAATAGCGTTCATTGTCATCGCCGATCACTGTATCCGCCCCGATCCGCTCCAGCTTCGCCGGGAGGGAGCCGAAAATGGTGTAGTCATAGGCAGTGATCTTGACCCGCACATCCTGTCCCGGATGCAGGAAGGCAATATCCGCCGGGCGGATGCGGGCGGAGATTTTCAGATCATCCTCACGCGGCACAATCTCGATCAGATCGGTGGCGGCTCGCACGACCCCGCCCTCGGTTTTCAGGGCGATCGACTTGATCTCGCCCGCGACCGGTGCCCGCAATTCGGTACGACGCACGCGGTCATCCATGGAAACCTGCCGTTCGGTCAGGGCGGCGCGCTCGACCTGCCGCTGGTTAAGCTGTTCACGAGCGGATGAGCGGAAGGTGGCGATCAACTCTTCCCGCCGCAGATTGTTGGCGCTCAGTTCCACCTCAAGACGCTGGATCGCTTCGCGTGTCTGGCGCAGTTCGCCAGCGGTCTGGTTCAGTTTCTGCTCCAGCCGTATTTTCTCCACCTCGGCGACAACGCCCTGTTTGACCAGACCGGCGGTGATGTTCAGTTCCTGTCGGACCAGCCGGGTATTGGTTTCGAGCTGGTTGATCTTGGCCGTGGTTTCGCTGATCTCGAACTGATTTTGTCGCGCTTCATCCTCGAGGATCTCGAGCGACTTCTGCAGCTTGCCATCGCGTTCCTCATAGAGTGCCCGTTCGGCGGCGACGAAATCCGGTCGCTCCAGCCGGATTTCCTCCGGGAACGACAGTTCGGTGCCGTTCGCCTCTGCGATCAGCCGGGCAATGGCAGCGTCGAGGCCGTAAATCTCTGCCTTGCTGCCGCGCTGTTCGGCGGAGAAGGCAACGTCATCGATCCGCGCCAGTACCTGCCCGGCCTCGACCTGATCGCCCTCACGCACCAGCAGGTCGGAGAGCAGGCCGCCCTCAAGGCTTTGCACCACCTGAACCTCGCTCGACGGGATCACCTGTCCCGAACCGCGGGTAACTTCATCCAGTTCGGTCAGGCTGGCCCAGACAAAGGCCCAGAAGAAGAAGGCCAGAATGCTGATCAGCAGAATATTGGCGACCAGCGCCGGTTTGGTCTCGGCCAGCGCGCGCTCGAGGATGTGCTCGATGTCACGGCCCTGGCCCTTGTTATGGCCCTCGATGGTCCGCTCGCTCATCACGATGGCTCCTGTTTACCGGCTGCCGCCTTGATCTGGCCACTGCCGAGAGCGGCCATGACCTCATCGCGCGGGCCGTCGGCGACCACATGGCCGCGGTCTAGGATGATCAGCCGGTCGACGATATTGAGCATGTTCTGCCGGTGGGTGATCAGCACCAACCCGCGATTTTCCAGAAACGGTTGCAGGCGCTGGGTCAGCAGGGTCTCGCCCTGTATGTCCATGGCATTGGTCGCCTCATCGAGGATCAGGGTATTGGCATTGCCGAGCAGCGCGCGGGCGATGGCAACCGCCTGTCGCTGGCCACCGGACAGGCCAAGGCCGCGCTCACCGATCCGCATGTCATAGCCATGGGGATGGCGGGCGGCGAAGTCGTGGACACCGGCGAGGGTCGCAGCCTCCAGTATTTCGGCATCGCTGGCGTCAGGGCGGGCGGCGGCGATGTTGTCACGCAGGGACCCGCGCAGCAGGAAGGTCTCCTGCGGTACCAGTGCCACGTTGCGGCGCAGGTCGGCGGGGTCGAGCTGCGCCATATCGGTGCCGTCAATATGGATGATGCCGGATTGCGGCTCTGTCAGCCCGCAGAGCAGGCGGGCGATGGTGCTCTTGCCCGAACCGACCCGACCGATCAGCCCGACTTTCTCACCCGGCTTGATATGGAAGCTGATATTCTGCAGCGCCAGCCGCTCGGAATTGGGATAGGCGTAGTTCACGGCCTCGAAACGGATATCGCCCTGTAAAACCTCGCGGTGCAGGAAGCGGCGATTGCCGGGGCGCTCCACCGGTTCCGCCATCAGCTTGTTCAGCCCTTGCAGGGCATGGTGCGCCTGCTGGAACCGGGTGGCCAGATGTGCGACCTGACCGAGCGGCGCAATCGAGCGGGAGCCGAGGATGACACAGGCGATCAGGCCACCCACGGTCAGGGTGCCATCGGCCACCAGATACATGCCGACCAGAATGACAAAAACCGAGGCCACCTGCTGCATCAGGATCGCGGTATGAATGCCCATCATCGACCAGAAGCGCGAGCGCTGACCGTAAACCGTGCTCTCGGCGAGCAGGTCGGCATAACGGGCGCGAAGGCGACGGTCGGCCCCGGTGCTGCGGATGGTTTCAAGACCGCCCAGCGTCTCGACCATCAGGCCGTGTCGGCTGTCATCGGCGATCTGGTTGCGTTCGATCAGGCGGCGCATCGGCCATTGCAACAGCGCGCCGACCCCGATGATCAGCATGACGGCAAGGGTCAGGCCGAAGGCGATCGGCCCGCCGATCATGTAGATGACGCCGAGGAACAGAAACACGAAGGGCAGATCGACAAGGGCGGCGAGGGTGGCGGAGGTGAAGAACTCGCGCACGGATTCAAACTCGCGCAACATATTGGCGAGTGCGCCGCTGGATCGCCGCTGAGCCTGATCGAGCTTGATATCGAGCACATGGTCGAACAGGCGGCCAGCCAGTTTCAGATCGGCCCGGCGTCCGGCGACATCGATGAAATAACCGCGCAAGCCGCGCAGCAGGAAGTCGAACAGGAATACCGTCAGCGCACCGAGCCCCAGCGCCCAACCGGTTTCAAGCGCGGAATTGGGCAGCACCCGATCATAGACATTCATGACAAATAACGGTGTCGCAAGGCCGAACAGATTGATCATCAGTGAGGCCAGCGCCACCTGGGTATAAAGCCAGCGGTTTTCCAGTACCGGGCCCCAGAACCAGTGCTGGCTCAGGGTGCCCTTTGTTTCCGGTCGAGCCGAGGATTCCGCGAGACTGTTCCAGTCGGTTGCCGGTTTGATGGTAATGATCGGGCCGATCAGTTTTTTCTCGAGCAGCTTTTCCCGACTGACCTTGCGTATTGTGTCGCCATCGCGCTTGTTCGGGCGATAGACCTCGGCAGCAGCACCGTCGAGGCGCAGCAGTACCGCCGGACCGGTTGCGGTCATCAGGATCGCGGGGAGTGCGGTTGCATCCAGCTTCGCGAGGCTGGTGGTCAGTTGCCTTGCCTCGAAACCGGCCCGTTCAGCGGCCTTGATCAGCAGGTTGGCATCGGGTTTCCGGCTCTCATCATCCTTCGGCCATGGCAATCCGGCGGTCAGGGCGGCGACCGAGCGCGGTCGGTCGGCCCAGCGGCTGATATAGGCGAGGCAGTCGATCAGCTGTTCCTGATAGCGCAGGCCAGCCTTTTCCGAGCCTGTCCCGGCGGACTGGTTGCTGGCGTCGCCGTCATCTTTCTGGTCGATGGGCGCGTCGATTGGTTTTGCCTCACTCATGGCCGTCTAGCGATATAAAAAGGGCCGGTAGTTACCTACCGACCCTAAATGGTTTTTCAGCGTTTTGGAATGTTGCTTATGGAACCATGGTGACTATGGGGACGACTGTTGAAAAATCAGTCGTCTTTCGGTTCCACCAGCTTCGCTGGCAGGCCGAGAACCTGACGCAGACGGCCCATGGCGGTGAATAGCTGGTAATTCGCCCGGATCAGGTCGATTTCGCCGTTATTCAGGGCAACCCGTGCCAGAAACCGCTCGTTTTCACTGTCGAGCAGGTCGAGCAGGGTGCGGCGACCGGCGCCGAACTGCTTCTGATAGGCTTCAACAACGCCATCGGCTGAATCAGCACGCAGACGCAGCTGTTCGATCTGGGTCTCGGTGCGCTTGACCTGAGCATAGCTGGTGCGGACCGCTTCCTCGATCAGGCGGACGCGCTCTTCCTGCTCCAGTTCGGCTGCTTCCTGCAGGCGCAGCAGGCGCTTACGGTTGGCAATCTCGCCACCGGCAACCGGAATATCCCAGACCATGCGGACCAGTGCGCGGGTTTCCTCGTCCCGGCCACCGATGCCGCTGACGTCATCGCCGCGGGTATAGCTGAGGTCGAGGTCGAAGCGCGGGTAGAAATCACCGAAGGCGGCATCGGCATCATGGCCGAAACCCTCGGCGGCATGACCGGCGGCAACAATGAACGGGTTCTCGGTCTTGGCAATCTCGATTGCCTCGTCAACTCGATCCGGCACCGGAATGGCAGGCACTTTCGCAGGGGAAAGCATACCGGGCATCTCGCCGACCGCTTCCTTGAAATCGGCCTGTGCAATGTCGAGGGCTTCCTCGAAACCAAGCAGGATTTCACGGGCGAGGGCGAGGCGGCTCTCGGTCTGGGTTACGTCACCGGTGTCACCGGCACCGGCATCGGCGCGGCGGCTTACATTGTCCAGCGTGGTCAGATGGGCATCGACGTTACGTTCGGCCAGTTCGGTGTTCATCTTGCTCTGTTGGACCGAGAGATAGGCTTCCACGGCGCGCAGGCCGATCTGTTCCTCACTGTCGGCCTCAACGAATTGGGATTCACTCAGGCGGGATTTGGCTGCATCAATCTCGTTCGGGGATTTGCCGAAATCGAACAGCAACTGACGCAAGCGGAGGGTGCCTTCGCTGGCCCAGGCGCTGACATCGCCATCACCATTGGCGCCACGGGTCGGGCGGGCGCGGGTGGTGCGGTTGTCGGTATTGCGATAACCGGTGAAACCCTCGGCGGAAAGGGTCGGGAACAGGTCGGAACGTTCGATCTTCACCGCTTCATTGCTGGCTTCAAGTGAGGCGCGACGACCCAGAACCTGTGGGTGGTTCTCGATCGCCTTGAGGATCACCGCGGCCATATCGCCGGTGACGGCCTGCGCCACCTGTGAGGCGTCAGCGACCTGCACCATGTCGGCAGAGCTGGCGAGCACGCTCTCGGTGAGCGGCATGTCATCATTGCGCTCTGACTGATGGAAGCTGCCGGTAACCGGCTTGCTCATCGGCACCGGTGGCAGGATAACAGTTTTCTCACGCACGGGAATGTCGCCGGAGAAAATCTCGACCACTTCCTCGGCATCATCGGTTGCAGCGTCGCTGGCCTTGTCGGCAACCGGCTCTCCAACAGTGGCAGCAGCTTCAGCAACTGGTGGCAAAGTGGCGATCTGATCAGTCAGCCGACCCTTCAGGCGCTGCATTTGGGCATCGGCGAGTTCGGATGCCATGCTCGCGGCAGTGGTCTCAACTGTAGTTTCAGAAGTGGTCTCAGCGGCGGCGGTTGCTTCTGCTGCCGGGGCGTCATTATCGGTACCGAGGAAGGCCGGTGCCTTCTGACCGCTTGGTGCGGCTGTCGCGAGACGACCGACGACGGGTTGACCGATCACTTCGTTTGCATCATTCGCGCGGGCGCTGGATGGGGTGGCAAGGGCGATGGTGATCGCCATGGTGGCTGCACTGGTCAGCAAAAATTGTTTCGTCCGCAACGACATTGGCTGTCTGCCCCTGTTTATTCTTAAAATGATGCGTCAGCATGAGATACGTGGCCTGATCGGGCTTCGTAAAGTCCGCAGGTCACATGCCTCGTTGCCCGGCATGACTTCTGTCTGGCTAAGCTGTTGTTATCGCAACAACTTGGCAGCCCCATACAAGTTGTGGAATACTTCTGAACAGTGTCCGGCATGGACCGAATGGCCGCCGTGAACCCCCAAAAAACCGCAATTTTCAAGGCGATTCGTTCTGAATCGGTATCTGGTTATGACACCTGAAGCATGGTGTCAATAACCGCATTGCCCGCTGCGATGCCGCTCTCGAAGGCGGATTCCGCCCGATTGCCGAGGCACCAGTCACCGGCCAGCACCAGCCCGATATCGCTCGCCATATGGCATGGCTGACCCGAGGCGTTGGGGGCAAAGGCATAACGCCAGAGATGGCTCGACAGGTGGATATGCTCCGGCAGCGGCTTGCCCATGGCGCTGGCCAGCAGGTCCAGCATCATCGGCCCGATCTTATTGGCGCTCCTGGCGAGATGGGTTCGTGTCCAGTCCGGGTCGGCATGGAGGATATAGCCATGCCAGTCGGCAGGGCTATCAGCGGTATCGGCGCGCACGCCGCGACCGACCCAGACCAGCGGGCTGTCCGGCGGTTGCCAGGCATCCTGTGCGCTGGCGAGGGCGGTATCGAACCCGACCATGGTTGACCAGCATGGCGCCATCCCGGTCTCTGTCGCCTTGATCAGTGGCGCAAGGGACGGGTTCTCGCCGGCATCGAGGGCGGTGAGCAGATGGCCGGCCTGCGGTGCCGGAATGGCGATGATGAGGCTGTCGAAGGGGCCAAGCTGTGTGCCCAGATTATCCATCAGCAGCCAACCATGCTCGCCATGTGTGGTGCGGGCAAGCTCAGTGATTTGGGTTTGACGATAGCGGGCGATCTCGATGCCACAGGCCTTGGCCTGCCGGTCGGCCTCGCTGAACATGAACCGACCGAGGGCGCTCATGCCGGGGGTGCCGACATAGCGGGGCCGATCGGTATCGGCCTCCGGTGACGGGCCGTTGGTGATCGGGTCGGCCCAACGGATCGCATGCTCATGGCGGCAGGCCCGCTCCATCAGCTCTTGAAACCGGCTGCTGCCCGCCCGGACATATTGCGCCCCGTGATTGAAAGCCGCGCCATTGGGCAGGCGGCGATTGGCCAGACGACCACCCAAACCGCGCGATTTGTCAATCAGGCTGATAGTGATTTCCTGCCCGTTCAGCGCCTTGGCCCGGCATTGGCTGGCCAGTTGATAGGCGGCACTGAGACCGGCAAGACCGGTACCGATAATCGCGATATGATGGGGTTTATCCATGGGGCGGCAGGTGTGACGAATGTGACGGGGGACGTGATGGCAAATGTCGATCAGGCGGTCGCCGGATTAGACATTAGACCACTGTCTTACACTACCCGCATCCATATGGATATGCGCCGGATAGCGGCCAACCCCGCCGACACCGAGATTGTTCAGGTAGCGGCAGACGGTTTTCGGGCTGCATTCCGGGATCTGGAAATCCACCGCCTTGCCGCTGATATGCAGGCTGTTGCGCGCCACGCCGGGTATGGTTTCGGCAAGTTTGCGGTTGGTGGCGGCGGTGCGGAAGCCGCTGGTCACGATCAGCGGACGGTCCGCGCCGAAATGCTGCTGGGTCACATACATCATGTCATAGAGCTTGCGGTCGATACGCATGTACTTGCTCACATGATGATCGCGCAGCAGCCAGTCGAGGCGCGCCAATGCCTGCAGGTCATAAAAACCGCGCCGGACATGGGCGATGCGCAGATGTTCGCCGGTATTCTTGTTGTAGAGCCAGAGGCCCCTTGTCTCTGGCAGCGGAATGCCGGTTCCCGCGCTGGCAAGCGCCGAACTGGCACCGATGCTGCCACAGCCAAACCCGCTGCCAAGCCCATAGCCCAGCCCGAGGGCTGCTGCCCCGGCCAGTTGCAGGCCAAAGCCACGCCTGCTGAGGGTTGGTGGTTGCGTCGTCATCGCTAGTTCAGTCACTGCCGCAGAATGAAATCGGGGCAACTCTACAGAAAACCGCCCAGCCCATGAGTCGCATGAATGGGATGGTGGCTCAATCGGTACGGCGGGATGCCGGGCGGTTCATGAACACCCGTGCTGTCAGCGCCACAATGCGCTGTTTTGTCCGTTAGCTCTGGTAGGCAATCGGGTTGCCGAGGGCGATATAGGCACCGTCATGATACAGCAGCGGTTTGCGCGTGGGGTCGGTCATGGCGCTGTTGATCTCGGCGATCACAAGAACATGGGTGCTCCATGGCTTCAGTTCGCGGATGGTGGCCAGCATGTGGCTGGCGCAATCATTGAGATAGGGCGTGGCCGGGAGCGGTTTGCCAGAATTGGCTGTCTCGTCGGCAGCGACCGGTTCGTCGCGCCAGTCACCGTGATCGAAACGGCTGGCGGTATCCGGCTCGGTGGCAAAGGCATTGCTGAGTGCGCTTTGCTCGTCGCTCAGGATATTGATGCTGATCTGCTGGCCGACCGACAGAACCGGGCGCATCGAGGCATCATTGTTGATGCAGGCAACAATGGCGGGCGGTTCCATGCTGAGCGAGGTGACCGAGGATGCGGTCATGCCATAGCGGTTGCCGGTTTCGGGATCGCGGCAAGCGATTACCGTGACCGTCTGGGCCATCTGGCGCATGGCGAGCCGGAACGCATTGGCGATCTGGTTCGGCTGACCATCACCGGTCATGCTGGCGCTGACAATCTCGGACATGAATATCCTTGGTAATTCCGGGAAGTTGCCCGGTTTTAAATGACACTCTTGGGCCACCAAATAGGTGTTTCGGCACCGCTTGGCAAATACTAGCCAAAAAAATCGGCAATTTCGGTGCCGGTCACGCAGGGTTTGCCCATGCTGCTGCGTGTCTGTCCGGTATGAGACATGCGACAACCATAATATCAGGCACATATCGGGCATTTGATTGCGGTCAAATGGTGATAGTCTGATGCGGTGCGGACTGGAAATGGGGCCAGCTATCGGAACCGACATTCCCTGGGGAGAAGCCGTTCTGACGACGCCATATGAGCAGGATGAGCGCGGGTCACATGAGCCGGAGGATGATACCGGGCTGATGCGCCGGGTTGCCCGTGGTGACCGGATTGCCTTTGCCGCGCTGGTCGAACGGCATCTGGGCCGGGCGCTGGTCATCATACGCGGTTTTGACGGCCTCGGACCCGAGGCAGAGGATATTGCGCAGGAAGCGTTCTCCAAGGTCTGGATCAATGCCCCGAAATGGGTGCCGCCCGCCGACACCGCCACGGTGGAGCAGCGTCAGGCCGCGGGACAGGCCGGGTTTGCCACATGGTTCCAGCGCATTCTGGTCAATCTCTGCATTGACCGCCAACGCAGGCTCGGCAAGGGCCGGGGGCGACAGTTTGTCGATCTGGATGCCGCCCCGGTACTGGTCGATCAGACCCCCGATCCTGCGCGGCAATTACTGGCGCAGGAGCGGGATAATCAGGTTCGGGATGCGATTGGTTCGCTACCGGAACGACAGCGGGTTGCCATAACACTCTGTGCCATGGAAGGGCACAGCAATGCCGATGCGGCATCAATCATGGGGGTGCATATCAAGGCGCTTGAAGGGCTTCTGGTCCGTGCACGCCGACAGTTGCGCCAACATCTCGAAGGGGTAGTCAGCCATGACGTCTGAAAAACCGATTACCGATACCGAACTCGACCGGCTGGTCGGTGCAGCACTGTCGCGCGCGGCCAGCGATGCCGCGGCCCCGGCGCTGGCCGCCCGGATTGCCGAACAGGCAATGCTGCAGTCACAGGACCGTTACCCGGTCGCGGCGGCTCAGATCGGCTGGTGGCAGAACCTGAAACAACAGCTCGGTATCCGCCATTCCGGCCTGATCCTTGTGCCATCGGCAACGGCGCTCGCCGCCAGTGCGGTGGTTGGCTTCATGCTCGGTGCCGGGACATTGAGCGAGCTTGGTGCCGCATTGCCGGTGATCGGCGATGAACTGGTGGATCCGCTGGAAACCACCGATCTGGCACTCAACTGGCAGGATGGTTTTGGCAGCATTTATCCGGGATTCGATAGCGGGGAGAATTTTGAATGACTATGACGGATGAGCAAACACCGGTGCCGACCAAGGCGAAAGCCGGTCGTCGTAGCATCTGGGTGCTGGCGATTGCCCTGTTCCTGTCGCTTGGCCTCAATCTCGCACTGGGCGGGTTCATTGCCGGCAAGGGTGGCTTCCGTCACGGACCCGGCGGGCATGTGGCGCGTGGGTTCCATGAGGTGGCCCGCACCATGAATGATGCCGATCGCAAGGTGCTGCGCGAAGCCTTCAAAGAGGGGATGTCGGCAATGCGCGGTGCGCGTGAGGAACGTCGCGAGCTTGGTGGTGCCGTCAGGCGGGCGCTCAAGGCCGAGCCGTTCGACCGTGCGGCGCTGGAAGCAGCGATGGCAGATTTCGACCAGCACCGTGACCGGGTCGGCAGTGCCATGCAATCGGCCTTTGTCGAGGCGGCGGGCCGGTTGTCCCCGGATGGGCGGCGCAAGCTGGCCACGGTACGGATGCCCGGGCCATGACCACGGTGCAGGCGGCGATCGCTGCATCCCGCTTTGGTCTTGGGCCGCGCCCCGGTGACCTTGCGGCGATTGCCCCGGACCCGAAAGGCTGGCTCCGCCTGCAACTGCAGCAGGCCCCGGTCATGCCACAACGGTTGCAGACGTTTCCCGGCAGCGCCGAGCTCGGTAATACGGTATTTGAGTCCCTGAAAAAGAGCCGTGAGGCCAATCGCAATGACCGGCAGCAGATCAATCGCGATATGGCGCGGATGTTCCGCCAGCAATATCGTGGCGAGGCACTGGCCAGGACCATGGCCTCGATCGAGAGCGGGACACCGTTTTACGAGCGGCTGGTGCACTTCTGGTCGAACCATTTCACGGTCTCGGCCAGCAAGAATCAGGCGCAACCCTTCCTCGGTGCCTTCGAACGAGAGGTAATCCGCCCCCATGTGCTTGGCCGGTTTGAGGATATGCTGCTGGCCTCGACCAGACACCCGGCAATGCTGATGTATCTCGATCAGGCGCAGTCGATCGGCCCGAACTCCATGGCCGGGCGGTTCGGTGGACGCGGGCTGAACGAGAATCTGGCGCGGGAGATACTGGAACTGCATACGCTCGGCGTCGATGGCGGCTATAGCCAGGATGATGTGATCGCCTTTGCCAAGATGCTGACCGGCTGGACGCTGGGCGCGGTGAAATGGCTGTTGCCGCCACGCGCGGCGGCACAGCTGCCCGACCTATCGGGCGGTGATTTCCTGTTTGCCGACCTGCTCCATGAGCCGGGGCCAAAGGATTTCCTCGGCTATCGTTTTGAGCAGCAGGGCGAGGCACAGGCGCATCTGGCACTGTCCATGCTGGCGCGTCATCCGGCAACCGCACGGTTTATCGCCACCAAGCTGGCGCGCCACTTCATTGCCGATGATCCGCCGGAGCGGGCGGTCAGCATTCTGGCCCAGCGCTTCACCCAGACCGGTGGTGATCTGAAGGCGATGGCCCATGCGCTGATCGACCTGCCCGAGGTGTGGGACGCGCCGCTGGCCAAGGTGCGCAGCCCCAATGACTATGTCATCGCCGTTGCCCGTGCGATCCCGATCGCGGTGACGGAGAATGATGTCTATCGCTCCCTGCGGGATTTCGGCCAGCAGCCGTTCAATGCGCCGTCCCCGGCGGGATGGCCCGATACCGGGCAGGCGTGGCTGGCGCCTGAATCACTGATGCGGCGGGTGGAGGCGGCCCGCAATGTCGCTGCCGCCCTGCCCGCAAGCCTCGATCCCGACAGCTTTATGGCGGCAACCATCGGGCCGGTGGCCAATGCCGATACCCTGCTCTGGGTCTCGCGGGCACCGGATCGGGGTGAGGGGGTGGCCATGATCTTGGCGGCACCTGAATTTCAACGGCGATAGGAGGGGATTATGGGGGCATATGACAATTATCATACCGGTGCCGAAATAAATTCTCATGATCCTGCTGCTTGCGATGATCATGATTGCGAGGAAAACCGCCTGATTACCCGTCGCGCCCTGTTTCAGGGCGGTGCCGGCGCCATGGCGCTCGCGGCCATGGGTATGCCCGGCCTGTCCCTTGCCGCCCTGCCCACCGACCGGCGCTTTGTTTTCGTACTGTTGCGGGGCGGGTTGGATGGCCTCGCCGCCGTGCCGGCCTATGCCGATCCGGCCTATAAGGGCATACGCGGCCAATTGGCGGTGGCTGAGCCGGGCCGCGATGACGGCGTGCTCGACCTCAACGGCTTTTTCGGGCTGCATCCGTCGCTGAAAAACCTGCATGGGCTGTATCAGCAGGGTGATCTGTCGGTATTTCATGCGGTGGCGACCCCGTACCGGGAGCGCTCGCACTTCGATGCCCAGAACCTGCTCGAGGTTGGTGCCGACCGCCCGAACGGGGCCAGTGACGGCTGGATGAACCGGATGCTGGGTCTCTATGGTGCCGATGGCGCGCGGCTCGGCATTGCCTTCAACCAGACAATACCGCTGATCCTGTCCGGGCCGACACCGGTCAGTTCATGGGCACCCGGCGGTGCCGATATGCCGGATGATTTTCTGGCCCGTCTCGCACATGTCTATGCCCATGACCAGCTGTTCTCGACCTTGCTGCAACAGGCGGTCAGCGCCGATGTCATCGCCGATCAGGCGCAGCAGGGCATGATGGGGGGAGGCGGTGCTGCTGGCGGCAATCAGGTGCTGACCCGGACGCTGGGCACGGCGGCCCGGATGCTGCAGGCCGCTGACGGCCCGCGCATGGCGGTGATTGAGGTCGGTGGCTGGGATACTCATGCCAATCAGGGGGCAGGCACCGGCCAGCTTGCCAACCGTCTGCGGCAGCTGGATGAGGGCATCGCCCTGCTGGCGAAGGAACTGGCACCGGTCTGGGACCGCACCGCGATTGTGGTGATGACCGAGTTCGGTCGCACCGTCGCGGTCAATGGCACCCGTGGCACCGATCATGGCACCGGCGGCATGGCACTGCTCGCCGGTGGGTCGGTCAATGGCGGGCATGTGCTGACCAACTGGCCGGGTCTCGATACGTCAAAGCTTTATCAGGGACGTGATCTGGCGCCGACGTTGGATGCGCGCAGCATTCTGAAATCGGTTCTGGCCCAGCATCTGGGTCTGTCATGGGCGGATGTGGAGAATCATGTTTTCCCGAACAGCCGGGAGGCAGGGCCGATCAGACAGCTGATCAAGGCCTGATTGTAGCGTAATATTCAGCAGATGACAGATTCCCCGAGGCTGGTATGCGCCGCAACCACCGGACTTGTCGGACAAAGAGCATATAATCGTATGCTGTTCCAAGGGCCTGGTTGAAATAGCCTAACGATATCTGCCACTTGCGGTTCTGCATCATGAAAAAATGCCGCAACGCATCACATTATTTACTAGACATTCAGCGCGTTCGGACGCTCACTGAACATCAAGTGATGGTAAATACGCTATTGCTTGCAAGCACCATCCATAAGGTGTGAGACGGGTATTGTCCCGCATAACAATAATAAAAGCCCGCACGGATAAAATAACAGGAGCACATAATTCCTGACCGGCGGGTCCAAAATGGCCGCATCCTGACCAGCACCTGAATAGGGCGGCGGGACAAGCGGACCGGAAGGGGAGGGTATGAACGATTGGCGAACGAGTGAGAGACAGGTGTCCGCGGATGTTGAGACACTGAGCACACGGCCGGATATTCCAACGGCATCGGCTACCGAGACAGGTAGCGGTCCGCAAGATCCGGATAATCCATTATTGTTGAACGGAGCCGCTTTTGACGTCAGTCAGGAAGTCGGCTTTTTGCTGCGTCGGGTACAGCAGCGGGTGACATCCCTGTTCCAGCAGCGGATGAAGGATTACGACCTCACCCCGACCCAGTTTGCATCCTTGTGCAAAATGGCGGAAATCGAGGAAGTATCGCAGAACCATCTGGGGCGTCTGGTCAATCTCGACCCGGCCACCAATCAGGGGGTTGTCCGCAGGCTGATCAAGCGCGGCCTTATCTGCCGCCGCGATGATCCCAATGACCGACGACGGTCCTTGCTGAGCCTGACCGATCAGGGCCGTGATCTGCTGATCGAATGCCTGCCGACGGCCAGCCGGGTGACCCCGGCTGTGCTTGGTCCGCTGTCACAGGATGAACGGGTGGAAATTGTCAGACTGCTGAAGAAGCTCGGCTGATCACGACAAATTACGGTTTCGGGGTAAACAGCACTTAACCTCGGGGGTCTGCGCTGCTATGACTGCGGCCATCCCTTTTTCGGACTTTGCCCCCGGAGTTGCCCCCAATGAATACCAAGTCATCCTTTGCCCGTCTGGGCATCATCTCACGTCGTGCCGTTATCGCTGCCGGTGTGCTCGCCCTTTCGGTGCCGGGCCTGCCTGCTGTTGCGGCCGAGCCGGTGGTGATCGGTGAACTGAACAGCTATACCCGCCTGCCTGCCTTTACCGAGCCATACAAAAAAGGCTGGGAACTGGCGGTTGAGGAAATCAATGCCGCCGGTGGCGTGCTCAATGGCCGCCCGTTGAGCGTTATCAGCCGTGATGATGGCGGTACCCCTGCCGATGCCCAGCGCGTTGCCAGCGAGCTGGTTCAGGCGCATAAGGCCGTGTTGATCGCCGGTACCTTCTTCAGCCATGTTGGCCTCGCCGTTGCCGATTATGCCGCGAAAGAGCAGGTGCCGTTCCTGGCGTCCGAACCGCTGAGCGATGCCATGGTCTGGTCGAAGGGCAATGACTACACCTTCCGCCTGCGTCCAAGCACCTATATGCAAGCCAAAATGCTGGCCGAGGAAGCCGCGAAACTGCCCGCCAAGCGCTGGGTTACCGTTGCGCCGAACTATGAGTATGGCCAGTCTGCGGTTGAGAACTTCAAGGCCGCGCTGAAGGAGCTGCGCCCCGATGTGGAGTTTGTCGGCGAGCAATGGCCCGCCCTTGGCAAGATCGAGGCCGGTGTCACGGTTCAGGCGCTGCTGCGTGAGCGTCCCGATGCAATCTACAACGTCACCTTTGGTGCCGATCTGGCGAAATTCGTGCGTGAAGGCAGCCTGCGTGGCCTGTTCGACGACCGTTCTGTGGTCAGCCTGCTGACCGGTGAGCCGGAATATCTGCTGCCGCTCGGTGCCGAGGCACCGGAAGGCTGGATCGTGACCGGTTATCCGTTCGATCAGATCGATACTCCGGAACATGACAAATTCGCCGAGGCCTATCGCGCGAGCTTCAATGAGGAGCCGATGGTAGGTTCCATCGTTGGCTATACCACGATGAAGTCAATTGCAGCAGCGCTCGACAAGGCCGGCAGCACCGATGCAGGCGCGATCATCGAGGCGCTGAGCGGTCTTGAGGTTGACAGCCCGTTCGGTCCGATCGTCTATCGTTCCGCCGATCACCAGTCGACGCTCGGTGCCTTTGTCGGTCGTACCGCCGTGGTTGACGGTCAGCCACGCATGGTTGACTGGCATTATGCCAAGGGTGGCGATTACCTGCCCGGTGGTGATGAAGCCGCCGCCATGCGTCCTGCCAACTAAACTTACCTGATCAGCAATAATGTCCGAGCAACAGCAAGCCGTTATCTCCGAACGTCCGGTTCTGGTCCTGCATACGGAACCCGCCGATTGCCTGAAAGTGCTGCAATCGCGGTTTCCGGGGCAGGAGTTCGAGGTGGCGACCCATGGCGAGATGTTGCCCGGCGTGCTGGCCGCCACAGATCCGGAGATTGTGTTTTCTATCTCCGGGCCTGCTTTTCCGCGTGACAGCCTGCGCGCGGTGTTTGAGCACCCGACGGTGAAATGGGTCCAGCTCGGCGGGTCCGGCTATGACCATCTGCCTGACTGGGACCGTGACAAGGTGCAGGTGACCCACTGCGCCGGTGTGCTGGCGCAGTCGCTGGCAGAGACGATTACCGGCGCGATGCTGGCGATCAATGGCCATTTCCTGAGCTACCGTACGTTGCAGACCATGGGCGACTGGCGACCGATGCCGTTTCGTCCGCTGGCTGGCAAGACCCTGCTCGTGGTCGGTTTCGGCGCGATCGGTCAGCGGCTGGCCCATAATGCCAAGGCGCTGGGCATGAAGGTTCTGGCAACGCGCAATACTCCGGCGGAGCATCCGCTTGCCGATGAGGTCCACGGGCCGGAGCGTGACGCCCTGCTGTCCCTGCTGCCACGGGCCGATGTGGTCAGCCTGCATCTGCGGTTCGATGCCACGACCAAGCGCGCATTCGACGCCGAAGCCTTCGCTGCGATGAAGCGCGGTGCGATCTTCATCAATACCGCCCGTGGCAAGGTTGTCGATCAACCGGCCCTGACCGAGGCGCTCTATGGCGGCAGGCTGATGGGGGCCTATCTTGATGTGTTCGACAAGGAGCCACTGCCGGAAGATGACCCGTTATGGGGTGCGCCGAATACCCTGATCACGCCGCATACGGCTGATAATGTTGTCGGCTTTACAGCGCGTTACGCCGATTTCTTCGTCGGTAACATCAGCCGTTATATCGCCGGTGAGCCGCTCGAAAACCTGATTGCCTGATGTGCGGCCGGTTTTCCCAGTCAAAGAAGCATAAAGACGCCGTCATCGAGGTGGCGGAGGTGCTGGACGACATCACCGTCGATCCGGGCTTTGCAGCCGGTTACGAAGCCGCTGCCGGTCGCTATAATATCCGCCCGTCGAGCCAGTGCCTGATTATTCGTTCCGGTTCCGGCTCAAACACTGAAAATATTCCTTCCCTGACCTTGTCACGCTGGGGCTATCGGCCCGGCTGGATGAGTGATGACTATATCCGCCAGTCAAAACGCGGGCCGTTTATCAATGCCCGGTCGGAAACAGTGTTCGAGGCCCGCGCTTTTGCCGATGCCGTGCGTTTCAACCGCTGTCTGGTGCTGGTCGATGGCTTTTATGAGCCAAAAGGGGAAGCCGGAAGTAAGCGTGAGCAATATTACTTCGATCTGCCGAACCGCTCGCTATTTGCGCTTGCCGGTATCGAGGCTGCCTATCCCGATGGACCGGTGGCTGGGAATAGCGCCAGTTTTGCCATCCTCACCTGCCCGCCAAACACGCATGTTGAGCCGATCCATGGCCGTATGCCGGTTATCGTTCCGGATGCGCAATGGTCTCTGTGGCTGAATGGTGAGGAGCGCGACCCGGCCCGGCTCGGCGGTCTGTTGCATCCATGGTCCGGACAGGCGCTGCAGTGTCGACAGGTATCGCCGGACATCAACAAGCGCGATGCCGAGGGGCCGTGGTGCATTGAGCCTTACGCGCCACCGGTCGCGACAACAGCGGCAGCGGTACAGGGCTCGCTGTTTTAGCTGTTGCCAATGCCGAGCAGACGGCTTTGCGCGTCGGTATCGGCGGCAAACCCAGCCATGCTGTCCCGGTGTACGATCTGGCCCTGATCCATGACCAGCACATCACTGGCAACAGAGATGGCAAAGCGCCAGTTCTGTTCGGCAATCAGGATGGTCAGGCCGCGTGCCGCCAGATCACGCAGCGCCCCGGCCAGACGGTTGACGATGACCGGTGCTAGTCCCTCGGATGGCTCGTCGAGCAACAGCAGTTTCGGCGCGCCCATCAGGGTCCGGGCAATCGCCAGCATTTGCTGTTCTCCACCGGAGAGCTGCCCGGCCCGGCGTGACAGCAGCGGTCGCAGGGGCGGGAACAGCTCCATGATATCCGCCTGATTCCAGACCGGCCCCGGTCCCTGTTTCTCCCCGGCGATCAGGTTTTCGGCCACGCTCAGATCGCTGAATACCCGCCGTTCCTCGGGCACATAGCCGATCCCGGCGCGGGCAATTTCAATCGGATTGCCAGGTTTCCGGGCGGTAATCAGTGTGGTGTTTTCAAGCCGGACCATGGCCTTGCTGGTCGGCACCAGCCCGATCAGCGATTTCATCAGGGTGGATTTGCCAACCCCGTTGCGACCGGTGAGCAGGGTGACGCTGCCGGCGGACAGGGTGAAGCTGACATTATGCAGGACGGTCGCCTTGCCATAACCGGCGGTCAGGTATTCGACGGTGAAGAATGCGTCGCTCATGCCCCGCCCTCTTCGTAAACCGTTTCGGTTCCGAGATAAATATTCTGCACCAGCGCATTGTCGGCAATCTCCTCGGGTTTGCCATCGGCAATGATTCGCCCGTGATCAAGCACGATAATGCGGGTCGCATGGTCGAAGACAATGTCCATGTCATGCTCGGTAAACAGGATGGCGGCTGGAGTTTCCTGCTCCGCCTCGGACAGCGCCCGGGCCTGTGCCATCAGGGCGGCACGTTCATGATTGGTAATGCCCGCCATTGGTTCATCGAGCAGCAGCAGCCGGGGCTTTGCCGCCATCACCATGGCAATTTCAAGCCGCTTCTGGTCGCCATAGGCCAGGTTCTCCGCTCGCATGTCGGCGAGGTGGGGGAGGCCGATGCGGTCGAGAATACCGGCGGCCTGCTCGAACTGATCGGCGGGCAGGCTGGTGAACAGCCGCCAGCTGCCACGCCGTTGCTGTCCGGCGAGCGCAAGCGCGACATTCTCGATCACCCGAAGCTGGCGATAGGGCATGGCGATCTGGAACGTACGGGCCATGCCAGTGCTGATACGACGGTGCGCGGGCTGTCGGGTAATGTCGCAACCATTGACGCTGATCGTGCCACTGTCTGGTTTCAGCAGGCCCGACAGCAGGTTGAAACAGGTGGTCTTGCCCGCCCCGTTGGGACCAATCAGGGCCAGCCGCTCCCCGGCCATCAGGTGGAAGGAGACATCATCACAGGCGGCAATGCCGCCGAAGCGTTTGGTCAGGTGCTCAACGGAAAGCAGTGGCGTGTCGGTCATACCTCTGCCTCCCCGTCACGCTGGCGGGTCAGCAGCAGGCGGATATCGAGCATGGCCTTGGCGATGCCGCCCGGTGCCACAACACAGGTCAGGATAATCAGCACACCCAACACAAAGCGCCAGTAATCCAGCGCGGCAAAAGAAACCTTGATGCCGAAGAACACAGCGGCACCGATAACCGGGCCGATAACGCTGCCGATCCCGCCGAGCAGCAGCATTGCAAGTGCATCCACCGAGAGCGGGATGCCAAGATCATTGGGAAACACCGAGCCCTTGAGCAGGGCATGAAGCGCGCCCGCCAATCCCGCCAGTGCCCCGGCGAGGGCGAACAGTGCCACATGCCGTTGCCACGGCTCGAAACCGGAGAGCGTGGCGCGCAAGGGTGCATCACTGATCGCCTGTATGCTGAGGCCGAAGCCGCTGCGGTCAATGCGCCGGATGGCGACCAGCCCGGCAAGGGCAAGTACGGCAATCAGCCAGTAGGAGACCGCCGGATCGCGCATGGCATCGGGTAGCCATAGGCCGAGAATGCCGTTATCGCCGCCGGTGACGCTGATCCACTGGACGCTGATCGACCACAATACCTGTGCGGCGGCGAGGGTCAACATGGCGAGATAGACGCCGCTGCGCCGGGCCGCGACGGCCCCGATCACGGCCCCCATGACCGCACCCAGCACCATCGCCAGCCCCAGCCCTACCCACCAGGCGTAATCGGCCCCGGCGGTCCAGGCATTGATGAAGGCGAGCATATAGGCACCGGTCCCGAACAGGGCGGCATGGCCGAAGGAAACCAGCCCGCCCGTGCCCATGATCAGGAACAGGCTGGAAGCCAGCAGCGCCAGTACCCAGAACTCGGCGATGACGGAAACGAGGTAGGGCGAGGCGTAGAGCGGGGCCGCCAGCAGCGCTATTGCCAGTATGGATTGCGCAACGATACCAAGCGGTTCCCGGCTTATCCTGCGCCGGTGGGCCGGTGCCTGCACCATGGCCGATGGTGCCCGACCGAGCAGCCCGTTGGGCCGGATGGTGAGGATGACGGCCATCACGAGGAAGATGAAAACCAGTGCCAGTTCCGGGAAAAACAGCAGCCCGAAGGATTGCACCAGCCCGACCAGTATCGCTGCCAGAAACGCCCCGGTGATTGAGCCTAGCCCGCCGATTACCACAATGACGAAGACCTCGGCGATGAGGGACAGGTCCATTTCCAGATTGGCGGTGCTGCGCGGCAGTTGCAGGGCACCGCCCAGCCCGGCCAGTGCCGCACCGATGAAGAAGACCAGCGTAAACAGCCGTGCCTGATCAACGCCAAGCGCGCTCAGCATGTCGCGATCATTGGTTGCGGCCCGGACAAGTACACCAAAGCGCGTACGGTTGAACAGCAGCCACAAACCCAGCAGAACCAGCGGTGCCAGCACGATCAGGAACAGGTCATAGCTGGGCAGACGCCCGCCGAGCATACGGATACTGCCATCAAGCAACGGCGCACGCGGGCCGAGCAACTCGGTCGGTCCCCATATCGTACGTGTCAGATCCTGTATGACGAGTACGAGGGCGAAGCTGGCAAGCAGCGGCAGCAGCTCATCACCCCTGTAGAGGCGGCGGAGCACGACAACCTCGAATGCCACACCGATGAGCCCGACCGTAATGGCGGCAAGCGGCAGGGCCAGCCAGAATCCGGCAATCTGGTCGAGTGGTGAGGCCATGGCCCAGGCGCTGATGCTGTAACCGATATAGGCACCGAGCATGTAGAACGAGCCATGGGCGAAGTTGACCACACGTACAACCCCGAAAATGATCGTCAGCCCGGCTGCCACCAGAAACAGCGAGGCCGCGCTGGCAAGTCCGGTCAGAGCCTGTAGCAGGTAGAAATCCATCGGCTTGGGTCGGTCACGGGTTCAGGGTGTCGGGGCGGCTGTGCGCATTGGGATATAGCAGAATGATTTTTATATGCGACCGGAAATCGGGCAGGTGCCGATCGCGTAATCTGTGCCATAACGGTCATGGGCTTGTGTGCCGGATGGCGCGATCCCATTTCCTGTACATGCCCTGCCTGTTACTCAATCAAGGAATTTCCATGCTGAACCGTACTTCCTTCGCAGTCATGCTCGGTCTTGCCGTTACCGGTCTGGTCATGGGCCAGAGCCCGGCCCTGGCTCAGGAGGGCGGCATCAGATTTGGCCAGCATGACAGCTATATCGATGTGCCTTATGATTATAAGCAGGTTGCGCGCGACTATGTGGTCGAGGATCTGGGCTTCGTCCCTGCTGCCATCGGCGACATTCAGCTGCTGGCGATCCGGCGCAACAGCGTCGAGGATATCGTCGAGCGGGTGCAGGCGATTGTTCGGTTTAAGCAACAGCCGGGCAGCGTTGTGGTGGTGATGCGCCGTTCCGGCTCGGTGATTACCCATTTCGAACAGGAATGATGCTAGGCTGATCGCCATCAACCACCCCCTGCCGAACGAGGGATACGGGATCATGACGAGGATGCGCCGCCATATCGGCACTGGCCTGTTTACCGCCCTTATGCTGGGTCTGTTTCTGACCGCGTTGGGGACGGTACTGCCGCAACCGGCTGCGGCGCAGGATGGTCATATCAAGCAGCTGATCGGTCCGGTCTGGACCCGGGTGCGCATGTCACGGGCCGAGGAGGCAATACCGGACGGGGTTGGCCAGACCATCACCTTTCGCAATGATGGCGGCATTTCAGGCTCCACCGGCTGCAACGGTTATGGCGGCAAGGGTGACCTTACCGGCGGCAATTTTAACATATCGCCCTTGCGCATGAGCCGCCGCGCCTGTCTGCGCGAGATAGGGCTGATGGAAGAGGACTTCATGCGCCGGTTGAGCAATGCCAGCCAGTGGTGGCTGCGCAGCGGCGAGTTGTATCTGGCCGATCCCGGCGGCACGCCACTCCTGCGTTTTGTGCGCCCCTGATCTGCCGCTGCCGGGTTTCAACTTTCGCCTATCAAGCGTATTTACCGGTTCACACCCGCTGCGAAAGCACAGCCAAGTGATATACGGCCAAGTGATATAAAGAGCGGCAAACAAGAGGTGGGGTAAAATCAATGCGCGCCTTACTGAACCAGATCGCCCCGGCGGATCGTGATTATCTGCAGGCCATGTTGCAGGGCCAGCCCGGCATTGCCGACCGCCTGACCGCCATCGCCCGGCGCAATCCGGAAGAGCGCGCGAAACTGGTTCCCGCCATCATGGGGGAGCGGCTGGATCGTACCGCCGCCGCCCTCGGCATTCCCGATGCCTGGCGTCAGACCCGTGCCGAACGCGCCCATGACCGTGCCCGCATGGCCGAGTTGTTTGCCCCGGTCAAGATACAGGACCCGCATACCGCTGCCGAATGGGCGCGTGCGGATGAGGTCGTGCGCGGCATCGCCGATCATGTGGTTGGTGACGCGAAACTGGCCAAGGCCGACCGCCAGCGTATCGGCATGATTGGTGCCCGGCTGATGTTTCCCAAAGACCGCTATGGCTATCTGAAAACCGCCGAGCGGGTGCGGGCGGGTAACAGCCAGATGGCGCGCTGGGTCTGCGATACCGGCAAGCTGCAGACCCTGCACCGCGCCCTGCATGTGGAATCACAGATCCCGACGCTTAAGGAAAACATGGATATGGTCTGGGCCCGCTCCGGTGGTGGCCAGATCCGCAGCGAGGCTGGCAAGGCGCTCAGAACCAAGCTGGTGATCCAGCGCGCGAACCTGCATCACAATATCGGTCAGCCCGCCGATTATGAGGCCGGCACCTCGCTGATGACAGCACTGGCCCAGACACCGGGTAAGGAACAGCTCCACGCCAATCTGAGCCGCGGCGGCAGCCTCGCCGCCGTCATGGCCCATGGACCGGTGCCCACCCGCAAGCGCTGATCCGGTCTAACGCTTCAACAAGCGCAGCAGGCGGCCGTCGATGGCGGCCAGTCCGGCGCCGATCAGCGCTATGCCGATGATATGCTTGGTGCCGAGGCTTTCATTCAGGAACAGGATGCCGAGCATGATGGCGCTGACCGGCACCAGAAAGGTGACCAGCAGCACATTGGTTGCCCCGGAACTCGCCAGAATGTGGAAATACAGGATATAGGCGAGCGCGGTCGATAAGGCGGCGAGCGCGATCAGGGCCAGAACCGTGCCGGTTGAGGGCATGGCCAGCGTCCATGGCTGATCCACCGCGAGCACGAGCGGCAGCATGAGCAGGCTGGAGGCGCTGACCTGACCGGTGGCGGTGGCGATCGGGCTGATGCCCATGGTCTTGAAGCGGCGACCGAAGGTACCGGCGAAGGCATAGGAGATGGCCGCGCCGAGCACGGCCAGCTGTGCCACCACATTGACCCCGAGGGATTGCAACGCGGTGCCGCCGATCAGGACCGCCACGCCGATGATGCCGAGTATCACCCCGGCAAGGCGCGGCAGGGTCATGCGTTCATCGCTGGTCATGAGATGGGTAACCACGACGGCAAACAGCGGTGTCGTTGCATTGAGGATTGACGCCACGCCCGAGGCGATATGTGCCTGTCCCCAGACAATAAGGCTGAACGGGATGGCGTTGTTGATCAGGCCCATGACCAGAAACGCAGCCCAGATGCGCCGACCGGCTGCCGTTGCCGGGTTGGGCATGTGCTGGCCCTGCATGACCATCACCAGATTGAGGATCAGCGCCGCCAGCACCACCCGGCAGACGACGATGGTGAAGGTCGGCAGATCGCGGACCGCAATCTCGACAAAGAAAAACGACCCGCCCCAGAGGATCGACAGGATGATCAGCGACAGCCAGTTGCGCCAGTCCATGACCGTGTTGATCGTGGCGGTATTGGTCAGGGGCGTGGCGCTGTCAGGTGCTGTGGTTCGGGTCATGGTGCTGCCGTTATTAGGGATGGATGCGCTACCCTAGCCCCCGCAGAATAACCGATGCAGCCCGATACTTGCTGTTCCTAGCTCGCATACCAGAAATGATGGGTCGGGCCATGGCCGTGCCCGACATCGAGCTGCCCCGCCGCCGCTATCGCCCCGCCGAGATAGGCCTTGGCTTCACTGACGGCGCGCACCATGTCGCCGCCGGTCAGTGCCAGCCGGGTGGCAAGGGCGGCAGACAGGGTGCAACCGGTGCCGTGCGTGTTGTCGGTGGCGATGCGCGGGGCCTCGAACCACTGGTCGCCCGCGGGGGTCAGCAGGTAATCCGGGCTGGTGCTGTCGGCCAGATGCCCGCCCTTCATCAGCACCGCGCGGGCACCCATCATTTGCAACTGCCGCGCTGCACCGATCATGGCATCGCGTTCGGTTATGTCGACATCGCTGTCGATCAGCACCGCTGCCTCGGGCAGGTTCGGGGTGATGATTGTGGCAAGTGGCAACAGACGTTCGCGGATTGTCGCGATCGCGTCTTCAGCCAGCAGCCGGTCACCACCTTTGGCCACCATGACCGGATCGAGCACCACATGGGGCACCGGATGATCAGCCAACACATCGGCGATCACCCCGGCAAGGCTGGCATTGGCCACCACGCCGATCTTGATCGCATCGACCCTGATATCGTCGAAGATCGATTGCAGCTGCTGGCGGAGGAAATCCGGGTCGAGGGCCAGCACTGCCTGCACGCCGCGGGTGTTCTGTGCCGTCAGCGCGGTCAGGGCGGCCATGCCATAGCCGCCATTGGCCGAAATCGCCTTCAGATCGGCCTGAATACCGGCCCCGCCCGAGGGATCTGACCCGGCAATGCTCAGGATATTGGGGATCATGCTTTTGCTCATATTGCCTGCCACCGCTGGAGAATGGTTCGGGTTGCCTGTGCCGGGTCATCGGCTGCGCAGATTGCAGAGACCACGGCCATGCCCGATGCCCGTGATCGGCGCACGCTGGGGGCATGGCGCTCGTCCAGTCCGCCGATGGCGACGCAGGGCTTGTCCGTCCGCCGACAGATCGCGGCCAGACCATCAAACCCGATGGGCGTGGCATGGCCCGGCTTTGTTGCGGTTTGAAAAATAGGTCCGACCCCGAAATAATCCACGGCTGCCATGTCTTTCGCCGATAAATGCTCTGGCTGATCGACCGACAGGCCGAGGATGGCATCGGGGCCGAGTGCCAGCCGGGCCACGGAAAGTTGGCCATCAGATTGGCCCAGATGCAGGCCATCGGCCCTGCTCGCCAAGGCAACCGACAGCCGATCATTGATGATCAGCGGCACCCTATGAGGGGCAAGTGCCTGTTTCAGGGCAATGGCCTGTTCGGTCATCGCCGCATCACTCGCATGCTTGTCCCGCAGCTGAATGACGGTTGCCCCGGCTTTGGCGGCGGCACCCGCCGTTTCGATAACGCCAGACCGGGCCGAGGGATCGGTGACCAGATAGAGGGTGAGGTCAAACTTGCTCATGACAGTTCAATCCGGGCGTGACGGTTCAGGTGTTCATCATCAATGATGGCGAGTGCATCGATGAAATTGACGGCAAAGCTGCCCGGTCCGTTGGCTCCCTTGGCGGCGAGCTCACCGGCCAGACCGTAATAGGCCATGGCCGAGACCGTGGCGGCGAAGGGGTCGTCACCGGTGGCGACAAAGGCCCCGATGATGCCGTTCAGCGCGCAGCCCAGCGCCGTGACCTTGGGCATCAGGCGATGGCCGTTGCGGATCACGGCTTGCCGCTTGCCATCGGTGATGAAGTCGGCCTCGCCGCTCACTGCCACAATGCCATCGGTAACGCCGGTCAGCTCTGTCGCTGCCTGCAGGGCATCGGTGACGGCATCGGTGCTGTCGGCACCCTTGCCCGCGCTGTCATGGCCGGTCAGGGCCATGATCTCCGAGGCATTGCCGCGCGTTACGGTTGGTTTCTCGGCGATCAGCCGGGTCGAGATTTCCCAGCGATAGGTGGTGGCACCCGCTGCCACCGGATCGAATACCCAGGGCTTGCCGTGCTTGTTGGCCGCAGCGGCGGTTGCCAGCATCGACTTGCTCCAGTCCGGGGACAGGGTGCCGATATTGATGGTCAGCGCATGGGCGATGGCGACAAATTCCGGCGCTTCCTCGAACGCATGCACCATGGCGGGTGAGGCACCGGCCGCGAGCTGTATATTGGCCATGGTATTCATGGCGACGAAATTGGTGATGTTCTGCACAAGCGGCGTGGCATCGCGCATGGCGGCGAGATGCGCGCCCGGATTGATGCTGTTGCTGGCCATGTCTCGGTCCCTCAGGCTGTTCCGAAGGGACCGTCAATCAATGCGCCATATGCGGATGGGGGCGGGTGATCGACAGACTCCCTCCGCCGGCATTATCCGGTTCAGGTTCAAAGGGTACATCTCAGCCGGTCACCCGGCGCCCCTGTCTCGATATATCGTCTCGATATGTGCCAATACATAGTTTGCCCGCTGGCGTTCGGCAATGCTTGTCGCCGGAAAACATTCATGGCTTAGTTTATGTCCTGCTTCTGCGATGTCAGGTTTTGGGCCTTTCTTTGGGATGTTACCGTCATGTTTGATCTTGCGACCTATCTCACCTTCCTGCTGGCCTGTGTTGCCGTGGTTATCGTGCCCGGTCCGACGGTTACCGTGATTATCGCCAATTCCCTGCGCCACGGCTCACGCGCCGGGCTGGCCAATGTGGCAGGAACCCAGCTCGGACTGGCGGTCATGCTGGTGATACTGGCTACCGGGCTGCAACTGGTGATCGAGGCGATGGGCACCCTCTTCGTCTACGTCAAACTGATCGGTGCCGCCTATCTGATCTATCTCGGCTATAATATGATCCGGAACCGGAACAAACACGAAGATACCGAGATTGCCGCCACGCGCGATGCCGCGTCTTTTCGCTGGCAGAAGTATTTCTGGCAAGGTGTGCTGGTAATCTGGTCGAACCCGAAGGCGCTGCTGTTCTTCGGTGCCTTCATCCCGCAATTCGTGGTGCCAGGCGGCGCGGTTATCACGCAGACCCTGCTGCTCGGCGGGACCTTCATGCTGGTCGCCACTGTGCTCGACAGCGCCTATGCCATTGCGGCGGGCAAGGCAGGTGGGCTGCTGACGGCCAAACGCCGGGGCATTCTCGATGTGATCGGTGGTACGGCGTTGTTCGGTGGTGGCATCTGGCTCGCCCTGACCAAACGCGCGACCTGAATTTCCCCATAAATGCTGAACCCTGATGGTTTTGATACCATCAGGGTTCAGTCATTCGGGAAGTCCGGGTAGCCATAGATCCGGCTGTACAGGGTGCAGTCGCTTGCAGCAGTTTCTGGAGCGTACAGCCCGAGCTTGCGGCACTTGGCAAATCCCATGCCCACGGTCCACAGGCATTGCTGATCAGGTAACCGCGCAGGCTGGCATTCGGTTCCCGCAATCAGGACATATCGTGTAAAAAATCAGTCGAGCGGCAGGGTCATCAGGCGGGGTTCGATCCCGGCATCCATGAAAACCGGGCCTTCGGCGACAAAACCGATCTTTTCATAAAAGCCGATGGCGCTGACCTGCGCCTCAAGGATCACCATGCCGATGCCCGGGCGCTCACTGCCGATACGGATCGCCTCACGGATCATTTTCAGGCCGATGCCGGAGCCGCGATAGGGCTTCAGCACCGCAACACGCTGGATTTTCAGCTTTGTGCCGTCGAGCCAGTTCAGGCGGCTGGTGGCGACAGCCTCGTCGCCGTCGAGGGCAATCAGGTGGTCGCAGATATGCTCCTTGCCATCCATTTCCTCCACCTCACTCACGCCCTGTTCATCAATGAACACGACACGGCGGATATCGAGGCAAGCCGACAACTCATCGTCGGATGCAATCTGGCGCACGGTAATCTCGGGATGCTGGGACATGGGCGGGTTGCCTCTGCCGGGCAGAAGAAATGGTGCCGCAGAGAGGACTTGAACCTCCGACCCCATCATTACGAATGACGTGCTCTACCAACTGAGCTACTGCGGCGTGTTGCGGGGGTCGGGATGTCGATCCGGGCAACGGTCGCGGAACATAACCGCTCAATTCGCCCGGATCAATTGCTTGTTTGCATCAGGCCCGGTGTTTCGGTGATTCCGGCCCGGTAGTTAGTCTGTTAGCTAGCCCGGCGGTTACTGGCTGGCCGCCGTAGCGGTCGATTGGTCCTCGACCTCCTGATACTGCGCATCGATGGTCTGGGTCGCCGGGGGCGGGGCCGGTTTGGCCGGGGCGGCATCCGGGCTGGCCAGTGCCTTCACATTGGTGCCTGCCGGGGCCGGTACCAGCCAGTGCAGGATGTCAAAGCGACCGGTATCGACGCTGAACGGCGTCCAGACCGATTGCGTGGCACCCGTTTCAAGAGAGACCCAGCAGGGTGCCGGTGGCCGTTCTTCGGCCATGCTCAACCACTGCCCGGCCGCAAATGAATCATTGGCTTCCTTGATCTCCAGATCCGCCAGCAGGCGCAGGACGCGAATGCCGCCCTTGTTCTCGAGTGCTTCGGTCAGCAGGGTGCGGGCCTCGTTCCACTGGGCATTTTCCAGCAGCAGGGGCGCGATCCCCAACCGGTCCTCATTGGTCTTGCCGGTACAGAGCCGCCGCATCCAGCGGAGCCTGCCCTCGGCATCCTCATAGGGCGAAAATTCCTTCCAGACTGCAATCAGTTCCGGATGCGGATTGATTTGCCATGCGCTGTCAATCACCGCACGGGCCTTGCGCAGCTTACCTTCTTTGGCCAGCAGCCGGGCATAGCGTGCCGCCGCCGGGGCGAAGGTGGGTGCCAGCTTCACCGCCTTGGCGACGAAGTTGAGCGCATCGCGGTGGCGATTATAGGTTTCGGCGGCGAGGCTGCGGGCCATCATGATGATGCCGCGCTTGTGCTTCGATTCCACCTTGTCGATCATGCCGATCCGGCGCATCTGGTCGACCAGACCGAGGGCGCGATCATAATTCTCGGCAATGGTTTCAAGATCGTAGAGCGTTTCCACCACCCATGTGCTGGTCGGCTCAAGCCGGAAGGCATCGCGCGCCAGTTTCAGGGCATTGCGGTTGACCGCCCCGGTCACATCCCGGCGGCCATTGGTTTTCAGTTCCTGATTGAGCAGGCCGCGCAGGCCAAAAAATGCCAGATCGGGGTGCTCGACCATGGCGCGGTAACTGTCCTGCGCTGCCTTGACATCGCCGCTGATCTGCGCCGCCTGTGCCGAGAGCAGCAGGGTCAGCGGGGCATCCTTCAGCAGCTTGCGGGCCTTGTTGGCCTGCCGTCCGGCCATGTTGCCATCACCGGCCGCAACCGAGATCAGCCCCTTGGTCAGGGCCTCATAGCCCTGGCTGCGCTTCTTACCATGACGCCATGATCCGAATCGTCCGGGGGCGGCAGCGAGGCGCTTGTAGCCGTGATAGATGAGCGATGTGAGAATGATCAGTACCAGCAGGATCAGGGCGACAACCGGGGTCGTGGTCTCGATCACCTGTCCCTGCCATTCGAGCGTCAGGTCGCCGGGATGCTCCACCAGCCAGTAGCCGATGGCGACAACAACCGCGATTTTGAGGGCATAGCCGATAATTTTGATCATTGTTCGGCCTCCGCAGTGCTGGCGGAGAGTGCGATCAGTTGGCTCAGGGCCTCATCGACACTGATCCGGCGCAGGGCTTGCTCGCGCCAGTCGGCCAGCGCCTCGATCGCCGGTTCTGGCAACCGGTCGGTCAGGGCATAAGCCGCTTCCACATCGCCGTTCTGCAGACGATATTCGGCGCGGGCCAACAGGGCCGGTGGGGTATCGCCTTCGACCTCGCCCGGTGCCTGACGGACCGTAATCAGCGACTGCAACCGACCGATTGTCTGTTCAAGCGTCGATTGCTCTTCATTCATCCGAATGGCGGCCAAGGCGTCACCGGCCTGATGGCCGAGCTGTGCCGCCAGTTCGCTGGCGGTCGGTGCGCCGCGCTCGGCATACTGAGCGAGGCGGTTGAGGATATCCTTGGCCTCTGGACCGGTAGGGGCCAAAGCTTGCACCGCATTCATTTCGGTGCCGAAAGGTTTGCTGCTGCGCGCGGCGGTGACCAGATTGCCGCTGGCGAGAACAAAGCTGGCGGCGCGGGCCGGCATGGCGTTGCGCTGTTCGGATTGCAGTGCGACCAGCGCGCTTTCCAACTCGTCAACGGTTTCGGCAATCGGTGCCAGATCACGACCGATATCTCGGCGCAGGCGTTCAAACGCCTGTGGGGAAACGCCCCCGCCATTGTTCTCGGCGAGGCCATAGGCAATGCTGCTCTCCAGCTCTTCCAGCCGGGTGTCGATTTGCTGCAAGGCTGCAGTAAAGCGCTGCTGGCTGATCCCCTGTGGACGCTGGCTGACCACACGGAAGTCGTCGCGCAATTCCTCCAGCCGGGATGACAGGTTCTCCAGTCTTTCGGCATTCGGATCAGCGGGCAAGGGCAGGCCGAGGCTGCCATAGAGCGGATATTGCCAATATGGTGCCGTCAGCACGGCGGCCAGCGACAGGACGGCCACCGCAACGGCAATGCCACCGGCTCCGCCACTCGATTTATGGTGCGGGGTAGTGGTGTCGACTGCGGCATCGGCCAGCGGGGTGGTGGCCTTCACCTCTTCCGGGGCTTTCAGGCTGCCAGAACCATCGGCTGGTTCCTTCGGTTTCTCGCCGCGCTGTTCGGCAATATGGTTTTTCACCTGCCGCGCCTTGTCGGTGGCGGTTGGTGAGGCCTCGTCTGCCTGTTCCCGGGTCAGCGCCTCATCCTTGCCGGTGGCTGGTGGCTCACTGGCTGTCGTCTCATTGTCGGCTGCGGGCATGGTGGTTGCCGACTCAGCCTTGATCGTATCGGCTTTTGGCGCAGTGCTGTCGGGTTTGCTGCCGGTTTCATCGGGTGCGGTTTCGGCGAGCAGGCCGTCACGCAGGGTAATGCCATGCTTTTTGGCACCCTCGGCGATTTCCTCATGACGGTTTGTCGGGATTGCCTGTCGTTTCTTCCAGCCCTGAACCGTGGTTACCGGGATATCCAGCTTTTTCGCCATGGGACGGATGCCGGAGAAGGCAGCGATCAGTTCCTCGGTTGCTGTTTGCTTGGGATCGGCGGAAGACGTATCGGCGCTCATGGGCAGGCACTCTTTATGTTTTGCCAGATATTGTGCCGACCGGATATGTCGCGGGGCGTGATCCGGCGCGCAGGCTGGCGGAAATTTCTGTCATGGCGCGGATCAGGACGGGCCGGCCATTATTCGTGTGTACCTGTCGCAGCATACACGCACTGCAACAGGGTACAAGTATTTGCAGCGGGATCGGAATGCGTACCGGTTGATATCAGCCGCCGAGCGCGCTGACAGCATCGCGCAGGGTCTCGATCATGGCATTTTCATTCGGTTCATGCGCAACACGTACGGAGCGCCACGCCACGCCGATCCGCGCCGCCTCGGCAACCTGATCTGACATGCAGATCGCGGTCATCTGGGGTGCGGCGGCGGCAAAACCCTGGCTTTTGGCAAGGGTGACGAAGGCCTGTGCCGTGCGGGTGGAGAAGAACATCACATAGCCGATCTCACCGGCATACATGGCATTCATAGCCGCTGTTTCAACGGAATCAGCCGTACGTGCATTATAGATAACCGTACTTTCGGTCTGGTAACCGTATTTCAGCAGCAGCTTGGCGAAATCCTTGGTCACATCGGCGCCGCGCACATGCACCATAACGCCGCGATCCGGGCGGGTCTGGGTCAGGATCAGACGCATCAGATCCTTGGCATCGCCATCGGCGCTGATAACGGTCTTGAAACCGCAATTTTCCGCCATGGTCTTGGTGCCCTGACCAACACAGAAGGCCGGTACCTCTGATGCTTCAACGCCATTTTCGCTGCACCGTTTATCAAACATGGTGACCGCGCTGGGGCTACAGAAGATCAGGCCCTGGGCATGCTGCAATGGCGGGATCGAGGCCACCATGGATTCAATTTCCAGCATGGGGGCGATGAGTGTCTCAAGGTCATGAACCGCGAGTTTCTGGGTCAATGACTGGGACTGGTCATGCGGACGGGTCAGTAGGACTTTTGCCATCTGATACTGGTGACTCTGGAGACAGGCTGTTGATCCGGGACGCGATCATAACGAGGCTTGGTCACATCGCACCAGTCAAATATGGGACAAAGGTAATTTTCTTACCCGTACAGGTCGATCAGGGCTGAACCAGCGGCAGGTCCGGGCGCAGAATTTGGCCCAGCTCGTAGCCCAGTTCCCGGGCGTTTTCCATTGGTCCGCGAATATCCGCCTCCCGGTGATAGCCGCCATCGGGCCGGGTGATCGAGCCACGCAGCCAGAGCGAACCGCTGGTGACGTCCGGCAGCGCATAACCGGCAATCGGTGTCCGGCAGGAGCCGTCGAGCACGGCCAGCATGGCGCGCTCGGCGCTGACACAGGCAGTTGTAGTGCTGCAGTTGAGCGGTGCCAGCAACTCGGCCATCGCCGCATCATCCGTGCGGCGCTGGATACCGATGGCACCTTGCGCAACCGCTGGCAGCATCTGTTCAGGGTCCATGACGTTGGTGATCACTTCCGTATTGCCGAGGCGGTCGAGACCGGCCACCGCGAGGAAGGTGGCGGCTGCCTCGCCCTGCCGCAATTTGCGCAGGCGGGTCTGGACATTGCCGCGGAACGGGATGACCTCAAGATCGGGCCGCAGTCGCTTGACCAGCGCCTGCCTGCGGATGCTGGCGGTGCCGAGCACCGCGCCCTGTGGCAAGTCGTCGATTGAGGTCGCCTCGGGTGAGATAAAGGCATCGCGGGCATCGGCGCGCGGCAGCAGGCAGTCGATGACCAGCCCCGGCGGCAATTCGGTCGGTACATCCTTCATGGAATGAATGGCGAGGCTGGCCCGGCTATCAATCAGCGCATCCTCGATTTCCTTGGTAAACAGGCCCTTGCCGCCCGCTTCCATCAGGGTGCGATCCTGTATCTGGTCGCCAGTGGTGGTCATGGTCAGCAGCTGAATACGGTCCGGCTCGATCGTCGGATGGGCGTGAAGCAAGGCATCGCGCACCATCTCCGCCTGGGCCACGGCGAGGGGGGAGGCGCGGGTGCTGAGATAGATAATATCGGGCAGTGAGGGCATGGGATTTATCTGGCCGGGGCAAGTCGTGAAATCGGGCGGGATAATCGGCAATGTGCCTGCGGCATTTGACAAAGCAGAGCGAACGGGCGATTGGAAGCACTAAATTGCCAGCCGCATTATCCGGTTGGCCTGTATAGGACAGATTGACCCCGGCATCCATGCCCCATGCGTATTCTCGGTATTGAAACCAGCTGTGATGAAACCGCCGCCGCGATCGTTGAGACCGATCGTGACGATGCCGGTCACCTGCGCGTGCCGGGCAGGCTGCTGTCCCAGCAGTTGCTGAGCCAGATTGATGCCCATGCCCTGTATAAGGGCGTGGTGCCGGAAATCGCCGCCCGCAGCCACCTTGCCTATCTCGACGGGTTGATCCGGGCCGCGATGGAAGAGACCGGGCTTGACTGGTCGGACCTCGATGCCATTGCCGCGACCGGTGGGCCGGGTCTGATCGGGGGGGTCATGGTCGGCGTGACCATGGCGAAATCCATCGCCCTTGCCCATAACAAGCCGTTTGTCGCGGTCAATCATCTGGAAGGCCATGCGCTGACCGCACGCCTCACCGACGGGGTCAGCTTTCCGTTCCTGCTTTTGCTGGTCTCTGGCGGCCATTGCCAGTTGCTGAGCGTCGAGGGCGTTGGCCGCTATACCCTGCTCGGCAGCACGCAGGATGATGCGGTCGGTGAGGCGTTCGACAAATCGGCCAAGCTGATCGGCCTCGGCTATCCCGGCGGGCCTGCCGTTGAGGTATTGGCGCGGGACGGCGATCCCGAAGCCTATGACCTGCCGCGCCCGATGCTGCACAAGCCGGGGTGTGATTTCTCCTTCTCCGGCATGAAAACCGCTGTGCGCAATGTGGTGGAGAGCTGGCCGGCGGGGGCACAGGATCGCCAGCGGCTGAGCGACCTTTGCGCCAGTTTTCAGGCTGCTGTCGCCGATGTGCTGGTCAGCCGCAGCCGCCGGGCGATGGAGCGGTTTGTCGGCGAGTTTGGCACCGGGCACAGCTTTGTGGTCGCGGGCGGGGTGGCGGCGAACCAGTATCTGCGGGCATCCCTGCAGGCGCTGGCGGTGGAGCAGGGCTTCGGTTTTGCCGCCCCGCCACTGGCGCTCTGCACCGATAATGCCGCGATGATCGCATGGGCAGGGCTTGAGCGTTACGCTGCCGGAATGATCGATGCGCTGGATTTCAAGCCACGTCCACGCTGGCCGCTGCAGGAAATGACCGCAGCCTGAGCAACTGGTTGCGCAAATAATCTTGCACGATGCGATAACGCTTCTTATACCGTTTGGTCATGAGCAAGCAGGAAGACATTCTCAACGCCGCCGAGGCGCTTTTTGACGAACGCGGGTTTCATGCGGTCGGCATTGATGCCGTGATCGAGAAGGCCGGGGTCAGCCCGCGCACGCTCTATCGCCATTTTGCCTCGAAAACCGTGCTGGTCGAAGCGGTGCTTCAGCATCGCGACCAGCGGTTCTGGAAATTTTATGCCGAAACCGCAGCCATGCACCATGCGGCCCATGGCGATTATGTGCTGGCGGCGATTGATGCAATCGGCGACTGGCTGACCGGGGTGACCGCCCATGGCTGCATGTTCCTGAAGGCGCTGGGCGAATTTGCCGATACCGAGCCGGCGCTGGTGTCCCTCGCCCGCGAACACAAGCAGAAGCTGCTCGGCGATCTCTGTACCCGTGCCGCCAGCCATGATCCCGAGAATGCGCAGGTGCTGGGCCGCCAGCTGTTCCTGCTGGTCGAGGGCACGATTGCCGAGGCTCGGCTGTTCGGTGCCAATGAGGCGACCGAATATGCCCGCGCCGCTGCCTGGGCCCTGCTGCAACAGCCGGTTGTAGCGCCAAACTGATCGTCAGTAGAGTCTAGGGCGGATTGACCACATCCAGCCCGAGCATCCAGCCGGTCGCAATACCGCTCAGGGTGCGCAGGATGCGTGGCGTTTCCGGGTCCGGGCCGATATGGCCTCCGGTGATGGCGACCATATCCTTTGGCTCCGGCGTCAGCGCAATCATCCGCTCCGCCGATGCTTTCGGGATCACGCCGTCGCGCGATGCGGTGACCACCAGAAACTGCCCGTTCAGCCGGGGCAGGTAATGGGCAGGCTCAATCGGGGCAAGCATCTTGCCAGCCAGCCAGCCGAGCCATGCCAGCCGTGACGGGTTATCGCGCAGCCATGGGCTGTTGCCGAGGGCCGGATTGGCCTCGATCATCGCTGGAATATCAACGCCGCCAAAGGCCAGCAGACTTGCCGCCAGCGGCTTGTCGGCGGCTGATGCCTCCTCGATCAGAAACTGCGCCGAAGGGGCGATCATGGCACCGAGGGAGACGCCGACCAGGCTGATACGATCCCTGTCCACCCAGTCCTGTGCACTCAGCCAGTCATAAACCGCGGCAATCTGGCCGGGCGCGCTCAGAATATCCCGGCGCAGGGCCGGTGCCTCGGGCAGCAATCCCCAGCTTCTCGGCATTTCATCCGGTATCGGCATCGGCCAGTCGAGCGAGACCACGGCGTTCTCACCAACCGCAGGCATGAAGGCCAGTGCCTGTCGGCCCTTCGGCGCGCCGCCGAGCAGGATGATGGTCGGGACGGGCGTGTTGCCTGCTGCCGAGAGGCCGGTGTCAGGCGGTTGCGGGCGATCGACAACGAAGGTCACCTTGCCGACCGCCTCATCCATCAACTGCCAGTCGGTCACGATGCGACCATTATCTGTCGTCTCGAACAGGCGTTCGACGGTGCCGCTGCCCGCCGGGCGCGGCAGGGCGGCAATAGGGTCCTGCCAGTCGAGCGTAGCGACCCAGAGCAGCGCCGAAAGCGGCAGGGCGAGCAGAATGATCACCGTCGCCAGCAGGATCGGGCCGAGCCAGCCTATACGCTGTGCGGTTCTCTTGCTGTCCGGTTGTTTGCTCACGGGGATCGGCTGGATAGAGGTCATGACAGCAAATGTGGGGGAAACTGTGCTGTCAGCAAGGCACGGATTGGGAATAATTGCGGCAAACGCTTTTGCCTGTACGGCCTCGTGCTTGCCTGTGGCCGGTCACCGGCGCTACTGTCGCCGCATCATTCAGGCTATCCAGCATTTCTGCTCAGTATTTACCAAGATTTCCCGAGGCAAACACCCATGGCTTTCTATTTCCTCTGCAAGGACAAACCCGGCGCCAGCGATATCCGCATGGCCAATCGTGAAGCGCATCTGGCCTATCTCGCCGAGCACGAAGACAAGATCATCGCCGGTGGCCCGCTGCAGACCGAGGATGCCAGCGGCATGATCGGCAGCCTGCTGATCATCGACTTTGCCAGCAAAGACGAGGCCGAAGCCTTCGCCGCCAATGATCCCTATGCCAAGGCAGGTCTGTTTGCCGCGGTCGAGATCGGCCTCTGGAAACAGGTCTATCCAAAGGGTTAAGGGGCGGCAGGCATGCAGTACTGGCTATTCAAATCCGAACCGTTCAAGTGGTCATGGGACCAGCAGGTCGCGGCAAGCGTCGATCACTGGGATGGGGTGCGCAATTATCAGGCCTCGAACAATATGAAGGCGATGAAGCTTGGCGATCGCGGCTTCTTCTATCACTCGAATGAGGGAAAAGAGATCGTCGGCGTGGTTGAGGTGGTCAGGGAATACTACCCGGACCACACCGATCCCAAGGGCCGGTTCGGGATGGTCGACGTCAAGGCGCTGCACCCGCTGAAGACACCGGTGACCCTGGCTCAAATAAAGGCTGACCCGGAACTTGCTGATATTGCACTGATAAAACAGTCGCGTTTGTCGGTTTGTCCGATAAAGCCGGATGAATGGCAGTATATCTGCAAACTGGGCGGGATCGACCCGTAGCGCTTAGCGCGCCATTCGGCTAGCGCCCGCCGGGTGCGGGCCGTGCGGTGGCGTCAACAGCCGGTTTCCGGCGTGCCGCCCGCTGCATTTTGAGCCGCGCTGCCGTGGTGCTCGCTTCCACTGGCGGGTTATGGCTGTCCCATAGTTCGGCATCGGGGTTGCGGGCGGTTTCCCGTGTCGCTGCAGCGAAGGGTTCGCGCATCGGGTGCGTTGATGGCAGCAGCGCGTCCATGGCCTTCAGATAGTCACGGACAAAATAATAGGTCGGGCTGCCCGTTGCTTCACGGCCCAGAGTGCCCAGCTCACGGGCAAAATCCGTGTCACTGTTTTTGAGCGCTTCCCGCAGCTGCGCCGAGGTGACCTGCAATTCGGCGAGGTCTTCCGGGTCATGCTTGCCCTTCACCACCGACCGGCGGGTCTGCTCGGCAATGCCATCGGTACCGGGATCGATGATCCGGCCACCATCGGCGACGTAATCCGGGATGCTGTTGAGGGCGGCGGTAAAGGCATTCTGGGTGCTGTAGATGCTCACATCCGGTTTACCGATCATCACCGCGCACATCACATTGATGACCCGCCAGCGGTTGGCGAGAATGGCTGCCTCCAGCGCCTCACCCGGATCATCGCTGCCGATCTGACGGAGCGAGAAGCCGTCAGCATATTGCTCGTCCGCATTCTGTCGCGCCATCTGGTCCACCGGCTTCGGCCATGTATCCTCATCGAGATCGTCGGGCGGGGGCAAAGGCTCGAAATCCCTGTCATGGCCGCGGAGGTCAGCAACTGCATGGCCAACCTCGTGCCAGGCGGCAAAGCGCATATAGCGGAAGTCCAGCTCAGCAATCTGATCGTCATCGAGATCACGACCGAGATCGCCGTGCCATGACATGATCTCCGCCAGATTGGCGTCCGGGCCGAACAGGTCGCGGGCAAGCTGGAGCGGGCTCAGAATGGCAACCGCTGGCACTTCACCGGGCTTCAGATCAAGCGGCAGGTTGAAACCGCCCCCGGCACCGTAATGCTGGTCGAGCATCTCCAGCTCTTCCGGGTTCAGTTCCGCCATTTGTCGGGCGATGGCGTCGGCCAGCGCCGGTGGCGCGGTTTTCAGAGCATCGGCGATAGCATCCTGAACGTCATCATGCTTGAAGCGGTTGATCAGCAGCACATGGCCGTCCAGCTCCGGACAGCGTGCGCGCATGACGGCAATGGCTTTTTCTGAGGGGGAGAGTTCAGACATTGGCGATTTGGGGCTTATGGACCGGGTGGTCGGGCATCACGGCCCGGTTTTGGTTGCGCTGTCGCGGTGCGTTTCCGGGTCAGGCTGATGGCTGACAGGGTGGCTTCGATGCCGGGAAAGCGGCGATCCCACAGGGCGCTTTTCGGGTTCTGCTGCAGGGTTTCGCGGGCTTTCTCCACATTCTTGCGGATCGGGTCCTGTGCCGGCAGCCGCTGGTCGAGTACCTCGAGATAATCGCGGGCCAGAACATAGGAATTGGCATGATCGGCGTTTTTACCGACCTTGCCGATCTTGGCCAGAAACGCAGGCCCGCTCAGCCCCTTCTGCTCGAAACCATCCGGGTTGAGGTCCCAGAAATCCTGTACGATCCGCCGATAGCCCTTGTCCGATGGCTGGCGGTCGATCACATGCTCCATGGCCATCTCGCCGATGCCGATATGGTCACGCGGGGCGTCCGCTTTGGCGAAATTGCGGGCCAGATTGCGCCAATGCGGGTTCGGTACATGCTTCAGCCCGCCGCTGCCGATGGTGATGTGGCTGATCGCATGGATAACCCGCAGATGGATGAAATTGCGCAGAATGTCGGTGGTCGGGGTATGGAGCGGCGGTGAGCCCTTGGGCCGGTCCTGTTCCGGGCGCATGATCAGGCCGATGGCATAGCTGTCGGAAAAGGTTTCCTCGGCATTGCTCAACATATCCTCACGCAGGATCGATGGCGCGCGGGTCTGGTGAATGCGCTCGGTGGTATGTTCCTCGAAATTCTGATCCTCGAACAGCACATGGCCGAATTCATGCCAGGCGGCGAGGCTGGCACCGTCAAGTTGGTCGGCCTCACTGAACCTGAACAGCTCCTTGTGCCATGGCATCGAACCGGGCAGCCATGACACCGGGTTCATCATACCGCCATCAACCGAGATCGGCTGGACAAAGAAATATACCGGCTCGCCCTCGGCGGAGAAGGTCTGGGCAAAGGCCTGACCATCGGCGAAATCGGCATCCACCTCCTCAAGCATCTCGATTGAGATATGTTCCAGGGTTTCAGCCGTATATTTGCCGTTTGGGCGGAATTTTTCCGGGCGGGTCAGGACTTCCGACATGGCATCGCCGAGGCTGGTGGTATGGACCCGGTCGAGCACCATGGTCTTGGGGCGCAGATGCTTGAAAACCGCAAAGAACTCGGCCTCGAACAGGGCCAGATTGGGCATCTTGTCCGGCCCGTCCTCATATCGTGTCGCCTCCGGAACGATCCTTACCGGCGCTGTACTGGCGCTATCGGCGGGCTGTTTGCGAGGGGATGGGGAGCGGGAGTACAAGGATCAGGCGGTCCGGCGGTTGGCGGTGACGACTGATCCCTGTCTAGAGCAGTTTGATGAAACTGCTTAAGCTTTTGATCTTATTCAGTGAGACAGGCCGGATGGCGATGCCGTGCGCATCTTGTCGGTGAGGTCGACCATATGGGTAATCTCGGCCAGAGCGGCGGCGATCTTGGCCTCGGCCAGCATGATGGTATCGACACTGACGGAGGTCGGGCCGTTCGGCTCTGCCGCTGCCAGCACGAGGTTGATTGCCTCGATGGTGGTTTCCCATCCGGCCTGTGAGGCCTCGCGGCAGGCGGCATTCAGGGCGGCATTGACCATATCCACCTTGTCGCCGGCGGGTTTCTGACCGGTTGACTGGTTTGCTGATTGGCCGGTGCTTATCGTCGGGGCGGTCGATTTGGGCTGTGCCATGATATGGGTCCAGTTCTCGTTGGTTGTTGTCTTCGTGCTGTGCCAACACTGTCCCACCAAGCGATTGCCAAAAGGTAAACGCTTGGTCTTGCGGTTATCGAAATCTTGGTTGGTCGAGAATGACACTTGCCCGCCGCCATCAGTCGTTGCAATCTGCTTCCAAACAAAAACAACGACATCGCGTTGTTGAAGAAGAACCAGCAGAGGACAAGAGACATGCCCGACGGCGCATCAATTTTTCCGGTAAATGAGAAGGTGGCTGAAACCGCCCTGATCGATCAGGCAACCTATGACGCATGGTACAAGCGATCGATCGAGGACCCGGACGGATTCTGGGGCGAGCACGGCAAACGGCTCGACTGGATCAAGCCCTATACCAAGGTCAAGAACACATCATTCGATCCGGTGGATATCAAATGGTTCGAGGATGGCACGCTGAATGTCTCGGCCAATTGTGTCGACCGCCATGTGGCCGAGCACGGCTCCACCACCGCGATCATCTGGGAACCGGATGATCCGAATGAGGCCGCCCTCCACATCACCTATGCCGAGCTGCAGAAACATGTCATGCGTTTCGCCAATGTGCTGAAGGCGCAAGGGGTGAAACGGGGCGACCGGGTTACTCTCTATATGCCGATGATCCCGGAAGCGGCCTATGCCATGCTCGCCTGTACCCGGATCGGGGCCATTCACTCCATCGTCTTTGGCGGTTTTTCGCCGGACAGCCTGCGCGACCGGATAGTCGATTGCGACAGCAACTGCGTCATTACCGCTGACGAGGGTCTGCGCGGTGGTCGCAAGGTGCCGCTGAAGGTCAATCTCGACGAGGCGCTGGAAAAGGCACCGATGGTGAAGTCGGTGATTGTGGTTGAGCGTACCGGTGCCGGTGTCGCGATGACCGAGGGCCGTGACGTCTGGTATCACGAGGCCGTCAAATCCGTTGACGATCATTGCGAGCCGGAAGAAATGAGCTCGGAAGACCCGCTGTTCATACTCTATACCTCCGGTTCAACCGGTAAGCCTAAGGGTGTGCTGCATACCACCGGTGGCTATCTGGTTCATACTTCGATGAGCCATGAATATGTCTTCGACTACCGGCCGGGCGAGGTTTACTGGTGCACCGCTGATGTGGGCTGGGTTACTGGTCACTCCTATATGATCTATGGCCCGCTCGCCAACCGGGCGACCACGCTGCTGTTCGAGGGCGTGCCGAACTATCCCGACACCTCGCGGTTCTGGGATGTCGTGGACAAGCACCAGGTCAACAGCTTCTACACTGCGCCAACGGCCCTGCGGGCACTGATGCGCGACGGCGATGGCCCGGTGAAGAAGACCGACCGGTCAAGCCTGCGCGTGCTGGGTTCGGTGGGTGAGCCGATCAACCCGGAAGCCTGGATGTGGTATTACGAGGTGGTCGGTGAGAAACGCTGCACCATTGTCGATACCTGGTGGCAGACCGAGACCGGCGGTATCCTGATCACACCGTTGATCGGTGCCATTCCGACCAAGCCCGGCTCGGCAACCAAGCCGTTTTTCGGGGTTCAGCCGGTAATTGTCGACAATGAGGGCAATGAGCTGGAAGGGGCGACCGAGGGCAATCTCTGTATGCGCGACAGCTGGCCGGGTCAGGCCCGTACCGTATTCCGGGATCACGAGCGCTTCATCCAGACCTATTTCTCGACCTTCAAGGGCAAGTACTTCACCGGTGATGGCTGTCGCCGTGATGCCGACGGCTATTACTGGATCACCGGTCGGGTCGATGACGTGATCAACGTCTCCGGTCACCGGATGGGTACCGCCGAGGTCGAGAGCGCTCTCGTCGCCCATGAAAAGGTCGCCGAGGCGGCAGTGGTCGGTTATCCGCACGACATCAAGGGGCAGGGCATCTATGCCTATGTCACCCTGATCGCCGGTGAGGAACCGACCGAGGAGCTGCGCATGGAACTGGTGAAATGGGTGCGCAAGGAGATCGGTCCGATCGCCACGCCGGATCTGGTGCAATGGGCACCGGGCCTGCCGAAAACCCGCTCGGGCAAGATCATGCGCCGTATCCTGCGCAAGATTGCCGCCAATGAGCATGACGCGCTGGGCGATACCTCAACCCTTGCCGATCCTGCCGTGGTTGATGATCTGGTCGATCACCGGATGAACAAGGGATAGGTTCCGGGTTCTGGCCAGTCATGACGCAAGGCGCTGGCTGTTCTGTCTGATTTACATGGCAACTGTTATTGCTGTTTTCACGTGATGGGCGCTAACTGCGCCCATTCGCGTTTCTGACGTGTCGATTGTCGTGACCAGAGAAAAAAGAAGGATGACAGCCATGGCAACTGCGCTCCCCAGCGGCCCAGAGGTAAAACTGACCGGCGATCAACGGATGCTGGCCCCGGTTGAGCGGGTGCTGACCGATGCCGTCAATGCCGATGACCTGCCGAGATCATACCGCGACAACGCCCGCCGGGCGATGCGCTGGTCATCGGAATTGCTGACTCTGCTCAGCGACAGTGCCTCACCGCGCGATGCGGTACATACCAAGGTGCGCAATCTGGCTTCTGTCATGCAGGGCATTGAAGGCTATCGCCGGGACAGTGGTGCTACCGATATTGCCGATGACCTGAAACAGGTGCGCCAGTCCCTGACTCGCAAATTCCGGCCCTTGCGGAGCGAGGTTGATGCTGATCTGTCCGATCAGCCGACAATGCGCCCCGCTGCACGTCCCTGATCCGCTATCTAATGCGGCCGTTGTGCTTGCAGTGGCGCTTTGTTCAGGGTTGAAGGGAGTACCTCAATGTCCCGGATGATCTTGTGCTGGTGCAAGTTGATCAGCTTTTTCAGCAGCTTGCGCGTTACGGTTACGCCCTTGCGGATGATCAGGCGACCATCCTGGGCGAACAGATCGCGGTTCAGCACATCACCGACCACCAGATGATTGCCCGGTACGGTTACCGGGTTTTTCAGCGTCTTCGGGCTGTCGTCCAGCATCATATCCACGGTTCGTTTCAGTTCATCGGCGCTGAGCGTCAACCGTGGCATTGCCTCGTCCTTTTGTTGTTCGCGACGTGCCTGATCAAGTTTCTGCCGAACTATTTTCTTATCGATACACAGGTCCGGCGCCGCCTGTTCACGCTGTAATGCGCTTTGCGTATGGGCCAGCACGGTTGCCTTCGAGAACGGTTTCTCGATCAGTTCATAAACCTGAAACCAGGTCGCAACCCGCCTGCACTGGTCGGTTATATTCGAACTCAGGAATACAACCGGGATGTTTGGGCGCAGGGTTGTGATATCGGCGCGAATGGCGGCGATAAAATCCAGTCCGGCCAGATAGGGCAGTGATTCATCAATAAAAATGAGGGATGGGGAGATGTTTCGCGCGCGTTCCATGGCATCAAGGCCGTTATTGAGCGCTACAACCTGTTTGAAGCTCTGCTCTCTCAAGGTTGATGTGACAGCATCGGTGATCATCGGTTGTGGACTGACAACCATCGCTTCAGAGTTTTGATATTTGTTCCTTGCAAAGCTGCCCATAGTAAAAGCCTCCTTATTTCTACTTATAAGAATAGCCCCGCAATATTCTTCATTCGTTATATCTAAAACACTCTCAAATTTTGTTTGGTTCCGGCGCGCCTGCAAAAAATTGACAGGGCAACTCTATAGGTGTGCAAACGACTATTGGAAAATACTCGCAAAGAAGTGTTGCCCAAACCCGGATCAGATCGGGCAAGCTGTTGGTGCAAAAGAGATTGGCAGTTTGTGTCTGGTATAGACCCGGTTCAACCCGCTTCGGCTTTTTCGGGTTCTTCCTCGAGGAAGCTCGGGCGTAGCCCCTTGCGGAAATCGTTCATGATGTCGAGAAATTCCTCGGCATCGCATTCCTTGTTCTTGCGAATGCTGAACCGGTAATCCCAGAATGATACCGCATGTTTGATCGCCGCGATCGAGGCGCCAAGATCATAGAAAATCTGCGGGGCTTCATCGAGGAAGCTGCGGAACCGCTGCGGGTTACGATCACGCAGCAGGCCGGTTTTATAGGCGATATCGTATTTCGAAATGGTCTTCTGGATTTCCACCAGTTCACGCTTCATCCCCAGCAGGGTGGTCTGGCGCATATCCTCGATCTGGATTTCAATGTCCCGGTTCGGGAAATGGATGACCTTCAGGTTCTTTACCCGGTTCTGGAACCCCTCGAACTGCTGTTTCACCAGACCGAGATTGCTCTTGTAATAGATGAAGCCCTTCCACGCGAACAGTACTTCCGGCGCTTCCTCGGGTTTCAACTGCAGGCTGTTGATCAGGGGGCGGATGGCCTCAATGTCCCGGCTGTCCCACATTTTATCGACCAGACGGTCGATCTGCTGGCTGCTGGTCGCACCATCGCCATAGGCGAGCTCGGCCAGCGGCGTGAACTCCCGTTGGACGAAATTGCGGATCTGCATGTATTCCGCACGGTCGAGATCGAAATAGGAGACATGGGGCTGATCCCCCTCAAGCCGCATGCGTTCGCGGATCAGGAACGGATCGAGCGATGGCAGGCTGTCGAGTATCCGCAGCAGCAGTATATCCCGGATGACTTCCTCCGGGTCTTCGTGCCGGTCCATGCCGAAATGTTCATGGAAGACCTCATCGGCCCCGCGTTCATCGACAAAGATAAACTTGCCGCCCTCTTCCAGACGCTTGCTGTTGAAGGCGACAAAAATCTTCGTGCCGACCGACCGGGTGCCGTCGAAAACCTCCATCTCCTCCTGACGCAACCGGTGTTTCAGGAAGATGCCTTCATTCAATATCTCGTTATTGAAGAACGGTGAAAATTCTTCACCTTTCTCAAGGCCTTCGATAATTCTTGGTGTTTTGTAGAGCAGGTTCAGGATGCGTGCGGATGACGGACGATCCTTGATATTCGCCATATTCCGGTATGGCGTTTTTAGTATGGCCATCCTGTATCCCGCTACCGCTGATCCCCAGTGAACTGGCCTACAACTATTCTACGGATAGCGGGTCCATGCAAGTGAAACAATCATGTGTTTCAGGGGATTGCACGGAAGCCGCGCATCGCTGGTCAGCTTGAAGCCTATGGTAGATAGGCCATGGCGAACAGGGCGGTTTCCTGTGGCCAGGCGAGCTGGATCATGGTCATGGCCATGATCGTGACCGCAATCACGAGATTGACGGCGCGCGCCATCGGGCCGCGCTCGATCTTGATCGGCTCGATCTGTCGCCAGAAGCCGAATTTCCGCATGATCCGCAGGGGGAAGGTGGTGAAGGCACCGGCCCCGAGCGCCAGCCAGGTCAGCGGGTTGGTCAGCGCGCCCATGGTCCGGCGCAGCTCAACAGCGAGGCCGCCGGCATATTGCTCCACGGTATCGCGGACATAATTGGCGTCCTTGATCACCAGATGGCTATGGCCGTTCAACCGGTTCTTGCCGATATCGGCGACCAGATTGATGACCAGATGATATTTGGAGAACAGGTATTTGGCACCGCGCGGCTTGTACTTGACGATGCCGAGGCGACCCATGTCCCGCTGCATCCGTCGGGCGTGGCGGTTAAGCCATTCAAAGGTCTTGCGGTTCCGGCCTTCCTCGGCGATCAGCAGGTCGAGCTTGGTGATGAAGGCTTGGGCCATCTGCTGGCGTTCCCAGTCGACGAACAGCATGGCACCACACCGCCCGAGACCGAGCAGTAAAATGATGACCAGCATAACCGGTGCAAAACCTATAAGGGTTGTCAGCACGCTTGTTCGTCCCTCAGCCTGAATTAAGGCAAAATTGTGTCATATTCTTTTTAGCCGATAGCGGTGAAAGCGCAGCGCGTTCACATATCTTTAATATTTCTGCCGGATTTGCTTGGGTTTCCGACTGCGTCACTCTAGCGAACAGGTTTGAAAACGCAGAGCGTTTAGCAGGTCTGGTACGCCAAGTTGACGAAAAAATGCTGCGGTGAAGCATTACTGCCCGGCTGCCCAACTGAATTGCCCAACTATGGACGACCATATGATGCGGTCTGAACACTGGTCGGACGCGGATTTGCGCGACTGGTGGAAAGCAATAGCCCAAATCCGGGGGATATAGTTAGCTGTCATCAGAACGCGAAGTCGACAGAATCGGAGTGATGCAGAATGCAGACAAGTTTCGCAAAAAGACGCCAGTGGATTGGCCAATGGCTAATGATCTCACTGGTGCTTCTGGCAGCGCTGGTCATGACCGGTTGCACCAATGTCTCAACCCAGCCGACCTATATCTATGGTGAGCGGCCGGACAGCTTTTCCTATCCTCAGGCACCACAGCTGACACCCTTGCAGCAACTCGAGGGATATTTCACCGATCCGTTCCATTGGCCACACTCACTGGACCCTGCCACCTGATCTCCGACCGCGTGTTACCCGGGTGAATAACCAGGGTAATTGATTGTCGCGTAAACTGTTTTGTTCCCAACAAAGATGCGGCATTTGGATATTTTGCATTGTGGTATCTTGCGCGTGATGGCATGGTAAAGTGTATATCAAACGCATCTGTGGGGGATGCGATTGTATGTATGGCCTGTATCATCCTGTGCCATGGTCTGTGGGGACCGTCAGGATGATGAACGGGGGGATTTATGACCAATTATGCAAAGATGGTGCGTGCTATCCTGACTGAAGACGTCAAGGTGCTGTACTCGATTGTGTCCAAATCCGAGAATGTGGACGCTTTTGATGATACGGGCCGCACGCCACTGCATATTGCGGTCATGCATGCCCGCACACAGGCGATCGGCCCGCTGGTCGAGGCTGGTGCCGATGTGAACCTGCCATCCGGTGATCACAAAACCGCTGCCGAGATTGCCGAGAGCAAGGGTGGTCTGGTGCAGCAATGTCTGGCCGATGCCAAGGCCGGTTATGACGGCAATGCAGCTCAATCCGAGATCAGTGAATCCGGGGCGCCACCCGCCAAGAAGGCCGGTATTCCGATCGGTCGCAAGGCGGTCGAAGCCATGCGCCGCAAGCGTAACAACGGCAATCTGGTTGGCGATCTGGCAACCTGACCGGATCAATACGCGGCTCTTTTTCAATATGAATAATGCAAACCATACCTTTGCCCATGTCGGGTAAGGCGGAAATCTGGCATGTGGACTGGGGTACACGCCAAGACAAGCGCTGGCTGACCCGCATCCTGATCGACGGCAGTGCTTCGCCTGTTATGCAGGCGCCCGAACTGTTCGAGCCTTGGCATGAACGTCTGCTGACGCCGGATTATCTCGCTGACACGCAGATAATACTGGGGCTTGATCTGCCGATTGGCCTGCCTACACATTATGCGGTCCGTGTCGGCATTACCGACTTCCCACAATTTCTGTCTGGTGCGCAAGGGCCTGACTGGATTAAATTTTCCACGGTCTGCCGATCACTGACCGAGGTTTCGCTAGAGCGGCCATTCTTCCCCTATCACCTTGTTGATCAGACAGCGTTGCATGGTCTCACGCCACAACAGGCCTGGCTCAAAAAGCTGGGATTGACCAAGTCAGCGGTTTATCGCCTGTGTGATAGCGAAACCCCGCACCGGGAATCAGCAGCGAGCCTGTTCTGGACCAAGGGTGCCAATCAGGTTGGCAAAGCAGCGCTTGGCGGTTGGGGCGAGGTGATCAAACCCCTGATGGCACTCCACGGCACGGCTCTTGGCATCTGGCCTTTTGATGGGGATTTTGCCGAACTTTGTGCCACGAAAAGGCTGGTGATTGCAGAAACCTATCCGGGTGAGATTTACGGCTGGTTTGAGTGCAAGCCGATCTCGAAAACCAGACAGGCCGAGCGGTTAAAGGTCATACCGCAACTCTCCGATACCATTGCCGATCTGGGCATTGTCATGACCCCGTCAGCCCGCGCCGCGCTGGAAACCGGGTTCGGGAATGATGCCCGCGGCGATGACCGGTTCGACAGCTTTGTCGGTGCGCTTGGCCTCTATGCGGTCCATAGTTGCAAGCGCCCGGCCCCGGTGCCGGGTGAGCCGATCTTCAGGACCATCGAGGGCTGGATATTGGGTCAGGCGCTGCCTTAATTGCTGCTGCTACTGCCCATTTCGCGGTCGGCATAGGCCTTGGGCGCAAAGACGGCCTGGGCAATCCGTTCCAGCGGGCGACCGAGTGCGGTCGAGGTGATCTGTACCGTGGTAAATAGCGGCAAATTCGGTGCCTGATCCATGAACTCGATGCGGACCAACTGACGGCGGTGGGTCGGCTCGAAACTGCGCTGGAATTCCTCGGCCAGCCGGGAGGCAACCGGGTAAACCCGGGTAATCCGACCGTCAAAGGTTTCAACCCCGGATTTGATCGCCACTTCCTCGCCCGGCTCAAGGTCATAGGCGGTACCGGTCGGTACCTGCGCCAGCACAAAGCGCTCGTCATAATACAGCTTCATCAGGCTGTCGCCGGGTTCAACCACGGCACCCTCAACCACATCGAGATTGGCAACGAGGCCATCCTCAGCGGCATATATCCGGCCCTCGTTATAGGCCTCTTCGAGTTGAATAAGGGTTGAATCCAGTTCCGCCAGGCTGACCGTCATCAGACGGATGGTTTCATCAATCACGCTGGCGTCGGCAATGACCTTTTGTGCCTCTTGCATGCCCTTGAATGCTTCATCAACCGCTTCCGACATACGCTCGGAGCGAACCAGCCCCTTGGCGCGGGCGGCGCGGGTGGTGTTGAGCGTATCCTGCAGGATTTTGGCACGCTCATTGGCAGCATCGCGGGTGGCGAGCAGGAACTCGCGTCTGGCAACCATGTCATTCAGATCGCGCTCCATTTCCAGCTTGCGGGCACGTAAGGTTGCCACCTGCTCCAGCACATCGCGCGAGCGGACCACAGCAATCAGCTGCCCGGCCTGAACCGCCGAGCCTTCCTCGACCAGTAAGTCGGTTACCGTGCCGCGATGTTCGGTGGCGACGTCATAATTGCGCTGCATCACCTGTCCGTCGGCATCGAGATAGACCAGATGACCGAAGGCAAGGTCGGCAATCGCGAGCACGATCACGGCCAGCAGACCGAGATAGATAATCCGGCCATAGCTCTTCTTCGGTTTCCGCTTTTCGCTGACCAGATTATCAACGCGGGTACGGGGTTTGATGCGGTGCATTACCATTGCTCGACGCTCCGTCGGACTTTAGTGGGGTAAAAACTGTCATTGTAGGAGCTGCGGAAGGCGAGCTCGGTAAAACAGGCGACAATCCGGATGCCGCGCAGGAAATAGCTGGCATAGAGGCTGTAGCCGGGCAGATAGATCCAGAGCCGATGCATGCCGCGCCGTGGTGTCACCAGCACACAGGTGAACATGGTGAAAGCCGACAGGATCGTGTAGACGCACCACAGGAACAGGAACACCGGCACGACCAGGCTTGGGAAGAAGATGATCACGTAAGGCAGATAGACCGCATAGCTGAACGGCAGCAAAACATTGAAGAACAGGGCATTGACGCTGGCCATGATATCGCGCCAGCGGAATTGCCGGGAGGTCGGGTCAAACACAGTGCGGAACTTGCGGAACCGGTTGCGGATCAGGCTGCGGTCCCAGCGAATTCGCTGGCGGATCAGGCCCTGATCGGAATTGGGCACATTGGTCAGGCACCAGGCATCCTCGGCAAAGGCCACCTTCCAACCGGCCCGGCGCAGCTTGATGGTCAGGTTGCTGTCATCGCCCGGACCCACATCCCAGCCACCAACGCGCTGGATGGCACTGCGGCGGAACGCACCGAAGGCACCGGAAACGATCATCAGCCAGCCCATGTAGTCGAGGAACTGGCGACCGAGGCTGATATTGTCGAAATACTCGATCGCCTGAAACCGGGTGATCAGGTTTTCGCGCGCGTTGCGGGCGGCGATATTGCCGGAAACCGCACCGATATCCGGATCGGACAGCAGCCGGGCAACGATCCGCTCGATCGCGTCATCATCGAAGCTGGTATCGATGTCGCAGGAGACCACAACCTCATGACGGCACAGGCTGAACCCGAGATTGAGGGCCGCTGCCTTGCCACCGCGCAGATCGGTGGAGATATAGTCATGGATCAGGCCGTTGCGCTTCAGCTCGCGGGCGACGGCGCGCATGTTGTCGGTCGAGCCGTCATCGACGACAACGATCTGCAGGTTGTTCTGGGTCTGGCGGTGCAGGGTGTGGATGCTCTCGGCCAGCCGGTCGCCCTCGTTATGGCCGACAAGCAGCACGCTGACCGGCTCATTGATCCGGCTCGGGGCCGGTTTCTGCGGCACCAGCGCCCAGGTCAGCCCGACCGCCAGTGTCGACAGGAAGAAACGCGGCAGATCGAACAGGAACAGGGGCCAGAACAGGTTGAATGCCGACTTCAGATCGAGCTGAGCCGCCAGCAAAAAGCCTTCCTTGAGCCAGTCAGAGAACATGAAAGATGGTCCTGATAAGAGTTGCCGCGATTACGCTGCTTCGCGCAGATCAAGCCAGCTGGCCTCGACCGTTGCACTGCGGTTGTCTTCGGTATTGAGGATGTTGAAGTCGGGCAGGATGCCGAAGATATCGGCAATCGCCCGGCCGAGCTTGTCGGCGACGATCACCGCATTCTCGGTCGGGGTGTCCGGCATCAGCATATAGACACGCGGCCCGCGCCAGGCGACGAGATCACTGTCGCGCAGGCGTTCAGCGGCAATGGTCGATGCCTGACGATACAGGCTGTTGAGGGAGGCGAGGCCGAGCTGATCGACCTTGTCACCATTGGCCTGCAGGGTCATGCGCATGACCACATGGGGGCGGTTGCTGCGTTTGGTGCGGCGACGCTCGATCACCACCAGACGGTCGAACTCCTCAACGCTGATGATGCGGGCCGGTTCGCCGTCATTGTTGAGCAGGCCGGGCATGGCACCGGACAGCACGGCCTGACGCCCATCAACGGTCAGGTCGTAATGGTGAATATCGCGGGTGCTGCAATCCTTGGCCTCGGTATGCTGGCCGCAATCCATGCAGGTAAAGCCTACTTCCACATCGCCGGACTGATGGCCGCAATCATGGCAATGGGTCAGCTCACCTGAAATATCGTAATCGACGCCATAATGGCGCAGGCGCTCATTACATTTCGGGCAGACCAGCCGCTCGCCCTGCACGAATTGTGGGCGCAGGCCCTGAAAACCGCAGCTGTAGTGATGGACCAGTGGCACCGGCTCGATATGGCTTGAATGGCAGCTTTCGCATTCTTCCTGCGCCAACAGGCGGGCAGACTGGCAATGGCTGCATTCATGGACCCGCTGGAAGAACCGGGTGCCGAGAAAACCGTCGGTCGCCAGATTGCGCAGTACGTCATTATTGACCGGAATGCCGGTAAGGCCCGGATAGGCGGCAACCTGTGCCCGGTTCGGTGCGAAGCGGGCATTAATTGCCGTATCGCGGGTGAAGGCCATGGCCAGCGCCAGAAACTGTTCGCGCTGTTCCTCTGGCACACCCGGAACATCGTCGAGGCGGTGGCAGATCGGGGTGATTTTGGTCAGTGCCTGTTTGATCTGGTCGGCGGTGGCAGCATTGATAACGGCATCGGCGCGGGGCAGGTCGCAACCGGCATCGATGATCGGCAGCAGAGCCTGATCATTGGCCCAGAGACCGCGATAGAGGCGCGCCGGATTGGTGCCGGGCAGGGCGAGCACTGCCATGGTGGCGATATTCACGCCTTTTTCAAAGGTCACATTCGGCATGGCAGGCAGTGCATCGGGTGCGCCGCCGATAACACAGATACGCCAGTCACGGATCGGCTTCACGACCGTACGCGGGGTAATACCGGACACAGCTTCGTTACGACCGGTTTTGGTCGTTAGAGCCTTGTTGCCGCTATTTTTAATGTTTTTGAAACCCAGCATCTGGTTACTCCTTTGGCGTACCTATGCGCACAGTCGATGGCAGCTATTTTCAAATTTGCTAAAATTTGAACTACATTTTTTATATCGATCGGACTACATACCCCGTCAACGCGGAAGGCGATCTTTCTTCTGCGTAAGAACCCTGTAATACGCATAACGATAGAAAGTTTGTCAGGTTTCAGCCCGCAGATTTTGCATGGCTGATGTGAGCGGTCTCCGGTGATCGATTGATCTGCACTTTCAATAATCGTGCCTAGGAAGCGAAACAACCGCGCTGTGGTTATTAAATATGGTTAACGCATCTGGAATTTGGACAGATGCCGATGGCCGGAACACAGTGCGCGACCTGAAACCGACAACAGTGAGTTAGTGCCATGTCCAGCCATTCATCCCAGACCAACAACATTCGCGGTACCGGTTGCAACGACCGCCTGTCCGGCAGCAATGGCAATGACCGGGTGGCAGCGCTCTCTGGTAATGACACGGTTACCACCGGCAATGGCGATGACGTGATCGCTCTTGGCGACGGCAATGATTCCGGTCATGGCGGTCATGGCAATGACCTGATTTCCGGTGGTGCCGGGCGTGACACTCTGGTCGGCGGCCAGCAGAATGACACCCTCAACGGTGGCGACGGCAATGACACGCTCTATGGCGATGGTCATGATGACAAGATCACCGGCGGTGACGGCGATGACTTTATCACCGGCGATAATGAGCGCGGTACCGAAACTCCGGGCTATGACACCGGCAGCGATACCCTGCATGGCGGCTATGGCAATGACACCATCCTCGGCGGCGGCAAGGCCGATACCATTTCCGGTGGTGCCGGCAATGACTCACTCGATGGCGGTACTGGTGATGACCGTCTCCATGGGGGCGAGGGCCGCGACACCATTCTGGCAGCAGCCGGTGCCGATACGGTTCATGCCGGTCACGGCGATGACTATGTCAACGGCGGTGAAGGCAATGATCGCCTGCACGGTGGTGACGGCAGCGATACGCTGTACGGTCAGACCGGTGACGACACCGTTCATGGCGGCAATGGCAGCGACCTCATTGATGGCGGTGCCGGTACTGACAGCCTCGCCGGTGGCAATGATGCTGATACCATCTATACCCGTGATGGCGACGATACCGCCCGTGGTGGCAATGGCGATGACTATATCGAGACCGGCACCGGTGACCACCTGCTGACTGGTGGTAATGGCAATGACGTGATTTATGCCGAGGCCGGTGCCGATACCATTCATGCCGGTAACGGCGATGATCTGGTGCAGGCCAATGGCGGTGATGATGTGCTGACCGGTGGTTCCGGTGCCGACAGCCTCTATGCCGGTGATGGCGATGATCTGCTGAATGGCGGCAATGGCAATGACTTCCTCGATGCCGGTGACGGTGCCGATACCATCAATGGTGGCGACGGCGACGACACCGTCTTTGCTGATGACGGCAACGATCTGGTACGCGGCGGCAATGGCAATGATAGTCTGCGCGGCTTCCACGGCGATGACACGATCCATGGTGGCAATGGCGATGACCGCATTTTCGGTGGTGTTGATCGCGCCGCGGATGCCTTTGATCCGACCGAGAGCGACAATGACAGCCTGATCGGTGGCAATGGTGATGACTACATCGCCGGTTATGTTGGTGCCGATACCATTCATGGTGGCAACGACGACGACACCATCGATGGCGGTGAGGACAATGACGTCCTGTTCGGCGGCAATGGCAATGACCAGATTGCGGCCGGTACCGGTGCTGACAGTGTTCTTGGCGGCAATGGCGATGACCTGATCCGCAGCTTCAGCGGCGATGATACGGTCGTTGGCGGTTATGGCGATGACACCATCATCGCCGGTGTCGGGACCGACGATCTGGCCAGCCTGATTGACGAGACCGATAATGATCTGGTGCGTGCCGGAGCCGGTAACGACTTCGTTGAAGGTCAGACCGGTGCGGATACCCTCTATGGCCAGACCGGCGATGATCGCCTCGATGGCAATGACGGCAATGACTATGTCCATGGCGGTGATGGCAATGACAGCCTCAACGGCAATGGCGATAACGATACCGTTATCGGTGGTCGTGGCTTCGATACCGTTCGCGGTGGTACCGGTGACGACCTGCTGCTCGGCGGTCGTGATGACGATACCCTCCAGGGCAGCAGCGGTTCTGACACCCTCAACGGTGAAACCGGCAATGATCTGCTCGAGGGCGGCAATGGCAGCGATGTCTTTATCCTGACCCGCAATGGCGGCTTCGACATCATCACCGATTTCGGTAATGGCAACGACGTTATGGATGTCAGCAATTTCCGGGTTCGTGACGGTTTCGACGGCCTGAACCTGCATGATGACGGTGCCGGTAACGCGGTTGTCGATTTCGGCAATGCGTCCTTTACCCTCGACGGTATCGATGTCAGCCAGCTGAGCGCCGAGGATTTCCTGTTCTAAACAGCACGCGATTTATCAACGCGTTTTCGATGGGCTCTCCCTTATAACCCGTCGCCACACAAGCCGGTCACGGAACTGCCATTCCCTCTCCCCCAAGTCAGGCAGTTTCGGGCCGGTTTGTCTGTTTTTGAGCTTGAGATGCCGCGCCTGGAGCGTGGTTTATTAGATGCCGGGAGCCGGGAAGGTCACGGTGATGCTGGTGCCTTCACCGGGCGTGCTGGTGATATCGAATGAGCCACCATGCAACTGCATCAACTCCCGCGCCAGTGGCAGACCGAGGCCGGTGCCCTCGCGGCGTGTGGAGAGATCGCTGTCAACCTGCTGGAACGGTTGCATGGCCTGCTCGACTTCCTTCTCGGTCATGCCGATACCGTTATCGGTGACCGTCACCTGAATACTGCCCTTGCCATCGGTGATCTCACCGGCGGGTTCGGCGGTAATGGTGACGAGGCGACCTTCCTCGGAATATTTGATCGCGTTCGAGACGAGGTTGACCAGAATCTGCTTGGCGGCCCGTACATCACTGTAGATCCCGTCGAGACCGTCGGCGATGCTCACATCGACCTGCATCTTGTATTCCTTGGCATAGCCTCTGGTCAGGGTCACGACCGCATCCAGCAGCGGCTTGAGCGACTGCCATTCGGGCGCGATCTGCATCTTGCCCGCCTCGATCTTCGACAGGTCGAGCAGGTCATTGATCATCGACAGCAGGTGCTGGGAACTCTGGCTGATATAGCCGGCATATTCCTTGTAAATTTCTGCGCCGAGCGGGCCGTGCATTTCTTCCCGGATCAGTTCGTTGAAGCCCACAATGCTGTTCAGTGGCGTACGCAGCTCGTGGCTCACCTGGGCCAGAAACTCGGATTTGTTGAGGTTGGCTGCCTCGGCGGCAAGCTTGGCCGCTTCCAGTTCGGTATTGAGGATCGCGAGGCGATCGGCCTGCCGGGCCTGTTCGTCACGGGCCTCCTGCAGCGCTTCCTGCGCTTCCTTCATATCGGTGATATCGATGATCTGGGAGATGAAATAGACCGGTACACCGTCATCATCGCGGATCAGATGGGTTTTCAGCATGCCCCAGACCATGCGCCCGTCTTTCCGGAAATAGCGTTTCTCCAGATGGCCGACCGAGGTCTTGCCGTCGAGGATGTCTTGCACCATCGCGCTGTCAGCTTCCACATCGTCGGGATGGGTGATCTGACGCCAGTGGATCGTGCCCAGTTCCTCAATGTCATAGCCGATGAAATCGGCCCATGCCTGATTGGCACGGATCAGCGTGCCGTCAGGCATGTTCATGCACCATGGTGTCGGTGCGCTGTGAAAGATGATGCTGTAATACTCATCGGCGAGCAGATGCTCGGGCGGAGTCTCCAGATGCAGGCTGCCGCCACCCTTGCCGATGCCTTTATTGGTATCCGGTTTGGTGATTTTCGCCGTTCTGGCCAGGTTTTCGATATCTGACAACCGGGAATTCCGTGAGTCGATTACATGGTCGGGTAAGACTATAACCCCTGTCGTCGCTAATGAGAACCGGCATTGGTGTTTCAGGTGCCAGTTTTGTCAATCCAGCCGGTTGATCCCGGTAATACCGGCACCATCGCTCTTCAGCGTCCATTGGGCAACGTCATCCGCCGGGTTGATGGTCACCGCCATATGGGTGGCATTGGCATGGATCATCAGGGTCTCGTCGAGCATGATGCCGATATGGCCGGGAAAGAAGGCGAGATCGCCGCGTTTGCGGGCCGTATCCGGCGGCAGGGCTGCCCCCAGTCCTGCCTTCTGGTCCGGCGTATCGCGCGGGCAATCAGCGATCCCGGCGAGGTTGAGCGCAAGCTGAACCAGTGCCGAGCAGTCAAGCCCGTCACAACTCCGCCCACCCCAGATATAGGGCAGTTCCAGAAACCGCCGCGCGGTCTCGACATAATCCGCAACGCGGGTATCGACCGGGGCGACATGGCGGCTGTATATCCATGCGCCGGTGGTGGTCTCGACAAACCGGTTCTTCTCTGCCCCGGTCAGGTCAAGCGTGCTGCCGAAGCTGCGATAGCCGATGATCGGGGTTTTCAGATCGCCTTCCGGAAACAGTGGCGCCCGGATCGCGGTGACCTTGTGCCCCGGCTGTTGTTCTCCTGCCTTCTCCGGTGTCAGGCAGCTTGCCGGGACATAGCCGACATAGCGGTCGGCCATATTCTGGCACCAGGCAAAGCCGTCGGCGATCTCGAACACGCTAACCCGCTCACCATGGATCAGCTCGCTGCCCCAGCGGCTGCCGGTGCCGGGTTTCTGCTGCATCGGGGCGGTGGCTGTCTGGACGAAATAGGTTGTGCCGGATGCGTAACGATCAGCCTTGACCTTGTCCTTCAGGGCAATATCGGCAAGGTCGTCGCGGTAGGCATTCAGGTGCGGGGCGAGAGCCATGGGGTTACCCGCTCCGTCGGAATGGATCGCCCCGCTCGGCGGCATAGTCCCAGTTGACCCGCTGCATCAGATCGGCGAATTCGCTGAGGAATACAGAACCGGGCACCGTGCGCTGGATCAGTACCGAGCGCCGGTCATCGGGATCGACCTTGCGCTTGATGAAGCCGAGGCCGGACAGTGTGTCGAGGGCACGTACCACGGCGGGTTTGGAGATATCGAGGCTGGTGGCAAGCCCGCGCACGGTATGGGGCGGATCGCTCATATAGATCGTCAGCAGGATCGAATATTGCCGGATTGTCAGGTCCGGGGCGTCCGATCGGACGATCTCCTGATGCACCCGCCGCCACAGCTCCAGCGGCTCAAGCCGCTGGGCCATGCTCATGCCGGTACCGGACAGGCTTACCGTTTCACTCATGTTCCCGTCTCTCCGTAACGCTGGTCGAGATAATGGAAGACAGCGCGCATGGCCTGCGCCTCACCGCCTTCCGGTTTGCCGGGCTTGCTTGCCGGGTTCCAGGCGAAGACGTCGAAATGCACCCAGGCAAGGGTGTTGGGCACAAATTTCTGCAGGAACAGCCCGGCGGTGATCGAACCGGCAAAACCACCAGTGGTCACGTTGCTGGTATCGGCGATCTTGCTGTCGAGACCGCTAGCATAGGGCTCCCAGAGTGGCAGACGCCAGACCGGATCACCGCAGGCGAGGCCACTGGTCGCGAGCGCATCGGCAAGGGTATCGTCATTGGTCATCATCGCGGGCAGATCGGGGCCAAGGGCAACCCGTGCAGCCCCGGTCAGGGTGGCGAAATCGACCAGCAGTTCGGGATTTTCCTTGTCCGCCACATCGAGGGCATCGGCGAGCACCAGCCGACCCTCGGCATCGGTATTGCCGATCTCGACCGACAGCCCGGCGCGGGTCTGGATGATGTCCTTGGGCCGGAAGGCGCGCCCGGAAACCGAGTTCTCGACCGCCGGGATCAGCACACGCAGCCGTACCGGCAATTCATTGGCCATGATCAGATAGGCAAGGCCCAGCGCCTGTGCACTGCCGCCCATATCCTTCTTCATGTTCAGCATGGCGCTGCTCGGCTTCAGGTCGAGACCGCCGGTATCGAAACAGACGCCCTTGCCGACGAGGGTGATCTTCGGCGCGTCTTCCTTGCCCCAGCTCATATCGATGAGGCGCGGGTTGTTCTCACTGCCCTTGCCGACGGCATAGATCGCCGGGTACTCGGCGGCAACTACGGCCTGATCGTCGGTGACGGTAATCGCGGCATCGAACTGTTCGGCAAGACCGCTGGCGGCGGCGGCGAGATCGGCCGGGCCCATGTGGTTGGTCGGCAAATTGACCAGATCGCGGGTCAGCCAGACCGCGCGGATCTGATTGGTGATCGCTTCGGCATCCACATTATCCGGTAGCGACAGGAAGGTTTCAGCCGGTTCCTTCTCGCTCTTCAACGCATCGAAGTTGTAGCTGGCGAGACCCCAGGCAATAGCGATGTCGGTGGCCGTCATGGCATCGATCCGCGCGCCATCCATATCGGCGAGGCGATAGTCACCGGCGGGCAGCTTCCGGGCCAGATAGGCGCTGGAATAGAGGGTGGGCATACCGATATAGGCGGCGAGCACGCATTCCGGCGTGCCATCGCTGGCCGGGACGATCAGCGCATGGTTCGGCGCGATCTGGAATTTATGGGTGTTGACCCAGTTCTTCAGGCTGTCCGGCTGGTCCGTGATCCAGCTCTCGAAGGCGGCTTCATCGGTGAAGAAATGAATTCTGGTTTCATCACCATTGGTGGCCTGACGGAATGGCAGGTCGCAGGTGAGGGCGTTAAGGGCGTTTGGCAATGGGTGCGGGGCGGGTGACATGATCTGTGCAGTCGGTTAAGGGGGCGCATATGCTTCCCGATAATCCTTCCGCTCCCGGAACGATACTTCAAGGGGGAATATCAGAACCCGCCAAATCCGGGGTCAGCGACCGATGGCAGTGATGCGCCGGGGTCGCTATCCCGACCTTTAACCGCTATTTGACGGCAGTTGTGGTGTCGGTTTCCATTGGCCCGATCACCTCGCCGGTAAGCGAGTCGTCGAGATAGGCCGGTGATTCCAGCCCGGCGGCACTGGCGGTCAGATAGACACCGGCAGCATCGCCGAGATCGAGGTCATACTGGTCTTCCTCAACCCGCGGATCGAAGGTGAAGGCCAGCGTGGTGGTCGGGCGCATGATCTGGAAGTCGGCCTTGTCATCCTCATGCACTGTATCGCCGACGATGCTCCGGTACAGACCGAAGCCGCCGAGCGCGATGCCGATCAGCAAGACCACGACAAAAATGCCCGGTCCGGTGCCGATCAGGTTGAGCAACTGACCGCCGATAATCGGGCCGATAACTGTGCCGATACCATAGATCATCAGCAATCCAGCACTCGCCGCGACCATGTCATTGAAGTCAATGAAGTCTGAAGTATGGGCAATACCGACCGAATAGAAAATCGGCACCAGTGCGCCGATCAGCAGGATGATGCATAGCAGCTTGCCTTGCGTGTCGACCGACATCAGCAGGGCGGCCAAGGAGGCTATAGCCAGCAATGAGGCACTGCCGATAATGACATAGCGACGGTCGATCTTGTCCGAGAGGCGACCGGCTGGCATCTGGAACAGGAAGCCGCTCAGGATAAAGGAGAGCATTATCGTTGCGATGAAGGTATTGTCCGGCTCTACCTCACGTCCGAGGATCGGCAGGAAGTTCGACAGCAGCGAGTTCAGAACACCGCTGGAAAACACCGCACAGAAACCGAGCGGTGAAATCCGGAACAGCTTGCGGATCGGGAACCGCGCGGTTTCAACCGGTGCCGGGGCCTGCACATTGGCCAGTGTCAGCGGCACGACCGAGACGCTGATCAGGATGGCGGCAACGATGAACAACAGGGCATCGGCCGGGTCAATCGCGGCAATCAGCCCCTGCCCCATGGTAATGCCGAAATAGTTCACGCTGATATAGATACTGAGCACTTGCCCGCGTACCGCATTGCTGGTGCTCTCGTTGATCCAGCCTTCGGTCATGATAAACACGCCAGCGATCGAGAACCCGGCGACCATGCGCAGGAAAGCCCAGCCGATGGGGCCGACATAGATGCTCTGCACCAGTACGCTGATCATCAGCAGTGAGGCAAAGGCGGCAAAGACCCGGATATGGCCGACCCGACCGATCATGCGTGGCACGACCAGCGTTCCAGCCATGAAGCCGACCGCATAGGCGGCACCGACCAGACCGATGACATTGGGTGAGAAGCCATCGAGGTCGAGGCGGATTGCCGTGCCGGTACCGACCAGACTGTGCCCGACCGTGATCAGCATCATGGTCAGGAGCAGCGGGGCGATCGACAGCATCAGGGCGCGCAGATCACTAATCATCAGCGATTGCTTTCGGGCGATTGCATAGAGCGTCTCTGCGGCCTGGCACGGAAATACATGGGCAGTATTGTCCGGTTTTATGACAGTTTATCAGGTGGTTATCGGTTTGCTGCCGTCAGCCGCCCTGGCCGGTATGGCTGGCGGTCACAACGTGCTGGCTCGCGGTTTCGCGCGTGCCGTAAACACAAGGCACACTTGCCACATGACCCCATGTAATGTCCAGCACGGCATCCCAGTCATAAACGTCATGCCTGAATTGCACAGTGCCATCGGGATCGACCCATGCCGTGCGATAGATCAGGTGTACCGGGATCGGGTTGTCGAGCTTGACGCTGCGGCTCTTGTAATGCTCGACCAGCGATTGCACCCGCTCCACGTCCCAGCCTTCCTGTTCCTGTGCCAGATAGGCGGAAATGTCGAGTGCGCCATCAACCCGGACATAGCCGGAGCTGAAGGTGCGGTTGGCCTGTTCGAACAGCGCCTCGTTCGAGGTGCCATGCAGATAGACCGAATGGCTGTTCTCGAACACGAACCGGACCGGGCCGAGCACATTCCATGGGCCGGGGTCCTGACGGAATTTGTAGGGCAGGTTTTCCTGACCATCGAACTGGTACCAGTCGATTTCTTCCGGCTGAATTTCGGTGCCGCTGCTGCTGAAGTCGGAGAATACGCGGATGCCGTTCTGCCAGAAATAATCCGGGTCGGTCTGGATCGCGGGCAGCAGGTCGCGGCGACCGATGCTGTCGGGGGCATACCAGTGCGGGTTGTAATCGATGCGGGTGATCTTGGAATGGATGATCGGCGTGGTGCGGTCGATCCGCCCGACAATGACCCGTGTATCGAAAACCGTCTTGCCCTTGTCGATCAGGTGCAGGCGGCTGGCGGCAATATTCACAGCGATAAAGCGGTCGCCGTAATCATCGGCCCATTGGCGGGTGCGCTCGATATTGATGACCAGTGTCGCCAGCCGGATATTGGCCGGGACATTGAGTTCCCGCAAGGTGGCCGGGCCAACCACGCCGTCCGCTTCCAGCCCGTGCCGGGCCTGAAACCGCGCCACGGCGTCCATGACCGCTTGTGTGTAGTGATCGGAGCCGTTGTCCTCGACGCTGGCGATGTCGCCGGTCATGCGCAGACGGCGGCGCAATACATAGACGGCGTCATTGCGCGTGTCGCGCTCAAGCATCTCGCCCGGCTCGGGAATGACCGGCCAGCCTCCGGCCTCGACAATGGCGCGGTAATGCTGGATCGCGCCGCACAGACCGGCGGTCAGTCCGCGCGGTGTCAGCTCAACCCGATCCGGTGGGTGACCCGAGGAAACCGCCTCAACGATGCTGTCCCCAAGCCATGGGTGCACATAGCCTTGGGTCGGTACTGCAGATTGCGGTGGAGCAATGTTTGCGGCCAGTTCCTGTGCCTGTGCCATGCCCGGCAGCAGGGCGGCAGCACCCATGGCACCGGCACAGGTCAGGCATGTGCGCCGGGTCATGCCCTCGGCACCGGTTGCTGCGGGTTTATCTGTCGGAACGGGCGTGTCCATGCAAAATATCGTGCGCTCAAACGCATGACAGTTCAATTCCCGGATGATCAAACGCCGGTAATTTCAGCTTTTCTGTCGGGTGATGTGGCCTCTGTGCAGCGTAGCGGCGCGGCGTCAGGGCTTTGCAATTCAGTGTCGCAATCTGTATTTAGCGGCGTCAGGGGTTGCGAAAGCGGGGACGCAACTCAATATGAGAAGACTTATTCTTCCCCAAAGATTTGCAAATACCGGATTTTTTATGATGGCGCCTGATGATGCGGCACAGAATTTGTCGCCTGATACCACCACTCAAGACAGCACCCTCGGTCAAGGCAGCGGCGTTGAGCTGGGCAGCCTTGCCCCGCGTCCGCTCGGTCGGGTCAACTGGATCGGTTTCTGGACCCTTTACAACAAAGAGGTAAAGCGGTTCATCAAGGTCTATTCCCAGACCATTCTGGCACCGATCATCACCACCCTGCTGTTCTATATGGTATTTGCTCTCGCCCTTGATGCGGGCAGCCGGTCGGTCGGTGATGTGCCCTATCTGGCATTCCTCGCCCCCGGCTTGATCATGATGGTGATCACCCAGAACGCCTTCGCCAATACCTCCTCCTCGGTGGTGATTGCCAAGGTTCAGGGCAATATCGTTGATATCCTCCTACCACCGCTCAATTCCGTCGAATTGGCCCTCGGCTGGGTGCTGGGTGGGGTTACCCGCGGAATTGTAGTCGGTTTCTTCACGTGGCTGGTGCTGGTGATGTTCGTCGATATCCCGGTGCATAGTCCCGGGCTGATCCTGTTCCATGCGATCAGCGGCTCGATGCTGCTCTCAACCCTCGGGGTCGTCGGCGGTATCTGGTCGGAAAAGTTCGATCATATCGCTGCCGTAACGAATTTTGTCGTCACGCCGCTGACCTTTCTGTCCGGCACCTTCTATTCCGTTGAGCGGCTGCCGGAGAACTGGCTGTTCATGGCGCATCTCAATCCGTTCTTCTACATGATTGACGGCTTCCGGGCCGGGTTCATCGGCCATGCCGATGGTGACATCATGATCGGGCTGGTTGTCGGCGTGGTGACCAATGCCGCACTGCTCGCGCTGGCGATCCGCATGCTGCAGACCGGGTACAGGCTGCGACCATGAGTGCCGAACCGCAGGGCGCATCGGACAGCACCGTTCCGGCGGCGCTGCGTATCTTCGACAACGCACCGTTGCTGCTGATCCTGACCATGACCTTCTGGGCCGGCAATGGTGTGCTCGGCAAATGGGTGGCGCTCAGCGATGAGTTGCCGCCGGTGGCGCTGGCGTTCTGGCGCTGGATCATTGCGCTGTGCCTGATCCTGCCCTTTGCCTGGCCCCATCTGAAACGCGACTGGCCTGCCCTGAAGCAGAAATGGCGGGTGGTGCTGATCATGTCGTTTTTCGGCATTACCATGTTCAACACGCTGATCTACTGGAGCCAGTATTTCACCTCGGCGGTCAACCTGTTCCTGCTCAACGCCACGCTGCCACTGCTGATCCCGGCCTTTTCCTTCCTGTTTTTCCGGGACCGGGTTACCAGAGTGCAGCTGGCCTCGATTGTGCTCGCCCTGACCGGGGCGGTGACCATTATCAGCGGTGGCGATATTTCCGTCCTGACCGGTCTTGCCGTCAATAATGGCGATCTGCTGATCGTGTTTGCCATGATCAGCTATGCCATCTATTCGGTCTGTCTGCGCCTCAAGCCGGTGGTGCATCCGATGACCATGCTGTTCGCCACCTTTACGGTCGGTATGCTGTTTCTGGTGCCGGTCTATATCTGGGAACACCTCTATGTGGCACAGGTCCAGATCACGGCGAAGACAGCGGTGGCGCTCGCCTATGTTGGCATCTTCCCGTCCTTTGCCGCCTATCTCTGCTATAACCGGGGGATTGAGCTGATCGGTGCGAACCGGGCCTCGCTCTATTTCCACCTGATGCCGGTGATCGGCACGATCTTTGCCGTGCTGCTGTTTGCCGAGCCGCTGCGCTGGTATCACGCCGTCGGGGCTGTTCTGATTGTCACAGGCATCATCATTACCACCCGCAAACCACGATGATATTGTGTCTTCACGGCAAATAATGCGCTATTTCGAGCGTCTTGGTCTTCGCAAGCGCTGCAAAACAGGTTACCTTAATTGCGGCAAAAACATGGCAGCCCGCAACCCGTTGTGGGAACCTGTAGCGCGCGGCACTTGGCGATACCGGTCTGTCATTCAAGGGTCTGAGAAACGCAGACCAACAAGTTAAGGGGATAACGCCGAACATGTCCGACCTGTCCGCCAAAAATCCCGCTGGCAAGGCCCCTGATGGCCGGATCATGAGCCAGCAGAAATTCCGCCTGATCACCCGAAGCGATTTTGACGGTCTGGTCTGTGCGGTCCTGCTCCGTGAAATGGATATGATCGAGGAGGTGCTGTTCGTGCACCCCAAGGACATGCAGGACGGCAAGATCCCGGTTACCCGCCACGACATCACTTGCAACCTGCCCTATCAGGAAGGTGTGCATCTCTGCTTCGATCACCATCTGAGCGAGTTCTACCGTAACGAGGACCGGAACAACCACATCCTCGATCCCCATGCCGACAGCGCGGCGCGGGTGGTCTATGAATATTACGGTGGTCGCACCCGGTTCCGGAATATCTCCGACGACATGATGCTGGCGGTGGACAAGGCGGACAGCGCCCAGTTCACCGAGGAGGAAATCCTCGACCCGCAGGGCTGGGTGCTGCTCAGCTTTATCATGGATGCCCGCACGGGCCTCGGCCGGTTCCGCAATTTCAGTGTTTCCAACTACCAGCTGATGCTGAACCTCGTGGACATCTGCCGCGAGTACAAGGACGTAAACGACATTCTGGCACTGCCCGATGTGGCCGAGCGTGTCGCCCTCTATGAGGAGCATGTGGAGCCATATATCAATCAGGTCCATGCCTGTTCCGAGAAATATGACAACCTGATCGTGCTCGATCTGCGGGAGGAGGATATCCTCTATGCTGGCAACCGGTTCATGATCTACGCCCTGTTCCCTGACTGCGATATGTCCATGCATGTGATGTGGGGTCGCCAGAAACAGAACACGGTCTTTGCCGTTGGCAAGTCGATCATCAATCGCGACAGCAAGGTCAATGTCGGCAAGCTGATGCTCGAATATGGCGGCGGCGGCCATGAAGCGGCGGGTACCTGTCAGATCGACAACGACAAGGCACCCGAAATCATGGTGGAATTGATTGACAAGCTGACCTCCTAGGGGCGATTGTCAAATCAGACAGCGTTACCGCATCTGGAAACGCTGGTGCCATTTCTAGATTATAAACAGGTATCAAGGCCATCATGGGCATCCTGACCAGACACCGCAATCGACGCCGACGTATGGCTGTGGCTGCCTTGGGTTTGGGGCTGGCTGGATTGCGCTGTGCCGTTGCACTGCGACGACGACGATCCTGATACCAGATTTTCCATTTGATCCGACAGCCGGTCAGCAAACCTGAACCGGCTGTTTTGTTTTTTCAGTCGAACGATCGCGCGAACCAACAAAACCGGTATTCGTTCCTGTATCAGAAAGTAGTATTTACCGATGAGCATCCAGTCCTCTGTATCGCAAGCCCCGGCCGATGCCGGTCAATCGAACACCGCGAATGACACCATGATCTCCCCTGCGATCCCACCCGTCATGCCCACCTATGCCCGCGCCAACCTGTCATTCAGCCATGGCGAGGGGGTTTACCTGTTCAGCGGTGATGGCCACCGCTATCTCGATTTTGCCGCCGGTATTGCCGTCAATGCCCTTGGCCACAGCCATCCGCATCTGGTCGAAACCCTGCAGGATCAGGGCGGTAAGCTCTGGCATATCTCCAATCTGTACCGGGTGCCGGAAGCGGAGCGACTGGCGGCACGGCTGGTGGAGCACAGTTTTGCCGACACCATGTTCTTCACCAATTCCGGTGCCGAGGCATGGGAATGCGGGGTCAAGCTGATCCGCAAGTATTTCGATCATATCGGTCAGCCTGATCGCTATCGGATCATCTGCCTCGACGGTGCGTTTCATGGCCGGACGCTGGGTGGTATCTCTGCCACCCGTCAGCCGAAGATGATCGGCGGCTTCGGGCCACTACTCGATGGCTTTGACGTGGTGCCGTTCGGTGATCTGGCGGCGATCGAGGCGGCAATCGGGCCGCGGACCGCTGCCATTCATCTGGAGCCGATCCAGGGCGAGGGCGGTATCCGCGCGGTTGATGCCGAGTTCCTGCGCGCGGTCCGGGCGCTCTGTGACCAAAACGGCTTGCTGCTCTATCTCGATGAAATTCAATGTGGCATGGGCCGCACCGGCAAGCTGTTTGCCCATGAATGGGCCGGGATCACCCCGGACGTGATGAGTGTTGCCAAGGGTATTGGCGGTGGTTTCCCGCTCGGTGCCTGTATGGCAACGGCCAAGGCCGCTGCCGGGATGGTGGCGGGCACCCATGGCTCCACCTATGGCGGCAACCCGCTGGCCACCGCCATCGGCAATGCCGTGCTCGACGTCATTCTGGAGCCCGGCTTCCTGTCGCATGTGGAACAGCAGGGCAAGGCGCTGGGTGCGGCGCTGGTGGCGCTGCAATCGCGCTATCCGGGTCTGGTGCAGCAAGTGCGCGGCATGGGGCTGATGCTTGGCTTGCGCCTTGTTGACGCTGTGGCAGCGGGCGATGTTGTGGCCCGTTTGCGTGAGCATAACCTGCTGACGGTACCGGCCAGCGATAATACCGTGCGTCTGCTGCCGCCGCTGATTATTGAACAACAGCATATCGATGAAGCCATTGCCGCGCTGGATGCGGTATTCGCCGCCATGGTGACGGAAGGAATGGGCCAATGACCGCACAAGCAACACAGATGACCGGACGGCATTTTCTCGACCTCAAGGATCTGACCGGTGCCCAACTGCGCCGCATCCTCGATCTGGCCGTTGCCTATAAGCGCGACCTGAAATCCGGCAAGCAAAGCACCAGCCTCGCCGGGCGCAGCCTCGGCCTGATTTTCGAGAAGCCATCGACCAGAACTCGCGTATCTTTTGATGTGGGTATGTCCCAGATGGGCGGCCATGCGGTTACCCTATCACCCCATGACATGCAGCTGGGGCGCGGCGAGACCATCCCTGACACCGCGCGGGTGCCGTCCCGCTATGTGGATGCGATCATGCTGCGCACCGATGCGGCGGCCAAGATGCATGAGTTGGCAGCCCATGCCACGGTGCCGGTGATCAACGGCCTGACCGATGACACCCATCCCTGCCAGATTATCGCCGATATCATGACCTTCGAGGAGCATCGCGGACCGATTGCCGGCAAGGTGCTGGCCTGGGTCGGCGATGCCAATAATGTGGCCGCCAGCATTGCCGAGGCAGCCATCAGACTCGGCTTCGAGTTTCGCATTGCCCACCCGGCGGAATTGCCGCCCGCACCCTGGCTGCTCGATTGGCTCGCCATGGAGCAGGACAAGGCCGCCAGCGGTGGCAAGGTCAGCTTCGGTCATGATGCGGCAGTGGCGGTTGCGGGGGCGGATTGCGTCATCACCGATACCTGGACCTCGATGCATCAGGAGAATGACGGCATCCCGCGCCACAAGATTTTCGCGCCATTTCAAGTGGATGAGGCTCTGATGGCCAAGGCGGATGATAATGCGCTGTTCATGCATTGCCTGCCCGCACACCGCGGTGAGGAAGTCACCGATGCGGTAATCGAGGGGCGACATTCAGTGGTCTTTGACGAAGCCGAAAACCGGTTGCACGCACAGAAAGGCATCTTGCACTGGTGCATTCTCGGTGATGCCTGATAGGCTGTTATCAGTTTCAATCCGATCTATCTGACGCTGTTGATATACACGATGGAATCACATCCCAGTTCTGAGCGGTTACAGGCATCCTTTGACCGCGATACCGATATCATCCAGCCATTCCAGCTCGAGGCGACCAATTTGCGCGGTCGCCTCGTGCGTATGGATGATGTTGTTGACGACATTCTGAGCCGCCACGACTATCCGGTTGTGGTCGCCGATCTGCTGGCTGAGGCCCTGACCCTGACGGTGATCCTCGCCTCCGCGCTAAAATATGACGGCATCTTCACGCTCCAGACCCGCAGTGACGGGCCGATCTCCATGGTGGTCATCGATATGACCAGCAGCGGGGCGATCCGTGGTTATGCCAAATTCGATGAGGAAAAGCTGGCGGCGGTGCAGGAAGATCTCGGCGATCTCGCCGGTATCGACCGGCCTTCCCATCAGGCGGGCCTCTCCACCATCCTTGGCGGTGGCTATCTGGCCTTTACCGTCGACCAGGGTGCCCATACCGAGCGGTATCAGGGCATTGTCGAGCTGACCGGCAGCAATATGGCCGATTGCGTGGTCAATTACTTCAAGCAGTCGGAGCAGCTCGATACCGGTGTCTCGATCAAGGTGGAGCAGCATGACGGCCATTGGCGCGCCGGTGGGTTGATGCTCCAGCGCATGCCCGAGGACCAGGAGCAGATCATCAACAAGCGTCTGGGCAATGACGAAGAAGACGGCTGGCGGCGGGCCATGGTCATGCTCGGGTCACTGACCACCCATGAGATGGTCGATCCGGCACTCCCGGCCAATGATCTGTTGTATCGCCTGTTCAACGAGGATGGTGTGCGGGTGTTCGAGCGTCACGGTGTTTCCCGTGACTGTCGCTGCAGCCGCGAGCGCATCATGAACATGCTCAACGGTCTGCCGACCGAGGCGATCGAGGATATGGCGGTTGATAATGCGCTCGAGGTGACTTGCGAATTTTGCAGCACCGTTTATAGCGTTGGTGTCCCTGAAGTTATGAAAAACCGAGAACAATAAAATGACTGAACAAGGGTCTGGCATGACATCGCGCCGTACACTCCTGCTTGGTGGTCTGGGTCTGAGTGCCCTGCCGTTTATCTCCGCCTGTACCTCATCGCCGCCGCCGCTCGATGTGCCGCGCATGACGTTCCAGCAGTTCCAGCCGATCCGCTTTGATGTGGCGCGGCTTGAGGTGCGGAACAATTATCAGCCGAAATTCTTTCCGCCGAATGTGGAGCACAAGCTGGCCCAGCCGCCCTATATCGCCCTGCAGGACTGGGCACGGCGGCGGATCGAGCCTGCGGCCAATAATGGCGAGGCACTGCTGGTGATCCATAATGCCAGCATAGTCGAGCGTCAGCTTGAGGCGGCGAAGAAGCTCGGCCCCTTCACCATGTCCCAGCCGACATTTGAATATGTGGCGAATTTCGCCGTGCGCCTTGATGCGGTCTCGCCCTATTGGGATATCAACGGTTTTGCAGAAGCGCGCGCCGAGGGGCGTCTGGTGCTCGATGACCAGAGCACGCTGGATCAGCGCGACCGGGCCTTGTTCGATCTGGTTGAGCGCACGATCAATGATCTGGACCGCGAGTTCGTCAGCCAGCTTCAGCGCAATCTCGGTGCCCTGATCTCACGCTAGCGGTGGCGCTTAACGGCGCCAGAATTGCGGCAGCAGCAGCACCAGTACGGTGAACAGCTCGAGGCGTCCCAGCAGCATGCCGAATGACAGCACCCATTTGGCGGCGTCCGGCAGCGGTTTGAAGTTGCCGGCCGGGCCAATGATATTGCCGAGGCCGGGGCCGACATTGGAAATTGCCGTGGCTGCCCCGGAAATCGCCGTCAGGAAGTCGAGACCCATCAGGCCGAGGGCAATGGCGAGGATGCCAAAGCTGAGGCCGAACATGGCAAAGAAGCTCATGACGGCGAGCGGCACGTCCTCGGGAACCGGGCGGCGGTTGTAGTAGGGAATAAAGACGCCGTGGGGTTGCAGCAATTTCTGCAGCTGGGTCTTGGTAACCGCATAGAGGATCTGGAACCGGAACACCTTGATCGCACAGGTGGTCGATCCGGCACAGCCACCGATAAACATCAGGAAGAAGAACACGGTCAGCGGAAATGCGCCCCATGTGCCGTAATCCGCCGAGGCATAACCGGTACCGGTCATGACCGAGGTGACATTGAAGGCGGAGTAGCGCAGCGCCTTGCCCAGATCCTGGTAGACATAGACCCAGGTATAGAGGGTCATGGTGCCGATGGCGCTGAACAGGATGCCGATGAACCATTGGACCTGACGATCCATGATCAGCTTCATCCAGCCGCCGCGAATGGCGACTATCATCAGCACAAAAGGCAGGCAGCCGAGGATCATGAAGGTGATGGTGATGGCATCGATGATGGCGCTGTCAAAGATGCCCATGGAGTTGTCGGATGTGGCAAACCCGCCGGTCGAGATGGTGGTCAGGGCATGGGTCACCGCATCGAATGTGCCCATCCCGGCGAGGCCGTAACAAATGATGCAGAGCAGGGTCAGGGCAATATAGAGCAGGCCGATCGAGGAGGCGAGCTGGGCGGTGCGCGGCAGTACCTTGTCACTCTCGAAGGCTTCCATCTGGAACAGCTGCATCCCGCCGATGGCCAGCATGGGCAGGACCGAGATCGCCATGACGATGATACCGATGCCGCCCAGCCATTGCAGGATCGAGCGCCAGAGCAGGATGCCCGGTGGTGCGTCATCGAGCCCGACCATGACCGTGGAACCGGTGGTGGTCAGTCCGGACACCGCCTCGAAGAAGGCGTCGGTATAGCTGAGATCGAGTTCGGAGAGATGCAGTGGCAGTGCGCCGAATATGGACAGCATCAGCCAGGCGAGGTTGGTCATCAGGACCGCTTCCCGTGCCCGCCATTGCCCGCCATTCGAGGTACGGTTGGTCAGCATCAGTGAGCCGCCGATAAATACCGTCACGGTGGCGGAGATGGTGAAGACCTGCCAGTCCTGATTGCCCAGCACAAGGTCGACCAGTGCCGGCAACAGCATGGTGCCGCCCAGCGTTACTACCATAATACCAACGATGTAGAGGACGAGACGAAGGTCAAACACGGGGCAGCATCTACGGGGACAGCATCGGGTTGATCGGTCGGGACCGGAAAAATCGTTGCTGAACCAACGCCAAACCGGCGGCGGTGTCCAGCATTGATTGCATCGGCAACCGCAAAAACCGGGATTGTTTCGGGTATGCGGTGCCTAGCCGCATGCGCCAGCCTTGTCGATCAGCGCCATGAACTCGCGGCGGGTTTCCGGCATATCGCGGAAGGCACCGAGCAGACGGCTGGTTTTCATCATACCGCCCGACTTCTTGATCCCACGCATGGACATGCACTGGTGATGGGCCTCGATCACCACGGCGACACCACGTGGTTTCAGCACTTCCTGCAGGGTATCGGCGATCTGTGCGGTCATCCGTTCCTGAATCTGCAGGCGGTTGGCATAGATATCGACCAGACGGGCGAGCTTGGACAGGCCGATGATCTGCTTGTTCGGCAGATAGGCAATATGGGCGCGACCGATAACCGGCAGCATGTGGTGTTCGCAATGAGAGGTGAATTCGATATTGGTCAGGGCAATCACCTCGTCATAGCCGCCCGCCTCATCGAAAGTGGTCTCCAGTACGCTGATCGGGTCCTGCTCATAGCCCTGAAACAGCTCCTGATAGGCCTTGACCACCCGTGACGGGGTATCAACCAGCCCTTCACGGTCCGGGTTCTCGCCCGCCCAGAGCAGCAGGGTGCGCACGGCCTCTTCGGCCTCGGCACGGCTGGGTTTTGATGCCTTGCCGAGTTCGGCGTGGGTCTTGTCACCCAGATGGGCAACCGGTTTGTCGGTCAGTGGCTGGTTCATGATGCGCCGTATCTCTGTTCTGCAAGATAAGCCATGGTTGATTTGTTGACTGTATATACTTGGGTCTGCGAGCACTTGGATCAATTTTTCCGCTGCGCTTTATACAGCAAAAACAGCAACTATCCTGTCATGTAACAGGGTTTTGACAGAAGGAGAGGCAAAAATCCAGCTTCGACCAACGGCTAGTTCAGCCTGACCGCCTGATGCGGACTGTCGAGGGAGAAGGCGGGTACGGCCACATCGAACTGTTCGCCATCCGCTTTCTCCATGCCGAATGACCCGGCCATGATGCCGCTCGGCGTACTCAGCGGACAGCCGGAGCTGTACTCATAGCTCTCGCCCGGATCGAGGATCGGTTCCTCGCCGACAACACCGGGGCCGCGTACTTCCTGTTCATGGCCATTGGCATCGGTAATGCGCCAATAGCGGGTGCGCAGCTGTACCCGGTCACTGCCGTTATTCTCGATACGGATGTGATAGGCCCAGACGAAGTGGTTCTCGATCGGCGAGGACCGGTCTTCCAGAAATTCCGGTTCGACCAGAACCGTGATGTCGCGCGTGGTAGCGGAGTAATTGCTCATAAAGGGTCTTTACGGGAATTTTCCCGGTCTGATCAATCCTGAAATAGCAAAAGGCCGACATAATGTCGGCCTTTCACAAAAGCTTGGTGCTGTCATCGACCGGACCTTACCGGTCCGGTGACCGCTTAGCGCAGGATGATTTCTGCGCGGCGGTTTGATGGCTCGCGGACACCGTCAGCGGTTTCGATGAGCAGCGCGCGCTCACCACGGCCGGAGGTGGTCATCTTGTCGATGGCGATACCGCGACCGCTCAGAGCTTGTTGAACGGCAGCTGCGCGACGCTCGGACAGGCCCTGGTTGTAGGTTGCATCACCAGAGGTATCAGCGTGACCGACGATGTCGACAACTGCGCCGTCCTTGCCTTCGATGGTGCGGGCGGCATTGGCGAGAATGCTGGCGGCACTGGCAGGAATTTCAACGCTGTCGAAACCGAAGAAGACGATGAAGCGCTCGGCACCTTCAGCGGCAACCGGCTGCGCATTCATTTTGCCTTCAAGAGCAGCAATGGCAGCGCGGAACTCTTCGCGGCAAGCGCGGATGTGGTCGAGCTGGAAGCCTTCTTCCTGTTGCTCCATCCAGCAGTCAAAGCGGGTCTGGGCAACGGCAGCCTCGTTCGGGAACAGGTTGCGGGCGTCTTTGTTGAAAGCAGACATCAGGCGGCCACGGGCAACCTGCAGCTCACCTACATGGGCGTCGTCGATATCACGCTCGCTCATTTCGGTCGGAAGAACGACTTCACCCTGAGCAGCCATCAGGCCCTTGTCAGCGTGGTATTTGGCATCGCGGTAATCGTACATTTCGAACTGCTCGAAATTGGCGAGTTCGCGATACTCGGTTGCCAGAGCGCGTGTGAATTCACTGCCGACAGCTGCGGTGTCGTTCAGTTTCTCAACGTCATTGATACTGGTAGCGGCAGCACAGCCACCCAGCAGAGCAAGGGCTGCAATGGCCCCGATGAAATTTTTGAAGTGCATGTTCTTCCCCGATTAAAAGTAGTTGGGTCCTGGTACGGACTGAATGAAGACCGCATGTGGGTGCGACCGAGATGATCATTCCGAACTTTAACTAACGCTGCATCCGGTCTGGGCAACTGACGCCGCGTCAAATTATACGTGCATGGCTATACACTAAATGTCAGCCATCAGCACTATATTCCCCGCAACTATGGCCAGAATGGGGGCGGTTTCCAGCGTAAATTAAGGGGTAGGCATATGTTGTGGCGCATTTGCCACTATTGTTGCCTATGGGCAACGGTGTTGGTCTGTGAAGTGCTCATATGACCCTGACGACACATGCGAATACTGAAAACTTGCCATGCACGGTTTGTTTGAAAATTGTCGTTTGTCTGTCATGGAAGCCTGCTAGGCTCCCAGCCTATGGTTAGCTTGCTTGAAGTCATTTCAGAACGTCCCGAACATGATGCCGCGATTGAGGCATTGACCGATCTTTCCTTCGGTCCCGGTCGTTTTGCCAAGACCGCTTACCGGTTCCGCGATGGCATTGACCAGATCCGTCAGCTCGGTTTTGTGATCGAGGATGAAGCGGGCAATCTCGTGGCTTCCTTACGCTTCTGGCCTGCCATTCTGCCCGATCAGACCGAAGTGGCCCTGCTCGGCCCGATCTCCGTCTCACCGGTGCTGCGCGGCCTCGGCTATGGTCGCCGTCTGATCAACCACGGTCTGATGCGCGCCCGTGCGCTCGGTTATCCGGCGGTGGTTCTGGTCGGTGACGAGCCGTATTACCGGCAGTTCGGTTTTGTGGGCGATATCATGCACGGGTTGAACCTGCCCGGCCCGGTTGATCGTAAACGGCTGCTAGGCCTCGAATTTACCCCCGGTGTACTCGATTATCAGGCCGGCATGATCCAGCCCGCAACCGGTTCGGCGCGTCAGGCGATCAAAGGGACTGGTTGGTAAGAAACGCCCGTAGCGCCAGTAGCGTATCGGTCGGTGCCTCTTCCGGCAGGAAATGCCCACAATTCAGTTCGTGACCGCGAATATCCGTGGCGTATTGCTGCCAGATATTCATGACATCGAAGCGCTGACCGAGGAAACCCCTGCCCCACAGCACCAGTGCCGGATTGGTCACCAGATTTTTGCCGAAATCCACGGTATCGTCGATCATATCGGCGGTCGCCCCGGCCCGGTAATCCTCGCAAGAGGCGTGGATTGCCTCGGGATCGGCGAAACAGCGTTCGTATTCTTCAATGGCGGCCGGGTTGAAGGCTTCAAAATTCATTGACCATGCGGCCAGTTTCGAGCGCAGCCACCAGCCGGGATCACGCCCGATGATGGTCTCCGGGAACGGCTCCGGCTGGATCAGGAAGAACCAGTGATAGAAGCGCATGGCGATGGACTGGTCAGTCTGCTGAAAGATCGCATGGGTCGGCACAATATCGAGGAAGGCCACGCGGTTGACCCGATTGCCGTGATCGAGGCACAGGCGATGGGCGACCCGGGCACCACGATCATGGCCGACGAGGTTGAAGGTGTTGATCTCCAGCGCGGTCATCAGCCCAATAATGTCTGTTGCCATCTGGCGCTTGGAATAGCGACGGTGATTGGGGTCATTATGGAGTGGCCCGCCCGCCGGTTTACTGCTGTCGCCATAGCCGCGGAGGTCAGGCAGATAGACCGTGAAATCGGCGGCCAGATAGGGCGCAATCTCGTGCCACATCAGATGGGTTTGCGGATAGCCGTGGAGCAGGACCAGCGGCGGGCCGGTGCCGCCCTTGCGATAATGCAGCTTCACATCGCCAACCTGCTGGTGGTGGCTTTCAAAATCAGCAAGCAGTCCGGTCATATAGCCTACATCAAAAACTGCGACGGCGTTGTTGCGCCATCCTAACACCTATTAAGGTGGCATCGCTTTGCGAATACGACAAGTGGTTGATGTGACAAAGAGTTTGTCAGGTCACGGCATCATTTGAACCCGGCATCGCGCAACCGGTTCTGGAAGGCACGTGTCGCAGCCTCGGCCATAGTCCGATCCTTGATCCCGCGCACGAAAATCTTGTCGAACCCTTCACGTTTGATCATCCGGCTGATCCGAACCCTGAGGCGTTGCAGTGCCTGACCGTCGGGCAACAGTCCTGACTGGACAAAATCGACCATACGGAAGGCCTGATCGCGGAAGCTGTCAGGATCGCCCGGCTTTTCCTTCAGGAAGTCCTGTTCCTCCAGATAGAGCAGCAGGGCCTCGTCGATCAGCTGCAGGGTGCCGCGCCGCCATTCCGGGGCAATCGCCATCCGGGCAATAGAGTGATAGGCGAGGGACATACGGGCAACCCGGGCATGGTGCCCCATATTGCCGGGTAACAGCACCATCATGTCGATGCTCTGTTCCAGCGTCTGCCGGATGCTGCTGATCAGATAGCGTCGAATCTCCTGATCGTCATAGAGCTTGTACAGTGTTGTCCAGTATATCAGTCCCAGTCCGGGTTGCTGTAGAATTGCCCCTACATGGCGGATAGCACCCATGGTGTCGTTCGCGGAAATGTCGCTGTGACGGCAGAACCTGCGGGTCAGGGCGAGGATGAAATCCGGTTCGGCCAGCAGGCGATAGCAGCGCCCGGCGGTCTCGACAATCATCCGGTAGAGCTGGTCATCAAGGTTCTGGTCGCGGGCTTCGAGGGCACCGCTGTATTCAAGGGCATCGCTGACGCAATCGACCAGATGCTGTCGCGTTACCGGTAATATCCGGTATTTCAGAGCATTCTGCAGCCGTGCGATGGCGATATTGGTTTCCTGATCCTTGGTCGGTGGCTTGTTGCCCTCATTCATGTCGATGCCTTCCGCCAGCCGCAGCAAACGGATCAGCACCTCACCCAGATTGCCAGCCAGACCGATCATGTCATGAGGCAGTTCGGTGGCGTAACAGAGATCAGCGAGGAACAGGTCGAGTTGCTGGTTGAGCAGCGGATGCCGGTTCTGCTCCAGCAGCTCCATGGCCCAGCAAAATTGCTTGTGTACGCTCTCCCGGCTCAACCCGGCGGCATAAACGGCGGCACCCAGCATGCGTTTCTGGTTGGCGAGCTCGGTGGCGGGCAGCTCGCTGCTGTCGCTCAGGGTGCGGATCAGGTTGTCCAGCGTATCATCGGCTTCCGACTGCCGGATACGATGGGGCAGGGCCTCGACGATTTCCGGCAGTGACTGGACCATCTTCATGATCGTCTGGCGCCGACGCTTGAGCAGTTCACCGCTCTTGGCCTGCAGCTTGGCCGTCCGGTTGATGGCCTGACCGATCAACCGGCTTTGCTTGAGCAGGCGGTTCATATGCAGGGAGCTGTGCAGAATCTGGCCAACCAGCAGCTGGTTGCGCTCACAGTAATCCCGGAACAGCCGGTTCAGGGTCAGCCGCGCCGATGGCTCATAAAGGTCATGGGGGTCGTGACAGATCGGTGGGCTGAATGGTGGGCAGCCGAGACCGCTCTCATAAAGGCTGTTGGGGTCTTCGGACTCGCGGTTGAAGATCACCCGTGGCTGGATGGTGTCCCGCTGGTTGGGCCAGATTTTCAGCACCCGTACCCGGTGCTGGTGATCCTCCATCAGGTCCTTCTGGGCCTGACCGATGGCGAGTTCTTCACTGTCAAAGCTCGCTATGACCTTCCAGTGGCCGTTGACCCAGGCCTGGTAGTCATAAACACATTCGGCAAAGGAGCTCTTGAACGGGTCCTGCCCGCCGCTGAGCCTGCTGGTGTTGGGATGTTTGTATGTGTTCGCTTCCATAGTGCTGACATGCTGCTACGGAAGCCCCTACCGAACTCTTAATGGCCGGTTGGAAACCATGAAGTTTTTTCAGGATTCAGGCAGAATTTGGCGGCAGTGGCCGAAATCAGCCGTTTTCACGTCGCTTGAGGCGGAACAGTACCGCGCCGGGCAGCGAGATCAGCAACAGGCCGACACCGAAAGCCAGCGACAGTGCGAGTGCCTGCGCGCTGTTGATGCCCTGACTGGCAAGGGCGGTGACCATGACGCCTTCCCGCAGGCCCCAACCGGCGAACGAGATCGGTACGACCGTCGCGAACAGGGCCAGTGGTGCCACGAGCAGGGCAGTGCCAGCACCTATATCGCCAGGCAGGGCAATACCAATCAGCATGATCGATAGCAGTGGTGGCAACTGGCCGAGCATGGACAGCAGCAGCAGCCAGAGGGCGGATTTCGGCTCCAGCGTTGTGGTGCGCAACTGCCGGATCAGATTGATCGGCAATTCCTTCTGCAAGCGGCCCTCGAGATGCTGACAGAGCCAGAGCAGCAGTTTGAAACCGACAACCAGACCGACAAGGGCAACCAGCAGCAGGCCGATGGCCAGTCCGGTTGGGGTAATCCCGTTCGGTAACAGGTCAGCCAGCAGGAATGGCAGGGTCGGCAGGATGAACAGGGTCACCGTAATCAGCCCCCAGACCCGCTCGATAAACACGCTGAGCGCCCCGGCGGTATAACCGAGGCCGAGACGTTTGGCACCGATGGTGCGGACCGCGTCGCCGCCGACCGGCGGTGGCAGTATCTGGTTGAAGAACAGGCCGATAAAGATCAGCTGGGTCAGGGTGCCAATGCCCGGTTTCTGCTGTTCGGGCCAGGCAGGATCGGTGGGCCAGACATACTGCCAGCGCCAGGCATTGGCCACAACATGCACCGGCAGGATCAGCACCGCGAGTGCCAGCAGCCAGTAATTCGCCCCGTGCAGGGCGGCCAGCACATTGGTGAAATCAACACCGCTCAGGACCCATATCAACAGGCCGAGGGAGACAACGACCTGCAGTGCCAGAAACAGATATTTGGCAAGGTTGCGTTGTTCGGCTTTCGCTTCCGGCAGGGGCGCGCTAGTCATGATGTACCGATGGTCCGGCGTCTGGCTGGGGTGTCTCGCCCGTTCACTATTTACTGACCGATTGGCCCGTGTCGATATTTGATCCGAAAACCACTATCGCGGCGTGTCTGGCGGGACATTATGGCCAGCCTTTGGGTGAGGGGCTGTGGGGCCGTACTTTCCGGCTTGACGATCAGGCAGTGCTGAAACTCGCCCGTGCCGATGGCGGTATCGGCGATGGCCGTGATCTGATCGAGCGCGAGGCACAGGCGCTTGCCGGTTTTACCGGTTATCGCGATCCGCAGCTGGCGCTGCCGCTTTATCTCGGCCACGGCCCGGTGCCGGAGATGCGGCAGGGTGCCGATGACAATTTCGCCTGCTGGCTGCGCATGGGCTGTATCGAGGGACAGGTGTTCAGTTCAGATGCCCATGCGGCGCTTGATAACGCTGGTCGTGAAGTGCTGGCGCGGCAACTGGGTGCGGCGCTGGCAATATTTCACCGGTTGAGCGACCGGCATCGCGATCAGGCCCCGGTCGGTGATGATCTGGTTAGCCTGAGCCGCCGGGACTGGATATTCGGGGCCATCATGGACGATCTGCCGGAAATGGAGCGGATACGCGCAAAGCGGCTGCGTGAGCGTTACCGCCAGTTATTGCTCGATTGCCCGCAACCGGTCTGGGCCCATGGCGATGTTAATCCGAGCAACGTCATCCGCTTGCCCGGCGGCGGGATCGGTCTGGTGGATTTTGCCGAAAACGGCTGGGACCTGCCAGCGGTCGATTTCGCCCATTGGCGCACATTGGGCTGGCTTGATGAGACATTGCTGGCCAGTTACCGCGACCATGGGGGTTTGGCGGTCAGTGACGAGAGCATCCATGTGGTCGGGGCGATCAACGCCTTTATCGGGCTGGTGCTCGACCGACGGTTGGGCGACCGTCAGGCGGTCATCAATGCCGAGGCGGCGCTCAATGACTGTCTGATGGCTGCACGTCTGATTGAATGACATTCTCTGCCGGTTTGCCGCCGATGCTGGGCATTGTGGCACTGCGTGGGGCGATGATCAGGGTGATGATAAAGCCGCTGACCAGACCCGAGATATGCAGCGGCGATGAGCCATCGAGATACATCCAGTCAAAACCGGTCTGGATCAGCAGGATGATCAGTATGCCGTTGATGTCCTGCCGGGCCTGAAACAGCCGGGTCCGGCGATATGTCAGGATCGCCAGCGCCAGCACCGCACCCAGCACGCCGAAGATCGAACCGGAAGCGCCCAATGCCAGCACCGGTTGTGACTGGTCACCGAACTGATAATTGATCAGGGCGGCCACCATCGAGCCGATGCCGCTCAACAGGTAAATGGTCAGGAACCGCCAGTGACCGACCCGGCGCTCGATGCCGATCCCGAACCATGTCAGGGCCAGCATGTTGAAGCCCACATGCAGGTAATTGTAGTGCAGGAAGGTCGCCGAGAGCAGTCGCCACCATTCGCCCTGCTCGGCGGTATAGGGCCAGATGAAGATGCCGAGCGGGCCGAGATTGGTGAAATACTGCCACCAGTCGCTGTTCGCATCGACATAATCGGCAAACAGCTGGTGGATCGCGGTTTCGTGGCCATAGAAGGCGAAGGTGCCATGCATGCCGGTGGTCAGCAGAAACACGATCAGGTTGATCACGATCAGGCCGATGGCTACGCGCGGCTTGTCGACTTTGTGCCGGAAATAGGCGCGGGTATCGCTCTGTTCACGGGTCAGCTGGTCGAGCTTCTCCCGGCCCTCGGGGCCAAGGGATGGCCGTGGCTGTGGGCCGCGCTGCAGCCAGTGCTCGATCCGATGGAGCATGGCACCGCCGGTCTTGTCCTTAAGGCGATGCAGGGCGGCGCTGAAATTCTCCCAGTCGCCGCTGGCAAAATATTGCGCGCGGGCCATGAGCAATTCCTGCTCCGCGGCCGGAAAGCTGCCGAGCGGGCCGTTGATCAGGTTGAGCACCGCCGCCGTATCGCCAGCATGGGTATAGAGGCTGGCCTTGGTCAGGGCCTGCTCCGGTACGCTGGTCATGGCGCGGAACTTTGGTTCTTCCTGACGATAGGCCTCGATAGCATCATCGAGGCGGCCAAGCTCGGCCAGCGCCCGGATGCCGAGCAGCCGGATGCTAGGGTTCTTCTCGCCCGCCGCCGATCCGGCAATATCCGCCACCTGCTGATAATCGCTGCGCATCAGTGCGGCCTGCGACCGGGCGATGGCGGCACTTTTGCCGTCAGTTGCGGCGATGCTGTCGAGCAGCGCCAGCCCTTCTGCCACATTGCCCTGCTGGATCATGGCAAAGGCCGTGGACAGGGCCCTGTGGGTGCGCATTTCCGGCACCGGGATCAGAATGCCGAGCCAGTTCTCGTAACGCTGTGCTGTATCATAGTCGCGTTTGATCACGGCCTGATAGGCAATGCCGTTCAGGCGCGGGGTAACAAAACCGTAGACGATCCAGAGAATGACCGATCCGGTCACGGCAAATGGCAGCTCAAGGCTGTGCCAGACCAGTACCGCAATCGCCAGCCCGGCATACCAGGCGGCAAGCTGCATGACCCGCATTTTGCTGTAGCGGAGCGCAAAGATGCCGAAGGTGATCAGCGGCACCCACATGAAGATGATATCAGGGGTCATTACAGGATTTAGTGTGGGGTGCCATGGCGGTGAAAACAAGCAGCAAAAAAGCCGGAATATGCTTGATACCCCGGCTTTCCGTAACTTTCAAACCTGTCGGCCTTATGATGCTGCGACCTGATACATATGCACATCGCGTTGTGGGAACGGGATCGAGATATCGTTCTTATCGAAGGCTTCCTTGACCGCTTTCGGCAGGGTGAAGCTCAGTGGCCAGAAATTGGCGGCATCACACCAGACCCGAATGGTGATATCGACTGAGCTGTCACCGAGATTGGAGACCGCAACGAATGGGGCCGGTTCAGCATGGATGCGCTCTTCGGCGCTGATGACGCCCTTGATCACCTCGATTGCCTTGTCCATGTCGTCACCATAGCCGATGCCGACGATCAGTTGAACCCGGCGGGTTGCATGGTGTGAGAAGTTCTTGATGGCGGTGCCCCAGATGTCGGAGTTAGGGGTGACAATCTGGACATTATCCGGGGTGGTCAGTTCGGTGGTGAACAGGGAAACGTCTGCAACCGTACCTGACAGGCCAGCTACTTCGACGTAATCGCCAACTTTGAACGGGCGGAACAGCAGCAGCATCACGCCGGCGGCCACATTCGACAGGGTGCCCTGCAGGGCGAGACCGATGGCGAGGCCGGCAGCACCGAGGACGGCAACGAAGCTGGTCGTCTCAACGCCGAAGCGCTCAAGTACCGCGATCAGCGTGATGGCGATGACGAAATATTTTGCCATGCTGGCGAAGAAACCGCGCAGCATGCTGTCGACGCTCTTGACCCGGCTGAGGCCGCTGCGGACAGCGCGGCTGACCCAGCCTGAGACGATAAGGCCAAGGACCAGAATGACGATGGCACCGACCACATCGAGGCCGTATTCGGTGATCAGGGTAATGGCCTGATCAATGGCGGTTTGCATTGTTTCACCAGCATTTTCCATGACTGGACTCTCTTTTGTTCATGAAAGGAATGGAATATGGCGCGACTATGTAGCAACTGAGGCTGGTGGTTGCGACCAAAAACTTGCCGTAGGCGTGGCGAGCTAGGCGGGTGTCTCGGCGGTTTGCTGATTTAGTACTGACAAATCAATGTCATCCGGTCGCTTGTTCCAGAACAGGACCTGATACAGCCCGCCCTGTCGCTGAATGCAGGACAGTGCCCCGGTTGCGGTCTTGAGCGACTGATCTCGCGCGCGCAGAGCAAAGGCACCGGGCACCAGATCGAGGAAAAACCGCAGAATACCGTTGGATGAGACCAGCAACACCGTGTCATCTGCGCCATGCTGCGCCTGCAGGTCATTGACCAGCAGTTTCAGGTCGCGGCGCAGGGTGCTGAGGTCGGGTTGCCAGTCGGCGCGATCCGGCCATTGGCCACGCTCGTTCCAGGCGGTAACCGCCGCTTCGCCATGGGTTTCGACAATCTGTTCGGTGGTCTTGCCGCCCCAGCTGCCGTAATCGATCTCGCGCAGGCGGTGGTCGATGCTGATCTCGCCGCCACCGGCAATGTCGCGGATAATGGTGGCATGTTCTGCCGTGCGTTTCAGGGGGCCGGCGACGATGGCGGCGGGAGTGATCCCGGCACTGGCCAGTGCCTGTCCCACGGCCTCGGCCTGTTCGCGGCCTTTTGGCACCAATGGCAGGTCCTGATCGGCACCGACCCAGACTGGTGTGTCATCCGGGCCGAATGTATTGCCGTGACGGGCAAGCAGCAGGTTCATCTCGGGGTATCTCCCATGCTTTTCGGTTTATCTATCAAGTGGTTTCAACCAGTTCGCCTTCCTCGGCGATCAGTTTCTCAACCATGGTTACGTCATCGGGCGCATCCACCGACCAGTGGGTGCGACCGCGATAATCCACGGTGACCACCTGTATCGGAATACCGTTTTCCAGCGCCCGGAGCTGTTCCAGCTGTTCCACGGTCTCCAGCGGGCCGGGCTGCAACTGACACAGGCGCTCAAGGGTCGCCTGGCGATAGGCATAGAGGCCGATATGGCGGTAAACCGGCGGTGCATCATGCGTACCCCGGATGAACGGGATCACCCGTTTCGAGAAATACAGCGCGCGACCGGTATAATCGAAGGTGACGGTGGTACCGCCGACCTGTCCGTCGGCTTTCGATGCGACGAGATCATCGACCTGCGCCGCGCTCATGCGGGTGGCCGGGGTGGCCATGGGCAGATCGGGATTGGCCAGCATGGCATTGACCAGCGCTTCCAGAATCCAGGGCGGGGTCAGCACGGCATCCCCCTGAAGGTTCAGAATAATATCCGGCTTGTCAGCCATCTGGTTGATGGCGGCCAGCGACCGTTCGGTGCCATTGCGGCAGCTCTCGGGGGTCATCACCGCATAGCCGCCGAAACCGGTGACCAGATCGACAATCCGCTGGTCATCGGTTGCCACGATCACCTGACCCACATGGGGCACGGCACGGGCGATGCGCCAGACCCGCTCCAGCATCGGCACACCAGCAATCGGTGCCATCGGCTTGCCGGGAAAACGGGATGAGCCATAACGGGCCGGGATAATGATAGCGACGGATGGTGCGATCTGTGAGGGGGGCTGGGTTGCTTGAAAATCAGTCATTTGGCGGCAGATGTGACATAAAGTGTTGAGACAAAGTCAACATGACGTAGTGTGTTTATACAAATTACAGGAAGCGATTGAACATTTGGCTTGTTTTGCCCCAATATCCGGGTTTGTAGGTTTCAAGTTTCTCAGCGCTGTTCGGGGCATCATGTGATCGGAACAGTGTTACTAACCGGTGCATGGCGGCTTGGCCATGACTTTCCGACCGGGCACAGGGTCGGAAAAACACAAGCTGTTCTGACCATGCGTCACCACTTTGCGGCATAAAATGATCCCGGCGATATTCAAGAAAACCAGCAAAGCGAGCAGCCCGGCTGCGGGTAATGGTGCATCTGCTGCACCTGCATCTGTTCCCTCTGCCGCCGCCAATGCTGCTGTGCCGCCGACCATGACGCCGCCCAAACCGACAAATCCCGGACCGAAACCGCGCCATAAGAAGGAAGCGATTGATTATTTCCGGGTCAAAAACTGGCCGTTTTTCATCAAGTTCTCGATCGCGCCGCTGATCGCCATGGCGTTTCTGGCTGGTATCACCACCATGGGCAGTCAGGCGATTGAATCCCAGCGTCTCAATGCGAATGAGGTGGTGGAGAAGAACCTGCGCGGTGGTCTGGAGCTGTCGGCCATCAACCAGCGGCTGTTTGCGGTCAATGGTGCGCTCTATCGGGTCACCAGCCTGCTGGCCAGTGAGGCCGATGTCGATCTGGTCAGTGAGTTCGAGGCAATCCGCGATACGGTGGACAGCCTGCTCAACCGGATCGAGCGTTATCAGGCTGAATTTGCCACCCCCGAACAGCGCCAGAAGTTGCAGGAAGTCTATGAGCGGCTGGATGAGTACAAGCTCAATGTGGATACGCTCTCGGTCCTGATCGAGATCGACCTTGCCGGTGGTGTGCGCAGCATCCGTGCCTTTGACGATACCTTTGCCCGGCTGGGACAGGCGCTGAACGAGAGTGTCGAGGAAATGCGCCTTGCCGGTCAGAAGCGGGTGCTGCAGGCATCGTCGGCAGCAGAGGAAACTAAACGTGATTTCATGGCGGCATCCGGTGTTGCCCTGCTGATCGTGCTGGTTGTGGCTATCACGCTTGGTCGCGCCACGGTACTGTCGATCCGGGAAATTGCCGGTGCCACCCGTGAGCTGGCCGAGGGCAACCAGCATGTAAATATCGACCGCTTGCGCCGGATGGATGAGTTGCGGGCAATTGTGACCTCGTTGCGCACCTTCCGGGACTACATCATTCAGGCCGATAATGCCGAACAGGCCCGTGTCCGGGCCCAGCGCGAGGCTGATGCCGTGCGCCATGCCGCGCTGAAGGAAATGGCCGAAAGCATCGATCGTGAGACCGAGAAGGTGGTCAGCATCGTTGGTGCCAAGGCCGGAGAGATGCAGTCGGCGGCGATTGATATGGATGCCACCTCCGGGCGGATGGCTTCCGAGGCTTCCGAGGCCACCGAAGTGGCACAGGATGCGCTGGAAACCGCCCAGACCGTTGCCGCCGCTGCCGGTCAGCTGTCACAGGCGATTGATACCATCGCCATGGAAGTGAACCAGTCGCATACCAAGACCGAAATCGCGGTCTCGCAAACCGGTGATGTGCAATCGGTGGTCAAGGGCCTCGCCGATACCGCAGCCCAGATCGGTTCGGTGGTCGAGATCATCTCCAGCATTGCCGACCAGACCAATATGCTGGCGCTCAACGCGACGATTGAGGCGGCGCGGGCCGGTGAGGCCGGTCGCGGTTTTGCCGTGGTTGCCTCCGAGGTCAAAGGCCTCGCCCAGCAGACTGCCGATGCGACGAGCGAGATCGCCGGGCAGGTTGAGGCAATTCAGGCCAGCAGTGAGAAGGCGGCCGCCACCTTCTCCGATGTCACCCAGACAATTCGCGACCTTGGTGAAATCTCGAATACCATTGCCGCCAGCATCAATGAGCAGATGGCGTCGACCCAGGAAATCGCCTCGGCCATTCGCCATTCTGCCAATGTCAGCCAGGACGTTGCCAACCGTATGCAGCGGCTGTTGCAGGAAGTCGGCGAAACCAGCCGTCTGGCCCAGTTCGTCAAGAGCAATGCCGATGAACTCAGCACCGAGACCAGCGAGCTTGGCAATATCCTGACCAGTATCGTTCGGGAAGCGACGATCAAGCAGGAACGCGGCACGCACGATCACGAATGATCCTGCCCCCGTACCGATCAGACCGGCATGACAGCGGCATCAATTACGTAAATTACCTCACAAGCACCCGGTCCGTTATCGCGCCGGGATAGTGAGCTCTGCCATCGCCAGCCATCATCGCGTTCAATCCGGATCAGATAGCCGCTGAGGCGCAGCAACTCATTGGCGCGAACGCCCAGCATAATGCGCCGGTTGTTACCGGTGGCCGGGACGATATGGCAGTTGCTAAAATTATCGAAGATTTGATGCTCGGCAACCGGCGGGGCACCGCGCCATGACACATAGCCGAAGCGCCAGTGCTGGCCGATCGACAGTTTCTCGATCACGGCGGTATCCGACATCGGCCCCCAGCCGAAGGCGATATCGAGGGGAGAATAGCGGGCGCTGGCATCCCAGCGATAGCGTTTGGTCGAGAGTACCCGCGCGGTTATATCAAAGCTGGCAAGCCCGGTAATAACCTCGCCGTCTTCATCCTTCAGCACCAGCGGTGGGATCTTCTGCTGCAAGGGCGGATCGGGAGCGATCTGCACACCCGGCGGCGGGGCCGGGGCCGCGCCCTGGCCACATGCGGTCAGGGTGGCGGGCAGGGCAAGCGTGGCAGTGGCCGCGGTCAGGCTACGGAGGAAGGATCGGCGGTGATGCGATGGTTCCTGCATTATTGATACATGCTGTATTTCCCGCAGCGCACAAATTTACCAGTTGCGAAGGTCGGCTTGTGCAACCACGTCAGTAATCAAACCCACCAACTGGGATTACTGCGGCATCGGCAGTCGCTGTCGCTTCGCCGCTTAATCCGGAACACAGGAACATTACCATGACTGACGCGCATAATTCTGTGCTTTTCGAGACTGTTGCCTTTGGCTCTATCAAATCTGCCAACCGGGTGCTGATGGCCCCATTGACCCGCAACCGGGCCAATCCCGACGGTACGCCCGGTGATCTCGCCGCCGAATATTACACCCAGCGGGCCGGGGCCGGTGTGATTATCACCGAGGCGACGCAGATCAGCCCTTTCGGTAAGGGATACCTCAATACGCCCGGTATTCATTCACCCGAACAGGTTGCCAAATGGCGCGAGACTACCGAGGCGGTCCATGCCGCCGGTGGCAAGATCGTGCTCCAGCTCTGGCATGTGGGCCGGATCAGCCATACCTCACTGCTGCCGAATGGTGAGCAACCGATGGCCCCCTCGGCTATTCGGGCCAAGTCCCAGACCTTTATCGAGACGGGCATGACCGATGTATCCGAACCGCGCGCCATGACCGTTGAGGATATCAAAACGACAATCGGGCAATATCGTCAGGCTGCCGAGAATGCCAAGGCGGCGGGGTTTGACGGCGTCGAGGTTCACGGTGCCAATGGTTATCTGCTCGATCAGTTCCTGCGTGATGGCAGCAACAAGCGCAGTGACAGCTATGGCGGTCCGGTTGAAAACCGCATCCGGTTGCTGGATGAGGTGGTCGAGGCCGTGGTTGATGTGCTTGGCGCTGACCGGGTCGGTGTCCGCCTGTCGCCGACCGGCGGTTTCAACGATATGAGTGACAGCAACCCGACCGAAACCTTTGTCGCCGCAGCCAAGGCGCTTGGTCGCTACGGCCTTGCCTATCTGCATGTGGTCGAGAAATTCCCCGGAGAGGAACAAACTGCTGAGAACAAGACGGTGATCAAGGCGGTGCGGGCGGCATGGTCCGGTGCCTATATCGCCAATGGCGATTATGATGCCGATGAGGCGGCAGCGGCGATCAGGGATGGTCATGCGACAGCCGTTGCTTTCGGTCGGCCGTTTATTGCTAACCCGGATCTGCCCAAACGCTTCAAACTGGCGGCTGACCTCAATGAACCGGATCAGCAGACCTTCTATGGTGGCAATGAGAAGGGCTATACCGATTATCCGGCACTGGCGGATGAACAGGCCGCATAAGCCACAATCCGTACCGATAAAGTGAAGGGGCGCTGTCAGCGCCTCTTTTCTTTTGTCCGCTCATCGGTATCTTCCGCCCTCATGAGTGATCACGAAACGCCCCCAGACGACAAGGCAGACAAAAACACAGGTGAAACCGGCCCGGAACCGCGCCGGCGCGAGGATGGTGCGCTGGTCTCCGACCGGTTTGGCGATGTCTATTTCTCCCGCGATGGCGGGCTGGACGAGACACGCCATGTGTTTCTGAAAGGCTGTGGCCTGCCCGAGCGGTGGCAGAACCGGGATCACTTCACCATTGCCGAGACCGGGTTTGGCACCGGTCTCAACATGCTGGCCACATGGCAGGCCTTTCGCGACAGCCCGGGTCAGTGCCGGCAACTGAACCTGATTTCGGTCGAGGCCTATCCGCTGACCAAGTCGGATATGACCCGTGCCCTTGATGAATGGCCCGAGCTGGGCGATCTGCGCGCCGGGCTGCTGACCCAGTATCCACCGCCGGAGCCGGGTGTGCACCGGCTGGTGTTTGACGGTGGGCGGGTGTGTCTGACCCTGCTGATCGGTGAGGCGGCGGCCATGTTTGGCCAGTTGCAGGCGCGTGTCGATGCGTGGTTTCTCGATGGTTTTTCGCCCTCGAAGAACCCGGAGATGTGGCGCGAGGAAGTCATGGATCAGGTGGCTCGGTTGAGTGCTCCGGATGCTGTGGCGGCGAGCTTTACCGTCGCCCGCGCGGTTCGCGACCGACTCTCGGCCCGCGGCTTTGCCTGTAACAAGGCTCCCGGTTTCGGGCGCAAGCGCGATATGCTGGTGGCGCACCGGGAAGCGCTGATCCGACCGGAGCCGCTGCCTGACCGGCGCTTTGCCATTATCGGTGCCGGGATTGCCGGATCGGCGATGGCGGCGGCACTGGCCGCGCGCGGACAGGCGGTAACGGTTATCGATCCGCATCCGGGGCTGGAGCGGGCGGCATCGGGCAATCCGGTGGGCATCGTTATGCCACGCCTGCATCTGGGTGATGATCCGGTCAGCGATTTCAACCGCAGCGCCTGGCGCTTTGCGACGGCGTGGTATGATCGCCTGCCGCTGGTTGATGGCGCGCCTGCTCTAACCGATTGCGGTGTCCTGCAACTGGCCCGTGACGGTGATGAGGCAGCGCGGTTCCAGCGTCTCGCCCGTCTGCCCAATGTGGCGAGCCGCAGCGGCACGGTGGTTGATGGCGAACAGGTGTGTTTCCTGACCGGTACAGGCAATGAGCATGGCGGACTGTGGCTGCCCGAGGCGGGCTGGGTCCGCCCCCATCGCCTGTGTCAGGCCCTGCGCCAGCATGAGGCGATTACTGTGATTGACAAGGCTGTTGCCCGGATTAGGCCAAGCGATAGTGGCTGGGACCTGTTCGATGCGACGGGTGAGGTGATGCTGAGTGCCGATGTGGTGATTGTCGCCAATGGGCTGGACAGTCGCCTTTATTCGCAACTGGACTGGCAGCCGCTGCGTCCGAAACGTGGCCAGATCACTGAACTGGCCGCCGAGGCGGGCCACGGTCCGAACTGCATCACCACCTTCGGACATTATCTCTCACCGGTCATTGATGGCCGCCGGATTGTCGGGGCGAGCTATGACCACTGGGATGACGCGATCCCGGCCAACTGGCCGGATGTGCGCGATGACAGCGATGAGGGCAACCGTGCGGCGCTGGCTGCCGCCATGCCGGCACTTGCCGGGATGCTCGGGCATGTGATCGACAGCCGGGCGGCGCTGCGTGCCACGACCCCGGACCATCTGCCGCTCGCCGGACCGGCCCCTGACCCGGAAAATATCGCTGCGGTCCTGCCGGGCCTTTATCTGCTCACCGGCCTCGGCTCAACCGGCCTCGTTACTGCCCCGATCTGTGCCGAAACCATCTGCGCCAGCCTGTTTGACGAACCCCTGTCCATGGCCGACACCACGGCAGCCGCCATCGCCCCCGCCCGATTTCTCGAGCGGGCCGCCAAGCGCGGACAGGTAACGGTTTAGGCCGGTTTACTCGTCGCCCATCTTGAGGGCGGCGATGAAGGCGCTTTGGGGGATTTCGACATTGCCGAACTGGCGCATCTTTTTCTTACCCGCCTTCTGTTTCTCCAGCAGCTTGCGCTTCCGGCTGATGTCGCCGCCATAGCATTTCGCGGTCACGTCCTTGCGCATGGCAGAGACGGTCTCACGGGCGATGACCTTGCCACCGATCGCGGCCTGAATGGCGATCTTGAACAGCTGTTTCGGGATCAGGTCCTTGAGGCGTTCGCACAGGTCGCGGCCACGCTTTTCGGCCACCGAGCGGTGCACCATCATGGCGAGCGCGTCCACCGGCTCCTGATTGACCATGATGTTCATCTTGACCAGATCATCGGCCCGGTAGTCATCCATCTGGTAGTCAAAGCTGGCATAGCCGCGGCTGATTGATTTCAGACGGTCATAGAAGTCGAAGACCACTTCCGACAGCGGCAGGCGATAGACCACCATGGCCCGGTTGCCGGCATAGGTCAGGTCGATCTGTTCACCGCGCCGGTCCTGACACAGTTTCAGGATGCCGCCGAGATAATCATCCGGGACGAGGATGGTGGCCTTGATCCACGGCTCCTCGATCTTGTCGATATGCACCACATCCGGCATATCGGCGGGGTTGTACATCTCGATCATTTTCCCGTCGGTCTTGTGGATGCGATAGACCACGGACGGGGCGGTAGCGATCATGTCGAGATTGAACTCGCGGTCGAGGCGCTCCTGAATGATTTCCATATGCAGCAGGCCGAGGAAGCCGCAGCGGAAACCGTAGCCGAGTGCTGCCGAGGTTTCGGCCTCGTAATGGAAGCTGGCATCGTTGAGGCGGAGTTTGCCAAGGCTGTCGCGCAGATGCTCGAACTCGGAGCTGTCAGCCGGGAACAGGGAGCAGAAGACGACCGGAATGGACGGTTGGAAGCCGGGCAGCATCTCACTGGCCGGTTTCTTGGCATCGGTGATGGTGTCACCGACCCGTGCATCCTGAATGTCCTTCATACCGGCGGTCAGGAAGCCCATCTCGCCGGGGCCGAGTTGGCCGATAATCTGTGGTTTGGGTGAGAACACGCCGACCCGGTCGAGCAGTCGCTCGGCACCCGTGGACATGAATTTCACGGTCTGGCCAGTTTTCAGTGTGCCCTGCATCATGCGGATCAGCATGACGACACCGAGATAGCTGTCATACCAGCTGTCGACGAGCAGCGCCTGCGGGCGGCTCTCCGGTTCATATTCCGGTGGATTCAGGCGCTTGACGATGGCTTCGAGCAGGTCATGGATGCCCTCGCCGGTCTTGGCCGAACACAGGATGGCGTCAGAGGCGTCGATGCCGATCACATCCTCGATCTGTTCGCGCACCCGGTCTGGTTCCGCGGCGGGCAGGTCGATCTTGTTGATCACCGGGATGATCTCGTGATCGTTCTCGATCGCCTTGTAGACATTGGCCAGCGTCTGGGCCTCAACGCCCTGACTGGCATCGACGATCAGCAGCGAGCCTTCGCAGGCCGCAAGCGACCGGCTGACCTCATAGGCGAAGTCGACATGGCCCGGGGGGTCCATCAGGTTGAGCTGGTATTCGATCCCGTCATCGGCCTTGTACAGCAGGCGCACGGATTGCGCCTTGATCGTGATGCCGCGTTCACGCTCGATATCCATGCTGTCGAGCACCTGCGAGCTCATCTCGCGTTCGTTCAGCCCGCCGCAGGTCTCGATCAGACGGTCGGCAAGGGTGGATTTGCCATGGTCGATATGGGCGATGATGGCAAAGTTGCGGATATGGTCACGTGTGGCCATGAACGGAATGCTCTTGCAAAAACGGGGTTGGGACAGGTTTGGCCGCATGTTTAGCGGCTAATGCGCCTTATCGCCATTAAATAGAGTGAAACCGGGGAAACAGCAATCACCGGACGTCGTTTCTGGCGGTTTCATCGCCGATCACACGGTTTTGATCCGATTGGGGCAGTGCAGAGGCGGCGAAAGGCCGTTCTATTGGCAACAATCTTTCAACAAAATGCTTGAGATAGGCAGAACCGCATTGCTCAATTCCCTGATGCCTCTAGTGTTTGATATGGTATCGAGGACTGTCTGCCAGCTTGCGTATGTTTGTTTGCTGTCTCAGGCAGGGTTACCGGTCCGGTTCACGGGGTATCTCCGGTTCATGTTTGGTGAGTTTTAGATGACGTCAGATTCCGATAACAAACAGGGTGGCAAGCCAGCCGGCAATAACGGCTCTGACGAATTCGATGACTTCGACGATTTCGACGATTTTGATGATTTCGACGAGGCTGCCGGGCTGGACCAGTTCGGTGATGATGATGACCCCTTCGCCGATGATGGCGAGATAGATGATGAACTCGAGGAAGTAGCAGCAGAGCTTGATGCCGAAGTCGATGCCATGGCCGATGATGACGGACCAGCGGCAGAGCCGCATATGGATGATGATTTCGACGATATTTCCGATGAAATCGCCGATGACATGAATGCACCGGCACCGGGCGAGCCTGAGGCTGCCGAACCGGCAGAGCCGCTCGCGGCGAGTGCTGATAACGATGATAGCGGTGACGATTTCGAGTCTGATGATTTCGAGGCTGATGACTTTGCCGCTGAGCCGGTTGCTGCAGCAGATGCAGATGATGGATCAGATGACGATGCCGGGTCAGATGATGATTTCGAGACTGACGAATTTGACGCCGATGAGTTTACGGCAGGCGCGGATGCCGATGCGGTATCGGGCACAGAGGCTGCCGACGATGATCATGATGATGAATTCGCGGCAGAGACTGACGATTTCGAAACGGCGGATGCCGCATTGGATAATGAGGTTCCGGCAGCAGCGGTTGATGAGCCGGAGCCTGTAACCCCTGACATCGACATTGAACCTGAAGCCGAGATTGAGGCCGCGGTTGAACAGGCAGCAGCGCCAGAAGCGTCGGCTGATAATGATCTGGATGCGATGCTCAGCGCCAAATCATCGCGAACCGATGGTTTTGATGATTTTGAAGAACCGGTACCGACACCGGCAGATGTGCCTGATGATATGGCCGCATCTGCGGATATGTCAGGTTTTGATAGCGGCGATAGTGCTGGGGATGATGATGATCTGATGCCGAGCAGTGATGCCGTTGCCGGTCTTGGTGATGATGATGGCATCAGCCCGTCTGAAACTACCGCTGACATAGCTGCGGAACCAGTTGTCGAGCAGGAAGCCGACGATGACGACATGGTCGCGGCCTCTGCAGATGCGGAGCCGGTGGATCTTGGTGATCAGGATGACGACGAGTTTGCCACGGCCGGTGCTGTGGCTGGTGCTGCAGCTGCTGCGGCTGTCATGGTTGATGAAACCGCCCGAGACTTTGATGACGAGGATGATGAAGACGAGGCCCCACCGCCGCCACCGCGCGCAAAGAAGAAAAAGCGTCAACGTGGACCGGGTGTACCGCTGATCGACATTGGTGAAGGCGGTTTCCACAAGCTCGCCGAGGCCTATCCAAAGCGGCTGCGGGCCGTTCATGACCTGGCTGTCCGCAAGCTGACCGAGAAGGGGCTGAAATTTGTCGATGGTGCCTGCAAGAAGTGGGCTGACAAGGCATCCGTACCCTATCGTCTGGAGATTGACGGTGTTTCCACGGCCCTGCAGGGCGATCCCGGCACCTATGTTATCAATCTGGCCTTTGAGATGGCCTGCACAACCGGCGCGGTCGAGGACCCCGAGGGCGGCAGCCGTCTGCTGCATACACTCGACTGGAAACTGGACGGACTTGGCCGACTTGCCGTTGCTGCTCGCCGACATGCGCCAGCCGGTATGTGGGTCAATGTCACCTGGCCCGGCTATGTCGGGTGTCTGCAGGGCGTGGCACCCGGACGGTTTGCCGCTGCCATCAACCATGCGCCGATCAATGGCAAGGGCCCTGGCTATCTCGCCTGGCCGATGAGCAAGCTGAAATGGTGGGGACAGAAGGGCGTGCCGCCGGGCCTGCTGTTGCGCAAGGTCTTTGATGAATGTGAGGACTTTGATTCTGCGGTTGAAATGATCGAGCGGACCCCGATTGCCTATCCGGCCATCTTCTCGGTTCTCGGCACGCAGGAGGGTGAGTTTTCGATCATTGAACGGACCGAAAATTCCAAGAGCACGCAAAAACGCGCGCCCGCTGTTACCAACCACTGGTTGAACAATGAGTTCCGCGGCACGGTTATGGCCTATCAGAGCAATGAGCGTCTGGTCGCCATGAAGAGTCGGATCAACAAGGGGATCGATGCCGATGAATGGCTGGTCCACCCGATCCTCAACCCCGAAACCCGGCTTGCGGTTGATCTGAACCCGACAACCGGACGGATGCGCATTCGCGGGTATCAGGGGCTGCAGCCGACCACCAGTCTGCTCGATATCTACGCCGACTGATCAGTTTACGGCATAACTGCCATGTAAATTGAGCGTGGAGCCTGCGCTCGACGCTTTCTGCCTGCTGGGCTAACAGGAGGCTGTGGCAGTTGTCATCGCGCGACGGGTATATTTTACGAAAAAAAGCTGTCGGCTTTCGTTAAAGCGTATCAATATCTGCATACGCAACTGTTCGGGCAATGGACTTTGCTGTCAGGCAAACACGAGGCTGCACATCGGGGCAGCAAATTGGGGATGAGAAATAATGTCAGATCTGCGCAACCGCATTGAACCAACCTTTGGTGATGAGTCAGCCAACAAGAGCACCATCACCGAGGACATGAATGTCTTTCCGGGCGGTGAACGCCGGGTGCCAATGACCGAACGTCCATTCATGCGCTTTTTGCAAGCCATCAAGCCAAAGCTGGTTCGCTGGGATGACCGTGTGATCAAGGCTCGGGAAGATCTTGAGGCACTTGAGGAAGAGCAGGTCGAACAGGCCGGGCTGGCCGCTGATGCTGCCTATGACGAAGCGATTAAGGAGCCGAAACAGAAGCTCGATGAGGCGCAGGCTGCTTTCGATGCTGCCAAGGCTGATTCACGGCAAGCGCGCAAACTTGCCAAGCAGGCTTATGACGAAGCTTACAGCGTTGCCCTCGACGACACCGTTGAGAACGAGCGCGCCCGTCTCCAGCAGGCGCTGCGCGACGCGCAGGAAGCCGCAAAAGACAACAAAGGCGTTGGCAAAAAGGCCGGTGCCGATCTTGCTGCCGAGACCGAGGGGCTCGAGGGGGATGATCTGCGTGAAAAACTGAAAGCACGCCGTGAAGCAATGCAGGCCGAGCTGAAGTCGAAATCCGCTGCCGTTATCAAGGCCGAGAACGAGTTGCAGGAATTTGAGGACGAGCACGCTCAGGACATCACCTTTGCCGAGCAGTTCGCCAAAGCCAAGGCCGAGGAAAAGCGCAAGGCAATCGCCGATGCCCGCAGCAAGGCCCAGGACGAACTGACCAGTGCCAAGCAGACATTCAAGACTGCCGAAGCAGATGCCGTGACGACTGCCGCAGAGGCAGGCCGGGCCAAGGCGGCTGAATATGATGCCTCTATTGCCAGCCTTTCCGACTCTGTCGATACGGTTAAGGAAATCGTCGCAGATGAAATGAAGGCCGAAACGGCTGCTGCTATCGAAGGCGTCAAGGCACCTGTTGCCGAGTGGTTCAGCATGAAACTGAGCCAGACCGCTCAACTCGCCGAGCGGGCTGTCAATGCCGCCAAGGGTGCGGTTGTTGGCATCGTTCGCGGTGCTGTTGATGGCGCTCTGGGTGAAACCTATTTCGGTCAGAAGAACAAGGCGGCCCGTGTTGCCAAGGTTTTTGACGAGGCACCGGGCGAAGTCGTCAACAAGTATGGTGAGTTTGACCGTCAGGCCGCTGCCGACATTCAGGGCAAGCTGCTGGCTGTCGCTGCTGCAGCACCCGACACTGATATTTCGGCAATCACCTCCTATCAGGACCTTCACCAGGCGATGCAGGATGTTGGCGTTACCCAGCGCGACCTCTACGCCGCCGGCAAGGCGCTGGATCGCGGTGATATGCCAGCAGGCTTCCCAAAAACCGGTGATATTGCGCTGCAATTCGGTCTGGTCGACAAGAACACCAGCGAAGCGCTGCTCGCTGCCCGTGCCGGTCAACAGGTGCGCAAGCTGGCTGACGATATTGATCACTGGGGCCGCGATGGTGCCGAGCCGCAGGATGCCCAATCGGTTATCGACAGCATCCCTGCCGAACCTTATGCACCAGAGAATTCAAGCTCTGTTCCGGCTGCCATTGAGATTTCTGACAACCGTACCGCAGCCGATGCTGCTGTCGGTCTTGCCAAGGTCGTCAAGGCTATGGCCGATATTGATCCGGGCCTGACCAAGAGCCTTGGCTTCAGCCAGATTGCGGCTGATCTGAAAGGCCTCGGCAATGAGGCGATCACCAATGCCCAGAACCATTTGTCGGTTACCGGCAGCGATGCCGCCCGCGATGTCGGTCGTCTCGCCGACCGCAAGCATAATGGTGTCAATGCGGGTGTTACCAACCGGTTGGAGCAATTCATCGCGGTGAACATCCAGACCATGGTCTATGATAACAAGATGACCAAGGAACAGGGCCAGTTGCTTGGCGGCTATGCGTACAGAAAGCTTGGCAAACTTGGCGAACTGGTGGAAGGTCGTCAGCGCAGAAAAGATATGGCGCGCGGTCCGGAGCAGGCACCAGCCCCGGCACCAACCAACTAGACAGGGCAGATCGGGAAACTGGTCTGGAGGCTTTAGACCATGAGCAACGTTTCCAATATCCGTGACGTGATCGATGTCGCTGAACATGACGTTGTCGAAAACAATCGCGGCGAGCTGATGCTGGTGCTGGACGGTCAGGAAGAACCGCCCGGCACGACGCCCCGATTGCAACTCTCCGGCAGTCGGAACGAGGCTATCCTGAACCGCGGTTCAGGTCAGTTGATGCGGATCAGCAAGATCAATCCGGAAGCCATGAAGCGCCTGCGCGAACAGGAAGAGATTATGGTCGCTGAACTGCCCAAGGCATCGAAAAAGGGTGGTCAGCAGGATGTGCTTCACGCCTATGGCGCCCTGATCGCACAGGACTAGCCAAACCATACTGATTACAGACATGAAAAAAGCCCCGGTGGATTGCTCCGCCGGGGCTTTTTCGTATTCAGGTTTCAGCCGGTTTTACGCGGCTGCCTTGGCGATGTTGCGCAGGACATAGTGCAGGATGCCGCCATTGCGGTAGTACTCCAGTTCGTCCAGCGTATCGATGCGGCACAGCAGGCTCACATCCTCGCTTGAACCATCGGTGCGATGGATGGTCAGGGTGACATCGCCGCGTGGCTTGAGGCCGTCGCCGATGCCGTTGACATCGAAGGTTTCGGTGCCGGTCAGTTTCAGGCTGTCGCGGGTGACGCCATCCTTGAACTGCAGTGGCAGCACGCCCATGCCGACGAGGTTGGAGCGGTGGATACGCTCGAAGCTCTCGGCGATCACGGCCTTGACGCCGAGCAGGCGGGTGCCTTTGGCAGCCCAGTCACGGGAAGAACCGGTGCCGTATTCCTTACCGGCCATGACGATCAGCGGCACATTCTCGGACTTGTAACGCATGGCGGCATCGAAGATCGGCAGCTGGTCACCAGATGGGTAGTGCTTGGTGTAACCACCCTCAACCCCGTCCAGCATCTCGTTCTTGATGCGGATATTAGCGAAGGTACCGCGGGTCATGATCTTGTCATTACCGCGACGCGCGCCGTAGGAGTTGAAGTCATGCGGGCGTACCTGATACTCGAGCAGGTATTCACCGGCAGGGCTGTCCTTCTTGATCGAACCGGCCGGTGAGATGTGGTCGGTGGTGACACTGTCGGCCAGCTTGGCCAGCATGCGTGCACCCTTCACATCGGCAACCGCTTCCGGTTCCGGGCTCATGCCCTGGAAGAACGGCGGGTTCTGCACATAGGTCGAGCTTTCGTCCCATGAATAGGTCAGACCGCCGCCGACCTTGATCGCCTGCCATTCTTCCGGTCCCTTGAAGACGTCGGAATAACGCTCGACGAACATGTCGCGGGTCAGGCTCCTGGACATGACTTCCTGAATCTCGGCGGTTGATGGCCAGATGTCTTTCAGGAACACGTCATTGCCGTCGCTGTCCTGACCGAGCGGGTCATTCATGATGTCGACATTCATGTTGCCGGCGAGGGCATAGGCGACGACCAGTGGTGGTGACGCCAGATAGTTGGCGCGCACATCCGGGCTGATCCGGCCTTCAAAGTTGCGGTTCCCGGACAGGACCGAGGTTGCAACCAGATTGCCTTCGCTGATCGCCTTGGAGATCGGCTCGGGCAGTGGACCGGAGTTACCGATACAGGTGGTGCAGCCATAACCGACAAGGTTAAAGCCCATGGCGTCGAGATCGTCCTGCAGCTCGGCTTTTGCCAGATAGTCGGTAACGACCTGGCTGCCCGGTGCCAGTGAGGTCTTGACCCATGGCTTGACCTTCATGCCCTTGGCGCGGGCATTGCGGGCAACCAGACCGGCGGCGAGCATGACGTTCGGGTTGGAGGTGTTGGTGCAGGAAGTGATCGCGGCGATCACCACGTCACCATGACCGATGCTGTAATCGGTACCGGCAACCGGCACTTCCCTGTTCACATCATCGACCGCGAACTGGCCGTTGAGTTCTTTCTTGAAGGATGCAGCGGCTTCGCTCAGCAGGATACGGTCCTGCGGGCGCTTCGGACCGGCGATTGACGGTACGACGTCGCCGAGATCGAGTTCGAGGGTATCGGTATAGACCGGCTCCGGTGCACTGGCATCGAGCCACATGCCCTGTTCCTTGGCATAGGCTTCAACCAGCTTGACCCGTGCTTCGTCACGACCGGTAAAGCGGAGGTAACGCAGGGTTTCGTCATCGATCGGGAAGAAGCCACAGGTGGCGCCGTATTCAGGCGCCATGTTGCCGATGGTGGCACGGTCGGCGAGGCTCATCTGCGAGATGCCGGAACCGAAGAACTCGACGAACTTGCCAACCACACCGCGGGCGCGCAGCATCTGGGTCACGGTCAGCACGAGGTCGGTAGCGGTGGCACCCTCAGGCAGCTTGCCGGTCAGGCGGAAGCCGATGACTTCCGGGATCAGCATGGAGACCGGCTGGCCGAGCATGGCAGCCTCGGCCTCGATCCCGCCGACACCCCAGCCGAGAACGGCGAGGCCGTTGACCATAGTGGTGTGGCTGTCGGTACCGACGAGCGTGTCAGGGTAGGCGCAGTTGGCGGATGGATCAGCCGGATCCTTGCCGGTCCAGACGGTCTGGGCCAGATATTCGAGGTTCACCTGGTGGCAGATACCGGTGCCCGGTGGCACGACGCGGAAATTGTCGAATGCTTCCTGACCCCAGCGCAGGAACTCATAACGTTCGCCGTTGCGCTCGAACTCACGCTCAACATTGAGCTGGAAGGCTTTCGCTGAACCGAATTCGTCAACCATGACCGAGTGGTCGATGACGAGGTCAACAGCGGAGAGCGGGTTGATCTGGGTGGCATCACCGCCCATGCCGACCATCGCATCGCGCATGGCGGCGAGATCGACGACCGCCGGAACGCCGGTGAAATCCTGCATCAGAACCCGGGCCGGGCGATAGGCGATTTCCTTGGTGCTCTTCTTCTCTTTCAGCCATTCGGCAACCGCAGCCACATCCTCGGCATTGACGGTGCGACCGTCTTCATAGCGGAGCAGGTTCTCAAGCAGCACTTTCAGGGTGAAAGGCAGGCGGGAAATATCGCCCAGCTTTTCAGCTGCGGCCTTGAGGCTGTAGTAGCTGTAGGTTTCGCCATCGACCGTCAGTTCACGGCGGGCATTGTAGGTGGATTTCGTGGCGGCCAAGGTGGTCTCCTAGAGGTTAGGGCTGGTCCGAGACAGATATATACGCCGACGGCTGATCGGGTGGCTTGACCGGGGTGGCCATAAATTGCTCATGGCCCGTGCAAGACTGATCGACACCGTCTTTTAGAATCGCTCTAGGGTTTACCCCAGATATGCGTTTGCCGCAAACGGCAGTTGCGCAGTTTTGCGCTATAGCGACAAAATTCACTGCGGTGCAGCATAATTTATCAACAAAACCGATGGTTTACCGATTGGCAACTGCCGGATGATTACTGTTGTCATCCGCCCCGGATCAACATAGTGTTGCAGGCAAACAAATACGGGCCCGTCAAAAACCGGGTCTGAAAAAGTGCCGCCCGGACCAGCAAAGCTGGCAATTCAGGGCCGGTATATGGGAAGAACGTTCAGATAAGGGGCCGTGTCGTCGGTTAAGCGCGCACGCGGTAATGCATTGGCGAATTTTTTGTCTGTCGCGACCTGTTCTCGATTTTTATCCAGACAATATCCTGTTCATTCGAGCACTCGCTCAGTCCTGACCGTTATGGGAGATCACCATGCCTGACGGTGCTGCTGCTATTATCTCAACCGGTATTGATACCTTCCCGAAACTGTTGCTTGAGCATGCCGGCAAGCGCCCGAACGCCATTGCCATGCGGGAAAAGGAATTCGGCATCTGGCAGTCATGGAGCTGGGCGCAGGCGCTCGACGAAATCCGGTCAATGGCAAACGGTCTCGCTGCCATGGGGTTCAAGCATGGCGACCGGCTGGCGATCATTGGCGATAACCGCCCGCATCTCTACTGGGCGATGACGGCGGCACAGGCGCTCGGCGGCGTGCCGGTACCGATCTATCAGGACAGTGTGGTCGAGGAGATGGCCTATATCCTCAACCATGCCGAAGTGCGATTTGCGCTGGTCGAGGATCAGGAGCAGGTGGACAAGCTGCTGGCGATCCGTGAGGACGTGCCGATCGAGCAGATCATCTATGACGACCCGCGTGGCTTGCGGAACTATACCGAAGAGTTCCTGCAATCGCTGGACAGTGTGCAGGAACGTGGTCGCGCATGGCATAAGGAAAAGCCCGGTTTCTTTGAGGCCGAGTGCAAGAAGGGGCGCGGCTCCGATGTCTCGATCATGCTCTATACCTCCGGTACCACCGGGCGGCCGAAAGGCACCATGCTGACCTTCGACAATGTGCTGATCATGTCGAAGAATGCTGCCGAATACGAAAAACTGACGGCGGATGAGGATGTGCTCGCCTATCTGCCCATGGCCTGGGCCGGGGATCACCTGTTCTCCTATGGCCAGCAATTCGTCACCGGCTTCACGGTCAACTGCCCGGAGAGTGCGGAGACCGTGCTGCTCGACCTGCGCGAGCTGGGGCCGACCTATTTCTTCGCCCCGCCGCGGATTTTTGAGAATATCCTGACTACGGTTGCGATCCGGATGGAAGATGCCGGTCGCTTCAAGCGCTGGCTGTACAAGACCTTCATGGATCATGCCGCGCGGGTCGGTATCGACCTGCTCGAGGGCCGTCCCGTATCCGGCGCTGACCGGTTCAAATACTGGCTCGGCGAGAGGCTGGTCTATGGCCCGCTGAAAAACGTGCTCGGCTTTACCCGTATCCGTATCGCCTATACCGCCGGGGAAGCGATCGGGCCGGACATCTTCAACTTCTTCCGCGCGCTCGGGATCAACGTCAAACAGATCTACGGCATGACCGAGGGGGCGGTGTTCGTCACCATTCAGCCATCGGATCAGGTGCGGGCCGATACGGTCGGTGTGCCGGTTCCCGGCGTCGAGCTGAAAATTGCCGATAACGGTGAGGTGGTGTTCCGCTCGCCCGGGATCTTCAAGGAATATTTCAAGAATGCCGAGGCGACCGAGGAAGCCAAGGCGGGTGGCTGGTTCCATACCGGCGATGCCGGGGTAATGGAGCCCGATGGCCATTTGAAGATCATCGACCGGGCAAAGGATGTGGGCAAGCTGACCGACGGCTCGCTGTTCGCGCCGAAATATATCGAGAACAAGCTGAAATTCTTCCCGTTCATCAAGGAAGCGGTGGCGGTCGGTGACGGCCATGATTATGTGGCCGCGATGATCAATATCGATCTGGAGGCCGCCGGCAACTGGGCTGAGCGCCGCAATATCGCCTATTCCGGCTATACCGACCTCGCAGGCCGGAAAGAGATTTACGACCTGATCAAGGACAATGTGGAGCAGGTCAACCGCGACCTCGCCAATGATCCGAACCTGTCGGGCTGTCAGATCAAGCGGTTCCTGATCCTGCACAAGGAGCTGGACGCCGATGATGGCGAGCTGACCCGGACCCGCAAGGTGCGGCGCAAGCATGTGGGTGAGAAGTATGAGCCGCTGATTACCGCGCTCTTCTCCGATGCCAAATCGGCTTATATCGAGACCGAAGTCACCTTCGAGGATGGTCGCAAGGGCATGATCAAGGCCGATCTGGCGATTGAGGACACTGAAATCGTACTGGCCGGACAGCCGGTGGCAGCATAAGGGAGGGGTAATGTCGGAGCAATCGGTAACTGACGAGATGACCACAGGTGGTGGTGCAGCATCCGATGCCACCGTCCAGCCGGCGAACACCCCGCAGAGTCGGGTCGGTGAGACCCTGCTCGAGGTCAAGAATATTTCGCTGTCATTTGGTGGCGTGAAGGCGCTGACCAATATCAGCTTTGACATCAAGGCCCATGAAATCCGTGCCATCATCGGCCCGAACGGGGCGGGCAAGTCGTCGATGCTCAATGTTATCAACGGCTTCTATCACCCACAGGAAGGCGAGATCACCTATAAAGGCGTCACCCGCAAGAAGATGCGTCCGCATCAGGCGGCCAAGCAGGGCATTGCCCGGACCTTCCAGAACATCGCCCTGTTCAAGGGCATGTCCACCCTCGACAACATCATGACCGGTCGGGTGCTGAAGATGAAGCAACCGTGGCTGATGCAGGCGCTCTATTGGGGACCGGGCCAGAAGGAAGAGATCGAGCATCGCGAGTTCTGTGAACGCATCATCGACTTCCTCGAAATCCAGCATATCCGCAAGATCCCGGTCGGCAAACTGCCCTATGGCCTGCAAAAGCGGGTCGAGCTGGGCCGGGCGCTGGCCGCCGAGCCGGAACTGCTGCTGCTCGATGAACCCATGGCCGGGATGAATGTCGAAGAGAAGGAGGATATGTGCCGTTTTATCCTCGATGTGAATGACGAGTTCGGCACCACCATGGCCCTGATCGAACACGATATGGGCGTGGTCATGGATATTTCCGACCGGGTGGTGGTGCTCGATTACGGCTGCAAGCTGGCCGATGGCACACCCGATGAAGTGCGCTCGGATCAGGCGGTGATCGACGCCTATCTCGGCGTGGCACATGATTGAGGGAGCGATAGGGAACCATGTTTGAAGCCATCTTCATCACCCCCTTCACCGAGATTGCGGAATATCCGTATTTCTTCCTCGAAGTGCTGATCAGCGGGCTGCTGACCGGGGTCATGTACTCGCTGGTTGCCCTCGGTTTCGTGCTGATTTTCAAGGCGTCTGGCGTGTTCAACTTCTCGCAGGGGGTCATGGTGCTGTTTTCTGCCCTGACCATTGTCGGGCTGATGGAATATGGCATGCCGGTCTGGCTGGCGATCCTCTTGACCATGGTAGTGATGATCGGCCTCGCCTATTCGGTGGAACGGCTGGTCCTGCGCCCGCTGGTCAATCAGGAACATATCATCATGTTCATGGCGACCATCGGCCTGACCTATTTCCTCGACGGTTTCGGCCAGCTTGTCTGGGGGTCGGATGTGAAGAGCTTCGCCTTCCAGCTGCCCAACGGCAATTTCGAGCTGGGGCCGAATGGCGAAGTCTTCGTCAATCAGCTCGATGTGGTTGCCGGGGCGACCGCGGCCATTCTGGTGGCCGTGCTGGCGGTATTCTTCCAGAAAACCAAGATCGGTCGCGCCCTGCGCGCGGTGGCCGATGACCATCAGGCGGCCCTCAGCGTCGGTATTCCGCTCAATCATATCTGGGTGATCGTCTGGTCGGTTGCCGGTGTGGTGGCCATCGTGGCCGGGATCATGTGGGGAGCCAAGGTCACCGTGCAGTTCTCGCTCTCGCTGATCGCGCTGAAGGCGCTGCCGGTGCTCATCCTGGGCGGCTTTACCTCGATCCCCGGTGCCATTGTCGGCGGTCTGATCATCGGTGCGGGCGAGAAGATCGCGGAGAATTTCTGGGGCCCTGCCTTCGGCGGTGCCATCGAGGACTGGTTCGCCTATATGCTGGCGCTGGTATTCCTGCTGTTCCGGCCACAGGGCCTGTTCGGCGAAAAGATCATTGAGCGCGTCTAGGTCAGGGCAGGGAGAATAGATCATGTTTTACCGCGAGGCCGGACAGTTCAAATCCAGTTATCAGGCAGATCAGGCGATTTTCCCGATCCTGCAGGACAAGATCGGCATGGCGATTATCCTCGCCATTGCCTTCATCGCCATTCCGGTATTCGGCACCGAGTATTTCCTGACCTCGCTGATGCTGCCCTTCGTGGTGTTCTCCATGGCGGCCATCGGGCTCAATATCCTGACCGGTTATTGCGGCCAGTTGAGCCTCGGCACCGGTGGCTTCATGGCCTGTGGCGCGTTCTTTGCCTACAAGCTGACGACCGGCTTTCCAGAGATGAATATCCTGCTGGTGTTCATTCTGGCCGGGGTCGGTACGGCGATGGTCGGGGTGCTGTTCGGCCTGCCGAGCCTGCGGATCAAGGGGTTCTATCTGGCGGTGGCGACACTGGCGGCGCAGTTCTTCCTGATCTGGATGTTCAACAAGTTCGGCTGGTGGACCAATCACAGTGCCTCGGGCGTGATCTCGGCCCCGCCGCGCGAGTTATTCCCCGGCTTCAGTGTTACCGGTTCCAGCGCCTCTGCGGTTGACCGCTATCTGTTCGCACTTGGCATGGTCACGGTCATGGCCCTGTTGGCGAAGAACATGGTGCGTTCCCGGATCGGGCGGACATGGATGGCGATCCGCGACATGGATATCGCCGCCGAAATCATCGGCATCAAGCCGATTACCGCCAAGCTCTCGGCCTTTGCCATCAGCTCGTTCTATATCGGGATCGCCGGTGCGCTCTGGGCTTTTGTCTATACCTCGTCGGTCGAGGCACTGGCGTTCCAGATCGACCGCTCGTTCCAGGTGCTGTTCATGGTCATCATCGGCGGGCTGGGCAGCATTACCGGGTCATTCATGGGTGCGGCCTTCATCGTCATGCTGCCGATCCTGATCAGCCAGACCCCGGCCATGATCGGGCTGCATATCGACATCGCCACCATCGGTCACCTCGAATACATGATCCTCGGTGCGCTGATCATCATCATTCTCATCGCCGAGCCGCACGGGATGGCGCGGCTCTGGCAGATAGGCAAGGAGAAGCTCCGGCTCTGGCCATTCCCGCACTGATAAATGAACAAACAAAACACCCGCACATGGCCGCTGGGACCGTGGCCGCCGCAAAAGGGCAGTGTGGGCATAAATCCGGTCCCCCATAACTACCGTCTCGTCAACCAGGGAGGAAACGAGCATGAATTTCAAGCGTCTGACAGCGCTGGCCGTGGCTACCGTTATCGGTGCCGGTGCCTTTTGGGCAACCGAGCCAGCAACCGCACGGGCAGAGGGCGAAATCTTTGTTCCGCTGCTGGTTTTTCGTACCGGCCCATATGCACCGAACGGCATTCCGGTTGCCGATGCGTTTCAGGATTATATGAAAATGCTGAACGAGCGTGATGGCGGCATCAACGGCGTCAAGCTGACCTTCGAGGAATGCGAAACCCAGTACAACAACGACCGTGGCGTTGAATGCTACGAACGTCTGAAGAATAACGGCCCGACCGGCGGTGCGGCGGTATTCCCGTTCTCCACTGGCATCACCTATGCGCTGCTCGACCGCTCGGCGCAGGATAAAATTCCGATCCTGTCCATGGGCTATGGCCGCGCCGATGCATCCGATGGCCGGGTTTTCCCCTATGTCTTCACCCCGCCTGCGACCTATTGGGGTCAAGCCGATGCGATGATCCATTACATCGCGGATGAAGAGGGCGGCTATGACAACCTCAAGGGCAAGAAGATTGCGCTGGTCTATCACGACAGTGCCTATGGCAAGGAGCCGATCAAGACCCTCGAACTGCTGTCCAAGAAGTATGGTTTCGATTTCCACCTGTTCCCGGTTTCGCATCCGGGTCTGGAGCAGAAATCAACCTGGCTGCAGATCGGTCGTCGCCTGCGTCCCGACTGGACCCTGATGTGGGGCTGGGGTGTGATGAACTCCACCGCGATCAAGGAGGCCGCTGCTGTCGGCTATCCAATGGACAAGTTCATCGGTGTCTGGTGGTCCGGTTCCGAGCCTGATGTGCGCCCGGCCGGTGCTGCCGCCAAGGGCTATAAATCCGGTACCTTCAACGGTGTGGGGCAGGATTACCCGGTGGTTCAGGACATCCTGAAGCATGTCTATGACAAGGGTAACGGCACCGCCGAGAGCCGGGACAAGGTCGGTGAGGTCGGTTACAACCGCGGCCTGATCAACATGCTGTTCGTGACCGAGGCAATCCGTACCGCCATGGGCAAATACGGCAATCGTCCGCTGACCGGTGAGGAAATCCGCTGGGGCTTCGAGAACCTCGACCTCAGTGCCGATGTGCTCAAACAAGCCGGTTTTGAAGGCATGATGGAGCCGATTAAGCTCAGCTGTGAGGACCATGAGGGTGGCGGTAAACTGCGCATCCAGCAATGGGACGGCGAGAAGTGGGAGGCTGCTTCCGACTGGATCGAGCCGAACCAGGAGCTGATCCGTGAACTCTACAAGGAGTCTGCCGAGCAGTATGCTAAGGAAAAAGGCCTGCCGCTCGATCGCTGCGATTCCTGATAACACGACGGGTAACCGGCGGCGCAGCGATGCGCCGCCGGTACCATGCTGACCGCGCCGCCAGATACGGAGTTTCCAGATGTCCGATACCGCAGCAAACCGCCATGTAGGTCATTCCAACCCGGCTGATGTTGCGCCTGATGCCCTGCTGCAGGTGAACAATATCGAGGTCATCTATGACCATGTGATTCTGGTGCTGAAGGGCGTTTCACTGGCGGTCAACAAGGGCCAGATCGTCGCCTTGCTCGGCGGTAACGGTGCCGGCAAGACCACAACACTGAAAGCCATTTCCAATCTGCTGCGCGTTGAACGGGGTGAGGTGACCAAAGGGTCGATCACCTTCAGCGGCAGGCGTGTCGATACCTTGACCCCCAATGATCTCGTCAAGAGTGGTGTCATTCAGGTGATGGAAGGGCGGCACTGTTTTGAACATCTGACGGTTGAAGAAAACCTGCTTACCGGCGCCTATACCCGCGGGGTCGGGCGTGGTCAGATCAATGCCGATCTGGAGATGGTATATAACTATTTCCCGCGTCTGAAAGAGCGGCGCAAGAGCCAGGCGGGCTATACCTCGGGCGGTGAACAGCAGATGACCGCCATCGGTCGTGCCCTGATGGCCAAGCCGAATATCATCCTGCTGGATGAGCCCAGCATGGGCCTCGCGCCGCAGCTGGTGGAGCAGATTTTCGAGATAGTCAAAGCCCTGAATGAGAAGGAGGGCGTGACCTTCCTGCTCGCCGAACAGAACACCAATGTGGCGCTGAAATACGCTAAATACGGCTATATCCTCGAGAATGGCCGCGTCGTCATGGATGGCGAGGCGAAGGAATTACGCGAGAATGAGGATGTGAAGGAGTTCTATCTCGGCGTCTCCTCGGCGGGTAAGAAGAACTACCGCGATGTGAAGAACTACAAACGCCGCAAGCGCTGGCTGAGCTGATCTGATCTGTCAAACCTGCTGCCGAACGGAAGGGGTCCCATGACCACTGAACATTATGATGATCTGGAAACCCGCAGCCATGATGAGCGCGAGGCGGCGCTGTTTGCCGCGCTGACAACCCAGCTGACCCATGCACGGACCCATAGCGCGGCCTATGCCGAGTTGCTGGCCGATATTGATCCGACCGCGATTACCGACCGGGCAGCGCTGGCAACGGTGCCGGTAACCCGAAAATCGGAGCTGGTCGAGCGGCAATCGGCGAAACCGCCCTTCGGTGGGTTTGACGGGCAGCCGTTGGATGACATGGTGCATCTGTTCGTCTCCCCCGGCCCGATTTATGAGCCGCAGGGTGCGGGGGCTGATTTCTGGCGCTTTGGTCGTGCCTTGTTCGCTGCCGGGTTCCGCAAGGGCGACATGGTCCAAAACTGTTTCAGCTATCACTTCACGCCGGGCGGGTTCCTGTTTGATTCAGCCGCGCGGGCACTGGGCTGTCCGGTGTTTCCGGCCGGAACCGGCAACAGTGAGGGTCAGGCACAGGCCATGGCCCATCTCGGCTGTACCGCCTATACCGGCACGCCCGATTTCCTGAAAGTCATTCTGGAGAAGGCCGACAGCCTCGGACTCGATACCAGCCGCATGGTCAAGGCATCGGTCGGTGGTGGTGCGCTGATGCCCGATGCCAGGGCATGGTATGCCGATCGCGGCGTGGCGGTGTACCAGAATTACGGTACCGCCGATCTCGGCCTGATCGCCTATGAAACCCCGGCACGGGAAGGGCTGGTGGTGGATGAGAATGTGCTGGTCGAGATTGTCCGGCCCGGCACCGGCGATCCGGTCCCGGAGGGCGAGGTCGGCGAGGTACTGGTTACCCTGTTCAACCCGGCCTATCCGCTGGTTCGGTTTGCCACCGGTGATCTGTCCGCTGTCTTGGCCGGGGAAAGCCCCTGTGGTCGGCGCAATATGCGCCTCAAGGGCTGGATGGGCCGTGCCGATCAGGCGGCGAAGATAAAGGGCATGTTCGTGCGCCCGGAACAGCTCGCGGCCCTCGCCAAACGGCACCCCCAAATTGCGAAAAGCCGTCTGGTGGTTGATCGTGCCGATGGCGGCGACATCATGACCCTGAAGATCGAGGCAACCGACAGCAGCATTGCCGATGCGGTAGCGAGCAGCCTGCAGGATATCGTCAAGCTGCGCGGCAAGGTGGAGATCGTCGCACCCAACAGCCTGCCGAATGATGGCAAGGTGATCGACGACATCCGCAACTACGAGGCCTGAGCGATAGTGGCCCGGCCCGGTCAGTTGGCCGAGGCAGTACTGAGATTGTCCCGATAGCGATGCCAGATGCCCATTTGCTGCTGGCGGGCCTGATGCTCGGCAGCACGGTACAGATTATCAAAGCTCTGGCTCGGATTGTCGTCATCAAAGGCGGCACGCAATCTGGCGTCATTGTCATCACGTATCGGTTGTCGCGTTATCAGCCCTGCGGACAGCAACTGGAACCCGATGTCATGATTGAACGCTGATTGCGATTGCCCGACGTCAGTTGTTTCATCTGCATCGGGCGGCAGCCAGCAACGGCCCAAGGGGTTTGACTTGTCAGCATCAACGACATCACAAATCAGCTGAAAATGCTTGTCCTCAAGGATGGATGTCAGGCTTGTCACTAGCCATTGCGGATCAACGAAGGCGGGCTGCGTATCGACGCCTGCCAGTGTCAGGTCGATGATCTCCGGCACTTCATGAGGCATCTTGCCATTATGGCGTTCAACCACGAGACGCAGTGATATGCCGTTATAGCCTCCCGTAATCATGGGGCGGTGCAGCGGGGCGTAACCGAAGGATGGTGGGGCGTGGGTATTAATCGGTTGATCGCTCAAAACCTTGCCTTCGACACGGACCATGTTCACGACATCATCCGATGAGCGCACGGATCGGCTGGATCCCGGAAGCTTTATGGCCGGATTGATCCATATGTCCTGATAAATACTGACAGGCTTCATGCCCTGCGCATTGTTATAGGCTGTTACCTGATGATCGGCTCTTTTGAAGCCTGTATTCAACTCCCGGACGATCAGCGTGGCAGCTGCGATCCAGAACATGCCAGCCAAGACAATAAGGTGCTTTTGCATTACCGGGCTCCTGATTTGATTGCTGCATTGAGATACAGCCCGCTCAGGCTGATCGGTGGCTGTTCGGGCGCGAATGCCCATGTCGGCATTGGCTTGATACCGTCGGGACTGAAGAAACCGGCAAAGCCGTTCTCGATTATCTTCAGGGCAATATCGGTGCTCGGGTTATAGACCGGCATTTCGGCGGGCAGGGTTTGGCCGAGGCCGGAGCAGCTGAAGCTACCGGTGCTGCGTTCCCAACAGGCAACCCAAGGGCCATATTCATGCAGCAGATCAGTGACCGCAGCGCGGGCATACAGATCGTTGAGCGCATTATGCGTGGTGGAGATGCCCCAGATTTGCACAATATTTCTGTTGCCGTATCTCCGGCCTTCACCCTGAAAATCTGAGAGATACAGGCTGGATGGCGAGATCGCCTCGGCCCGGGCAACAATCATATCATCACGACACTGGTTCAGTGTCGTGGCGCACCAGGCATCTTTACGTGCGATATTGTCGGCGATCTTTTTCTCGAACCGGCGCAGCTCGAAAACAAACATGACATAGCCGACGACAAACAGTGCCGTGGCACCGATAGCCATGATGCCGAGCAATCGTCGAAAGCGCATCCCCTTGTCCCCCGTTCAACCATGGTTGAAGATCCTTGCTGTAGAGTGGGACGCCGCATCGGGGGATATTCTTGGGTGCGGATTATGCGGACTTGTTTTTGGGCGTCTCCACCTTGAGGTCATAGAGCCTGCCGCCGGTGGCCTGGGCCACAACATCGGTGCGCAGGAACATCCACATCCGGGGCGAGCCCGCCGGGAACCACGCGTTGTGGAACGTCATCATATCCTTGTCGATATAGGTTTTCAGCTTCTGGCGATGGCCGAAGGGCGGTACGCCATCGGCGTCATAACCGACCACTTGCCGCATGAACTTCTCGTCCGGGCGTTCCAGTTCCTCGCCGGTGATCTTGAGCAGTTTACGCAGGCTGACCTGATTTTTGCCGCTGATGATGATCAGGTGACCATCGCCGGTGCGCCGTCCTTTCAGAACCAGTGTGCGTCCGATCTGGCGAACCCCGGCCCGCAGTCTGAGCGCAACCTGTGTCGGGTCACGTACCGGGTCCGGGAATACCCGGTGTACCAGTGTCAGGCCAAGGCCCTTGAGAACCGATTCAATCACCCCGGTATCGGCGGGCAACTCCTCGGTCAGTGGTCTGCCCTCATAGACGAAATCATCGTTGGTTTCGTGACGGGCCGTATCTCGCATATCATTCATCGATCCATTCCCTTTCTGGGATCACACCGGCATTTCAAACAGGCCGGATCGCTGTTCTGATATGAAGCGTAGCGGACAATTATTGATGATCCGTTAGTGCCACGTCCGGGCGGAACGGACTTCGTTAAGCAATGGGATGCTTGCCTGTCCGGGCGAAGCACAATAAGAGCCTTGGGCATGACGGATATTCTGATCTCAACCGAGCAGCTTGTGGTTGGTCGTGGCGGCATGGCCCTGACCCAACCGCTCGACCTCAGCCTTGCCCGTGGCACGATCTGGCAACTGACCGGCCCGAACGGGGTTGGCAAGACCAGCCTGCTGCGTGTGCTGGCCGGGCTGCTGCCGGCCCTGCTCGGCGAGTTGCGCCACGGGTTCGGCGGACCGGCCGAGACGGTCAGGGCTTTTGATCCGTTCTGGATGGCACAGATCGGCTGGCTTGCCGTGCAGCCGGGGCTGAAGCCCGGCCCGACCGTCGCCGAACATCTGCGCCGGACCGCGCGGCTCGCCGGTTTACCGGCTGTTGCCGATGATGCGCTGCTGGCGCGCTGGGGGCTGACGCCCTTGCGCGACCGTCCGGTGCAGTATCTCTCGCAAGGCCAGCGCCGCCGGGTCGATCTCGCCCGGCTGTGTCAGCAGGACCGACCGATCTGGGTGCTTGATGAACCAACAGTGACGCTTGATGCCGATGCCCGCGATGCACTCATGACCGCGCTTGGCGAGCATCGGGAGCGCGGTGGCCTCACGGTTCTGGCGAGCCACGAGGTGCTGCCACTCGATGATATCCGCATGCTTGATCTGGCGGTGGCGGCATGAACCGGGAGCTTGGCATTGCATCTTTCGCCCCTTGGTGGCTGCTGCTGGTTCGGCTGATCGGGCGGGAAATGCGCACGCTCTGGCAGCGCCGGGGCGATGCCGCGACCGTATTTATCTTTTATTTTCTGGTGCTGGTGCTGGCGCCTCTCGGCCTCGGACCGGCCAGCGCGACGCTGCGCGGCGTCGCACCCGGTCTGGTCTGGATCGCCGCCCTGCTGGCGGTCACCATGGCGGTGGAGCGCGGTATCCGCAGCGATCACAGCGATGGCTCACTCGAACAGTTGCTGTTTACTGGTGCCAGTGCCGAATTGATCATCACGGCCAAGATCGTGACCTGCTGGATTGTCACCATCATGCCGCTGGTTCTGGTCTCGCCGGTGATTTTTGCGCTGCTTGCGGTGCCGCCTGCTGTTATGCTCCCCGGTGCGCTGGCGCTGTTGCTTGGCGGACCGGCGCTGGTCACCATTGGCATGGCCGGATCGGCACTGACCGCAGGTACCCGTCAGGGCGGGGCATTACTCGCCCTGCTGCTGTTCCCGCTGCAACTGCCGGTGCTGATATTCGGTGCCGCCGCGATCCAGCGCAGCCTGCTGGGTGAGGTGGCGGTTACCGAGCTGCAGATACTGGCGGCACTCTGCCTCGGCAGCCTGCCTGTCGCGATTGCTGCCGGTGGCGCGGCAATACGTGCCTTGATCCGGGACAGTGCTTGATGCTCAAAACACCGACCGCCATGTTCTTTTTGTGATTTGATGAGATAACCCGAGCCCATGCACCGCTTCGCCAACCCAGCACGGTTCCAGAAACTGACCGCACCGGTCCTGCCGGTTCTGTGGCTGCTGGCGGCTGGCCTGATTGCTGTGGGCCTCTATCTGTCGCTGTTCGGGTCACCGCCGGATTACCAACAGGGCGACAGTGTCCGCATCATGTATGTGCATGTGCCTGCCGCCTGGATGGCGCTGTTTGTCTATGCCACCATGGCCGGTGCGGCGATTTCTGGCTATGTCTGGCGGCACCCGCTGGCTGATCTCTATATGCGCGCTGCGGCACCGGTGGGGGCTTGCTTTACCGCCATCTGCCTGATTACCGGTGCGATCTGGGGCCAGCCGATCTGGGGCGTCTGGTGGGTATGGGATGCCCGGCTGACTTCGGTTCTGATCCTGTTTTTCCTCTATCTAGGGTTTCTGGCGCTGGTCGATGCCTTCGATCAGCCCCAGCGCGGCGATGCCGCCGGGCGGATACTGGTCCTGCTCGGCTCGATCAACCTGCCGATTATCAAGTTCTCGGTCGACTGGTGGAATACCCTGCATCAACCGGCCAGCATCACCCGGCTCGACAGCCCGGCGCTTCACAGCAGCATGATCTGGCCGCTGATGATCATGGCGCTCGGTTTCATGGCGCTGGGCGGTGCGCTGATCCTCATGCGGCTGAAGGGCGAACTTGCGCGCCGTCGCTGGCAGATGCGGATGCAGCGTCAGGCAATGCAGGGCGCGGCACAGGTGACGGTCGGGGCCGAAAATACCGGGCAGGCCTGATCAAGGTCACGACCCCGGATAACATGGCCTGATAACATGAATGCGATACAGGGTCGCAAAACCTAGCATTCTTGCCCGCCAGTCCCTAAGTTGCCGCCAGCAATATCGGGCACAACAGGTCAGGACACCTATTTCCGTGGATCAGTACGCAGCATATGTCTGGGCAGCCTATGCCATCACCGGCGTCGGTCTGGCCGGTCTGGTTGGGGTCAGCATCGCCTATACGCGGCGCTGGCGGCAGCGTCTTGTCGATCTCGAACAGTCACAGAACAGCAACTGAACCTGCCGTTATGACCCGCCCGGAACCGTCGCCCGCCCAACCATCTGCAAAACGACCATGGCAACCGAAGCACCGCCGTCTCGCATGGCTCTGTGTCGGTGCGGTGGTGGTCTGTGCCGCTGCCTTTCTGGTGCTGTCGGCGCTGCAGCAGAACCTGACCTTTTTCTACAGCCCGGCGGATCTGGCGGAACTTGAGGCGGCTGGCAAGCCCTTGCCGGTCAACCGCACCATCCGTCTCGGCGGCATGGTGGCCGAGAATTCGCTGACCCGTGCCGATGATGGCCTCACCGTAAACTTTGTCGTGACCGATTACAGTGCCGAAACACCGGTGCGCTTCTCCGGCATCTTGCCCGATCTGTTCCGCGAGGGGCAGGGCGTGGTGGCAATCGGTATTCTGGCCGAGAATGGCCATTTCACGGCTGAGGAAATTCTCGCCAAGCATGACGAGAACTACATGCCGCCGGAAGTGGCGGCGGCGCTGGAGCGTGGCCGCACCGAAGCCGGTCAGGGCCCGCAGCATCGCACCGATACACTGATTGAGGGCAATCGCTGATGATTGCCGAACTGAGCCATTTCGCCCTCGTGCTGGCACTGGCCACGGCTGTTGTACAGGCAGTGGCCGGGCTGTTGCTGCTGCGTGATGGTGTACAGCATGATCCGATCCGTCGGCAGGCGGCATCCACCGTGGCGCGCCGGGCCGCCGGGGTGCAGGCCGGGTTGATCGCTGCTGCCTTTCTCGGGCTGATCTATCTGTTTCTGACTTCGGATTTCTCGGTCATCACTGTGATGGAGAACAGCCATTCCGCCAAGCCCCTGCTGTACAAGATCGCTGGCAGCTGGGGTAATCACGAAGGCTCGCTTCTGCTCTGGGTCATGGTGCTCGCCATCTTCGGCGCGGCGGTTGCCCTGAGTGGTGGCGGTTTGGACAGCGAGGCTGATACGGGCCGTTTGCGCCTGCGCGATGTCACTCTCGGCGTGCATGGACTGCTTGGTATCGGCTTTCTGCTGCTGTTGCTCTGGACCTCCAACCCGTTCGGGCGTCTGGTCGATCCGCCGATCGATGGCAATGATCTCAACCCGTTGTTGCAGGACCCGGCGCTGGCCTTCCACCCGCCGCTGCTCTATCTCGGTTATGTGGGTTTCTCCAGCACCTTTGCCTTTGCGGTTGCCGGGTTGATGATCGGTCGCCTTGACCGGGATTGGGCACAGGCGACCGGGCGCTACGTGTTGATTGCGTGGTCGACCCTGACCCTCGGCATCATGCTTGGCTCATGGTGGGCCTATTACGAGCTTGGCTGGGGTGGCTGGTGGTTCTGGGACCCGGTGGAGAATGCCAGCCTGATGCCATGGCTGGCGGGCACTGCGCTGCTGCATTCCATTCATGTGATGGCCAAGCGGGAGGCACTGGCGAGCTGGACCGTGCTGCTCTCGATCATCACCTTCTCGCTCTCGCTGCTCGGCACCTTCCTTGTGCGCTCCGGTGTGCTGACCAGCGTGCATGCTTTTGCCCTCGATCCCGAGCGCGGTATGTTCATTCTGGCGCTGATCGGTACGACCGTTGCCGGTGCGTTGGCGCTCTATGGCTGGCGTGCCGGGCAAGCCGGACGCATGGCCCCGAACCCCGATTTCGCCGCTATCAGCCGTGAAGGCGCACTGGTGCTGAACAATGTGCTGCTGGCGCTCGCCTGCGCGGTGGTGCTGCTCGGCACGCTCTATCCACTAGGTTTGCAACTGCTGAACCTGCCGCCGGTATCGGTCGGCCCGCCCTATTTCGAGGCGACGGTTGCCCCGCTGCTGGCGCCGCTGCTGCCAGCGATAGCAATCGCGCCGTTCCTGCCATGGCGCAAGGCATCGGTTGCGCCGGTTATGCGCCGCTTGCGCTGGTCATTGCTGATCGCTGTCATTATCGCGCTTGCCGTCATCTGGCCGGACCAGCCGGGCCGGGCCTTTGCCAGTGCCGGGTTTGCCGCTGGCCTCTGGATACTGGCGGCGACCCTGATGCAATGGCTGGAACGGGCGCAATTCAGCCTGTCCCGCGCGATCCGCCTGCCTGCCTGGCAACACGGGATGAGTGTTGCGCATCTGGGGCTGGCGGTCATGGTACTCGGCATTGCCGGGTCGTCAGTCTGGAGTACGGACCGTATCTTGCGCATGGAGCCTAATGAGCGGGTCAGCCTCGCCGGTTACACCATCCGCTTCAAGGGTGTCGAGCGGGTCGATGGCGACAATTACCAGTCGGATATGGGACGCCTCGAGATCAATCGGGGACGGTTCACCCTGACACCGGAAAAGCGCTGGTACCCGGTTTCCCAGATGCGCACCACCGAGGCAGCGATCCGTTTTGACGGCTGGGGCAATCTCTATGTCACCCTTGGTCAGCCTGATGAGGCCAACCGTCCGCTTGATGCTGGTGAGGCAACAGGACAGGCTGGCAGCGGCTGGTCGCTGCATTTGCAGTACCATCCGATGATTGCGCTGATCTGGATCGGGGTTGCTATCATGGCGCTGGGCGGGTTGATCGCGGCCAGTGACCGCCTCTTCGCCACCCGTGGTCGCAAGGTCGAGGCTGTGGCGGCGACACCAGCACCAGAGGTGGCGTCATGACCGGTAAACGCCTGCTGATCTGGTTGCCACTGTTGTTTGTCCTGTTGTTGGCGGCGGCATTTGCCATTGCGCTCAACCGTCCCGATAGCGCACCTGCCACGGCAGAACCGGCGCTGCTTGATCAGCCCTTGCCGCAATTTGATACGGCGGGTGATGAGGCAGCGGACTTTCTGACCGGTCTGGCGCATGGCGATATTACGCCGGGTCCATCCGGTCTGGCGCTGGTCAATTTCTATGCCTCATGGTGTGCACCGTGCCGGATCGAGCATCCCTATCTGTTACGCCTTGCCCGGGATGGGCAGGTGGCGGTCTATGGCATCGCCTATCGTGACAAGGTGGCGGATACAGCCGGTTATCTTGAAGAATTCGGCAATCCCTTCGCCATGACCGGTCTCGATCCGAAGGGTGAGGCGGCGCTGGCCTTCGGCATCACCGGTGTGCCGGAAACATTTGTGATCGACGCCGATGGCCGCATCCGCTTCCGCATACAGGGGCCTATTTCGGCTACGCAGTTTGATACGTTGCAAGAGGTGTTCGAGCGCCTGCAGGCTGCGGGGGCTTCCTGATGCGCCTTATGCTGATTGCCCTGACCCTGCTGTTCGCCATGCCTGCCGTGGCTGCCACCATCTCGCCCGAAGATGTGCTCGACGATCCGCAGCAGGAAGCGCGTGCGCAGGCGATGGCCGAGCGATTGCGCTGTGTCGTCTGCGCCAACCAGTCGATTGCCGATAGCGAGGCATCGCTGGCGATTGACATGCAACGGTTGATCCGCCGCCGCATTGCCGCCGGGGACAGTGATCAGGCCATCCTCGACGATCTGATTGCCCGCTATGGCGAGCGTATCCTGCTCAACCCGCCGATGACCACGCGCACGATCATCCTGTGGTCGCTGCCGCCAGCCTTGCTGGTACTGGTCGGGCTGGTCCTGTTCCTGCGCAAGCGGGGCAATGAGGCAGCGGCGCTGGAAGCAATCGCGATTGATGACTGGCAGGAGCCGTCATCATGATGTTCTGGATTGTGGCAGCCACACTTTCCGCGCTGGTCTGTGCGATCATTGCGGCACCGCTGGTACGGTTCAACAGGCTGTCGGCGGCGGTGGTCATTGGCGTGCCCCTGCTAGCCATGGGCATGTATCTCTATCTCGGTAATCCGTCCATGCCGGACCAGCCGCTGGCCGGTCGTGACCAGTCGGCCTTGGCGCGCAACAGCAACGCGCTGGCCGCTGCCGACCGCTTGGCCCGGCAACTGGCCGCTGATCCCGACAACCTCGCCGGGTGGACCTTGCTCGGCCAGACATGGCGGCTGCTCGGTCGCCACGGCGATGCAGCACAGGCATTCAGCCGGGCGGCGATGCTCGAGCCGGATAATGTGACCCTGCAACTGGCCCGGCTTGAGGCAATGATTGCCGCCGATGATGGCCAGATAGGTGTCGAGGCAGGGCGGTTGATTGATCGGCTCGTCCGTGACTTCCCCGATTTGCCCGGCACGCGGTTTTATCATGGACTGCAGTTATGGCAGGCGGGTGATCTGGAGACCGCAGTGGCCGAGTGGCGGGCCTTGCGCGCCGATGCTGTGGGGGATGAGCCATGGTTGCCGACACTGGAACGGCGTCTCGCCACGGTCGAAACACTCGGTCAGGACTAGCCTGCTGCGCTAGAGGCAGGCCATGCTCATGCGCTCATATTCCTGAGGATTGTCGAGCGCCTGTTGCCGCCGGTCCCGTTCGGCATAGAGTTTGCGCATCTGTTGATCGACAAGCCCGCTGACCTGCCCGGTCAGATCCCGTTGCAGATCAGGGGCAAGCCTGAACGGCACCGGTCCTGCTGCACCTTGCTGCAGTAGTTCGCTTTCCAGATGCGCTTCAATCAATCGCCGATACTCATTCACAACATTCCGGTCGATTTGCACATGTTTTTGCTCATGCTCGAGCAGGATGCGATATTCGCAGGTTCCGCGCTGGAGTTCTTTTGCCACAAAAATTCTGGATTGCAGGCTCAGCTGTATCACCAGTGAATTGATCCAGAGGCAGGTGTTGCCGGTGAAGAAACCGGTGCTTTCGCCAAAACCGATCTGGGTCTGTGCCTGAATATCGCCGACGGTCAGGCCGCCCACATGGTGACCATCCATGATCCCCAGTCGGGTATTGTTGTCACGTCCGGTCAGTTGGGCCAGATTTTGCGTGGTGTTGGTATGGACCGGTGAAATCTCCACCGTGACCTGAACGCTCGGCAAGCCTTCGCGTGTGCAGCTGGCTGCCTTGGCATCATGGACAGCCACAGGCGTCGTGAACCCGATCAGGGCGATTATCAACGCCAGCGCGAACAGTTTGTTTCTCATCCGAACCTTCCCCATTCCAGTTATGTAGGGTGCCAGATCGACCCTGCCACTGCAAATCATGGATTGGTGAGGTCGGATGATTTGACGCCCGGCTTATCTGCGTGAGGGGCAGATGCTGGCGACCCGCTGATACTCTGCCGGGGTATCGATCAGTGCCTGTCGCTGGTTCCGCTGTTTTTCGATGCGGTCCATTTCCAGATTGAGCTGGTCGGTAATCTGCTGCTGCAACTGTTCGCGCGCCTGTGCCAGCTGGCTGGTCTGGGTCTGCAACGGCAGGCGCAGTGAGGAGATCGAGCGTTGCGCGGCAGCACGGAGCAGGGGCGCTGCCTGACGCAGAACCAGAAGGTCGGTATTGTGGTGTTTGTACTCGTGTTCCAGCGCCGCGTTGTATTCGCAGGAGCCGCGCGGTCGGTCGCTGGAGATATAGATGATCGGATCATAGACCAGCGTCATATCGAGGCTTTGCAGGCCGAGGCAGGCAGCTGACCCTTGTGTCGCCTGCAGCATGTTGAACTGGGTGCGCAAGGTAATTTCCCCGTGATGCAGTCCGCCGATGCTGTGATGGCTGGTCAGCCCGGCGGCCCGGCCCGGATTGTGCCGGGTATAGAGCTGGCGCATCCGGTTCTGATCGGCATTGGGAATGATCCGCACCGGGCGGTTGTCGACATTGAGATTGAAGATCGGCGCATCCATGGTCGGGCACTGGATGCGCGGTTGCGCCTGCGCTTCCGGGGCGAGGGCGAGAATGAACAGAATGATTGTGGCGGCAATAACTCTCACAATCAGCCGTCCTGCCCTCCGGTTGCCTGTCCACCGGGCAGCACCGGTGGCTGGTGCACAAAACGTCCGGCCCCGCGGCAGGCAGTCAGGGTTTCCAGATTTTCGATCGCGGAATCATGGGCTACCTGCAACTCTTCCTGTTCCTTGTTCAGGCGGTCGATTTCCGTCTGTACGGCGGCGGTGATGGCATCGCCGATCGGCTTGCCCTGCTGTTGCGCCTGTTCCGGCGGCATCGGGCCGAGCACGCCTATCTTGTCCACGACGGCCTTGGCTGCCTGTTGCACGGTTTTCAACTCGCGCAATACCAGTGCCTTGCCCTGGGTATAGTGTTCCATCTCATGCTCAGCGATGGCGTTGTGCATGCAGGTGCCCTCTTCATAGATCTGGTTGACGAAGAGGGTGCCGGCCAGCACCAGATCGATGGTGACCTTGGCAGGCCAGACGCAGGCACCGGAATTGTCCCGTGCGGTGGCACCGCCGAACTCGACATTGGTATTGGCGCTCATCTCAATCAGCATCAGCCCGCCAAGCGCCCGGGCGGTATGGGGAACGGGGACGGCAACCGGCTTGTTGGTCATCTGGTTGATGCCGACCGATGTTTTGGTGAAATCCCGTTGCAGCGGCTGCTCGATCGGGCGTACGACCACTACCTGATGATCAGGCAGGGGGCAGGCCTGACCGGCTACAGCCATACCGGCGCCGGTGACGATATTGGAAAGCCATTCAAGGGCAGACATCGGTTTTATGCCTTGTTCATCCGGGGTTGGGCCGGGATGTCGTCTCCGGGCCTGCCCCAAGGGTATCGAACCATATCCGGGCCAGTATGCCCCCATCGCCTGATCCTGGTCAAAGACTGCGGCCCCTGCCTGACGGGCATTTGACCGAAACAGATCGCTGCTATGCAAAAAAACCTTTGCAGCCTTGCATTTTGGGCTTAGCCTGCGCGCCATTCTGGTTCACACAGTTGATGACCGACGAGTTGATGCCCGCCGCTACCACTGCCGAAACCGCAGACGCTCCCAAGGCCGGAACGGCCGCTGTTCCTGCGCTCGAAATTGCCGACCTTCACAAACGCTTTGGTGGCCTTGAGGTGCTCAAGGGTATTTCGCTTGAGGCCCATGATGGCGATGTGATTTCGGTCATCGGATCGAGCGGTTCCGGCAAATCCACCATGCTGCGCTGTGTCAACCTGCTCGAAACCCCCGATCAGGGCGAAATCCGCGTTAATGGCGAACTGATCCGTATGCGCAAGCGGCGGGATGGTACGTCGGAGCCTGCCGACAAGCGGCAGGTGGAGCGCATCCGCGCCCGGCTCGGCATGGTGTTTCAGGGCTTTAACCTCTGGTCCCACAAAACCGCACTCGAGAATGTCATCGAGGCACCGATCTATGTGCAGGGTCGCAAGCGTGCCGAGGTGGTCGAGGAAGCCCATGAACTGCTGAACAAGGTTGGCGTTTCGGCCAAGGCGGGTGCCTATCCGTCCGAACTGTCCGGTGGTCAGCAGCAACGGGTGGCGATTGCCCGGGCACTGGCCATGAAGCCCAAGGTTATGCTGTTCGATGAGCCGACCTCCGCCCTCGACCCCGAACTTGTGGGCGAGGTGCTGCGCGTGATGCGCAAGTTGGCCGAGGAAGGCAATACCATGCTGATCGTGACCCATGAGATGGGCTTTGCCCGCGAGGTCTCGTCCGAGGTGGTGTTCCTGCATCAGGGCCGGGTCGAGGAACGCGGCCCGCCGTCACAGGTTTTCGATATGCCGACCAGTGAGCGCTGTCGGCAGTTTCTGGCGAGCCAGCTCTGACGCTGGTGGCCGGTTTGAATTTCCCCCTTTCCCTTCATCCATTTCAGGAGATTTCCAAGCGATGAAAAAACTTCTTACTCTGGCTGCTGCTGCCGTCATGGCAGTCACCATGGTTGGCGAAGCCGCCGCCCGTGACAAGATCACGATCGCCACCGAGGGCGCCTACCCTCCATTCAACATGACCGATACTGCCGGTAACCTGACCGGTTTCGACGTGGAGATCGCCAACGCTCTCTGTGACTACATGAAGGTCGAGTGTGAGATCGTTGCCCAGGACTGGGACGGCATCATTCCAGCCCTGCTGGCCCATAAATACGACGCCATCGTTGCCTCCATGTCGATCACGGAAGAGCGCAAGAAGAGCGTTGCCTTCACCGACAAATATTATGAGACCCCGGCCCGTTTCGTGGTTCCTGACGGTGCGATGGAAGAGTTCGACGTCGACGGTATGAAAGATGCGATGGACGGCAAGATTGTCGGCGTTCAGGCCTCCACCATTCACTCGAACTTCCTCGAGGACAATCTCGGTGATGCCATCGATATCCGTTATTACGACACCCAGGAACAGGCCAATCTCGACCTTGCTGCCGGTCGTGTCGATGCCCTGCTGGCTGACAGCATCGTGCTTGACGAGAGCTTCCTGAAAACCCCGGAAGGCGAGGGCTACGGCTTCGTCGGTCCGGCGCTTGACGGTTCTGTCTGGGCCGGTTTCGGTGAAGGCGTCGGTATCGCCGTGCGCAAGGAAGATGAAGATCTGGTCAAGATGTTCAATGAAGCGATCAAGGGCATTCGCGAGAATGGCGAGTACATGAACATCCAGCAGAAGTACTTTGACTTTGACATCTATGGCGGCTGATTGCCGTTGATAACATGACCGGGGGCGGCAGTCTGATGATCATCTGCCGCCCCCGCTCTTTTGATGAACACTTGTTTCACGTTGATTTGAGCAGACTGACCAGCGGCCAATGCAGGAAACCCTCGCACTTTTTGCCATCGGTGATACCGGATGGGGCGATGAGCTCCTTGACGGGCTGTGGCTAACCGTACGGCTGGCGCTGGTTTCCTATGCCATCGGTTTTGTCATCGGGCTGCTCGGTGCCGGGGCCAAGCTCTCGCCCTTTGCCCTGTTGCGCGGTGCCGCCGAGACCTACACCACGGTCATTCGCGGCGTGCCGGAAATCCTTGTGGTGTTCCTGATCTATTTTGGCGGCAGTGTCGCGCTCGGCGGTTTTCTCAACCTGATCGGTTATGAGGGCCGGGTCGAGATCAATGGCTTCATTGCCGGTGTCGTGGCGCTGGCGACCGTGTCCGGTGCCTATCAGACCGAGGTATTGCGCGCCGGTATTCTCGCCGTGCCATCGGGGCAGATTGAGGCGGCTGACGCAATCGGGATGCCGAAGCTGCTGCGGTTCCGGCGAATTGTTCTGCCGCAACTGTTGCGCTATGCGCTGCCTGCGCTCGGCAATCTCTGGCTGGTGATGCTGAAGGATACCGCGATTATCTCTGTGGTCGGACTTGATGAGTTGCTGCGTTCTGCCGATGTGGCCGGACGCTCAACCAGAATGCAATTCACTTTCTTCATGGCGGCAGCATTGCTGTATCTGGTGCTGACGGTCATCTCCATGGCGGTAATCCAGCTGATTGAGCGTGGCACCATGCGCGGCGTCAAGCGCGCGTCACGGGCGTAGGGGATCGCGGCGATGGAAACCCTGCATACCGTTCTCAACTTCTTGCTAGGCTGGGCGCTGGACGCCGATCTGATTATCCGCGCCATTCCCGGCCTGATTGACGGTGCCGCCGTGACCGGCACGATGATCGGTTTCAGCCTGCTGATCGGATTGGTATTGGCCATCGCGCTTGCGGCCATGCGCCTGTCGGGCAAGCCGTGGCTCAACGGCCCGGCCTATGCCTATATGTTCTTCTTTCGCGGTACGCCGCTGCTGGTGCAGATATTCCTGATCTACAACCTGCCGGGCCTGTTCGAGGATCTGCGCAAGAGTCCGATCTGGCCCCTGATCCGCGATCCGATCTACTGGGCCATTCTGGCGCTGGCGCTGAACACGGCGGCCTATACCGCCGAGATCATCCGGGGCGCCATTCTGGCAGTACCGGCAAACGAGATTGAGGCCGCCCGGGCCATGGGCATGTCGCGCTGGATGGTGCTGCGCCGGATCATGGTGCCCCATGCCTTGCGTATCTCAATCCCGGCCTATGCCAATGAAGTGATCCTGCTGCTCAAGGGCAGTGCACTGGTTTCCGCGATCTCGATCATGGATATTGCCGGGCAGGCACAGCGCCTCTATGCCCGCACCTATGCGCCGTTCGAGCCGCTGATCGCAGCGGGGCTGGTCTATCTGGCGATCACCTTCATCATCACCCGGCTGGCCCGTTTCGGTGAGTATATGACGACACCGGAAGGTCGGCGCTGGTGGCGGCGCATCCGCTATCTGCGCAGCAGGGAGCCGGAGCCGGGCCTCAACCCGTCATAGCCCCATCGACAGTGCTGCGGTCGAAACCGGGCCCGTCCTATTCCTGTTTGAATTTCTCGATGGCCATATCGAGGCCACGCACTAACTGGCTGCCGACCGGGCCGCCATCGCCGCGCATGTTATGGGCGAGCACGGCGGTCATGGCATCCACATGAGCCTGGATGACGGCAATGCGCTTGGGGCTGAGTTCGGTCATGCTGTCGGTGAAATTGAACAGACCATCACCGAAACGGGTCAGCAGCGGGAAGTTGAAGGTGCCTGCCTCACCCTTGATTTCGCGGGCGGCCATGGCGACCTTGCGGATCAACTCGGTATCGCCGGGGTTGGCGGATTTCAGGGACTGGGCCAGATTGCGCAGTTCGTTGAGATCGGTTTTGACCTTGGTTACATAGTCATCACCACGCGCCGAGACCGCCTTTTCGGTGCGCTCAATCACCTTGGCATTGAATTTCGCGTTCGGGCCGCCACCAACCTTGTTCTTCAACTTGGTTGAAGGCTTGATGATCTCGACCTTGTCGCTATCGTTTCCATCACTGGCCATGATGCGGCCTCCGCTCCTTCATTCAGCCGCGGTTGCGGCGGTCCGGGCCGTTGAATGTCGCATTTCTGCGCCGTCTGTCCGGTCCGAAGTAATTCGTTGATTTTACAAAAGCGCGTGGCTTTTCGATGATGCTTGTCAAACGCGACACCACTGATTTGACGGAAACCGGTTTGGTCAAGAACTCGTTCACCCCGTAATCACGGGCTTCGATAACCCAATCAAGAGTTGAATAGGCCGATACCATGACAAAGGGCATGTAGCGAACTTCAGGATTGGGATGGTCGCGCACCCATTTCAACAGTTTGAGCCCGTCCATCGGCTCCATCGCCCAGTCGGTAAAGACCACGTCAAACAAGCTGTCTTCCCTGCCATCCTCCACGGCTGTATTGATCTTGTCTATGGCATCCTTGCCGTCGGTTGCGGCAATCACAGTTTTGCAACCAAGACCTTCAAAAATTTCTATCAGCAGACCGAGCATGAAATCGCTGTCGTCAACGACCAGTATCTTCAGGTCCGACAGATCATACTCACCACTACTACTCATCTTTTAACTACATATTCTCAACAGCTGGTTACCTGAAACAGCCGGTCTGGATTGCTGCTATCTCAGGGCTATCTGTATGTTTCTCTTTCAGTTTGTCATACCTGATCCGCGACCAATCGCAAAAGGCCTAATCAAATTACAGAAATTACGATGGCGTTTGATGCAGACCACACACAATAATACCGAAAAATGTCTGGAAGACCGGGGGACTGTGATTGGCAAACCGATGATCCGGCAGGGTCAGGAAACCGCAACACGCTGGATCGCGCGGCGCAGTGAATTGGAGAGTTCCTCGCCCAGCTGACCGCCGGTCCCGGCGACATTCTGGCTGACGACCACATCAATCGCATCGATATGCGCCTTGATCAGGTCGAGTTGGCGATCATTTACTGTCACCATCTGACGGGTGAACTGGTACAGGCTGTCACCAAACCGACCAAGCAGGGCATAGCCGAAGGTTTCCGCCTGTCCCTTGATTTCGCGCCCGATCTGGCTCAATGCCTGGATGGCGGGTTCCGGTTTGCTTCGGCTGGCGCGCAATTCCTGATAGAGCTGGCGCAGCTGGTCACGATCCTTGCCGGCCTGTTCCAGATACTTTTCCTTGTGCTGTTCAACCGCGGCTTCGGCCCGCATGATCGCGGCCTCGGAGATGTGCCCGCCGCCGACCTCATGGCCACCGACCTTTTCCCTGAGGGTATTCTTGCGGTTGATCAGGTGATGATCACCGCCGGTCCGTGTGCCCATACCCTGCTGGCCCAAGCTGGATTGGTCCAAACCGGTTTGGCGTCTAGTGCCGTTGTTCATAAACCCGCCGAATTTGCGAATGCAGTAACCTGCCCCAAGGGTCGAAACCCTTCCCTCGGAACAATCTATCACAAAATCAAATAAAATTTGCCTGAAATTATCGCATCATGCGACGGCCAGACGCAGTGTCAGGTGCCCTTGCGCCGTTCGGTGCCGCCATAGGGCAGTTTCTGACGCCGCCGGTCGGGACCGAAATAGTTGCTGGTGCGGATGAAAGGGCGGGGTCGTTCGATAACCGTCAACAGCCGTTTGGCGACCGCCTGTGCCGATACCGGCTTGGTCAGGAATTCGGTGGCCCCCCAGTCACGGGCCTGGGTTACCCAGTCCATGGTGGAATAGGCGGTCAGCATGATGAACGGCATGAAGCGGATGGCTTCATTATCGTGAGTGCGGATCCATTTGAGCAGGTCGAGGCCGTTCATCGGCTTCATCGCCCAGTCGGAAATGACCACATCGTAATCCGAATGGCTGTCCATACCATTGCTGGTGGAGCGAAGCAGTTCCGAGATGGCATCCTCGCCATTGCTGATCGAGGTGATGTTGCCGACCTCAAGATTTTCCAGCAGCGCCATCATGATCTCGCGCATGAACGAGCTGTCCTCGACCAGAAGGATCGACAGTTTGCTCAGGTCATAAACAAGATTGGAAGTTGCCACAGTCGCAGGGTTTCTGAAGTTGTTTAACGGTTATTCATTCGACAAATCATATGGCGCGAACTCTCTGTTTATCAAAGCCATGTCATTTTTTCCACCTTAGTATCAGCAAGTCTCCCCCGCACAAATCGGGGGATGCCGGACGAACACAGGATGTTTTCCGGCATTTGCACCCGACTTTCCGATGTGATTTGGTCACGTGTGCAGGATAACCCGCAGTGACGATCAAAATGTTAATATATCAGGAACCTTGTGTTGTTCATGATCGGACACTAGGTTCCCGCTCGATAGGCGTTGTTCGACGTCCCACCCACTGATGAGAGAAGACAAGACATGTACGGTGCTGATCCGTTCCTGTGGCTGATCCTGACAGTCATTGGCATTTACAAGTTTATCGTATTCGTCGCCGTGATTGCGCATCTGCTGGTGCAATTCAATGTGATCAATACCGGCAATCGCTTTGTCTATCTGGTCTATGATTTTCTGATGCGGGCAACCGAACCCGCCTTGCGGAAAATCCGTCAGTATCTGCCGGCCATGGGTGGGATTGATCTGTCACCGCTGGTCTTGCTGATCGGACTTGAGTTCCTCAGCCGTCTTATCGTTTACGTCTGGCCGTTATAATGACTGCAACTCTGATTGATGGAAAAGCGACGGCGGCAACCGTTCGCGAACATGTCGCCAGTGCTGTTGCCGATCTGGTCGCAGCCGGTGTGCCGAAACCCGCACTGGCGGTCGTGCTGGTCGGCGAGGATCCGGCCAGTCAGGTCTATGTCGGCAGCAAGGGCAAGGCAACGGAAGCGGCAGGCATGACCAGTATCGAGCATCGCCTGCCTGCCGATGTGCCGGAGAGCGATTTGCTCAAACTGATTGCCGAGATGAATGCCGATCCGGTGGTCAATGGCATTCTGGTGCAACTGCCCCTGCCGAAACATATCGACGAGGACCGGGTCATTGCCGCCATTGATCCGATCAAGGATGTGGACGGTTTTCATCCGCTCAATGTCGGTGCGCTGGCCTCGGGTACCCGTGGTCTGGTGCCCTGCACGCCGCTCGGTTGCCGCCATCTGGTCAATACGGTCCATGGCAATGACCTGTCCGGTCTGACTGCCGTGATCATAGGTCGGTCGAATATTGTCGGCAAGCCGATGGCGCAGCTGCTGCTCGCGGCCAATGCCACGGTGACCATTGCCCATTCACGTACCGCCGACCTGCCTGCGCTCGCGGCCACGGCGGATATTCTGGTGGCGGCTGTTGGTCGCCCTGAAATGGTACGCGGTGACTGGGTCAAGCCCGGCGCCACGGTCATTGATGTGGGCATCAACCGTCTGGCACCCGATGACACCAGCCCGAAAGGCCGTCTGGTCGGTGATGTGGCCTTCGATGAGGCGAAGGCTGTCGCCGGTGCCATTACCCCGGTCCCGGGCGGTGTCGGTCCCATGACCATTGCCTGCCTGCTGGTCAATACCGTACTCGCCTGCTGTCAACAGCATGACAGGCCGGTCCCGGCGATCATCGATCACTTCTCTATTTAAGGATTTTGAGCCGAAACGGCGGGTCAGCGTCTGCCGCTGTCATTGCCACCGGCGGCGGCTTCACGTTCCTGCTGCTGGCGCAGTTGCGCCCGGCGGTCATGGGCCGGTGGCACGCAGGTATCGGCAGTGGCCTTCAGGCCGCGCACAAGGGCGCGTCCGGCAGAGCCGCCATCACCACGGATTTTCTGGTTGTAGACCAGAAAGATGGCGTCGCAATGGGCTTCGATGGTGGCCAGATATTTCGGATGATCCGGCGGGGCATGTTCAAGCACGCGCCCGGCGGAACCGGAGACGAATGAAATGATCTCGAAGCCGAATACACCGGCCTGACCTTCCATATCATGCACGAGACGCAGTAGCGGTTTCTGCCATGTCTCGACTGGTTGGGTTGAAATCTGGGAGGAAAGCTCGCGCAGCTGTTCGATGTCGTCCTTCAGGCGGGTGTCATACTCCTCAGCCAGATCGGCGACGCGGGCCTCGGCCTTCTCGATCGCTTCCTTGGGCGAGATACCTTCCTGACGGCTGGCCTTGTTCTTGAGGTTGTTGCGCACCTCAATAATGCGAAAAGGATGGCCTGTACTGCTGTTGTTCTCGGTCATCAATGACTATCCGCGGCCCTTGAAAATGGCTTCGACTTCTTCCTGTGTCAGGCCGATACCCTTGGAATCAACAGCATTTGGTGTACCACGTTTTTCCACGCCGCCAAATTCCGCACTGACACGTCGGCGGCGATCCGGGCCAAAATACTGGCCAGCCTGAATGAACGGTCGCTGATGTTCGATAACATAGGCGACACGTTCATATAACACAGCCGGGGCCACCGGTTTTACCAGAAATTCGGTGGCACCTGCATCGCGGGCCCTGAGGACCGAGTGCATATCGGCATGGCCGGTCAGGAAAATGATCGGCAGATAGCGGTTGGGCAGGTCGGGATTGTTGCGGATGGTGCGGGTCAGCTCATACCCGTCAACCGGTTCCATCATGCTGTCACAGATCAGCATGTCGACATCCATTTCGTCGAACAGCTTGATCGCTTTCTCGCCATTCTCGGCGGTAGCGATCCGTCCGACCCCGAAACCGGCAAGCATTTCCTGCAACAGACGACGCATAAATGCGCTCTGATCTGCAACTACGATAGAAACGTCACCGAGATGAAAAGCCATTGTCCAGATGTTACCAGCTTATTATCTATCAGGCATTATCCGGTCGCGGATGAAGCGCAAAAACACTGCATCGTAGTCGCCGCACCGCCTGCCGGGGTGCCCATGCCTGCCCTCAAGATAACGAAACAAGAATAGACTTCTTAAATCCTTAACCCTTTCCACATAAACCATTTTGCGGGTCAAGGCCACCCTCGGCTGCGTTTTCGCTGCCGGTTTTGTGCCGATGGTGGCAATTCATCGTCACCTGTTGTTTTAATCACTCTGTTGGCGCTGGCGCAAACGCAGGCGCAGCGCGTTCAGTTTGATGAACCCGGCGGCATCTACCTGATCGTAAACCGCATCTTCCTCGAAGGTCACATGCTCGAGGCTGTAGAGGCTCTTCGGTGATTTGCGGCCAACGATGCTGGCACTGCCCTTGTAGAGCTTCATCCGAACGGTACCGGTGACATTTTCCTGGGTCTGATCGATCAGCGCCTGCAGGGCCTCACGCTCGGGCGAGAACCAGAAGCCGTTATAGATCAGCTTGGCATAGCGGGGCATCAGCTCGTCCTTGAGGTGCCCTGCGTCACGGTCGAGGGTGATGCTCTCGATGCCACGGCGGGCAATCGACAGAAGCGTGCCACCGGGGGTCTCGTAAACGCCGCGGCTCTTCATGCCGACGAAACGGTTCTCGACCAGATCGAGGCGACCGATGCCGTGCTTGCCGGCCAGTTCGTTGAGCTTGGTCAGCATGGCAGCCGGGCCGAGTGCCTCGCCGTCAACCGCAACCGGGTCGCCGCGCTCAAAATCGATCTCGACATATTGCGGGGTGTCCGGTGCCTTTTCCGGGCTGATCGTGCGGGTGTACATGCTGTCATCAGCCTCGACCCATGGGTCCTCCAGCGCCTTGCCCTCATAGGAGATGTGGAGCAGGTTGGCATCGGTCGAATATGGTGGCTCGCCGCGTTTGTCCTTGGCGATTGGAATCTGGTGCTTCTCGGCATAGTCGAGCAGGCGGGTCCGTGAGGTCAGATCCCATTCGCGCCATGGCGCAATCACCTGAATATCGGGCTTGAGGGCATAATAGCCGAGCTCGAACCGCACTTGATCATTGCCCTTGCCGGTCGCGCCGTGGGCCACCGCATCGGCACCGGTCTGCCGGGCGATTTCGATCTGGCGCTTGGCGATCAGTGGCCGGGCAATCGAGGTGCCGAGCAGGTAGGTTCCTTCATAAAGCGCATTGGCCCGGAACATCGGGAAGACGAAGTCGCGGACAAATTCCTCACGCAGATCGTCGATGAAGATTTCCTTCACGCCCATCATTTCCGCTTTGGCACGGGCCGGTTCAACCTCTTCGCCCTGACCGAGATCGGCGGTGAAGGTGACAACCTCGCAGGCATAGGTTTCCTGCAGCCAGCGCAGGATGACGGAGGTATCGAGGCCGCCGGAATAGGCGAGGACGATTTTCTTGATCTTCTTGTCGGTATTGCTGCTCATCGGGACCGATTTTCCAGTGATGTCAGAGGGGGATCAGTCTGGAAGCGACTGACCTGTCAGGGAAACTTTGGCGGCAAATTAGGCGCTCTACGCGCCAAACGCAACCGGTGTCGCGCGGTTCTTTGTTTAGCCCGGTAATATCCATGTTTGCCACAGCTGTCGGCCCGATTATCGGGGAAGTGTTCGGCGGCTTTGCGTCATCAGGGGCAGATGGCGTAAAATATCCGTCAATGCACGCGAACGTTGCACCAATGATGAGAACCTGATCATGTCCTTGCAGCCCTTTGATTTCCCGGCCGATGCGAATGTAATCGTCGGCACCGAGCTTGATGACAGCCTGACCGGTACCTTCGCCGCCGATGGCATATTGGGGCAGGGCGGTGATGACCGGCTGATCGGCGGTGCCGGGGCCGATACGCTCGATGGCGGCGCGGGTGGTGATTATCTCAACAGTGGCGATGCCGCTGACCTGATCTATGGCAGAGCCGGGGCTGATACGGTCTATGCCGGCGCAGATCGCGATGTGATCTATGGCGGTGATGAGATCGACCGGGTGTTCGGTGAGGCCGGTAACGATACGCTCTATGGCGGTGCCGACAGCGATATCCTGTATGGCAATCTTGATACCGACCAGCTCTATGGCGATGACGGGGATGACGTTCTCTATGGCGGTCAGGGCATCGACTATGTCCGGGGATCGTTTGGCAATGATGTGCTCTATGGCAACCGTGACAATGACACGGTTTTCGGTGGGGATGGGGCTGATACGCTCTATGGCGGACAGGGCGATGACTGGCTCAGCGGTGGCGATGGCAGCAATGTGCTGTTCGGTGGCGATGGCGTTGATACGGCCGATTATAGCGGTTTCAATTTCTCTATCGTTGCCGGGATTGAGAGCGGCACGGTTCTGTTCGGAGCCGAGACCGACACTATCCTGAGCATCGAGAATATCGTCACCGGCTCAGGTGGCGATTATCTTACCGGCAGTGCCACCAACAACCGTCTCGATGGCGGGGCGGGCAATGACACCATCGATGGTCTGGGTAATCCGGATATTCTGATTGGCGGCTCCGGCAATGACTCAATTTTAGGGCGTGCCGACGGTGAAACCATTGATGGCGGAACCGGTGTCGATATCGTGAACTTCATCCATGTCGGCAATGCACCAATGCGGGTCGAGTTCGAGACCGGGCGTATTGAACTGCTCATTGATGGCCAACTGCACCTGCGCGGTCATATCTCCAATGTCGAGAACCTGATTGCGACCCCGGCTGCCGATACATTGGCCGGGAATACCGGCGACAATCTGCTGTTTGCCGGCGCAGGGCATGATCTGATAATCGCCACGATCGGTAACGATGTGTATACCGGCGATGTTGGCAACGATACGGTCGACTTCACCTATATCGATGTTGAGCTGGACATTGATCTGGCTGCGTCGACCGCTGATTTCATCGTTGATGAAACCACCCCCCAACAAATCGTACTCAGCTCCATCGAAGCGATTATCGGTGGCGGCATGGCCGATACCATATCCCTGACAGATGCCAATGATATTACCTTTGGCGGGTTCGGGGACGATATCATCTATGGCCTTGGCGGAAATGACCTGATCTATGGCAACCGCGATTCAGATATCATCCGCGGCGATGCCGGTAATGACACCATCTTTGGTGGGCAGGAAGCCGACACCATATCTGCCGGGACCGGGGATGATGTTGTCTTCGGCAATATGGGTGATGATATCATCCGTGGCGGGGCGGGCAGTGACACGCTCTATGGCGGGCAGGGCAATGACACGATCGAGACCGGTGGTGGCGCCGATGTCATCTACGGCAACCTCGGTGATGGCGATATCGTCGATTTTGCCGGTGACAACCTTTCCTACATCATTGATCTCGCCAATGACCGGGCCAACTATATCGATTTTCAGGCCAATCCCGCTGCCCTCTTCATCATCGGCATTGAAGGTGCCGTCGGTGGCAATGGTGATGACAGCGTTATCGGGGATTCCTTCAACAACCTGATCGGTGGCGGGCAGGGTACGGATACCCTTATCGGCGGGCTGGGTAATGATACCTTCCGGTTTGAAACCGGTGAGGAGAATGACCTGATCAGTGACTTTGCCGATATTGCCGATACCCTGCTGCTCGATATCCGGCTGGGTGTCAGCTCTGCCGCCGAGGCGATGGCGGTGGCAAGTGTTGCGGAAAACGGTACCGATACCGTGTTCAACTTCGTCAGCGGTGACACGCTGACGCTTGCCGGCATTTTGCCGACGGGCATCAGCGACGGCAGCTTTGTCTTCTACGACAGCCTGATGCCGTGATTGCCGGGTCCTAGCTGGCCGCTGCGTCTGCCTCAGCCTTGCGCTGGGCCTGAATGGCTTTCAGCTTGGCCGCCGCACGTTCGCGCTGGCTTTCCGATTTCAACTGACCACAGGCGGCGAGAATATCCTGCCCGCGGGTTGCGCGCACCGGGGCCGGATAACCGGCGGCGGCCACGATGTCACCGAAGGCAGTGATGGTCTTGGCTGACGAGCACTCATAGGGCGCGCCGGGCCACGGGTTGAACGGGATCAGGTTGACCTTGGCCGGAATGCCGCGCAGCAGGCGTACCAGCTGGCGGGCATCGGCCGGGGTATCGTTCACATCTTTCAGCATCACATATTCAAATGTGATGCGGCGGGCATTGCTGACGCCCGGATATTCACGGCAGGCGCGCAGCAGTTCGGCAATCGGATACTTTTTGTTGATCGGCACGATCTTGTCGCGCAGCTCATCGGTAACCGCATGCAGGGAAATCGCGAGGTTGACGTTCAGCTCGGCACCGCATTGGCGGATTTGCGGCACGACGCCGGAGGTAGAAAGCGTTATCCGGCGCTTGGACCAGGCGATGCCGTCGCCATCCATGACAATGCGCAGGGCATCAGCGACATTCTCGTAATTATACAGCGGCTCGCCCATGCCCATCATGACGATATTGGTCAGGCGGCGATCTTCCTTGCCCGATGGCCAGTCGCCAAGCGCATCGCGGGCGATCATGACCTGGCCGACGATCTCGGCAGGACCGAGGTTACGGACCAGCGGCTGGGTGCCGGTATGGCAGAATTTACAGGTGAGGGTACAGCCGACCTGACTTGAGACGCAGAGCGTGCCGCGATCATCCTCGGGGATATAGACCGTTTCCACTTCCTGCCCGTCGGGCATGCGCAGCAGCCATTTGCGAGTGCCGTCGACGCTCTCCTGATCCTGCACGATCTCCGGGCGTGTGATAGAGAACTCGGCCGCCATCTGCGCGCGCAGATCTTTGGCTAAGTTCGACATCTCGGCGAAATCGGTGACGCCGCGCTGATAGACCCATTTCCAGATCTGGTCGGCACGGAACCCGGCCACGCCGCGCTCTTTCAGGGCGGCTTTCAGGGCCTCGCGGGTTGGTCCGATAACCGGGGTCAGGCCGTCGCTGGCGGTAGGTGGCGCAAAGGCGCTGGCATGTGCGTTCAGGCCCATGACGTAATTCTCCGAGAAGTGGCTTCTCCCATAAACAAAACGCCGGGGCATCTCTGCCACACCGGCGTTTTGAATGGGTGTTACGCTGCAATCTGCCCGAAACGGACGAATTTGTCGAGATCAGCGCTTTCTTGTCAGCAGATAATTACCGCCGGGCAATTATGGCGAGACGCCGCAGGCCTTGCCGATGGCTTCATAGGCAGCTGACGAACCGGACAGGCTGTAGGTGTCGGTGGTCAGGGTGCCGCGGCTGGAGGTGCCACGGGTAACCATGCGGCTGCCCTTGCGGATCGAGCCGACCAGTGAGCGGTCGGTTTCGCCGTCGCGGGTCCAGGCGGTGTCGCCCTGGGTGAACAGGTCATAATTATCGCTGCCGATCTGGACCGACACATCGGAACCCGCTTTGTGGGTGTAACCGGCGATAAAGCTGACAACGTCGAAGCTGCGCTCTTCCGGGCGATGGGTGATGAGGGCATAGATTTCACCGCGGCGGGTGTAGTTGCCTTCGTCCTTGATCGGGCGTGAAGCCATGTAACAGACCTTGCCATTCGCATCCTGGAACTCATAGGCGCTCCAGTCACGGAAGGTGCCGATCAGCCGTGGTTCCGCCGCGCGGGCGTCAACGGGGGCACCGATTTGCCAGCAGGCATAGGCGGTCATGATGGCGAGTACGGAAAGCAGAATATGGCGCATGGGGGACTAGGTTCTCTTGAAGTTATATTTGGCGGCAGGTCGCACCAGTTGGATGCGCGAAAAAATCACCGTATTTGGTTACCGAAGATGGCTCCATATCGCAACCATCCTTAGGCAGGATGACAAAATGTATACCCATCGGATACCGAAATATGACGCCCAAAAGGAGTCAGAAAAGTGATAATCGGGTGATCCAATACGGTTTCCGCGTCGAAATATGCACATGAATACGGTGCATTCCATGATTTCGATTGTCGGCTCGACATTGCCGCCGGAAGCTAATATCTCCCTTGTACAAAGGGGTTTAGCACTTTTGAATGGCTCTATGTCAGGTACTGCCGCAAGCGAAAAGGACGACCAGCCGCGTCATGATCTGCTGATGCAGGCGATTGCCACGCATCGCGATCGTGAGGCATTTGCCGTGCTCTTCCACCACTTCGCGCCGCGCGTGAAAGGGTTTTTGCTGCGTCTTGGGCTACGCGAGTCGGCAGCTGAGGATCTGGCACAGGACGTCCTGCTGACGGTCTGGCGCAAGGCGGAAAGTTATGATCCGTCGCAGGCTGCGGTCAGCACATGGATATTCACAATTGCGCGGAACAAGCGGATCGATCATCTGCGGCGGGAAAACCGGCCACAGGTTGATCCGACTGATCCGGCACTGGTGCAGGATACGCCCGATCAGGCTGATGAGCTGGTTGCCATCAATGACCGGGCACAACGTATCGGCCGGGCGATTGATGAATTGCCAACGGAGCAGGCAGAGCTGGTCAGGCTCGCTTTCTATCGTGATCTCGCCCATGGCCAGATTGCGCTGGAGACGGGCCTGCCGCTCGGAACCGTCAAGTCGCGGCTGCGGCTGGCGCTGGAGAAATTGCGAAGGGCAGTCGGGCATGACGAATGATCTGCATGGCGGGCAGGGTAATACTGTCGGTGACCAGCCGGGGGCTGGTGTCGTGAGTGTGCGACATCACCCTGATGATGAGCTGCTGTTGGATTACGCCAGCGGTGCGCTGGGTGAGGCAGAGAGCCTTGTGATCGCCACCCATATGGCGCTGTGTCCGATATGTCGGCGCAAGGTTGCCGATTATGAAGCGATCGGTGGTGCCACGCTCGAGGCGGCAGAGGAGATCCCGGTTGCCGATGATGCTCTGGCCCGGATCATGGCCAGTATTGATGCGGGACTGTCCGACAAAAAATCATCAGAACAGATTGATTTTAAAACAGAGAGTTTTGATGCGAATATTCCGCAGCCATTGCGGGACTATCTGCCGTCAACGCTCGAAAACCTGCCCTGGCAGAGCGTTTTGCGCGGGCTGGATGAGGTGACGTTGCAGGTTGGTAGTAATGATATGGTGCGGACCAAGATGCTGCGTATCCAACCCGGTGCCGCCATGCCCCAGCATACCCATGAGGGCACTGAACTGACGCTGGTGCTGTGTGGGGCATTTCAGGATGAGCGCGGCCATTTCGCGCGCGGTGATCTGGCATTTACTGACAGTAACGTTGAGCACCGCCCGGTCGCCGATGAGGGCGAGGTCTGCTATTGCCTGGCTGTGACCACGGCACCGTTGCGCCTGACTGGCCCGGTTGGCCGGTTCTTCAACTCGTTCATCAAGTACTGAGGGGCTGGTCCGGCCTATTTGTTGGCGGTACGGATGATCTGACCGCCATGGCGGTGCCTGACCAACTCTTCTGTCGGCCCACCGGCACGCACCGGGCGTTCGGCAAAACGGCCCATGGACAGCATCCGGTCATACATCACAATCGCCCCGGCCACGCCGACATTGACGCAGAACTGCATCGGGATCTGGATCAGAAAATCGCAGCGTGCCTGTAATTCCGGTGACAGCTCGCCACGCTCGGGTCCAAGGACATAGGCGGCGCGGGTTGGATGGCGGAAACTCGGCAGCGGGATCGAGGCATCGACCAGTTCAATGCCGACCAGACGACAGCCGCGCGGCAGGTCGAGCTTTTCCGGCGTATCATACTGATAGAATGGCAGATGCTCGAAGGCATCCGAGGTATCGGAGGAGCGTACCTCGCCGAAATCCACATGGGGGGCGATGGCGAAAAAGCTGCTGGCCCCGAAGGAATGGGCGGTACGGATAAGGTTGCCGGCATTGCCGGGCTTGCTCATGCCCTCAACACCGACCGAGAAAAAACCACGCATCAGACAAAAACGATCCAGTTATCACTATCAAATTGGTCAAAGCCGATACCCTCGATCATGATCGACCCGGTATCGCCAATGAGTGTTACCGACTGGCTATTACCCTGAATGCTTACCCCACTTCCAGTCACAGCGACACGATCGCCCTCATTACCGTTGAAATCGGCAGCAATGTCGAAATCCTGTGAGATATAGAAATGATCGGCACCGCTGCCGCCGATCAGGGTGTCGTTGCCGCTGCCGCCAATCAGAAAGTCATCACCGAGATTGCCGCGCAGAATGTCGAAATCGCGGTTGCCGAGCAACGTGTCATTACCCTGTCCGCCATACATGATGTCAGCGCCCTGCCCGCCATACATCAGGTCCGCCTCGAGGTTGCCGTAGATGATATCATCCTCGAGATTTCCATAGACGATATCCTCCTGCCGACCGCCATAGATGGTATCGGTATCGCGGCCACCATAGAGGGTGTCCAGCCCGGTATTGCCATAGATCAGGTCGGTGCCGGTATTGCCGTAGATCAGGTCCGCACCGGCAAAGCCCCAGACAATGTCATTGCCGCCAAAGGCAAAGACCGTGTCATTGCCCTCGGTCATCTCCAGAATTTCACTGGCATCGGTTCCTTCGGTGCCGGTTGTCGGTGGCGGGGTGACCGGGGTTTCCGGTTCTGTCGGTGTGCTGCCGCCCACTGCATCAATGCCGTCAAAATCGCCGTCATCGCGGACCAGCAATACCTCGGTGTCGTCATTGCCGAGCAGTGCCAGATCGATTTTCCGGTTGGCACTGCCGACGGTGATCGTGGTGCTGATATCGCTGGTCAGCCCGCCGCCGCTGAAGGTCACGATATAGGTGCCGCCGCTCAGCAGTTCGATCTGATAGCCGCCGCTGGCCCAGCTGGTTGTACTGATGCCGTTCACGCTGACCGTAACGCCGCCCAGCCCCTCACCGGCGTCATAGAAGCCGTCGCCGTCGCTGTCATCAAAGGCGACACCGAGGATGAAGGGGCCAACATCGCTGGTGGTGATAAAATTCTGGGTTGAGGAGACTTCGCCGACCTGGGATGTACCGACGGCAATCCCGGCCATGTTGAAATCGCCACTGGTCATATTAAGCAGGTGTCCGGCCGGTTGCTGGATGCCGGTCGATGTGAAGCCCCAGTCGATCACATAGCCCGCATGGGAGTATTCGATGGACTCCCCATAAAGATAGACATTCTCGCCAACGGAGTTGATGAATTCTGGTGTGGTGTCCTGCACCCGCGTCAGTAATGAATTTTCGCCCGGCAGCTGGTGGCTCTGGGTATTCTGGCTGATCATCAGGTTGTTGTGACCTGTCGCGGCTTCATTGACGCCAGAGTTCCAGGCAAGGGCCTGTACGGCGGTCAGGGCGGCGAAATTCTGCTGCAGCGCTGTTGAATCCACACCGAAATAATCGAGTGCGGATTGCACCTCGGGATCGACCGCGGTGAGCGGGTTGAGGCTGGTCAGCAGGCGGCCAAGCTCCCCGTCAGGATCGACGCGGATGCGGTTGACCAGTTCGAGCATCCATTGTTCGTCAGCGCTTGGTAGAGCCATGAGTGTTAAGCCTTCGTTAACCTTGTTATGTCAGCCTCACTAGACTTTATGCCATAAAGCGCGGCATCGTGGAACGCAGCGTCGGGACCTGTCCTGAAAATTGACGCTCGGTACTTTCATTTCGTCCGCATATCGTAACTATGAAACACGAGCTTTGTTGGCCTGCGACACCTCGCGCCGACAGGGAGTGCGTTGCCAATGCCCGGTTTGTTTCGGCAAGCTCAGGTGCGCACTGGGGCAAGGGCTAGAGCGGTGACCTTAACGGGTCACCGCTCTAATTTTTGGTGTCTGCCAGATTGGCAATCAGTGCGGCAGATCGGCGTAAATCTTGAGCCGCTGCGCTGCGCCCGGCTGATTGCCCGCGACCACATGCCAGCTGCGAAGCCGCGATCCCGCAAGACAGTTGATCAGGGCATCATGGCGTCCGGTATGCTCAAGCAGTCCGGCATCCAGCAGTTGCTGGATCAGGGCCGCTGCGGGCGGTCCATCGGGGTTGAAGAACTGTACCCGGATATCATCGGGTCCGCCGGATGCGGTAAAGACGATATAGGCGATGCGGAAGCCGAGTGCGGCAAAGGCATCGATCTGTCGGCGCATATCTTGCTGTCGGTCACTGTCGCCGAAGAAGTCTTGCGCCAGCAGCGCCGGGTCCAGACCGTCATAATTCATACGGTAGAGCTTGGTTTCCGGCTTGTTGGCAAGGATATTGACGCCGAGCAAGTCACAGATACTGCTGTCCCGGATATGCCGATAGGCGGCGGTGCTGAATACGCTGTCCGCATCATCGACCGGCGCGCCCCGGATCGCGGTATCCAGTGCCTGCGCCAATGGTTCATGGATGCCTGCCGATACTGACGAGGCATCGATATAGCCCTTGAGAAAGCTGGCGTCAGGATTGCCCGGTACAGCACCAAAGGCGATATAGGCATCCCAGCGGGCACCGTCATGCAGGGTGAGCGCCTTGTTGAGGGCGGCAAGTTCGGTCGAAGCGCTGGTTGTCTCCGCCGCCTTGCCATAAATGATCCGGGTCAGACGATAATCGGCCTGTGATGGATACCAGGTAAAGGCAAGTCCGTTGACCTCTGCTGTCTCGGCAATCGTCAGGCCGAAGCTGTTGAGCGCCTCAATCTGGTCCAGCAGGGCAAAATGCCGGGTCAGACCAATTGGCATCAACTGTGCCGACAGTAATGCCGGACGCAGCATGCCCGCCTGATCGAGCAGTCCCGGGCGCTCCAGAATATCAGCCCCGCCATGTGTAAGCCTGCTGCTGCCTATGGCCATCAATGCTACCCGAATGTTCCGCTTTTCCCTTGCGGCAGCGGCGCTCTATATTCAAATTCAGCTCCAACCTACCATAAAAATAATTTTTCATAACAAGAGGAAATGCCCGATGACTGCCACCAGTGCCCAGTTCGATTTCACCGGTGCCAAGGTCTTTGTCTTTGGCGGGACCAGCGGCATCAATCTCGGCATTGCCGAGGCTTTTGCCAAACGGGGTGCGGTCATGGCCGTCGCCTCCCGCAACCCGGATAAGGTGGCGGCGGCGCAAGCCCAGCTGACAGCGGCGGGGGCAGAGGCGGTTGAGGGCTACCCGCTGGACGTGCGTGACCATGAGGGCGTGGCAGCAGCAGTGGCGGATTTTGCCGGCAAGCATGGCGAGATTGATGTGCTCGTCTCCGGCGCTGCCGGGAACTTCCCGGCCCCGGCGGTCGGCATCAGCCCCAACGGCTTCAAATCAGTCGTTGATATTGATCTGCTCGGCACCTTCCACGTCATGCGCGGTGCGTTCGAATATCTGAAGAAGCCGGGGGCCAGCGTGATCAATATCTCGGCCCCGCAGGCGGTCATTCCAATGGCGTTTCAGGCCCATGTCTGTGCCGCCAAGGCCGGTGTCGACATGGTTACCCAGACGTTGGCGATTGAGTGGGGGCCGTTGGGAATCCGCGTCAACTCGGTGATCCCCGGCCCGATTGATGGCACCGAGGGGATGAAGCGTCTGGCCCCTACCGATGAGATGCGTGATGCGGTGGTGAAATCGGTCCCGGCCCGTCGGATGGGCACGCCCGATGATGTTGCCCAGCTGTGCCTGTTTCTGGGCTCGGATGCCGCAGCCTATGTCAATGGCGCGATCATTCCGGCTGACGGCGGCTGGGCAGCCAATGGCGCGCGGATTGACTTTGAAACCCTGATCAAGGCTGCCGCCAAGGGTTAGCCGGGCTTAATGGGTATGTTCCGGTTGTTCGTGATCAGCCGGGGCTTCCATGCTGTGTTCGGGCATTGCTGATCCGGCGGCATTGTTTTCGGCATCGAACAGGCGGAAGCGATAGCGCACCTGACCGCTCGGGTAGCCGCGCGCTTCATAGAGATTGTCGCGCAGGGCGTGAACCGTGCGGCAATACTCCGTGACGATGTTCATTTCCGGGGAGCGGCAGAGCAGGCCAAAACTCTGGCCGTTCCGCGTGACTTCCTGAATCAGAAAATGGCCACCCCGATGCCCATTTCTAGGGTCAGAATAATCAATGGTGCCCTCGGGCTTGTGATTGTCGCTGAACCGGTAATTGATCCGATAGGTGGTGCCATTTTCGGCAAAGCCTTCACGGGCATCATTGATGATCCGGCCAATCTCTTTTGGATAATCATGCAGCAGTTCGGTCAGCTCGGCGCTGGTCAGTACCGTGCCTGACAAGGCCTTGTACGTGCTCGGAACCTTGGCAATCTCGCGCCGGAAATTGAACTCGGCGGCGTTTGCCAAAGGCAGAGCCATCAGCCATAGAAAAACAACGCATATGCTGCGAGTGAAGATCAGACGTGGCATGGTCACCGTGCTCTGGGGTTTATATGTATACCGGTAACATGCCTTGTATCGGCTATCGGTTCAAACACTTCGCAAGGCATGGCGGTTCCCGCCATTGATCCGATGGTAACGGTTTACTGATCATGAGTCATAACGCAGTGCCAGATATGAAAAATTTCAATGGACTTACCGGTTTTGGTGACAATCTCAATGTCGCGGTTTTCGGCGCGTCTGGCGGTATCGGCAAGGCATTCATCGAACACCTTGCCAATGATCCGTCGGTGGCGAAAATCTTTGCCCTGTCTCGATCTGCTGTGGTTGCCGGGCACCGCAAGGTAATCTCACGGCAGTATGATCCGTATAGTGATGACAGCCTGTCAAACATCGCCGAGATGATAGGTGATGTGGGGGGCTTGCATCTTGGTATTGCGGCAATCGGCATGCTGCACGACAAGGATCGCAATATTGGCCCTGAAAAGTCCTGGCGTGATCTGTCCCCGGATGATCTTGCCGCAACCTACAGCGCCAATACCATTGCACCGGTTATGGTGATGAAACATATGCTGCCACTTTTGCCGCGTGATCGAAGAGCCGGGTTTGCTGCTCTGTCAGCGCGTGTTGGCAGTATCAGCGATAACCGTATCGGGGGCTGGTATGGTTATCGGGCGGCCAAGGCGGCCTTGAACCAGCATATCCGCTGTGCTGCGATCGAACTGGCGCGCAAACACAGTCAGGCATTCTGTATCGGATTGCATCCGGGAACGGTTGATACGGCATTATCCGAACCGTTTCAGAAGAATGTGGCGGCGGAAAAGCTGTTTTCCACTGCCTATTCAACCGCTTGTATGCTGAATGTTCTGAATTGCACGACGCCGGCAAACAGCGGCAGGCTGTTTGCCTATGACGGCTCTGAAATCGAGCCCTGAACCTTCCGGATACTAGAACGAAATATCCAGCACGAAGCTGTCGTCGAATGTATCTATGCCGACGAGGATCACCTGTGAATCCGTACCAACCTGCTGGATCAGCAAACCATCCGGGTTCACGATGGTCTTCAGGCCACCGGAGACGGCAATGCGGTCACCCTCATCGGGGTTGAAGTCGAAGATGACACTGGTTTCCTGATGCCCGGCAATGACGAAAATGTCAGAGCCTTCACCACCGAACAGTGCATCGCTGCCACGATTGCCGAACAGCACGTCATCACCGTCGCCGCCATAAAGCACGTCGCCGCCCTGACCGCCATAGAGCGTATCCGACTTGTCGCCACCATAGAGCACATCAATACCGCGATTGCCGTAGAGCACATCGGTGCCGAGCCCGCCATACACCAGATCAGCATCCTGACCGCCATAGAGGTAGTCATTCTGGGCATCGCCATGGAGAATATCGCGGCCCTGATTGCCATAGAGGATGTCGGCCCCCCGGCCTCCGAGGATCGTGTCGTTGCCGATCATGCCGAAAATGCGATCATCGCCTTCCAGACCGTCAATCGTATCAACTGAATTGCGCCCGATGATGAAGTCGGAGCCGATGGTGGCGCTGGCGATCGTCTCGTTCAGCCCGCCATCTGCATCGTCCGGGAAGTCCGGCTGGCCGATGATCTCCAGTAGAAAGGTGCCTGCATCACCGCTGGTACCGTTGCGGACAAAGCCCTCGCCCTGCGCGACCGAATAATTGCCCTGGGCAAAGGCCAGTGAATAGGAATGGGTGATGACATAGGCTTCAGGCGTATAGCTGTCGCCGCGACTGTCGTTTTCCGGCTGATCGGTGATGACGACAAACAGTTCCTGTTCGCGGGGCGTTGTATAGGACACCTCGACCAGTCGATCATCAGTGCCGGCCTCATATGTGCGCAGGATGGTGAGGTCGCCATTATCATTGGCGCTGGCGAGCTGGACCTTCATCTCGGTCATCGGGCCGCCGACATAGAATTTCAGATCGATATCCCGTGGCAGGGTGCCGATCCTGTAGATGTCCACATCGACGAATTCGTCGGTCGGGCTGCCGATGATATTCAGATAGCCGAATTGCGGCTCGGCCAGCAGCGGTGCCGTGCTGGCGGAATTGGCGAGATCGAGATCTTCGTTGCGGCTGTCCTGAGGCATGGTCGTAAGGGAGTGTTTCTATGCGGTGAACTGGTGGGCAACAGTTTATCCGGGCCGGACCGGTGCCCCCAAGTTTTGCATGAAAAAACCGGCCCGCGGCGGTTGTGCCGGGGGCCGGTTCAGGTGATTTCAACCGGTCTGAGAAGCGATCAGATCGGGTCTGTTATCAGACGAAGGTGATCGGCAGGGCGCTCTCAAACGACGCTAAATCAACGCCTAACAGGGTCAGGCTGCCATCGCCATTGGTGGCTTCGAGCACGACATTGCCGTTGACTTCCGACTGGGTGAAGCTGGTGAAGGCCAGAACCCGGTCACCACCTGCAATATCGAAATCGGTGACAATATCTGCCCCCTGATTCGCCGATAGGACGAAGCTGTCGCTGCCCGCATTGCCGGTCAGGGTATCAGCCCCGAGATTGCCGAACAGGGTGTCGTTGCCGAGGTTGCCACGCAGGTTGTCATTGCCCTGGCCGCCGAACATGACGTCTTCGCCCTGACCGCCGAACATGGTGTCGTTACCGGCATTGCCATAGACGATATCGTTTTCGAGGTTGCCATAGAGCACGTCATCATGCTGACCGCCATAGACGACGTCGATCTGGCGACCGCCATACAGGATGTCATTATCGAGGTTGCCATAGACCACATCATCGCCGGTATTGCCGTAGATCACATCGTTTCCGGCACCACCAAACAGGATGTCATTGCCAGCAAAGCCGAAAATCTGCTCGGCCAGTTCCGCGCCCTGGATCAGCTCCGGGTCATCGCTACCGGCAATCTGCAGCAGCTCGGCAATACCTTCGCCGTCGCCGGGCGTGACATCAACACCACCGGTGCCGTCGATAATGAATGAGCCTTCAGCACCAGAAGTGCCGGTAAGCGCCATGGAGCCGCCCTGATAGGATGCGCTTTGAGCCTGTGCAATGGCCAAATCGCCAGTCAGGACATAGGGTGACGCTTGCTCTACCACACCGGTCATACCGTCTTGCTCGGTCTGATCGACTACGATGACGAAAATATGCGCATCTATGGTCGTGGTGAATGTAAGGCTCCAGGTCGTTGCATTCGGATCAGCCGTGAAGATGGCTTGGCCATCCAGGCCGTTACCGTTGGCAAGTATCGATGTGGAGGATTCGCTTTCGTATTGAGCGACGAATACTGAAATCTCGTCCAGTGCACCGCCCACATGAATGGTTCCTGTGGTGCCAGCTGATCGTTGACCGAGATTATAGTAGTCTCCATCAGGAATCCGAATGCCAAAAACGCCATTGACATTGGCGTAGCCGTATTGCGGTTCAGCAAGGCCAGCTGCGATAGTAAAGCTTACGGATCCTGTGACGTTATCTTGGGTAGCGGTATCTTGAGCCATTTTTTTCTCTGAAGTCAGTGTTTGAACAGATCGCAGGAATCCGCTGCAATGCCTGCGATAACAGGTATTGTTGCGGACAAGACAATCTGCGAATGCGCTGACCTATAGGGGTACGTCATGGAAATGCCAAGCGCATACGGGGGTGTAACCGGGTATATCTGTGAGAAAATTGTTTTGGTGCCAACAAAGTCGCGGCTTTATCTGGAATGTTGCGCTCACCGAAAGAATTTCAGTCCCGGCGTGTTTTTGAATTTGCCTTTTTGCGGAACGGGTTAATTTAAATGCGTACTTCATGATTTGATCTGGTTGATAACGCGGAAAATCCATGTCTGATACGATCCAACAGGGGCAGACGGCCCCGGCGGTACCCCCTGTCTCGGGACAGGCGCTTGTCTTTGGCCATGTTTTTGACGGCAAGGGCGGCAGCCGGATGCTCGCATGGGATGAGATCGCAGGCGGATTGCCTGCTGAAGGCCAGATTTGGCTGCATTTTGACCGTACCCATCCCGATGCCAGCAAATGGGTCGCCGAGCACCTGAAGCTGGAGCACTGGCAGATGGACGGGCTGTTCGACGAGGACACCCGCCCGCGCTGCAGTGTCGGTACCGCCAATGGCGTGTCCGGTCTTTTGCTCAACCTGCGCGGTATCAACCTGAATGAGGGCGCTGACCCCACAGACATGGTGGCCCTGCGCATGTGGGTATCGGAGCGTGTTGTCGTCACCCTGCGCCGTTTCAATGTCCGATCTGTGGCGGCGATCAGCGATGATTTGCAGCGCAATGACGGTCCTTCGGGGCCGGGCGAGCTGGTGGCGCTGATTACCGAGAAGCTCATGGACCTCATGGGACCGACGATCACGCGCTATGATGCCATCCTCGATGATGCCGAACTGGGGCTGGTACAGACCGACGAGATCAGGCCACCGGCAGAGTTGGCCGAGGCGCGGCGTGCGGTTGCCGCTCTCCGCCGGTATCTGAAGCCGCAGGCCGAGGCGCTGACCGAGCTGCTTGCTGTGCAACTGCCGATTTTCAGCCAGCATGACCATGCCGTCATCGCCAATGCGCGGCAGGATGTGCTGCGGTTTGTCGAACAGCTGGACGAGATGCGCGAGCAGTCGATTTTCGTCTATGACGAGATTAAGAAACGGCAGGATGACCGGATCAACCGGACCATGTACCGCCTGACCATCATCACGGCGGTATTCCTGCCGCTCGGCTTCATCACCGGTCTGCTCGGTATCAATGTCGGCGGGATGCCGGGCACCGACAGCAGCGCCGCATTCTGGGTCGTCTGCGGCATCCTCGCCGTGATCGGCATTGTCGTCTATGGCGGGTTTCGGATATTCGGCTATCTCGGCAAATCAGGCGACTGATCAACCGGGTCATCGGGCCTAGATATCAGGGCCTTAATATTAGGAGAGCGAGCCACCGACGGTGAAGTCGGCTTCCGTTTTCTCGCGGATTTCGTCGACGGTGACATCGGGTGCCAGTTCGATCAGGGTCATGCCCTTCTCATCGATGGTGAAGACGCCGAGATCGGTAATGATCATATCGACACAACCGGCACCGGTCAACGGCAGGTCACAGGCCTTGAGCAGTTTCGGTGAGCCGTCCTTGGCATTGTGATCCATGACCACAACCACACGTTTGACGCCGGCGACGAGGTCCATCGCGCCGCCCATGCCCTTGACCATCTTGCCGGGGATCATCCAGTTGGCAATATCGCCATTGCTGGCGACCTGCATGGCACCGAGGATCGACAGGTCGATATGGCCGCCGCGGATCATGCCGAAAGAGGTGGCGCTGTCGAAAAAGCTGCTCTCGGGCAGTTCGGTGATGGTTTGCTTGCCGGCATTGATCAGGTCGGCATCAACCTCGTCCTCATACGGGAACGGCCCCATGCCGAGCATGCCGTTCTCTGATTGCAGGCGGACATCGATGCCTTCGGGAATGTAGTTGGCGACGAGCGTCGGGATACCGATACCCAGATTTACGTAAAAACCGTCTTCGAGTTCTTTGGCGGCGCGCTCGGCAACCTGATCACGTGTCCAGGGCATTGGGGTCTCTCTCCATATACATACGGTCTAGGCCGGATTTGATGTGTCGGATTTAAGCGTTGGCGTAGCCAGTGTCAAATCATCCGGCAGGCCGCATGCCGGTTTGTCGCATCAATCTCCCATGAAACCGCCGATTTGGGTCTGACAGCCATGCGCCGGGCTATATCTGTTTGCGGTTTTCATGGCGATCGGGGATATGCACTTAAACAAGCGACTGACTATGCGATATCGACACAAAGGTACCGTTTATGGCCCAGGTAGTGCCGTCATACAGCAACAGCCTGCAAAGACAGGTGATTGCCGCCGCCGAAGCGGCCGGTTTCGAGATACCGGCCAATATCGCCGCCACCTATGCCGAGCATGGTGCTGCCCGGCGCAGCAACCAGTGGCATGTGGCGCTGGGGCTTGCCTCCGATGGAACTGCCGAGCGGGCAGCTGAACCGATCTCCGCCGCCCGCCGTCAGGCTGCCTATGACGGTCTCCTGCAATTCGCCGAGTGGGCCGAGGGCCTCCGTCAGCAACCGGAGATACAGGCATCCCTGCGCAGCGGTCGCCGGGCCGAGCGCAATGTCAGAACGGCTCAGGAAATGTCGCCGATGCTGAAGGTGCGGCAGTCGATGGCTGTTGATGATGCCCTGCAACTGCCCTTGCTGGCGCAGGTTTATCGTGACCCGGTGGATGCGCAGAAGCAGATCCGGGCGGTGTACAAGACCCTTGGCGATCCGCAGGCGCTGGCTGACCAACTGGAACTGACACCGGACAGCTTCGGTGATCTGGTTGGTACCCGTATGGCCATGGTCGACGGGCCGCAACGGCGTCATGCGATGAAGGTGCTGCGGACCCAGATCATCCCCGACCTGCGCAATGCCAATCTGCCATCGAGAATGGCCGCCCGCACGCTCGAGCAGCCATCAGCTGCGCCTGCCAGCTGCGGCGGTGCCGGGCAGGGCAACCGGAGCCTGCTCGCCTTCGATGATGCGGTTACCCGCTTTACCAAGGCGTTCCAGAAGCTGACCGATGGCGGTGTGCTGCCCGAAATCGACCGGCAGGCGGCAGCAGAGGAGCGCGCGGCCCGGTCATCCGGCAGCAACCGGCGGTCAAACGGCAAAGGAATGGGCCGCAGCGGGCCCAAAACCTGATTTTCTGAATTTTCTTCCGGGCGGTAAGCCCGCCAACCGGCTGCTTATGCGGCGTGGCGGTCGCGGGTGGTGCGTTGCTCGATCCGCTTCTCGTGCTCGCCCTGAATCATCCGTTGTACGAAAATGCCGGGGGTGTGGATGTGATCCGGGTCGATGGTACCAGGCTCGACCAGTTTCTCGACTTCGGCAACGCAGATTTTACCGGCAGTGGCCATTGGCGGGTTAAAGTTGCGGGCGGTCTTGCGATAAACGAGGTTGCCTTCGGTGTCGCCCATATAGGCCTTCACGATCGAGAGATCGGCAATCAGGCCGGTTTCCATGATGTATTTCTCACCATTGAACTCGCGCTCTTCCTTGCCTTCCGCGACTTTGGTGCCAACACCGGTTTTGGTGTAGAAGGCCGGGATACCGGCGCCACCGGCGCGGCAACGCTCGGCCAGCGTGCCCTGCGGGTTGAATTCAAGCTCCAGCTCACCACCGAGGTACAGTTCGGCGAACAGCTTGTTCTCACCAACATAGGAAGAGATCATCTTCTTGATCTGGCGGGTTTCCAGCAGCTTGCCGAGGCCGAAACCGTCAACACCGGCATTGTTGGAGATGACCGTCAGGCCCTTGACGCCGCTCTCAACAATCGCATCGATCAGGTTCTCCGGGATGCCGCAGAGGCCGAAGCCACCGGCCATGATGACCATGTCGTCATGCAGGATGCCTGCGAGTGCTTCCGTTGCGTTTGCATAAACCTTCTTAGCCATGTCGGATATTTCCTGATTGTTGGTTTGTGAACGTTGTTGTTTTTGGTCTTAGCGCTGAGTTTCGTGCCGGTCAATGTCACGGTTTCGGAAAATAAGTAAGCCTTGTTATCCAAGAATGCGGCATCTGTCAGCGTCATAAGGCAAGATGGCACTGTTTGAAACGGCATATCAGCGTGATGTGATTGTACCGGTCGTATTTGTGCCGGTTAGGGGTAGTTGCAACTTGGCAGATGGCATGGGCAGCCAGAAACCGCAGCTGGGCGATGACGGGACCGGGCAGCATCCGACAGGCGGTTTGCCCGATGAACGGCTCGTGGCGTCCGCGCTTGCCGGCAACCGGGATGCGTTCTCGATCCTGATCGAGCGGCATTATGACCGGATTTACAATCTGGCCTATGGCTGGCTCGGTGACCGGGCGGCGGCGGAGGATGCGGCGCAGGATGTGGTGGTAAAGCTGGCAACGGCGATTGCCAAGTTCGAGGGCCGGGCCAAGTTTACCACATGGCTGCACCGGCTGGTGCTGAACCATCTGCATGACAAGGCACGGGCGAAGAAACGGCGACGGATCGACCCCGGCGTGGTGTTTGAGGATTTACAGATAGCGAGCGAGGACGTGTCCGCTGATCGACAATATGAGGCCAAACAGGGCATGGCAGCGGTGAACGCCTTACCGACCAAGTTGCGGGCGGCGGTCATGCTCGTGCACTGGCAGGGGCTGACCCATGATGCCGCCGGGGAGGTGCTCGGCTGCAAGGGCGGTACCGTGTCCTGGCGCCTGAATGAGGCCAAAAAGCTGTTGGCAGCACAGTTGCGATCAGAAGCAGGGGAGGGCAGCGATCATGACTGATAAATTCGATCCGGACCGCCTCTTTGAGACCATGGGCAAGGCATCCGCGCCAACGCCGGACAAGCAGGCGAAAGCCGACGCCATGCGCAATGCCATGGCGGTGTTCGATGCCGTGATTTCAGAGGCCGATGCGTCGCTGGAGAAAAAAACTTCCCAAAGATTTGAGCGGCAAGCGCGTCAGACAATCCGAAAGCGAGGACCCGGCATTTTCCGCCGGTTCCGCATATGGCTGGAGGATTTTACCATGGAATATCGCAAACAACTGATGCTCACTACTGCTGCTTCGGTCAGCTTCATGCTGGTCGGTGTCACCCTGATGATGCTGGACAACGAGGTTCCCTCGCCTGGCGGCTCCTTGACAAGCATAACGTCACAGTCGGGTGTGCAGAATATGCCGGGAGAGCTTGCCTCACCTCATTATGAGAGTCTCCTGTCCGACTTCAATCAACGTGAGAGTCAGCGGGCGCTTGAGAAAAGTCAGGGTTTTGTACCTGTACTGCGGGAGCGTGAAGAACTTGATGCGGCAGATGCGTCAAGTGGTCTGGCTCAGCAATCAATGGTCATGCGCAGACAGGAAGGTGGCAACCTGACCGGTATTGCGGCACCTGCTGATACCAGGGTTATGGCTGATCGGATTGCCGGATCACCGCCGGTGCTGGCCGAGCCGGCGCCAGTGTTGCCGAAGGAAATGATCGGTCGCGACCGGTTCGATGATATCGAGATCAACCCGACCAAGCAGGTGAGCGCCGAGCCGGTCTCCACCTTCTCTATCGATGTGGATACAGCTGCCTACAGCTTCATCCGCCGTCAGCTCAATGAAGGCTATCTGCCGCAGAAGGATGCGGTGCGGATCGAGGAGATGATCAACTACTTCGATTACGACTATCCGCTGCCGGAAGAGGCCAATGTGCCGTTCGAGCCGAGCGTGGCCGTGTTCGATACGCCGTGGAACCCGAATACCCAACTCGTCCATATCGGCATCAAGGGCTATGACCTGCCCGCCGGTGAGCGCCCGCGCGCCAATTTGACCTTCCTCGTGGATACGTCAGGGTCGATGAGTGGCCCGGACCGTCTGCCGCTGCTGCAGCAATCCCTGCGGATGCTGGTGGAGGAGATGAACCCGGATGATACCATCGCGATTGCTGCCTATGCCGGGTCTGCCGGTGTCGTGCTCGAGCCGACCCCGGTCAGCGAGAAGCGCAAGATCCTGGCGGCGATCAACAACATGCAGTCTGGCGGCTCCACCGCCGGTGCCGCCGGTATCCGGCTCGCCTATGACCTGACCCGCCAGAATTTTGACAAGGACGCGGTCAACCGGGTGATCCTCGGCACCGATGGTGATTTCAATGTCGGTATCGCCAATAGCGAGGAGCTCAAGGGCTTTGTCGAACGTCAGCAGGAGAGCGGTATCTACCTCTCTGTGCTCGGGTTCGGTGAGGGCAATTACAACGACACCATGATGCAGGCGCTGGCCCAGAACGGTAATGGTGTCGCGACCTATATCGATACGCTACAGGAAGCGCGCAAGGTTCTGGTCGAGGAAGCCAACAGCACCCTGTTCACCATCGCCAAGGATGTGAAGATACAGGTCGAGTTCAATCCGGCGCAGGTCTCGGAATATCGCCTGATCGGGTATGAGAGCCGGATGCTGAACCGCGAGGACTTCAACAACGACAAGGTCGATGCCGGGGAGATCGGTGCCGGTCATGCGGTTACCGCGCTCTATGAAATCCTGCCGGTCAATGCCGTTGCCGGTAATCGCTACGATCCGCTGCGCTATGGCAATGCCGGTGAATCAGCCGCTGCCAGTGCCGAGCCGGTTGCTGGTGATGCAGGTGACAGCGCATCGACGGCCAGTAACGAGATCGCTTTCCTCAAGATGCGCTACAAGCTGCCGGATGAGGATACCTCGCGGCTGATCACCCGTCCGATCACTGCCGATGATGTGCAGTTAGCGGATGCGGTCTCCGATGACAGCCGCTTTGTCGCCGCCGTGGCCGGGTTCGGGCAGTTGCTGCGCGGCGGTCGGTTCCTCGGCAGCGATTATGATTACGATGCGGTGATCGAGATGGCGAATGGTGCCAAGGGCACGGATGAGTTCGGTCAGCGTGCGGAATTTGTCCAGCTGGTCCGTCAGGCCAAGACCGCAGCGGGTATGCGCTAGGGCAGCTCTGTTTTTACTCTCTGTGAAATAAAACGGGCCGGCATTGTCGGCCCGTTTGCGCGTTCGGTCGCTGGTGTGCCTAGCGCAGGTCGGTTTCGGGCGGCGGCGGCAAATCGGTGCCGGGTAGCGGTGTGCCATCACCCTGCTGGTAAAAACGGTCTATCCGTTTATCGGCGAAATCGCCGATTGCGGCCTCATCCGCCGGTGGTGGTGTCCCGAAGAAATAAACCAGTACCCTGTACACGCCGAACAGAATGCAGGCGACAATCATAAGCCTGAAGATAAAGGAGTTTCGAGTTTTTCGTGCTCGGTCCATATGCGGTTTTCTGTTTCTTGGTGTTGTCGGATTTCGGGATCTGGTCTGGTGATCTATGTGACGGTATTGTCTGCCGGGGGGCTCGGGCCGGGGTCCTGTTTTGCGTCCTCGCGTGCCTTCAGCTTCTCGGCATTCTTGTAGCGCATGGCGTATTTGTGGATGCGACCGCTTTCATGCAGGCTGATCAGCAAAAAGCCACCGATCAGCCAGGCCAGATGCGCGGCGGAAATCAACAGCGACGCATATATCGTATATTTGCGCGTCATGTCATCAAACCGCTTTTTATCAAAGATAAATATCCAGGTATCGCCCCGACGATCAATGTATCCCGATACGGTCTGATAGATGCCGAGCTGGAACTTATCCGGTGAGAGATAGTGGTGTATCTGTTTGGTGACCCGTTGCTGATCGCGCAATTCGAACATTTGCCATGAAACCAGATTGTCGATGGCATCCTGTACTTCCGGCGTGTCGCCGACAAAACTCTCGGGGTTCTCGGATATGCCGCACCAGAATTCCATGTCATCGCAGACCTTGAGGATCAGGTCTTCCGGGGCATCGTTGCGCAACATGGACATGACCATTTCATCGCGGGCGTAGCGCCCCTCGAACAGCCCGCCGCCGATCACGACATAATGGAACAGGCTGAAGGTGCCGATGGAAACGAAACAGATCAGGATCATGAAGCCCCTGAACACGGTCCGCGCATGTTTCGGTGCCACCATATAGCGACCGAGCAGGGCCAGATAGGTGCACAGATAGAGTGCCCAGAGGAAATTCAGCCGGTTGAAGATGTCGGCGCTCGCTTCCGTCAGCACGCCGGAAAAATCCACGATATCCCAGAGTATCGAGGTTGCCTGTAGGGCACCCCAGAGCAGGGCAATGACATAAAGGCCGAGGAACTGGAGCTTGTTGGGAGCTTTGGCCGAGAAATGCGCCCAGATCGCAAGCCAGAACACCAGATTGAACAGGCTGTCCTGCAGATGGAAAACCGCATCCACGGGGATGCTGTTGAACAGATCATACTGTTGGCTTTTCACCAGACTTTTCCTATCCGATCTTTACCCGGGAACCCATCGGCGCTACACACCCACTTCCATGCACAACTATAGTGAATTTCAGTCGCTTTCGATAGGCAACGCCGGTAAATGCGACGTTAGGCATCAAAGTGTTATCACGCCACAACGCCCAGTGACATGGGCGGGGCACCGGGAAGGAAACAGGATATGAGTGAGCAACAGCCAGCGAGCCGCGTAACGGATGAGGAAGCCCTCGATCTTCACGCCCATGGTCGTCCGGGCAAGCTTGAGATTAACGCGACCAAACCGCTGACCACCTCGCGCGATCTGTCGCTGGCCTATTCCCCCGGTGTGGCAGTGCCCTGCCTGAAGATCGCCGAAGACCCGTCCGATGCCTATAAATATACGGCCAAGGGCAATATGGTTGCCGTTATCTCCAACGGTACGGCTGTGCTCGGCCTCGGCAATCTTGGCGCACTGGCATCCAAGCCGGTGATGGAGGGCAAGGCCGTCCTGTTCAAGCGTTTCGCCGATATCGACGGCATCGATATCGAGGTCGATACCGAGGATACCGATGAATTTGTCAACTGCGTGCGCTTTCTCGGTAAGAGCTGGGGCGGCATCAATCTCGAGGATATCAAGGCACCCGATTGCTTTATCATTGAGCAGCGCCTGCGTGAGGTCATGGACATTCCGGTGTTCCATGACGACCAGCACGGCACCGCCATCATCGCCGCTGCCGGCCTGATCAATGCGCTGGAAATTACCGGTCGGGATATCAAGGAAACCCGCATGGTGATCAATGGCGCGGGTGCGGCGGCAATCGCCTGTGTCGAGTTGTTCAAGGCTATGGGCATGCCCCATGACAAGGTCATCCTCTGTGACACCAAGGGTGTGATCTATACCGGTCGTGAAGCCGGGATGAACCAGTGGAAGTCGGCTCATGCGGTCGATACCGAGTTGCGGACACTGGAAGAGGCGGTCGAGGGCGCCGATGTTTTCGTCGGTGTGTCGGTCAAGGGCGCGCTGACCAAAGACATGGTCAAGGCCATGGCACCACAGCCGATCATCTTCGCGCTGGCCAATCCCGATCCGGAAATCACGCCCGAGGAAGCGCGTGAGGCGCGGGCCGATGCCATTATCGCTACCGGTCGCTCGGATTACCCGAACCAGGTGAACAACGTTCTGGGCTTCCCCTATATCTTCCGCGGTGCTCTCGATGTGCAGGCGCGCGAGATCAACGATCAGATGAAAATCGCCGCTGCCAAGGCAATTGCCGATCTGGCCCGTGAGGATGTGCCGGAAGAGGTTGGTGCCGCCTATAGCGGTCGTCGTCTGCAATTCGGTCCCGACTACCTGATCCCCGTACCGTTCGACAACCGCCTGATCGTCAAGATCCCCGAGGCAGTGGCACAGGCCGCCATGGACAGCGGCGTGGCTGCCAAGCCGATCGAGAATATGTGGCACTATCGTCAGGAGCTGAAAAACCGCCTCGATCCGACCGCAGGTTCGCTCCAGCGCATCTTCGCCAAGCTCAAGGACAACCCGCGCACGGTCGTCTTCGCCGAGGGCGAGGAGGAACAGACCATCCGCGCGGCCATCGACTACACCCATGCCGGTTATGGCAAGGCGATCCTGATCGGTCGTGAGGACCGGGTCCGCAACAAGATGAAGGCCATGGGCGTGTCCCTGGACGGCGAACTGGTGACCATCGCCAATGCGGCACTCAGTCACGACAATGACCGCTACACCCAATTCATCTATCGTCGTCAGCAGCGGCGCGGTGCCCTGTATCGCGACTGTCAGCGCATGGTGAACCAGAACCGGAACGCCTTTGCCGCGGCCATGCTCGCCAATGGTGATGCCGATGCCATGGTGACCGGCCTGACCCGTGCCTTTGCGGTCTGCCTTGACGATATCCGACGTGCGGTCAGCCCCGTACCGGGCCAGACCACCTTCGGCCTGTCGGTCATGGTGCGGCGGAACCGGACCATCTTCATTGCCGATACGCTGGTCAATGAAACTCCGGATGCCGAAACCCTCGCACAGATTGCCATCCAGTCGGCACAGAAAGCCCGCGATCTGGGCCATGAGCCACGGGTGGCGCTGCTGTCCTTCTCCAATTTCGGCCAGCCGTTGCATGAGCGCGCGGATCGTATCCGCAATGCGGTCGCGATCCTCGGTGAGCGGGAAGTGGATTTCGAGTTCGACGGTGAAATGTCCGCCGATGTGGCGCTCGACTACGATCTGATGAAGCGGCTCTATCCGTTCTGCAATCTGACCGGTCCGGCCAATATCCTGATCATGCCGGGGCTGCATACCGCCAATATCAGTGCCAAACTGCTGCAGAAGATGAGCGCATCGACCCTGTTGGGGCCATTGCTGCTCGGTCTGGAGAAGCCGGCGCAGGTGGTGCAGATGGGCGCAACCGTGCCTGACATCGTCAATGCGGCGGCACTGGCGGCGTTCCAGTCGATTGACGCCAAGTAAGAACGCGCCAGCGGTTGCCCGTCATCCGGCGGGCGACTGTCATAGAACCGTTATTTGACCCGCTGATCTGACGCGGTAATCATGATGGGTCTATAGCAAGCCATCAGGCGGTGCCTATTGCTGCCGGGCGGTGTATCCGAGAGACCGATGAAGAAGCGTACGAGCTCATTATCCATTCTGCAGGGCCTGATGGCTGCCGGTTTGATGGCGCCATTGATGCTGGTCCTGCTCGTGCTCGTGGTGCGTGGTGAAATCGGCCTGACCCTTGCCGGGGTGATTATCGGTACGGTCGTGCCCGGCGTCATGCTGATGCTCTGGGTCTATGGCCGCCAACTGCAACGCCTGTCGGTGCACCTGACCCGGCTGGTCACGCCGGGCAGCGAGGATGATGCCGATCCGGAAGCGCCAACCCGGCTGGAAACGGATGAGAGCAACCCGTGGCTGCCACAGCTGCGCCGTCTCTATCGCCGGATCGCTGCCAATGACGTGATCTTCGATGCCATTCCCGACCCGGTCCTGCTGCTTGATGCCGAGCGGCGCATCACCCAGGGCAATGCCGCAGCGATTGCGCTGTTCGGCCATCCGACCATCGGGCGCGACATTACGGTCGCCCTGCGTAACCCGGAAGTGCTGCAGGCAATCGATGGCGCCATGGCGGAGGGCGGCCAGCGCAAGGTCGAGTTCTCCATCCCCGGTAATGTGCCCCAGATATTCGAGGCTAGGGTGACGCCGTTCGGTCACCGGATGCGGCACGTGGTTGATGCAGAAATCGCCGATCGCGAGGGCATGGCCAACCTTTATGGCGGCAGCTCACCCAAGCCGCTCGACAGCTATCAGCCTCAGCGTGATCCGTTTGGGTCAATCATGTTGACGTTGCACGACATCACCGCGGTGCGCCGCTCGGAACAGATGCGCGCAGACTTTGTTGCCAATGCCAGTCACGAGCTGCGCACGCCGCTGGCCTCGCTGCTCGGGTTTATCGAAACCCTTCAGGGCCCGGCACAGGATGACGGCGATGCCCGTGGCCGGTTCCTCGGGATCATGGCGGATCAGGCCAGCCGGATGGCCAAGCTGGTCGAGGAGCTGCTGTCCCTGTCCCGGATCGAGACCGATGAGCACCGCCCACCGACCGAACGGGTGGCCGTTCCGGATGTGTTGGAGCGGATTGTCAGGGGATCGGAACTGCGCGCGGCGGACCGGCAGATGACAATCCGGCTGGTCGGTGATCTCGACCTGCCCCCGGTTTCCGGTGATGCAGATCAGCTGACCCAGGTGTTTCAGAACCTGATCGATAATGCGATTACCTATGCCTATCCCGAAACCGAGATTACCGTCCGCCTGACCCATCATGATGCCGCCAGCTCTCTCGCCCAGAAAATGACCGGCAGTGATGCCGAACTGATCGAGGTCTCGGTGATTGATCGCGGTCCCGGTATTTCGCGCGAGCATCTGCCGCGTCTGACCGAACGCTTTTACCGGGTCGATCCGGCGCGCAGCCGGGCAGCGGGTGGCACCGGCCTCGGCCTCGCCATCGTCAAGCACATCATCAACCGCCACCGTGGCCGGTTTCTGGTCGATAGTCAGGTGGGTGAGGGCAGTACCTTCACAGTATTCCTGCCGGTTGCCACGGAGAAAGCAGTTGCTGCTGGCAAGCAACGCAAATCGAATACCGCGAGTGCCGCACCGGTTGCCGGTTCCTGAGCCGCAGAACAGCGCGGTCTGGTTGAAAAATCAATCTAGTTGACCAGTTTGTAATTTTCGCAGTTTTTCCTGTGGACGGCATAAGCCAGCGTTATCAGGCACTAATCACCGCTATTAGTGTATTAACAATTTAAAACGCGATTCTGTCATAAAACGGAAACATTACTTACATAAATTGGTAATGCCTAAGCGAGTAGGTTCCGCCCGCGCATCAAGGCCGGTCGCGTGATTTATGGTCACTGGTTGCAATCGCAACATTGGCCCCTACATCACTCGATATGGCGTTCATGCATTCCGGTTGTGTGTCATGCTTTGCCCCAACTAACACGCTGACACATAACAAAAAAATTTGGAGATTTTTCAAATGAACAAGCTACTTGTCTTTAGTGCCGCGCTCGCCGTGGCCGGTTCATTCGCTCTGGCTGATGCCGCTCAGGCACAAAGCCGTGACCGGATCAGCATTGTCGGTTCATCAACTGTGTTTCCTTTCTCAACCGCTGTGGCTGAAAACTTCGGCCGCGTAACCAGCTACCCGACCCCGAAGGTTGAGAGCACCGGTTCCGGTGGTGGTCTGAAGCTGTTCTGTGCCGGTGTCGGCACCCAGCACCCCGATATCACTAACGCTTCCCGCGCGATCAAGAGCTCGGAGATCGAGCGTTGCGCCAGCAATGGTGTCGAGAAAATCACCGAGATCAAGATCGGTTATGACGGTATCGTTCTCGCCAATTCCAACGAAGCGCCACGCTCAGAACTGACCCGTGAGCAGATCTTCCTCGCGCTGGCGAAAGAAGTGCCACAAAACGGCAAGCTGGTCCCTAACCCATACAAACACTGGTCGGACATCGACAAATCCCTGTCGAACAAGGAAATCGAGGTTCTCGGTCCACCACCACCCTCCGGCACCCGTGATGCCTTTGTTGAGCTGGTCATGGAAGAAGCTTGTGAGAACTTCCCTGAATATGAAGGCAATGGTGATGCCTGTGCTGCTGTCCGTGAGGATGGTGCCTATGTTGAGGCCGGTGAGAATGACAACCTGATCGTTCAGAAACTGCAAGCCAACCACAATGCCTATGGCATCTTCGGTTTCAGCTTCCTCGACCAGAACGCCGATGTGCTGCAGGGCTCTATTGTTGATGGGTCAGAGCCGACCTTTGACAACATTGCCGACGGCAACTATCCGGTTTCCCGCTCACTCTACTTCTACGTCAAGAATGCCCATGTCGGCGTTATTCCTGGCATCGAAGAGTACCTCGCCGAGTTTACCTCGGAGCGTGCGATGGGTCCGGACGGCTACCTCGCCGAGCGCGGCCTGATCCCGCTGCCAGCGGATATGCGTGAGCAGGAGCGTCTCGACGCCACCAACCTGCGCGCAATGAACTGAGCAGACAGTTGAAACAGCCGGGCGGGTCCAGTACCCGCCCGGCCCGTTTCCACGTTATGAACAACAGCGTTTGAGTGCCCCCTCATGTCTCTGACCATGCTGTGCCTTGTGCTGCTGATTATCGGCAGCTTTGCCTACCGCGCCGGGATAAGCCGGGCGCTGGTCGTCAGCGACGGGCATAAATCAACGCTCCATTCTCTTCCGGTTTACCATGGCGGCTATGTCGCGCTCTGGGCCATCCTGCCCGCGCTGGCTCTGCTCGTAATCTGGTCCCTCGGCCAGTCGCCGATTGTTGACCATTTGGTTCTCGATACCCTCGGCCCGACCTATACCGATCTGAGTGTCAGCCAGCGCAATATCACGCTGGCTGAAATCCACAATCTGGCCAGCGGCGATTTCAATATGGACAGCGCCGAACCGGCGATTGCGGCAGCGGCGATCCAGTACAACGAACTGATGACCATTGGCCGCTGGGCCATGACCGCGCTGGTGCTGGCACTCTCCGCCTATGGATTGAGCGCTGCCCGTGGTCGGCTCGTCAGCCGTTTCCGTGCCCGCGAACGGGTCGAAAAGGTGGTTGACGGTCTTCTGATTGCCTGTTCGGTCATTGCCATCCTGACCACGCTCGGCATCGTTATGTCTCTGCTGTTTGAGGCGCTGCGTTTCTTTGCCCGCGTACCGATGCATGAATTTCTGTTCGGCCTGCAATGGAGCCCGCAAACCGCTCTGCGTGCCGATCAGGTGGGTTCTTCCGGTGCCTTCGGTGCTGTGCCGCTGTTTGCCGGTACCCTGCTGATCAGCCTGATTGCCATGCTGGTCGCCGTGCCGATCGGCTTGTTCGCTGCCATCTATATGGCTGAATTTGCCAGCCGCCGGACTCGTGCCTGTGCCAAGCCGGTGCTGGAAGTGCTCGCCGGTATCCCGACCGTGGTCTACGGCTTTTTCGCTGCCCTGACTGTCGCGCCGCTGTTTCGCGGCTGGGGTGATGCGGTTGGTCTCGATGTCAGTTCGGAATCCGCTCTGGCTGCCGGTCTGGTCATGGGCGTGATGATCATCCCGTTCGTCTCTTCCCTGTCCGATGATGTGATCAATGCCGTGCCGCAATCCCTGCGCGATGGCGCGTACGGCCTTGGTGCCACCCGCGGCGAGACTGTGGTGCAGGTTGTGCTGCCTGCCGCCCTGCCGGGGATCGTCGGTGCCATTCTGCTGGCGGTCAGCCGGGCGATCGGTGAGACCATGATCGTTGTGATGGCCGCTGGCCTCGCCGCCAATCTCACCGCCAATCCATTCGAGGCTGTGACCACCGTTACGGTGCAGATCACCACCCTGCTGGTCGGTGATCAGGAATTTGACAGCGCAAAAACCCTGTCGGTCTTTGCCCTCGGGCTGGTGCTGTTCGTTGTCACCCTCTGTCTCAACGTCATCGCCTTGAAGATCGTCCAGCGTTACCGGGAGCGTTACGACTAATGGCTGCAAGCATTACAGATACCGCCGATGGCATTCTGATCGGTACCCAGGGTCAGGTGGCCGGTGTTGCCAATGGCTCGCGCGGACCGGGTTCCCCGGCCTTTGCCAAGGGGCTTGCGCGCCGGCGTGGGTATGAGCGCCGTCTGGTGCTGGCCGGACAGGTTGCCATCTTCATCGCCGTTGCCATGCTGCTGACCCTGATGGTCAGCATCGTCAGCCGGGGCTACAGTGCCTTTGCCCAGACGGAGCTTGTGCTCGACCTCAATTTGAGCGAGGAGCGGATTGATCCGCAGGGCACACGCGACCCGCAAACCCTGCTGCGTGCCAATTACCAAGCGATCATCCGGGATGCCCTGCAACAGCAGTTCCCCGATGTCAGCGGTCGCCGGGATCGCCGCGCCCTGACCGGCATTGTCAGCAATGCCGCACAGTTTGAACTGGCCCAGCAGGTGGCAGACAATCCTGACTGGATCGGCACCGTGCGCTCGGTCAGCCTGCCTGCCTCTGATGACATTGACCAGCTTATGAAGGGCAAGATCGACGCTGATCTGCCGGAAAACATGCGGCGGGTCAGTGACCGGGAAATTGGCTGGGGGCGGGCGCTGGAGAGCAATAGCCAGATCGGCCTCACCTTCAATACCCGGTTGTTCACCAATGCCGACAGCCGCGATCCCGAGGTCGCCGGTATTCTCGGCGCGGCCATGGGTTCACTGTTTGCCCTGCTGGTCTGTTTTTCCATCAGCTTCCCGCTCGGCGTCGGTGCGGCGGTCTATCTCGAGGAATTCGCACCCAAGAACAAATGGACCGATATGATCGAGGTGAACATCAACAATCTCGCGGCGGTGCCCTCGATCATTTTTGGCCTGCTCGGACTTGCGGTGTTCCTCAATACCTTCGGTCTGCCCCGGTCCGCGCCGCTGGTTGGCGGCATGGTGCTGGCGCTGATGACCCTGCCGACCATCATTATCGCCGCCCGTGCCGCACTGAAAGCGGTGCCGCCCTCGATCCGGGAAGCCGCCCTCGGCCTCGGCGCATCCAAGCATCAGGTGGTCTGGCACCATGTGTTGCCTCTGGCACTGCCTGGCATGCTGACCGGCACCATTATCGGCATGGCGCAGGCGCTTGGCGAAACCGCACCGCTGCTCATGATCGGCATGGTGGCATTCATCGCCGATGTGCCGACCGGCATGACCGATCCGGCAACCGCCCTGCCGGTTCAGATTTACCTCTGGGCCGACAGCCCGGAACGGGCCTTCACTGAGCGTACATCAGCCGCGATCATGGTGCTGCTGGCGTTCCTGATCACCATGAATGCACTTGCCGTCTGGCTGCGTCGCAAACTCGAACGCCGCTGGTAGAAAAGGATTACGGATCATGAGCAACCTTGCTTTTATAGAGCGGTCGGAAATGTCTGAACCTGAACATGAGCATGCCACTACCAAGATAAGCTGCCGCAATGTGCAGGTGCATTATGGCGAGGCCCATGCGCTCAAGGGCGTTGACCTCGATGTAAATGAGCGTGAGGTGCTGGCGCTGATCGGCCCGTCCGGTTGCGGCAAATCTACCTTCCTGCGCTGTCTGAACCGGATGAATGACACGATCATCGGTGCCCGGGTTTCCGGTCGCATCCTGCTCGATGGCAATGACATTCACAGCCCCGACCTCGATGTGGTCGAGCTGCGCGCCCGGGTCGGCATGGTATTCCAGAAACCGAACCCGTTCCCGAAATCGATCTATGACAATATCGCCTATGGCCCGCGCATCCACGGCCTGACGGATAGCAAGGCCGATCTCGATCAGGTAGTGGAAAGCAGCCTGACCCGTGCCGGTCTGTGGAACGAGGTCAAGGACCGGCTGCACCAGCCCGGCACCGGCCTGTCCGGCGGCCAGCAACAGCGCCTCTGCATCGCCCGTACCATTGCGGTCAGCCCACAGGTGATCCTGATGGATGAGCCATGCTCGGCGCTCGATCCGATCGCGACCGCCAAGATCGAGGAGCTGATCCACGAGTTGCGCTCGAACTTCACCATCGTGATTGTCACCCACAACATGCAGCAGGCACAGCGGGTGTCCCAGCGCACCGCCTTTTTCCACCTTGGCACCATGGCAGAACTGAAGCCAACCGGGGAGCTGTTCAACAACCCGCAGGATGAGCGTACACGCGGCTATATCACGGGTGATTACGGCTAAGTGCCGCTGCTGACTGGTATTTCAATGGTAGTCTTGCCGCGCGGCCGGTGCTAATCATGGCAATCATGGCCAAGTCACGAACCACCAGACCAAAACTGCGCAACTCCATCCTGCCGAAGGTCGGGGGCAAGAGTGCGCGCCGGGAGCCGGCAGAGGTGCTGGCACCACTGGTGATCCGTATGGCCGGCTATGCCGAAAGCCAGCTCGAACAGTCCATCACAGCGGCAGTCAGGCGCAATGCGGCCAAGGCAATCGCGGTCGCCGGTAATGATTCCGTGCTTGATGACCTGCAGACCCGGATCAACCGCGAGGCCCAGCAGCTGCTGATCGACCAGCGCCCGGATCAGGCGGATCTGAACCAGATACTGGGGGCGATGCGGATCGCCGGTGATCTCGAGCGGATCGGCGATTATGCCGCCAATATTGCCAAACGGGTGCGCCCGTTGGCGGAGTTTTCCGACCTGCCGCAGATCGGTGCGGTATCACGCATGGGGCGGCTGGTCCGGGACCTGTTGAGCAGCGTGGTCACCGCCTATAGCCGCAATGATCTGGCCGGTGCGATCGAGGCATGGCACCGGGATGAGGACCTCGACGACCTCTATACCAGCCTGCACCGTGAGGTCCTGACCTATATGATGGAAGACCCCCGGAATATCACAGGTTACATCCATATTCTGTTCATTGCGAAAAACGTCGAGCGTATTGGTGATCATGCAACCAATATTGCCGAGATGGTGCATCTGATCGTCACCGGCGAGCCTTTCAACAAGGTCCGTCCGACCGGTGATGATACGAGTGATCAACTGATCCGCCCTGCCGATAGGGACAAACCGGCCGGGGCAAATGACTAGACTGGCGATTTCCAAAGGGTAGGGGCCCGAGATATGAGTGATACGCTAAAGCCTATTGTGCTGATCGTTGAGGACGAAGCCGATATCGTCACGCTGCTGCAGTACAATATCGAGAAAGAGGGATTCCGTACGCTGGTGGCGACCGATGGCGAGGAAGCCCTGGTCACCATCAAGGAGACGACGCCCAATATCGTGCTGCTCGACTGGATGCTGCCCCATACCTCGGGTATCGAGGTATGCCGCCAGATGCGCCGCAATCCGCGCACCCGTGACGTGCCGATCATCATGCTGACCGCCCGTGGCGAGGAAGCGGACAAGGTGCGCGGGCTGAATGCCGGTGCCGATGACTATATCGCCAAGCCGTTCTCGGTTGCTGAACTGATCGCGCGGATGCGCGCCGTCATGCGCCGCGCCAGCCCGGCAACGGCGGATGAGAGCCTGACCTTCAGCGACATTGTCATGGACCTCGCCGCCTTCAAGGTGAAGCGCGGGGAGCGCGACGTCCATCTCGGCCCGACCGAATTCAAGCTGTTGCGTCATTTCATGAGCTATCCGGGCCGGGTATTCAGCCGTGAGCAACTGCTCGACATGGTCTGGGGCCAGGATGTTTATGTGGAACCGCGCACGGTCGATGTGCATATCCGTCGCCTGCGCAAATCCCTCAATGATGGCGGTGAAGCCGACATCATCCGCACTGTCCGCTCAGCGGGTTATGCCCTTGATGACAGCGGTAAGGTTGAATGATTTCAATCGCATACGAACGTAATATTTATAGTTAACAAAGCCTGTCCGTTTTGTTGCGCTTCAGCCCATGTGGTATAATCAACCTATGGTTGTATCATTGGGGAGGTGGTGCATGGATTATCTCAGGACATTGGCGCCTACGATTATTGATCGCCGATTTTATACAAGAGGGCAGGTGATTTGCCAGGCGGGAAACAGGGTGGATGCCATCTGGCTCATTCTGCGTGGCGACGCGGTACTGAAGACCGGTAAAGAGCAGCAGGCGACATTTTTCAAATCTGCTGGCAGCCTCTATGGCGATGTCGAGCATATCCTCGGGCTGCCCTATCAGGGCAATCTGATTGCCATCGACAAGGAGGGTGTGGAGCTCGCCCGCCTCTCACCGATAAAATTCGACAAGGCGGTGGCGGAAGCATCACCGTTCATGCAGGCGCTGACCCGGCTCAATGCCGCACGGGTGTTGAAGAGTGCCCGGTTCATCGAGGCGCGTGAAAGTCTGCTCGACAAGACCGAGCAGGAATTGCGGGCAATCGAGATGTCGATAACCGCACAGTTCTACCCGAACGATTACGATCCGCAGAATCCGCCCGAATATCAGATTGCTGCCGAATAACCGCTACTGAGTAATCGGCGTCAGTCACAGGCTGGTGCTGAACATCTCGCCATAGAGGCCGTCGAGATTCATGGTGCGACCGATGGTGATGCTGCCAGCACCGGTTATCAGCTTGATGGCTTCCATTGCCTGCCATGAGCCGATAATGCCCGCGACCGCGCCAAGAACGCCTGCCTCGGCACAGGCGGGCAGGGCATCGGCGGGCGGCAGGTCGGGAAAGAGGCTGCGGTAATCCGGGGCATCGGCCTCACGCGGATCAAACACGGCAACCTGCCCCTCGAACCGGATGACCGCTCCCATCACCCACGGGATACGCAGATTGCGGCAGGCGTCATTGATGACATAGCGTGTGGTTACAAGATCAGTGGCATCAATAATGACGTTGTGCCCAGTGAGCAGCGCGGTTGCGTTCTTTGCTGTGAGAGCTTCGTCAACCACGTTGATTGTGCATTGGCTGTTAAGGCTGTTGAGGCGTGCGCGGGCGATCGCCACCTTGCTCTGGCCGATATCGGTTTCGGTGAACAGGATTTGCCGCTGCAAATTGCTCGGTGTGACCCGGTCACCATCGATCAGGGTCAGGCTGCCGATCCCGGCGGCGGCAAGATACTGCGCTGCCGGGTTGCCGAGGCCGCCCATACCGACAATCGCAACGCTGGCTGCGGCCAGCTTCTGTTGGCCCTGTCCGCCGATTTCCGGCAGCACCAGATGCCGGGCATAGCGCACCGCCGGATCATGGATATCCGGCTGATCGCTCACTTGTCCGATGCTTTCTCGCGCGGCCATTCGGTTGGATGCTGGACCCCGGTTGAGCCGAAACCACCGGCACCGCGTTCGGTCGTGGGCAGTTCATTGACTTCAACCCATGTGACCGCGGTATAGATCGCGACGACCATCTGGGCGATGCGCATACCGCGCTCGACCACGAAGTCCTCATCGCCATGGTTGATCAGGATCACCCCGACCTCGCCGCGATAATCGCTGTCGATGGTGCCGGGGGTGTTGAGGGTGGTGATACCGTTGCGCAGTGCAAGGCCGGAGCGCGGGCGAACCTGCGCCTCATAACCGACCGGCAGGGCGAGGGAGATGCCGGTGGGGATCAGCGCGCGCTGACCGGGTGCCAGTACGACATTCTCTGCAATCGCTGCGACCAGATCCATACCGGCGGCACCGATGCTGGCATAGGCGGGCAGGTCGAGATCACGGGCGTGATCCAGACGGCGGATATGGATGTGCTGTGGCTGGGTTGGCCAGTTGATCGACATAGGCAGAAGGCTCCGGGTAACGGGATTGGGCGTGTCGGCTTTGATAACCGGATCAGGCAGATTGTGCAAAGTGCTGGGCTATACGATTGACCAGCTCATTGGCAACATCGGTTTTGCGCATATCCGGCCAATCTTCGGTCCGGCCATCGCGGGTCAGGAAGCGAATACGGTTGTTGTCGCCGCCGAAAGTTCCGGTATCGCCGCCCACATCATTGGCCAGCAGCCAGTCACAGCCCTTTTTCGCGATCTTGGCGCGGGCGTGCTCGATAATATTCTCGGTTTCGGCGGCAAAGCCGACCACCAGCGCCGGGCGACTGTCGTTACGGGTGCTGAGGCTCGCCAGAATGTCCGGATTCTCTGCCAGCGCGATGCTCGGCGGGCCATCACCGGTCTTCTTCAGCTTCTGCCCGGCCATATCGGCGGCGCGCCAGTCGGAAACCGCGGCGGCACAGACCGCGATATCGGCTGGCAGCATATTGACACAGGCATCGAGCATTTCCTGCGCGGTTTCGACGAAAATGGTTTTCACCCCCGGCGGCGGTGCCAAACCGGTCGGACCTGAAATCATGATGGTTTCGGCACCGGCACGCGCCAGTGAGGCGGCAATCGCCTGTCCCTGTTTGCCGGATGATCGGTTGGAGATAAACCGGACCGGATCGAGCGGCTCAACGGTCGGGCCGCTGGTGACAATCGCCCGTTTGCCGCGCAGGGGACCGTTGCCACGCAGCAGGTCGGTGGCGGCTGCCACGATCTCGAGCGGTTCGGCCATGCGACCGGAGCCGGTCTCGCCGCAGGCCATCTCGCCACTGCCGGGGCCAATCTGGTGCACGCCGCGCTGGCGCAGGGTGGCGATATTCGCCTGGGTCGCCGCATGGCCCCACATCATCTGGTTCATGGCCGGGGCGATCAGGATCGGCTTGTCGGCGGCCAGCAGGGGGGTGGTGGCAAGATCGCTGGCCAGCCCATTGGCCATCTGGGCCAGAATATTCGCACTCGCCGGGGCGATGATGATCAGGTCGCATTCGCGCGACAGGCGGATATGGCCCATCTCGCTCTCATCCTTCAGGGACCAGAGATCGGTATAGACCGGGGATTCCGACAGTGAGGCAACGGAAAGCGGGGTGATGAATTCGGCCCCGCCAGCGGTCAGGACGCAACGCAGCTCGGCCCCGCGTTCGCGCAGTCGGCGGATCAGATCGAGGGATTTATAGGCCGCAATGCCGCCGGAGATGATCAGCAGGATGCGGAACCCGCCGAGGGCGGTGCTGTCGATTGTCTGCGCGTTCATATCGCTCATAGGGCACCTGACTGGTATATGCCGATCAAGACATGATGCCTAACAGATAGGTCTTTGTCCCGCGCACGGGAAGCGGAAAACGGTATATCCGGCGATTATCCCGGTATTTCCGCCATTTCTGCTGGCCGGTTTCCATTCACTTATATATATTGGATTTTAGATAAACGTGATCGAACCAATTTGGGGCGAGAGAAATGGGCTTATCACCAACCATGATGGGACTGGCTGGCGACGTGAACAGCGTCAGTGGCGGTTCCCCGGAAAAGGGCGCAGAAATCAATGCGCCGCTCGACCTTGTCGACGTGAATGCTTTTCGGCTGGCGCGCAAGGGGCTCAATGCTCTGACCGATGCGCTCACCGGCACCAAGGCATTCGAACCGCACCGTCCGGGTATGTAGGTCTCGGCGATATAACATTGAATTAAGGCGATCAGTCAGATCGCCTTTTTTATTGCCTGAATTCTGGTTTGGCTGACTACAGCCGCCAGCCGCTGTGAATGGCGGCGATACCGGCAGACAGATTCTCATAGGTTGGACGATGGAGCCCGGCATCGCGCATCCGCTGAACGAGGGCTTTCTGCTCAGGGAACTTGCGGATGCTCTCCACCAGATACTGATAGCTGTCCCGGTCACCGGCGACCAGTTCGCCGAAGCGCGGGATCAGGGTGAAGGAATAGAGATCATAGAGGCGGTTCAGTATCGGCGCATGGACGCGGCTGAACTCGAGGCAATAGAACTTGCCGCCCGGTTTCAGTACCCGGCGTGCCTCACGCAGAGCAGCGTCGATGTCGGTGACGTTGCGCAGGCCGAAGGAAATGGTCACCCGGTCGAAGCTGCGGTCATCGAACGGCAGTTGCTCGGCATTGCCACAGGACCAGGTGACTTGATCGACAATCCCGCGATCCAGCGCCCGGTCGCGGCCAACCGCCAGCATGGCCGGATTGATGTCGCAGATATTGACCGGTGGTTGCTCGATGTCGAGGCTTTGCCGTTTGATCTGCCGTTCCAGCTTGCCTGCGATGGCAAAGCCGATATCGCCGGTGCCACCCGCCAGATCGAGCACCGACATGCCGGGCCGCAGTCCAAGCTGGGCGACGAAGCGGGCTTTCCAGATGCGGTGGACACCGGCGGACATGACATCATTCATAATGTCGTAATTGCTCGCCACGCTGGCAAAAACATCGCCGACCATTCTGGTCTTGTCCCGGGCGCTGACCGTGCGGAAGCCGAAATCGGCGGTGGCGTCAGTGCCAGTGCCAGTGCCAGCTTCAACATCGGTATCGTGATTTGGCCTGCTGTTCTCGCTCATGCTCTGGTGCCCGGATGATGGATAGGTCGGTCGCGGAAAATGCTGTTCGGCTTCCGATAGCATGAATATGGTGCCGGGTCAGCGGCTTTGCCGTCACTGATAGCGCTTATGCGACAATATAGGCGAGAGTAACCCATGCCCGAACTTCCCGAGGTTGAAACCGTTGGTCGCGGATTGGCCAATGCCGTGCTGGGGGCTGTTATTGAGACGGTGGATCAGCGCCGCCCGGATCTGCGTTGGCCGATGCCTGCGGATCTGCCCGCACGGCTCGCCGGTCGGCGCTGGGCCGAGATTACCCGGCGTGGCAAATATCTGCTGGTCAGCCTCGATGACGGGCAGGTGATGCTGCTGCATCTCGGCATGTCCGGGCGCATGGTGATCCTGAAGCCGGGTCACAACAATGCGCCGCCAGCCAAGCATGACCATGTGATTTTCGACTTCACCGACGGGCATCGGGTGATTTTCAGCGATCCGCGCCGGTTCGGTGCCCTGTTGATGGAGCCATCCGCCGCCGCCATGGCCGCGCATCCGCTGATTGTCGCGATGGGGCCGGAGCCGTTTGACCCGGCCTTTGATGCCGCTGCCCTGTCCGCCGCACTCAAAGGACGCAAGTCACCGATCAAGACCGTGTTGCTCGATCAGAAGGTGGTGGCCGGTCTCGGCAATATCTATGTCTGTGAGGCGCTGTATCTGGCTGGCATCAGCCCGACACGCCTCGCCCATACGGTTGCGGGCAAGCGGGCCGAGCGCCTCGTTCCAGCCATCCGCTCGGTGCTGGAGGATGCGATCAGGGCCGGTGGCTCAACCTTGCGGGATTATGTGCAGGCCAGCGGCGAGCTCGGTTATTTCCAGAAGCAGTTTTCGGTTTATGACCGCGAGGGGCATCCCTGTCCGCGCTGTTCTGTCGATGATCCCGACAATCCGCCGATGATTATGCGCATGGTGCAATCCAACCGCTCGACCTTCTATTGCGGCCGGTGCCAGCGCTGATCCTTGCCTTCGGTTATCGGGCGATTATGTATGTCATTGAATTGCCGCTCCAGTCGCGCTAAGCAGAGGCCATGAAATTTTCCACGCAGCATACCGCTCTGTCGACCGCCGCCCTTCTCGTCCTGGCGCTGGTTCTGGCCTTTCCGGTTACCGGTCGGGCCTTTGACTATATCGACGGGTTTGATGCGGTGCCGGTGATGGCCGGGATGGCTCAGACCGATGACGGCAGCCTGATCTTCGACAAGCCCGGTGGCCGGATTCTGGAGGCGACCATCGTTGGCCCTGTGGATCACCTGAGCGCTATGCGGTTTTATGATCAGACCCTGCGCTCGCTCGGCTGGGCACCGGTCGGCCCGGCTGCCATCGGCAAGGCCCAGTACGCCCGTGAGGATGAAGCGCTGCAGATCGAGCAGCTTGACGCCAATGGCGACACCACGCTGATATTCCGCCTGAACCCGGCGCCGTCCGACCGCTGAGTCGACCTGACCCGAAATCTCAAATCCGACAGAACCTCAAGGAAATCTCCATGGCCTACGAAAACATCCTGACCAGCACCGATCATGGTGTCGGGGTCATCACCCTCAACCGGCCAAAGGCGCTGAATGCGCTCTCCACCGGTTTGATGCGCGAGCTGGGCAAGGCGGCGCTGGAGTTCGATCAGGATGATACCATCGGCGTGATTGTCTTGGCCGGTAACGAAAAGGCGTTTGCTGCCGGTGCAGATATCAAGGAAATGGCCGAGCGCGATTTCATCGATGTCTATGGCAGCGATTTCATCACCTCCGAATGGGAGACCATCCTGCAGGTGCGCAAGCCGGTGATCGCTGCTGTTGGTGGCTATGCCCTCGGTGGCGGTTGTGAGCTTGCGATGATGGCCGATTTCATTATCGCCAGCGAGAACGCCAAATTCGGTCAGCCGGAAATCAATATCGGGGTTATTCCCGGTTCCGGTGGTACCCAGCGTCTGGCCCGTGCGGTTGGCAAGGCCAAGGCTATGGAAATGTGCCTGACCGGTCGTATGATCGATGCCGAGGAAGCCGAGCGTGCCGGGCTTGTCAGCCGTATCGTTCCGGCTGAAAAGCTGATGGATGAGGTTATGGCCGTGGCGCACAAGATCGCCAAGCTGTCCCGCCCATCGGTCATGATGTGCAAGGAGGCGGTGGATGCCGCTTTCGAGACCACGCTGCGTCAGGGCGTCATGTTTGAACGCCGTCTGTTCCATTCCCTGTTTGCGACAGAGGATCAGAAAGAGGGAATGGCGGCTTTTGTCGAAAAAAGACAACCGAATTTCAAACATCGGTGATAAAACGACCAAATGATTTCGGGGGCAACCGTTTGACGCAAAACCGGATAATGACAGTATCCACGTTATCCACGCTTTTCGTCACTTGACGCTGGGTTCCAGCTTGCATATAACCCCGGCTCTAGTGAATTCGGGGCCGCGATGCGGCCAGTGTTACGCTGAGGTCCAGAGAGAGTGCCGGGAAGGCTACAGGCGATCTGGATCAACGGGCAGTAGCCCGCGGCATTTGAAAATTTGGAGAGTAAACATGGCAAACCACAAGTCTGCCAAGAAACGCATTCGTCAGACCGCCCGCCGCACCGCTGTGCGCCGTGACCGGGTCAGCCGCATCCGCACCTTCATCAAGCGTGTGGAACTGGCTATTGCCGGTGGTAATCAGGAAGAGGCGCTGGCAGCCCTTAAAGCCGCCCAGCCACAGCTTCAGTCCGGTGTCACCAAGGGTGTCCTGCACAAAAATACGGTAGCCCGGAAAATTTCCCGGCTTTCAAAATCTATCAAGAAAATGGCTTGACCCTGGGGCCGCCCGTCGGTACTCTTAAGGTATCAAGTATAGATAAGTAAAAACAGCGCTCTGCACTCGCAGAGCGCTGTTTTTTATTTAAAAATTATTTTCAAAAATCTTTGAACAATTATTACTTTTTTCCATGTTCCGGTTTCGATCCCATTGCCTTTTTCCCGACAAGGCGCTTTACTCATAGCTGTCGACGAACGGCGTGTCCGACGCGACATACTTGGCCCGGCGGGAAGGCGGGGCCAATCATCCCACAATTTGAAAAGTAGCCGGAAAGTATAGATCAGCTAAGAAGTCGAAAATTATAAAGCTTTGATCGCTTTCTCTGGATTGCTTATTTGATACTGCTTTTAAAGTAGCGCTATTGCTGTGCCTATTACTTGCAGCTACGGTGCTCGTGACATAAACCACTGGGGAAGAAAGGAAAGATTGATGGGGCACTATAATCAATCGATCGAGTTCAATATCGCGTTGTCAGTCACATCTAGCGTTTACGGTCGGTCAGGCCTCGTCATCAGACGAAAACCTGTCTCCAAGGGATTTTAGCGATCCGCTTTTGATCGCCGGACGATGATCGGGACCGCCCAATCGGTCACTTTCCCCGTCCACACTGCTCAGTCTGTTTTTCAGGGCCGGCAGATACATTCAGACAGATGCCGTATAAGGCACCGAAATTGGCATGATCCGCCGTTCCATCCCATGCAGGAACAGGTATTGGACAGCCGGATTTTCTGTTCCCGAATGTTCTGGCCAGGCCGATTGCAGCACTGATCACTATGAACCGGCACAGGACAGCCCGGAAGTCGCCATCCGGCAATGTCCATATATGTGCCGCTCCCCCGCACGAATTACCGAAGAATGGTCTCAACATGATCGCCGCCCAAAACGCCCCCATCTCCACCACCCCCATCAGCAACGACCCGACTACCGAGACAGCCGCTGCCGCTGCCGCTGCCCAGCAAACCATCAATCCGATCCTGCATCGCCTGTATCACCAGTGGAATGCGGTTCAAGAACGCCTGCGCGTGGAAGTTGGCGATAATGCCTATAAAAACTGGCTGAAGCCGCTGGTGCCGACCGGTCAGGTTGACGGCGAAGTGCTGCTTGCCGTCCCGACCCGCTTTATGCGCGACTGGGTCAACCGTCATTATGTCGATCGTATCCGTCAGCTTTGGGCGGCTGAGGACGGGTCGGTTCTGCGGGTTGAGATCATCATCTCACCGAATGCGGCGGCCAATCTCGCCAAGGCGGTCAGCGAGGCGCCACCACCACCACCGGAACTGCTCAAACCATCCGATCCGGTTGAGCGCACCCGTCCGGTCAAGTTCCATGGCACCATTCGCCAGCCCGGCGATGCCGGCAATTTCAACGGCGGCTCACTGAATGACAGCGAAGAGGCTTTGCTGTCCCAGCTCGATCCACGCTTCACCTTCGACAATTTTGTTGTCGGCAAGCCGAACGAACTGGCCCATGCCGCTGCCCGCCGGGTGGCCGAAAGCGATAATGTGCCGTTCAACCCGCTGTTCCTCTATGGCGGTGTCGGCCTCGGTAAAACCCACCTGATGCACGCCATCGGCTGGGCAATCCATCAGAAGACCCCGGAACGCAAGGTGCTGTATCTCAGCGCCGAGAAGTTCATGTACCAGTTTATCCGCGCGCTCCGCTTCAAGGACACCATGGCGTTCAAGGAGCAGTTCCGCAGCGTCGATGTCCTGATGATCGATGATGTGCAGTTCATCAGCGGCAAGGAGAGCACCCAGGAAGAGTTCTTCCATACTTTCAATGCGCTGGTTGACCAGAACCGCCAGATCATCATTTCCGCCGACAAGAGCCCGTCCAGCCTCGAAGGTCTGGAAGAGCGTCTTCGTTCCCGCCTCGGCTGGGGTCTGGTGGCCGATATTCACCCGACCAGCTATGAGCTGCGCCTCGGCATCCTGCAGGCGAAGGCTGACCAACTGAAAGTCAACGTGCCGCAGAAGGTTACCGAGTTCCTCGCGCACAAGATCACCTCGAATGTCCGCGAGCTTGAGGGCGCGTTGAACCGCCTCGTTGCTCATGCCGATCTGGTCGGTCGCGACATCACCCTCGATACCGTGCAGGACGTGCTGCAGGATCTGCTCCGCGCCTCCGATCGCCGGGTCACCATCGATGAAATTCAGCGCCGGGTGGCCGAGCATTACAATATCCGGGTTGCCGACATGCACTCCGCCCGCCGGGCCCGTGCGGTTGCCCGCCCGCGTCAGGTCGCCATGTATCTGGCGAAACAGCTGACCTCCCGTTCCCTGCCGGAAATCGGCCGCAAGTTTGGTGGTCGCGATCACACCACGGTCATGCATGCCGTGCGCAAGATCGAGGAAATTTGCTCGACCGACAGCGCCTTCGCGGAAGATGTGGAACTGCTGAAGCGGATGCTGGCTGGTTGATACGGCGAGCCGCAGAGAGACACTGCTTTTCAGAAATGACGCGAACTGGTCAGATCAGTTCGCGTCATTTCTGTTTGTGGCGCGATCGATCATATTGTCGATCCGGTCCTTGAGGCCGGTAATACCGCTCGGACCCTTGGGCTCCTCATTGAGCAGGTTCGGGTCATTGGCATCGCTGTCAAAGACAAAGCCGAACCCGTCTTCATGCTCGGCAATGACCGGCTTCAGCCCGAAATCATTCTGATTGAATGCCAGGTGGCGGAGCGTGGCACCGGTCTCCTGCATATCGATAACCGTGCGCATGGCCCAATCGGACGGAATGCCGATGACCGGATTGGTCATGACCGCCGGTTGCAGAACCGGACCATAACCCGGGTAGCGGGCCACCCCCTTGCCGAGCACCACCGGTGAGGCGAGGGCCAGCACCAGCAGGATGCCGGAGGACAGGCGGAAAACCTTGTTGATCCTGAGTACGGTCGGTGCACCTAGCTTCAAGAGTTTGGCGACCATATGCCAAAGGGACAGCAGGAACAGAAAACTGCCGATAATTGTGCCCGACAATCCGGCAAATCCGGCGGCGAACATGATCAGCGGCAGGGCAAAGAGCAGTTTCAGGGACGTCTTGGCACCATCGGCGAGGCGACCGCCATTCTCGAAATCCTCCAGCGGCGCCTGCATGTCCCCAGCCAGCGCATCAACCGGGCGCCGCTCGATACGCGGATAATAATCGGTGGCGAAAGTTGCTTCATCGATGGCGGGATCGATCCGGAGTTCGCTGGGTAGCCGTAGCGAGTTGCGCAGGCGTTTCTGGATGCCTTCCTGGGCGATGAAATCGGGATATGTCAGGTCCGGGGCGAGCGAGGCGCCGAACCATTCATTGATCGAGGCATTGTAACGTTTCTCCGCCTCGGCCGGCAGGTCACGGATCGCGGCGGTCAGCAGAATATCCCGCCCCTCGGCACTCAGGGTCCAGTTTTCCGGCAGATTGACACCTTCCTTGGTGATTTCCTGCCGGAGGGTGGTCAGTACGCTTGGATGGGCGATGAACTGGGCTTCCGTCAGGTTAAGCGGCAGATTGCCGAAACGCTCGAGAAAGGCGTCGGAGAGGACATTGATACCAGTATTGGCAATGAACTCCTCGGAACCCGGACAGCCACTGCGTCCGCACCATATCTGTGGATCGACATATTTGCCGAACAGCTCGGTCGAGTATTCCTCATAGCGGCGATCGGCTTCTGCGGTGCCGCGCCCACGCTGATGTGCTGGAAAGTAGACATTGAGCAGGTCGCGAAAGTCGGGGATACGGGCATTCAGTTGCTGTATCGCCTGTTCGCGGCGTTGCAGGTAATTGTTCCAGCGGGCGGTGGCCGACTGGATCACGGCATTCCAGAGCTGGTCCGAACGCTGGTTCAGATTGGCCAGTGTTTGTCGATAGGTATTTGCAGCAATGGTGTAGCGCTCATAATCACGCTGGGTTTCGGCAACCGCTTCCTGAAATTTTCGCCAGGCCTCTGCCTCGTTCAGGCTGCGGGCTAGAATGGCGGTGGCCAGCTGGTCCAGATTGCTCTCGATACGCTCATAAACCCCCGGATCGGCAGAGGCGAGGGCACCGATCCCGGCAACAAAGGCGTGGGTTTCCATGTCCGTCGGATTATTGGGTAGGCCATTGGCCTGAAACGCGCTGGCGGCGATGCTCTGATGCAAGAACTGGGAACGGAATGCCGCCTGTCGCTGGGCCGGGCTGGTATTGTCGACCAACTGATCAATCAGGATCGGTGCGCTGACATAGCCGCCGGCGCTGGCTGCCCCAATAATGATGCCAGCGGTAATGATACCGGTGATCGCTTTCATACGGGTGGCAAGCAACCAGGCCAGTATCAGCCCGACACCGGCGCCCAGCATGATCCCGGCCAGCGTCCCGGCTGGCCCGGCCACGGCATCCCGGCCTCTGGCCACGGCAACCTGCAATGCCTGATCGGTAATGGCAAAGCCGTAGGCAGCCAGTGCCAGCCCGAACAGGCCGAGCAGCAGCGGCACACCGATCCGCAGTTGGTTGGCGGCGGGCAGTTTTTTCGCCGGTTTGGCGCTTTTTCCCGCTGTCTTGGCATGCGGTGGCGCTTTTCCGGGGCCCTTGCCTTTGCCCTTTAGCTTGCCGGTGCTGGCGGCGTGCGGTCCTGTGCCGGGTCTTTGGGCTGGCTTTTTCTTTTTTGTCGTCGGTGCCATGGATTTACATCAATTCGGGTTCAGGCGGCTGCGGATGTCCAGCACAAGGCCGTCGGCGGCAGCTTCTATCAGGTCCAGCACATGCTCGAAACCGCCTTCACTGCCATAATAGGGGTCCGGCACGTCAAGTCCCGTGCCAAAATCATGATCCGGCGGCAGGAAGGAAAGCATCAAGGCAATTTCCGCCCGGCTGTTATCGAGCTTCTGGCGGATCAGGCTGTCAAAATGCCCCTGATCCATCGCCAGTATCAGGTCAAAGCGGTCAAAGTCTGCGGCTTCCACCTGTCGGGCGCGCTGGCCGGTGAAATCATAGCCCCGGCTTTTGCCTGCCTGCTGGCTGCGCCGATCCGGGCCTGAGCCGATGTGATAGCCATGGGTGCCGGCACTGTCGATTGCCACATCCAGCCCGGCGGCATCAAAACGTTGCCGCAGCACGGCCTCGGCGGTCGGGGAACGACAGATATTGCCAGTGCAGACGCAGAGGATGCGAAAGGCCGGGGTGAGTGACTGAATGCTCATGCCGACACCTCGTGTTCCGACAGTTTTCTTTCCTGTTCGGCAATCCGGGCCTGTTCGGCCTCCTCAATCTCGCGCACTGCCTCTTCCGCCTTTTCGAACAACAGGGAATCATGATCCTGTCGGGTGATCCGCAGGACCGCCTGCCGCAGCTCATGATAGTTCTGGAACAGGTCGATGAAGTCATCGGCGGGCAGTTCCAGCAATCGGCAATCGGTCAGGGCGGTGGCGGTAAATTGCGGTGTCTGGCTATCCTTCTGCAGTTCGATCGCGCCGAATACCTGTCCGGGACCAAGGAACCGGGCCGGTTTCAGCGGCTCGATGATCTCGACCTGTCCGGTCTCGACAAAATACAGCGCATGGGGCTCCTCATCCCGCCTGATGATGGCATAGCGCGGTGGAATATGGCGCATGTGCAGGCGGTCGGTCACATCGGCGATGATGTTCGGGTCCAGATCCTCGAACAGCGGCACCTGTGAGACGACGCCGAAGGTGACGCGGAAATCCTGCCGGTTCAATTCCCTGATAAAGCCCGAGGCGAGAATGGCTGCGGGCAAGGCAAACATGGCAACTCCGGTCAGTCCTGCAATGCTGCCGACCACCTTGCCGAGCAGTGTGGTGGGTACCACATCGCCATACCCGATGGTGGTCAGGGTCGCCATGCCCCACCACATCGCGGCCGGTATTGAGCCAAAGGCTTCCGGTTGCGCCTTGCGCTCGATCATCCACATGACGGTGGAGAGGGAGACCAGAACCATGAGCATGATCAACAGCACCGCCAGCCCGGCACGCCGTTCGGTATAGAGTGCGGTTGCCAGTGTGCGCAGAGCCGGGGAATAGCGCATGATCTTGAGCATTCGGGCGAGCCGCAGCAGGCGCATGGCGAGCCAACTGGCCCCGGCATCGCTGAATACGGTGATCAGTGAGGGCAGGAAGGCGGCGAGGTCGATAAGCGCCATCGGCGTGAGCATGTAACGCAGCCGTCCCCAGAGCGGGTGCTGGTATCCGGGCGCACGTTCCTCGACCGAAACCCAGACCCTGGCCACATACTCGACCGTGAAAAAAGCGACCGCGATGATCTCAATTGTTACAAACACATAGCCGAATCGTGCGGCCAAAGCGGGCACGGTTTCGAGGATCACCGACCCGATACTGACCACAATCATGCCCATGATGAGCAGGCGCAGGGCAATCTGCAGTGGCCGGTTTGTCTGGGTATTCTCAAGCGCGATGTATAATTGGCGCCGAAAACGGTTGGTCGGTTTAGGCATGATTTCACAACTGGTTAGGGGGTCATCAGCCCGACAAACCCCGCAAGTTACGTCAGTATGTCGGGCATCCGACCGGTTTGGCTATGTATCCCACGCTTTTGCCCAATAAAACTGAGGGAACAGTTGCGCTGAAGCCCCGTCGGCGCTATGCCCGTATATGACGTGATGCAGGTGCTGGAAGGTGCCATGCAAGTCACCGAATTCCATGCGCCGATCGGTGTGTGAGCCCCCGTGTTAGAATTTTAATGATCTGAGACATCCGGTCCCATGAAACTGACCATCGAACGTGCCGTCCTTTTCCGTGCTCTTGGCCATGTGCAAAACGTTGTTGAGCGGCGGAATACCATTCCGATCCTGTCCAATGTCCTGATGCGCGCCGATGATGGCAAGCTGTCATTCACGGCGACCGACATGGACCTCGAAATGGTTGAATCCGTATCGGCAACCGTTGAGCGCGAGGGTGCCACCACTGCCCCGGCCCATACCTTGTTCGATATCGTCCGCAAGCTGCCCGATGGCGCGCAGGTCGAGCTGGAGGTTGCCGGTGACGGCTCCCTGCTCATGATCCGTGCCGGTCGTTCGGCCTTCCGTCTCGGCTGCCTGCCGACCGAGGACTTCCCGTTCATGGCATCCGGCGAGATGAAGGCCGAGTTTAACCTCTCCGCCAGCGATCTGCGCGGGTTGATCGACCGTACCCGTTTTGCCATTTCGACCGAGGAAACCCGCTACTATCTGAACGGTATCTTCCTGCACAAGGCCGAGGCCGAGGGCATTGACGTGCTGCGCGCGGTTGCCACGGACGGTCACCGCCTCGCACGGGTTGAAATGACCCTGCCCGATGGTGCAGCCGGTCTCGGTTCTACCGATGCCGATGGGCAGGCGGGTGTTATCATCCCGCGCAAGACCGTTGGCGAAATTCGCCGTCTGGTCGATGATGCCGATGAGGACATCAAGATCGGCGTTTCCGCCACCAAAATCCGCTTCAGCTTCGGCGAGGTTATCCTGACCTCGAAGCTGATCGACGGCACCTTCCCGGATTATGAGCGGGTCATTCCTTCCGGCAATGACAAGACGCTGGCGGTTGATGCCAAGGCGCTCGGCAGTGCGGTTGATCGTGTGGCCACCATCGCCACCGAGAAATCCCGTGCGGTCAAGCTCAGCATCAGTGGCAGCACCCTGACCCTGTCGGCCAATTCACCGGAAAACGGCAGTGCATCGGAAGAGGTCGAGGTCACCTATGACGGTGATGATATGGAGATCGGCTTCAACTCGAAGTACCTGCTCGATATCACCGGCCAGATCGAAGGCGATGGCTGCCAGCTGCTGATGGCTGATGGCGCATCCCCGACCCTGATCCGTGATCCATCGGATACTGAGGCGATCTACGTCCTCATGCCAATGCGGGTCTGATCGGGCGGCATCCATTGCTCGCCATTCATCGGCTGACGCTAACCCAATATCGCAATTATGAGCGGCTGGTGCTGGAACTTGATCCGGCACCGGCGGCTTTTGCTGTTGTGCTGACCGGCGATAATGGTGCCGGCAAGACCAATCTGCTGGAAGCGGTCAGTCTGTTGACCGCCGGGCGTGGGCTGCGCGGGGCACGGATTCAGGATCTGCCACGGGTCAACCGGCCGCAACCGGGCGGCTGGGGCATTGCCGCCGAAGCGGTTGGCCGCTTGGGCGAGGTGCGGCTCGGTACCGGGCAGGACAGCGCCGGTGACGGCAACAACCGGCGCATGGTGCGGATCAATGGCGAGGCGGTATCGGCCCAGACGGCCCTCGCCAACCATTTGCATATGGCCTGGCTGACCCCGGCGATGGACGGTTTGTTCCGTGAGGGGGCATCGGAGCGACGGCGGTTCATGGATCGCCTCGTCTTTGCCTTCGATGCCAGCCATGCCGGGCGGGTCACCCGTTATGAGCGCCTGTTGCGTGAGCGCGCCAAGCTGCTGCGCGATGCGGCAGAGACCGGGCGGCAGGCCGATCCGGTCTGGCTGGGCGGGCTCGAGGCCGGGATGGCCGAGACGGCTAGCGCCATTGCTGCCGGGCGACTGGCGCTGATCGAGCGCCTGAACCGCGTTGCCGCCACCGATCTGGCGCCGTTTCCTGCCGCCGATCTCACCCTTGATGGCCAGCCGGAGGGCTGGCTCGCCGAGGGGGCAAGCGCCGGCGATGTTGAAGATCGGCTCGCCGATGCCCTGAAACGCGCGCGGTCGGAGGATGCCCAGAGTGGCGGTGCCGGGATCGGTCCGCACCGCAGTGACCTCGTCGCCCGCCACCGGGAGCGCAATATGCCTGCCCATCTGTGCTCGACCGGCGAGCAGAAGGCGCTGTTGATTGCCATCACGCTCGCCCATGGACGGCTGGTTCGGGCCGAAACCGGACATGCGCCGATCCTGCTTTTGGATGAGGTCGCGGCTCATCTCGATGAGGCCCGCCGCCATGCATTATTCGACCGGCTGGCAGCCCATGGTGCACAAGTCTGGATGACCGGAACGGATGCCAATATTTTCAACCCGTTGGGCAGTTCGGCCACCCGTATAACGATTACTGGCGGAAATGCGCAAAAAGATGCTTGATTGGCGGTTTTCCGCTATAATGCAGATATTCGGGCAAATGCCCGCTCCGTAACTGTTTTGGCCCTATGAGCGATCCTAAAAAAGAAGAATCGGGTGCCGTTTCCGGCCCGGAAGGCACTGTTCCTGAAGCAGCCCCAGAAGCGTCTCCTGAAGCATCCAATGGCGATGCCTATGACGCCAGCTCGATCAGCGTCCTGCGCGGTCTTGAAGCGGTGCGCAAACGCCCGGGGATGTATATCGGCGATACCGATGACGGTTCCGGTCTGCACCACATGATCTACGAGGTCGTGGACAACGCGATCGATGAGGCGCTGGCCGGGCATTGTGATGTGGTCACCGTGACCCTGAACAGCGACGGTTCCGCCACCATCACCGATAATGGTCGCGGCATTCCGGTGGGCATTCACCCGGAAGAGGGTGTTTCCGCCGCCGAGGTCATCATGACCAAGCTCCATGCGGGCGGTAAGTTCAACCAGAACTCCTACAAGGTATCCGGCGGTCTGCACGGCGTTGGTGTTTCGGTTGTGAATGCCCTGTCCGACTGGCTCGAGCTGCGTATCTTCATCGATGGTCGTGAGCACAAGATGCGGTTCAGCCATGGTGAGCCCGATGCCCCACTCGTGGAAGTCGGCGCGGCCCCGGAGCTGGATGGCAAGACCCGGACCGGTACCGAGATCACCTTCCACCCCTCGGCTGAAACCTTCACCATGACCGAGTTCAAGTTCGAGACCCTCGAACACCGCCTGCGTGAGCTGGCGTTCCTGAACTCCGGTGTGCGTCTGGTGCTGACCGATGACCGTGAGGAAGAGCCGCGCGTCGTCGATATGAATTATGATGGCGGCCTGCAGGCATTTGTGACCTATCTGAACCGCTCGAAATCCGCACTGCACCCGGAACCGGTCCTGTTTACCGCCGAGAAAGACGGCCTGACTGTCGAGGCGGCGATGCAGTGGACCGACAGCTATGCCGAGATGATGCAGTGTTTCACCAACAATATCCCGCAGCGTGATGGTGGTACCCATCTGGCCGGTTTCCGTGGGGCGCTGACCCGTGTGATCAACGCCTATGCGGCGCAGAATGGCCTGCTCAAGCGTGAAAAGGTACAGCCGACCGGCGATGATATGCGCGAGGGCCTGACTTGTGTGCTGTCGGTCAAGATGCCCGATCCGCGCTTCTCGTCCCAGACCAAGGACAAGCTGGTTTCATCCGAAGCCCGTCCGGCCGTGGAAAATGCCGTTGGTGAGGCGCTGTCCACATGGCTTGAGGAGCACCCGAACGAGGGCAAGAAGATCGTGGCCAAGATTGTCGAGGCTGCCGCTGCCCGTGAAGCCGCACGCAAGGCGCGTGAGCTGACCCGGCGCAAGGGTGCGCTCGATATGGCGTCACTGCCTGGCAAGCTCGCCGATTGTCAGGAGCGCGACCCGACCCGCGCCGAACTGTTCATCGTTGAGGGTGACAGTGCGGGTGGTTCGGCAAAACAGGGCCGTAACCGGCGGTTTCAGGCAATCCTGCCCCTGCGCGGCAAGATCCTGAACGTCGAGCGGGCACGGTTTGACAAGATGCTGTCCAGTCAGGAGATCGGCACGCTGATCACCGCGCTTGGCACCGGCATCGGCCCCGACGAGTTCAACATCGAGAAGCTGCGTTATCACAAGATCATCATCATGACCGATGCTGATGTGGATGGCTCGCATATCCGGACCCTACTGCTGACCTTCTTCTTCCGTCAGATGCCGGAGCTGATCGAGCGCGGTTATCTCTATATCGCCCAGCCACCACTGTTCAAACTCAGCCGGGGCAAGTCGGCGCGCTACCTGAAGGATGAGCGCGAGCTGAACAACTACCTGATCGAGTTTGGCACCGATGCGGCGGCGATCACTCAATCCGATGGTACCCAGATTGCCGGTAATGACCTGGTTGCACTCGCCGAGCGTGCCCGTCAGGCCGCCTCAACCATCGAGAGCCTTGGCCGCAAGCTGGGCGACCCGTTCATCGTCGAGCAGATCGCACTGGCCGGTGGCTTCAATGTCGATCTGTTCAATGACCGTGCCGAGGCTGACCGTGTGCTCAAGGGCGTTGCCGATCGCCTCAATGCTGCCTTCGAGGAGAAGGAACGCGGTTGGTCTGCCGAGTTTGTTGATGGTGAGCCGGGTGCTGTTGGTCTGCTGGCCAAGCCACGGATGCAGATTGTCCGCACCCTGCAGGGTGTCCGTCAGGCCTATAACCTGACCGAAGAACTGCTCTCGACCGGTGAGGCGCGTCGCCTGCACCAGCTGTCAACCGCACTGGCGCCGGTCTTTGCTGGTTCTGCGACGCTTACGCATAAGGACCGTTCTATTGAGGGTATCCTTGGCCCGCTTGGCCTGTTCGGTGCCGTCAATGACATTGCCCGCAAGGGTTCCGCGCTCCAGCGCTATAAGGGGCTGGGTGAGATGAACCCGGATCAGCTCTGGGAAACCACGCTCGATCCGAATGTCCGCTCACTGCTGCAGGTCCGGGTTGCCGAGACCAAAGAGGCCGAGGACCTGTTCTCGACCCTGATGGGCGATGTGGTGGAACCGCGCCGCGAGTTTATCCAGCAGAATGCGCTGCGGGTGGTCAATCTCGACGCATAACCCCATACTATCGGGGCAGTTGGCGGTTTTCATGCCGCTTGCTGCCCCTTTTTTATGTCTGACTATCAACGGCTGATGCCTCTTGTCCGATACGCTTGATTTTGAAGGCTATTACAAAGCCCTGGGCATTCCGCCGACAGCCTCGGCGGATGAGGTCAAGCGAGCGTTCCGTGAGCGGGCGCGCGATCTGCACCCGGACCGCAACCGGACCCGGGATACAACCGCCGAATTTCAGAAGCTGAGCGCTGCCTATGAGGTTCTGAAAGACCCGAAAAAGCGCGCCGATTACAATGCCGAGGGTGCCCGGCGGATGCGTATGGGCTCGGGCAGTTCGGGCGGTACTGCCGCTACGGGTGCCCGTTCTGCAGAGACGGCAGCTCCGGGCAGTGGTGCCGGAAGCACCGGTTATACCGCCTATACCTATAGCCGTCCGACGAGGGCACAGGCGGAATTGCGCATGTGTGCCCGTTGCGGCTGTCTCTCGGCACAACCACGCGTGGCATATTTTCTCGCGGTTCGCGGCTTGATCACCCAGGTCAAGACCATCCGTAAGGGCGGCATATATTGCGCGCGCTGTGCCATGGTCGAGGGGCTGAAGAACAATCTGGCCAACTGGATGGTTGGCTGGTGGGCACTGCCCTATGGCCCGGTCAAGGTGGTCGAGGCAACGCTGATCAATCTGGTTGGCGGTGAGCGACCGAATGCCGAGAATGCCGAACTTCTGTATCGTCAGGCCATGGGGTTCCATTATGCCGGACATAACAAGATTGCGCTCGGCATCATTCAGGATGCGCTCCGGCTTGCGCCCTCGATTGTCATGCGCGACAAGCTGCTGGAACTGCGCAAGCATCTGGGTGGTGACGGACAGGTCAAGAAACTGCGCAACCAGTGGCGTATCATTGATGACCGGATATTCCTGGCCCAGGCGATACCGCTGGCGGTGATCATTCTGATTGTGCTGCAGAACCTGTTCAGCATGGTCAATCTGCAGCTGTTCAGTTTTGATGGTTTCAAGCGCAGTTTTGCCCGGATTGGCGAGATGGTGCCGTTTGGCCGGATGCTGGGGGTGGAGGATGCGCCACTGGCGGCCATGCTGGTTACTGCCGATCGGTTGACAATCTATGATGCGCCGAATACTGCCGCGGAAACATCCGGCTTTCTGCGCAAGGGCGAGCGGATACAGGCGGTGATGAATGGCGCGGTCGGTGGCTGGGCAGCGGTGAAACTGCCCGATGGCGGTCTCGGCTATGTGGCATCGAGCGGTCTGGCACCGGATACCGATCCGTGACGGGAATTGCGGACGGAATGGGGCAATCGCCGTGTCCGCAACTGCACAGCTGACGGCAAAAAAGCCATATTTCAGCGCCAGATTTCCGGCATTGATTGACATGGCAGGGTGCTGGACGGACCCTGAAGGCCAGTTGCGATCAAGTAGTGATCGATACCGTCCTATCCGAAGACATGACAGGCGTATATGGCACAGAAGAGTGCAGGCAAAAGCCCGGCAAAATCGGGCAAGACCGCCAAGCGTGGCAGTGGCAGTGGCAGCAAGAGCAAGGCCAGTAAAGCTGCCAAACCCGCCAAGGGCAAGCGCGGCGGCTGGTTCGGGCGCTCCCTGTGGTTTGTCACGCGCTGGTCGCTGGTGCTGGCGGTCTGGGGCGGTGTCGCCGGTGGTGCGGCCTTGCTCTATTTCGCCCATGACTTGCCGGATATCCGCGACCAGATGGTGCTCGAGCGCCGCAAGTCGGTGACCATTCTGGCAGCTGACGGTTCGGAAATCGGTCGCTATGGCGATCTGCATACCACACGGGTAACAGTCGAAAGCCTGCCCAAAAACCTGATCAATGCCGTCATTGCCATTGAGGATCGCCGTTTTTACTGGCATCCGGGCATTGATCCCATCGGTCTGGTGCGCGCTGCCGTTACCAATTATCGCGCCGGACGAGTGGTGCAGGGTGGCTCAACCCTGACCCAGCAGCTGGCCAAGAACCTGTTTCTGGAGCCTGAACGCTCGATGAAGCGCAAGGCACAGGAAGCCCTGCTCGCTCTCTGGCTCGAGATTTCCTACACCAAGGACGAGATACTGGCCGCTTACCTGAACCGGGTCTATCTCGGTGCCGGTACCTATGGCGTTGATGCCGCCGCGCGGACCTATTTCGGCAAGCCGGCACGAGCGGTGGATCTGCGGGAAAGCGCCCTGATTGCCGGGTTGTTGAAGGCGCCGTCACGCTATGCCCCGACCAATAATGCCAAGCTCGGCTGGCAGCGGGCGCGGGTGGTGCTGGCGGCCATGGCTGATGCTGGCTTCATTAGCGAGGCCGAGCGTGAGGCGGCGGCCAATGGGCGGCCCCGGACCCGCCCCCTGCCCGGATCGGGTGAGAAATACTTTGCCGATTGGGTGATGGAGCAGGTCGGCGGCTATGTCGGCAAGACCGACCGGGATCTGATCGTCCACACCAGTCTTGATCCGAAGATACAGCGCGCCGCCGAGAATGGCATTGCGGAGGCGATGAGCAAGGAAGGGCGCAAGCGCGGTGCCCGACAGGCGGCGGCGCTGGTGATGAGCCCCGATGGTGCTATCCGTGCCATGATTGGTGGCGTTGATTATGCGCAGAGCCAGTTCAACCGTGTAACCCAGGGGCAGCGGCAGCCGGGTTCGGCATTCAAGCCCTTTGTCTATCTGGCGGCAGTGGAGGCCGGATATTCGCCGTTTGATCGGATCAATGATGCGCCGTTGACCCTCGGCGACTGGTCACCGGAGAATTACAGCAACCGGTTCCACGGTGTGGTCAGTCTGCGTGAGGCTTTGGCGCATTCCTATAATGTCTCTGCCATCCGATTGCTGGATGCGGTTGGATTGGACCGGGTCAAGGGCGTTGCCCGTCGTCTCGGCATTACTAGCCCGCTCGGTCACAATCTGAGTTTGGCCCTCGGTACGTCCGAGGTATCCATGCTGGAACTGACGGCGGCCTATGCCTCGATCGCCAATGGCGGCATGGCGATCTGGCCCCATGCGATTACCGAAATCCGGGCCAAAGGCGGCAAGGTGATCTATCGCCACCAGCCAGCCAGCAGCAGTCGGGTGATCAAGCAGGATGATGCCCGTAACCTGACGGCGATGATGCGTGATGTGGTCAGTGAGGGCACCGGCAAGAAGGCGGCGTTTGATCACCCCGCAGCGGGCAAGACCGGCACCACCCAATCGTTCCGCGATGCCTGGTTCCTCGGCTTTACCGCCGATTATGTTGGCGCGGTCTGGTTCGGTAATGATGACAACACGCCGATGAACCGGATCAAGAAAGAGCCAATAACCGGTGGCTCTCTGCCTGCCGAAACCTGGGGTGAGATCATGAAGGCGGCCCATCGTGGCAAGCCTGTACGCGATCTGCCGTCGCTTGATGGCCGGGTCTGGGATCGCATTGCAGCCAGTCAGGTCAGTTCCGGCCCGGCGATCGGTGGTAGTGATCCTGCCGGTGGTGCAATCAGCAATGACGACAAATCAGCCTTCGAGCAACTGCTCGGTAGCCTGACCGGCAGTGGTCAGGAGGCGCCAAGCCAGATGCCGGAAGCCGCTGACGCGCCAAGTGGTCCGCGCTGGGATTGACGATAATAAACGCTGAAACTGTCAGTTGAAAACTAAAGGTATAATTTTTATTTGGCTTATTTTCAGTAAGACGGCGAGTACTTTTTTGCTTTCTTTAACATGTGTAGCAAGCTGTATTCCAAGGGATATTGCAGGTGCGTTCATGTGTTTTATGTATATTTTTCCCAGAAAAACTGCAAATTCATTAAAATTTTAGACAAAATTTTTGTTCAAGAACTTTCAAAACCTTGTCCTAGCATAAGAATTGTCGATGAATGGTTTGAAGAGTTGCAGGTCCGCTTGCACCGGAATAATCCTAAGCATCGCATTACGACCGTGGGGATTTTGGAATATGGAGCGGTCGATGATGGGACTTCCGGTTCCAGCCGAGGGGGCTCGGGTGGTTTGGTAAGTAACCAATATCATTGGGGATTTTGGTTACAAGTGGATTTGTTCAATTTTGGGTTTCTACTGGTCATGGGGGTCAGTGGCACCCAGCCATTCATCAGACGAGATGCCGGTCACGGTACTCTTCTCGTGACAGGGGCGCTTAAAAGGAGCGTTTATGTCTGCGGTAATGGCTATGCCTACAGTATTCGCAAAGACAAACTACATCGAAGACTTCGGTGATTATTTAGATAGATCAGCGACGCGGGTCGCAACACAAGGCCCGATCGGTTTTCTCGGCAAATTGTTCACCGGTAAACTCAATACATTCTCCCGTTTCAAGAATGCGCTGAAAACTACGGTTCACAGCGTTCTGCAAACCGTCAAGGAAGCAACGGCATGGGCCACGGTTGGCCTGTCGATCGCCAATGAACGTCTGGGCAAACTCGCCTGGGCCATGCTGCCACAAAGCTTCCGCGACCCACTCCCCAAAATCGTCAAGGAGCATATGGACAGCACGCTGGGCAAGCTGCTTGATGAATTGCGGGATCAGGTAAACCCACTGGCTGAAACGCCGAAGGAAGATATGCGCCGGAAGGTGCACCTGCGCCGGGCGATCCGCGACTGGCGGAATGCACGTCAGGAGCAGAATTTCGACGAAATCAAGAAGTGGGATACCAAGGCACCGCAGCCGCTCGCCGGTCTGCGCATGGGGCCTGCATGAATGCAGTAACCGGCCGGTTTGATCGCACAGCGCATCTGACAGGCTGGTAATTCCGAAATCGGGGTGGCAGATTGCATCTCATGCAACTCCATCCCGATAGCACAATCGTGATCCTGACCGGGGCCGGCATCTCGAAAGAGAGCGGCCTCGACACGTTTCGAGACCCCGACGGCATCTGGGCAAGGCACAGCCTTGATGAGGTGGCGACACCACAGGGCTTTGCCCGCAATCCGGCGCTGGTGCATGAGTTTTACAACAGCCGCCGCCGTGGCCTGCTCGATCCCGCCATTCAGCCCAACCCGGCCCATAAGGCGATTGCCCGGTTGCAACGGGACTGGCCGGGCAAGGTGGTGCTGGTCACCCAGAATATCGATGATCTGCATGAGCGCGGTGGCTCACCCGCCGTTATTCATATGCATGGTGAGTTGCTGAAGGCCGAGTGCCAGCATTGCGGTGCGGTGGTCGATTGGCGCGAAGACCTCTCGATAGAAACCGCCTGTCCCGATTGCGGTCTGCCCGCCGGTATGCGCCCGCATGTGGTCTGGTTCGGCGAGATGCCGCGCTTTATGGACCGGATTGTGTTGGCGCTGGCTGATGCCGATCTGTTCATCTCGATCGGCACATCCGGCAATGTCTATCCGGCGGCAGGTTTTGTCGCTGAGGCGCGCGAATACGGAGCGGCGACCATCGAGCTCAATCTGGAGCCATCGGAAGGGGCGACCCTGTTTGCCGAAACCCGCTACGGTCCCGCCTCGGTTCTGGTGCCCGACTATGTTGATGAGTTACTGGATCTCGCCGCCGCGCCATGAGTGCATCGCTCAACAGCCTGTTGTCGGAGATTGCTGGCTGCCGCCTCTGCGCCATGAGCAATGGCAACCCGTTGCCACATAATCCGCGCCCGGTGATACAGGCTGCGGCCAGTGCCGAGCTGTTGATTGTCGGTCAGGCACCGGGAACGCGGGTGCATGAAACCGGTATCCCGTGGAATGACGCCAGCGGCAATCGTTTGCGTGTCTGGCTGCAGATGGAGCGGGAACAGTTCTATGACCCGGCGCGGATTGCCATCATGCCTATGGGGTTGTGCTTTCCGGGGCAGAATGCGCGGGGTGCCGATTTACCGCCCCGCCCGGAATGCGCGCCGACATGGCACGACCGGGTGCTGGCCGAACTGCCGAATATCCGCACTGTCCTGCTGATCGGCCAATATGCGCAGGCGCGTTATCTGGGCAAGCGCCGCAAGTCGAGCATGACGGATACCGTTGCACATTGGCGTGACTACGCGCCACGATACTGGCCGATGCCGCATCCGAGCTGGCGCAACAATGGCTGGCTTAGAAAGCACGGCTGGTTTGAAGCCGACTTGCTGCCAGCGCTTCGTGCCCATATCGCCGGATAGGTAGTGTATAACGGTTCATATACTGGCAAGTTACTGACAGGGAATAAGAAATGCCTGAAAAACTGACGGGAAAAGCACGGGAAGAGGGGCTTGCGGCACTGCCCGGCTGGACGCTTGCGAGCGACCGGGATGCGATCGGTAAAACCTATCGGTTCAAAAACTTCATCGAGGCATGGGGCTTCATGAGTGCTGCGGCACTCCACGCGGAAAAGCTCAACCACCATCCCGAATGGTCGAATGTTTACGGCACGGTTGAGGTAACGCTTACCACCCATGATGCCGGTGGTCTGAGCGAACTCGATATCAAGCTGGCCAAGGCAATGGATCGTCTCGCCGGTGTAGCTGCCGGGGCTTAAAGGAAAGAATAGGGATCGATATCGATCTGTACCCGGGTCTGGCTTGGCAGCTTGACCGAGGCCAGCCATGGCTCGATCAGCCGTGCCAGCACCGCATTGCGCCCGGCCTTGATCAGAAACCGTTGACGGTGACGCCCCCGGATCATGGCCAGTGCCGCCGGTGCCGGGCCAAGCACCATGACGCCGTCAACTCTGGGCGCAGTATTGGCGAGGGCGTTGACCGCCTCATTCAGGCGGTTCTGGTCGGTGTCGGTGATGATCAGCGCGGCGAGGCGACCATAGGGCGGCATCGCGTGCATCCGCCGGTCGGCATCGACCGCAGCCATGAAGCCGTCACGGTCATGGGCCGCCAGCGCCTGCAGGACCGGTTCGTTCGGCAGGCGTGTCTGCACCATCACCGTACCCGGACTCTCGCCCCGTCCGGCCCGGCCTGCTACCTGTTGCAACAGCTGGAAGCTGCGCTCGGGTGCCCGAATATCACCGCCGCCGAGGCCCATATCGGCATCGACGATCCCCACAAGGGTCAGGAGCGGGAAATGGTGGCCCTTGGCCATGATCTGCGTGCCGATCACGATATCGATTTCCCGCGTATGCACCTTGGCCATGAACTCGCGCATGGCGAGTGGCCCGGTCAGCATGTCGGAGGTCAGCAACCCGATACGGGCCGCGGGAAAACGTGTCTGCACCTCTTCGGCCACCCGCTCGACGCCCGGACCGCAGGCGATGATGCTGTCCTCGGCACCGCAAGAGGGGCAGTGGGAAGGCAACGGCATCGCCAGTCCGCAATGGTGGCATTGCAGGCGATGGGCCAGCCGATGTTCAACCAGCCAGGCCGTACAGTTCGGGCACTGCCAGCGATGGCCGCAGGACTGGCACAGGGTCAGCGGCGCATAGCCCCGGCGGTTGAGGAACAGCAACGCCTGTTCCTGCTTTGCCAGCGTATCGGCCAGCGCCTCGACCAGTGGCGGCGCCAGCCAGGCGGGGCCAAGCGCTTCGAGGCCCGGTTGCTCCAGCTTATCCGGTGGATCTTTGGTCAGGTCGATCAGTTTGATGTCCGGCAGTTCGGCAGCGCCGTGCCGCTCTGGCAGGACCAGTTGCTCGAACCGGCCTTCCTGCATATTGACCACGGTTTCCATCGACGGGGTGGCGGAGACAAGCACGACCGGGTGATCGGCCAGCCGGGCCCGGACAATCGCCATGTCGCGGGCGTTATAGGCTACCCGGTCATCCTGTTTGTAGGAGGCATCATGCTCCTCATCGACAATGATCAGGCCGAGATTGTCGAACGGCAGGAACAGCGCCGAGCGGGCACCGACCACCACATCGACACGACCGAGCGCCACATTGCGCCAGGTATCGCGGCGCGCTGCCTGGGTCAGTTCCGAGTTCCAAATGGTCGGCGTTGAGCCGAATCGTGTGGCGAAGCGGTCGAGCCATTGGGCGCTGAGAGAGATTTCCGGCAGCAGCACCAGCACCTGCTTGCCCAGTTTCAGAGCGGCGGCGATGGCTTCCTGATACACCTCGGGCTTGCCGGCACCGGTGACGCCATCGATCACCGAGACATGGTTGCCGCCCAACTCGACCGCGGCGACCAGTGCCTCGGCGGCGACGGCCTGATCCGGTGACAGGGTCGGGCCGGGTAGCTCATGATCCGGGCGCGGCGGGCGCGGTGGCACACCCGGCAGGCTGACCCGCTCCAGCCCGCCCTGCTCGGCGAGCCCGGCCACGACCGAGGTGCCGCAACCGGCGGCCTTGGCCAGTTCCGGGCCGGTCATGATCGGTATGTCATGGAAACTGGCCAGCACACGCTTGCGTGCCGGGGTCATGCGCAGATCCGCTGGCAGTCGTGGCACGGGTTTGTAGGCGGTAATCTCCGGCGGGGTTTCCAGTGCCGATGGCGTGTTCAGGAACATCTTCAGCACCGTGCCGGGAGAGGCGGCATAATACTGCGCCATCCAGGTGATCAGCTTGCGGTTCATCTCCGGCATCGGCGGCAGGTCGAAAATCCGCGTTACCGGCTTCAGCGTCACCTTGCGGGTCGATTGTGCCGGTTCGGGTTCGGGATCAATCTCCCAGACAATCGCCGGGAGGTGCCGTTTGCCCACAGGTACCTCGATATAGGTGCCGATATCGATGTTGTGGCTGCCGCGCACCTGATTGCCGAGCCAGTAATCATACAGCCCGCCGGTTGAGGTGCCGATCGGCAGCGGTACCATCGCCCTGATCCGCACGCCATCGCCAAAATTGGCGCGTGCCTTGGCGTTCGCACTGTTTTCAGGTTCTGGAAGATCGATCAACATTGTCGGACAGTGGGTCAAATATGGGGCTATTACCTCCGGATTTCCAGAAGCTGTCGGCCTGCCCAATGGCTTAGCACAGCATGGCATGGGCGACTACTTAATGATCTGATGATTGTTGGGTGTTGCTCTCGCTGCTCTGGGCGCGTATCACACGGGGTAATGCCATCTGATAAGGCAACCAGTCACCAGCCAGCCGCGAAGGGGCCAGACATGAAGTTTTTTATCGATACCGCCGATCTGGATGAAATCCGTGATCTCGCCGCGACCGGCATGGTCGATGGCGTCACCACCAACCCGAGCCTGATCGCGAAAAGCGGTGCGGACTTCCTGACCCGGATCAAGGAAATCTGTGAAGTTATCGACGGCCCGGTAAGCGCCGAGGTTGCCGCAACCGATTTTGAGACCATGCTCGCCGAGGGCAAGCACATCGCCAAGATCGCTGACAATGTAGCGGTCAAGGTGCCGCTGACCGAAGCCGGTCTGAAGGTCTGTAAGATCCTCAGCGACGAGGGCACCATGGTTAATGTGACCCTGTGCTTCTCCGCCAATCAGGCGCTGCTCGCTGCCAAAGCCGGCGCGACCTTCATCTCGCCGTTCGTTGGCCGTCTCGACGATATCGGCCATGATGGCATGGGCCTGATCGCCGATATCATCGAGGTCTATTCGGTTTACCCGAACATCCATACGGAAGTGCTCGTCGCCTCAGTACGCGGCCCGAACCACGTCATGGAAGCCGCCAAGATGGGTGCCGATGTGGCCACCATCCCGCCATCGGTTCTGCGTGCGCTGTACAAGCACCCGCTGACTGACAAGGGCCTCGCCGCCTTTGTTGCCGATTGGGAGAAGACCGGCCAGACCATCCTGCCCGGCGGTGACAAGCGCAGCGTGGCATAAGCATAATGGCCGAGACCAGAGACGCTGCCAGCCTGTCCGAGCATGAGGTCCGCGCCTATCTGCGGGCCAATCCGGAGTTCCTCAAGGACAATCCGGACATGCTCAACGTGCTTGCCGTACCGGCCCGCGATGTCGGTGCGGAGGCGGGTGTAGGTGCCGGTATCGCCGATTTCCAGCGTTTCATGGTCGAGCGCCTGCGTCGAGAAGGCGAGGCGCTGAAGGCACAGCAGGGCGATCTGATCGCCAATGCCCGTGCCAACATGAATACCCAGTCGCGGGTGCATTCCGCGATCCTGTTTCTGCTCGATGCCCAGAGCTTCGAGCAGTTCATCAACGCCATTACCACCGATCTGGCGGTCATGCTCGATATGGATGCGGTGGTGCTGGCGGTTGAAACCAATGATCTCAGCCTGCCCGGTATCAATCAGCACGGCGTTCGGGTTGTGTCACAGGGCACTGTCGACAGCTGGATGAACAGCAGTCAGGCCGTACGCCTCGACAGCAATGTTATCGGTGATGACCAGCTGTTCGGTCCTGCTGCCTCACTGGTACAGAGCCAGGCACTGATCCGCCTCGATATTGATCCACGGATGCCGACCGGCCTGCTGGTCCTTGGCAGCCGTAACCCGGAAATGTTCGATCCCGGTCAGGGCACCGAACTTGCCCAGTTCCTCGGTCGGGTGATCGAACGCCAGCTGCGCCTCTGGCTTGAGGTCTGATGGTTGGATCATCTGCAGCAGGCGATGATGATCTGAGCTGGCAGTTGCTGCCAATCCGGGATGATCTGGCCGCTGCCCTGCAGGACTGGCGCGCATGGCTGCGTGATGAACGCCGCCTGTCGGTCCATACCTGCCGCGCCTATGAGGGCGATATTGCCGATTTTATGGGATTTATGGCGGGCCATCACGGTGGCCAGCTCGCCTTGACCCATCTTGCCGCCATTGATCTCGGCTCATTCCGCTCATGGCTGGCTGCCCGTGCCAGTGACGGTGCAACAGCGGCCACACGGGCACGCAATCTCTCAGCCCTGCGCAGCCTGTTCAACTGGCTCGACAAGACCGACCGGGCATTCAATCCATCAATCGGACAGTTGCAGGCACCGAAGCGCAAGCAACCGCTGCCGCGTGCGGTCAGTCGTCTGGATGCCAAAGATATACTCGACCGGGCCGAGGAGCTCGCGCCTGAACCATGGATCGCCAAGCGTGATCGGGCGCTCCTGACCCTGCTCTACGGTGCCGGATTGCGGATCGGTGAGGCGGTGGCGCTCAACCGGTCGGCAATGCCATCCAAGCCGGAGAACGCTGCCATTGTCGTTGATGGTAAGGGCAACAAGCAGCGACAGGTACCGTTATTACCCGTGGTGGTAGAGGCACTGGCCCGTTATCGCACCCTCTGCCCCTTCCCGGACACGCCGGATGCGCCGCTGTTCTATGGCGCCAAGGGCAAGCGGCTGAATGCCGATGCCGCGCGCAAGGTGATGCGGCAGGTCCGGCAATCCCTATCCCTGTCGGACAGCGTCACCCCGCACGCCCTGCGCCACAGCTTTGCCACCCATCTGCTGGGTGCCGATGTGGATCTGCGGGTAATTCAGGATCTGCTCGGCCATGCCAGCCTGACCTCGACCCAACGCTATCTCGATGCGGATATCGAGCGTTTGCGCGCGGTCTATGCCAAGGCACATCCGCGCGCCAAGGGCTAGGCATGGCAAAGCAAAAGCCCCGCAAACCGGTCAAGGTCGTGCGGGGCTTGCCAAGCTTATGTTGATTGCCGGATCAGATGTGCAGCGGGCGTCCGTCGACGGCGAGAGCTGCTTCCTTGACCACTTCCGACAATGTCGGGTGGGCGTGGCAGGTGCGCGCGATATCTTCAGCCGACGCACCGAATTCCATACCGACACCGATCTCGGCGATCAGGGTGCCAGCCTCAGGGCCGATGATGTGAACGCCCAGAACCCGGTCGGTTTTCTTGTCCGCAAGGATCTTGACGAAGCCGTTGGTGTCGCCCATGGCACGCGCACGGCCATTGGCCATGAACGGGAACTTGCCCTTGTTGAAGGCGACGCCTTCTTCTTTCAGTTGCTCCTCGGTCTTGCCGATCGAGGCAACCTCGGGCCAGGTGTAGACAACGCTCGGGATCGCATCGTAATTGACGTGGCCGCTCTCGCCGCCAAGGATTTCCGCGACGGCAACGCCCTCATCCTCGGCCTTGTGTGCCAGCATCGGGCCGGTAATCACATCGCCGATGGCATAGATGCCGGGCACAGAGGTCTCGAAATGCTCGTTGGTTTTCACACGGCCGCGGTCATCCATCTCGACACCGGCCTCTTTCAGGCCGAGGCTGTCGGTATATGGCTTGCGACCAATGGCCACCAGTACGATGTCGGCCTTGATCGTCTCGGCATCGCCGCCCTTGGCCGGTTCAACGGTCACATCGACGCCTGATTTGGTGTTCTTCACCTCGGTAACCTTGGTCGAGAGCTTGAATTCAAGGCCCTGTTTTTCGAGGATTTTCTTGGCTTCCTTGGAAACCTCGCCATCCATGGTCGGCAGGGCGCGGTCGAGGAACTCGACAACCGTGACCTTGGAGCCGAGACGGTTCCAGACGGTACCCATCTCAAGGCCGATCACACCGCCACCGATCACCACCAGATGCTTCGGCACCTTGGCGAGCTCAAGCGCGCCGGTGGAGGAGACTACCTTCTTCTCGTCAATGTCGACGCCGGGCAGGCCGGCAACGTCAGAGCCGGTGGCGATCACAACGGCGCTGGTCTTGTACTCGCTGTCCTTGCCCTTGGCGTCGGTGACAACAACGGTATCGGCTGACTTGACCTTGCCGGTGCCCTTGAGCCAGGTGATCTTGTTTTTCTTGAACAGGAAGTCGACGCCTTTGACATTGGCATCAACCACACCATTCTTGTGGCCCATCATGCCCTTGAGGTCGAGTTCGACGCCCTTGGTCTTGATGCCCATATCGGCGAAGTGGTGATTAACGGCGTTGAACTTCTCCGACGCGGCGAGCAGCGCCTTGGACGGGATACAGCCGACATTCAGGCAGGTACCGCCGAGGGTATCACGCTTTTCAACACAGGCGGTTTTGAGACCAAGCTGGGCACAACGGATGGCGCAGACATAGCCGCCGGGGCCACTGCCGATGACGATGACGTCGAAATTATCGGACATGGAATTTCCTTGAAGTCGGATGGGTTGAGAACAGATAGGCTCGGCACTGGCGCAAGGATTGATGCGCAAACCGGAATGCCTGATATATCAGGGCTGTGGCGTCAGGCAAAGACCTCTTGGACGGCTTTTCCGTGTTTCTGCCATGATCGCGCCGGGATGGTGGCAGGCAGCAAAAAACCGCGCCAACTTACCCAAGCTGACGCGGTTTGTCGCGAAACCGTTCTGTTATCGGTTACAGCAGGAAGATCGAGGTGCCGACCTCACCGGTGAAATCACCACCGGAAATGATGATGAAATTCTGGCCGGTGCTGGGTTGCTCGATGATCGTGCTGCCATCGGGCTGGCGCAGCAGCTGGCCCTGCTCGAATTGCGAGGTACTGACGATTACCGTGGCATCGGCCCCGGCATCATAGGTGATTATGGTGCCGGTATTGATGGCATCATTGACCGTAATCACATCCTCGGCGCTGTTGAAGTCGACAATGGTGTCTGTGCCCTGACCTTGCGAGAAGCCGAACACAAACTGGTCGGCACCGGCACCGCCGGTGATGACGTCGCTGCCGCGGTTGCCGATCAGCACGTCATTGCCGGTCTCACCGAACATCTGGTCATCGCCCTGACCGCCGTAAATGGTGTCATCGCCCGCGCCGCCATAGACCGCATCGGGATTGAAGTTGCCATAGACAACGTCGTTGCCGTTCTCACCGAAGACAAAATCGTTCTGCTGGCCACCATAGACGGTGTCATTGCCCTCACCACCGGCAACGAAGTCGTCGTTCTTGTTGCCATAGAGGATGTCATCGCCGCCGAGACCGTTCAGCGTGTCATTGCCGTCGAACCCGAACAGATTGTCGCGCTGGCCATCGGCACCGGTGATATTGTCCGCACCTGAATTCAGGAACGAGAAGAAGCTGAGGCCGAGATCGGGCACGAAATCAAGGTTGGTCGCCGCAGCAAAGGTGGATAACGGCATGGCCATACCGCTGACAGAAAACAGTGCGCCACCACCGCCATCGAAACGGGCCAGATCGGTAACAGTACCGGTCAGGGATGCATCATTATCGCTCTCGAACCCGCCAAAGCCGGAACCGGTAATATGGAATGTGCCGCCATCAAAGGTCGGCAGGATCAGGCTGGTGCTGCTGAATGCGAGTGGCTCTGCATCAAAGTTGACGCCAAGTGCATCGGCGACATTCATGTCCAGACCATAGGGGGAGAAGGCTTGAATTGTAGGCATGGGGGGCTCCTGTTTGGGGCAAAGGAGAAGGAGAGGCAAGTTATCCGAATAACCTTGCGGCTTCCGGTATAAAGGTTTTGGCCGTCGATGCGAAGTAACAAAACAAATAAAACAGGCCCGGTGATTGTCTCGCCGGGCCTGTCATCATAATCGATTATGTGTATTCGCGCGCCTTACAGTTCGAGCAGAACCCGGCGTGGGTCTTCGATACAGTCCTTGATACGAACGAGGAAGGACACGGCCTCACGACCGTCAATGATCCGGTGATCATAGGACAGCGCCAGATACATCATCGGGCGGGCCTCAATCTTGCCATCAACAACCATCGGGCGTTGCTTGATCGCGTGCATGCCGAGGATCGCGGATTGTGGTGGGGTCAGGATTGGCGTTGACATCAGGGAGCCGAAGACACCGCCATTGGTGATGGAGAAAGTGCCGCCTGACATCTCGTCGAGGCCAAGCTTGCCGTCACGGGCGCGTTTGCCCATGTCGTTGATCGAGGCTTCGATATCAGCGAAGTTCTTCTCGTCACAATCGCGGACAACCGGCACGACCAGACCGTTCGGGGTCGAAACAGCGACACCGATGTCATAGTAATTCTTGTAGACAACGTCATCGCCCTCGATCTCGGCATTGACGGCCGGGAACTCTTTCAGGGCAACGACAGCGGCCTTGACGAAGAATGACATGAAGCCGAGGCGCACGCCGAACTTCTTCTCGAAGGCATCTTTATACTCGGACCGGGCATTCATCATGTTGGTCATGTCCACCTCATTGAAGGTGGTCAGCATGGCCGCAGTGTTCTGGGCATCCTTCAGGCGCTCAGCGATACGCTGGCGCAGACGGGTCATGCGCACACGTTCCTCGCGGTCAGCGCGTGGGCGTGGACCGGATGGCACAGGAGTCTTCGCTGCCGGGCGGGCCGAGGAAGCCTTGCCACCGTTTTCCATGAAGGACAGAACGTCGGCTTTTGTCAGGCGGCCATCCTTGCCGGATGCCGGGATTTTGGCGGCATCGAGGTTGTTTTCCTCAACCAGCTTGCGCACGGCCGGGGCCAGCGGGTAGTCGAGGTTGGCTGCAGCGGGTTTCGCGGCTGGCTTTTCTTCCTTGGCAGGCGCCGGGGCCGCTTTGGCCTCTTCCTTCGCCGGTTCAGTCTTTTTCTCTTCCTTGGCGGGTGCCGGAGCATCGCCGGAGCCTTCGCCGAGTTTGCCGATCAGGGCGCCCACTTCGACCTCATCGCCTTCATTGGCGAGGATTTCCTCAAGCACACCGGCCTGCGGTGCATTGACCTCCACGGTCACCTTGTCGGTTTCAAGCTCTACCAGAGGCTCGTCGAGCGCAACGGCTTCACCGGGTTTCTTCAGCCATTGGGCGATGGTGGCTTCGGTGACTGATTCACCGAGTGTAGGGACAACGATATCCATGGAACGAGTGGCCTATTGTCTGTGATGGTAAGGGTAATGATAAATCGGTTGGATCGGCTGTATTCTGGGTCATCGGCACCCGGATGATGCGCAAGCGCATCGGTCCGGCTGCCGCTTTGTAGCGCGATTAGCGCTTGATGGTAAGTGCTTCGTTGACCAGATCTGCCTGTTCTTTGTTGTGGCGCTTCAGAAGACCGGTTGCCGGTGAGGCGGCCGCAACGCGACCGGCATAGCGGACACGGGTATTCTTGTGGCCGATTTCCTCAAGCACCGCCTCAAGACGACGGTCGACGAAGAACCATGCACCCATATTGGCCGGTTCTTCCTGACACCAGATGAATTTGGCATTCGGGAAGCGGCCAAGCTGTTCTTTCAGCGAGTTGATCGGCCATGGATAGAGCTGTTCCATGCGCAGGATCTGGATGTCATCAATGCCGCGCTTGTCGCGTTCTTCGGCGAGGTCATAGAAGACCTTGCCGGAACACAGGACAACCTGCTTGATCTTGTCGTCAGCCTTCAGTCCCTCGTGATCTTCATAGAGGACGCGGTGGAAGGTTTCGTCGCCGGTGAACATGGACAGTGGTGAGACACAGGCCTTGTGACGCAGCAGCGATTTTGGCGTCATGACGATCAGCGGCTTGCGGAATACCCGGTGCACCTGACGACGCAGGGCATGGAAGTAGTTGGCCGGGGTCGTACAGTTGACCACCTGGATATTATCCTCGGCACAGGCCTGCAGGAACCGCTCGAGACGGGCGGAGGAGTGCTCCGGACCGTTGCCCTCATAGCCATGTGGCAAGAGCATGGTCAGGCCAGACATCCGCAGCCATTTGGATTCAGACGAGGTAATGAACTGGTCGATCATTACCTGTGCGCCATTGACGAAGTCGCCGAACTGGCCTTCCCACATAATCAGGGCATTCGGCTCGGCCATGGAGTAGCCGTATTCAAAACCAAGCACGGCAAATTCCGACAGCGGACTGTCGATAACCTCATAGGTCGCCTGATCCTTGCTGATGTTTTTCAGTGGCGTGTAGCGTTTTTCGGTCTTCTGATCATAGAGCACGGAATGGCGCTGGGAGAAGGTGCCCCGACCGCAATCCTGACCGGACAGGCGGACAATCACGCCCTCATCCACGAGGCTGCCGAATGCCAGTGCCTCGGCGGTAGCCCAGTCAATGGCCTTGCCCTCATCCAGCATTTTGGCTTTCGCCTTCATCTGCCGGACGATCTTGGAATGGGCGTTGAAGCCGTCGGGAATGGTGCTGAGCACCTTACCGATCTGTTTCAGCTTCTTCTCATCGACCGCTGTTGTTCCCTTGCGCTCATCAGAGGTGGCGGTGGTATAGCCCGACCACTTGCCTTCCAGCCAATCGGCCTTGTTCGGCTTGTAATTGGTGGCGGCGTCAAAATCCTTCTGCAACTGATCCATGAAGTCGTCGCGGACTTTCTCGGTCTCTTCCTTGGTCATCAGGCCTTCGTCAACCAGCTGTTTGGCCATGATTTCCCGGGTGGTCGGGTGATCCTTGATCTTCTGGTACATCAGCGGCTGGGTGAAGCTCGGCTCATCGCCCTCATTATGGCCATGGCGGCGATAGCAGACCATGTCGATGATCACGTCTTTGCCGAATTCCTGACGGAACTCGATCGCCATGCGCGCGACATGGGTCACCGCTTCCGGATCATCACCATTCACGTGGAAGATCGGGCATTGCAGCATCAGCGCGACATCGGTGGGGTGCGGGCCGGTGCGTGAGTAGTTCGGGTTGGTGGTGAAGCCGATCTGGTTGTTGATGACGAAATGCAGGCAACCGCCGGTGCGGTAGCCCTTCAGATCAGAAATCGCCATGGTTTCTGTTGCGGTACCCTGACCGGCAAAGGCGGCATCGCCATGGACGAGGAAGCCCATGACCTGTTTCCGCTCGGTATCACCGCGCTGGATCTGTTTGGCCCGGACCTTGCCGAGAACCACAGGGTTGACGGCTTCAAGGTGTGACGGGTTGGCGGTCAGCGACAGGTGAATGTTGTTGCCGTCGAAATCGCGGTCGGAGGAGGTACCGAGGTGGTACTTCACATCGCCGGAGCCCTGAACGTCATCCGGATGGGCAGCGTTGCCCTGAAACTCGGAGAAGACGGCGGTAAACGGCTTGCCCATCATGTTGGTCAGCATGTTGAGGCGGCCGCGGTGGGCCATGCCGACAACGATTTCCTTCAGGCCGAGCTGGCCGCCGCGTTTCATGATCTGCTCAACCGCCGGGATCATGGATTCCCCGCCTTCGAGGCCGAAACGCTTGGTACCGGTGTACTTGATCTGCAGGAACTGCTCGAATGCCTCGGCAGCGGTCAGGCGCTCATAGATCGCCTTCTTGCCCATGGTGGTGAATTCGGTGCGGTTCTGGGCGCCTTCAATGCGCTCCTGGAGCCAGGCTTTTTCAGCCGGATCCTGAATATGGATGAACTCGACGCCGATCTTGCCGCAATAGGTGTGCTGCAGGATATCGTTGATCTCGCGCATCGTGGCGTATTCGAGGCCAAGAACGTTGTCGAGGAAGATCGGGCGATCCATATCTGCTTCGGTGAAGCCGTAGGTGGCTGGCTCCAGCTCAGGGTGCTTGCCCTTCGGTGCCAGACCGAGCGGATCGAGATCGGCGGCGAGGGGACCGCGTACCCGATAGGCACGGATCAGCATGATGGCGCGCAGGCTGTCGAGCACTGCCTGACGGCTGTCGGCGCTGTCGCTGGTGGCGATGGCCTTGGCGGCCTTGGCTACGGTGGCTGCTTCGGCGGCAAAGTCGGGGAGGACGTCATATTCGTCCTTCTGCTGGCTGGTGATGCGGTCATCACGCCAGCTGGCACCCTGCAATTCCTCAAGGATGGCGCGGCTGTCTTCGTTCAGCTCACCGAAAAAGGCGGCCCAGCTGTCATCGACTGATTGCGGGTTCTCAAGGTATTTTGCGTAGATATTCGCAATGAAATCGGCATTAGCGCCGGACAGGAAGCTCAGTTGATCCGCGCCGTAAGGCAGCCGCCCCGCATGTGTCACTTGTTTTGCCATAGCGCCTTGCTGCTAAACGCCTTGTCAGGCCCGTTTCGGCGGTATGGTCCCTCGTTGGTGGTTAATGTGCCTGTTTCCGGACAGCTGATGCCGTCCGATCCCCTGTAACCGGCGCAATCCGCACCGATCGTCAATATAGTGTGCCTTCTACACCGTCCTTGCAAGTCAAGAACAGCATGATTTTTGTGAAAGCAGCCCGGCACTTAACGCATGTGACCGGGCTGCTCCAGATTCGATCTTGATCGAGTATAACGGTTGCGGGTTAACCCATTGCTTCAACCATGGTGGTGCCGAGCGATGCCGGTGATTTCGACACCAGGAACCCGGCGCTTTCCATCGCGGCCATCTTGGCTTCCGCGGTACCCTTGCCACCGGTGATGATCGCACCGGCATGGCCCATGCGCTTGCCCGGCGGGGCGGTGGTGCCGGCAATGAAGCCAACGATCGGCTTGCGGTTCGGCTGGGCTGCATAGAATTCGCAGGCCTCTTCCTCTGCGGTACCGCCGATTTCACCGATCATGATGATGCCTTCGGTCTGGTCGTCTTCGAGGAACAGCTTCAGCGCATCGGTGAAGTTGGTGCCGTTGACCGGGTCACCGCCGATACCGATACAGGTCGACTGGCCGAGACCGGCAGCGGTGGTCTGGGCCACGGCTTCATAGGTCAGGGTGCCGGAACGGGAGACGATACCGATCTTGCCGGGCTTGTGGATGTGGCCGGGCATGATGCCGATTTTGCACTCGCCGGGGGTGATGACACCCGGGCAGTTCGGTCCGATCAGGCGGGTCTTGGAACCATCAAGGGCGCGCTTGACCGCGATCATGTCCATGACCGGGATACCCTCGGTGATACAGATCGCCAGCTCGACCTCGGCGTCGATGGCCTCAAGGATCGCATCGGCGGCGAATGGCGGTGGCACATAGATCACGGAAGCATTACAGCCGGTTTCGGCCTTGGCTTCGGCAACCGTGTTGAACACCGGCAGGTCGAGGTGCTTGGTACCGCCCTTGCCGGGGGTAACGCCGCCGACCATCTTGGTGCCATAGGCAATCGCCTGTTCAGAGTGGAAGGTGCCTTGTGCACCGGTGAAGCCCTGACAGATGACTTTGGTTTCTGAATTGACAAGTACGGCCATGATTATGCGGCCTCCTTCACGGCCTTAACAACTTTTTCAGCAGCATCGGCGAGGTTGTCGGCCGCCAGGATCGGCAGGCCGCTTTCCGCCAGGATTTTCTTACCAAGCTCGACATTGGTGCCTTCCAGACGCACCACCAGCGGCACGTGCAGGGAGACTTCCTTGGCCGCTGCCACAACGCCTTCCGCGATCACGTCGCAGCGCATGATGCCACCAAAGATATTGACCAGAATGCCTTCAACGTTCGGATCGGAGAGGATCAACTTGAACGCGGTGGTAACGCGCTCACGGGTCGCGCCGCCGCCAACATCGAGGAAGTTGGCAGGCTCGCCGCCATAGAGCTTGATGATATCCATGGTCGCCATGGCCAGACCTGCACCGTTGACCATACAGCCGATGGCGCCGTCGAGTTTGACGTAGTTCAGCTCATGCTTGGTGGCTTCGAGCTCGATCGGGTCTTCCTCGGTCTCGTCACGCAGCTCGGCCACATCGGCGTGGCGGAACAGGGCGTTGTCGTCGAAGTTGATCTTGGCATCGAGAGCGATTACATCGCCGTCGCCGGTGACAACCAGCGGGTTGATCTCGACAATCGCGCAATCCAGTTCGGTGAAGGCCTTGTACATGGCCATCATGAAGCGAACCGCCTTGTTGACCTGCTTGCCCTCGAGGCCGAGTGCAAAGGCCAGCTTGCGAGCGTGGAACGGCTGGAGGCCGGTAGCAGGGTCAATCGCCACCTTCTTGATGGCATCGGGATTCTTCTCGGCGACTTCCTCGATCTCCATACCGCCCTCGGTTGAGGCCATGACGGTAACGCGGGAGGTTGCACGGTCTACGAGCATGCCGAGATAGAGTTCGCGAGCGATATCGGAACCGGCCTCAACATAGACGCGGCTGACTTCCTTGCCCTCTGGACCGGTCTGGTGGGTTACCAGCTGCATGCCGATCATCTTTTCCGCTTCGGTACGGACGTCATCGAGTGACTTGACCACTTTGACGCCGCCGCCCTTGCCGCGGCCACCGGCGTGGATCTGTGCCTTGACCACATAAACCGGACCACCGAGGTTTTCGGCTACTTTGACCGCTTCGTCGGCGGTATAGGCCACGCCGCCTTCCGGCACGGCAACGCCGTATTGCCGCAACAGCGATTTGGCTTGGTACTCATGAATATTCATGGCTGTTCCATTTGCTTTTCGGATTGGAATTGGAAAGTTGGATTGGACTGAAACCAAGAACGCCGACCTTTTGACGGGTCGGCGTATCCGGGTTGCTTACTTTTTCGCGCGAATATCGGCGACGGCCTGCTTGAGGCCCTCAACCGCCGCGACAGACTTGTCGAACATGGCCTGTTCTTCGGCATTCAGCTCGATTTCGACGATACGCTCGATGCCTTCGCCGCCGATGACGACCGGGACACCGATATACAGACCGTTGACGCCATACTCACCGTTGAGCAGGGCGGCACAGGGCAGAACGCGCTTCTTGTCGAGCAGGTAGCTCTCGGCCATGGAGATGGCGGAAGAGGCAGGCGCATAGAAGGCGGAACCGGTTTTCAGCAGGCCGACGATCTCGGCACCACCATCACGGGTGCGCTGGACGATCTGGTCCAGTTTTTCCTGTGTGGTCCAGCCCATCTTGACCAGATCAGGCAGCGGGATACCGGCAACGGTGGAATAGCGGGTTAGCGGGACCATGGTGTCGCCGTGGCCGCCGAGAACGAAGGCGGTGACGTCTTCAACGGAAACGTTGAATTCTTCGGCGAGGAACCAGCGGAAGCGGGCGCTGTCAAGAACACCGGCCATGCCGCAGATTTTCTTCGGATCGCCGCCAACGGCTTCCTGCATGACGGCAACCATGGCGTCGAGCGGGTTGGTGATGACGATGACGAAGGCGTCAGGGCAGTTTTCCTTAATGCCGGCACCGACCTGTTCGATGATGCCGGTATTGATACCGATCAGGTCATCGCGGCTCATGCCTGGTTTGCGTGGCACACCGGCGGTGACGATAACCACATCGGCCCCGGCGAGGGCGGTGTAGTCATTGGCACCGGTCATCAGGCTGTCAAAGCCTTCGACCGGGGATGCCTCGGCAATGTCCAGCGCCTTGCCTTGTGGAACACCTTCCGCGATATCGACGAGGGTGACGTCGCCGAGATTTTTGAGACCGGCGAGAAGGGCGAGGGTGCCGCCGATTTGGCCAGCACCGACAAGCGCGATTTTGTTACGCGCGGCTTTTGCACGGGACATGTGGATCATCAGACCTTTCGTTGCGTGTGGGGGGATCTTGCCACTGACTGCTTAACAAATGTTTGGCAGGCAGTCGGCACCCCACGGGAATGGTCGGTCTGGCTGGTGGGCAGGCATGCCACGGCGCACATCATTGCCGGGGCCGTCTGTACGCATTTGCTATGCGTGCCATCACGACCGGAATTTGACGGTCATGTTCGTAACCCGAACCGGTGCCCGGGGGCAAGGGTTGAGCATTGCATAAACCGCGTTTCTGGCCTGTTTTTATGGGGTGAATGCCTGTGGGCCGGTCAGGCAGCGGGCAGCGGGTCGTCTATACCGAAGAACTCAAGGTACCAGACCATCTCGGTATCCTGCAGCGGGAACCGGTAATTGTGATTGGCGCGGATCTGCTTGTTTTTCGGCAGATGGGCCACCTTTTCCATGATTTCCTCGGCCAGATTTGGCCGGAAACCGGCGCGCCAGACCAGTGCCGTGATCGCCTTGGCGCTCTCGCTTTTCAGGATACGTTTGACGATCAGCGGATGCACCCGCCCGCGGAACGCAAGCGAGCCGATCAACAGGGTCGGATCATTGGCATCAAGATACTTGATCAGGAACTCATCATCGAGCTGGCCGGAGCGGTCGAGGCGCGCAGCCTCGGCCACCGCATCTTCATAGGTGGCGATCCTCCGTACTCTTGCCAGTTCCCGGCTGGCAGTACGGGCCAGACGTCGGGCCTCGGACGGGTTTACCTTGTGCGCTGCCTTCAGCATCTCGAGAATACGCTCGCCGGAGAAATAGGCGAGGCGCAGCGCCTCTTCGCGTGGCAGATGCGGGTGCAACGCCAGCGGTTCCTGCAGCGACGGGTGCTCCTCGGCCATCTCGACCATGATGCCGAAGCTCTTCTGATCGATCACCGCGCCTTCGTTGTCGAGGATAATACCGGTGGCATCCGCATCCCGGTGCTCGACGATATCGTGGGTCAGTTGCGGGCCAAGCTGTTTGCGCTGGGCGATCGCCTTCAGCATCCATGGCGGCGGGTAATGCTCCAGCATCTTGTGCAGGAGGTCTTCGTCCAACTGCGGTGCGCCGGTCAGGATCGGCTCAGCGACGGCGCGGTCCAGATCCTGCGCCAGAATATTGGCGATTTCTGTGATCGGCTGGCCCTTTTCCAGCATGCTGGAGGTGACCTGACGGCGGACCGAGGCCAGCTCATCCTCAGCCAGTTTTTTCAGGCTGCCGATGATCTTCCTGTCGCCCATGGTTGGGCGGCTGTTGGCCTTGCCGCTCAACCGCGCGGTCAGGCCGGGCACGGTGGCGCCCCTAATCTTGGCTTCCTTGTCGTTGGCAAGGGAGATCAGGGTATCGGCGCTTGTCGAGGTATTGCGGGCAACGGCAAGCCGGACATCCGGGGCTTTGTGCCGGGCAATCAGGTTGAGTACCGGCCCGGGCACGTCGGAACGACCGACCATGGCAACAATGGTCTCGTGACGTCCCAGTTTCAGGATCGCCTCCATAAGGTCGGGCTGCAGGTTGATCGGCAGCTCGTCCGGGCGCATCTGACGCGGATCGGTTGTCATGCTAATAGTTTAGCGTATTCGCTCGTTCATCCAACAAAAACAATTCGCCATGAATTTGTATCACAGCTTATTGAATTATCGCAGGAACCGGGCCGATCAAGAGGCGGTGGCGTAGTTCGCGTATTTATCGCGCAACAGCACCTCATGCCACGGCACTGGACCACTTGGGCCGGATGGCGGCTGGATACCCTTGCTGCTCGGCAAAATCGCCGACAGTTTCTGGGATTGGCCGGGACGGCGCGGCACATGCAGGGTCGGCGGGATCAGTCCGCGTTCCTTGAGGGTGAACTCGATCTCGCGCTTGATGAAGGCGCTGTCGGTGGCGTCACCCAGGGCATTGATCTTGGTCACCAGCTCGAGACGTAGCTGCATCGGCAGCAGGTGCAGACGGTCGATGACCAGCAGCTTGACCCGGGCGCGAACCTTGTTGGACAGCAGGATTTTTACCAGCATGTCGCGGAAGGTATCGGTGCGCAGGTCGCAACTGAAGGCGAGGTTGAACACCTCGTCGACAAATTCCTCATCCACCACCCGGCTCTCGCTCAACAGGCGTACGCGCTCGACAAGGTCGGTCAGCGCGATCTGGCGGACATTGCTGATATGGTCAATCGCCTTGTGCCGCAGGGTGGTGACGATGCGCGGGTTGAACTCCTCACGCATGGCGGTATCGCAGGTTTCCTGAACGATCTCGTGCTTGCTCACCTCGCCGACGATACCGACGATGGCACCGACGATCATTTCCTCGCGGGCATTGGGCATCATGCGGACAGAAGCGGCGAGCGACATGCCCTCAAACGGGTCTTTCGCGGCCATAACGGCGAGAACCAGCGGCGTATCAATCGCGCCGAGTTCGCGTGACGGGTCCATCACGTCGTCGGTGCGCACAGGGTCGGCCCCCGGCTCCATCGTGATGACAGGAGTTTTGCTGGCGTATAAACGCCGAAGACCGCGCGCCAATTCCACGGCTTGATCGTTAAAGACGAATGACATGGTGCCCAATATGATTCACTTCCCACACTTGTTGTACACGATTCTTCGTGTAAGTGATAGGATTTATGCGATTTAACGCTGAATTGTTGCGGCGCTTTCTGCCCCTCGTTTTCGCTATTGAGTCAATAGGCCGCCAGAGATGATTGTGGCTTGCAATCATCACTTTTCAATATGGCTAGGTGAATTTTGCCGCCGTCACCAAAGAATCACACTTTTGCCCAAAACCAATGGTTTTCCGGCGAAAATTGCCGGTCCATGAATGGCAACGACTCCGAAAATTTCCGATTCTGACGGTAAAAATCAAAAACCGACGGTCGATTTGCCGGTGCTCAAAGCTCTTCGGCGACCTGATCCAGATAGTCGCGGCTCTGCATTTCCATCAGCCGTGAAACCGAGCGCTCAAACTCGAAGCTGTGGTCGCCGGTGTTGTAGAGCTGATCCACGGGTACGGCCGATGACAGCAGCAGGCGGCGTTTGGCCTCGTAGAGTGCATCAATCAGCAGGATCAGGCGTTTCGCCTCATTGCGGCTTTGCGGGGCTAGCGCCGGGACATGGTCGAGGATCACGGTGTGATAGGTTCTCGCGATGGCCAGATAATCAGCGCTGCCGAGCGGCTGACCGCACAGCTCGTCAAAGCTGAATCGGGCAACGCCCTTTGCCTGACGGGTCACCGGTAGCTGGCGGCCCTTGACGGTCAGAACCGTCGGGGTTGGTGCCGTGCCGCGGGTCAGGTCGTCAAAGGCCTGATCGAGCGTTGCGGTCGCGGCGGCATCATCCGGGGTCAGATAGGTCTGCATCCCGGCCAGTCGCGCCTGCCGGTAATCGGTCCCATGATCGAGGGGAATGACATCCAGCCTCTGCTTGATCATGGTGATGAATGGCAGGAACAGCTCGCGCTGCAGGCCCTTCTCATAGAGCCGGTCCGGTGGCCAGTTCGATGTGGCGACCACCACCACGCCGCGGGCGAACAGGGCCTCGAACAGTCGGCCGAGGATCATGGCGTCGGTAATGTCAGTGACGTGAAACTCGTCAAAGCACAGCAACCAGGTGCTGTCGGCGATCCAATCGGCCACATGGGTGATGACATTGGTGTCATCATCCTGGCGTGCGGTCTTGCGGTGCCGGTGCATCTCGTCATGCACTTCGAGCATGAAGGCGTGGAAATGCACGCGCCGCCGCTTCTGAACCGTTGATGTCTGGTGGAACAAATCCATCAGCATGCTCTTGCCGCGCCCGACCCCGCCATGGATGTAGAGACCTCTGGGCGGTTCCGGTTGGCTGTTACCATTAAGCTTGCTGCTGATCTTGCCAAGCCAGCCATTGACGGGTTGGGCAGGTGCATACCCTTCCAGCGCATCATGCAGCTGCTCGAGATCGCGAACCACCCGTGCCTGATCCGCATTCTCCCGAATGGCACCCATCCCGATCAGGGCCTGATAGGCGCCCAGCGGGGTCTTCTGACCACTTTGGGTAATCAACTCGGCCAGTGACAGGGGCGCTTGTGTGGGCGATGCCATTTCAGATTGGTTGTTCATAACCTTGGGCATGGGCTGTGTCGGGCTGCGGGCAGTGTGCAGATTGCGCATGACGGGTTTTGCCGGTAATTGCAAGTGCTCTTACAATAGCTGTATGGCTACCGACCCTGCCGGTTGAAGCCCTGAAGATACAATGCAGGAAACCGCCTTCTGCAGATGCAAAAGGCGGTTCAAGCCATCCGGGTGCCGCGGATAGTCGTTCGTCAATCAGACGTTGAATGTCAGGCTCGATCCTGATCCGGTCAGGCTGCCGATCAGGGAGTTCAGGGCGCGGAAGTCGCCGTCACGATAGGACAGCAGGGCTTCCTGCGTCTGACGCAGGCTGTTGATGATGTCATCAACTTCCGATGGCTGACGGGCCAGAACCGGGTTGGACTGTTCCTCAAGCGATGCGCTCCGGGTATACAGGCCGGTAACGAGGCCGGTCTGGGCCTCATTGCCACCGAGGCTGATGCGGCTGCCGCTCAGGCCGAAGAGCTGGACGCTGCTGGCGGACACGGTGTTTTCGGTCCGGGAAACAGCGCTTACCTCAAGGGCAAACTGGCGGGTTGAGCCGAACACTTTGCCGTTACCATCGGCAAACTGGGTTTCGACAGAGGCAAACCGGAACTGGATTGCCGAGAAATCGCCATTGGCCACGCCATCGATAAGGGATGCCAGCGAGCTTGATACCTTGTTGGTAATCTCGCGCTGCTGATCCTCGACCTTGTAGAAAATGCGATAAAACGCTGACAGCTGATCGTCGAGACGCTGCTTGATCTGGGCAACGCTGCCGGCAGGGACGCCGAATTCGACATTGATCACCGGGGTGGCTGCGCCATCCGCGGAGCGTTTTGCAACTGGTTGAAAGAGTGATGACTGTACGCTTGGCTGTACAGTTTTGACAGCACGGCTGCCTGCGACGCCGCTTTCGACATCTGTGCGTGGCTGGATTGTGCTGACACTACTGAGGTTATTATTCCCCAGTGAAGTTCCGACTTGAGACATGGCACCTTACCTCGATGTTCTCACCGTTTAAGGGATATGGCCTTTGGCAGCGCGGTTCTGCGCTGTTTTGACCATAGATATACATATCACATTTTTGGAAAATTCCACAATTCCTATTGCATCTGCCGAAAAAGGCTGAAACAGCCGTGCAATATCAGCCGTTTACAGGGTTACTTTGGGGTTCAGGCGCTTGCGGGGCGCCCGATCGCCACTGAGATAAATGCCACACAGGATCAATGCGCCACTGATCAGGGCGATCAGTGAGACCGCCTCATCCAGCAATGCCCAGGCGAGCATGGTGGCCCAGATCGGCTGGATCAGCACCGAGGCGGCGGCGAGACGACCGGGCAGATAGGCGACGGCATAGGTCATCAGCCCGTGGCCGATTACCTGACTGGTGACCGCAAGGCCGATCACCACCTCCCATTCAAACTGGGTTTCCGGCAAAATGCGTGCGCCACGCAGGCTGACACTCACCAGCATGACCAGCGTACAGGCAATGGCGCTGAGGGCGATGACCGGCATGGCCTGAAACCGCCGCCGCAATCTCGACAAGCCGATGAAATAGCCGCTGAGGGCAATCGCGGCGAAGACACAGAGTATATCGCCATGCAGGGAGTTGTCCGGGCTGGCGGTTGAGGCATAGGTCAGCCCGGCCATGCCGCTGATTGCCAGCAGCATGCCGAACCAGAAGCGCCTGCCGATCACCTCCCGGAATACCAGCCACAGGATAAGCGCAGCAATCAGCGGGGTTAGGCTCAGCAACAGGGTGGCATTGGCGACGCTGGTATATTCCAGCCCGAGGAACCAGAGCATCTGGGATACGGCAAAACTGGCGCCGGTGAACAGCACCAGCAGCCAGTCTTTCGCTGCCGTGGGATATTTGGCTGAGAGTTTGTCCGGCTTGGGCGGCAGGGCCAGCATGACGAGGGTCAGGAACGGTGTGGCAATGGCAAAGCGCCAGAAGGTGGTGATTACCGGGTCCATCGGGCTGATCCGGGCAAACAGCGCCGCCGATCCCGCGGCACAAGAGCCGATCAGCAGCAGACAGAAGGCGATGCCCGGCTGTTGCAGCAAGGGAACCGATAGCTGATTGTCGGACCGGGTTTGATGGGCGTCATGCATTCCTGCTGTTTAGCACGGCGGGGCCGGATTTCGGACAAAAAAAGAGGCCGGACTGGCCGACCTCTTTTTCGCTAAGTCATTGCTGATCAGTTATTATCCGGTTTCATCGGATCATCGACAGCGGATTCATAGCTGCCCTGATGGGTGTCACCATCATACTCGGGCATATGGGTTGTCTTGGAACCGAATGGCAGTTCGGAAACTTGATCAACTTTTTCGCGATCAAGGCTGCTTTGGGCTGCACCGGTTTGCGGGTTCACATCCTTCACGGTTGCTTCAGTACCCATATTCACATCGGTTCCACCACCAAAGGAAGCAGAGCCATCATTGGTGACATCACCGGCAAATGCTGGCGCAGAAAAGGCAATCATCGCGGCAACAGCAGTTGAGGTAGTAAGTAGGCGTTTCATTGTGTGTCTCCTGTCATTTGTAACACTCGCTGAAAAAACGAACTGTCGGTGCAAACGTTCCAATTTTTTCCGGATTTTTGCCGAATGGCCCGGAATTCTGCTAGGCTGACCGGCACTGGCAACGGTGAGGGCGGAATTACCGGGCATGACGCTGATCTGGAGTGTTGACCCATTGCGTGACGACCACCTGTTCAATCATCAGGTGGGGCCGTATCTGGCGGATTATTTCCGCGACCGCCCGCTGGTGTTCCAGCGCCTTTATGAACGCATGTGGCAGGAGAACTCGGTCTGGGTGCCGAGCCTCAGCCTTAGCGCCATGCTTGCCGGTCCGGCCTGGTTTGCCTTCCGGCGGCATTATCTCGCCATGGCGCTCAGTATGTTCCTGATCAATTCCATGTTGATGATCGGCTATTTCAGCGATCACGACGGCTTGCTTGCCCTTGCCATGTTCTCGGCCACGGCCACATGGGCCTTCTGTGGTCTGTTCGGCCGGTCCATGGTCATGGCCGCCGCCGCGCGGTTTATTTCCCGGACTATCGAGCGTTATACCGAACCCCTGCTCCAGCGCCGGGCGGTCTGGCGTGCCGGTGGGGTTGATTACGTCACCGGCACGGGCATGCTGGCCGGGCAGCTGACAATGATGTTCCCGCTGTTCTGGGAAGTGGTGCGCGGCCCGATCCTGCTCTGGCCGATTGCGTGAACGTGAGCGATCAATCCGGGGTTTCCGCTACCTGATTGTGCCGCTCGCCAAGGATTTGCTGACAGCTGACTTTGGTATCTTCGCCGATATGCTCCATTTCCAGCGGGGATTCCCCGCCAATGCCGATATTCGGATCATTGATTGGCCCGGTCAGGTTGATCGGGGCAGATATATCGAGCAGGGAGAAATCGCTGGCCCGTCCCTCGACCTGAATATCAAGGGTCTGTTGCGCGAGGTCGACCGAACCCTTGCCGACCACAAGGCTGTCATCGGTGCTCAGCATCATCTTCTCAATATCGATGCTGCCATGATCTGCTGTGAAGTTGAGCCCGGCGCAGGGCATGGGCAAGGGGACGTCACCCATCAGCAGGACGCCGAGCGATTCAACAACATCAAGGCCAACAGCCTCAACAATCAGGGCGCTGATCTTGCCATCACGGATAATCAGTTGTCCGCCGCCTTCTGCCGTCGCCGCGATTTGGTTGGGGGTATTGCCTGTACCGATCAGATAGAGCGCACCTGACAGGGTGCCGCCCATCTCCTGTGCGAAATCGGTATCGGTGAAGAAATCGCGCATTGAAATATCGGACAATGCGACATCAATATCGGCGCTTGGCGTTGCTTCACGGGCGTTTACCGCGATCTCTCCGGAAATAACGCCCTTGGCGATACCGATCATGAAGGGGCGCACCAGCAACCGGCCATCAGCAAGTTTTGCCGTGATCGACAGCTCCTCGACCCGTGATGTGGGGGCGATAATCTCGCGGGCATTGTAGCTCAGATCAAGCTCGGCATCGCGCAGCCGGTCGGTTGGAATGGCCGCATTGGAAAACAGGTTGGGGGAGGTGTTGTCGTCGACCGTTTCTGCTGTCTCACCAGTTTCAGCCGTTGTTGCAAAGCTGTCGGGATCATTACCGATCAGCCCGGCCAGATCCTTGAAATCAACCCGGTTTGAATAGAGATCGCCTGTCAGCTTCGGGATATCACGCGTCAGTTCAAGCGTAGCGGTGCCGGACAGGTCACTGCGACCGACCGTGCCGCTGAAATCCTGCAGCGTGTATCTGTCTTCCGCCGTCAGCAACTGGCCCTTGAGCGAGAAATTGGCCGTGGTTGGCAGGGGCACGTCAATAATGCGACCGATATCGGCAAGGCTCTCGCCGTTCAATTCCAGCAATATGTCGAGATTGCCGGATTTGGTCGCTGTGCCGTCGACGGCAAAATTCACCAGTCCGTCGCCATAGAGGGTGAAGTTATAGGGGCGGTCCTCATTGATCAGTGTCTCGAACTGCTCGCCATTGAATTGCAGTCTGGCATCGTGTTCGCGCCAGTCGAGATCGGCGGAAAGCCTGACGTTTTTGCCCTTCTCCAGCGTGCCCTCAATGCCCGTGATCGCCACTGTCTCACTGGCGGCGGTTTCAAGGTTGCGATAGGTGACATCGATACCGGTAATGGCGAGGTTCTCGATTGCCGGCATTTCCTGACGCTCTTCCGGCGCCGCCAACTCGCCCGCCGTTTCCGCGGATTGCCAGTTCACCCGGTCATCCGCGCCATAGGCAATATCGATGGTGCCGTTTTCCAGTTCCAGCCTGGGGATGCGCAGTTGCGGATCGAGCAGGCTGGACAGGTCGAGGGTTACGGCAAAGCGCTCGATCTCGGCCATGGGTTTGTCACCGGCCCAATCGGGATTGGCGATGACCAGATGGCTGGCTGTTATATCGGTGATCCAGCCCTTGTTGATCGTCAGCCGGTCAATCGTGACCTTGCGCCCGAGGGCGGCGCTGGCAAATCCCTGTGCCAGCGGTCGCACCTGCTCACCGGTCGCAAAGTAAACAAAAGCCGCCAGCCCGGTGACAATCACCAGTATGGCAGCCGTTACACCGGCGAGAATTTTCAGGATCACATGCATACGGATAACAACGCAGTGCGATGCCAATGGTTGCATTGCTCACGGATGTTGCCGTTCAAAACAGCAAGAAGCCGGTAGCCCCAAGCGGGTGGGCTACCGGCTCCTGATCACTGACAGGGAATGTTATCTGTCAGGTTAATCCAATGTCAGTACGGTGAGGTCGCGGACCTCGCCTTCCGCGCCATTGATCGCACCCTTGGCGGTTGCCTTGCCGGTATTCATATCGACGGTATAGAGAATGTTATCGGTCACCAGCCAGCCGGTATTGGTCATGTCGGCGGTGGTCTGCACGTCAAAGGCATAGTATTCGCCCGGATTGTTGATGCCGAGCTTGCCGATCGCGCCCAGCGTGCCGTCATTCGGTGAGGTCTGCTGGATCAGGGCGACAATGGTCTTGTCGATGTCATACATCGCGGTCTTGTCCGGCTTGCCATAGGAGTTGATATAGGCGGCGGCAACGATGTCGGGTGCTTCGCCCGCATGCATGTCCTTGCTCTCGAAGGCGAGGCTGCCATCGACCGTGACCTTGCCGCTGTCCACATCGACGCGGTGGTTGGTGGTGCCGGTCATGAACCGCAGCTTGTCAGCAGCCGGGTTGAAATCGACGATCACCGGACCGCCATCCACGGGCAGCATGGTATCCATTTTGGATTTCATCATCGCCTTGCCGGTGGCGGGATTGATCTCGACGATATGGTGGTCATCTGTCACCCCGATCAGGGTCCGGTTGGATGGGCGCAGATCAATGCCGAGCAGGCTGTCGACGCCATCCACATCCATGGATTTGGACACGCTCGGATTGTCGGTATCGAACATCACCAGTGTCTTGTCGCCAACCAGTGCGAGGGCAGGCGCGGCCTCGGCGACTTGGCCGGCGACGGGGGCAGAGACGGCCAGCAGGCCAGCGGCGATGAGGGCTGAGGTAAGGTTTTTCATTGTTATTGCTCCAGATCAGTTGGGGGCATTTACGGACGGGGTGCTGTCACAGCGGTTTTCCGTCCTCTCAGTCTGTCGACACGCGAAACGCCGGTTTGGATGCAGTGAGCCAAAAAATTATTTTTAGCTGCATCCAAATCCCGGCTTTTTGTGTAGACCCACTATGGCCAGACAAGATTTTCCATATGGGTTAGCCGCTCAGATGAACACTTCGACGCATGCTGACGACAGTTCAGCCGCCGATACACTTGCCGATGCGCTTGCATCCTGTGCCGCGGGCGACCGTGCCGGGCTGAAAGTCATCTTTGATGCCGAGGCGGGGCGGCTGGTCGGTATGGCGCAACGCATCCTGCGTCGCCGGGACCTGGCGGAAGAGGTTGTGCAGGAAGCCTTTGTCATCATCTGGGAGAAGGCCGGTCAATATGCCGGTGATCGCGGCTCACCACGCGGCTGGATTTACACCATCGTCAGAAACCGGGCGCTGAACGTCATCCGTGACGGCGCGCGCGAGGATCTGGTCGATGCTAGTGATCTGGAGCAGATCCATGACCTGTCCGGCGCGGCTGATGAGGCATGGCGCGATCTGGCCTCGGAAAGCCAGTTGAAACAGTGCCTTGAGGCGCTGGATGAGCCGAAACGGCAGAGCATCCTGCTCGCCTATATCAACGGCTTCACCCATGGCGAGGTCGCGGGCCAGCTGAAAGTACCGCTCGGCACCGCCAAGTCATGGATCAAGCGTGGCCTGTCAATGTTGCGGGAGTGCCTCTCATGAGTGATGTGATTACAGATATTGACGGCTATCCCGGCGGTCGTGATGCGCTCGCCGATCAGTATGTGCTCGGCATCCTTGACGAGGCCACATCTGAACTTGTTGCGACAGCGGTCGAGGTCGACCCCGACTGGCGCCATGCCGTGGTTGCCAGTCAGGAACGGTTCCTGCCGCTGGCGCTGACCGCAGAGCCGCTCGACCTCGGGCCCGAGTTCTGGGCCGGGATCGAGGCGCGTCTCAATGGCGAACAGCCGACACGGGTGCGGAAGATAACTACTGCGCCAATCTCAGCCCCGTCCTCGGTTCCAACTTCAGCCAATGATAATGCTCAGACAGCTATCTGGCGTCGCCGGGCGATTGCCGCTTCGGTCGCCTGTCTGCTGGCGGTTGGCGGGCTGTTCTGGTCGGTGAGCCGGACACCGGAGCCGACGGTTATCGCCATCCTGCTCAATGACAGCAATGAGCCGCAGGTGATGATCGAGGATTTCGGCGGCGAGACGGCACGGGTGACGCTGCTTACCGATTACGACGTACCGGCTGACCGGAGTATTCAGGTATGGACCCTGCCCAACCGGGAAATGGGGCCGACCTCGCTCGGTCTCCTGACGCCGGGTGAGACGGTGACGCTCGATTTCGCCAAGCTGCCGATGCCGCTCGAGCAGCAGCTCTATGAAATCACGCTGGAGCAGCAGGGCGGATCACCGACCGGTCGCCCGACTGGCCCGATCCTCGCCAAGGGTTTCGCCAAACGGCCTCGCTAATCTGTCCCCCGCTGCCGGATTGCTTAACTGCAGCCGCGGGCGTCGATGGGCCATTGGGCGATTTCGGTGCCGTTTTCGGTCACGCTGATGCGGTCGGTGAGGTTGACCACCGGGCAGGAATGGTTGGGATAGATGACAAGGCGCGTGCCGAGCGGCAGGGGCTTGCCGTCATGGGCGATCCAGCCATGTTCCTCCGACAGCTTGGTGATGGTGCGGCCCGGATGCTCGCCCGGTATCTCATCGAGGGTGAAGGCGCGGCCATGGCCGGTGATCGAGTTATTGCCATGGGGGCCGAGATCCGAGGTCAGGGTCTTCGATCCGGCATCAATGATCAGATAGGTATCATTGGCGCTGACCACCGTGGCGGCGATGGTGAGGGCGAGTTGGTCCCAGCCGACCACACCGATACCGAGCTGGGTCAGGTCGTTGAACACGTAATTGCCCGGCTTGATCTCGGTAATGCCGGTGAAATCGCGCTGGGCCCAGATGCTCGGGGTTGAGCCGACACAGATTTCCCGCGCCGCGATACCGTTCTCCGCCAGCCTTTGTTTCGCCGCGAGCATGGTCAGGCGCTCTTCCTCGGCGATCCGCGCTGCCGCATCCCGGTCGGTGGCGGCATAGGCATGTCCGGCATGGGCGGTCAGGCCGAGGAAATCCAGATTGGGCGAGGCCGCCGCCTGTCCGGCGAGATTGACCAGCGCCGGGCCGTCCGGTGCCACGCCACAGCGATGCAGGCCCACATCAACCTCGAGATAGACCGGCACCACCGCACCGAACCCGGCAGCGATACCGTCCAGCACCTGCAGCCCGAGGGCGCTGTCGATGACGAAAATCAGCTCCGCCCCATGCTCACGGGCGAGGCTCAGCACCTGCCGGATCGCCTCCGCCTCGATCATGGGATAGCACAGCTTGACCGAGCGGATACCGGCGCGGATGAACACCGCAGCCTCGGCCGGTTTGGCCACGGTCAGCCCGACCGCTCCCACCGCTACCTGCCGCCGGGCAATCTCAACGCATTTATGGGTCTTGGCATGCGGCCGCAACCGCACCCCCGCCCCATCCGCAATCCGTTGCATCGCGGCGATATTGGCGCTCAGTGTCAGAATATTTGTTTTTATCATCTGCATCCATGTCGCAATTACGGTATAACGGTAATCGTAAGTTATATGATTTGCATATATTTGTATGTCTGGGTTTTTTCTTATGGATAATTTTTCTGCGGTTGAAAAAATTATTGATCTTCAATCAAGTGAACATACCAGATGGCGGCTTCATGATACGTTTTCAAAGATAAAAGCAAGCGGTGTATCATATATTGCCAGTTTTGAGGCTTGGCCATTTATATTAATTTTTATTTGGTTGTTCTACAGAAGGATTTATTGGGCTGGGTTTGTATTTTTAATTTCTGGCTATTTTATAACTGTTTTCACAACTTTTAATATGTCTGTTGATACACGTCTTCTGAACTCTGATTTGCCCAAAGATTCAGACTTATATGCACTATTATCCACATATCATATGATGGTGCCTACATTAAACAGCCTTATAATTATTTTGTTCAATGTATTGTGTTTCTGGGTTGCTTGCTATGCTAACAGTTTTGTCATTGCTAGATTTTCACGTTTGGCAAAAAAATACTCTTTTGGTGAAAGTAATGAAATATCACCAAAATTATTAAAAAAAGCTAAGGGTAGTATCGGTATGGCGATATTGTCTTTAGTGCTGATGTTCTTATTTGTGTTTTTGGGTGCTATGACTGCTTTTATATTGTCTTATATGTTGATTTAGAGGCTTTGGTTTTTGTTCACTCGAACGCTTCGTCCCAGGTGCCTTTGGTGGCGGCTTTGGAGTATTCGGTGGCGCGGTTTTCGAAGAAGTTGGTGTGCTCAATGCCGTTGAGGATCACGTCCATCCATGGCAGGGGGTTTTTGGCCACGCGATAGATCGGCTGCAGGCCGAGCTGGAGCAGGCGGCGGTCGCCGATCCAGCGGATATACTGCTTCACCTCTTCCGCCGTCAGGCCCTGTACCGGGCCGAGTTCAAAGGCGAGGTCGATGAAGGCATCCTCATGGGTGATGACCGTCTCGCATTCCTTGTAGATCGTTTTCTGCAGCTCATCGGTCCAGACATCCGGGTTCTCGGCGATGAAGGTGCGGAACAGGCGGATCACGGAATGGGTATGCAGGGTCTCGTCCCGCGCCGACCATGTCACGATCTGGCCCATGCCCTTCATCTTGTTGTGACGCGGGAAGTTGAGCAGCATGGCAAAGGAGGCGAACAGGGCGAGGCCCTCGGTAAACGCGCCGAACATGGCGAGCGTGCGGGCAATATCGCGCTTCGACTTGCAGTTGAAGTCCTGCAGATGCTCCCATTTATCCTTCATCGCCTGATACTCAAGGAAGGCGGAATACTCGACTTCCGGCATGCCGATGGTGTCGAGCAGGTGGGAATAGGCGGCGATATGCACGGTCTCGATATTGGAGAAGGCGGCGAGCATCATCTGCACTTCCGTCGGCTCGAACACCTGTGAGTAGTGCTTCATATAGACATTGTTCACTTCCACATCGGCCTGGGTGAAGAAGCGGAAAATCTGGGTCAGCAGGTTGCGCTCGGCCTCGGACAGGTCGTGCTTCCAGTTCTTCACATCATCGGCGAGCGGCACTTCCTCGGGCAACCAGTGGATGCGCTGCTGGGTCAGCCAGGCGTCATAGGCCCATGGGTAGGAGAAGGGCTTGAACACCGGGTTGGGGGTCAGAAGCTTGGACATGGGACGGCTCGTTGATGGGTTGTCTGCGTTTGTCGGTATGGCTGCGGTATTCGGTGCCTGCCTGCCCTGCCTTTTACTGGCAGGCGAGGCATTCCTCGTAATCGGTCGGGCCGTTCTCGTCGCTCTCGCTGCGTGACTGGTTCTGGCGTGCGGTCATGTTGGCGGCAAGTTCGGTGAGGCCGCCTGCCTCCTCGCTCGCCACCATCGGCGTGCTGCCGGCTTCCGCCGCGATCGCCTCGGCCAGAATGTTGTTGGCATCGGCAGCGGCATTGGCCGAGGTGTGGCTCTCGGCCCGCTGGATTGATTTCGAACGGCAGTAGTAAAGGGACTTTACGCCCTTCTTCCATGCCTGGAAATGCAGCTGGTGCAGGTCGCGTTTATGCACATCGGCGGGTAGGAACACGTTGAGCGAGGTCGCCTGACAGATATACGGCGTCCGGTCGGCGGCGAGGTCGATCAGCCAGCGCTGGTCAATCTCGAACGCGGTGCGGAAGACCGCCTTCTCGTCGTCGGTGAGGTCGTCGAGATGCTGGACCGAGCCTTCATGGGTGAAGATCGAGGACCAGACCTCATCGGTGTTCAGGCCCTTCTGCTCCAACAGTCTGGCGAGGTGGCGGTTGCGCACCTCGAACGACCCGGACAGGGTCTTGTGAGTGAAGGCATTGGCGGCAATCGGCTCGATGCCGGGCGAGGTGCCGCCACAGATGATCGAGATCGAGGCGGTGGGCGCGATGGCCATCTTGTTGGAGAACCGCTCCATGATGCCGTAATCGGCGGCATCGGGGCAGGCACCGCGCTCTTCCGCCAGCTGTTTTGAGGCGGCGTCGACGCCAGCCTTGATATGGCGGAACATGCGCAGGTTCCACGACTTGGCCATGACGCTGTCGAACGGCACCATATTGGCCTGCAGGAAGGAGTGGAAGCCCATGACGCCGAGGCCGACCGAGCGCTCACGCATCGCGGCATATTTCGCCCGCGCCATGCTGTCAGGGGCCTTGTTGATGAAGTCCTCAAGCACGTTGTCGAGGAAGCGCATGACATCAGTGATAAAGTCGGGATGGTTCTGCCATTCGAGGAAGGTCTCGACATTGAGCGAGGACAGGCAGCAAACCGCGGTCCGCTCATTGCCGAGGTGGTCCTTGCCGGTCGGCAGGGTGATTTCCGAGCACAGGTTGGAGGTCTTGACCTGCAGGCCAGCGAGCTTGTGATGCTCCGGGATCTGGCGGTTTACGGTGTCGGAATAGATGATATAGGGCTCGCCGGTCTCGATCCGTGCGGTCAGGATGCGTATCCACAGATCGCGGGCGCGGACCTTGCCGATCACGGTGCCGCCATGGGGGCTTTTCAGCTTCCATTCGCCGCCGCTCTCGACCGCGCGCATGAAATCGTCGGAAATCAGTACGCCATGGTGCAGGTTGAGCGCCTTGCGGTTCGGATCGCCACCGGTCGGGCGGCGCATCTCGATGAATTCCTCGATCTCCGGGTGGTCGATCGGCAGGTAGCAGGCAGCGGAGCCGCGACGGAGCGAGCCCTGGCTGATCGCCAGTGTCAGGCTGTCCATGACCCGGATGAACGGGATAACGCCCGAGGTCTTGCCATTGCCGCGCACGGTCTCGCCGATCGAGCGCAGATTGCCCCAGTATGAGCCGATGCCGCCGCCACGGGACGCGAGCCAGACATTCTCGTTCCACAGGCCGACGATGCCTTCGAGGCTGTCCTGACTCTCGTTCAGGAAGCAGGAGATCGGCAGGCCGCGATCGGTGCCGCCATTGGACAGGACCGGGGTTGCGGGCATGAACCACAGGTTCGAGATGTAGTCATAGAGCCGGTCGGCATGGGCCTTGTCGTCGGCGTAATAGGACGCAACGCGGGCAAACAGGTCCTGAAAGCTCTCGCCCGGCATCAGATAGCGGTCGGTCAGGGTGGCCTTGCCGAACGCGGTCAGCTTGTCATCACGCGCGGTATCGGTGGTGACCTGCGGACGTTCGCCCATCTGGATAGCGTCGTTCAGCATCTCGTTTTGCCCTTTGTGTGTCTCGGTGGAGCCGTGGATATCGGCCATCAACACCTGTCATATACTATATATAGTATGTTGCCGGTCCGGGCCAGCAACAACGGCTGTCTATGTTTCGATTAGGCCCATGGGCAACCGGCGCGCGATGTCCAACGGACTGTCGCGTGTGCCGGGCTGACATGTTTGTGGCTGGGCCGCATATTAGCGGGCGGGGTGTGAAACCGCTGCACCGAAAAGTGCAGCAAATGCACAAAAAGTGCCTCGGGAGGGCGTGGTTATGCACGTTATCCCGAAGTTACCAACACCGGCTATAGGGGTAAGGCAGTATACCGGACCGCACGGGCCATCAAAGACCCGTGCCGCGAGACCGGATAGATCAGATCAGCAGATTGACAATACCGCTGGCACCGCCGCTATCATCGCCACCAGCGCCGCCGCCAAACAAAAGCAGATACGGGTTGTTGGCGGATTGGGTTGCCTGATCATTCAGGGCCAGATAGCGCTGGATGAATTGCAGGGTAAAGGCGTTCGCGTCCTTGTACGGATTGGCGAAATCGCTGGTTTCGGTTGGATCGGTTTCCGGTGCATTGTCCTGAGCAATGAGGTTTAGTTCATTCAGCTTGGCAGTGATATGCCGAAGATCGGTTTTGAACTGATCGCGGAATGACAGGGCATTGTTCAGCGCCGTATCGATTGCCAGATCGGTGCCGGCACGATCGGTGGTCGCCAGTGAATTGGCAGCGGTAATGAAATCCTCAACCAGCAGGCCATAGGTATCGGCCCCGCGCATCACAAAGCTTTCGCCGGATGTGGTGTAGACACGCAGGTCAGTGGTGCCTTCGGCCAAGAGGTTGCGACCGCCATTGCCATCCTCATCAGCACCGATTTCGGTCTGGGCAGCGGCCTTCAGCTCTTCGAGCTGGTCGGTCAGCGCCTGCAATTCCGCATTGGGCTTGCCAAACGGATCGGACCGGGTCTCAAGCATGTTCAACTGATCGGTATCGGTCTGCAACTGCCGCTCAAGGGTCATCATGTCATGTCTGATGGCTTCCAGCGTGGTCGCAAGGCCAGCGGCATCGGCGGCATCGGCCGGTATCCGTGCCGGATCGATATCCGGGTACAGAGCGCCGTTATTGAAGTCGATACCGCGGGTGGTATAGGTGCTGAACCCGTTGAGCGCTAGCGTCGCCCCGCCATTGGTCAGATAGTTGTTGGGGGCGGGCGGGTTCAAAATGGCATCGAGGGCGACTTGCTGATCCGAAAACAGGGTTTCCAGCGCCGCACGCTCCGGGGCTGTCAGGGCCGGGTCGGAGAGTTGCTTGGCCAGATCCTCAAGCTGCGTCAGGATGTTGACGGCACGCCCGGCATCGGACAGTGATTGCTGGGCATCCACGCGGGCGGCGGTAATCGCCGTCATGTCCAGTGCGGTGGAGAAATACTCAACGGAATCAATGTCGGCCTGATAGGTGTCATTGACATCAATCAGGTCATTGCGCGCGGTGTACAGGCTGGTCCGGGTTGCGACGACCAGATTGTTGGCAGCAACATAGTTTCCGGCCTGAAAGTCCGTGGCTGCGGTTTGAATGTCGGCGAGAAAGCCGCTCAGATCATAGCCGGTCACATTGACGGCGGCTGAGGTGGATTCCAACTGATAGGTAACGGTTGACGGGCCGGGGCCTGGGATTGGCAACAGCAGGTTGGTCTCAACCCCGGTTTCGGGATCAATGATACTGGCACCCGCCAGCACGGCACCGATCTCCCCGGCAATCTCGCCGAACCGTTCCTGATTGGCTGCGATCTCCGCAGCATCCGCGACCGGATTAAGGTCCTTGGTGTCGAAGTAGAGCTTGCGCATCTCGGCGATCAGGTCGGTTGCTTCCTGACTGGCTTTCTGCGCGGCCTCAATGGCACCACCGGCGGTGATCAGTTCACCGATATTGTTTTCCTGAAAGGTAATCTCGGCAGCATTCGGGCCGAGAGGATCGGTCGCGTCGGTGATTGAGGTGAACTGGCCCTGAATGCTTCTCAGCTGCTCAATGATGGTTTCGATAGAGGTCAGCGCTGACTTTCCGGCCTGTTGTCCCGGGCTCAGATTGGCGATATTGGCTTTGGCATCATTATAGAGGAATGCTTCCTGTGTGCCTTCGCTGTCCTCAGTGAAGAAGTCCTCGACATCAAGGCGGTTCTCGATCACGCGGATCTGCTGGTCGAGATCGGCCTGGGCGAATTGTGCTGGCAGGCCGAGGCCGGTGTCGATTACGGCGCGGAGCGCCTTGCTGCTCAGAAGCTGGACAGTGCTGGTAAAATCGCCAACGCTGCGGGAGAAATAGGCAGCTTCCCGCAGGCCGGGATTGCTCTCGCCGAGTGATTTCTCAAATTCGTTGATGACGAACCGGTCGATGATCTCGTTCATGACCGGCGTACTGGCGAAAACCAGATCGCCACGACCGGCATAGCCGAAGGTCTCCGCCATATCCCGGTAGCGCTGGTCGATCAGGATATTGACGAGGCTGCCCTCTGCCCCTTCGCCTTGATAGGGTTCTTCGATGATCTTCTTGTTGCGCGCGGTATAGTTGATTTCTTCTTCGAGCTGGAAGGCAGAGAGCACCACATACATGGCCTCACGGTCATTCACCAGATCATCGAGAGTCTCGAATTCCGTGAACTTCTCGGTGAACTTGTCGATCTGACGCTGGATGTTCGGCGACTTCCGGAAATTCGAAAGCTGCGTTTCCGGGTCTTTGATAAATGCGTTCCAGGCGACGAGGCCGGACGCTCCTGGGATACCTGCTACCATCTCGATCTCTTTCTGTGATCTCGATCTATTCCGATTATCGCCACGCCATCATGGCCGGGCGATCAGTGTTACTCTGTTCCGCGTCTATTGCGCTCTGTCATTCAGATAGGTTTGCCATACGCATTTTCTATGCCAGCAACACCATCTTAAAACAACTGACCTAGATGCTCAAACCGGCTTCCCGGGTCGGTGTATCATCCAAACCATTGGCCACAGTATACACGGTTGCGGCCTGTCCGGAAATAGTCTGATTGTCATTCCCTTGCGCATTTTGCGGCCCGGTTTGGCCGGTATTGGCTCCATTATCAGCCGATGGGCCGGATTCCGGACCGGAAATGTCGTCCGCCGGGTCATTGTTGCCGGTCAGGCGGTCCTGAAACTCAGCCCGCTCCTCGGCGCGCAATTCGGCGCTGGCGGAGACGATTGTCTGGCGTGCGGAACTGGCAACCCGCATGTCCTGTGCCGATGGTTCAGCCGGGGCAAGCGCTGCACGGACCACGACCCGCATCTTGTCGATGGTGGCCTTCGGATCATCGGGGACCGGTGCGGTATCGATCGGTACCTCACCGGCAACGGCATACCGTCCGCCATCCGGCCCGGTTTCGTAGGTATAGGTTGCCTGTCCGGCATATTGGCCACCGGCGGTCATATGCGCCTGCTCATGGCGGCGCACCTCGGCGTCGACCTGCTGCAGCTCATCGACCAGTGCCTGTTCATCCTCGGTCAGGCCGAGCGGATTGTCCGGGGTTACCGCACCATCTTCTGGCTCACTTGCTGCGGTGCCTGCATCTATAGTATTTGCCGTGCTGTTGCCGGTTTCGGGCGTATTGCCGATGGCGGTGACCGCGCTCGGGCTGAGTGAGGCAACGGGTGCCAGTTGCCCGGCATTGCCAGCTGCCTGATTGCGGATGTCGGTTGCCACCTCGGCATCGGACGTGCCGCTCGCCGGAACAGCGACCGGTGCCGCCTGTCCGGCACTGGCGGATGTGCCGATGAAATTAAGACCCAGACCAATCATGGGGCATAATGCCTCGCTTCTCGTTCATGTATAACGGTTACCGTGCTGTCTCTCGTTGAAAAGCCCGGTGCCGCCGCTCCGTATGTTTTCTGCATACGATATACACAACAAAATACGCTATTTTACACGGGCTTTAAAGTGTGATTTTGATAGGAAGCCCCCTGTCGGTTCTGCCCGACTGACGCGTTTTGACAATGCGTTGTAAGGCTGACAAACCCGTAACCAGAGCCTTTATGTCAGATACCACACAATCGGAACCGTTCGGCGTCGCCGCACAGATCACCCGTGGCGTCCAGCGGTTCATGTTGCAGGCCGGTCTGGTCAGCCTGACCGAGGTTATACTCCCCGATGGTCATCGCGCCGACATTATGGCGCTGGATAAAAAGGGGCAGATCACAATCGTCGAGGTCAAATCATCGCTGGCGGATTTCCGCAGTGATCAGAAATGGCATGCCTACAAGGATTTCTGCGATCTGCTGTTCTTTGCCGTTGCTGATGGTTTCCCGGATGAGGTGATCCCGGCAGAATGCGGGCTGCTTCGGGCCGATGCCTATCAGGCGATTATCCTGCGGGCACCCACTGCCAGCCCTCCGCTGGCGGCAAGCAGGCGCAAATCGCTGGTGACGCGGTTTGGCCGTCTGGCGGCCCAGCGCCTGCAACTGCTCAATGATCCGGGGTGCTCGGGGATTCTGCGCGATCTGCCCAATCCGGTGAATTAGGCGCTTGAATCAGGTATCTTAATCAGGCGTCGGCTTTCTGGTCTTTCTCGCCCGCCTGCATCCGCTCGATGGTATTGGTGGTCGAGACGCCTGGCGTCAGTTCGGCCAGATGCACCCGACCGCCAGCGCTCAGCACGATATCGGCCCCGACCACGGTCTCGACCGTATAGTCAGCGCCCTTGGTCAACACATCTGGCTTGATCGCGGAGATCAGGTTGAGCGGCGTGTCCTCATCGAACACGATGAGCAGATCGACGCTTTCCAGCCCGGCGAGCACATCGGCGCGGTCCTCAACCCGATTGACCGGACGGGTTGGGCCCTTCAGGCGGCTGATCGAGGCATCGCTGTTGAGGCCGAGGATCAGCTTGTCGCATTGGGCACGGGCCTGCCGGAGCAGGGAGACGTGGCCCGGGTGCAGAATATCAAAACAGCCATTGGTAAAGCCGACCCGCAGGCCCTGACGCCGCCATTTGGTGATCTGGTCGAGGGCTTCCGGCAGGGTGACCATCTTCTGATGCCGGGCGGCGGTGCGGCTGTGCTGGGTCAGCGCGGCGCTCAACTCGTCACGGGTGCAGGTGGCGGTGCCGACCTTGCTGACCACAATCCCGCCCGCCATGTTGGCAATGGCGGCGGAGCGGGTCAGGCGCTCGTCAAATTCCAGTTCGGGATCAAGGCCGATGGCGGCAGCCAGATTGGCGACAACCGTGTCACCGGCACCGGAGACGTCCCAGATTTCCTTGGCCTCGGTCGGCATGTGCTTGATAACGCCGGTACCGCTGACGATCGACAGGCCTTCCTCGGAACGGGTCGCCACCACGGCCTCGATGCCGCAGGTGTCGATGATGTTCCATGAGGCGGCCTCGATCTGGTCATCGCCATCGGTGCCCATACCGGTCGCTTCCCAGAGTTCTTTGCGGTTCGGGGAGACGACGCTGGCACCGCGATAGCGGCTGAAATCGCGGACCATCGGGTCAACGATGATCGGGATATTCTTCTCCCGCGCGGCTTCGATGATCGCCTTTATGGTCTTGTCGTCCAGAACACCCTTGCCGTAATCGGACAGGACAACCGCGGTTGCCTGCTGCAGCTGTTTCAGCGCAATCTCGATCAGGGCGGCCTGTGCCTTGGGTGGCAGGGCTACCGTGCTTTCCTCATCGGCGCGCAGCAGCTGCTGGTTGCGGGCGAGATAGCGGGTTTTCTGGGTCGAAGGACGGTCGGTGCTGGTAATCAGCCCGTTGTCGTCGCCGAGCAGATCGGCGGTTTTCTGGCGGATGTCACGACCGGCAAAGTCCTCGCCCACTACCGCGGCAATCATCGCCTTGGCACCGAGCGAATGGACGTTCGCCGCCACGTTGCCGACGCCGCCGAGGCTGCTGGTTTCACGCTGTACGCGCATGACCGGGATCGGCGCTTCCGGGGAAATCCGGTCGACCGAGCCATAGACAAAGCGATCAAGCATGATGTCGCCGACACAGAGGACGGCGGCCTGATCGATGCGGGCGACAACGCCGGTGAGAATTTCGTTCAGATCACTCATAGCGGTGCGGGTTTAAACCGGTCATGGAAAAAAGGCCAGCGGCTTTACGCTTTCGAGAGGTGTATTTCCCGCATTACTGCAAAAAAGCACAAGCAAATTCGGTTTGTCATGCCCCTTCGCGCGGGGCGTGCTTGGCGAGGATGCGTTGCAGGGTCCGGCGGTGCATACGCAGGCGTCGCGCGGTTTCCGAGACATTGCGGTCGCATTGCTCATAGACCCGCAAGATGTGTTCCCAGCGGACCCGGTCGGCAGGCATCGGGTTTTCCGGCGGTTCCGGTAGCGCCTTGTCGCTGGTCGAGAGCAGCGCTGCCTCAATGGCATCGGCATCGGTCGGCTTGGACAGGTAATCAACGGCACCGGCCTTCACGGCGGCGACGGCGGTGGCGATATTGCCGTAGGCGGTGACCATGACGATCCGGCAATCCGGGCGCATGTCGCGGAGTGTGCCGACAATGTCCAGGCCATTACCATCGGTCAGGCGCAGATCGAGTACGGCGAATTGCGGGCGGACCCGGCGGGCGATCTCGATCCCGTCATCGACGCTTTCGGCCTGTTCCACGAGGAAGCCGCGTTTCTCCATCGCACGGACCAGCCGCTCGCGATAGGGGCGGTCGTCATCGACGATCAGCAGGTGCTGATTGTTATCGCCGCCATCTGCGGTGCGGTATCCCGTTGCCGGTTGTTGCTGGCTGCTGGCCATTGCCCTTCATCCCTTGTCGCTAATGTCTTCTCTGTCTCACTATATAATTATGTCGGGCGACGCATTTCAAAAGCCTTTCTTGGCCAGTGAATAATCACCTGTGCCCCGCCGCGTGGCGCGTTCCGGAACAGTATGTCAGCCCCGAGCCCTTCAAGCAGGGTCTGGGCAATGAACACGCCGAGGCCCATATTCTCGCCTTTCTGTACCCGCCCGGAGACATAGGGCTCGCCGAGGCGGTCGAGCAGGAATGGCGGAAAACCGGGGCCGTCATCATGAATGGTGACCGTGACCGACTGGGTATCCCAATGCAGCCTTGCGGTGACCTTGCGCCCGGCAAACTGCCCGGCATTCTGCAGGATATTGCCGAGGCCATGCTGAATTTCCGGGCCGAAATAGGTGCTCGGCGTGCTGACCTTGAAATCCGCATCGATCTCGACGGCAAAGCTGATGGTGCCCGGAATATGGATGCGGGCGATTTCCTCGACGATCATCGGCAGCGGCATAGTGTCGAACGGGTTGTCGCTCGCCGGTTCCGGGGTGCGGGACAGCTCGGTCAGGATGGTGCGGCAGCGGTCGCTCTCGCTGATCAGCAGGTCGATGTCCTCAGTAAGGTCGCTGTCCTTCGGAATATCCTTCGAGATTTCCTTGGCGATCATGCGGATCGTCGAGAGCGGGCTGCCGAGCTCATGGGCGGCGGCGGCGGCGAGCGCACCCAGCGCCGATACCTTCTGTTCGCGGATCAGCGCCATCTGGGTTGCGGTCAGGGCATCGGACATGCGCCGTGCCTCGCGCTCGATCATGTAGACATAGGCGCTGATGAAAAAGCAGGCGAGGGCGAGAGCAGTCCAGAACCCGGCGAGATAGACCGGTGGCATGACCCAGCTGATCCCTTCCGGTCCGGGCAATGGCCGATAGGCGACGGCGAGTGCGCTGAGGCAGGCAATGGCGAGACCGACGATAATCAGCACCGACTGGCGACCGAGCATGGTGGCGGCCACGGTTACCGGGGCCAGCATCAGCACGGCAAAGGGGGTCTGCAGCCCGCCGGTCAGATAGAGCAGGGCCGAAAGCTGCAGAATATCGAAGGACAGATAGACGGTTGCGGTGCGGTCATCGGCCTGATTGGGGCGACGCGGCTGGGCAATCACCAGCAGGTTGAGGGCAATCGAGGCGGCAATCAGGATCAGGGCAGGCAACAGGGGCAGATCATAGCTCAGCCCGTATTCCACCAGCAGCAGGGCGATGCACTGGCCGATAATGGCGATCCAGCGATGGAAAATCAGTAACCGCTGGCTGATCCGGCCGCGGCGTTTCGGGGCGCTTTGCTCGGGCGTATCACCGGGGTCGATCTGCAGGCCGGATCTGGGACGATCCTGAGCGTGTCTGTTCCCGTCCTCATCCCCGGCGATGTTTTCTGTGGTCGCTGACATGGGACTGGCATAATCCGATTTTGGCCAAAAAGCGAGCCTTCAGCGGCCGGCCTGTTATCCATGATTGCGGGGATATGAAATCGGGCCATAAAACAGGCTGGTCTTTCGCGTTCATGCCGCCCATATTGCCGCCACCATGCTTGATGATTCCAAACCGACCCTGCTGAAAAACGAGACATCATCTGCCGCGCTGAGGCTGTCCGCCGCCGAAAAAGCGCCCGATTGCACCTTGCCCGATTACATGAACCCGACCGTGCGGGTGCGTAATCTGGTCAAAATCTATGGCAGTGGTGACAAGGCCGAGCGTGCCGTCGATCACCTGTCATTCGATATCGCACCGGGCACGGCAACCGCCCTGCTCGGCGGCAACGGCGCGGGCAAGACCACCACCATGTCGATGCTGCTGGGGCTGCTCACACCGACCGCCGGTACCGCGAAGGTGCTTGGTGCCGATATGGCGCGCGACCGCTACAAGGTCGCGGCGCGCATGAACTTCTCATCGCCCTATGTTGAACTGCCTTATCGTCTGACTGTCCGACAAAATCTGACCGTTTTTGGCAAGCTTTACGGGGTGATACGTCTGGAGGGCAGAATTCGTGAGCTGGCGGATGAGCTTGACCTGACCCGCCTGCTTGACCGCCCCTCGGGGCAACTCTCTGCCGGTCAGAAGACCCGGTTGACCCTTGCCAAGGCGCTGATCAACCGACCGGAAGTATTGCTCCTCGATGAGCCGACGGCCTCGCTCGATCCCGACACTGGCGATTATGTGCGTCAGTATCTGGCCGATTATCTGAAGCAGACCGGCGCCACCATGCTGCTCGCCTCCCATAACATGCCGGAGGTGGAGCGGCTCTGCGAACAGGTGCTGATGATGAAGGACGGGCGGATTTACGATGCCGGGTCGCCGCGTCAGTTGATCGACCGCTATGGCCGCGAAAATCTTGAAGAGGTATTCCTCGATATCGCCCGCAGTGGTCGCGAGAATGACCGTAAAAATGACCGTGAAGCCGATCGGGAGAATGCGTGATGAGCAGTGATGTGAATGGTGAATTGTCACCGGCCACGCCGTTGCCTGCGCTCGGCAACCGTGATGGCTTCATGGCATCGCGCATATACGCCATGGTGCTGCGCCACTGGTATCTGCTGCGCGGATCATGGCCGCGCCTGCTTGAACTGGTCTACTGGCCGATGATCCAGTTGCTGATCTGGGGCTTCCTCAGCCAGTTTCTGGCCGGTAACAGCAGCTGGGTGGCGCAGGGCGCGGGCGTTCTTGTCGGTGCCGTGCTGATGTGGGAGGTCGTGCTGCGCAGTCAACTCGGGGTAACGCTCTCCTTCCTTGAGGAAATGTGGTCGCGCAATCTCGGTCACCTCTTTGTCAGTCCGCTGCATCCCGGCGAATGGGTCGGGTCATTGGTGCTGATGAGCGTTATCCGAAGCGCCATCGGGCTGATCCCGGCATTTATCATTGCCGGTCTGCTCGCCTGGTTCTCGCTGTTCAGCCTCGGCCTGCCACTGGTGGCGTTCTTTGCCAATCTGCTGATGATGGGCTGGTGGATCGGTATCCTGATCCTGGCGATCATCCTCCGACATGGTTTAGGGGCGGAGAGCATCGCCTGGATGTCGCTGTTCGTGCTGGCGCCCTTCTCCTGTGTTTACTACCCGCTCGAAACCCTGCCGGCATGGCTGCAGCCGTTCTGCATGCTGATCCCGGCAACCCATGTCTTTGAGGGCATGCGCTCTGTTCTGTTCGATGGCAGTGTCGATCTTGTGTCGCTGGCGATCGCCTTCGGTCTCAACCTCGGCTATCTGGTCATTGCCGTCTGCTTCCTGCTGAGTGCGTTCCGCAATGCGCGGGAAGAGGGCAAGCTGCTGCAAATGGGCGAGTAGCCCGCACGATACATTTTGAACAAAAGGCTTTTTACGATGCGACAGGACATAACCCGCTGGTGGTGGGTACGTCATGCACCGGTTATCAATCCCTCCGGCGCGATTTACGGGCAGGGGGATATTCACGCCGATACCAGCGATGACGCTGCCTATGATGCGCTTTCCGGTCTGCTGCCCGATGATCCGGTCTGGATGCATTCATCGCTGCTGCGTACCCGTCAGACGGCAGAGGCGGTTCTGGCCGCCCGCAAGCGGGCCAATCCGGATTTCCAGATGCCTGACTTCACCGTCGAACAGGACTTCATGGAGCAGAATTTCGGCAACTGGCAGGGCATGCAGCGCGCCGAGGTTCGTGAACAGCTGAAGCGCGAGCATCCGTTATGGCTCGCCCCTGCCCATTTGCGTCCACCAGAGGGCGAGAGCTTTTTCGACATGCTGGCGCGGGTTGGCCACGGCATCGAGCGGTATAACGCCCTTTATCCCGGTCGGGATATTGTTTGCTTCGCCCATGGTGGCACGATCCGGGCGGTGCTCGCCTATGTCATGGGGATTGCGCCGCAGACCGCGCTCGGCTTCCAGATCGACAATCTGGCGGTGACAGAGGTCAGCTATTTCCCGGAACGGTCAGGTGGTGCGGCTGCGCATTGGACCGTGGGCAGCGTGAACCTGCCGCCGATCCACGGCTTGCGTTTCGGTTTGCCTCAGGCCTGATTGTTTCGAGGCTGATCAGACACCAGCCGCCAGCGCGGCGGCAAAGCAGAGAACCAGTACCAGCAGCAACAGGATGCCGCCGGTCATCAGCGGCAGGCGGCTGCGGATGATCGCTTCCGGTTCCAGCTTGGCGGTGCCGGAGCCGATCCACGGACGATCCTTTTCCCCCTTTACCGGTCCGGCGAGGGCAAAATCCAGTGCTCCGGCGACCGGTCCCCATACCCAGCGGCCATTGGTGGCGAAATCCGCCCTGGCGGCCTGACTGATTGCGGCAAAGGCAGCGCCGATCTTGCCGGGACGCAGGATCGCCAGCCCGGCGATCAGGAGCAGCCCGGCGAGGCGCGAGGCGGGCAGATGGAGGATGGTGTCGAGCCGGGTGATGACCATGCCGAAGGCCTCGAGCCGATGGTCGGCACGCCCTACCACTTCGTCTGCCGCCTGAATGACCAGCAGGATGAACAGGCCGGGCAGGCCGAAGATCAGGAACCAGAAGATTGGTGCCAGCAACCCGCGATCCCAGCCGCGACACTGCATCTGTATCGCCATGCGGACCAGCCCGTGATCATCGAGCGCTGCCGGATCGCCGCGTCCGTATCGGCGGATCAGGCGATTGGCAGTATCACGGTTTCCGGCACGGATCGCCTTGTGCAGGGCCCCGGCAAGCGCAATCGACAGGCCGAGGCGCAGGGAAAACGCCAGAATGATGGTGACGCCCAGCCCGGCAATGATCGGATGGCTGCTGACAAAGCCCATGGTGGCGATGGTGCCAAGTACCAGTGCCGGCAGGATCAGCACGAGGGCCGCCAGCAAGCCGCGAACCAGTCGTGTCTTGTCGCTGCGTTTCTGACGATTGAGCTTGCGCTCGATTGCCTGACACGGGGCCTGCAGGATCGTGTGCAGACGCCAGCGGGCGATGCCGGGCACGCGGCTGATCACGAGCTCAAGCAGAATGGCGGCGATGATGACGAGCAGGCTCGCACTCAGTTCATTGAGTGCCAGTATCTGTTCACCAAGATCGCTGACTTCCATGATCTGTTCCAGCCTTTGTTGGTGGCTCAGCCCTGAGCCATGCTGGCAGTTTCCTCGTCGGCATTATCGGCCTCGGGCTTGTCAGTGCAGAACCGCAGCAGGGCATAGCCGAGAATGCCGGACAGGATGGAACCGGCGAGCACACCGAGGCGCACATCGGTTGCATATACCGGATCGGAGAAGGCAAGGTTGCCGATAAACAGGCTCATGGTGAAGCCGATACCGGCGAGTAACGACGTGGCGTAGAACTGTATCCACTTGGCCCCTTCCGGCAGTTTGCAGAGTTTCAGCTTGATGGCGACGAAGCCAAAGCCGAACACGCCGACCTGTTTACCAATAAGCAAGCCAAGCATGATGCCGAGCGGCACCGGCTCGAACAACTCGCTGAAGCTGAGGCCCTTAAGGGAGACACCGGCATTGGCGAGGGCAAAGATCGGCAGCACGATAAAGGCGACAAAGCCATGCAGCGAATGCTCCAGATGCTCGAGTGGGCTGGAATATTTGGCGGTGGTGAAGGCATCCTCATCGCCGCGTAACGGGATGCACAGGGCAAGCGCGACACCGGCAAGGGTGGCATGGATACCGGACTTCAGCACGGCAACCCAGAGGATGAGGCCGAACAGGAAATACCAGGACAGCCGGCGCACACCCATGATGTTGAGCAGTATCAGTGCTGCCATGGCGCCACCGGCAATCGCCATGGCCTGCATCTTGACCTCGGCAGTATAGAAAAGGGCGATAATCACCACGGCGCCGAGATCATCAATGATCGCCAGTGCCAGCAGGAATATCTTCAGCGAAGGCGGCACGCGCTTGCCGAGCAGGGCCAGAATACCGAGGGCAAAGGCGATGTCGGTGGCCGCCGGGATCGCCCAGCCGCTAAGTGTTTCCGGCGTTCCCGAATTAATGCCGACATAGATCAGGGCCGGGATCGCCATGCCGCCGAGTGCAGTAATTGCAGGCAAGGCAGCGGTCTTGATATTGGACAACTCGCCGGTCAGCATCTCGCGTTTGATCTCAAGCCCGACAAGCAGGAAAAAGATCGCCATCAGCCCGTCATTGATCCAGTGGACCATGCTCTTGTCGATTTCCAGCCAGTCACCGATCGAGAAAGCAATGTGGACATGCAGGATTTCATCATAGAGGTGCGCTGCAGGTGAGTTGGACCATATCAGCGCAATCAGGGCGACAAACATCAGGATGATACCGCCCGATGCTTCGGTTCTCAGAAAGTCCTGGATGAAGGTAAGTGGCTTTTTAACAATGGCTGGGCGCATGTCGGGATGTGTCTCTTTGCTATGTCTCAAAGTCGGGGATGGCTTGAAGCGGATGCCGGATGAGTTGGCACGCTAATGGATTGAGCATAATGCGATATTGGATAAGGTGGCAGGTATACAAGCAATTCGCTTGATGGATGCTGCTGTTTTCGAAATTTGCTGTGGCCAATCTGTATAAGCGGGAGGCCAGAAGGTTAATTTTCTCTGCTTGCCGCACTGACTCGCGGTGCCCGATTCTGGCCATTTTTCGACATGTTTTGCGGGTATTCTGAAATTGCATACCAGATATGCGCAAATTAGTTATGTGGTCAAATAAAGCGCCCATACGAAAAATATGCAATTTATTTCAATGTGTTGCGAGTTGTGTGCGGTGCATGATCCATGTTGCGGCGCACGCTGGATGCAGTCTCAAACTGGAATCCCTCTAACCAGATCGGATCATTTGGGTTCATATTAACGTAATCGGAATGTCTAATCGGCCATGATGATAAGGCCCCATAAAAACAGACACCGGTCCGGGGAGTACATTCGGAAACATCGTGAGGTCGAGGCATTTGCTTTATCAAATCTACGATATGAACCAGGCAGCACTGGCACCAATGCGGTTTGCTGCTGAACTTACCCAGGCTGCATTCCAGAACCCGTTATTCCCGCTGTCCTATACGCGGTTTGGCCGTACGGTTGCTGCCGGCGCTGAAATGTTCGAGCGCACCACCAGACGTTTTGCCAAGCCGGAATTCGGTTTGCACCGTACCGAGATCGATGGTCGCGAGGTCACGGTTGAGGAAGAGACAATTGTGGAAAAGCCGTTCTGCCGGTTGCTCCGCTTCAAGCGCGATACCAAGCGCAATGATCCAAAGCTGCTGGTCGTGGCCCCGATGTCCGGGCACCATGCCACCCTGCTGCGTGGAACGGTAGAGGCACTGCTGCCGCATCATGATGTCTACATCACCGACTGGATCGATGCGCGCCACGTGCCGTTGAAGGACGGCAAGTTCAACCTCGATACCTATATCGACTATGTCATCGACTTCGTGAACGAACTTGGCCCCGAGACCCATTTGATGGCGGTTTGCCAGCCTGCGGTACCGGTACTCGCCGCCGCCGCTGTGATGGCCGAGAACGATATGCCCAACCAGCCGAAGTCAATGACGCTGATGGGTGGGCCGATCGATACCCGCGAAGCACCGACCAGTGTTACCAAATTCGCCGAGCAGCGCCCGATGAGCTGGTTCGAGCGGAATGTGATCGCGATTGTACCGCCTTATTACGGTGGTGGATCGCGGGCGGTTTATCCCGGCTTCCTGCAGCTCTCCGGCTTTATGTCGATGAATATGGACCGCCATATCGGCGCCCATATGAATATGTTCCAGCATCTGGTGAAGGGCGATGGCGAGAGTGCCGCCGCGCACCGCAAATTCTATGACGAATATCTGTCGGTCATGGATATGCCCGCCGAATTCTACCTCGAGACCGTGCAACGGGTGTTCAAGGAACATGCTCTGCCACGCGGCGCGCTGACCCATCACGGTCAACCGGTCAATCCTGCCGCGATCAAGAAAACCGCCCTGTTTACCGTCGAGGGTGAACTTGACGATATTTCAGCGGTTGGCCAGACCAAGGCTGCGCACAAGCTGTGCCGCAATATTCCCGAGAATATGCGTCGTGAGCATGTACAGTCTGCAGTTGGTCACTACGGCATCTTCAACGGTCGTCGCTGGCGTGAACAGATCATGCCACGGGTGCGTGACTTCATCCGCGACAATGACATCAAGCGCAGCCCGGCACCACGCTTCGGCAGTGCTGGGACCAAGGGTGATGTGGTCAAGCTGAAGCAGGCCAGCTGATAACGGCTGTTTTGGCTACGCTTCCGGCATTCCGGGGCTTATTCGGTCGCAAAGACCTGTTTGTCGTCCCGGAATGACTTGAACTCCAGCGCATTGCCGCTGGGATCGGTCACAAACATCGTGGCCTGTTCGCCCGGCTCGCCGACAAATCGGATCTTCGGTTCAATGATAAAGCGCGTTTCGCCACTGGCGACCGCGCTTTTCATCCGTTCGGCCAGGGCGTGCCAGGCGTCCCATGGCAGAATGCAGCCGAAATGCCGGGTCGGGACGGCATCGCCGTCGACTGCGTTGGTGACGGCGCTGTCCATTTCATCGACCAGATGGGCCGAAATCTGATGGCCATAGAAGTCAAAGTCGATCCAGCGTTCAGCCGAGCGCCCCTCACGGCAGCCCACATGCTGGCAATAGAAGGTGCGGGTTGCCTCCAGATCACTGACCGGAAAGGCCAGATGGAAGCGGGTATCGAGCTGCGGTGCCGACATGGGCTGTAATCCTTATGAGCTATGGGCCAGTTTACGATTGGTTTTACGGACATTGCGCGCCCCGAAGACGCCGCCACCAAGCAGGGTAACCGCTGCCAGCCCAAGACAGGTAATGGCAAATACCGGTCGTGCCGCCAGCCAGGCAAGGGCAATGGTGGTGGAGCCGAGGGTCAGGGCCACCATCAGCCCGGCCAGAAAGCCGATCCCGCCGACAAAGCCGCGGAAAAACGGTATGAAGCCAAGCAGGGAGCCGATGAAATGGAAAATCCCCTGCACCCCGATCAGCATCATCACGATACCGGCAGCGCGGATCAGCCAGGCCTTGATCTCCTCCTGATTGCGGCGGGTCTTGATCAATTCCCGAGCCGTTTGCTCGCCTTGCCCGACCAGCAGATAGCGCAGATCATTCGGTGTTGTTACCTCGGTCAGACGGTTGCCGTATTGGCGTGCGATAACACTGATCGGTTGTATCGGCACGTAATTGAACTGTACGCGCATGTCGCCGATAGCAGGATTGCCGTCTTCGCCCTTGCCAGCATAGAGGCGGGTATCGCTGACAGCCTGAAATTCATCCGGCGGCGATAAGGAATAATTGCCAAGCGGCAGTGTCTGGGTCTCGGTCAGGCGCTCGATAATGTTTTCTTCCAGTCGGAAAACTCCGAATTTTGCCTTACGGGCATCAAACCATTCGGATTTATAGCGCATCCGGGGGTTGTCGTAGCCATCCTTGGCAAAGCGTCGGCTGCTGATCGCTTCCTCATCCCAGACCTTGGAATAGGTGTACTCCCTGATTGTCTCCGAGCCGCCGCCGGGAGTATCGCGGGTATAGGTTTTTTCCTTCTCCTGCCATTGATACATCTCAACCTGTCGCTTGAGACGCAGCAGGCCATTGAGCGACAGGCCGAATTTCCTGTCATCAAGGCTTTCCGATGTTTCAGGGGTGCCAACCAGATATACCGGGCCGCCATCAGTTGCTGAGCCTGCTTCGCTCGGATCGACGGCAATGGCGTGCTGCAGCAACCAGTCCAGCCCTTCATGTTGCTTCAGCAATTGTCCTTCGTTCCACCACAGTAGGGGAAAGGCGGCAACAAACAGGATCAGGCCGATTATCATGCCAATAAAACGGCGTTTTATATTCCCGCCTAGCCCAGTGCTGCTGATAACTTCGGTGTAAACGTCGGGCATGTGCAGGGTATCGATATGCAGTTGGTTTTATTGTTGCGCCATTATCCATGAGTGGACGGGATCAAGCAAACTCGCCATGGCCTTATAGCGCTGCATATCCTGTGGCATTGTCGTCAGATTGTCATCCAGCGCCTGCCGCTTGTCGGTTGTATCCGCCGCCACGGCCAGCGGTGCGATCAGAGTGCGGATGGTGAACAGGATGGTATCGTCACCGGCACCCTCAATCCGGCGCAGGGTCTGGCGCTCGACCCGCATGAAGACGGTCTCACCGGCATTGCTTGCTGTCACCGACGCCACCGCCCGGTCGTGATCTTCGCTGCTGCTGGCCGGGTGGAACAAGATGCTGTCGGCATGGAGCGACCAGTTGTGGCGCATGGCAATCTTGCCGGACTTCAGATTGGTGAAGAACCGGTCGACCGGTTTCTGCAGCTTGTCGGTATAGGCCGGAACCGGTGTATGGATGCCCGCCATTGGCTGGCCCAGCTTGTCCGCCAGCCGCCAGCGGTTGGGGAAGCACAAGACCGCACCGGTCAGGCGATAGCTGTCTTCATTGGCAGGGCGCTGCATGATGCAGAAATCCTCCTGCACCAGATGCCCGAGTGCCCTGAGTGCCGCAATACCGTTTGCGCCTGCTGCATTCGGGTCAACCAGACGCAGAACGATACCGGCGGCCCGTTCCGCCGATGGCAGGCAGGCAAGCACGCTGTCAGGTTGTTCGCCCAGCAATCTTGCGCGCTCTGCCATCTGTTCCGCGCGGTCGGGGCCGGGCAACAGCCAGTCGGCTTCAGTGATATGCCGTAGGCCCATGGCGAGCCGAAAACCGCCTGCCTCGAGCGGGAAGGGGAAGGTGGCTTGGTCGATTGATGCTGGATTATCCGACATTGTTGCTCGCATGAGGCTGGTAATCTGCAGGGAATAGGGCATATCTAGCCCCATGAGCACGACAGATACCAGCCTGACAATCGAGACCTATTCCCCGCAGCATCCGATCCGCTTCCTTCTGGCAGCATTGATTGCGCTGGGGCCGTTCACCATGTCGCTTTACACGCCATCCATGCCGGCGATCAGGGAGGCCATGGCGACCAGCGAGTCACTGGTGCAGGCGTCAATCACGGTTTTCCTCGCTGCCGTGGCACTGGGGCAGTTGTTTTACGGACCGGTATCGGACCGCTATGGCCGCCGGGGTGTGCTGTTCTTCGGCTATGCCCTGTTCATCCTCGCCTCGATCGGTTGCGCACTGGCTACCGATATCAGTCATCTGCTGATCGCGCGGGTATTTCAGGGGTTGGGTGCATCCGCCGGTGCGGTGATGTCGCGCGCGATCATCCGGGATCTGTTCGACAAAAGCGATATTGCCCGGATGCTGTCCTTTGTCAGCATGGCCCTCGCTGTCGCCCCTGCTGTTGGTCCGCTGCTCGGTGGCCAACTGGAGACCGCCTTTGGCTGGCAGTCGAATTTTGTCGTGCTGGCCGCCGGTGGCTCTCTTCTCATGCTGCTGGTGTACGTCGTTTTGCCGGAAACCAATCGAAACGTACAGAAGCAATCCTTCCTCCGCTCATATGGCACGCTGCTCGGCAGCCGTCAGTTTCTCGGCTATGCTGGCCCGGTCGGTGCTGTACTCGGCGGCATCTTCTCATTCCATAGTGTTGCGCCGTTTATCCTGATCGATCTGCTCGAGGTGCCGCCGACCCGTTATGGTTTTTTCACTCTGATGAGTGTTAGCGGCTATTTCTTCGGTGCCTTTATCAGCAATCGGGCGGCTGGGCGGGTGCCCGGTGACCGGCTGATCGTGACCGGACTGGTGCTGGCTGCGCTCGGCGGCTCCGGCCTCTTGGTGCTCGGCTGGCTGGAATCGATTGAGTACCTGACGCTCAGTCCGCTGCTCTTCATGACTCCGTTCATCCTCTGGGCCTTCAGCGCCGGGCTGGTGATGCCCAATGGTGCTACCGGTGCCCTGCAGCCGTTTCCGCGAATCGCCGGGGCCGCATCCGCCCTGCTCGGTGCCATCCAGATCGGTTCCGGTGCCGCCATGTCGCTGGCGATCGGTGCTGTCGGTGGCTTTCTGCCGCTGACCTTCGGTTTGGCAACAATGGCACTGGTCGTCATCGGCGGTGGGCTGTACCTTTGGGGCGTGGCGTGCAATCCGGCATGCAACAGTTTCATGCAGCATCTTGAGCCCCGTGACGACCAGCCCCCTGTCAGTACGATTGAATGATGGCCGCATCCTGCCGGTGCATTTGCGCCAGCATGGGCGGACCCGCAGGCTGTCCGCTCGGCTCGATCCGTTGCAGGAGGCGCTGCGGGTAACCGTGCCGCCGGGCACCCGCCCGCGGGAGGTGCAGCGCTTTGTTGACCAGCACAGGGACTGGGTGGCAAAACAGCTCGACAAACGCGGTCAGCGTATCGCGCTGGTACCCGGTGCCGCTGTACCTGTGGACGGGATCGAGCGCCTGATTGTCGGGACCGGCAAGCTGCGCGGGTTGCCGGTACTGACGGATGATGAGTTGCAGGTGCCGGGCGATCCGGAGCACATACAGCGTCGGGTATTGGAATTCTGTAAAAAGCGGGCACGTACGCTTATCGTGCCTTTGGCCGAAATCAAGGCCGAGCGCATCGGCGAGAGCGTACGTCGCGTGACCGTACGCGACACGAGGAGCCGCTGGGGCTCCTGTACCCATGATGGCTGTCTGTCATTCTCATGGCGGCTGGTGCTGGCACCGTCTGCGGTGCTTGATTATGTCGTCGCCCATGAGGTCGCGCATTTACGCCATCTCGACCACAGCGATAATTTTTGGGCACTCAACGCCGAACTTTGCGATGACGATATGGCCACGCAACGGCGCTGGCTGCGTCGACATGGCCGTGACCTTTTTCACTACGGCTGATTTGTGCATGGCTGCCAGACATTTAATCTGCTGCCCAAAAAGGGTCAGCAGTGCTTAACTAAAAATCTATGTCATCCAATTACGATCTGATTACTACTTTTCGCGATAGCATCTCCCGCCGGGCGGCCAGCTTGCCGAACCCGACCAAGGGCATGTTGTGGATGCTCGCCGGTGGCGTCTGCATGACCACGGTCATCACCCTGATCCGCGCGATTTCCTCGGAAATGCACGCGCTCGAGGTGGCCTTCTTCCGTAATGTCTTCTCGCTGCTGTTCATGGTTCCCTGGATGCTCAAGCTGCCACGGGAAAAGTTGCGCACCAAGCGTCCGGTAATGCATGCCTTGCGGGCTATTTTCGGTCTGACAGCCATGTGTTCATGGTTCTATTCCGTCACTATCATGCCATTAGCCGAGGCCGTGACGCTGAGCTTCACCACGCCACTTTTCGCGACGGTACTGGCGGCGATTGTGCTGAAGGAGACTGTACGTGCCCGACGCTGGACCGCGACCATCATCGGGTTCGTCGGTGTGTTGATCGTGTTGCGTCCCGGGGTTGATGTCATCCAGCCCTCTGCCTTTATCGTGCTTGGTTCGGCTGGTTTTCTGGCTATCACCATGATGTATGTGAAGTCGCTTGCGCGAACCGAGGCGACCTCGACCATGCTGTTTTACACCATGTTCTGGATGACGCCGCTCTCACTGATCCCGGCGCTGTTCGTCTGGCAGATGCCGACGGTTGAGAATTTGCTCTGGATGGCCTTGATCGGATGTGTCGCAACGGGCGTTCAGGGCTGTCTCGCCCAGGCTTTCCATTACGGCGATGCCAGTTTTCTGGCACCTTTCGAGTATGCAAAGCTACCGCTGACCGCCTTGGTAGGGTGGCTTGCATTTGGTGAGGCGACGGATATGTGGACATGGATAGGTGCCGCGGTGATCGCCGGATCAACCGTCTATATCGCGCGCAGGGAGTCGCAACTGCACAAGCATCCGGTGGAAATGGAGCCGGAGGCACCCGAGCAATCAACCATAGCTGACGATCCGAAGCAGTGAGATGCCGAGACAGGCAACTGCGCTGAAGGTAAGGCGAAGGCGCAGCTTGCGGTACCAGACCGGGAAGCGACCGATGCGGATGCGCTTCAGGTCAATAAGCAGGCTGAGCAGCAGGCCGGCAATCAGCATGGCAACGGTCTGATCCAACGACAGCAGCGTGGCACCGGGTGGGTCCATCAGCGGGAATGACGAGATTGCCACCACTGCCCATGAAATCACTGCCGGGGTGACGCCCCAGACATAGGGCTCCCAGCTGCTGGTCGGTGCATCGAAATCCCGTTGCAGCGCCCAGCCCCAATGTACCGCGCCGAAAAAGCTGAGCGTAATTGCGGCATAATAAATCTGGGCACTGGCCATATAGGCGGCATAGGGCAGCGGCAAGAGCCATGTTCCGAGCGCGCCAATGACAAAGGGCACCAGTCCGACATAGCCGAGCACGGCTGCCGGGGCGGGGATCAGGTCCGAGGATAGCGGAGAGGTGCTTTGATCTGACATGAGGCTATACCTGAAAATAAAGCCGAAAATCGAGCGAGTGCCCGGTTCCGGTGTTACTGGTTTTCCTGTTCCGGCTGGCTTGCCTCATTCAGCGCAGCACTGGCCCGGGCACGATGCTCAGGCGTGATATGGACCATGACCACCTGCAGGGTTGCGGCAAGAGTGGCGGCATCATCAATGAAGCCGAAACCCGGGATGAAGTCCGCAATCGCATCGGTCGGGATAATAAAATAGACCAGTGCGCCGAGCAGGGCAGCCCGTACGCCCAGAGGTGTATTCCGATCAGTGGCGGCGTAATAGGCCGCGGTCAGGTCATTGGCAAATGGTAATTGCGCCAGATAACGCCGGATCTTTGGCCAGAACTGGTCGGCAACAAATCGCTCCTGACCGTTGAGGATGCGGGCATCCACATACTCGTCACCCTGTCGGACCAGTTCGATTATCTCATCTTGCATATGCTTTTTCATCGTGATGCGGATTATGCGTGCGGTTTCAACCTGTCACAAGTAACAGCTTGAAATAAGCGCAAGAAATTCATTGCTCGCCAAAAACACGCACAGTTGGGTATGTATTGGTTGCGACAGGAAATATCAGCGGCAGGGAGGGCTGCATGTCCGAATCTAAAATGAAAAATGTGAAGGAGTTCGAGGCATTCTCGCTCAACGGCTTTTTTGTCTTCTGCTTCTGGATATTGATGATTGGCACCATGCTCGGTGCCTTTGCCGTACGTCCGGGGCTGGGCATTCCGCTCGCCATCCTGAACTTCCTGATCATGACCGGCTTTACGGTGATCCAGCCGAATGAAGCCAAGACGGTGGTTTTCTTCGGTGACTTCAAGGGGTCGCTGCGGCGGGACGGGTTCCTGTGGACCTGGCCATTATCGGTGCGCCAGCGGGTTTCCCTGCGCCTGATCAACTTCGACAGCGAGAAGCTGAAGGTCAATGACGTGCGCGGCAATCCGGTCGAGATTGGTGCGATCATTGTCTGGCGGGTAGTCGATAGCGCCAAGGCGGTATTCAATGTCGACGACTATCATGAATTCGTGCAGACCCAGGCGGAGACGGCCATCCGCCATGTGGCCGCTGACTATCCCTATGATGCCCATGATGATGAGAAATCCCTGCGCGGCAGCAGCGACGAGGTGGCGGATGACCTGAAAAAGCAGCTCCAGCCACGCCTTGAGGTCGCCGGGATCGAGCTTGAGGAAACCCGGCTGTCGCACCTCGCCTATGCGCCGGAAATTGCCGCCGCCATGCTGCGTCGCCAGCAGGCCGAGGCGGTGATCTCCGCCCGTCGCTTCATCGTCGAGAATGCGGTCGGCATGGTCGATGACGTGCTTGAGCACTTCAACAAATCCGGCATGGTCAGCCTCGATGATGACCGCAAGGCGACACTGATCGGCAACCTCATGGTCGCACTGGTCTCGGATCGTGATGCGGAACCGGTGATCCGGGTTGGCTAAACCGGTTTTGCTCTGATACAACCGGCAGCCTCTCATTCTGTGATCACAGAACACATCAAACAGAACAATCAAGCAGGGGAAATCCGGACATGGATGTGCAGGGTAAAGCAGCGGTTGTCACCGGCGGCGGTTCCGGCCTTGGGGCCGCAACAGCACGGTTGCTGGCATCAAAAGGTGCCAAGGTAGCGGTTCTCGACGTCAATGAGGACGGCATCAAGGCAGTGGCCGGCGAAATCGGCGGTCTGGCAATCAAATGCGATGTTACCGATGAGGCCAGCGTGCGTTCAGCGCTTGAGACGGCAAAAGCCGCCCATGGCGCTGCCCGGATCGTGGTCAACTGTGCCGGTGTTGCGACCGGTGAGCGGATCGTCGGTCGTGAAGGCCCATCCGACCTTGCCCGCTTCCGCAAGGTGATCGAAATCAACCTCATCGGCAGCTATTCGGTCCTGAACCTCGCCGCCAATGACATGGCCAAGGAAGAGCCGGTCACTGAAGACGGCGAGCGCGGTGTCATTATCAATACGGCCTCGGTTGCCGCATTCGACGGCCAGATCGGTCAGGGTGCCTATAGCGCATCCAAGGGCGGCATCGCCGGCCTGACCCTGCCGGCAGCGCGCGAACTGGCGAAATTCGGTGTGCGGGTCGTGACCATCGCGCCGGGTCTGCTCGAAACCCCGATGCTGACCAGTATGCCGCCACAGGTTTACGAAAGCCTTGTCGCCACCACCCTGTTCCCGAAACGCCTCGGCAAGCCGGAGGAATATGCTGCACTGGCGGCGCATATCTGCGAGAACAGCCTGATCAATGGCGAGACCATCCGCCTCGACGGCTCGGTCCGTCTGGCACCGAAATAAGCAGCCTCAAGGGCTGATCGACTACCGGAAGGCGCGACCGGCATTTGCTGTCGCGCCTTTCGTGTGTCTGGTGCAGTATGTATCTCATGCACGATACTGTTGATGATCTTCAGGCACTGGGCCGCAAGCTGTACGAGGCGGTCAATACCGGTGACATTCCCTACGCCAATAACGGCTCCTATTGCCATGACCGGGCCTATGCCATGGCGCTGAAGGCCGAGCGTGCGGGCTTGCCGTTCGAGATGGCCTATTTCCTGCCCGGCTCGGTTGACGGGATGCAGGTTGATGGCGCGGTGCCATGGACCGCCCATGTGGTGATCGCAACGCCCGAGATGATGATTGATGGTGAGCCGCGCCGCCTGTTTATTGACCCGTCGCTGTTCGAGGGTGGGCCGGTGGGCTTGCAGCAGGTGCAGGATCGCCTCGGCACCACGGTCGAGCTTGAGACATTCCCCTTTGGTGAGTTCAAACCCAAGCAGCGCCCGCCGCATCAGCGTGAGGACTGGGAGCCCTATGAATATTTCGGCCCCGGCAACCGGATGCGCCCGACCGTCAACAAGGTGAAAAACAACCTGCGGCAGGCCTGGCGGGAATTGCGCGGTCAGGCGCCGATGCCGGGTGATGTCCTGCCCGCCGAGGCGGCAAGACCGAGCGATGGCTCCTTGCGCGTTGCCGCACCACAGCCGAAACAGCCACCGGCACCGGTTTCCGCCCTGTCACGGGTGCGGCAGGCGCTGTCCCACATTCCCGGCCTGCGCCACGCCTGATTAACCGGGTCTGATCAGCCCCGCAGTTCCTCGGTGGTGAGGCCAAGGGCATTATCATGTGCCGCGCTTGAGATGTTTTCGGCCAGATAATCAATAAACAGGCGAACCTTGGCCGAGAGATTGTGCCGCTCGGGATAGACCGCATTGACCGGCGCGGTCTGGCGATAGCGCGGCATGACCACGCGCAATCGGCCCGCACGCACATGCCGGGCGATATTCCATTCCGACCGCAGCATGATGCCATGTCCGCCCAGCACCCAGTCGAGGGCAACCTCGCCATCATTGGTGCTGAGATCACCGCGGATTTTCGCCGAGGGCACGCTGCCATCGCCGAGATCATCGAAGCGCCAGACATCATAGGCGGCATGTTCCTGCCGCAGGATGATGCTGTTGTGCCGCTGCAGATCGGCCAGTTGCTCCGGCGCGCCATGTCTTGCGAGGTAATCCGGTGCGGCGATGATAAAGCGGCGATTGCGCAGCAGCATCCGGGTGATCAGACCACCTGCAGCGGGCACGCCAAACCGGATGTTCAGATCAATGCCTGTCTCGACCAGATTGAGCGGTGCATCACTGAGCACCAGCTGTACCTCAAGTTCCGGGTGCCGACTGGTGAAGCCCGCGATGGCCGGGGCGATATACTCCCGACCGAAATTCAGCGTTGCATTGATCCGCAGCAGGCCGGTCGGCTGTTCGGCGGCTTTTTGCATGTTGTGTTCGAGGGTTTCGATCTCGCCCAGTATCCGCGCGGCATGGCGGAAATAGGCCTCGCCCTCGCTGGTCAGACTGACCCGCCGGGTAGTGCGGTTCATCAGGCGCACACCGAGGCGATCCTCGAGTTTGGCCAGACGGCGGCTGACGGCGGAGCCGGAAATGCCCAGCTCCCGTCCGGTGTCGACAAAGCTTTCCTGCCGCGCCAGCATAACGAAGAAACCGAGATCACCTTCCGACATAATTGAGAACCCAAACGCACTAATGAAATGAATTTTTTCAAATTATCATATTTTATGAATTGATCTACTGTGCCAGTCGACATCAGTTCATATCTTCGTCAAACAGAGCGCTTACTCATGAAAATCACTGCCATCCACGAGAAGACAGCCTCGATCGCCTCACCGATTGCCAATGCCTATATCGACTTCTCCAAAATGACCTGCTCGGTTGTGGCGGTGGTCACCGATGTTATCCGTGATGGCAAACCGGTGGTCGGCTATGGCTTCAACTCCAACGGTCGCTACGGGCAGGGCGCGCTGATGCGTGACCGGTTCATCGACCGGGTGATGGAGGCTGACCCCGATACGCTGGTGGATGAGCAAAATGACAACCTCGATCCATTCGCGATCTGGGACACGCTGATGAAGAACGAGAAACCGGGCGGTCATGGGGAGCGCTCGGTGGCCGTCGGCACCATAGACATGGCTGTCTGGGATGCGGTGGCGAAGATCGCTGGCGTGCCGCTCTGGCGGTTGCTGGCGGATCGCTACCGTGATGGGGATGCTGATGACAGCGTCTGGGTCTATGCCGCCGGCGGCTATTATTATCCGGGCAAGGATCACGCCAAGCTGCAGGATGAGATGAAGGGCTATCTCGATCTCGGCTATGAGGTGGTCAAGATGAAGATCGGCGGCGTGCCGCTGGCCGATGATCTGAAGCGGATCGAGGCGGTGATTGATGTGGTTGGCGATGGCAAGAACCTCGCCGTCGATGCCAATGGCCGGTTCGATCTCGACACCACGCTCGCCTATGGTGAGGCGATGAAGCCCTATAACCTGTTCTGGTATGAGGAGGCGGGCGACCCGCTCGATTACGAGATACAGGCGCGGCTGGCGGAGAATTACGGTCGGCCAATTGCTACCGGTGAAAACCTGTTCAGCCATCAGGATGCCCGCAACCTGCTGCGCTATGGTGGCATGCGGCCTGACCGGGACTGGCTGCAATTCGATTGCGCCCTGTCCTATGGTCTTGTCGAATATATGCGCACGCTGGCGGTGATGAAGGAGCTGGGCTGGTCACCGTGCCGGGTGGTGCCTCATGGCGGACACCAGATGTCGCTCAATATCGCTGCCGGTCTCGGCCTTGGTGGGAACGAGAGCTATCCGGGCGTATTCCAGCCCTTCGGTGGATTTGCCGATGGTATCGAGGTGCAGGGTGGCCGGGTCGGCCTGCCGCAGATCCCCGGCGTCGGCTTCGAGGCTAAATCCGCGCTCTACAAGGTGATGCAGGAACTGGCCTGATCCCTGAAATCTATTTGGCGGTTTACTTGGCGGCGGCCTCAACCGCCGCCTCGCTCAGGGGCGAAATCAGGATGCGGAACTCCTGATGATCAGCGAGCCAGAAGGCCAGCACGCCGAAGATGACCAGATGGATGGTGTAGAACTCCAGCGTATAGCGCCCGGTCAGCCGCGCGAGGCTGGAGAGGACTGGAATATCGGCGGTGTTCGGGATCGGCTGGTTGCGGAACCGTAACAGTCCCAGCATCAGGGCCAGCGTGCCGATCCCGACAATCCATGTCTGCAGCGTATTGAAGTCGAAGGCCAGCTGCTGCCATAGGGCATAGACCAGCACGGTAACGCCGATCACCGAGCCGAGCTGGACGTAATTCGCCGTACCCTGCCGGACCTGATAGCCGAACAGCGCGAACAGGAAGGCGATAGTACCGTATTCAAAGCTGAACCATGTGGGCACGCCGAGACAGGCGAGCAGCAGCAGGACGACCAGTATATTATCCTGTTGCAGCAGCGCGGGCCGGGTCAGGATCGGCAGTGCCAGCCGGGTCAGGATAATGGTGAGCAGGATGTTGATCGGCAGCAGCGGTTGCATGGTCGCGGCATCGACCAGCACCAGCAGGACAGCACAGGCGATGAGGCGCATGGGGATGTCGCGGCTGCGGGCATAGCCGATCAGAAACAGCCAGAGGGGTGCGCTGAAGCGTCCCACCATCCGCCACCAGTCGCTGTCGGCGATGAAGTAATAGCCGATATGGTCGACAACCATGGTCAGGATGGCGACCGCCTTCAACAGGTCGATGGTGGTGATTTCAGCCCCCATATCGCGGCAAAACCAGTGTTTTTTCGCTGGCAGTGCAGCCATATCATCGGTGCCGGTCATGGGCTTTTCTGTTGCTTTCAAAGGGGGCGACCTCGACTAAAACTAACCGGCAAAAGCTCCGGATGCGAATAAATGCCAAAATCGGACGAAAACCCGTCTTCTGCGTGTTGCAAGCGGGTAGACCCTATGCTATTCACACGCCGCGTTAGGACGGCTGGTGTGGTCGTGTGCGGGTCTAACCCTCTGCACCCTGCACCTAATCGGGATAACGACGACCCAAACCACCCGACATATTCCATCCGGGATATGATGGGCAGGTGGGTTGAATACCGTAACTGCCGGTTGTTTGCTGCAATGGCAAGCGGCCGGTGTCACCGATTTTAACCACTGACTGACCGAGGTTCACTGTGGCCACGCGCAGCCCGGGTTTTTCCGATCTTGCCAAGCGGTACGCCGCTGCCCTGTTCGAGTTGGCTGAAGAAGCCAAGGCTATTGACGCCGTCGAAGCTGACCTGCGTTCCCTCAAGGAAATGCTGGGTGAGAGCGATGATCTGCGCCATGTCGTCCGGTCTCCGGTCATGACCCGTGCCGATCAGTCAAAGGCCATGGCGGCACTGCTGGATGCGGCCAAAGCCCACGAAATCACACAAAAGTTTGTCGGCGTCGTCGCGGCCAATCGCCGCCTCTATGCGCTGCAATCGATCATCGACACGTTTCTCGCCGATCTCGCCGATCGTCGCGGTGAAATGACGGCAGCCGTGACCTCTGCGGTCAAGCTGTCCGATGAACAGCTCAATTCACTCACCGATACGCTGAAACAGACATTCGGTGCAAAAGTCTCCGTCAATCCGACCGTTGATCCTGCGATCCTCGGCGGGTTGATCGTTCAAGTTGGTTCAAAGCTCGTGGATGACAGCATCCGCAGCAAGTTGCAACGGCTACAACTAGCCATGAAAGGTGTTGGATAATGGAAATCCGGGCTGCGGAAATCTCCTCCATTCTAAAACAGCAGATTGCCAATTTTGGTGCCGAGGCCGATGTGGCCGAGGTCGGAACCGTTCTGTCCGTCGGTGACGGCGTTGCGCGCGTTCATGGCCTCGACAGCGTCCAGGCTGGCGAAATGGTCGAATTCCCGGGTGGCATCAAGGGCATGGCCCTGAACCTGGAAAGCGACAATGTCGGTATCGTGATCTTCGGCGAAGACCGTGACATCAAGGAAGGCGATCTGGTCAAGCGTACCGGTGCCATCGTTGAGGTGCCGGTTGGCAAGGGCCTGCTCGGTCGTGTCGTTGATGCGCTCGGTAACCCGATCGATGGCAAAGGCCCGATCGAAGGTGCCGAAATGCGCCGTGTCGAAGTCAAGGCACCGGGCATTATTCCACGGAAATCCGTTCACGAGCCAATGCAGTCCGGCCTCAAGGCCATTGACGCACTGGTGCCGGTCGGTCGTGGCCAGCGTGAGCTGATCATTGGTGACCGTCAGACCGGTAAGACCGCCGTGGCGATCGACACCATTCTGAACCAGAAATCAATCAACGAGGGCGATGACGAGAGCAAGAAGCTCTACTGCGTCTATGTCGCTGTCGGTCAGAAGCGTTCAACCGTTGCCCAGATCGTGAAAACGCTCGAGGCCAATGGTGCGCTCGAATACTCAATCGTCGTTGCGGCCACCGCATCGGAAGCGGCTCCGCTGCAGTTCCTTGCGCCTTATGCCGGTTGCGCGATGGCTGAATTCTTCCGTGACAACGGCATGCACAGCCTGATCGTTTATGATGATCTGTCGAAACAGGCTGTTGCCTATCGCCAGATGTCCCTGCTGCTGCGTCGCCCACCGGGCCGTGAAGCCTATCCTGGTGACGTTTTCTACATTCACTCCCGTCTGCTCGAGCGTGCGGCGAAGATGAATGAGGAGCACGGTGCCGGTTCCATGACCGCACTGCCGATCATTGAGACCCAGGCCGGTGACGTTTCCGCCTATATCCCGACCAACGTGATTTCCATTACCGATGGTCAGATCTTCCTTGAAACCGGCCTGTTCTATAAGGGTATCCGCCCTGCGATCAACGTCGGTCTGTCGGTCAGCCGAGTTGGCTCTGCCGCACAGATCAAGGCGATGAAACAGGTTGCCGGTTCGATCAAACTCGAACTCGCCCAGTATCGTGAGATGGAAGCCTTCGCCCAGTTCGCTTCCGATCTCGATGCCTCGACCCAGAAACTGCTGGCCCGTGGTGCCCGCCTGACCGAGCTGCTCAAGCAGGGTCAGTACAGCCCGCTCAAGGTTGAAGAGCAGGTTGCGGTTATCTATGCCGGTGTGAATGGCTTCATCGACGGCGTCGACGTTCGCCGGGTCGGTGAATTCGAAACCGGTCTGCTCCGTGAGCTGCGCGCTGGTGGCAAGGGCATCCTCGACAAGATCGCGAAAGAGCAGAAGCTCACCGACGAGATCGAGACCGAGCTGAAAGACTTCATTGGTAATTACGCCAAGAATTTCGCCTGATCATCAGACATCTTGGAACCAACGAGTAGCAGCAGATGCCAAGCTTAAAGGACTTACGTAACCGGATCGACAGCGTGAAATCCACGCGCAAGATCACCTCGGCCATGAAGATGGTTGCGGCGTCAAAACTGCGCCGTGCCCAGGATCAGGCCGAGGCCGGTAAGCCCTATGCCGAGCGTATGGGCGGTATCCTGTCATCTCTGGCGGGTCGGGTGACCTTTGAAAACGGCGCGCCCAAGCTGCTCGCCGGTACCGGCAAGGAAGATACCTACCTGATCGTAGCGATTACCGCTGATCGGGGCCTCTGCGGTGGTTTCAACACCCAGATCGTCCGTCTCGCGCGCAAGCGTGTCGCGGAGCTGCAGGCACAGGGCAAGACGGTCCGTCTGCTCTGCCTCGGTCGCAAGGCGGTCCAGCAACTGCGCCGGACAGCCAATGTCGACCAGCTGAAAGCGCCCGGTGAGTTCAGCACCTCGAATGTAAGTTTCGAGGAGGCAAAGGCCGTTACCGATATGATCATGGCCGAGTTCGAGACCGGTGGTTTCGATATCTGCGAGCTGATCTTCAACGATTTCAAATCCGTCATCAGTCAGGTGCCGACCGACCTGCAGGTTATTCCTGCGGCTCTGGAAGCGGCAGCGGCCAATGATGATGCGCCTGTAGATGAAGCTGGCGCGTCAAAGCAATATGAGTTTGAGCCGGATGAGGAAGCGATCCTTGCGGATCTGCTGCCCCGCAATCTGGCGGTTCAGATTTACTCTGCCCTGCTGTCGAGTGCTGCCGGTGAACAGGCGGCACGGATGACGGCTATGGACAACGCAACACGCAATGCGGGTGACATGATCAACCGCTTGACACTGGTCTACAACCGCAGCCGTCAGGCTCAGATCACCAAGGAGCTGATCGAGATCATCTCCGGTGCGGAAGCGGTTTAACAGCACTCAAAATTCGTAACACGACGATTTTTCAAACGAAGGCACAGGAAAAATGGCAAAGGCAAGCAACGTAACCGGACGGATTTCCCAGGTTCTGGGCGCCGTGGTGGATGTGCAGTTTGACGGCGATCTGCCAGCAATCATGAACGCACTGACCACCCAGATCGGTGATGTCACTCTGGTTCTCGAAGTCGCACAGCATCTTGGTGAAAACACCGTCCGGGCAATCGCCATGGACACCACCGACGGTCTGATCCGCGGTCAGGAAGTTACCGATACCGGTTCTGCGATCAACGTGCCGGTCGGTACCGCTACCCTCGGCCGTATCATGAACGTTATCGGTGAGCCGATTGACGAGAAAGGCCCGGTCAAGGCTGATGAGACCCTGCCAATTCACCGTCCGGCCCCTGAATTCATCGATCAGGCCACCGAGGCTGAAGTCCTCGTCACCGGCATCAAGGTCGTTGACCTGCTGGCACCATATGCCAAGGGCGGCAAGATCGGCCTGTTCGGCGGTGCCGGTGTCGGCAAGACCGTTCTGATTCAGGAACTGATCAACAACATCGCAAAAGGCCACGGCGGTGTGTCTGTTTTCGCCGGTGTTGGTGAGCGTACCCGTGAAGGTAACGACCTTTATTATGAAATGGTCGATAGCGGCGTCATCAAGCTCGATGGCGAAGGCTCCAAGGTGGCACTGGTTTATGGCCAGATGAACGAGCCACCGGGTGCCCGTGCCCGTGTTGCGCTTAGCGGTCTGACCATGGCGGAATATTTCCGTGACAAGGAAGGTCAGGACGTTCTGTTCTTCGTCGACAACATCTTCCGCTTCACCCAGGCAGGCGCCGAAGTGTCGGCTCGGCTCGGTCGTATTCCATCAGCGGTTGGTTATCAGCCGACGCTGGCAACCGATATGGGTGCGCTGCAGGAGCGGATTACCTCAACCAAGAACGGTTCGATCACCTCGGTTCAGGCGATTTACGTCCCTGCCGATGACTTGACCGATCCGGCCCCTGCCACCTCGTTCAGCCACCTTGACGCGACCACCGTTCTGTCCCGTCAGATCGCCGAGCTCGGCATCTATCCTGCGGTTGATCCACTGGACTCCACCAGCCGTATTCTCGACCCACAGGTTGTCGGTGACGAGCATTATGGCGTTGCCCGTGAGGTGCAGCGTATCCTGCAGACCTACAAGTCCCTGCAGGACATCATCGCCATTCTCGGCATGGATGAGCTATCCGAGGAAGATAAACTGGTCGTGGCCCGCGCCCGCAAGATCCAGCGCTTCCTGTCACAGCCATTCCATGTTGCCGAAATCTTCACCGGCTTCCCTGGCGTGTTTGTCCAGCTCGAAGACACCATCAAGGGCTTCAAGGGCATCTGTGCCGGTGAATATGATCACTTGCCTGAAGCTGCCTTCTACATGGTTGGCACCATTGAGGAAGCGGTTGAGAAGGCCAAGAAAATGGCTGCCGAGGCTGCCTGATAAGCGCGCGACTGTTTAAAGGACCACCCTGATGGCTACTGATGCCAACGCCAAGAAAATTCGCCTGGAGCTGGTTTCCCCCGAGAAACTGCTCCTGGCCGAAGATGTCACCATGGTTGTGATGCCGGGCACCGAAGGTCAATTCGGTGTTCTGGCCGATCACATCCCGCTGGTGTCGACCTTGGAACCCGGTGCCATTGATGTCTATCAGGGCAATTCCGTCGACCACCGCATCTTTGTGGCCGGCGGTTTTGTCGAGGTCGATGGCGAGCGTTGCATCGTCCTCGCAGAAGATGCGATGCCGGTTGATAAGCTCGATGTCGATAAGGTCCGTCAGGAATGCCGGGATCTGAAAGAGGATATCAGCGACGCCTCCAGCGACGCTACACGCCTGCTGGCCCAGAAAAAACTGGCGGTGGCAGAGGCCAAACTGGTGACCGTGACCGGCGATATTCTGCCGCAGTATTGATCCGCTGGGCCGCCCGTATCTCGCGGTTTCTCGCGTCATCGTGGCGTTTTATTAGTTGTCAACAAGACTTAAGAGAAATTCCGGCATCGTCCGCGTTGTATAACGCTGCATTCGGGACTATGCTGTTTGGCAGTCTTACTTATTTTCACTGGGACACAGCACGAGACTTGTGACCGATCATAACAGTCGAAACGATAGAGACAGGTTCCTTGCATTTGCCTTCGCAACTGCGGACCTTCTGATTGAGCTTACCCCTGATGGTGAGCACATGCAGTTTGTCGCCGGTGCATGTCAGACTATTCTCAATTACAAGCCGAAAGACCTTGTGGACCGGCGCCTCGTTGATGTGATTGCCGTCAGTGATCGTCCACGCCTGCATTCGGCTATTCGCTCGATCAAGGCCGGTCGCCGGATGCAGCCGATGAAGCTGCAGTTCCTCAACCGTGATGGCAAGACAATTGATGCCATGATTGCCGGTTTCCGGATGCCCGATGGCGATGAAACCAAGGCTGCAATCCATCTTTCTGCCAACTTCCCGCGCGGCAACCAGATTTCCTTCGTCGGCTCACTGGGTGATGATCGTGGCTCTGATTTTGTCGATATGAAGGACATGATCGCGCTGGCGACCGGGGAGACCACGGCCTCCGAGGGCCTGTCCCTGACCCTGCTCGACCTTGATGGCCTGTCGGATATCGATGATCCCGAGGCTTCGGCGGAGATTACCGACAGCCTGTTGAACCTGCTGCAATCTGATCAGGTCGGCTCGAAGGCGATTGGCAAGCTTGGCGATGACCGTTTCGGTGTCTTGCACCCGGAATGGATGAAGGCCGATGACCTGAAGAGCAAGGTAACCAGCACGGTTCAGGCCAGCCACCCGGCGGCGGCCAATATCAAGGCGACGACCAAAGCGGTTGACCTCGATCAGGATAATCTGTCGAAATCCGATGCCCAGCGCGCCCTGCAATATGCCATGGAGCAGTTTGCCCAGGCGGAAACGGCGGAAGAGTTCGATATCGACAGTCTTTATGAGAGCGTCACCGAACTCACCAAATCAACCGCCCAGCGGATGACGGAGCTGCGCTCGGTCATCAATTCCAACGGTTTCAAGCTGGTTTACCAGCCGATCGTCGACCTCAAATCCCGCCGGGTCAGCCATGTGGAGGCGTTGAGCCGCCTCGCTGACGGGTCATCTGCCCATGAGGCGCTGGCACTGGCCGAGAGCACCGGGGTGATTGAGGATTTCGACCTCGCGGTGATGAAACAGGCGATCGAGAAGGTGCAGGAAGCCAATGGCACCGGCATTCGCCCGCTGGTGGCGGTGAACATTTCCGGCCGGTCCCTGCAGAGCAATATGTTCGTGCAGGCACTGACCGATCTGCTCGACAGCCATAACGATATTCGCGAGCAGCTGGTTCTGGAAGTGACCGAGACCTCGGAAATCAAGGACCTTGGGGTTGTCAACGAAATCCTGCAGGAGTTCCGCAGCAAGCGGAACAAGGTCTGCATCGATGATTTCGGCTCCGGTGCCGCCGCATTCCAGTATCTGCGCACCCTTGATGTGGATGTGGTCAAGATCGACGGCTCCTATATCGACCGTATTCTCTGGGCCGACCGCGACCGGGCACTGGTGCTGGCGATCCAGCGTCTGTGTTCCGAACTGGGTATCCAGACCGTGGCCGAGAAGGTGGAAATGCCGGATCAGGCACAGGTTCTGCGCACCATCGGCATCGACAAGGGGCAGGGCTGGCTGTTTGGCAAGCCGGATGAGAATATCGATCAGTTCTTCCGCAAGAAGAAGGACAGCATCGATCACAAGGAACTGATGGATGAGGGCAAGGGCGATCAGGTGCCCGCTGCCGCCGGTACGCCCTAAGGCTCTACAGTCCGAATAAATCCACCACTTATGCGCCGGGTGACCAGCCTGTAGGTGCCATTTCAAAGCCATCGAAGACAAAGGCCGGGCTGACGGTACAGCCGACCAGCGTCCACGCGCCTTCACTCCGGGCTGATTGCCAGCAGTTGATCGGCACGATGCCCTGCGGCTGCTGGCCCTCTGACAAGGCGGGGCCAAGGGTGAGGGTTTCGGTTGTCCTGCCATTGGCGGACAGCATCAGGGACAGTGGTGCGCCTGCATACCAATGCCAGATTTCAACCGCATCGACCCGGTGCCAGGCCGATACCTCCCCGGCGCTCAGCAGGTAATATATCGCTGTGCCGGAACCACGCGCGCCGTCATCTCCGGCATCACGCCATGTTTCCCGGTAGTGTCCGCCCTCCGGATGGGGCTGTAACCCCAACCGGCTGATGATCTCGGCGGCACTGATATTGTCCGGGAGCATTTGGTCTTATGCCCCTTCCGGTGGCGCGGTTTCAGCGTAGCTGTCGTGTTTGGCGAATTTTGCGTGCCAGCTGGCCAGTTTCGGGAACCGTTCACGCCACTGATCGGCGCCATGTCGCAGGTCGAGATATCCGAGCGCAACCGCGAGGCTGATCGTGCCGATGGTGATCTCTGGGCTGATCGAGGCTGCGGTGTCCTCGAGATGGGCCAGCGTACGGTCAATGGCGCTTTTCTGGCGCGATGACCAGTTCTCCGAGCGCTGTGCCGCCTCACGCTTGGCTTCGAGTACCCGCAGCACGGCGGCGTCCATGATGCCATCGGCCAGTGCCTGCAGGCGCAGATCCTGCCAGCGCGCCATACCGCTTTCCGGCAGCAGCGGGGCCTTGTTGCCGAGGCTGTCGAGATACTCGCAAATCACCGGGCTGTCGAACAGGGTGGTGCCATCTTCGAGCACGAGGCACGGAACCTTGGACAGCGGGTTGTTTTTCAGCAGTGCGTCACCGGACTCCCACGGGTTGGTAACCACCTTGTTGATACGATCCTCAACGCCCTTTTCGATGGCGACCATCATCACTTTACGGACATAGGGCGATGTATGGCTGAAATGCAGTGTCAGCATGATTTGTGCCTCTGTTGGTATGGCAGGGAAGGAAGGTCAGTTCTGTTGACTTCTTCGGATGTTGTCAGCTTTTGCATGAATGCCGGGAATGGTGAGGTAACGCATCCGCTTGGCCTCCCGGCGGCCATAGGAAACAGTATCGAGGATCAGGCCGCTGACCAGACTGAGGGATGCCAGCAGCATCAGCCCGGTGGCGAGGATCGCGGTGGGGAAACGCGGCACGAGGCCGGTTTCGAAATAGGTGATGAACAGCGGATAGGCGATGATGATCGACAGTAGCGCCAGAAAACCGGCCACCGCCCCGAAGATGCGGAACGGCTTCTCCTGACGCAGCAGGTTGATCATGGTCCAGAGGATGCGGGTGCCGTCACTATAGGTGCGCAGCTTGCTCTCCGAGCCGGAGGGGCGGTCGCGGAAATCCGTCTCGATCTCATCGAACGGCATCTCCAGCTCAAGAGCATGTACCGTCAGTTCGGTTTCAATCTCGAAGCCGCGCGACATGACCGGGAATGACTTGACGAAACGGCGGGAGAATATCCGGTAGCCGGAGAAGATATCGGAGAAGCCCTTGCCGAACAGGCGGCGCATGATCTCGGTCAGCACCTTGTTGCCCATGGCGTGACCGGGGCGGTAGGCCTCTTCCACCACGGCCTTGCGGGCACCGTTAACCATATCGAGGCCGTCATCGACCAGTGTCTGGATCAGCTTTGGTGCCGCGTCGATGTCATAGGTGTTGTCGCCATCGACCATCATATAGATGTCAGCATCGATATCAGCGAACATCCGGCGCACGACAAAGCCCTTTCCCTGACGTTTCTCCCGGCGCACGATCGCACCGGCACGCTCAGCCTCGCCGACCGTATCATCGGTGGAGTTGTTGTCGTAAACAAAGATCCGTGAATGGGGCAGCAACTCGCGCAGCTTGCGCACCATGCCGCCAATGGCGATCTCTTCATTCATGCAGGGAATGATGACGGCAATATCGAGGTCATCGAGACTGATCTGCTTTGCCGCAGCAGCACTGGCAAGGGCACCATCGGCCATGAAACTTATCCGCTGTTATTGCTGTTGTTATCTGTATCTGTTGCCGGTGCTTCCGCATCGTCCGGATCAGCCTGCTTTATGACGGGTGCCCAGTCATCTAGCAACTCCCGTCGTGCGAGAATGACCCATTCACCGGGGATTTCGAGGGCAACGCCGAACCGGTCATCGCCGCCGTTGAGTGCCCAGTCATAAACCCCGGGCCGTTCTAGCTCCGGCTGGTCGATCACCGGTTTGACGCAGACGGCGGCAACCGCAATGTGCCGACGGTCGATTACCTCGTTCATATAGTCCGTGCCCGGCGTGCCGAAAAACCGGCGCTCATCGAGAATGCCGTCAGTATTCCGGTGATAGGGCGCACTGATGATGTTGAAATCCGTATGGAACAGGATTGCCGGGCCGGGATTTTGCGAGGCCATCACGATCATCGGGTCAGGGCTGTGCCATTTGGCTTCCAGCTTTGGCGCGATCTCCTTGAGATAGGTCACCATCGGGTAATTTGTGCAGACGGCCTGTCCGATGGGATGTGACATCGGTATGATCCGGTTGTCGGCGGTGTAAGTAGGCTGCAATGCCTTGTTTTCCGGGGCATTGGTCGGCACAGCGAACAGCCGATAATTGATCGTGCCCGATTCCTCCAATGCGCCCATGATATGGGTGACGAGCAATGGCAGGCCGATGATGATCGGCACGAGTATGTCGGGTTTCAGAAAGGCTACCTGCATCCGCTCAAGCCGGATCAGCAGCAGTGCTGCAAAGGGTCCGGCGGCGGCAACCGCGAAATAGGCGAAACGGAAATACAATGTGCCAACCATGGTCAGCAGTGTCAGGGTAACCATGGCGCCGAGGGTCAGCAGTTTCTGCCGTTCGGTCAGCTCTGCCCGGTATTCCCAGACCAGCAGCAGGCCAAAGATGCCGAGAAGCGGCGCGCCGATATTGACCAGCAACTGATCCGGCGTAATCGACGGCTGCATTTCCTGAATATTGGCAATCCAGGTTTTCAGTTCGGGGGCCACATGGTTCATGGCACCGGCATAGGCATGGGGGAACAGGGCAATAAACCCGGCGACCACGAGCAGGCCCAGAATGCCGAGGCCGATGGTCTGCATGATCAGCCGATTATGCCTGATCCGGTCCAATGGCGGCATGATCAGCGTGCGTCCGATAATCAACATGCCGGTAAAGCCGGCAAAGCATATATGGACGATTGAGGCGCGGTCATGCACTGCCGCCCATCGGCCCTCATAGGGCGGATCAATGATGATCGCACCAAGCAGGAGGACAACCCATGACAGGGCAAACAGCATGTCACCACCGATGCAGGTCCGTATCGGATGGGGTAACCGGCCATCGATATGGTCGACAATCCGTGCCCATGACTGCAACGCAATGCCAAGCACCAGCCCGGCCATGGTTTCCGGCGTTGTCCATATGGCAAGCGCTGCGCAGGCTCCTGCCATCAGGGAATGGGAGTAGCGTTTCCCCCGATCCATGCCGATCAATGCCCACCAGAACACACAGACCAGCAGCACCGCGAGCAGATGGTGGTCCGGGCGTCCGATGGTGCCATAATTCAGTATGGGCCGCGCCGACATGACAATCAGCGCCGCGATACAAGCCCAGCCGGGTGTGGTCAGATACCGTGTCAGTCTATAGATAACCAGACCGATCGCGAGATAGAACAGTGGTGCGCAGAGTGATCCGGCATAGATCAGGGCATCCTGCCACGGCATGAACAGCTGGAGTGGTAATGCCAATGCCGTGATCAGCAGCATCAGCGGGTAGGTCCAGTGTAGCACGATGCCGTCAGGGGCATTGATCTGATTGAACCAGCCATGGTCTTCCCACCACCTGCTCTCGAGCAATCGGACCATATAGGTGTGATTGTCGGTAGAAAAACCGACTAACTCGCCTGGCCATACCTGTGCGATGAACAGCTGCTGGATAATGCCAAACACAATGATCGCCGTGATGCAGAAGGCAGGCGATGAAAAATTGATCCTGATATGAATGGGCTTGGTGGTGCTGGTCATTATCGGTGATGTTCCGGCTGCACTATACCCACCGTCATGGCTTAGGCGGCATGGGCGGCTGCATCCTGTGTCAGACGCCAGTCGAGTATGTCGAGCCGGTCCTGCCCCCAGAACGGCTCGCCCTTGAAGACATAGCCGGGGGCGCCGACGACCCCGGCAGCGAAGGCCTCTGCCGTATCGCGCTGGATGCGGTCATTGGCTTCCTGATCCTCTGCTGCGGCATCGACCCAGTCGGGATCACAGCCGTTTTCGGTCATAATCGCGCGCAGGGTATCGGCATCGGTGATATCCCGGTCCTCTACCCAGACAGCCCGGAAAATCGCCAGCATCAGTGCACCGACATCGGCGAACCGGTCCTCGGCATAATTCAGCAGGCAGCTTGCCGGTATCTCGGCCACCGGGAAATGCTTTGGCTCGAGATTAAGCTCGATATCGAGAAACTCGCGCCAGCGCTTCATCTCATGGATGCGATAGGCCTGCCGGATCGGCGGACGCTTGGCCAGTGGCAGGCCACCTGTCTGCGGGAACAGTGTCGGCAGGTGCATGGGTTTGAAATCAACCGCGAGGTCGTGTTTCTCAACCAGCGTCATGAACCGTTGATGGCCCATATAGCTCCACGGGGAAATGACCGAGAAATAGTAATCGATGGTTCTGGACATGATAGCTCAGGGGATAGAGAGAACAGTTAAGGAGTGCCCTATGCCGCATCCTTGCGGCGGCGGATTTCGGCAAAGACCCGTGCGGCAGGGGCGCCGCTCAGGTTGAGGTTGGCCTGCAGGTCGGGATCATCGGCGCGCAGGAACGGATTGGTCTGGCGCTCCTCGCCGATGGTGCTCGGAATGGTGGCGAGGCCACGACCGCGCAGGCCCTCGACGATGCGCATACGCTCGGCGAGGGCCGTATTATCAGGGTCGATGGAGCGGGCAAAGCGGGCGTTGCTGAGGGTATATTCATGGCCGCAGTAAATCGCGGTCTGCTCCGGCAGGTCACGCAGCTTGCACAGGCTGTCCCACATCTGCTCGGCATCGCCCTCGAACAGGCGGCCACAGCCCATGACGAACAGGGTATCGCCGACAAAGGCGATCCCGGCATCCGGGAAATAGAAGCAGATATGGCCGCTGGTATGGCCGGGGGTGGCAATCACCTCGACACGGTTGCCGCCGAAATCCAGCACATCGCCTTCCTGAACTGTCTGGTCGAGGTCCGGGATGCGGCTTGCTTCGGCAGCCGGGCCGATCACCGGCGTATTATAGCGCTCTTTGAGCGCGTGATTGCCAGCGGTGTGATCGCTGTGGTGATGGGTGTTGAAGATATGGGTCGGCTGCAGCTTGCCGTGCTCCAGCGCCTTCAGCACCGCGGCACCGTCACCGGGATCGACAACCCCCACATGCTCGCCATCATCGGCAATCAGCAGATAGATGTAGTTGTCGCTCAACGCGGGAATAATCTGGACTTTAAGGGACATGGAGATAGTACCGGTCGGGCTGTGGGCACGGAGATTTGGCACTGGCTGTCGGGACGGGCAATGTCAGTCGCCATCAGACTGCCGGGTTTGGGTTGGCGGCGCAACCACATCCTGTGTTTTGTGCTCGGTCGTGCCCAGCGCATCGGCCAAGCGGGTACCGGCAGTGCCGGGGCGCAGCGGCTTCGGCTGGCTCGCATCCGGGCACCATCCGGCCATAAACACCAGATCGAAACTGGCCGGGACGCGGCCATCGCTGCCACCAAACCGGGTCTGGTACAGCTCCATGGCCCGAAACAGCACATCGCGGCGCAGCGGCTTGCGTGAGCGGTCATGGCGGAGGTTGCTCTCTCCCATCGCCCTGAGCTCGGCCAGCAGCCGCATCGGCTCGGCATAGCGCACGGCCAGCCGTTCGTGATCGGCAACCGGCAGGGCAAAGCCCGCCCGCTGCAGCAGCCCGGCAATCTGGCGTAGATCGGCGAGCGGCGAGAAGCGCGGATAGGCACCGCCGGTAATCTCGGTCTCGGCCTCGACGAGGCAGGCGCGCAGTTCGTTCAGGGTTTCGCCACCGAACATGACCGCCTGAAAGAATCCGTCTGGCTGCAGGACCTGCTGGATCTGCCAGAGCGTGCCGGGCAGGTCATTGACGTGATGCAGGTTGAGATTGGCCAGCACGAGGTCGAAGCTGTCGGCGGCAAAGGGCAGGGCCTCGTCATCGGCCACCACGCCATATTCATGATGGGCGGCGAAGGTGAAGGCGGCATCGCTCGCCACATACAGGCGGTCGGGATTGCGCGGCAGGGCATTGGCCAGTGCGGCCCGGCGTGCACCCAGTTCCAGAACGCGGTTAAAATCACGGCGAACATCGGTGAGGCGTTCGGCCATCCGATGGGCCGCTTCCTCAAACAGAAAATCGGCATCGGCATAGAGGGTGGCTGCCGCCCGCGCCCGGCGCTGGCGCAGCAAACTGCGGTCGAATGGCAGGTGCGGATCACTCATCTGGCTGGCAGGGCCGGTTGTGGCTGGTCTTTGGTCATTCATCTGCGGCACTATAGCGGCGGTTTTGCAATTCGTAATCGGGGCAAGGGCTTGTCATACACCGATCAGGCAGCAGTTGGATACCGGCTATTGACCGGATTGCGCCAGCAGGCGATGCGCGCGGTTGACCTGCTGTTGCCGCCACGCTGTGCCGGTTGCGGCTGCGATATCGAGGCTCAGGGGCTGCTCTGCGGTGACTGCTGGAACGATCTGCGGATACTGGAGCCGCCCTGGTGCATCTGTTGCGGCCAGCCCTTCGCCTATGAGCAGGCAAATGCCGGAGAGCGCTGCGGCAGCTGTCTGAACGAGCCGCCGATCTATGACCATGCCCGTGCCGCCTTCGCCTATGACGGTGTCGCCCGGCAGCTGGTTCTCGGGCTGAAACATGCGGACAAGCTCTATTTCGCACCGCTGCTGGCGGGATGGCTGCAACGGCTGGTGCGTGGACTGCCGGACCTTGATCCGGGTGGTCAGGTGCTGGTGGTGCCGGTGCCGCTGCATTGGCGGCGCTTGCTGCTCCGGCGGCACAATCAGTCGGCGGAACTCGCCCGGTATCTGGTCCGTGAGGTGGGCAGCAGTCACGGCACCGACCTGCCGGAACTGGTATTCGAGCCGCAGCTGGTGACCCGCAACCGGGCGACGCCGCCCCAGGGATCGGATCAGGCGCCCTCGCGTCATGTGAATGTGCGCGGTGCCTTTACCGTGACGAATCCCGCCCGCGTTAAGGACGCCCATGTGCTGCTGGTCGATGATGTGATCACCACCGGTGCGACGGTGAACGAGATTGCCAAACTGCTCAAACGGGCCGGTGCACGGCGGGTTGATGTACTGACGGTCACAAGAGTTGTGCGCGACTGATTGTACTGCGGCCTTGTCAAACCGCGCTTTGAACCGCAAATTTAGAGACAGATATGTATTCAACCTGTGCCGAGGCATCAAAGGTATGACCGCTAACGTTGAACTCTATGTGAAAATGACCTGCCCCTATTGCCACCGCGCGATTGCGCTGCTGGACAAGAAAGGCGTGCCATTCACCAAAACCGATATTTCCGCTGAACCCGACAAGCGTTCGGAGATGATTGAGCGTGCCGATGGCCGCCGCACCGTGCCGCAAATCTTCATCAATGGTGAGGGGATCGGCGGCTGTGACGACCTCTATGCGCTTGAGGCGGCGGGTAAACTCGACGCCAAGCTGGAAGTGGCCAGCGCGTGAGCATGATTGATGTCGCCTGCGTTCAGTTGAATGTGGGCGAAGAGCTTGGGCCCAATCTCGATCATGCAAGCGAACTGATTGCCGCTGCGGCCTCGACCTTGCCTGCATCCGACAACCGCCTGATCGCGACGCCGGAGATGACCAGTGGCATCGTCAAGGGGCGGGAGCGTGCCTTGGCGGCTGCCCTGCCCATGGCCGAACACCCGGCGATTATCCGGTTTTCCGAGCAGGCGGCATCATGCCGCTCATGGCTGCTGATCGGTTCGATCTCTGTGAAGCTTGAGAATGACGAACGGTTGGCAAATCGCAGCCTGCTGTTCAATCCCGACGGTGAACTGGTCGCGCAATATGACAAGCAGCATATGTTCGATGTGGATGTAACCGGCGATCAGGTCTATTGCGAGAGCAATACCTACCGCCCCGGTGACAAGACCGTATCGGCGGATATCGGGGCCGCAACGCTCGGGCTGTCGATCTGTTATGACGTGCGCTTTCCGGCGCTGTACCGCGCACTGGCCCGTGCCGGTGCCGGGGTCATTGCGGTACCTGCCGCCTTTACCGTACCGACCGGCAAGGCGCATTGGTCGGTTCTGCTGCGCGCTCGCGCTATTGAGACCGGCTCTTTTATTGTCGCACCGGGGCAAACCGGGGAGCATCATCCGGGCCGTGTCACCTATGGCCACTCCATGATTATCAGCCCCTGGGGCGAGGTTTTGGCCGAGGCTGACGACCAGCCGGGCGTGATTTCCGCCACCCTCGATCTGGCGCTGGTGGATAAAGCGCGAAAAGCTGTGCCCGCATGGCAATTTGATTGATGCGTTTTCTTGGCGTTTGCGTATCATGTATCAACAACATGATAGATGGGGCGCCACATGGCCGATAAATACCCTGACGGGGAACCAAATACCTACGACAGCAGCAAAAGCAGCCGCACGCGTGACGATTTTGAACTGCTGCAGGATATCGCCTTCACGGCAACCGAGAAGCAGTTACCGGCACTGATGCAGGCCATCGGCAAGCCGCAATATGCCTCGAAGAAAATCCGGGTTGAGCCGATCGACCAGCAATCGCTTGATGCGGCCTCCGCTTGGGATCAGCCGGATCGTAAGCAATGGGTCGATGATTACGACTGGCACCGCATCTGGGAAAACTATGCCGAAAAGCCGAACCGCTTCGGTCTCGCGATCTGGGTTGACCAGCCCGATGGCAAATCGGTACTGGCCGGTATGGCTGCCGGCTCAGTCTATGATGACCGTGAGCCGGGCCGTATTGACCTCGATTATATCGAAAGCCCGAAAAAGTCGGACAATCCGATTCCGGGGCGGCCCGTTTCATCACGGTTGCTGCCGGTATCAATGCGGTTCAGGGCGGCGATTTCAAGGAACTGCGCTTCGTTGACACCAACCCCGGTTCCGAGGCCCTGTTCAAGGCCATGGGCTTTGAGAAGACCCCGGGCGAAACCGACGAGCTGGGTTACGAGTTCGTGCGCATGCGGGTAGAGCCGAAGGTCGATCCGCATCTGCAGATCCGCAATGACAAGCCCGACTTCACCAATATTCCGAAGGTCTGAGCCGATGACCAATACTACTTCCGAACCGATTATCGCACGGCTGAAAACCAAGGCAGAGCGCATCGCCGCCGCCGACCCGCAGAAGGTGGCGGAGATTGAGGCGCGGCTGGAGAATGTCCGCCCGCTGGCCGAGCGCATCGACAAGCGTGCCCTGTTGAAGGCCGGGCGGCTGGACCAGTTCGATGGCCCGAACCGGCGCTCAGGCAAGAAGGCCCATTAGACCGATATCTGTTGTGGTTACAGATGAACCGCGACGCTGTGATTGATGCCGTCGGTGGTCATCGGTATCTGCAGCCAGTCGATTTCCGGTTCACTGCCGTAATTGGCCAATAACCGCTCCATCCACGGGCCCTGATGGAAGGCGCGTGCCTTCTGTTCATCATCCCAGAGATACATCCCGCCACCGATATCGGTTTCCGGATTGTAGTGATAATCCTTGCGCAGCAGGCCGTCGATATCCGTGTAGAGCACGGTTGTTTCTTTATATTTTGCGTACAATGTCTCCGCATCCCAACCCTCGGGTCTGGGAAAGCGGACAAAGACCAGAACGTGCATGAGGTTCCTCCCGTCAGACGTTTTCGTCACCGAAATCATAGGGTTTCGGTAGGCAGGCAGCCAGCAGTTTCGATTGCAACAACAGGCGGTGCTGTACAGCGGTCATGAAGCTGTCTACATCACCGGTCCAGTGCAGCGGGCGACCAACCCAGCCCTGACAGGCAAGCGGCACCGGCACCCCGGCGCCGCGCGGCCAGGCACGACCGAGATTGGTCAGCCAGACCGGTACGACCGGCACGGCAGGCGCAGCGGCAACGAGATGGCCAAGCCCCTTCTTGATCTCACCGAAAACTTCCGGCTCACCGCGCGTGCCTTCGGGAAAGAACACGAGGATCGCGCCGTTCTCCAGCGCATCGCAGGCTGGTTGCAGCGGGTTGTCATCCGGGCTTTTGCGCTGGCGGGAGATCGGCACACCACCGAGGATGCCGAGCACGATGATCCGGCCCCACCATGTGGTCTCGAAATAATCACCGGCGACAATCGGGCGGACCCGCAGGATGCCGCGCCATGGCAGGGCAGCGATCAGCACCAACGCATCCAGATGGCTGTTGTGATTGGCGATCAGGATCGCCGGGCCGGAGCCATCGGGCAGCCGGTGCCGTCCGCGAATGCCGTTACCGGTAACCAGAAACAGCAGCGGTCGCAGCACACAGAGAATGATCGTGAGGCGAAGCCAGCGCATCGGGTGCCCGTTCCTTGAAGCCTAGACGTAGAAGAAGTAACGGCAGATGTGGAACATCAGCGGTGCTGTAAACACCGTGCTGTCGAGCCGGTCGAGCAAACCGCCATGGCCCGGCAGGACGGTGCCGCTGTCCTTGACCCCGAGGTCGCGCTTGACCGCTGAGACGGTAACATCGCCGAGGAAACCGGCAACCGCCAGTCCGGCCCCGAGCATCGCCGCCATGGTGCCATGGAACGGTGACAGGAACGGCCCGATCAGCAGGGCCAGCGTTGCCGTTGTGGCAATGCCGCCGATGAAGCCTTCCCATGTCTTGTTCGGGCTGATGCTCGGGATGATCTTGGTCTTGCCGAGCAGTTTGCCCCAGCAATATTGCGCCACATCATTGCCGCCGGTCAGGATGAACAGCAGCAACAGCAGGCCAAGCCCTTCGCCCGGTTTGGCCACATCGCCGAAATGCTGGATCGGCAACACCAGCAGAAAGGCGGCGTGTCCGAGGGCATAGACCGCCATCATGACGCCCCAGTGCAGGGTACCGAGCGAGATAATGAAGCGTTTGGTATCCCCGGCGAGGACGAGGGCGACTGGCAGGATCATGAACAGATAGACCGGTACCAGAATGATGAAAAACCCGTACTGCATTTTCAGGATGAACCAGGTCTGCACCGGCACCGCCAGATAGGCGAGCATCAGCGCCCAACGATCCGACGGGCGCAGCGGCACGAGGCTGGCATATTCGCGCAATGCCAGAAACGCGATCAGCGCCAGTACCAGCACACCCATGAACGGTGTGCCGAACAGCAGCGGGGCCAGAAACCCGAAAATCAGCCACCAGCCGACCATGCGGGCATTCAGCTCCTGCGTCCGGGCCTTGCCGCGCTTCCGCTGCAGCAGCTTGGCCGCGATGGTGGCCGCACCCAAGACTGCGACGGCACCGGCGATCACCCAGAGCAGATGCGGCGGCGGCAGTTCCAGCCCGATACGGGAGATGATGCGGAGAATATCATTCATGGCGGGATCATTCCGGTCGTGTCGGGGGCTCTAGGCGCCCGGCGGAGGTGTCAGACGGGCGACAGAGCGGTTGATGATGGTCACCAGATGCAGGGCGATGAACAGGCCCAGAGCACCGCTGAGCCAGCCCGGTGGTGTCCCGAAACTGACCATAACCGTTAATACCACAACCGCTGCCGCCCGATCACTCTTGCCGAGCGGTCCGTGATAGGCGCGCTGGCCATTGCGGATCAGGCGCAACAGGCCGGCCAGCTCGGCGAACACGCCGGTAGCGACAAAGCCGATCAGCAGGGACGGGTTGATCGTGGGCACGATCAGCAGGGGCAGATACATCACGAGGTCGCTCAGAATATCGGCTGTCTCGTTGAAGATCATGCCGCCCTTGGTGCTGGTGCCGGTCCTGCGGGCCACCAGCCCGTCGAGGGCATTGAGTGCCATGCGTACCAGCATCAGCGGCGGATAGAGCAGCAGCGCCCATAACGCCGCATCGGAGAACAGGATCGCGGCCCCGCCGAGTGCCGAAAGCGCGAGGGCGAGGGCGGTCAGGGCATTGGCGCTGATACCGCGGGTCAGGCAGAAGTCCAGTACCGGTAACAACAGGCGCTGAAATGCCGGCTTGATCTGATAGAGGCTGGGCAGTTGCGGCATCGGGTTGCTCCATCGACGGTGATACTGAGTGATTGCTCACTCACCCACATGATAGTCGCTTGTGCCCGGCTGCGAAGCGGGTTGTGGCGAGTGGCACTCACATGCCCGGCCGCTGTGCCATTTATCCGAGGTGATCAGCCGAATTTGGGCGCCCGGATCAGCTTGCGCTCGGCCCAGAAGCTGCGGGCCATGGGCGACATTTTAGCCTTGGCCTGCTCGAACGGGATTGCCGCCGGGGCGGTTATGTTGAGCATGTCCGCCGCCCGCGCCACCCATGCTGCTTGGGTCATCGGCTGGCCGTCGGCGAGGTTATCAATGGTCAGCGGGGCAGGATTGGCAATCCGGTACAGCACCGCGCGGGTAATGTCTTCCACATGGATGCGATTGAAAACATGGCCGGGCTTGTCGACCACCTTCGCCTTCCCGCTCTGCAACTGCATGATGATATTGCGCTCGGGCCCATAGATACCGGCGAGGCGGAACAGGCTCAGCGGCAATCCGACCGGTTGCATCAACCCCTGCCATGCCTGTTCGATCGCCAGCCGTTTTTGCCCGCGCTCGGTTGCCGGTGCCGGGTCGGTGGTCTGCTCGATCCAGTCATCACCGCTGTCGCCATAGACCGATGTAGCCGAGAAATAGCCGGTCCAGCGAAACCGCCGGTCAAGCATGGCGGGGCCATAGGTGGTGAGCGCCGGATCGTGCCCATCCTCGCGGTCCGGGCCAATGGTGCTCAACAACTGGTCATAGCCGTCGGGGATCGCATCGCCGAACGCGACGGTTTCCAGCCCGGCGGCAGACAGACGCTCGCGGGTCTCTGCATTGCGGCTGGTGCCGCCAACGCGCCAGCCACAGGCGGTCAGGGCGGTAGCGATATATTGGCCGGTATAGCCGAGGCCGAGGATGAACAGGTTGCGCCGTTCCGCCGGAATGGCGGCGGTCAGTTGCTCAACCGTTTGGTCAATAATACGTGGTGCCAGCGCGAGGCTTGGATCGTTGGACATAGCTTGAGGGTGGTTTAGCGGGGTTGCAGGATGGACTGAACGGCGCTGCTCGTGCGCTCGGTCTGTTCGATGACCGAGGCCCCGGCCATGCGTGGATCGGCGGTCAGGGTGATCTGGGCTGTAAGGGTGACATGGGTTGCCTCCCCCGGTCGGCGGGTCGCGGCACTGCCATGGGGATAGGCAGTGGCATCGCCCAGTATCTGTGACAGCGGCACGCTGCTGTAATCAAACTGTTGGCCGAAGGTGATGCTGGCGATGCGGTATATCTTATCCGGGAAGGCCAGTTGCAACTGGCGGATTTCCCGTGCGGCCTGATGATAGGCCTGCGCACGCAGGCTGGCGCGGACCGCCTGTATCTCAGCCAGTGTCGGCGCGAAGTCAACCCGCTCGATGCTGAAGCTGGCGTCATTGCCATTGCCGGTATAGGCGGCAACCGCACGTTCCAGCCGCCCGAGATCATCAGGGGTCATGCGGGTCTCCAGCATGGCCTGCCAGAGGGCGGCACCGCGGGCACCGGCTGCGGGGGTTATTTGGGCGATCCGCCAGTCCATATGATCGGAGGCGTCCTCGGCAATGCCCTTCATCCGGGCCTGAATCAGGCCTGATTGGGTCTGGTCGGTCACCACGCCGACACGCACCGTTACCAGCGCGGTCTTGGGTTCGGCCCAGTCCTCGAATTGCAGGTTTAGAACAATGGTGTCGTTATATCCGGGAAGGCCCGGTTCGGCGGCAAGCGCAGCCAGTGGCGGCGTGCCGATCAGCAGCAGGCCAGCGACGATGGCGGTTGATAGTGTAGTGCCGAGCCATTTTCTCATGGCACAAGCCTGTCCCGGTTGAATGGTCCCCCAGTCACCGGACAGTGTAGCAGCCTCGCCCAAAAACGCGATGGGCTTTATCGTCAGGGGCTGGAAAGCGGCTTAGAAATCGAGGTTTGAGTAATGCTTCGGCGGTGGCGCGCCGGGGATCAGATCGGTCAGTATCTCGCGCATCGAGGGACGTGACTTGACCCGTGCGTACCAGTCCTTGGCTTCCTTATGCTCGTCCCATGGCACATCGCCGAGATAGTCCACGGTCGACAGGTGCGCGGCAGCGGCAATATCAGCGAGGGAGAAATCGTTCCCGGCAAGCCAGCGGCGTCGCTCGGTCAGATAGCCGATATAGTCGAGATGATAGTGGATATTGGCATGACCGGCGCGGATCGACGGGGCGTGTGGTTCGCCCAGCTTGAGGAACCGTTTCATCAGCTTTTCGCCGACGAGGTTGTCGGTGACTTCCTTGCCGAACTTCTGGTCAAACCATGTGGTCAGACGGCGGGTCTCGGCCCGTTGCAGTGGCCCATTGCCGAGCAGTGGCGTCTCCGCACCATAGACTTCGTCTAGATATTCGCAGATCACCTGACTGTCGGTCAGGGTGGTGCCGTCCGGCTCAATCAGCACCGGCACATCGCCCGCCGGGTTCATGGCGAGAAACTCCGTGCGCCGTTCCCAGATCTTCTCGACCTTCAGGTCAAATTCCAGACCTTTCTCGGCCAGAAAGATGCGCACCTTTCGGGAGGAAGCGGATAGCCAGAGATGATAAATCAGTCGCATGAAGGGCTGGGACAGTAGCGGATGGATCGGATCGGCGGCGACCTTAGACAAATCCGTCTGTCTGTCCTAGCCCTAAACATCGAATCGGTTGGTTATTGATGCAAGGCGACACTCAGGCTGTTGCCGGTTTGGCAGCATAGCGCCCCTTGCAATCGGGCAGTTTTGGGCGCATCGCATCGCTGGCCTTGCTCACATGGCCGCCTTTGAACAGTTCCATGAACGCATTGGCCCGCAGGCGTCTTGCATTGCGCATGTAGAGTTCAAGGCATTCCGGCTTGATGTCGCTCGGCCGACCGTAAAGGTGGTCGCCAACCCAGTTACCATTGGTTTTGCCATCTGTGTGATTGTTCGAGGTCATGTCGTCCTCCTGACTTTCTGCAGCCTGTTTCGATTTGCGGTGGCTGTAATCCCGTGTTACTTCCAATATAAGTGTTTTCATAAAATCAATAATACGGTATAAAAACGATAGTCTTTTGCGATTTGCGCAATAATAAGGCTGGGTGTTCAGGGCGGAAATTCCTAAGAGAGTTCGGGGCAAAGAATATGGATCGGCTTTATGGCTTGGGCGTTTATGTCCATGTGATCGAACAGCACGGTTTTTCCGCTGCTGCCCGGCGTCTTGGCGTTTCCCCCTCGGCGGTCAGCCGCCAGATCAGCCAGCTTGAGGAGCGCCTTGGCACCCGCCTGCTGAACCGGACCACACGCTCGATCCAGCCAACCGAGATCGGCATGATGCTGTATGAGCGCGCCCGCGACATCGTGCAGTCGCTCGATGATGCCGAAAACACCATCATGAGCATGGGCAGCCAGCCCCGTGGCCGGTTGCGTATCTCGACCCCGCCGACATTCGGTGAGCGGGTGCTGGCCCCGATGTTCGCCGATTTTCAGAAGGCGTTCCCCGATATTCAGCTCGAGCTGGTGTTGAGTTCGCGCCGGGTCGATGTGGTGGCGGAAGGTTTCGATGTCACCCTGCGGGTCGGTGAGATGCCCGACAGTGCCCTGATTGCCCGGCGGCTGCTGACCCAGACATGGGTGATCTGTGCCGCGCCGGAATACCTCGAAAACCACGGCACGCCGAAGCGCCCCAATGATCTGGCAACCCATGAGTGCCTGACCTTCAGCGAGGTTAGTCAGCGGGTCAGCTGGCGGTTCCGTAATGATGGCAGTGAAGTCGAAGTGCCGGTAAATGGTCCACTCCAGTGCAATAGCCTCAGCATGTTGCGCACGGCGGCGCTGGCCGGTCTCGGCATCGCACGCCTGCCGACCTATGTGATCGATCCCGATCTGCGCAGCGGCGCGCTGACCCAGATCCTGTCCGACATGCACATGGATGCGGTGCCGGTATATGCGGTTTTCCCGACCAGCCAGCAGATGTCGCCCAAGGTACGGGTGTTCCTCGACTTCATGATTGAGGCGCTGGGCGCTGTCGATGCGGAAATCTGACTTTCGCTGAACGCTCAGCATGCTTGAGCAAATCGCCCCCAGTTGCTAAGCAGCATGGGGCAGGAAATGGTCTGTTATGATGACCATCAGCTTTAGGCATGCACCATGAACAAGATCGATACCGTTATGATTGAAACCAAACGCCGCCAGACCGGTTCCACGATTGCGCCGTCACTGCTGGCTGCCGACTTCTCCCATCTGGCCGATGAGGCAAGGGCGGTTGAGGAAGCCGGTGCCGACTGGCTGCATCTGGATGTTATGGATGGCCACTTTGTTCCGAACATCACGTTCGGCCCACAGCTGATCAAGCAGCTGCGCCCGCATACCGCGCTGCCCTTTGATGTGCATCTGATGATCTCGCCGGTGGACCAGTATCTCGATGATTTCGCCGCTGCCGGAGCGGGCATGATTACCATCCACCCGGAAGCCGGACCCCATGCGCACCGCACCGTACAGCATATCAAATCCCTCGGCTGTCAGGCCGGGATAGCGCTCAACCCGGCCACCCCGATCGAGGTGGTGGACAACCTGATCGGCGATATCGATCTGATCTGCATCATGACCGTCAATCCCGGTTTCGGCGGCCAGAAATTCATTATGAGCCAGCTCGACAAGATCCGTGCCGCCCGCAGCCGGATTACCGCCAGCGGTCGCGAGATCGCGCTGGAGATCGATGGCGGCGTCAATGCCGAAACCGCCCTGCTCTGCCGTGAGGCCGGTGCCGATGTGCTGGTGGCTGGCAGTGCGGTATTCGGCCAGCCCGATTATGCGGCGGCCATCGAGGTTCTGAGGTGACACGGGGGCCCCACGGCCGGGACACTACCTCGACACTCGACCGGCTGAAGCAACGGGGGCGGCAATTTGCCTTCACCAACCCGCTGTATGAGCGCGGGTTGCGGGGCCATGTGCCGACCCGGTTTGCCCTCATTCCGCCTGATCCCTGGCCTGGGCGCACCGATTACGGTCAGGCAATGCTGAGCGGCATTTACACCATCTGCGGCGCGCCGAAGCATCTGGGCGACCGGATTTTCAGCGGTTACGCCGAGCGCGCCCCGGCTGGCTGGCTGCGTGCCCTGCACGGCTTTCACTGGCTCCGGCACCTGCGGGCCTGTGGCGGTGATCAGGCCCGACGACGCGCGGCGAGCGGGGTCATGCAATGGATCAATACCTATCCGCGCTGGGAGCCTGATGCCTGGGCCATGGATGCCACCGGCGCCCGGCTGTCCCATTGGCTCAGCCAGTATGAGTTCTTTGCCCCCGGCCTGAGCGAGGATGAACAGACGGCATTGCTCGAGAGTGCTGCGATGCAGGCCCGCCACCTGATCCGCAATGTCGGCAAGAATGCCGGCAGGTATGACGGTCCCGAGGGGGCCGGTGAGGTGCTGGCGATCAAGGGCTGGTTGTTGTTTGCGCTTTGCACCGATGCCCATGAATTCAAACTGCCACTGGCGCTTGATACGCTCGCTGCCGTCCTTCGGGAACAGATTGCCGGGGATGGCGGGCATGTAACCCGCAACCCGGAAGAGCATTTCGGCGTGCTGCGCGACCTGATCGACATTCGCGCAGCACTGGTTGCGGCACAACAGCCGGTGCCGGTCTATCTGCAGGATGGCATTGACCGGATGGTGCCTGCCCTGCGGTTGTTCCGCCATGCCGATGGTGGGCTTGCCACCATGAATGGCAGCCGGGTGCTCGACCCGCTGGTCATCGATACGGCACTGGCACAGGCCGATGCCCGTGGCCGTCCGATCAAGTCACTGCCGCAGAGCGGTTACGAGCGGGTTGCGGTCGGGCGCACCACCATCATCGTCGATACCGGCAGTGCCGCCACCAAACCCTATGACCACAATGCCCATGCCGGGTTGTTCGGCTTCGAGCTCAGCCATGGCCGTGAGCGGATCATCATCTCCTGCGGCCATGATGCGGGTGAGGGCGCGCTGTTCGATCCGCTGCGCTCCACCGCGGCATCCTCGACGCTGGTTGTGGCCGATACCAATGCCTGTGAGGTGCAGCCCGGCGGCGGCATCGGTCGCAGCCCGACGAAACTCGCCAGCCTGCGGGAATCCGGCAGTTACGGCACCCGGGTTATCATGAACCACAATGGCTGGCAGGAGCGTTTCAACCTCATCTATGACCGCACCATCACCGTTTCCGACAGCGGTGAGGCGATTTTCGGTGAAGAAAAGCTCACCGGCACGGCGGGGCATCGCTTTACCGTCCGGTTCCATCTGTCGCCCGATGTGCAGGTCTCGCCGGTACAGGGCGGTGCGCTGATCAAACCGTTGAGCGGCACCGGCTGGCGGTTTCAGGCTCAGGGCGCGGAACTGGACGTGGAAGAGAGCATCTATCTCGGTGATGGTGCCCCCCGGCGTTGCTATCAGCTTGTGCTCAAGGGCGAGACCGAGGACCGCAGCGCCCTTGCCCTGCGCGGGGATCGCCGGATCGGGGCCATGATTGGCTGGTCCCTGACCCGTGAACGCAAACCGGCCAGAAGTCCCGATACCAGCGAGATACTGCATCTATAGGTATGATCCGGGTCAGAATCGCTGACATATAAAAAGGCTTTTTTGCCCTCGGATTGCCCCATTTCATCTGCATGATGTTTTTAGGTTACAGGGTATCAAGTACTCGGTATCAAATAATCAGGGGCGATTTGCTATGATGGTTGAGGTTGGACTGATCGGCGTTTCCATTGCCTGCCTCACCGTTATTGCCCTGGTTCGCAAGCCGATTACCTGGCGCACCATCAAAACCCGTATCGAACATGAATGGGACCAGCTTGCCAGCGAGGGGGCGATTGCTCTCACCAGCAGCAAGGATGACTTCGTTCACCACTTCAAGCGTGAGATTGTCCGGGTTCTGTGCCTGCACAGCGCGGCGATTGCCTTGCCCGCGCTATTTGCTGTCTGGATCTGCTCCATGGCTTATCTGGTAATCTTGCCCATGACCGTGATTGATCTTGCGGCCTGGTGCATGGTCTCGATAACCGGCGTGCTGCTCATGGCCTTCATGATGCGGCCCCGCTATTTCCTGGATGAGGAGAATTATTATTTCGAGTATGCGCGCGTGCGTGTGCTCAACCGGCTGGATGCCTAGTCATTTACGTTTAGTCATTCAGCCGCCATCGCGAGTTTGCCATCACCCGACAGGTCCGTTTTGTCGCTATTCCTGCCGCGGGTTCTGTCAGCCGCCTGCCGCCACCCCATCAACAGGCGGTAGGCGGCGGGGGTGAAGTAAAAGGATACGATGGTCGCCAGCGCCGTACCGCCGGCAATCGCCACCGCAAAGGGTGGCCAGAAGCTGCCACCTGCCATAATCAACGGAAAGAAGCCGCCAACCGTGGTAACGGTCGTCGACAGGATGTGACGGCTGGTATCACGGATGATGACCTCGCGCATGGCGACGGGATCGCCGCTGCGGGCAACCGGATCATCCTTGATCGCGGCGATGATGACGATGGTGGCGTTGATCGCCAGACCGACCAGCCCCATAACCCCGACAATGACGACAAACCCGAGCGGATAGCCACCGATGGTCAGGCTGAGCAGGCCCAGCCCCATGGCCTGAAACGCGACCATGAAAATGATGCCTGCCTGCCGGAATGAATTGAAGGACAGCACCACGGTGGCAATCATCAGGATCACCAGCAGGGCGACGGATGACAACAGGTTGCCGATGGCATCGCCGCGCTTCTCGCTCTCACCACCAAACTCCAGCCGGTAGCCCGGCGGCAGGCTGAAATCGCTGGCCTCAAGCCGGTGGCGGAAATCTGCGAGCACGGCGGCGGGCAGGGTATCGGCATAGATATAGCCCTTGATCTCCTGCATCCGCTCGCCATTGCGGTGCGGGATTGCAGTCAGGCTCGGCACCATGGTGATCTCGCCGAGGGCGGAGACCGGAATACCGATCGCATTGGGGTTTGGCTCTGCCGCCCGGTCGATATTGGTGGCGCCGGGCACCAGTGTCAGTTCGCGTATCTCGCCCAGCGTGCTGCGCTTGTCCTGTGACAGGCGGACAATCACCGGCAGTTGCTCGGTTGCCTCGAGAATGGAGCCGCCGCGACGGCCATCGAGTGCATCGCTCAACTGGCTGGCGATCTGGGTCAGGGTCAGCCCGGCCAGATTGACCTGATCCTCATCGGCATGGACGGTAATCTTCGGCTCACCGGCATCGAGGGTATTGCGGATATGGACCACATTCGGGGTGGTGAACAGCACCTGTTTCACCTGATCGCCGAGCGTGCGCAGCATCTTCAGATCGGGGCCATAGATACGGACCTCAATCGGCGCATCGAATGGCGGGCCCTGCTCGAGCTTGCGGACAATGATCTGACTGCCGGGAAATTCCCGATCGAGCCGATCCTGCAACTCGAGGACAAGGGCATTGGTCCGCTGCCAGCTGTCGCTGGTAATCATGGCCTGAGCGTATGACGGGTTGCGATCCTGATTTTGCAGCAGATTGTAATAGAAGGACGGGGCACTGCCGCCGACAAACCAGTTTGTTTCCAGAATGCCCTCGGTCCCGCGCAGCACGGCGTCCACCGCCTCGGCGATTTGCTGGGTGCCGCGGATCGAGTTCTGCTCCGGGGCATAAATCTCGATATGGAACTGGTCGCGGTCAGCGGGCGGGAAGAACTGTTCGCTCAGGGTGCCCGCGCCGATGAAGCCGAGCATGGGCAGGCACATGGCAGCAATGATCGACACCGCCGGGCGTTTCAGGCTCTGGTCAATGCTCCAGCCGAACCATTTGGTGACCGAAGGCACAACCAGACCATCGCGCCAGCGTGAGGGCGGTGGTGGCTCCTTGGGTGAGATCAGCCCGGCCAGCGCCGGCACAATGGTCATGGCGATGGCATAGGAACTGAGCAGCGAGCTGATCACGGCAAGGCTGATCGGGCCGACAAACTCACCGGCGGCACCGGGCATCAGCACGATCGGCATGAAGGCAATGACCGTGGTGATGGTCGAGGCCAGCAGCGGCACGGCGAAGCGGTGGACGTTGCGGGCAACGGCGTCCCGGCGATCCATGCCATCCTGCACATCCGCCCGGATGCCGTTCGACATGACGATGGCGTTATCCACCATCAGGCCGAGGGCAACGATGATGCCGGTTACCGACATCTGGTGAATATTGACGCCAAGCAACTGGAAACTGCCGAGCGCCAACAGGGCGGTCAGTGGCAGGGCAAGGCCGACAATAATCGCCGAGCGCCAGCCCATGGTAATCAGCAGGACCAGCAGCACAATCACCAGACCGGCGCGCAGATTACCCATCAGGCCACTCAGGCGATCCTCGGTATAGGTGCTCTGATCGAACAGGGTTCGGAGTTCAATGCCCTGCGGCAGGGGGGCTTCAAATTCGGCCACCACCGTGCGGGTTGCGGCGGCCCAGACATCGACGCGGATATCTGGCAACTGGCGGCTGGCGATGGCAATGCCGGGGCGGCCATCAATGGTGGCGATAACTTCCGGCGGGTCCTGTACGCTGCGCTTGACCGTGGCCACATCGGTCAGGCGCAGGCCGCCTGCCTCATCGGCAACCAGCGGGATTCTGCCGATACGCTCGGTGGTCTTGAACTGGCCGTCGACCTCGACCGTCAGCCCGGTCAAGCCGCCATCGAGGGCACCGGCGGATGCCTTGGCATCGGCATTGACGAGGGCACCGGCGACGCTGTTGAGGGACAATCCGGCGGCGGCCAGTGTCTCGGCATCGACGATCACCTCGATCTGCTCATCCGGTGCGCCGGAAATCCGCACGATATCGGTACCGGCAACATTGCGCATCCGATCCTGCAGCGCCTCGGCAAACCGCTTCATCAGCCGGAAGTTGGGCGGCGTGTCAGCGGTCCATTGCAATCCTGCAATCAGCGTGAAGGCATAGCTGCGATCATCATCGAGGTCCGGTGTGCCCGCATCCGGTGGCAGGGTCGGTGCCACCGCATTGACCTCGTCACGCAGCAGCGACCAGACCGGCTCGGAATTGGTGACCGCATCTTTCAGTTCGATATTGATGACCGAGACCCCGGCGCGTGAGGTCGAGGTGATGTGCTTGATCTCCGACTGGGTGCGCAGGGCATCTTCGAGCGGTTCCGTCACCAGTGCCTCAACGCGTGCGGCATCGGCACCGGGATAGGGCGTGACCACAATCGCATTGCGGTTGCTGATGCGCGGGTCTTCCAGCCGCGGGACGGTGAAGATCGAGCCCAGCCCGGCGGCAATCAGGATGCCGATGGTCAGGACCAGCAGCCGCGGATAGTCGAGATACAGCGTTTTCAGGGAGCCTGTTTCCGGGGCAGCCATGGCATCTAACCCTCGGGCTGCGTTGCTGACGGGTCGGCCTTGACTGTCTGGCCAGCGGTCAGGCGGTGGGCACCGTGCCAGACGACATGATCGCCATCATTGAGTGTGCCGGCGACAAAGCTGCGGTCGGCCTCGGCATAGAGTATCTCGACCTCGGCCCGGCTGGTTCTGTACAGCCCGTCACTGTCAGGCTCCGGTTGCAGGGTATAGACGCTCCATAGGCCGCGCAGCCCCTCGGTCAGGGCATCATTAGGCAGCCAGAAACCGCTTTCCTGCACATTGTCCTTCAGCACCAGTTCGATCAACTCGCCATCCTGTGCCGCGATGTTGCTCGGTAGGTCGATGACGGCGGTGAGGGTGCGTGAGCTGCGCCCGACGCTGGGCAGGATGGTGCGGAGCACGCCCTGACGGCGCGTATCGCGCCAGTCGAAATCCAGTCTACTGCCGATGGTGAGGTCCGCTGCAATCCGTGGCGGCAGTCCGATCTTTGCCTCAAGGGCAGTGGTTTCGATCAGCCGCATGACCGGGGCACCTGCCGTGACCACGGCACCCTCATCGAGCAGACGGCGGGTAATGGTGCCGGAGAAAGGGGCAACCAGTGCGGCATCGGCCAGATCCACATCGAGCCGGTCAATCCGTGCCTGGGTGGCGGCGATAGCGGCTGTGGCGCGCTCCAGCTCGCTTTCGGCCTCATCAAGGGTCTGGTCACTGGCATGGCCCTTGGCATTGAGGTCGCGCTGGCGATTGCGGGTCTGGCGCGCGAGCTTGACGCTGGCCCGGTTCTCCGCCAGTGCCGCGACCAGTTGCGCCCGGTCGGCCTGCAGTCGGTCGGTGTCGATGCTGGCCAGCACATCGCCCTTGGCAACGCTGTCGCCCTCATCGGCTGAAAATGCCGCAATCATGCCATTGATCTGGAAGCCGAGATCGACGCTGCGGCGGGCGGCAATCAGACCGGGGAAATGACGGGTGCGCTCGTAGCTGTCCTCGATGCGCACGATGCTGGCCTCAACCGGCAGGATACGGGCAGCGGCGCTGGCTTCCTTGCTGGCGTTCTGGGCACTGGCACTGCCGGTGATCCACCCGGCAATCAGCGCCGTGCCACCGATCAGGGCGACAATCATACCGGCGGAAATCAGGAACTGACGGGGATTGCCGGACAGGTGCTTGATCGTTGATAGGCGATTTGCCATGGTCATCTCTCACCATTTCCGTGATAGCCAGATCAGGTTCTGGTGCTATATCGGTATATGAAGGTGCTGACCGAACCGTTCGGTCAGGTCGTCTGGCCGGTATCTTTACAGGCTTGTTGACTGTTATACAATTGCTGACCGAACGGTTCGGTCATTTTTGTGTGATGGCTGTTTGGGATGGTTGCGCTGACGGGCGCATTATTGCTTGGGAATATTTATGACACTCGATAATTCCGGGGCTGATGTGGTCGATGCCGAACCCGATGCGGTTGATCTGAACAGTCCGAAGGCACTGCAAATCCTCGATGCGGCCGGTTGCCTGTTCTTCGAGCAGGGGTTCGGGGCTACCAGCATGGGCCAGATTGCCAGCCATGCCGGGGTGTCCAAAGGCACGCTCTACAACTATTTCAAGGACAAGGATGCGCTGTTCGGCGCGGTGGTCCGTTCCGCCTGTCGCCTGCAGAATGCCGATCTGTTTTCCCTCGAAGCCGGTGACGGCAACATTGACGGTGTGCTGCGTCACGTTGCCTCCCAATTCGTGCAGTTCATTACCAGCGAGCATCCGATTGCCGCCTATCGGATCGTGATTGCCGAGGCGCCACGTTTTCCCGATCTGGGCCGGATATTTTTCGAGAGCGGCCCGAAGGCAGGGATCGAGCGGCTCGCCAATTATCTGGGCTGGGCGGCAAATCAGGGGCTGATACGGATCGACGACCCGGTAACGGCTGCGCGCGAGTTTCTGGAATTCTCGAAAATCTCTGTCCACATGCAGTGCATGTTAAGCCTGCGCGGACCGGTCGGGCCGGAAGAGGCGGAGAAAATGGCAGCAGGTGCTGTGGGGAAATTCTTCAAACTTTACCCGCTGACATAGCAAACATACGCCATGGCCCCCTTGACCTTTGGCGGCCATGGCAGCAAAAGACCCGGCATCATCCTTTTTCATCCTGCCGAAACAGAATTGCCCTGCCATGTCAGAACTGCCCAAAGCCGATCTTGTGCGTATCAAGCGTGCCCTGATTTCCGTCTCCGACAAGCGTGATGTTGTGACCCTCGCGCGCAAGCTCGCCGATTATGGCGTTGAGCTGCTGTCCACCGGTGGCACCCACAAGGTGCTGGTTGAGGCCGGTCTGACGGTCCGTGAGGTTTCCGAGCACACCGGCTTCCCGGAAATGATGGGCGGGCGTCTGAAGACCCTGCACCCGGTGGTGCATGGCGGCCTGCTGGCGCTGCGTGATAACCCGGAGCACCTGAAGTCGATGGAAAGCCATGCCATCGCACCGATCGACCTGCTGGTGGTCAATCTCTATCCGTTCGAGGAAACCGTCGCCAAGGGTGCGGATGACGCGACCTGTGTCGAGAATATCGACATCGGCGGCCCGGCCATGATCCGGGCGGCGGCCAAGAACCATTCCCATGTGGCTGTCCTGACCGATCCCGAGGATTACGAGGCATTCCTGTCCGAGCTGGATGCCAATGACGGTGGCGTCACCTTCAACCTGCGCCGTCGTCTTGCCGGTTATGCCTATGCCCGCACCGCCTCCTATGATGCAGCGATTTCCGGCTGGTTTGCCAATCGCGGATTCCTCGGTGAGGAAGACAAGGTCACGCCGCCACGGATCAGCGTTGCCGGCAAGCGTGCGGCGATCCTGCGCTATGGCGAGAACCCGCACCAGTCTGCCGCCCTCTATATGGATGGCAGCAACCGTCCGGGCGTTGCCAGTGCCACCCAGCTTCAGGGCAAGGAGCTGTCCTACAACAACCTGAACGACACCAATGCCGCATTCGAGCTGGTCTCCGAATTCGATCAGCCGACCATTGCGATCATCAAGCACGCCAATCCTTGCGGCGTCTGCTCTGCCGACAGCCTGGCCGCAGCCTATGCCGATGCGCTGCGCTGTGATCCGGTCAGTGCCTTTGGCGGCATCATCGCGGCCAACCAGACCATTGATGAGGCCACCGCCAAACAGATCATCGAGGTATTTTCCGAAGTCGTGATCGCACCCGAGATCGACGAGGCTGCCCGTGCCGTCTTTGCGGCCAAGAAGAACCTGCGCGTGCTGACCACCGGCTCCATGCCTGATCCACGTGCGGCAACGCTGGCGGTCAAGACCATTGCCGGTGGTTTTCTGGTACAGGAACGCGACAATGCCGGGACGGTCGAGAGCGACCTCAAGGTTGTCACCAAGCGTCAGCCGACCCCGGCTGAACTGGCCGACATGCTCTTCGCTTTCCGCGTCGCCAAGCATGTGAAGTCAAACGCCATCGTCTATGCCAAGGATCTGGCCACTGTCGGTGTCGGTGCCGGTCAGATGAGCCGGGTTGACAGCTCCCGCATCGCCGCCTGGAAAGCCAAGGAAGCCGCCGAGCAAGCTGGTCTCGATCAGTCTCTGGCAATCGGCTCCGTGGTTGCCTCTGATGCCTTCTTCCCGTTTGCCGATGGCCTGCTGACCGCGGCTGAAGCAGGTGCCACCGCTGTGATCCAGCCGGGCGGATCAATGCGTGACGAGGAAGTCATCGCCGCTGCCGATGAGGCAGGGCTGGCCATGGTCTTCACCGGTCGTCGCCACTTCAACCACTGATACCGGGCTGATTGGCCTGATGTCTGGAATGCTGGACCGTCAGCCGCGTCGGCTGACGGTTAGGTCAGGTGATTTGACAGCCTGATCCATGGTGATGATGGCATCACGCAGGCTGGTCAGGTTGTCCTGCACCTGCTGTACCCCGTCACGGGTAATCATGTTCTGGGCCACGACACCGATAATGGTGACTGCGTCCTTGGCTGCCATCAGCGGGCGGTTATCGCCATCACCATCGGCGAGGGCTTCATCACTCTCGGCCCCGATACTGTCGGCAAAGCGCTGGAAGCTGTCTTTCAGGCGGGGATGCAGCCGGGCAATCTCGGCCATATTGACGGCGAGTACCCTCGGACCGTCATGGCGGGCCTCATCGGCGAGGGCGACCATACGGTCGGTTACGCCGAGGATGGTTGCTGTTTCGGACCGGCCGGTTTGCCAGCCCTGACCGGAAAATGCCTGATTGTTCAGGTTGAATGGATCGCTCACGCCAGTAACATCGTCAGAATGCAGTGGTTGCCATATAGCAGGTTTTTACGCGGCTGGCGGTGCCGGTGGGGTAGCGCCCGGTGCAGCGGGTCGTGGTGCTGCAGCGGTATTTTTCGCGCCCATGCTGGCCAGCTTTGCAGTTAAACCCTGCTCCAGTTCCGGCTTGCGTGCAATGATTTCCGCCATGCTGTCGACCAGCATCGTGGCACCGGCATCCATGAGTTTCTTCGCATGTTGGGCCTTGGCGGTCGGGTCGATGTGATCCGCACCGAGATAGCCGACAACGGTAATACCGGCATTAACCCCTGCCTTGACGCCGGAAACGCTGTCCTCAATGGTCAGGCAACGCTCGGGATCAACGCCGAGCTTTTCTGCAATGAGCAGATAGCTGGCCGGATCGGGTTTGGGCGCATTGCAGTCATCGGCAGCGCTGACCACATTGTCATGGCGCATCCGGTCCAGAATCCGGCGGGAACCGGTGGCATGCAGCACGGCATCGAGGCGCGCATGAGGGCTGGATGAGGCCATGCCGATCGAGGCACCGCTCTGCTTGAAGGTATCGATGAGCTTGAACAGCGACGGGTCGATCTTGGTATCGGTCTTGAGCTTCACCACGATATCGCGGGTGATCTCGTCATCCATGCTGTCCGGGATGCGGATGCCGGTATCGGCCTCGACGCCATCCTGAATATTGCTGAAATGCTTGCCGGCATAATCGCGCATCATATTGATAGGATCATAGCTGGGGCCGCCGCGCACTTCGAGAAAACGGTTCACATGTTCCGTTACGACTTCAAAGGCCAGGTTTTCCGAATTCTTGGCATAGACACCGTCGCAATCAAAGATGAGTGCGTCGAAGCGGGTGCCCGGCAGACCGTCATTTGCTGGCTTGTTCTGCATCGGATTATGTTCCTCTGTTTTTGGTGCGCCCGATATGTTTTGGGCGTCGTTCTTGGTGTTTTAACTATACACTATCGATAAGAAAGTGTTCGGCCTGTCTCCTGATTAGAGTGCTGCAACGGCACTTCTGATGCCTTGATCTTCAATGTTTCCGAGCGCTTGTTCAACCCCATGAACGAAAGTTTCGTTGGCCGCGAGGTCTGCGCCAAACACATGGGTAAGGTTGAGGAATGGGCGCGGATCACGGCCACCTGCCTGTGCTGCACGGCGCAACTCATTGGCCAGCGGGTCCTTGATCTCGATCGGCTTGCCCTTTTCGTCAATACCGCGGCAGAAGCGGATAAAGGCGGCGATTGAGAAGCAAAGCATGCGAATCGATCCGCCATCGGCCAGTCGCTCACGCACGATGGGTAGCATCTGGTTGCCGATCTTCTGGCTGCCATCCATGCAGATGCGTGGCAGGCCGTCACAGATTTCCGGATTGGCAAAACGCTCGATCAGCTTGTTCTTGTAGGATGGCAGGTCCATGCCCGGTGCATGCGGCAGGGTCGGGGTGATTTCCTCATCCATCAGGCGGCGCACGAAACGCTGGATATCGGTATCCATGATTGCCTCATGGACGAAATCGTAATCAGCGAGATAGCCGGGATAGCAGAATGCCGAATGCACCACATTGAGCAGGCGCAGCTTGGTCAGCTCATAGGGATAGACATCGGGCACGATCTGCGCGCCGACCGCTTCCCATTCGGGGCGGCCATTGCAGAAATTGTCTTCCAGCACCCATTGCTTGAATGGTTCACAGACAATCGGTGCCGCATCGTCGATGCCGAAATGGCTCTTGATGTGGTCGATATCGGTCTGGGTGGTGCCGGGGGTGATGCGGTCGACCATGCTGTTCGGGAACGCGCCGTTCTTGGCAATCCAGTTGCCAAGGCTCGGGTCGCGGCGATTGGCGAACTCGATGGTCAGGTCGCGGGTCAGCTCGCCATTTTTCTGCAGGTTGTCGCAGGACATGACGGTGAATGCCGGCAAGCCTTCTTCCCGACGACGGGCGAGGGCCTCGACGACGTAGCCGATGGCGGTTTTCGGACGCTTCGGCATCATCAGGTCGGCGGCAACATCGCTGCGTTCGACATCGAGCTTGCCGGTCGCCGGATCATGGCCATAGCCACGCTCGGTCACGGTTAGAGAGACAATTTTGGTCGCCTTGTCCGCCATCCGGGTCAGGACGCCACCCGGATCGGCCGGGGCGTGCATGACCTTGGCGATAGAGCCAATGACGCGGGCAGACATGCCGCCTTCATCGCGTGTCACGACGGTATAGAGATTGTCCTGTCCATTCAGACGGCGGCAGAGGGTTTCGTCATTGGGCAGCGCGCCAACACTGCACAGAGCCCAGTTCTTGGCCTTCTCGCCCTGTTCTGCCAGCAATTCGTCAGTGTAGACGCATTGATGGGCGCGGTGGAATGCGCCGAGGCTGATATGCACAATGCCGGGGCTGATCGCCGTGCGGTCATAAGTGGGGACGGCGATGTTATCGCTGAGCTTCGCCAGATTGGCGGTTTTGAGTTTGACGCTGGACACCGTCAGGCCTTGGGTTACGTGAGGGGCGGGCAGGAAGCCCGAACAGTCGCGTGGCGCTTATGCCATGACCGGCACCTTATGGGAAGAGGTTGCCGATCCCGGCAGGGGATATATGCCATTGACGCGTGGCTTGAAACTCAGCTGCCCGGACGTGGCTGCGGACGGTTGTCCGGCCCGGCCTTTGGTGCATCGACACCGCGATCCGCTTCCGGCACAACCGGCACCGGCAACTGGTCGAGACGCATGGTGACCGAACGGATAGCGGACAATGAGCTGTCCTTGTTCATGGTCTCAAGCGCGGTCACGATCTTGCGGCGCATAGCCTTGCCCTCGGCACCATAATCGCCAAGGTTCAGCCCGACCGCCTCGAACAGCTTGTCCGGGTTGCCGGGATTGGCGCGGGCGGCAGCCTGTAATTTTTCGGCAATCGGATCATTGACGACATAGGCGCGGCCCTTGTCTGTCATGCCGACAACATCACCGTCGGATTTCGGGGTCGCATGGCCCGGTGCCTCACCGGAGACGAAGCGCACCCAGCCTGCAGCGGCAACCGCCAGCGCATCATTCGGGGTGCCTTTCTTGAGGGAGTCGGTCAGGGCATCAAACAGTCGTGGATGCACTTTCTTCGAGGTATCATTGGCGAGGCGGTCCACATCGTCGCTCATCCGTGGATTGCTGAACCGGTCGGCCAGATCATCGGCATAGACCTGCATATTGGTGCCGGGGATCGGGTCGATGGTGGCGGCAACCTCGGACATGAAGCGTTTGGCAAAGGCACCCATGTCCTCATCAGCCATGCACTCATCAACGGTCATGAACCCGGCAACACGCCCGGTTGCACCCATCATCATATGGGCACCGTTCAGCATCTTGATCTTGGCGGCTTCAAACGGCTTGACGTCGTCGACGATCTTGACGCCGGCAACATCGCCGAGCGGTGGCATCGCGACGCTGTCCGGGGTCTTCTCGATAACCAACTGGCGATATGGTTCGGCAGCGACGGCGGCTTCATCACGTACGCCGATGCGATCAGCGAGCACGTCGAGATCATCGGATTTCGGCTTTGGCGTAATCCGGTCGACCATGGTGTTCGGGAAGGCGACATTCTGCTCGATATAGCTGGCCAGTTCCGGATCGGTCTGGGCAGCATAATCAACCAGCGTCTTCTTGGTGAAGTCGCCATTGCTCTGGATATTGTCGAGGCAGACGACGGCCAGTGGGGCAACGCCAGCTTCCTTGCGGCGCTTGATCGCCTCGGTGACCATGCTGTGCATGGTGGCATCGGCACCCGGCTCCTGCGTGATATAGCCCTTCTGGGTGATGGTCATGGAGACCATCTTGGTATCCGGATTGGCAAGGCGGGCAACAACGCGCTCACGCTCTTCCGGTGCAACCATGGTCTCCTTGACCACATCGACGACCTGGGTCTTGTCACCCTCGGCGCGGCGCTCGGTGACGGTATAGAGGCCGTCCTGCGGTGCCAGCTGGTCGCGGATCGTCGGGGAACGCATGGAAATAGCGGAAACGCCCCATTCCTGTTTCGCTGCCGCTGGCAGGTCATTCAGGATGGTGCCGATATGCGCGCGGGCAAAGCCGCCCCAGCCCAGATGGACAATGCCAATCTTGCTGTCGGCTGAACTCGCGGCGCTGTTATCGGTGTCGCCAACGATTTGTGGAAGGGTGTCTCGTGATAGACGCGGTGCCATAAATGCTCACTTGGTCTCTATTGCTAGGCGGATCGATTGTCTCGATCACTGATTGTTTCCTCGGGTGGCCGCCGTGGTGTTTATGGTGGCCGATGGCGTATTATTATTGTTATGCGCCATTCATATAATTGAAAGCGTATTGTCCCGGTTCACCGCGAAAGGTGCCAGTCAAAAATTTGTTTGTATGCTGCTGCAGGCAGTTTCAGAGCAGATATATATAGGCGAGCAGTGCGGCGCCGAGCAGCAGGCGATAGATGACAAAGGGCATGAAACTGGCCTTGTCCAGTATGCGCATCATGACGGCAATCGCGGCAAAGGCCGAGACACAGGACAGCAGCGCGGCAATAGCAAGATCAAGGCCGAACCGCAGAGAACCGGCTTCGATAACATCGAGCAGGCCGAGCAGGGCCGCCCCGGCAATCGCCGGAATTGACAGCAAGAGCGAGAATCGTGCGGCCTCGGCACGGGAATAGCCGATGAAACGGGCCATGGTCATGGTGATGCCGGACCGGCTGGTGCCGGGGATCAGGGCCAGTATCTGTGCCAGACCGATCAGGATGGCGTCTAGGCGGTCCATGCTGCCGAGGGATTTGCGCTTGGCTCCGATCCAGTCGGCGATGCCGAGCAAGATGCCAAAAACAATTGTCGCAATCGCGATCATCTCGATCGAGCGCAGCCCGGCGGGTACCAGTTCGTGCAGGAACAGCCCGGCGATAATCACCGGGATCGAGCCGAGGATCACATGCAGGGCGAGTTTCGCCTGTGCCGAGCCACGCCGCTTGCCGAGCAGGTGGATGGCGCCGACCGGCAGTTGCAGGCTCTCGCGCCAGAAATAGAGGCAGACCGCGATCAGTGTGCCGAAATGCACGGCAATATCGAACAGCAGCCCCTGATCGGCGGTGCCGAGCACGACCGGTGCCAGCACCAGATGGGCGCTGGAGCTGACCGGCAGAAATTCCGTGATGCCCTGAACCAGAGCGAGGATTGCGATATGCCAGAGGGGCATCGTCTGTAACCTTGAGGATAGCGGGTGAGCCGTATCGGGTTGATATGGCCGGGCTCGGTCATGCCAAGCGTCGCCCGATCTGTCCAGCCATCTATATGGCTTTCTGTGGACCAGATCAGCTATGCATTCAATGCATGGCGATTATTTGTCTCGTTTCGGAACTATATTGTGGTTTTGTCGTGCGTTTTTAGAATGGTTCTGGTTTCCTAAGAGGTGAGAGATCAATAAATGGTCACTAACTGTGACCTAATGATAAAAAAGATCGCTGCCGACGCGCTCCAATATCGCTTTATTACCCATGTGGCGTCTGAAAAGACGCATCAGGAAATGGCGTGCTGTCGGTAACGGAGAAGGCAAGTAACCATGACACGACGCATGCTGGGCTTTACCGAGACGGAGCAGGAGACCCCGGTCAAGCGCCCCTCCGATGAGCGGGCCCGGGATTTCGGCGAAATCTATCGTGAATATGCCGCCGACAAGGCTGAGGAACAGGCCAATCGCTGTTCCCAGTGCGGCGTGCCGTTCTGTCAGGTTCACTGCCCCCTGCAGAACAATATTCCCGACTGGCTGATGTTGACAGCCAACGACCGTATGCAGGAAGCCTATGAGGTTTCCGCCGCCACCAACACTTTCCCGGAAATCTGTGGTCGCATCTGCCCGCAGGATCGTCTGTGTGAGGGTAATTGCGTTATTGAGCAATCAACCCACGGTGCCGTTACCATCGGCGCGGTCGAGAAATACATTACCGAAACCGCCTGGGAGAATGGCTGGGTCAAGCCACGGATGCCGCTGCGCGAAATCAGCCAGAGCATCGGCATCATCGGTGCCGGTCCCGCCGGTCTCGCCGCCGCCGAGATGCTGCGCGCCAAGGGCTATGCGGTGCATGTCTATGACCGTTATGACCGGGTCGGTGGTCTGCTGATCTATGGCATCCCGAATTTCAAGCTGGAAAAATCTGTCGTTAATCGCCGGACCGATCAACTGGTCCAGCAGGGCATCGAGTTTCACCTGAATTGTGAAATCGGTCGCGACGTTACCTTTGAGGAACTGCGTGCCCGCCATGATGCCGTGCTGATTGCCACCGGTGTCTATAAGGCGCGTGAAGCACCGATGCCGGGCATCGGCCTCACCGGTGTCACCCTGGCGCTCGATTTCCTGACGGCCTCCAACCGCAAGGGACTGGGCGATACGGTCGATGGCTTCGAGGACGGTACCCTGAATGCCGAGGGCAAGAACGTTGTCGTGATCGGTGGCGGCGATACCGCGATGGACTGTCTGCGCACGGCGATCCGGCAGGGGGCCAAGGCGGTTACCTGTCTCTATCGTCGCAACCGCGCCAATATGCCCGGCTCCATGCGTGAGGTTAAGAACGCCGAGGAAGAGGGCGTGATCTTTGAATGGCTGGCGGCACCCGAGGCGATCCTCGGTGATGATCGGGTTTCTGCGGTTCGTGCCCAGCGCATGCATCTGGGGATGCCGGATGCCACCGGGCGTCAGACACCGGAGCCGGTGCCGGACAGCAGCTTCAACATTGATGCCGATCTCGCCATCATGGCGCTCGGCTTCGATCCCGAGGATCTGCCGGGCATGTTCGGCATGGATGGTCTGCCGGTCAGTCGCTGGGGCACGGTTTCCGTCTCATGGTCGACCATGATGACCAAGCTGGATGGTGTGTTTGCTGCCGGTGACATCGTGCGCGGTGCTTCACTGGTGGTCTGGGGCATCCGCGATGGCCGCGATGCCGCCGCCTCGATCCACGACTATCTGAAACAGAAGGCGCGCACGGGCGATACGGCCATGGTTGCCGCCGAATAGTTTTCATCAACCGCTTACAACACAGATAACAAACCGGAGGTGCGATTAACGGAACAATAACCACTGATGATCTACCCTGAGCCATCAATCACAGAATGTGTGGATCGGGGATAGAAGATGACCGGTGCAATTGAACGCTACGACTTACGGCCCTTGAAGATTTTGGTCATTGATGACGAACCGGCAATGACCGAGGTTCTGAAAGGCATTTTGACCCGCTGCGGTGTCGGCGAGGTCAAGACCAGTGGCGATGCTGCCATGGCATTTGAACAGATGCGTTACGGCGTGCCGGACATTATCATTGTCGATTGGGAAATGGAGCCGCTGGATGGTGGCGATTTCCTGAGACTGGTGCGCAATGACAATCGTTTTGTCGAGCGCGAGATCGGCCTGTTCATTATCACCGGGTTCCCGGAGGAGTGGCGGGTCAATCAGGCCATACGGGCGGGTGCTGATGATTTCATCGCCAAGCCGGTATCGACAACAGGGGTTAAGACCAAGCTGTTCCGTTACATCGACCGCAAACGTAAGGATTTGCAGACCCGATGTCTCAACCCGAAATACGCCAGACTGAACTCGCTGGAAGCGCACGGCTGACCGAAGCGGCGGCGCAGAAATCCGCCCCCTGGACCAATGAGACATGGGCGGCGGAAACCGCGCGCCTGCAGGCGGCCCATGTCTATAATCCCGATGACGAGCATTCATCCTGCGGTGTCGGCTTTGTCGCCTCGCTTGATGGTACACCGCGTCGTGATGTGGTGGTTGCCGGGATTGAGGCGCTCAAGGTGCTCTATCACCGCGGGGCTGTGGATGCCGATGGCAAGACCGGCGATGGTGCCGGTATCCATGTTCAGGTGCCACAATCCTTTTTCCATGAGCAGGTGGCCCGTTCCGGCCAGAAGCCGACCGATGACGATCTCGCCGTCGGCATGATCTTCCTGCCGCGTACCGATTACGATGCGCAGGAGCTGTGCCGGACGCTGGTTGAGACCGAGATTCTCGAATTCGGTTACCGCATCTATGGCTGGCGTCAGGTGCCGGTGAATAACGAGGTGATCGGCGAGAAGGCCAAGGCAACCCGGCCCGAGATTGAACAGATCATGATCGGTAACCGTGAAGGGGTCAGCACCGATGATTTCGAGCGCGATCTCTATATCATTCGTCGGAAGATCGAGGATGCGGTCACCCGCGCCGGTGTCGGTGAGTTCTATATCTGCTCCCTGTCCTGCCGGTCGATCATCTACAAGGGCATGTTTCTGGCCGAGCAGCTGACCTCTTATTACCCGGATCTGCTTGATGACCGGTTTGAGAGCAATTTCGCGCTCTATCACCAGCGCTATTCAACCAATACCTTCCCCACATGGTCACTGGCCCAGCCGTTCCGCATTCTGGCCCATAACGGCGAGATCAATACGCTCAAGGGCAACGCCAACTGGATGCGGGCGCATGAAACCCGCATGGCCCATGATCGCTTTGCCGGCAATATCAAGGCGCTGAAGCCCGTGATCCGGCCGGGCAGTTCCGACAGTGCTGCGCTCGATGCCGTGTTTGAGCTTATGTGCCGCGCCGGTCGCGATGCGCCGATGGTCAAGACCATGCTCGTGCCCGAAGCCTATTCCGGTAAGGATTCCGTGCCGGAAGAGCATCTCTCACTGTACAGCTATTGCAATGCCGTGATGGAGCCATGGGACGGCCCGGCGGCGATTGCCGCCTATGACGGGCGCTGGATTCTGGGCGGCATGGACCGTAACGGCCTGCGCCCGATGCGCTATACCATCACCGGCGATGGCCTGCTGATTATCGGCTCCGAGACCGGCATGGTCAAAGTGGATGAAACCCAGGTCAAGGAGAAGGGCCGCATCGGTCCCGGCCAGATGATCGCGGTCGACCTCGCCGAAGGCAAACTCTGGTACGACCGGGAGCTGAAGGACCAGCTTGCTGCCCGCCAGCCCTATGGTGAATGGGTCAAGAGCGTTACCGAACTCGATAACCTCGTCGCCAAGGCGGCAAAACTCGATGTGCAGGAAATGGACCGCGCTGAACTGCGTCGGCGCCAGACCGCCTATGGCCAGACCATGGAGGATATGGAGCTGATCCTGCATCCGATGGTCGAGGATGCCAAGGAAGCGGTTGGCTCCATGGGCGACGACACGCCGATTGCCGTGCTGTCCGATCATTATCGCGGGCTGCACCACTTCTTCCGGCAGAATTTCAGTCAGGTGACCAACCCGCCGATCGACAGTCTGCGCGAACGCCGGGTGATGAGCCTGCGCACCCGTTTGGGTAACCTCGGCAACATTTTGGACGAGGACGAGAGCCAGTGCCACCTGCTGCAGCTGGAAACCCCGGTGCTGACCAATGCCGAATTTGCCGCCATGCAGGAATATATGGGCGATACGGCAGCGACCATCGATTGTACCTTCCCGACCAAGGGCGGTGAGAACGCTCTCAAGGATGCGCTCCATCGTATCCGGGTCGAGGCCGAGGATGCCGTGCGTCGCGGTGCGACCCATATCATCCTGAGTGATGAGGATATGAGCGCTGAGCGGGCACCGATCCCGATGATCCTCGCCACCGGTGCCGTGCATACCTATCTGATCCGCCAGTCGCTGCGCACCTTTACTTCGCTTAATGTGCGCTCCGGTGAATGTATGGATGTGCAGTATTTTGCCGTGCTGATCGCTTGCGGTGCGACCACGGTAAATGCCTATCTGGCGCAGGAAGCAATCGCCGACCGTCAGGCCCGTGGCCTGTTCGGCGATATGAGCCTGAGCGAATGCCTGAAACGCTACAAGAAGGGCATTGATGATGGCTTGCTGAAAGTCATGTCCAAGATGGGCATTTCGATCATCTCTTCCTATCGTGGTGGCTGTAATTTTGAGGCGGTGGGTCTGTCCCGTGCGCTGGTTGCCGAATATCTGCCCGGTTGTACCAGCCGTCTGTCCGGCATCGGTCTCGCCGGTATCATGCGCAAGGTGCTGGACCAGCATGACAAGGCGTTTGATGAGGAAGTGATTGCCCTGCCGGTCGGCGGTTTCTACCGCTATCGCCGTGGCGGTGAGCGCCATGCCTGGGAAGGTGGCCTGATCCACACCCTGCAGGCTGCCGTGACCAAGGACAGCTATCATACCTACAAGAAATACGCCCAGCAGCAGCATGAGCGGCCACCGACCAATCTGCGTGACCTGCTCGACTTCCGCCCGACCAGCGAGCCGATTTCAATCGATGAGGTCGAGAGCATCACGGAACTGCGCAAACGTTTCATCACCCCAGCGATGAGCCTTGGTGCGCTCAGCCCGGAAGCCCATGGCACCCTGAACGTGGCCATGAACCGGATCGGGGCGAAATCCGACAGTGGTGAGGGCGGCGAGCTGCCCGAACGCTTCAAGCCCGATGCCAATGGCGACAACTGGAACTCCGCGATCAAGCAGGTGGCATCAGGCCGCTTCGGTGTGACGGCGGAATACCTGAACCAGTGTCGCGAGATTGAAATCAAGGTGGCGCAAGGGGCCAAGCCCGGTGAAGGCGGCCAGCTGCCCGGCTTCAAGGTCACGGCCATGATCGCCAAGCTGCGCCATGCGACCGAGGGGGTGACCCTGATCTCGCCACCGCCGCATCACGATATCTATTCGATCGAGGATCTGGCACAGCTGATCTATGACCTGAAACAGATCAATCCCGATGCCAAGGTCTGTGTGAAGCTGGTGGCGCGTTCCGGTATCGGTACGATTGCCGCCGGTGTCGCCAAGGCCAATGCCGATGTGATCCTCGTCTCCGGCAATACTGGTGGTACCGGTGCCAGCCCGCAGACCTCGCTTAAATTCGCCGGTATCCCGTGGGAAATGGGCCTGTCGGAAGTGCACCAGATGCTGACCCTCAACCGTTTGCGGCACCGGGTCACCCTGCGCACCGATGGCGGTATCAAGACCGGTCGCGATGTGGTCATCGCCGCCATGATGGGGGCCGAGGAATTCGGCATCGGCACCGGCAGCCTGATCGCCATGGGCTGTATCATGGTGCGCCAGTGCCATTCGAATACCTGTCCGGTCGGCGTCTGTACCCAGGATGAGAAACTGCGCGCCAAATTTGTCGGTACGCCGGAGAAGGTGGTCAATATGTTCACCTTCATCGCCGAGGAAGTGCGCGAAATTCTGGCCACCCTCGGCATGTCGAGCCTGAATGAGGTGATCGGTCGTACCGATCTCTTGCATCAGGTCAGCCGGGGTGCGCCGCATCTGGACGATCTCGATCTCAACCCGCTGCTGGTCCGTCCCGATCCGGGCGAGGATGCCATGTATTGCACCCTTGAGGGCCGGAACGAGGTGCCGGATACGCTCGACGCCCAGATTGTCGAGGATGCCCAGCCGCTGTTCCGCGATGGCGAGAAGCTGCAACTGGCCTATACCGTGCGCAATGTGCATCGGGCCGTGGGCACGCGACTGTCTTCCCTCATTACCCGCCAGTTTGGCCAAACCGGGCTGAAACCCGGGCATATTACGGTGAAGCTTCGTGGGACTGCCGGACAAAGTCTCGGTGCCTTTGCGGTACAGGGCGTGCGGATCGAGGTGCTCGGCGATGCCAATGACTATGTGGGCAAGGGGCTGTCCGGTGGCACCATCGTGGTGCGGCCGCTGAACTCCAGCCCGCTGGAAAGTCACGAGAACACGATCATCGGCAATACCGTGCTGTACGGTGCCACGGCGGGGCAGCTCTATGCTGCCGGGCAGGCCGGTGAACGCTTCTGTGTGCGCAATTCCGGTGCCCGCGCCGTGGTCGAGGGCTGTGGCTCCAACGGTTGTGAATACATGACCGGTGGTGAGGTGGCGATCCTCGGTCCGGTGGGCGATAACTTCGGGGCTGGCATGACCGGCGGCATGGCCTTCATCTATGATCCCGACAACAACCTCGAAGCGATCATGAACCATGAGAGTGTCATCATGATGCGGATCGAGGTGCCGTATTACGAGCAGAAGCTGCTCAATCTGCTGAAGGAACATGCCAAGGCAACCCATTCCCGCCTGTCCGCACGACTGGTCAATGACTGGGAGCGCGAGCGCGGTTCATTCTGGCAGATCGTGCCGCGCGAACTGCTCGACAAGCTGGAGGTGCCGGTAACGGAGACCGTGGCTGTGCCAGCGGAATAGCCCGATAGTTACAATTTTACCGATTTGGCGTGACTTCATTCAGCGTTGCCGATATGCTTAACGCGAATGGAGGGGTGATATGCCTGTACATCCAAGTGCTTTCGGAGCCAGTCTGCTGAATAATTCAGAGCAGCAGCCTGCGCCGACGCAACAGCATGATACCAGCTGGACCAAGGCTGCGGTGGCAACAGTTGCAACCGGTGGTGCCTATGCGGTGGTGAAGGCTGGCGGTGCCGCTGAGCGTGCAACCCATCCGCAGGGCCTCAATTCAAGCGAAGCCAGCCATATGCAACAGGATATGGCTACTTGGGCGGCGGCAAACGGCATCAGCCCGGAACGCCTCAATCAGGCCGGTGGTGTGCAACAGGCGCAGATGATGGCCTCAACACAAGCGCCGCAGGCCGGTGATTACCGTAAGAACCCAAATCCGCCCGCCCCGCGTTTCCCGGGTGCCGGGGGACCGTAGTGGTTCGTAACGCATAGCTTATACAAGTAACGGAGCGCTGATCGATGGATTGGCGCTTTTTTATGCCGAATGGTTGCCGGGTACTTTCTTGATTTGGGACTATGGTTGGCCTGAGATTGTTTTGCAAAAACAGGCCTCTTTTATGTCTACCGATTTCCCAAAAGTGAATGAACAGGCGCTCGCCGATGATCAGGCGGCGGGGGAATTGCTCTGGTCGCCCTCGGGGGGCAATCAGGACGACAGCATCGGCGGCAACGCCCACCTGTATTCCTACCGGTTTCAGGATGATGCCGGACGCTGGCGGGCGGAGACCATACTGGTCGATATTGGTCTGCTGCACCTCTCCAAATTCTACGGCAATGACGAAGAGCGTATCGATACGCCCGACCATAGCCACATGATGCCGACCGCCGAGGCTGCGGAAGGCATGGTGCGATCACAGGTCGACAAGCCGGTGATCGGCGCGATCCTGATCACCCATGGTCATTCGGACCATATCGCCGGGCTGGCAGCACATATCCAGTCGGGTGCAGTGACGCCGCCGATCTATGCCAGCAAATATTCCGCCTTTCTGATCCGCTCGCATCTCGCCTCCAATGGCGTTGACAAGGATCACTGGCCGGAAATCCATGAGATCAAGCCCGGTGACAGGTTGAAGCTGTCGGACCGGCTTAATGTCGAGGTCACCGGTGCTACCCACTCGATCCCGCAGGCGCTGAGCTTCCTGATCGAAACCCCGACCGCGCGGCACTTCCATTCCGGTGATATCAAGGTTGATGAAGGCTCGCTGGTTGCCGGTGGCACCGACCTGAAGACCCTCCGGGAATGGGGCGAGCGCGGTATCGACAGCGCCCTGATCGACAGCACCGGCGCACCCAAGGATGGCTGGGCCAAGCGTGAGCAGGAAGTGCGCGAGGATGCGTTCCGGGAAGTCTCAAAACATCCGTCCAAACGCGTGACCTATGCCGTGCTCGGCTCCTATGTGGAACAGCTCGCTGGCCTCGGCGAGGTCGCGGCTCGCACCGGACGGGCGCTGGTTTATGGCGGCAAGTCGGTGGAAACCCATCTGACCGCACTGCGTGTCAGTGGCATTGATCTGCCGAAGCTGGTTGAGGAACGCACGGGCAAGAAACTGCGCATTTTCGACATCGACAGTGACGAGGCGCGGGCGCTGAAACCGTCACAGGCATTACAACTTGTCACCGGTGTTGACGGTGACGACAGAACCGTTCTGGCCCAGGCGGCCAAGGGCAAGCACGACAGCTGGTGTCCCTCCGCCGATGATGTGGTGGTCTGGCCCGATGGCTATCGCACGGCAGCACCGGAACAGGCCAATGCCATGGACCGCGCCCTGCGCCAGCGCCGGGTCAATGTCCGCCGCATCGGCAAGCGTTCGGATTTTGGTGAAGGTCATGGACGGCGTGAGGATTTGAAGGAAATCCTGTCGGCGCTCAAGCCCAAGGTGCTGATCCCGACCCATGGTGTGCCATTCATGCGCAAGGCACTGATGGACCTCGGCGTGCAATATGGTGCCAAGGGGCAGGATGCCCTGAACGGTGATATTTTCCGTCTGGCCCGCAACGGCGTGAAGCTGATTGCCAAGCGCGTTGCTAACTGGATGCCAGCCAACAAGACCCATTACCCGGATCAACCGCGCTTCAATTCTGTCAAAACGACCTTCGATGCTGGCAAGGGGCCGGAAGATGGGACGCGGCCCGGCCCGCCGCCGAAACCGGCTGCTTAACAAGCTGAACAGCTGTTAACTTTATTCAGGTTGATCGGGCAAGCGCTCGAGACGCACGGCAAAAAAGCCGTCGATGCCGCCATGCTCGGCCCAATGGCTTGGCAATATCCTGAGCCAGCCCTCATCCGTAATCATATCGGCATCAATGCCCAACTCGTCCGCCGTGACCGGCATCACCCGGATCGGGGCACCGAGGCTGAGCAGGCGCTCGATCTGGGCCTCGCCCTCGGCGGGTTCGAGTGAACAGGTGCAATAGACCAGCGTGCCGCCCGGCTTAACCATATCAATGGCTTCGGCCAGCAGCTCGGCCTGGGTTTCGGCAAGGCTATCCACATCGTCCGGGGTCTTCAGCCATGGCACGTCAGGATGGCGGCGGATGGTGCCGGTGGCACTGCATGGCGCATCGAGCAGGACACCGTCGAGCAGTTGCTCGGGTTTCCAGTGCCGGGCATTGGCGGTGATCGGCTTGATCCCGTCAAGGCCGAGGCGCTGCAGGTTCTCGCTCAGGCGTTTGAGGCGTTCAGCAGAGCGGTCAACGGCAATGACCTCCGCGCCAGCGCTCGCCAATTGCATGGTCTTGCCACCCGGTGCGGCGCAGAGATCGGCGATTACCTTGCCTGCTAGTTCAGGCCCGAACAGCCGGGCCGGGATCGAGGCAGCGGCATCCTGTACCCACCATGCGCCCTCATCGAAGCCGGGCAGCTTGTCGATGGCACCGCCGGTGGCGCGCCGCAGGCTGCCATTGGGCAGGATTGTCGCCTCAAGTTGTTCGGCCCAATGTTCGCGGGTGGCGGGATCGCGCACGGTTATGTCGAGTTGCGGCTCAATCTGATGGGCGGCGGCGATGGCGGCGGCCTTGTCCTTGCCGTAATGCTCGTCCCAGGCCATCCACAGCCAGTCGGGCGTGTTGAGTTGCGGCTTGTCGGTACTGGCGAGCAGTTCCTTGCCATCGCGGGAAATCTTGCGCAGGACGGCATTCACCAGTCCCTTGGCACGGGTCAGGCGGCGGGCATCGGCCACATGCAGGCAGGTGTCGATCGCGGCATGGGGCGGTGTCTCAAGATACAGCAACTGGGCGGCACCCAGACGCAGCAGCTGTCGCAAATCATGCTGCCGCAGGTCCTTGGGTCGGTCGAGGCATTGCTCGATCACCGCATCAAGCGTGCCGCAGTGGCGCAGAACGGTCAGCACCAGATGATAGGCAAAGGCCCGGTCGCGCGGGCTGAGCTTGGCAAATGCCTTGTCCTCATCAAGGCGCTCGTCGAGCGGCGTCAGCTTGATCAGGACCGTGCCAAGCAGGTCGAGGGCAACCATACGGGCATCGACGCCAGCCGGGCGCTCGCGGCGTTTGGCCGGTCCACGCCGGTTGCCGGCAGGGCTGCCGGGCTTGCCGCCACGGTTCGGGCGCGGGCGGTCACTACCGCCGGTATTCAGGCGGCGATTATATTCTCGGGTGCGGTCATCGTTTTTCATAAGCGCGCTACATAGAGGCTTTTGCCGAGCCAGTCACGCAGCAATTACCCTGAATTGTACGCCTGAGCTGCGCCTAGCCCCATGGCCCGACACGTTGCAGCCGGGCGCGCAGCTGTCCGCCGCTTGGTGCCAGCTTCCGGCGTTTCTGCACGGTGGTTGCGGCTGGGGATGCGTCCATCTCCATCAACCGGCGGATGCGCTCCTCGGTTTTCGGGTGGGTTGAGAACAGGCCGTCAATCGAATGAACATGGAGCGGATTGATGATGAACATATGCGCGGTGGCCGGGTTTGCCTCGGCGCGCGGATAGTCGATCTTCTGGGCCGCGTCATGGATGCTGTGCAGGGCCGAGGCGAGCCATCGCGGCTGGCCGCAGATTTCCGCACCGATCCGGTCGGCCTCATACTCCCGCGAGCGGCTGATCGCCATCTGTACGATCATGGCGGCGAACGGTGCCAGAATGGCGACCGCCAGTGCGCCGATCGGACCGAGCGGGCTGTTCCGGTCGCGTCCACCAAAAAACAGGGCGAAATTCGCCAGCATCGAGATGGCACCGGCAATGGTCGCCGTTACGGTCATGATCAGGGTGTCGCGGTTGGCGATATGCGCCAGTTCATGGGCCATGACACCGGCGATCTCCTCCTGAGAGAGGCGCTTCAGCAGCCCGGTCGTGGCGGCAACGGCGGCATTCTCCGGGTTGCGACCGGTGGCAAAGGCATTGGGCTGGCTGTTTTCAATAATGAACACCTTTGGCATCGGCAGATCGGCTCGGAGCGCCATATCGCGGATCATATTGTAGAATTGCGGTGCGGTCTGTTCATCCACCTGCCGGGCGTTGTACATCCGCAAGACAATCTTGTCGGCGTTCCAATAGGCAAACAGGTTGGTGGCAATGGCGATACCGAAGGCGATCACCATGCCCGCTTCACCGCCGAGCAGATAGCCGACCACCAGAAACAGGGCGGTCATCCCCGCCAGTAAAAGAGCCGTCCTTGCGTAACCCATGTGCCTATAATCCTGTGCTGATACAAAGCTGATGGATCATGTGGTGCCGCGCACATCCCTGCTCAAGACCTATCATATGAAGGTTTTATGCATTTCGGGGTGACATTACGGACTGATAATCCATATAGAGCGTAACGCAGGATTACGGTCCACGGTTTCAGGGCAGGTTGAGTATGAGTGACAAAAGCAGCGAGAAAACGGTCGAAACGGGTGTTGATGCAGACACCGACAGCAAGAATCGCAAGCCCAAGGAAATAGGTGGGCCGAAAGGCCCAGAGCCTACCCGTTACGGCGATTGGGAGCACAAGGGGCGCTGCTCAGACTTTTGAGCCATATGCTGCCCGGTTATACCTTCAACCGCTCGAGATATTGTTTGGTGATGCGCTGCAGCTCGTCGGAGCGTGTCGTCAGCAGGGTTGCGGCATCGGTCAGCTCGTTGGCCGAGCTGCTGGTGCTGACCATGGCGCTGTTGGCGTCGTCTAGGCTTTCCGTCACCCGCCGCATGTTATCCGATGAATAGCTGACCGACCGGGCGATCTCGCTGGTGGCGGCGGATTGCTCCTCAACCGCTGCGGCAATCGAGGTGGCGATCTGGTCGATTTCCTCAATCCGTTTGGAAATCTCGCTGATGGCGCCGACCGTTTCGTCGGTGGCACCGAGAATGGCATCAACCTGGGTCTGGATATCCTCGGTCGCCTGTGCGGTCTGGTTGGCGAGATCCTTGACCTCGGCGGCAACCACGGCGAAGCCGCGCCCGGCATCACCGGCGCGGGCCGCCTCGATCATGGCGTTGAGGGCAAGCAGGTTGGTCTGCCCTGCGATTTCATTGATCAGCTTTACAACCGCATCGATCTTGCCGGTGGCATCGGTCAGGCGGCCAACCACCTCACGGGTCTTGTCGGCCTGATCCACGGCCCCGGCAACGAGACGGGTCGAGGTGTGGAACTGCGAGCTCATCGACTGGATGGAGGCGGTCAGTTCCTCTGCGGCGACGGCGGCGGATTGGGCATTGCCATGGGCATCCTGTGCCGAACTGCCGGCATCGCTGCTACGGTCCTTGGCAATATTGGCATCCCGATTGACGCCCTCGGCTGTGGTCAGCAGGAAGCTGGCGGATTGGGCAACCGCATCGACGATCTGGCTGATATTGGCCTCGAACTCGTTGGTGCGTTTGACGTTGTTGGTGATCATCGCCCAGGTCATGAGATAGGCCATGGTCTTCCCGCTGCCATCGACAATGGTCGACAGCCGCAGGCCGAGCCACTCATCGCCCACATTGGCACGGTCGGAAATCGGCAGATAGTCCGGCTCGCCCAGATGCGGCAGATGCTTGTCAAAGTCGGGATACAGCAGCTTCAATGGCTGGCCGATCAGGTTTGATGAACCGATCGGCAGCTTATCGATGAAACCATCAATAATGCGGTGTGCCTGTTTGTTAAGATAGGCGATGGTCAGCGTTTCGGCATCGATAACGGCAATATTGCTTGGCAGCTGCTCCAGCGCCTGAAACCGCATGTCATTTTCAATATCCGCGATCCCATTGGTCACGGGCTGGCTGTTGCGCCCGCGAAATCCATCGAACAGACCACTCATGGCTGTGCCTGCCTTGCAATTCGGAAAATTGGCGGGATGAACATAATCTCTGGGATACTCAAGCTTAGCAGACGCAATGACTTACCGGAAAAACAGATGTAGCAAAATCAGGGAGAAAGCGCGAGTTGCAGGCGGGAAGTTGCGGTGTGTAGCGGAAACTGGTGTTGCGGCAGTGCACTTATTATCAGTCGCGCATAAGGTGTGTGATTACTGTTCCTTTATACTCAGTAATCGATGTGGAACGCCAATATTTAGCATGTTTTCTATCGTCGCATCATCCAGGGTCAGCCCGCGATGTTTTGCCTGCCATGCGGCATGCTCGGCCAGTTGGTCAAAATCCGTAATGCCGCTTTCGAGCACGAGCCGCTGTCGTCCCTGTCCCCTGAGTACCAGTTGAAACCAGCCATTACTCCGGTCGCGCCGGGTTGAATAGTAACGCATGCGCACATCACTCAGCGCTGCCCAGTCAAGTTGCCGCTGTCGCCAGCCATGGATTGACAGGGCCGTTTCTGTGACGCTGATCCGGGTGAACAGACGCTCGACAATGCGCAGCAGGAACCAGAAAAACAGCAGGCTTGTGCCGCCGAGCAGGATCTGCAGTACGGGATGCAGCGCCAGAAACACCAGCGGCAGGCCGGTGACGGCCAATGCCAGCACGGCCCGGATCAGATCGCCGATCAGGCCTGGACCGTGATAGCGGCGGTCGATCAGCGGCGCTGGAGCGCTATCAGATCCGGCTCCAGCCCCAACCTCACCAGGCATAGCCCGAGCGATCATCGCTGAGCGGGATGTTGATCCGGTCAACCTCGATCCCGCCACCGGGCAGAACCCGCATCAGGTGGCAGCAGCCATCGCCGAGCCGTTCTTCAGGCTCTTCCTGCATGTCCCAGCCGGTTGCGAGGCTGTAGAAGGCGCGGATGATGCCCTTGTGGCAGACAACGATGGTATCGGTGCCAGCAGCGTGGAAATCCTTCAGGAAGTCCTTGAGACGTTCCTGCACGATGCGCGGGCTTTCGCCATTGGGTGGATGGAAGTCGAGGCCGGCGGCTTCCATTTTTGCCATGCGCTCGGGGAACGTCGCGCGAATATCGGCGAGTTTCCAGCCGTCCCAGTCGCCCCAGCTGGTCTCGGCCAGCCGCATATCGGTCTTGAGATTGACCGCGCCGAGGCGATTGGCGGTTTCCTGTGCCCGGATCAACGGGCTCGCCGTCCAGGCAAAATCCTTGCACTGTTCCGGGATACGCCACTTTCGGACCAGTTGACGTCCGGCATCGGACAGCGGCACATCGGTCTGGCCCTGAACCCGGCCGGCCTTGTTCCAGGTGGTTGGGCCATGGCGGCAGAGCAGCATGGAAACAGTATTCTGGTGATCAGTCATAATCGATAAGCAGCTTGGTTAAGGCGGTAAGATAAACGGGGGAGCATCAAAAGGCGAGGTCGACGAAAACCGGGCAGTGGTCCGATGGTTTCGGCTCCCAGCCACGTGCCGGTTTGATGACCTCGGCATGTTTGACATTGGCGGCCAGTGGTTGCGTCACCCAGATATGATCGAGGCGGCGGCCCCGGTCTGCGGCTTCCCAGTCGCGAGCACGATAGCTCCACCAGGTATAGACCTTCTCCTCCGGCGGGATGATGGCGCGGACCGCGTCGAACCAGTCGAAGGCCGATTGCAGCTCGTTCAGATGGTCAACCTCGATCGGGGTGTGGCTGACAACCTTGAGCAGTTGTTTGTGCGACCAGACATCGGTTTCCAGCGGCGCGATATTGAAGTCACCGACCGCGACCAGAGCATCGTCCTTTTTGCGGTTTTTGGCGAACCAGTCCTGCAACTCGGTCACGAAGTCGAGCTTGTGGGCGAATTTGTCGTTCTCGACCGGGTCGGGAATGTCGCCGCCTGCCGGGATATAGATCGAGTGCACCTCAGCACCACCAGCCAGACGAGCTGCCACATGACGGCAATCCTGACGACCGCAATGATCGACGATCTCGGTGGATTCAAACGGGTGTTTTGAGATGACCGCAACGCCGTTATAGCCCTTCATGCCGATCTTGTGGATATGGCCATATCCGGCATCCTCGAACGCTTTGGTCGGGAAATTGCCGTCCGGTGACTTGGTTTCCTGCAGGCAGAGGACATCGGGATTATGCTCGGCCAGAAACCGCAGCACCATGTCGATGCGGAGCCGGACAGAGTTGATATTCCAGGTGGCGATGCGGAGATTGCTCAGTGACATCCGATAGTTCCTAGCCAATCGTCAGGGTGATTGATGGCAGGCCGTCAACGCTGACGTTGAGCCGGTTGCCCTTGACCACCGGGCCGACCCCTGCCGGTGTGCCGGTGAAGATAATATCGCCGGGTTTCAGCGCAACGAACCGGGACAGGGTGCTGATGATTTCCGGCAGTTTCCAGATCATGTCACTCAGCGGTGCATCCTGTTTTGTCTCGCCATCAACGCTGAGGCTGATGCGGCCCTCGGTATAGTCCTGACCGGGCAGGGGCTTGATCGGGCCGACAATACCGGACTGGTCAAACCCCTTGGCCATATCCCACGGGTGCCCGGCCTTGGACATGGCACGCTGAATATCGCGGCGGGTGAAGTCGATGCCGACGCCATAGCCGTAAACGCAGCCCAGCGCATCGGCGACAGCAATGTCGCGGCCACCGGATTGCAGGGCGACCACGAGTTCGGCCTCGTAATGCAGGTCTTCGGTCATCGGTGGATAGGCGATGACATGGCTGCCGCTGTCATCGGCCGGGATCGCGGCATCGGCAGGTTTGGTGAAGAATACCGGCGGCGTGTCCTTCGGGTCGCCGCCCATTTCACGGACATGATCGGCGTAATTCTTGCCGACACAGAATACCCGGCGTACCGGAAAGGCATCGGTGGAGCCATCGACGGTCAGGGCGGTGACCGGTGGCGGGGCAATGACGAATGATTGTGACATGGTACCTGCACGGGATTGGTGATCGGAACGATCAGGACGGGCCAATCTGCGCGGGCAATCCACTTGCCGTCAAGGGGGTGGGTACAATATCCCGTGATCCACGGGTCAGGCGCTGACGGCCATGCTTTCCGGTGTCGCGATCTTGTTCAACTGACGCGCGCGGCAGGCGTCAAGGAAGCTGGTGAAAATCGCCTTTGACGTTTCGCTGGTGTCATATCCCCATTCCGGGTGCCACTGTACGCCAAGGGCAAAGTTTTTCGCGTCCCGCACGGTAACGGCCTCAATCGTGCCGTCCGGTGCGCTGCTTTCCGCCTGCAGCCGTGACGACAGATGATTGATCGCCTGTGCGTGATAGGAGTTCACGAGGCTTTCATCGCAATCCATCAGCTGCTGGAAGAAGCCGCCGGGGCGGTGCTGGACCATATGCGCCGCACCGAACTGTTCGGCAATCGGCAGTGACTTGTCCGGCAGGTGGTTGAAATGCCCGGGCACCTCGTGAATTTTCTGATGCAGTGAGCCGCCGAGAGCGACATTCAGTTCCTGATGGCCGCGACAGATGGCGAGCAGGGGCACGCCAAGCTCAATGGCCCGTCGGATGAGCGGCAAGGTATAGCTGTCACGGGCCGGGTCGTGCAGGGTGCCTGTCTCGCTGGCATCGCCTTTGTAGTGATGTGGCTCCACATTCGAGGGGCTGCCGGTGACCAGCAGGCCGTCGATGGTGCCGAGCCATGTGTCGATAACCGCCGGACGCATGGCCTCGGTGGCACCGCCGGGCAGGATCATCGGGGCGGCATTCATGGCCCCGAGAACCGCCTGAATATAGGGCATCTTCACCTGCCAGCGGGGCAGGTCCTTGTCAGGATTGGCTGCGGGTTCATAACAGCCGGTGACACCGATGACGGGCATAGCCATTTTATCGCACTCTCTTCACATCACAGTTTTGTTGGTCGATCTTGGTGATCTCGATACAGGATCACATAATGTCGGCCATGGACCAAAGCACATTGTTTCTGATCATCAAGATTGCTGCTGTCGGTGGCTGGCTCGCCCTGCTATTCACGCTTGAGCGCTGGCGACCACGGGCGCTTGATGCCATGCGCCACCCTCCGCCACCCGATGAGGGGTGGTTCGGCTGGCGTCGCCTGATGCGTAACGGCGTGCTCTGGGCTGGCAATATCCTGATCTCGCCACTGATCGTGCTGCCGATCACCCTGCTGGCGGCCGAGGCATCGCCGGTTGCCCGCCCGGATTTTCTGCAGGGCTGGTTCGGGCTGGTGCTGGATATTCTGGTGCTCGATCTGGCGATCTACTGGTGGCACCGGCTGAACCATGAAATCCAGTTCCTCTGGCGCTTCCATGAAATCCACCACATGGATGAGCGGCTCGATACCACGAGCGCCGTGCGGTTTCATGTGGGTGAGGTGGTTTTGTCCGCCGCCGTGCGGGTAATCCCTATACTGGCCCTCGGCATACCCATGTCGAGTGTGCTGGCCTTCGAGTTGCTGGTGCTGCTCTCGGCGATCTTTCATCACTCCAATATCGCGCTGCCGGACCGGGTGGAACGGGCGTTATCCCGGATCATTATCACCCCGTCGATCCATTGGGTGCATCATCACGCGATCCGCTCTGATACCGACAGCAATTACGGCACGATCCTGTCGATCTGGGACCCGATTTTCGGCACAAGAAGCAAAACCGCGCGTCTCCCGGATATGCGGATCGGGGTCGAGGGCTTGCGCGACCAGTCCCTGTCCCGCCTGCTGGTCCGTCCGTTTCGGCGGCGTTTAAAAAATAATTGATTCCACTATCGAATTTTCTTGCTGGAAAGCCGGTTTATACCTCATACACACCCACACACATGAAGCACCGGTGCGCCGGTGCGGTCTACTGGTTGGGGAGAACCGACATGGCAAAGCAAGCCGGTCTCTTCCAATTGGGGATCGACTTGGCCGGTCAGCCAAGCAGCGCCCAAACGGAAGCAGCACAAGTTACCTACAGCGAAAGCACCGAGGAACAACGCGATAATAACGTTGTCCATATCTCGACTGTGCCTGGCGACAGTTCGGCGCAGGAGCATTGGCCTGCATCCGATCACGATAACGATCACTTCATCACGCGAAACGGCAAGGTTTTCGCCGGTGAGCACCTGATCATTGATCTCTGGGATGCATCACGCCTTGATGACATCGAGCATATCGAAGCGGCGCTGACCACGGCCGTTCATGCTGCCAAGGCGACCCTGCTGCACATCCACCTGCACCACTTCACCCCCAATGGCGGTGTCTCCGGTGTGGCGGTACTGGCAGAATCCCATATCAGCATTCACACCTGGCCCGAGCGCAACTATGCGGCACTGGACGTGTTCATGTGCGGTGACAGCGAGCCCGCCAAAACCATTCCGATCCTGCGTCAGGCATTTCAGCCCGGTCGTGTCGTGGTCAATGAGCTGCTGCGCGGCGATGTGGATATGGATAGTTGATCCGGCATGGTTCAGTGGTTTGAAGAACGTCTCTACGACGATTTCAGTGCGCTCTATCGCGTCGGTTCCGTGGTTTATCAGGACAAGTCCGAGCATCAGGATCTGATCATCTTCGATCATGACCGGTTCGGACGGATTCTGGCGCTGGACAGTATTGTCCAGCTAACCACCTCCGACGAATTTATCTATCACGAGATGATGTCGCATCTGCCGATCCTCGCCCATGGCGCTGCCAGACGGGTGCTGATTATCGGCGGCGGCGATGGCGGCGTGCTGCGCCACTGTCTGATGCACAAATCCGTGGAGCAGGTCACGCTGGTTGAAATCGACCAGAGCGTGATTGACCTGTCCCTTGAATACCTGCCGATGATCAGTGCCGGTGCCTATGACGATCCGCGCGCTAATGTGATCATCACGGATGGTGCCAAATTTGTCGCCGAGACCGATGAGAAATTTGATGTGATCATTATCGACAGCACCGACCCGGTTGGTCCGGGCCGGGTGCTGTTTGATCCATCCTTCTACAAATCCGTTGTCGGCTGCCTGACCGAACAGGGCGTTGTTGTGACCCAGTCGGGTGTGCCGCTCTGGGAGCCGGAGAGTTCAAAGCTGACCCATGATGGTCTCAAGCCACTGGTGGCCGATTTCGGCTTCACCCGTGCGCCGGTGCCGACCTATGTTGGCGGTGATATGCTGCTCGGTTGGGGTTGTAAAAGTCCGGCAGTCCGACAAACGCCGGTTGAAGAACTGCGAAAACGCTATGCTGACAGCGGTATCGTGACAAAGTTCTACACGCCTGACGTGCATGTCGGTGCCTTTGCCCTGCCGCCATCCTATCTGACGCATCTGGGCTGATAGGCTACATCAGCCTGGCATCACTGGCTCTTGTCCACGCCACCAAAGCCGGGGCGGGAGAAGTAGAACAGATCGCGTGAGAGCGGTACGCCCTCATGCCAGTCTTCCATCTCGACAATGGTTTTGAAGCCCTGGGCATCGAGTACGGTCCAGCGCTTGAGCATCAGCGGCTCTTCCTGAAACGCGACGGTCAACTGGCCCTGACCCGGATCATGGGCCAGCTCAAGTGCCAGTACGATTTCGTTGTCATCGACCAGCAGGCCACGCACTGCTACTGCACCGGGATCGTTCGGGTCCGGGTTGTTCAACTCGATCTCGTCCTGCAGCAGCACATAGGCGAGGGTCTGGCCGATTGTGGTCTGCGAGACCTGTTCCAGCTCGGCATCCCAGAAATAGATGAAGGTGCCGTCGGCGACGACAAAGCTGTCATTCGGTGTCTCATAGGCAAAGCGCAGTTTGCCCGGCCGGGACAGGTAGAACGTGCCGGTGGCGGTCTCCCCGTTGTCATGGCGCTGGACAAATCGCGCGGTCGCGGTGCTGACCCCGCTCATATAATCCTCGATCCGCTCGACAATCGCCTGATCAGCCTCATTCAGCGGTATCGGTGAGGGCAGCAGATCGGTAGCCCGGGCCATATCCGGCATAAGGACTGTCAGGGCCAGCAGCAAGGCGGCGAGAAGGCGGGCGGGCCAAGTGAACCCGGTAGTATGGCGGTGCGGTGTTTTGAACATAGTGGTCAACAATATGTGATCAGGGGCTGAACCTGTTGAGGTCATGGGGATGCCATAGTGCATACAGAAGATGGCGGCAATATGTGGCTGGTAAGATGCTGGTCTTTATGACCATAGCCCGGTAATCTGATTATCTGATCCGGTTTGTATGGACTTGAGCATGGGGGCTCGTTCTTTGGTGCCTTTGAAATCTAAAACTAGCGGGACCGTTATCAAGGGCTCTTGGCTGACGACTTCTGCTCTGGCTGCCGTCTTGGCCCTAACAACGGCAGTACTGCCCTCCCATGTCCTGGCGCAATCAGGTGTGCTCAGCGGGGATACCGGGCTGACGACCAAGGAAAGCTATTATTCTGACCAGATCGATGTGTCCGGCTGTCCGCATCCGGTGGCGATCCGCCTGCCGGAGCCGTTCCTGCCGGTCAGCAAGTCGATGACCCTGACCAATTTCCTCAATGAACAGCTGCCGAACCAGACCTTTTCGGCGGTTTACCAGAGCAGCTTCTATGTCCATGAACAATGGGCCGTGCCGTCGACGGTCAGTGTCGGCATCATGAACCGGAATGAGGAGATGCAGGGATCATTCACCGTGAATGATTTCCAGAGCATCAACAACCGGGTCAAGGAAGGGCTGATCGAGCGTTCGGCCAAGGTGCGTAACTATCTGGGCTATATCGAGAAGACCCGCCCGACCGAGCTTGCCGCTGCCCAATACATGTTCGGCAACACCTTCTATCTTAACCCCGAACACTTCGTTTATTATGATGTCAGCACGGTCAATGTTGGCGGCATCTACAATATCCAGAAGCTGAATGCCGCCAATTTCATCTATGTCAACGGCTGCATTCTGTTTGCTTCGGTCGAGGTGATCGACAATCTCACCAGCTTCCATGAATTCCATGCGATGAATGCCCAGCTCAGCGCCGGGATGCCGCAACCTAGCACGCCGCGCTTTGGCTTTTCTGATCGACCCGGTCAATAAGTCGTCTTTGTGGTCCTGATCACCCTGACGGTACTGTGAACGGTTGCTACTGGATATTGCTGCCGGGCGTCACGATCTGGAAGTGCAGGAACAAGAATAAAGTCTGGAGAAAACATCATGGCTGATACTGAAATTGCCGTCCTCGCCGGTGGGTGCTTCTGGGGCATGCAGGATCTGATCCGCAAGGTGCCCGGCGTACAGGCAACCCGCGTCGGCTACACCGGCGGCAACGTGCCGAATGCGACCTATGACCTCGTCAAGAAGGGCGATACCGGTCATGCCGAGGCAATCGAGATCAGTTTCGACCCATCGGTCCTGACCTATCGCCGCCTGCTGGAGTTTTTCTTCCAGCAGCATGACCCGACCACGGTGGATCGGCAGGGCAATGATCGCGGCTCGCAATACCGCTCGGCGATTTTTTATGCCGATGAGGCCCAGAAGCAGGTGGCAGAAAGCGTTATCCATGCCGTTGAGGCGTCGGGCAAATGGCCGGGCAAGGTGGTGACCGAGCTCGCCCCTGTCGGTGATTTCTGGGAAGCCGAAGCGGTGCATCAGGATTATCTGGTCCAGCACCCGAACGGCTATACCTGTCACTGGGTTCGTCCCGACTGGGTGCTGTCGGATGAGAGTATTGCCAGCTGATCGGGCGGGTTGATGACGGTTCTGACTATTCTGACCGAGGCCGGTCTGGCATTTGATCCAACCGGCCTGTCGGCGCTCGACAGCCCGGATGTGGAGCTGCTGCTCTCCAGCGAAACACAGGTCTCGATCCTCAAGGCAAACGGCTATATCGAAACCGTAATCGGTCATGACCTGTTGCAGGCAACCGGCACCATCACCGGCTATGAGCTGGTCAGTTCGGCCGATCAATCAACGGTATTTACCATTACCGACATGGCCCTGCCGGTACAGGACTGGGCCGATAGCAATGCTGACCTTGTTTATTTGGCGCTGCAGGGGGCGGAACAGATGCGTGGCAGTCCGGCGCCCGACCGCAGCTTCGGCTTCACCGGCGCGGATACGCTCTGGGGCCAGGGCGGTGGTGATATTCTCTATGGCAATGCCGGGCAGGACATCATCTATGGCAACCAGGGCGCGGACTTCCTGTTTGGTGGCCGCGATACCGACACGTTGTTTGGTGGCCGGGACAATGATGTTGTCTACGGCAATCTCGAGGCCGATACGGTTTTTGGCAATCTGCAGGATGACATTCTGTTCGGTGGACAGGGCAATGATGTCCTCTATGGCGGGCAGGATCAGGACACACTGTTCGGTAACCGCGATGATGACTGGCTGTTCGGCAATCTCGGCGATGATGTGCTGGTCGGCGGGGCCGGGGCCGATACGCTGGTCGGTGGTGCCGGCAGCGATGCCTATCTGTTCGAGCGCAATGACGGCAATGATGTGATTGTTGATTTCGATCCTGCAATGGACGTGATCGCGATACAGGAAACGCCCTCGCTGTTCGTCGATATCGCCGGTGGCACGGTGATTGAGTTCGGCGCGACGCAAATCTATGTACTGGGCGTTACCGCTGATCTGGTTGAGGCGCGTCTGACGTTTCTCTAGTGCTCGTTGCCTTACAGCTGAAGAAGCTGTCCCGGCTGTTGGCCAGTTCCAGCTTGTTCTCCAGCGTGCGGTTACGGGTGGCATCATGGGTCAGGATGAACCCGGCGGCATAGGTGACCGGTGGCTGTAATGGCTCACTCGCGCTGATCGTGCCGATGGCACCGGACGGCAGCTGGTGCTCGACCTCGCGTTTGCCCGCGGCGTCCTCAATCTGGAACTTGATCAGGCTGTCGGCCTTGTAGGTCGGTGTAACGGTGAGCGACAGCCTGTCCTCGTCGATAGCCCCTTCTATCGGGACAAAGGCGGCCCCGGTTGCTGTGGTTGCCCGTGGTGGCAGTGCCTTGCGGTAATAGCCAGCCTGATAACGCTTGCTCTCCCCGGTTTCATCGGCATCCGTGCCGAGTGTCAGGATAATATCGCGCTGATAATCCGCTGCCGGGGCCAGTTCATTGGCGTAGTAAATAATGCTGAATGCGCAATTGCCGTCCTGGCAGTATGGGCGCCACTGCTCCTCATGCCCGGCTTTGCCGAACAGTTGCGGGTAACGATAACTGCCTGGCGCGCCATCGGCTTGTGATGGCTCGATCTGCAGCCGCAGCGGTTCCGTCAGCGCCGGGTCGGCAATCTCGATCCATCGGGCCTCGGTAACAATGCCTGCTGGCGCAGCAGCGCGCAGCAGCATGGTGGCATGTTGGGTGCTACGCTGGTCGCCACAGGTGTTGCGCTGGGTGAACTGTTCGAATTGCGGGATGGCGGCGACTGGATATGCATGCTCCGGTGCACCCGCATGCCACAGCCATGTGAGGCCCGCGCCAATGATGATGGCGGCCAGTGCAAGGATCGGTTTCGGAAGACGCATATCAGCCATTCGGGCACTTTAGCTTGCAATCGAATCGAGGCAATCCAAATGGTTGAATATGCTGTATATTGGGTGAAATTGGCGTCACCTTGCCGCACTGCCCGTTAGTTTCACATGTATCCATACATCGGAAACCACCGGATTGTGCGACATATGGTTTATACGCATACGGGGCACCCGATTTACCTGATTGACTGAAAGCTGGTTTGCCGCCATTTTCCAGTCATCGATAAAACAGTCCTCTGATTGTCAGATCCCGAACCGGGATGACCGGGTTTGCGAACAGCGACGCCGTTATGACGTGTCGCCAAGACATTCGCGCACTTTGCGTCACGCATAGAACTGGACAGGCCCACCCCGCTGGGCTGCAAAGGTCCGGCACCGCGCATGCATACAGGCAGACATCAGAAGCCTTGATTGATATGTCGCTTCACTGTGGCCCGCTTCCCTACAGCTGGTGCCGCGATCGGGGCGAATTACTGACAACAATGCACAATGCAGGAGATTTCCATGACAGATAAAGTTCTCAACGGTCGCCAAATTGCGGTTCTGGTTGCTAACGGTTTTGAAGAAGTTCATTTCACCGAAGTTCAACGTCGGTTTGCTGGCACCGGTGCCCAAGTTACGGTCATCAGCCCGGAGAACGGTCTGGTCAATGGCTGGCACGAGAGCTCCTGGGGCCACTATTTCCCGATTGATAAGCAGTTGGGCGATGTTCTTGCCGCTGACTTCACCGCTCTGGTTGTTCCAGGTGGCAAGCGCAGCATCGACAAGCTGGCCGCCAATCCTCACGCCCGCCGCATCATGACCGGTTTCGTTGATGCTGAAAAACCAATGGTTCTGTTCGGCCATGCGCCTGAGCTGCTCGCCAAATTCGAGCGCGCTGCCGGTCGCAAGGTCAGCGCAGCTGCCGATGTTGCCGAGGCTCTGACCACTGCCGGTGCCACCGTCTCTGACGATGCCACCACCGTCAGCGGTTCCATGATGACCTCGACCATCACCGATGCTGAAGAGCTGAAAGCACTGCTCGATCAGGCGATCGACATGATCGGCGACATGGGCGAAGTCGCCAACGCCGCCTAAGCGATAAAAAGCTTTCAAAAAATTGCAAAAAGGGCTGCGTACATCGCAGCCCTTTTTTTATGCCCGTTACTTGGATTCAGGAATTGAGCTGTCGCGGCAGCAGGGTCAGGAGGCTGACCAGCAGGGCGAGCAGGGTCAGGGCACCGGCCTGATGCAGGGCGGCGAGCGGGATCATTACCTGACTCAGCAGTGTGGCGATGCCGAGGCCGGTCTGGACCAGCGCCATGGCACCGACCAGCAGCGCCAGCCGACGGGCGGCAAGCGGCAGTGTCAGGGTGCGCCAGCCGCGGATCGCGAGGATTGCCAGTACCAGCGCCGTAAACATCGCCAGATAGCGGTGGGTGAATTGTACCAGCGCCGGATTGTCGATCAGGCCGAGCCACAAGGGGCGAACATCGTAAATCTCGGTCGGCAGCCAGCTGTCATTCATCAGCGGAAACGTATTGTAGAACAGCCCGGCATCGAGCCCGGCAACAAAAGCCCCCCAGGCGATGGTCATGGCCACCAGCGCCAGCCCGAACCAGCCATGGGCGACCAGACTGGGCGGCGCGATGGTAGTGGGCAGGGGCTTGCCGATCTGGCCGATCCGCACCGCCGTATGCACCAGCAGGGCAAAGATCAGCGTTGCGGCACCCAGATGCAGGGCCAGACGGTAATGGCTGACCGATGGCCGGTCGACGAGACCACTCATCACCATATACCAGCCGATGACCCCTTGCAGTCCGCCAAGCGCCAGCAACAGCCACAGCCGACCGTGGTAGCCGGTCGGGATCTGGCGACGCAGGAGAAACCAGAAGAACGGCAGGCCATAAACGAGGCCAATCGTTCTGCCCCAGAGGCGGTGAAACCACTCCCAGAAAAAGATGCTCTTGAACTGCTCGAGCGCCATGCCGCTGTTTTTCAGCTGGTATTCCGGGGATTGGCGGTAGAGGTCGAATACCCGCTGCCATTCGGTTTCGGTCATCGGCGGCAGGGCACCAATCAGCGGTCGCCATTCGACCATGGAGAGCCCGGACTCGGTCAGTCGGGTAATCGCACCGATCACCGCCATGGCAAACACCATGAAGGCGCTGACCCACAGCCACAGCGTGATGGCACGGTTGGATGCGTGCGGTGCAGCTGCCGTGGTGGTAACGGGGACGGTTTCTGTTGCTGATAGCTCGGTCATGGCTGCTCAGGGCGGTTTGGTGGCTGTTGATTGCGACTATCGGTCGATATAGAGGCTGCCTGTTCGTCTGGCCAGTATCCCGCGCGTCTGCGCCGCAGGCAGGTATGTTGGAAACTTGCGCACAAAAAACTTCCGATTGGTTTTCAAATATGACTTGCGCTTTCTGGTCGGTTGGGTAACGTGTACTTACTCCCCTTCCTTCGTCCGGTAAAAAACTCTCAGGTGAAGGCTCTCCCGCCTAAAAGACAGGCTCTCCCGCCTCTTTTGTATTATGGTAAGGAATGTCACGAAGGTATTTTGAGGGATTATGAACGCCACCGATCTTCTGGATCGTCCGCAAACCTCCGGTCAGATGACCAGCGGTACGTTCCGTGACCCACTTTACACCCATACGCTGAAGGAAGGCCCGGATGGCCTTGCGGTAACAACACGCACTGCTGTTGATGGTGTGGGTGGTGCCAAAACCATTGCCACGACGCCGGTTGCCGATCCGACCGAGGCGCAGGCCTATGTCAACGCGTTTGACCGGGCTGTGCTGAACTATGCGTCTGCTCAGCATATCCAGACCTATAAGTTCCGGTATGATGCCGATACCGGTCAGGCCGTCCTGACCGACAGCGTTCCCGGCAGGGGGGGTGATCCGGTTGCCGGCTCCAATGATTTCAGCCTCGCATCTTCAAAGACAAATACACTCGGTGAAGCGAAGCCGACAACGGTTCTGCGCCGTGCTGACGGTGAGGTCTCTTATGAAGAGGGGCGGCACTTTGAAGGCGTTGGCAAGCTGGCCAACCGTGCGGCCCGCGATCATCTCGCCCATCGCGCCGAGGCGAAGGTTGCTCAAGATACTGGCCATGCTGCCCTGCCGCTGGGTCATGCCGAAACAGTGTTGGCCGAGTTCAATCAGCGTGAGCGTGGCAGCACCTTCCGTATGCGGGGTACCGACAGCAATCCGGTTCCGGAAAATGGGGCACGGTTCAGGGCCCTTCACGGACATATCGATGTTGTCTCCGATCCGGCGGATCCCGCCGGTGCACGTTGGACCCATATGGTGCCCAAGCATGAGCGGGGCCGCGACAAACCGATTTTGGTCGAGAAGGCCAGTGGCCCGCTGACCCTTGCGTCGCTGGAAGGCTATATGTCTGAACAAAGCGAGAGTAACCGTAATGGTGGTATGGCAATGGAAAGGCGCGCCAAGTCCATGCGCCGGGCCACCTTTGTTGAGGACAGCAAAAAACTGATGGGTAAGGCACCCATGCCGGACATGCCATCAACCATGGATGCACCGGCGGCGGTTTCTACGCCGGCGAGCGATGCAGCGGGCAAGCTGTCCGGCTGGCGTAAAGCCCATGCCCATGATGCGGCACCGGCAGCCCCGAAGGCCGAACAGCGAGACGTTGCCAAGCCACGCATGTAATTTTAGGGACTGCCTGATATGCCACGTACTATCCAAATCGATTTCACACCTGGAAAATCCCATCTCGGCGGCTTTGTAATCAAGGCCTATGGTGAAGACGAGCAGCGCAATCATGGTGCGCCGGACAGTATTCAACTGGTTCAGGGGGGCATGCCGAAGGAGCATTTCTGGGAAGTGGCGAAGAAGCTTAACCAGTCGCTTAACCAGACGCCGGATTATGCCAATGTTCGTTCGGCGGAAACCGATACGTCATTCAGGGTTTCCAGTTCCTTCCATGACCCTAAAGGGAAGGAGCAAGAGTGGAATTACCCCAATACCAAGGGGCGGCACAATCTGTCCGGCGGCACCAATGCGACGATCGACACGATCCGTCGGGACAATATCGCGACCGTTGCCGCCAAATCCTTGCGCGAATTGCGGGCTATGGGCGCGATTGACGACAGCGATTACAAGGCCGGGCTGACCCAGGTTGCCATGTCCGGCATCGGTGAAATCAGCCCTCCGGAGCATGATCGCAAATACCAAGCGGGCGCCGAACGGCTGCCTAGTCATCAAACCCATGGCTACGGTATGGCGCGCGCAACGCGGCAATATCTGGAAACCGCACCGCCTTCGCCGAAACCGACAGAAGAACCTCGCCGCGCGCTGGCAATGTAAGCCTGAGCCCGATCTGCCCTTCTCCTAGTGCAGCGCGTATTCGCTGTCGCGCAGTCCGAGGTCGTTGGCGCTGATGATGCCCTTGCTGGAGATATTGACGGAATGCAGCTTGCCGTCGATCTCGCGGGCCCAGAAATCCAGAAACTTTTTCAAAACCGGGAATTTCGGGGCCATATCATATTCCTGCCAGATGTAGCTCTGCAGCAGGTCCGGATGATCCGGCATATGGTAGAGAATTTCCGCCGTGGTCAGGCGGTAGTTGTCCAGTTGTTTAATCAAGCTCATCGGTCACCTCACAACTAGTTTGGCCGTTTCTCGGCTCAGGGACGCGATCCCCGGTTCAGGGATCACCCAATAAGTGTGTGGTGTATTGTGTATATAGACAATAAAAAATTGCTTTATATCAGGGCTTTAGCACTCGGCGCCCGAGAGTGCTGCTAATTTTGTGTCGTTATATGGGCAAAAAAAGCAATATTTGCACAAACATTATGCAAAGACTCCCTCTTGATATCCGGGCCGCGATCTCATACCTGTTTGGCACTCCTCCGGGCTGAGTGCTAACAACTGATTTTCCGGTCGAGTCGTTCCTGTTTTTCAACCCAAGGATCGCCCGGGTCATCAAACCGACCGGCATCCAAACAAATGAGGGAGAACCATCAATGAGCTTCCGCCCATTGCATGACCGTGTTCTTGTCCGCCGCATCGAAAGCGAAGATAAAACCGCTGGCGGCATCATCATTCCTGACAATGCCAAGGAAAAGCCATCCGAGGGCGAAGTTGTCGCCGTTGGTTCCGGCGCCCGCGACGAAACCGGCAAGGTCCAGCCTCTGGACGTCAAGCCGGGCGACCGCGTCCTGTTCGGCAAATGGTCAGGCACCGAAGTCCGCATCGATGGCGAAGATCTGCTCGTCATGAAGGAAAGCGACATCATGGGTGTGATCGACGGTAAGGCTGCTGCGAAAGCTGCCTGATCTCTTTGATCCCCAGTTCCATTATCAACGCATAATATTCAAGAGGAGCCAATTCCATGGCTGCAAAAGAAGTCAAATTTGATGCCGATGCCCGTCAGCGTATGCTGAAAGGTGTCGACATTCTCGCCAATGCCGTAAAAGTCACCCTCGGTCCAAAAGGCCGTAACGTCGTTATCGACAAATCTTTCGGCGCACCACGCATCACCAAGGACGGTGTCAGCGTTGCCAAGGAAATCGAACTGAAAGACAAGTTCGAGAACATGGGCGCGCAAATGGTCCGTGAAGTTGCCAGCAAGACCAATGATCTTGCCGGTGATGGCACCACCACCGCTACCGTTCTCGCTCAGGCGATCGTTCGTGAAGGTGTGAAGTCGGTTGCTGCCGGCATGAACCCGATGGACCTCAAGCGCGGTATCGACATGGCTGTTGAAGCCGTTGTCGCCGACCTCAAGGGTCGCGCCAGCAAGGTGAACGCCAATTCCGAAATCGCTCAGGTCGGTACCATTTCCGCCAATGGCGATGAAGAAATCGGCAAGATGATCGCTGAAGCCATGGAAAAAGTCGGCCATGAAGGCGTCATCACCGTTGAGGAAGCCAAGTCACTGGAAACCGAACTCGAAGTCGTTGAAGGCATGCAGTTCGACCGTGGCTATCTCTCTCCATACTTCGTCACCAATGCTGACAAGATGGTTTGCGAGCTGGAAAATCCATTCATCCTGTATCACGAGAAAAAACTCTCTAACCTGCAGGCCATGCTGCCAATCCTCGAAGCTGTTGTTCAGTCCAGCCGTCCGCTGCTGATCATCGCTGAGGACGTTGAAGGCGAAGCGCTTGCTACCCTCGTGGTCAACAAACTGCGTGGCGGCCTCAAGGTTGCTGCCGTCAAGGCTCCAGGCTTCGGTGATCGTCGCAAGGCGATGATGGAAGACATGGCGATCCTGACCAATGGTGAGTTGGTTTCCGAAGACCTCGGCATCAAGCTCGAGAATGTCACCCTCGACATGCTCGGCACCGCCAAGAAAGTCCGCATTACCAAGGACGAGACCACCATCGTTGACGGTGCTGGCGAGAAAGCCGACATCGAAGCCCGCGTTGGCCAGATCAAGCAACAAATCGAAAACACCACCTCTGATTACGACCGTGAGAAACTGCAAGAGCGTCTGGCCAAGCTGGCTGGCGGTGTTGCCGTGATCCGTGTCGGTGGTGCGACCGAAGTTGAAGTGAAAGAGAAGAAAGACCGCGTTGATGACGCCATGCACGCTACCCGCGCTGCTGTTGAAGAAGGCGTTGTTGCTGGTGGTGGTTCTGCTCTGCTGTTCGGTATCAAGGCTCTCGATACCTGTGCACCAGTCAATGCTGATCAGAAAACCGGCATTGAAATCGTTCGTCGTGCACTGCAGGCACCAATTCGCCAGATCGCTTCAAATGCAGGCGTTGATGCCTCTATCGTTGCTGGCAAGGTGCGCGATGCAAACGATGCAAAATTCGGTTACAACGCTGCAACCGGTGAATATGGCGACATGTTCTCATTCGGCGTGATCGATCCTGCGAAAGTTGTGCGTGTTGCCCTGCAGGACGCTGCTTCCATCGCTGGTCTGCTGATCACCACCGAAGCCATGGTTGCCGAGCTGCCAGAGAAAAAAGAATCTGCCGGTGTCCCTGATATGGGTGGCATGGGTGGTATGGGTGGCATGGACTTCTAAGTCCGGGCTTTCCCGCTATATGAATGCGATGAGGGTCGGTGCCATGCGCCGGCCCTTTTTGCATATGGGAATATGTGTTTGCTGACGCCGGTGTGCCCATGAGTTCGCATCTGCCATGGAAATCAGTCGACACGGCATATTTCTGATGTTTCCCGAATGCTTATCTACTAGGCTAGATTGTGCAGATACCCGTTTCCGGGTCTGACTCATACACAGGTTACCGCTTAATGGTCGTTTCCGCCCGCAACTCCAAAGGCTCCAGCCGCGCTGATAAATTTTTGCGTTATACGCTCGATTCAGGTTCCGCGCGGGTCTTCAACTGTCTGAAGATTTCCAACAAGATCAAGGCGGCGGCGGCAAAGGCACAGGCAGAGGGCGAGGATGTAAAACCCGAACTACTGTTCCGGTTTCAGGACCTCAATAACGTCATCTATATCAAGGAAGCAGCCGAGACCGAGCTGATGGCTCAACCAGGTCAGGTAACCTACCGCGTCAGCACCAAGCTGTATTTCCCCTATGACGAGCGGAATATCTACAGCGGCGGGCAGTCGATCTATTTCAATCAGGAAACCTTCCTCGATACCCTGCGTGAGCATATTGGCTGGGATGCCAATCTTAACCCCGATGATTATGCCGCTGATCTGAAAATTCTTGAGATCATCAACAGCATGCCGACCCTCGATCCGTTCCTTGTGCGGGACAAGATGGAGAAAGAGGGCATTGAATGCGATCCGGCCTATTTCGCCATTCAGCCAGAGGAATGGGCAGAAATTCAGCTGCATATCCGCACAAAGCTTGAGCCGATGATCCTGCTCGCCCTGCAGGGGCAGAAGGGTGGTCGCGATCAGGTGAAGAAATTTGTCGACAAGATCTGGCACGCCGATGATCTCTCCGATCTTGTCCCGCTGATTCAGGCTTTCCGTCTGCCGGTCGACAAGACCCACGAGATTTTCTACGCGTGGAAGGGCCTTGCTTATTACGAGTTCCAGTATGCCCGTAATCAGGACCGTATCCGTCGTCTCGCAGAATGGCTGGCGACAGCTGCCGAGCCGCTTGATTATGCCAAACCCGAGCAGAAACAGCTGTTGAAAGAGTACAAGCAGCTGATCAAGGACAAGATCAAGAAGGGCTGGTCCAAATCAGCCAAGATATTTGCCGAGTACAATAACTCGTATGACGAGCTGTTTGTCCGACAGGGCAGCCCTGTTCCTTTCGCCACCTTCATGGGGCAGGCGCCACAATATTTCTGGTCGCTGGGCGATGGGATCACCAAGCTGTATCAGTCTGTGGAAATCTGGGACAAATTGACCTGCCGGGCCCCAGGGCGTCGTCTGAAATCTGAGCCTTTGCTTGATCTCTACATGGTTCTCGACGATCTGCTCTGATCCGCCGGTGGTGTTTCAGCCACTGTATCAACAGGAAAACCGATCTTTTTACTGCGCCGCAGCACGTCCAATCGTTGAGATTGATGCGCCATGGGTGCATGTTGTGCCTGCCTGTCCACTACCCCCGGTCATGTCTCACGGATATAACGGGTTATTGCCGAGACACTCACCGGCCGGGGTTTCAAGCCTGAGAGAGTATTGCCATGTCGTCGCGTGATGATGGGTTGAAAACCGCGCTGCTGGATCGTGTCATTGATGTGCAGAAGGATCTGGTGGCGGAGGCAAGTCGTGACAGCATTGCCAGCTTTACCCGCCAGATTTATGCCCATGTGGCACCCGAGGATCTGGGCCGTCGCTCGGTTGCGCATCTTGCCCATGCTGCTCTGTCGCTCTGGGAGTTTTCTCAGAACCGCACGCCGGGCCAGCCGGGTATCCGCATCTTCAATCCCGATACCGATGAACAGGGCTGGAACGCCCATGGCACGCTGCTGCAGATCGTCAATGACGACATGCCGTTTCTGGTCGACAGCGTCACCGCTGCCCTGCAGCGTTTTGGTATTACTATCAAGCTGGTCGTACACCCGGTTCTGCGGGTCGAGCGCGATGAGGATGGCAAGCTGACCTCATTTGGCGCCGCCGCTGCAGACAGCGAGCCGGATGATGACGCGTCGAGCACCCCCGGTCTCGAATCCATTATGCATATCGAGGTCAGCCGCCTTGCCGACAAGGAGCGGCAATCAACCCTGCACCGCCGTCTCAAAACAGTACTGGATGATGTGCGCTCCGCCGTGCGCGACTGGGCGGCGATGCGGGACAAATGCCGGAGCCAGGCAACGGCCCTGCAAGCCAAGGCGGACAAGACCAGCGGCGATGAGCATGATGCGATTGCCGAGGCTGTGGCCTTCCTGCAATGGGTTGGCGATGATCACTTCCCCTTCCTCGGCTATCGCCATTACCGGTTTTCCGGCGAGGGCGATGATCTGAGCCTTGAGATCGAGCATGATGACGGTCTTGGTATCCTCGTCGATCAGGCCTATTCGGTTTTCGACGGGTTGCGGAACTTCCAGCAACTGCCGGTCAGCGCACAGGATCTGTTCCTGCGCCAGAGCCCGCTGTTCCTGACCAAATCCAACCGCCCGGCGACGGTACACCGTGCCGTACCCATGGATGCGATCATCCTGCGCGAGCATGATGAGAACGGCAAGGCGATTGGCGAACACCTGTTCCTCGGCCTGTTCACCTCCATCGCCTACAGCCGCAGCGCCCGCGATATTCCCTATCTCCGTACCAAGGTCCAGCGCGCCATCTCTGCCGCCGGACTACCGGAGCAGAGCCATACCGGCAAGGCCCTTGCCCATATCCTCGATACCTATCCGCGTGACGAGCTGTTCCAGATGACGGAGCAGGAGCTGCTGGATATCTCCACCGGCGTTCTGCACCTGACCGAGCGGCCGCGGGTCGCCCTGTTCGTCCGCCGCGATCCGTTTGACCGTTTTGTCTCGTGCATGGTCTATGTGCCGCGCGACCGTTACGACACCAATCTGCGCCAGCGCATGCAGCGTCTGCTGGAAAATGAGATGTCGGCGGAAGTCTCCAGCTTCTATGTCACACTCGACGCCACGATGCTGGCGCGTATCCAGTTTATCATGACCCCGCAAGGCGATGTCGACGGCTATGATATCGAGGAGATCGAGCGCAAGCTGGCCGACGCCGCGCGCCTGTGGGAGGATCGCCTCTCCGACGCCCTGATCGAAGCCCATGGCGAGGATCAGGCCGAGGCGCTGCTCGACCAGTTCGGCAGCAGTTTCCCCGCCGGGTATCGCGAGCGCGAAACCGCCCGTCAGGCAATCATCGATATTGCCCGTCTGCAGGCCTTACTGCATGGCAACGAGCTGGGCATGCTGCTCTACCGTCCGGTTGAGGGGGAGGCCAAGCAACTGCATTTCCGCCTGTTCCACCCGAAAAAGGCGCTGCCTTTGTCGCGGGTTCTGCCAACCCTTGAGAATCTCGGGCTGCAGGTATTGACCGAGCGGCCATATGAGCTGCGCCCGAACGGTTATGAGGGCAGCGTCTGGCTGCATGATTTCGAGGCGCGTCTCGCCACCGATCTCAACGGTGATTTGGAAGATGCCAAGGACCGGTTCCACGATGCCTTCGCCAAGGTCTGGAGCGGGCAGGCCGAGAATGACAGTCTCAACCGGCTGATCCTGTCCGCCGGTCTCAGTTGGCGTGAGGTTTCGCTGCTGCGGGCCTATTGTCGCTATTTGCGTCAGATTCAATTCCCGCTCGGTCCTGAGGCGCTTGCCGATATTCTGGTCTCACAACCGAAGATTACGAGACGGCTGGTACAGCTGTTCCATGCCATGCATGATCCGAAGGCCAGCGACAGCCATGCCGATCGCGACAGCAAGGTTGGCGGTCATGTGGTGGCGCTTGATCATGATCTGGAAAATGTCAGCAGCCTTGATGATGACCGGGCGCTCCGTGCCCTGATCAGTCTGGTGCGTGAGACGCTGCGGACCAATTTCTATCAGCAGGACATGGATGGCAAGCACCGGCCATGGATTGCCTTCAAGCTAAATTCGGAGGCCATTGACGAACTGCCGCTGCCACGTCCGAAGCGGGAGATTTTTGTCTACAGCCCGCGGGTTGAGGGCGTGCATCTGCGCGGTGGTCTGGTTGCCCGTGGCGGTATTCGCTGGTCGGACCGCCGGGATGATTTCCGCACCGAGATTCTGGGGCTGATGAAGGCTCAGATGGTCAAGAACGCGGTCATCGTGCCGGTCGGGGCCAAGGGCGGATTTGTGCTCAAACAGCCGCCAGTGGGCGGCGAGCGGGATGCGCTGCAGGCCGAGGGCGTTGCCTGCTACAAGATATTCATCCGCGCATTGCTCGAGATCACCGACAATATCGTCGATGGCGGTGTCGTACCGCCGGAACAGATCATCCGCTATGACGGTGATGATCCGTATATGGTGGTGGCTGCCGACAAGGGCACAGCGACGTTCTCCGACACGGCCAATGCGCTGTCGACCGAATACGGCTTCTGGCTCGATGACGCCTTCGCTTCCGGTGGCTCAGCCGGTTACGACCACAAGGGCATGGGCATTACCGCCAAGGGTGCCTGGGAAGGCGTCAAGCGCCACTTCCGGGAGATGGGCAAGGATATCCAGTCCGAGCCGTTCACCTGTGTCGGTGTCGGCGATATGTCCGGTGACGTGTTCGGCAATGGCATGCTGTTGAGCGAGCAGACCAAACTGCTCGCCGCCTTCAACCATCTGCATATCTTCGTCGATCCCGATCCTGACCCTGCCGTCAGCCATGCCGAGCGCAAACGTCTGTTCGAGATGCCGCGCAGTGCCTGGAGCGATTATGATCCGGCCAAGCTGTCCAAAGGCGGCATGGTGTTCGAGCGCAGTGCCAAATCCCTGTCCCTGACGCCGGAAATCCGCGAGGCGCTGTCCATCGACCGGGAACGGGTAACGCCTAACGAGCTGATGGAAGCCATCCTGCGCGCCCATGTAGAGCTGCTCTGGTTCGGTGGTATCGGTACCTATATCAAGGGCGATACCGAGAGCCATGGGGAAGTCGGCGACAAGGCCAATGACTATATCCGCATCAATGGCCGCGATGTCCGGGCCAAGGTGGTCGGCGAGGGCGCCAATCTCGGTGTGACCCAGGCCGGTCGTATCGAGGCCGCGGAATTCGGTGTGCGCCTCAATACCGACTTTATCGACAACTCCGCCGGGGTTGATTGCTCGGATCACGAGGTCAATATCAAGATCCTGCTCGCCGGTGTTGCGGCGGCGGGTGAGCTTGAGCGTAAGGATCGTGATGCGCTGCTGGTCGAAATGACCGACGAGGTCGGCGAATTGGTGCTGGCCGATAACTACCTGCAGACACAGGCCATTTCCGCAGCGCTGGCAGAAGCGCCGAAACGGTTCGAGGATCATGCCCGCCTGATGCGGCAGCTTGAACGCGATGGCGTTCTGAACCGCGAGATCGAGGGCTTGCCGAACGAGGAAGCGGTGGCCGATCGCCAGCGTGACGGTCGCGGCATGACCCGGCCGGAATTCTCTGTCCTGCTCGCCTATAGCAAGATCAAGCTCTATGACGATCTGCTGGCGAGTGATCTGCCGGATGACGAATACCTTGCCAGCAGTCTGGTGAAATACTTCCCGCGCGCGCTGCGCAAGCGTTACCGGGAATACATCATGAACCACCAGCTGCGGCGGGAAATCATCGCTACTGTGATGGCCAATTCCATCGTCAACCGTGCCGGCCCGGTCTTTGCCAAGGACCTGACCGACAAAACCGGCATGGGAGCGGCGGAAATCACCCGTGCCTATGCTGTTGTGCGTGAATGTTTCGGTCTGATCCCGCTCTGGGGGCAAATTCAGTCCGGTGATAACAAGATAGAGGCGGCAATCCAGCTCGATATGATGCGCTGGACCATCCGCCTGCTGGAACGCTGCAGTGCCTGGTTCCTCAATAACCTGCCACAGCCGATTGATATTGCCGAGACGGTCGAGCGCTTCAAACAGCCGCTGCAGCAGGCGATTGCCAGCCTTGAAACCATGGTGCCGGAGCCGGAGCGTGAGGGCATTGCCCAGCGTTGCGATACCTATATCAAGGCGGGGGCCGAGGCTGATCTGGCCATGCGGATTGCCCGTCTGCCGGTACTCTTCGGTGCCTGTGATATTGCCCGGACTGCGGAAATGGCAGAGGTACCGGTACCGGTTGCGGCCAAGGCCTATACCGAAATTTCCGACTATTTCAGCATTTCCTGGCTGCATATGAAGGCGGTTGATCTGCCGCGCACCACCCATTGGCGCAAACAGGCGGTGATTGCGATCATTGATGATCTCTATGCCATCCGCTCGCGGCTTGCCTATGAGGTGCTGCGGTCGGTTGATGGCAAATATGATCCGGATGGCAGCAACACGGCCCTGATCGAGAACTGGTGCGAGGGTCGTTCCCAGCAGGTTGGTCGCCTCATGCGGCTGATTACGGAGTTCCGCTCGGCAGCCGAGGTTGATCTGTCCATGCTGGCCATTGCCAACCGTCAGTTGCGGACATTGACTGAAGTCTGATCGGCAGCCGAACCGAAAACAAAAAGGGCCGGACCATGACCGGAACTGCACATCGACGGTCATCGATCGTGGGCTGGTGCCTGTATGACTGGGCCAATTCCGCCTATAGCACGGTGATGTTGACCTTTGTTTTCAGCGTCTATTTCGCCAAGGGCGTTGTTGGCGATGAGGCGGAAGGTTCCGGCATGTGGGGCTTTGCCATTGGGGCTGCCGGTCTCGCTGTTGCCCTGCTGGCACCAATACTCGGTGCCATTGCCGATCATGCTGGACCGCGCAAACCGTGGATTGGCGCGCTTACCCTGATCGCTGTACTGGCCACGGCAGGGCTATGGTTTGCCGAGCCGGACCGGGCGTTTATCCCGCTAGTCATAACCCTTGTCGTGATTTCGAGTATAACGTTCGAGATCGGGCAGGTATTCTACAACGCCATGCTGCCGACCGTGGCGCCACGTCATATGCTGGGGCGCATGTCCGGCTGGGGCTGGGGCATCGGCTATATCGGCGGGCTGGCCTGTCTGGCGCTGGCGCTGGCCTTGCTGATCAAGCCCGATCCGGCGCTATTCGGCCTCGACCGGGGCAATCAGGAGCATGTACGGGCAACGGCCATTCTTGTGGCTCTGTGGTACGGGTTGTTTTCCGTGCCCCTGTTTCTCTGGACCGATGACAAGCCATGGGGCGAGAGCAGACCGCTTGGTGCCGCCATCGCCGCCGGATTGAAACAGCTGAAGCATTCTCTGCGCTCCCTGCCGGGCAAGCCGACGCTCATGCGCTTCCTGATCGCCTCGGCGCTGTATCGGGATGGCCTTGGTACCCTGTTTGCCGTTGGCGGGCTTTATGCGGCTGGCAGCTTCGGCATGGACTTCGATGAAATCCTGATTTTTGCCATTGGCCTTAACCTCACCGCCGGGATTGGTGCCATTGCCTTCTCATGGGTTGATGACCGGGTTGGGGCCAAGCCGACAATCCTGATTTCCCTTGCCGGGTTGATCGGTTTCAGTACGACAATCCTGTTCATTACCGACAAGACGCTGTTTATCGGCCTGGCGCTAGCGCTCGGCATCTTTGTTGGTCCGACGCAATCGGCCAGCCGGTCCCTGCTGGCCCGGATCAGCCCACCGGAGCTGACAACCGAGATGTTTGGCCTCTATGCCCTGACCGGTAAATCCATTGCGTTTCTGGGGCCGATCCTGTTCGGTTGGGTGACCCTGTGGACCGACAGCCAGCGCTGGGGACTGGCAACGGTTATCTGCTTCTTTCTGGCTGGTGCCCTGATCCTGCTGACGGTTCGCCCGACGACTGCCGGTGATGATCCATCCCCGTAATCTTTTGCCGGATGCTTGCGCCCTGCCGGGCTAATCGTTATCGAAACAGCAGTATCAAACCGATTTGGTGAGTTTTGCCCATGTCCAGTCAGCCATCCGATCAGCAAAGCCAGGCAGATACGCCGCAATCACCGCGCGACCTGTTCCATAAAGCTGTGGCGATGGAGCAGGAAGGCAACATCGATGGGGCCACCGCCTATTACCGGTTCTGCATCGCCGTTGATCCAACCCAGGCGCAGGCGCTGTTCCGCCTCGGCAATCTGTTGGTCAATCAGGGCAAGGCACGCGAAAGCCTGCCCTATTTCAAGGTTCTGACCCTGCTCAACCCGGAATATGTCCCGGCGCGGATCAACTTCGCCATCGCCTACAAAAAGCTGGGCAAGCTGACCGAGGCGCTCGAGCAGTTACAGGCAGGCAGCGAGTATGAACCTGATCATCTGACCATCTGGCAGCAACTGGCCGATGGCTATCGTACCGCAGGACAGCTAGAAGAAGCGCTCGCCGCCTATCAGAAATGGGTAAGTCTGGCCCCTGATGATGCCAAGGCGATCCATATGGTCGATGCCCTGAAGGCGAAACTCGATGGCGATTACAAGGCACCGGAGCGGGCTTCTGACGCCTATGTGGCGTCCTATTTTGACCAGTATGCCAAGAGCTTCGACAGCCATACCGCCAGCGTCTTGCGCTATCAGGTGCCGCTGATGCTGAAAAATCTGGCCGAGCGGTCAGGGCTGATGGGAGGCGAGAACCTCTCGGTTCTCGATCTCGGTTGCGGTACCGGCCAGTGCGGTGCCTTCATGGCACCTGTCGCGGCAAGGCTCGACGGTATTGACCTGTCACCGGCAATGCTCGCCGAAGCGCGCAAGAAGAATATCTATACCGGACTGATGCAAGGTGATCTTGTCACCGAAATGCAGAAGCTCAACGCCCATGACTATCATGTGGTCATTGCCGGTGATGTCTTCTGCTATATCGGTGATCTGGCTGCGATTTTCGAGCAGGTTGACCGCCTGCTCGGCCCCGGTGGGGTGTTTTTGTTCACCTCGGAAGCGCTGACCTATAACGAGCAGGACGCCGGGCACAGCGATTATGTGCTGCGCGACAGCGGGCGTTATGCCCAGCACCGCCATTACCTTGAAGGGCTGGCGGAAAAGCACGGGTTTGAGGCCGAGTTTTTCGGGCAGGAAACCATCCGGCTCGAATACGGCAAGCCGCTTGCCGGATGGGTTGTGGTGCTGCGTAAGTCGGGCGACTAGGCCGCGACGCCGCGGCTTTCGGTGGCGCTGGCGCTTTTCGGGTCGCCCTTGCCGGCAAAGCGCCCGCCCTTCCGGAACCGGTAGAGATAGCGCGGGGCAATCGCTTCCATTGTGGTCGGTTCGATACCGAGATCGCCAAGGCGCTTGGCGCTGTCACTGACGATATTATCGGATTTCAGCAGGGTTACCTGATCACGGGTCAGGATCTGGCCCGGCAGTTTCTCAAGGAACGCAGCCTTGAAGCTGGCGAGGCAGAACGGCACGTTGACCAGCTTGCGGTCACGACCGGTAACCTCATTGATGTATTCGAGGATCTGCTTGAACGTATAGCGACGGGGGCCGCCGAGTTCATAAATCTGGCCGCGTGCGTCCTTCGAGGCTAGGGCCACATGAATGGCTTCTGCCACATCGGCGACATAGACCGGCTGGAACCGTGACTGGCCACCGCCGATGAGCGGCAATACCGGTGACAGCATGCACATCTCGCCGAACCGGTTGAGGAAGTCGTCTTCCGGGCCGAACACCACGCTCGGGCGCATGATGGTTGCCTGCGGGAAGTTCTTCAGCAGGTTCTCTTCACCCTCGGCCTTGCTGCGGGCATAGGCGGATGCGGATGATTTGTCGGCACCGATAGCCGAGACATGGACCAGCGACTTGACCCCGGCCTTGGTACAGGCAGCGGCGATCCGGCCCGGCAGCTCGGCGTGCAGGGCGCTGAATTTCTGTTTCCGGTTCTCGGCCAGAATCCCGACCAGATTGATGACCCAGTCGGCACCATCGACCACACGCTCGATCGCGGCATCGTTTTTCAGGCTCATGCGCACCGGGACCACCTGACCGACAACGCCACTGACGCGCAGCCGGTTTGCTTCTGCCGCGTGACGGGTTGGAACCCGGACGGAATAGCCATCACGGGCGAGGCGCTGTACCAGATAGCGTCCGATAAAACCTGTTCCGCCGAATACGGTTGCGACCTTGCCGGGTTGGTTCAATGTCATGGGATGCAATGCCTTGAAATGAGTGCTGGGAAATGGGTGCTCGAATGGTTGGATATCCTGCTCAGATAGCAGTGAATAATTAAAAACGCCATATAAGCGCGACAATAAATTGACAAGTGCCTCCGAGGGAATTAGATCATGGCCCGCCCTGCCCAGGTGGCGGAATTGGTAGACGCGCAGGTTTCAGGTACCTGTGGCTTAACGGCCGTGGAAGTTCGAGTCTTCTCCTGGGCACCATTTCTTTCAAGAAATATCATCCTCGATGGCTATCTATCTGCACGACCATGACCTGCCGGAAAGCTTCGACCCCGGCACGGCGGTCGCTATCGATTGCGAGACCATGGGGCTGCTCCCGGCCCGCGACCGGCTTTGTCTGGTACAGGTGTCTGCCGGTGACGGCGACGCCCATCTGGTCAAGATCGCCAAGGATGTGCAACCGGCACCGCGCCTCTCGGCAATTTTGACCGATCCCAAGATTACCAAGCTGTATCATTACGGGCGTTTCGACATTGCCGTGATGTATTACACCTTCGGGGCGATGAGCGCGCCGAACTACTGCACCAAGATCGCTTCCCGCCTGATCCGCACCTATACCGACCGCCATTCGCTCAAGGAGCTGTGCCGGGAAGTGCTCGGCATCAGTCTGTCGAAAGAGCAGCAAAGTTCCGATTGGGGCGGCGACTCGCTGAGCGAAGATCAGCAGCATTACGCTGCGTCCGACGTTCTGTACCTGCACCAGCTCAAGGCCGAACTGGACCGTCGACTGGAGCGTGAGGGCCGTATGGCCATGGCGCAGTCATGCTTTGATTTCCTGCCAACCCGCTGTCAGCTTGATCTGGCAGGCTGGCCGGAAACGGATATTTTCTCGCACTAGAAACAGCTTGAAATCCGGTGCCCTCGCACCCATTTCAGGCCCTCGCTTGACGCATTGGTGAGCTTGGCTGCATACTGCGTTGGCATAATTTCTGCATGAAAATAATCAGGGACCACCCATTTCGTGACCGGAACTACCGCTACCGTGGCCAAAACGGTCGATGCCAACTCTGCATCGGGCACGACTGCCCCCACTGCTGACAAGCCTGTTGATGTGAAGGAAGTCGGTCGTCGGGTTCTGGCACTTGAAGCCGATGGTCTCAACGCCCTTGCCGCCAGCCTTGATGACAGTTTTGTCCGTGCCGTCGATCTGATTTTCGTCACCACCGGCGGGGCCGATTACAAGCCTGCCGACGGTGCGCCGCCGACCGGTCGCGTGGTTGTCACCGGTATTGGCAAGAGTGGTCATGTGGGCCGCAAAATCGCCGCCACGCTTGCCTCCACCGGCACGCCTGCGATGTTCGTGCACCCGGCAGAGGCGGTGCATGGCGATCTCGGCATGATTACCCGCAATGATGTGGTGCTGGCGATTTCCTATTCCGGTCGTATGGCCGAGCTTGCTGCTCTCGCTCCCTATGCCAAGCGGTTCAGTATCCCGATGATCGGCATTACCCGCGATATTGCCTCGCCGCTCGGTGAGCAGTCGGATATTGCCCTGCTGCTGCCCAAGGTGGATGAGGCCTGCCCGCTGCATCTGGCGCCCACCACCTCGACCACGATGACGCTGGCGCTCGGCGATGCGCTGGCCATGGCGCTGCTTGAGAAGCGCGGCTTCTCGGCTGACGAATTCCGTATTTTCCATCCGGGCGGTGCACTGGGCCAGAAGCTGCTCCGCGTCCACGATCTGATGCACAAGGGCGATGCCCTGCCGCTGGTCGGTGCCGATACCTCAATGGGTGACACGCTGGTCTGTATCAGCGAAAAGAGCTTCGGCTGTGCCGGCGTAGTGGATGGCGATGGCCGTTTGCTCGGCATCGTGACCGATGGTGACCTGCGGCGCCATATGTCGCCCGATCTGCTGACCACGCCGACCGGCGAGATCATGACCGCATCACCGAAAACCATCCGTCCGACCGCTCTGGCGGCGGAGGCGGTGGCGATCATGAACGAGAAATCGATCACCAGCCTGTTTGTTGTTGAGGATGAGCGACCTGTCGGCCTCATCCATATCCATGATCTGTTGCGCGCCGGGGTTGCCTGATAACCCATGAGCGACCAACGCCCCCCACATGATGACTGGCAGAGTGGCCCGGCAAGACCGGCCTATCTGTCTGCGCCTGCAGAACAGTCGAGCGCGGATGACGGGCAAGGCTATCGCAGTGTCGGTGCCGCCGGGCAGTCGAGTGACTGGTACCGCCGCCGGGAAACCGCGCGGATCAATCCGCGCCGGTCACGCATCATTCGCGGTCTGCGGATCATTGTGCCGTCACTGGCGGCTGTCCTGCTGGTTGGTACCCTGATCTGGCCGCTGCTCAATGCTGGCAGCGACGGTTTGCGCCGCCTCGGACGTGGTGAGAGCGCCATGCTCAATGCCCGGTTCGAGGGCTATGACGATGCCGATCGGCTGGTCTCCATCACGGCGGATCAGGTCACCCGTTCGCAAGGGGCCAACAACCTGATCGACCTGACCCAGCCACTCGCCGATGTCACCTATGATGACGGCACGCAGGTGGCCATTCGCGCCAATGCCGGGCGCTATGATGAAGACAGTCAGCAACTGCTGCTGCAGGGCGATGTGAACATGTTCCAGCCCGATGGTTTCGAGTTCACCACCTCTGCACTGCAGGTGGATACGGCAGCACGGGCCGCATGGTCCGACAAGCCGGTCACCGGTACCGGACCGGGCGGCACCATTGCCGGCAGCGGTGTGCGAATTTTCGAGAATGGTCGCTATCTGGTGTTCCCCGGACGTGGTCGCCTGACGCTGCGCAGTCTGGCCGGTGACGGAGGTGCCTCGTGAGCCGTATCCTGTCTGCCCCGCTGCTTGTGCTGATGGTCGCCCTGTTTTCTGGCGGGTTATCTCTGTCGTCGGTACAAGCACAGCAACCGGCGCTGACCCTTGGCGATGAGAGCGGTGGGCCGCTGGAGATCGAGGCGGAAAACGGCCTTGAATGGCAGCGCGATGCCCAGGCCTATGTGGCGCGCGGCAATGCGGTTGCCTCCCGCGATGGCCTGACCGTCGCTGCCGATGTGCTGATTGCCTATTACCGCGATACGGCTGCAGGCGGGACCGAAATCTATCGGCTTGATGCCAAGGGCAAGGTAAGGCTGATTTCCGCCGACGCCACTGTGACCGGTGATCAGGCGGTTTATGATGTAGCACAACAGGTGGCGGTGATTACCGGCAAGGATCTGGCGCTGACCACCGCGACCGACCGGATTACCGCGAAGAAGAGCCTCGAGTTCTGGCAGGCGCGGCAACTCGCCGTGGCGCGTGGTGATGCCACCGCCAGCCGGGAAGAGAACGAGTTGCGCTCCGATGTTCTGATGGCCCGGTTTGCCGAGGATGCGGCGGGCGAGATGGTCATGCGGGGGGTTGATGCCACCGGCGGGGGCGTGATCGAGACACCGACCGAGCTGGTGCGCGGCAGTCAGGGGCGTTTTGACGTCAAGGCCAATGTGGCGACTCTGACCGGCGATGTGCGCCTGACCCGTGGCTCCACCCAGCTCAATGGTGATCGGGCGGAAGTGAATATGGATACGGGCGTATCGCGCCTGTTCACCACCAAGGACGGACAGCGCCGGGTGCGCGGGGTGATTACACCGGACGATGTATCGGGTGAAGAGGGCGAGGGGTAATGGTTTTACGACGACGCAAGATACGGCGCACACCGCCCGGCGAGGAAATGGGTCAGGGCCATCAGGTCGGCTATGGCCATGGCCCGCGTCTGGTCCATAGCAACAGCGGTCTTGAGGCATCCCACCTCGGCAAGCGCTACAAGGGTCGCCCGGTGCTCCGCGATGTCTCGCTCACCGTACAGCGCGGTGAGGCGGTTGGCCTGCTCGGCCCCAACGGTGCAGGCAAGACAACCTCGTTCTACATCATTACCGGTCTGATCCGGCCTGATTACGGTCAGGTGCTGCTCGATGGCGATGACATAACCACCCAGCCGATCTACCGCCGGGCCCGGCTCGGCATCGGCTATCTGCCACAGGAAGCCTCGATCTTCCGCGGGCTGACGGTCGAGGGCAATATCCGCGCGGTGCTGGAAGTGGTCGAGGGCGATGCCTCGATCCGCGAGCTGATGCTTGATGAACTACTGGCCGAGTTCTCGATCAGCCATTTGCGCCATACGCCGACCATCGCCCTGTCCGGTGGTGAGCGCCGACGGGTGGAGATCGCCCGGGCGCTTGCATCCCAGCCGCATTTTGTCCTGCTTGACGAACCTCTGGCCGGGATCGATCCGATTGCCGTTGCGGAAATCCGTGCCCTGATCGCGCATCTGAAGGACCGGGGCATTGGCGTGCTGATTACCGATCACAATGTCCGCGATACCCTCGGGATCGTCGACCGCGCCTATATCCTCCATGACGGCAAGGTGCTGATGGAAGGCACGCCACATGACATTGTCGATAATGACGATGTTCGCCGGGTCTATCTCGGCGAGAAGTTCCGGCTGTAGGTGATCCAGATGGGCAAGAGGCAATAACCGATGTCATCGCCGGGACAACGCCTGGAACTCAGGATTGGCACATCGCTGGTCATGACGCCGCAACTGCAGCAGGCGATCAAACTGCTGCAGCTGTCATCGGTGGAGTTGCAGGAATATGTCGAGCAGGAACTGGAGCAGAACCCGCTGCTCGAACGCGACGACAACAGCCGCGACAATGAGGCTGCCAGCGTCAATGAGCCGAACACGGAAGCGCCCGACCCCACTGGCGGCAATGACAGCGATGGCAGCGACAGGGTTGCAGAACGGAGCGACGAGTCTGCCGATCTGATCGACCGGCAGAACAGCACAGAGGCCTTCGACGACGCCTTTGACAGCGATTACGACAATGTCTGGACCAACAGCGATGCGGAAATGCCGGCACCGAGCCTGCCGAGCATGGATGGCGGCAGCCTAGGCCTCGGCGCTGGTGGTGGCAGCGGCCATCTGAGCGATGACGAGCTGGAACTGGAGGCGCGCTACAGCCGTCCGCCGAATTTGCGTGAGCATCTGGCAGCACAGATACCGCTCGAGATCACCGATGCCACCGAGCGGATCATCGCCTTTGCCCTGCTCGACAGCCTCAACGGCTCCGGCTATGTCGAGGCGGATTTCGGTGAGTTGAGCGAACAGCTCGGCTGCAGCCCGGATATGGTCGATGCGGTGCTGGTGAAGTTGCAGCGGCTCGATCCGCCCGGCATCTTCGCCCGCAACCTGACCGAGTGCCTGCGTCTGCAGCTGGTTGATCGCAACCGGTTTGATCCGGCGATGGAGGCCCTGCTCGACAATCTCGACCTGCTCGCGGCCTGTGAGTTTACCAAGCTGCGCAAGATCTGCGGCGTCGATGAGGAAGACCTCAGCGACATGATCGCCGATCTGCGCTCGCTTGATCCGAAACCGGCGGCCAGCTTCGACATGCCGACCGCCGAGCCGGTGATCCCGGATATCTTCGTCCGGCCCAATCCGCGCGGTGGCTGGCTGGTTGAACTGAACCCCGACGCCCTGCCCAAGGTGCTGGTCAATCAGGCCTATCACGCCATGGTGACATCGAAGGTCACCAACAAGGACGACAAGAACTATATCAGCGAGCAGTTCCAGTCGGCCAACTGGCTGGTCAAATCCCTGCACCAGCGGGCAACCACGATCCTCAAGGTGTCAATCGAGCTGGTGCGTCAGCAGGACCAGTTCTTCCGTCACGGGGTACAGGCGCTGAAACCTCTCGTACTGCGCGACATCGCCGAGGCGGTGGAGATGCATGAGAGCACGATCAGCCGGGTAACGACCAACAAGTTCATCGCCTGCCCGCGCGGGATCTTCGAGCTGAAATACTTCTTCACCGCCGCGATTGCCGGGGCGGACGGGGAGAGCAGCCATTCCGCCGAGGCGGTCAAGCACCGCATCCGCACCATGATCGACGCCGAGCCACCGGCGAAGATATTGTCAGACGACAAGATCGTCAGTCTGCTCCGGGCCGACGGGGTCGATATTGCCCGGCGGACGGTGGCGAAGTACCGGGAGGCCATGCGGATTCCGTCATCGGTGCAGCGCCGCCGGGAAAAAAGACTGAACAAATAACTGCTATTTATCCGCAGTTTGACGCGGTAGTGAAAATTAACTCACCTTCAAGCCTTGATTGGCGGGCCGTCTGCGCGCAGACTTATTGCTGTATGTGACACACGAAAAAGAACGGATGCAAAAAGCCCATGAAACTTAACATCATCGGTAAGAATATGGATGTGGGTGATAGTTTACGGGAGTATGTCGAGGAGCATTTAAACGCGCTGACAGTAAAGTATTTTCCGAACCCGATCGAGGGTAAGGTTATCGTGTCCAAGGATGCGTATCTGTATCAGGTGGACATTTCCGTCCATGTGGGCCGCAACATCCTGCTGCAGGCCAATGGATCGGCACCGGAGCCATATCCGGCCTTTGATGCCGCCGCCGAACGCATCGAAAAGCGCTTGCGCCGTTACAAGCGCAAGCTGCGCGATCACAACCAGAAAGCGTCCGAGGAAATGCGGGCCAACCAGTATGTGATTGATCATGCAGAGCAACCGGCAGTCGAGCCGGATGACAGTGACGATGGCGAGCCAACCATTGTCGCCGAACTGCCGATTACAATTGAGGAACTGACGGTTTCCGAGGCGGTCATGCGCCTTGATCTGGGTGAGTTGCCCGCACTGATGTTCCGAAATCGTGCCCATGGCGGGCTGAATATGATATACCGTCGTCCAGACGGGCATATCGGGTGGGTAGACCCGGAAACAATCGAAGCTAATCAGAAAACGCCTGAGATGGCGTGATCATGATAACGGGATAGCGGCAGGTCATGGGGCTTTCATGATTTGCCGTTAGACCCGTGATGAAACCGGAGGCGGGCAGGTTGCCTCTGGTATATATCGTAAACTGGCAGGGGGCAGAAACGACGATATGGCTGCGCCAGAACTGAATTCGAAAATGATTTGTGAGTCGCTCAAGGCGACGAGCAAGAAACAGGCCCTGCAGGAAATCGCCGCGATCTTTGCCTCGGTGTATGACCTGCCGGAACGCGATGTGTTCGACACGCTGCTTGAGCGTGAGCGCCTCGGCACGACCGGTGTCGGCAAGGGCATCGCAATCCCCCATGGGAAGATTGCCGGTATCCGCAATGTGGTCGGGGTTTTTGCCCGGCTTGATCGACCGATTGATTTTGATGCGATGGATGATCAGCCGGTTGATCTGATCTTCGCCATGCTGGCCCCGGAAGGTGCCGGTGCTGATCACCTGAAATCACTGGCGAAGGTATCTCGTCTGCTGAAAGAGCAGTCGTTGTGTGAGAAGTTGCGCGGTGCCGATGGCGCGGCCGCGATTGAGGCGCTGCTGGTGCAGCATGCGGACAGCCGCGCCGCCTGATTGCCTACAATTGATTAGTGGACGCTGGCGACTTCCAGTTCGTTGTGCTGGATCGTGGCGATTGCCTGGCCCAGATGGTCAATCACTGCCAGTTCGGTACCGTCAGCCGCATGTACGGCATATTTCTCGGCACCATCTTCCATGATCGTACGGATATAGGCCACGTCATTGATGCCGAAGGTCAGGAAATCCTGTGTTGTCAGAGCAGATTCGCTGATCTGTGATGGGGTGTTTGCTGTCATGGTTCCTACTCCTTTGCATTCTGCTGTTGCCCGAGCTCCTGCTCCGGGACCGGTTGGCTCTCGCCTTCGATTGCGACCGCCTCATTGGTATTGGCCGAGTTGTCGCCGGCGTTGATCTGTATCGTCCTGACCGTGGTTGCCGGTGGTGGCAGGCGCAGATCAATATGCAACAACCCGTGTCGCAGATTGGCCCCTGCAACCTCGATGCCATCGGCCAGCAGAAAGGCGCGCTGGAACTGCCGGGAGGCAATGCCGCGATGCAGATAGATGCTCTCGTCCCCGGTTTTCTTCGATGACTGACGACCGCGGATGACCAGTTGCGCATCCTCGACCTGAATGGACAGATCATCGAGGGTGAAGCCGGCCACGGCCACCGTGATGCGAAGATTGCCGTCGGCAAATTGTTCGATATTGTAGGGCGGATAGCTGTCGCCTGCGCTCTTGGTCAGCCGGTCGAGCGTTTGCTCAATCTGGTCGAACCCGAGCAGAAACGGGCTGTTAAAAGCGGACAAACGTCCTGACATGGTGCACTCCTAAAATCCAAGCGAGTGGGCCATCGGCAAAGCTGCCGGGTAATTCTCAATCGTGCCAACCCTGATATAGCGGCATTGACACTTGGATATTATGTGGTCAGCACCTGCCCAAAGATCAAGTGGTGACGGTTTTTATGCGTGGATAACGGGTTACGCGGCAGGGGGTGTCGATTTGGGGCATCTGACAGGTGCCCTTGGCGTCGAAAGGTGGTACGCTGCTGCCTGTGCCGTGAACTAGCTTCACTTTTCGCCGGATTGACTGAGTAGCAGCCCATCCGGCACCGTCGCATAACGATACGGGGATGGTGGGCGTCAAGCCATGTCGATGCTTGAGCATAAAACGGTCAGTTCGGTCGATGAACTGAATGCGTTCCTCAGCAAACAATGGGGGTATGGCCGCAATCTGGTGGTCGGCTGGTCATTGATGCGGGTCGGCCTCAAACTCCTGATGGCCCCGCGTTCGCGCATCTTCCATGTAGCGACATCCGATCCGCGTATTGTTCGCGGCGAACGCCTGATGAGCCAGGATGAACTGAACCGCCGGGCGCGCCAGTTGAATGTCGAAACCATCAGCCTGTCGGTCTCCAAACAGTTTGGTGAGGGCCCCGGTCGGATAAGTCTGTCCGCCGTTGAAGTCCTCATGCGCCGCTATTCGATTATCGAGACCGAGCATCGGGCGGTTCTGCTGTTCGATATCACCGGCTTCGGTCGCCTGCCGCCGCTCAGTCAGGTGGCGCAGCTCAGCTATCTGGATCATGCAATCAATGTGGCCCAGCGGGTTGTGTCGGATGCCCAGATCTATGTCGAGGTCAACCGCTCGACCACCGGGGACGGTTTCTATTGCTGGAACCGTCGTGAGGGGTTTGATGCGGATGCCAACCTGTTTGCCTTCAAGGCGATCACGCTGGCGCTGGTCAATTACATGATGCGCCATGAGGCCAAGCATTACATCCCGACCACCAAGACCTGCGCCTCAATCGGTTCCCACTACACTTACTTCTCTGTTGAGCGGCTGAACCCGCGCGGGTCGAACTATATCGTCGGGGATGTCACCATCGAGCTGGCCCGCCTGATGGAAGCAGCTGATCCGAACCAGATACTGGTCGGCAATTTCGTGCGTCCGACCCCGGCGGGTGAGGTCTTCACGCCCAAGGATTTCGCCGGGATCGTCAATGAGAAGCTGCGCGCGTTCTGTAACCGCCGCCTGTTCGGTACCAAGCTGCGTGAGGCCAAATTCTATCTGACCGGACGACAGGTGGACCGTACCTATATGGTCGACCGGTTCACGATCGAGGACAAGCACGGCTTCAAGCACGTGGCCTTCAATGCCAAGATCAACTTCCATTTCGAGGATGGCACCTCGGTCTATCTCGGCCTGCCTGCGGTTGAAGCGCGCAAGGACCGTGCCTTCGACGAAGTGCCGCTTAACGAAATCTAGCGCACGCGAAAGCAGTAGGGCATTCAGCCAAAACCTGTAATCGGAACAACCGACCAGCCTGATGAAAAGAGGGGGGCGGACCGCCGGGCTGGTGAAGCCTGGGTAGGGGGGCAAGGGACTTCAGCCAATTTCCCAATATGTGGGAAGGGGGGACATCCCGACGATCCGTAAGATAGATATAAAAACCAAAAATAAGGTCACAATAGGGCGGCGGTAAAAAAAGTGTATTCGCCGCCGATTATTTTTACATCAGTGGTTTCTAATTGATATATATTGCTAAAAAACAGTCGGTTAACCATACAACCATATGTGGGTTGTATCGTTTATTATTGCGAAATAATCGGTTAACACTCCGTCAGTGCCGATTTTTCGCCATTTTTTGTTCAAATAGCGCGATGGGCCACAAGGGTCGTATTCCGGATGTGCTGAAGTGGCACACCGGACTGGTGCAGGGCGTTAAGCGTGTCCCAGACACCGGTCATGCTCGGCGTATAGTCATGCCAGAGCAGCAAACCGCCGGGTGCGAGCATGGCCAGCGCTTTTTCGCTGTCAGACCTGACATAGGAAGCCGCATGGCCGCCATCAATGAAAATCAGGTCAAAACGCCCGCGATAGGGCTCGTGATCGAATTCCTTGCTGTCACCGAACAGCTGGGTGATTTTCCGGCCTTCCGGCGTGTTCGCGTAATAGAACTCACTGACTTGGCTTTCCTTCTGCGCGGTTTCCAGGGCGGCCATATCATCGCCAGCAGCACGGTTACCGGCGGCATTGCCATCGGGTGGCAGGGGGATTGTGACGATCTCCGCCTCATTCGGTGCATTGGCGGCGAACAGATAGGTGGTCTTGCCGGTACAGGTGCCGAGCTCAAATATCTGTCGGGCCGATTTGGCAAAACCAGCCAGCAGCCATGCCTCGGTATCAGTCGTGCCGCCCAGCGTGCCGCCCGCACCGATAAACCGCACTTCACTGTCGAGGCTGGGGGCCTGCGCCCGGCTGAGGGCGAAGCGCGGATCAATCGCACCCGGTTCAACCAGCGGTATCGGATTGCTGCCGATGGATTTCCGCCCCCGGCGCCGGTCGCGCTGGCGGAGATAGTTTTTGCCCAGCCACAGCAGGGCGATCAGGAGCAGCAGGTTGGAGAGGATCAGCAGGGCAATCAGCATGGTGCGGTCCAGTCGGATATTCGGCAGGAGGGCCCACAAAAAACAAAACCCGGCATGAGAGCCGGGTCAAGCCTTGGTCTGATTGGTGGAGCTAAGCGGGATCGAACCGCTGACCTCTACAATGCCATTGTAGCGCTCTCCCAGCTGAGCTATAGCCCCGTCACCAATCTGAGACCGCGTATTTAGGCCGTTAAAACCGCGCTGGCAAGGGTCTTTTTCAAGAAAATCCGTGAAAAGTACCGGATCAGAATTTGTAGGAGACGCTGAACGCACCGAATTGCTGCTGGCTGCCCTGCGTCTGGTATTCCTCGGTCCGGGTGACATAGGTCCAGGCGATCTGGACATCGTGGAACTGCATCGCCAATCCGACCTGAAAGTCCGCAACCAGCGGGCGGCGATCGACGCTTGGCCCACCGCTGCGCAGCAGGTTGCCATCAAGGAACATGTTGTAGGCGACAGCCCGACCGGCAACACCGGCGAAGACGTACCAGCTGAAATCACTGTCAGGGTCGAAGAAGCCGCCGCCGGCCACTGCCGGGCGTACCCGTGGCGGGCCGAAATCCTGTCGCAGATCCTGCCCGAAGCGGAAGGTAAGGCCGACCTGCGCCTGGGTCAGCACATTGCCGAGACTGGCCCCGATGCTTGGCGTTACGTCAAAGCCGTAGCCATCGAAGAAATCGCCCTCATCCCCCTGCCAGTCATAGAGGCTGCGGAAACTGCGGTCATAGCTGATCAGCAGGGCCGGTTCGTTTTTAAGCTGGTTGTCCCAGCCATTTGCCTCATCAACACCGGTCAGGCGGTGATAATTGTTCTGTACGAACTCACCCCCGGCCAGTTCACCAACCACGCCCAGTTGCAGGCTGAGTGTCTCCAGCAGCTGCGGGCTTTCCACCTGCAGGGCGGCCTCACCATAGAGATAGCCGGCATAGGGATGCTGGTTCGGGCGCGGCGCCGTGGTCTGGGTATCTTCCGGGGTGAAGATGCTCTGGCCGATCGAAACGCCATAGCGGACGTTGTCAGAGCCATCGGCACCGAGCAGCGTGCGTGCTGCCTTCGCGGTAAAGCTGCCGACCGACTGGGTCGGCGAGAGATAGGATATGCGGTTGCCGTTGGTGTAGTTGCGGTCGGTGCCGCCAAAGCGGTCATTTTCCCAGATGAAGGTGATGGTACCGTCATCATCCTGTTTCAGCAGGCGTGGATCGTCGGCGTCGAGTTCCTCACGCGCCGTCTTGTCGATCTGCAGTTCCGGCTCCACCGGCTTTGACTCATCGGCCAGCGCGGTTGAGAGCGGTACCACTGGCGCCATCAGCAGGGGCGATAGCGCAAAAACAAACATCCGGCAGAGGGTTGCGCTTTGCCGGATGTTCGATCGTGTCATTTTATGGTGTCCAGTTGATAGGGGCGGGGTAACAGTGACCCCTTATATATCGCCTGAGCCGCCTTTTGGTTTCACGTCGCCCAGGTCGTCATCGTCGAGATCGTCATCATCGACGAGTACGTCATCACCAAGGTCATCGCCCAGATCGTCGTCGTCAAGGTCGGTGTCGATGTCGTCATCATCATCGTCATCGTCCGTGTCATCATCGTCATCTTTCAACAGGCTGGCATCGGCTTCACCGTCCAGCTCATCGATTTCCGCGATGTCGTCCTCTTCTTCCTCGAGATCATCATCATCGTCATCTGATGCCGTGGTTTCGAGGTCATCTTCATCCTCGTCCTCATCATCATCGTAATCGGCCTCGGTCTTCTTCGATGCCTTTTTCGGAGATGGCTTCTTCACGTCATCGGATTGTGGTGCACGGGTGCGGCGTGACTTCAGCATCGCCTCGGGATCGTATTCTGTGCTGCATGACGGGCAAACCGGTGGGTTCTTGCCGAGGTCATAGTAACGGGTTGCGCAGTTTGGGCAGATGCGCTTGGTGCCGAGTGATGTCTTGCTCACGGGAGGGTATCCTTAGAGGTCACGGTCAATGTACAAAATGGGTCTGCAAATATGAGGTGTACTGGCGGCCATGGCCAGATATAACCGGCCCCCAATTCCGTTTCGCGTTTGCCATGAGGCGAGCGGGTTGTCAAAGTCAAATTGACCGGGTATTTCCGCATCCGGCTTATCAATCATTGGCGCTGGCATCGGGATCGGCTGTAAACTCGCCCGACCCCGTGGATTTCACCCGGCGGCAAACATAACGAAAACAAGCAGAAAACAAATGGCCCACGGCGAAACGCAACACCCAATGGTCGCGCGGCGCAGCGATGCGCTGACGGGTACAATCCGGGTTCCCGGTGACAAATCGATCTCACACCGCTCGCTGATTTTCGGCACCCTCGCGGTTGGCCGGACTGAAGTTGAAGGGCTGCTCGAAGCCGAGGATGTGCTCAACACCATGGCTGCCATGCGCGCGCTGGGAGCCACCATTACCCATCACGCCGGGCCGGGTGGCCGGGTCAGCATTGATGGTGTCGGTGTCGGTGCGCTCAGCGAACCTGATCGGGTGCTTGATATGGGCAACAGCGGTACCGCGGCCCGCCTGCTGGTTGGCCTCGTCGCAACCCATCCGATCACCACCTTCTTTACCGGTGATGCCTCGCTGGTGAAGCGGCCTATGGCACGGGTCACCGATCCGCTGTCCCGTATGGGCGCGAGCTTCCACAGCCGTCGCGGTGAGCTTGGTACTGGTCGCCTGCCGATGATGGTCGAGGGGGCAGAGCTTGCCGTGCCGATTGAATACCGCCTGCCGGTTGCCTCGGCGCAGGTGAAGTCGGCGATCATGTTGGCCGGGCTGAACACGCCGGGCGAGACCACGGTGATCGAGGCCGTGCCGACCCGCGACCATACCGAAAACATGTTGCGCCATTTCGGTGCCGCCCCGACCATCACTACCGACAGTGATGGTGCCACCCGCATTACCGTGACTGGTCAGCAGGAACTGGTCGCCGCCGATATCAAGGTGCCGACCGATCCGAGTTCGGCTGCCTTCCCGATTGTCGCGGCACTGATCCGTCCCGGCTCCGATGTCACCATCGAGGCGGTTGGCATGAATGCCCGTCGCACCGGGCTGATCCTGACCCTTAAAGAGATGGGTGGCCAGATCGATATTCTGAACGAGCGCATCGAGGCAGGCGAACCAGTGGCCGATCTGCGGGTTCGTGGCAGTGTGCTCGAAGGCATTGAAGTACCGGCCAGCCGGGCGGCCGACATGATCGACGAATATCCGGTTCTGTCAGTGGCCGCATCCTGCGCCAAGGGCACGACCTATATGCCCGGCCTGCACGAATTGCGGGTCAAGGAGAGCGACCGTCTGGCCATGATGGCGACTGGGCTTGCCGCTTGTGGGGTCGATCTCGATGAGGGAGAGGACAGCCTGACCATCCGTGGCACCGGTCAGCCGCCGAAGGGCGGGGCGACGGTAGCCACCGCACTGGATCACCGCATCGCTATGAGCTTCCTCGTCCTCGGCCTCGCCAGTGACGAGCCGGTCACGGTCGATGATGCCACCCCGATCGCCACCAGTTTCCCGAGCTTTGCCAAGCTGATGATCCAGCTCGGCGCCAAGCTGCAGCATAATCCGGTCTGATCGGCGGGCTATTTGCTGGCAGGTCCGAGCAGCTCGTCGAGCAGTGCCTTGGTATCGGCGGTGAAATCCGCCAGATCGCCATGGTTGTGGATGTAGTGATCGGCAATCGCGATCGGGCCGCCCTTCTCCAGATTCTCGATCTCGGCAATATCGCGGTTGCGGGCCTCGGTATAGGTGAGGGGGCGGATTTCCCGTTCGGCCAGCCGCTGATGGCGCAGGCCCTTGGGCGCAACAATGCCAACCAGCACCAACTGATCGCCAAATGCCTCTTTCAGGGTCTTGTACTCTGAAAAACTGTACAGCCCGTCGATCCCGCAATGTTTGCTGCCATCGCCGGTCTTGGCCTTCAGCTGCGGCAGGGCGAGCTGGGCCATGGCATCCATGCCGAACTGCTCACGCAGCTCCTCGCGCACCAGCTTCTCATTGTCCGGAGTCCCAGGCAAACCGCGCTCTTTCACCTCTTTCAGCACCAGCCCGCCAAAATAGATCAGGGGCAGGCCACGACGGCGCAATTCCTCAGCGAAAACGGATTTGCCCGATCCGGGCATGCCAACAGCGGTAATAATCATGGAAGGTATCGTCGGTTACGATTGTCAGAATCTTATGCGAGACGCTTGCATCCGTGGTTTTCCGGCACTATAACGCGCGCGTCCAGTGGTTTGGTTGACACATCCTGATCCATGCGTGGCGCACGCGGCGTTGAAGCCTGCGGGCGTTTTTGCATTTCAAGGGATGGGGCAACCGCTACGGGCACTTGATAACCCGCTGAAGAGTGGTTGTCGACCGCTGACACGACCGGTCGCACAGACATTCTTCGCATCAGGTTCTTATCCATAACCCTTAACCCCGTGTCGTGTGCATAACTGGAGTTTCCATGGCTGAAGCAGCTGCTAAACAGCAACAAGATAAAATGTCCTTTGCCGATATGCTTGATGAGTCGCTCGGCGCCTCAGAAGGTTTTGAAGGTAGCGTCGTCAGCGGTGTTGTCATCGCCCTCGACAGTGATGCTGCCCTCATCGATGTCGGCCTCAAGTCCGAAGGTCGCGTTCCCCTGCGGGAATTTGCTGCACCCGGACAAAAGCCCGAACTGACCGTTGGCGATACCGTTGAGGTTTACGTCGAGCGTATGGAAGACAAGAACGGCGAAGCTGTTCTGTCCCGCGAGAAAGCCCGCCGCGAAGAGGCTTGGCAGCAACTCGAAACCGCCTTCAACGAAAGCCGTCGCGTTACCGGTACCATCTTCGGTCGCGTCAAGGGTGGCTTTACCGTTGATCTCAACGGCGCGGTTGCGTTCCTGCCGGGCAGCCAAGTCGATATTCGCCCTGTCCGCGACGTTTCCCCGCTCATGGGTACCCCACAGCCATTCCAGATCCTGAAAATGGACCGTTCACGTGGCAACATCGTTGTGTCACGTCGTGCCGTTCTCGAAGAGAGCCGCGCGGAAGCACGTTCCGAGCTGGTTTCCAGCCTGCAGGAAGGTCAGGTTCTTCAGGGTGTCGTCAAAAACATCACCGATTACGGCGCGTTCGTCGATCTCGGCGGTGTCGATGGCCTGCTGCACGTTACCGACATCTCATGGCGTCGTATCAACCACCCATCGGAAGCCCTGCAAATCGGCCAGTCTGTCGAAGTTCAGGTCGTTCGCTTCAATGCTGAAACCCAGCGTATCTCTCTCGGCATGAAACAGCTCGAGACCGATCCATGGGAAGGCGTCGAAGCCAAGTATCCGGTCGGTGCCAAGTTCTCTGGCCGCGTTACCAACATCACCGACTACGGTGCGTTTGTTGAGCTCGAGCCCGGCATCGAAGGTCTGGTTCACGTTTCCGAAATGTCCTGGACCAAGAAAAACGTCCACCCCGGTAAAATCGTCTCTACCAGCCAGGAAGTTGACGTTGCCGTTCTCGACGTTGATCCGAACAAACGCCGTATCTCTCTCGGCCTGAAGCAGACCATGGAAAACCCATGGGACAGCTTCTCTGCCAACTATCAGGTTGGTGCCGAGATCGATGGCGATGTCCGCAACATCACCGAATTCGGCCTGTTTGTCGGCCTGCCAGGTGACATCGAGGGCATGGTTCACATCTCTGATCTGGATTGGGAAAAATCCGGTGAGGAAGCGATCAAGGAATACACCAAGGGCGATGCCATCAAGGTCAAAGTCCTTGAGGTCGACACCGAGAAAGAGCGTATCTCCCTCGGCGTCAAGCAACTGTCCGACGATCCATATGAAGGTGCCGCAGGCTCCGTCAAAAAGGGTCAGATCGTTACCTGTACCGTTACCAAACTTGAAGATAACGGTGTTGAAGTTGAGGTCACCGAAGGTGTCACCGGCTTCATCCGCAAGGGTGAACTGTCCCGTGATCGTTCCGAGCAGCGTCCTGACCGTTTCGCCGTTGGTGAAAAGGTCGACGCTATCGTCACCACCGTTGACCGCAGCGGTCGCAAGGTGAACCTGTCGATCAAACAACGCGAAGTTGCTGAAGAGAAGAAAGCAATGGCTGAATTCGGTTCTACCGACAGCGGTGCGTCTCTCGGTGACATCCTTGGCGCGGCCATGAAAAAAGCCGAAGCCGGTAGCGACGAAGACAAGTAAGAACTGGCCAAAACGGTCAGTTTTTGCAAAAACACACAAAAATGTCGGCGGGGAACCCTCTTCGCCGGCATTTTTCTTAAGCGTTCCTTGACGGCTTGCGTTATGCTTTGGCACTCTCACAAGCGCATGATTTAGAAATAAAATTAGATATATGCGTAATCGTGATGACCAATGGTTGTTCGATGGTTGTAATGTGAACGATAACGCATGTAGAAAAAAACCGGATGTTGTGACGGGCGTTTTGGTGAGAGCCGTTAGCCAGGCAACTAACCGCGTTGTTTTTGGAGGTTTAACTTTTCTATGACCAAGTCTGAGTTGATTTTACGACTGTCAGAACAGAATCCGCACCTGTATCAGCGCGATGTTGAACGGCTGGTTGCCTGCGTCTTTGACGAGATCACGGCGGCCCTTGCCCGTGGTGACCGGGTTGAACTGCGCGGTTTCGGTGCCTTCTCCGTCAAACAGCGTGATGCCCGTGTCGGTCGCAACCCGCGTACCGGTGAGAGCGTTCAGGTTGATGCGAAGAGTGTTCCGTTCTTCAAAACCGGCAAGCAGCTGCGTGAGCGCCTCAACGGCGACGCATAAAACAGGTACCTGATGTTGCGCCTTTTCACATGGCCGATCATGGCCGTTGTAAGTCTTGTTCTTGTTTCCTTTGCGCTGAGCAATCGCAATCCGGTCGAGATTGCCCTGTTCCCGCTGCCGGGAACGCTGACCCTACCGTTATTCCTGTTGGTTCTGGTCGTTGCATTTGTGGCGATGCTGGTTGGCGGCTTTGTCATCTGGTGCAATGCCGCCCCGCGCCGCAAGGCCGGTCGTGCCGCAGAGAAGCAGGCTGCCGCGCTTGAAAAAGAACTTGCCGGGGTCAAGGCCGAACTGGCCAAGCGCCCGCCATCCCCGGTGCCACAGACATTGCTGTCACCGCCGAACCCGCTGGTTGTCCCCGAACAGCCCAAAACCATCGACGCTGCAGATGCGGACAAGGTGGACCGGGTCGCCTCTTGATTTGCCTCTTTGACTTGATCGGGGCGGCAGACCGGCAATCAGGCCGGGTCTGACAAACAAGCAGGGACGTACCATATGCGCGTTATCTCTGCCGCCGAGGTCGATGCGGCCCTTGATTACAAACATCTGGTTGAGCGTCTGAGGCAGGCATTCCGCAGCGGTGCCGAGGTGCCATTGCGCCAGCACCTGACCATCCCCACCCATACGGAACACCCCGGCAATCTGCTGATCATGCCCGCCTGGCAGACCGGCAAGCATCTGGGGGTCAAGCTGGTCACGGTTTTTCCCGACAACGCGAAACAGAGCATTCCGGCGGTCATTGGCAGCTATCTGCTGATGGATGCCAGAACCGGTAAGCCCAAGGCGCTGATCGATGGGTCGGCGCTGACCGTGCGCCGGACCGCCTGTGCCTCGGCGCTGGCGTCGGGTTACCTGTCGCGCAGTGATGCCAGCCGCCTGCTCATGGTCGGCACTGGTGCGCTCGCGCCGCATCTGATCCTCGCCCATGCGGCGGTGCGGCCGATTTCTGAAGTGCTGATCTGGGGACGTAACAAGGCCAAGGCCGAGAAGCTGGCCAAAAACCTCGCCCGCTATACCAACCGGCGGTTGACGATCAATGCCACGGATGAGTTAGATGCCGCGATTGAGGGGGCGGATATCGTCTCCTGTGCCACGCTGGCGGAACAGCCGCTGATCAAGGGCGAGTTGCTCAAGCCCGGTGCCCATCTCGATCTGGTCGGTGCTTTCCGCCCGGATATGCGTGAGGCCGATGACAGCGCCTTCAAGCGCGGGCTGGTCTTCGTCGATACCCGCGAGGGTGCGCTGAAAGAGGCCGGTGACATCATTCAGGCGATCAATAACGGTGCCATGACCGAACAGGACATCATCGGCGATCTGTTCGGCCTGACCCGCGGTGAGTCCAGTGCCCGCTGGCGCTATAATGATATTACGGTGTTCAAATCGGTCGGCACGGCGCTGGAAGACCTCGCCGCTGCCGAACTGACCTTTGAGCGTGTTTAGCCCGCAGTACCTCTAGGCATCCTGAAACCGGCTGCTGACCACACGCCAGTTGATGCTCTTCTCCAGCAAGGCGCGGACATGATCCTTCCGGCGGTTCTGGTAGTCGAGGTAATAGGCGTGTTCCCACAGGTCCAGATTAAGCACCGGGCTGCCGCCTTCCGCGATCGGCGTATTGCCATTGCGGGTCTTCACGATCGACAGCTTGTTTTCCGGTGTCCTAACCAGCCAGATCCAGCCGCTGCCGAACAGGCTGCCGGATTGTTCGACAATCTGATTAACCATGACGTCAAACCGACCAAAACTCTCGTCGATTGCAGCCTTCAAAATGTCATCCGGTTCTGCCGGTCCGCCAGGTACCAGCGTTTCCCAGTACTGCACATGGTTGAGCGCCTGACCGGCATTGTTGAAAATGTCCTGATGCAGATCCTGCTGTTTCGATTGTCGCACTACCTCCACAAGGCTCATCGCCTCATAGGGTGTGCCCTGCACCAGCTTGTTCAGCTTGTTGTAATAACCGGCATGGTGCTTTTCGTAATGGAGTACCATGGTCTGTGATGAAATCACCGGGTCGAGTGCGGTGGTCTCGAACCCCAGTTCCGGTTGCACAAATGGACCCTTTACCACTTCTGTCGACTGGTCGAGGGCGTGTACATCCTCATCGCCCTGCGCGAAGGCGGGGCTGATCCCGATGGTTGTTGTGGCTGCGGCAAAACCGATCCCGGCGGCCAGCAGCGCTCTGCGATCCAAATTATCTGCCATCAATAAAATCCATAATCTAATATTACGGACACAACGCTGAAGCTGTGGCAGGGTTCAGCGGCAAGGCGAGATTCCATAATATTGCCATTATTCAGCAGGGTTCAGATCGGGTGTGGGCATGAGTGACAAGCCAGCGATTGCAGTGATCGGCGCCGGTATTATGGGGCTGTCGACCGCATGGGCGCTGTATCGGGCCGGGGCGCGGGTTTCGGTATTCGAGCAGGCGCATATTCCCAATCCCGATGGCAGCTCGGTGGATGAAAGCCGCCTGATCCGCCACCCCTATGGCAATGCCATGGGCTATACGGCGATGGTCGATCCGGCCTTTGCCGCTTGGGACCGGCTGTTTGCCGACCTGACGAAATTTGCCGGTGATGAGCCGCTCTATCATGAGACCGGGACGCTGGTGATGGATACCGGCGGGGCCGAGGGCCGTGACGCGGCGACCGACCGCAGCTGGATGCCCGAACGCAAGGACTGGATCGCCGGATCGCGGCGCTGTCTGGAGCAGCTCTCTGTTGCCTATCGTGATCTGGACGGGGCGGGTTGTGCCGCACTGGTGCCGGGCCTACGTGGTGAGATCGTGCTCGATGCCTTCCATGTGGCGACCGGCGGTGTGCTTCATGCCGGACGGATTGTCGAGCTGACCGCCCATTACCTGTCGCGCAGCGGCGTGCATATCCATCCCAACCGCCCGGTGCACGGTCTTGATCTGGAAACCGGCATACTGGATTTCGGTGATGGCACGACGGAGCAGTTCGACGCTGTCGTGGTGGCTGCCGGTGCCTGGGTCACCAAATTGCTGCCGGAACTCGGTACGCGGGTGACGCCCTCACGGCAGATGGTGGTTTATATCAACCTCACCGATGATGAGCTGGCGGCATGGCGGATGGCGCCAATGCTGCTCGATATTGATCCGGCCAACGGCTTTTATGCCGTGCCGCCAGTGTTCGGCAACCGGCTGAAGATCGGCGATCACAAGTTCAGCCTGAGCGGTGATCCCGATGATGACCGCGATGTGGCCCGTGATGCGGCGCACAATGTTGTCGACTGGGCCGCAGCGCGCCTCGGCAATCTCGACCGCAGCCGTCTGGAGAGCGCCAGAGCCTGCTTCTATACCGTGCAGCCGGAAGAGCGCTTCCTGCTCGAGCCAATGGGGCGCAAGGGCTTTGTAATGTCAGGGTTTTCCGGCCACGGTTTCAAGTTCGGCGCGCTGATGGGCGAGGCCATGGCCGATATGGTTCTGGGCCAGCGGGACAAAGATGTGGTGACACCATGGGCTGCCGGGTTGGCATCCGTCGCATAAGCAGGTAAACCGGCGCGATCCGAGTTTATTCTTCTGACTGTTAAGAGCCCTGTTATGACCCTGGTTTTGCAGCCGCATGAACGCATCCTTTGCGCCCTTGATACCAATGACCTGAACGCCGCCAAGGCAACGGTCCGTTCGCTCGCCCCCAATGGCAAGCCGCTGATTGGCGGGGTCAAGCTGGGGCTGGAGTTCTTCTGCTCGCTCGGTCCACCGGCGGTGAACCATATTCGTGCCCTCGGCCTGCCGCTGTTCCTCGACCTTAAATTTCACGACATTCCGAATACCGTTGCCGGTGCCGTGCGCTCGGCCATGAGTGTCGCGCCGACCTTCCTGACCATACACGCCAGCGGTGGCCGGACCATGATTGCCGCTGCTGCCGATGCGGCGAAGCAAGGGGCGGAAGCTCAGGGCGTCCAGCCGCCGATACTGCTGGCGGTTACGGTGCTGACCAGCCTCGATGCCGATGACCTCTCCAGCGTCGGACAGGATCGCAGCGTTGCCGATCAGGTGCGTCGTCTCGGTGAGCTGGCGGTCCAGTCCGGTGCCAATGGTCTGGTCTGTGCGCCGTTCGAGGTGAAGTTCCTGCGTGAGGCGCTGGGCGATGACGTGGTGCTGGTGGTGCCCGGCGTGCGTCCCGAATGGTCGGCCAAGAATGATCAGAAACGGGTGATGACCCCGGCACAGGCGATTGATGCCGGTGCCGATTACCTCGTCATTGGTCGCCCGATTACCGCCAGCCCCGATCCGGTTGAGGCGGCGGGCAAGATCGTTGCTGAAATTGAGGCTGGCGTTTAGGCCGATTTGCCCTAACTCTAGGGTCTGGGTTTTCACCAAGCGGGGCAGCCGTCATGTCAGTCGATGCAAAAATCTGCGGGATCAATGAGCCGAAGGCCCTGCAGGCTGCGGTGTCCCACGGTGCGCGCTATATCGGCTTTGTGTTTTATGAGCGCTCGCCGCGCTATCTGCCGCCACCGATGGCAGCCCAACTGGCAGCACAGGCCGGGACCAGCTCACGGGTGGTTGGCCTGTTCGTTGACCCGAGTGATGATTTCCTCGCTGATGTCATCAGCCAGACCCCGCTCAACATGCTCCAGCTCCACGGCGACGAGACGCCGGGCCGGGTGCGGGAAATCCGTGAGCGCTATTCGATCCCGGTGATGAAGGCATTTCGGATCGGTGATGCCAGCGACCTGAAAACGATCAGGGATTACGAGCCGGTGGCCGACTGGCTGCTGTTCGATGCCCGGCCACCGAGCAATGTGGCCTCTCTGCCCGGCGGTAACGGCCTGTCCTTCGACTGGCGTTTGCTGGCCAATCAGGAGTTCGGGCGGCCATGGATGCTGTCCGGTGGCCTCAATCCGGGCAATCTGGCCGAGGCGGTGGCCGAAACCAATGCCCATACGGTCGATGTTTCCTCCGGTGTCGAGGAACGTCCGGGCAAGAAGGACCCGGCGAAAATCATCGAATTTGTCGAACTGGCCAACAGCCTGCCATCGCCGGAACGGAATAAAGCGCAGAAAAAAGCACAAGCGCTTGGCTTGCTGCTGCCCGAGGGCTAATGTCCCGCGCAGACGGTTTCCGATGTCTCCCTGACGAGAGCAATTACATGAATGTGAATTCCTACAGAGCCGGCCCGGACGAAAACGGGCATTTTGGCATTTTCGGTGGCCGCTATGTGGCCGAGACCCTGATGCCGCTGATTTTGGCGGTGGAGGAGGCCTATAACGCTGCCAAGGCCGATCCGAAATTCGATGAAGAGTTCCAGTACTACCTGAAACATTATGTCGGTCGTCCAAGCCCGCTGTTTTATGCCGAACGACTGACCGAGCATTTCCGCGCGCAGGCGGAGCCGGGCAAGGGTGCCAAAATCTATTTCAAGCGCGACGAGCTGAACCACACCGGCGCGCACAAGATCAACAACTGTGTCGGCCAGATACTGCTCGCCCAGCGCATGGGCAAGACCCGGATCATCGCCGAGACCGGTGCCGGTCAGCACGGCGTTGCCACCGCTACCGTCTGCGCCCTGTTCGGCCTGCCCTGCGTTGTCTATATGGGCAAGACCGATATCGAGCGACAGGCTCCCAACGTGTTCCGTATGAAGCTGCTCGGCGCGGAGGTCCGCCCGGTGACCAGTGGGTCGGCAACCCTGAAGGATGCCATGAACGAGGCGCTGCGTGACTGGGTCACCAATGTCGAGGATACCTTCTACCTGATCGGTACCGCTGCCGGTCCGCACCCCTATCCCGAGATGGTTCGTGATTTCCAGTCAGTGATCGGTATCGAGACCCGTGAGCAGATGCTCGAGGCCGAGGGCCGCCTGCCTGACAGCCTGATCGCCAGCATCGGCGGTGGCTCGAACGCCATCGGCCTGTTCCACCCGTTCCTTGATGACCGTGAGGTGAGCATGGTCGGGGTTGAGGCCGGTGGTCATGGTCTCGACAGCGGCGAACATGCGGCGTCCCTGACCGGCGGGCTGCCCGGTGTGCTCCATGGCAACCGCACCTTCCTGCTGCAGGATGATGACGGCCAGATCACCGAGGCCCATTCGATCTCTGCCGGTCTCGATTATCCCGGCATCGGCCCGGAACATGCCTGGCTGCATGAGCAGAAGCGCGTGGAATATGTGCCGATCACTGATGCCGAAGCGCTAGAAGCTTTCAAGCTCTGTGCGGCCAAGGAGGGCATCCTGCCTGCGCTTGAGCCGTCCCATGCGCTCGCCGAAGTCATGAAACGGGCACCGAAACTGCCTGCCGACCATCTGATGGTCATGAACATGTGTGGCCGGGGGGATAAGGATATCTTCACCGTCGCCGAGGCTCTGGGAGTCGAGATGTAATGAGCAATGTTGTTAATTTTGCCGCTGCCGGTGAAACCCTGTTCGGCAAGCATCGCCTCGAGGCACGGTTTGCGGCACTGAAAGCCGAAGGCAAGACCGGGCTGGTTACCTTTATCACCGCCGGTGACCCCGAGCCGGGTATCAGCCAGCAGGTGCTGAACGGTCTGCCCGCTGCAGGGGCCGATGTGATCGAGATCGGTATGCCCTTCACCGATCCGATGGCCGATGGTCCGGCGATTCAGGCTTCAAGCCAGCGTGCGCTTGCCGCCGGAATGACGCTCGCCAAGACGCTGGCCATGGTTGCCAATTTCCGCGAGCAGGACAAGACCACGCCGATCGTGCTCATGGGCTATTACAACCCGATCTATCGCTACGGCGTTGATCGCTTCATCACCGATGCGCTTGCTGCCGGTGTCGACGGTCTGATCGTGGTCGATCTGCCGCCAGAGGAAGATGCCGAGCTGTGCCAGCCTGCCGTCGAGGCGGGGATGAGCTTCATCCGCCTGATCACCCCGACCACCGATGCGGCGCGGCTGCCGGCGGTGCTGCGCAATACGTCGGGCTTCCTCTACTATGTATCGATCACCGGTATCACCGGTACGGCCTCGGCCAATCTCGTCAAGGTACAGGCCGCTATTGATGACCTGAAAGCACATACGGAACTGCCGGTCGCGGTCGGGTTCGGCATCAAAACCCCGGAACAGGCGAAAGAGATGTCCACATTGTCCGATGCGGTTGTGGTCGGTTCTGCTATTGTGGAAACGCTTAAAAACGCCTATCAAGGCGGGTCTGATGACGCGGTTTCAACCACGCTTGGCTTCGTTGCCGAGCTGTCGGCCGCTGTACGCTCCTGATAACAAACGTACGCATTGATATGGCGTACGCCTGCTAGGGTGCAGGTTTGCTTGGGTTTTTTGTACGATGAATTGGCTTACCAACTATGTTCGTCCGCGCATTCGCGCGCTGGTTGCTCCACGGGAAGTCCCCGATGATCTGTGGAAGAAGTGCCAGGCTTGTGGGTCCATGATCTACAACAAGGATCTGGTGGCCAATAATATGGTGTGCCCGGAATGCTCGCACCATATGCGCCTGAATGCGAAACAGCGCCTCGAACTGATGTTCGATAATGGTGCCTATGAACTGGTCGAGTTGCCGAAGACACCAGCCGATCCGCTCAAGTTCCGTGACAGCAAGCGCTATGCCGACCGTCTGCGCGATGCCAAGTCGAAGACCGGTCGCGATGATGCGATCATGGTTGCCCATGGCAGCATCGACGGGGTCAAAACCGTGATTGCCGCTTTTGACTTCTCCTTCATGGGTGGGTCCATGGGTATTGCGGTTGGTGAAGGGATCGTCACGGCGGCACGGCTGGCCGTGGCACAGGAAGCAGCGCTGATCGTCGTACCTGCTTCCGGCGGTGCCCGGATGCAGGAAGGTATCCTGTCCCTGATGCAGATGCCGCGCACAGTCATTGCCTCGCAGCAGGTGCGTGAGGCTGGCCTGCCCTATATCGTGGTGTTCACCGATCCGACCACCGGCGGCGTCAGCGCCAGTTTTGCCATGCTGGGTGATGTGCATATTGCCGAAACCGGTGCCCAGATTGGTTTTGCCGGTGCCCGGGTGATCGAGGAAACCATGCGCCAGACCCTGCCTGACGGGTTCCAGCGCGCTGAGTTCCTGCATTCTCACGGCATGGTTGATCTGGTCGTGCATCGCAAGGACCTGAAAGCGACTCTTGGCCGAATTCTGAACCTGCTGACCAAGCCATATGCCGAAGCCCAAAAGCCTGCGCCGAAAGCCGCCACCAACGGTGCCAATGGCAATGGTGCTGCTGCGAGCAAGGCCAATGGCTCCGACCATATCAAGGGCGGTCTGGCCGAAGACGGCGCCGAGGATGCGGATGACGGTCTGGAAATGGCCGCACCGGACAGCCTTAAAAAGCCGGACGGCAAGGCGAAGAACTAGGATCACCGGCAGCCATGATCGCGGCGGACAGCAACCATCCCGTTGATGTTGTGCTGGCGCGACTGTTGCGCCTGCATCCGAAGCTCATTGATCTGTCGCTTGATCGTATCGAGCGATTGCTGGCTGCACTCGATAATCCGCACCACCACCTGCCGCCGGTCATTCATGTGGCCGGTACCAATGGCAAGGGCTCGACCATTGCCATGATTACCGCGCTGGCGGCCAGTCAGGGCTTGCGGGTGCATCGCTATACCTCACCGCATCTGGTGCGCTTCAACGAGCGCATTGCCCTGTCATGCGGGCCGGGACAGTTGCCGCAGCCGATTGATGACCAATCCCTGCTTGCCTTGCTGGATAGGGTTGAGGCCGCAAATGGCGGCGTGCCGATCACGTTTTTTGAGGTAACGACCGCGGCGGCCATGCTGGCCTTTGCCGAAGCCCCGGCCGATCTGGTTGTGCTCGAGACCGGGCTTGGGGGTCGGGTCGATGCCACCAATGTGCTGGCGGCACCAGCGCTCAGTGTCATTACCGCCATCGGCCTCGACCATATGGGCTTTCTCGGTGATACCGTGGCAGCGATTGCTGGAGAAAAGGCCGGGATCATCAAGCATGGGCGTCCGGTAGTACTGGCGGCGCAGGCCCATGATGCCGCGGTTCAGGTGGTTGAGGAGCGTGCGCGCCAGCTTACTGCACCGATCCTGCCTCTGTCCGAGCATCCGATTGGCAGGCTGGGTCTGGTCGGCAGCCATCAACCGGCCAATGCCCGCGCAGCACTCACTGCTTTCGAGGCCTTTATGGCCCAGCGAGGCGAGGCGATTGACTGGCCAACGGCAGAACAGGCGCTGGCCAGCGTGCAATGGACTGCCCGCCTGCAGCGCCTTGCGGATACCGCCTTCGTTGCCGAGTTCGGCCAGCGCCGCGAAATATGGCTCGATGGTGCCCATAACCCCGAAGGTATGGCGGCGCTGATGCATAGCTGGCAGCAGATGCATGGAACTGGTGCGGCAGGTCTGGTGATCGGGGTGATGGCGAACAAGGATTTCACCACCATGGCGCATTATCTGGCGGACCGGTTCAGCCATATTGTCACCGTGCCAGTGCCGGGTACCGAAGCCGGCATGCCGCCAGCCGATCTCGCTGCCGTTATCGATGGCTGCGATGACGTTACCGCCAATGTCTTGGTCGCGAGTGACATCGTCGAGGCCATGGGAAAACTGGCGGAAACTCTGCCCTCTGACGCGCCGATACTGATTGCCGGTTCGCTCTATCTCGCCGGTGCCGTGCTGCGCCATCTTGAGGGTGAGGCCGGGCGTCTGGCGCTGGTTGGCGTCTGATATTTCGCCACAGGCTCACATCAGTGTGACCGAACGTGGCTTGTCATCTGCCCGTATTGCGCTTTTTCTGGTAGTAAGGAAGCACAACAGAGTTGAAAAACGGCAGAACGGCCATGACACATAAAATCGCATCGCGGATTGCATCGGGTTTTCTCGGGCTTGGCCTGCTGGTCGGGCTGATGATCCCACAGCTGGCGAACGCGCAGTCAAAGCCTGTGGTGGTGGAGCTATTCACCTCGCAGGGCTGTTCATCCTGCCCGCCCGCCGATGCGCTGCTTGGTGATCTCGCCCGCCGCGACGATGTGATTGCCGTTGCCTATCACGTGGATTACTGGAACCGGCTCGGCTGGGTGGATCGTTATTCTTCGAAATGGGCGACTGAGTTGCAATCGGCCTATAGCCGCGCCCATGGACGGCGCAACAATTATACCCCGCAGATGGTGATACAGGGTGAGACCGATGAGATCGGGTCGCGCCGCAATGATGTCCTCGAAACAATCGCGACCTATCAGAAGAGTTCACGACCGAATGTGCCGGTCCGCATCCTGAAAAAACCGGATAACCAGCTGCAGGTGGGCGTTGATGGCATGGATCACGGGGTTGAGGCGGAAATTATCCTGCTGCGCTTCAAGCGTCATGAGCGACAGCCCATCGGCAGCGGTGAGAATGCCGGTCGGACCCTTAATCACTACAATGTGGTGTATGAGCGCCGTATTCTTGGCCGCTGGCGTGGTGAGCCGGTGAGTTTCGACGTTGCAGCACCACAGGAAACTGACAACAGCGGTCTCGCCGTACTGGTTCAGGCCCGTAATCACGGGCCGATCCTTGGGGCCGGGAAGTTTGTGTCGGCATCCCTTAACTAGCTATCAGGTCTGATCCGAGGCCGAGGCATCGCGCGCGGCCCGGGCGAGCTGGGTGAACACCGCACGCGCACCGGCCGGATTGCGCAAGGGTATCTCGAACCGGTGGCGTGCCCAGCCAAGATTGCTGTCCATCACGTCAAAGCCTTCACAATCGATGCCGGTCATACGCCAGCGTCCTTTCGGCATGCCGGTGACGTTGTGACAGATATCGCGCAGCGCATCCTCATGATCCGCATTCATATGGTCGATGATGTCGGGCTCCGCATGGGCCATGGCCTCGGCGCGCTCATGGGCAATCAGCAACTGGTCGGGATTGATGTCGTGAATGGCACCGAACCCGGCAACCATATGACTGTCCTCGACGAGCAGGCGATAGACCCGGAAATCGCTGAACTGGGTATAGCGTCCGGCATCGGGGTGGCGGGCCAGAAACCGCTCCATCAGTGCCGGGCGGTCGACATTGTCGACCAGTTCGATGCGACCGGTAACGGTCAGGCGGCCCTGGGTCATGGGATCGCCGCGATCCTCGGTCGCGCCATCGGTGCCATGGGCCTGTCTGGCCCTCACCACGCTCGGCTGCGCTTCTTCCACCATTACCGAGGCCCGTGCATCCTGTGCGATGTTTTGCGTATGTCGGGCAAGGTCCGAAAGCAGCATCACCGGCTGTCCCTGCTGGTCGGTTGCAACCGAGACCAGTGAGACATGGGGTACGCCGTGACTGACCGTGCCCAGTGCGCCGAACCGGGCGCGGCGCAAAAGGCCACGGGCGGTAATGGCCGGGGTCAGCGAGGGGCGGTTGCTGCTCATGTCGGTCTCTCGATCGTGTGCATACCGGTGGAACTTATCAACAGACAGGACAACAGATAAGGCCATTTGCCCATAAATGACCACCGGGTTTGCCGGATAAGGCACAAGTTTCTGCCGAATTGGCGCCATATTCATGACGGATCGTGTGAAAGACGGCATAATGATGGTTGGTGGCAGGGAACCCGGGTGCAAGCGGGGCAAATCTGGGCCAATCCGGGTTATTTGATGCCAATCTGGTTTATTTGATGAAAGTATGTTCCATGACCAATTCGATCGTTCTGGTTGATGATGACCGCAATATCCTGACTTCTGTGTCCATGGCGCTTGAGGCAGAGGGCTTTAATGTCCGCACCTATGGCGATGGCGATGAGGCATTGCGCGGACTTCAGGACAACATGCCCGATCTGGTTGTGCTCGATATCAAGATGCCACGGCTGGACGGTATGGAAACCCTCGCCAGATTGCGCCAGACCAGTCAGGTGCCGGTAATTTTCCTGACCTCCAAGGATGATGAGGTCGATGAGCTGCTCGGCCTGCGCATGGGCGCCGATGATTATATCAAGAAGCCGTTTTCCCAACGCCTGCTGATCGAGCGTATCCGCTCACTGCTACGGCGTGAGAGTGCCCGCAGCCAGGCCGGTAAATCCGATGAGAACATCATGGATCGCGGTGACCTGATCCTTGATATGGATCGCCACTTCTGCACCTGGCAAGGTAAGGAAGTACCGCTGACCGTCACCGAGTTCCTGCTGATCAAGACCCTGGCGCAACGTCCGGGCCATGTGAAAACCCGTAATCAGCTTATGGATGCCGCCTATGGCGAGCACATCTATGTGGATGATCGCACCATCGACAGCCATGTGAAGCGGGTGCGCAAGAAGTTCAAATCGGTCGATGACGACTTCTCCGGCATCGAAACCCTCTATGGCGTTGGCTATCGCTACCGCGAGCATGGCGACGGTCTCGAGGATGGCAAGGCTGCCGATGCGCCGGAGCCGACCGACGCCTGATCCGGCGCTATTTGGCCACTGCCCTTTTTTCAGTGTATCCTTTGCTGTATTGACCATTGTCATGCAGGCGATTGCTGACGGCTTCGGCAATGCAAGGTTACTGGTGGTATTTTGAACGAGATAAAGCGTCCATCGAGTGCTGGCGACAATGACCGGCTGATCCCCGGTGATGCCTATGCATCGCCGAAGATGGCGCGTCCGCTCATCAACCACCATGCGCAGGCGACCGGACATGACCCGGCCCAATCCCGTGCCGGTGGTCAGGTCGAGCATGATGAGCCAGAAGCCAAGCGGGCACTCGGACAGCGTCCGTTCTCAACGCTCACCTTGCGTATTCTCGCCGTAAACCTGGTCGCGCTGCTGATTCTGGTGGCTGGTGTCATGTTCCTTGATCAGTACCGCAAGCAACTGGTTGAGCGCGAACTGGCAACATTGCTGGTCGAGGCACGGGTTTTCGCCGCACTGGTGTCTGAAGGCGCGGTGATCGAGCAGGTGGAAGGCGAGCGCGATATTGCCCTGTCGCCGCAACTGGCCCGCCAGATGGTGCGTCGCCTGACCGAGACGACGCAGGTTCGCTCCCGGCTGTATAATGCCAATGGCGAGTTGCTTGCCGACAGCCATTTGCTGCGCAGTGGCCTTGGGCTGGTGGAAATCGAGGAACTGGCCCCGCTGGACGAACAGAGTCCAGAGAGCTGGAAAGGGGTCGGGTCACTGTTCGATGACCTGTTTGCCCTGCTTAGCATCAGCGATCCGCCACGTATCTACTCCAATCCGGAAGAGCATGGGCTGATGCTGATCGGTCCGGCAACCCAGTATGTGGGCCGTGCACTTGCCGGTAATGTCAGCGCCAACAGCTGGGGCAATCGCGAGCAGGGCATTATCCTGACCGCTGCCGCGCCGGTCCAGCAGTTCAAGAAGGTTCTGGGCGCGGTGCTGCTGATCCGTGATGGCAGCGGCGTTGATGCGGCCATGGTCGAGGTCCGACGCTCAATCCTCTATATGTCGATGATCGCGCTGTCGGTCACCGTGCTGTTATCGCTCTATCTGGCCGGCACGATCGAGCGACCCTTGCGTCGGCTGGCGCGGGCCGCTGATCTCGTGCGTAACAGCCCCGGTCGCACTGTCGCTGCGATTCCTGATTTCACCGCCCGCAATGACGAGATCGGCGATCTGTCACTGGCCCTGCGGGAGATGATGGAATCGCTCTGGCAGCGGATGGATTCCATTGAGGCCTTTGCCGCCGATGTGGCCCATGAGATCAAGAACCCGTTGACTTCCCTGCGCTCGGCGGTCGAAACCGCAGCCCGGCTCAGTGATCCCGATCAGCAGCGCAAGCTGATGGGCATCATTCAGGATGATGTTCGCCGCCTTGACCGGCTGATCAGCGATATTTCTGATGCGTCCCGCCTTGATGCCGAGTTGTCGCGGGCGGATTCCGAAAGCATTGACCTCAATATTATGCTGTCGACCCTCGCCGATATTCACCGGCATACGGTGCAGGCACAGGAAGACAAGGCGCCATCGGTTGTGCTGGCCTTGCCCGATACGGTGCTGAAGGTGCGGGCGCTCGAGGGGCGGCTGGTGCAGGTGTTGCAGAACCTGATTGGCAATGCCATTTCCTTCTCCCCGGCGAATGGCCGTATCTGGCTCAGTGCCGAACAGCAGGGAAATCAGGTTGTGATCTGTGTCGCCGATGAGGGGCCGGGCATCCCAGAGGGCAAGCTGGATGCCATATTCAGCCGTTTCTACTCTGAGCGACCAAAGACGGAGAAGTTCGGTACCCATTCCGGTCTGGGGCTGTCGATCTCGAAACAAATTGTTGAGGCGCTGAACGGCAGCATTCATGCCGAAAACCGTTATGAAGGCAGCCAGATTGTCGGTGCGCGCTTTATCATCAGACTGCCGATCGAGCGATCGACACGGGAGAGCCGCCGCGAGGATGGCAGCCGTCGTGGTGGTGCATGACAGGTGCCGAGCGAGGTAAGGCATTGACCGGCAAGCCCCTGACCATCCGACGCCATGCCAGCACCGTTTCAATCGCCGGGCTTGGCTCGATCCTGATAGAGGGACCGTCCGGTAGCGGCAAATCCATGCTCGCCCTGCATCTGATCGAACGCTATGGTGCTGAACTGGTATCTGATGACCAAACCCTTCTAAATCAGCTTGATAGTGGCGATTATATGCCCGACTGTCCGACAGAAATCAGGGGCCGTATCGAGGTGCGCGGGGTCGGGCTCGTGCCCTATCCGGTCGCTGGGGAGCCTGAACCTGTGCGGCTGGTCGCCCGGCTTGGTGACCGGGATGCGGCGCAGGCGCTGGAGCGGCTGCCGGAGGTATTGCCGGTTACGGTCATCGGTGATCGGTCCGTGCCCATGTTGCCGCTGACCATGCTCGAATTCGGCGTTCCGGAACGTGTGCTTGCAGCTTTGCGTTTAGCTGTGCATATGCATTCAGAGGGATAATTGCCCCGTGACCGGCAAGCAGCGTATTGCAATGAGAAACCGTCTGATACTCGTCACCGGCATGTCGGGTGCCGGGTTGTCCAGTGGCCTGAAGGCGCTGGAGGATCTCGGCTTCGAGGCCGTGGACAATCTGCCCCTGCCGCTGCTGGAAACACTCGTGGCGCAGGGTGATCTGTTGCGTCGGCACATGGCGGTCGGCATCGACACCCGGACCCGCGGTTTCGCCGCCGACAGCCTGATTGCCCAGCGGGATCAGCTTGCGGCTTCAACCCATGGCGATGTGCAGATACTGTTCCTCGATTGCAGTGACGAGGTGCTGGCCCGCCGCTTCACCGAAACCCGACGGCGGCATCCGCTGGCGCTTGACCGACCGGTGGCGGATGGCATCGCCAAGGAACGGCAGGTGCTGCAGCCGCTGAAGGAACAGGCCGATCTGGTGATCGACACCACGGACCTCAATATCCACGATCTGCGGCGTCTGATGACCGGGCATTACGAGATCGGCGGTCGCAACCGGCTCGAGGGCTTTGTCACCTCGTTTTCATTCAAGAAGGGCGTGCCGCGCGATGCCGATCTGGTCTTCGATGTGCGCTTTCTCGCCAATCCCCATTATGATGAAAAGTTGCGCCCGCTGACCGGGCTGGATAAGCCGGTGGGTGAGGCGATCATGCAGGACCCGGATTTCGCGGCATTCGAGCAGAACCTGCTCAGTCTGCTGAAACCGCTGCTGCCGCGCTACCGGACCGAGGGCAAGCGTTATCTGACCATTGCCATCGGCTGTACCGGCGGCAAGCACCGCTCGGTGTTCATGGCTGAACGGATCGCGGCGGCATTGACCGATGACCAGTTCAAACCGCAGGTGCTGCATCGGGATTTACCGGCTAATATTCCCCAGTAAAACAGGCAGGATAACGATTCCTGTACCGCCAAATTTGCGGGAAGCTCAAGGCCAGGCAGTGTCCGGTGGCAGGCTCATCAGGATCGCCTCGATATTGCCGCCGGTCTTCAGGCCAAACAGTGTGCCGCGATCATAGAGCAGGTTGAATTCCACATAGCGCCCGCGTTTTTCACGCAGGGCCTGTCGCTGCTCGTCGGTCCAAGGCTGATCCATATGGCGGCGGACAATCTGCGGATAGATATCGAGAAACGCCTTGCCAACATCCTGCGTGAAGGCGAAATCCGCCTCCCAGTTACCGCTGTCGAGGGTGTCATAGAAAATGCCACCGATGCCGCGCGGTTCCTGTCGGTGCGGCAGGTAAAAGTAACGGTCGCACCACGCCTTGTATTCCGGATAGTAGCGCGGATCATGGGCATCGCATGCCTGTTTCAGCGCGTTGTGGAAGGCATCGGTATCGGCGGCTTCGGGAAAGGTCGGGGTCATATCCGCGCCGCCGCCGAACCAGCCGACCCGGGTTACGATATGGCGCGTATTCATATGAACCGCAGGGACCAGCGGCGAGTGCATATGTGCCACCAGACTGATCCCGGCTGCCCAGAACGCGCCATCCTCACCGGCCCCGGTCATGCGTTCGCGAAACTCAGGCGAGAAATGGCCGTGGACGGTGGAAATATTCACCCCGACCTTCTCGAACACCCGCCCGCGCATGGTCGACATGGTGCCACCGCCGCCGACAGCGCCGGTCACCTGATCGGTGCGTTGCCAATCCTTGCGGGTGAAACGGCCCAGCGGCTGGTCACTGTTGGTGCCGGCAAGGTCATCCTCGATCGCCTCGAATGCCGCACAGATACGGTCGCGCAGCTCGGCAAACCAGTCGACAGCACGCTGCTTCTGCGTTGCCGTCGGTACGGTTGTCGGCTTTTGGCTGGAGAGTTCGTCAGTGTGCATGAAACTAATCCTGTGCGGCGGTTATCGCCGTCTCGGTGTGGTAATTTGCGGCCATTGCCCGGTCTGGCGCAGGGCCTCGGCCAGGGTGATGGTGGCTGATTGTGCCAGATTGAGGGAGCGGACCTCGGCGCGCATGGGAATGATGACACGGGCATCGGCGCTGTCATGCACCACTTGCGGTACCCCCGCACCCTCGCGCCCGAACAGCAGCAGGTCATCGGCCTGAAAGCGGAAGTCATGCAGCGGAGTCGCCCCCTTGGTCGTCAGGAGCACGAGCCGACCGGCATTTTCACCGGTGCGCCAGTCGTTAAAGGCATCCCAGCCGGTGTGGTAGCGATATGTCACATGCTCGATATAATCCATGGCCGATCGGCGCAATCGGGCATCATCGAAGGGAAAGCCGCATGGCCCGATAATCTCGCAATCGGTACCGAGACAGGCCCCGAGCCTAAGGATACTGCCCATATTTGCAGCGATATCCGGTTGATAGAGACAGAGGCGGGGCATCGAAATCGGTCTTCAAACAGTGTCAGAAACAAGGGGTTGGCGTGAAACCGGCAGTGCTGCTATGACACGCCGGATCATGATAAGTGTCGCATGGCTCTAGGCAAGCGGCCTCAGCTTTTGTATAGACCCTGCTGGCATGTTGTTTAGAATTTTTCCAAACAATGTGAAAATGATTATCACGATGCGACTGCCGGTCGCATTTCTATGAATGGTCAAGGCTTTAACCATAGTGCGCCCGTAAGGGTCGGGTAACCACCCGCTGCTATAGATGAGCCATGATCGCCTTGAAATTTCTAGTGGATGACCTTGCGATGACTGATCAGACAGTGGACGCCAAATCACATCATACCGAGGGAACGCGCCGCGATTTCCTGTTTCTGACCACGGGTGCCATGGGTGCGGTTGCCGTTGGTGCCGTTGCCTGGCCGGTAATTGACAGCATGAACCCGGCGGCCGATACGCTGGCGCTGGCGTCAATTCAGGTCAGCATCGCCAATATCGCAGTCGGGCAGGCGGTCACTGTCACCTGGCGCGGTAAGCCGGTCTTTATCCGTCACCGGACGGAAGCGGAGATCGACGAGGCACGCGCTGTGAACGTGGATGATCTGCGTGACCCACAGACGGATGAAGAGCGCGCCGAGAAGCCTGAATGGCTGGTGATGGTTGGTGTCTGTACCCACCTCGGCTGTGTGCCGCTGGGTCAGAAGCCTGCTGACAACAAGGGTGATTTCGGTGGCTGGTTCTGCCCATGCCACGGCTCGCACTATGATACCGCAGGTCGTATCCGCAAGGGCCCGGCCCCGGCCAACCTGCTGGTTCCCCCATATGAGTTTGTCGACGATACAACCGTGAAAATCGGCTGATCGCCCGAACGCGCATTCCGATACCGAACAAAACACTGATACTGACAAGCCAAATCACTGAACGGCTTTGATATAACCGATAGAGGTCACAAGATGGCTGGTGGCGAAAGAACCAAATTTGAGAACCCGGTGGTAGAGTGGATCGACAGCCGCCTGCCGGTAGTCACGATGCTGTATAAGGAATACGGCGTTTTCCCGACGCCCCGGAATTTCAACTATTTCTGGAATTTCGGTGCGCTCGCGATGGTAGTTCTCGTTACCATGATCCTGACCGGCATCATGCTGGCCATGAACTATACCGCCCATGCCGATTATGCCTTCCAGAGCGTCGAGCGCATCATGCGTGACGTCAATCACGGCTGGCTGCTGCGCTATGTCCATGCCAATGGCGCCAGCATGTTCTTCATCGTGGTCTATATCCACATGTTCCGAGGTCTCTACTACGGTTCATACAAGGCACCGCGCGAGCTGCTCTGGATGCTTGGTGTTGTGATCCTGCTGCTGATGATGGCCACCGCGTTCATGGGCTATGTCCTGCCATGGGGCCAGATGAGCTTCTGGGGTGCCACGGTTATTACCAACCTGTTCTCGGCGATACCGCTGGTCGGTGACTATATCGTCACCTGGCTCTGGGGTGGTTTCTCGGTCGATAACCCGACCCTTAACCGCTTCTTTGCCCTGCATTACCTGCTGCCATTCGTCATTGTCGGCGTTGTGGTCCTGCATATCGCAGCCCTGCATATTACCGGGTCCAACAACCCGCTCGGCATTGAGCCGAAGTCCAAGAAAGACACCCTGCCATTCCATCCTTATTACACCTCCAAGGATGCATTCGGCATTGGCGTCTTCCTGATCTTCTTCTCTGCCTTCGTGTTCTTTGCGCCAAACTATCTGGGCCACCCGGACAACTATATTCCGGCCAACCCTCTGGTTACCCCGGCGCATATCGTGCCTGAATGGTACTTCCTGCCGTTTTACGCGATCCTGCGGGCCGTGCCGGACAAGCTCGGCGGCGTCATCCTGATGTTCTCGGCGATTGCTGTTCTGTTCGTGCTGCCCTGGCTTGATACCTCAAAAGTGCGCTCGACCAATTTCCGGCCGATCTATCGCATCTTCTTCTGGGTGCTGGCTGTGGATTGCGTTGTCCTCGGCTATGTCGGTGCCAAGCCACCGGAAGGCTGGTATGTGATCACCGGTCAGATTGCGACCCTGTATTACTTCCTGCACTTCCTCGTGATCCTGCCTGTTCTGGGCAAAATCGAGAAACCACTGCCGCTTCCAGCCAGCATCAGCGAGGCTGTCCTGAAGGGTGGTGGTAGTTCAACGACTGCTGGTGCCGCACCGGCAAGCAACCCGATGGAGAAGCCGTAATGCGGTTTACCACAACTTTAGCCGCGGCCTTTGCCGTTACCCTCGGTCTGTCCGGTATGTTCATGGCTGCGCCTGCCAGCGCTGCTGGTGAGGAGGTGCACGCACCTGAGGTGGATTTCTCCTTCGACGGTCCGTTCGGTACCTATGACATGATTCAGTTGCAGCGCGGTTTTCAGGTCTACCGCGATGTCTGCTCTGGCTGTCACTCGATGAGCCTGCTGTCCTACCGCAACCTTGGCCAACTTGGCTTTACCGAGGAAGAGGTACGGGCGATTGCGTCGAATTACACCGTCACCGACGGCCCGAATGACGAAGGCGAGATGTTCGAGCGCGCAGCCGAGCCAAAGGATCGCTTCGTCAGCCCGTTTGCCAATGAAGCGGCTGCCCGCTACGCCAATGGCGGTGCCCTGCCACCGGATATGTCCCTGCTCGCCAAGGCACGCCCTATGGGCCCGGAATATATCCATGGTGTACTGATCGGTTATCATGACGCACCGGCAGGTGTGACCGTTCCAGAGGGCATGTACTATAACGAGTACTTCCCCGGTCACATGATCGCGATGGCGCCACCGCTGCTTGAAGGTGCCATCACTTACAAGGGCCTTGATGGTGAGGAAGACTATGCGCCATCCGTCGAGGAAATGGCCGAGGACGTCTCTGCCTTCCTGATGTGGGCCGCCGAACCGAACCTTAATGAGCGCAAGCAGACCGGGGTCAAGGTGATCCTGTTCCTGATCGTGTTCACCTGTCTCATGTATGCCGTCAAACGGCGCATCTGGGCTGACGCGCACTAAAGGCGCAATACAAATGACACAGTTTGAGACTGTACAAGACGACAGCGCCCGCGGGTTGCTGTCGTTTTGGTTTGAGGAACTGGCATTTGACGACTGGTTCATCCAGAAGGACGATGTTGATGCCCGGTTGCAGAGCCGTTTCGGCCATCTGGTCGATGAGGCAGAGGCTGGCAAGCTGGACTACTGGCGCGATCATCCCCTGCCCATGCTGGCGCTCATACTGGTGCTCGATCAGCTGCCGCGTAATCTGTTTCGTGGTTCGGCACGGGCATTTGTCCTTGATGACCGGGCGCTGGCCGCCGCCCGGCAGTATCTCGACCAGTTCCATGATGCCTTTATGGGGCTGAGCGCCCAGCAGAAGCTGTTTGTCCTGCTGCCTTTCGAACATGCCGAGGATATGGCAGCTCAGGAAACCTGTGTCGGTATGTTCGAGCAACTGGCGCCAAGCATCGACCCGGCAGATGCCGAGTTCTGGGCCAATACCACCGAGTATGCCCGGCGGCATCTTGAACCGATCAGCCTGTTTGGTCGTTTCCCGCATCGCAATCAGGTGCTGGGGCGGGAGACCACGGCGGCAGAGGCGGCATGGCTGGCACAGCATCCGGACGGGTTCTGAGACCATGATTACCGGCATTGACCATACGTTGAGTGTCGCTGCCGATCTTGAGGCAACGGCAGCGCTCTACCGCAAGCTCGGTTTCACCCTGACCCCGCGCGGTCGGCATATCGGCTGGGGCACGGCCAATTACTGCATCATGTTTGCCGATGATTATCTGGAACTGCTCGGCATTGTCGATGCGTCCCAGTTCGTCAATGGCCTTAACACACAGCTGGACAGCCGTGGACCGGGTGTCAGCGGTCTCGCCTTTGCCACCGATAATGCAGCGCAGGCCCATGCCATGCTCGAAGCTCATGGGCTTGCCGACCGTCTGGCCGATCTGTCGCGGCTGGTCGAACTCGATAGCGGCGATACCGAACTGCATTTCCGTCTCGCCTATCCGAAACCGGGCAGCGTACCTGCCCTGTCCGGCTTTATCGTTGAGCATCTGAGCAAGGATATTATCCGGCAAGCGGCATGGCTTGAGCATCCCAATGGCACGGTCGGTGTCGAGGGCATGACCATCATCCATGATGACCCGGCCAGCCTTGAGGCGGGTTACGTGACCTTTCTGAGCGCGCTGGAACAGCCGCTGGATCGCCTGCATCGCGGTGAGGGGCGGCTGGATGTGCCGATTGGTGCGCGCCAGAGCCTGCGTTTCCTGACACCGACGCGGGCGGCGCGGCGCTATCCCGGTATCGATGCGGCATTGCTCAATCGGCCGGGGCCGCTGGTGATTACCCTTGCTGTCGCATCCCTTGATGATACCGCGCATTATCTGGCACAGGCGGATATTCCGATCCTGTCAGTACCCGGTGAACGGCTGGTTATTGATCCGGCCTATACTGACGGCACTATTATTGAGTTTGCAGCATCCTAGTGTTGTGCACGTGGCGGATTGTCTCATCCACTGCATGGTGGCATGCTCCGTCTCCCTTTACGTTTCTTGAAAGCCGGTTCCATGACTGCTCGACTTTGGCTGATGATTGCCTGTGGCGCGACGATTGTTTCGATTGCCATGGGGATCCGACAGAGCATGGGCCTGTTCGTCCAGCCTGTCGGTATTGATCTTGAGGTCGGCCGCGATGTCATGGGGCTGGCGATTGCCATTTCCAACCTGTTATTCGGCTTGGCGCAGCCCTTTGTCGGCGCGATTGCCGATCGCTATGGCGCAGGCCGGGTAATCTTTGGCGGCACCGTGGTCTATGTCCTCGGCCTGCTGCTGATGATCGTGGCCAAGGACCCGCTGGGTCTGCACCTCACCCTTGGCGTCATGACCGGTCTCGGCCTTGCCGGTACCACCTATGTTGTCGTGTTGGGTGCCGTAGGCCGGGCGGTGCCGCCCGCCTACCGCTCACGGGCCTTTGGCATTACCACGGCGGCGGGCAGTTTCGGCATGTTTGCCATCGTGCCCGGGACGCAAGGCATGATCAGTTGGTTTGACTGGCAGGGCGCGCTGGTTGGGCTGGCCATCCTGACCTCGATCATGGCCGTGCTCGGGCTGGCGCTGGCCGGCAAGCCAAAGGAGCCGGAGGGAGAGATCAGCACTGGTTCACTGGGCGAGACGGTCAAGCAGGCGTTCCGGTACCGCGATTACTGGCTGCTCAATCTCGGCTTTTTCGTCTGCGGGTTCCAATTGGCCTTTATCGGTGTGCATTACCCGTCATACCTGCTTGATCGCGGGGTTGATGCCGGGTCAGCCTCGATCGGTCTGGCGATGATCGGGCTGTTCAATATGGTCGGCTCCTACTTCTCCGGTTATCTCGGTGACAAGTTTAGCAAAAAGTATCTCCTCAGCCTGATTTATCTGCTGCGTGCTGTGGTGATCGCGCTGTTTCTGGTCATTCCGCTCAATTCCGTCACCGCAATTATGTTCGGTGCGGCCATGGGCTTCCTGTGGCTCGCCACGGTGCCTCTGACCAGCGGTCTGGTCGGGTTGATGTTTGGTACCCGCTATCTCTCAACCCTCTACGGCGTGGTCTTCCTCTGGCATCAGGTGGGCAGCTTCCTCGGTGCCTGGCTCGGCGGTGAGGCGTTCGAGCGCTATGGCAGCTATGATCCGATCTGGTATGCCAGCATCGCCTTCGGGGTGATGGCCGCGATCCTGCATTTGCCAATTCGCGAAATGTCGGCGAAAATTGCTCTCGGAAGAGAGCAGATGGCATGATCGAAGCCCACCGCAAATTTTTTTTTAAACTGACGGCAGGGCTGGTCGGCATGGGCATGGTCGCCGGCGGGCTAGCCCTGTGGTGGCAATACGGTCTCGACATCCTGATCATGGACGCCATACGCTATTGTTTTTAAAGCGATTTTTATCTGATCAATAGTGGCTAATATTGAGAAGAATTTTACCTAAATATACCCGGTTCTTGATGCGAAATTGGGCCGTTTTTGGCCTTAGTATTCGCTAAATAAAATTTGTTGCGGGCCTGTTGAAACCCGCCAATCATGAGCTTGTCAGGACATCGGACGGGCCCCAACACCCCACATAACCTGCCCGATACTGACCATGATCTTCGAAGCGAACTGGCTGATAGAGTAGGCCAATGCGTGGAACGAGATCGGGACTTGGGTAACCTGACTTCATCGGCTTCCTGCCTCAACTTGGCCGATGATCCTGCCCGACCCCCGGAAGCCCGGGTCCCGAAACAAAACGGGAGTGTCTGAAAAGCAGACACTCCCGTTTCTTGTTTCATTTATCGGCAGAGATTAACCGAAGCGCTTGCCGGGACCGCCCGGTGTAAACAGCTTGCGGTCGTTGCCGTTGACCGGCTGACGTGTATCACCCTCACGGCGCTTTCTGAGGCGCATCAGGGTATCGTTTGGCAGGTCACCCGGCTTGACGATCCGTTTCGGATTGACGATCAGATCGTCGCCCTTGCCCTTGGAAACAGTGAAGTTCTCGCCGACTTCCTCGACCGTAACGGTCATGCCGGAACGGGTGTTCTGGTCGCCGTTCTTCATCAGCCATTTGGCCAGCGGCTTACCGACCAGACGATCGATCGCCTGTTTCAGCGGGCGGGCACCGAGCTTCGGATTGAAGCCCTGCTCCATCAGGGTGTCGCGGGCCTTGTCACTAATCTCAAGGTTGATGCCCCAGGATTCCTTGGCACGACCGATGAGTTTTTTGACCTGACCCTTGAGGATCAGCTTGGCCACATCCTTGTCCAACTCGTTAAAGCGGATGATGCCATCGAGACGGCCACGGAACTCAGGTGCGAAGAAGGCTTCGACCTCTTTCTCCATTATCTCGCCGCGATCAACCTTCTTCTCTTCGCTCTGGAAGCCGATGGTGCGCTTGGTGGCTTCCATGTCAGCTTTCGCTGCACCGAGGTTGGAGGTCATGATCAGGGTAGCGTTCTGGAAGTTGATCTCCCGACCACGGCCATCCTTCATCTTGCCGTCATCCATGACACCGAGCAGCAGCTTTTGGACGTCAGGGTGGGCTTTCTCGATCTCATCGAGCACGATAACAGCGTTTGGCTGGCGGCGGATTGCGCCGGTCAGGACACCTTCCTCACCATAACCGACATAGCCTGGAGGGGCGCCTACCAGTTTACCGATCGTGTGTTTCTCCATGTATTCGGACATATCGATACGGATGAGGTTGTCTTCCGAACCGGTGGTGCGTTTTGCGAGGCTTTTCGCCAGTTCGGTCTTACCGACACCGGTTGGACCAACGAACAGATAGCTGCCCACAGGTTTGTTCGGCTCACGCAGACCGGCCTTGGCATAGGCAACGGCATCGGCGAGTTCCTCAACCGCCTGATCCTGACCGAAGACATCTTCCTTCAGGCTGTCAGCCAGTTCGGCATAACGCTGGTTGTCTTCCTGACCGAGATAGGATTTCCGCAGTTTGGCCATCCGGGCGACGACCTCGATAACCGCATCACGGTCAACGGTGTCCTTGCCCTTTTTGAAGGCAACGGCACCCGCACCATCGAGCAGGTCGATCGCCTTGTCAGGGAAGTTGCGGTTGTTCACGTATTTCGCTGCCAGACCGACGATGTCCTCAAGGGCTTCATCAGGAATGGTGATGTCGTAGTGATCCTCGAACTTGCCACGCAGACCCATGAGGATCTTGACGGTATCCTCCGGTGAAGGCTCTTCAACCTTCAGGGTCTGGGTACGACGCTCGAGGGCACCGTCACCTTCGATGTGCTTGGTGAACTCGTCCTCGGTGGTGAACATGATGGTCCACAGATTACCTTCCTGCAGAGCAGGCTTGATGAACTGGGACGCGCCTTGTGCCTGACCACTGGCAGTGCCGAGGCCGACAAGGGTGTGAGCTTCGTCGATGCCGAGGATGATCGGCGGGCGATCACCACGCTCGTTGCGCTCGGCGATACCGTCAATGATGTTGCGCAGGCGCTCTTCAAACTGGCCGCGATACTGGGTGCCGGCGATCAGCGCCTGAACGTCGAGTTCGAGAACCCGTGCGCCCTTCTGGTTATCAGGGACATCGCCCTTGACTACATCCTGAGCATAACCATGCAGCAGTGCGGTTTTACCAACGCCCGGCTCACCGATGACCATCGGATTTTTCTTCTTCCGGTGGGTCATGATGGTTTTCATCTGCTCGAGCTCATCGGCACGACCGATGATCGGGTCGAGCTTGCCATCATTGGCCATCTCGGTGATGTCACGGGTGAATTCTTTGATCGCCTCTTTGAAGACGTGATCGGAAATCTTGAACGGCTTGTGGTTGACCGGCTTGATTTCCTTGCCGGCGATTTCTGACCAGCGCTCGAAACGGCGTGGGGTGAAACCGGCCTCGCTGAGGGTTGCAGAGATTTCGGGATACTCTTCCAGCATCTTCTGCACGGCCTTGGAGGCAGCGAACTTGCCATTGCTTTCGTGGAACTCGGGACCGACCAGCGCCAGTGCCGCATTGAAGTCTGCACTCGCCTGCGGGTTGTCGGCACTTGCCTTCGAGGTGTCAGCGGTGGTGAAGGCCCAGCGAAGTTCACCGATCTCAACCTTGCGAGCGCTGCGGTTGAGGCTGTTCAGCTCGGCTTTGACCTTTTCATCGTCCAGCAGGGCGAGGAACAAGTGCTTCGGCTGCAGCTCATCATCACCCAGGGTTCTGGCTTCTGTCTGGGCACGGAGGATGAATTTGGTCAGTTCATTAGAAGGCATAGAAGACTCCGGTACTGCACTTGAGTTGGCGAGTTGCGTGTTGTTGCGTGTGGTGATGAGTTCGAAAAACTTCGGATCGAGCGCGCGCAGGAAGTTGCGTACTCTGAGTGGCCGCATTTCCGGTGTCCGACCCTCGATGACAAACAGGGTGTCAACCGGATTGCGGGTGGCGCTGTTGAACGTGTTGGAAATTTCTTTTTCCGTTTCAGCATCGATGGTCAGTGGGCCATCGAGTTTGCGTGCTGCACGGCGATTGGTCTGGGTCGCATTAACAATGTTGCGCAGCAGATATTCGGCCATGCTGTGAACGCTGATTGGCGAGGTGCGATTGAAGTCGCGCTCAGCCTTGTCACGATACTGGTCCTGTGCGTGATCGAGTGCTTCCTTGGTATATTGGGAATGCTCATCATCAAGCTGCTCAGTAACAGCTGCCATTCCTTCCTGATATTCCTTCAGGATTTGAGGGGCGAGCTCACTGTAAGCTTTCTTGAACTGGGCAAATGGCTCCTGACGCTCAAAACCCTCTGGCCGTCCAAACTGCTGAACATAGCGGATGTCGTTGAGCACGCCGAACGCATTCAGGTTGCGAGGGGCGGCAAGGAACTGGCCTTCATCAATCAGGGTAATACCGTAGAGAAGGTCATCAAAATTTGGTGCTGTGCCGTTACGCTCTTCGATGCTGGCTTCCATATAGACGCCAAGTTCATCAAAAAATTCGCGCGTGCTGATCGGACCATCAGACATAAAAAACCGTCTTTCATGTGAAAGGGGGGGGAGTAGTTATCTGGTCAGCGCATGGCTGGCCTGACGCATTTGCGACCCTTCTAGGCGTAAGGGTCAGTTTTGAAAGAACAAAGACGGTTTGTTACGGTTTTGAGAAATAAAATGTAACGGCATGGATAAAAAGTATAACAAACACGATATGCGCATCGTTTTGGGCTGCTTTGCGTGTAATGCATAGCGAATAAGCAAGCAAGTTGACGGTAAAACCAATTGTCTTTTGGGCCAATTTGGGACGCGAAATAAAAAAATCGCCGTCGACAGTTTCCTGTCACGGCGATTTTGAAAGCTGTTTGATCCGGAGTCTGGTGGCGCTAATTCGTGCCCGGATGGTGACCCCGTTCGGAGTGGATCAAACGTTGAATTTGAAGTGGAAAACATCCCCGTCCTGAGTGATGTATTCCTTGCCCTCCTGACGGAGTTTGCCCGCCTCGCGCGCGGCACTCTCGCCGCCAAGGCCGACAAAATCATCATAGGCAATGGTTTCCGCCTTGATGAAACCGCGCTGGAAATCGGTATGGATAGCGCCGGCCGCTTCCGGTGCCGTCGCATTGCGGCGGACGGTCCAAGCCCGTGCTTCCTTTGGCCCGACGGTAAAGAAGGTGACGAGGTTGAGCAGCTTGTAACCGGCGCGGATGATCTTGTTCAATCCGGGTTCGCTGAGGCCAAGGGTTTCGAGGAATTCGGCCTTTTCCTCTGCATCATCGATGAGGGCAATCTCGCTCTCGATCTTGGCTGAGATGACAACGGATTCTGCACCTTTCTCTGCTGCCATCGCCGCGACCTTGGCAGAATACTCATTGCCATCGGCGGCATTGTCTTCCTCGACATTGCAGACATACAGCACAGGCTTTGAGGTCAGCAGTTGCAGCTGGCGGAAGGTCTCACGCTCATCGGCAGACAACTCAACCATGCGGGCCGGTTTGCCGTCCTCGAGCAGCGGGACGATGCGTTCCATCAGCGCCACCTGTTCCTTGGCTTCCTTGTCATTGCCACGCGCCTTCTTGACCGCATTCTGGATCCGGCGCTCGAGGCTCTCGAGATCAGCCAGCATCAGTTCTGTTTCAATGATTTCGGCATCACGCAGGGGATCGACCGAGCCTTCCACATGGGTAACGTCGCCATCCTCGAAACAGCGAAGCACATAAACAATGGCATCGGTTTCGCGGATATTGCCGAGGAACTGGTTGCCGAGACCCTCGCCCTTGGAGGCACCGCGCACCAGACCGGCAATATCGACAAATTCGAGCTGGGTCGGGATGATCTTTGCTGACTGACCGATTTTGGCGATCTTGTCGAGACGCTCATCGGGCACGGCGACCCTACCGATATTGGGCTCGATGGTGCAGAATGGAAAATTCTCCGCCTGGGCTGCCGCGGTGGCGGTCAGGGCGTTGAACAATGTCGACTTGCCCACGTTAGGAAGTCCGACAATCCCACATTTAAATCCCATAATATGCTCTTTTCTCTGGTATAATCAGCGCGGAGTTAAAAATTCTTCATAGTCCGGTCGGCGCGGGCGCGCATCTCCGGACGCAGCAGGGCCGGGACCGCATCCCCATCATGGATCAGGGGATACTGGTTCGGATCGGGAAGGTTATAGTGCCACCACTCGGGCGCGTGAATAATAAATCCTGCCGCTTCCATATAACCGCGCAAACGGTGCCGGTTGGCGATCACCTCATCGGGCAAGTCGCCATAGTCGTGATGGGCGACAATGGTGAAATCATCGAATTCAGTGCCCATCGGCAGGGGCATTTTCTGCTCATCGATCAGGGTCAGATCAACCGCAATCCCGCGCCCATGGGTAGAGCCGAGCCGGGGATCGGCGACGAAATCGGGATCGGGTGTGTGGTCCCAGAAGACATATTGTGCCTCAACCGGGCGATAGGCATCGAAAACCCGTAAAGACAGCCCGTCCTCCTTCGCCAGACTGGCGGCAAGGGCCAGCGCATTGGCCGCTACCGGTCGCAGGTAACAGTCGAGACGATTATAGAGCGGGTGGGCCAGAACATTATGGGCCGAGGCATAGACCGGCTGACAGTCGACCGCAACTGCGGGCGGATTGATCCGCACCAGCGTCTCGCTGTTGTCGAACAGGGGCAACATGGTTGAGAGATCAGGCATCGTCGCTGCTGTCCTGTTTCGGTTTGGCTGGCTCTGACGGTTTGGTTTCCGCATTCACATGCATGGCAACCCGGCTCATGAAGGATGCCTGATTATCATCGACGATATAGTGGATTTCCTGTGCGATGGCGGCAATCAGCGGCACCAGCCATGTCTGTTCATCCTTCGAGAAATCACCAAGCACGTGGCCGAGAACCCGGGATTTCTCCCCCGGATGGCCGATGCCGAGGCGTATTCGCCAGTAATTCGGTCCCAGATGGCTGTCGATGGAGCGCAAACCGTTATGTCCGGCATGGCCACCGCCACGCTTGACCCGCAGCTTGCCGGGGGCGAGGTCAAGCTCGTCATAACAGACCACCAGCTTGTCCATAGGCACCTTATAGAAGCGCATGGCGCCGGCAATTGCCGCCCCGGAATTGTTCATGAAAGTCTGGGGTTTGACCAGCAGCACCTTCTTGCCATTGATCCGGCCTTGCGCGGTCAGTGCCTGAAACTGGCTGCGCCAGCTGTCAAAACCATGCAATGCGGCAATCGCATCGACCGCCATGAAGCCGATATTGTGCCGTTGTTTCGCATGTTTCTGCCCGGGATTGCCGAGGCCAGCAATGATCATCATCGGGGATCAGCCATTTATCTGAGAAGTCATCATAAAGAAACCGGCGGTATCGCTCGGGAAACCGCCGGTTCTTGTCTTTAGCAGAGTGCTGGAGAAGCAGCGGTTTATTCCGCGCTTTCTTCCTCGCCCTCGGCATCAGCTTCGGTCGCTTCTGCTTCGCCCTCTTCGCCTTCTTCCTCGGCATCTGCTTCAGAACGCAGAGCAGATGGAGCGGCGATGGTGGCGATGGTGAAGTCGCGGTCATCAATGGTCGGGGTTGCACCATCGGGCAGGTTGATGTCGCTGATTTTCAGCGCATCGCCCAGTTCCATGGAGCCGACATCAGCTTCGATGCTGTCAGGGATGTTACCGGCACGGACATTGAGCTCGACAGAGTAGCGAACCACGTTGAGGGTGCCACCGCTGGTCAGGCCAGGAGAGGTTTCCTCGTTGATGAAGTGCACAGGCACTTCAACCGTGATCTTGGTTCTGTCGGTAACGCGCAGGAAGTCGATATGGACCGGGAAGTCCATGACCGGGTCCAGTTGAACGTCACGGGCGAGAACGCGATGCTTGTCCTTGCCGATTTCGATGTCCCACAGGGTGGTCATGAAGCCAGGCTTGGTCAGGAACATGCGGATGGTGTGATCATCAAGGGTAATCGACACCGGATCTTTTTTATCGCCATAGATAACGGCTGGAATACGGCCTGCACGACGTGCTGCACGGGCGGTCCCCTTACCGACCCGGTCGCGTGCTTCGCCTTCGAGTTTGCGAACTTCAGTCATGTTAATCTCCAATAACCCGTTGATGCGGATGGTAAAAAATCCGCAAGAGACAGGTGTTTGATGTTTTTGATAGCAGTCGAACGCTATACCGCCGCCTCCAAGGGTGCAGGTACGGGTCGCAATCGACGTGCGGGGTTTATCGCAGATGGCAGGAAAGTGCCAGTTTTTTGTTTGACCGGTTGGCGGTGGACGGATGCGGCCTGCATCCGCTCACAACAGCTAGCTCAGGCCAATCAGTCAAACAGGCTGGATACTGAGCGCTCTTCCGAAATCCGGCTGATCGCCTCGGCCATGATCGGCGCGATGGACAACTGGCGGACATTGGTGGCCACGCGGACCGCCTCGGTTGCGGTGATGCTATCGGTAGTCACCAGCTCAACCAGCGGTGAGGAGCTGACGCGGGCAACGGCACCGCCACTCAGAACACCATGGGTGACATAGGCGCGGACAGATTTGGCACCGGCCTCACTGAGGGCGACACCGGCATTGCAGAGCGTGCCGGCACTATCGACAATGTCATCGAGCAGGATACAGTCACGGCCCTTGACGTCGCCGATGATGTTCATGACCTCGGAGACACCGGCGCGCTCACGACGCTTGTCGATAATCGCGAGATCGGCATCGAGGCGGCGGGCAACAGCGCGGGCGCGCACAACGCCACCAACATCAGGAGAGACGATAACGATGTCCTTACCGCGACCGACCTGATCTTCAATGTCTTTCACGAAGACGGGCGCGCCGAGCAGGTTGTCGAGCGGAATGTCGAAGAAGCCCTGGATCTGACCGGCATGGAGATCCATGGTCAGTACCCGGTCGGCACCGGCTACGGTGATCAGATTGGCAACCAGCTTGGCGGAAATCGGGGTCCGTGGGCCGGTCTTGCGATCCTGACGGGCATAGCCGTAATAGGGGATAACAGCCGTTATCCGGCGGGCCGAACCGCGCCGCAGGGCATCGAGCGTGACCAGCAGTTCCATCAGGTTGTCATTGGCCGGGAACGAGGTAGATTGCAGGACGAAAACATCCTCGCCACGCACATTCTCCAGAATTTCAACGAACACCTCCATATCGGAAAACCGGCGGATGCTGGCTTTGGTCAGCGGGGTGTTGAGAGCGGCGGCAATCGCTTCCGAGAGGGTGCGGTTGCTGTTACAGGCGAGCAGTTTCATGGGATGTCTGGCGTGGTTGGCTGGCCAGTCGAATGCTGGCAATGAAAACGCGGAACAAGGGATAGCGTCGAAAACTGTTTCTTACAAGCGCTGACCTGCTCTTTCGTGCGGTTATCACCCTTGCGCATCCAGCATGATGACCGAAATCTGCCGTCCGTAATCGGGTTCATTGAGGTGGCAACTGCGACGGTAGCTGTAGAAACGATCAGGATCGGTCAGGGTGTCGTGGCGCGTAGCGGTTACCCGGGCGAGCCCCAATTCGGTGAGCTTGGCCCGCAGATAACCGGGATTGTCAAAATACAGCCGATCACCATTGCCGGGCCGGAAGAAACGATCGTTATCCAGTGACTGGGCCAGAAACGGTGCCGGAAACTCCGGCCCGACCTCATAGGAGATGGCGGAGATGCAGGGGCCGATACAGGCATGGATGTCATCCCGGTTGGCACCCAGCTGCTCCATCGCCTCGACGGTCGCCTGTGCCACCCCGTGCAGGGCACCTTTCCAACCGGCATGACAGGCACCGATAATCCGCGCCTCGGGATCGGCGAACAGGATCGGCGCGCAATCGGCGGCGAGGGCGCCAAGAATAATGCCGGGCCGGTCGGTGACGATGCCGTCAACCTCCGGTGCCTTGTCCGGTGCCCATGGCTCGGTTACCGTCGCGACCTTTGCGCTGTGGATCTGGAACATGGTGACGAGCTTGTCCGGCGTCTGGCCGAAGCGGTCGGCAACGATGCGCCGGTTCTCGAGGATGGCGGCCCGGTCATCATCCGAGCCCCAACCGCAGTTCAGCCCTTGATAAACGCCGGTGCTGACGCCGCCCGCGCGGGTGCAGAAGCCATGGGCGATGCCGGGGTGGTCGAGTACGTCGCTGGTAATCATGGCGCTACCTTACAGATTCTCCAGTGCGGGCATAGGGGGCTGTCCCTGTTGACAGAAGCCCAGCACCTTGAACAGATCGCCCATCTGCTGCGGATCAACCAGCCGGATGGCGGCGGTTTCGATCTCGCGCGCCTGTTCTGCTGAGGCGGCAGTTGCGAGCAACTGGCCGAGGCGGTGGGCGAGGCCGAGATGCTGCAGAAACAGGCTCTGGGTCGTGATCGGTGCCACACGGGTATCGGCTGCGGCGGTATCCGCCAGCGCGGTAAAATCCACATGGGCGGTGATATCGGCCTGTCCCGGATCGGCCAGCACCGGCCATGGCGTATGGGCGCGAAGCGCCTGCAGTGTCTCGCCGAACCTGCCATCCGCAGGCAACTGGTCCGCGTGGTAGCTATAATCAATGAACAGCGCGGCGCCGCCATTGCGCGCGATATGGGCGGCTATATCGCGGGTGGCGATCAGTGATTGCGGAGAGATTTCGACGATGGCACCGGTTGCGGCCCGCGCTGCATGGGCGGGCAGGCCGGTTTCCCGGTTACCGGGCAGGGGCGTCTGGCAGAAGGCCAGCATGTTGTCTGCCGGATCGATAGTGATGCGCCGTTCTTGCCAGCCGGTGTCAGTGCGGATGAATTGCCGGATCGGCAGGGCGTCGAAAAATTCATTGGCGACAACCAGCGAGAAACCCTCGGGCAGGTCGCTGACATCATCCAGATGCGTGATCGGGCGGCCAAGGGTCTTGGCCTGTATGGCGCGCAGGCGCTGTGAGGTCTCGACCATATAAATCCGGGCGGCACTGATAAAGGCCGGATCAATCGCGGCAGCACGCAGGGTGTCGGCCATCAGCGTGCCGCGACCGGGGCCGAGTTCGATCAGATTGACCGGATCGGGGCTGCCGCAATCGCGCCAGTACTGCACCAGCCACAACCCGATCAACTCGCCGAAACACTGGGAGATTTCGGGTGCGGTGGTGAAGTCGCCCTTGCCGCCGAAGGGTTCTGCCTGCTGGTAATAGCCATGCTCGGGGTGCCCAAGCGCAAGGGCCATGAAATCGGCGACTGAAATCGGGCCGTCGCGTTCGATCCGTGTCCGCATCAGGTCGAGCAGCGGATTGGTCTCATCCGGCTTGTCTGCGCTATCGACGCTCATATCAGGATTTGGCTGTTTCGGTGCCGGATTGTGGCACTGACGTTACCGGTGCCGGTTCCCCCAGCCGCTCGCCCCGTCGCCATGCCCAGATGGCGAGACCAAGGCCGATAACGATCATCGGCAGAGAGAGTATCTGGCCCATGGTGATACCGCCGAACAGGAAGCCGAGCTGCGGGTCGGGCTGGCGGAACAGCTCGCCGATGATCCGGGCGATGCCATAGCCGGTGAGGAACGATCCGGCGAGCATGCCGGGGCGTTTCAGTACGGCGGGTATATAGGCGAGTATCGCCAGAATGATGAACAGGGCGATGCCTTCCATCCCGGCCTGATAGAGCTGGCTCGGATGACGCGGAACGCCATCACTGTTCGGGAACACCATGGCCCAGGGCACATCGCTCGCCCGGCCATAGAGCTCGCCATTGATGAAATTGGGGATCCGACCCAGGCAGAGCCCGATCGGGGCGGCGGCGGCAACAAAATCGCCGAGCACCAGTACCGGCTGTTTGTGACGGCGGGCGAACAGGGCGATGGCCGCGACGGCGCCGAGAAAGCCGCCATGGAACGACATGCCGCCATGCCATACCTGCACAATCTCCAGCGGGTGCTGGATGAAATGGCCGGGCTGGTAGAACAGCACGTAACCAAGCCGTCCGCCGAGGATTACGCCGATGATCATCCAACTGACCAGATCGGCAATATGATCGGCTGACGGGCGCATGCGGGCCTTATCGTCAGCGGCCTTTGGATAAAGCCCCATAAGCCGGGCGCGACGGTTGGCGAGGCTGACCACATAGCGCCAGCCGATCAGAAAGCCGGCGATATAGGCGAGCGCATACCAGCGGACCTGCAGGATGCCGAGGTCGAGGGCGACCGGGTCGATTGTCGGGTATTCTAGAGCCATAGATGGGGGCTATCCGGGGCTGTAACAGAATTGATGTCAGGGGCGGTATCCTAGCGCGGATTGCCGCTTACAGGAACGGGTCTTCCTTGCTGAGGTGATTTGCCACGTAATCCTGCATGCCCTGTTCCACGGTACGGAACTGGCCATTATATCCGGCGTCGCGCAGCTTACCCATCTCGGCCTGGGTGAAATACTGGTACTTGCCCTTGAGCTGTTCGGGCATCGGGATGTACTCGATATTGGATGGCAGGCCCATGGCACTATAGGTGGCTTCCGCCAATTCGCGGAAGCTGGTGGCGCGACCGGTGCCGCAGTTGAACAGCCCGCTGACCGAGGGGTTTTTGAGTGCCCAGAGAATGACCTCGACACAGTCCTTTACATAGACGAAGTCGCGGCGCTGACCGCCATCCTCGTATTCCGGGCGGTCGGAGGCGAACAGGCGGAACGGCTCGCCGGATTTGAGTTCCGGATAGCGTTTGCAGGGCACGCTCATCATGTCGCCCTTGTGAAACTCGTTCGGGCCATAGACGTTGAAGAACTTCAGCCCGACCCATTGCGGCGGATGCGGGCGACCGGCATCGAGGTCATCCTGAATCCGCCGGTCGACCATATGCTTGGACCAACCATAGGCATTGAGCGGGTTGAGGCTGGAGAGGCCATCCGCATTGCGGCGGTCGTCAAAGCTCTCATTGCCATCACCGTAAGTGGCGGCAGAAGACGCATATATAAATGGTACCCGCGCGCGGGTACACCATGTCCAGAGGTCGAGCGACAGGCGGATATTGTTGCTGACGATTTCATCGGCGTCGCGGTGGGTGGTCGAGGAAATCGCACCCATATGGATCACGCCGCTGATCTCGCCCGCATGGCTGTTCAGAAAATCGGCCAGCTGCTCCGGTGCGATCACATCGAACAGCTTGCGCTTGGAGATATTGCGCCACTTCATCTCGGTGCCGAGCCAGTCACAGACCACGATCGGGCCCATGTCTGCCTGCTCAAGCCCTGCCACGATATTGGAACCGATGAAGCCGGCACCGCCGGTGACGATATACATATGCGTAAAATCCCGTCGCTGATCTTGCGTTGTTCTCCGTGTGGACGCTTATAGGCGCGGGGCTTGTCTGATCGCAAACTATTCCCGTGCTTGGCCTTTATACCGCGCGCGCCTATACTGCGGGTAATGCTAGGGATGTTGGCGGACAGCGCCCGTAAACGGCATCGGGTAATTGATACAGGGACAAGACTATGCAGACCGATAACAAGTTCTTTGACGATATGGCGCGGCTCGCGAGCGGTGCCATGGGTACGGTTTTCGGCCTGCGTGAAGAGTTTGACGCACAGGTGCGCCAGCAGGTCGAGAAGATCCTGCAGCGCTTCGACTTCGTGACCCGTGAGGAATTCGACACAATGTCGGCGATCGCACAGGACGCGAAAATCGAGGTCGAGGAATTGCAGGAACGGCTCGCCAAGCTGGAAAAACAGCTCGCCGATGCCAAACCGGCAGCGAAGAAGACCGCGTCAAAACCCGCCGCAAACAAGGCATCCGGGACGGGTGTTGCCAAAAAGACCGCGGCGAAAACGACACGCAAAACAACTGCAACCGGCAAAACCGGCAAAGGCAGCACGACAAAGAAAAACTGATCGCGTAGTCTTTTCCTCAAGTCATAAGACGCTGGCCGGGTGGTATCGATTTGGGAAGATCGAGGTCACGGGCTAAAGGTCAGGGTCGTGGACGGATAAGGGGAAGGTTCCATGCGCTTGTTTAGTGCCAGGGCACAGTCATGTGCCAATATCGGTGGCGTGGCTGGCCATCAGTCATCTGCAGGTCAGGCCCGGCGTTTTGCCGGTTTCATGCGCACCGGTGTGATTGCCGGTGTGGCTCTGCTCGCCACCGCCTGTGCGTCACCGCATCCATATTACGGCTCCGGTTATTACCATCCGGGCCCATCCGGCACCGAGGTCGGTGGCACCCTGCTGGGCGCTGCGGCGGGCGGTCTGATCGGCTCGACCATCGGTAGTGGTTCCGGGCGGCTGGCAGCGACAGCAGCCGGTACCCTGATCGGTGCGGCCGTTGGCGGCAGTATCGGCCATCAGGCGAATTACTCCGGTTTTGCCGGTACCGGTTTCGAGCGCGGCCCATCGCGCATCGGCAACAACTATTACACCTATCACAACCGCGCGGCCTATTATCAGTCCGGTGAAATCCCGTCCTATACGCCGGGCGGCTATATCTATCGCGGTGATCCGGGCAACAGCGCCTATCTAATCGGTCAGGGCCCTGTGGTGCCGAACACGATCCAGAACAATGTCTTCTCCGTACCCGCGGTCCAGTACCAGTACCCCGCTTACCGCGAGGTGGTCTGGCAGCCGGTGTCTGACGTGACGGTTTACCGTCAGGGCACGGCGCCGCTCAGCCAGCACGGCTGCTCACAGGTCAACAATCCCGGTGGCCGTGTGCTCCATTACTGCCCGGATCGGTTTGGCGGTTGGAGTCTGCGTCCGTGATTTACCCCGGCAGCAATGTCCCTTTTCGTGTCATGGGCGTCACAGGCCCGAGTGCCGATTGCTTTATTGATCGGTGTGGCGCAACGGTATCGCTGTCTAATTGCTTGAAAAACAATGTGTTTATGCGTGCTGTTGCGTGTCTGCGCCAGTTACGTTCCAAACCCCGATTTGCTCAGCCGAAAAGGCTCTGGCACGGTCACTATGACGTTTCGATGACGATGCTGAAGGCCATCGTCGCCAACCCAGTCATTGCAGTGATGCGCCATCCCTTTGCCGGTGCGCTAGAAGGAGTCTAACCGGTATGTCAATTCAATGGCATGAAACAACCGAACAGCCCCACGTCAATCCTCTCGATCTGGTTGAGGAGATCGTGGTTGCCAATGACTGGCGCTTCGAGCGTCAGGACAGCGACGAACTGGCGGTCGAGGTTGCGGGTACCTGGTGCAATTACCGCCTGCTGTTCATCTGGCAGGATGATTTCAGCTCGCTGCAGTTCTTCTGTCAATACTGCATCGCCGTCCCGGACCCGATCCGTGACAAACTTTATCCGCTGCTGGGCAAGGTGAATGAGCGGCTGTGGCTCGGCCATTTCATCTTCCCGAGCGACGAGGTCTCACCGGTGTTCCGTCATACCCTGCTGATGCGCGGTACCAGCGGTGCCAGCCTTGAGCAGATCGAGGATCTGGTTGATTTCGGCCTGTCCGAGGCCGAGCGTTTCTATCCGGCATTCCAGTATGTCATCATGGGTGGTGGCGATGCCGATCAGGCACTGAAAGCCGCCATCGTCGATATTCTCGGCGAAGCGTAATCAACAACAACTCTACCGCTGACAGGGCGAGGGCTCATGGCTGACCATATCCGCATTCTGCAGATCGGGTGTGGGAATATGGGTGGTGCCCTGCTCAATGCCTGGCTGCAGGCCGGGCTGCTCGATCAATCCTACATTGTTGACCCGAAGGCCGTGCTGGCCGATGCGCCCGATAATGTGCGAGTTGTGCTCGATATCAGCGCCGTGCCGGATGATTTTGCGCCGGACCTGATGATACTGGCGATCAAGCCGCAGATGGTGGCAAGCGTCGTGCCGGGGCTGGTCGGTTATCGCCGCGGCGGTACCTTGGTCTCGATCATGGCCGGTACATCGATTGCCACGCTCGGCAATTATTTCGGCACCGATGCCCCGATTATCCGCACCATGCCCAATACCCCGGCGGCAGTCTTGCGCGGAGTAACCGCGGCGCTCGCCACCGCGAATGTCACCGCTGAGCAGAAACAGGCGGTGAGTGCGCTGTTCGAGGCGGCGGGTGCGCTGGTCTGGCTCGACCGTGAAGATGATTTCGACGCCGTAACCGGTCTGGCCGGCAGTGGCCCCGCCTATGTGTTTCATCTGGTGGAAGCGCTGGCCGCCGCCGGTGAGGCCGAGGGTCTCGCCCCTGATCTCGCCATGACGCTGGCACGCAAGACCGTCGAGGGGGCCGGTGCCCTGCTGTTTGACAGCGACAAGAGTGCGGCCACCCTGCGTGAGAATGTGACCAGTCCCAAGGGCACGACCGAGGCCGGGTTGCAGGTGCTGATGGATGCCGAAGGCGGCCTGCCATCACTGGTGATCCGTACGGTCCGCGCCGCCGCTGCCCGCTCTCGCGCGCTTAAAGTCGAGTAACGGCACGGGTTTTTCGGCGCCCGTTACTGGTTTTAATGGTAAATAACCCTACATAGTGGCTAAACAATAAGCGCTTCGTTTGAGGGAGTTGAGGTCATCATGGCTGCCAAGGGTAATGGCTCCGGCACAGCAATTGATGCGCCGCGTCAGGTGATTGATGCGGCGATGGAACTGGCTGCTGCCGGATCGTGGCACGGGCTGTCCATGGATGACATCATCGATGCCAGCAAGCTGCCCCGTGCCGAGGTGCAGCGCTATTTCCTCGCCAAACATGAAATCCTGATTGCGCTGGCCCGGCAGACTGATGCCGATGTTCTGAGCGGTGACCTGTCCGATCTCGCCGACGAGACGCCGCGCGATGCCCTGTTCGATATTCTGATGCAGCGCTTCGATGCGCTCGATGCCTACAAGCCCGGCCTGAAGGTGGTGCTGGGTGAGGCCCGGTCGCGGCCCCAGCATATCCTGCCGGTTCTGCCCCAGCTGGGGCGCTCCATGGCGGCGATGATGACAGCCGTTGGCATTGATCCCAAAACCAATGGCGGACCACCACGGGTTGCCGCCCTGTCACTGATCTGGTTATCGGTCATGCGCAAATGGCTCGATGATGACAGCGCCGATCAGGCAAAGACCATGGCAGCGCTCGACAAGGCCCTGCTGAATGCGGAAAGTCTGGCCAATTCGCTCAATGACGGTCCTGTGTCGTTTATTCGCACCTTGCTGTCCGAATTGCGCCCGTCACGTGATGTCGAGAAACCGGCTGAGCCAAGCGATTGATGTGTAAAGTGTTTTGCGCCGCAGCATGCGTTTGTATGTGCGCAAATGATTGAAACAGAATAACTTTTTCGCTTGAAAGTTTATTGTGCAGTGCACAATTTCCTTGACGGCGTAACTGTGTGTTTTGTAAACGCACAGTGCCGGACAGGCAGGCAAAGAGCCATTTGGCCTGTCCCAAGCCAACTAGAATAATCACGCGGAGTACAGCCCCATGAATGCGCGGAACCCAATGAACTTCTTTGAAACCGATTTCACCAAAGTTATGGCTGATTTCAAAATGCCAGGCGTGGACATGGACAATGTCATCAACAGCCAGCGCCGTAACATCGATGCGCTGACCCAGGCCAACCGTCTGGCGTTTGAGGGCATGCAGACGGTTATGCGTCGTCAGCAGGAAGTGCTCCAGACCATGCTCGCGGAAATGCAGGGCTCCATGAACGAACTGATGACCCAGTCCGCACCGGAAGAGAAGGTCGCCAAGCAGACCGAACTGCTGCAGCAAAACTTCGAGAAACTGCTCGAGAATATGCGCGAGATGACCGAACTGATGGCGAAGTCGAACAACGAATGCGCCGATGTGCTGTCCAAGCGTTTCTCGGAAAGCCTCGCCGAGCTGAAATCACAGGTTGAATCGCTGAAAAAGTAAGCGTCCCTGATGCTGAAATGAAAAGGCCCGCCCTATCGGCGGGCTTTTTTATTGCCTTGTGCGGTCAGGTGGCATTCCAGTGCCGATTATGGTTTATCTCTTCCTTCCCTTCTGTCGGGGCCATGGTTGTCATCACGGCAGGAGAGAAAAGGTGTTTTTCGAATGATGTGAGTATACGAGATGGCCAGCAGCGAATTGGTACCGGAAATCGGGTTCGATGATTTCCTGAAGGTGGATGTGCGGGTTGGGACGATTGTAAAGGCTGAGCCCTATCCTGAAGCGCGACGTCCGGCGATCAAGATCTGGGTGGATTTCGGCCCGGAGATCGGTGAGCGCAAAAGCTCGGCCCAGATCACCAAGCATTACGACCCTGAAACCCTGCCGGGTCGCAAGGTTGTGGCGGTTGTGAATTTTCCGGCCAAGCAGATCGGTAAATTCATGTCCGAGTTTCTGGTACTTGGTGTACCTGATGATGAGGGTGAGGTTGTGCTGCTGCAGCCCAGTCTCGATGTGCCCAATGGCGGGCGGATGTATTGAACGCACCCGCATTCTCTTACATATGATCCAGTATGATTGACATACGACCGGTTCTCTATATCGCGGCATGGTTCGTGCTGGTGCTTGCCGCTGCGATGCTTGTTCCTCTGTTGGTGTCCCTGCACCTTCATGACGGGGAGGCGGGGCATTTTACCGTGTCGTTCTTCCTCTCGGCCTTTCTGGGTGGGCTGTTTCTGCTCGCTATGCGTCATGACAATCCGGGACTGAACCGGCGGCAGGCATTTCTGCTGATTATCGTCACCTGGATCATCGGCTCTTTCGTTGCTGCCCTGCCGCTGTATTTCTCCAGCTTTGTCGAGACCATCACCGATGCGGTGTTCGAGAGCGTGTCCGGGCTGACCACAACCGGCTCGACCATCCTCACCAATCTCGACAGCAAACCGGCCAGCCTGCTGCTCTGGCGCTCCATGACCCAGTGGCTCGGCGGGATCGGGATTATCGTCATGGGGCTGGTGATCCTGCCCTTCCTGAAAATCGGTGGTATGGAGCTGTTCAGGATTGAGTCCTCGGATACCTATGACAAGGTGGTGCCGAAATCGGCCAGCTTTATCAGTGCCTTTGCCATGGTCTATGTGGTGCTGACCGCGGCCTGTGCCGTGCTCTACGGCATGACCGGGATGAGCGGGTTCGAGGCGGTCAACCATGCCATGACTACGCTGTCGACCGGTGGCTATTCAACCTCTGACGCCTCCATGGGGCATTTCACCAATCCGGCGACCGAATGGGTCAGTGTTGTCTTCATGACCTGTGGCGGTATTCCCTTTGTCCTGTTCATCCGCTTCATGCAGGGCAAATACCGGGTGTTTTTCACCGATGAACAGGTGCGGTTCTATATCGCCTTTCTGGTGATCACCTCGTTCGCCATGGCTTTCTATATCTACGAGATCAACGATGTCGGTTTCCTTGATGCCCTGCGGCTCTCGGCCTTCCATATCTCATCGGTCATGACCACCACCGGCTATGCCAGCACTGATTATCTGATGTGGGGTGCCGGGGCGATCTGCTTCTTCTTCTTCCTGACCTTCATGGGTGGCTGTGCCGGTTCCACCGCTGGCGGGTTCAAGGTCTATCGGCTGATCGTCATGGTGCGCATGTTCATCGCCCGGACCGAGCAGATGATCACGCCGCACAAGGTTATCCGGAAAAGCTATAACGGCCAGCCGATCAATGATGAGACCGAGGCAGCGATTATCTCCTTCACCATTATCTTCGTGATGACGGTATTCGCGCTGGTCTGTGCCCTGACCTTTATCGGGCTGGACTTCATCACCGCCTTCAGTGGTGCCGCAACGGCAGTTGCCAATGTAGGGCCGGGGATCGGGCCGATCATCGGTCCGGCGGGCAATTTCTCCTCTCTGCCGGATGTCGCCAAATGGCTGCTGATTTTCGGTATGCTGCTCGGGCGGCTTGAGCTGATGGCGGTGGCGGTTGTCCTGTTGCCCGGTTTCTGGCGCGGTTAGAACCCTGCCCAAACTATCAACAGCCTGCCCCCAGAAGATAGCGGGGTGCGTCGGTCAGCCAGCTTGACTCGGGCGCATCAATCCGCCATCCAGACGGTCCCGAACAATCCTCTTGCGCCTATGGAGTGTGCACCATGTCAGAAGCCGCTATTGACCAGAGCAACGAACCCCAGACCTCAAATGTTGGTGGCGTCGCTGGTGACCGGCTGAAATCCTTTATCGAGCGCATTGAGCGTCTAGAGGAGGAAAAGGCCGCGATTGGCGCTGATGTGCGCGAAATCTATGCCGAGGCAAAAGCCGTCGGTTTCGACACCAAGGTCATGCGTCAGGTAGTAAAACTGCGCAAAATGGACCGCCAGGATCGCGAAGAGCAGGAACAACTGCTCGATCTCTACCTGGCGGCCATCGGTATGCAGCCGGCATAACAAGCGTTATCGCGCTTGAGTTTCTGCCGGTTCGACCCAGTACAGATTGGCGTAACGAACGTTATCCCCCAATGGTCCGCCGACCGGCTGGCCCAGTTCGAGGTTGCGTGCCTGACGGCGTGCGCGTTCGGCGTCATCGGCAAACCGTCGCAGCATGAAGTCGGGCTTGGCGATCCTGAACCGGTAATCATGCCGGTCCAGCACTTCGGCAATCGGCTGGAAATCGAAGTCACGGGCAACGCTGAGGATCAGCGGCGGACGCCGGGCCGGATTGGCAGCACCAAGCAGCCCATCAATGATCGGGGCGGAAATCTCGTGATGGCCGCCGGATTCAATGATGATGTCGGCATTATGTACGGCTTGCGCCAATGCCGCTGATGGCGGCCCTTCCAGCAGATTATCGTCAAACACCTGCTGATAGACATTGGTTGCCTTGGCATAGGCCAGCGCATTGGGCGCGATGTCGAGACCATACAGCTCCACCTGATCCGGCCCGATCGGCTGTTCGGCAAAGAACGCCCGGTGTTTGGCAAAATCATGGGTCGACAGCTCGCCCTCGGCATAGAGGGTGCTGATCTCCGGGATCGAATAGCCGGTGCGCAGCATCAGGCCATTGGCACCATAGCCGGAGAAGAAATCCAGAATACGGATCGGTCGGTCAGTGATGACCTTCTGCTGCTCACGCAGCCATGGGCGCAGCAAGCCCATGGTCTCGTCGGGCGCCCGATAACCGAGAGGTGCCAGAAAACCGAAATAATCATGGGGTAGGGTGTAGTTGTAAAAGCCCTGAAACGGACTGGCCGAACGGGCTTGGGGTTGCCGGGATGCAGGCGCATCTGTGGCAATGAGGGTCTCTGCAGTCATGATAACACCTTGTAACGTAGGGTAAAAACGCTTGCGTTACAGGTTGGTATGCTGAGCAGTCATTGCAAGCAGGGGCTTGTTCACACCTGCTTGATCGATCCATGAGTGGTGGTTATTCGGCGCCTATTCGGCGGCAGTGCGCTGTGGCTCCGGATTGCTGTAACTGGCCAGCAATTCAGCCTCCCGCGCCTTGGCCTGCTTGAGATGCCGCTCCTTCACATGGCCGAAGCCGCGGATATGTTCCGGCACCCGGGCAATGTCGACCGCGATATGATGGTTGGCTGCATCCAGTGTCGCCAGCAAGCCATCGATGGTCGTGAAGTAGTCGGCGATCAGCTTGCGCTCCAGCTTGCGTTCCTCGGTGCGCCCGAATGGATCGAGTGCGGTGCCGCGGAACTTGCGGAAATGCTTGAGCAGGCCGAAGGCTTTTAGCATCCAAGGGCCGAACTCCTGTTTCTTCAGTTCGCCAGTACGTTCATCCCGATCCGCCAGCATCGGCGGGGCGAGGTGGAAGGTGAGTTTGATATCGCCCTCAAAGCGCTCCTTGAGCTGGCTCAGGAACCGGCCATCGGTATAGAGCCGTGCCACCTCATATTCGTCCTTATAGGCCATCAGCTTGTAGGCATAGCGGGCGACAGCTTCGGTCAACTGGGTGAAATCGGCACCGAGCTTGGCCTCGGCTTTCTGTACCCGTTCGGTCAGAGCCTTGTAGCGTTTGGCATAGGCGGCATCCTGATAGGCGGTGAGTTCTTCGACCCGGCGCGCGATGATCTCGTCCGTGGAGGTTGAGAGCACGCGGTGGCGCGGTTTGTTGGCGGTAACGCCGAGTTGCGCCCGGGCGGCGGCCCGGCGCTGCTCCATGACCTTGCGGATCGCATCCGGGTCCTGTGCCGCGCGACGGCCCCACATGAAGTCATCGGTATTCATGCCGACCGCAACGCCGTTCAGCTTGATCGCCTGCAGGATTGCCTCGGAGGATACCGGCACCAGCCCCTTCTGATAGGCGATGCCGAGCATGAACAGATTGGTGGCGATGGAGTTGCCCATCATTCGGGTGGCGATTTCGGTGCCGTCGATCGAGAACAGCTTGCCGTCACCGACCAGTGCGGCAATGTCGCCGAGCATGGCCTCACCCGGAATTTTCAGGTCCGGGTTCTTGGTGAACTGGCCGGTGATGGTCCGGTGGGCGTTGACAACCGCATGGGTGCGGCCCGGATCGACCTTGGCCCGTGCCTCGCCACCGGCAGCAACCAGCAGGTCACAGCCGAGGATCAGATCGGCCCCGGCACTCGGGATACGTGAGCCAAGGACATGGTCCGGCGATTTGGAAAACCGCAGATGGCTGATCACCGGGCCACCCTTCTGGGCGAGACCGGCCTGATCGAGCACAGATACGCCCTTGCCCTCGATATGGGCGGCCATGCCGAGCAGCGCGCCGACGGTCACGATCCCGGTACCACCAACGCCGGTAACCAGAATGGAATAGTCGCGCTCCAGATTGGGCAGGGTTGGCTCCGGCAGATCAATGACCGGTTGCGGGCCAGTGGTTCCGGTAATGCCGCTGTTCGGCTTGCGCAGCTGTGCGCCGCTGACGCTGACGAAGCTCGGGCAGAAGCCGTTGACGCAGGAATAATCCTTGTTACAGGTCGACTGGTCGATCTTGCGCTTGCGTCCGTATTCGGTTTCCACCGGCACGACCGACAGGCAGTTCGATTTCTCACTACAATCGCCACAGCCCTCACAGACAAGCTCATTGATGATCACCCGTTTGTCTGGATCGGGCATCAGGCCACGCTTGCGACGGCGGCGTTTCTCACTGGCGCAGGTCTGGTCGTAGAGCAGGATCGAGACGCCGCCGGTTTCACGCAACTCGCGCTGGACCTTGTCCAGATCATTGCGGTGATGCAGGCCGGTGAAGTTCGGCAGGCTGACACCATTATAGCGGTCGAGATCTTCGGTCACCACGTCAATGCGGTCAACGCCTTCGGCCATCAGCATTTTCAGGATCTGCGACACGGTAATGCTCTGGTCGCGGGCATCGACCGGCTGACCGCCGGTCATGGCAACCGCATCATTGTAGAGCAGTTTGTAAGTGATATTGACCTTCGCCGCGATCGCTGCCCGGATGGCGAGCGAGCCGGAGTGATAGAAGGTGCCATCGCCGAGATTGGCAAAGACATGCTGTGTATCGGTGAAGGCTGCCTGGCCGATCCATGGCACGCCCTCGCCACCCATCTGGGTGAAGGTATCGGTGCGCCGATCCATCCAGACCGCCATATAGTGACAGCCGATACCGGCCATGGCGCGGCTGCCTTCCGGCACATTGGTCGAGGTATTGTGCGGGCAGCCGGAACAGAAATACGGCACGCGCTCCAGCTTGGCCGGGTTTTTGCGCATGTTCTCCTGTTTCTGCATATTGGCCAGCCGTTCGCGGGCATCGGCCGGGGCGGTATCGCCAAGGCGGTTCAGGATTGCACTCGCCAGCTCGACCTGACTCAGCTCGTAAGTGGACTTGATCAGTGGTTTGCCGGTCTCATCCTTTTTGCCGACAATGCGCGGGCGCTGATCGGCAGGCAGGTGATAGAGCGCTTCCTTGATCTGTGGCTCAATGATGCCGCGCTTTTCCTCGATCAGCAGCAGCTCCTCGTGCTTTGCGGCAAAGGCCTTGACGCCCTCGGTTTCCAGCGGCCAGACCATGCCGACCTTGTAAAGCGACAGGCCGAGAGATTTGGCCCGGTCCTCGTCGATATTCAGGTCATTCAGGGCTTGGCGGATTTCCACCACCGACTTGCCGGTCGAGACAATACCGATCCGTGGTTTGTCTGATTGGAAAACCACCTTGTCGATCTTGTTGGCACGGGCGAAGGCGAGGGCGGCTGGCAGCTTGTAGTCGATCAGACGCACTTCCTGTCCCGGTGGCGGATCGGGCCAGCGGATATTGAGGCCGCCCGGCGGCAGATCGAAATCGAGCGGGGCATTGATCTCTACCGCGCGCGGATCAATCAGCACCGAGGCAGAGCTGTCCACGGTATCGGCAAGGGTCTTGAAACCGACCCACAAACCGGCATAGCGCGACATGGCGATACCCATCAGGCCGAGATCGATGAACTCCTGCACGCTGGCCGGGTTCAGCACCGGGATCATCGCGGCCATGAAGGCCTGTTCCGACTGGTGCGGGAAGGTCGAGGATTTGCAGGCATGGTCGTCGCCAGCAAGGGCCAGCACGCCGCCATGTTTGGCGGTTCCGGCGGCATTGGCGTGTTTCAGTACATCGCCGGAGCGGTCAACCCCCGGCCCTTTGCCGTACCAGATGCCGAATACGCCGTCGTGCTTCGCGCCGGGGAACAGTCCGACCTGCTGGCTGCCCCAGACCGAAGTGGCGGCGAGGTCTTCATTCAGCCCCGGCTGGAAGTGGATGTGGTTATGGGCCAGATGCTTGCCCGCCTGCCAGAGCTGCTGGTCGAGCGCGCCGAGCGGGGAGCCGCGATAGCCGGAGATAAAACAGGCGGTATCAAGCCCGGCTGCCGCATCGCGTTGCCGCTGCAGCATCGGCAGGCGCACCAGTGCCTGTGTGCCGGTCATATAGGCACGACCGGTATCGAGCGTATATTTATCGTCGAGGCTGATTGTCCGGTTTAACACCAAATCGGCCATAAATTTTCTCCCAAAAACGACGTCTGCACCCTTGTTCAGGTGTCTTTGCTGTCTGATTTCGCATGCAACTCATGAATGTCACATCTGCATTAAGGTAATGGGTGCTGACCTTTTTGGCGAGAAAACCGGTTGGGCTTTATGCAAAACGCAATAATTCCATCGAAGCAGTGCAGCATTTGGAAAAAAAATTGCGAAGTCGAAAGCTGAAACATTTCCGTCATAAATCTTTCGCACTGCAATATGTTTCCTTTTTCATCGAACAGGCGCAGGGTGTGAATGTGCTGACGGGACGATGCGACTGCCCCGGTGAGCGTTCCGGAACCGCCCGATGAGAATAAACGGGCTGAAGTATGGACGGACACTGTACTGGGCGCGGCCACACCGCCTCCGCCAACGGACCGAACAGCAACAACCGAAGTTCATCTGACATGAAAGTTCTATTGACCGGTGCAAGCGGCTTTATTGGCCGCGAGCTCATGCGTGAGCTATTGAAACGTGGCCATGACGTTGTCGCCACTTCCTCCCGAACCCGCAAATCCGATGATCCACGCGTCAGCTGGATCAAGGCGGATTTTACCGACCCGAAGGTCAACCGTCCGAATTTCTGGCGCGCTGTCATCCGGGCCCATGAGGTCGATGCCGTCATCAACAATGCCGGTATCTTTGAAGAAAACCTCGAACGCAAATCCAGCTTCGAGACGGTAAACTTCCATGCCGCCGTTGCCCTCGCCGAGGGTGCCGGGAAGGCAGGAGTTGGCCGCTTTATCCAGATGTCATCCGCCGTTGCCGGCAAGTCCTATGCCGGCAAGGTCGGTTATGGCTCGTCCAAGCGTCAGGCCGATGACTACATCCAGGGCAAGCGCGATCTGAACTGGACCATTGTTCGCCCGGATATTGTCTATTCTGCCGAGAGCTGGGGCCACAAGATGTCCATGGATGACATCGCCGCCATGCCGATCGTACCGATCCTCGGGAAGGGCCAGACCCGGATGCAGCCGATCCATGTCCGTGACGTGGCCAAGGCCGCCCGGCTGGTCGAGAGCGATGCTGCAAAGCATCAGGTACTCGATGCCTCCGGTCCTGAATCAATCAAGATGATCGACCTGCTGCGCACCCTGAAAGAGGCACGGGGCGAAACCTTCCGCACCATGCCAATGTCATTGCGTGCCGCCGAAGCATTTGTGAAATCCTATCCGGCCGGTGCTGCCAATCAGGATTTCATCAAGATGCTGCGGGAAGAAATTCAGGTGGTTCACCCGCATCACAATCCCGAACCCTTTGCCAAGGCAGTTGGTGCCAAGCGTCTGCGTACGGTTGCCGACACCTATGCCAAAGCCGGTGACATCAAGTTCCGCAAGGCACCGCTTGGTGAGTTGATCGGTATGGTTATCAAGCGTCCAGGCGCTCTCTGCCACGTTGTTCGTGACCTGATCATGGGTGTGCGGGATAACATGAAAGAGCGTGGTGAACGTCTGAAGGCCGCATTCCGCCACGATGCCCATGCCACGCAACGGGCCATGGGGCTGCGTGACAATGATGCCGTCAGCCGCGATGATCTGCATGCCTATGGCGCGGCACCACCTGCACCGCCCAAGCAGGATGGTGATGCACCACGGAAGACAGCCAAGCTCGGCTAAGGTTCTGTTATGAAACTGACGATCCGCCAGAAGATTGTCGCCCGCGATGACCGGACGGTTTTCATCCTGTCCGGTCATGATCTGGCGGGGTCGGAAATCTATTGCGTACTCAGTGTCGCCATCGACCGTCTGGAGCCGTGCCTCGAGGCACTGGACCGTGACGGGTTTGAACCGGCGGCATGGGGCGAAGTGTTGGTTCACGGCATCGGCCGCCCCAGTGATTTTCAACTGAACGGCATAAAGGAACGTTTCGGACTGGTAGAATGACTGTTGAGCGCCTAGGTGTTTACAGTATGGTTTTATCAACCATGTCTGATTAACACCTGCCGATTGAGATCATCCGATGCTTCTGCCGAACAGCGCTTCCCTTGCCCGCCGCCATTCGATCCCCAACACCCCTGACGGCATTGCCGCCGCCCCCAAGGGCGATCAGGACCTGCCCGTCTGGGATCTGGCTGATCTCTACCCCTCCACCGATGGCCCGGAACTCAAGAAAGATCTTGAGGCCATGGATGCAGCAGCGAAGGCATTCCACGAGCAGTACAAGGGCCGGATCGACAAGCTGACCGGTGCCGAACTGGCCGAAGCGATCCGCGAATATGAGCGCATCGACGAGGTGCTGTCCCGGATCATGAGCTTTGCCCATCTGACCTATGCCGGTGACATGAGCGATCCGGAAATCGGTCGTTTCTTCTCCTCCATGCAGGACCGGATCACCAAAATATCGACGCCGCTGCTGTTCTTTACGCTGGAGATCAACAAGATCAGTGATGACAGCATGGGCAAGAAACTGGCCGATGCCGATCTCAAGGCCTATGAGAGCTGGCTGCGCGATGTCCGCGTGTTCCGCCCGCACCAGCTCGATGATGAGCTGGAGCGCCTGCTGCATGAGCGCCATGTGGTTGGCCGCTCTGCCTGGAACCGTCTGTTTGATGAGACTGTTGCCGGTCTGCGCTTCCCGTTCCGCGGCGAGGAGCTGACCTCGAGCGAAATTCTCAACCTGATGAGCGATACCGACGGTGCGAAGCGCAAGGATGCGGCGAAGTCGGTGGGCAAGGTGTTTGGCGACAACATCAAGACCTTTACCCTGATCACCAATGTTCTGGCCAAGGACAAACAGATCGACGACAGCTGGCGCAACTATCCGACACCGGTATCGGCGCGCAATCTCGGCAACTATGTTGAGGATGAGGTAGTTGAGGCGCTCAATGATGCTGTCACGGCCTCATATCCGCGCCTGTCGCACCGCTATTACGCGATGAAGGCGAAATGGCTCGGTGGCGACAAGCTGAATTACTGGGACCGCAACGCGCCGCTGCCCGATGACATCGACCGCAAGATCAGCTGGCCGGAAGCCAAGAAGATCGTGCTCGACGCCTATGGCCGGTTTTCACCCGATCTCGCCAGTGTCGGCCAGAAGTTCTTCGATAACGACTGGATCGATGTGCCACCGCGCGCGGGCAAGTCTCCCGGTGCCTTTGCGCACCCGACCGTGCCGAGCGCCCACCCGTATCTGCTGCTGAACTATCATGGCAAGGTGCGTGATGTGATGACGCTGGCCCATGAGCTGGGTCACGGCGTGCATCAGGTGCTGGCGGGTGGTCAGGGGCATCTGCAGGCCTCAACACCACTGACACTGGCTGAAACCGCCAGCGTCTTCGGTGAGATGCTGACCTTCCGCTCACTGCTCGATGCCGAAACCGACCCGAAGGCGCGCCGCATCCTGCTGGCGGGCAAGGTCGAGGACATGCTCAATACCGTCGTGCGCCAGATCGCCTTCTTCAATTTCGAGAAGCGTGTGCATGAGGCACGGCGCGAGCAGGAACTGACTGCTGACGAGCTCGGCAAAATCTGGATGGATGTGCAGACCGAGAGCCTCGGCCCGGCGATGCATTTCGAGGATGAGTACAAGCACTTCTGGTCCTACATCCCGCACTTCATCCACTCACCGTTCTATGTCTACGCCTATGCCTTCGGTGACTGTCTGGTGAATGCGCTCTATGCCGTCTATCAGGATGCCAATGACGGCTTTGCCGAGCGGTATCTGGAGATGCTTGCCGCCGGTGGTACCAAGCGCCACAAGGAATTGCTGGCACCGTTCGGGCTTGATGCCACGGACCCGGCGTTCTGGACGCGCGGTCTCGACATCATTTCCGGCATGATTGATGAGTTGGAAGAAGTCGCCTGATTTAACTGGCAGCCTGATTAACCGGCCAGCCAGATTAGCCGGACACAGCGGCGGTTAGGGCGTTGCGCGTCGATCGAGCGGGCGGTCGGCAAGGCTGGCCGCCGCCGGTGTCTGGGCATCGATATTGCTGCGCAGGGCCACCTGATTGCGCTCAAGCGTGGTGGCAATCTCGGCCATGCGGTCGGCAACCGTGCCGGTTGGGCGCATGAAGTCGCGGGTCGTGGCGCGGGCCAGATCGGCAGCACTCGCATCCGGGTCACGGACCAGCGTATTCAACCCGGCATAATCGGGGGCTTCGGCCAGTAGCTGTGCTGTGGCATCAGCCGCATTGCGAATGGCGGTGGCGCTGTCAGCGCCTGTGAAATCTGCCGGTCCCCAGTTGCGATCAGCACCCGGCTTGGCAAGGGCGGCAATTTCCGCGCCGACACCATTGCCATCCCATTTGGAGAACTGGAAATAGCCGACGGAATCACCGGTGCCGTTCAGGGTGGTACCGGCGAGGCTCTCATCCACGCCCTGCAGGGTGAAGGCGAGGGAAGCCTGCTCGGTAAAGCCGTGGCTGCGGAACTGGGTGAAAGCGATATTCATGTTTTCGGCCATTGCCCCGGTCAACACCGGATTGTTGTTGAAGCCGGTCCGCATGCCCTGACGGAACGGACCATTTTCGGCATCTGCCAGTACAGGCGGGGGCGCGATCACTGGCAGGTCGCGGTTGATCTCAGCCGGTTCAGCGAGCAGTGGTGCGACGCGCGGGGCACGGAGGGTGCGGTCCTCGGTAACGGTCTCGATACCGGCCAGACCATCACCGGCGACAACTTCCGGCGTGCGCAGCTGGGTGCCAATATTGGTTTCGATGCCGGTTTCGATGGCTGGGCCTTCCTCGCGCTTCGGACCATTGAAGGCAAAGAAGCTGGCGACACCGGCAATGGCAAGGACAACACCGGCGCGGCGGCCATTTTTCTGGGCGAAGCGGCCAAGACTTTCAGCCGGTGATGGCGCAATCAGATCAGGGCCACTCATGAACACACGGGTGGTGCGACCATCGTGACGGGTGAATGAAAAGCTGCGTTTTGCCATTGGTCCGGTTCCTCTGGATCAGCCCTTTGAATTGCTTGCTGACTGTATCATTGTCGGATCATCAAGAAAGTGTATACGCCATATCTTGCGCTATGTCAGCGCGGCATGGCTGGCCCGCGTTCGGCAGGATGCTTGCCGGTGGAAACCAGCGCTTCCACTGATGCTTCAGCGAGATTGTCCGGGCGACGCACCGGTATCGGCACCGGTATGGCACCGGGCAACAGGGCATCGCGCTGCCGCTCCGCCTCGAAGCTGGCGATATTGGCTTCAATCGCCTTTTTGTTCTGGTCATAGGTCTTGGTGATGCCGTTGCTCCGACCGCTCCATGACACGCCGGGGCGGATGAAGCTGCCGGTGGACAGTTTAGCCAGCCGGGAAATGGTGGTCTGGTGACGACCGGAAGCACGATAAAGCGACTGGTAATGTTGCTGGGCGTGCAGGCTCTGCACCAGCGCATCGACGGAACTGATAATCGCGCTGGCTCGGTCGGGGGCGGTGCCGCCCTCATCCACGGTCATGAAGTCGCCGCGTTCCCAGTTGCGATCCGTGCCGCGCTTCGGCAGTTCGCTGATCTCGCTGCCGGCGCCATTGCCATTCCAGATCGAGAACTGAAAAAAGCCGACGCCATCGCCCTTGCCCTTCTCGCGCAGGATCGTGCCGCCCTGACTCTCATGCAGTCCGTGCAGGGTCCAGGCGATGGCGGCATTCTTGGTGATCGGATAGCTGCGCAGTCGGTCATAGGCGATGTTCATCGCCTCGGCCATTTCCTCGGTAATCACTGGCGCATTACTGAAGCTGGTCTTCATGCCGTCCCGGAACGGCCCGGCGGTGGCTGAAGGGGCGCCCGTCTCAACGGCATCGATTACCTCAACCACCTCAACGGGTTCGATCACTTCCGGTACAACCGGTTTGATGGTTTCGGGCTCGTTCAGGACGGCTTCAACCGGGACTGTCTCGGTCTTCACCGCCGGGGCGAAAGTCAGCGGTTTGCCACCTGCGGTCAGCTCGTGGGCGATGCGAATGCGGTCGTCGGGCGGGCTGGCATTGCCGCCGGTTTCCGGCTCCGGCTTGTGGATCGGCAATTCTCGGTCGCGGATCGTCGATTTCAGCGCGGTCGGCGTGGTGCTGCCGACCAGTATCATGCCGCTCAGCCCGAGCTGGAACACATGTGTGCGCGCATCGCCGCGACGGAAGAAACCCATCATACGGTCCATGGGTGAGGGCTGGTGCAGCCGATGGCCGCTCGGAAAGACCTGACGCATGATCCTGTTACCCGCAACGCCTCACCATGCGGTGAGGGTAGCCAATATCTGAGACACCTTCAGTTTGTCGCGGTTCCGGGCGAAAGCCAAGAATGAGTTTACTGCATGACTGTCCTGCCGATCCGGCATTTCGCCTAGCATCGCACCCAATCGGTCACGATCAAAGTATCTCGTTGTCCCTGCGACAAAATTTTGCCATCTGGAACTGGTTGTTGGGTGACCAGTACCCTATGTTGTGAAGAACACCTCCCCGGCCTGTCTGGATGGCTGGGAATACCGTGATTGTGAGCGCTGCCGGAATGAGTGACCGCGAAGACAATAACCTGGCCGGACGATTATCCCGATACGCAAAGGTATCCGGCGCCATGGGCGGTATCGCCGCGCGCGCGGCTGGTGAGCGTTATCTCGGCATCAAGGTCGAGCGCGAGAAGGCGGCCGAGGATCTGCGGGCAGCCCTTGGCGGGTTGAAGGGCCCGTTGATGAAGGTGGCGCAACTGCTGGCGACCATCCCGGATGCCGTGCCGAAGGAATATGTGAAGGAGCTGTCACAGCTGCAGTCGAACGCCCCGTCGATGGGCTGGCCCTTCGTCAAGCGCCGTATGGCGAGCGAACTCGGTCCCGGCTGGCAGAAGCGGTTCGAGAGTTTCGAGAAAGAGGCCTGTGCCGCCGCATCGCTCGGACAGGTGCATCGCGCGATTTCCCTCGACGGTGCGCAGCTGGCCTGCAAGCTCCAGTACCCGGATATGCAATCGGCAATCGAGGCGGATTTGCGCCAGTTGAAGTTGATCATGAACCTGTTCGAGCGCTCGGATAAGGCGATTTCGACCAAGCAGATCCATGCGGAGATTTCCGAGCGCTTGCGTGAAGAGCTGGATTACGAACGCGAGGCCAAGCATATGGCCATGTACCGCGATATCTTCACCGGCGATGATCGGGTGCACGTACCGGCGGTTGATAATGACCTGACCACCAAACGGCTGCTGACGATGAGCTGGCTCGAGGGTGAAGGCATCCTCAACTATGTCGACAGTCATGAGGAACATCGCAATCTGCTGGCGATGAACATGTTCTACACCTGGTACACGCCGTTTTATAATTACGGCCTGATCCATGGTGACCCGCATCTGGGCAATTATCAGGTGCGCGAGGACGGCTCGATCAACCTGCTCGATTTCGGCTGTGTCCGTGTGTTCCCGTCACATTTCGTGCGCGGTGTCATTGATCTCTACAATGCCCTGCGCACCGACGATCAGGCGCTGGCGGTCCATGCCTATGAGACATGGGGCTTCAACAATCTGAGCAAGGACCTGATCGACGTTCTCAATATCTGGGCCAACTTCATCTATGCCCCGATCCTTGAGGACCGCACCCGGCTGATCGAGGAAACCAATTCCGGCATGTATGGCCGGGAGACCGCGCGCAAGGTGCATATGGCCCTGCGTGAGGTCGGCGGGGTTGAGGTGCCACGGGAATTCGTCTTCATGGACCGTGCCGCCATTGGCCTCGGCTCGGTGTTCCTGCACCTGCGCGCCAATATCAACTGGTACGAGCTGTTCCAGACTGTCATCGCCGATTTCGATGAGGACAAGCTGAAGCAGCGTCAGACCGAGTTGCTTGCCCGCAATGACCTGCCGCCGGTTCAGGCTGCCTGATCGGCTGCGATTTTGCCGTTTGCGGCTGCGATTTTGCTATTTGTGTATGTGTACGTCTCTGGCGTACGCCTGTCTTCCCCGATTTTATTGATTGATCCCGAAAGCGTTGTTGCCATGGGGGCTGTCTTGTGCGAATCACCATGGGGCATGGGTGCGACCCCTCGTGGGGTTCGTACACCTGACAAATAATCAATGGTACCGCGTCGTCCGGCGTGGTGGTCATTCAAGCAACCGGGAGATGACCAAGATGAAATTGGTAGTGCCGTTGGAACGGCGCCCATTCGAGCGGCGTGTGGCTGCGTCGCCCGATACGGTGAAAAAACTGGTCGGCAAGGGGCTCGATGTTGTGATCGAGACCGGTGCCGGTCTGAAGGCGTCGGTGACCGATGCCCAGTATGAAGCCGCAGGCGCGAAGATCGAGAAGGACCCGAAAGCCCTCTACAAGGGTGCTGATATTGTCCTCAAGGTACAGAAGCCGCTCCGCGACGGTGATCTGGATGAACTGGCGCTGATCCCCAAGGGGGCGCTGCTGATCGCCACGATCAACCCCTATCAGTCCCCTGATGACATTGCTGCCTATGCCAAGGCCGGTGTGACCGCCATGGCGCTGGAACTGGTGCCACGGATTACCCGGGCGCAGTCCATGGATGTGCTGTCATCCCAGTCAAACCTCGCCGGTTACAAGGCCGTGCTTGATGCCGCAGCCGAATATGGCCGTGCGTTCCCGATGATGATGACCGCTGCGGGCACCGTTGCCCCGGCCCGCGTTCTGATCATGGGTGCCGGTGTTGCCGGTCTGCAGGCGATCGCCACCGCGCGCCGTCTGGGCGCTGTCGTTACCGCTTCTGACGTTCGCATGGCGGCAAAGGAGCAGGTGGAGAGCCTTGGTGCCAGCTTCCTGATGGTCGACGGCATGGAGGATATGGAAACCGCTGGCGGTTACGCCAAGGAAGCGGGCGAGGACTTCAAGAAGCGTCAGGCCGAGAAGGTCCATGAAACGCTGAAGAAGACCGATATTGCCATCTGTACCGCCCTGATCCCGGGCCGTGCGGCCCCGACCCTGATCACCAAGGCGATGGTTGATGATATGAAGCCGGGTTCGGTGATTATCGATCTGGCGGTTGAACAGGGCGGCAACTGTGAGGGCTCCAAGCCCGGTGAGATTGTCGAGACGGCCAATGGCGTCAAGATTGTCGGCCACAACAACGTGCCGTCACGCCTTGCTGCCGATGCGTCAAACCTGTTTGCCAAGAACCTGCTCAACCTGCTGTCGCTGCTGCTGTCGGAAGACGGCAAGTCGCTGAACATCAATCGTGAGGACGAGATCGTTGCGGGCACATTGCTGACCCTCGACGGGGCCGTTGTCCATGAGCAGTTCAAGGATGCCAAAGCCGCCAAGCCAGCAGCCAAAGCTGCTGCCGCACCGGCCAAGAAGCCCGCGGCACGCAAGCCTGCGGCCAAAAAACCGGCGGCCAAGCCTGCTGCAAAACCAGCAGATACGGCGACTGATAAACCCGCTGACGGGGAGACGAAATAATGAGCCAACAACAGAATATTCCATCAGGCCTCGGCGAAAACGGGTTTGATACCACCGGTGAGCTCGAGATCGTGCGCAATGCGCTGGAGGCGGCTCAGGCGCGCCTCATGGATATCGAGGCCCATGTCAGTTCCATGGCCCATAGCGGCCTTGACGCTGCCGCCGCCGGTCATGGTGACGGGTTCTTCATCACCGCCCTGACGGTACTCGTACTGGCCTGTTTCGTCGGCTATTACGTGGTCTGGTCGGTTACCCCGGCACTGCACTCGCCATTGATGGCCGTCACCAACGCCATTTCCTCGGTCATCATCGTCGGCGCACTGATCGCTGCCGGTCCCGAGGGCATGAGCTTTGCCAAGGTCATGGGGTTCTTTGCGGTCATTCTGGCCTCGATCAACATCTTCGGCGGGTTCATCGTGACCCAGCGAATGCTGTCGATGTTCAAGAAAAAACAGCGATAGGGTAGGGCAGCACTCATGGATACTTTTGCAGGCTTTGCCTATATCGTCGCGTCGGTCCTGTTCATTCTGGCCATTCGCGGCTTGTCCCACCCGGAAACTGCCCGTCGCGGTAACCAGTTCGGTATCGCCGGTATGGTTGTGGCGATTGTCACGACCCTCATGCTGCCGGGCGTTCTGTCCTATTGGATGATCATTCTCGGCATCGCTATTGGTGGCGCCATTGGTACCCTGATCGCCAAGAAGATCGACATGACCGCCCTGCCGCAGCTGGTGGCCGGGTTCCACTCTCTCGTCGGTCTGGCCGCGGTCTGCGTTGCCATGGCCGCATTCTATGCACCCGAAGCCTATGGTATCGGTACGCGCGGCGACATTGCCGGGTCGAGCCTGATCGAAATGGCGCTCGGTACCGCAATCGGTGCGATTACCTTCACCGGCTCGATCATTGCCTTCGGCAAATTGCAGGGCATCGTCTCCGGCAAGCCGGTCAGCTTCCCGATGCAGCACCCGCTCAACGCCGCGCTTGGTGTTCTGCTGGCCCTGCTGATTATCTGGATGGCGGGCAGCAATTCCACCGCTGCTTTCTGGCTGATCATTCTGGTCTCGCTGGCGCTTGGCATCCTGCTGATCATTCCGATCGGTGGTGCCGATATGCCGGTGGTGGTCTCCATGCTGAACAGCTATTCCGGCTGGGCAGCAGCGGGTATCGGCTTCACCCTCGGCAATACCCTGCTGATTATCGTCGGGGCGCTGGTCGGGTCATCCGGTGCGATCCTGTCTTATATCATGTGTAAGGGCATGAACCGGTCGTTCTTCAACGTCATTCTCGGTGGCTTCGGCGGTGATGCCGCTGGTGGCGCCGCCGCTGACATGGGTGAGCGCAGCTTCAAGGCCGGGTCGGCCGATGATGCCGCTTTCATCATGAAGAATGCCGGCAAGGTCATCATCGTGCCTGGTTACGGCATGGCGGTGGCACAGGCCCAGCACACCCTGCGGGAAATGGCCGATATGCTGAAGGCCGAGGGCGTTGACGTGTCCTACGCCATTCACCCGGTTGCCGGTCGTATGCCTGGTCACATGAACGTGCTGCTGGCGGAAGCCAACGTGCCGTATGACGAGGTGTTCGAGCTGGAAGACATCAACCGCGACTTTGCGCAGGCCGATGTGGCCTTTGTGATCGGCGCTAATGACGTCACCAACCCGGCGGCGAAAACCGATACTTCTTCACCGATCTACGGTATGCCCGTACTGGATGTGGAGAAGGCCAAGACCGTGCTGTTCGTCAAGCGGTCCATGGGTTCCGGTTATGCCGGGGTCGATAACCCGCTGTTCTTTGCCGACAACACCATGATGCTTCTGGCCGATGCCAAGAAGATGTGTGAGGACATCGTCAAGGCGATGGAATAACGCCGGACGTAACGATTATCCGAAACGGGGCAGAATCATTCTGCCCCGTTTCGCATTTGTAGGGGGGCAAGACGGCTCGTGAGTGAGTGCCGCTCGCCGCCCCGCCATTGATTGCCGGGCCATTGGTGCACAGAGTGTCATGGCTTTTTGTCTGAGGGTTGGTTTGTCGCATGGAAGCCTTGGCCGTTCTCGCCGTTATCGGCGGCTTTATCTATCTGCTGGTACAGGTCAATCGCCTGAGTGCGAAAACCCGTGAACTGGAAGATACCGTAAGCAATCTGCGCCGGTTTGTGGTCTCCGGCGATGATCTCTGGGGGCCAAAGCCATGGTCACAAACCCCGTCTGCCGGTGAACGGAAGGCGGAATCCGACAGTGTTCCGAACAGCGTTGATGACTTGCCGGAAACCGTAGCTGACGCCGTACGGGATGAACCGCTGGATATTCCGGCACCGGCGCAAGCTGCCTATGAGCAGGCCCCGGTAACGACTTCTCCGGTTACAACGGCACCTGATCTGTCCGAACGGTTTGGTGACTGGCTGCGTGAGAACTGGTTTTACGCGGTATCAGCCATCTGTCTGTCGCTTGCCGGTATCTTCCTGATCCATTACGGCATCGAGCGCGGGTTGCTGACCCCTGAAATGCGCGTGGCCTGTGCGGTTGCGCTCGGTCTGGCGCTGATTGGCGCAGGTGATTTCCTGCGCCGCCGGGTTGGTGATGATGCGCCGAGCCATACCGCCTATCTGCCATCGACCCTGTCGGGGGCGGGAATCGTTGTCATCTTTGTCGCCATTCTCGGCGCGCGGCATCTCTATGGCCTGATCGGGGCCGAGATGGCCTTCACGCTGCTCGCCGGATTGTCGGTTGCGACGGTGGTGATGGGCTGGCTCTATGGTCCGGTTCTGACCGTCATCGGCCTGCTGGGCGCGACCCTCGCCCCCTTCATCGTCGGTGGCGAGAGCGAGAGCGTCGACCAGTTCTTCTATTACTTTGCCCTGATCGCCCTGACCGGGCTGCTGGTTGATACGGTCAAGCAGTGGCTCTGGCCATCGGCTCTGGCGCTGGCTTTTACCTATGCTGCCGCCAGCATGCTGTTTCTGGCCCATGACGCTGACGTTCATTTCATCGCCTTTGCCCTGATTGTGGCGCTCGGCGCGATCATTATCCCGAACCGCAAGCTCTGGCCGGATCATGCCGGGATCATGTTGAGCGAGGCGCTGTGGGGTAAAAACCGTTCCATGCCGCACGCCACCACCCTGATTGCCGCCGTTGCGACCGTTGCCAGCTATGGCGTGGTGTTGGCCGTCGCTCTGGTCGATCGCGGGCTGACCGAAATGGTAACGGTGCTGGTTGTTCTCGGATTGATGCAGCTGGCTTCTGTTGTCTGGCTTAGGGACGCGCGGGCGCTGACGGATATGAACCTGATCCCGCCGCTGCTGTTCTTCGCTATTCTGGTGATGCAGGCGGTATCGGGTGGCTCGCTCCATGACTATATCGAGGACAACACGGGCGTTGCCATGTCATCGGATGCGCTGGTGGCCCTGCTCGCCCTCGTTGCCTTCGGTGTTGCCGGGTCGGTACTGGCATTTTACCGGGCGCGTATTCGCGGCTCGTTCGATGTGCATTGGGGATTTGGTCTGGCGCTTTATGCACCGGTTACGCTGGTCCTGCTCGAAATATTCTGGGAGCCACAGCAGGTGCTGGGCGCAGAGGGCTGGGGGCTGGTCGGCATTGCGATTGCGGCCATGATGACCCTGTTTGCCGAACGCCTCGCGCGGATTGACGGCGCGGACAAGATGCGCGTCTCGCTTGCAGCGCTGGCGGCACTCACCATGCTCGGTTTCGCGCTGGTTGTGACCCTGACATCGGTGGCCCTGACCATTGCCATGGCGCTGATGGTGCTGGTTGCCGTCCTGATCGACCGTCGGTTCGACCTTCCTCTGCTGACAATCTTTGTTCAGGTCGGCGTGGTGCTGGTCTCCAGCCGCCTCATCATCACGCCGGGCGTTCTCTGGGCGCTGGATGCGCCGCTGGTTGAGCTGCTGGCTGTCTATGGCGGATCAATCGGGTTGCTCGCCGCCTCATGGCATTATATCCGGGGGCGTGAGCGGATTGCCGCCCGGACCATGATCGACTCTGCAGTGCTCAGCCTGCCATTCGTGCTCGGCATCATCCTGCTGCTGCGCGCTTTGGATAACGATATTGCCAGCCATTGGGGCGCATCGCTCTTGGCGATGATCTGTCTGCTCTCGGCAGCAGTGCAGTATTACCGCCTGCAGGTCTCGACCGGGTTTGTCCGTCAGGTGCGGGTCGGTCTTTGCGGTATATTCGGTGTGGCCAGCGCTTTGGCGTTCACGGTGGCCATGCTGGTGCTCAGCCCGCTCCGGGATCCGGATGAGATTGTGTTCGGCCCGCTGGTTGCCGATACCCTGCTTGTTGCCTATGGCCTGCCAGCACTGCTGTTCGGGGGCCTGCTGTACCTGTTCGGGCGGCAGTCATCGGCCCTGAAGCCCGAAGCGAAATTACTTTTGGCATGGTTGATGGCCGCGTTTGGCGGGTTGTATGTGGTGCTGGAAATCCGGCGTTTCTGGCGCGGCGATATCCTGTCGGTACCGGGTACCACCAATCCGGAACTCTACAGCTATACCCTGCTGATGATCCTCACCTCAGCGGTTTTGCTGCTGCTGACCTTTTTCCGTCGCTCGCCGGAACTTTACAGGATCGCCGTGGTTGGCGTCGGCCTGACCCTTGCCAAGGCATTCCTGATCGACATGGCGGGATTGGATGGCCTGTTGCGGGTGGTTTCCTTCCTCGGCCTCGGCCTGATACTGGCCGCCCTCGCCTGGCTCAACGTTCAGGTGAGACAACGTATTTCAGTATCCGCTGCGGTAAAGGCCGTGGAATAGAGACTTACAGACCGGCGCGGCGTAGGGGCGGTGCCGGTTTTGTGCCCGGTGCCGGTTTGGCGTCATTGGTGGGGACAAGTGCCTGCCGCGCCTGTGCCGCGAGTGTTTCAATCCGCGGCTGGGCGGCATCCACCGCCTTGGCGATCGGGTTGCGGCGCAGGTTTAGCCGGGCCAGCGTCAGGCTGGATGCCTCATACCGGTCGGCGGGGACAAGCGCGGCAACCGCCTCGACATAATCGCGGGCCAGTTCATAAACCGCCGGGTCGGGCGTGCTCTCCCCGATGCCGCTGACCGTGGCGAGGGCTGTCTCGGCGGAGAAGGTGTCGCCGGGCATGATCGCCCGGTTGAGGCTGGCAAGGCTCTCCATATTGTCGGCGGTAAAGCTGATCTCCGGCAGGTCCTGCATCAGCGCCTGTGCCCCGGCCTGCCCAGGTTTCTGCCATGCTTCCAGCTCCTGATGTCTGGCAAGGCGGCCAACCACCGTGCGGAAACCGCGGGTGGTCAGATGCTCGGTATCGCCGTGATGGATGGCGGCGATGCTGCGCAGATGCGCGAGCCGCCGCATGGTTTCGATCGCATCCGCTGCCGGCAGCTCATGGATCAGGCCGAGGCTGCCACGAATATCGGCAAAGGTCTCGCTCTGCAGTGCCTTCAGTGCGGTTGTCGTTGCCGTATGCCGTGATGGGCGCTTACTCAGCATTTTCGGCAGGCTGTGCTCAATCGCATGGCCGGTTTCGTGATGGAAAGTATACACCCCATAGGCGTGGTCGAGTGCCTCGAATGCCTGCATGTCCGGGCGTGCCCAGTGTTGTTCGCGGTAATCGCTCACCTGCCGCTCGACCCGATCCGCCCATGTCAGCGGGTAACAGACCGGATTGATGATATTCGCGGCGAGGCGCTTATCCCGGAGGCCGGGTACGCCATAATAATGGGGGACGCCCTCACGGATATGCCGATGCGTGCCGCTCCAGACCCGCTGCATGGCGCGGCCATCGAGGCCCTCATCCTTCAGCCGCGTGCTGATCCAGCGGTTTGCTGCCTCGAATGCGCCCTTGCGGGTCGGGTTGATGATATGCGTGGTCGGCTTCAGGGCAGGAAACTCCCTGAAGAAATCGGCAATCATCTGGTCGAGCGGCTTGGTCATTATGGTTGCTGGTGCTACCGCACCCACTGCATATCGTCAATCAACAGGACGACAGGCTAGACCGCTTTCAGGAAAGAATAACCGGTTAATCAGAATTCCCGGACCAGAACACCGGCCACATCGGGCATCGGCAGGCCGGTAATCGCCGAGACCTGCTGGGCGTATTTATTGCGCAGATGGGTCATGTCGAGGCGACGCTGGCTGTCTAGACGGCGGATCAGTTCCTTCTGGTCCTCGGACAACCGGCGATGGCGCTTGGCCTCGACGAAGGGGAACAGCACGGTCTGGTCGACCGATACGGTCTGGGTATCAAACTGCTGGCGCAGTGGCTCCAGCTTTTGCTTCTCGACGCCGGTGATGATCGAGAGGTCGTGGAGATAGGCGAGCGAGATGCGGTTGAAGCTGTCGGACAGCGCGGCATCGATCTTGACCAGTTCTTCCAGCTGGAAATCATAGAGCTTGGCCCCGGTCAGGGTCTGGATCGAGGCGACCAGACGGCTTGGCGTGCTGTAGATTTCTTCATTCAGTTTCTCGCCGGTCGGATCCTTGTCCGAGACGATGCGCGCGCGTTCGCCGATTGCGCTTCCGGTATCCGGTTCGCAGGCTGCCAGAAACGGCATGGCGATGAGCAGCCCGAACAGGATAGGCAGGCGGCAGATGGCAGTGAGGGGGCGCGTGTCTTGGGTCATGCGTATTCCAGCAGCGATCATGAGAACTGTTGCCATACGATACCGGACCAGTTCAGCAACACACCAGCGCGGACAAGTATGGCAAATCAAGAGCACTGGAAAATCAGGCTGTTATTGAAATTGACGGCACGGAACGCGGTCTGATGGATAGGGAAACTGCGCGAATTTGGCTGAAACCGATAAACGATTCGCCGGAGATGGGGAGAGTGGTTTGGGAACCTTTGGCTGCTGAGGCGGTTGTGCAGATGCATGAGATATTACGGCTGACATCACCCGTATGCCCCATTCGCCCTGACAACCATGTCCCCGGCAAAAAGGAAATCCCCCCACATGTCTATTCAAGGAACCACCTCCGCTGACCTGATTACCAATACCGTTATTGGCACGGCTGATACGATCTATGGCTATGCCGGGGCGGATACCCTCATCGGTAGTAACGATACCCTCTATGGTGGGGCTGATGGCGACGTGTTGGTTGGCTATGGCGCAGCGCTGGTATTGGGTGAGGATGGCGATGACACGCTGCAGGGCGGTCCCGGATCAGATGAGATGCTGTTTGGCGGTACGGGTGCCGATGTCTTCCTGTTCACCCCGACCTCGGGTTCGCTCGATACAATCGGTGACTTTGAAGTTGGCATTGACCGGATTGATGTTTCCAATCTCGGCATTACCGATCTCAGCCAACTGGTCATCAGCACCAGCGGTGCCAATGCGGTTACCATCATGGCCAATGATGCGCAGGCGCTGACAGTGAATGGCGCAAGCGTGGCGACGCTGAGTGCCGGTGACTTCATCTTCAGTGGGGATGCCTCTGCAACTGCCACCATTGCCTTTGTGCCCGGTTTGGTCGGTACAACGCCGGGTCCTGTGCCATTGCCCGGTGTCATACTTGGCACGGCTGGCAACGACATGATCGAAGGGACGGTTGGGGATGATCAGATTCTTGCTGATGCCGGTGAGGATCTGGTTACTGCTTTTGCCGGTAATGACACAATTTTCGGTGGCAGCGGGCTGGATACCATCTATGGCGGCAGCGGTACCGATGTGATCTATGGCAACCAGAATCAGGACCAGCTGTTCGGTAATGATGACAATGACACGCTCTATGGTGGCCAGCAGGATGATACGGTTCTGGGGCAGGACGGCGATGACGTTCTCTACGGCAACATGTCCACTGACGTTATCAATGGCGGCAATGGTGCCGATACCCTGTTCGGTGGGCAGGCAACCGACTACCTCTCCGGTGGTGCCGGTGATGATGTGCTGTTCGGCAATGTCGGCTCTGATGTGCTGTCCGGTGACATTGGCAATGACCTGCTGATCGGTGGCAATGGGCCGGATCAGTTCGTTTTCGGTCTCGGCTTCGGTGCGGATACGATCTCCGATTTCAGCAATCCTGACAGCCTGTCACTCATGAACCTGACGCTGGATACAGCCGTTGCGACAGAGATTAATGGCAGTCTGGTGCTCGACTTCGGTGGTGGCGACAGCCTGACCTTGATTGGTGTCACATCAATCGATGCCGTTTCTTCGGCTGTGATTGCCTGAGCCTGCCAATAACCGCTAACCGCTGGCCAAGGCCTGCCAATCGGCTTCGCTCAATACCGTGACGCCGAGATCGCGGGCCTTGGTCAGTTTTGATCCGGCATCGGCACCGGCGACCACGTAATCGGTTTTCTTGGAGACCGAGCCTGCCACCTTGGCTCCCAGCTTCTCCGCCTGCACCTTGGCTTCTGCCCGTGACATGGTTTCGAGCGTGCCGGTAAATACCACGGTCTTGCCGGAAACGGCGGAGCTGTCATCGACCTCCAGCGTAAATTCCTGCACCTGCAGTTCGGCCAGCAGGGCGTCGAGCAGTTGCTCGTTCTGTTCCTCGGCGAAAAATCCGATCAGGTCATCGGCCATGGATTGACCGATCTTGTCGATATTGATCAGGTCGTTATAGGCATCGCTCTCGCGGTCCTGTGCCTCGATCATCGCCTGTCGCAAGGCATCGAAGCGACCGAAATGCCGGGCCAGCAGCCGGGATGTGGTCTGGCCAATCTGGCGAATGCCGAGGGCATAGATAAACCGGTCCAGCTCGATATTCCGGCGCTCATCAATGGCATCGAACAGCTTGGTGGCCGAGGTGGCGCCCCAGCCTTCCTTGTTGCGCAGTGGCGTCAGGCTCTGGCTGTCCTTATCCCGTAGCTTGAAGATGTCGACCGGGCTGCGCACCAGTTCATCGTCCCAGAACTGCTGGACGATCTTGGCACCAAAACCCTCGATATCGAAGGCATCACGGCTGACGAAGTGGCGGATGCGCTCAACCGCCTGTGCCGCACAGATCAGGCCGCCGGTGCAGCGGCGTACGACCTCACTGGCCTCACGAATGGCATGGCTGCCGCAGATCGGGCAGGTATCGGGAAAGACGAATGGCTGGCTGTCAGCCGGGCGCTTCTCCGGGATCGCATGCAGTACCTGCGGGATGACATCCCCGGCACGCTGGATCACCACCGTATCGCCGACCCGCACATCCTTGCGCTCAATCTCGTCCTCATTATGCAGGGTGGCACGGGACACCACGACCCCGCCGACGGTGACCGGCTGCAGATGGGCGACCGGGGTCAGGGCGCCGGTGCGCCCCACCTGAATATCGATCTTTTCCAATATGGTCTGGGCCTGTTCGGCAGGCAGCTTGTGGGCGATGGCCCAGCGCGGTGCGCGGCTGACAAAGCCCATGCGGTCCTGATAATCAAGGCTGTCCAGCTTGTAGACAATGCCGTCAATGTCGAAGGGCAGGCCGGGCCGTTCCGCCTGCACATGTTCGTAGAAGGCCATCAGCTCCGTAACCGTGCGGCAGAGCCGTTCGGGCCGGTTCAGCGGAAAGCCCCAGCCCGCAATCCGTTCGCGGGCACCGGTCTGGGTGCCGAACAACTCCTTTGCCGGTTCGCTGATCACGCCCCAGCCATAGCCGAAGAAGCGGAGTTTGCGCTCGGCGGTGATTTTCGGGTCAAGCTGGCGCAGAGATCCGGCAGCGGCATTGCGCGGATTGGCAAAGGGCGGCTCACCGGCCTCTTCCCGGCGCTGGTTGAGGGCCAGAAACTCGCTGCGGTCCATATAGACCTCGCCGCGGATTTCCAGAATATCCGGGTAATCGCCCTGCAGCGTCTTGGGAATATAGGCATCATCAATGGTGCGGACATTGGCGGTAATATCCTCTCCCTCCTGCCCATCACCACGGGTGGCAGCCTGTACCAGCTTGCCCTGCTCATAGCGCAGGGAGCAGGAGAGGCCGTCGATCTTGACCTCCGCCAGTACCGGCACCTCGGCATCCTCGGGCAGGTCAAAGAACCGGCGCACGGTTTTGAGGAAGTCGGCCACATCCTCTTCGCTGAAGGCATTGGCCAGCGACAGCATGGAGACCTGATGCCGGACCTTTTTGAAGCCGGAAGCCGGTTTTGCCCCGACGCTGCGTGACGGGCTGTCCGCCCGGACCAGCAGCGGGAATGCCTGTTCGATCGCCTCGTTCCGACGACGCAGCAGATCGTAATCGGCGTCGCTGATGGTCGGCGCATCCTCCTGATGATAGGCGCGGTCATGCTCCGCAATGGTCTTGGCCAATGCTTCAAGCGCCGCTGCCGCTTCATCGGCGGTCAGGTTGTCAGTGCTGAAATCCTTAGTTGGATCAACGACATCATGTTTCATAATTGTCGGACAGTCGGTTCAGTGTGGTGTGTTATGTAGGACTGACAAGCAGCTTTTCAGCGGCGGCGCGGGCTTCATCGGAAATCTCGGCGCCGGACAGCATCCGGGCAATCTCCTCCCGCCGTGCCTTGTCGTCAAGCCGGGTGATGGCGGTGGCGGGCAGGCCGTCGGCGGCTTCCGATTTGGCGATCTGCCAGTGATGACCGGCGCGCGCGGCAACCTGCGGTGAGTGGGTGACCACCAGAACCTGTACATCCTGACCGAGCCGGGCAAGCCGTTCGCCTACCGCATCGGCCACCGCCCCGCCGATACCGGCATCAACCTCGTCGAACACCAGTGTCGGCACGGCATTGACCCGGCGCAGCGCCACCTTCAGCGCCAGCATGAAGCGGGCAAGCTCACCGCCCGAGGCAATTTTGTCGATCGGCCCCGGTGTCTGGCCGGGGGTGGTGGCGACGGTAAAGCGGACGCGTTCGGTGCCGGTAGAGGTCCAGTTGTCTTCTTCCAGCCGGGTCAGGTTGGTGACAAAGACCGCGCGGCCCAGCTTCAGCGGCGTTAGCTCGGTCATTACGGCCTGATCGAGGCTCTCCGCCGCATGTTCCCGGCCCTCGCGCAGGATCGCTGCGGCGTCGATATAGGCCTGCCGGGCAGCGGTCGAGGCGCGGGCGGCCTTGTCCAGATGGGCGCTCTGGTCGTCGATCATCGACAGTTTCTCGGCAAAACCGTTGCGCAGGGCGGCGAGATCATCCGGCGAGACATTGTGCTTGCGCGCCAGTTGGCGGAGCGAAAACAGCCGGTCCTCGATTTCCTCAAGCCCGCGCGGGTCATGGTCAAGTTCTGCCAGCACAGTCTCCAGAATGGCGACGGCTTCATCGAGTTCCGACTGTGCCCGGTCGAGCGGCTCCAGTATCCTGTCATAGGCATCGCCCATCTTGTCGGCGATGCGCTCAAGGGTGCGTCGGCCCGATGACAGCAGCCTGACGCCACCCTGTTCGCCGCCGAGTTCGCTGGCGGCGGTAGCAAGGGCCGACATCACCTTCTCGCGGTGCATGAGCTGGGTGCGGCGCGCGGCGAGGGCATCCTCTTCACCGGCTTCCGGGTTCAGCTCATCCAGCTCGCCAAGGGCATGGCGGAGATAGTCTTCCTCGGCGCGGGCGCGGTCGATCTCCTCGGCGAGGCTCTGGCGGGCTTTTTCGGCCTGTTGCCAGTTATCCCAGGCGTCGGCAACCGCCTTGCGGGTATCAAGCAGGCCGCCGAAGCTGTCGAGCAGCTGGGCATGGGCAGCGGTATCGAGCAGCCCCTGTGTCTCGAACTGGCCGTGTATCTCGACCAGATGCGCGCCGATATCCTTCAGGGTACCGATACTGACCGGCTGGTCGTTGACGAAGGCGCGGCTGCGCCCGTCACGGGTGATGACCCGGCGCAGGATCAGATCCTCGCCAGTGTCGATTTCAAGCTCGCTGAGGGATTGCTGCAGACCGGGCAGGGCCGAGGCATCAATAACCGCGCTGACCGATGCCTGTGCCTCTCCTGCGCGGATCAGACCGGCATTGGCGCGGGCACCGAGGGCGAGGCCAAGGGCATCAAGCAGGATCGACTTGCCCGCCCCGGTCTCCCCGGTCAGCGCGCAGAGGCCACCCGCCAACTCGATGGTCAGCTTGTCGATCAGAACGATATTCTGAATGGTCAGGGAGACGAGCATTGCGGCGTCGCGGGTTCGGGGAAACTGTCCCGGAATTATAGCGGTATTTGTCCGGCGGGGCCGATCAAAATGCGTTGGCGACCTTGTCCATCATACGGGCCATCCAGCCCTTCTCCGGGCGAACCGGCTCATAGCCTTCCTCGGCGAGCAATGCGTAGCTGTCCTCATACCAGTCGCTGCCCGGGAAATTGTAGCCAAGTACGGCGGCAGCGGCCTGCGCCTCGGGAACAACGCCCAAAGCCAGGTATGATTCGGTCAGGCGGTGCAGCGCTTCGGGCACGTGGCTGGTGGTCTGGAACTCATCGACCACCCGGCGATAGCGATTGATCGCAGCCTGATATTGGCCACGCTTCTGGTAATAGCGACCGATGCTCATTTCCTTGCCGGCGAGGTGATCCTCGGTCAGCTCGAATTTCAAGCGGGCATCGCGGGCGTATTTGCTCTCCGGGAAGCGGGTGAACACCTGACGTAGGCCGTCCATGGCTTGCTGAGTCACGGCCTGATCACGCTTAACATCGGTGATCTGTTCGTAATAGGACAGCGCGCGCAGGTAATAGGCATAGGCGATATCCTTATGCCCCGGCTGCAGCTGGATAAAGCGCTCCAGCGCCAGGATCGCCTGATCGTAGTCGAGGTCCTGATAATAGGCGTAACCGGCCATCAGCTGGGCGCGTGTCGCCCATTCGGAATAGGGGTGCTGGCGTTCCACCTCGTCGAATTGCTGTGCGGCTTCCTGATAGCGTCCGGAATCGAGCGCATTGGCGGCGGTGTTGTAGATTTCCTCGGCCGGGCGCTCGACATAGGCGACGCCCTCGTCATCACTCGAACAGGCGGCCAGAGACAGGACAAGAGCCAGACCCAGCAGTATGGGACGAAAACGGTTGCCGGAACAGGAGCCGATAGGGGCAGTCATGATGCGCGTACTCTTCACAGGAATATAGCGTTGCCGCGCATTCTAAGCGTTTTGATGCCCGGCGCAATGCGCGAGATCACCACACGGCAATATATGATTATCGGCTATCGTCCGAAGGCCACGCCTGACCCTTAAATCAGTGCCTGAGCGGCAATCAGGCGATGCGGGCAACCTGTGACTGACCCTGCCAACCGGCTAGGTCGGCACTGGCGGCATCAAGGCCGAGATCGACGGTGCTGGTTTTGATCCAGGCGGTCGGATCGGCGAACATGGCGTGCAGCAGGTTGTTGTTCATGGCGTGACCGGCCTTGAACCCTTCATGGCGGCCAATGATCGGCGCGCCGGCAAGGTAGAGGTCGCCAACGGCATCCAGAACCTTGTGACGGACCAACTCGTCGGTGTAGCGCAGGCCGCCCTTGTTCATGATCTTGTCGCCGCTGATGACGACAGCATTTTCGAGCGAGCCACCGCGGGCGAGGCCCATGGCGCGCAGCTTGTCCACATCCTCAAGGAAGCCGAAGGTGCGGGCGCGGCTGATAAAGCGCTTGAACGCGCTGGCGTCGAGGTCGAGCTCATAGGTCTGCTGGACGTCAAGGCGCGGTGCAAAATCGATCTCGAAGCTGAACTGGCAGCCATCGGCTGGCAGCAGACGGGCAATTTTGTCGCCATCGACGAATTCGATCGGCTTCAGAACCTTGATAACGTCGCGCGGGGTGTCGAGAACCTCGATACCGGCGCAGTCGATGAGGAAGACGAATGGTTCGGCGCTGCCATCCATGATCGGCACTTCCGGGCCATCAAGCTCGATGGTCAGGTTGTCGATACCGCAACCGCGCAGGGCGGCCATGACGTGCTCAACGGTGCTGACGGAAACGCCGGCATCATTGGTGACAACGGTGCAGAGCTGGGTGTCGGTGACCGCGTCCCAGATAGCCGGGACGACATTGTCACGATCGGTGACATCGGTACGGATGAAGCGGATACCGCTATTGGCGGGGGCAGGCAGGAACCGCAGGGCGGTCTTCTTGCCGGAATGGACCCCGACACCAGTGCAGTGAATGCTGGTTTTCAGGGTGCGTTGAAGAACGGCTTCGACGGTATCGTTTGCGTAATGCACTAGACTGGCTCCATCGGCTTTGTTGCTGCCAACAATCTTCCAAGATGTTCTCATCTTCGGTTGTTTCCTGCGGATCAGCTGCGTGCTGCCTTGTAGGGGGGCTTGTAAGCTGTGGCGCTTCGCTGGGCCTGATCCGTAACCGGTTGGAAAATTGCCTTTATTCAGTTTTGGTGTTCAGTTCGGTTTCTTGACGATCACCGATTTAGCAAGTGCAGCACAAGGGAACAAATCAACGTTTGTTACCAAATGTAACATGTTGAAAAACCTGTGAATGGTTGTGCCATTGCCTATTCGCAGCCGCACAGAAAAACACCCCGGTCTGGCAACCGGGGTGTTTCAGTGGGTTCAGGCTTCTGCATCAGATGCAGTCTGGCCCGTTGATTAGTTCGCCTGGCGGCGCAAAAATGCTGGAATATCAAGCATTTCCTCGTCCGTCTCTGCGCTTTCGGCAGGTGAGGTCGGGGCGATATTCAGGCTCGGCTGGGCAACTGCAGCTGCCGTGCGACCGGCTGGTGCGCTGCGTACCGGACGGGATGCAGGGGCCTGTTGTGGCCGCTCACCGGCACCGCGGCTCAGTGATGGAGAACCACCAGCTGTGCGTTTATTGGATGCCGCCGTTGCATTTTCGTCATGGTTTTCAGCGTGGTTAGCGCTGTCTGAGTCGAAACCGACGAGGCCGGTTACGCGGTCCAGCAGAGAGCGGCGACGGGTCTTTTCCTCACCCCGGCCACCATTGGCGAGTGCCGCAGCGGCAAACGGGTCTGGCTTGGCCTCACGGGCGATTTCCGGCTTGTAGCCGGGATCGATCGGGGCTGGTGGAATAAAGGCATCGTCGCGGCGTTGTGGCAGCGGGCGTTGCTCTGCTGCAGGCTGTGCCTGTGGTGCAGGGCGGGCAGTTGGCTGTTGTGGTGCAGCCTGTTGTGGTGCCATGGCCGGACGTGGCTGCATGACCGGGCGGGCAGCCGGTGCGCGGGCTGCCGGACGCTCCGGTTGTGGCGCTGGCATACCGAGCAGATCATGTACCGGTGCCTCAGCAGCAGTCAAATCCTCAAGATCAACCTGCTCCGGCTCGATATAGACTTCCTCGTCCTCAAGTTCCGGCTCCATGTCAAAAGCGGCAGGGGCGCTGGCAGCGATCTCTTCTTCCTCGATCACCGGCTCCTGTTCCGGCTCAGGCATTGGCTCTGGTTCAGCCATAACGACCGGCTTGCTGGCGACCGCTTCGGTGCGGCGCTCCGGCAGTGGAACCGGTTGCTGGCCTTCGGCAGCGTCGATACCGGTGGCGACAACGGAAACCCGCATGACGCCTTCCATGTGCTCATCGAAGGTGGAACCGAAGATGATGTTGGCGTCCGGATCAACTTCCTGACGGATACGGTTGGCAGCTTCATCGACCTCGAACAGGGTCATGTCCATGCCACCGGTGATGTTGATCAGGATACCGCGGGCACCCTGCATTGAGGTATCTTCGAGCAGCGGGTTGGAGATCGCGGCTTCGGCGGCTTCGGTAGCACGACGCTCGCCGGAGGCTTCGCCGGTACCCATCATCGCCTTGCCCATCTCCTGCATCACGGTCTTGATATCCGCGAAGTCGAGGTTGATCAGGCCCGGCATGACCATCAGGTCGGTAACACCGCGAACACCGGCATGCAGGACGTCATCCGCCATCTTGAACGCATCGGCGAAGGTGGTTTTCTCATTCGCAACGCGGAACAGGTTCTGGTTTGGAATGATGATCAGCGTATCGACATAGGCCTGCAGTTCCTTGATGCCCGCCTCGGCGGTGCGCATGCGGTGTGCGCCTTCGAACTGGAATGGCTTGGTAACAACGCCGACCGTCAGGATACCGGCCTCGCGGCAGGCCTTGGCGATCACCGGACCGGCACCGGTGCCGGTGCCACCGCCCATACCGGCGGTGATGAACACCATGTTCGCACCTTCGAGGTGCTCCATGATCTCGGGCATTGCTTCTTCAGCAGCGGCTTCACCGACTTCCGGGCGGGAGCCTGCGCCGAGGCCCTTGGTGGTGGTTGGGCCAAGCTGGACTTTGATCTCGGCATCATTGCCCTGAAGGGCCTGTGCGTCCGTGTTGCCAACGAGGAAGTTCACGCCTTCCAGGTTGGAGTGGATCATGTTGTTGACGGCGTTGCCGCCCGCACCACCAACGCCGATGACGAAAATCTTGGGCGTCAGTTGCGCGCCGTTATCGTCAGGTACTGCTACATTGATCATAAAAGCCTCCGCTTGGCTGCTGCGGGTTTAAGTTGTCTGGCTGCGACCATGCTCATCATGGTGGCAAGTATATATGGTCGGATGGATTACAGTCATGTCTGGCCATGTCTCTGGAATCACAGACCGAATCCTGTCCAACCTACCGATGCCCGCCCGCGCGGGGCATGGGAAAACCACAGGTTTTGTAAGGCTGTGGGATTGCTGCATCGGTTGCCGGGTCATAAGTTTTCCCGCAACCAATGGCTAACGCGTTGATACCATGTCGTTTCCGGCTCTACGGCCGTCATTTCCGGTACCGTTTCAATCCGGTGCTCAAGGCCGTAATGGAGCAACCCGGCAGCCGTGGCGAAGCCCGGACCAGTGGTTGCAGGAGCCAAACCGAGCAGTCGATTCGGGCGACCGAGGCGTACCTGTTTGTCGAGCATGGTGCTGGCCAGCTCACGGATACCGGTGATCTGGCTGGAACCGCCGGTAAGGACCACACGGCGACCGCCAAACCGGTCAGCGCCGGAGCGTTCAAGGCGCACACGCACCAGTTCGAATATCTCTTCCAGCCGTGGCCGCATCATGCCGACGACAAGCGAGCGTGAGACCTGCTCCTGACCTGAGAGCTCGTCATCATCGCCGAGGCGCGGCACGTCGATCAGTTCCTCATCATCGCCGATCGCGGGCAGGGCGCTGCCATGCAGGGTCTTGATCCGCTCGGCATGGCCGACAGCGGTGCCGAGGCCTTGCGCCAGATCATTGGTGATATGCAGGCCGCCAACCGGCAGGCAATCGGTATGGACCGTGCTCATATCCTCGAACACGGCAATGTCCGTGGTCCCGCCGCCGATATCGATCAGGGTGACGCCGAGGCGCATTTCATCCTCGGTCAGGCTGGCAAAACCTGCGGCATAGGCACCGAGGCAGAAGGCATCGACATTGAGTTGCGAGCGTTCGATACAGGCGGTCAGGTTGCGCATCGGGCCGGTGGCACCGCTGACCAGATGGATATGGACACCGAGCAGCTTGCCATACATGCCGAGCGGGTCTTCGATACCGCGCTGACCGTCGAGCGCATAGCCGACCGGCATGGCATGAACCAGTTCCTGATCGTCGCCGAGGTCAACCGCGCGGGCCTGACCGATGGCACGGTAGATTTCGGCCTCGGTGACCTGATCACCGGCAATGGCAATATCCACCTCGGCGCGGTGCGACTTCGCATGGGGGCCGGACAGGTTGACCAGCACGTTGTCGATGGCGAGACCGGCCATACGCTCGGCCTGATGCACCGCGTGACCGATCGCGATGGCGGCGGCTTCCATATCGACGACCGCACCAGCTTTCACGCCCGCTGAGGCATGGTGTCCGATGCCGATGATGCGCAGATGGCCTGCTTCCTCAACCCGCGCGATAAAGCAGCAGATTTTGGTCGAGCCTACATCGAGGGCGGTAATGATACTGCCTGCCGGACGCCGACGGTTTTGTCTGATACTGGAAAACCCCATGGTTTTAAGCTTTCTGCCTGCCTGATTTTCTAAATGCCTTCCTGCGGGTTGATCGCCTCGGCCACTTCAGCCGAAGGCGTTTCGACAACCAGTCGGTCATCAACACGCAGATCAATACTGACGATGTCCTGGGTCAGGAGATCGTGGTCGTTATTTACTCGCATCAGCCGGGTCAATGCACCTGCTGGATCGTCTTCCGGCAACCGGACCACAACTTCGTTGTCGAGTGTGATATCCCAGCGTCTATCGGCGATCCAGGCAGCGGCTACCATCCGCTCCGCAATCTCCGGCGCGCTGGCCAGTACGCCGAACAGGTCACGGGTTTTTTTGGCCGCGCCGGTACCGGCAAGCAGTGGCAGATGGCGGTAGTCGCGCACATCGGCGGTGTCGAGCACATTGCCATCGGCATCGATCAGCGAAATCTCGCCCTGCCGCTGCCAGAGGGCAGCCGGGGTGCGCTCAACCAGCCGGATCTGGATCAGGTCCGGCAGTTCGCGCCGGACGGTAACCGCACCAACCCAGCTCAGGCGTTCAAGCTGCGAACGAGCCTCATCCGGATCAAAACCGAGGATCGGGTCGCCGGGGCGGACATTCAGGATCGCGAGGATGGTCTCGCTCGATACCTCACTGCGCCCGACAACCCGGACATCAGCTACGGCAAAACCCATATCGGCGGTCCAGTTCAGCACCGTATGCGTGACGGCATTCTGGGTGCGTGCGGCCCAGCCGCTGGCAACTGCCCAGTATCCGGCTCCGGCAACAGCGCCGAGCACGGGCAGGCAGAAGGCGGTAATGGTCAGCGGACGACGCCAGCGGGCGATCTGGCCGCGATACCAGTTGCCCAGATTCTGTTTCCAGATGGATGCTTGCTTGCCGTCACCCTGTTTCGCTTTGGATTTGGTCTTGGCTACACGCGGCATAGGGCATCCTCCAATATCCATTCGCACAGCTCACCGAACGGGATGCCGATATGATCGGCCTGTTCCGGGACGAGGCTGACAGGGGTAAAACCGGGCTGGGTATTGATCTCGAGGAAGATCAGCCCCTCGGTGCCGGGCTTGGTATCATCCCAGCGGAAATCGGTCCGGCTGATCCCGCGGCAATCGAGGGCGCGGTGGATTGCCAGCGCGTGTTCCATGGCGGCGGTCTCGATCTCTTTCGGGATTTGGGCCGGGATCACGTGTGTTGCTTTGCCCGCGGTATATTTCGCCAGATAGTCGAAGAAGCCTTCCTCGTGGAAAATCTCGGTCACGGTAAGGGCGCGGTCACCCATCACACCGACGGTCAGTTCATGACCGGGGATGAACTTCTCGACCAGATACATGGTGTCATCATCGCCATGCGCCAGTTTGAGGTCGTTCTGTCCCGGCTTGATGATCGACACGCCGACGCTTGACCCTTCGGCTGCCGGTTTGATGACGTAAGGTGCCTCGAGTGTGATCTCACCGGCCATGATCTCGGCCTTGGTCAGCACCTGTGCTTCCGCCACATTGAGACCGGCGGCAGAGGCGATGCGCTTGCTGTCAGGCTTCTTCATGGCGATGGCCGAGGCGGCAATACCGGAATGGGTATAGGGAATGTCTAGCATTTCCAATACGCCCTGAATAACGCCATCCTCGCCGCCCTGACCGTGGAGCGCGTTGAAGGCAACATCGGGTTTCGGCGTCAGATCGGCGAGCAGCTTTTCGAGATCACGGGTCACATCGACACGGCGCACCTTATGGCCACGTGCCTCAAGTGCATCGGCAATCGCCTTGCCGCTGACCAGCGATACTTCACGTTCGGCAGACCAGCCACCGAGCAAGACAACGATATCCTTGTTTTGCGGCATAGATTTCATGCGCTTTCTCCTGACCGGATCGGATTGCCGATCCGTTTGATTTCCCAGCGGAGCTCAATCCCTGATGTTTCCCTGACCCGGCGACGAACTTCCTCGCCCAGCGCCTCGATATCGGCAGCCGTGGCGTCGCCCGTATTGATCAGGAAGTTGCAGTGCTGTTCGGATACCTGTGCCCCGCCGACCTTGAGACCGCGGCACCCGGCCTGATCGACCAGTTGCCATGCCTTGTGCCCATCCGGGTTGGCGAAGGTGGAGCCGCCGGTACGGGACTTGATCGGCTGGGTCTGTGCACGTGCCGACTGAATTTCACTGATCCGGGCGGCGATGGCGTCCTTGTCACCCGCCGTGGCACGGAACCAAGCGCGGGTGTAAATCCAGTCCGCCGGGGCATCGCTGTGACGATAGGCAAGGCCAAGCTCGGCTGCCGGTACGCGGATGATCTCGCCAGTGCGGGTTACGGCCTCGACCTCGATCAGGTGATCTTTCGTCTCGCCGCCATAGGCACCGGCATTCATCCGCAGGGCACCGCCGATGGTGCCGGGAATGCCAGCCAGAAACTCAAGGCCGGTCAGCCCGGCGTCACGGCTGGTCAGCGCCACATTGAGGTCAAGGGCACCGGCACCGGCCTCGACCACATCGCCGTCGACGGTGATGTTGGCAAAACCGCCACCGAGCCGGATTGCCGCGCCGTCAATGCCGCCATCGCGCACCAGCAGGTTCGAGGCGACACCGATCACGGTAACCGGGACTTCCGAGGGCACGGCGCGGATGAAGGCGGCGAGATCATCGGTATCCGCCGGGCGGAACAGCAACTCGGCTGGACCGCCGACCCGGAACCAGGTCATCGCACCGATCGGGGCATCATATTTAACCCGACCGCGCAGTTCCGGCAGGGTATCGCGCCAATCCGCCTGTTGTGTTTGTTGGGCTGCCATCATGAGGCACTCCCCTGAGCGTTCGGCTCATCAAACAGGGTTTCGAGCTGGCTTGGCAGATCATTGGCCCATGCAGTGATATTACCGGCACCGAGGCAGACCACGAGATCACCCGGCTTGGCCATCCCGGCAATCACCTGCGGCAGGGCGGCGGCATCTTTAAGCGGTTGCACATCGCGGTGACCGTGCATGCGCAGGCCCTCGACCATGCTGTTCTTGTCAGCGCCCTTGATCGGGTCTTCACCGGCGGCATAGACGTCGGCGACGATCACCGCATCGGCATCGTTGAAGCAGGTGCAGAATTCCTCGAACAGATCGGCGAGGCGGGTATAGCGGTGCGGCTGCACCACGGCGATGACATTGCCAGCGCCGACCGCCTGACGCGCTGCTTTCAGTACGGCGGCGATTTCGACCGGATGATGGCCGTAATCATCGATTACGCGAATGCCGTTGACGATTCCGGTGGTGGTAAAGCGGCGCTTGACCCCGCCAAAGCCGGTAAAGGCCTTGCGGATCGCATTGGCGTCGATCCCCATCTCATGGGCAATGGTAACGGCGGCGAGGGCATTCTGGACGTTATGGTCGCCATACATCGGCAGGAACAGGTCGCGGATTTCGCCTTCCTCACCGTCACGACCGGCGCGCTCGCTGATCTGGACAGTAAAACGGGTGCCATTGGCATCACTGCGCAGATCAATGCCGCGAATATCGGCCTGTGGCGAGAAGCCATAGGTGACAACCCAGCGGTCAGCCACGCGCGGGATCATCGCCTGCACTTCCGGGTGGTCGATACAGACGGCGGCAAAACCATAGAAGGGCAGGTTCAGGATAAACCGGTCAAAGGCATGGCGCAGCGTATCGAAATCGCCGTAGTGATCCATGTGTTCCGGATCAATATTGGTGACAACCGCAGCGGTGGCGGGCAGCCGGATAAAGGTGCCATCGCTCTCATCCGCCTCGACCACCATCCAGTCGCCATCACCAAGCCGGGTATTGGTGCCATAGGCATTGATGATGCCGCCATTGATGACAGTCGGGTCAAGATCGGCTGCTTCCAGGACCGCTGCGACCAGTGATGTGGTCGTGGTCTTGCCATGGGTGCCGCCGATGGCGACCGACCATTTCAGGCGCATCAGCTCGGCCAGCATCTCGGCGCGGCGTACCACGGGCACGCGGGCGCGACGGGCGGCAACCACTTCCGGGTTGTCAGCCTTCACGGCAGAGGAAATGACACAGGCAATGGCATCGCCGAGGTTTTCCGCCCGGTGACCCACATTGATTTCGATGCCCAGATTGCGCAGCCGTTTGACATTGGCGCTGTCGGCAATATCCGACCCCTGAACCGTGTAGCCGAGGTTGTGCAGGACTTCGGCAATACCGGACATACCGATACCGCCGATACCGACGAAGTGCAGGGCACCTATATTGGATGGAATAGCTCTCATGATGCCATCTCCATTAGTGCCTGATCAGGTTGATCCTTTGACGGCTTTGCGGCGGTTTCTTGACTATTTTCCGCAGCACCGATCCCGGCAGTGGCCAGCACCAGATCGGCCAGCCGGTCGGCGGCATCGATACGGGCTGCGGCACGGGCATTGGCTGAAGTTTCGGCCAGCTTCTGCGGATTGGTCAGCAGTGCCTCAAGCCGGGCCGAGAGCGCATCGGCGGTAAAGCCGTCCTGCGGCATCAGCCAGGCGGCACCCTGCTCGACCATCTGGGTCGCGTTCTTGTGCTGGTGGTCGTCCATTGCGTGCGGATAGGGGACCAGAATGGCCGGACGTCCGGCAGCGGTCAGCTCCGATACCGTGGAAGCACCGGCCCTTGCAATGACCAGATGTGCGGCGGCAAGGCGCTGCGGCATATCGGTGAAGAAGGTCTGCAGCTCGACACGCTGGTTGATCTGCGCATAGGCGAAGCGTGCTTCCTCAATATCCGCCGGGCGAGCCTGCTGGGTGATATGCAGGCGGCGGCGCAGATGATCGGGCAGTTTGGCAACCGCTGCGGGCAGAATTTCGCTGAACACGGTGGCACCCTGACTGCCGCCGATCACCAGCACCTCCAGCGGGTCATCCTCGCCCGGTGCGGTATATGGCTCGTCGTGCAGGCTGGCGATATTGGCGCGTACCGGATTGCCGGTCTGGGTCAGCGCTGCCGCATCTTTCGGCAACAGTTCCAGACGCGGGAAGGCAGTGGCGATGGCCTTGGCCTTGCTGGCAAACATGCGGTTGACCCGACCGAGGACAGCATTCTGTTCATGCAGCATGACAGACCGGCCCTGATGCAGGGCGGCCAGAACCGTTGGCATGGATGGATAACCGCCGAAGCCGACGATGATCGCCGGATCGGTCTTCATCAGCATGGCATGGGCCTGTGCATAGCCGAGGCCCATTTTCACTACCATGCGGAGCAACCCTTTGAGGCCCGGCTTGCGCCCGGCGGCCTGAACATGGCGGACCTCGATCGCGGCCAGATTATCACCGAAATTGAGGCCGCGACGGTCGGTGACCATGATCACGCGATAGCCACGTTTGATAAGGGTTTCGGCCAGCGCCTGAGCCGGGAACAGGTGTCCCCCAGTGCCACCGGCGGCCAGCATGATCGGTTGTTGCTGCACATTCCTGCTCATGAGCGCACCTCCGAACGGTCGGTGGTGGCTGCATCCCAGTCGCTGTCATTTGGCTGGAACCGGATGTTCAGCGGGATGGCCCGTTTGGTGCGGGTCAGGGCCAGCATGAAGCCCATGGCGATACCGAGGCTGATGAGCGAGGAACCGCCATAGCTGATGAATGGCAGGGTCATACCCTTGGTCGGCATCAGGTGCAGGGCAGAACCCATATGGATCAGCGCCTGCATACCGAACTGGGTCAGGATGCCGGAGGTGGCCAGCAGCACGAACAGGTCGGGCTGTTTGCTGGCCCGGTAGAAGCCGCGCATGACGATGAAGGCGAAAACCATCAGCAACAGCATGCAGGCGATCAGCCCCATTTCCTCGCCAAGTACGGAGAAGGCGAAATCGGCATGGGCATCGGGCAACTGATGCTTGACCTCGCCTTGCGCCGGGCCGGTACCGAACCAGCTGCCGTGACGGAAGGCGGCGAGGGAGCGCTCGACCTGAAAGGTGTCGCCGCTCGACGGATCAAGGAACCGGTCAACCCGGCTCTGCACATGCGGGAAGGTGAAATAGGCACCGACAAGGCCGCCAAGCCCGAGCACGCCGAGGCAGACAACCAGCAGAATCGGCAGTCCGGCGAGGAAGAACTGCACGCCGAAAATGCTCATCAGCACAAAGGTCTGGCCGAGATCTGGCTGAACCAGCAGCAGGGAGGCCACCACAACACAGATGCCCATGGCCACAATATTGCCCGGGAAGCCCTCGCCCTTCTGCTGCATCGAAAACATCCAGGCGACCACGATGGCAAAGGCCGGCTTCATGAATTCGGATGCCTGCAGCGAGAACCCGGCAATCCGTACCCAGCGGGTTGCACCCTTGATCGCATCACCGGTGAAGGGGGTGATGATCAGCATGGCGAGCGCGCCGAAAAACAGCAGCAGCCCGGCGCGTCGAACTCCGCGCGGGCTGAGGAAGGACAGGCCGATCATGATCGCCATGGTCGGCAGCAGCAGGATCAGGTGGCGCTTCAGGAAATGGGTGCTGGCAAGGCCGATGCGCTCGGCAACCGCCGGGCTGGCGGCGGCAATCACCAGAACCCCGAACAGGGCGAGGCCGATCAGGGCGCTCAGCAGCCAGCGGTCGATGGTCAACCACCACATGGAGAGCTGTGAATTGACCGGCTGCCGGTTGGACGGGATGCCGTGGGTGTGGCTCATGCTGGTGGCGCTCATTGCTGGGCCTCCATCATTTGCTGGCGGGTGCGGATGACACTGGTCACCGTCGCGGCAAAGACATCGCCGCGATGCTCGAAGCTGTCGAACTGGTCAAAACTGGCACAGGCCGGGGACAACAGAACTACGCTTTCCTTGCGCTCATTTACGGCCAGCGCGGTCGCCTCGGCCACGGCCTTGTCCATGGTCTTGCAGATGGTGTAGGCGCATTTGCCCTCACACCATGCACCGAAATCATTGGCGGCATCGCCGATCAGATAGGCATGGCGTACCCGGTCCATAAGGCCCTCAAGCCCGCTCAATCCGCCATCCTTGGCCTTGCCACCGGCAATCCAGAAAATACGCGGGTATGAGCCGAGCGCCTTGGACGCGGCATCGGCATTGGTCGCCTTGCTGTCATTGACGAAGCTGATCCGCTTGTAGCGCGCAACGATCTGCTGGCGATGGGCCAGACCGGGAAAACTGGCGAGACCGGTTGCGATTGTTTCGGCATCAAGGCCGAGGCGCTTGCAGCAGGCATAGGCCGCAGCGGCATTCTGCCAGTTGTGTCGACCGGGCAGGGTTTCGATCGGCATCAGGTCGCAGACCGCCTCATCCAGCCCGTCAATATCGTCATACAACACGCCGTTGAGCACATAGACACCGCCCTCGACCCGGCCTTCGCTGCTGATGCGGGTAACCCGCCAGTGTCCGGCTTTCTCAAGCTCGCTGGCGATGGTGACGGTCGGTGCGCTGTCGATGCCGATCACCGCATCCTGCGGCATGGCACCGCGACGGAAGATGCGTTTCTTGGCGGCGATATAGCCCTCCATATCGCCATGCCGGTCGAGATGGTCCGGGGTGACATTGAGCAGGCAGGCAATCGAAAACACGGCGTTACGGGTCAGGTCGAGCTGATACGAGGACAGCTCGAGCACCACCGGATCGCGCGGTTCGGGCAGGTTGAAATCGAGCACCGGCATACCGATATTGCCGCCGACTTGTACGTGCTTTCCAGCCTCGGCCTGCTGGTTCAGGATATGACCGATCAGGGCGGTTGTGGTGGATTTGCCGTTGGTACCGGTGATGCCCACATGGCGTGCCGCCGGTTGGGCGCGGTACAGAAGCTCAATATCGCCGATCACCTCGGTATTCGCGGCCTCTGCCTTCACTACCACCGGATGCGGCGCCGGGTGGGTCAGCGGAATGCCGGGGGCGAGGATCAGGCTCTCTACCTCGGTAAAATCGGTTTCGAGCAGATCGCGGATATTGGCACCGAGTGCCTCTGCCTCGGCCCGCCGGTCGGCATTGTCATCCCAGGCAATAACATCGCTGCCGCCGCGTTTCAGCGCCCGGATGGTGGCGAGGCCGGAACGCGCAAGCCCCATCACGGCGACGGGGCGGTTGCTGCTGATGGCGATATGGTTGTCTGGTGCTGTTGTCATCATTCGATCACCGCAGCTTCAGGGTCGAGAGGCCGATCAAGGCCAGAATGGTGGCAATGATCCAGAACCGGATAACGATGGTTGGCTCGTGCCAGCCCTTCTTCTCGAAATGGTGGTGCAGCGGGGCCATGCGGAATACCCGCTTGCCGGTCAGCTTGAACGAGGCGACCTGCACGATCACGGAGACGGTTTCGAGCACGAACAGTCCGCCGATGATCGCCAGTACCAGCTCATGCTTGGTGATCACGGCGATGGAACCGAGCGCGCCGCCAATGGCGAGTGAGCCGGTATCGCCCATGAACACCATGGCTGGTGGTGCGTTGAACCAGAGGAAGCCGAGACCGGCACCGATCAGCGCGCCGCAGAAGATCGCCAGTTCGCCGACGCCGGGAACGTGGTGGATCTGCAGATAGTCGGCAAACAGCGCGTTACCAGTGAGATAGGCGATCAGGCCGAAGCACATGGCGGCGATGATCGCCGGGACGATGGCTAGGCCGTCGAGGCCGTCGGTCAGGTTGACGGCGTTGGACGATCCGACAATCACGAACATGGCAAAGGGCACGAACAGGATGCCGAGATTGAGCAGGAAGTCCTTGACGAATGGAATGGCCAGACCGGTATCGAGCGGCGCTTCGGTAACCATGGTGAAGATCAGCGCGGCAATGAAGGCTATGGAGAACTGACCGAGCAGCTTGACCTTGCCGGGCATGCCCTTGGTGTTGCGCTTGGTCAGTTTCAGATAGTCATCGACGAAGCCGAGCATGCCGTAACCGATGGTCACGCCGAGCACGACCCAGGCATAGATATTGGTCAGATCAACCCAAAGCAGGGTGGAGACCGCAATCCCGAGCAGGATCATGGTCCCGCCCATGGTGGGGGTGCCTTTTTTGACAAAATGGGTTTCCGGGCCGTCCTCGCGGATCGGCTGGCCTTCGCCCTGTTTCGAGCGCAGCCAGCGGATAATCGCCGGTCCGAAAACAAAGCTGATCACGAGTGCGGTCATAATCGCGCCACCGGTCCGGAAAGTCAGATACCGAAACAGGTTGGCTAATGGAATATCACCCGCAAAAGGCGTGATCAGGTTGTATAGCATGGCGTCTCTGGGTCTCCTTTAGACACCATCAAGCATCATTGACGGCAATTGCCGTCGAGGTGTGGAACATCGGCTGTTCATCCGACATGGCGGTCAGTTCTTCGACTACAGCCTTCATCCGGCTGCCGAACGAGCCTTTGACCAGCACCACATCGCCACTCATCACGTCATTGGCAACGAGCGGGGCGAGGGTTGCACTGTCAGGCGCATAATGGCCGCGCATATGGGGTGGCAGTGCCTCATAGAGGTGGTGCATCAGCGGGCCGCAGCAATGGACGGTCTCGATCCCGGCGCGTTTCAGGTCGCGGGCGAGGCCAGCATGAGCCGCTGGACCGGTATCACCCAGTTCCAGCATGTCGCCGAGCACGGCCATGCGGCGACCGCCGGGCTGTGGATCGGTGCGGTCCAGAACATTGATCGCGGCACGGACCGCGATCGGGCTGGCGTTGTAGCTCTCGTCGATCAGGGTGAAGGCGCCGAACGGGGTGGCGACGCGGCTGCGTGATCCACGGCCCTTGATCGGCTTCAGATAGCTGAGTGCCCGTGCCGCGGTCGGCAGGTCGGCACCGGCAGCAGAGGCGGCCAGCAGCACCGCGAGGCTGTTCATGACAAGGTGCATGCCCGGCACGGACAGGCTGTAGATCAGGCGTTCGCCATTGACCACGGCGGATACCGCGCTGGAGGTGGCATGGGACTGGGCATCAACGACATAGGCGTCGCAGCTGCGGTCAGAGCCGAAGGTCAGGATGTTTTTGATGCCGCGGGTTTTGGCATGGGCCAGAAGGCGGGCGTAATGCTGGTTATCGGCATTGATGATGGCAGTACCGTTCGGGCCGAGACCGGCAAAGATTTCGGCCTTGGCATCGGCGATGCCCTCTTCATTCTCGAAATATTCGATATGCACATCATGGACGTTGGTGATGATGGCGATATCCGGCTGGACCATCTTCGACAGCGGCTCGATCTCGCCCGCATGATTCATACCCAGCTCGAAGACATTGTAGAAGGTGTCTTCCGGCATCCGGGTCAGGCTGAGCGGTGCGCCGATGTGGTTGTTCAGGTTGCCTTCATTGGCATAGGCCGGTGCCTGTGCGCCGAGGCAGAGGCGCAGCGCCTCCTTGGTACCGGTTTTGCCAACGGAACCGGTCAGCGCAATCATCTTCCCCTGATTGCGGTGGCGTGAGATGTGGGCAAGGTCCTCAAGCGCCTGATAGGTGTCCTCGACAACCACCAGCGGCCAGTCTTCAGGCACATCATCCGGGATATGGCTGACGATGGCAGCGGATGCGCCCTTGACGAAGGCATCGGCAACGAAGTCGTGACCGTCGAAATTCTCGCCATCGAGGGCGATGAACAGGTCGCCACGCTTGGTTGTGCGACTGTCGATGGAAACGCCGGTGGCTTCCCAATAGATTTCACAGATGCCGCGAACAGCCTGTGCTACTTCGTTGGACGTCCAGAGGACGACTGGTCTTGGCGCTTTGCGCATCATTGTCTTTGCTCCCCGGCCAGTTCTTGGGCGGTTGTTGTGTCGTTGAAAGGTAGAATCTCGTCTCCGATCTTTTGTCCGGTCTCGTGACCCTTTCCGGCAATAACCAGAATGTCCCCTGCCGAAAGATCGCGAATCGCTGTTGCGATTGCCGCACGCCGGTCGCCGATTTCCGTTGCATTTCTGCACTTTTCGAGGATTTCGCGGCGAATTGTTGCCGGGTCCTCACCGCGTGGATTGTCGTCGGTGACAAAAACCCGGTCTGCGAGCCGTTCGGCAATCTCGCCCATCACCGGACGCTTGCCCTTGTCCCGGTCGCCGCCACAGCCGAACACCACAACCAGCCGGTTTTCGGTGTGCGGGCGAAGCGCTTTCAGCACGGCCTCGAGGGCATCGGGCTTATGGGCATAATCGACAAAGATCGGGGCGCCGCTCGTATGGGTCGCCACATGGTCCATACGACCGGGCGCGCCCTTGAGTTTGGTGCAGGCATCCAGTGCCGCCGCGATCCGCACGCTCGGATCGAGCGCCATGGCCATGCCGAGGGCGCACAGGACGTTATGGGCTTGAAACGCGCCAACTAGCGGTACGGAAATGGTCCGCTCGGTGCCATTGATCGACAGGTCCAGCTCGATGCTGGTGGTGTGCGGCGTTGCTTTCAGGAGTTTCAGGTTGCGGGCGGCAAAGCCGTAATCAACCACGCTGATGCCGCGCTTGGCAGCAATCTCGCGCAAGGCCGGGGCATAGCTGCTGTCGGCATTGATAACCGCGGTGCCGTCCTTGGCCAGAAGGTCACTGAACAGGCGTGCCTTGGCAGCGAAATATTCCGCCTCATCGGCGTGGTAGTCGAGATGGTCGCGGCCCAGATTGGTGAAGCCCGCCGCCTGAATCTGCACGCCGTCGAGGCGATACTGGTCGAGGCCGTGGCTCGATGCTTCCATCGCGCAGTAATCGATACCGGCATCGGCGACCTCAGCCAGCAGCTTGTGCAAATCTTCCGGTGCCGGGGTGGTCAGTGCCTCGGTTTCCGGGAATCCGTCAGCGCGCAGGCCGAGCGTGCCGAGGCTGCCGCTTTTGTGTCCGAACAGGCTGAGCAGCTGCTGGGTGAACAGCGCGGTTGAAGTCTTGCCGCTGGTGCCGGTAACGGCAGCCATGTGTTTCGGTTGGCGGCCATAGAAGGCGGCGGTGGCCAGCGCCAGAACCCGGCGTGGCTGGTCGGTTTCCAGACGGGTGACACGCTGGTCGAGGCTGGGCCAGTCGGTGCCGGTCGGGGCAAGAATGGTGCTGGCGCCTTTTTCGGCGGCCTGGGTGATAAAGTTGCGGCCATCGGTCAGGGTGCCCGGAATGGCACAAAAAAGCGCGCCGGGGGTTACCCGGCGGCTGTCACTTGTGACGCTCTCGATGGTAATTCTTCCGGTGGTGTTTTCGGGCAAACTATCCCCGCTTTCCACAGAAAAATCCTGACCGTCGATACGACGTATGTAATCCACAATTGCTGTCATCACATCAGTAGGACGCAAGCCTGGTTCCTCTAAGTGGAGTCGGCTCCGGCTCGTTCTCGATGACCGGACCGTCGAAACGGATATCAAGTGCGCGACGGACCTTCGGGTCGTCGGCGTTGACACGCGGCAAGCCAAGGATCGGTGCCATTTCGGCAATCACCTGGGACACGACCGGGGCGGCAACCCAGCCACCTGTCGCGTAGCCATATGTGTCTTTGGTTCCCTTGGGTTCATCCAGGGTCGCCAACACGACGTATTTTGGGTCATTCATCGGGAAGGCCGCAACGAAAGAAGAGATCAGCGAACGCTCGGCATAGCGGCCATTGACGGCTTTCTCGGCAGTGCCGGTCTTGCCGCCAACCAGATAGCCGTCGGCATCGGCGCGGCCACCGGTGCCGTGCTCGACCACCAGACGCATCAGCTGACGCACCTGAGCCGAGGTTTGCTCGGAAATGACACGATGTGATGGCAGCTTGTGGGTGTTGTCGGGGCTGTTTGCGGCCAGAATTGTGGGCGCATTCCAGACACCGCCATTGACCATGGCGCTGACCGCGCTGGTCAGGTGCATCGGGGTGACCGCAATACCGTGGCCGTAGGAAATGGTCATGGTGCTGACATCGCGCCATGTCTTCGGCACGATCGGGTTGGCCGCTTCCGGCAGTTCAACCGACAGGCGCTGGGTCAGGCCGAGGTTGTTGAGGAACTTCTGCTGGCCTTCGGTGCCGACCGCCATGGCGAGGCGCGCGGTACCGATATTGGACGAGTACATGAAGATTTCCGGCACCGACAGCCAGCGTGATTGCGGGTGGAAATCGGAAATGGTGAACCGGCCGACGCGGATCGGGTCGGTGGTGTCGACGCCGTCGCGCATGGTGACGCGACCGCTGTCGAGCGCCATGGCCGAGGTGAAAATCTTGAAGGTCGAGCCAAGCTCATAAACACCCTGAACCGCCCGGTTGAAACGGTGGTCGGCAGGGGCTTCGGCTGGACGCATCGGATCGTAATCGGGCAGGGAGGCCATGGCCACCACCTCACCGGTGCGCACATCCATGACCAGACCGGTGGCACCCACCGCCTGATGCTTCAGCATGGCATCGCCGAGCTTGCGGCGGAGAATATCCTGAACCCGTGTATCGACCGACAGTTTCAACGGCTCGCTCTCACTGGTCAGGCGGGTATCGAATTCCTGTTCGATCCCGGCAAGGCCTTCATTGTCGATCGAGGTGAAGCCGAGCAGGTGGGAAAAGCTGTTGCCCTGCGGATAGAACCGGCGGGTTTCCTCGCGGGTATCAATGCCGGGCAGACCGAGACGGTGCACCGCGGCGTGCTGTTCCGGGGTCAGGTGGCGCTTGATCCAGGTAAAGCGACCATCGCTGGACAGGCGCTTGGTCAGGCGCTCTGCGTTCAGGTCGGGCAGGACGCGCACCAGCTGTGCCGCGGTATCCGCCGGGTCGAGCACTTTGGCCGGATCGGCGAACAGGGAAGCGGTCTGAACCTGCGTTGCCATCAGCACGCCGTTGCGATCCACAATATCGGCGCGGAAATCACCATGCAGCGGGGAGGCGATGTGGTTGCCTTCCGCGTTCTTGGTCAGGGCCACATCCACGAGGCGACCGGCGATAATGGCCATGGCGCAGGCAAAGGCGGTCCCGGCCAGCATCAGGCGCTTGCGGGCCCGTTGCAGTGCCGGACGGTCGGTGCCGTCGATGCGGTGGCAGGACAGGGTTTTTTGACCGGCAAAATCGGCGATGCCGGAGATGGCAGGCTTGGCCTGCACATTGGCGCTCTTTGCTTGGGCGCTGGCACGCTGTGGCAATAGCTGTGGTTTGTTGAGCTGGTCCTCAGCATGGTGCTGGGCGCCGTAATGTCGGCGCATGGCGTCCAGTTTCATGCTGTTATGGCCATTCTGGCAGATGGTCGCGCTCATATGGGATCCCCTCCTAACCCATAGGTGACAAGCAGGATGCCGTTGCTGTCCACGGTCGGTTTGCGGGCCGGTGGCTCCAGACCCGCGCAATGTGGTGCAGTCGGCGTGTGTTCGATTTCCTCAAGCGTTTCTGCGAGTGAGGTAACCGACACGAGCTGCGCCGGCTCAAGCGGGCGCAGATCGGTAACGGCAAGTGCCAGATCGCGCAGGCGCTCCGGCTGGTTGAGATGCGCCCATTCGGCGTGCAGCATGTGCAGCGCCCGGCGTTCGCGTTCGATATCCTTGGTCAGTGATGCCTGCTGGTCGCGCAGTTTCTCGACCCGCTGGGCGACGGTCATCATGGTGCTGGCGGCAATGACGATCAGGCCGGCGAGGATCAGGCTGGTGCACATGGTGGTGCTGAACCGGATATTGTTCTGGTTGCTCATGCTGCCATCTCCCGTGCCGGGGCATCGGTGCGGATCGCCGCGCGCAGCCGGGCGGACCGGGCGCGCGGGTTGTGCTCGAGCTCTGCATCATTGGCGGTGATCCCGCGGGAGCCGCCGAGATCCTTGTCGAACCGGAATGTCTGGAGAAAGTTGACATCTCCCTGCCCCTTGAGGGGGGGCGTGCCCATGGGGGGATGGGCGATTGGAGCAGGGAGATGTCGAGAGCCGCTGCCTTGGGGCGTGGAGCGGTTTCTGAAAAATTGTTTCACCAGCCTGTCTTCGAGGCTGTGAAATGACACAACCGCCAGAACGCCGTTTGGTTGCAAAATTTTTTCAGCAGCGCTCAGCGCCCGCTCCACTTCACCCAACTCGTCATTCACATAGAGACGCAGGGCCATGAAGGTGCGGGTGGCGGGATCGATCTTTTCGGCGGCCTTCCGGCTGGCGCCCTTGCGCACGACCGGACGGATGATTTCAGCCAGTTCAAAGGTGGTCTCGATACGTTTTTCAGCGCGGGCGCGGACGATGGCGCTGGCGACCTGACGGGAGCGACGCTCTTCGCCGAGGTTGTAGATGATGTTGGCCAGTTCGGTTTCTTCGAGATCATTGACGATATCGGCGGCGGTCGGGCCGGTATCGCCCATGCGCATGTCGAGCGGACCGTCGAAGCGGAATGAAAAGCCGCGCTCCGGCTGATCGAGCTGCATCGAGGACACGCCTAGATCGAGGACGATGCCGTCCACCTTCTCGACCTGTTCGGCAGCGAGCAGGCTTTCCATGTCGCTGAACGGTCCCTGCAGCAGGGTGAAGCGATCCTTGTACTGTTCGGCAAGCGGTGCGGCGAAGGTCTGAACGCTCGGGTCACGGTCGATGCCATAAAGTTTGCCGACACCGGCGGCCAGCATGGCGCGGCTGTAACCGCCTGCGCCGAAGGTGCCGTCAACAACGACTTTATCAGCGGCACAGGGCATCACACTCAGGACGGCATCAAGCAGAACCGGGATGTGTGGCGCATCTGTGCTCATTGACCACCATCCTGACTTTTTGATTGGGGGACGGTCTGTCCGGCCTTGCGCATCCGCTCCTGTGCGGCGGCCTGATGTCTGGCAAAGGCTTCCGGCTCCCAGATCTGGAACTTTTTGCCAAGACCGACAAAGGCAACGGCATCGGTGATGCCGGCATGGGCACATAATTCTTTCGGCAGGACGATCCGGCCCTCGCCGTCGAATGGCAGCGGCACGGAGCTGCCGAACATGGTGGTGGCGAGATCGTCATGAGCGTCGGAGAACAGGTCGAAGCTGTCGATGCTTGAGGACAGCTGTTCCATCTGGCCCATGGAGAAACCCTCCAGCGCGGTCGCCTTGTGCGACGGGAACACGACGATGCCCTGAAAACTCTGGCCAGCAATGGCCGTGCGGAACTGGGCCGGGACCGATACACGACCCTTCTTATCTACCCGATTGTGGTGTGTGGCCAAAAAGAGGGCCATCAGCCCGTTCCCCACCAAAAAGCCGCTATGGCTGGTTGCTCCGCATTCTGTCCCGTTGCTGCGATCCGGATGTTGCCCAGTTAAGGGCTGCCTTCCCCTGCCATCCGTTTCGCCGGGATATCTTGGGATATCATGGGAAATTATGGGTCGTCAACTTATCTGATAGTAAATACGGCAGTTTTTCTGCGGTTTTGAAGTAGATATTCAAACACTTTGAATAGAACAAAACGGGTTTTGAAATGATTGAATGCATATTTATTCAGATTATAACCGGTATTGTTCGCTTAATGTTCCTATTTTGATCTCATAAGAGCGCGATGGGATCGGGTCTGCCCATAAAATCCCATGGTGGTGATGTGCGGGTGGAAGGCAAGGCCGCCAGATGGCCTGTAAGCCGGGTTCTGTCCAAGGCATTGCTGCCTCTGGATGATCATTCATCTAGCACAGCCATTACTGACTGCGTCGAGCAACCAACCCGGATAGCGACGCGAAAACCCGTCCGATGGCAGCGCCGAGGCGCCCCATCCGGCCATCCCTATTCGGTTTTGCTCCCGGTGGGGTTTACCATGCCGACCGCATTGCTGAAGTCGCGGTGCGCTCTTACCGCACCTTTTCACCCTGACCCGCACGAGGCAGGCGGTTTGTTTTCTGTGGCACTTTCCCTAGGGTTGCCCCCGCCGGGTGTTACCCGGCACCGTGTTTCCGTGGAGCCCGGACTTTCCTCAGGACCGGCAACAAGGCCGATCATGCGATCATCCAGCCATCTGGCGGTGGCGCACCATAGCGATGTTTTCAGGCAGCGTCGATCCCGCAAAGCGCAGCATAGGCATGGATCAGGCCGGTGGTTTCCGGGTCGGCAATGCCATTCAACAGCGCAGGCCGGAACCGGCGCTGAAAGGCGGTAATCGCCAGTTCCGTGCTTGACGGTTCCATGGTCAGATAGCCGATCGAGGTCAGTGCCTCGATCGCATCCATGCCTTCTGCCGATGCCCCTGTCCCCGGCCAGAGGCCGATGCTGGCAGCGGCGAAGCTGGCCCATGGAAACAGTTCGCCGGGGTCTTCCTTGCGCCATGGTGCTATGTCAGAGTGTCCGACAATATTGCGAGCCGGAATGTCATGGTGGGCAAGGATGTCCCGGCACAGCTCGATGACGGCGCTGATCTGCTCTGCCGGGAACGGTCGGTAGCCATGTTCATGGCCCGGATTGACGATTTCAATGCCGATGGAGCGGGCATTGATATTGCGGGCACCGCGCCAACTGGCGACACCGGCATGCCAGGCGCGTTTGGCCTCATCGACCATCTGGAATATCTGGCCATCCTCCTCAACGAGGTAATGGGCCGAAACCTTGGCGTCAGGATCGCACAGGCGCTCCAGTGCCGCCGCGCCGGTCTTCATACCGGTATAGTGCAGCACCAGATGGTCGATTGCCGTGCCATCCGGGCGGTCATCCAGATTGGGCGAGGGATGGGATATATAGTCGCTTGGGGGCACCGTCGGGCGCTTGCCTATCGGCGCTTCTGGTTACGGGCGCGCCATGCCTCGCGTTCGGCCTCATCGGCATAACGGGGGTCCTTGCCGACGCCAAAGCCCTTGAACCCGGCATTGGCAATCGGGAATACCCGTTCGAAATAGGCGGTTGGTGTCTCGCCTTCGGCCATGCCGCTCACATCCCGCTCGGTCAGTATGCGCTCCATCGCCTCGGTCAGCAGTTCCATGCGCAGGGCCGCCAGTTCGGCAAAGGCATTGGGCAGGCCCTGACGGGTCAGCTCATCAGGGCTGTAACGGGCCATCTGGCGCTGGTACTCGTCCTGAATTTCCACGGTGCTCTGTACCTTGCGGACACCGAGAACCATGTAGGGATCGGTGGTTTTCCGGGCATCATTAAGTGCGCAAAGCTGATCGAACTCGACCTTGTTCAGCCCGAAGCCGGTGGCGATCGAGCGCAGAAATTCAAGCTCCGAACTGGTCAGCACATGATCGGCATAGGCAATGGCAAACAGCGCATCGAGCAGGGCGTCGAGGGTTTCATGGCGCGGTCCGAAGATTTCCACCAGCTGCTCGACAAATTCCTCGTAATCGAGGCTGCTTTGCTTGGCGGCATTGAAGATCTTGGCCACATCATCGAGGTTTTCGCCATTGATGCGGAATACCTGACGGAATACCCGCACCTCATCAAAGGTGCTGTCACCATCGGCGGCGGTCATCTTGGCGATCAGGGTAATGGCACCGACAAAGAACGCCAACTGGTCTTCGGTGCTCAGATCGGTAATCGGCAGGGCACCACGGAGCGGGTTGCTGTCGGCCTCCGGGTCTTCACCGGTGATCAGGGCGGTGGCGCCTTCTACCGTCCCGTCAAAGGCGGCTTTCAGAACATAGGAGAGCGGACCGGCCAATGCGAAAGCACCGGCGCTGAGGGCAACTTTTGCCAGAAAACCAACCATGGGAAACCAATACTGATAATGTGCGGGTGGATACCCCTTATGGAACACTGGTCAGCATATCCTGTATTTGCCGCTCTGGCCAAGGCCACGCGCAATTTTCCCGGTCGGATCAGAAAGATGCGCTGTTGCAGCGATGCGGATATGATACGAAACTGTTTATGAGCGTCCGGTACAATCACAGCTTGCGCCCCATGTCCTTTCTCAGATCGCTGTTCTCGAGACGGCATTCTCCGGTATTCAGACGCCATCAGGCCGGTCTGACCCTGATCGAGGGGCTGCTCAGCGTTGGTATTGTCGCCAGCGGTCTCGCCATCATCACCACATTGCAGGTCAGCCAGTTCAATTACGAAAAGGCTGCCGTTACCGCCCAGCAGCACCGGATTGTGCATTACGCGGCCCGGCGCTATCTGCGGGATAATTTTGGTGCCGTGCTGGCCGAGGTGAGTCGGGGCGGGGTGACGGAAATACCGCCCTCGCTGCTGGCGGCTGAGGGTTATGTGCCCGACTTCATGGTGCAGAACGGGGTTTTGCGACCCAACCCCTATGACCAGAGCTACCGGCTGCTGATCCGTCGCACCGATGGCGAGAAACCGCTCCCGACCCTTGAATTGCTGACCGTTACCAGCGGCGGCAAGGAGCTTTCGGCCAGTGAGGTCGGGCGGATCATATCAATCGCCGGGGCCGAGGCTGGCGGCATATCCATTGATGGCACCCATCTGAACGGTGCCTATGGCAGCTGGGAAATCCCGTTGCGCGAGTTTCCGCCGGAATATCGGCTGGGGCGGGGCAATCTGGCCATGATCGCCTATTACCGACAGGGCGGCGGGGTCTATGTGAACAGCTATGCGGTCAATATTCCGAGCCGCCGGGACGAGTATGAGGAACTGCCGACAACAGAAGACCGTCTGGCCGGTTCCCAGGGGCGCGGGGTCAGCAGCATCATCCAGCGCCAGCGGCAACGCAGTCAGGAAATCCGGGACCGCAACCGTGCGGTCAACGATCCAGCCGAGCGTTCCGTGTCCGGTATTCTGGGCCGTTCCTATGACATCGACCAGTTGCCGAGACGCAGCAACAGCAGTTTCTTCTTTTTTGATGATGATGCCGGTGGATCGTCTATCCAAACGTCTGCTCCGCCACCTGCTCCACAGGCAGCACCTCAACCACCACCGGTGCCGGTTCAGGCCGCCGCCGCGCCCAAGCCCGTCCAGTCGGACAATACCAGCGCGGTTGCCGGGGCCAAGTGCGCGCCGGAACGCTCGCTGGCAATCTCGCTTGATAACACGAACCAGATACTGGTCTGTCAGGACAAGGTCTGGCAGCCGATTGCCCTGCCGCTGGCCCTGCATTATGCCGGATTGGCCAAAAATGAGGCGATTGTGAACAGTCAGCAATTCGGTCTGAGCCAGCGTGGCTATCTGATTGCCGATGCCGCAATCGGTCCGGTGCGCGGGGAGGAACGGATCAGCCTGCCCCCGGCAGCAGGGATCAAGGTCAATGGTCGCGACTGCGTCAATGCCGCCCCGAACACCAATGGCGTGCTCGATGGCCAGTATCGCTGTGTCATGGTGCTCGATCCGGGGCAGTATATCGTCTCTTCAACCGATGGTATCGGCAGTGCCCAGCGGGCCTACCACCGGTTGAGTTTTGTCGTGCTGCCATACTGATCCAGGCGGCTCGCGATGCTGCGTTGCGGCGTCTGACCCGCTTGCGTTACGCGGGTTTGGCGGGTACAGGTGAAGGTGTCTTCACACTGGTTCCAACTCTCGGTTCCTCATGACCAAATGGCAGTTCTGGATTGATCGCGGTGGCACGTTCACCGACATCGTTGCGCGCAAACCCGATGGCACCCTGACCACCCATAAGCTGCTGTCGGAAAATCCGGAGCGGTACAAGGATGCCGCCATTCGCGGGATCGCCGATCTGCTCGAGGTACAGCATGAGGCCGATATTCCGGCGGACAAGATCGAGGTGGTCAAGATGGGCACCACCGTTGGCACCAATGTGCTGCTCGAGCGCAAGGGCGAACGGGTGCTGCTGATCGTGCCGGAAGGTTTCCGCGATGCCCTGCGCCTCGGCTATCAGGCGCGGCCACGGATTTTCGATCTGGCGATTGAGTTGCCGGAACTGCTTTACGCTGATGTCCTCGAAGTGCCCGAGCGGGTGACGGCACAGGGCGAGGTGCTGACCCCGCTCGATGAGGATGCCCTGCGCGCCGGTCTGGCCGCGGCCAAGGACAACGGCTTCAATGCCTGTGCCATCGTCTTCATGCACGGCTATCGCTATCCCGATCATGAGCAGCGTGCCGCCGCCATCGCCCGCGAGGCCGGGTTCGATCAGGTCTCGGTCAGCCATGAGGTCAGCGCGCTGATCAAGCTGGTGGGCCGGGGCGATACCACGGTGGTCGATGCCTATCTGTCGCCGATCCTGCGTCGCTATGTGGATCAGGTAGCTGGACAACTGCAGCGCGAGAATGGTGAACAACCGCGCCTGATGTTCATGCAGTCCAATGGCGGGCTGATTGATGCCGACCGTTTTCAGGGCAAGGACTGTATTCTGTCCGGCCCGGCGGGCGGTATTGTCGGAGCGGTGGAAACCGCCCGTGCCTATGGCTTCAACCGGATCATCGGCTTCGATATGGGGGGGACCTCCACCGATGTTGCTCATTATGACGGTGTCTATGAGCGTACCTTTGAGACGGCGGTGGCCGGGGTGCGGATGCGTGCGCCAATGATGAGCATTCATACGGTTGCTGCCGGTGGTGGCTCGATCTGCCATTTCGACGGTGCCCGGTTCCGGGTCGGGCCGGAGAGTGCCGGGGCCAATCCCGGTCCGGCCAGCTATCGCCGTGGCGGGCCGCTGACGGTTACCGATTGCAATGTCATGCTCGGCAAACTGCAGCCCAGCTTTTTCCCGCGTGTTTTCGGTCCCGAGGGTGATGAGCCGTTGGACGCCGAGGTGGTGCGCAAGAAATTCGTCGCGCTGGCCGAGGAAATCGCCGAGCAGACCGGTACACGCCGGGCGCCGGTCGAGGTTGCCGCCGGGTTCCTGCGGATTGCCGTCGACAACATGGCCCATGCGATCCGGCAGGTATCGGTGCAGCGTGGTCATGATGTGTCCGGCTATGCGCTTAACAGCTTCGGCGGCGCTGGCGGCCAGCATGCCTGTCTGGTTGCCGATGCGCTCGGTATCGAAACCGTGTTGCTGCACCCCTATGCCGGTGTGCTCTCCGCCTATGGTATGGGCCTCGCCGATCTGCGCTCCCTGCGTGAAGGCTCGATCGAGGGTGTGCTGAATGCGGATACGCTCGCCCGCACCGAGGACAGGGCCAGGGCACTGGCCGATGAGGCAACACAGGAATTGCGCGATCAGGGTGTGACGCCGGACCTGATCTCGGTCCAGACCCGCCTGCATCTGAAATATGCCGGCACTGATAAATCACTCGCTGTGCCGCTTGGCGATGCCGAGGGCATGGCCGCGGACTTCCACAGCCTGCACCAGCAGCAATTCGGTTTCACCATGGATGGTCGTGATCTGATCGTCGAGATGGTGGCGGTCGAGGCAATCGGTGCCTCCGGCACCACGGCGACAGTTGATGATGCGACCGGTGGCAAGCGCATGGGCGGCCTGCCGCTGCCGCCACCGCTGACCGTGACGGGGGTGTATTGTCAGGACAAGCACCGCGATACCACGATCTATGAGCGCAAGGATCTGCCGGTCGGCAGTACCGTCAAGGGGCCTGTTATCCTGCTTGAGGATACCTCGACCATCATGATCGAGCCGGGCTGGCAGGCGGAGATTATGCCATCCGGTGCGGTGGTGATGAAACGCTATCAGCCGCGCGCCGATCAGGTGGCGCTGTCCGGTGATGCCGATGCCGGGCCCGATCCGGTGCTGCTCGAGGTGTTCAACAATCTGTTCATGTCAATCGCCGAGCAGATGGGCGTGACGCTCGAGAACACAGCCTATTCGGTCAATATCAAGGAACGCCTCGATTTCTCCTGCGCCGTCTTCGACCTGCAGGGCGATCTGGTGGCCAATGCCCCGCATATGCCGGTGCATCTCGGCTCCATGGGCGAGAGTGTGAAGGCGATCATCACGCGTCGTGGCGACAGCCTGAAGCCCGGTGACGTGTTCATGCTGAACGATCCGTATAATGGCGGCACGCATTTACCCGATGTTACGGTCATCACCCCGGTTTTCGACCGTGAGGGGGCTGAACTGCTGTTCTATGTCGCGTCGCGCGGGCACCATGCGGATATCGGTGGCATGACCCCCGGTTCCATGCCACCGCACTCGAAGCATATCGACGAGGAAGGCGTGTTGATCGACAACTTCCAACTCGTCGATCAGGGCCGGTTCCTTGAGGATGAGGTCACGGAACTGCTCTCCAGTGCCAGATATCCGGCGCGGAATATCGAGCAGAATATCGGCGATCTGAAAGCCCACATCGCCGCCAATGAAAAGGGCGTCGCGGAGTTGCGCAAGATGGTTGACCAGTTCGGTCTCGCCACCGTGCGTGCCTATATGGGCCATGTGCAGGACAATGCCGAACGGCTGGTCCGTGAGGTGCTGGGCAGTCTGAAGTATGGCACCCATACGGTGCATCTCGACAATGGCGCACAGGTGCAGGTAGCGGTGACCATCGACCATGATGCCCGGCAGGCGGTGGTGGATTTCACTGGCACCAGCGATCAGCTCGACAACAACTTCAATGCACCCTCGGCGGTGTGTCGGGCGGCAGTGCTCTATGTCTTCCGCTCTCTGATCGAGGCGGATATTCCGCTCAATGACGGCTGCCTGAAACCGATCACCATCCGTATTCCGGCAGGCTCGATGCTCAACCCGCATCATCCGGCTGCCGTAGTTGCCGGGAATGTGGAGACGTCCCAATGCGTCACCGACTGTCTGTTCGGCGCGCTTGGCGTTCTCGCCTCGGCACAGGGGACGATGAACAACTTCACCTTCGGCAATGACCGTTACCAGTATTACGAGACGATCTGCGGCGGGGCCGGGGCAGGGCGGCATAATGGCCGTGGCTTCAACGGTACCAGCGGTGTTCATACCCATATGACCAACTCCCGCCTGACCGACCCGGAAGTGCTGGAGCTGCGTTACCCCGTGCTGCTCGAGAGCTTTGCCATCCGGGATGGCTCCGGCGGCAAGGGCAAGTATCACGGCGGTGATGGCACGGTTCGGGCGGTGCGGTTCCTTGAGCCGATGCGCGCCTCGATCCTGTCGAACCGGCGCAAGGTACCGCCATTCGGGCTTGAAGGCGGTGAGCCGGGTGCGCTCGGTCGCACATCGGTCCGTCGCAAGGACGGCACGGTCGAGGAACTGGCCAGCACCCAGACGGTGGAAATGGATACCGGCGATGTGTTCATCGTCGAAACCCCCGGCGGTGGCGGCTTCGGCAAGGCTTAGGGTGCATTTGTTCGCTTTTTGTTCTTGTTGAGTCCTGCGCATCGGGTTATGGTTCGGGCGGTTTCAACTTATGCCCGTAACTGCACATGTTCACCGATCCTCATGCCACTGCCGCGTTTCATCCGGTCAATGACCCGCGCTGGCTCTATGTCGATCTGAACAGCTTTTTCGCCAGTGTGCAGCAGCATCTGGAACCGGCACTGCGTGACCGGCCGGTTGCCGTGGTGCCGATCATGGGCAATTCGGGGTCGGTCATTGCCGCCTGCCGGATTGCCAAGCGCCATGGCATCAGAACCGGCACGCGGGTGGCGGAGGCACGCCAGCTCTGTCCCGGCATCGTGTTTCGCGAGGCGAAGCATGACCTCTATGTCCGCATTCATCGCCAGATCAAACAGGTGATCGAAAATCATGTGCCGGTTTATGAGGCCTATTCCATTGATGATTTCGTCTGCGCGCTGAAGGCCAATGAAGGTACGGTCGAGCGGGTGTACGAGATTGCCCATGCGATCAAGCGTGACCTGCTCGCGACCTTCAGCCCGGCGATTACCTGTTCCATCGGTATCGGTCCGAACCGGTTTCTGGCCAAGGTGGCGACCGAACTGCAGAAACCCGATGGTCTGGTGCTGCTCCGCGCCGATGATCTGCCGCAACGTTTATACGATCTGAAACTCAATGACCTGCCGGGGGTCGGGGGCGGCATCGGCAGGCGGCTGGCCGATAATGGCATTGCCACCATCGATGATCTCTGGCGCAGCAGTCCGAAACAGCTGCGGGCGATCTGGCGCAGTGTCGAGGGCGAGCGGCTCTGGTATCGCCTGCATGGCTATCCGGTGCCGGAGGATTACAACAGCAGTGGCAAGATGGTCGGCCACAGCCATATCCTGCCGCTGGATGCCCGTATTCCGGCGAATGCCCGGCCCATTGCCCGGCGTCTGGCCCAGAAGGCAGGCAGCCGCTTGCGGCACCAGAACCGCGTCGCCGGGCTGCTCGATCTGTCGGTCCGGTTTGTCGATGGCCGTCGCTGGGCCGGGAGCTGGGATCTTGGCGGTGCGGTGCATGATGTGGTGGCGCTGACCACGGCGGTGGATCGGCTCTGGGACCGCATGGAGCTGGCGCTTGGCATCACGCCGGATACCGCACTGAAAAAAGTCGGGGTCATGCTGCACCGGATCAGCCCGATGGATGCGGTGCAGGGCGAGCTGTTCGCGCCAGCAGCCGCAACAGCAGCAGATGAGCAGCCGCAGGTGGCTGGTCACAAACCTGTACCGGCACCATCCGCCAGCAAGCGTCGGCGGCATGAACAACTGTCCGGTGCGCTCGATCAACTGAACCAGAAATACGGCCAGGATACGGTGTCCTTCGGCCATATGCCCGTGAAGACCGCGCCCTATGTCGGGGCCAAGATCGCATTCAACCGGATACCGGATGATTTCGATTTTCGCACCTGACCTGGCGGTCTAGGTATCGCTGTTGGTTTCATCCGTGCCGAGCTTGTGCCCGTCGATGCGGTCCTGCTCGATCTTGCGCAGCGCTTCCGTCTTCTGCTTCTCGGCCTTGGTTCGGCCATGGTCGCGGCGGTTGGCCTCGGCGGTTTTCTCTTTCTCCGCCCGATCCTTTTGCTTCTTGAATTGGCGCAGGTTGACCACATCACCCATGGCTTGCCTCCATGCTTGTCATATTGTCCTGATTGCTGTCCCGCTCATCGCGTTCACGCAGCAGCTGCGCCAGCACATAGAGGCGCAGGGCACTGGAGAGGTTGCCGGTGGCTTCCGGGTCTTCGCTCTCCGCCCGCTCGGCGTCGATCTGTTCGATCAGGCCGGTCATGGTGATGTTGCGCGCGGCGGCGATTGCCTGCAATTCGCGCCAGAACGGTTCCTCGATGCTGATCGAGGTCAGATGGCCGAACAGGCGGACAGAGCGTTTACGGATCGGATTGCCGGGCATGGTGACAGGCTGTTGCGGTTCACGGGATGCGAACCAGAGTAACCCGCTACCCGGATGCTGGGAAGTACTGAACCGTCAATTTCGTGGAGCGATCAGTCGAGATAGGCGTCCGGGATGCCGATGGCACCGGTGGTATCGGCCCCGTCTAGACGGATGCCATCAAACAGCGCGCCGGTGAGGTCGGCCCCGCGCAGATTGGCACCGGTCAGGTCGGCATCCTGCAGATTGGCGCGACGCAGGATCGTACCGGCGAAGTTGACGCCCTGCAGATCGGCATGGGCGAAGCTGGCATCAGACAGGTTGGCACCGGCGAAATCCGCCTCGCAGGTCAGGGTGCCTTCTGGTCGTTTTACCTGCAGCGGTGAGCAATCGGCACGGTCGAACCGGGCGCGGCGCAGATTGGCTTCTGAGAACACGGTGCCGCGCAGATCGGCGCTGATCGCGCTCATCTCCGGTGCGTTGGAGGAACTGAGATCGGCCATGGCCAGATTGGCCCGGTCGAGACGCCCGGATTTCAGCAGGCACAGGGTCATGATGGCAGCGGACAGTTCCGCGCCATTGAGGCCGATTTCGGTCAGGTCATGGCGGGCGAGATCGGCCCGGCGACCGACACGGCCAAGGCTTTCGATCCAGCGCTGGTGCTCATGCAGAATCGAGCGCAGATCGGCTTCGATATCGACCAGCTGCTCGGATTGCCGTGCCCTGGTCAGATCGGTGCGGCGGATACGTGCCCCTTCCATGATCGCGGCAGTCAGATCGGCCCCGGTCAGGTCGGTGCGGTCGAGGATGGCCCCGGTCAGATCGACGCCCTGCAGGTTAGAGCCGCTGAGATTGGTGCCGGTCAGGTCGCTGTTCTCGAGATTGGCGGCGCGCAGGTTGCAGTCGTTCAACTCGGCATTATTCAGCCGGGCATTGGACAGGTCGCTGGCCGAAAGGTCGGCACCATGGGCGAGAATGTCGGTGAGGTTGGCACCGCGCAGATCGGCAAAGCGCAGATTGCTGCCGACGAAGTGGCGGTTGCCGTGCTCGTCCTCGACCATGCCCTGCCGCAGATCGGCACCGCGCAGATTGGCACTGCGCAGATCGGCGTTCTGCAGGCCCACGCCGCGCAGGTCGCTGTTGATCAGATTGGCGCTGGCGAAGTTGCTGTCGATCATGGCAGCGCCAAACAGGTTGGCGTTGGCCATGTCGCAGCCCCGGAAGTTGCTGCCGCTGAGATCGGCACGGGAAAAATCGCTGAGTGTCAGGTTGTGGTGCGAGAAGTCGAGGCCGGTGACAGTGCGTCCGCACAGGTCAAGCCGGGGCGCATCGGCACGATTGGCCAGAAAATGCTGATGCGCTGCAATCAGCGCTTCAAGCTGCTGCTGGGTAATCTTCACGCCACGCGCATCGGACAATGGCGCGGTTGCCGCCATTCCCTCGGTTTGCTGACCAGATGCTGTTACGACTGCATCCAAAATTCTTGCCCCATGTGCCAAATCTGCAGTCTCCGGTATTTCCGGAAAATGCAGGTGTATTTAAAATCAAATACGCTGCTTTTGTCATAATATGGCCGAGATTTCGTCCAATGACAAATGACTCAATTTTAGGCAAATTAGCCGGGAAACCTGAGGATTCGGTTAATCAAAAAGAAAACGCTGCAACATCAATGTTATGATGCTGCAGCGCGGTAGAAACGGGCGGTTTTGCCGCCTGAAAATTTATCTGGCAGGGCTGGAAAATCAGTCCCTTGGACCGATCATTTCCTCCGGTTTGATCGCCGCGTTGAACTCCTCGGCGGTCATCAGGCCGAGGGCGACAGCCGATTCCTCAAGGGTCGAGTTGTCCTCGAACGCCTTTTTCGCGACCTTGGCGGCATTGTCGTAGCCGATATGCGGGTTGAGGGCGGTAACCAGCATCAGGCTCTCGCGCATCAGCTTGCCGATCCGTTCTTCATTGGCGGTGATGCCGACAACGCAGTTATCGGTGAAGCTGTTGCAGGCATCGGCGATCAGGCGGATCGACTGCAGCACGTTGAAGATGATGACCGGCTTGAACACGTTGAGTTCGAAATGGCCGTTGGAACCGGCGACGGTGACAGTGGTGTGGTTGCCCATCACCTGAGCGCAAACCATGGTCATCGCCTCACACTGGGTCGGGTTCACCTTGCCCGGCATGATGGAGGAGCCCGGCTCATTGGCAGGCAGGGAAATCTCGCCGATACCGCAGCGTGGGCCGGAGCCGAGCAGGCGCATATCATTGGCGATTTTCATCAGCGAGACAGCCAGTACGTTGAGCGCGCCCGATGCCTCGACCAGCGCGTCATGGGCGGCCAGTGCCTCGAACTTGTTCGGTGCGGTAACGAATGGCAGTGCCGTGATCTCGGCAACCGCAGCGGCGAAGCCTTCGGCGAAACCGCGTTTGGAGTTAATGCCGGTGCCGACAGCGGTGCCGCCCTGCGCCAGTTCGAGCAGGTGTGGCATGCAGCCACGAATGCGCACGATGCCGTTCTCGATCTGCCGGGCATAGCCGGAGAATTCCTGACCGAGGGTCAGCGGGGTGGCATCCTGCAGGTGGGTGCGGCCGATCTTGATGATATCGGCGAAATCCTTCGCCTTGCTGTCGAGGGCAGCATGCAGGCGTTGCAGGGCCGGGATCAGTTCGTGATGCACCTGCTCGACCGCTGCAATGTGCATGGCGGTGGGGAAGGTGTCATTCGAGGACTGACCCATATTCACATGGTCGTTCGGGTGCACCGGGTCCTTGGAGCCAAGCTCGCCGCCGAGCAGCTCAATCGCCCGGTTGGCGATGACCTCGTTGGTATTCATGTTCGACTGGGTGCCGGAGCCGGTCTGCCAGACCACCAGCGGGAAGTGATCGAGCAGGCTGCCGTCGATGACTTCTTCAGCGGCCTCGGTGATCGCATTGCCGATCTTCTTGTCCATCGCACCCAGTTCCATATTGGTCTGGGCTGCTGCTTTCTTGACGATACCGAGGGCACGTACCAGCGGGGCCGGCATGGTCTCGCCACCGATCTTGAAATTGATCAGGGAGCGGGCGGTCTGGGCACCGTAATAACGGTCGGTTGGAACGGGCAGTTCGCCCATGCTGTCGGTTTCGATACGGACGTTTTGGTCGGTGGTCATTGGTCGATATGTTCCAGAATAGGACAGGAAGGAAGTGTCGTGCTGACGAGCGGCCTGTTTTACGGCGATCTGTCGGTCAAAGCAAATCCCGCATGCGATACCAGGTCATTGCCAGTACCAGTGCCGGGGTGCGGAACAGGCGGCCGCCGGGGAATTTGGCATGCGGCACTTTGGCCATCAGGTCGAAACGTTCAGCGGTACCGGCAATCGCCTCGGCCATCACGCGCCCGGCCATACCGGTCAACACAACACCGTGACCGGAGAAGCCATGGGCGAAAAAGGTATTGGGGCCGATCTTGCCGAGATGCGGCACCCGCTTGATTGTGATGCCGACATAGCCGCCCCAGCTGTATTCAATTTCGGTATCCTTCAACTGCGGGAACACATGGCGCATCTTGTCGGCGGTATGCTTGCTCACATCGGGCAGATCATAGCCGGAATAGCTCACCCGCCCGCCGAACAGCAGCCGGTTGTCCGGTGACCGACGATAATAGTTGAGCACGAAGAACAGGTCGCAGACTGCCTCGTTATCCGGGATCAGCGACCGGGCCATGTTCTCGTCGAGGGTTTCGGTGGCGACAATATGGGTGCCGACCGGCATGACATAGCCCTCGATCTCCTGTGCCACCCCTTTGAGATAGGCATTGCCCGCGAGCAGCACATGCTTCGCCGTCACCGTGGCACCGGTTGCCAGCTTCACCTTTACCGGGCCGGGCTTGTCATAATCCTCAAGGGTCAGGACCTGTGAATGCTCGGCGATGGTCGCACCGGCAGTTTCCGCCGCACGGGCAAGGCCGAGGGCATACTTCAGCGGATGCAGATGGCCGCTGCCGGGATCATAGAAGCCGCCGATATAGCGCGGGCTGGCGACCCGCTCCCTGATCTGATCCGGGCGCATGACATAAATGTCCTCGACGCCATACCGGCTCCATTCCTCGAAGGTCTCGCGGCAATCGGTGAGGTGGGATTCCTTCTCTGCGGCATGAATATAGCCCCAGGTGAGGTCGCAATCGATGTTGTGGCTGTCGATCCGCTCACGCAGCAGGTCCATGGCATCAACCGACAGGTTCCAGAGCCGGTCGGCGTCTTCCTTGCCGACCCAGCCCGCGATCTGGTCCTGTCCCTTGGTGAAGCCGCGCACCACCTGCCCGCCATTGCGGCCCGAGGCTCCCCAACCGACCCGGTTGGCCTCGACCACCAGCACGTCATAGCCCTTGGCCGCAAGGTCGATGGCGGCAGATAACCCGGTATAGCCCGCGCCAACAATACAGACATCGCAGGTCCGGTCGGCCAGTATCGGCGGGCGTGGCTGGTCGAGCGTTGCCGAGGCCGCATACCATGATGCCGGATGCTCGTGCCCTTCATTGCGGTAGTTATGCATGATCGAAACCCTGTTTGCCGATCTGGCGGCAGGAAAACCAAAACTTGCCCTTGTCCTTGGCAGCGATCTCGCTAGCTTGCAAGATGAGAACGCCCGGCAAGGGCTAAATATATCCTGTTATTCCATACTGTCAGAGTACCCGTCATGGCGCTGCCCGAAGATTTCAATGATCTGGTCGAAACCCTTGAATTTCTCGACGACTGGGAAGAGCGATACAAATTCATCATCGATCTGGGCCGCGAGCTGGAGCCGCTGCCCGAGGCCGCCTATACCGACGAGAACAAGGTGCGCGGCTGTATGAGTCAGGTCTGGATGATCCATGAAATGCGTGAGATTGATGGCGAGCGCGTGATCCATCTGCAGGCTGACAGCGACGCCCATATCGTCAAGGGGCTTATTGCCGTTCTGATGGTGCTCTATTCCGACAAGACGCCGGCGCAGGTGCTGGCTGTCGATGTGGAAGATGCATTCCGGCAGCTGCAGCTCGAGGAACATCTGAGCGCCAACCGTCGCAACGGCTTTTTCTCCATGATCGACCGGATCAAGACCGTGGCTGCGATCGAGACCGCCTCGGCGTCATGACGGGCTGTATCAGAGCATGAAGCTGTTTAAATGTCCCGGTTGCGGTGGCACGATCTATTTCCGCAATCTTGGGTGCTCATGTGGTCAGGCGGTGGCCTATGATCCGGCACTTGGCGGATTTGTTGACCTGAATACGGTCAACCCATGTGAAAACCGGGAACAGATCGACTGCAACTGGCGTGCTGATGACGGCTATGCACAATGCCGGTCATGCCGCACGACGGAGACCATTCCCGATCTCACCGTGTCAAAGAACCGGGAGCTCTGGGCCGAGGCGGAGCAGGCCAAACGCTGGGTCATGGCCAATCTCATGCGCTACGGGATATTCGGCCCACAGGACAATCACGCCGACCCGGTCTTCGAACTGATCAGCGAGGCGACAGCAGGTGGTGAGGTACAGGTGATGATGGGCCATGCAGAAGGCCGGATTGTCATCAATGTGGTCGAAGCCGATCACGCAATCCGGGAGTCCCGGCGGCAGTCACTGGATGAACGCTTGCGGACCATGATCGGTCATTTCCGCCATGAACTCGGTCACTATATCCATATGCGACTGGTTGCCGTCCCCGGCTTTGCCGAGGAGTTTCGGGATCTGTTCGGGGACGAGCAGCAGGATTATGCCGCTGCGCTCGAACGCCATTATGCGCGCCAGGAGCCATCGGAGCGTCAACATGAGTTCCTGACCCATTATGCCAGCGCCCATCCCCATGAGGATTGGGCCGAGACCTTTGCCCATTTTCTGCATCTGGTTGATATTGTTGACAGCGCACAAGCGTCGGGGCTCTCATGGACCACCAAGGACGATAACGGCAATACGATCCTTGCTGATTTCGATCCCTATGATGCGGCTACGCCCGAGCCGTTACTGAGTGTCGCGGCGTCCCTCGGTATTGCTTTGAACCACGTCAACCGGGCGATGGGGCTGTATGATGTCTACCCCTTTGTCATGAGCGCCGTAACCCGGCGGAAACTGGCCTTCGTTCACCGTTGGATCAAGGCTGCAGTTTAAGCGCACGCAACGCAAACCCATCCGATGCGTTGATTGGTCATGCGTATATTACTTGTTCTTTGTCTGATTATCGTCTCTGCCGCCGGGACGTTCTGGTACATGGCGGAAAACGGCATGATCCGGAATGCCAATATCCCATGGAAGCCGATTGACCTGCGCGCTGAACCCGGGCTGTTCACCGGGTCCAAACTGTCGATGCTCAAGGGCGATTTTGACGGGTGTCAGGCGGCATTGGCGCGCTCCGAGATCGATTATGTTGCCATTGGTGATCGGGAGGCTGGCCAATGCAGCCTCACCGAACAGGTGTCTCTGAACCAGAGCCTGTATCCCTATTCAGCACCAGTGCGCGGTACCTGTCCCATGGTTGCGGCGCTGATGATCTGGGAGAATGCGGTGGTCAAGCCCGCTGCCGAACGTCATTTCGGCCAGCCGGTCGCCCGCATTCAGCATTACGGCATCTTTGCCTGTCGCAACATTGCGGGGTCGTCACGGCGCAGTCAGCACGCAACCGCCAATGCCATTGACATTGCCGGGCTGACGCTAGAGGACGGCACACAAATCTCGGTGCTGAATGATTGGGATGATGAGGGCGCGAAAGGCGCGTTTCTGCGCGATCTTCGCGACGGCGCCTGCGACCTGTTCCGCAGCGTCCTCGGCCCGGACTATAACGCCGCCCATGCCGACCACTTCCACCTCGACATGGGGCCCTATGGCATCTGCCGGTAAGGCCGTCACGTCGTTCGCAGGTACCAGTCGTAATCGATTGGTGGCACGGCGCTGATGTAGCGGGCTATTTCGTTGCGTTTGATGGCGAGGAAGGTCTTCACGAAACGCTCACCGAAATAGGTGCGGATGAACTCGCTCTCATGGAAGGTGTCGAGCGCATTGGCCCAGTTCGGCGGGCGGTTGCTGTCGAGGCGCTCATAGGCATTGCCGCTGATCGGGGTTGGCGGCTCGATGTCATGGGTCATGCCGTGATGGATACCGGCGAGGACGGCGGCCAGCACCAGATAGGGGTTGGCATCGGCCCCGGCGACCCGGTGTTCGACCCGGCGCGCGCCGAGCGGTACCCGCATCGCCACGGTCCGGTTGTTATAGCCCCAATGGGGTGCCATCGGCGCGTAGGAGCCGGGGATAAAGCGGCGATAGGAATTGCCATGGGGGGCGAAGATCGCCATGGCGTCTTCCATGGTGGCGCAGAGACCGCCGACCGCGTTCAGGAATTCCGGCGTCCGGTGTTCGCTGTCGATATCGTCGAAGATATTATTGCCGTCTGCGTCCTCGACACTGCAATGGATATGCATGCCGTTGCCGGACAGGTCGGGTGAAATCTTGGCCATGAAGGTGGCTTCAAACCCGTGGGCCTCGGCCACGCCTTTGACCAGACGTTTGAACAGGATTGCCTGATCTGCCGCTTTCAGCGGGTCTTTCACATGGTTGAAATTGATCTCGAACTGGCCGGGGCCGTATTCGGCAATCGCCGTGGTGGCCGGAATATCCTGCAGCCGGGCGGCGGCATAGATATCGTCGATCACCGGCTCGAACTGGCCAAGGTCATCAAGGGAATAGCATTGGGTCGTGCTCAACCGGTCGCCACTCATCGGCGCAACAGGGCCGAGCGGATCGCCGGTCATCCGCCAGTTCGGATCAAGCAGGAAGAACTCCAGTTCAATCGCCACAACCGGGTAATGGCCGTTCTCGTTAAACCGGTCGACAATCCGGGCGAGGGTATTGCGCGGCTCGACCTCCATCGGGCTGTCATCCTTGTCGCGCATGGTGATCATCACCTGTGCCGTTGGCTTGGACGCCCATGGCACGAGGCTGATGGTGTGCGGCAGACCATTGCAGATGCGGTCGGCATCGCCATCGCGCCAGACCAGACCGGTTCCCTTCACATTTTCACCGGTAACATCGAGCGCATACATCGAGCCGGGCAGGGAAAACACGTCCTTGGCCAGTTTCGGCAGGTCGGCAACCGGCATTTTCTTGCCACGCATCACACCGTTCATATCCGGCATCAGCACATCGACAAGGCCATCATTCTCGACCAGCTCCGGGTGCTCGTTCAGGAAGTCGATATAGGGGTTTTCTGCGGTTTTATCGGTCATGAGCATGATATGTGCGATCGACTTTCTTGGCTGCCATGGCTCATCGCTCCGGGCGTGATCTGTGGCAAAGCGTGGTTGGTGCGGTTTGATCCGCAGATATTTTTGTAGGCAGCAATGGTTGGCAGTTGTAGGCCGCCCTGTAAAGCAGCATCATACAGGCTTCTGAAACAGCCAAGATGTGTTCTATGCCTTTTGATATGCCCGCTCACGATAAGCAGAGCCTGATTGATTTCGTGCGCGGCCACGGGATTACCGAGGTTGAGTGCCTCATTCCCGATATGTCGGGCGTTGCCCGCGGCAAGGTTCTGCCGGCAGAAAAGTTCCTGACAGCCCTCGGTACCAACGGTTTGCGCCTGCCGGAAGCGGTCTTCGTCTCCATGGTCAACGGGGTATATCCGGAAGGGGAGTCGATCACCGATCGCACCTATATCGATGTTTACCTCCAGCCTGACCCCGCCACGATCCGCATCGTGCCCTGGTACAAGGAACCGACGGCACAGGTGATTTGTGACTGCTTCTATCGTGACGGCAAGCCGGTGGATATCTCCTCGCGCTATATCCTGCGCCGGATTGTTGAGCAGTACACCAAGCGGAAATGGCGCTGCGTTGTGGCGCCCGAACTGGAATTCTATCTGGTCGCCAAGAACAAGGACCCGGACTATCCGCTGGAGCCGCCTGTAGGCCGCTCGGGCCGACAGGAATTCGGCGCGCAGGCCTTCGGGATCGATGCGCTCAACGAATTCGATCCGATCTTCGAGGATGTTTACGACTACTGCGAGAAGCAGGGCATTGATGCTGATACCATGAACCATGAGGTCGGTGCGGCGCAGATCGAGATCAACTTCAATCACGGTGATCCGTTGTCGCTGGCCGATCAGGTGTTCATGTTCAAGCGCACGGTTCGTCAGGTCGCGATCAGCCACGACGTCTATGCCACCTTTATGGCCAAGCCGATGCAGGGTCAGCCGGGATCGGCAATGCATATGCACCAGTCGGTGGTCAGTACCGAAACCGGGGAGAATGTCTTCTCCACCGCTACGGGTAAGAGCAGTCGCCTGTTCCTCGCGCATATCGCGGGGTTGCAGAAATTCCTGCCCGCCGCCATGCCGATGTTTGCGCCCAACGTGAACTCCTATCGCCGCTTGCGGCCGGACAGCGATGCGCCGATCAATGTGCATTGGGGCCATGACAACCGGACAACCGGCTTCCGCGTACCGCTCTCCGGTCCGGCATCGCGCCGGGTCGAGAACCGGGTTGCCGGTGCTGACGCCAACCCGTATCTGGCCATCGCGGCATCGCTCGGCTGTGGTTATCTCGGCATGACCCAGAAGCTGCAACCGACCGATCCGGTAACCGGCTCCGCCTATCGTCTCGCCTTCTCGCTACCGCGTCACCAGTTCGATGCGCTCAATAAGCTGCGCCAGTCAAAGCCGCTGCGTGAGCTGTTCGGCGAACGCTTCGTCGATGCTTTGGAGCAGGTGAAATATGGTGAGTATGATGCCTATCAGCAGGTGATCAGCAGCTGGGAGCGGGAGTTCCTGTTGCTCAACGTCTGATCCGGTCGGACCGGGTGCGCTAGCCTACATGGCGCGGCGCAGGCGGGGTGGTTCATCACCGGTTTTGTCGTTGGCCGCGCCCTTGTCCTTGGATTTGCAGCGCGGGCCGCCATTCATCTTGCGCTTGCGCCATTCGGCAAGGCCTTCCTTGGTCGGCTTGCCGGATTTGGCGCCATCTTCAAGGATATCCCGGATTTCGCAGGTGCATTGCCCGCATTGGGGCTTCTGGCCATGGGTTTTGAATACCTGACCAACGGTGCGGGCACCTTCATCGTCAATAATCTCTTCTAGGCGCTTTTCGCCGATGCCCGTACAGTTGCATACATACATGCTTGGTGTTCCTGCTGATCAGATCAGCCAGTACCATGCACCATGCTTATGAAAGTAAGAATCATTATCATTTAGATGGGATTCTTGCGTCTGTTAGTTAGCCGGTTTCGAGCAATAAGCCCGCGGCAATTCCCAGCATCACCACACCGACGAGCACGTCCAGAACCCGCCATGCCGATGGTTTGGCAAAGAACGGGCGCAGCAGCCTTGCGCCATAACCGAGCGAGAAAAAGAACACAAAGGATGCGCTGACCGCGCCGAGGCCGAACCAGAGCGCCTCACTGTCATATTGGGTGGAGATCAAGCCGATCAGCACCAGCGTGTCGAGATAGACATGCGGGTTGAGCCAGGTCAGCGCCAGCGTGGTCACCAGCACGCGCCCGAGCCGCGCCGGAGCGTCCTCTGCCGGGTTCAGCGCTTCCCCCCGGTTGCGCTAGGCTGACCAGAAACTGCGCAGCCCATAGACAATCAGGAACGCCGCGCCGCCATAGCGGAAAACCGGCTCGATCCACGAATTGCCGGTAACCAGTGTCGAGAACCCCGCCACCCCGGCAGCAATCAGCACGGCATCCGACAGCGCGCAGGCAAAGACCACAGCCAGCACATGCTCCCGCCGCAGGCCCTGCCGCAGCACAAAGGCGTTCTGGGCACCAATGGCGAGGATCAGGCTGAAGCTGAGCAGAAAACCGGCGATGAGGGCGTTGGACATGATCTGATGCTGTTTGTGTCTGTCTGTAGTCGGGCCACCGGCTTTGACTAGCAGAGCGCCATGAATTAGAAAAATTATGATAAATAAGTATAATTTAGAAAAACTAATGATGCGCCATCACGCGGGGTGCAACCATGTATGACTATCAGGCAATCGCCGCCCTTGCCGCCGTGGTGCATACCGGCAGCTTCGACAAGGCGGCACAACAGCTTGGCGTCACCGCCTCTGCGATTTCCCAGCGGATCAAGCTGCTGGAGGAACGGATGGGGTCGGTGCTGGTGGTGCGGGCCCAGCCCTGCTACCCGACCCCGACCGGCAAGCGTCTGGTCCAGCATGCCGAACAGGTGGCGCTGCTCGAACAGGCGGTGGCACAGGATCTGGGACAGAATGCAGGCGCGGGGGAGGCGGTCACGATACGGATCGCGGTCAATGCCGACAGCCTTGCCACTTGGTTTGTCGAGGCGTTGGCCGGTGCCGATGACGGCCTGCTCTATGATCTGGTAGTCGACGATCAGGATCACAGCTCGGAACTGCTGGCGCGCGGTGAGGTGTCGGCGGCGATCAGTGGCAAGCCGGGCGCGGTACAGGGGTGCAACTGCGTGCCGCTTGGTGCGCTCCGCTATATGGCAACCGCCAGCCCCGCCTTCGTCAAACGCTGGTTTGCTGACGGGGTGACGGCAAAGGCACTGTCGGTTGCACCCTGCATGACCTTCAACATCAAGGACCGGCTACAGGCAAACTGGGCGGAACGGCTGACCGGGCAGCGCATGGTATTACCGACCCACTGGCTGCCCTCGACCCATGGCTTTGTTGATGCGGCCTTGGCCGGGCTTGGCTGGGGCATGAACCCCGAGCCGCTGGTCCGTGCGCATGTGGCGGCAGGGCGGCTTATCTCCCTGTCACCGTCTGAGCCCCATGACGTGCCGTTGTTCTGGCATGTCAGCCGTCTCGCCGCACCGGCATTGGAGCCTCTCAGCCGAAAGGTGCGGGCGGTCGCCGCCCGGCATCTGGTCTAGGCATCGCTCTGGAACCGGGTGGGCTTCTGACCTATGATCGCGCCCGGCCTATGTGCCCGGCCTTTGTCATCGTCATATTCCCGGTAAGGTTCCCATGTCCGCATCAACGATCCAGCCTTTCCCCGAGCGGGAGCGCGAGGCGCTGCTCGGCATCGATAATGTCGGCCCGGCCATGGTCGGGTTTGTCGAAATGCTGGGCATTCACGGCATGAGTGATCTGGCGCGCGCCGATGCCGCGATCCTGCGGATGCGGATCAATGCCCATCTCGGTGAGCCACGCCTCAACACCATGGGCGAAGACGCGCTGAAGGCTATGATCGCCACCGCCCGCACCTATCTGAACGATCAGGGCTGAGCCGTTACACGCCATTGATGTTTGCAGGTGCAAATTTTCTTGCAAATCCAACTGTGCTGACTTAAATTTCTGTTAAGACAGAAATTACAGATTGTAATGTAAGGGTTCGGCGATAGGCGTCGGACAGACACTCTGCCCCGGGTGGGGAGGGAGGCCGATATGAGACAGGCCCTTGATGTCAGAACAGAGCGGCACCAGCCGCCGGAAAACAGGCTTTATCCCGAACAGGACAGGCCCACGGCGTTGGGCGATCTGCGGTTCCGCACCCTGCTCGGTGCCGATGACTGGAACGGCCTGCCAGCGGCCATCAGACGACGCTTTGCCAAACGGCTGACCGATGGCGCAACGGCGATTTATGTCGGGCGGCTGGTGGAGATGCGGGTCAGCCGGGCTGGGCGGGTTCTGGCCAATCTGCTCCGCCCCTTCGGCGCACCGCTGCCGCTGCAACAGGCGGTGGATGTGCCGTCTGTCGTGACCGTGACCGAGGATGTGCGGAGCGGCGGGCAGGTCTGGACCCGGCTCTATGCCAACCGTACTGGCTTTCCGCAGGTGATCCATTCTGCCAAGCAGTTTACCGGCCCGACCGGGCTGGAGGAGTATCTCGGCTTCGGCCTCGCCATGGCCCTGCGGGTTGAGGCGACAGAAGACGCCTTGCTGTTCCACAGCGCCGGTTATTACTGGCGGATTGGCGCATGGCGGCTGCGTCTGCCCCGCTGGCTTGAGCCCGGTGCCCTGCTGGTGGAACACCGGGACCGGGCGGCAAGCGACGGCGACGGTGCCTTCCTCTTCGCCCTGACCCTGACCCATAAATGGTTCGGTGAGCTGATCTATCAGGCCGGGCTGTATCGGGAGCAAAGACCATGACGACAACTAGGACACGCAAGACCGTATTGCTGGTGGGCGCGACCGGTGTTTTCGGTGGCAGGCTGGCGCAACATCTGTGCCGGGACTTCACCGGTATCGATCTGGTGGTGACTTCACGGAACGAGGCACGGGCACAGCATCTGGCTGCCGCCTTGGCGGTAACAGCTGCGATCCCGGTAAAGGGCGTTGCCTTTGACACCGGCGGCGATCTTGCGGCCCAACTGGGCGCTCTGAAGCCTTGGGCGGTCATCGACTGCACCGGGCCGTTTCAGACGGCGGATTACCGGCTGGCGGAGGCTGCGATTGCCTCTCGTGCCCATATCATCGATCTGGCGGATGCCGAGGCCTATCTCACCGGCTACCGCGAGCATCTGCATGGTCTGGCGAAAGCCGCCGGGGTGCTCGCCATTGCCGGAGCCAGCTCCACGCCCGGCCTGTCCGGCGCGGTGATCGCCGCTATCTGTGATGACTGGCAGGGCATTGACGATATTGACATGGCCATCGTACCGGGGGGCAGAAGCGCGGTCGGGCAATCCGTTATCGAGGCCGTGCTCAGCTATGCCGGACAGCCGGTTACCGTTTATCGAAACGGCACGCTCGATGTCGAGACCGGTTGGCGGCAGGGGCATGAGATTGATCTGCCGGGGCTGGGACGGCGGCGGGTGGCACTGGTGGAAACCGCCGATGCTGCCCTGCTCAACCGACGTTACAGCATCACCGGTTCTATCCGGTTCCATGCCGGGCTTGAGGCGACGGTCGAACAGCGGGGGATGGAGGCGCTGGCATGGCTGCGTCACCGTCATCTGCTCGGCGATGTGGCACGGCTTGTCCCATGGTTACAGAAAGCGCGCGGCCTGACCCGACTTGTGACCGGGGATCGCGGCGGGATGATGGTTGATGTGCATGGCCGGGATGCTGCCGGTATTGCCCGTCATGCTCGCTGGACACTGGTTGCGGCTGATGATGACGGCTCTTATGTGCCGGTTATGGCCACTGCCGCAGCGCTCGCACTCTTGCTGGATGCGCCACCGGCAGCCGGTGCCTGGCTTGCCGGTGATCTGTTGCCGCTTGATGCGATTGAGGCGCAGATGACCGGTTATGCCATCACCACAGCGCTCGAGATATGGGCGGGCGATACCGCCGAGGGGCGGGAGTTGGAACGGGCGGCTGGCGGCAGGCTACGCCGGTTCGGCAAGGCCAAGCTCAAGCCGTTTCTTTTTGGTCAGCCCGGCGGCGACCAGCCTGTGACTCATCCGGATATAGTCCCGTAATTCGTCATCGTTCAGTCCCGGTGCCGCATGATGCTGGATCCACTTCATGCCGCGAGAGGCGAGGTACGGGGCCGGGCGCAATCCGGGCTGTTCGCTCATGATCTCATAGGACAGGTCCGAGACCTTGAAGGTGAAATGCCCGTTCTCCGGTGTCGGATCGCCCTGTTTGATCATCATATCCGCTGGCGGCTTGCCATTCGGCCAGTTGCGATAGTCGCGACCGAACCAGGCGATGGCAAAAACCTTGCCGCCAACCTTCCACACATCCGCACCGCCCCATTGCACCACATGGGTGGTGGCAGGCAGGGCGGCGCAGAAACTGTTGAAATCATCGGGTGTCATTGGGGCAAGCGGTGTTGGTGTTCGTTCGCAAAGCCCGAAACTATCACCGCCTGACTGCCAGTGACACCGTGAAGATGCCCCACGGGTCGACACGCTGGGTCACTTTTTCGAAACCGGCGGCGGTGACGAACTGGTCCATCTCCGCCTGTGTCCGGCGGCGCATGGTCCATGCCTGACCGTCACGGTGGCTGGTCAGGGCGCGGGCGATGAACTCAAGCTGTGGATGCCATGGCTGGCCGGTATAGACAAGATAGCCGCCGCTTGCTGTCGCCTCGGCCAGTCCGGCCAGCGAGCGCTGCACCGGTTCGTTCTCGGGGAACAATTCGTAAAGGCCCGAGACGACTGACAGGGTCGCCAGACTATCAGGACTGTTGAGGCTTGCCAGCGCCTCAGCGTCAAAGGCATCGCCGCGCTCGAAACCGGCAATGTCGGCGAGAGCCTTGTCGCGGATCAGCACCCGACCATCGGCGACGTTATGGGCATCGAAATCGCGCAGCTGTACCCGTGACGGGCGCTGGTCAAATTGGTTGACGGCATCGAGAATATAACGGCCATGACCGGCGGCAATATCGAGCAGGCGGATATCCTCTCCGGTATCGCTGAGGCGTCGGTTGGCCTCGAGCAGCATGGCCTCAAGGTTCAGCTTGCGCTGTCGAATGCCCTGCCAGCCGATGGCATCGATATAATTGCGGTCGATCATCCGGCCGATCGGGCCCATGCCCTTTGCCTCGTTGCGGTAGACATAGTCGAGCATGGCACCGCTGTCGAAGCCGACCTCGTGACCAAGGCGGATGCCGTCGGAGAACCGGCCCGCCAGCTTCAGACCGCTGCGGACACCGCGCCAATAGAGGCCGCGCGGTGACCATGGGCCAGGCGGTTGGCTCAGTCGCTCGAATTCCGCTGCCGTATGGCCATGCCGATCGGCATCGAGCAGGTTCGGGATCACCGGGCGGGCGGTGGCAAAACAGCGGGCGATAAAGCCACGAATGGTTGGCAGAACCAGTGCCTCAGCAGCCGGGGCGATATCTTTCAACAGGCTACCGAACTGGTCATGGAGGCGTTGTTGCGCGCCGTGATCGCGGTCAAATCTGTGGTTGGCGCTTAATATCAGTGTCGGCGTGATGATGGCGGTGGCATCGGCGACAACCCGGTGCATGGTCCGGCGTTCGGCAAAGCCAAGGCTGGCAAAACGCGGGGTGTCGAGGATCATGCCGCGCAGCAGCGGGGCGCAGTCATGGGCAAACAGCGCTGCCCGGCTGGCCCCGGAACCCTTGCCGATCAGCAGGATATCCGCCGGGCTCAGATCGTGGCGGCTGCAGATATGGTCAATCAGCGCCTGAATGATAGTCGGGCTGTCGGCCAGTTCGATCTCATGGAGTACCGGTGCCATGGCGACGGCATTGGGCATATCCAGTTGATGCACCAGTGCGCTGGCCCAGCCGTCATCGTTATTACTGTCGGCCAGCATGAGGAGTGCATTGTGAATGCGTCCGGTCTGGGATTGCCAGACATGACAGTCGAGGCTTGCGCCATCATGTGTGGGAACGGTCTCGGTAGCGGTAATGCGTGCTTTCATGGATCGGCTCCTTCATGCCTTGTGGTCCAATGAACTGGCACGGAGCCTAAGCGCATCGCATGATGTCTGTCGTCGGCACTGCGGAGAGTCTCACTCACTTGCTGCTGGGAGTATTTAAGGTTTTATTATAGAACTTTAAATGAGTCGTTTTTGTCGATGCCGCTTTTGGGTTCTTTGAAATTCATTTGCCCAATAACAAATTTGTGCTGGGCGATAACAGCAAGAAACGTAAAAAATAGTAATCAGGGTCATTGCCGTATGTTTCTGCGTCATATGGCCCATTTCCAGTTTCATGATGAAATCAGAAATGTCACATTTCTGCAAACTCCCGGTTTTTGGCGTTTGCGCTTTCTTACAACGGGTGCCAGATTGATATTGCAGCGCAATAAATGTGCTGACTACATTCGCCTCTGAGGAGTATCGGGGGATGGAACATTTTGAACCATCCGACGACTACGATCGATCAGACAATCGACCGCACGCCGTTCAAGCAAGTAACGCGGACACTGGTAAAATCATCGCCAACGATGATCCGCGGCACAGCAAACAGGCCACTGAAACCGGGGCAAAACCCGCCAGCGACCCAAAAACCAGCACCGACGGGCCAAGACCTGCCGGAAAACGCATTCCGCATATTGATATAGATCGCGATTTTGCGCTCGACGACATTGATCTGGATCAGTCGGAAGAGAGTATTCGGGTCTATGTCCAGCAACTGTCGCGTCCCAAGCGTGGCCGCAGTGTCATTCACTCCATGTTGCTGGCCACTGCCGGGGCCACCGACACCAAGGTAATCGACGCGATGCAGCAACAGACTCATCGTCGACGTTCATACACTACGGTTGCCCTGCTCTCGGCGCCGAAAATGCTGCTGGCAGATATTCCGAGCACGGCCTCTGTTGCTATGTCGGTGATCAAGATGTTGGCTCATAACGACAATGGTCATGGGCACGGGCATGATCAGGGCCATGAAGCTGGGCACCATGCCGGTGACGATGCAGAACATGGCATTGCCGGCCAGCATAGTGACGGTGTTCGCCTGCAGCAGCTCAATGGTGATCGTAAACGCGGTATCACCAGCCGCCTGGCACGCATGACCGTTCGGGCCGCACAAAATCCGGCAGTTCAGAAAACTGTCTCTGTCATCAATGACCTGTTGCACAAGCCTTCAGTGCTGGCCGGTCTTACCGGGCTGTATGGTTATCTCGCTATCAGCACTGGCATGGATGTGGAACTCGATAAGCTGCCGGAAGCGAAATACATGTTCGATATTGCCAAGACCTCGGTCTACAGCATTGTCGCCGGAACATCGGGCGTCAGCCTGATCCAGGCCACACGGCATTATCTCGACAAACGTCATGAGGAACAGGAGCGCAAGCAGGCCGAGCAGGACCGCATTGCCCTGCGTACCGCTCGGCTGAATGCCGTCCGTCTAGGCAGAAAAAAACCACGAGCCACGACCAAATGGGTCAAGGATGAAAACGGCCAGCTGATCATGAAGCACCATTTCCACAAGCAGGAAGAACAGGCCCTGCCGGGAAAAGAGATGAAAGAGCAGAGTTCTGCAGCTGAACCGAAAAAGCCTGCGATGAAAGTCTGATGCCATGACACAGTCTGACTTGATCGTTGATCTCGCGATTACCGAGAAGAACCAGATCGTTCTCTATCTGGAGGAGCCGGTGCCGGAGCGGCTGAAGTCGGTGGTGTTTCATGGCAGCGATGGCTATGTGACCCTGCTGTTCGAGCGCCGCCAGCCGAAAATCACGCTCGAATACCCGGTTGATCCCGATCTGCGCCCGGCTTTTCATGTGGCGAAGCGGGCATCTGTCGGCCATGTGACGGACAAGGGTACGCTGACCACGGAATATACGGTCGGTATTACCCTGACCGATCGTCCCGGTGGTCATCACTAATACCTGACATCAGGCAGCTTGCTCCAAGGCCAGCCCAAGTGCTTCTGCCGTCAGCTCGAAGGAGCGCAGACGGGCGGTATGGTCATGGATCTGTGCCGTGATGATCAGTTCATCGGGCTGATAGTGTTCGATGAACCTTTCAACCCCTGCTCTGATCATCTCCGGCGTACCGACTGCCGAGCAGGCCAGTGCCTGCTGGATCATGCCCTGCATGGCCGGTGGTATCTGCTGACTGTAATTTTCCACCGGACGCGGCAGTTTGCCCGGACGACCACTGCGCAGATTGACGAAGGCCTGCTGCAATGAGCTGAACAGCAGTTCGGCTTCATCCTCGCTATCGGCGGCAAAGACATTCAGGCCGAGCATGACATACGGCTCGTCTAGCTGTGCCGATGGCTCGAAACGGTCACGATAGATAGTGATCGCCCGTTCCATCTCACCCGGCGCGAAATGCGAGGCAAAGGCGTAGGGCAGGCCCAGATGCGCTGCCAGTTGCGCGCCGAACAGGCTGGAGCCCAGTATCCATAATGGCACTTCAGACCCGGCACCGGGCACGGCCTGTACCACTTGCTGTGGCACGGCGGGCATCAGATAGGCCTGCAATTCCTGCACATCATTGGGAAAGCTGTCGGCGCTGCCTGCGAGCGTGCGGCGGAGAGCCTGCGCCGTCACCTGATCCGAGCCGGGTGCCCGGCCCAGCCCGAGGTCGATGCGACCGGGGAACAACGCCTCGAGGGTGCCGAACTGCTCGGCAATTACCAGCGGGGCATGGTTGGGCAGCATGATGCCGCCTGCGCCGACCCGGATGGTCGAGGTGGCAGCGGCCACCTGTCCGATAACAACGGCGGTGGCGGCACTGGCGATGCCGGGCATGTTGTGATGTTCGGCCAGCCAGTAGCGGTGATACCCCAGACGCTCTGCGTGGCGCGCCAGATCGAGGGTGTTGCGCAAGGACTGTCCGGCATCACTGCCATCGGCAATCGGGGAAAGGTCGAGAACGGAGATCGGTAACATTCACCCCATATAGGGTGCGGGATCTGAAACCGAAAGACCTATAGCACCGACAAAATGGTGAGGGCAGCAATGCTGTCGGGTGCGTCAGGGTGCTGAGACTGGTCTAGCAGCTATAGCAGGGCATCCGGCCACTGCCACCGCAGCCATGGCAGGGCACAGGCATGGCCGGTTGACCGGGATTCCCGGAGGGGACAGGCTGCCCCTGTCCGGAGCCGTGGCACTGATTGCATTGTACCGAACGTGCGCCGCCGCATTGTGAGCAGGTATTCATGGTCAGAATCTTCCCTGTTGATGAGCATTCCTAAAACTATCCTAACCGAAACCGCAATTTTCGGCCAGTTCGGCCAAGTTTTCCTTGGTCACGTCATGTTCCAAGCATACCATTCCGGGCATGGTCCATCTGATTGTTACAGTACCCGCGCTCCTGACCCGCAAGCATGAACTCATGCTGCTCTGCGCGCGTATTGGCTACAACCCGCCGCAATCGCCAAAGGCCTGATACTGGCTGCGTTTTCAAGCCGGTGCCGTCGATCCCCGATCCGGCGCCGACACCCCCGACTATTTACAAAAATCAAATCAGAACAGGAGTACGGGACTTATGACTCGCATCTCGAACATGACATTTCCACCGGCAGACATGCCCGATGCCCGCCATGGCACCAATGATCACGGTGCTGCGCTGCGTGCGCTTGATACTGCCCACCACATGCACCCCTTCACCGATTACAAAGCGTTGGCAGCCGAGGGCGGTTCACGCATCATCGAAAAGGCAGAGGGCACATGGCTCCATGATATCAATGGTGCCAAAATCCTCGATGGTATGGCCGGTCTCTGGTGTGTTGCGGTTGGTTATGGCCGCAAGGAACTGGCCGATGTGGCACACAAGCAGATGATGGATCTGGCCTATTACAACACCTTCTTCAAGACCGCGACGGTACCGTCGATCGAGCTGTCGAAGCGTCTGGTCGACCTGACACCCGAGGGGCTGAACCATGTGTTCTATGCCTCATCCGGGTCAGAGGCCAATGACACCATCTTCCGTATGGTCCGCCATTACTGGAACCTCGCCGGTAAACCGGAGAAGAAGATCATCATCGGCCGTGAGTACGGCTATCACGGCTCCACCGTGGCGGCGACCTCACTCTGCGGTATGAAGCACATGCACAGTCAGGGCGACCTGCCGTTGCCCGGTGTCGATCACATCCTACCACCATACTGGTACGGCAAGGGCGGCGACATGATGCCGGAGGAATTCGGCCTGCACGCTGCCAAGGCGCTGGAGAAGCGGATTGACGAGCTGGGCGAGGACAAGGTTGCCGCCTTTATCGCCGAGCCGATCCAGGGTGCCGGTGGCATGATCATTCCGCCGGAGACCTATTGGCCGGAAATCAACCGCATCTGCAAGGAGCGGGATATCCTGCTGATCGCCGATGAGGTGATTACCGGTTTCGGTCGGACCGGTCATTGGTTCGCTTCTGACAAATACGACATCAAGCCTGACTTCATGACCCAGGCCAAGGCTATCACCTCCGGCTACCTGCCGCTGTCAGCGGTGATGGTTGGTGATCGTGTGGCCGAAATGTTCATTGAGAAAGGCGGCGAGTTCTATCACGGCTTCACCTATTCCGGTCATCCGGTTGCCTGTGCCGTGGCCCTCGCCAATATCGACATCATCGAGAAGGAAGGTCTGGTCGAACGCATCCGCGATGTGACCGGCCCCTATCTGAACAAGCGGCTGAACGAGGCCTTTGCTGATCATCCGATGGTGGGCGAGGTCCGTTCCATCGGCATGCTGGCGGCGGTAGAGTTGGTCAAGGACCGGGAAAAGCGCACCTTCTTAGATGACAAGGACAAGGTCGGCATGAAGTGTCGTGACCATTGCTTCGCCAATGACCTGATCATGCGGGCAGTGCGCGATACCATGGTGCTCTCGCCGGTCTTCACGATCACTGAGGCGGAAATCGACGAAATGGTCGGCCGCGCCAAACGCGCCATCGACGCAACGGCCAAAGACATGGGCTATCTCTAGGTCCGATGCCGATGCGATCTTCAAACCAATGTGAGACGGGGCCATGGTGGCCCCCTCTTGCGCCCCGTCTTGCGCCCTGTCTTGCGTCTGCCAGCAACTGCGGTTAGGCTGCTGGTGACGACAAAAGAGCCAGACAGACAGGTGCGGTTCAAAAGCACCGATGGCCAGCCCCATCAACCGTTCACGGAATAACCATGACTGATCGAGACGTGCTCAGCGGCACCCCCCGTGCTGCCGGTTTCGTAATGCCGCCCGAATGGGCCCCTCATGAGCGTTGTTTCATGGCCTGGCCATGCCGCGAGGAGACCTGGGCGCTCAGCGATGGCGACATCGAGGCAGGGCGTGAAGCTTATGCCGAGGTGGCCAAGGCGATCGCGCGGTTTGAGCCGGTGACCATGCTGTGTCGTCAGGAAGATGTGGCCGATGCCTCCATGGCCTGTGGTAACAGCATCGACATTCTGCCGGTCGACCTCGATGACAGCTGGACCCGTGATACCGGTCCCACCTTTGTCGTGCATCCCGATGGCCGTCAGGCGGCGGTCGACTGGACTTTTAATGGCTGGGGCGGATTGCTGGGCGATGAATATGCCCGTGATGCGCAGTTGGTACTGACCCTTGCCGAACGCTTCGGTTGGTCACTGTTTGATGCGCCGCTGGTGACCGAGGGTGGTGCCATCCATACCGATGGTGAGGGCACGCTGCTGGCGGTCGAGAGCTGCATCGTCAATGAGAACCGCAATCCGGGCATGAGCCGCGATCACATCGCCAAGCTGCTCAAGGATTACACCGGTACCGAGAAGATTATCTGGCTGAATGACGGTTTCGAGGAAGATGAAACCGGTGGCCATGTGGACAATTTCGCCTGTTTCGCGGCACCGGGCAAGGTATTGCTCAACATGCCCTCGGACGAGAAAGACCCGAACTTCACGCTCGGTCAGGATGCCCTGTCACGCCTGCAGAAGGCCGAGGATGCCAAGGGACGTGAGCTGGAAATTATCCTGATGCCACAACCGAAACCGATCTATGAGAAGGGGCGACGCCTGCCTGCCGGATACATCAATTTCTACATCGCCGGGCAGGGTGACAATGCTGCGATTGTCATGCCGAGCTTCAACCAGAACACGGATGCCGAGGCGGCGAGAGTAATGAACAGCGTGTTCCCGGAGCATGAGATTGTTCAGGTACCTGCCCTCGATATCATTCGTGGCGGTGGCGGTATCCATTGTATCACCCAGCAACAGCCGAAAATCACTGTGCCGGATGCCGACGAGTAGCGTCAGGTGTTGCATCGGAATATCGCCTGATGCCGCCTGTCCCGCAGACGTGCAGTTAGGTCGTTATCAGGGATTTTTTATGTTATGGTTGCCGCATATAAATAATAACCCGCACAGGCCCTGGTATTCTCCGCAATGGGCCCGTTGCATCGCTGGCAGGAACGCCGGATGAGTTCAGAAGAAGAACTGATGGCATTTTGCCGTCGCCTGATCAGAACCCCGTACAAATATCTGGCGGTTACCGTGCAGCTTGCGGCCTTCACCCAGCTGCGTGGGAATTCACGCCTGATCCGGTTGCAGCAGAGCCTGATCTCAGAGATGGCGAACCGCTATCGTGGCCAGTATTTCCGCATGAGCAATGGCGATGCGGTGATTATCCTGCGTCTCGACATGATTGATCAGCCCAAGACGCTGATTGACGAGATTGCCACGTCGATCCTGCGCGATCCCGATGTGCCGGAGAAAAAGGTCCGCAAACTGATCGACCAGTTCGAGATTCCGGAGAAGTATCCGGAGTTCCGCGAGCATACCAACCAGTATCTGCAGGGCGGCAATCTCGCCAAGCTGCCGGCGGTTCTGGTTGATGACGAGGTGGAGCCGGATGCAGATCTGGATGGTCCACTCAACGCTGCCATGCTCAGCCGTATTGAATATCGCATTGCACGTTGTGACATTCGACCGTTTCTGAAAAAGCAGGATATTTTCATCAACCGGGGCAATACCGGCTGGTGGCCGGTGTTCGAGGAGCGGTTTGTCAGCCTCGCCGACCTCAAGCGCAAGCTGTTTCCCGATGTGGAAATCCGGCCCTCCGATCCGCTGTTCAACCAGCTTTGCCGTTTGCTCGATGAACGGCTGCTGCATTACCTGCTGATTGCCAAGACCAAGATCACCCACAAAGTCAGCGTCAATGTGGCGCTCGATACGGTTTTCGACCAGCTGTTCGATATGTTTGCCCAGAACCTGCAGATCAAGGAGCGGGAGAATCTGGTGTTCGAGATTCACCGGGCAGAAATATTTCAGGACATTGCCCGTGCGGTCGAGGGGATTGCCAAGCTGCACAAACTCGGTTTCGGCGTCGCGGTTGATGGCATGACCATGGATTTGCTGCCTTATGTCCGCCTTAACAAGCTGAATACCGAAATCATCAAAATTCACCTGTTCCGGGAGCACGTCGCTCTGTTGCAGGATGATGATTGCGTCAAGGCATTGCGCGAGCTTGATATCAACAAGATTGTCTTTTCACGCTGTGATCATGAGGGCGCGATCAAGATCGGTCAGACACTCGGGGTCAAGATGTATCAGGGCTGGCTGATTGATGAACAGGCAGCCCTGACCCAAAACTGATTTCGGCCGGTTTTCGCATGGCTGTCCAGTTGCACCATTTTTTTTCGCATGGCGGCGGGTTTTTTGTGCTAAGCCGCATGATCTCTTCTTTCCGATCCGTATTGTTGCGATTTTCTCATGGAACTCGATACCCAAACTCTTGTGCTCCTCGTCTCGGGGCTGATTGGTGCTGGCCTGTTCGCCGGTGTTCTGGCCGGGCTGCTCGGTGTTGGCGGCGGCATCGTACTGGTGCCGGTGCTGTTTGAGCTGTTCGGCGTTATCGGTGTCGATGATGAGGTGCGCATGCACTGCGCCGTCGGTACCTCGCTGGCTACCATTATTGCCACCTCGCTGTCGTCGATCCGGGCGCATAAAAAGCGCGGCAGTGTCGATTTCACGATTGTTAAGCTCTGGGCGCCATGGATTGCAATCGGTGCCATTGTTGGTGGCGTGATTGCCAGATATTTGCCATCCGAGGGGCTGACCGGGCTGTTTGCCTTCCTCGCGTTGTTTGTCGCGGCCCATATGGCCTTTTCACCGGAGCATAAGGTGCTGCGTCAGGGCGTGCCGGGACCGGTTGGCAGTGCCGGTATCGGTTCCGTTATTGGCATTATTTCCTCCCTCATGGGTATCGGTGGCGGCACATTGTCAGTGCCAACCATGGTCATGTGCGCCGTGCCGCCACGGGTTGCTGTCGGTACTTCCTCGGCAATCGGTCTGGTGATCGCCATTTTCGGTGCCTGCAGCTTTGCCGCCAACGGTTTCGGTGCCGAGGGGCTGCCGGTCGGGTCAATCGGCTATGTCAATCTGGTCGGTTTTGCCCTGATCGTCCCGCTGACCATGCTGGCCGCACCATGGGGCGCGCATCTGGCCCATGTACTGCCGACCCAGCGGTTGAAACAGGCGTTCAGCTTCTTTCTGCTGATTGTCGCGATCCGCATGATCTACAAGCTGGTTACCGGATGATCCTGCAGCGTGAACAGCTGACAGCCATGGCGGCAAGCGCGTTGCCGGCCATGATTGTCGGTATTCATGCGCTCTGGTCACAACCTGCCCCGGATACAATCACCCTGCCGGAAACCATGATCGGTCTGTGTCTGCTGGTTCTGGTCGGTGGCCGTGCGGCGATGCTTTGCGTCAGTGGTGCGATGCTTGCCGATCAGCATCATGTCTGGTGGGTGCGTCTCGGCGGGGCGGCATTTCTACTGTTGTTCTGGCTGGGCCTGATCCGCGGGATGATGGCCGGTTGGCCTGCCACCGATATGCTGCGCGATATTATCCCGCTCGGTTTCCTGTTTCTGGCGGTACTGGTGCCGGTCGAGCGATTGCAATCGGTCCGTCCGGCAATGCTGGCGGCACTGTTCGCCCTTGCCGGTACAGCCTTTGCCTGTCGTTTCCTGATGGGCACCGATCTGCCGCTGGTGCTCTGGGGTCGGGTGACCCATCCGCTGGGTCTGGATTATCTCGCCAATTCGCCGCTGGTCAGCTTCGGTGCCTGTTATGGCCTGCTGCTGGGGCTGGCGATTGCCCTCCGGCTCGTCGAGATGCCGGGCAGGTTCCGCGCCATTGCCTGCAGTGTTACGATGATTGCGGCGGCTGTCCCTTGCTGGATGGCCATGGCGACCGCGGCACAGCGCGCGCCACTAGGCCTGTGCCTGCTCGCTGTTCTTGCCGGTTATGCCCTGCTGGTGCGATTGGCCTGTCACCGGGGACAGCGCGCCATGCTGCGGCTGATCGTGGTTTCAGCCGGATTGTTGCTTATCCTGCTGATCAATACCGATACCGTTCTGGCGATCATGCCGGCGCTGGTGGAGAAATCACGGCTCGTTGGGGACAATGCGCGGCTCGATGAATGGGCGGCGATCTGGTCGGATATTGTCTGGCGGCTTGATGACCTCTTCCTCGGGCAGGGCTGGGGTGCCCATTATGCCTCACCGGCGGTGGGGGATTACTGGGTCGGCTATGTGCACGGGCTGGGCGGTTATATGCTACTCAAGGCAGGCTTGCTCGGCCTGTTGTGTCTGCTGTGCTATCTGGTGGCGACACTTGCTGCGGCGTTCAGGGGCTGGCGTATCGGCGATGCGGGCATCCGGCTGGTGCTGGTTGCCTGTCTGCCACCGCTGTTGACCGGTCTGCTGTTCTATACCAGCTATAAATATCTCGGATATGGGCTGCTGTTGCTGCTGGTCTGGCGCTGCGCATTCAGCGCTGTAAGGGCGATGCCGCTGGCGTTGGCATTACCGCCTAGAGCAGATCTTCCATTACCAGCAGGGTCATCCTGAGGTTTTCAAATTCCAGCCGCCGCTCCGGCGTCAGTCCGGTCATCTTTTCCCAGGTTTCGACAGCGTGCTGCAGGCGGATGATCGCGTCGCCCAGATGCCAGAAATGCTCCGGTGCCGCGCCCATGAAGCGCATGAAGTCGACCGCACTGCCCTGTTCCTTGAACAGCCGTTCATAGGAATAGTTGTAATCTTTCAAAATGCCGGTCGCCCGGTTCCAGTGGGCTTTCAACTTCGCCCGCACCGAACTGCGGAGCCGGTCCAGCTCCTCCTGTTCCGGTGATGTGATCGAGTGGGTCGGTATGGCGCTGCTCTGCAGCCATTTGGCAAACTCGATCGCCGGTTCCGAGAGTTGCATATAGTGATACTCGAAGAACGCGACGCCCTTCCAGGCATAGAAAATCTCGGCGGTCTGTTCCACCGGCAGCAGGAACGCCTTGATCAGCGGCTGCAGCTTGCGCATGTCAGATGCTTTCCAGATCGCATCGATCATCTCTGACATGCGTTCTTCTGAATGCAGAATGCCGTCAGGCAGTGCCAGTGACACCATGGGGCGGATGCGCTGGCGGATATGGTCCTGAATCCGGTTCCATTCCACGTCATTGATCTGGAAATAACGCTCATCAATCTCGATGCCATGGGAAATCATCATGTCCCGGACCAGAAACGGGTCAAGTGCCGGCATGCTGTCGAGGATTTCAATCAGGCGCAGGTCGCGGGCAATGGATTCCGGTCGGATGTGATTGCCTTCGCCGATCACCTCGGTAATCGCATTGCGGAACCCCCGGTCGCTGGCAAAGATCGACTTGCCCCCGGCATAGACATTGTCGGTATCGAAGGGCACATAGATCTTCATGCCGATCGGCTTTTCCGGACTGTCCTCGTCGCCATGGGAATAGGCGGGGTTCATGTCCTTGATGAAGATCGTATAGTTCAGCCCGAGATTTTCAAAAAACAGCGGGGCGGGTCTGGTTGCCAGGGTGGCGACATCCGGCTGCCCGTCGGTGGCATTGATGGCGAGTGGTTCGCTTGCCTGTTCTTCGGCCTGTGTTGCCAGAATGGATTGGGTAACCGCGAGACAGTTGAAAATGCGGGTACTGCCGGATTCCAGCGTATATCGTAGGTATTTGTCACGCATGGGGCAGTACCTGCGCGTCTGTGATATTCAGCGACAATGCGGCGCCTGTCTCCAGAGGTATCAGATGGCTGGTAAGCCCGGAGTTCGTTGTGTGAATGCGATGACTATGCAGGCATATAACAAACAATAGCAGGTCCAGTTGGATGTTTCGGTACATGTAGCCGCATACTGCGATGCAACAACATCCTACCCCAACTCTCAACCGATCACCATACTGATAAGCGAAACTCGATGAAATAGTATCGCGCGCAATTATTCCTTGGCGGTGACAAGTGGCATCCAACCCCTTACTGTGAATATAAGCGTATGATTGTCGGTGACTTGCCAGTATGACAATTTGCGCATGTCGGGGGAGGGGTCATGGCAGGCGCAATACCTGCGGTTACTGTGGATCAGCGATCTGCAAACATACTGCTGATCAATCGGTTTTATGGCTATGAGGCACGGGTGCCAACAGCAAGACTGCTTGCCGATCTGGCGGCGGAGCTGGATGCTACCGGGCTTCAGGCCGATGCTGTTTCAGCGGTTTCTGGGAACGCTTCTGACCCATCAATCTTCAGCCGGTTTCTGGCTCACCCGAAACTGTTGCTGCGCGCGCTTTTCCAACGTCAGAAACCTGATTACATTGTCGTATTGTCCGACCCGCCAATGGTGCTGTTCACGGCCCTGTTGCTGGGTATGATCCGCCGGGTGCCGGTCATGTACTGGTGCCATGACATCTATCCCGATGTCATCAATGCCATGCAGGCACCGTGGCAGTTGCAGCGGATACCGGTGCGGCTGATGCGGCCACTGCACCGCTGGCTGGTCCGGCGCTGTGACTGGGTTGTGGTGCCATCGGCATGTCTGCGGCAACAGCTGTTGCGCCAGAATCCGGATATCGCGGTAACGGTCATGCCCAACTGGCCGGAACGGGTATTGGAACCTGCCCGTCCGCTGCCATCATCAAAGCCTCTGCGCCTGCTCTATTCCGGTCATTACGGCATCGGTCATGACCTTGGTGACCTGCTGCGGGCGCATCGTGTCTGGGCACAATCAGTCACGCCCGTGGATGTGCATCTGGCTCTATCAGAACGGGGCGAGCAGCGCTTGCGGCGGCAATATGCGGGCAGTGACCTGCTCGACGGCATCAGGATAACCCGGCTGGTGCCGGAGGCCGAGCTTGGCGAACATCTGCAGAATGCGCATATCCATGTGGTGTCGATCAAACCATCCGCGAGTGGCACGATCATGCCGTGCAAATCCATGGCCAGCCTGCATGTGGGGCGGCCTGTCCTCCTGCTTGGCGGACCGGATACCGAGCTGGCCCGGATGATCACCGATCATGACCTCGGCCATGTGGTTCCGGCGGGCGACACGACAGGGCTGCTCCAGTGGGTGCAGGTGCTGTCCACTGAGCCGGAACGCCTTGAGACTATGGCCGGGAATGCCGGTCGTTACGCTGAAGAATTGTTTGCCCGCCATCCTGCCGAACGGCTTGCCGCCCTGATTGCCAGCCGGGCGATGGTGGCGGTATCGGATCGCACACCGCATCCGGTTGCGGGCAGTGACTGTGATCCGGTCATGGGCATGGGGCTGCGCGATGCTCGATAACCCACCCCTACAGTCCGATGCCGCATCCACGGCAACCGGTGGTGGTACAGGTCCGGCATCTGCTGCCGGGACGGAACTGTATATTCCATCAGCGAAGCGCCTTGGCCTTGCCGCCGTGATTGGTGCCCTGATCGGCCTGTGTCTGGCGGTGATCTGGCTGCGGATGACGGTACCGGAATATACCGCCACAGCGATCATCGGCCCGACCGCGCAATCGGGGCTGGTTGGTATGGGATTGCGGGTGCCGCAGCTGGCAACACCGGGGGAGATTACCACACCGCTGGAGCATCGCGCCGATGAGCTGGTCTCCGATTTCGAGCATTTCCGCCAGACGCTCGATGCCCCGGCAACCGCGCGACAGATCATGGCGGATGAAGCCTTCATGCGCCGGGTCAGCCTCGGCTTGTGGCAACCGGCGCGTGAGCAATGGGCCGTACCCGATCGCTCGGTAGAGGCGGTACTGGCCGGGTTGCTGCGCGGCAGTCAGGGCGCGGAAGCCACGGCAAGCGGACAAGCCAGCTTCCGGGCCATGATCAATGATGACGGCGAATATCTGGCCGACTGGCTCAGCGATCATCTGGCGATCCGGCGCATCGGTGAGAGCGCCATGTATCGGGTCAGCCTGCGCCATCCTGACCGGTCTGTGGCGCTGGAGCTGGTCACGCGGCTGTTGCGCCTCACCGATGCCGGGTTGCGGCAAGAGGCGCAACGGCGGGTCGAAACCCAGATCGCGCATCTGAGCGAACAGATGGAACAGGCGCAACTGGCCAGCCATCGGGAAGCCATGAACCGCCTGCTGACCGAGCAGTTGCAGATCGCCATGATGTTAGCCGTCGACCTGCCCTTTGCCGCCGACATTATCGAACCGCCATCGGCCTTGCGCATGCCTGACTGGCCTGCACCATTGCCCGTGGCCGGACTGGCCCTGCTCGCCGGAGCCTGCCTCGGCATTGGTTGTGCCGTGGCGCTGGCCAACCGGCGCAGGGAGGCCGACAATGCCTGACGCCCTGCCGCTCTCCATTATCATCATGACCCGGAATGAGGCGATTAACCTGCCCCATTGTCTGGCGTCCTGTCTGACATCCTCTCGGTCGGCGGCAGAGGTTTTCGTCGTCGACAGCGACAGCACTGATGAGACCTGTGCCATTACCCGCTCATACGGGGCAAGGCTGGTCAGTTTTGTCTGGGACGGGCGCTATCCGAAAAAGAAGCAATGGTGCCTCGATCACCTGCCGATCTCGCAGCCATGGACCCTGTTCCTTGATGCCGATGAACAGTTGACGCCAGCGCTGCTCGATCAGTTTTGCGATGTGCTGAACCGCGCCGAGGGGCCGAGCGGCTATTACCTGCAGGCGCGGGTCGGTCATCGCGGTCAGGTGATGCAGTATGGCCGCCGCCATCGCAAGCTGTCGCTGTTTCGGACCGGCAGCGCACGGTTTCCGGTGGTTGATGACCTCGACAGCGCCGGTGGCTGGGAGGTTGAGGGCCATTATCAGCCGATTGTTGATGGCGCTATCGGCTATTTGTCTGCACCACTTCTGCACCATGATCTGAAGCCGGACGCCGATTGGCGGGCGCGGCATCTGAATTATGCCGACTGGGCGGCGATGATGCGCTTGCGCGGTGCCCTGACTGACAGTCGCCGTCATGAGCACTGGTCACGACGCTGGGCCAAGTCATTGCTCGACCACACGCCGTTGCGACCACTCGCGGCATTCATCGACAGTTATGTCCTGTGCCTGGGCTTCCTCGACGGGCGTATCGGTCTGTCCTATGCCTGCGCGCGGGCATGGTATTATCGGGAGATTGATAGAGCCGTCAGACGCCACAAGCAGGTGGCTAGCCGGTCCAGCGATGCCGCAGCCGGAACCACAGCGACGGTGCCCAGCAACGCAGACGGCGACTGCCATGCTGCCACAGCAGCACCCGAAGGTTCGTCCATGGATCAACCGCAAAGTCATGCCGCCTGATCCGGGCCTGTTCTCGTGCGCCAAGCGCCATATGCTGTTCGGATAACCCGCCCTCGGCATATCGACAGAGCGGCAGGTCAAGCCGGATAACATGCTCCGCGGTCAGCAGGTGCCGGATGGTGAAATGATAGTCGCTGGCGATGCTGTAGCGGTTGTCGAAGCGCTGTTCGCCGATCCTGGCACGGCGATAGATCATGGCCTGATGATGGGCAAACATGCCCTTGTGCCAGTCCCTGTGATCGCGGGCTGTTTTCAAGACCGGTTCGGGCAAGCCATTACGCACAACCAGCGTGTCGCCATAGATGAAATCGGCCTGTCCATCCCGGCATGCCGCTAGTACGGCAGTCAGGGCATCCTGCCCGGCCAGTTGATCACCGCCATTCAGGAACCAGACATAAGTGCCTTTCGCGGCATCAAGCCCGGCATTCATGGCCGGATAGATACCGTCATTGCAGGGCGGCAGGATGCGCGCGTTTACCGGGCCTGTCATGGCCGATGGCTCGGCGGGCACAACCAGCCATTCGACTTCCGGCACAGCGCCGATTGCCTGCAGGCTGTCACGGGTTATGCCAAAGTCGGCACCACTCGGATCATCAGTAACCGTGATGATCGACAACAGCGGCTCGGGATCAGTCGTCATTATCGGTGATGACCGCGATGGAGGCGGCGGTGACTGCGATCTGGCTCAGGATATTGCCGATATTTGCGGTCAGTTCGATGGCATCAAACGGCTTGGGATCACGCGGAGCAACAATGGTCGAACCGGGCAGGACCGTGATCGGATCATAGTTCCAGGCCGAGACCTTGAGCGGTCGGGCGCTGCCATCGGGTGTGACGACAAATGTACGTGCCTTGTCGGCAAGGGCAGTGAAACCGCCTGCTTCCTTCAGATAGCTGGCCACATCCTTGCCGCTGATAAACTGTAACGCTGCTGGTGACAGCACTTCGCCGGAGACACGTACGGTCAGCGTACGTTCCGGGAAATAGACGGTATCGCCATCCTGCAACAACAGATCCTGTGCCGGATTGTTGGCGAGGGTCAGCGGATCGGCCTCCACCGTTATCCGGCCGAGCGGCAGGGCAGTGCGCAATTCCTCGGACAGCTTGCGGCTCATCTCGATCAGGTCGCGGTCCGGCTTGTCATCCCGGGTCAGCATAGTGGCAACCACCTGATCCAATTCCTGTGCCGCTTGCAGGATGCGTTGTTTCTCCAGCCTTTTTTCGCTCTGTCGGGTAAAGATCGCACCTTCCGGGAATGCCTGTTCGGTCAACCCGCCCGCCCGTGTAATCAGGTCGGACAGTCGGTCACCGGCCTGTACCGCATAGCGACCGGGCCGCAAGACCGCACCGGTGATTTCGACCGCGCGGGCGAGGGCCTGACGGTCACCATCCACATGCAGCACGTCCCCGGCACTGACCATGACATTGCCAAGCCGGTCGGCGGGAATGTCTGCCCGGCTGATCATGGCACCCTGCTGGTAGCGGCTGTGGGCGATGGTTTCCACATCGACGCCGGGCTGTACGCCACCGGCCAGTGCCAGCGCCTGTTCGGCGCTCAGGCTGTCGGCAACCGGGTAGCGACCGGGCTGTTGCACCGTGCCGCCAATATCGAGTTCCAGACTGCCGATCAGGGCGCGCAGATCATCAAGTGGCAAGGGCAGTTCCCCGGTATCCTCTGTGTCAGTCTCGGCTATGACTATCTCATCCTTGGGTAGGATAGGTGCCGCCAGCGGGAACAGTTCGGCAGGGAACAGGATGACTTCATCCCGGTCCTGCAGGCGGCGATCCCGCGTGCCCTCGATCACGGCCTGTGGGGCAAAGCTGATATAGGTGACCTGACCGGTGGGATCGGCGCGACGGGCGATCAGACCGAGCCAGCTGTAATTATCTGGCAGGATGACGCCGGGCTGGCGCAGCAGCCGGGCGAGTGAGAAGGCATGATCCAGTGTCACGATACCGGGTCGACCGGTATGGCCTGAGAGGGTAATCCGGCCCTGTGGTACGGCCTGCGGCGTCTGCCAGATCAGCAGGTCGCCATTCTCCAGCATCGGCTTGTCGTTGCCACCAAGCTGCTGATGCTGGTCGAGGCCATCGGCTCCGAGCCGGGACAGGGTGATATCATGGGCACCGGGACGCAGGGGGCCGCCGCTGAACAGGATCGCCTCTTCAAGGCTGATGGTAGTTTTGCCCGGCGACAGCTCGAATACGCCCGGACGTTTTACCGCCCCGGCAATGGCGATGGTGCTGCCAATCGGCGGCACATGAATACGGTCGCCAGCATGCAGGGTGACACGGTTCGCCGCCGGGTTGCTGCCGAGCAGCAGGTCATAAAGATCAATGACGCTGCGATTGCCGCCCTCGCTGCCAAGTATGACGGCGCGCAGGCTGCCCATGGGATCAATGCCGCCCGCAGCCTTCAGGGCATCAAGCGGGGTAGCGAGGCTGCTGATCTGTAGCGGACCGGGAAACGGCACCGCGCCGGTCACGGTCACTGAAATCTGCCGTATGCCGTCGATGGTGACAAAGGCACGGGTGTCGAGAAACTGGCTGCTCACCGCATCCTGCAGGGTATCGCGCAATTCCCCTAGGCTGAGGCCCGCAGCCATGATCGGGTTGAGCTCGTCGAGCGCGATCCGACCACTGCGGTCGATGGTCAGTTCGGTTGTCTCGTTGCGTGATCCGCGCAGGCGGACCACCAGCCGGTCACCGGCACCGATGATATAGTCATCGCCGATCTGGCCGAGGGGTTCGGGTTGTTCCGTGTTGCTGTCCCTGGCAAGGCTGGCGCGGAAACGGTCGCCGAATATAGTCAAACGGCTGCCTGCGCGGGCGGAATAATCCGCGGCTATCGGGTGTTCGGTCCGGGTTTGAGCGCTGCTTGGGCGCTGTTTCAACGGGGCGGCATGAGCGCTGGTGGTAAGCATGCCGACAGCAAACGCCATGGCAAGAGCTGTCCGGCCAATATGGCGGATGACATGCCGATGGCGCGGGCCATCTGGCAGCGTTTTGGCAATCACGAAATTTCCCCCCGAAAATTATCGGTTCATTTTAGGGGAAGTTGCCTAAACCGCAACAGTCGACAGGGCAAGCATTGTTGTGCCGTTATCGACCGCGCTGACCATCAAGGCTCAGAATTGGCAGATAGAACTCCGGACGACGATCGCGGAATACGCCCCAGCTCGCCCGTTGTGCCCGGATGGCGTCGAGATCAAAGCTCTGGATCAGGATTTCCTGCTTGTCGCGGCTGGCCTGCTGCAGGATTTCGCCCTGCGGTCCGGCAATGAAGCTGGTGCCGTAGAAGGTGATTTCACTGTTATCGCCCGGTTCGGTGCCGATCCGGTTGGAGGCGACGAGCGGGGTCAGATTGGCTCCGGCATGGCCCTGCATAACCCGCATCCAGTGTTCGCGGCTGTCCAGTGTCGGGTCCTGTGGCTCCGAACCGATGGCGGTCGGGTAGAACAGGATTTCAGCGCCCTGGAGCACCATGGCACGGGCGCATTCCGGGAACCACTGGTCCCAGCAGATGGCGACGCCGATCTCGGCATAGCGGGTCTTGAAGGTTTTGAACCCCTGATCGCCGGGATTGAAGTAGAATTTCTCCTGATAGCCCGGCCCGTCGGGGATGTGCATTTTGCGATAGGTATCGACCAGCGAACCATCGGCATCGAATACCACCATGGAATTGAAGAATGCCTGACCGCCACGCTCGAAAAAGCTGATCGGCAGGACCACCTCCAGTTCCTTTGCCAGTGCGGCAAAGCGGTCCAGCACCGGATTGTTGTCTACCGGACGGGCGAGGCCGAAATACTCTGGCTTCTGGTCCTGACAGAAATACGGGGTCTCGAACAGTTCCTGCAGCAGGATGATCTGTGCGCCGTCCTTTGCGGCATCACGTACCAGCTGCTCGGCGTGGTCGAGATTGGCCGCGGTGTCCCAGCTGCACGCCATCTGGGTTGCGGCAACGGTTACATTTCGCATGGCACGGGCTCCGGGGATTTATTGTTATTCTTATGGTTATGCCCGAACGACGCCGTCCATATTGGCATCATCAAGGGTAGTGTTGTCGAGATTGACGCCGCGCAGATCGGCTTCTGACAGGTCGGCCCCGCTCAGATCGGCACGGGCGAGATTGGTCCCGCTCAACCGGGTGCGGATCATTTTGGCACCTGACAGCTTGGCCGAGGACAGGTTGGCGGCCCAGATACGGCCGGTCGACTTGCCATTCGGGGTTTTCAGATCGACGCCGGAAACATTGGCATCGGTCAGATCGGCATTGGTCAGATCACCTTCACGCAGATTGATGCCGCTCAGATTGGCACCGCGCAGATTGGCATTGATCAGCTTGGCATTCGACAGATCAGCCATCTGCATTTCCGAGCCTTCGAGATTGGCATCGGTCATGTCGGCCCCGGCGAGATTGGCACCGGAGAGGTTGACGCCGGACAGGTCCAGCCCGACCAGATCCTCACCGCGCAGGTCACAGCGGGAACCCTTGGCACCGTTGGTCTGCAGCCAGAGGATATGTGCTTCCACGTGATCGCGGACAATTTTGGTAACCCGTGGGTCTTCCGCCAGCCCGCGACTCATGTTCTGGGCATCGGTGGCATCGCTGGCCGCAAGGCTGAGGTCGACGCCGGTCAGATTGGCACCGTCCAGATGCGCGCCATCAATCTTCGCACCGGTGATGTCGACGCCGGTCAGATTGGCCTTGCCCATCTTGGCACCCTTGAGGGTGGCGTTGGACAGGTTGGCGCCCTTCATATCGACGCCATCAAAGCTGGCATCGGCCAGATTGGCACCGGTCAGGTTGACGCCGTCCATCTTGGCACCCTCACAGGTGGCACCGACCATACTGACATTTGCCAGATTGGCACCGGAGACATTCGCCCGGGTGAGGGTCACCTCGTCCATATCGGCATTGGTCAGGTCGGATGGACGGACCGAGCCATCGGTCTTGCGCTTGGTACCGAACAGGGCACCACCGCGCAGGTCCACGCCCTTCATGATCGCGCCCTTGAGGATCGCGCCATTGAGGTCACAACCACGCAGATCGGCATTGGTCAAATCGGCATTGGTCAGGTTGGCGCCTGACAGATTGGCGGCAAACAGGTCGACTTCAGACAGATTGGCACCGGTCAGATCGCAATTTGACAGGTTGGCACCCGACATCTTGGCCTGCTTCAGGTTGACCTTGGACAGCGAGGAACCCTCAAGCGTCTCGAATGAGAGGTTGGCGCGTGCGCCGCCCGCCTTCTGGTTCAACCACCGATTATGCTTTTGGAGAATGTCTAGAAGCTCGTGCGGCGTCATAGAGTGTCACATGCCTGAACGTTGGAGAATAACGATGTGAAGCCTCAACTATACGGGTTTACGGAATTTTTGAGGAATGTTTTTAACAGATTAGTGCTTTTATCCCGAGACAGTGACCTATTACACAAAGGCCCAATGCCTGTCAGAGGAAACAATGCATATGTAGGCATGCGTATGACGTGTTCGTCAAGCTCATGGTATGAGCGGGCGCTAATCAAGATAACCAAATCTGCCAAGGGCTTCGCGGGCCGCATCCTCAATCATCTGCCGATCTTTCTCCTCTGCCTGCCGCCAGCGACCGAGCGATGAGGGTGCCCGGATGGTTCGGGCGGCAACCGTTACTTTTTCAGCAAAACCGGGAGTGTCAGGCAGGCCGAGCCAGCGGGCTATTGCGGCAACATGGCGTTCCGGTTCGGCGCAGATATCCTCCAGCCGGATCCGCAAATAACGCTCTTGCAGCACAGATTCGCCCCAGTCGGCAGCCTGCAGGTTGGCCATCGACCATAATGTCGCCGATGCGGCAGGACTGTCACGGTCACTGCTCTGTGGGCCGAACAGGGCCTGAAAATGCTTGCGGCGCTGGTTCTGGTTATCAGACAGCGCCATGTCGCGCCCGTCCCGGACCACATGCAGGAACCGGAAATCTGGTACCCGGTCGGCGATTACCGGCAGCACATACATCGAGCGTGGATTTTTCCAACCCCATGGGCCATGCGCTGGCCGGTCGGCGGTAAATACCCGGAACGCCTTGTCAAAATCGCGCCGGATGCACCAGCGTCGCCAGAAACCGGCTTTTGACAGGGTATAGTCGAGGCGGTTGTCCATACCGATCAGCGGATTGATCCATTTATCGAGAAACGGCTCGAAATCCATGGCATCACCGGCACCGTTCAGCCGCACGCCCATAAACAGGCCGAGCCCCTGCAGTACGCCGTGAAAGGCCCGTGTGCCCGAACCGCCGGTGGCGCCAATGACCACGGGGGCCGGATTGCCGTTTGCAGATGCGTTGATGTGATGCGGCTGGGGGGTATTCATCGGCTGCAGGATGTGGTTGTTGGTGTGGCTGTTACTGATACTGGCTTTCGCCGGATAAAAACGTTACCAAGCCCGTCTGACAGGGATGGCCGGTTCCGGCTTGTGGTCTGACTATCCCATGACGTGACCGGAAGCCAGCCTGTTCCGCGCTTTACGGTCATCAAGGCTGTTACCTAGTGTGTTGAAGAAAACAAGATGAGCATTCAAAGCCTTATTCTCATTGCCGGTATGCACCGCTCGGGCACGTCTGTCGTGACCCGGCTGTGCAATCTGCTGGGTGCGGATATTGGCGGCGATCTGATGCCGGCAACCCCCGATAATCCCAAGGGCTATTGGGAGAATCAGGCATCATTCGATGTTCATGCGGCACTGTTCCAGACCTATGGCATGGCCTGGAATTCCTTGCCGTCTCTGCCCGAAGACTGGCTTGAGACCGAGGCGGCGGCAAATGCCGGGGGTGCGCTGGGCGCGATCCTGACTGGTGAGTTCTCCGGTGACCTCGCGGTGGTCAAGGACCCGAAAGTCTGCCGGGTTCTGCCCCTGTGGCGTCAGGTTGCAGCGGAACAGTCGATTGAGCCGATGGTGGTGCTGGCGCTCCGGCACCCGATGGCGGTGGCCGGGTCACTGGTAAAGCGTGACGGCATGGGGTTGAACACGGCGCTGTCGCTCTGGCTCCGCTACACGGTAGAATCCGAACGCGACATCCGGGGGCTGAAGCGCGCGCTCACCGATTATGACCGTATGCTGGCCGATTGGCAGACGGAAATGGCGGAAATCGCCAGCCAGCTTGATCTCGTCTGGCCGATCAAGCCCAAGGCAATCAGGGATCAGGTGGCTGAGTTCATCTCTGCCGATCTGCGCCATAACACGGCACAGGATATCCCGAACGATCTCGCCGCCTGTTGTGTTGAACTTTACGAGGCCCTGCTGGCCGCGAAGGGTGGTTCGGTCGATGACGCCATCCTGCAGCGTGCCGCGTCCTTCCTCGATCCGCTCGATACGGTGCCTGCCATCCTCAATGAGCAGGCAATTGCCCATATCGATGCGCTGATCCGCGCTACCCATGCCAGCCAGCTGGAAGTGGCGTTGCGTACCGAGATCGGCAAGCGTGACCGGGAACTGCTCGAGCAGGAGGATGGCAAGCGTGAGCAAGTGGCTGAATATGACAAGATGGTCCGGGCGCGGGAAAGCGAACGCGACGAGCTGCGCGAACATATCCATGGCCTGAGCGGCACCATTTCCGATCAGAGCGATATTCTGAAAGAGCGGGCGCAGGAAATTGCTGAGCTCCGTCACCAGCTCAATCTGGTGCTGTCTTCGCGCAGTTGGAAGATCACCGCCCCCTTACGTGATTTCAATGCCTGGCGGCATGAGAAGCTGCCCTACTATCGCTATCTTGGGGTGCGTCTGGCCTCGGCCCTGTCAAAGGGCGATTTCCGGGCGATTTACCGGGCGGTGCGTCACCGCCTTGCCGGTATCCCAGCCCCAGCCTCGAGCGCGGATTTCGGTGATTGGGTCAAGCATTTCGACAAGCTGGCCGACAGTGATCTGGCCCGCCTCGCCGAGATTAGGGATGGCCTCGATAGCAAGCCGACAATCTCGATCCTGATGCCGGTCTACAAAACGCCGATCGATGTACTGACTCAGGCGATCCAGTCGGTGCGCGACCAGATTTATGACAACTGGCAGCTCTGTATCGTCGATGATGGCGGCAATGATCAGGCGGTGGTTGATCTGCTGCGGCAGGTTGCGGATGCGGACCCGCGGATCAAGGTCCAGATCAATGTGCATAACCAGAATATCGCCGGGGCCACCAATGATGCCTTTGCGCTGGCCAGCGGTGACTTCATCGCCCTGATGGATCATGACGATCTGCTGCGTCCCCATGCCTTGCTGATGATGGCGCTGGCGCTGGGTGAGTTTCCGGACGCCGATATCCTCTACAGTGACGAGGACAAGGTGGATGAGGAGAACCGCCGCTATTCACCCTATTTCAAACCGGCCTGGAACCGTGACCTGTTCTATGGCCAGAACTACCTCAACCACTTGACGGTCATCCGCAAGTCCCTGATCGAGGCAGCGGGGCAGTGGCGTACCGGGTTCGACGGCAGTCAGGATTATGACCTGCTACTGCGTGCAATCGAGCAAACAAGTGATGATCGCATCATTCATGTGCCGCTGATCCTGTATCACTGGCGGGCGATTGCCGGGTCGGCTGCGACCGAGATCGGCACCAAGAGCGATGCCGCCAGTGCCGGTGAACGCGCGCTGGCCGAGCATTTCGAGCGCCGCGGGATTGAGGTCACGGTTGGGCCGGGGGCCGAGGAATTCGGTCTCGACGGCTATTACCGCGTACAATACGCCCTGCCGAAAAAGCCGCCGCTGGTCTCGCTCATCGTGCCGACCAAGGACCAGTTGAAGCTGACCCGCGGCTGTATCGAGGGCATTCTTGAGCGCACCGATTACGATAATCTGGAAATCCTGCTGGTCGATAACAACAGCGAGGAGCCGGAGACACTGGCCTATTTCGCCAGCATCGGCCATGACCCGCGGGTCCGGGTGCTGCGCTATGAACAGCCGTTCAATTTCTCCGCCATCAACAATTTCGCGGCAGCGCAGGCGAAGGGCTCTGTTGTCGGACTGATCAACAATGATACCGAGGTGATCGACAGCGGCTGGCTGACGGAGATGGTCTCTCAGGCCCTGCGTCCCGATGTCGGCTGTGTCGGTGCCAAGCTCTATTACAGCAACGATCAGGTTCAGCATGGCGGCGTGATTATCGGCCTTGGCGGCATTGCCGGTCACAGCCACAAATACTATCCGCGCGTATCCCCCGGCTATTTCGGTCGTCTGGTGCTGGCGCAGGAACTCTCGGCAGTCACGGCGGCCTGTCTGCTGATCCGGAAATCGGTTTATGATGAGGTCGGCGGACTGGATGAGGGGCTGAAGGTGGCCTTCAACGATGTGGATTTCTGCCTGCGCGTGCGTGAGGCCGGGTACCGCAACATCTTCACGCCCTATGCTGCGCTCTATCATCTGGAATCGATCAGCCGCGGCTTCGAGGATACGCCGGAGAAGCTGAAGCGTTTCCAGTCGGAGATGAAATATCTGACCGACCGTTGGGGCGAGCAACTGCTGGTCGATCCGACCTACAGCCCCAACCTGACGCTGGATACCGAGAATTTTGCTCTCGCCATGCCGCCGCGCAGCTATCGTGCCTGGGCGTGGGATCAGTGGCCGGGTGCCATGTCACAGGTGGCACGACTGAATTTCCATCCGCAGCAGCATGATGCCAACCGGATGACGGTTGGCAACGGCACCGGTAGCGGTGATGGTGCGCAACAAAAAAGCCAGCCGAAAACCCTGGCTGGCTGATTTGCGGCAAAATGGCTTTTGTTTATCGAAGGGCTCGCATCGGTGGTGCGCTGGTGATGCCGCGACGGGCCGCTTCCGCGCGAATGCGGTTGTACTGATCGGCATCGCGTCGAATGTGATTGTAGGAATCACGGACATAACGGTTCTCAACCTGTGTCATCGGATCAGCGTCGCGGAAATAGGCTGATTGCGAACGGTCATCCGCGAGTAGAACCTGTTGCGGGCCGAACTGGGCACCTTCATACGCCACTGCGCCAATGGCGGTTGCGTTGAGGAAGCCATAGGTTGGGGCCGTGTCGGATCTGATCTCACGCTCGGTAAAGACCCCGGCACGGATCAGCACATCGCCCAGAACCCGGCGTCCCAGTTCAAGCTGGGCATAGTCCTGGAAGTGTTCGAGGCGCTGTTCGACCTGCAGCAGCATGGCGGTATTCTGACGGGCCGCCATGGTGTCGCGATATGATTGCAGCATGATTTCGGCACGTTGGGTGCGCTCTTCCGTGGTGCCGGTGGAAACATAGTTCCAGAGACGATGATATTGTTCGGCAAAGTCGCGGGCACCATTGATCGGGTCATGTGGATCAATACCAACCATCAGGGCCTGACCACGACCGGCGCGGAAGGCATTGTTGTTGCCGGTAACAACATCCATCCAGCTTTCACGTCGTTCGGTCAGCCGGGCTGCGCTCAACTTGTCCTGTGCTGCAACACGTAAGGATTCCCGGTCATATTCCAGACCGAATGGCAGTTGGCCTATCAGATGTTGGGAATGCAGTCGGCGACCTACCCGTGCGCCGGGATTGACGGTGCCGAACAGGCCGCGACCCCATTTGGTGTCACGCGGATTGATCGTTGGCAGTGTAGGGTTCTGTGCTCCGGCAACTACCGGTGTGCCACCGCGAACATCAAAGCCAACCGGGGTGCGCTCACCGGGTATCGAGGCGCAACCGGCTGTTGCAAGAGCAATCAGTGCCGTGCTGCCTACTGCAAGGCCAAGTCTGCGGAGTTTTGGAAGTGCCGTTTTCATATTGATATCCTGTTACCCTTGTAATCCCTATTGCCAGCGCTGTGTTACCGACCTTGTCGTTCCTTGCGCCCGCTGCCCCTGTTGTTTCGCCCTGTTTCCGGGGCAATGGCCGGCTCCGCATAGAACCCGCTCCGGGATATTGCTTCGGCGAGCATGGATATTTCCATCTCCCGCATATCCCTGGGCGGCCTGTTGAAGCTGCCAAAATCCACCTCTTTGGCCCAGGACAGGGTGTTTTTGAACAATGCCGCCACGATGACCGCGTCGGTACTGCCCAAGCCCTTTATCGCCCGTTCGCTCAGTTTCCCGAGCGGTTTCTCCTGCATATCGGTGGTTTCCATGATCACGGTCTCGCCGTCATCAGCCACCTTGAGGAAGGCGATATTTTCCAGGTCCTCGGCCTCGCCAACCACCATTGCGGGGCCGGCTTCTTGTAATACAACCTCAATCATAGAAAGTGCCAAGTGGTAATGGGTATATGATGCGCAAGTTTTTGCTGTTTTTGTGATGCGGCCTAAAGGCGTGGATACGCCCCCGTGTGAACCGGAATGCTAGCAGCATTTTGATTGCCGGGGAAATGTAATGAGGATTCGATACCCTAGCTCTCCAGCACGGGGGAGAAGGCATAGGGTGACTGACCGCGCAAATGGTCTTCGATATGCAGGCGGTGGTTCAGCGGCGGAAAGGCCCGCTGGTTGCAGTCGAGGCGTGGGCACAACCGACAGTTGACGCCGATCGGCACCGGCTTTGCCTCCTTGCCCAGATTGACACCATCGGCATAGATCAGGTCCTTGGCGTGGCTGATATCGCAGCCCATGCCGAGGGCATATTCATTGGCGGGCAGGTGGTGACCGAAGCTCGGTTTGCCGATCTGGCAGGCAATGCTGAAATAGCGCGCACCGTCGGGCATCTCGCCAAACTGGGTCAGGAAGCGGTCGGGCTGGCGCAGGGCATCATGTACCGCCCAGCGCGGGCAGGCGCCGCCATAGCGGGCAAAATGCATGGTGCCAGCGCTGTAGCGTTTGGAGACATTGCCCGCCTTGTCGACACGGATCAGGAAGAACGGAATCCCCTTCGCCCCGGGACGCTGCAGGGTGGTTAGCCGGTGGCAGACCTGCTCGATACTGGCATGGAACCGGTGGGATAGCACATCAATGTCATACCGCAGCTTTTTCGCTGCTTCGAGAAACCGCTGATAGGGCATCAGCACGGCCCCGGCGAAATAATTGACCAGTCCGAGGCGGGCGAGGCGGCGGGCATCATCATTGCTGAACCCGGCTTTGGTGACGATCTCGTTGATCACCTCGCTCTGGGTCAGATAGCCAATCTGTGAGGCTATCTGGAAGTTGCGGGCGGTCTGTGGCAGCATTTCCGACAGCAGCACCCGCCTGGCATGGCGATCGAAGCGGCGCTGCAATGATCCCATCACATCGAGGGGCATGACCTTGACCCGGATCGACAGGGCAGTCTCAAGGTAATCGGTCAGGCCGCGATACAGGTGGTCGGGATTGAGTTCGGCATCAGCCCAGAGGGTTTCCGCTGCAGTTTCGAGATCGGCGAAATAGTTATGGCTGGATTCAAAGAAGTCGCGCACTTCCTCGACCGGAAACACCTGCATGTCCAGATTCTGCAGCTGGTCCTGATCGGCCACCCGTTCGGCGAGGGTTTCCAGATCCTGTCTGGTGCCGCGATAGGCCTTGTACAGCGTCTGGATGCCGCGTGCGAGATTGGGTGAGATATTGGCCAACTCGCGCAGATCAGTGCCCTTGATTTCCTCATTCTCGAACAGGGGATCGGCGAATACCTCGGTCAGCTCGGCCTTGACCCGTGCCTCGTCATCCTCGGCAAAAGCCTGAATGTCGATCTCGAACATCTGTGCCAGCTTGAGCAGGATCGGCACGGTAACCGGTCGTTGGTTATGTTCGATCAGGTTCAGATAGCTGGCCGAGATGCCAAGGTCCTCCGCCATCTGGGCCTGAGTCAGGGCAAGGTCGCGACGCAGGCGCCGGACCTTGTGACCGAGCATGGCTTTACCGTCCATCAGATAACCGTTCCCGTGCTGACCAACGGCTAGACCAGCCCGATACTGGCGCTGATGTCGCCAGCCGCCACGCCGGGCAGGATCAGCAGGCCGCCATCGATGAACTGCACCAGACCATTGCCCTGCGGGTCATCAACGATACTGGCGATCTGGGAAATGATAACGTCGAGGCTGTCCCCTTCGGCAAAGCTGAAATCGACGATGGTGTCGATGCCGCCGCCAACCCGGCCGACGAAAATATCCGCACCGCTGCCGCCGCTCATCGTGTCGTTGCCGCGGTTGCCGAACAGCATGTCATTGCCAGCCTGACCGAGGATAATGTCCTCGTTCTGGCCGCCATAGAGGGTGTCATTGCCGTCGTTGCCGAAGATCACGTCATTATAGAAATTGCCGTAGATCACATCGTCGCCGATGTTGCCGTAGACGATATCCTGATCCTTGCCGCCATAAAGCGTGTCATTGCCATTGTCGCCGCTGATCAGATCAAGGCCGATATTACCGTACAGAACGTCATCGCCATCGCGGCCGAACATGGTGTCGTGCCCGCCATTGCCGAAGATGTTATCGCGCGCAAAGATGTCGCCATCATTGCTGCCATGGATGATTTCATTGGCATTGCTGGCGGTAAACAGTGCGCCGCCCTGGCCCTCATAGTAAATCTCGTAGGTCGAGGCGACCGCACCGAACAGGGATGGGTCCAGTTCGAAATTGTTGACGCCGTCGATGATTACGGTGTGGGTCGTGCCGGCGGTTGCCGCCTCCGGGATGCCGTAGAGGAATTGCAGGGCGCTGTAGTCAAATGATTGCGGGCCATTGTCCGGACCGCCGCCATTATAGCTCATGATTGTATTGGCGGTGTTGTCGAGTTCGTTTGGCAGGAACGGGCCAGCATCAAATCCGCTGTTGAAACCGGTATGCTTGAGGCCAAGCGCATGGCCGATCTCATGGGTCAGCAGGAAATAGCCGCCATTGCCCGGTGTCGGGTTGAGGTCGCCAGCATCGGCCCGCTGCCAGTTGATCCAGACATCGCCGCCGGCATTACCGATATAGTCACTGGGCGGGATCGCTTCCCCGTCATTGGGGATGCCTGCCGGCACGCCGCCACGACCGGAGTACATGCCGAGTTGTATCTGGCCGCCGACATAGGATTCAACTTCGCGAAAGCTGATCCCGGTTGCAGCAGCGTATTGGCCCAGAATGGTGCGTGCCGCCACCTGCATTTCCGCCGTGAATGGCTGGAAATCATAGATGGTATCAAAGTAATTGGCTGGGGTTTCGGTGCGGAAGCTGAAGGTAATTTCAACCGGGCTGCCATAGGGCAGCTTGGTGTTCCAGCGGTTCTCACCACTGCCAATCAGGCTGTCGATGACAAGGTCACCGGTTACCCGGATATATCCATCCTGATCGACAGTTGCGCGATCACCGGCGTTCTCGAAGGCGGAAGCTGCCGCCTGTGCGCAGGTAAAACAGCCGCATGATGAGGCGTGATCACTGGTGGTGGTGCCGAGGTCAAAGGCATTTACTTCACTGGCCATGATTCTGTGTTCCGCTGCAGTGTGAACCACCGATGATTGCCTGTGGTCATCCGGGAGGCTTGCCCATTCGGTGGTCGGGGCGCTGCGAATACTAGGGAATTTGGCAACTGACGGCAACCGGAATGCCGTCGGTTGCCAATCTTTTCAAAGGGGAAATAATTTACAAATTTACATATATAACAAAAAAGCGCGTACAATAATTTACATACTAACCTCTTTTTATGAAACGATTATTGCGCTGCCGCATTTACTTTGTCAGCCTGTTCCTAACGAACAACCGCAGCGATGGGAGCGCTGCAAACAGGTACCGGAAAGACACGGAAGATAACCGTAACCGGAAAGCCCCACACCCAACAGAGAAGAGGTCTCGACACATGGCACCGCTAGATCAAGGACAAACCACCGATACCGCTGATATCCACGCGCGCCGCTTTGACGGTATAAAGCGTGACTATACCGAGCGCGATGTTGAACGCCTGCGCGGCACGCTGAAGATCGACTATTCAATCGCCGAACATACCGCCCGCCGTCTGTGGGAATTGCTCCATACCCGCCCTTATGTCAATTCACTGGGCGCGCTGACCGGCAATCAGGCGGTACAGGCGGTCAAGGCTGGTCTGGAAGCGATCTACCTGTCCGGTTGGCAGGTTGCGGCTGACGCCAATATCGCCGGTCAGATGTATCCCGACCAGAGCCTGTATCCGGCCAATTCCGTGCCGCAGGTGGTTGAGCGCATCAACAATGCCCTGCAACGTGCCGACCAGATCGCCCAGATGGAGCGCATGGATGGCAAGGGTGATGATCCGACCCATTGGTATGCCCCGATCGTGGCCGATGCCGAAGCCGGTTTCGGTGGCCCGCTGAATGCCTTTGAACTGATGAAGGGCATGATCAAGGCCGGTGCCGCCGGTGTCCATTTCGAGGACCAGCTGGCATCCGAGAAGAAATGTGGCCATCTGGGCGGCAAGGTTCTGGTGCCGACCAAAACCTTTGTCCGTACCCTGAACGCGGCCCGTCTGGCGGCTAATGTCTGCGGCACCTCGACCATTCTGGTGGCCCGCACCGATGCCCAGTCGGCCCAGCTGATCACCTCCGATCATGACGAGCGTGATGCGCCGTTCATCGATTTCGAGGCCGGTCGCACTGCTGAGGGCTTCTATCGCCTGAAGCCAAGCCCGGATGATGGTGTTGATCGCTGTATCGCCCGTGGTCTGGCCTATGCCGAATATGCCGATCTGATCTGGTGGGAGACGTCGAAGCCGAACCTCGATGATGCCCGCAAGTTCGCCGAGGCGATCCACGAGAAGTTCCCGGGCAAGATGCTCGCCTATAACTGCTCGCCGAGCTTCAACTGGAAGGCCAATCTGGATGACGACACCATTGCGAAGTACCAGCGTGAGCTGGGTGCGATGGGCTACAAGTTCCAGTTCGTCACCCTCGCTGGCTTCCACGCCCTGAACCACGCGGCATTCCAACTGGCCAAAGGTTACAAGGAGCGCGGCATGGCGGCCTATTCCGAGCTGCAGCAGGCTGAATTCGCGGCCGAGAAGGATGGCTACACCGCCACCCGTCACCAACGTGAGGTCGGCACCGGTTACTTTGATGCCGTCAGTATGGCGATCTCTGCCGGTGAAAGCTCAACCACGGCAATGGCTGACTCTACAGAAACAGAACAATTTTAAGGGTCAGCAATCGTGAGCCGGGGCGGCCCAATCCGCCCCGGTCCCCAAAAAATAAGGGATCAGGAAACCCCGTTTTTGCGCATAAAGGAGAGAAACCATGAACATTCAGCAAGCACAGACTAATCAGATGACCGAACGTTTCTGGATTGTCGGCGGTGAATATGTCGATACCCGCTTCGAGCAGTTGATCGAGCAGACCCGGCAGGTTCTGGGACCATTCTCCTGCTACCAACAGGCGCGCAAGACATGGCGTGAACTCGCTGAGGCAACGCGGTCAAACTGTACCGCACGATTTTCCATCGCACGGGAACCACTGGCAGCCGTAAGCCAGTAAAGCCAGCGATGGAGCAGGTTGGCTGACCGCTGGATGTCAGGCCGACACATCAAACAAAGCGGTGGTGTCATATGATGCCGCCGCTTTTTTGTGTCTTGTGCTGTGGCAGGAGGTCAGTAGGCAGTCCAGGTCAGGATATTTTGCTCGTTCGAATCATCGCAGGCGGCAACGACCGAGGCCATGTTGGTAGGAAAAGTATCGAATACCGTATCGCCGCCATCGGCCGTGACGGTAATGCTGTCCACACCATCAGTACTGCCGTTCTGATTGCCGGTGTATGAAACGATACGGACACAGGCTTCCCGCGGTACTTCCTCGAAGGAAATATCAAACCGTCCGGTATTCCCGCCATTGACCGCGACGTTGACCAGTCCGCCCCAGGTATTGCGCATTTCCCCGATCGAATCGGCCTTGATATCGGAAGGGACGTAACCGGAATTATAGACCAGCGTATTGGTTAGTCCGCTGTAATCGGCCTGACCGCTATAAAGTTCGCGCACGGATTTCTGCATGACGATGTATTGCTGATAACCGACATTGGTTTTGGTATCTGTCAGACCACGCAGGAACAAGATGCCGACACCGCCCAAGGTCAACCCGGCAATTACCAGCGCCAGAATGGTGTCGGTCAGGGTCAGACCGGCTTGTCTGAAACGGGAACGATGACGTCTGGTGTGTATTTTAGAACTCATGACTTCCTGACGTATTTCGTTTGATGGCACCCGACCGTTGGTTTCGCCTTATTTTGGTCATATTTGAAAATAGTAACATTTTTCGTGACCGATTTCCGCAACAACCCGGCACAGGTATAAAAATAATACAAAACGCGTTATTCTTGAGCCGACGGCATTTTTGAAACCGGAATTACGGTCCGGATATCGGGACTATATGGAACGCTTTACCCTGCATGTACGCATGACCAAGCACTGCAATGCCGATTGCAGCTATTGCTCGTCATGGCAGGAAGCGCCTGATCAGTACATGCGCACGCCCGATTTTGCCCGCGCGGTGGACTTCATCGCTGACGAGGTTCTGCCGCTCATGGGCTGGCAGCAGGGGCAGGGCGGGCATCTCTCGATCCAGTATGTCGGCGGCGAGATCCTGCTGGTACCAAAATCCACGCTGCGCGGCTCTGTTTTTTATGCCCGCGACCGGTTCGGCAGCATGTTCGATGTTGTGACCGATGGCTGCCAGACCAATCTGATCGGCAAATCCGACAAGATCGCAGCGTTGCAGACCCTGTTCGGGCATCGGCTCAGTACCTCGGTCGACAATTACGGCACCCAGCGCACTGTCAAGGGCTCGCCGGAACTGTATCGCGCCATGCTGAACAAGAGCCGGGCCGAACTGAAGCGTCGTCGCGGCCTGAACGCCCCGGCCATCTATGTGGTCGATGCGGCGGGTGTGGAGCATGCGATGGACGAGTTGGAAATCGCTGATCGTGAGGGCTATGACCTCACCTATCGGGCGGTGTTTCATGGCGGCAAGGATGTGGGGGCAGCGACCATTCCCGAACTCTCTGCACTCTATGTCGATCTGTTCGAGCGCTGGGCCATGCGTGGCACTACCATGATCCAGCCGCATTACCAGTTACTGACCACGCGGCTCGCTGAGCGGGCCGGGGACGAGGGGCTGTACAAGGCCAACTTCGGCTGTCCATTCCAGAAGAACTGCGCCTTTGTCTCGCTCAATCTCGACCCTAATGGCGACCTCTATGTCTGCCTCGATATGGCCGATAGCGGGCAGTACAAGCTCGGCAATGCGATTGAGGAGCGGTTCGAGCGCGAGGTCTGGGAGGCACTGGCAGAGCGGCGCGACCATTTTGATGCCAAATGCCGGTCCTGCAAGTTCCTCGAGGCATGTCAGGGCGGCTGTATGTCCGAGGCTGTGCATCATACCGGCAGCCCCTATGGCCGCACGGAATTATGTGCGGTCTGGCTCGCGGTATTTGACAGGATCGATGCATTGATTGATCGTGAAGGCATTGAGGCTGTCGCCGATTGGTGTCGGCGGATCGCCATGCCGAAAACCGGCCGGTTTGCCGTACCGCAAACTGCAGCCGAATAGGGGGATACTATGGCATTCGGTAGATTTTCCAGTCAGGACGCGCTGACCGCGCGCGACGACGTCCTGCTTGAGACTGTCGGCTATATCAAGGGCGTCAACCATCTCGGCTATGACCGTCAGGAACAGCCGGTTAAATACGGCAAGGATGCACAGGCGCTGGCCGCCCGGATTGATGGCGTGCTGAAGGCCGAGGCCAAGACCGGCCAGCCGATGAGCGATGATGAACGCACCCTGTTGACCAAGACCTATGCCGCGCTTGGTCAGGTAGCCGAGACCAGCAACCGTTACGGCATTCTGCGCCGCACCGATGAACAGGGCGCCCGACGCGCCGCTCAGGTCGAGTTCCGTGATTTCCGCCGGGATATGGACCGGCTTGCCCATAACGTCTATGTCGACGGCTTTGTCGGGCGTTATGAATCACCCGGTTCGGGACGTCCGCTGACCGCCACTCAGGAAGCTGAAGTTGGCCGGATTGAGTGGAACAGCAACCCGAATATCCGCTAGCAATCCTGCTGTTTTGCCTGCTGACCAGCGGTTTTTGCCGGATCATGCAGAAATCGGCGATCTGCCATCACGTTTAGCTCTCGATTTAGTGAGACGCTGCCTGTATCACCTTGGGGCGCATCTTTTCGCGCCTATACAGTCATAAGCACAGTCACACGCTATTTCAGGTCCGTTTCCATGCCCTATTTGCCAAAGCCGGTATCATCCACGCTCGACATGATCGGTAACACCCCGATGCTGGAGGTGACCAATCTCGATACCGGACCATGCCGGTTGTTCCTGAAGCTGGAAAACCAGAATCCCGGCGGCTCGATCAAGGACCGTATCGCCATTTCCATGATCGAGGCGGCTGAGGCCAGCGGCGAGCTGAAGCCCGGCGGCACGCTGGTCGAGGCAACGGCGGGCAATACCGGCCTCGGTCTGGCGCTGGTTGCGACCCAGCGCGGCTACAAGATGATTATCGTCGTGCCGGACAAGATGGCGCGGGAGAAGATTTTCCACCTGCGGGCCATGGGCGCGGATGTACGCCTGACCCGTTCCGATGTCGGCAAGGGCCACCCGGAATATTATCAGGATATCGCCGAGCGGATCGCCAAGGAAACCGGGGCGTTCTATATCAACCAGTTCGGCAACGAGCATAACCCGCACGCCCATGAAACCACCACCGGGCCGGAGATTTTCGCCCAGATGGATCAGGATATTGATGCCATGGTCTGCGGTGTCGGCTCCGGCGGTACGTTGACCGGGCTTGGCAATTATTTCAAAAAGGTCTCACCCAAGACCAAAATGGTTGTGGCTGATCCGGTCGGTTCGATCATCGCGCCCTATGTTGAGACCGGCGAAATTCCAAACGAGGTCGGCAGCTGGACCGTTGAGGGCATCGGTGAGGATTTCATCCCGCCGGTCTGCGATATGTCGGTTGCCTCATCCGCCTATGCGATCAGCGATGCCGAGACCATGGCGACCGCTGCTGAACTGCTTCAGAAGGAAGGCATCCTTGCCGGTTCCTCGACCGGAACTCTGGTCGCGGCAGCGCTGCGCTATTGCCGTGAGCAGACCGAGCCAAAGCGGGTCTGTACCTTTGTCTGCGATAACGGCAACAAATACCTGACCAAGGTCTATAACGACCTCTGGCTCTATGATCAGGGCTTCAAGGAGCGTGAGGTTGCCAATGATCTCCGCGATCTGATCGCCTATCGCCACGATCAGGGCAGCGCCGTTACGATCAAGCCTGATGACAAGCTGATGGTCGCCATGGCGCGCATGAAAATGTACGACGTGTCGCAACTGCCGGTGATGGCCGAGGATGGCGAACTGGTCGGTATTCTCGACGAGAGCGATCTGCTGATGCATGTGGAACGGGATGAAAGCCGGTTCAACGATCAGGTGGCCGCCGCGATGACCGGCAAGCTCGAAACCGTGCCGGTTCGTGCACCGGTTACCGATCTGTTGCCGATTTTTGCCGCGGATAAGGTTGCAATCATCATGGACGGTTCCCAATTCCTGGGCCTGATTACCCGCATTGACCTGCTCAATCACCTCCGCCGCAAAGTAAACGCGTAACAGTCTGATACGCGCAGCCAAGGACCCGATACATGCCTGATACCATCGACACCAAACGCCCGAACCGGGCCGGCTTCGGCACGCGCGCCATTCATGCGGGACAGTCGCCTGACCCGACGACCGGCGCGATCATGACCCCGATCTATGCCACCTCCACCTATGTTCAGGAGAGCCCCGGCGTTCACAAGGGCTATGAATACAGCCGCACCCAGAACCCGACACGTACGGCCTATGAGGCCTGCATCGCCGATCTCGAAGGCGGTATCAAGGGCTTTGCCTTCGCCTCCGGTCTGGCAGCTACGGCTACCCTGCTGGAGATGTTCGATCACGGCAGCCACATCATCGTCATGGATGACGTATATGGCGGCACGTACAGGCTGTTCGAGAATGTGCGCAGACGTACGGCCGGGCTGCAATTCACCTTTGTCGATCTCGGTGACATCAACGCGCTGGAAGAGGCCATTCAGGCTAATACCCGCCTGATCTGGATCGAGACCCCGACCAACCCGATGCTGAAACTGGTCGATCTCGAAGCGGTCACGCGACTGGCGAAGTCCAAAGGCATCCTGACCTGTGCCGACAACACTTTCGCCAGCCCTTGGGTACAGCGTCCGATCGAGCATGGCTGTGATCTTGTCATGCATTCGGCGACCAAATATCTGAACGGCCATTCGGATATGGTCGGCGGTGTGCTGGTGGTCGGCAAGGACAATGCCTTGGCCGAGCAGATTGCCTATCTCCAGAACGCGGTTGGCGCAATTCAAGGGCCGTTTGATGCCTTTCTTGCGATGCGTGGCCTGAAAACCCTGCATCTGCGCATGGAGCGCCATTGCCAGAGTGCTGGTCAGATTGCCGAGTTCCTCGAAGCCCATCCGAATATCGACCGGGTTATCTATCCGGGCCTCAAATCCCATCCGCAGCACGCTCTGGCGGCGCGGCAGATGCCAGCCGGTGGCGGTATGATTACCTGCTTCATCAAGGGTGGCCTTGATGATGCCCGCCGCTTACTTGAGCGGGTCGAGGTCTTCGCCTTGGCCGAGAGCCTTGGCGGGGTTGAGAGCCTGATCGAGCATCCGGCGATCATGACCCATGCGTCGATCCCACCGGCACAGCGGGCCGAACTGGGCATCAGCGATACCCTGATCCGCCTCTCGGTCGGGATCGAGGATGTGGAAGACCTCAAGGCTGATCTGGCACAGGCGCTCGCGTGATCCGATCCGGGCGGCCGATAACCGTCACCTATAGCCGTGGCGAACACCCGGAAAGCACTCATGATATCCATGGGGTGATTGTCCGGGGCGGCACGGTTATTGACGCTTGGGGCGATATTGATGCCCGGTATTTTCCTCGCTCGGCCTTCAAGCCGTTTCAGGCACTGGCGGTGATCCAGTCCGGTGCCGCCGATGCCCATGGGCTGCAGCCGCGGCATCTGGCACTCTCGATGGCCTCCCATAGCGGTGAGCCAAAGCATACCGAAGCCGTCATGGCATGGCTTGAGGCCATTGGACTGGATGAGGCAGCACTGCATTGCGGGTCGCACCGCCCGTTTGCCGAGGCGGCGGGTGACGATCTCATCCGCACGGGCCAGCCATTTACCGCGCGGCATCATAACTGTTCGGGCAAACATACCGGGATGCTGACCCTGATGCGTCACCGCGATCTGCCTGCCGATTACGAGACCTATGAGCATCCGGTGCAGGTCGCCATTCGCGACATTGCCAGCAGATTCATGGGTTGTGATCTGGATCAGGCGCCATGGGGCTATGATGGCTGTGCCGTGCCCAATTATGCCGTCACCCTGACTGCATTGGCGACCGGTTATGCCAATCTGACAACTCCGCCGGATGGTTATGGTGATGCAGCAAGCCGATTGCTGGCGGCATGGGCGGCGCATCCCGATCTGGTCGCTGGCAGTAACCGGTTTGATACTGCGCTGATGCTGGCAACCGGCAGTCGCGTTCTGTCGAAACAGGGCGCGGAGGGGGTACAGGGCGCACTGATCCCGGAAACCGGCACGGCAATCGTGCTCAAATCCGCCGATGGCAGCCAGCGTGGCACGGAACAGGCAATGCGTACGCTGATCGAGCGGCTGGAGGATGCTCCGACGATAGATGCGGCGGTGCTGTCAGAGCATTGGCCAGCAGCCAGCGGCAATATCACTAATGCCCGCGGTGACGTGATTGGTCGGGTTGTCGTTGATATCCCGAACTAGCTTATCCCGACAAAATGACTCCGCTTGACTTGATAGGGCATAGACGTTGAACTATCTGCCGTCTCAGGACACGCAAACTGCTGATAACGCAGCATAACAATCAGGAGCATCTCTACGATGTCATCAAAATTTGCCGTTAAATCCCTGCTTGGCGCGACGAGCGCGCTGGCCATGCTTTCCATTACCGCCACAGCAATGGCACAGGAGAATGTGGTCAATATCTATAACTGGTCCGACTATATCGGCGAGACCACGCTCGAGGATTTCACGGCAGCAACCGGTATCGAGGTGAATTACGACGTTTACGACAGCAACGAGGTGCTGGAAGCCAAACTGTTTGCCGGTAACTCCGGTTATGACGTGGTCATGCCGACGGCCCAGCCGCAACTGGCGCGCCAGATCGCTGCCGGTATCCACCAGAAGCTCGACAAGTCCAAGGTACCGAATTTCGCCAATCTCGATCCGGCCATGCTGGAGCGGGTTGCCGCTGCCGATCCGGGCAATGAATATGCTGCCATCTATCAATGGGGCACCAATGGCTTCGGCTATAATGTCAGCATGATCGAGGAGCGCATGCCCGATGCACCGGTCGGCAGCTGGGATATGGTGTTTGACCCGGATGTGGTGAAGAACTTCGCCGATTGCGGCGTCACTCTGCTCGATAGCCCGTCGGAAGTCATGCCGATCGTGCTGCATTACCTCGGCCATCCGCCACAGAGCGAGGATGAAGCCCATCTGAAAGAGGCCGAAGAGTTGCTGCTCTCGATCCGCCCCTATATCAAGTATTTCCATTCGTCCCAGTACATCAATGATTTGGCCAATGGCGATACCTGTCTGTCTGTTGGCTTCTCTGGCGACATCGTACAGGCACAGGTTCGCGCTGAAGAGGCGGAAAACGGTGTCGATATCACCTATGTGATACCGGAAGAAGGCACGGTTGTCTGGTTCGACATGATGGCGATCCCGGCCGATGCACCGCACCCCGAAAACGCGCTCGCCTTCATCAATTTCGTGCTCGACCCGGAGAATATGGCCGGCATCACCAACTATGTCGCCTATGCCAATGCTGTGCCTGCCTCGCTTGAGTTTGTTGATCCCGAGGTGAAGGAAGACCCACAAATCTATCCAAGCGCCGAAACCCAGGAAAAGTTGTTCAGTGTCGGTGAAGTGACGCCCAAATATGAGCGTGCCCGTACCCGCCTCTGGACCCGTGTGAAGGCAGGGCGCTAGGCCTTGTCAGCACCACAATCGCAACCGGATCTGGAATTCGGTGCCATCTCTCTGCGGGGCGTCACCAAACGATTTGGTGACGTCACCGCCGTTGATGCGCTGGACCTCGACATTGCGGCGGGGGAGATGTTTTCCCTGCTCGGTGGCTCCGGTTCCGGCAAGACGACGCTGCTGCGCCTGCTTGCCGGGTTCGAGCAGCCGGATGAGGGCAGCATCCTTATTGACGGCGTCGATATGGCGGGCATACCCGCCTATCGCCGCCCGGTCAATATGATGTTCCAGTCCTATGCCCTGTTTCCGCATATGAGTGTCGCGGCGAATATCGCCTATGGCCTGCATCAGCGAAAGCCGAAGCCGGACAGGGCAACCATTGCCAGCGAGGTCGAACGCGCCCTTGCCATGGTCAAACTCGACGGGTTCGGCGGGCGCAAGCCGCACCAGCTCTCCGGCGGCCAGAGACAGCGGGTGGCGCTCGCCCGCGCCATCGTCAAGCGGCCCAAGGTGCTGTTGCTCGACGAACCACTCGGTGCATTGGACAAGAAACTGCGGGAGCAGACCCAGCTCGAGCTGATCCGTATTCAGGCCGAGACCGATATCACCTTCATCATCGTCACCCATGATCAGGAAGAGGCCATGGCCCTGTCCGACCGGATCGCGGTGATGGATCATGGCCGGTTGAAACAGGTCGGGACCGCCCGCCAGCTCTATGAGGAACCGGCGGATGATTTCGTTGCCGGGTTCATCGGTTCGATCAACCTGTTCGATGCCACGGTCAGCGCGATCAATGACGATTGTATTATCGCCGATTGCGACGGGCTGGGTCAGGGCATCAGGCTGCCCAAGGATAACCTTGCAGCCCTGCCGCAACTGACGGTTGGCAGCAGCTTGCGGGTCGGCATCCGGCCTGAATGTATCGGCATCGTGCCGGTTGATACCCCGCCGCCTGATATGGCGTCCGGGGGTGACTGGAACCTTGTCACCGGCAATACCCGCGATGTGGCCTTTATGGGTGATCATCTGCGGGTTGCCGTGGAACTGCCCGATGGCGGTGTGGTTCGTGCGGTTCGGCATCAGGGGGACAAACAGGCGGCAGCGCTCGAGATCGCCGCCCCGGCCCGGCTGCAATGGCTGGTCGAGGACGCCTACTGGTTCCCGGCGCCATGATGACGGTAGCGGGCAAATATCAGGCATTGGTCCGGCGGGCAGGGATCGTCCTGCCGCCGCTGGTCTGGCTCGGCATCTTCTTTCTGCTGCCGTTTTTGGTAATTGCCAAACTGTCGCTGGTCGACCTTGCTTTGGCCCGCCCGCCCTATACCCCGCTGCTTGACTGGTCCGGTGCTGGCTGGCCGAAATGGCTCGGTGATCTGGAGAATTTCGAGCTGCTGTTTGGCGACGAGCTTTACCTTGCCGCATTTCTGGGATCGTTGAAAATAGCCGCTGTCACAACGCTTATTTGTCTGACAGTCGGATTTCCCATGGCCTATGCCATCGCTCGGGCGGCACCGCGTCTGCGCATCATTCTGGTGACCGCGGTGATCCTGCCGTTCTGGACCTCGTTTCTTATCCGGGTCTACGCGTGGACCGGGTTGTTGCGGGACAATGGCATCATCAATGGTTTCCTGATGGATTGGGGGCTGATTGATGCGCCGATCCGTATCATCAACACCGATACTGCGGTTTATATCGGTACGGTCTATACCTATCTGCCGTTCATGATCCTGCCGCTCTTCGCCGCGCTGGAGAAGCTCGACTGGTCACTGCTCGAGGCATCGGAAGATCTGGGCGCTCGCCCGTGGTGGGGTTTTATCACCATCACCCTACCGCTAGCCCTGCCGGGCATTATTGCCGGTGCCCTGCTGGTGTTTATCCCGGTGACCGGTGAGTTTGTAATTCCGGCGCTGCTCGGCGGACCGGATACGCTGATGATCGGCAAGGTATTGTGGGAAGAGTTCTTCAATAACCGCGACTGGCCGGTGGCATCCGCCCTGGCGATCATGCTGGTTGGTGTGCTGATTATTCCGCTGGCATTTCTGCAGAACATCTATACCGGTTCGGCCGACGGGGAGGGGCGCTAGATCATGCAACGCCGTGGCCTGCTCCTGACCGCCTCGCTGATCTTCGGGTTGGTGTTTCTCTACACCCCCATGCTGGTGCTGATTATCTATTCCTTCAACGAGAGCAAGCTGGTTACCGTCTGGGGTGGCTGGTCGGCCCGCTGGTATGTGGAACTGTTCAGCAATGACCAGCTGCTGACAGCCGCGTTCCTATCGCTGAAACTGGCGGCGATTTCGGGATTTATGGCGGCCATTCTGGGTACGCTCGCTGCCTATGCGCTCGACCGCTTCGGGCGATTTGCCGGCAGGCGCTTGCTCGGCGGGCTGATTTCCGGGCCGCTTGTCATGCCGGACGTACTGATCGGCCTGTCTCTGTTGTTGCTGTTTGTGGCGATGGAAGACCTGATCGGCTGGCCCTCGGGTCGCGGGGCCACGACCATCGTTATTGCCCATGCCACCTTTGGCCTCTGCTATGTTGCACTTGTGGTGCAGGCGCGGCTGCAGGGCATGGATCGGTCAGTGGAAGAGGCGGCACAAGATTTGGGTGCACCGCCAGTGAAAGTGTTCTTCACCATCACCCTGCCACTGATCCTGCCCGGTGTCATTGCCGGGTTCCTGCTTGCCTTTACCCTGTCGCTTGATGATCTGGTGATTGCCAGCTTTGTCAGTGGACCGGGATCATCGACCCTGCCGATGGTGGTATTCTCGAAAATCCGTTTAGGCGTCGATCCACAGGTCAATGCGTTGGCAACGCTGTTGATTCTGGCGGTGACCTGTGCCGCACTTGTAGGCGCCTGGCTATCTGCCAGACGCCTCAAGCGAGCCTGATTTACATATCATCCTGAACATCATTGGCAGCGTCAGAGATGCCATCGCCTGCGGCCTCAATGTCTTGGCCAGCACCATCCACCGTATTACAGGCGCTAAGACCAAAAGCAGCAATCAGAACGAGGACAGCTGCCGTCATGTTGAATTTATCTTTGTCGATGAATTTTATCATTATCTGGCTCCTCAATTACAGTCATTGAGTAAACGCTGATAGACGGTTTTGGTTCATAAAAAACAATGGATTGGCGCGCTCAAACTTTCTGACCTGCCTGTCTATCGCTTGGTCAACAATCGCCAGAAATGCTATTTAATTAGGTGTAACGGGTACTCCGCAACGGGATCATCAATTTGATGCAAGGGCAAACCCTCCAGCTTGATCAGCAGGATATCGAAGCCGGGCTCGGTGATTACGTCCGGGCGCTGGTTGCCGGTGACCGCGCGGCGGCGCTCAACTGCCTTTCGCCCCGCTTCACCCGGCATATGGGATTGGATGCCGGTGGTTTCGTTGATTACGAGATCGCCGAGTTCCGACCACGGGTCGAGCCGTATTTCCTCAAGGAAGGCACGTCCGTCAAAATCCACGACTGGAACCGCGAGACCGGCGATATCGACTACTTCGTGTTCAACCGGCGCGGCCAGATGATCTATGAGGAACAGAACCGTATCGACGAGGCGGGGCGGCTAACCGGCGATGGTGGCGAGTGGGAATTTATCTCCAAGCTGAAATTCCGCAAGGATGCGGCGGGGCGTGTCGAGGTCATTCGCGGCCTTTGCCTGCGGCACCAGCGCTGGAAGCCGACCGGGCTGGTGGTCTATAACCACGCAGCGGACAATCTGAGCCTGAAACCCAGCAGCTATGATGAATACGCCTCGGTCTGTGAATTTCATATCGAGGGCGATGCCGGTACGGCGATCACTGCCGATGTCATGGTGACCGCGGGCATTCCCGGATCGCGGGAGCGCAAATCGCTGGTCATGCGGGGCACGGACCATCCGTATTACCTGCCCGACCTGTTCCCGGTGATTTCAGGATGCACGATCCGGCTGCCGGCATATCCGCTGATCTACTGGGCACTCAATGTGGAAACCGCCGATGGAAAACGTCACCGGCTTTATAACCCGGCGGAAACAGAGTATGTTTTTGATGAGCCTGTGGTTTTTGCCGTGCTCAATGACGCCGTCGATAATGATTGGGAAGTGGTGACCGGATGAGCCTGTCTGGCACAGCAGCAGAAAGACCGGGACTTGCCGGGGATGCAGGGTCTGGACAGTCACGGGCCATGCCCGGTGACGCCAAGCAGTATGAGACGCTGATAGTCAATCTCGATTACGCCGGACGCTGTGCCGGTTCCTGCCCGGTTTGTGCGCTGTCCGCCGAAGAACGGGCCAGTACGCGGCCATTTCTCAATCCGCTGACGGTTGAGAATGCTTTCCGTGAAATCACGACGCTGGGCCATACCTCCTGTCGTGATCTGGTGCTCGGTGTTGGCCGGGGTAATATGCTCGATCTCGGTGACGGGGTGGTTGAGCAGCTCAATGCCATTGCCGCATCAGCTGCCGGTGCGTTCAGTTTCGACCGTGGGCTGATCGAGATTGCCACCTCGGTTATGGGACGCCTGCCGGATCAGATCGCGCGGGCCGAACGGATTGTATCCGGCTTCCGCGAGGCTGATCACAACCTCGATGCCCGGTTTGTCGTGGTGGCCAATGCCGCCAATGAATCCGCCAGTTACTGGCAGCATATCTGCAGCTTCATCGATCACATGCTGGGCCTGCGCGGTGGCGGTGACGGGGATGGCGATATCCTGTTGCTCAATCTGTCGCTCGGCCAGCTTCCGGATATTCCTAAACTGATGGAGCATGTGGGCAAATATGGCTTCCCGGTCAATGTGACCTGGGCCCCGAGCCTCGACCCGGCAGCTGCGAACCCGGATACCTATCTGGCGCTCGAGGACTGGCTCGCGGAGTGGTATGTCGCGCTCAGGTCACGGGGCATGGACAGCAGTCTGGTTGCCCGGACGGCAGATGCCATGACCCATACCCAGAGCGATATGGACAGTCTGCAAACCCAGCTCGAGGGCCATGGCAATATGCTGCTGTTTGTCGATGGGCAGGGGCAGATCCATTACGGCTTCTCGGCGGTCAGTGCCGATATGGATCCGGTGCGGTTCGCCAGCGGCGCGGTGCGGCAACAGCAGGGACAACAGAAAATGGTCCGCAGCCCCGGCGAGGAGCTGGGCAACCTCATGCGCTGGCCTGCCTGCCGCAGTTGCCCGCATGTGCAGGCCTGTGTCGTCTCCGGTGCCTATAAATCGGCCCTGCTGTCGATCGAGCGGCTGGCGCGTGACAAGCGCATCTGTCCATCCGGCATGCGCTCGGTCTTCGCCTGTCACGATCAGGTCTCCGCGTCCCGCTCCCATCTGTCGGGTTGAGATGACGGGGCATACGGCCAGCCTTGATCGCGCATCCATGACCGGGCGGTACAATCCACGCGCTGTGGTTTCCACCTGTTTTACCCGCACCTTCACACACCGTGAGCAGGGCACGCTGGTCGAGGATGATTACCCTCTGACCCTGCTGCTCTCGGCCACGGATGCGGGTTTTTTTGATCATCTGACCGGGCTGGCGATTGATGACTATCGGATCGAACTCAACCATGAGCGGGGTTCAGTCCATCATCTGGGGCGACACAGTGATCCGCTGTTCCTGATTGCCGATCAGGACGGTCGCCCGGCTCTAGAGATCAACCTCTATGACATGAGTGCTGCCAATCTCAATGGCTCCGTTCTGGAATTGCAGGCGGATGACGGTCAGGTCATGACGCTCGCGATGCAGGTACAGGACGCGCCGGTTGATGTGCAGCTGCTGAGCTCGGAACTGTTCAGGGATGGGCATGATTGTGCCCTCACGGTATCGGCGCCGGAGGGTGGCGAGATAATCTGGCAGCGCATGGTCAATGGCCGCTTTGTCGAGCAGCGCCAGACCCTCGCGGTTGGCGAGCAGCGGATCGCGATTCCGCCAGCCTTTGCCGACTGGTTCGGTATCTGCCTGACCAGCCGTTCGCTTTATGGCGCAGTCGAGCACAAGCACATGATTATCGGCGAGTTGGGGCTTGGCTCGGGCCGATGGTTTCTCGACTTCTCCAATAATGCCCTGCTGGCCCCGCGCATGGCCGATCCCATGCGCTACCGGTCCCTGCTCGTGCTGTGCCGGAGCGATGTGCCGTCAATAGAGGATATCCGGGCATGGCTTGAAAACTGGGACGAGGTGGAGATTGTCGCTGATGCTGGCATTCTGGCGCATCTGGAACATGTCTGCCGTAACAAGCGGATCAGCCTGCGCGGTTTGCCACAGGATGAGTTGCTTGTCTTGGGTGGCGACAGCGCAGGCGATGATTTTGCCGGGTGGCTGCTGGAAGCTGTCTCGGGTTGTGGTAAAAGTCCGAGTGTCGGGCAATGGCTGGGTGCGCGGGTCAATCGCGGGTCCATGGAAAACGCGGCCCATTATGGCATCGGCTATGCCTATGACCATGGCTGGGCGGCTTGCCGGTCTGATGAGCGTGCCGAACTGATTGCCAGCGCCGAACGGTTTGATCGCCGCCGCTTCCTGATGAAATCAATGCCGTGCAGCAGTTGTCCGCAATCGGCACGGGATATTTGTCACAACCTGCTGCCCCGGCCATTTGACATTGAGCGCCTGTGGGTTGGTGGTAATTGTCTCTTGCAGGAAGGGTTATTGAGAGAATAATCGCGCGGCATCCATATGGCTTTTTCGTTGCCATATATCTGGCCCACATGAATGTGTTTGGCTGCGTTGGTATGTCGGGTTTTAAAAGCGGTGGATTAACGCTAGACTGTTGATACTGGTTTGCTACGGGGTTGGAAACTATGCATTCGGTAAAACAATTTTGCGTCGCAGGGGCTTTGGCGTTCCTGTCACTGGGATTTGCAGCAGGTGACGCTGCCGCACAGCAGCGGGTCACGGTTCGGCTGCAGCCCGTGGTGTATCAGGGCACCAATTCCAGTGTGATTTCTCTTGTGCAATCAACCAACCAGTTGCTGGCACAGTGCCACAATACCGGCACCATGAATGTGCGTGGCGCGCAGCAGATTGTCCGATCTGCGGAACGTCTGGCGCAAACCCTGATTGCCCGAGGGCTCGAGGATCAGGATATGCCGGCTGTACGGGACAGCGTTCAGTATCTTTGGCTTGCCCAGTATAATTGCCCGTAATGGCCTTGTGGTTTGGTGACATTATGAAAAGAAACATTCTCTCCATTCTCAGCATCTGTGTGATGGCCATTTCACTGGGCATCGGTCCTGCCACGACATATGTTCATGCTCAGGGTGTCGAACAGAGCTCAACGCTGAATGAATTGGCCTATTCGGGCAGTATCCCGCAACTTCAGCGTGTCAGTGTGCTGATTACCACAGAGATGCAGGCGTGTTTTTCCGGGCGTGGTAATCCGGCGGCCACACGTCAACTGGCAATTCAGATCACACGGTTGGCCCAGCTTCAGGGATTGTCGGAATCAGATATCCGATACCTGTCTTTTGCCTATGTCACTGCCTGGGAAGCGAGTTTCCGCTGCTAGCGCGGGTGGATGGTGCCGGCTGAGGGACTTGAACCCCCGACCTTCGGTTTACAAAACCACTGCTCTACCAACTGAGCTAAGCCGGCCAACGCATCTGGCGGGACTTTAGCCAGATCGGTTTTTCGTCGCAACCAAACTTATCTGAAACGCCGTGTTTTTATCCCTCGGCCTGCTGGGCAGCGGCGCGTGACCATTCATAGAGCGTGACGGCAGCGGCGTTGGAGACATTGAGGCTCAGGATCGGTGGCAGGGTCGGCAGACTGATCGTATGGTGGCACCGCTCGGCGACCAGACGGCGCAGGCCGCTGCCTTCTGCACCCATGACCAATGCGGCGCGTTGGGTAAATTTGGTGTCGCCGAGAATGGAATCACCGCGCTCATCAAGGGCATAGGCGATGAAGTCATGCTCTTCCAGCCAGGCCAGTGTCCGGGAAATATTGGTGACCTTGACGTAGGGCACATGTTCGCTGCCGCCTGACGCAATCTTGGTCATGACGGCGGTCTCATCCGGGGCATTGCGGTCCTGTGCCACCACTGCAACCGCCCCAAAGGCAGCGGCGCTGCGGATAATCGCGCCGATATTATGCGGGTCGGTGACCTGATCGAGCACGATCAGGCAGGCTGGGGCATTCGCTGGCAGCGCCTCGATCACGGTTGGCAGGTCGGGTTGCATCAGCGGTGCCACATCGATCGCGATGCCGTTATGGCCGGGTGCATCGGTGATGGTCTCGGCGAAGGCACTGTTTTTGAGCACTTCAGGTTGCGGGCGACCGAGGCCTTTCCCTGCCGCCTCGTCAAGCGCGCTACGCAGGGTCTCCAGACCGTTCTCGGTGGTGACAATCCGATGGATGCGGCGCTTGGCATTCAGCACGGCTTCGATCGAGGCGTGCTGGCCATAAAGCCAGAAGCCACGGGCCGGCATCCGTTGGTCGCGATTGCCGCGTTTGGATGAACCTTTGCCCTGCTGATAATAGCGACTGGAGCCGCCCATATGCAGGGTGTTTGAGTCGCCGCCGGATTGGTTGCCAGACTGGCTTCCCGATTGGGCGTGACCCGCCCCGGATGATTTCCGGCGGGTGTTGCGACGAGGGCGTTTTCCGCGGTTTTCCTGGCTCATATCGTGGCTCTCTTGGCGATCATGGTGGCTGATTTGGACAAATTTTACGATTGTTTGCAATCTTCTGACGCTAGCCGGTTGACAGCGAGGGGGTGTTAGCCCTAATTCCTTCCGCTCCGCAACGGTAATTCCGTTTCTGGCACCCGTGGAGGGGTGGCCGAGTGGTTAAAGGCAGCAGACTGTAAATCTGCCCGCATAGCGTACGCAGGTTCGAATCCTGCCCCCTCCACCATTCTCCTTACAGCATTGAGACAGTCGGGTTAAGTCGGCCCGGTTGAGTCGGGCATGTCCCGATTGCCATCAGTCGGATAGTGTGATAGGAATTTATACCTATTATTAACCATGAGGTATGATATCATGCTTGGACAATTAGGCATCGGGATGGGCCAGCAGGCCAGACATAAAGCGCTGTCGGCAATCCCCTTGCCCCCATTCGATCCCGAGGCTGGATTATCCCTGACCGGGGTATTTGATGTGGGTGGCATTACCGATCCGCTGACCGCTTATCTGACATCGGATATGGTTTTTGCCGCCGATGCGGTGCTGCCATCGACACCGGCAAATGGTGTGCTGTTCGAGCACGGGGGCGGGGAGACCGGGCACATCGTTTTGTTACGCGATGGCGGTCACACCTTGCGCGTGCGTGCCGGTGATGGAGCCTCGCCATATGACACGAACAGTACGGCTGTGCTTGATGTCACGGATTTCCCACAGGATGACCAGTTGCACAATCTGGTCTGGGATATACGGATATCGGGTCCCGGTCGTGTCCGGCTCTGGATCGACGGAGTTCTTGCCGGGGAGGCCGTCACCACCGGGGGCAGTCTTGAGACCGGCAAGTGGTCCGGTGGCGGTACGGGCAACTTTGCTACCGGCACCGATGCCAACGTCTATGGCGAGATCTGGGTGGTGCCGTGGCCTGCCGCAGTCACTGGCCAGTTGCGCATGTACGCCGGGCAACTCGTGGCGGTATAGGTTTGATCCGGCATCGGCGCTGTGGTTAAAAACAACAATAGCCTCTTGGCCAGCGCGGTATTCTGTCTTATATGACTGCCGCAGCGCGGGCGTTGTGTAATGGTAAGACCTCAGCCTTCCAAGCTGATGATACGGGTTCGATTCCCGTCGCCCGCTCCAAATTCTCACTCGACAGTCCTGTTTTTCATATGCCTGAAACCGGCTTTTTGGTTTTTGGTGATGATGGCAGTTGCGCCGGGCGCAACGATTGGCTATTTAACAGGCTCAGCTTACAAATCGAGATAGGGATAACGACCGGTTGGGCGAACCCTGCTTGCTTGATTTCAGGCTGTACACAGGAGCGTAGCTCAATTGGTAGAGCACCGGTCTCCAAAACCGGGGGTTGTGGGTTCGAGTCCCTCCGCTCCTGCCATCTCTGATGCAGATGGCAGGTGGTATTTTTCATCAAGGACAAGGTAAGGCCTGAAAGCAATGGCGACTTGGCGCCCCGTACAGTTTTTCCGCGAAGTGCGCAATGAGGCCGAAAAGGTCACATGGCCATCCCGCCGTGAAACCATGATGACTTCGTTCTTCGTGTTCCTGATGGTGACATTCTGTTCAATTTTCTTCGTCGTTGCCGACCAGCTCATCCTGTGGGCCGTTGCGGCAATTCTCGGCATCGGCAAATAAGGGCTCTCGCCCGACGACATAACGAACCCGGTCTCGGCCGGTTTTCTCAAGGAGGATGCAGCGATGGCTGACGCCCGCTGGTATGTAGTTCACGTTTATTCCGGTTTTGAAAACAAGGTTGCGGAATCCATCCGCGAGAAAGCGGCCAAGGTTGGTCTTGAGGATGCTTTCGAGGAAATCCTTGTGCCGACCGAGGAAGTCGTCGAGATGCGTCGCGGCCAGAAGGTGAATGCCGAGCGCAAATTCTTCCCCGGCTATGTGCTGGTCCGCATGAAGCTGACCGACGAGAGCTGGCATCTGGTCAAGAACACCCCGAAGGTCACCACCTTCCTCGGTGGTAGCGGCAAGCCGATGCCGATCCCGGATCGTGAAGCCGAGCAGATCATGAATCAGGTGCAGGAAGGCGTCGAACGTCCACGGCCGACCATCACCTTTGAAATCGGTGAGCAGGTTCGCGTCTCCGATGGTCCGTTCGCTTCCTTCAATGGCAGCGTCGAGGAAGTCGACGAAGAGCGCGCCCGCCTCAAGGTTGCGGTGTCGATCTTCGGTCGCTCAACCCCGGTCGAGCTTGAATTCAATCAGGTCGAAAAGACGTAAAACCCCCGAATTTCGGCTTTATTGCCATAACACGGCCCTGATTTCTGTCAGGGCCGTTTTTTGTTTTGCTGTCTACTGTTTTTCGTTAGGCTGAAACCGTTGAATCAATTTGCTAATTGATGATTTCAGGTGACCGGCCATGAAGCTTATGGTGCAGATACCATGCTACAATGAGGCTGGTACGCTCCCCGAAGTTTTGCGCGATATTCCGAAAAGCATTGAGGGTATCAGTGTCATTGAGGTGCTGATTATTGATGATGGCTCGACCGATGAAACGGTTGCCGTGGCGCGTCAACACGGGGTCCAGCACATAGTATCCCACAAGGCGAATAAGGGACTGGCGCGCAGCTTCCAGTCCGGCATTGAACGCTGTATCGAGCTGGGTGCGGATATCATCGTCAACACCGATGGCGATAACCAGTATGCCGGTTCATCCATTCCCGATCTTGTCCGACCGATTGTCGAGGGTAAGGCCGATGTGGTGATCGGTGATCGCCAGCCGGGTAGGAATACCGATTTCTCGCTGCTGAAACGGTTGTTGCAGCGCTTGGGCAGTGCCGTTGTCCGGCATGTCGCCCGGGTTGATGTGGGGGATGCGGTATCGGGTTTTCGTGCCTATAGCCGGGATGCAGCGCTGAAAATCAATGTGATGACCTCTTTCAGCTACACGACGGAAACCCTGATCCATGTGGGTCAGCAGGGGTTGTTGGTAAAGTCGGTGCATGTGGACACCAATCCGGTGACCCGGCCATCGCGGCTGTTCAAGTCGATGGGCCATTTCATCAAGAAACAAGTGGCAACAATCCTCCGCAGTTATGCCATGTACCGACCGTTGCATGCGTTCTCCATGCTTGGTGCAACCATGATCCTGATCGGCCTGATCCCGGTCCTGCGGTTCCTGTATTTTTATTTCATCGGCGAAGGGGACGGCAAGATCCAGTCGCTGGTTCTTGGCAGTACGTTTCTGGTCATGGGATACATCACCTTTGTCGCGGCGATTATCGGCGACACCATTTCAATCAACAGGCGGTTGATCGAGCAGCTGCTGGAGCGGGTGAGGAAGATAGAGATCGACTTCGATGATAAAAAATAGAGAAGTCCTGTTCTTCTGCTGCTTTGTTTTCTTTTCGGTTTTTTACGCATTGGTTGCTGCCGGGTATCTGTGGTCCGGTTACATGCCTGCCTTCGGGCAACAGGTGTATGATTATTACTATCTGTCGCTGATCGACGGGCGAATGGACATATCGCCACGAATTATCCGGTTCGAGGGGCATTACACTCCTGACGGGTTGGCCGTGATCTATCATGGCGTGGCACCGCTGGTGACCAGAGCGCTTTTGGCGCCGTTTGTTGATATTCGCAGCCTGTCCCTGGCCCCGTTCTCAATCTGGCTGTGGTCCGTGATCGGCACTGGCATTTATCATGCCTTGTTTGCCCGATATCTGGCTAATCAGGTGATTGAGAAAAACAGCGTTTACCTGCAGTTGCAGTTTCTGCTGGCGATCGGTCTATGGCTTGGCGGTCCGGGACTGCTGCTGGTTGCCAATACCGCCATGTATCATGAGCCGATCAGCATGACCTATGCGCTCGTTGCGGCGTTTGTCTGGCTGATCCTGTGGCAGCACCGGAATATGCCGGGCCGCGATATGAGGTGGCGGCTGGTGCTGCTTGCCCTGCTGGCCGGGCTGGTCCTGCATGCGCGTCCAAATGTTGCTGTCGGTCTTTATCTGGCGGTTGGTCTGTTGTCACTCTACAGCCTGTACCGGAACTGGCGGCTGGCGCTGGTGCCGGTTGCCTGTGCCGGCATTGTGCTTGGTCTGCTGACCGCCGGTTATCTCGGTCTGAATGCCATGAGGATGGGGTCGCTGTTTGCTGTTCATGGCAGTTTCGGCGCGTCCGATATCCAGTATGGCGAGACCTTTTTCGGACTGGAGCAAACCGACAGCATACGGGCTGCCGCCTTCGAGCAATATGGCCGTTTCAACCCGTTGCGTATTATACCCAATCTGGTCATCTATCTGGGTGATTTCGAGTTTTCCAGCGCTTCTGTCCTGCTGCGCTGGATACATGCTGTCATTATCTCGGCGATGGTAGGGTTTGTCCGCATTGAGGGACCGAGTGTCGGTGTTATCTTCCTGTGGCCGCTGTGGTTCATTCTGGCTGTGCTTGGGGCAAAACGTCTGCGACTGGCGCTGACCCCGACAACCCTCCTGCTGGCAGGACTTGCCTGTTCGGTGTTGCTGACCCTGAGCTATGGCACGATTGCGCTCAGATACCGCATAGATATGTGGCCCATGATCGCGGTGTTACTGATCCCCGGTATCCAATCCTTTGCCGCGGTTCCGGCTGCCGGCGGGCATGCTCGCCCACAATTGCTGGCAATCGCCGCAGTCATCCTGTTCGGTGCCTTCATCAGCCTGAAGGCGGCGGCGGTCTATTCGGAATATTTCACCTACAACATCTTTTCCTTGCCGTGGAGTGATGCGGAATGTCACGACATCATGCGGCACAAGGGGTTCGATCAGGCCGATGTTGAGCGGCTATGCCTGATATAGGCATGGAGCGGCAATGATCGGGGCAGGGGCAGGCATTGATGGGAAAGCTCAAGCAGTTCTATATATATGTGATTCGTTGGCTGGGACGCCTGCTTGCAGCGCTGCACATCCTGCCGCTGATCGACCGTCATCGGCATATCCGTTGGTGTCACTGGTTCAGCAGTCTGTTTGCCATCCATGATCTGGAGCGCATGCTGACCTTTGATGTGCCGTGGTGGACCTATAAGGCCATTGATCAGGTCGAGGCCTTTTGCCAGGCCAATCCGGATATCCGGGCATTTGAATACGGCAGCGGTGCCAGCACCATCTGGCTGGCCAAACGCTGCCAGCGTGTTGACAGCGTTGAGCATGATGCCGGTTGGTATGGTTATCTGACCAATAGTCTTGCTGAATTTGACAATGTTTCCCTGACACTGGTGGAGCCGGATGATGCTGATCAAAACGAACCGACCTCATACAGGTCCGGCAAGCACGGTTACACAGACAAAAGCTTCAGGCGTTATGCCTCGGCGATAGATCAGACTGATGGGCAGTACGACCTGATTGTGATTGATGGCAGGGCTCGCAATGCCTGTCTGGATCATGCCCTGTCTCGCCTCTCCGCCCGCGGGATTGTCGTATTTGATAATTCATGGCGGGGCCGCTACAAACCGGCCATCGCCGCATCCGGTCTCAACAGTACTGTACATACCGGACTGACGCCGTGCCTGCCGGTACCGGATCAGACCACCATCCTCCGGCATCGCTGATAACAGCGCGGCTGTCCGGTGCGCCTCTCCGGTGCCTGTAGTGCAGATTTATCCTTGCTTTCTTGGCGGCAACACTGTTTATTCCGCGCCGCTGACGTCGGTGGCATGTCCACCGCGCGCAATTTTGCGTGGGAGGCTGGTATCGGGTGCTACTCCGCCTGATGCCGGAAAAAGCCGGACCACGCACCCTTCGGATCACCGCGATTGACGGTATCCGCTTTTGGAAGCGGGCAGGGTGCCCGTTGCCGTAACATTGGGTAAATGGAGCAAACCAATGGCTAAAAAAGTCACTGGCACGATCAAGTTGCAAGTGCCTGCCGGTAAGGCAAATCCATCGCCACCAATTGGCCCCGCACTGGGTCAGGCCGGCGTGAACATCATGGAATTCTGCAAGGCATTCAACGCCAAGACCGGCGAAATGGAGCCTGGCATTCCGCTGCCGACGGTCATCACTGTTTATCAGGACCGTTCTTTCACCTTTGAAACCAAAACCCCACCGGCTTCCTTCTTCCTGAAGAAGGAAGCGAAAATCCAGAAGGGTTCTGGCGAAGTTGGTAAAGGCGCTACCGTTGGTCGCGTCAATCGCAAACAGGTCAAGGAAATCGCGGAAGCGAAAATGCAGGATCTGAATGCTGCCGATATCGATGCTGCGATGAAGATGATCGAAGGATCAGCGCGCTCGATGGGCATCGAGGTAGTGGAGTAAGCGACATGGCTAAAGCAGGTAAGCGTATTAAAAACCTCCGCGATTCATATGATCGCACCCAGGCTCTGGCGCTCGGCGATGCCGTTGCTCTGGTCCTGAAAAATGCATCGGCCAAATTCGACGAGACCGTTGAGGTTTCCATGAATCTCGGTGTTGACCCACGTCACGCAGACCAGATGGTTCGCGGCATGGTTACCCTGCCAAACGGCACCGGTAAAACCGTTCGCGTCGCTGTCTTCGCGAAAGGCGACAAGGCTGATGAGGCGAAAGCCGCAGGTGCCGATATCGTCGGGGATGAGGATCTGATGCAAACCATTCAGGGCGGTACCATCGATTTCGATCGTTGTATTGCTACCCCTGACATGATGCCGGTTGTCGGTCGTCTCGGTAAGGTGCTCGGCCCACGTGGCCTGATGCCGAACCCGAAACTCGGCACCGTCACTCCGAACGTCGCTGATGCCGTCAAGGCTGCCAAGGGCGGTTCTGTTGAGTTCCGTGTCGAGAAAGCCGGTATCATCCATGCCGGTGTCGGCAAGGTCAGCTTCGGTCAGGACAAGGTTCAGGAAAACATCCAGGCCCTGATCGATGCGATCACCAAGGCAAAGCCATCAGGCGCCAAGGGTACCTACATCAAGAAAATCACCCTTACGTCAACCATGGGTCCGAGCATCACGGTTGAAACAGGTGACATTGCCAGCGCAGCAGCGTAAGTTGCGCACCGAATTCGGATCGGCGACCGTTTGATCGGCCGCTGATCCGCTAGCTGCTACCGGGTTGGTTTACCGATCCGGCAGCAACTGTCCAAGACCGCAGGTGTTGAGAACCGGCATGCCGGTTTGATGCTTAAAACCGTAGTTCGCCTGCCGAGACAGAAGATCAAGCAAGGTTTTTGTTGATGGGTTGAGCCCGTCAGTCAAAGGCCCCTTGCCATCAAGACCTTCTGGGACAGAAACCAAACGGGTGATGCTGCGGCGACCTTATCGGGTCAAGGCGGTCTGAACCCATGTTTGCCATCCGACGGGGCCTTCACGGTATCGCCGGGTGGTGTTTTGAACCGAAGAAGCAAGGCAAGAGGAGACCTATTGACGTGCTTCGTAATGAAAAACAGGCGCTTGTTGCGTCGCTGAACGAGACTTTCGCCGGGGCATCCCTCGTCGTCGTCAGCCACTATTCAGGGCTGAGCGTTGCCGAGATGGAAGCACTGCGCGGTAAGGTTCGTGAAGCAGATGCGGGGTTCAAGGTAACCAAGAACCGTCTGGCCAGAATTGCTCTCGAAGGTACTCAATTCGAGGGTATGGCCGATCTGTTCAAGGGCCCGACCGCTATCACCTATTCGACCGATCCGGTTGCGGCGGCGAAGGTGACAGCAGACTTCGCGAAAGAAAATGAGAAACTGCAAATCGTCGGTGGTTCGATGGGCTCGCAGATTCTGGATGCCGAAGGCATTCAGCAGCTGGCCAAACTGCCATCTCTCGATGAGCTGCGTTCTAAAATCATTGGCGTGCTGCAGGCTCCGGCCCAACGCATGGCAACTGTTACCCAGGCGCCTGCTGCCCAGCTGGCGCGTGTATTCCAAGCCTATGCCGATAAGGGAGAGGCTGCGTAATTCCGCGCAGACCCAGGCCCTGTTGGCTGTTTGATCTTAAATAACGAGACACATTGAAGGATTGAAACAATGACCGATCTGACCAAACTGGTTGAAGACCTGTCAGCTCTGACCGTTCTTGAAGCTGCTGAGCTTTCCAAACTCCTCGAAGAGAAGTGGGGCGTTTCTGCAGCTGCTGCTCCTGTTGCTGTTGCTGCTGTTGGCGGTGGCGATGCAGGTGCTGCTGCTGAAGAGAAAACCGAATTTGACGTTATCCTGGCTTCTGCCGGCGACAAGAAAATCAACGTCATTAAAGAAGTTCGTGGCATCACCGGCCTCGGCCTCAAGGAAGCCAAAGACCTCGTCGAAGGCGCTCCTAAAGCCATCAAGGAAGGCGTTGACAAAGCTGAAGCTGAAGAGCTCAAGAAAAAGCTCGAAGAAGCTGGTGCTACCGTCGAGCTCAAGTAATCTGCTTGACAGCACAAGTTATGTGTTTGGAACGCGGCTGCCATTCGGCACGCCGCGTTTCGCACGTTATGAGGGCAACAAATCCGGGTTTTCTGCGGCTCCCGCCTTCATGACTTGACAAACTCACGAAGTCGTGGGCGAAAAAATTATAAAAGACGATTGCCAGCGCGCTCGAGTCTGCCTATAACACCATACTTCCGATGCAATGGATTATCGCGTTGACGCGCCGAGGTGGCATGTTTTTAGCCGAAAATTTACTGCCGTGCCGTACTGGCCAGAGAGTACGCGCGCGCTTTTTGCTGTCTGCAGCCCATGGCGGGGCAGGCAAACAATTCGTCACGCCTGTTGTTCGGAAAAGTTAAAAATTTCAAAGTTTTAGATATTGGGTCCGGCGGCGTACCGAACCCGATGTCATGGGGTATCAAACGGTCAAATGCGGCTGAATCGCTGTTTCATTGGTGTTGGGAAACAGGGATCGGCTGGCAACAGATTTAAAGCAAGCGGTTAAGGATAGAATAGCTATGGCGACTCCGTTCACGGCGCAAAAACGAGTGCGTAAGAACTTTGGTCGGATTACCGAAGTCACCGAGATGCCGAACCTGATTGAGGTTCAACGCAGCTCATATGATGTCTTCCTGCAGCCCAATGAGGATCGCTCCTCTGGTCTGGATGAGGTTTTCCGCTCCGTATTTCCAATCCGCGATTTCTCCGATCGCGCCGAACTCGACTTCGTGTTCTATGAACTGGAAGAGCCGAAATATGACGTTGAGGAATGTCAGCAGCGCGGCCTGACTTATGCTGCCCCGCTGAAGGTGACCCTCCGTCTGTCCGTCTTTGATGTTGATGAGGAGAGCGGTCTGCGCTCGATCCGCGATATTAAAGAACAGGACGTCTATATGGGCGACATGCCGCTGATGACCGATAACGGCACCTTTGTCGTCAACGGCACCGAGCGGGTTATCGTCAGCCAGATGCACCGTTCTCCCGGCGTGTTCTTCGATCACGACAAGGGCAAGACCCACGCATCCGGTAAATATCTGTTCGCATCACGCGTCATTCCTTACCGCGGTTCATGGCTCGATTTCGAGTTTGATCCGAAAGACCTCGTCTATGTGCGTATCGACCGTCGCCGGAAACTGCCGGTGACCACACTGCTCTATGCGCTCGATAGTGCCGAGACCGAAGATTACCGCAAAGAGATCGAGGCCAAGAAGGCCGAAGGCATCGATGCTGAAGTTGATCGCATGATGATCAACGGCATGAACCGTGAGGAAATCCTCTCCAGCTTCTATGGCAGCATGGTGGTCAAGCGCACCAAGTCCGGCTGGGTGACCGATTTCGATCTGGATTCCATCAAGGCGCTGAAAATCTCCGGCGATCTGACCGATGGCGACAGCGGCGAGGTTATCCTCGAGTCTGGCAAGAAGCTGACCCCGCGCACCATCAAGAAACTTGAGGAAACCGGCGTCAAAACCATTCTGGTGCCGGAAGAGCATCTGGAAGGCATGTATCTGGCAACCGATCTGGTCGATATGACCACCGGTGAAGTCATGAACGAAGCCGGCGAGGAAGTTGACGAGGATCTGCTGGCGGCTCTCAACGAGCGCGGCATTGATGAAGTCAGCCTGCTCAAGATCGATCAGGTCAATGTCGGTGCCTATATCCGCAACACCATGGAAGTCGACCGCAACGCAACCCGTGAGGATGCGCTGATCGATATCTATCGCGTCATGCGTCCGGGCGAGCCGCCAACCCTCGAGAGTGCCGAAGCACTGTTCCAGGGCCTGTTCTTCGATCAAGAGCGTTACGACCTGTCGTCTGTCGGTCGCGTGAAGATGAATTCACGTCTCGACCAGCAAACCGACGACCAGCTGCGCGTGCTGCGCAAGCAGGACATTATTGCCATCCTGAAAATCCTCGTGGACCTGAAGGACGGCAAGGGCGAAATCGACGATATTGACCACCTCGGTAACCGTCGCGTCCGTTCCGTCGGTGAACTGATGGAAAACCAGTATCGCGTTGGTCTGCTGCGTATGGAGCGCGCAATCCGTGAGCGTATGAGCTCTGTCGATATCGACACGGTCATGCCGCACGATCTGATCAATGCGAAGCCTGCTGCTGCTGCAGTGCGTGAGTTCTTCGGTTCATCACAGCTCAGCCAGTTCATGGACCAGACCAACCCGCTGTCGGAAATCACCCACAAGCGTCGTCTCTCGGCTCTTGGACCGGGCGGTTTGACCCGTGAGCGTGCCGGCTTTGAGGTTCGTGACGTTCACACCACCCACTATGGCCGCATCTGCCCGATTGAGACCCCTGAGGGCCCGAACATCGGTCTGATCAACTCGCTCGCTACCTATGCCCGCGTCAACCGCTACGGCTTTATCGAAAGCCCGTACCGTAAGGTTGTCGACAGCAAGGTGACCGATGAGGTGGTCTATCTCTCCGCCATGGAAGAGGGCCGCTACACCATTGCGCAGGCCAACTCCGAACTCGACAAGAACGGCAAGTTCGTCGAGGACCTGGTTGACTGTCGTAAAGCCGGTGACGGTATTCCGGTGATGCCGGAAGCGATCGACATGATCGACGTTTCGCCGAAACAGGTTGTTTCTGTCGCTGCCGCCCTGATTCCGTTCCTCGAGAACGATGACGCCAACCGCGCGCTCATGGGCTCGAACATGCAACGTCAGGCTGTGCCACTGCTGCAGGCGGATGCACCGCTGGTCGGTACCGGCATGGAAGCCACCGTGGCCCGCGACAGTGGCGCCAGCATGGTTGCCCGCCGTACCGGTGTGGTTGACCAGGTCGATGGTAATCGTGTCGTTGTTCGTGCGACCGAAGAAACCGATCCGACCGCACCTGTGGTTGACATCTACAAGCTGCGCAAGTTCCAGCGCTCCAACCAGAACACCTGTATTACCCAGCGTCCGCTGGTGAAAACCGGTGACATGGTTCAGGCTGGCGAGATCATCGCTGACGGTCCATCAACCCAGTTCGGTGAACTGGCGCTTGGCCGTAACGTGCTCTGCGCGTTCATGCCTTGGATGGGCTACAACTTCGAGGATTCGATCCTGATCTCCGAGCGTATCGTGCGCGATGACGTCTTCACCTCGATCCATATCGAGGAATTTGAAGTCATGGCCCGCGACACCAAGCTGGGTCAGGAAGACATCACCCGCGATATCCCGAATACCGGTGAGGAAGCCCTGCGCAACCTCGACGAGGCCGGTATCGTCTATATCGGTGCTGAGATCGAGCCGGGCGATATTCTGGTCGGTAAGGTGACGCCGAAAGGCGAAAGCCCGATGACCCCGGAAGAGAAGCTGCTGCGCGCCATCTTCGGTGAGAAGGCATCCGACGTTAAGGACACCTCCCTGAAGGCGCCTCCGGGCTGTCAGGGTACCGTTGTTGACGTGCGTGTGTTCTCCCGTCGCGGTGTCGACAAGGACGAACGTGCCCTGTCGATCGAGCAGGCTGAAATCGAACGTCTGGCAAAAGACCGCGATGACGAACGCCGTATTCTCGAGCGTAACTTCTATGGTCGCCTGCGCGAGGTTCTGATCGGTCAGAAATCTGTTTCCGGCCCGAACGGCTTCAAGGCCGGTGATGAAATCACCGCTGAGGTTCTCGACCAGTTCACCCCGGGTCAATGGCGCCAGATCACCGTCGAAGACGACGATGTCATGGGCACCGTTGAAGCGATCGGTGCTACCTTCGACAGCGCCATCGAAGCCCTGATGAAGCGTTTCGAGGACAAGATCGAGAAGCTCCAGCGCGGTGACGAACTGCTGCCGGGCGTGATGAAAATGGTCAAGGTCTTCATCGCTGTTAAGCGCAAGCTGCAGCCTGGTGACAAGATGGCCGGCCGTCACGGTAACAAGGGGGTTATCTCCAAGATCGTTCCGATCGAGGATATGCCTTACCTTGAAGACGGCACCCATGTTGACGTTGTTCTGAACCCGCTCGGCGTGCCGTCACGGATGAACATCGGTCAGATCCTTGAAACCCACCTTGGCTGGGCGGCTGCGTCCCTCGGCCAGCAGGTCGGCAAGACTGTGGATCGGGTACAGGCTCTGGCGCGTTCACAGCAGGATACCTCACCGATGATCGAGGATCTGCGCACCACGCTGAAGGAAGTCTACGGCGAGGCCCAGTACAAGGCCGATATCGAGCCGATGGACGAGAAACAGCTGCTCGAACTCGGTAACAACCTGCGCGGTGGTATTCCGATGGCGACACCGGTCTTTGACGGTGCCCGTGAGGAAGACATCAACACCATGCTGGAAATGGCCGGTCTCTCAAGCTCAGGTCAGGTTACCCTGACCGATGGCCGGACCGGTGAACAGTTCCACCGCAAGGTTACGGTCGGCTATATCTATATCCTCAAGCTGCATCACCTCGTGGATGACAAGATCCACGCACGGTCAATCGGACCATACAGCCTCGTTACCCAGCAGCCGCTGGGTGGTAAGGCCCAGTTCGGTGGCCAGCGCTTCGGTGAGATGGAGGTCTGGGCACTGCAGGCTTACGGTGCTGCCTATACCCTGCAAGAAATGCTCACGGTCAAGTCCGATGACGTTTCCGGTCGTACCAAGGTTTATGAATCCATCGTCCGTGGCGATGACAATTTCGAGGCCGGTATTCCAGAGTCCTTCAACGTTCTCGTGAAGGAACTGAAATCACTTGGTCTGAACGTTGACCTGAGCCAGCGGGCGCTTTGACGCCCGCCGGTTTCGGCACCGTTATTTTTTGGAATTCGCCGTCTTGATTGATGGCACGCTTTGATCCGATGGGCGGGGTTGACCCCAAGCATCGCAGCCTTTTTAGGAGATCTCATATGAGCGACGTGGCGCAGATTTTCGGACAACAGAATACGCCGCCGAGTTTCGATCAAATCCGCATCTCGATTGCCAGCCCGGAGCAGATCCGCTCTTGGTCGTTTGGTGAAATCAAGAAGCCGGAGACGATCAACTACCGGACCTTCAAGCCTGAGCGGGATGGTCTGTTCTGTGCGCGTATCTTTGGCCCGATCAAGGATTACGAATGCTTGTGCGGCAAGTACAAGCGCATGAAGTACAAAGGCATTATCTGTGAGAAATGCGGTGTCGAGGTTACCCTGTCCAAGGTGCGCCGTGACCGCATGGGCCATATCGAACTGGCCGCTCCGGTTGCCCATATCTGGTTCCTGAAATCCCTGCCAAGCCGCATTGGTCTGATCGTTGACATGACGCTGAAAGACCTCGAGCGCGTGCTGTATTTCGAGAGCTATGTCGTTGTTGAGCCGGGCCTGACCGATCTGCAGCCAATGCAGCTTCTGTCCGAGGAAGAGCTGGTTCAGGCACAGGACGAGTACGGCGAGGAAAACTTCGAAGCCGCAATCGGTGCCGAAGCGGTCCAGAAAATCCTTGAGCGCATGGACCTCGAGGAAGAGCGCGAGATCGTCAAGGAAGACCTGCGCGAAACCGGTTCCGAAGCCAAGCGCAAGAAACTGGTCAAGCGTCTGAAACTCCTTGATGCCTTCATCGAGTCCGGTGCCCGTCCAGAGTGGATGATCCTTGAGGTCGTTCCTGTGATCCCACCGGAGCTTCGCCCGCTGGTTCCACTCGATGGTGGCCGTTTCGCGACCTCTGACCTCAACGATCTGTATCGCCGGGTTATCAACCGGAACAATCGTCTGAAGCGTCTGATCGAACTGCGTGCGCCTGACATCATTGTCCGTAACGAGAAGCGTATGCTGCAGGAATCTGTTGATGCGCTGTTCGATAACGGTCGTCGTGGCCGGACCATCACCGGTGCCAACAAGCGTCCGCTTAAATCCCTGTCAGACATGCTGAAGGGCAAGCAGGGCCGCTTCCGTCAGAACCTGCTCGGTAAGCGCGTTGACTATTCCGGTCGTTCCGTGATCGTCGTTGGTCCCGAGCTGAAACTGCACCAGTGCGGTCTGCCGAAGAAGATGGCGCTCGAGCTGTTCAAGCCGTTCATTTACCACAAGCTGGAAATGTACGGCATGGCCTCGACCATCAAGGCGGCCAAGCGGATGGTTGAGAAAACCCGTCCGGAAGTCTGGGATATCCTCGAAGAGGTTATCCGCGAGCATCCGGTCATGCTGAACCGCGCGCCGACGCTGCACCGCCTCGGCATTCAGGCATTCGAGCCGACCCTCGTTGAGGGTAAGGCGATCCGCCTGCATCCGCTGGTCTGTACCGCGTTCAACGCCGACTTCGACGGTGACCAGATGGCGGTCCACGTACCGCTGTCACTGGAAGCACAGCTTGAGGCACGGGTCCTCATGATGTCCACGAACAACGTCCTGTCGCCTGCAAGCGGCAAGCCGATTATCGTGCCATCACAGGATATCGTTCTGGGCCTCTACTATGTGACCTGGGAACGCGACGACATTCTCGGTGACAAGATCGAGGGCGTTGACGATATCGCCAGCCTCGCCGCCGCTTACAAAAACGGCGACGTGATGATGGTCGATACCTCCGGTGATCAGCCACGGGTCATTCAGGACAAGGTCGAAGACCCTGAAACCGAACTGGCCAAGAAGCACATCGACGCCTATGCGGTGCCTTACTTCCGCGGTATCGGAGAGATCGAGCATGCCCTGCATGCCGGCGATATCTCGATCAATGCCCGGATCAAGACCCGCTATCGTACCCGTGACGAAGACGGCAACGAAGTCCTGCAGAAGGTGGTTACCACCCCTGGTCGGATGATCCTTGCCGATCTGCTGCCACGTCACTTCAAGGTGCCGTTCTCTCTGGTCAACCGTCTGCTGACCAAGAAAGAGATCACCAACGTCATTGACGCTGTCTATCGTCACTGTGGTCAGAAAGAATCCGTTATCTTCTGTGACCGCATGATGTCTCTCGGCTTCTATTACGCCTGCCGTGCCGGTATCTCCTTCGGTAAGGACGATATGGTCATTCCTGCAACCAAGGAAGGTCTGCTGGAAGCGGCTCAGGATCAGGTCAAGGAATTCGAGCAGCAGTATCAGGATGGTCTGATCACCCGCGGCGAGAAGTACAACAAGGTTGTCGATATCTGGTCCGCCTGCACCGATAAGGTGGCGGAAGAGATGATGAAGGTGATGTCCTCCGGTCGTCCGGAAGAAGGCATCAACTCCGTCTACATGATGGCCCATTCCGGGGCTCGTGGGTCACCAGCACAGATCCGTCAGCTGGCCGGTATGCGCGGTCTGATGGCGAAACCGTCCGGTGAGATCATCGAGACCCCGATTACCTCGAACTTTAAAGAGGGTCTGACGGTTCTCGAGTACTTCAACTCCACCCACGGTGCCCGTAAGGGTCTCGCCGATACGGCGTTGAAGACAGCGAACTCCGGTTACCTGACCCGTCGTCTGGTTGATGTGGCCCAGGACGCGATCATCGTCGAACATGATTGCGGTACTGAAGAAGGCCTCACCACCAAAGCCATCATCGATGGCGGCGATGTGATCGTTAATCTGGCGGAGCGTATCCTCGGCCGGACCGTGGCAGCCAATGTGGTTGATCCGCTGTCCGATGAGGTGATCGTTGAAGCCGGTGAACTGATCGACGAGCCGACCGCTGACCGTATTGAACAGGCCGGTGTGGACAGTGTCCTGATCCGTTCGGTTCTGACCTGTAAGACCAAAACCGGTATCTGTGCCAAGTGTTACGGACGTGACCTTGCCCGCGGTACCCTGGTCAATATGGGTGAAGCGGTTGGTGTTATCGCGGCCCAGTCAATCGGTGAGCCCGGTACCCAGCTGACCATGCGTACCTTCCACATCGGTGGTGCGGCACAGCGTGGTGCGGAGCAGAACTCGGTCGAGAGTGCCGTTGACGGTACCATCAAGATCGAAAACCGGAATGTGGTTATGGACAGCCGCGATCTGCCGATCGTGATGGGCCGTAACACCGAGCTGGTTCTGCTCGACACTGCCGGTCGTGAGCGTGCCCGTCACCGGGTTCCTTACGGTGCCAAACTGCTGCTCGATGAGGGCGGTGCGATCGAGAAGGGTCAGAAACTCGCCGAGTGGGACCCCTACACGATCCCCGTGATCACCGAGAAAGCCGGTACGGTCAAATATCTTGATCTGGTTGACGGTATCTCGATCCGTGAAGTCACCGATGAGGCCACCGGTATTGCGTCGAAAGTCGTGACCGACTGGCGTCAGCAGCCCAAGGGCTCCGATCTGAAGCCGCGCATTGCGCTGGTTGATGACAAGGGTGAAGTGGTTAAGCTCGCCAATGGTTCTGACGCCATGTACTACCTGTCAGTCGACGCCATTCTGTCGATTGCCAGCGGTGCAGAGGTCCGTGCCGGTGACGTTCTGGCCCGTATCCCGTTGGAAAGCTCCAAAACCCGGGATATTACCGGTGGTCTGCCACGTGTTGCGGAATTGTTCGAGGCCCGTAAGCCGAAAGACTTCGCCATCATCAGTGAAATCGATGGTCGCGTCTCCTTCGGTAAGGACTACAAGAACAAGCGCCGTATTGTTGTGACGCCGGAAGGTGATGAGACGGAAGCGCGGGAATACCTGATCCCGAAAGGCAAGCACCTGGCTGTGCGCGAAGGCGACTTCGTGTCCAAGGCTGATGCACTGCTCGACGGTACCCCGGTGCCACACGATATCCTCGCGGTATCCGGTGTCGAGGCTCTCGCTGACTATCTCATCAACGAGATTCAGGACGTCTATCGCCTGCAGGGTGTGAAGATCAACGACAAGCATATCGAGGTGATCGTTCACCAGATGCTGCAGAAGGTTGAGATCACCGAACCTGGCGAAACCACGTTCCTGACCGGTGAACAGGTCGATCGCTACGAATTCCAGGCGGAAAATGAAAAAACCGCCAAGGAAAGCGGCATCGTCGCCCAGGGTGTTCCTGTCCTTCAGGGCATCACCAAGGCGAGCCTGCAGACCCGTTCCTTCATCTCTGCCGCGTCGTTCCAGGAAACGACACGGGTGCTGACCGATGCTGCCGTCAACGGCAAGATCGACAGCCTCGAAGGTCTGAAAGAGAACGTCATCGTTGGTCGCCTGATCCCTGCCGGTACCGGTTCCGTGGTCAATCACATCAAACGGATTGCCGCCGGTCGCGACAAGGAAATCATGGCCAAGCAGCCACAACCGGAAACCCCGGCTCTGCCCGAGGCAACCGATGGCGAGCAAAGCGTCGCGTAATTGCACGCTGGCATGACTGAACAGAAAAAGGGCCGCAGCCAATCGCTGCGGCCCTTTTTGTTTCTTGCCTTACCGAAGGGGTATCAGGCCAGTTCAGAGAGCTGGGCATACATCCGGGCAACGTCCGGGCTGGTATCCGGGTCGGTGCCGAGCTCGCGGTAGATGCCGTCGATAAATGCGGCAATCGCCTTTGGTCCGGCATAGTCGCCGGTGCCCGGGTGCGGGATATTGAGCAGCTTCAGCCCCTCAAATTTCTGCTGGCCGGGCCCGAGGGCTGGTTGGACATAATCGATTGGCACGACCTGATAGCCCCAGCGGATATACATCGCCAGACGCTTGCGCGGATCGAAGCTGTCCTCATCGGCGGAGACCTTGTCCGGGTCGTTCACCTCGCCGAACAACCCGCGCAGGGTGCCGCCGAACTGCCGGGCCATATGATAGGTGTCCTCGGCCATCCGGTTGACCGTGATCTTGGCCAGCCCCTGTATCTGATATTCCGGCAGGGTGGCGACATAGGCGAGCAGGCCTACATCCTGTTTCGGATAGTAATTGGCAACACCGAAGCAGCCGAGCTTGCGCTGTTCCGGATCATTCAGATTCCAACCCAGAATATTGATGATGTAACGGACCTCGTCGCTGGGGGCGGTGAGCGCCTCGCAGAAGGTTTCCAGACTTTCCCGTTCATCGCGGATCGGGAATGCCGCTTCATATATCTCCCGGTAGCCGGCGCGGATCAGCTCCAGATCGGGGCGGCCATTGGCAGTGATCGTCGCGATCTGATAGCCGCCGGTTATTGTCATGGCGTTTGCTCGTTTGTGGCCATCTGCCGGAGGTCACGTCGGATGATCTTACCGGTCGTGGTCATAGGCATGGCATCGAGGAACCTGACAACACGAGGATATTCATAGGCCGCCAGATGCGCCTTCACATGGGCGGCAATCTCGTCGGCCAACGTGTCACTGGCGGCATAGCCCTCATTGAGCACGATAAAGGCGGTGACAATCTCGCCACGTACCGGGTCCGGTTTGCCCACTACCCCGGCCATCTGCACGGCGGCATGGGTGATCAGGCAATCCTCGATCTCTGACGGTCCGATGCGATAGCCGGATGAGCTGATCACATCATCATCCCGACCGATGAAGCGCAGGCGACCGGATGTGGTGTGCACGCCGCGATCCCCGGTTTTCAGCCAGCGCCCTTCCGGTCCTTCAACGAATTTGTCAGCGGTTGCTTCGGGCTTGTTGAAATATTCGAGGAACATCACCGGATCGGGCGCAAGCACGGCGATCTCGCCTTCTGCCTCTATGCCCATTCTCTGCCCGGTGGTCGGGTCGATCACTGCTACCTCATGGCCGGGGACAGCAAAACCCATGACGCCCGGCTCGGCGGGCTCAAGCGCGGCGCAGGAGGAGACGATCATATTGCACTCGGTCTGGCCGTAGAATTCATTGATCGTGACACCGAGTGCCTTCTGGCCCCAGGTAATCAGCTCCGGGCCGAGGGTCTCGCCGCCACTGGCGACCGAGCGCATCCTGATACCGGCGTCCTCGGCATCGGCCATCTGGCGCATCAGCTTCAGGGCGGTGGGGGGCAGGAAGGCATTGCGGATGCCATGGGTGCGGATCAGGTCGAAGGCTGCCTCGGCGGTGAATTTCCGGAACCGGTGTGCGACCACGGGCACCCCGTGATGCAGTGCTGGCATCATCACATCGAGCAGCCCGCCGATCCATGCCCAGTCAGCCGGGGTCCAGATACGGTCGCCCGGCTGCGGGAAGAAATCATGGCTCATCTCAACGCCCGGCAGATGGCCGAGCAGCACCCGTTGGGCATGGAGCGCGCCCTTGGGATTGCCCGTGGTGCCGGAGGTATAGATCAGGATTGCCGGATCATCGGCCAATGTCTGCCTGACCGTGAACTCATCGCTCTGTTCGGTACAGGCATCGTGGAATGAGCGGGCATCATCGCTGTCCCCGTCAACCGACAGCACCAGTCGCAGGGTCGGTAACTCATCGCGCATGGCGGCAATGGTGCGGGCGCCATCGGCATTGGTGATGATTGCCTGCGCCCCGGAATCGCGCAGACGGTGCAGCAGGGCTTCCGGGCCGAACAGGGTGAACAGGGGCAGGGAGACATTGCCGGTCTTGATGATGCCGATATGGGCAACCGCCGTCTCGAATGATTGCGGCAGCAGCACCGCGATCCGGCTATCGGCAATACCCTCGGCAATGATCAGATTGGCCAGCCGATTGGAGGCGGCACGCAAGGCGGCGAAACTGTGCTCCGTCGCGGTGCCGTCAGGGGCCACATCAATGATGGCGAGGCGCTGGGGATCGCTTGCCGCCCATCGGTCACAGATGTCATGGCCGATATTATAATGCTCTGGAATCTCCCAGCGGAACCGTTGGCGGGTTTCCCCGATCGTTGAAAATTTTTGAAGCATAAGCTGGCAAGAGTCATATAAAGCTGTCCGGCAAGGCCGCCAAACAGGAATAGTTCCTGCCAAACATACGCATAGCTGCGGTCCGGTGCATGCATATTCGGTCGAAAAATCCGTCAAAATCGGTCCGATCATGCTGTCGGGAGCGGAATAACCGGGAGAATGGAAGATTCTTTCGTTTGCACGCTTGACGGGGTGGGGCCTCGTGAATAGTATCCGCGCCACGCTGATTGGGGGTTGGTCGTAGGCACCTTGATTGAGGTGACTAAACGCAACCCCGGTTGTGGCTATTCCCAAACAGTGGGCTGGCCCTTGGAAATGGATTGATTGAGTTCGAGCCGCCAGGGCACCAGCGAAAAATCGACAAGATCCGTTGATCGCCTCGTTTCGAAATTGGTTATGCCGATTGCGGAAATGCACTTCGACGGGTCTTTATTTTGTTTGCCAGTTTCTTGCCGGTATGGCTTTTTCCCGGACGCGATCAATGCGCTCTTGGGGTGTCCCAATGACGGGAAGGTCGCAGGGTAAGACAATTTAGGAGCGAGCGTGCGGCGATGCCGACGATTAACCAGCTGATCCGCAAAGGGCGGACCGACAAACGAGCCATCAACAAGGTGCCGGCTATGGAAGCCTGCCCCCAGAAGCGTGGCGTGTGCACCCGGGTTTATACCACCACTCCAAAGAAGCCTAACTCAGCGCTTCGTAAAGTGGCTCGTATCCGCCTGACCAACCAGTTTGAGGTTACCGCCTATATTCCAGGTGAGGGCCACAACCTTCAGGAGCACTCCGTGGTCATGATCCGCGGTGGTCGTGTGAAGGATTTGCCTGGTGTTCGCTATCACATCATTCGCGGTACCCTCGATACGCAGGGTGTTAAAGACCGCCGTCAGCGCCGTTCGAAATATGGCGCCAAGCGTCCGAAATAAGGGAATTAGAGGATGTCACGTCGTCGCCGCGCGGAAAAACGCGAAGTACTGCCAGACGCCAAATTTGGCGATCAGGTTCTGACCAAATTCATGAACGTTCTGATGTATGACGGTAAGAAGTCTGCAGCCGAGCGTATCGTCTATGGTGCTCTCGACCTCGTCGAAGGCCGCACCAAGGCTGATCCGATTGCTTCATTCCATGAGGCTCTCGACAATGTTAAGCCATATCTGGAAGTGCGCTCCCGCCGTGTTGGTGGTGCGACCTATCAGGTGCCGGTTGAAGTCCGCTCCGAGCGCGCTCAGGCGCTTGCGATCCGCTGGATCATCGGCGCTGCCCGTGGCCGTTCTGAGAAAACCATGATCGACCGCCTTGCTGGCGAATTCATGGATGCCATGAACCAGCGTGGTTCTGCCATCAAGAAGCGGGAAGATACCCACCGCATGGCAGAAGCCAACAAGGCATTCGCACACTACCGTTGGTAAGAATACCGGCGCCGGTTTGGATTTCCTCACCGGCGCTGTTTTCAACGACCCGGTGTTATTCGTAGCGCCGCAAACTAATTGAACCGCTCCTTCGTAATTGAAACCGATCAGGCCAACAGGGCCGACGGGTTTATGGGATAGAGATAATGGCTGAGAGCACTGCAGCAACGCCCCTCGAAATGTACCGCAACATCGGTATCATGGCGCATATCGACGCTGGTAAGACCACCACCACCGAACGGATTCTGTTCTACACCGGTAAGTCTTACAAGATCGGTGAAGTTCACGATGGTAATGCCACCATGGACTGGATGGAGCAGGAGCAGGAGCGCGGTATCACCATTACCTCTGCTGCGACCACTGCGTTCTGGAAAGATCACCGCATCAACATCATCGACACCCCTGGCCACGTTGACTTCACCATTGAGGTCGAGCGTTCTCTGCGTGTGCTTGATGGCGCGGTTGCTGTTTTCGACAGTGTTGCCGGTGTTGAGCCACAATCTGAAACCGTTTGGCGTCAGGCTGACAAATACGGCGTTCCACGGATGTGTTTCGTGAACAAGATGGACCGTATCGGTGCCGACTTCTATCGCTGCGTCGACATGATGGTTGATCGCCTCGGTGCGACCCCGCTGGTCATGCAGCTGCCGATCGGTTCTGAATCCGATTATGCCGGCGCTGTTGATCTGGTCCGCAACGTCGCCGTGATCTGGGAAGCTGAGAACCTTGGCGCGTCTTTCCACGACGAGGAAATTCCTGCTGACCTCAAGGAAAAAGCCGAAGAATACCGCACCAAGCTGATCGAACTTGCCGTTGAGCAGGACGAGGAAGCTATGGAAGCCTATCTCGAGGGTGAAGAGCCATCTGTCGAGAAGCTGAAAGAGTGCATCCGCAAGGGCACCATCGCTGGTGACTTTGTGCCGGTCCTCTGCGGTACCGCGTTCAAGAACAAGGGCGTTCAGCCTCTGCTCGACGCTGTTGTCGATTTCATGCCATCTCCACTCGATGTTGGTAACGTTCGCGGCGTCAAGCTCGACGGCGAAACCCCTGATACCCGTCCACCATCATCTGATGCGCCATTCTCTGCACTGGCGTTCAAGATCATGAACGACCCCTTCGTTGGTTCCCTGACCTTTGCCCGGATCTATTCCGGCAGGCTCGAGGCCGGCACCTATGTGCAAAACACGGTTAAAGAGCAGAAAGAGCGCATCGGTCGTATGCTGCTTATGCATTCAAACGAGCGGGAAGATATCAAGATTGCTGAAGCTGGTGACATTGTTGCGATCGCCGGTCTAAAAAATACCACCACCGGTGATACCCTCTGCGACAGCTCTGCGCCGATCATTCTCGAGCGTATGGAGTTCCCTGATCCGGTTATCGAGATTGCGGTTGAGCCGAAGTCGAAAGCCGACCAGGAGAAGATGTCTACCGCGCTGCAGCGTCTGGCTGCCGAAGATCCATCTTTCCGCGTGTCTGTTGATCACGAGAGCGGTCAGACCATCATTAAAGGTATGGGCGAACTTCACCTCGAGATCATCGTTGATCGCATGAAGCGTGAGTTCAAGGTCGATGCGAATATCGGTGCACCACAGGTTGCTTACCGTGAGACGCTCGGCAAGGTTACCGAAGTCGATTACACCCACAAGAAGCAGTCTGGTGGTTCCGGTCAGTTTGCGCGTATCAAACTTACCTTCACCCCAGGTGAGCGTGGCGCCGGTTACTCATTCTCCAGCAACATTGTTGGTGGTTCGGTACCGAAAGAGTACATTCCGGGCGTTGAAAAAGGCCTGCTGAGTGCAAAAGAAACCGGCATTATCGCTGGCTTCCCGGTTGTCGACTTCTCGGTCGAGCTGACCGACGGTGCCTATCACGAGGTTGACAGCTCGGTCATGGCCTTCGAGATCGCAGCCCGTGCTGCTTTCCGTGAAGCCATTGCAAAATCAAGCCCGGTTCTGCTTGAGCCGGTCATGAAGGTCGAGGTTGTTACCCCGGAAGATTACATGGGCGACATCATCGGTGACCTCAACAGTCGCCGTGGTCAGGTTGCCAGCATGGACCAGCGCGGCATCGCTCGTGTCGTTGAAGCGATGGTACCTCTTGCAAATATGTTCGGATACGTTAATAACCTCCGCTCAATGTCACAGGGTCGTGCGAACTACTCCATGCAGTTCGATCACTACGAGCCGGTGCCACAGGCAATCGCTGATGAGGTAAAGGCCAAAATGGCCTAATGAGACACGGATGTCCGGCTACCGGATATCTGGGTAAGAAAACAGCGTCGCTCGCAGATGAGTGTAGCGGCGCTGTCATGTGAATAGGGGTTGGTCGGAAGGCTTCGGTCAGCTCTCGGTTTTAACTTTGATTAGAAGACGTATGAGCGAAAGCTCACGCCTGACGGAGAGTCTAAAATGGCGAAGGAAAAGTTTGAGCGTACCAAACCACACGCCAACATTGGTACGATTGGTCACGTTGACCACGGTAAGACCTCGCTGACCGCTGCTATCACCAAGGTGATGGCTGAAGCTGGCGGCGCTACCTTCCAGGATTATGCAAGCATCGATAAGGCGCCTGAAGAGCGTGCTCGCGGTATCACCATTTCAACGGCTCACGTTGAATATGAGACCGAGAACCGCCACTATGCGCACGTTGACTGCCCTGGTCACGCTGACTATGTGAAAAACATGATCACCGGTGCTGCCCAGATGGACGGTGCTATTCTGGTTGTGTCTGCAGCTGATGGCCCAATGCCACAAACCCGCGAGCACATCCTGCTGGCGCGTCAGGTTGGCGTTCCATCACTGGTTGTCTTCCTGAACAAGGTTGATCAGGTCGATGACGAAGAGCTGCTTGAGCTCGTTGAAATGGAAGTTCGTGAACTTCTGTCTTCTTACGATTTCCCAGGCGACGATATTCCAATCGTTAAAGGTTCCGCTCTTGCTGCTCTCGAAGACAGCAACGACGAAATCGGCAAGAATGCGATCAAAGCGCTGATGGAAGCTGTTGATGAGTACATCCCACAGCCAGAGCGTCCAAAGGATCGTCCATTCCTGATGCCAATCGAGGACGTCTTCTCTATTTCCGGTCGTGGTACTGTTGTTACCGGCCGTGTTGAGCAAGGTATCGTCAACGTTGGTGACGAAGTTGAGATCCTCGGTATCCGCGATACCACCAAAACAACTGTTACCGGTGTAGAAATGTTCCGGAAACTTCTTGACAGCGGCGAGGCTGGCGACAATATTGGCGCGCTGCTTCGTGGCACCAAGCGTGAAGACGTTGAGCGTGGTCAGGTTCTTGCCAAGCCAGGTTCAATCACTCCGCACACCAACTTCTCTTGCGAGGCTTATATCCTCACCAAAGAAGAAGGTGGCCGCCACACGCCATTCTTCACGAACTACCGTCCACAGTTCTACTTCCGGACGACTGACGTGACCGGCGAATGCAAATTGCCTGAAGGCACCGAGATGGTGATGCCAGGCGATAACGTTACCATGGAAGTCGAGCTCATCGCGCCGATCGCGATGGACGAAGGTCTCCGTTTCGCTATCCGTGAAGGCGGTCGTACCGTTGGCGCGGGTGTTGTCGCGAAAATCGCCAAGTAAGTTTACTTGGTAAAATAATCCGGTTTATCGGGGCAGTATTTAAGCGACGCTTTCTTACTGCCCCGCTACAACCACCCAGTTGCTTGAATTTTCCGATCGCCCGACAAATGGGGGATCTGCATCGAACCTGATCCAACTGCTTTGTATTTGAACAAGGTAAGGGGTCGGGGTAATTGAGGTTTTGTGGGCCATGCAGGCGCAGAGCATTAGAATTCGACTGAAAGCGTTCGACCACCGCGTTCTGGATCAGTCGACCGGCGAGATTGTCAACACCGCGAAGCGCACCGGCGCACAGGTTCGTGGTCCAATCCCGCTGCCGACCAAGATCGAGCGTTTCACGGTGTTGCGTAGCCCGCACATCGATAAGAAGTCACGTGAGCAGTTTGAGATCCGCACCCATAAGCGTCTTCTCGACATTGTTGACCCGACCCCGCAAACAGTGGACGCGCTGATGAAGCTCGACCTGGCGGCCGGTGTTGATGTCGAGATCAAGCTCTAAGGGTTTGGCCAAGAGTTTTTGAAGGTATTTGAACAATGACTGCAGCAGCAAAGCGTACCGGAGTTATCGCCCGCAAGATGGGTATGACCCGTGTCTTCGCCGAAGACGGCACCCAGGTGCCGGTAACGGTGTTGAAGCTCGAGAATTGCCAGGTCGTGGCAGTCCGCTCGGACGAAAAAGACGGTTATACGGCAGTGCAGCTCGGTGCTGGTGCTGCCAAAGTCAAGCGCACGAACAAAGCCGAGCGCGGCCACTTTGCCAAAGCAAAGGTTGAGCCGAAGCGTAAAGTGGCTGAATTCCGTGTTGCCGCTGACAATGTACTGGAGCCAGGCGTTGAGATCACTGCTGATCACTATGTCGCCGGTCAGTATATCGACGTCATCGGCCAATCTATCGGTAAGGGTTTTGCCGGTGCGATGAAGCGCCACAACTTCGGTGGTCTGCGCGCATCTCACGGTGTTTCGATCTCTCACCGTTCGCACGGTTCAACCGGTCAGTGTCAGGATCCGGGCCGCGTCTTCAAAGGTAAGAAGATGGCTGGTCACATGGGTGCCGAGCGCGTTACCCAGCAGAACCTGACGGTTCACGCTGTTGATGTCGAACAGGGTCTGATCCTCGTTCGCGGTGCCGTTCCCGGTGCCAAGCAGGGTTGGGTTCTGGTTCAGGATGCGGCCAAGCGCCCACGTCCGGACGATGCGCCACTGCCTGCCGCTTTCCGTGCCGCCAACGAGCAGGAAGCTGAAGAAGTTAAAGCAGAAGCAGTTGACGAAGCCGTTGCTGCTGAAGACACCGCTGCAACCGACGCTGCAGAAGCTGCAGATGCCGGCGATAGCGACAAGAAAGAGGATTGAGACCGATGAAGGTCGAGGTTAAAAATCTGGCCAATAAAAAGGTCGGCGATATCGAGCTCAGCGATGCCATTTTTGGCGTCGAGCCGCGCGCTGATCTGGTCGCTCGCATGGTCAACTATCAGTTGGCTGCGCGTCGCGCTGGCACGCACAAAACCAAAGGTCGCTCGGAAGTTTCCGGCACCACCAAGAAGCCTTGGAACCAGAAGGGCAGCGGCCGTGCACGTGCCGGTAGCCTTCGTGCTCCACAGTTCCGTGGTGGCGGTACCGTTTTTGGCCCGGTTGTGCGCGATCACAGCCACTCGCTGAACAAGAAGGTCCGCAAGCTGGCGCTCAAGAGCGCGCTGTCTGCAAAGGCAAAGGAAGGCAAGCTGATCATTCTTGATGCGGCTGCCTCCAAAGAGCCAAAGACCAAGATCCTGGCGACATCGCTTGCTGGTCTCGGTGTTACCTCTGCCCTGATCGTCAGCGGCAGCGAGCTGGACCTGAATTTCGCACTGGCCTCACGCAACATCGCCAATATCGATGTGATGCCAAGCCAGGGTGCAAACGTTTATGACATCATTCGCCGTGACACGCTGATCCTGACCAAGGACGCTGTCGCGCAACTCGAGGAGCGTCTGGCATGAGCAAGTATGCAGCCCGCGTTGCCGCCGTGAAGGTCTCCAAGGAACGGATGTACGACATCATCCGCTTCCCGATCATCACCGAGAAAGCATCACTCGCCGCCGAGCACAATCAGGTGGCGTTCAAAGTTCCGATGGACGCGTCCAAGCCGGAAATCCGTCAAGCTGTTGAGACCCTGTTCGACGTCAAGGTCGCTGGTGTCAACACCCTGGTCCAGAAGGGCAAGGAAAAGCGGTTCCGTGGCATTAAAGGTCGCCGTTCAGACGTTAAAAAAGCCGTCGTGACCCTGGCTGAAGGCCAGTCGATCGATGTGACGACCGGTATCTGATAAGGCAGTCAAGACAATGGCATTGAAACAATATAAGCCAGTGACGCCAGGCACCCGCCAACTCGTGTTGGTGGACCGTCGCGACCTGTGGCGCGGCAAGCCTGAGAAGGCACTGACCGAAGGTTTGACCAAAACCGGTGGCCGCAACAATCAGGGCCGCACGACTGCTTACCACCGTGGCGGTGGTCACAAGCGTCGCTATCGCATGATTGACTTCAAGCGTCGTAAATTCGATGTGGTCGGTACGGTCGAGCGTCTGGAATATGATCCAAACCGCAGCGCATTTATCGCGCTCATCAACTACGATGACGGTGAGAGAGCCTATATCCTGGCGCCTCAGCGTCTGGCAGTTGGTGACAAGGTTGTTGCCGGTGAGCGTGTTGATGTTCGCCCGGGCAATGCCATGCCGCTGAAAAATATGCCGGTCGGTACCATCATTCACAACATCGAGCTGAAGCCACTCGGCGGCGGCAAGATGGTTCGCTCCGCTGGCAGCTTCGCGCAGCTGGTTGGCCGCGACACCGGTTATGCTCAGGTGAAGCTCGCTTCCGGTGAACTGCGCATCGTCCGTGCCGAGTGCATGGCGACTGTTGGCGCGGTTTCCAACCAGGAGCACAGCAACCGCAATCTCGGTAAAGCCGGTCGCAAGCGTTGGCTCGGCGTTCGTCCAACCACCCGTGGTGTTGCGATGAACCCGGTTGATCACCCCCATGGTGGTGGTGAAGGCCGTACCTCTGGTGGTCGCCATCCGGTGACCCCATGGGGCAAGCCAACCAAGGGCAAGCGTACCCGTAAGAATAAAGCGACGAACAAGTACATCATTCGCCGCCGTAAGTCGCAGCGTTAAGAACTAGGCCAATAGGACAAAGACCATGGCACGCTCAGTGTGGAAAGGGCCGTTTGTAGACGGCTACCTGTTAAAGAAAGCCGAGGCTGCACGACAGTCTGGCCGTAACGAGATCATCAAGACCTGGTCTCGCCGGTCTACTATCCTGCCGCAATTCGTCGGTTTGACCTTTGGCGTCTATAACGGCCAGAAGTTCATCCCGGTTCTGGTTTCCGACCAGATGATCGGTCACAAATTCGGTGAATTCTCACCAAGCCGTAACTACTACGGTCACGGTGTTGACAAAAAAGGTAAGAGGGGCTGACCACGATGGGCAAGCCAGCAAATAAACCGCGTCAGGCGGAAAACGAGGCACGTGCCGTCGGTCGGATGATCCGGGTCAGCCCACAAAAGCTGAATCTGGTTGCATCTATGATCCGTGGCAAGCCGGTGAACAAAGCATTGCTCGATCTCGAGTTCTCCACCCGTCGCATCTCTCAGGATGTGAAAAAGGTGCTCGAGAGCGCGATCGCCAATGCCGAGAACAACCACCAGCTTGATGTGGATCGTCTCTTTGTTGCCGAGGCTTATGTTGGCAAGGCTATGGTTATGAAGCGTTTCCGCGCTCGTGCCCGTGGCCGCGTCGGCAAGATTGTAAAGCCATTTTCTAACGTCACGATTATTGTTCGTGAACGAGCCGAGGAGGCTGCGTAAGATGGGTCAGAAGGTAAACCCTATTGGTCTTCGTCTGGGTATCAACCGGACTTGGGACAGCCGTTGGTTCGCTGATAACAATTACGGCGATATCCTGCACCGCGACCTGAAACTGCGGAAGTTTCTGACCGCCAAGCTGAAACAAGCTGGTGTCAGCCGCATCATCATCGAGCGTGCAGCCAACAAAACCCGCGTTACCATCAACTCTGCCCGTCCAGGCGTAGTGATCGGTAAAAAGGGTGCTGATATTGATAAACTGCGCCAGACCCTGTCCGACATGATCGGCGGTGAGGTGTCTCTGAACATCGTCGAGATCCGCAAGCCGGAACTCGATGCCACCCTGATTGCCGAGAACATCGCGAGCCAGCTTGAACGCCGCGTCTCGTTCCGCCGGGCAATGAAGCGCGTGGTTCAGAATGCAATGCGCCTCGGCGCAGGTGGTATTCGGGTTAATTGTGCTGGCCGCCTCGGCGGTGCAGAGATTGCCCGTACCGAATGGTATCGCGAAGGCCGTGTGCCGCTGCATACCCTTCGTGCTGACATTGATTATGGTGTCGCTGAGGCACTCACGACTTATGGGATCATTGGGATCAAGGTCTGGGTTTTCAAAGGCGAGATCATGGAACACGACCCGATGGCTCAAGACCGGCGCCTCGCCGATCAGCAGCCAGCTGGCCGACCAAACCAGAACAGTTAACCTGAATTTACTTCAGACCGCGGCCGACCTGGCCCAGGCATTGAGCCGGGTGCAGCGGTTGAGGAGTGAGGAACGATGCAAAGTCCAAAGCGAACAAAGTATCGCAAGCAACATAAGGGCCGTATTCACGGCGTTGCCCAAGCTGGCACGAGCCTGAATTTCGGAGCCTATGGCCTGAAAGCGACGCAACCCGAGCGTCTGACCGCGCGTCAGATCGAGGCTGCCCGCCGTGCCATCACCCGTCACATGCGCCGTCAGGGCCGTCTCTGGATCCGTGTGTTCCCGGATGTGCCTGTGTCATCCAAGCCTGCGGAAGTCCGTATGGGTAGTGGTAAAGGTTCGCCCGAATTCTGGGCCGTCCGGGTCAAACCTGGTCGCGTGATCTTTGAACTCGACGGTATCCCCGAAGATATTGCGCGCCGTGCGTTTGAACTGGCTGCTGCGAAGCTGCCAATCAAAACCCGTTTCGTTACCCGCGCTGTTGAAGGAGCCTGAGGTCAATGACTGCTGCACTTGAATACTTCAACAAGACCAACGATGAGCTGGCTGCAGAGCTGCTCGCGCTGAAAAAAGAGCAATTTAATTTGCGCTTTCAGAAAGCTAGCGGACAACTCGAAAACACCGCACGTATCCGTCAGGTTCGCCGCGACATCGCCAAGGTCAAAACCGTCCTCGGTATGCGCGACGCCAGTGGTAATCCACTGCCAGGCGTGAAACTGCCGAAGCCGGCGAATGAAGCTGCTGCCAAGCCGAAAAAAGCCGCTGCCAAGAAGCCAGCTGCGAAAAAAGAGGCGGCACCTGCTGAAGATAAAAAAGCGGAAGCTGCTCCTAAAAAAGCTGCCGCTAAAAAAGCACCGGCCAAGAAGGCTGCTGCCAAGACAGATGACAAGCCGAAGAAGGCACCGGCCAAGAAAGCCGCTACCAAGTCCAAGGCTACGAAAAAAGACGCTGCTGATGCAGCTGAAACCAAGGAGTAATCGACGATGCCACGCCGTATTCTACAGGGCAATGTCGTGTCCGATAAAGGTGACAAGACCGTTACCGTTCTGGTCGAGCGTCGGGTAAAGCACCCGATCTATGCCAAGTTCATCAAGAAGTCGAAGCGTTATGCGGCTCACGATGAAACCAACCAGTACACGGTCGGTCAGGAAGTAATGATCGAAGAGTGCAAGCCACTGTCAAAACGCAAGAGCTGGAAAGTGATTGGCGTTGTCGGTGCGTAAAAGCGCTTAACGGTTTTTGATTTAACTAGGTTGTGACTGACCCGATTGTCGGGCCCAGGAATGGAATTGGAACATGATCCAACAAGAGACCAGATTGGATGTCGCCGATAACAGCGGCGCCCGGAACGTCCAGTGCATCAAGGTGCTGGGTGGTTCAAAACGTAAATACGCCTCGGTCGGCGATATCATCGTTGTCTCGGTCAAGGATGCGATTCCGCGCGGCCGGGTGAAAAAAGGTGATGTGCACCGTGCGGTTGTTGTCCGTACTGCGAAGGAAATTCGCCGTGCAGATGGCACCTCTATCCGGTTCGATCGGAATGCGGCTGTATTGATTAACAAGACGAATGAGCCAATCGGCACTCGTATCTTCGGACCTGTGACCCGCGAACTGCGTGGCAAGGCCTTCATGAAGATCATCTCATTGGCTCCGGAGGTTCTGTGATGGCACAGGCATTGAACAAATCAGCGGGTGGCAGCGGTAAGCTGAAAATCCGTAAAGGCGACGAGGTAATCGTTCGCACCGGTCGTGATCGTGGCAAGAAGGGCCAAGTCCTGAAAGTCATGCCTGCGGAAAACCGTGCGATCGTTCAGGGCGTCAACATGGTGACCAAGCATCGTCGCCCAAGCCCGACCGCTGCTGGTGGGATTGAGCGTATCGAGGCACCGATCCATGTGTCCAACCTCGCTGTTGCAGATCCAAAATCAGGTGAAGCAACCCGCGTTGCATTCAAATTTCTGGAAGATGGTTCCAAGGTTCGCGTTGCCAAGCGTTCCGGCGAACAAATCGATTGATAGGTGGCATGACAATGGCCCGCTTGAAGCAAGAATATAACGAAACGATCAAACCGGCTCTCAAAGAGCAGTTCGGTTATGAAAACGACTTCGCAGTGCCGAAGCTGGACAAGATCGTTATCAACATGGGTGTTGGCGAAGCTGTCGGTGATAGCCGCAAGCTGCAAAACGCCGTGGAAGAACTGACGCTGATTTCCGGCCAGAAGCCGGTCATCACCAAGGCGCGCAAGTCTGAAGCGAGCTTTAAAATTCGCCAGGGCATGCCGATCGGTTGCAAGGTGACCCTGCGCCGTGAGCGTATGTATGAATTCATGGATCGTCTGGTGAACATCGCCATGCCACGTATCCGTGACTTCCGCGGCATTCCGTCAAAGAGCTTTGACGGTCGCGGCAACTACGCCATGGGCATCAAAGAACAAATCGTTTTCCCGGAGATCGAGTACGACAAGATCGACAAGGTCCGCGGGATGGACATCATCATCTGTACAACGGCCACGACCGACGACGAAGCCCGCGCGCTTCTCACCGCGTTCCACATGCCGTTTGCGAAGTCGTAAGCCAGATCCAAGGTTACATCAGGAGTACCGCCGACATGGCAAAGAAGAGTGCAGTCGCAAAAAATGAGCGTCGCCGGAAGATGGTAGCGAAAACCGCTGCCCGCCGCGAAGCGCTGAAAGAAATTGCGAGCAACCGTGAACTGCCAGCTGAAGAGCGTTTCGCCGCGCGTCTGAAACTGGCCCAGATGCCACGCAATGGCAACCCGACCCGGATTCGCAACCGTTGCGAGCTGAGCGGTCGTCCGCGTGCCTTCTATCGCAAATTTAAACTGTCGCGCATCGCGCTGCGGGAACTCGGTTCCCAAGGCAAGATTGCCGGCCTGACGAAATCTAGTTGGTAACCAGGGGCTCTTTGAACCATGTCTTTAAGTGATCCACTGGGTGATATGCTAACCCGCATCCGTAATGGTCAGTTGGCGCATAAAGCAACTGTCGACAGCCCGTTGTCAAAGCAACGGATCAATGTCCTCGAAGTGCTGAAGCGCGAAGGCTATATCCGCGGGTATTCCGAACACGAAGTCCGCACGGGTATTCGCTCTCTCACCATTGAACTGAAATATTTTGAAGGCCAGCCGGCGATCAAGGAAATCGCACGCGTGTCCACTCCGGGCCGTCGTGTCTATTCCAAGATCAAAGACCTTTCCAAGGTCTATAACGGTCTGGGCGTGTCAATCCTGTCCACCCCACGCGGTGTGATGTCGGATCAGGAAGCTCGTGCAGCCCATGTGGGCGGCGAAGTTATCTGCCGCGTCTACTGATTTGGCGGACTGGAAACGGAACTCGTAAGAGGCTAAACGAATGTCACGTATTGGAAAAAATCCCGTCGCTGTGCCATCTGGCGTTGACGTGAAAATGGCAGGCCGCGTCCTGACCGCCAAAGGCAAGCTCGGTGAGCTCGCCATGACCGTGGTCGAAGATGTGGTTACCGAGCTGGAAGACGGTCAGGTTACCGTCAAGCCGGCGAATGAATCACGTCAGGCGCGTCAGATGTGGGCTACCACCCGCACGTTGATCAGCAACATGGTGACCGGTGTCTCCGAAGGCTTCCAGATCAATCTGGAAATCGCCGGTGTCGGTTATCGTGCAGCTGCCCAGGGCAATGATCTGGTTCTGCAGCTGGGCTTCAGCCATGAAGTTCGCTACCCGGTGCCGGAAGGGATCAAAATTCAGACCCCACAGCCGACCCGTATTGAAATTACCGGTGCCGACAAGCAGCGCATCGGTCAAGTGGCCGCGGAAATCCGCAGCTATCGTCCGCCGGAGCCTTACAAAGGCAAAGGTATTCGTTATGAACATGAAACCATCCTGCGCAAGGAAGGTAAGAAGAAGTAAGGTTTGAGAGCGATGAGCACCCGCAACCTACGCCTGCGCCGCCAATACCGTGTGCGCAACAAGCTGGCCCAGCGCCGCAATGGCCGTGTGCGTCTGAGCGTTCATCGCTCAGGCCAGCACATCTATGCCCAGGTTATTGACGATACGAAGGGTCACACCCTCGTTTCGGCCTCTACCCTGCAAAAAGACGTACTGGGCAAAGTCAAAACCGGTGCGACAGTTGAAGCTGCCGCTCTGGTTGGAAAATCTGTCGCTGAACGCGCCATCAAGGCTGGCGTGAAAGAGGTCGTTTTCGACCGTGGCGGCTTTCTTTATCACGGTCGGATCAAGGCGCTGGCTGATGCCGCGCGTGAAGCCGGTCTCGAATTCTAAGCGAAGGGCTTAAACGACATGTCGCAACGTCAGGAACGTGCTGAACGCGGTAGTGAACGCCGCGAGGACAGCGATCTGATCGAAAAGCTGGTCGGCATCAACCGGGTGGCAAAAGTTGTCAAAGGTGGACGCCGTTTCGGTTTCGCCGCACTGGTTGTTGTCGGTGACGGCAAAGGCCGTGCAGGCGTTGGTTCCGGTAAGGCCCGTGAGGTTCCGGAAGCAATCCGCAAGGCAACCGATCAGGCCAAACGTAACATGGTTCGCGTACCTCTGCGTGAGGGCCGTACCCTGCACCATGATGGTAAAGGCCATTTCGGTGCCGGTAGCGTGGTTGTTCGTTCAGCCCCTCCGGGTACCGGTATCATCGCCGGTGGTCCGATGCGCGCCATTTTTGAAGCCCTCGGTGTTCAGGACGTTGTTGCCAAATCAACCGGCACCTCGAACCCACACAACATGGTGAAGGCAACTTTCGACGCCCTGCTGCACATTGCCAGCCCACGTCAGGTTGCCGCTCGTCGTGGCAAGAAGGTCAGCGACATCCTGGGTAACCGGGAAGATGGTGCTGCCGCCAATGATGAGGCATCACCTGCAGCAGAAGCAGCGGAGAAGTCTGATGGCTAAGGCAAAAGCAAAAGCGGCTGGTACCGTCAAGGTCCGCCGGATCCGTAGCGGCATCGGTCGCCCACAGGATCAGAAAGCAACTCTCGATGGTCTCGGTCTGACCCGTATGAACCGGGTCCGTGAACTCGAGGACACCCCTGCCGTACGCGGCATGATTGACAAGGTTAAGCATCTGGTTGAGATCCTGCCGGCTGAATAAGCTGGCCCGGGATTTCGCCACGAACAGGAATTCGTGACATGAAACTGAACGAAATTCGCGATAATGAAGGCGCTCGCAAGGACCGCACCCGCGTTGGCCGTGGTATTGGTTCCGGCAAGGGCAAAACCGGCGGCCGTGGTGTCAAAGGCCAGAAGTCGCGGACTGGTGTCGCGATCAAGGGTTTTGAAGGCGGTCAAATGCCGATCTACCGCCGTCTGCCGAAGCGTGGGTTCAACAACAAGAACTTCCGCACCGAGTATGCCGTGGTCAATATCGGTCGTCTGCAGTCAGCTATCGATGCTGGCAAAATCGACGCTAAAAAGCCGATTAATGCAGAAGTTCTGCAGGCTGCCGGTCTCGTCGGCAACCTGAAAGCAGGTGTCCGCCTGCTGGCCAAGGGCGAGCTGAAGGCAAAAGTCGATATGGAAGTCGCGCGCGCTTCTGCGGCTGCTGTTGAAGCTGTCGAAAAGGCTGGTGGCAAAATCACCCAGACAGTGACTGTTGAAGACACTGCCGAGTAAGTCCTGATCGGGGTCGGATCGAGTTTTCGGTCGTAATACCGTGATTTGACCCCATCTAGAAATTCGTGTTGATCTGGCGCGCTGTTTTTTCCGGCCTGAAACCGGGATATATCCAGCGCGCTTTTCAACGTCATCGGCGCCGGTAACCGGCGCATATCACAGTTCAGCGCCGACCCAAACGGCGCGTGCAACACAGTAACGCAAGGCTAAGACCGAACCATGGCATCAGCGGCAGAACAACTGGCGGCCAATATTAATTTCGGCGCTTTTGCGAAGGCTACAGAGCTCAAGAAGCGTATTCTCTTCACCCTGGCCGCACTTGTTGTCTACCGGATCGGCACTTACCTGCCGCTGCCCGGTATCGATACCCAGATTATGGATGACATCTTCAACCAGAACCAGGGCGGTATTCTGGGGATGCTTGATGTCTTTGCCGGTGGCGCCTTCGGCCGGATGAGCATTTTCGCGCTCAATATCATGCCGTATATCTCGGCCTCGATCATCATGCAGTTGATGACCAGTGTGTCGCCTAAGATGGAAGCCCTCAAGAAAGAGGGTGAGAGCGGTCGCAAGACCATCAACCAGTACACCCGTTACCTGACGGTTCTGCTCGCCACGTTCCAGGCCTATGGTCTGGCGATCGGCATGGAAAACCTGACCACCGCTGCCGGTCAGTCCGCCGTCTTCGATCCGGGCATGTTCTTCCGTGCGACCGCGGTTATTACCCTGCTGGGTGGTACTATGTTCCTGATGTGGCTCGGTGAGCAGATCACCGCCCGCGGGATCGGTAACGGCATCTCACTGATCATCTTTGCCGGTATTGTCGCCGAGCTGCCGCGCTCGCTCGCCTTCCTGTTTGAGCAGGTCCGTATCGGCGCCATGTCGGTTGCCGTCCTGTTCGGCATCGTGATCATGGTGGTTTCGGTTATCGCCTTTGTCGTGTTTATGGAGCGCGCCCAGCGCCGGGTTATCGTCCAGTATCCCAAGCGCCAAATGGGCAACCGCATGTATGGCGGCGACAGCACCCACCTGCCGTTGAAGCTCAACACCTCTGGTGTTATCCCACCGATCTTCGCCTCTGCGCTCCTGCTGCTGCCGCTGTCTGCCGTTGGCCTCGCCGGTGGTACCGGACCGGGCTGGCTGCAATCCATGAGCGCGATGCTCCAGCATGGCCAGCCGCTGTTCATGGCGCTCTATGCCGGCCTGATCGTGTTCTTCGCCTTCTTCTATACCGCGATTACCTTCAACCCCGGTGAGGTTGCCGATAATCTGCGCAAATATGGCGGTTTCGTACCGGGCACGCGCCCAGGGCAGAATACAGCCGACTACCTTGAGCGCATCCTGAACCGGATCACGGTGATTGGTGCTGCCTATCTGGTGGTGGTCTGTATGATCCCTGAATTGCTGATTTCCCAGAATGCATCCGTGCCATTCTATTTTGGCGGTACCAGCCTGCTGATTGTGGTAACGGTTACCATGGATACCGTCAGCCAGATCCATTCCCATATGCTGGCGCACCAGTATGAAGGTCTGGTCAAAAAATCAAAATTGCGGGGGAGACGATAAGATAATGAAGCTGATCATGTTCGGACCGCCCGGGGCCGGCAAAGGCACCCAGGCAGCACGCCTCGAAGAGCGTTATGGCCTCAAGCAACTGTCCACCGGCGATATGCTGCGTGCGGCTGTGGCCAGCGGCTCTGACCTCGGTAAAGAGGTGCAGGCAATCATTGACGCCGGTGATCTCGTCTCCGACGACATCATGGTGCGCATGATCGAACAGCGCATTGCTCAGGACGATTGCGCCAAGGGCTTCATTCTTGACGGTTTCCCACGCACCGAGGCACAGGCGGAAGCACTGGACACGATGCTTGGCAAGTCCGGTAGTAAAATCGATGCCGTGCTGGTGATGGAAGTCGATGAGGAAGAGTTGTTCAGCCGCATCGAAACCCGCGCCAAGGAAGCTGGCAACAGCGCCCGCGCCGATGATAACGCCGAGACCCTGCGCAAGCGGCTCGGCGTTTACAAAGAACAGACAGCACCGGTACTGCCTTTCTATGAGGCAAAAGGCGTGCTGCACAAGATCGATGGTATGGCATCAATGGATGATGTGACGCGTCAGATCGAAGGGGCTCTTGGCCTCGGCGGCGGCCCGGCACCTCGTCAAACCGCTGCACCGGGTATGTAATAAGGTTCCGGCCGCTTTGAAAAAAGTTCAAGGCCGGGTCCTGCTTTCACCTCTGTTGCTTGACAGGAGGGGGGGTATTCATATACTCCGCTCCAATCCGGCAACGGCGATGTTTTTGTCACACCGATCTGGTGGCCACTGGCCATTGGCTGGCGTGACACGCTGAACCGCTGAAAACCGGGATTTCGAATTCCGCGACAGTGGCTTTTTGAACCGATTTAATTGGTCCGGTTTTCGGGCTGATGTAATCAGGCCAGATATGGCCGCTTGTTTTGAACCTTTCGCCTGCACCCGATAGGGGCCGGCATGATGTATGGAGACGTAACGTGGCACGTATTGCTGGCGTTAACATTCCGACCAATAAGCGAGTGGAGATTGCTCTCCGCTACATTCACGGCATTGGCCCGCACTCTGCGCGCCAGATCTGTGAAAAGCTCGGAATTGAAACTGCAACCCGGGTAAACCAACTGAGCGAAGATCAGGTCGTTCGCATCCGTGAAACCATTGACGGCGATTATGCTGTTGAGGGTGACCTGCGCCGCGAAGTGGCTATGAACATCAAGCGCCTCATGGATATGGGCTGCAATCGCGGTCTGCGCCATCGTCGTGGCTTGCCTGTTCGTGGTCAGCGTACCCATACCAATGCCCGTACCCGCAAGGGCCCGGCCAAACCAATCGCTGGTAAGAAGAAATAATCATGGCTAAACAGACTCAAGCCGCTGGCCGCGTCCGCCGCCGCGAGCGTAAAAACATCTCAGCCGGTCTGGCGCATGTGAACGCGACCTTCAACAACACGTTGATCACGATCACTGACGCACAGGGCAATGCCATTTCCTGGTCCTCCGCTGGCAGCCAAGGTTTCAAAGGCTCGCGGAAATCGACCCCTTATGCCGCACAGGTTGCAGCAGAAGACGCCGGTCGCAAGGCTCAGGAACACGGCATGAAAACCCTCGACGTTACCGTCAAGGGCCCTGGTTCAGGCCGTGAGAGCGCTCTGCGCGCCCTGCAGTCCATCGGCTTTACCATCAACAGCATTCGCGACGTCACCCCGATCCCGCACAACGGTGTTCGTCCGCCGAAAAAACGCCGCGTCTGATACGCGCTGTTGATTGTTTTCAAGAGTTTTGGCGCCGGTTTTCGTGACCGGCGTCAATTGCTGCGCCAACCACAGCATTGATCCTGAACGGGGTGGCTTTGGGTTTCACGACCCAGCCCGTACAGGATCGGGACAGGAAGGCGCTTTTCGGTACCCGAACTGCCCGGATTACCGATTGACCTCAACGGCAGAGGTTTTCCCTCAACCGGCCAGCCAGCCGGTGACGGAATACCGACAATGATAGAGGTGGCTAGAAACCATGATCTTACAAAAAAACTGGCAAGAACTGATCAAGCCGAACCAGCCAATGGTTCAACTCGGCGACGATCCAAGCCGCAGTGCATCAATCACCATCGAACCACTTGAGCGCGGCTTTGGCCTGACGCTCGGTAACGCGCTGCGTCGCGTTCTGCTGTCTTCCCTGCAGGGTGCTGCTGTGACCTCGATCCAGATCGAGGGCGTGCTGCACGAGTTCTCTTCCATCCCCGGTGTCCGCGAAGACGTCACCGACATCGTCCTGAACATCAAGACCCTGGCGCTGCGCATGCACGCCGAAGGCACCAAGCGCATGCGTCTGGTTGCCGAAGGTCCTGGCGAAGTTACCGCCAAAATGATCGAGACCGGTGCCGACATCGAAATCATGAATGGCGATCTGGTGCTCTGCACCCTCGATGCCGATGCCAAGCTGGTCATGGAAATGACCGTCGAGACCGGCAGCGGTTATCGTCCGGCAGCTCAGAACCGTCCGGAAGATGCGCCGATTGGCCTGATCCCTGTGGACAGCGTTTTCTCTCCAATCCGTAAAGTTGCCTATAAGGTCGACAACACCCGGGTTGGTCAGATCACCGATTATGACAAGCTCTCTGTCAGCATCGAAACCAACGGTGCGGTGTCGCCTGAAGATGCGCTGGCACTTGCTGCCCGCATCATGCAGGACCAGCTGCAGGTCTTCATCAACTTCGAAGAGCCGAAGGAAGAGCGTCAGGAAGAAGAAGGCGGCGAGCTGCCATTCTCCAAACACCTGCTGCGCAAGGTTGATGAGCTTGAGCTGTCTGTCCGTTCGGCCAACTGCCTCAAGAACGACAACATCGTTTATATCGGTGATCTGGTTCAGAAGACCGAAGCCGAAATGCTGCGCACCCCGAACTTCGGTCGCAAGTCTCTCAACGAGATCAAGGAAGTGCTGAGCCAGATGGGTCTGCACCTTGGTATGGAAGTCGAGAGCTGGCCACCAGACAACATCGAAGAACTGGCCAAAAAGCTCGAAGAGCCCTTCTGAGCCGGTCATTGAGTTATCCATCCCCGCCTGATCCGGCGGGGATGGGGTTCCTCACCGTCATCCCTGCGAAAGCAGGGATCTGGCAGTGATGGATAAAGATTCCAGCTTTCGCTGGAATGACGTAACAGGATCAGGAATTTCGGGTCGTGGTGACCCATCCTGGCGATACTGGTCTGATCCGGGTCGTCAGATACGCAATCGGCAACTGTGACTGCGATCACCGATGCCGGCTTAGACAAGAAAGAAGGAGTGTTCCCATGCGACATCGTCGTACAGGCCGTAAGTTCAACCGTGATGCCAGCCACCGTAAAGCGCTGCTCACCAACCTGTCCAAATCACTGATCCAGCACGAGCAGATTGTTACCACCCTGCCAAAAGCCAAGGATCTGCGCCGCGTGGTTGAGCGCCTTATTACCCTTGGTAAAAAAGGTGGCGTTGCCAATCGCCGTCTTGCTTTCGCTACCCTGCGTGATGACGCGCTGGTTGCGAAACTGTTCGATACCCTTGGCCCACGCTATGAAGAGCGTCCAGGCGGTTACACCCGTGTTATGAAAGCGGGCTTCCGTTATGGCGACAGCGCGCCAATGGCTGTTATCGAACTCGTTGACCGTGATCCGGCCGCCAAAGGATCCGATCAGGTTGATGCTGCTGATGCCGGTGACGCCGCAGATGCTGCGTAATATCATTCTTCCCGGTGCGATTGTGCGACTTCAGGCGCTGGCCATTCTGGCGCTTGGTTTCGTGCTGCTCGTCGGTTGTGCCGAGTTCCAGCGTATGGATACCGGCATTGAGCCATCCGAGCGCGAGCAGATCGATGCCTGCCTCAATTCATGTGAGCGGGATCATTCAATCTGTATGGAAAGCGCGGGCGCACAACGCAGCTCCGGTACCTCATTCGGGGCAGCACAGGAATGTGACCGCGGTCTGAGCGCCTGTTTCAGACTGTGCCGTGACCTTGGCCAGCAGCCATCACGCTTCTAGGCTGACAATATTATTCTTATCCGAAAACGCGGCTCTGGTTCTCAGGCCGCGTTTTCTTTTTGTGCGGCATGCTGGCGGCAAATCTGGAAACCGTCGCTCAGAAGCACTAGGTTTCAGGTCTGTACCTTTCCGGATTTTAATTTCAGGCATCGACCATTGTCCAGTCTGCGTTCTCTTCTTGCTGCATTGCTTGTGCTGTTGCCGATCACGGCCCAGACCCATGCCCAGGCCCAAACCCTGATCGAGGAACCAAAAGCGGTTCCGCAGACCCGTGAGCAGATACAGCTGTCCTACGCCCCTCTGGTCCGGGAGGCAGCCCCGGCGGTGGTCAATATCTATACCAGCAAACAGGTGCGCCGCCCGGTCAACCCGCTGTTCAACGATCCGTTCTTCCGCCGCTTCTTTGGCGATCTGCGCCCGCAGCAACAGGAAGAGCAGCAGAATTCTCTCGGCTCCGGCGTGATCGTGCGACCGGAAGGGCTGATCGTTACCAATGAGCATGTGATACAGGGCGCGGACGAGATCCGGGTCGTGCTCTCCGACCGCCGCGAGTTTGCCGCCGAGGTGGTGGTCGAGGATGAGCGCACAGACCTCGCCGTGGTTCGCATCATCGACCAGATGAGTGAGCCGCTGCCAGCGCTCGAATTTGCCGATAGCGATAATGCCGAGGTCGGCGATCTGGTGCTGGCCATCGGTAATCCCTTCGGTGTCGGCCAGACGGTGACCAGCGGCATCGTCTCGGCCTTGGCACGAACCGATGTTGGGGTGACCGATTACTCGTTCTTCATCCAGACCGATGCCGCGATCAATCCGGGCAATTCCGGTGGTGCACTGCTCGGGCTGGACGGCAAGCTCTTGGGGATCAATAGCGCGATTTTCTCCCGTGATGGCGGGTCACTTGGTATCGGCTTTGCCATCCCGGCGAATATGGTGCGTACCGTCGTGCTCGCGGCAGAGCAGGGCGGTGATCTGCGCCGTCCGTGGATCGGCGCCAGCGGCCAGCCGGTGACGCCGGATCTGATGCGTGCCATTGGTATCGACCGTCCGGCTGGCGTCATGCTGACCCGCATCCATCCCGGCAGTCCGGCGGCTCGGGCCGGGCTGGAAATCGGTGACGTGCTGCTGGCACTCAACAACCGCTCGGTCGATGATCCGAAGGCTTTGCGCTTCCGGGTGGCGACTGCGGTGGCCAATAAGCCGACCACCATCCAGTTCTGGCGTGATGGCAAGCCGATGAATGCCTCGATCACGCCGGTGTTCCCGCCCTTCGATCCGCCACCCGATACCACCCTGCTCGGTGGTCAGCACCCGCTCTCCGGTATCTCGGTTTCCAACCTGTCGCCCGGACTCGCCGACCAGATCGGCTTTGCGGGCGATCCGGAAGGGGTCATCATCTTTGAAATTGCCGCGCGCAGCCCGGCGCGCCGGGTCGGCTTCCGCCCCGGTGATGTGGTGCTCTCGCTCAACGGTGCGGATATCCAGTCGGTAAAACAACTGGCAGCCCTGCTACGGGAGCAGTTCACTGTCTGGGATATTTCAGTTCGTCGCGGTGACCGCGTGATCAACGCTGTATTCAGGTCCTGATCCCGATGGCTGCAGCACCGTCCCAAACCAATGCCGGTCTGTTTGCCGATGATGCGCCGCGTCCTCTGGCCGATCGCCTGCGCCCGGTGGCCCTGACCGATATCGTCGGTCAGGATCACCTCGTCGGGGAAGAGGGCACGCTGATCCGCCTTCTGCATGGTGACCAGCTGCCATCGCTGATTTTCTGGGGCCCGCCCGGTTGCGGCAAGACCTCGATTGCCCGCCTGATTGCCGGGCATACCGATCTTGAGTTTGAACCATTGTCGGCGGTGTTCTCCGGTGTGGCCGATCTGCGCAAGGTGTTTGATCGAGCGCGGCAGCGCCGGGATGCCGGGCGCGGTACCCTGCTGTTTGTCGACGAGATACACCGGTTCAACCGCGCCCAGCAGGATGCCTTCCTGCCCTATGTGGAGGAGGGGCTGGTCACCCTCGTGGGTGCTACGACCGAGAACCCGTCCTTCGAGTTGAACGCCGCGCTGCTGTCGCGCTGTCATGTACTGGTGCTGAAACGGCTTGAGAGCGCGGCGCTGGGACTTCTCCTGCAACGGGCCGAGGCGATCATCGGCACCAAGCTGCCGGTGGATGAGCAGGCGCGGGAGACCCTGATCGCCATGGCTGATGGCGATGGGCGCTATCTGATCAATCTGGTGGAGCAGATCAAGGGGCTGGACCAGACGCTGGATACTGCGGGGCTGATGGAGCGCCTGCAGAAACGGGCACCGATCTATGACAAGGGGCAGGAGAGCCACTACAACCTGATTTCCGCCCTGCATAAATCCGTGCGTGGCTCCGATGCCGATGCGGCGCTGTACTGGCTGGCGCGCATGTTCGCCGGGGGCGAGGACCCGCATTATGTGGCGCGCCGCATGGTGCGAATGGCGGTGGAGGATATTGGCCTCGCCGATCCGCAGGCAGCCGGTGTGACGCTGGAAGCCTGGCAGATTTATGAGCGTCTCGGTTCGCCCGAGGGTGAGCTGGCACTGGCGCAGGCGATCATCTATCTCGCGACCGCGCCGAAGAGCAATGCTGCCTATTCGGCATTCAAATCGGCGGTCCGGTCGGCGAAGGAGACCGGCTCTCTCAACCCGCCTGCTCATATCCTCAACGCCCCGACCAAGCTGATGAAGGAAATCGGTTATGGTGCGGGCTATGCCTATGACCATGATCAGGCGGATGGCTTCTCCGGGCAGAACTATTTCCCCGACGGTATGCCGCGCCAGCAGTTCTATCAGCCCGTGGAACGGGGCTTCGAGCGCGAGATCAACAAACGGCTGAATTACTGGAACCGCTTGCGTCAACAGCGTTCAGGCGGTACGGACACAGGCTCCGATACAGAATAGACATATCCAGATGAGTATTGCCCTGAGCCAGATTTCCGTTGTTGCCGCTGGCGGTGCCCTTGGTGCCGCCGGGCGTTTTGCCGTCGGCAGCCTGATGGGGCACTGGCTTGGGCCGGACTATCCTTGGGGTACACTGACCGTGAATATTCTTGGCTCGATTGCCATGGGGCTGCTGATCGGTCTGTTTGCCCATTTTGGCACGACCCAGAGCATCCGCCTGTTTCTGGCGGTCGGTTTTCTGGGCGCCTTCACGACGTTTTCCACCTTCTCGCTCGATGTCATCACCCTGATCGAACGGGGTGAGACGACATTCTCCGCGCTCTATATCGCGGGATCGATGGTCGGCGCGATTGGCGGGTTGTTCCTCGGCCTCTATCTCACACGCATGGTATTCTCCCAATGAGCGAGCAAGCGACAGGCGGCAGCGGCGTACAGCAGCGTACGGTCAGTGGTGACGAGCATGACATGCGCCTCGACCGCTGGTTCAAACAGCATTTTCCCGGCCTGAGCCACGGTCAGTTGGAAAAGCTGCTGCGCAAGGGGCAAATCCGGGTCGATGGCGGGCGGGTCAAGGCCAGCACGCGGGTTGAGCGTGGGCAGACCGTGCGCATCCCGCCCATGCCTGCTGACAAGTTGGCGCAGGCAGACAAGGCCAAGGCAAAATCGGCTGCCCGGCCAAAGCCGGAGGACCGTGAGGCCATCGAGCGGATGGTGCTGTTTCAGGACGCCCATGTGCTGGTCCTGAACAAGCCCCATGGTCTGGCGGTACAGGGCGGCAGCGGCCAGAAGCGCCATATCGATGGCATGCTGGCTGCATTGGAAAAGAATGGTGAGCGGCCCAAGCTGGTGCACCGGCTCGACAAGGATACCAGCGGTGTCCTGATCCTCGGCAAGACGGCCAAGGCAACCCGCGCCCTGACCGCGGCTTTCCGTGCCCGCGACAGCTTCAAACTCTATTGGGCGATCACTGTCGGCACGCCGTCACCGTCCGAAGGCGATATCGATGCCGCACTGGCCAAAGCCGGTGGCCCCGGCAACGAGAAGATGAGCGGCGATGATGAGGCAGGCAAGCGGGCGATTACCCGCTATGCCACCATCGATAATGCGGCAAAACAGGCGGCCTGGGTCGCGCTGCGCCCGATCACCGGTCGTACCCACCAGCTGCGGGCGCATCTGCAGATGATCGGCACGCCCATTCTCGGCGATGGCAAATATGGCGGGGCGGATGCGCAGATGAATGACATGTCGCGCAAGCTGCACCTCCATGCCCAGCGTCTGATCCTGCCACATCCAGCAGGCGGCATGATTGATGTCGAGGCACCGCCGCCACCGCATTTCATCGAGACGATGAAGGCGTTCGGCTTTGTCCTCGGTGACGGTCGCGAGGGCTATGAACGCATTGTTGATGCCGAATCACCCTGATCTCAAGCGTCAATGATTCGCTGAAAATAGCTGTGCGTAACCGCCTGTTACCACGATCCCACGGACAAATTTGCCGGGTTGTGGGTCAAGTGAGTCGTAAATCACACAGTTTGATTCGCCCGGTCACGGGTTTTCGCCATTCCCGGATTGCCGGTCATAATTGCTGTTGCAGGCCGCCTCAAACCGCTCATACCCTTACCGCCAGTGAATAGAAGGGATGAACCAATGTGGCAGAAGGCTCCATCTTTGCGCGTTATGGCGTTGGTCTCGGTCGCGGCAGGATTGGGAGTGCTCTCAGGGTGCTCGCAATTCGACCAGCCAACGCCGCGCTATTGGGAAGTCCGTGAGATTGCTCCGCCGATCACGGCGATTGAGGTGGCTCCTCAATTTGGGCAGCCGACATTCACTGCGGGTGGTCCGCCGGTCTTTGCCGGTATGCCGCCTGATCCACGGGCAACGGTTCCGTTGCCGGTCATGATGGGTGGCGAGCCAGCGGCTACTGGCCCGTTCCATCACCGGCATATCAATCGCACCTATCGGATGGGTGCGCAGCAGGCAACCGATGTTGTGCCATCCGGCGCGCCCTATGTCGCGCCGCAGATGTCCAATGCGCCAACCCATGTGTTCCAACCGGGCCAGTTCCAGCAACTGACTACGGACCACAGCTATTCCGTCTATGGCGGTACCTATCCGCTGATGGATGAGGCGCCACGCTACGGCATGGTCGGTGCACAGGATCAGCAGCAATATGCGCAGGCGCATCCGCTCTACGATGTTTTGCCGCCGAATGACCCGAACAATCCGCTGCATCAGGTGCCCCAGCGCGCCGGCAGTGTTGAGCTCGGTCCGCCACGCTATTACGCAGCGCCCGTTCTGGCGCCGGTAAGCCGTCAGCCACCGTCGATTGTCGTGCAGGGGCAGCCCTATGTTCACGGCGCGCCCGGTATCGGTACCGGTATGCCGCCACGCGCTGCCGGTTATATCGGTCAGTATGACGAGATGCGCGGTGGGCAGGGTTATGCCGTGGCACAGCAGCCGATGCCTGCTGCCGGGTATCTCGATCCGCGCCGTGATCCCGCACGTCCCGAGCCTGTGCTCCTCGACGGTGTACGTCCGAATTATCCGCTCGATCCGCGTATGAGCGGGCCGGGTATGTCATCCGGTGGGTACGGTGTAGTCGGCTCGATCGCTGGCCAGCCCGGCCAGCATCCGGCCTATGGTGCCCATGATCCGCTCGATGCCGGGGCAACTTTCCGCTATCCGGCGCAACCGGTTCACGGCTCCATGCAGGGCTTGCTGACCGCGCCGCAGACCGGTCCGGGGGCTGTCGGTACCAGTTTTATCGATCCGACCACCGGCCACCCGCGTGATTTTCGCCATGTGGTGCTGACGCCTGAGACCATGGACCCGCGCAATGTCAATCGCCGGGCGCTGGATCGTATGTCCGCCATGTCGCTGCGTGGCTATACCGAGGAGAAAACCCTCGGCAATGGCACCATGCGCGCACCAGCGGGTAACCCGACCCAGGGCATGACCGGTGCCAAGGCTGCACCATACTGGCAGATGATCGCCGATGATATCGCCGAGCAGATGTTCTACACCGGCGCGCCGGGTCGTGAGTTCTTCTATATCGAGCCGGGCACGGCGTTCCGTAACCGGGTGCCGGATAATGTGTTCCGCGACCATCTGGCGAAAGCACTGCGTCAGCGCGGTGCGCAGATCGCGCCGGGGCCGGAATACGCTACTGCCTTCGTCCGCATCAAGGTGGATATGTTCGACCTGAATCCGCTGGCCTTCAGCGGCAGGCTGAACCCACCTGACTACACCCCGCTGTTCCGCGACAGTGGCCACATGATGCTGGTTCTGGATCGGGGCGTTACCGAAACCCGTGGCCGGGATCTGGTGCCGACCAACAATCCGAACCTCGGCTATCCGACCCTGTCCGGTACCGATCCGTTCCTGCGTCCCTTCACCGGGATCATGGCCAGCGGCCTGATCGAGCGCCGGGGCAAGGCGGCCTACCGGGTCCATGGTGCCTATTACATCGACCGGGGTGACCTCTAGGAACCAGCCAGCAGATACACCAGATACCGGTTTGGAGCGCGCGTATCCCCCTCATCCCCCTCTCCACCCACGCAAGCTCTGACCGGCATATGATGGGATGCTCTTGAAACACAGGGCATCCCATCTGTCTTTTCTGCCTTTGGGAAAACTCATGGTTTTTCGATGGTGGACGCAGATTCCGGCTTTAGGGACGGGGACGTATGGGCTATTCATTCCGGGCGTATATTTTCCGCTGCCCGAAAGTCGATTTCCGACGTGCTCAAGGTTACCCGCCCGGTTCTGATCCTGTTTGATTGTGATGGTACGCTGGTTGACAGCCAGTTCTCGATTATCGCCGCCATGCATGCGGCGTTTCAGGCCGAGAAACTGCCCGTGCCGGATGCCGAGACGGTGCGACGGGTTGTCGGTCTGCCGCTGGTGGAGGCCATTGCCCGTATCGCCAGCGACCAGACTGCTGTGATGGTCGAGCGGATGGCCGGGCACTACAAGGAAGCGTTTTCCAGCCAGCGCCGGGACGAGAGCCTGCACGAGCCGCTCTATCCCGGTATCGGCGAGGTGGTTATCGAGCTGCACAAGGCCGGCTGTATTGTCGGTGTTGCTACCGGCAAATCCCACCGCGGTCTGGTGGCAACGCTTGAAAAACACCACCTGCTACCACATTTCAGTACTCTACAAACGGCTGATCTCGGTCCCGGCAAGCCGAACCCGGATATGGTTTATCGGGCACTGGGTGAGACCGGTGTCGAGGCAGAAAACTGTGTGATGATCGGCGACACCGTGTTTGATATCGAGATGTCGCGTGCTGCCGGGATTGCCTCGATCGGTGTCAACTGGGGTTATCATCCGGTTGACGAACTGACCGCTGCCGGGGCTGACCGTATCATCCGACAGTCCGACCAAATTATTCCCGCCATAACAGAGCTGCTCAACGGAGCCCTAGAACAATGAAAAAAATCCTGATTGGCTTGCTGGTTATTATCGTCCTGATCGTGGGCGCATTGGCCGCCTTCGTCATGACCTTTGATGTCGAGAAATACCGGCCACAGATCGAGGCGCAGGCAACCAATGCCATCGGTCGCAAGGTCTCCTTTGGCGGTCCGATTTCCATGTCGCTCTGGCCAAGTCTGGCAATTCAGGTTCAGGACATACGTGTTGCCAATCCAACCTGGACGGAAAAACGGTCCATGCTGACCGCCGGGACGATTGATTTCTCCATCGCGATCATGCCACTGCTCCAACGCAAGATCGCCATTGAGCGCGTATTCCTCGACAATATCGAACTGTCCCTTGAAGAGAGCGCGAAAGGCGAGAAGAACTGGCTGCTGCCGATCTTTGACCAGACGGGCAAGCCGGTGGCACAGGAACCGGCACCGGTCCTTGAAGAGGATGGCACCAAGGCACCGCCACTGTCCCTTGATGTGTCCCAGATCACCCTGAGCAATGTGCGGTTCAGCCATCGCCTTGACCGGGCCAATGACACGCCGGTTGTTCATGAATTGCTGTTGAACCGGGTTACGGTCCGTGCACCGGAAAGCCAGCGGATAGGTCTCGATGCTACCGGTGTCTTTGCCGGTGAGGAGTTCAATATCGGTCTGCGCGCTGGTACCCTTGCCGAATTGCAGGCCAAAACACCGTTTCAGGTGGCACTGACCGTTACGGCCGTTGACAGCGATATGGAAGTGCAGGGCACGGTCGATATGTCCGGCCCGCTGACAGCTGATGTCAATCTGGCCATGCAGGGATCACGCTTTGCCGATCTGTCCCGCATCATCGTCAATAACCCGCCATTGCCGGAAGGCGAGCCCTATCGTTTGGTCAGCCGCCTGCAGGTAGCGCCGAACGAATACCAGCTCTCCGGGCTGGTGCTTGAGTTCGGTGAGAGCCGGTTCAATGGCAATTTCAAGTTTGTCATGGAGGATGAGCGGCCGAAGCTGGTGGGCAATATCGTCAGCGAAGTGCTCAATCTTGGTGATTTTGCCATCGCCACCGATGAGACTGCCGCAAATGACGAGGCTGCCCCTGCAGCGGCTGGAACTGCCGCAGCAGCGCCGGCGGCACTGCCATGGCAGGCGCTGGAGACAGCAGATGCCGATGTCACCTTCGATTTCCGCAACCTCACCTCGGTCAATGCGGCCCTCGGCAGCGTCAATGGCCGGGTTGATCTGTCCGGTGGGCGTCTGGTTGTCGAGCCGCTGGTTGCCAATCTGGCTGGCGGGACAATCAATGCGCAGATCATCGCCGAAAGCATTGGCCAGTTTGCGCTCTCCCTGAATGGTGAGCAGATCCGCTGGGGCGAAACCCTGGAGGCGCTCGGCGTATCCAAGGCGCTTGAGGGTGTGACCAATCTGAAGGCGAATGTTCAGGGCCGTGGTCGTCAGGTCGAGCAGTTGCAGCGCAGTCTGCAGGGCGTGATCGAGATCGATGGCGGCAAGGGCTTCCTCAATCTCGACCGGCTGGACAACAAATGGGTCAACAGCATCCGTCAGGCGTCACCATTCACGATCAATACCGAGCGTACGGTGATGAATTGTGCGGTCTCCACCGTCACGATCTCACAGGGCGTTGCTACCATTGCCGATACCTTTATCGATACGGCAGCCCTCAGCATTGCCGCAACCGGTCGTTATGACGTGCCGCCTGCCGACCTCAACATGGTCATGCGGGCGCGCCTGAATACCGGTGCCACCAGCGGCGTGTCTGCGCCGCTCAAGGTGACCGGTACGCCGGGCAATCTGAATATTGCCGTTGATCCACAAGGGCTCGCACAGGGACTGGGCGATATCGTCGGGGTCAATCTCGGCGGGTTCCGTGTCCCGGTTGTCACCGACAATGATGGCGGCGCACAGGCTTGCCGTACGGCCATCAAGCAGGCAGCCAGCCAGCCAGCCGGTTCACCAAGGCAGGCGATACAGGATGCCATCACCAAAGGTGGCTCAAGCGATGCCGTCAAGGAACAGCTCGACAAGCTGCCGGAAGGTGCGGGTAATGCTGTGCGCAGCCTGTTCGACCGGTTTGGCAACTGATCCGATACCGGTAGCAGGGTTATGAAGCGTTTCTACAAGCAGGTCAGTGTCGGGCCAGCCAGCGGTGAACACGGGGGCTATGCCGTCCTGCTCGACGGTCGCCCGATCCGCAGCCCGGCCAAGCGGGCACTGGATGCCCCGACCGAGGCACTGGCACAGGTCATGGCCGAGGAATGGGATGCGCAGGGTGAGCAGATCATCCCGGCGGACATGCCGATCACCGCGCTGACCTATACCGCGCTCGACCATGTCGGTCCCAACCGCGACGCCATCCTTGCCGAGCTTGCCGGATATGGCGAGACCGACCTCATCTGCTATTTCGCTGGCGATGACCGGGAGCTGATGGCCCGGCAGGAAGCGGCATGGCGGCCAATGCTGGTCTGGAGTGAGGGCGATCTCGGTATCCCGCTCAAGGAAACCACGGGCATCATGCCGGTGACGCAGGATGTCGATGTGTCAGCACGGTTCATGAAACATCTGAGCGGTTTCGACGACTGGCGGCTGGCGGCGATTTCCGAGGCGACCAGCCTCAGCGGCTCAATCGTGCTCGGTCTGGCACTGGCACGCGCGGCGATCAGTGCCGATGGCCTCTATCAGGCATCACTGGTCGATGAGCTGTATCAGGCCGAGAACTGGGGCAGCGACCACGAGGCGGATGAACGTCGCCGGAACATCCGTAGCAGTCTGGAAAATGCCGAGCGTTATCTCGGCCTACTCTGACCTGACCTGTTCCTAGCTGTCGTTGGCTGGCTCGTGCTTGGCAAAATCATTGCTCAGATCACGGTGCAGGCGTTTCAGCAGCAGCGCCTCGCGTTCCTCGTTCGGTGCTTCATTGATCGCCTTGATCCGCTTGGTCATCCAGGCATGGGCTTTCAGCTCTTCCGGTTCGTTCTCATCCGGCTGGACGTGATCGAAAACCCGGGTCAGTTCATCGAACTGGCCGCGGTTGAAGGTGTCACCGGAACCGGCGAGCAGGCCTTTGAGGAAATGGGCGAATTGATAGGTTTGCATGAAAGCCGACAGTCTCGGGTGGCGGGGTGAGTGGCCGCTACAGTTTACCCATACCCATCGCAATGTCGAACTTCAGTTTGCCCTTGGCCTCCCGTTCCTGACGGGATCGGCTCAAACCGAGGGCCTTGAACTCGCGTTTGACGTCACCCAGCCAGTGCTCTTCAAACACTGCCTGTGCCCGCGCGTCCAGCGCATCGCGCATATTCGCCAGCTTTTCGTCGAATTTGGGGTTGCCTTCACGCCGTCTGGCACCTGACTTCATGTCAAAGATATTGGTATCCTTGTGGCTGCCGGTGCCCGCCAGTTCATCAAGCAAAGGTACGGCTGCGGTCAGCAGTTCCCGAAAATCCCGGTCCATTGAGCGGCCATCACGCTGCAGCACTTTCTGGATATTGCGAACTGCCTCACCCGCGGCGCGGGCGGCATGGGGATGCGCCTTGCCTTCATTTGGCAGCAGGCGGTCGGCCCGGATCAAGCCGATCAGCTCCAGTGTTACGGCTTCAGCTGAGAGATCATTTTGGTACTGGCCATACATAAGCGGTCACATCGGGTAACAGTAAAAGAATGAGAGGAAGTTTAGCGAAGGGACATGATGATACGACCGGCGAGCTCCTGCTCTTTGGTCGGCTCATAGGCGGGCAGGGCGCGGAAGCCCGGCAGGTACTGTTTTTCAAAAACCTGAGCGGCAGCCCCGCGCATTTCATCTCGGAAAGCAGTGAATTTTTCCTGCCAATCCGGGTTGGCTTTAACATTCAGCGGTACGGCAACGCCGGGCATGGGGCCACTCATGATCGGGCCTTCGGCAATGCTGCTGGCGGTCTTGGCAAGGGATTTGAAGTGACGATGGCTGTCACGCAGGAACTGCAGGGTGTCGCTATCCATAACGCGGCGGTTGCGTTGGATGATGCGGTCAAGATCACGGGCATATTTATGGGCGATCTGGGTGCCCTTGCTGTTATTCTTGCCAAGGTCGAACTGTTCGGCACCGGTGATGACGCCGATCACTTCGAGGGTCAGGGTGTCTGCTGATTTTTTGCGTCCGAATTTGCCAAACATGACTGCTCGCTCGCTTTGTGGGTCAGATATTGGTTGCCGGTGTCGGGCTGGCATCCGGTGTGCGGGTGCCAACGAATTTGCTGGTCGGTTCAACCATGCGCTCGCGGAAGGCGTCGTAAGCGCGATCCCAAGCGGGTTCGGCGCGATAGATCGGAATGGCACCACCGCGTACTGCGTGGAACCGGCCGGTGTGACGACTGCTGGGCTGGTTACCCAGTTTCTGCAAGTGGGTTTTGGCCAACGTCAGAAACTCACGGGTATCGGCGTCGACCGTGCCTTCCTCGCGCACCAAAGCCTTGTCGATCTTTGCGGCCAGTTTCTCACAATGGCTGTTGGCGAGCATGTTGCTGGCGCCGCGCTTGACGTCTTTCAGACCGGTGACCAGTCCGACCACTTCAAGGGACAGGGTTTTGGTGGTTGGACGGCGGAGCAGATCAGCAAACATGGTGATACGGCTTTCGGGTTGTCTTAATTGATGGCGAACCTTAGAGCCGTGCTGTGAAAGCAGCTAACGGCTCTGGTAAAGATTCTTGATTAAAGTGCCGATTACGGTGCTGGTGGTTTGCGCAGATGGCCTTCCATCAGGGCCATTGCTTCCGGCTCGCGCTTGGTTTTCGCAGCCAGTTCTTTCTGGTTCATATTGGCAATCTCACCCCGGATCTGTGGCGCGAACTGGGTTGAGAATACCCGTGTGGCCAGTGTATCCAGCTGGCGGCGTGCCTTGGTATAGCCTTTGGTCCAGGCAGGATCGGGTTCCTGCTCCGGGAAAGCGCCATAAGGGGCGACCACTTCATAACGGCCGGTATCGCGGCTGCTCTTCTGTTGGCCCAACTCGCCGAACAGTTCAGCGCTTTTGGTCAGCAGCTCCTTGACGTCCGGGCTGATGACATGGGCTTCCTTCTTCAGGGCGTTCTGCGCACGTTTGGCGATGCGGGCGACATCATCGGCAGCAAGTGCGTTACCCGCACCCGCCTGCAGTTCTCTCGTACCCTTGATCAGGCCAATAACTTCAAGCGTTACATCTTCTGCATTGGGGCGCAGCCACTTACCAAAACGTGCAAACATCTTTTCTCCCTCGTCAACTGGATTGCTGAGCTGAACATAGGGCAAGCTGAAGAAAGTATGCAGGCAAACTTTGTGTATCGAGTAATGAAAACGCAGAGGCTTTGGCTGTCGAGATTACAGGCGGGGCGGCTTGCGCAGATGGCCTTCGAGCAGTGCCATGGCCTCGGGCTCCCGCTTGGCTTTGCGTGCCAGTTGCTTCGGGCTCATGTCCTTGATTTCCTCACGGATTTGCGGGGCGAAGTGCTCAGCGAAGACACGGGTTGCCAGCTTGTCGAGATCGCGTCTGGCCATGGTGAACTCATATTCCCAACGCGGGTTTGCTTCCGGCAGTGGGGTAGTTCCGAACGGCACGACTGTTTCGTTGCGATAGGCATCCCGGCTGCTTTCCATCTCACCAAGCTCGCCGAACAACTCTGATGCCCGGCTCAGCAGTTCTTTCACGTCGGCATTGATGACGTGGCCTTCGCGGCGGAGAACCTTGTCTGCACGTGTGGCTATTTCCGAGGCTTCAAAGGAGGCGCCTTCATTGCCGTAACCCCGGCGAAGCTCCTGCGTACCCTTGATAACCCCGATGACCTCAAGTGTTACGTCCTCTGCATTCGGACGCAGCCACTTACCAAAACGCGCAAACATTTTTTCTCCCTCTATGATCTGTTGATGATCAGACCATAGGGGATGAGCGCGAAAGCCTGCAGGAGGAATCCCTGTCTATCGTATTACGCTGGCACCAGCGGTGTCTTACATGCCGCCCCAGTTGGACAGGGATACCTTGGGGAGAATCGGGCGGCGCGGCATTTCGACGGTCGGGATTGCGGTCATCTTGTCGATCACGGCATCGGCCTGATCAGCAAGCGCTTCGCGGAAGGCCAGAAACTCGCGCTGCCATTTGGGGTTTTTGCGATAGGCCATGGCGATCGCTTCAGCGGTACCGAAGGTTGTGCCGTTATGGATGGCGCTGTCGATCTTGCCGAGGCGGTCAAAACCGCGATGGGCCTTGGTCAGGAAGTCACGCACCTCTGCATCCATCAGCTGGTTGCCACCTTCCAGCAGCTTGCCGATATGCTTGGCCTGCCGCGCAGATTCCTCGCGCAGGCGATAGTTCTCATGCCCTTCAGGCATTTTTCTGGAACCGAGGATGATACCGGCAGCCTCGAGGACAACCTCGTTCGGGGATGGGCCGCGAAGAAATTTCATAAACATGGCGGGGAGCCTCCATAGAATATTTGCACAGCTTCAAACGGCTGCTGCGCAATCTTCTACTCCTCGGCCCAGAAAGTGGAAAACCCTTATTTTACGCTGCCGTGCCGCCGACGGTGAGGCCGTCGATCCGTAAGGATGGTTGACCAACGCCGACCGGTACCCACTGTCCGGACTTGCCGCAGTTGCCGATACCGTTGTCGAGGGCGAGGTCATTGCCGACCATGGTGACCTGACGCATGGCCTCGGGACCATTGCCGATCAGGGTGGCGCCCTTGACTGCCGGGCCGATCTTGCCGTTCTCGATCAGATAGGCCTCGGTGGCGGAAAATACGAACTTGCCCGAGGTAATGTCGACCGAACCGCCGCCGAAATTGGCGGCATAGATGCCACGATCGACCGAGGCGATCATCTCTTCCCGGGTCTTGTCACCGTTCAGCATATAGGTATTGGTCATGCGCGGCATCGGGTTGTGGGCATAGGACTGGCGACGGCCATTGCCGGTTGGCTCCACCCCCATCAGCCGGGCATTCATCCGGTCCTGCATATAGCCGACCAGCTTGCCGTCCTCGATCAGCACATTGTAGCCGGAGGGGGTGCCCTCATCATCAATGGTGATCGAGCCGCGCCGGTCGCTCATGGTGCCGTCATCGACGATGGTGACACCTTTCGATGCCACCTGATCACCGAGAGACCCGGCGAAGGTCGAGGTGCCCTTGCGGTTGAAGTCGCCCTCGAGACCGTGACCCACGGCCTCATGCAGCAGCACGCCGGGCCAGCCGGCACCGAGCACGACCGGGATCTGCCCGGCCGGGCCGGGGATCGCGGTCAGGTTGACCAACGCCATGCGCAGCGCCTCATCAACCGCGTGTTGCCAGTAGCTGTCCTCGATCAGCTGGGCATAGGTAATGCGACCGCCGCCGCCATAGCTGCCACTCTCCTGACGGTCGCCTTCACCGACGATGATAGAGACGTTGATGCGGACGAGGGGGCGGATATCGGCACGGCGCTCGCCATCACCGCGCATGATGTCGATGGCGGTCCATGAACCGGCGATGCTGGCCGAGACCTGACGGACGCGGCTGTCCTTGGCGCGGGCATAGGCGTCGATTCTGGCCAGAAGCCCGACCTTGTCCTCGAATCCGATCATCGGCAGCGGGTTTTCCGCGGTATAGAGCGAGGCTCCCGGTGCTGTCGGGCCGATGGCAAGCTGGGCATTGCGACCGGTATGAACGGTTTTGACCGTTTCGATGGCGCGGGCAATCGCCGCCTCGGACAATTCGGTTGAATGGGCATAGCCGAAGCGATCCTCGGCAACCGAGCGCACGCCGAAGCCCTGATCGGTGTCGTAGCTGGCGGATTTGATCCGGCCATCATCCCAGGTAATCGCCTCGGACTGGCTGTATTGCAGGTATAGCTCGCCGTCATCGGCCCCGTGCAGGGCATCGCCGATCATCCCCTCGATCCGTTTCTGGTCGATTCCGGCCTGACGGTAGAACAGGTCGGTGGTGATATCGAGATGGCTCATGATGCGATCCTTGTTAGGGAAATTGTCGGTTTGGCACCGCTTGGCAGTCATAGAACCAGCGGCACCGGTATCATGTCAGGTGTTGAAGTCTTTTATATAGGGTGGATAATGCTGCTGTCAGGTGCTTTCCGGCGGTTATCCCGTGTTCTGTGAGTTACCATGCTTTCTTTTTCTGAGCCGGTTGGCTAAGGCTTTACTCCATGGATACCAAAAAGCCCATTTTTCCGCAGGCGGCGAATAGCGACCGACCCAAACTGCTCGATGATCTGCCATCCCAGCTCGCGCTGCCGGATGAGCATTACGATGCCGACCGTCTGGCGGTTGAACAGGCAATGATGGAACAGGCCGCCATGGAGGACGCCGGTAATCCCGGTGCCTATACCGATGGTTATGTCGCCGAGGAGGCGACACAGGCCAGTGCCTATCCGTTCCGGGACAATGTGTTGCTTGGTGCTGCAATTGCGGCGGGGCAGCTGCGGTTTGCGCCATCGCTCAATGCGCCCTGCGCCGTCAGCCATTTCGCCACTGTCAATAATGCCGCCCCGATTGAGGCGGACCGCGAGCATCTGGGCTGGCTTTGCTACAGCGTCGGTGCGCCGCCGCCACCGCCGGATGCCACCGAGCATACGGTGGAGTTTGAAGGCTTTCTGGTGCATTGGGAGAACCGTGGCGCGATTTCCGCCTATACGGTCGTCCAGCGCAATGTGAAGGGGCAGGCCTTTGACCAGCTTGCTCTTAACGGCCTGCCGGAAGACTGGCTTGCCGGGTTGAACGGTGTGCGCCTGTTCGGGCTGCACCTGTTTTATGAGGAAGCCACTGGGCCGGAGCGCAACCGGGCGTCACTGGCGCGTCTGTTCGGACGTGACGGCTATATTGGCACCAGCGTTGCCGGTGGCAAGGGGCTGCTCTGGGCTGACTGGAGCCAGGCCGATGACGGTTTCCCACGCATTCTGCTGCGTGATGCCGGGTTGGGTGCCCGTACCGCCGGGCGTCTGGTCATGGATCTGGTCCGGTTCGAGGCTGCGCGCATGACGGCTCTTACCGAGCATGCACGGTTACAGGCTTTGGGTGCGCAGATGGCGGTCTGGGAACAGCGCCTGCAGCCGGAAAGCGGCCAGCCAAGCGTTGATGCCGAAGATGTGGCGATTGTCCGTGCCGGTCTGGTCCGGCACCACGCCGACCGGGTGGCGCTTGCTGCCTGCGATGCCTTCGAACAGGCGGCACGTACGGCACTTGTGGCGATTGACGAGCAACGGGTGCCTGGCCTGATGCCGCTCGGTGATTTTCTTGGCCACTCATTGGAAGCGGTCAATCAGGATTTGCGCCAATGGATGGTCCGGCTTGACCTGATCGAGGGCGAATTGGCCAAGGCCGACCGACATCTGGAGCGTGATGACCGGGGCAAGCTGACCGAAGCGCTGCAGGTACAAACCGCGGTTATGGCACGAACAGCACAGTCACAGCGCCAGAATCGCCGGTTGTTCCAGATGCTTGGCTTTATCGGCCTGACCACGGCATTTGCCTTTCTGGGCCAGATTATCGGCAATGGTCTGGCTGCTGCCGGTGTGGTATCCGAGCCGGGAATTGTCTCGATAACGGCAATTCCTGTTGGCCTTCTGGCCGCATACGGCATCATTTATTTCAGTGGGGCGAAAGGCCGCTCCTGACATTTCTGAATCTTTCAGATATGAAGTGCCGGTAATTTGGGGTAAGCCGTCGGCACTGTCGCCACCTGTGGCGTTTCACCCCAGTCTTATTATCGCTTTACTCATATAAAGTGGGTAAGCCTGAACGTATTAGAGATCGAACAGACCCTGTCCCCCTCGCTTTCCGGCGCATGGGGCCGGAACATCGGAAATATGGATATGTTACGGAAGTCACTCAGAAACCCGTCAAGCATCATCGCCATGATGACCGTTGCCGCAGTTGCCATCTTCATGATGATGACCGGTGATGCCAATGCCACCGGTGCTGCTGAAACCGTTGGTATTGCCCAGCCATGGCAGTTGAACCTGCAGGATGCCGCCTCACCGGTGCAGGAGCAGGTGCACAACTTCCACAACATGCTGCTGATCATTATCAGTGCGATTTCCTTTTTTGTGTTGTGTCTGCTGATCTTTGTGATCCTGCGATTCAACGAGAAGGCCAACCCTGAGCCATCGAAAACCTCACACAACACGGTGATCGAGGTAATCTGGACCGCTGTGCCGGTCATGATCCTGATCGTGATTGCTGTGCCTTCCTTCTCGCTGCTCTATTACATGGACCGCACGCCGGATGCCGAAATGACCATCAAGGCGACCGGTTTCCAGTGGTACTGGTCCTATGAATATCCCGATCAGGATGGCATAGAGCTGACCGCTATCATGCTGCAGGATGATGAACTGCAGCCCGGCCAGCCACGCCTGCTGGCAACCGACAATGATCTGGTGGTTCCGGTCGGTACCAATATCCGCCTGTTGGTGACGGCGGCTGACGTGCTCCACGCATGGGCCATGCCATCGCTGGGTGTGAAGAAGGATGCGGTACCCGGTCGTCTGAACGAGACATGGTTCCGGGTTGACAAGCCAGGCATGTATTATGGTCAGTGCTCGGAAATCTGTGGCGAGGGCCATGGCTTCATGCCGATTTCCCTGCGTGCCGTCAGCAAGGAAGAATTTGCGGACTGGACTGCCGAGCGTATTGCCGGTGTTGCCGGTACCGCGCAACCGGTGCTGGCCGATGCCACTGCCGAGCGTGACTGATTGATTGTTATTTCAAGGCTTTTGCCTTTTTGACTAAAGCGACGCTCATCGTCGCAGAGTAGATTTGAGGAATTGAGACATGGCTGCCGACCACGCTGTTGATGCCACCCACGGCCACGATGATCACCACGATCACAAACCCGGTTTCTTTACCCGTTGGTTCCTATCAACCAACCACAAGGATATCGGGACGCTCTACATTATCTTCTCGATCATCGCCGGTATCATTGGTGGTGCCTTCTCCGTCATCATGCGGATGGAGCTGCAGGAGCCGGGCTATCAGATCATGACCTGGTTCGCCGAGGGCGGTCCGGGCCATATGTGGAACGTGTTCATCACGGCCCATGGTCTGATCATGGTCTTCTTTGTGGTCATGCCCGGTCTTATCGGTGGTTTCGGTAACTGGTTCGTGCCGATCATGATCGGTGCGCCGGATATGGCCTTCCCGCGTCTCAACAACATCAGCTTCTGGCTCATCGTGCCAGCGTTCCTGCTGTTGCTCGCATCTGCCTTTGTCGGTGGTGCCGGTACCGGCTGGACGGTGTATCCGCCGCTTTCAACTGCCGGTCATGCTGGCAACCCGTCGGTGGATCTGGCCATCTTTGCACTTCACCTCGCCGGTGCCTCATCGATCCTCGGTGCTGCCAACTTCATCACCACTATTTTCAATATGCGTGCACCGGGCATGACCCTGCACAAGATGCCGCTGTTTGCCTGGGCCATGCTGATCACCGCATTCCTGCTGGTGCTGGCGGTTCCGGTTCTGGGTGGTGGTATCACCATGCTGCTGACCGATCGTAACTTCGGCACCTCGTTCTTCGCGCCCGATGGTGGCGGTGACCCATTGCTGTACCAGCATCTGTTCTGGTTCTTCGGTCACCCTGAGGTCTACATCATGATCCTGCCGGCTTTCGGCATCATCAGCCACATCGTCTCCACCTTCTCCAAAAAGCCGATCTTCGGTTATCTGGGCATGGCCTATGCGATGGTTTCCATCGGCTTCATCGGCTTTATCGTGTGGGCGCACCACATGTATACGACTGGTCTTGATGTCGACACCCGGGCCTATTTCACGGCGGCGACCCTGATCATTGCGGTACCGACCGGGGTCAAGATTTTCTCATGGATCGCTACCATGTGGGGCGGCTCCATGCGCTTTGATACGCCGATGCTGTTTGCCCTCGGCTTCATCTTCCTGTTCACCATCGGTGGCGTGACCGGGGTGGTTCTGGCCAATGCCGGTATCGATACCGTACTGCACGATACCTATTATGTTGTGGCCCACTTCCACTACGTTCTGTCGCTGGGTGCCGTCTTCGCGCTGTTTGCCGGTTTCTATTACTGGATCGGCAAAATGTCGGGTCGCCAGTATCCCGAATGGATGGGCAAGCTGCACTTCTGGGCCACCTTCATCGGTGTGAACCTTTTGTTCTTCCCGCAGCACTTCCTCGGCCTTGCCGGTATGCCACGCCGTATTCCGGATTATCCGGATGCCTATGCGGGCTGGAACGCAATTTCATCCTATGGTGCCTATCTCTCATTTGGTGCGACCATCTTCTTCGTCTTCGTCGTGTTCTACACGCTGCTGGCGGGTCGCAAGGTTGGCGCCAATTACTGGGGCGAAGGGGCCAAGACCCTTGAGTGGTCACTCAGCTCACCACCACCATTCCACCAGTTTGAAATCCAGCCTCGGGTCCGTTAAGGCCCCGAGCTGGTCTCGATACCGGTACCGATTGGAATATTAGAACGGCTATGACTGACCTCAGTCTGCAACAAACCGGCAGTTATCAGGCGGCATCCGACCCGAACAAGGGTATGCCGCCTGTAGCATCACTGCATGACTTCATCACCGTGCTGAAGCCACGGGTGATGTCGCTTGTGGTGTTCACCGGTTTCGCCGGTCTGCTGGCCGCACCGGGGTCGATCCATCCGTTTCTGGGCGCGGTTGCGGTGCTGTGCATCGCCATTGCCGCCGGTGCCGCCGGTGCCATTAACATGTGGTACGACCGCGATATTGATGCGGTCATGTCTCGCACAGCCAAGCGCCCGATCCCGCAGGGCCGGATCGATGCTGATACCGTGCTCGCCTATGGGCTGATCCTGACTGTGTTCTCGGTCATGATCATGGGGTTGGCGGTCAACTGGATGGCGGCATCGCTGCTCGCCGGTGCCTCGGCCTTCTACATCCTGATCTATACCGTCTGGCTCAAACGCCGGACGCCGCAAAATATTGTCATCGGTGGTGCTGCCGGTGCCTTCCCGCCGATGATCGGCTGGGCTGCCGTTACCGGCGATGTCTCTCTGACCTCGCTGGCGCTGTTCTGCATCATCTTCTTCTGGACGCCGCCACATTTCTGGGCACTCGCCCTGTTCAAGCGCGATGACTATGCCAGCGTGAATATCCCCATGCTGCCAGTGGTTGCCGGAGAGGCGGAAACCAAGCGTCAGATGGTGCTCTATACCGCTTTATTGCTGCCGATCTCGCTGGCGCCTGTCTTCCTCGGCCATGTTGGGCTGGTCTATGGTGCCGCAACCACGGTTCTGGGCTTGATGTTCCTCGGTCATGCACTGCGGGTCTGGCGGGTTGATGGGCAGGCGACCGGCTATCGCGCGGCCAAGAAAATGTTCCTGTTTTCGATCATGCACCTGTTCCTGATCTTTGCCGCCCTGATCCTCGACCGCGTTGTTGCCGCGCTCGGTTACGGGCTGATGCTGCCACCAAATATGCTGATCGGGTGATGGCATGAGCGAGAGCGATAAAAACACCACCAACAATCAGACCAATGATTACCCGTCCACGGCGGAAACCCTTGGTCAGACCAAGGCCGACCGCCCGTTTGATGGAGACTGGGTTGCTGGCCGGCGCAAGCGCAACTGGGCCATCCTTGCCCTGCTGGTTGTGGTCTGCGCCATGTTCTATTTCATCACCATCATCCGCATGGATGAGGGAGCGAAGCGCCGTGAGATGGAGCGCGCTGTCGAGGCCGCAGCCCTGATCAATCAGGAAACCGCGAAAGCCGTGGGGGAGCAGCATGATGACTGAGCAGCACACCCCGACCCCTGATAGCCAGGAGCCTCAGCCACAGCCGTTTGACCGGGATGGACTGGCGGCCAAAAACCGCCGGGTCATGGCGATTTGCCTGACCTGTGTTGCGGTGATGGTCAGTGTCTCCTTTGCCGCTGTGCCGCTTTACAACCTGTTCTGCAGTGTCACCGGCTTTGGTGGTACGACGCAGGTTTCCGATGCGGTTCTGGATGAGGATGCCGCCACCGGGCGGACCATCAAGGTCAGGTTCAATGCCGATACCGATCCGCATCTGCCCTGGAATTTTAAGCCGGAGCAGACCGAGATCAAGGTCGAAATCGGTCGCTCGGCAATGGCTTACTACTCGGCAGAGAACCGCACGGCACGGTCGGTAACCGGTATGGCGGTCTATAACGTCACCCCGCTCAAGGCGGGCAAGTATTTCCACAAGGTTCAGTGCTTCTGTTTCAACAAGCAGACGCTCGCTGCCGGTGAGAATGTCGACATGCCGGTACTGTTCTTTGTCGATCCGTCGATCCTTGAGGATCGCAAGATGAACGACGTGGAGACAATCACCCTGTCCTATACCTTTTTCGAGGCAGATGACGAGGATGACTTGCAGGACAAGGTTGACGGGTTCTATGAAGTTAGCAAAGCCAAGGGCGCCATGGTTGGCGAACATGTCGGCGGTGCAGCCGAATAAGGTTTTTTGATTTTTAACGTTGGGCCGGTACAACCGGACAAAGGTACAAGTAGGGAACAAGCAAATGGCTGATCCGGTATATGAAATCGTCGAGAATGGTCCCGGCCATCCATACCACATCGTCAACCCGAGCATCTGGCCACTGTTGAGCTCGTTCGCCGCCGGTCTGATGGCGGTTGGCGCGGTTATCTATATGCACACCGGCAGCTTTCCGCTGCTGATCCTCGGCTTCCTCTGCGTGCTTGGCTGCATGTTCGGCTGGTGGCGTGATGTCATCAAGGAAGCGGTGGTCGAGAAGGCCCATACCGTGATCGTCAAGATCGGCATGCGCTATGGCATGCTGCTGTTCATTGCCTCCGAGGTGATGTTCTTCGTCGCGTTCTTCTGGTCCTATTTCAATGCCAGCCTGTTCCCGACCGAGGCGGTTGGCGGTGTCTGGCCGCCAAACGGCATCCAAACGGTTGATCCGTTCGATCTGCCGCTGATGCTGACCCTGATCCTGCTGCTGTCCGGCTGCACGGTTACCTGGGCGCACCATGCGATCATGGAAGGCAACGTCAAGGACATGAAAACCGGTCTGGCACTGACGGTTCTGCTCGGTGCCATCTTCACCGGCTTTCAGATGTATGAGTACAGCCACGTTCATTTCGGCTTCACCGATGGCGTGTTTGCCTCCAACTTCTTCATGGCGACCGGTTTCCACGGCTTCCACGTCATGGTCGGTACCATCTTCCTCGCGGTCTGCCTGTGGCGCGCCAACAAGGGCCATTTCACTGCCGACAGCCATTTCGGTTTCGAGGCAGCGGCCTGGTATTGGCACTTCGTTGACGTGGTCTGGCTGTTCCTCTTCGTCTCAATCTACTGGTGGGGCGCATAAGGTCCGCGCCTTTACCGGACTGCCCGAAAGTACGTGAAGCACATGACTACCGAACCTGTCTGGTGGGTCGCCGGTCTCAAATGCCGGTGCCCACAATGCGGTGAAGGCAAGATCTTCGACGGTTTCCTGAAGGTTCGGGAGGTCTGTGACGTTTGCGGTTTTGAACTCGGCAAGCATGACAGCGGGGATGGACCGGCATTTTTCGTGCTGTTTATCCTCTGCGCTGTCATTACCCCGATCGCGCTGATCGCCAATGCCTATATAACAATTCCGCTTTGGGTGAACGCTTTGCTCTGGGGCTGCGTTATACTTGGTGCAACCTTTGCCATGTTGCGCCCGGCCTTTGGTCTGATGATCGGTGTCCAGTACCGCTCACGGGCAACCGGCAGCGACTGGCAGCTACCGACCCATGAAGAATCCGCAAGCGATGATGACCAGCGTACCGTCTGACAAGACCACCCCTGCCAGATTTCGGCCCGGCTGGCCGGTTTCCATTCTGACCCTGCTGGCCCTGACTGTGTTGATCGGCCTTGGCACATGGCAGGTGCAGCGCCTCGCCTGGAAGAACAACCTGATCGAAACCATTCAGGCGCGCAGCAGTGCCGATCCGATCGCTATGCCCGAGCATCCGGAAGCGCCCGAGTTCAATCACCGGGCGGTTGCGCTGACCGGCTACTGGTTGGCGGCGACGGAACAGTTCGTACCGGCCAAGACCCATAATCGCGAGCTCGGCGAATGGCTGCTGCAGGTACTTGCCCTTGATGACGGGCGGATGGTGCTGGTCAATCGCGGCTGGGTGCCGCTGTGCTGGCGCGAGGCGACTTGCCGCGCTGATGAGCCAGCCTCTACCGTCACGATAGACGGCATTCTGCGCAATGATTTCGAGCAGGGGCCGATGGTGCCGGATAACGAGCCGGACGAGGCGCGCTGGTACTGGATCGACATTCCGGCGATTGCAACCGCGCTGGATATCGGCACGCTCGAACCCGCCGTGGTTTTTGCCCGTCTGGGTGGGCCCGATGGCGCACCACCCGTGCCGCAGATACCAGCCCTCAACTTACGTAACCAGCATTTGCAATATGCCCTGACCTGGTACAGCCTCGCACTGGTGCTGCTCGGCGTTTTCGGTGCCTATGGTCTCAGCCGGGGCCGCCGTGAGACGGGCGATACTGCTTCTGACTAGTTTCCTTCCTCTGCTTTTCAGGTAATCACCTCCATGACCGACACCGCCTATCTCGCGCTTGAAGACCAGTTTGCCCGTATTGCCGATGTGGAGCAGGCGCTGGGTTTGCTCGGCTGGGACCGGGCGGTGATGATGCCTACCGGCTCGTCAACCGATCGCGGTAATCAGGCGGCCACCCTTGGCGGTATTGCCCATGGCATGATTACCGATCCGAAGGTTGGCGACTGGCTGGCCGAGGCGGATGCTGCCAAAACCGGCTTGAGCCCACAGCAGCGCGCCAATCTGCACGAGATGCAGCGCCTCCATGCCCATGCGACTGCCGTACCGCAGGCGCTGGTCGAGGCCCATAGCCGGGCCTGTACCCGCTCGGAAATGCTCTGGCGGGAAGCGCGCCAGCAAGCGAATTTCGAGATGCTGCGTCCGGCGCTGGAAGAGGTACTGAACCTGACGATCCAGCAGGCCGAGGCAAAGGCGGCAGCCCTTGGCTGTTCTGCCTATGAGGCCATGCTCGATACCTATGATCCGGGTTTGAAACCGGCGGTTATCGACGCGCTGTTCGATGATCTGACCGGTTTTCTGCCCGGTTTTCTGGCTGAGGTACAGGAGCATCAGGCGCGTCAGGACGTGCCGGCCCGCCCAACCGGGCCATATCCGGTGGCAGCACAGGAGGCGCTGGGGCGCAAGCTGATGGCAGCAGCCGGGTTTGATTTCAACCGTGGTCGTCTCGATGTCTCGACCCACCCGTTCTGTGGCGGGGCCGGGCCGCATGATATCCGCATCACCACCCGCTATAACGAGGCCGATTTCACCAGTGCCCTGATGGGCGTGATGCACGAGACCGGCCACGCCCTCTATGAGGCTGGTTTGCCGGATGATCTGATCCGTCAGCCGGTCGGCAATGCCCGTGGCATGACCATGCATGAAAGCCAGTCGCTGCTCATGGAAATGCAGGCCTGCCGCAGTGAGGGTTTCATGCAGTTTCTGGCACCACTGGTACGTGAGAGCTTCGGTGGCGATGCCGGTAACTGGTCAGCTGAGACGTTGCACTACCATTACACACGGGTCGCGCCGGGCTTTATCCGCGTTGATGCCGATGAGGTGACCTATCCGGCCCATGTGATCCTGCGCTATCGGCTTGAGCGTGCCATGATCGCCGGTGATCTGGCGATTGCCGACCTGCCCGGTGCATGGGCAGAGGGCATGCAGGAACTGCTCGGCATCACCCCGCCGAATGACGGGGTTGGTTGTCTGCAGGATATTCACTGGCCTGACGGGGCTTTCGGCTACTTCCCGACCTATACCCTCGGTGCGCTGACCGCGGCCCAGCTGTTTGCCGCGATCCGCCGCGATCTGCCGGGTCTGGACGATGATCTGGCGCGCGGTGAATTCGGCAATCTGCTGGCATGGCTGCGCAAGCATGTGCATGGTCGCGGCAGTGAAACCGACACCATGACCATCATTGCCGATGCCACAGGCTCGACCTTGAGCACGGAAGCCTTTAAAACCCACCTCAGAACCCGCTATCTCTCATAGCAGGCAAGAACGACAACAAGGCTGGGACCATCCCGTGCAGTACATCTCCACCCGTGGCAGTGCGCCATCGCTCAATTTTACCGAAGCCCTGCTGACCGGTCTCGCCAGTGATGGCGGGCTGTATGTCCCGGCAGTCTGGCCTGCCTTTGACAAGTCGGAGTTGCGGGCGCTGGCCAATGCCTCCTATGCCGAAATTGCCGCTGCCGTGCTCGCCCGTTTTGTCGGCGATACGATCAGCGAGGCCGACCTGCAGAAGGATATTACCGACGCCTATGCCCGGTTCCGGCATCAGGCGGTGGTGCCGCTGGTCCAGATGGATGACAGCGACTGGATGCTGGAGCTGTTCCACGGGCCGACGCTGGCGTTCAAGGATGTGGCGCTGCAACTGCTCGGACACTTTTTCGATCGGGTGCTTGAGGCTGAAAACCGCCGGGTGACGGTGGTCGGGGCGACTTCCGGCGATACCGGCTCCGCCGCTATCGAGGCCTGCCGTGACCTGTCCCGCGTCGATACCTTCATCCTGTTCCCGGAAGGCCGGGTGTCAGAGGTCCAGCGCCGCCAGATGACCACGGTGCCCGGTGCCCATATCCACGCGATTGCGGTGCGCGGTACGTTCGATGACTGTCAGGATCTGGTGAAGTCGATGTTTGCCGACACCGGCTTCCGGGATCAGGTCGGCTTGTCGGCGGTGAACTCGATCAACTGGGCACGGATCATCGCCCAGACCGTCTATTACGTCAGCACCGCACTGCGGCTTGGCGCGCCCGACCGGTCGGTTGCGTTCTGTGTGCCAACCGGCAATTTCGGCAATATCTATGCGGGCTATGTCGCCCGCCAGCTTGGCCTGCCGATCGAGAAACTGGTGATCGGCACCAACCGCAACGATATTCTGACCCGTTATTTCGAGAATGGCGAAATGCGTCTGGCCGGGGTTGAGCCAAGCCTCTCCCCATCCATGGACATTCAGGTTTCCAGCAATTTTGAGCGGCTGCTGTTCGAGATGATGGGCCGTGACGGTACTGCGGTTGCCAAGGTCATGGGCGATTTCCGGGCCACTGGGTCATATTCCACCGATCATAACCAGATGGCCGCTATAACCGGGCTGTTCCATGCCTATCGCAGCAGTGACGAGGCGACGCTGGAAATGATCCGCGATACCTATGGCAAAACCGGCCATGTGGTCGATCCGCATACGGCGGCAGCATTGTCGGCGGCGGCACAGTTCCGGGACGCCATGCCCGATCTCGACATGCCGCTGGTCTCGCTCGCCTGTGCCCATCCGGCGAAGTTCCCCGATGCGGTGGAGCAGGCAATCGGCGTCCGGCCAGACCTGCCGCCCTATATGGCCGATCTCTATGAGCGCGAGGAGCGCATGACGGTACTCGACAATGATCTCAAAATAATCGAGGCTCATATTGCGGCCCGCAGCCGGGCGGCACTGGCCAAGGCCTGATAACAAGAACAACTGGACTATTTCTGCTGGGATTTACCGTCGTTGACCGCCACCACATCAAAGCCTGTTACTGAACAGCCTTCCGAAACCGTACGTCTCACTCGCCTGGCTAATGGCGTACGGGTGATTTCCGATGCCATGCCCGGTCTGGGCACGGTCTCTGTCGGCATCTGGGTTGCCACCGGCGCCCGCTATGAGCCTGAGTTTCTCAATGGTGCTGCCCATATGCTCGAGCATATGGTGTTCAAGGGTACGGCCACCCGTTCCGCCATCCAGATCGCCAGCGATATCGAGGCGGTGGGTGGTCAGATGAACGCGTACACCACCCGCGATACCACGGCCTTCTATGTCCGTCTGCTGTCCGGCGATCTGCCGCTGGCCGTGGATGTGCTGAGCGATCTGTTGCTGGCCCCGACTCTTGATCCGACCGAGCTTGACCGCGAACGGCAGGTGATCATTCAGGAAATCGGCATGACCGAGGACACGCCGGATGATCTGATCCATGACCTGTTTCAGGGGCAGGCCTACCCGGGGCAGGCACTTGGCCGTCCGATCCTCGGCAGCCGCGAGACCGTGCGCTCGATCAGCCGCGATGCTTTGCGCGATTACCTGTCACGCAACTATGCCGCCGGACGACTGGTTATCGCTGCGGCCGGTGACGTGGATCACGAAGCCTTTGTCGATATGGTCGGCGAGCGTTTCGGCGATCTGCCGGACCGCGAGGGCTTTGACATGGCACTGGCGGATTATCGCGGCGGCGACCTGCGCCGGGAAGATGATCTCGAGCAGCTGCATTTCATGCTTGGCTTTGATTCCGTCGGGCCGAAGGACCCGCAGTTTCAGGCCAGCAACGTGCTGAGCAACCTGCTCGGTGGCGGCATGTCATCGCGGTTGTTTCAGGAAGTGCGGGAGAAGCGCGGGCTGGTCTATTCCGTCTACAGCTTCGTCAATCCGTCAATCGACAGCAGCCTGTTCTCGATCTATGCCGGTACCGGCCCGGATCAGATCGAAGAGCTGGTCGGCGTCGTCTGTGACGAGTTGCTGAAACTCAGCCATGATTTGACCGAAGAGGAAATCCAGCGCGCCAAGGCACAGGCACAGGCCGGGCAGATGCTGGCACTGGAAAACAGCATGGCGCGGGCGGAATACTGGGCCAACAACATGCTGACATTTGACGAACCGATCCTGCCGGATGCGATCATGGCCGAGGTCGATGCGGTCAGCCGTGATGAGCTGCTGGCGCTCAGCCGTCGTATCCTGTCGTCCAGACCGACTGTGACGGCGCTTGGTAAACTGAAGGGGCTTGAGGAGTATGACCGGATCCAAGCTCGCCTCGCCGCCTGATCTGCATTATCGGAAACCCGGTGCAACATCAGTCTGGCGTACCCTGTCGAGCCTCCCGGCGCGGCTGTTGGCCAAACCGCCAACCGATCCGCGCCAGCGTGCGGTGGTGGCCATGGACCGGGTATTGCTCGCCCCGCCCCAGCCCGAGGATTATCGGCAATGGGCCGATCTGCGTCGGGAAAGCCGCGCGTTTCTGGAGCCTTGGGAGCCTGTCTGGCCCAATGATGCCCTGAGCCGGGCCGGTTTTGTCCGGCGGATCAGCTATCAGTGTCAGGAATGGAATGCCGACCGGTCCTATCACCTGATGATCTGGCGGACCGAGGATGCGGCGCTGCTCGGCGGCATCGCCATGACCAATATCCGTCGCGGTGTGGCGCAGGCCGGTATGGTCGGCTATTGGCTCGGTCAGCAATTCACCGGACAGGGCTATATGGCCGAGGCGCTGGCCGCTGCCATTGATTTCGGCTTCACCGATCTGGGTCTGAACCGGATCGAGGCGGCAACCATGCCCCATAACGAGGCCAGCCGCCGGTTGCTGATGCGCGCCGGTTTTGCCGAGGAGGGGGTTGCCAGCGATTACCTGAAGATCGCCGGTGAATGGCAGGATCATGTGCTCTATGGCCTGCCACGCCGCCGCTGGGCACCGGGTGGCAATACTGCCAGCATCCATACTGGCGACCCTGATTTTATCTAAAACATTGGCTTGTCAGCGATCAGGCGTGTCCGGCCTCGCCGGAGAGGCGGAACGGATCGAAACCGAGCAGGCCGATGGCCCGGTCCCATTTGGTCTCGTTATCGGCATCGAAGATCAGTGAGGTCTCCGCCGGTACCACGAGCCAGCCATTATCCTGAATTTCCATATCGAGCTGTCCCGGACCCCAACCGGCGTAGCCGAGGGCGAACAGGCTGTTTTCCGGCCCGCTCTCATCGGCCAGCGCACGCAGAATGTCGACGGTGGCGGTCAGGGCGATGCCATCATCCACCTCCTGCGTATCCTCAACCCTGAAATCGGTGGAATGCAGCAGGAACCCGCGACCGGTCTCGACCGGACCACCGGCATGGACCGGCTGGTTGGCGAGGTGGATGGTGCTGGTGATGCCGAGCTGATCGAGAATATCCGGGAACTGCAGGGTATCGAGCGTCTTGTTGATGACGAGACCCATGGCCCCTTCGGTATCATGGACACAGAGATAAATGACGGTTTTGGCGAAGCGTGGATCGCCCATGCTCGGCATGGCGATCAGGAACTGGCCTGCAAGTGAGTGGCCGGTATTGCGGCTTGCGCCCATACTGCCGGTCTTGTCATGCCCCATACCCGTTCTCCCGTTCGATCATCGCTCACGGTAAATGCTACCCGTTAACTTGTGACATTGCTACCACAAGAAAAGATTGGGCTTTGAGCATCACCGATCCGACTTAGGGCTGGTATGCGGGGGAATGACGCACTAGATTTACCGGCAAGGGCAGTCCCGCATCCATGGTGAGGCTGCATTTTCCGTATGATTTCCCACGCTATTCCAAGGAACTGACAGATGATCCAACCCGGTGATCGTATTCCCGCCGTCAGCCTTCGCGTTCTGACCGACGAAGGTATTGATACCATTGAAACCACTGATGTTTTTGCTGGCAAGCAAATGGTGCTGTTCGGTGTGCCCGGTGCCTTCACCCCGACCTGTTCGGCCCAGCATCTGCCAAGCTATCTGAAGAACCTCGACGCGCTTGCGGAAAAGGGGATCGATGGGGTTGCCTGCGTCGCGGTCAATGATCCTTTTGTTATGAAAAACTGGTCAGATACCTCCGGTGCCGCCGGTCGGGTGACCATGCTGCCCGATGGTAACGCTGAATTGATCAAGGCAATGGGCCTCGAAATGGACGGCAGCGGCTTTGGCCTCGGCATCCGCTCCCAGCGCTTTGCCGCTGTTATCAAGGACGGCGTTGTCGAGTATATCGCGGTTGAAGAGCCGGGTGCTTACGAAGTGTCCAGCGCCGAAGCGATCCTCAAGCACATGAGCGGTGAAACCGTCGCGGCCTGATCGGCGGCTGTCGGATAGTCAATCAGTCAACGGCGCGCTTGAACGGCGCGCCGTTTGTTTTTGCCTCCTGCGCACCAGTTACGGCGAGCTGGTCAACCCGCTCGTTTTCCGGGTGGCCGGAATGGCCGCGTACCCAGTGCCAGCGCACATCATGCTGGCGGTCGAGGGCATCGAGACGCTCCCACAGATCGGCATTGGGGATCGGCTTGCCCTTCTTCTGCCAGCCTTTCGCCTTCCAGCCGTGCCGCCATTCATTCATGCCCTTCTGGACATATTGGCTGTCGGTATAGAGGTCGACGGAAACGCCGTTGCGGGTGAGGGCGGCCAGTGCCTCGATAGCGGCGGTCAGCTCCATGCGGTTGTTGGTGGTCTGTGGATCACCACCGAGCAGTTCTTTCTCCACATCGCCCTTGCGCAACAGGGCACCCCAGCCGCCGGGGCCGGGATTGCCCGAGCAGGCACCATCGGTGAATATCTCAACGCTGTTTTTGGCCGGTGTTCCGCTCACTGATGCTCAATCCGACATTGCGGTTTCGAGACCATAGGCGGCGAGGCTGTCCACCTGCTGATGGAACTTCATCTTGCGCCAGTATTCGAGCGGGTCTTTCGGGGTCACCATCGCGCCCGGCGGATGGTTGAGCCAGTCATAGAGGCGGGTCAACAGGAAGCGCAGGGCGCTGCCGCGTGCCAGTATCGGGATCGCCGCCAGTTCCTGTCTGGTCAGGGGGCGGACCTTGTTGTATTCGCGCAGGAACCGCCGGGCCTTGGTCACATTGAAGGATAGGTCAAGTTCAAAGCACCAGGCGTTCAGACAGATGGCAATGTCATAGGCCAGTTGGTCATTGCAGGCGAAATAGAAGTCGATGAAGCCGGAGAGTTCTTCTTTCTGGAAGAAGACATTGTCCGGGAACAGGTCGCCGTGAATGACGCCCTGCGGCAGGTCGGTGGGCCAGCATTCGGCGAGGAAGTCGAGTTCTGCGGCAATGTCCTGCGCCAGACCGTCCTGTACCTCATCCGCGCGGGCGGCACAGGCATCGGCGAGGCGTTTCCACTCAACCGGGCCGAAATTGTTCGGCAGGGTCAGCTCGAACCCCTCGGTTGCGAGGTGCATCTGGGCCAGCGCCGTGCCGAGGCCGGAGCAGTGATGCGGTAAAATCCGCCGTGGCCACATGCCGGGCAGAAACGAAATAACTGCCGCCGGACGATCGCAAAGGCGACGCAGGCTCTTGCCATCTTTAGCGGCAATCGGGGTTGGACAGGGAAAGCCCTTGGCCGCGAGGTGCTCCATCAGGCCGACAAAGAAGGGCAGGTCCTCTTCCCGGACGCGCTTTTCATACAGGGTCAGGATATGCGGACCGGCAGCCGTCACCACGAGGTAGTTGGAGTTCTCAACCCCCTCGGCGATGCCTTTGCACGAGATCACATCGCCCAGATCATATTGATCGAAAAAGGCGGCAAGCTCTTCATCTGTTACGTCGGTATATACGGCCATGGCTTCGCTGGTACCGGGTTCACGGCGATGCGTCAACCGTCAGCTTGTTTCGGCACCTCAGAAGAGGGCACGAAAGATCAGGCGGGAATGCGTTCGAGCTCGCGGGGCAGTCTGAAGATCACATCTTCAAGCGGGCCGCTGGTTTCGGTCATGGAAATATCGAAGCGCTGGCGCAGGTTGTCGATGATTTCCTGTACCAGATGTTCAGGTGCAGAGGCTCCGGCGGTCAGGCCCAGTGTCTTGACGCCATCAAGCCATGCCCAGTCAATCGCGCTGACATCGGCCACGAGATAGGCTGCCGGTGCGCCGTATCCCTTGGCAGTTTCAACCAGCCGGTTGGAGTTGGAGGAATTGGCGGCTCCGACCACCAGCACCAGATCGGCGCGTTTCGCGATTGCCTTGATCGCCTGCTGCCGGTTGGTGGTGGCGTAGCAGATGTCTTCTGATTTCGGGGCCAGAATATCCGGGAAGCGGTTGTGCAGGGCGGTCACGATGCTGGCGGTATCATCAACCGAGAGCGTGGTCTGGGTGATAAAGGCCAGCTGCCGGTCGGCGGGCAGGTTGGTCAGGGCCTCGACATCCTCTGCGGTTTCCACCAGCGTCATGTGACCGGGTGGCACCTGACCCATGGTGCCGACCACTTCCGGGTGACCGGCATGGCCGACCAGCAGGATGTGATAACCGCGATTGATCAGGTGCTCTGCCTTCTTGTGCACCTTGGTCACCAGCGGGCAGGTGGCGTCAAAGCTGATCAGCTTCAGGCGCTCAGCCTGTTCCGGAACCGATTTCGCAACGCCGTGGGCAGAGAAGATGACCCGTTCGCCGCTCGGGACCTCATCGAGTTCCTTGACGAAGATCGCACCAAGACCCTCAAGGCGCTCGACCACATGGCGATTATGCACGATCTGATGCCGGACATAGATTGGCGCGCCATATTTCTCCAGCGCGTTCTCGACCATGGAAATGGCCCGGTCAACGCCCGCGCAGAAGCCGCGCGGATTGGCCAGAAGTACGGATAGGTGCTGGGTTTCTCTCATAATCGATCATTCGGTTTTCGTGTTTCCCTGCCTGATAAACTGGCGAATGAATGCAGAAGTCAACAGATGGGTTCTTGTCGCAGCCATGCACATATGATTACTGTGCGCCGCACCACCCTGTCTGCCGGTGACAATCAGCCGGTTCATCGCACAACGGATATAGTCATGCTGTCCCAGTCTCGCCGCATCTTTCGGCAATTTCGTGCCCTCAATGTGCTCATGTCCGGGCTTGTGGCGCTGATGGTGCTGGCTGCCTGTACCAGTGCCGATGATGATCCGCGTGCCTGTCCACGGGTGGCGATCCTCGATGATGCCGCCAATGTCACCGTGTTCAACGAGCCGGGCGCGGTTGACCTGACCGATGTGGTGGCGCGGGCAGCGCTGTCGAATATCCGTGGTGGTTGCGAGTATTTCGATGAAGAGGTCGATGTAACCTTCGATGTGACCCTGAGCGCGGAGCGCGGTGCGGCGCTGAGCGGCAACCAGACCAGCTTCGACTACTTCGTCACCATTCTCGACCCGGCTGGCATCGTGATCGCCAAACAGATTTTCCGGACCCCGGTTGTGTTTCCCGAGGGCGTGTTCCGTGCCGGTGCGCTTGAGAGCCTCGAGCAGACGATCCCGCTGCCGGTGGAAGGGGCCGATGCCCGCGATTACAGCATCCTGCTCGGTTTCCAGCTGACGCCGGAGCAGGTCAAATACAACCGTCGCAGCCGTCGCTGATCGATCGGTTACAGATCGTCATACAGCATGGCGATTTCCGGCAGCCGGACCTCTGCCAATGCCCGGAAATGTAAGTCGAGATAGCTCATATTGACGCCTGAACTCACGGTTTCGCCCGCCACGCGATAAAAGCTGGTATGGGTCTCGAACGGATCGATCCCGCCATTACGCTCGATGCTGACGGCCTGAATCAGCCAGGCCAGCTGGTGACCGCGATCGCTTGCGTCCAACTCCTGCAATGACATTTTGAACAACTGCTGCCATTCGACGATGCCCGCGATATTGCCGAGATAGCGGCAGGCGTTGCGTGCGCGTTGCAGGGCGACGCTCTGGTCCGTGTTGTCATTGTTGCCATCGCCGGGTTGCTCAGGCCCCGGATTGGCCCGATAGAACCGGACCAGCAGGTCGAGAATGGCCATCCGATAAGGCGGTGAGGTCAGGCTCAACAGCTCCGCACCACCATAGACGAGGCCATGCAGCGGGGTTTTGTAGTCCTGCCAGTGATGATCCCTGGTCAGGCCCAGCGGGTTGTTGTGCGCGATATGCTCGCGGTCGAAGCGACCGCCGCGCCAGGCACTGCGCGGCTTGCCGTCCAGATCGGTGCTGTGTTCGTTCAGGGCGGTGATGATCCGCAACTGGTCACGGTGCTGCTGGGCCGCCAGCAGGCGGTTGTCCAGTTCAGCCAATGTCTCGTTTTCATCGGAAAACAGGCTGTCCATGCGGTCGAGATATTCCGACTGCAGTTTGAACAGCGCGTGTATTTTCTCTCTGTCGTGATTGGACATCATGCCGGGCAGCTGAATATCCGCCCGGTCTTCCTGCCCGTTTTCTGCGGCCCCGTTTTGATCGGTTGGCCGAGACGATGATCCACCACGCAGCAGCGCCTGGATATTGTCCATGTTTACCCCCACATTTGCCTCGACAGCAGTTGCCGCCAAACAGCTGACTTCCCCAAGACGACTGTTATGGAACTAGTGTAACGTATACCTGACGTATTGGGCAACTGAATAAGACGCGATGATTTGCGGCCTATTCAGCGGTTTCCACATCGCTGGCAAGGTTGGTATGCCCGCGTTGCCGCATCACTCGCAAGCGTCTGGCCAATGTAACCAGACTGCCATCCTTATCGAGGCTTGACTGGTCCCAGCCCTTGACCGCGGAAACGCAGCGCGACATGGCGTTGATCTCGTCACAGAAGATCAGCGCGGTCAGTACCCGGAGATTGGTCACGCCGGTGGCGGCCAGATCATGGGTACGCTGGACCAACCCCTTCCAGATCGGGCTGATCAGCAGGCTGAGGGCAATGACCGAGATCGCCAGCGCATAGCCGTTTTCATCGATGATCTCGGAACTCAGCCCGGCGGCGGCGAGGACGAAGGAGAACTCACCCACCTGTCCGAGCAGGGCACCGGCGGCAAAGGATTTACCCCAGCATTCACCCATGGCGCGCAATGACAGGATGTTGATGAAGGTCTTGAGCAAGGTCGCAGCAATCAGGCAGCCGAGCACCAGTTGCCAGTTCTCCTGAATGAAGGGCAGGTCGATCAACAGGCCGATGGACAGGAAGAAGACCAGCAGCAGACAGGTTTCAATCGGCTTGATCGATTTCCAGATCGGTGCCCGCACATTGGAGTTGCCGAGGATCAGCCCGGCCAGAAACGCACCATAGGCAGCGGACATGCCAAGCAGGCCACTAGCGGTTGCCACGCCGAAACAGGCGGCGAGAGCGGCAATCGGGGCCATGTCCTCACGCTCGGTGATCTGCTCGAGGAAGGGCAGCCTGACCCGCTCGCGCCGTGACAGGAACCAGATGACGATGCCGAGAGTGACACCGGCGCCACCGAGTTTGAGCAGGATGCTCGGATCAAACCCGCCGCGGCCGAGGTCGCCGATAATCAGCAGCATCGGCACAACCGCCAGATCCTGTGCGATCAGTACGCCGACCGCGGTCCGGCCAAGCTGGGTGCGCAACTCGCCCACATCCTCAAGGATTTTGATGACGACCGCCGTGCTCGACAGCGACATGATGAAGCCGGCGAGAATGGCCTGGTTCATCGAGAGATCGAAGAGATAGGAAAAGCCGCCCGCGACCAGCAGGGACAGGGTTATCTGCAGACAGGCGGTACCAACAGCGACGCCGAGCACGCTCTTGAACGAGCGGAGCGACAGCTCCATGCCGATGACGAACAGCAGCATGATAACGCCCAGATCGGCGAGCAGGCGGACAATGGCGGTATCCTCGACCAGTCCGAAACCGGTCGGTCCGAGGGCAACACCGGCCAGAATATAGCCGACAATCGCCGGTTGTCGGAGCCGGGTCATGAGCAGGCCAAAGCTGAGGGCAACGAGAATGACGAGGGTGAGGGCCGTCAGGTCCGCATACTTTTCCATTAAAGTCCTTCTTCTGTGAATAAATGGGTTTCTGTTAATCAATTGGTTTCTGTGAATCGATAGCGCATCGCTGCAAATTCAGTTGAGAAATATTCAACTGAGGCAGGCTGCCAAATGGGCTGCAGCGGGCATTTTCGGGTCACATGAAATTGATAACCTGCATATGTGGCAAAATGATGAAAGTTCAACCGGCAACCGTCAGAAAAAATCTTTGTTTTCAGGTGTTTTTGCCGATTTGGCGTTTTGGGGACAACTGAGGGCTTAACGGCTCGTTAGGAATTGCGGCGATAGACTTGGCCGGATGTTTTTTGGCTCTGTTTTACCCGTGTTACCCGATATGTGGCTGATCTGTTCTCTCCTCCTGATTGGCGCGCTGGTTTTTGTCCTGTGGTATCGACAGGATGTCTGGCCAGCGCAGCGTCTGCGCCGGGCCCTCGATATGACCCCGGACGGCGTCTATCTGTGCGATGCCGATGGCCGGGTTGCCTATATGAATGCACCTCAGGCTGAAATTGCCGGGCTGCCGTCGCGCAAGCATGCCGTCGGGCTGCATTATACCGAGATTTTTGGCGACCATGCCGCGGATCAGGTCAGGGCCGAGATTGCAACGGCGTTGTCCAGCCTGCATGAGTGGTCGGGCATCGTCGCGGGTGAGCAGACGCGAACCGCCAACCGGTACCGGGTCAGTCTGCGTCTGTTGCCCGATGGCTGGATGATCGGCTATTCGGCACCGCTGATGGTGCCGCGTGATGCAGCCGAGCCGGTAAAACCCGTTGAGTTTGCTTCCCGCCGCAGTCACGGCATTGACATGCTGGCCAGCGGTATCGCCCATGATTTCAACAATATGCTGGCGCCGATCATGGGCTATTCCTCAATGCTCGCCGAGGCTTTGCCGTCCGGGTCCGAGGAACAGCAATTTGCCAGCACGATCTACAGCAGCACCCAGCGGGCAACTGAGTTCGTGGCCCAGATCGTTGCCTTTTCCGACAATGATAATGACTGCGACCGGATCAGACCCAACGATATCATTCAGTCTGTCTGCGATCTCACCACCGCCATGCCCCGTATTGTCGGCGACATACAGGAAGGGGCCGGTCCTGACGGTGACAATGGCAATGACGATGCGGTGATGCCGGGCATCATCTACACGCCACTTGCGGCAAAGGGAACCGCGCTTCGGACGGCTGTGGGTTTTGAACAGATAAACCGGCTCTGTCAGTTGCTTGTGCGGGAAGGTTGCAGCTGCCTTGGCACCCCATTCGGCACGATCAGAATCGCCCTTGAGGCAATACAGGCTGATCCGCTGATCAGCTATTTTCCGGTGCGGCTGAATAACGGGCCATTCTACGGATTGCGGGTTCACGAGACGCCAGATCCGGACAGTATGGCGTTCCTCTACGGTGCCTTGAGTCAGCCATACTGGTTCAACAAGCCATATGCGCTGATCGAGATAACATGCCATGGCGATGGCTTGTCACCGGCGGTGGTACAGGCCGCATTTGGTGGTAATGGCGCTGATAATGCCGGTAAAGCAGGGCAACAGGCCGCATTCACTGAGATTGCGGGCATGCTCATGGATCTGAACGCGCTGTTGCGGATCGATACCCGCCCGGGGTTCGGCACCAGCTTTGGTCTGCTGCTGCCGCTTTGTCTTGAAAATTAAAGTCTGGTTTCGATCCAGTTGGCTTCCCGGCCCTTGGGTGCCGGTACGACTTTCATGCTGACTTTCTGGCCCGGCTCGAGACTACCGAGGCCGCAACGGCGCAAGACGCTCTTGTGCACGAAGATGTCTTTTTCCCCGTCATCGGGAACGATGAAGCCGAAGCCTTTTTCAGGGTTGAACCATTTGACGGTGCCGCCCAGATCGGTGCCCTCGGCTTCTTCATAGGAACTGGGGCCGCCATCATAACGGTCGTGATTGTCATAGCCGCCATGGTGATGGTGCCCGCCGCCGCTGCCACCGCCGCCGAATGACGGTCTGCCGCCGGGTGAGGTGTTGAAACCGCCACCAGCCTGTGGTGTGCCATGGCTGAGCACCTCGTAGATTTCCTCTACCACCGGTCCTTTTGGTCCGTTGCCGAGTCGGCAGCGGATTTCCATATCCGGATTTACCGATGTAATTCCGGCCTGTTGAACCGCAGAGATATGTAAAAAGGCATCCCGGTCAGCGCCATCAATCTTTACGAAACCGAAGCCTTTTTCAGAATTGAACCATTTAACTTGTGCATTCTCACCAGACACGATGCAGGACCTCTAAGCAAACAAAGTCAACAAGCAGCAAGGGTGTCGGGTTTCGGGAACGTGCCTTACCCATGTGCCACGCTTTGGTGGCGCTCTCCATTGCCATGCCAATATTCTGTCAGCATCGGGTGCTGATCATACCGCGTTTTGGCGTCAGAATCAGGTCTAGATTTTATGATCCCGCAGATTCTTCTCAGTTGAAATTATCCCCCTTTCCAGCCAACCAGCGGCTAAGCCGCAGTATTGCTTGCTATCAGCGGTTGTGCTGCCGGTTGTTACTCGCCATATTTGTTGCGAATTATTTGCAACTCAGTTCTGCCCGGTCTTGCGCAGAAAACCGATTGATTGCGGCACCAAACCCTTTAATGATGATGGGGCTATGGGAGTTTACGTAACCGTAAGTTGCTGTAGTATCTGATTTTACCGGCGGTCATCGGTCGCCGGGTTCCAGTCTGAACCATTATGATCTCGGAAATATAACCGGGGCGGATAAAAAAACAGGTCAGGCTGCAGGTGAATTTCAGGTGTTGAACGGACACCGTCTCTTGGGAGGAGATAGAACATGACCGATCAAAGCATCACGCAAGGTGCTGAGGATGCGGTTGCCGCCAAGGTGACCTCGTCCCGGACATCGGCCGATCGCCCCTGGCTGGATAATTATCCCGCCGGGTGTGACTGGAACATGCCGCTGGAGCCGCGTCCGCTCTACGAGTTGGTTGAGCAGACTGCATCGCGCATCCCGAACAATGTGGCCATCAATTTTCTGGGCAAGAAATATACCTATGGCCAACTGGTTACCGCGATCAATGAAGTCGCTGCCGGATTGCAGGCGCGTGGCTTGAAGAAGGGTGACCGGATCGGCCTGTTGCTGCCGAACACGCCTTATTACATTATCCTGCATTATGCCGTGCTCAAGGCCGGTGGCGTTGTGGTCAATATCAACCCGCTTTATGCCCAGCGGGAAATCGCCAATCTCGTGCGTGACAGTGGTCTCGATATGCTTGCCACGGTCGATCTGGCGATCCTGTATGACAAGCTCACACCACTCTTGGATGAGGGGCTGAAGCAGATACTGGTCTGCCCGTTCACCGACATTCTGCCGTTCCCGAAAAACCTGCTGTTCCGCCTCATCAAGGGCAAGGAACTAGCGCGGGTGCCAAAAGATGACCGGCATGTTCGCTTTGAAGATTTGCGGCAGGTCGGCGGCAAACCGGTGCCGGTGGCGATTGATCCGGTCGAGGATGTGGCGGTGCTGCAGTATACCGGCGGTACAACGGGCATCCCAAAAGGCGCGATGCTGACCCACGCCAACCTGTATATAAACTGTCAACAATGCGTTGCCTGGTTCGACGGTGCGAAGTTTGGTCAGGAAGTCATGATGGGGGTGCTGCCCTATTTCCATGTCTTCGCCATGACTGCCTCAATGAATCTGGGAATTTCATTTGGTGCAGAGCTGGTGCTGCTGCCGAAATTTGAGCTGATCGGGCTGCTGAAGGCTATTCAGAAGCACAAAGTTACCCTGTTCCCGGCCGTGCCTGCTATCTATACCGCGATCAATAACGCGCCGGACCTCAAATCATATGATCTCTCAACGATCCGCTTGTGTATTTCCGGTGGCGCGCCCCTGCCGCTTGAGGTGAAGCAGCGGTTCGAGAGCACGACCGGCTGTACGCTTGAGGAAGGCTACGGTCTTACCGAAACCTCGCCGGTTGCCTCCATGAACCCGCTCAACGGTACCAGCAAGGCCGGATCAATCGGCCTGCCGGTACCGGGCACAACCATCGAGATCGTCTCGCTTGAGGATCGGGAAACCATCCTGCCGCTGGGTGAGGTGGGTGAGGTCTGCATCCGTGGTCCGCAGGTCATGAAGGGTTATTGGCGGCGCGATGATGCCACCGCCGATACCCTGAAGGACGGGCGGTTGCACACGGCCGATGTCGGCTATACCGATGAGCAGGGCTATACCTTCATCGTTGACCGGCTGAAGGACATGATTCTGGTCAATGGCTACAATGTCTATCCGCGCAATATCGAAGAGGCGATCTATCTCCACCCGGCGGTGGAGGAGTGCGTTGTCGCCGGTATCCCCGATCCCAAGCGTGGTGAAGTGCCGAAGGCATGGATCAAGCTCAAGGACGGCTCGTCCCTTGACTATGATGGTTTGAAGGCATTTCTCGGTGACAAGCTCTCGCCGATCGAGTTGCCGCGCAAGGTTGAGTTCCGGAACGAACCTTTGCCAAAAACGTTGATTGGGAAATTATCCCGGAAAGACCTTGTTGAGCAGGAAGCCAGGCAATAATCTGCAACAGATTTCTGTTGCCAAATCTATCGACTTTACGTAAACGTAAGGTGTTGAGTACTTGCTGATTGTGAGGGTGTGCACTACACAGCCCGTTATGTCGGCAAATAACAGAAGGCCACCCGATGTCCATCGGCAATAATATCAACTGGCACGAGCAAAACGAGAAGGGCGATGGCCGCACATTCTCTATCGGTCAATTGGCCGAAGAGTTTGGCGTTACCCATCGCACCATTCGCTTCTATGAGGATGAGGGGCTGATCGCCCCGGCACGACGCGGCACCACCCGGATTTATTCCCATGGCGATCGTGGTCGTCTTGCGCTGATCCTGCGCGGCAAACGCCTCGGTTTCTCTATCTCTGAAATCAAAGAGTTTCTTGATCTATACACGGTCGATGCCAATCAGGCCGAACAGATGCGCTACGCCCATGCCCGCGCGCAGGAACGGCTGCTGCTGCTCGACCAGCAGATGGCGGATCTGGAGCAGACGCGCACCGAACTGCGTGAGATCGAGCAACAGATTGCCGACCATCTGGCGAAAACCGGTGGTTGATATATCCAGCATGGCCGGAAGTCGTTGAGAGCGCCCCATCTCTGACGCAGCAAACGGTTCCCGGTCCCAATAAACGCAAAACAACAAGAACACGCGACTTCGAGGAACAACACCATGGCACCCAATCCCGACCAGACCCCTGTCATTGCGGGTTATGTCCGTACCCCATTCCATTTCGCCAAGAAGGGCGCGCTCGCCAAGGTGCGCCCAGATGATCTCGCCGTGGTCGCGATCAAGGCGCTGGTGGCGAAAACCGGTGTGAAGCCCGAGGATATCGAGGATCTGCTGCTTGGCTGTGCCTTCCCGGAAGGTGAGCAGGGCATCAATATCGCCCGTGCTGTCGCACTTCTCGCCGGTTTGCCTAAATCGGTCGGCGGGGCCACCCTCAACCGCTGGTGTGCCTCTTCCATGAGTACGATCCATATGGCAGCGGGCAGCATCGCTGCTGGCAGTGGGCAGGTGTTTATTGCCGGTGGGGTTGAGAGCATGACCCGCGTGCCCATGGGCGGCTTCAACCCGATGCCGAACCCGGCAATGGATAAGGGTGATCTCGCCGCCTATATGTCCATGGGGCTGACGGCGGAGAATGTCGCCAAGAAATACCAGATCAGCCGTGCGGATCAGGAAGCATTCGCGGTCAACTCCCATATGAAGGCGGCCAAGGCCTGGGCTGACGGCAACTATGCCGACGAGGTCACCTCGGTTGATGCCAATGGCGTAACCGTGGACAAGGATGGCTGTGTCCGTCCTGATACCAATGCCGAGGCGCTCGCCGGTCTGAAGCCCGCCTTCGATGCCGAAGGCTCGGTTACCGCCGGTACCTCATCACCTCTGACCGATGGTGCCACCGCCACGCTGGTCACCTCTGAAGGCTATGCCAAGGCCAATGGCCTGCCGGTGCTGGCCCGGATCAAGGGCATGGCGGTTACCGGCTGTGAGCCTGCAATCATGGGTATCGGCCCGGTCCCGGCAACCCAGAAACTGCTCGACCGTCATGGCCTCAAGGTCGATGACGTGGATATTTTCGAGCTGAACGAAGCCTTCGCCAGCCAGTCACTAGCGGTGCAGCGTGATCTCAGTATTCCTGATGAAAAGATCAATATTGATGGTGGTGCCATTGCGCTCGGCCACCCGCTCGGCGCATCCGGTGCCCGTATCACCGGCAAGGCGGCCCTGCTGCTGAAGCGTGAGGGCAAGGGGCTTGCTGTCTCGACCCTGTGTGTCGGTGGTGGTCAGGGTGTCTCAACCCTGTTGGAAGCGGTCTGATCCGGTAACCGGACAGACAGATAACCAACAGATAAAAACAGGGAGAGACAGGACATGGACATCAAGAAAGCCGCCGTTATCGGCTCCGGCGTCATGGGTATGGGTATCGCCGCCCATCTTGCCAATGCCGGGGTTGAGGTATTGTTGCTCGATATCGTGCCGGAAGGGGCCGAGGATCGGGATATTCTGGCGAAATCCGCGATCGAGAAGGCGCTCAAGACCGAACCCGCGCCGTTCATGAGCAAACGGTTCGCCAGGCTCGTGACGCCGGGCAATATTGACGATCATCTGGCGCAGATCGCCGATGTTGACTGGATTATCGAGGTCGTGATCGAACGTCTCGACATCAAATCCGCCCTGTACAAGAAGATCGATGCGGTCCGCAAACCGGGCACACTGGTTTCTTCCAACACCTCGACGATCCCACTTAAAGATCTTGTCGAGGGCCAGTCCGATGGCTTCAAGGCCGATTTCCTGATCACCCACTTCTTCAACCCGCCACGCTATCTGCGCCTGCTCGAGATCGTGGCCGGGCCGGAGAGCCGACAGGAACTGGTCGATGGCATTACGGAGTTCGGCGACCGGGCGCTCGGCAAGGCAGTAATCAAATGTAACGACACGCCGGGCTTTATCGGCAACCGGGTCGGTACGTTCTGGATGCAATCGGCGATCAACGCGACGCTCGACCTCGGCCTGACGGTCGATGAGGCGGATGCGGTTCTGTCCCGCCCCATGGGCCTGCCGAAAACGGGTGTCTTCGGCCTGCTTGATCTGGTCGGTATCGATCTGATCCCGCATATCTCGGCCAGCCTGACCAAGTCGCTGCCAGCCGATGATCAGTATGTGGTCGATAACCGCGATGTGCCGCTGATGAACAAGATGATCAGCGAGGGCTATACCGGTCGTAAGGGCAAGGGCGGTTTCTACCGTATCAACCGCGAGGGTGGCGGCAAGGTCAAGGAGAGCATCAATCTCCAGACCGGCGACTATGCCAAGAGCGAGAAAGCGCGGCTCGAAAGCGTCGATGCCGCGAAACAGGGTCTGCGCGCATTGGTCGAGCATCCCGACAAGGGCGGCCAGCTTGCCTGGCGCGTGCTCAAGGAATCTCTCGTTTATGCACTCAATCTGGTGCCTGAAATCGCCGATGATATCGTCAAGGTCGATGAGGCGATGCGCACCGGTTTCGGTCGCAAATACGGCCCGTTTGAAATGCTCGATCAGCTTGGTGTTGACTGGTTCACGGACAAGCTGAAGGAAGAGGGCATCGCCATTCCGGCCTTGCTGGAAAAAGCGGCGGGTCGGCCATTCTACAAGGTGGAGGACGGCCAGCTGTTCTTCATGACCACGGCGGGCGAATACGCGAAGGTTGAGCGGCCCGAGGGTGTTCTGCTGCTCTCCGATATCAAGCTCGCCAGCGAGCCGGTTGCGAAGAACGGTTCTGCCAGTGTCTGGGATATCGGCGATGGTGTGCTGTGCTTTGAATTCACCGGCAAGATGAACTCGCTCGATGAAAACGTCTTCCGGATGTACCAGAAGGTCATGGGCCTGATTGACGGTACGACCTACAAGGCGCTGGTGATCTATAACGAAGGCAGTAACTTCTCGGTCGGGGCCAATCTCGGCCTTGCCATGTTTGCCGCCAATATCGCCATGTGGCCGCAGGTCGAGGACAGTGTCCGGGTCGGCCAGCAAACCTACAAGGCGCTGAAATACGCGCCGTTCCCGGTGATCGGTGCGCCATCCGGCATGGCGCTCGGTGGCGGCTGTGAAATCCTGCTCCATTGCGATGCGGTTCAGGCCCATGCCGAGACCTATACCGGTCTGGTCGAGGTCGGCGTCGGGGTTATTCCCGGCTGGGGCGGTTGCAAGGAAATGCTGGCCCGTCACTTTGCCAATCCGAAACGTCCCGGCGGCCCGATGCCTGCCGTGGCACAGGTGTTTGAGACCATCGGCACCGCCACGGTGGCGAAATCCGCCATCGAGGCCAAGGAACTGCTGTATTTCCGCGCCGATGACGGTGTGACCATGAACCGGGACCGGGTGCTGTTTGATGCCAAGCAGCGCGCCCTGTCCATGGTCGATGGCTATCAGCCACCGGAGCCACCGGTCTTCAACCTGCCCGGCCCGGCTGCGGAAACCATCTTCAACACCACGGTTGACGGCTTCGCCCTGCAGGGCAAGGCAACGCCGCATGATGTGGTGGTATCTGCCCATCTCGCCCATGTGCTGAGCGGTGGCGGCAAGGATATGACTGAGGAACTGACCGAGGACGAGGTGCTCGATCTCGAGCGTGCCGAGTTCATGAAGCTGGTGCGGACCACCGGCACCCTTGACCGGATCGAGCATATGCTCACCACCGGCAAGCCGCTGCGCAACTAGAACAACAATAAGAAGAAACAGGACAACGGAGTAAACGGAAATGCCCAGCTATACTGCACCGATCGAGGATATCCGGTTTCTGCTGCATGATGTTCTGAAGGCCGATGAGTTGTCGAGCCTGCCCGGTTATGAGGATATGAACCTCGAGCTGATCGACACGGTTCTGGAAGAAGCCGCAAAACTCGCTGAAAACGAGCTGTTTCCGCTCAATCAGGTTGGCGATAAGGAAGGCTGTACCTATGAGAACGGTGTGGTGCGTACACCAACCGGGTTCAAGGAAGCGTACAACCAGTTCCGTGAGGGCGGCTGGGTCGGCCTGTCGGCTGATCCCGATTATGGCGGACAGGGGATGCCGCAGGCGGTCAACTTCGTCCTGAATGAAGTCCTGTCCTCGGCCAATATGGCCTTTGCCATGTATCCGGGGCTGTCACAGGGGGCCTATGACGCCATTCATCTGCACGGCACGGATGAGCTGAAAAACCTCTATCTGCCCAAGCTGGTTGATGGCATCTGGTCCGGTACCATGTGTCTGACCGAACCCCATTGCGGTACCGATCTCGGCCTGATCCGCACCAAGGCGACACCACGGGATGACGGCTCCTACAGTATTTCCGGCACCAAGATTTTCATCAGCGCCGGTGAGCATGACCTGACCGAAAACATCGTCCATCTGGTGCTGGCCAAGCTGCCCGACGCACCGCCGGGTGTCCGCGGTATCAGCCTGTTCCTCGTGCCGAAATTCCTCCCCAAGGAAGAGGGTGGCGATTATGTGGCCGGTCAGCGCAATGGCGTGATGTGTGGCTCGATTGAGCACAAGATGGGCATCCATGGCAACTCGACCTGTGTGATGAATTTCGACGAGGCGCAGGGCTGGCTGGTCGGCGATCCGCACAAGGGCTTGCGCGCCATGTTCACCATGATGAATGCCGCGCGTCTGGGCGTGGCGATTCAGGGCCTGTCCATGGCTGAAATCTCCTATCAGAACGCCGCGATCTATGCCAAGGACCGGCGCCAGGGCCGCTCCCTGACCGGATCAAAGGAGCCGGATGAGGCTGCCGACAGCATTCTGGTGCACCCCGATGTGCGCCGGAACCTGCTCGACACCAAATCGGTGAACGAGGCGGCGCGGGCGCTGGCCTATTGGATCGGCCTCAAGATCGATACCTTCGAGAAACATCCCGATGAGCGCACCCGCCGTGATGCCGATGATCTGGTCAGCCTAATGACCCCGATCCTCAAGGCGTTCCTCACCGATCATGGAACCAATGCCGCGATTGCCTGTCAGCAGGTATTCGGCGGCCATGGCTATATCTGGGAGTGGGGCATGGAACAATATGTCCGCGATGCCCGGATCGCCCAGATTTACGAGGGGGCCAACGGTATTCAGGCGCTCGATCTGGTCGGTCGCAAGATGCCGAAGGATTTCGGTCGCCTGCTGCGCCAGTTCTTCCATCCGGTACAGGCCGATCTGGAGAAGCATCAGACCAATCCCGAGCTGCAGGAATTCGTCTTCCCGCTGGCCAAGGCATTCGGCAAGCTGCAACAGGCCACCGCGCTGATTGCCCAGAAGGGCATGAAGAACCCGGACGAGGCGGGGGCTGCTTCAACCGATTACCTGCATCTGTTCGGTTATGTGGCGCTCGGCTACATGTGGCTGCAGATGGTGCAGGTAGCGAAGGACAAGCTGCCGGAAGCCAATGGCAATGCCGGTTTTTATGAGAACAAGATCAAGACCGCGCGCTATTATATGCAAAAGGTGATGCCGGAAGCGAATGCCTGCTTCCAGCGGATCATGGCCGGCGCCGATCCGATCATGGATTTCGATGAGGCGGCGTTCTAGCGCCCCGCAAACAGAGCAGAGAAAAAGGGAACCCGGCACGATGGCCGTTGAACAACTGACCGACCAGATACGTCAAAAAATGGCTTTTGCCGGTGCTTTCGGGGGCAAGATCAAGCTTGATCTCAATGGTGAGGGCACCATCCTGCTCGATGGCAGCAGTGCCCCGCCCGCCGTGACAAATGACGATGCCGACAGCGATACGACCGTGAAAATGTCGGCGGATACGCTGCAGGGGCTGCTCAACGGTACCCAGGACCCGACGCTGGCCTTCATGACCGGCAAGATCAAGGTCAATGGCTCCATGGGCCATGCCCTGAAACTGGCATCCCTGCTGGACGACTGACATGAACCTGATCTTCCGCCTGATTGCCGTGCTGATCGCCGGTTGGCGGGCTGGCCGCGGCTGCAACCCGGCGGAAGAGTTCATGCAAGTGCGGCGACTCAGTATGCGCTGCTGGCCCACCGATCTCGACTTCAACTTCCATATGAATAATGGCCGTTATCTCAGCATCATGGATCTCGGGCGGGTTGATCTGATGCTGCGTGCCGGGCTGCTCGGGCCGATCCTGCGGCAGAAGAAGTGGATGCCGGTGATCGCCGCTTCGACGGTGCGTTATCGCCGGGCCATTGCACCATTTGAGAAATTCGAGTTGGAAACCCGGCTGGTTGGCTGGGATGAGCGCTGGGTATTTCTGGAGCAGCGGTTTTTCGGTGCTTCAGGCCGGGTCAATGCCATCGGGCTGGTGCAGGCTGCGATGACCTCAAAAGGCGGGCGGGTGCCGACCAGTGAGTTGATGGAACTCGTCGGCGTTGCCCCGGATACCGATGGCAAGCCCCCGGCCTATGTCGATGACTGGGTCAGAATGCTGGCCGACTGGCCAACCGAGGGCTCTGTTGCGGCTGGTGCTGAATAGGCGTTTGCAATACAGCCATGCGCAATCAGCCTGTGAATAACAGCGTATCAAGTATATAAAAACGTCAATTAACTGGTCGTTAAGGGTTCTCATTTTCGTAACAATCACGTAGTTTGCACACATCAGAAATCAGACGCGTGATTTAGCGGGGGCAAAGCGATGCGTGTTGGTGTTGGTTTTCGTGGTGCAGGCGGTGTTCAGACACTGCAGAGTGATGTGGTTCGTCGGCGTCGACTGATGCAGGACGAAACAATGGTCGGGCGCAAGCGTTCTGCGGCCATGATCGAAGCAGCTGAAATGCTCGGCGATGCCGATGTCAGCCAGCCAACGGAGCTTCGGGCCTCAGCCTGATGCTGCCTGTCTGTCTGGTGTTGCGATACTGATGTCGCGGGGCAAATTTGCCTGGAAAGGCGGCGCCAGTTGCCGCTTTGCATTCATTGACAACAAGATTCTGTTTATCGAGCTGGGGTCGCTGACCACCCAGCGCAGCAGGCTGCGCGCGCTCGTTCGCGATACGCTGGTCGATAACGGCTGGCGCAAGGCTGCACGCTTTGACGGTTATGACGTCGCCATTCTCCTTACCGTTGATAATATCAGCCGCCGCATCGATGCCGATAATGTGGCCAAGGCACTGCTCGATGCCCTGACTGGGCTGGTCTGGCAGGATGATCGCCAGATCCGGCGTCTGGTTGTGGAGAAGGAGGTAGGCTCCGGGCCTGCTATTACCCTGCGCGCCATGCCCTATGAAGGTGGCAGCTTACAAAAACAGTTCGCGCGCCATCTGGCCGTCTAGCCCTCGGCGGGCGTTACATAGCCATCGACCTTCTCAACCATCACATCGATCGGCGTGTCATAGGAAATGACGTCGATGAAGTTGTTCTCCGGTCCCATGATATAGGTGAAGGTCGAGTGATCCATGCTGTAATACTCGGGATCATCACTCTGAACCTTCTGGTAATAGACCCGGAAAGCCTTGGCGACAGCGGCGATCTGTTCGTCGCTGCCGGTTAGCCCGGTGAACCGGGGGTCAAAGCCGGTCAGATAATCCTTCAGGATCGGGGCGGTATCACGGGCCGGGTCGATGGTGACAAAGATCGGGGTGATATTGGCCACCTTTTCCGGCGGCAGGCGGTCGAGCATCTGTGAGATGTGGTAGAGCTTGGTCGGGCAGAAATCCGGGCAATGGGTAAAGCCGAAGAACATCAGCCGATAGGTGCCGTCAAAAGACTGCTCGGTAATCGTCTCGCCATCCTGATTGACCAGCGTATAAGGGCCGCCCATGCGGACATTGCCAGCCATCTGAATGCCCTTGGACTGGTCGGTGTTGCTGTCGGCTGCGTTCTGCTGATTGCCGACAAGGTCTGGCATGACCACCAGCGTCACGGCAATGATGACCAATGCGAACAGGGCACAGATGCCAATGGCGATGAGCGTGGATTTCTTCATGATCGGTCGTCTTTTCACAGCAATTGATGGCCCGGACAGAAAAAGGGCCGGTTGCGTTACCATATGGCGTACAACCGACCCCTTATCAAACCGATATTATGTCGCGTCCGGCCTGAACCGGACCCGGATTACAGCACCGACAGCATGGAGGCGACGAGCGGATGGCGGACAATGTCGCTCTCGCTCAACCGCACCACGCCGATATCCGGCAGTGCTTCGAGACGATGGGCGATATCCGCCAGCCCGGACATGCCATCGAGCAGGTCAGACTGTTCCGGGTCACCGGTAATGACCATGGTTGAGTGCCAGCCGAGGCGGGTCATCAGCATCTTGAGCTGGGCATAGGTACAGTTCTGGGCCTCATCGATCACCACAAAGGCGTTGTTGAGGGTACGACCGCGCATGAAACCGACCGGTGCGATTTCCACCGTGCCGTCCTGCATCAGCATCCGCAGACGCTTGCTGCCGAGACGCTCGGTCAGGCAATCGAACAACGGGCGCAGATAGGGGTGCATCTTCTCTTCCAGCGCGCCGGGCAGGAAGCCGATATTCTCGCCCGCATCAATGGCCGGGCGGGACAGGATGATCCGGTCGATCTGGCCTGCTTCCAGTGCCTCGACGGCGGAAGCGATGGCGAGATAGGTCTTGCCGGTACCGGCCGGGCCGAGGGCCAGCGCCAGATTATGTTCCTTGATGGCTTCCATCAGCTCCGCTTGACCGGAAGTCCGTGGCTTGACCTTGCGCATATAGCGTTGATCGCGTTCACGATCGTCGCTGCGGCGGGCTTCGGAACGTCGATCGGTACCCTGACGACGATCATTCTCGTACATGTCATTGCCGAGGGGATCCCAACCCGGTTCACGATAAGGCTCGTCAAATCCAGGCAGCGCATGCACGGTGGCACCGGTCTCACGTGTTGGTTTCTGTGCTTTGACGCTGTTCCGTTTAGCCATGGTCAAACCTCCATACTGGGGCTAGAAGTGGGGCCTGACTCGGGGGTAAGCCATGCCCATGGGCCGCGCGTACGGTGGTGCCCATACGCGTCGGTATCTTGGTATATCGGGGAGATTTTCTGAATTGGCCCGGTTGGCGAATTGGGCTGACGAAGCATGTGGCGGCTGATCAATCCAGCCTGCCCGGTCGCGGCGTATCCGACCATATCGGTCGCCGGTTTATGTGAGGCGGTCAAAGACGCTCTCAAATGCTTGCCCTGTCCAAATAGAGGTAAGCCAACCGTTTACGATCTATAAGGTACTATAGTGCCTTACGCACACACCAAGACTAATGCGGCACTGCAACCAAAGTTTAATACTCCCGGCTCGGTCTTGGTCTGGTCCAAACAGTTGCATGTGTCAGTAATTCCTGACTAATTTTGGTTATGATGAAAAAATATCCCACCCGGAAACCAGTTTCCCAAGCCGCGGCGGCAACCGGCTCGACCGATGCCGAAAGTGGAAATGAGGGCGAATCAGTCGCCCGTGAACTGTTTGCGCTCAACGCCATGTATGAGCGCGGACTGATCCCGGAGGCGGAGTATCAGGCGCGCAAGGCCGAGCTTGAGGCTGCGGGCAAATCCGATGCCTAATCATCGATTGGTGTCAGCTCTATCCGGTGGCTGAACACCCGTTCGATGCCATCATCACTCAATGGCAACTGGATCAGGTCACCGGCGAGGAAGGTTTGGGTCTGGTCGTTGAAATTCTCGCTTTTCAGCCAGCCATCCTGACCACCAAGAATGACAAAGTAATTGGCGTCGATATCGCCGAGATCAGATATGTGTCGCGACTGACTGCCGTAATAGGCATCATGTTTTTCAGCAGTCAGCGGATGGGCTGATTTCCAGATCGTCTCATGACTGCCGGCAATCGGATAATTGCCGATCTGGTATTTGCTGCCGATCAGCGGAATGGCGGCCATCAGATGCGCGATATTTACGCGGTGAATGTCGCCCCAATTATGGCCGCCATTGACTGCTGTTTCTGTCGTTTCGAGAGAATGCAGCAAGGCCTCATGGAGATCTGCATCACTGATCTGTGCAAGAATATCGATTGCCCATCGGTTACTGTTGCCGCCGCCATTGATCAGGGCATAGTCCTGTTCTTTCCGGGCCAGCGCAAAAATTCTCGGGGCCAGTTCCGCAAACAGAGCGGAAAAGGCCAGAGCTCCACGGCTGTCACGATCATATCTGCCGTCCCATTGACGGATCAATTCCATGATCTGTTGGTAGCGTGGTGTGAGATCAGGAACGCTGGATGCCAGACGGCCAATCAAAAGATCTCTGAATTCGAGCGCCGAATAGGAAAAGGTATCAACCTGCAGTTGCTGCAGGCGATCTGCTGTCCAGTCATTGCGCTGGCTGGCAAGTGCTATCTGGCGTTCAACCCGGTCGGGTGCGGAAAAAACATAGCCGAGAGGGATTTTCGACGGGCCGGGAGGAACGTTGGCACTGGCCAGTATGCCGGTTTCCGGATTGTGAAAACGTGGCAGTTCGGCGCTGTTTGCCAGATTGTCCCATGCATTGAGGGCTGCGCGGTCAGTCACAACAAAATCCTGCGGTCGGGCATTGGTGCGTCGCGGCATCCTGGCCGCTACCACCAGGCCGATTTCGCCAATGTCACGTCCGTTCCGACCGGCAAAGAGCATGTTCTGGGCAGATACGCCGTAAGTGTCGAAGGCATCTGCAAAATTCTGCCAGCTTGTTGCTCGTGCGGCATGGAGAAAGGCAGTGATCTCATCTGTTGTGTCATGTCCAACCCAGCGGATTGCCAGTAACTGATCCCGATCCAGTCCCAGCAGCGGGGCGTCACTGATCACGGGGCCGACCGGGCTGATCTGGACTTCGGATTGTGTATCCGGCCACCAGCGCACCTTTAGGGGGCGGGTTTCTGTTACAAGATCGGCTTCACTGTAACCGACGGCTTCAATGTCGATCAGGTCACTGGAGGCGCCGCGCAGATTGGTGCCGCCCCAGGCTGCTTCCGGATTGCGACCAAGGCCGAATATCGGCAGCCCGGCAGGCATCATCCCGACCACTTGCATGGAGGGGGATTTTACGCCTGCAAGCAACCAGAGGTTTGGAAGGCGTAATCCCAGATGCGGATCACTCGCAATCATCGGCTTGCCCGAGGCGGTATGGCTGCCATCGATAACCATGGAGTTGCTGCCGATTTTGGCATTGTCCCGCAACGCTGCCACCAGCAGTTCATGGGCCAATCCAGCCTGATCCGGCGTTCTGGCAAATGCCGAGCCGTCGGCTGCAATGCTGGTCAGGCCTGTGCTCTGAATGCGGTCCCACACTTCCGGCCAATCAGCCCGGCTCCGCTGTTCGAGCAGATTGACCCAGCCCAACCAGTTCACATCAACACCGGCAAGACGACCGATCGTCAGGATATCGGTGGCCGTGAATGGTTCAGGTTCTTCGATGCCGAACACACGGAATTCGTGGGGCAAATCGCTCATGCGCATTTGATAGCTGTTCAATCCCGCTACAAAGCGATCGAGCCATTCCCGGGTGTCCGTTGGCAGTTTTTCATAGATATCGGGTGTTGCCCGTCCGAGATCGATCGTGCGGATGGCCCGGTCAAAATCAATGGCAATCGGCCCGGCGAGTTCGGCAACCCGGCCCTGGGTCAGATGCTTGGCGAGTGTGATTTGCCCCAGCCGCAGATGCGCTTGCACCATACCCAGCGCAAAAGCCGCATCGCCATCGGTTTGTGCCTCGATCATTGGTATCTGGTGCCGGTCCCAACGGATGCTGACCGGCGCTTCAAGTGGCAGGCCAGTTGTCGGAAACATGGCCAGTCGCTGGCTGGTATCGGTTGCTTCAGGCAGTGATGTCAGCAGCGAACATCCACCAAGGCCACATACGGCAATTATGCTGCCAATGAGTCGGTTAACTGTATGCATTGGTCATGACCTGATTGCGCCCATTTTTCTTGGCTTGGTACAGTAATCTGTCGGCATCGCCAAGGGCGGTTTCCAGGTCAGGATTCTCTGGGTCAATCGCCGCGCAGCCAATGCTGACGGTAATGCTGATACTGTGCTTGCCGCTTGTCACGGCCATATCCTCGAAGCGCTGTCTGATCCGTTCGGCGACGATGTGAGCGCCTGCAAGGTCGGTTTCGACCAGCAGGATGGCAAATTCCTCGCCACCCAGCCTGCCGCAGATATCAATCTGGCGCAGCATCTGCCTGAGGGTCTCACCGGTTGCGACCAGCACATCATCACCTGTAGCATGGCCATAGGTGTCATTGACCTTCTTGAAGTGGTCGATGTCCAGCATCAGCATGCAGGCTGGGCGCTTGTACCGTCTCGTGCGGATAAGCTCGGTCTCGGCCTGATCCATGAAGCTGCGCCGGTTGGCGATGCCGGTCAGGGTATCGACCGTGGCCAGGTGGAACAGCGCGGCGGTGTATTCGAGGATTTTCTGGATCATCGGGCGGAAGATGATTGAGGCTTCCAGCACCAGCGTCATCAGCACAACGGCCAGAATGCCCCATTGCAGCCGTTCGAAATTGGCGATCTGCTGTTCACTCTCCGCCTGTTCGATTGTGACCACATTATCGAGACTGACCAGCAGCTGCTCCCTTGATGCGTCAAAGATACGGGTGATTATCGGCTCGAATTGCGGATTATCCGGTTGCATGGCGGCAATTCGCCTTGCATCGGCAACATAGCTTTCCACCTGTTGATCAAGGGAGTTTCTGCCCTCGAAATAGATCGACCGCAGGGCGCGTTCATATCGGTTGTCGGCGGTGCCGATGCTGTGCTCGGCAATCAGGAACTCATGGGCCGCCTCGAACTGGTTGATGGTGCTGTGCAGCGCCTGCTGTGCGCTGCTGTCGCCCATCTGCCATTGTGCCGCCAGTGAGGCGATGCGCTGTGACAGCATGCGCTGGCGACCGGTGTGGTTGATGACGGCTGCCGTGCCCTTGTTGCTGCGCAGGCTGTATTCGAGGGTGAGATGCGAGCCGATCGACAGCCCTGCAATGATCAGCAGGGCAACGATATAACCGGTGGTCAATGCACGTGCCGAAATCGGCCGGATCGGCAATCTGCCGGTAGCAGTAGTGTTCATAAGCCGGGTTGTCTCGAACAGGATAGGCGGCAAGCCCTTGTTGAATACCAGTCTTACATATGAATAGGTCGGATCGGCGTTTTGGTAAGTCCCCAAATTTGCTGTGTAAGCAATATCGGTTGTACGCGATACGATTGGTGTTGTTGAAAACCCATCAAACTCGGCATTGCCTAGCTGCCATCATGCGTCTATGAGGGATACCAAGATGTAAAATCTGCTATGCCCTCAGCGCAGGTGTCATGCCTGCCGAGATAACAAAACGAAAGGCATCCGTTCATGCAAATCGCTCTGCCATATCTTCTGTTCCTTGGTGATGCACCTGACCAGCTTGCGGCCAAGACCGCTTTCGGTATCGCCCTCTGGCGCCCGGAAAACTGTGTCGGCCAGTTGAGCCTGCCGGGCTGTAAGGCCGATGCCGGCATGACCGAGATGACGCTGGAAGAGGCTGTCGCTGCCGGTGCCAAGACGCTGGTGCTCGGCGTAGCCAACCGCGGTGGCAAATTCGCGCCCGAGTGGCAGGAAGTGATGCTGAAGGCGCTCGATATGGGGCTCGACATTGCCTCCGGTTTGCACAACAAGGTCGCCGATCTGCCGCAGGTTGCCGCCAAGGCAAAGGAACTCGGCCGCAATATCCATGATGTGCGCCATGCCACCGGTGAGTTTGAGGTCGGCAACGGCAAGAAGCGTTCGGGCCTGCGTCTGCTCGCGGTTGGTACCGACTGTTCTGTCGGCAAGATGTTCACGACCCTGGCGCTGGACAAGGAAATGAAACAGCGCGGCATGAAATGCGATTTCCGCGCTACCGGCCAGACCGGTATCCTGATCCACGGTTCCGGTATCTCGATTGATGCCGTGGTTGCCGATTTCATCGCCGGTGTCGCTGAGCAGCTGTCGCCTGACAATGATGATGATCACTGGGATCTGATCGAGGGGCAGGGCTCCCTGTTCCATGCGTCATATGCCGGTGTTTCCATGGGCCTGCTCCATGGTAGCCAGCCCGATGCCCTCGTCATGTGCCATGAACCGACCCGTCCGCATATGCGCGGCCTGCCTGAATATCAGCTGCCCGATATCGGTGACTGCATTGCGCTGAACGAAAAATGTGCCAAGCGTGTCAATCCGGCGGCACGTGTCGTGGCATTATCTGTCAATACAGCGGAAATGGCAGACGAAGCAGAAGCGAAAGCGTATCTTGATAAGCTATCAGAGCAATACGGTATGCCGGCGGTTGATCCGGTTCGTATTGGTGTAGGTCCGATTGTCGAGGTACTGGAAAAGGAATGGCCCCGCTCACTGGCGCACGCCTCCTAACAGCACGAAAACAAACAATTCCGACTCGGGGCGTCTTTCGCATTTCGCGGGGTTCACGCACCGGGGCGGATGTTGTTGTCGCCCAGATTGAGCAGGATGGCATCATCGGCCGGGGCGAGGCGACCCCCTATACCCGCTATGGTGAGAGCGTTGACGGTGTCCTCGACATTATCAACAGCCTTTCCGATGGTATTTCCGCGGGCATGTCGCGGGAAGAGCTGCAGGTAATCCTGCCCTCCGGTGCCGCCCGCAATGCTATTGATTGCGCGCTCTGGGATCTGGAATCCAAACAGGCGGGGCTGCCGGTCTGGCAACTTGCCGGGCTGCCGGAACCGCAAACCCTTGAAACCGCTGTTACCATCAGTCTCGGCGATCCGGAAGAGATGGCCGCGAAGGCCCTGACGCTGGCTGACTGGCCCTTGCTCAAGCTGAAGCTCGCCGGTGAGGATGAGGTGGAGATGGAGCGTGTACGTGCCGTACGCGAGTCCGCCCCCAAGGCCCGTATTATCGTTGATGCCAATGAGGCTTGGACGCTTGATATGGTGGCTCGGTTCAGTGCTGAACTGGCGGAGCTGGAGATCGAGATGCTGGAGCAGCCTTTGCCTGCTGCCGAGGATGCACCGCTTGCCACGCTGGGCGAATTGCCAGTGCCATTGGGCGCTGACGAGAGCTGCCATGACCTGCCAACGCTGGAGCGTTTGCGTGGGCTGTACCAGATCATCAATATCAAGCTGGACAAGACCGGTGGCCTGACCGAGGCGCTCAAGATGAAAATCGAGGCCGAGCGCATGGGCTTTCAGGTCATGGTCGGCTGTATGGTCGGCTCATCCCTGGCTATGGCTCCCGCGGCACTCGTCGCCCAGGGCGCACACTTTGTCGATCTCGACGGCCCGATCATGCTCGACCGGGACCGCAAGCCGGGCCTGACCTATGACAAGTGGAGGATCGAACCGGTTGAGCCGGGCCTCTGGGGTGGTGGTGTACAGGGGCTGAGCGCCGATATCGAGGAACTGCCCCTGCCACATGAGTACCGCCACTAGGCAGTCGGTATTGCGCCCCTAATTCGACAGGGCATCCAGAATGACCACGAGATCGGCGACCTTCCTGGTCGCTTCGGCTACTAGCAACACGTCTTGGTCCACGCGGGCATAAAAGTAGCCTTCCGGCGGGCGATTGAGGGAATAGCGGTCATAATCCCGGATAACCGTGTAATAGGTATTGAGCGGCTGGCCGATCGAATATTTCTTGGCCTGTCCCGGCGGCACGCAGCCCTTCTTGGCAAGACCGGGTGGGCAATGGCCTGGTCCGGCGGCGTGGGCAACGGTGGGGCCACAGGCGGTCAGGCCAAGTGAGATGGCACCGCTGAGCGCAATGGCCGTAAAAGTCAGGTGTTTCATGATCTTTCCCCTGTTTATCTCGTTCATAAACGTTTGCTTATGGGGAAAGGTTCCGCGCTGGCGGTGTCAGTTGTCGGTTGCTGACAGCGCTGCGATCAGGCCGAGAAATGCTGGGAACTCATGGGTGACGAGATAGGTCGGGATCGGCTTCAGATAGTCGATGAACCGGCCCTTGTTCTCGAACCGGTCACGGAAGGCAGAGCGGTCGAAGGCTTCCCCCAGTCGCGGGATAATGCCGCCAGCGATATAGACGCCACCGGTCGCGCCAATGGTCAGGGCCAGATTGCCCGCCACATTGCCGAGAAAGGCACAGAACATCTCCACTGTCTCGACCGCGACGGGGTCGGAGCCCTCAAGCGCGCGATTGGTGACATCGGCGGGGATCAGCCTGCCGGTCACGGTTTTGCCATCAGTGCGGCTGATCGCCTGATAGAGGGTGACAAGACCGCGACCACAGAGGAAATCCTCACCGCAGACATGGCCCGTGTGCCGACGCTGGTTGTCGATCACTTCGGCTTCCCGCTCGGTCATGCCGGCGAGGGTCACATGGCCACCTTCACCTGACAGTGGCAGCCAGCGGTTGCGGTTGTGGTGGATCAGGCCGGATACGCCGAGCCCGGTACCGGGGCCGAGGACTGCCTTATGAGCATGTTCGGCGGCCTCACCGCTGCCGATCTGCCGTCGGTCGGCCTTTTTCAGGCGCGGCAGCGACAGGGCCATGGCGGTGAAGTCATTGATGACGGTCAGGTCATTCAGCCCGAACTGGTCGCGGATATCGCGCTGGCTGAACGACCATGGGTGATTGGTCATGACGATCATGTCGCCGAGCACCGGTCCGGCGATGCAGATGGCGGCCCGCTCAATGGCGTCGGGGCTGACATTGATCGCTTCCAGATAGCCGCTCATCGCGTCCTCAAGCCCGCGATAGGATTGCACGCTCAGCACGCGGATTGCTTCCGGTCCCACATTGCCAAGGCCCGATCCGACAAGGGCAAAGCGCGCATTGGTAGCGCCGATATCTGCAATAAGATCAGTCATGGCACCCGATTAAGACCTTTTCGCCTGCGCAGGCAAGCGTCAGACTCATGCGGCTGGTAATTATTTCAGGATGTTGGTGCACGAACATCTTGCCAGAGTTGCATCAGAAACGGCATTCTGACTGCATGGTTTTTAGGTTAATGGTTAAAAATTAGGCAAATAAGGGTTTTTTAGAAAAAAGATTAAGTTTTGATCACTTTTTGCTTGTTGCGCTGCAAAACTCATGTAAGCCTAAAGATGGTCATACGGTCTTGGAGATCGTGTTCGACCTCTCTCTGTTGGGTGTTTCCTCCCTAATAAAACTTTTAAAGCCGTTGGTTTCTACCAACGGCTTTTTTTTATCCGGGTTTTGGCTGGCCGGTTTTATTCGGCGGCAGCAGCGCTCAACCGGCTGCGGCCCAGTGCCTCGACCATATCGACGAGTTGCTCGGTCAGCCGATTGATGGTCGGCAGCGGCTCGATCTTTGCCTCATCCATATAGAGCGCTCGGTTCACCTCAACCTGCAGCGCGTGAATGCCTTTCGATGGTCGCCCGTAATTCTGGGTGGTATAGCCACCGGCATAGGGGCGGTTGCGTATCACGTTATAGCCGAGACGGCTCAGATGCCGGTCGACGAAGGCGGTGATCGTGGCATCGCAGCTGCTGCGGTGGCAGTCGCCGAGTACAAAATCGATACTCTTGGCCCGGTTCTTGTGATCGTTCTGCGGTTTCGGCAGGCCGACATTGGATGGCATGGAGTGGCAGTCGATCAGGATGGCGATGCCGAACTGCTCGCGCGTTTCGCGCAGCAGCTCTTCCAGCGCCTGATGATATGGCTTGTAATAGGTGTCGAGCAGGGTCGCCACATCCTTGAAATCCAGCGGCGCGTTATAGATCGTCTCGCCGCTGGCAATCACCTTGGCGATGGTGCCGAGACCGGCGGCGAGGCGTGGGCTGCGGGTATTGGCATAGGGTGGCAGCGGGCCGGAAAACATCGCCGGGTCGAGCTCATAGGGCTCGCGGTTCAGGTCGACAAAGACTCGACCCAGATGAGACCGAATCAAGGGCACCCCATTTTGCACTGCCGGGGCATAGAGCCGGTCAACGAAGGCATCCTCGGACCGGCGGAGCTGCATCAGGCTCAGGCTGGTTTTTCTAATTAAATCAGCAGGATAGGTGTCTCCGCTATGGGGTGAAGCGAGGACAATCGGCAACACCTGACTGGCCGGTCTGTCGATCTGGTAACTTTTCGTCGTGGTTGTCTGCGCCATACCGATTCTAATCACTGTATTCAGACACGTCTGTCAGAGCGACGGCATGGTCCCGGACCGGCTCTCTCTCGGGTTTGAATTCTTGTTGCCTGCATCATACCCCGGTTTGGCTGCCGGATCGACCGCGAAACACGGTCCCGTGATGCAAAGGCATATTGGGCACAACGCCCGAGCGGCACTATGCGCATCGACCCGGCCGGTTGATGCCTGAACAGAAAGTTGGGGAAATGGCACGTATTTTATTGGCGGAAGATGATGGCGGCATGCGCCAGTTCCTGGCCCAGTCGCTGGAACGCGCAGGTCATGCGGTGGAGAGTGTCGGTGACGGTACCGAGGCGCTCTATGCCCTCGATCGTGGCAGTTATGACCTGCTCCTGACCGATATCGTCATGCCGGGCATGGATGGCGTCGAACTCGCCAAGCACGTGACCGCCAGCCTGCCGGGCATGCAGGTGATGCTGATCACCGGCTTTGCCGCCGTATCCTTACGCATGGGCAAGACCGCCAATGGCAACAGCGCACCGGTCATGTCGCGACCATTCCACCTGCGCCAGCTCGCCCAGCATATCGACGTGGTCCTGTCGGCCTGATTTGACCGTACCTGTTTTTCACCTGCGCGCCATGGTTCCAGCTGTGCCGACACCATGCGCGTGCCCGAAAAACCGGATAGTTTGGAAAAAACCGCAATCGAGGCCTTGCCGTGGCCGGAATCTAATGCTATCTCCCTCGCCGCAGTCGCAAAAACGGCTGCCCCATTCATGGTGCGCGGGCGTGTAGCTCAGCGGGAGAGCACTACGTTGACATCGTAGGGGTCACTGGTTCAATCCCAGTCACGCCCACCATGAGCCCGGTACCCGATCGGGCAGAGATAGCTTCCTAGACAAAAATCAACTGCAGAATATGTCGATCTGCGCCTGTTCCGATGGCGCGAATGCTGATAGATTCTGCGTCCTGTTTGGCTCTGTTGCTGCTTGGGGGGATTATCAGTGGTTCAGGCTTTCAAGGTACCGATTACCGATGAGCTGACCCGGCTCTCGCTGAATTACATCAATCCGATCCTGAGCATGCATGAGGTTGATTTCAAAGCTCGGCTGCGTATGGCAAACGGCCCGGAGGGTATTGCCAACGGGTTCGAGGTCAAGGTGCCGAAAATCGATGAGGCAAGCCTGATCGGCACCAAGAAGAGCAGCGACAAGAAAATCGATGACTACACCCAGTCACGGGCCAAGAAGGTCACCCATCTGCTGGTCAATGTGAAGGCGATCGGCGATGCCACCCTGCTGGGCTGCAAGCCGACCAGTGGCCGCCAGCCACTGATCGACGTGTCGCGTGAGGGTAACGAGCTGTCGTTCTTCATCCCCTATAACGAGGAAACCAATGCGCGGGCCTGGGAGATACTGGGCAGTATTGGCGATGTGCTGAATGACATCGAGGCTGACCTCGATCAGATGCTGCCCGAGATCCGGCAGGACATGGCCAGACGCACACAGAAGCAGATCGACGAGATCGATCTGGAAAAGAGCATCGCCGCCTCCATCACCTTCCCGCTGCGTGAGGGGTAAGGGCGGTTAGTTTAGTCTGGCTCAGGACAGCCCGACGATCTCGCCGTTTTCGCCGAGGCCGATATTGAGGGCGGCGGGTTTGCGGGGCAGGCCGGGCATGGTCATGATGTCACCGCAGATAGCGACGATAAAACCGGCACCGGCCGATAGCCTTGCCTCACGCACCGGCAGCACATGGCCCTCGGGCGCGCCATAGGCGGTGGTATCGGCGCTGAAGCTGTATTGCGTCTTGGCGATACAGACCGGCAGATGGCCGAAGCCCATGGCTTCGAACTGCGCAAATGATTTCGCCGCCGCGTCGCTGATCTGCAGGTCGCGGGCGCGGTAGATCTTGCTCGCCACGGCACGGACCTTGTCGGCCAGCGGTATGTTGTCCGGGTAGAGCAGTTGGAAGTCGGGCTTGTCGCCATCGAGCCGGGCCTTGACCGCCTTGGCGAGGTCGATGGCACCGGTGCCGCCCTCGGCCCAGTGACGGGCCAGCACCGGGGTTGCGCCAAGTTCCTGACAGATCGACATGGCGGTGTCGATTTCCGCCTCGCTGTCACCGCTGAAATGGTTGATCGCGACCACGGGCGACAGGCCGAATTGCTGAATATTCTCAATGTGGCGACGAAGATTGCTGCTGCCGCTGCGCACGGCCTCGGGATTGGCGGTGCCGAGATCGGCCTTGGCCACGCCGCCATGCATTTTGAGCGCGCGGATCGTGCAGACGAGTACCACTGCATCCGGTTGCAGACCGGTCTGGCGGCATTTGATGTTGAGGAACTTCTCAGCCCCGAGATCGGCGCCGAACCCGGCCTCGGTCACCACCACATCGCTCAGCGCCAGTGCGGCGCGGGTTGCGACGACGGAGTTGCAACCATGGGCGATATTGGCGAAGGGGCCGCCATGGATGAAGACCGGGCTGTGGTCGATGCTCTGCACCAGATTGGGCTGCAGCGCATCCTTCAGCAGCACCGCCATGGCACCATCAACACCGAGATCGCGGGCGGTTACCGGGCTTTTGTCATGGCGCAGGGCGACGATGATCCGACCGAGCCGGTCCTGCAGATCGGCCATGTCGGTGGCGAGGCAGAAGATCGCCATGATTTCCGAGGCAACGGTAATGTCGAAGCCGTCCTCGCGCGGCACCCCATGGGCCGGTCCGCCGAGGCCGACGACCATCTGGCGCAGGGCGCGGTCGTTCATATCCATGACCCGTCGCCACATGATCCGCCGCGGGTCGATGCCGAGCTCGTTGCCCCAGTGGATATGGTTGTCGAGTACCGCCGCCAGCAGGTTATGCGCCGATGTGATGGCGTGCAGGTCGCCATTGAAGTGCAGGTTGATGTCCTCCATCGGCAGCACCTGTGCCCGGCCACCACCGGCAGCCCCGCCCTTGAGGCCGAAACAGGGACCCAGGGACGGCTCGCGCAGGCAGGCAACCGATTTCACACCGAGATGGTTCAACCCGTCATTCAGGCCGACACTGGTTGTGGTCTTGCCTTCACCCGCCGGGGTCGGGGTGATGGCGGTGACCAGCACTAGCTTGCCGCGCGGCTTGTCGGCCAGCCCGGCGATATAGTCGTGGGACAGCTTGGCCTTGTAATGGCCATAGGGGATCAGCGCTTCGGCGGGAATGCCCAGCTTCTGCTCGGCCAAAGGCAGGATCGGTTCCATATGCGCGGCACGGGCGATGTCGATATCGGCGGCACCGGGCGGTGGCAGGCTGTCCGATGCCTTGTTGCCTGCGAGGGTTGCTGTGCCGGTGACATGGTTCATGACATGCGCTTCCTTGGGGTACATCGGTCAGTCCGGGCTTTCGCTGGACCGGATAAACTGGCATCAGTTAAACGATGCCCTTTTCCTGATGCCGGACACTACCCGCAGGATGCCGGTCATGCAGCCAAAAACAGCAACAACCGGCCAAGATGCCCGTGAATAACTCAGCGCGTGAACAGCTTGCCCTCTCATAATACGCCATGCCCGGCCTGTGAGCATCCTGGCGATGATCTCGGCTACTGGCTCTATGGCCTGCCGGTGAACAGCGTGCGCTTGCATCATGATCGGGATGCGGCGCGGGGTGTACCGACCGGCGATCTGGCGCTGTTCGGGTGCCCGGCCTGCGGCTTTGTCTGGAACCCGCGTTTTGATCCGGCGCTGGTTGCCTATGATGCCGGGTATGAGAGTACCCAGAGCTTCTCCGGCACCTATCGGCGGTTTCTGGCTGAACAGGCAGAGGCACTGGTGGCGGAATACGGCCTCGCCGGTGGCACGGTGCTGGAAATCGGCTGCGGGCAGGGCGAGTTTCTGGCAGCCCTCTGCGAGGCCGGGGTTGCGCGCGGGATCGGCTATGACCCGGCGGCAATGCGCGAACGGTGTCCGGCGGTGGAGCAGGGCGAGCTGATCATCCATGATCAGGCCTTTACCGGCGATACGGTCCTGCCGCCGGTTGATCTGGTCTGCTGTCGCAATACCCTCGAGCACATCCCTTATGTGGCCGGTTTTGTCCGGGCAATCCGGCGAGCACTTGGGGACAGCACGGATGTTCCCGTGTTCTTTCAGCTGCCGTCATGGGAACGGGTTGCGGCCACGGGGGCATTCTGGGACGTCTATTACGAGCACTGCTCGTACTTCACGCGCGCGAGCCTGACCGGTCTGTTCGCGCGCGCCGGGTTTGTGGTCGAGCGGTGCGGGACAATCTTCAACGGCCAGTATCTCGACCTGCGTGCCCGGCCCGGCCAGACCGGTGCGGGCACAGCCGGTGGCACGGCGCTCGATATCAATGTGCTCGATATCGCGGCCATTCTCGATCAGGGCCAGTTCTGGCAGCAGCATTTCGATACCTGTCGGCGCAACGGTACACGGACCGTGCTCTGGGGCGGTGGGTCAAAGGCGGTGGCGCTGCTGACCAGCCTCGATGCCGGGGGTACGGTGCTGGCGGCGGTCGATATCAACCCGCACAAGCACGGCACCTTTCTGCCTGTCACCGGCCATCCGGTCATCGCCCCGGCGGCACTCACCGATCTTGCCTTTGACGAGGTCTTGCTGATGAACGGTGCCTACCGCGAGGAGGTGGCGGCACAGCTTGCTGCACTCGGACTTGATCCGGTGATGCGGGTGTTTGATTGACCGTCAGATTATCCGGAAGTCGGGAATGGGCACGATGAACCTGCCGCCAGCCTGATGGTAGGCAGCTTCCTGTGCCATGATCTCGTCGGCGAAATTCCAGGCTAGCAGCAGCAGGTAATCCGGCGCATCCTCGGCAAGCGCCTGCAATGGCCGGATCGGCACCCGTGTGCCGGGCATGTATTTGCCGTGCTTTACCGGGTTCCGGTCGACGATATAGGCGAGGTCATCACAACCGATGCCGGCAGCGGCCATGAAGGTGACGGCCTTGGCGGCGGCACCATACCCGGCCACCCGTTTGCCAGCCTCGCGGCAGTCAGCCAGCACGCGCTGTATCTGCCCGATCAATCCGGCGATACGGTTGCTGAAACCGGCGTAATAGCTAGGCGTGGCAATACCGGCAGCGGCCTCCGCTGCCAGCAGATCGGTGACGCTGGCGTGTCGATCTGTGTTCCGGCTGATATGCAGCCGCAGCGATCCGCCATGGATGCCCAGCCGCTCGCAGGTGTTGATATGCAGGCCATGCCGGGCGAACAGCGCCACCAGCGCGGTCATGGAATAATGGAAAACATGCTGGTGATAGATGGTGTCGAAAGCCAGATGCCGGATCAGGTCATCGAGATAGGGCGTCTCGATCACCGCCCTGCCATCGGGTGCCAGAATGGTGGCGATACCGGCGACGAAATCATTGATCTCCGGCACATGGGCGAGGACGTTGTTGGCCAGAAACAGGTCAGCGCTGATGCCCCGTTCCTGTTGGAGCCTGAGGGCCAGTGCCTGAGTGAAATAGGCGTCGATGGTCTCTATCCCGGCCATGCGCGCCTGATCCGCCGGGCCGGTTGCCGGATCAATGCCAAGCACGCTGTAACCCGCTGCCTGAAAATGGCGGAGCAGATAGCCGTCATTGCTCGCGGCCTCGACGATCCGCGCCTGTGACGGATCGTGCAGATCGGCGATAAGGCTCTGGGCGCTGTCGTGGAAATGCCGGTTCAGCGCCGGAGAGACGGATGAATGATAGGGGTAGTCATGGCGGAACAGCAGGTCCGGCGGTACTGTGACCGATAATTGCGCGAGGCTGCAGGCAGAACAGGCGATGAGCGCCAATGCCGCGAGATCATCCGGCTTGTCCAGTTCTTCCGGTGCCACCAGCCGGTCGGCCAGCGGCGTCACGCCGAGATCAAGCACCGGAAACAGTTTATCGCTGCCGCAGGACCGGCAGGCAGTGACGGCGGACAGGGGCAGGATATGGCCGACACTGACCATGTCAACCAGTGCTCCAGTGCAGGGCGCTGTCTAGGTCACCGGCGGCAATCAGGTTGCGGATCTTGGCAACCCGGCAATAGCGCGGACCTTCAAATTCTGTCGGGGACGGTGGGCGATCCCTGAGCGCGCGGTAGAGATTTTCCACGCCTGCCTGCAAGGTCCAGCCTGGGGCAAAGCCGGGCAGATGGCTGCCGGCCTTGTCAAAGCTGACGCGGTAGGAGCGTTTGTCCGGTGAGGCGCGGTCGGAGAAGGCAACGCTGGCATCCGGGATGATATCGGCGATGATATGGGCAATATCGACGACCCGGAAATTCTGTTCGGTCTGGCCGATATTGAAGATCTGGCCCCGGACCGCATCGTCGGGCGCGGCGGCGGCGGCCATGAAGCTCTGGGCCACATCGGCCACATGCACCAGCGGTCGCCAGGCCATGCCGTCACTCTTCAGGAACACCTGTTTGCTGGCGAGGGCATAGGCGATCAGGTTGTTGACCACGAGGTCAAAGCGGATCATCGGCGACAGCCCGTAAACCGTGGCAAAGCGCAGGAAGACCGGGCAGAAGCTGTCATCGGCGAGTGGCGCGATATCGCGTTCGGCAAATATCTTCGACTGGCCATAGGGTGTGACGGGGTTGAGCGGGCTTGCCTCATCAATCCAGTTTTCGCCCGCCGCACCATAGACACTGCAGCTGGACGCAAAGACAAAGCGGCGGGCACCGGCCTGTTTTGCCAGTCTTGCCGTCTCGACCGCCGCCTGATGATTGATCGCCAGCGTGGTTCCGGCATCAAGGTCGCCCAAGGGATCATTGGATAGCCCGGCCAGATGAATGACCGTGTCGAACCCGTCGAGGTCACTGAGGGTGATTGCCCGGATATCCTTGCGCATCAAGGGAATATCCGGTGTCGCGGAGGGCGTGCCAAAGGCGCAGCCATCGTAATAATGCTGGTCCAGCCCGTGCACGATGGTACCGGCTTCCTGCAGCATTGGCACCAGCACCTGTCCGATATAGCCACGCTCGCCTGTTACCAGCACCCGGTTCATGGGCCTGCCAGCCATGGGGCATCGCCCGCCCGTGCCATCCCGTCGAGCCGTTCGGCCTCGGCCGGGGTATCCATACATTGCCAGAAACCGTCATGGCGATAGGCCATCAACTGTCCCTGTTCCACCAGTCGCTGCATCGGGGCATGTTCCAGCACGGTCGCGGTATCGTCGATCAGGTTGATCACCCCCGGCTCCATGACGAAAAACGCGCCATTGATCCGGCCTTCCCGCTGTACCGGCTTTTCGGCAAAGGCGGTCACCCGGTTCCCAGCCATGTCCAGATGGCCAAAGCGCGGTGGTGGATAGACCGCGGTGACGCTTGCCATCCGCCCATGACCGCGATGGAAGGCCAGCAATGCCGCAAGGTCGATATCGGCGAGGCCATCGGCCCAGGTGAGGAAGAACGGGGCAGTACCCAGTTCATCGCCCAATCGGTCGCGCAGTTTCAGCAGGCGGCCACCGGTTGCGGTATCCTCACCGGTATCGTGGCAGGTAACCCGCCAGTCGTTCTGCCATAACCCTGTCGGGCGGCGGGTTTGCGTGGTGACATAATCGGCGATGGCCTGTCCCTGATGGCCGGTGGCAATGGTGAAGTCACGAAATCCCTGCCGCGCGAAAATAGCCATGACATGCTCGATAACCGGGCTGCCATTGATCGGGGTCAGGGGTTTAGGCTGATCCTGTGCGCCCAGTCGCTGGCCCTTGCCACCGGCGAGGATGACGGTCCTGATTGTATCTGCCGTCATGGTCTGGCCCCGACATAGAGATCGGCATAGCGCTGGCGCAGGGCGATCAGCTCCGCAGGCTGCAGCAATAACAGGCACTGGTCGATCTTGCGCAGCATCTGATGGATGAACATGCGGTGGGAGAAATCCTCAGGCGTCAGCCTGTCGATGAATTCCCCGGCATGAATGATTACCCGTTGGGTATTCTTCTCGATATCATCGCCGCGCCGCGCGAGAAATGCCCTGCTGCCCTCGGTGATAAGCCGGGTACGTTGTTCATAGGGCAGGCGGGCGAGCCGGAACATGTCCAGATGGGCGTGATACATATCGATAATCGGGCAGAGCTGCTCCAGCGCGCCAAGGGCGCTGCCCTCCGGCAGCCCGCGTTCGTGATCCATCGAGAACATGCGCATCAGATGGCGCATCCGGTCAGGCATCGAGGACAGGCCGGGCGAGATGCTCTGATAGACCACGGCTTCCTCGATACAGCGGATTTTGCCGTACAGCGCTGCCTCACAGACAAAGACATTATCGCCGCCGAAACGGAACGGCTGTGGCATCATCCGGTCAAGCACGGTGCGGCGGTAGAGGGCGAAGAAATTGGATGGCTGGCGATATTGTTCGATCACCATGCAGGCGCGGGCAATGAGATCATCCTGATCGGCAGAATAGAAGGCCCATTTGCGGGGCTGGGCGGTGAGCGGATTGCCATCCCGCCCGACCCTGATTGCCTTGGCATAGGCGACGCCGACATCCGCCTCCCGGTCCAGTACTGTGGCCAACTGTTCCAGATAGTCCGGGGCCAGCACATCATTGGCGCTGCAGATCGCGACATAGTCGGCAGTTGCGTTCAGGAAGCTGCGGTTGATATTGGCGTTCTGGCCGATATTCAGCGTCTTGGCGTTGAGGTGAATATCGAGCCGGTCAGTGTAACCGAGACAGATATCGGGTCCGTTGTCGGTTGAGCAGTTATCAAAAATCGTGACCCGGAAATCCTGCCGGGTCTGGGCGACGAGGGCATCAAGCACGCGACCGATACGGGCGGCCTCATTCCACATGGGAATGACTATATCGATCTTGGGTGCAGGGGACATCGTCTCGGGATAAGCGGCGGCAATCGGCCAGCAAGATTGGTTTTATTGGTTACTTGTTGTTCCGCACCCAGTACCGGTGCGGGTCGCCACTGTCAATGCAACCCGGCATAACCGCGTAATCAGTTGCTATGATCCCGACTTTGCCAGCTTGAGGTTGCTGCGGAAGTTTTCAATCTCGCCGCTGATATTCATCAGGCGGTCGAGGGAGAGTGCCAGCCACAGATCGAACCAGAGTGCCGAGCCGAGCAGTTGCTCGACGGTTTCCAGCGGTACCTTCTTGCCCCCGAGGGCAAGGGTCTCCGGCAGGGCGATAGACGGGTTGTCAGGATCGACAGAGGGCTGTTGCTGATTATCAGGCTCAGCCTCACCCTCGGCGTCCAGATCATCCTCAATCGCGACATGCAACTGCCCATTGGCAATCCATGACTGTTCCCGACCGAGGGCAATACTCGGCGCCAGTACCTTCCAGTTCAGCGATGCCACAGCCTTGTCCGCGTCCTTGTGCAGGCGTTCGCGGTTTTTCAGGGCGGCAATCAGGGTAGCCGAGACCTGATGGGCCTTGGTCAGCTTTGCCGCTGGCCGGACCCAACTGAACACCATCATCAACAGCAGGCCGATGGCGATCAGCACCAGCGCCCGGATGATGCCAAAGGCAAATGCCGTGACCAGCACCATGATCAGACCGCTCAGCAGGATGCCGCCGGTAAAGGCGGCAAAGATGAAGAGCCGGGCCATGAAGCGTTCAGCCGGCACGATCTTGTACAGGGCACGGGCGCGCATGGTGTTGCCAACGGCCCATGTGGAGAACATCGGCCAGAAAGCAAGCATCAGGGGCATGAACAAGCTAACGAAACCGACCTCGCTGGTGGCGACAATCACGATCACGCTGGCAATGATCGCCATGACGATGACGAGCAGGAGGATCGGGTTGAGACCAAGCCGGGATGGAACAGCCTTTTTCTCATAGGCTTTCAGGAGCAACCGGCGGGCATCGCCGAGAATGGATGAATGCCGCCATTCAATCGGCAGTTCGAGCGCTTCGTTCGGGAACAGTTTGCTGATCAGGGCACGATCCAGCTTGTTCGGCACGTCCTCGGCGGAAACCGGCAGCCGTACCAGCATCAGCTCCTCGGTATCGGACTTCCAGTTAAGCTTGACCAGTCCACGGACCGCAAGATCGACAATCGCGGCCATCAGCGGGCGGCACAGATGATCCCGGTTGATCAGCATGGCGAGATAGGCCGGTGGGAACTGCATGATATCTGCTGGCAATTTGGTACCGGGGTCGGGCAGGGACAGTGGCTTGCCGAATATCTTGGCGAGAAACGCCGGGGCCTCGATGGTCGTGCCCCATGACAAGAACCAGTTCTCGCGGAACGGTGACTTCTGCAGCCTTTCCCGCGCCAGAAACAGGGTAATACCAAGCAGGATAATGAGTAACAGAAGGGCAATCATTGGCAGGGCCGGAACGTGTAGCGGATCAGATCAGGGCGATGGGCTGGAACAGCAGTCATCAATAGCCCCGGTAATGTTGGGTTTGTTCAATCAGCAGGGATAGCGCCTGATCGAACTCATCCAGTGGCACGCCGATACGGCGCTTGGCATAGGAATCGGTCAGCGGGGCATCCCGGAAACTGATGATTGCCGTTGTTCCGGCGGCATCGACGAATTCGTTGATCAGGCGCTCTGCGGCCTGATGCCTGAGGATACAGGGGCCGACCAGACAGACATCCTCGATCTTCATCTGGAATGCCTTGGTGCGGATCGTGGCATCGGCCCAGGTCGGGGTCGGCGTGGCGTCCAGCATGATGTTGAAATCATAGAGGTCGCCCAGATCATTGCGCGGCTTGCGGTTGTTTTGGCTGCCTGAGTCGCTCGGCTCCGCCACCTCGATCACCAGATCGAAAACGAAAACCGGCTTCTGGTGCCCGGTCACATATTGCCGCTCATGCAGGCGCAACTCGCAGGCATCATTCAGCGGCAGGACAAAGGTACGGCGATAGCATGTGACCTGCCAGTCACCGACCCGTTTCATGTACAGGACATTGTCCTGCATCCCCAGAGTTGGCGGGGGACGCCACGTGGTGCGGGTGTCTGCTGCCTCGGCCGGGGCCGGGGTGACGGCCAGCAAAACAGCGGCCAGAACCAGCATTGCCGCCAGCGACAGAAAACCCCATCTGATGTGAGGAAGGCCGGGAACCGGATGACGCTTTCCGCAGTTAAACATTATCATTACAACTATTCTGGCGCTGATGATCAAATTCGATAATATTATGCCTCGGGAAGGTCGTTCAGGCCAAACAGCTTTGATCAAATAACAACATGTAGCCGCGCTATCGTGGCCAACAAACACGGGTATAGAAACGTGAGCAAAACTGTGCGGGTATCAATTTACGGTCGGGTTCAAGGTGTCGGCTATCGTGCCTGGACCGAACAGCGGGCGCGGCAGCTTGGCATTGACGGCTGGGTGCGCAACCGCCTTGATGGCTCGGTTGAAGCGGTGTTTTCCGCCGATGACAGCCTGCTTGACCGGATGCTGACCGATTGTCAGGCCGGGCCGAGTGTCGCCAAGGTCGACCGTATGGTCGAACAAAGCTGTGATGCGCCCGAAACCGGCTTCAGAATCCTGCCCACCTGCTAGGTTTCACTGATCCGGAAATTCCTTTGCCCGGCCAAGGCGGAGCGCAGTTGCGCCGTCGCTCGGCAGCAGGGCGGGCATCAGCAGGACACAATCATCATAGGGCGTGCGTATCTCGATGCTGCCATCACGGGCGATCAGCGTGCCTGCCTTTTCGATCACCTGCAGCCCGTCAAACCGGCGCTCGAAGGAGAATTCCGCTGCCGTGGTCGGGACGAGGCTGTGGGTCACGGTGATGATCCGTGCCGGGTCCGGGGAGACCCGCGCCGGACTGTCGAGCATATGCAGGGTCTTCAGCAGATGGCGGCAGGCGCGATAGGCAATATCGGCGGTGCGCAGATCGAAGTGATAGCCGCATTCGATCAGCATGGCGCTGGCATAGCGGTCGGGATCACTGAAATGATGATAATCGGTGAGGCGTTTGCCGTCGGCATGGCCGGGATCGATCATCACCCATTTGGGCCAGCCCATGGCGCGGGCCAGATCGCGGTGGCGGGCGGCGGGACCGATCAGGGCGAGCGGCGGTGCCTTCCTCGGCATCGTGTGCAGGTCGAGCAGGAAATCGCTGCTCTGGATCAGTGGCAGCAATTCCCGCGCGCGCCTTACTTCCCAGGCATCGGTCGGATCGCTGGCCAGCGATCCGTGCCAGACCCGGTTCATGTCGCGCTGCAGGAACCGGTTGCCGAACGGCGCTGCCGGGTCGAGCTGGGCATAGGCGCGGTAATTGACGAAGCACAGTGACAGGCGGCCATGGGAAATTGCCGGGTTTTCCCGGATCAGCCGGTCGAGGGCGATGGCACCCGCCACCTCATTGCCATGGGTAAGGGCGCTGATCACCACATGAGGACCGACCAGTCCACTGTCGATGCTGACCACATGGGAAAAAGCCGTCGATGCGGCGGCGTAGCGCTCCAGATCGGGCAGGGCGTCAAGCAGGCGTTGGTCGATAACGGGCGGTGTCGGCACGGGATGCAATCACGCGGTATGAGGGCGCAAATCTTCCGGGAAATGCGCCATCAGCGCGGCATCCAGATCTTCCATGGTCACCGGCAGGCCAAGCGCGGTCAGCGAGGTGACGCCATGACCGCGAATACCGCAGGGAACAATGCCGCCGAAATGCTCCAGATCGGGATCGACATTGATCGAAATGCCGTGGAATGCCACCCATTTGCGAACCCGCACACCGATGGCCGCAATCTTGTCCTCCCGCCCCATGGCCTCGCCATAGCGGCTCTTGTCGACCCAGATGCCGACACGGCCCTCGCGCCGTTCGCCGATGACGTTGAATGATCCCAGCGTGTCGATCACCCATTGTTCGAGCCGGTTGATATACCAGCGCAGATCGGTACGCCGTTGCTTGAGGTCAATCATGGCATAGACGACCCGCTGGCCGGGGCCGTGATAGGTGTATTGCCCGCCGCGACCGGTCGGGAACACCGGAAACCGGGTGTCGAGCAGATCGGCCTCATCGGCACTGGTTCCGGCGGTATAGAGCGGCGGATGCTCGAGCAGCCATATCCGGTCACCGGCAGTACCAGCAATCATCGCCGCCACATGTTCTTCCATCTGCTGCACCGCCTCGGGATAGGCGACGGGACGGTCGCTGATCTGCCAGTCGATTACCGGCGGTGAACCGGAAAATCTCAGGTTTTCTGCCGGTGCTGGTTGCTGGAACGTCATGTTTTGCCGACCTGTTGCGGGGGAGAATGATTATTTAGTGTGTTATGACACGTAAGCTAGCTTGATTCCTATAACAGCATTTGTTAGGAACGCCGCCTACCAAGGATGATTGCTCATCCTGTGGCACGTGCGGTCGTGGCGGAATTGGTAGACGCGCAGCGTTGAGGTCGCTGTGGGCATTGCGCCCGTGGAAGTTCAAGTCTTCTCGACCGCACCATCTTTTTTCGGACATTTACCGGTAAAAATATTCAAGTCGCTGGTTTTATTGGAAAACCGCGCTTTTTCGACTGTTGTGCAATTTGCATACCCGATTTGTGCCCAAGCCCGCTTGTAAGCGGGCTTTTATTATGGCCAAAAAGCAGGCACAACCTACGCACCAACTCATTTTTATCGCGTAAAAATCAACAGTTCGGCATTGGTGGGCCACCGCCAATGCACCGGGAGGCATTATGGGCGACAAGCTGAGAGATGCAGCGCTTGAGTATCACCGTGCACGGCCAGCGGGCAAAATAGCCCTGCAGCCGACCAAACCACTGGGCAACCAGAGTGATCTGGCGCTGGCCTATTCGCCCGGTGTTGCCGCAGCCTGTGAGGAGATCGTCAAGGACCCCAAAAATGCCAGCCAATACACCACGCGCGGCAATCTCGTCGCGGTAATCACCAATGGTACGGCGGTGCTCGGCCTCGGCAATATCGGCCCGCTGGCGTCCAAGCCGGTGATGGAAGGCAAGGCGGTTCTGTTCAAGAAATTCGCCGGCATCGACGCCATCGACATCGAGGTGGATGCCAACGATCCCGACCGGTTCTGCGATATCGTTGCCGCACTTGAGCCAAGCTTCGGTGCCATCAATCTCGAGGATATCAAGGCGCCGGAATGCTTCATCATCGAGGAGCGCCTGCGCGAACGGATGAATATCCCGGTGTTCCATGATGACCAGCATGGCACCGCGATCATCGTCAGCTCTGCCGTCCTCAACTGGTCGCGCCTGACCAAGCGTGATCTCGGTACGGTCAAGGTCGTGACCTCCGGTGCCGGTGCGGCGGCGATTGCCTGCCTGAACCTGCTCGTCGATATGGGCATCAAGCCCGAGAACATCACCGCAACCGATATTGACGGCGTGCTGCACAGCGGACGTGCCAATCAGTTGCATGAGAAACAGGCGCGTTTTGCCCGCGATATTCCCGAGCGCACCCTCGGTGAGGCGATTGTCGGGGCCGATGTGTTCCTCGGCGTTTCCGCGCCCGGCGTACTGAAACCGGAGTTTGTCAGCACCATGGCCGGTGAGCCGTTGATCATGGCGCTCGCCAACCCGACGCCGGAGATCATGCCCGATGAGGTGCGTGCGGTTCGTGACGATGCCTATATCGCCACCGGTCGTACCGATTTCGCCAATCAGGTGAACAACGTCCTATGCTTCCCGTTCATCTTCCGTGGTGCCCTCGATGTGGGTGCGACCGAGATCAACGAGGCGATGAAACTCGCCTGCGTCGAGGCGATTGCCAATCTCGCCATGGTCGAGGCCAGCGAGGCGGTGGCTGCCGCCTATGGTGACGAGGCCATGTCCTTTGGCCCCGAATACCTGATCCCGAAACCGTTTGACCCGCGTCTGGTTGGCCGTATTGCCCTGGCCGTTGCCAAGGCGGCGATGGAGAGCGGTGTCGCCACCCGACCGGTGGAGGATTTCGCCGATTACGAGAATGAACTGAACCGGTTTATGTTCAAATCCGGTCTGGTGATGACCCCCGTCTTCTCTCGGGCCAAGCAGAATGCCAAGCGCGTTGCCTATGCCGAGGGCGAGGACATGCGCGTGCTGCGCGCGGTGCAGCAGGTGAGCGATGACGGCCTCGCCTATCCGGTGCTGATCGGTCGGCGTGGCGTGGTCGAGAGCCGGATCAAGCGGCTCAATCTGCGCATTCAGGAAGGCAAGCATTACGAGCTGGTCGATCCCGAGGATGATCCGCGCTTCCCTGACTACTCCGCGCAGTATCACAAGTTGATGGAGCGCCGGGGTATCACCCCGCGCCGGGCCCGCGAGATTGTCCGTACCAATACCACGGTCATCGGCGCGCTGATGGTGCATCTGGGTGAGGCCGATGCCCTGATCTGCGGCACCAAGGGCGGCTACAGCTATCGCCTCAGCGATGTGAAATCGGTGATCGGCCTGCGCGCCGGGCAGACCATCCCGGCGGCACTCAGCGTGCTGGTGACCGGGTCTGGCACCTTTTTTATGTGCGATACCCATATCAATGAGGACCCGACCGCCGAACAGATTGCCGAGATGACCATCGAGGCTGCGGAAGCAGTGCGGCGGTTCGGTATCGAACCGAAGGTGGCGCTGCTGTCCTACTCCAATTTCGGCTCCCGCAAGGGGCCATCGGTTGCGAAGATGCAGCAGGCGCGTGAAATGCTCGAAGTGCTTGCCCCCGAACTGGAAGTCGAGGGCGAAATGCATGCTGATATCGCGCTGAACGAGGAATTGCGCGCGACCGCATTCCCGAATTCACGCCTGACCGGACAGGCCAATCTGTTGGTTATGCCCAATCTGGATGCGGCCAATATCGCCTATAATCTGGTCAAGTGTCTGGCGGATGCCCAGCCGGTCGGTCCGCTCTTGCTCGGGGTCGACAAGCCTGCGCATATTCTGACCAGCTCGGCCACGGCACGCAGCATCCTGAACGTGACAGCACTGGCCACCGTCGATGCCCAGCAGCGCGATCACGACGGTGCTAACCAACCGGTTCTGTTTGGTGTATAAACCGGGCTGACAAATCCTCACTGATGCGGTCATATGGTGGCCGCATCACCCGCAACCGGAAAAGAGACGGCGTCATGGCCGAACTCGATACAAAAACACCCCGGCCGCAAGCCGTCGAGGAGGCGGAAGAGGCTGGCGAGAGCAATGAGTACGGGCTTGACTCGGAAGCGGTCGGCAAGGTTGTCGACTGGCTTGACGAGGGCGAGCTCGACAATGTCCGTGCGCTGGTTGATGATCTGCACGACGCCGATGAGGCTGACCTCATCGAGCAGATCGATCCCGAATATCGCCGTCAGCTGGTTGATTGTCTGCTGCCCACCGGTATTGACGCCGAGGTGTTTGTCCACCTGCGTCCCTCGATCCGGGATGAGGTGCTCGACTATCTGCCGCCCGAGGAAATCGCCCGGACGGTAACTGAACTCGACAGTGATGACGCCATCGAGCTGGTCGAGGACCTTGACGAGGAACGTCAGCAGGAAATTCTCGCCAAGCTGTCATCCCAGCTCCGCGCACAGGTCGAGCAGGGCCTGACTTTCCCGGAAGAGAGCGCGGGTCGTCTGATCCAGCGCGAGGTTGTGGCGCTGCCCCAGTTCTGGACGGTTGGCAAAACCGTTGACTATATGCGGGCGGCTGCTGACCAGCTGCCCGAGCATTTTTACGTTGTCTATGTGGTCGACCCGCTGCACCGGGTTGTCGGTGCGGTCAATTTGAGCCGCCTTGTCCGCACCCGTCGCTCGACCAAGCTTGAGGAAATTCAGGAAACCGACATCCATCCGATCCCGGCTGAGATGGATCAGGAGGCGGTGGCTGATGTCTTCCGACGCTACTCCCTCGTCTCTGTTCCGGTGGTGGATGAGAACAGCCGGTTGCTCGGGATGATCACCTTCGATGACATCGTCGACGTTATCGATGAAGAGGCCGAGGAAGATATTCTGCGCCTTGCCGGTGTCTCCGCCGAGAGCGATATTTATACCGATACCTTCAAGACCCTGAAATCACGCTTTGTCTGGCTGGCGCTCAACCTGCTGACGGCCGTGCTGGCATCGATGGTGATCGGGGTCTTTGAGGGCACGATTGATCAGATCGTAGCGCTGGCGGTGCTGATGCCGATCGTTGCCAGTATGGGTGGCAATGCCGGTACCCAGACACTGACGGTTGCCGTGCGCGCGCTGGCGATGAACGAGCTGTCGGCCAATACCGCCTGGCGTGTGATTGCCAAGGAAACCCTTGTTGCCAGTCTGAACGGCATAATCTTTGCCGTGGTCAGCGGCATTGTCGCCTCGGTCTGGTTCGGTAATCCGATGCTCGGTGCGGTGATCGCCATGGCGATGATTGCCACCCTTGCGGTCGCCGGGCTGTCCGGGGTCATGATCCCGCTCGCCCTCGACAAATTCGGGGCCGATCCGGCGGTGGCATCCTCGGTCTTTCTGACCACCGTTACTGATATTGTTGGCTTTTTTACCTTCCTCGGATTGGCGGCCTGGATACTTCTTTGATCTTGTCCAGACCACCACCTATGTTTCGGGGAACACGAAGAACAAGAAACAACGCAACAGGGAGTGCTCGTCATGTCGAACAGGAACAGTGATCCGGTGGTGATCGTCGGGGCTGCCCGGACACCAATGGGTGGGTTTCAGGGTGATCTCGCCGACGTTAAGGCACCGGCACTTGGCAGCGATGCCATCCGCGAGGCGATGAAGCGTGCCGCGGTTACCGGCGAGGACATCAATGATGTGATCATGGGTTGCGTCCTGCCCGCTGGTATGGGGCAGGCACCGGCACGTCAGGCCTCCCTCGGCGCCGGTATCCCGGAAGCGGTCGGCTGCACCACGATCAACAAGATGTGCGGCTCGGGCATGAAGGCGACCATGATGGCCCATGACGCCATTCTGGCCGGTACCAACGACATTGCCATTGCCGGTGGCTTTGAGAGCATGACCAATGCGCCCTATCTGCTCGACCGTGCCCGTGGCGGTTATCGCATGGGGCATGGGCAGGTTTATGACCATATGTTCCTTGATGGTCTTGAGGACGCCTACAAGCCCGGTCGGCTGATGGGTACCTTTGCCGAGGAAACCGCCCGGCACTATCAGTTCACCCGCGAGGCACAGGACGAGTTCGCCATTACCTCACTGAAACGCGCCAGACAGGCGAGCGAGGACGGTACGGCGGCGGCGGAAATCGTGCCGGTAACCGTCAAGGGTCGCAAGGGCGATACGGTGGTCGAGCATGACGAACAACCGCTGAAGGCCAATCCCGACAAGATCCCGACCCTCCGCCCGGCCTTTGATAAGGACGGCACGGTAACGGCGGCCAATTCCAGCTCGATTTCCGATGGCGCGGCGGCACTGGTGCTGATGCGCCGGTCGGTAGCGGAAAAGAGGGGAGCCACGATCCTCGCGGAAATTCATGGACACAGCACCCATGCCCAGGCCCCGGCATGGTTCACCACGGCGCCGATCGGCGCGATGGAAAAGCTGTTTGAGAAAACCGGCTGGTCGACAGGCGATGTCGATCTTTTTGAGATCAATGAGGCCTTTGCCGTGGTTACCATGGCGGCGATGCGCGATCTCGACCTGCCCCATGACAAGGTGAATGTCCATGGCGGTGCCTGTGCCCTCGGCCACCCGGTCGGTGCATCCGGTGCCCGGATCATTGTCACCCTGCTCAATGCCCTGAAGAAATATGACATGAAGCGCGGTGTTGCCTCGCTCTGTATCGGTGGCGGTGAGGCAACCGCTATTGCCATTGAGCGTGTTCATTGAGCGTGTCCACTAATCCCAACAATCAGGACCAGTTCTTATGCCCACAGTGATGATTACCGGTGCCAAGCGTGGCATCGGTCGCGGTCTCGTCGAGCGTTTCCTTGAGAATGGCTGGGACGTTATTGCCGCCGGTCGCGATGCCACGGCAACTGATCTTGCCACGCTCGGTGAGCGGGTGACCGTGATCGATCTGGACGTGACCGATCCAGCCTCAATCGAGGCGATGGTCGCGGCATTGGCCGGTCGGGCGATCGACCTGCTGGTCAATAATGCGGGTGTCTATAACTATCCGAAGAACACTCTCGACACGGTAACGCCGGAAGCATGGCTTGAAGAATTGTCGGTGAATACGGTGGCGCCGCTGATGGTCAGCCGGGCGCTGTTGCCAAACCTGCGGGCCGGGGACATGCGTCGTCTTGCGGTGGTTTCGAGCAAGATGGGCTCAATCGCCGATAACACCAGTGGCGGCAGCTATATGTATCGCAGCTCCAAGGCCGCGACCAATGCCGTCTGGCGCAGCCTCAGCCGTGATCTGGCAACCGAGGGCTTCACCTGTGTCACACTGCATCCGGGCTGGGTGCAAACGGATATGGGCGGCGGTGCCGCGCCGCTGACCGTCGCGCAATCGACCGCCGGGCTGTGCAAGGTGCTGAGTACGCTGGAGCTGAACCAGAACGGCATATTCCTCAATTACGATGGAACGGTTCTGCCTTGGTGATCAGAGAACAATAATGTCAGGGCTGGAAATGGCAGCGCTGGAAATGACAGGGGTAGGGAAATGATTCTGAGTGAAGATCAGGTGCTGATCCGGGATACCGCCCGGCAGTTTGCCACCGAGCAGCTGGCGCCCAATGCCGCTGAATGGGACCGCAACCATACCTATCCGCGCGAGGCGCTGGCGCAGATGGCCGAGCTTGGCTTCCTCGGCATGATGGTGCCGGAGGAATGGGATGGCGTCGGTGCTGATGCCGTATCCTATGCGCTGGCGCTGGAGGAAATTGCCGCCGGTGACGGCGCGACCTCAACCGTCATGAGCGTGCACAACTCGCCCTGCTGTGCGGCGCTGGTCAAGAACGGCACACCGGACCAGAAGGAACAGTTCCTCAAACCCATGGCGCGGGGTGAGATGGTCGGCTGCTTCTGCCTTACCGAACCACAGGCCGGGTCCGATGCATCGGCGCTCAAAACCCGCGCCCGCCGCGACGGCAATCACTGGGTGCTGAACGGGGCCAAGCAGTTTATCTCCACCGGCAAGAACGGCGATATTGCACTGGTCTTTGCCGTCACTGATCCAGAAGCGGGCAAACGCGGTATCAGTGCCTTTCTCGTGCCGACAAATGCCGAGGGCTATGAGGTAACCCGGATCGAACGCAAGCTGGGGCAACATGCCTCCGATACCGCGCAGATCAGTTTCAATGACTGCCGGGTCACGCCGGACATGATGCTCGGCGAAGAGGGCGAGGGCTACCGGATCGCCCTTGCCAATCTCGAAAGCGGTCGGATCGGTATTGCCGCGCAATCGGTGGGTATGGCGCGCTCGGCGCTGGATCATGCGCTGACCTATGCCCGTGAGCGTGAAAGCTTCGGCAAGCCGATCTTCGATCATCAAGCGGTCAATTTCCGGCTGGCGGATATGGCAACGCAGGTCGAGGCCGCGCGCCAGCTCGTGCTCCATGCGGCGGCCATGAAGGATGCGGGGCAGCCCTGTCTGAAAGAGGCGGCAATGGCCAAGCTGTTCGCCTCGGAAATGGCGGAGAAGGTGTGTTCTGACGCCATCCAGATACATGGTGGCTATGGCTATCTCGAGGACTTCCCGGTTGAGCGCATCTATCGCGACGTCCGGGTCTGCCAGATATATGAAGGCACCAGCGATATCCAGAAGCTGATTATCGGGCGTCAGTTGGCAGGCTGAACCGGTTGTTGTGAGGCGGCCTGCATCTGCCTGAGCGCACTGATGTCAAAGCGCCAGATTTCGGTTTCCCGCTCCCGTCCGGTGATGCTGTTCTTGGCCCCGATGGCGGCGAACAGCCATTGCCGGTCATTGGTCCAGCCAAGATCAATCACCTGATAGGTATCACCGCTCTGCCGGCTGCGCAGGCCGTTTGTGGTCAGTTGGTAGGTTTCGCCGCTATTGCCAACCCGGACGAAAAGATCGGTCGGCGTGTTCTCCGGTCGATTGCTGATCTGACGGTCTGCAATGGCCCGCGAACTGGTGTAGACGGTCAATCGTTGCTGCCGGTCATTGAGTGCCGGGCCAATGGCCTGACCATAGGTCGCATGCCCTTCCGCACCCGGTTGATTGCGCAATACCAGCTCATTGCGGATGGTTCGACCGGCACCACGGGTGAAGATGCCGTCGATCACATCTTCATGCTCGTCAGCCGATGCCTCCAGTATTTGCCCGCTATTGAAATAGGGGATAATCCGACGCTGGGCTGCTTCCGAATTGTTGTTGCGGACGGTGATAGGTTTGTCGTGGTTGAAGTTAATGGTGCGGAGCTGCCAGCCATCCCACGGATCATCGCCAGCCAGCGAGGCGATCAGCGTGCGCCGTCCGCTGGTACCGGTATCGGGCGGGCTGCGTTCGGCATAGATGATCTGGTTGCCACGAAAATTCGGATAGGCAGCACCATGCCCCGGTTCGGAACTGACAATCCGGTTCAGGCTCTTGTCCTCCAGTCGCAGGGACCAGAGATCGTTGTTGATACCCCAGTCGAGGCCGTTGGTCGGATCGCTGGTTGCGTTGTCATTGGCCTGCTGAAAGATCACATAAGCCCCGGTCGGGTGCCATGCAGGATTGCCCAGCCGCGCCCGCGGACGGGGCGAGATGAAGCAGGTCAGGCAGAATGGCAGCCTGCCATCGGCATACATGCGGTACAGATCCCGGTCACCGCTGACCGTATTGGCCAGACGGTCATAGATCAGCACCTGCTCACCCTGCCGTTCGAGCAGGTCGAAATAGCCGCCGCGCTCGGTCAGCAATTCCCGCGGCACCAGACTGGTATCGGCAATGATCGGCTGTGCCGCCATATCGGCTGCCGCCTCGGGTAGCACGAGGTCAAAGCCGACCGGCACGCGCAAGCCCCGCTCGGGACGCCAGTAGACGGTTACGTGACTGCCGACATCCATCTTCGAGAGCAGGCTCATGGCTTTGCCATCATGGACGGGGTTCAGCACGGTACTGTTGGCAGCCTTGGGCGCGGTGAAGATCATGCTGGTCCGGCTGCGATCAACACGCATGGTTGCAGTTGTCTCGTCGCGGTCGATGATCGTGCCGGAACTGCTCTCCAGCGGTTCGGTTTTTGCGTCTGCATTGGAAATTTGTGCCAATGCCGATATCGGGAACAGTGAAACCAATAGCGTGAAAACTACCTGCAACACGAATAATTGTGTAGCAGGTATATAACGCACCCGACTTTCGTATTTTTTTACTAAGCGGTTGAGTTTCAATATTTTTCTCGCTTTGACGTTTTCGTAACCTGTTTGCACAATTTAATAAGGTCGATTGACGAGATCAGTTCTTCCTCGTCACCCGCTCCCCCGGGACAGGCCAGCTAACGTCGCCAGGTTGATGTCTGCTTGTTGTACGACAAGAGGACGTCGGAGTGAATGTTAGACGTCGCGCCATGCGATGACCTTGGGGATCTATGACGATACTGTCAGCACGAAATCTGCAGATGCGCCCGCTGGAGCCTGATACGGCCCGCGCTGTGCTGCGCCAGATCAATCGACAGTTCGAGCCTCGTCCACTGCCCCGCGCCACCACAACCCTGACCTGGGCACCGCTGCCGTTCTATGCCGACATGCTGCTCTATGCATGCCGCGACAGCGCGACGATCCCGGCGATTACCAAATATGTCCTGCGCCGCCGCCATCAGGTGTTTGTGCTGGATTACACGGCAGCGCCGATACTGGCTGCCAATGCTGCGGCCCCGCTGCAGCTCGATATCAAGACCGTCGCTGATTACGCCCGGTTCTTCACCAGCTTTGTCTGGCACAAGAACCAGCCGCAGTTTCTGGTTGAGCGCGTTGAGGATATTCCCGCCGCTGCCGACCTCAGCGATGAGAAGAAAATGATTCTGGGTCAGGTGCTGCGTCCCCTGCGGGTCCATGCCAGTGCCGACTTCGAGAATGCTTTCGAGATTGATGCCTGCTTTATCAGCGGCAGAGAGCTGGTTTCCCGGCGTCTGCTGATTCTGGAGGATGGTCAGATGCGCTGCTCACCCGATCAGCGTCTTATGGAGGATGCATCGCTCATGATGGAGACCGGCATGCGGTAATCCAACCGAGTAACCTAATACGGCGCTCCCCCGCCGCAATACATTCGTCGCCATTTCCCCGGACCTGATGGTCCACACCGTTATGAGACACTTAGAGGGTAATATGGCAAACTTACGCGCACTTCTCGATATCGCGGCTGAAGCTGAAAAAGAAGCAGCAGCGAAACGCAAGGAAGAGGCTCGTCGCCACGAGGGATGGGGCGGCATTACTGCTAAGCTGGAAGGCTACCGCGATGGTCCGGCTGTCGCGAAAAAGCAAAAAACTGACAAGCAACCACTGGTCGTCTGGGAAGAGTACGGCGCAGATGGTCGCAAGAATGCGCCAGTTTCAAACTTCTCGGGCAATCCGAAGGGCGAAGGCAAAGATGGCAGCATGGGCGGTCGCTCAGTGCCTAAAGGTCAGCAGCCAGAGCAGCCGATGAGCCAGGAAGATGCGGTTCAGGCGATCAATCACTACATGACTATCATGCGCAAGAGTGAGTCCGGTCGTGCCCTGATCGATATGGCTGAGGAGATGGGCGTCAAGTTCGCGATCGACCAGCAGGCCGGCGTTTACGGTTACTACTCACCGAGCGAGAATCTGGTTGCCGTCAACCCGAAGGTTGATGACGGTCGCGCGATTGCCACGCTGGCCCACGAACTGCGTCACGCATGGCAGTTCAAGAACGGCTATCACACCAAGCTGGACTTCAGCCCTGCCGACAACATCTGGATGATGCGGGCAATGGAAGCCGACGCCGAAGCCAACTCACTGCGCGTTGCTGCTGAGCTGGCCGATGCCGGTCACCCTGAGGTTCTGCAATCGCACGCCCAGAGCGAGTATGGCGATGAAGCCATGGCCATGGTTCATATGCTCCAGAAAGACCCTGAGGCGATCAAAAACGGCAAGGCACAGCGCGCCGTGTTCGATCAGTGGTTCTCCAAGGACTGGCGCCGTAAGGCCTATGACAAGCACTCGATCGATTATCTTGAGCACTTTGCCTTTGTCCTCGACGACAACCGCAAGACCAAGGGCTTTACCAAAATCGACACCGAGTGGCTGCAAGGCCTTGGCCAGCAACCCGATGGCGGCAACTATCTGGCGCCACGCAAGGGCGAGATGGACCTTGATGACGACTTCTACACCGGCGGCATCACTGCCGAGGTCAAGGAGCGCCTTGATCACCTCGAGCGTCGTCTGGATGGCAAGAAAAACAGCGGTGATGAAGGAACGACCTATCAGTTCCCGAACCGTCGTGGTCGCAATGGCCGCAGTGGTCCGGCCAATGATGATGGCCTGCCAATCGCTGCGCAAACCGGTGAAAACCCGCCACGTCTGGTAAAAGCTGAGCGCCGCCTCGGCATGTAAGCCGGAACAACATGATTTCTGCGATCGGCCGTCACAGCAATGTGGCGGCCGATTGCTTTTGTGCGGTCCGCAGGTCTTGCACCGGCTGTGGCTGCGCTATATGCAAATGACCATGACAGACAAAATCACCATCGTTGAGGTTGGCCCGCGTGACGGGCTGCAGAATGAACCGAAGCCGGTTGAGGTGGCGACCAAGGTAACGCTGGTCGAGCGCCTCGCCGATGCCGGATTGCCCGTGGTTGAGGTAGGGTCGTTCGTCTCACCCAAATGGGTGCCGCAGATGGCGGGCAGTGCCGAGGTCTTTGCCAACATCAAGCGCCGTGACGGTGTCGATTATCATGCACTGGTGCCCAATGAGCGCGGGCTGGAAGCGGCGAAGGCGGCGAATGTCAGCACGGTCGCCATTTTCCTGTCAGCATCCGAGAGCTTCTCACAGCGTAATATCAACTGTTCCATCAATGAGAGTTTCGAGCGGGTCAGCCCGGTCGTTGCGGCGGCACAGGCCGCCGGCATGACCGTGCGCGGCTATGTCTCCTGTGTGGTTGGCTGCCCCTATGAGGGCTTTATCGAGCCGAAGGCGGTTGCCGATGTAGCCGAGCGGATGGCAGGGCTCGGCATCCGCGAGTTGTCGCTTGGCGATACCATCGGGGTTGGCACGCCAGGTTCGGTCGTGCCGATGCTGACGGCGGTGGCCGATGCGGTCGGACCGGATGTGGCGCTCGCCGGGCATTATCACGATACCTATGGTCAGGCGCTGGCCAATATCGCTGCCTCACTCGATCAGGGTGTACGTATCTTCGATGCCAGTGTTGCCGGGCTGGGTGGCTGCCCCTATGCGCCGGGTGCCGGTGGCAATGTGGCGACCGAGGACGTGGTCTATATGCTGCAAGGTATGAGCTATAAGACCGGGGTTGATCTCGATGCGCTGGTCGATATCGGTGACTGGATCTGCCGCGTGATCGGTCGCGATAACCAGTCGAAGGTCGGGCAGGCGATGCTCGCCAAGCGTGCAAGCTGATCACGAACACCGGGTTTACGGAACATCAGGACTGGTTATGGCCGTCAATATTCTGCGTACTGCTGTCGGTATCCAATCGGTTGAGCATCTGCGTGAGGTTCAGGAGCCGCGCCGGTTCCGGCACAAGGGGCAGGACGCGGTCTGGACTTTCACCCGCCGCCGTCCGACCCGTGCCGACGAGATCGTTGATGGGCAGGGATCGATCTACTGGATCATCCAGCGCTCGCTCTGTATCCGCCAGTCGATCCTTGATCTGCCGCTGGAAACCGATGAGGAAGGCAAGACCTGGTGCCGGATCATCATGTCGCCGGAGCTCGTGCCGGTGAAGCCGCTGCAGCGTAAGCACATGCAGGGCTGGCGTTATCTGAAACCGGCAGATGCACCGCCTGATCTGGCGGCCCTCGATACCGGCAAGGGCGATGATCTGCCACCCGACATGATCGCCGAATTGCAGCAGCTGGGGCTGATGTAATTGTTGTTATCAGGCGCTGTGGTTGCCGTAGCGCGGTTTGGCCTGTGGCACATCCCGTGCGACGGGCTTGTTGTCCGCTACGATGACCGGGCGGTCGGGCAGGGTAACGCCGCGGCGTTTCTGTCGCGCTTCGGTAATCATCGCGGTCTGGGCGGTTGGATCGGACTGAATCACCGATGACAGGTTATTGGCAAACCCCACTTCAAAGCCGCTGATCGCTTTCAATACGGCCCCCCGGTTGGCGAGCAGGAAATCGGCCGATTGCGCCGGTGGCAGCTGGGTCAGGCGGCTTGCCTCTTTCAGGCTGCGATTGGCCAGTGGAGCCAGCGGCTGCTTGATCTCGCCTTCAACACGTTGCGCATTAAGGGCGGTGACATTGGCCAGCACCATGGGCAGGCCGAGGCCATCACCGGCCTTGTCCGAGGGTGCCCGCATGGTGTCACGGGCTGCGACCAGTACCGCGTCGTCTTCCGGTGCCTGAAAGCCTTTGGCGAAGTCATGGGCCTTGGTCAGGATTGCGGTTAGTCCCTCACGATCACCCGATTGCAGGGCCTGTTTGATGCTGGTCAGCCGGTCCATATAGGCAGCACCGCTCTCAACGATCGCCGATTTGTTGCCCTCGAAGATCGGCAGCCACATTTCCTTGTTGGCGTCGGCGATGCGGGTCATCTGGTACAGGCTGCGCTGGTCTTCCGACAGTTTGGTGCTCTCGGACGGCAGGGCGCGGGTCGCGGCAAAGGCAACGAGGTGCTGCAGATGGGAGGTGGTGCCGTAAAGCTTGTCATGCTGTCCGGCGGTTAGGCCGAGCGGTTTGCCGCCGACATCTTCCCAGAGTTGCGTGATCGCTGTGGCTGCACTGGCATCGGCTGTCGAGGTATCGACAATGATCGTGCCGCCATCAAACATGTCAGGTTTGCTGGTCTTGGGGCCGCTGCCCTCGGCACCAACTGTCGGGTGGGCGGGAACATAGCGACCGGCCATGCCCTTGGGCAGATTGTCGAGGATAGCCGCTGCCGATTGCTGTTTGATCGAGCCAACATCGGTGATGGCGACACCGGATTTCAGGCTGTCGGCGATTTCGTGTGTAACCGGGGCGAACTGGTCGATCGGGGTGGCAAGCACGACAATATCCGCGCGATTGGCGGCTTTTTTGTTGCTGTCGGTAACCTCGATACGCTTGGTGGCCGGGTCCTGGGCGAGCAGTTCTTTCAATACCTTGCGGGCATCGTCATCAGGTTCGCTGATGCTGATATCGCGATATTTGCCGCTCCGTGCCGCTGCACGCGCAACGGATGTGCCGATCTGGCCGCCGCCGATAATGGAAAGCCGCATGGAATTGTCTGATCCGAATTATTGCCCCTTGCGTAGGATAGTGTATCAGGTTGGTGCGAAAGTGACAGCCTGACATTCCTGCCTTCCTTGCTGGCCAAAGCTGCTGTCGCCCGCCATATATAGGCCAAGCCGAACTTGGTATCGCCATACTATCCGGAATAGCCGATGAAAATGTCCGATTATCGCCACCATCAATTACCCCCCGACCATCCGAAACTGCCGTCGCCGAAAACCGGTGTGCTGCTGATCAATCTCGGCACGCCCGATGGTACGGGTTACTGGCCCATGCGCCGCTATCTGGGTGAGTTCCTGAGCGATCCGCGGGTGATTGAAGCACCGATGTGGCTGTGGAAGCCGTTCCTTAATCTGGTCATCCTGACCACTCGCCCGAGCAAGAGCGGTGAGGCTTATGCTTCGATCTGGGACCGGGAAACCGATGAGAGCCCGCTGCGCCGGATCACCCGTGAGCAGACCGAGGCGCTGGCGGCCCGCCTGCAGGTACTGGGCGATAACGTGGTGGTTGATTGGGGGATGCGCTATGGCAACCCGTCGATTGCCAGCCGCCTCAATGCGCTGAAGGATCAGGGCTGTGATCGTATCGTGCTGATGGCGCTCTATCCGCAATATTCCGCCTCGACCATGGCCACCGCCTATGACAAGGCCTTCGAGGCGATGAAAAAGATGCGCTGGCAGCCTGCCGTGCGTACCATGCCAGCCTATCATGATGATCCGGTCTATATCGATGCGCTGGCGGCGTCCCTCAAGACGCATATCGACAGCCTCGGCTGGCAGCCGGAGGTGATTGTCTCATCCTTCCACGGGGTGCCGAAAACCTATCTGGAGCAGGGCGATCCCTATCACTGCCATTGTGCCAAGACCGCGCGGTTGCTGCGTGAGAGGATGGGCATGGATGACAAGACCCTGCGCCTGACCTTCCAGTCCCGTTTTGGGCCGAAGGAATGGCTGCAACCCTATACCGACAAGACCATCGAGCAACTGGCCAAGGATGGCGTGAAACGGGTGGTGGTGATTACCCCCGGCTTCTCCGCCGATTGTGTCGAGACGCTCGAGGAGATCGGCATTGAGGCCAAGCATATCTTTGAAGAACATGGCGGCACCCATTTCTCGGTCGTGCCATGCCTGAACCAGTCAGCGCCATCGGTTGATCTGCTGGCTCATCTCGCCAAGCGGGAACTGGCTGGCTGGGTTGATGTCAGCGCGCTCGATACCCCTGCCATACAGGCAGCGGAATAACCTATTTTGCCATCAGGGGCGGGACCTTGCCGACCGGTTCCATACCACGCGCCATGAGTTGGCGGCGTAAGGGGCCGATATTGCCGATCGCCTGCAATCCGACACGGCGCAAGCGGTCGATGAGCGGATTGCCCCGATGCACCATATCCGAGAGCATGCCCGTGGCATTGCTGCGGGCCATGATATCGGCGCGGCGCTGGCGGGCATAGCTGTCGGTAACCTGTTGGCGCCCCGGATCGTCATTGGCAGCATCACCCATCAGGTCGATCAGCACCGCAATATCCGCCAGCGTGGTGTTCAGCCCCTGTGCGCCGATCGGCGGCAGGGCATGGGCGGCCTCGCCGATCAGCACGGCGCGCTCGGCGGATAACCGGCGCGCGGTAAACGGGCGGATCGGGAATGACTTGGGTGCTTCGGTCTCGGTTATCGTGCCCAGCACCTGCCGGGTCGCCTGCCCGACCATGGTGGCGCGGGCGGCGGCGTCCATATCCATGATAGCGCTGATGGTGGCCTGATCGCCGACCACATTGATCGCCGACCGCTTGCCGGGCAGCGGAATGGTTGTGACCTGAGCGGTCTTGCCATTACCGGTAAGTGGGCCATGAAATTCATAGGACACGCCGTCATGATCGAGGCTGTGATCGGTGTTGAAGACCAGCGCGGTTTCCCGTGGCGTGCGTGCCGAGACCGACAGGCGCAGCATCTGGCGACAGGGTGATTTGTGTCCATCAGCAGCAACCAGCAGACGGGTGGTCAGGCGTCCGGTCTCGGTCGCCACCAGCATGTGATCGCCGCGGTTGCTGATCGACAGCACCTTGTTGCCGGGCAGCATGGTAATCTTGTCCGATCCGGCGAGCCGGGCCAGCAGGGCACCTTTCAGCGCGTCATTGGGGATATTCTGGGCAAACCAGTCCTGCCCGATTTCCGAGGCGTCAAAGCGCTGGCGCATTGGCGGGCGCACGCTGTCATCGACCAGTTCCAGAAGCCGCAAGGGCGCGCTGATCCCGGCGAGCCCGTCCCAGACGCCGAGGCGTTCAAGCATCCGGATGCCGCTCGCCATGATCGCGGTGGTTCTGGCATCGCCCGCACTGTGCTCATGGGGCTTCGCGGTCATCGGGCCGGGATCGATCAGGGCGACGCGCCACCCGGCATCAACCGCCGCCACGGCCATGGTCAATCCGGCGGCACCGGCACCGGCAATCAGCAAGTCATGGTCTGTCAGCTTGGTCATGGCGGGAATGGGTAATTATCAGTGGTGGGTGCGGCGGAGTGTATAGACAGGATCAGTCGTTTTGCCAGCGGTCGCGCTGGTCACGGTCACTCTGTCGCGCTTCGACCCAGTGTTCCGTGCCATCGGCGGTGGTTTCCAACTTCCAGAACGGTGCGTCAGTCTTCAGGTAATCCATAATGAACTGACAGGCCTCGAATGCGGCCTGCCGGTGGCTGGAGCTGGTGCCGACAAAAACGATATTGTCGCCCGGCATCAGACGACCATGGCGATGCACGATCACGACATCATGGAGCGGCCAGCGCTGGCGCGCCTCTGCCTCGATCCGCGCCAGTTCCTTCTCGGTCATGCCCGGATAATGCTCCAGCGTCAGGCTGGTGACCCGCGCGCCCTTGTTCTCGTCGCGCACCTGCCCGATGAAGGTGGCGAGACCACCGATATCGGTTCGGCCAGCGGTCAGCCCGGCGATCAGCGCTGCCGGGTCAAAATCCTCGCTCTGCACATGAACCGCCATCTCAGCCCCCGGTCACCGGTGGGAACAGGGCAACCTCGTCACCGGGCATGATGGTGGCATCAGGATCGGCATAGCTCTGGTTGATCGCGGCCTTCAGCCCGGCCGGGTTGTCCAGCACCTGCGCATGATCGGGTGAAAGCGTGCTTAGCTGCGCCAGCAGCTCGGTAACCGTAAGGCCGGTGGCGGGAATGCTCACCCGGTCCTGCGGGCGGTTCAACCGGCTGCGGACCCAGGCGAAATATCTCACGGTAATCTCGTTGCCGGTGATCTCGTCGCTCATGCTGCTTCCGTCAGCTTGGGCCAGGCCTGACGCAGATAGTCGATGCCGGTGATCACGGTCAGGCCAGCCGCGATCCAGAGCAGGGCAAGGGCCGGGATGATGACCACGGGCAGGGCGGCGGCGAGCAGGATTGCGCCGGTGGCAACCAGTTGCAGGGTGGTTTTCCATTTGGCCAGCTGTGTCACATGGATGATCAGGCTGCCGGCCAGATATTCACGCAGGCCCGAGATGACAAACTCCCGGGTCAGGATCAGATAGACCGCCAACTGGTGCCAGCCATTGATCAGGTCGAGGCCGATCAGCAGGGGCATCATGACACCGATCACCACCTTGTCGGCGATGGGGTCCATAACCCGCCCGAAGGCCGAACCCATATTGAACCGGCGGGCAATGAAGCCGTCGAGGAAATCGGTGATGCTCATGGCACAGAAGATCGCGAAGGCAATCCACGCACCGGCGGCTCCGCCATAGATCAGCGCCAGTGCCAATGGCATGATGGCGACCATGCGCGAGATGGTCAGGATATTCGGAATGGTCCAGATCGGATGTGCCACGGGTTGTTCCGGTTGGTGAAAATGCCGTGTCCGAGCATGTGCCAGCCTTTGCCTGATGAGACAAGTCCCAAGGCGGTAACTTTTGGCTTATTTACTTCTTGAGGCCGAGCACCGGGCGACCGGATGGGGCCGTCCTGCCTGTCTCGACGACCGAACGCGGGCCGGTGGCTGCTGGCGCAGTGGTCTTGACGGTCGCCACGGTCGGCTTTGACAGTGGTGGGCCGCTACGGTCAATGGTGTGCGGCCGGTTTTTGGCTATATCGATCAGGGTCGATGTGATTTCCTGCTGCACGGCCTTGGGGGCTGCGCCGACTACGCCCGCGCGATTTGAGCGGTTGTTGATTTCCGGAAAAAAGGTCTGGTTCAGAGGCAGGCGGGCAACCCGTACTGCCTCGATCATGAACTCGCGGTCCTGTCCCATGCGGCGGGCCTGCACTTCATCGAACTGGAAATAGCCTTCGCGTCCTTCGTTCTGGCGCATCCAGTTATCCGATGTGGTGGTATAGAGCACAAGCGCGGTTGGACTGTCCGGGTTGGTTTTCCGGTCGACCGAGTGGATATAGCCGATGCGCCGCTGACCAGGCTGTGTCGGTGCTTCCTTGTACGGGAAATTGCAGGTCACAAACTGACCTTCGTAATATCGTGCCGTCATCAGTTACCCCCACCGCTCAGCAGCGTTGCCAGCATCGCCTTGCGTTCCTCGTATTCCTCTGCAGTCTCGCCGCGCATCCGGTCCGGTACGAACTCACCGGCATCCCCGGCATTGATCACCTCGACCTCATTGCCGGTGATCAGACCCAGGTCCAGCTTTACCAGCCGTTCCAGATAGTCGGTCAGTGACCGGCCCTGATCCGCCGCGCGCGTTTCCGCCGCTTTGAGAAGCTCGGCATCTATGGTTACGGAACCGGTTTTCTGCATGGCTCTGATCGCTCCGAAAGTACGGAATTCACAGTTTGAACTGCTTTCGATTGCCGATTGTAACAGCAAAAGGCGAAAGTTAAGCAACTTCACGAAATCCACACTCACAAACCGCTATCCGCGATGTGAGCGCCCGTGTCTTGCCGAGGGGTATTTTACGCCGCACAGTCAGGCTGAATAAGCGCCGGACCATATGAAGGAAACCCCCATGTCCACGACCCCGCCAACCGAGCTTGAGCTTGATCCTGCCGCCCCTGCCACGGTTGATGACGCCCTGCCTGCCAAGGCGGAGAGCGTATTTCCGGCCATCAACAGCACCACAATCCTGATCACCATTCTGGCCGGGTCATTTGCCACTGTGCTGTTCGACCTGTTCGGGCAGGCCCTGTCGCCCATGGCCGGGTTCCCCAACCTCGCACCGGTGCCACTGGCGACCCAGTCTTGGCAGGTAGTGTTCGGCGAGGCCTACCGTCCCGGCGGGCATTTCCTGCATTATGTCGCCGGGCTGATCGCCTATCCGGTCGGCTGGCTGTTCATCTGGCAACCGATCATGCGCAAGGTAGCGCCATGGCTGCACTGGCTGCCATCCTCGGCGCTCTACGGTGTCGGGCTGTGGGTCTTCGCGCTGTATATCATGGCGCATCTGGTGGCCGGCAATCCGCCATTCCTCGGCTTCACCGGCATTACCTATGTTGCGCTGGTCGGGCATGTGCTGTTTGCCCTCGCCGCCGCCTGGGCTGCAAACCTGCTGTTCCGTTGGGCAGGCACAGGCAACTGACGGCTTCAGCCTTCCGGATTGCCGTGGAAATGGTCGTAGATTTTCTTGGCCACGGTCTTGCTGATGCCCTCGACAGCCTCAAGATCGCTCAGGCCCGCGCGTTTGACCGAGCGTGCAGACCCGAAGTGCAGCAGCAGTGCCTTCTTGCGTGACGGGCCGATACCCGGAATTTCATCCAGTGGCGAGGCGCTGATCTTCTTCTCCCGACGCGCGCGATGGGTGCCGATGGCAAAGCGGTGGGCCTCATCCCGCAGGCGCTGGACATAGAACAGCACCGGATCGTTGATCGGCAGCTGGAACGGCTCGGCACCGGGCAGGAAGAACTTCTCACGCCCCGCATTGCGATCTGGGCCCTTGGCAACGCTGACCAGCGGCAGATCGCTGATGCCCAGCTCCTGCAAGGTCTCGATCACCACATTCAACTGGCCGAGGCCACCATCAATGATCACCAGATCGGGCCATTGCCCCTTGGTGCGGTCCGGGTCTTCCTTCTGGGCGCGGGAGAAGCGGCGCTGCATGACCTCACGCATCATGCCGTAATCATCGCCCGGCTCAATGTCTTCGGAGCGGATGTTGAACTTGCGGTAGCTGTTCTTGATGAAACCTTCCGGCCCGGCGACGATCATGCCGCCGACCGCATCGGTGCCGCCGATATGGCTGTTGTCATAGACCTCGATCCGTGCCGGTGGGGCATCGAGGTCGAGCAGCTCCGCCAGCCCTTCCAGCAGCTTGCGCTGTGAGGCGCTTTCGGCCTGACGGCGGGCGAGGGCATCGCGGGCATTGGTTTCGGCCCGATCGACCAGCCGTTTCTTGTCGCCGCGCTGGGGTGCGCTCACATCGACCTTGTACCCGGCCCGCAGGGACAGGGCCTCGGTCAGCAGCTCAACCTCGCTCGGGATCGCGGAGAGCAGCAGCTTTTTCGGCGCCGGTTTGTTGTCATAGAACTGGGCGACGAAGGCCGCCAGAATGTCTGCCGGTGTCTCGTCCCGGTCATGGGACGGGAAATAGGCGCGGTTGCCGTAATTCTGGCCGGAGCGGAAGAAGAATACCTGAATGCAGGTCTCGCCGCCCTGTTGCCAGAGCGCGTGAATATCCGCATCGCCCAGGCCGGGCACATTGATTTCCTGATGCGACTGGATTGCGGTCAGGGCGCGGATACGGTCGCGGTAGCGCGCTGCCACTTCAAACTCCAATTCATCCGAGGCCTTCTGCATCTCGGTAGCGAATTTCGCCTGTACCGAGGTGCTCTCGCCGCTCAGGAACTCTTTTGCCAGTCTGATCTGCCCGGCATATTCGTCTTTGGTCACATAGTCGACGCAGGGCGCAGAGCAGCGCTTGATATGATATTGCAGGCAGGGCCGGGTCCGGGTGCTGAACACATGATCGGTGCAGTTGCGGATCAGGAAGGCGCGCTGCAGGGCGGCAATGGTGCGGTCAACCATCCCGGCAGAGGCAAAGGGGCCGTAATAATCGCCCTCGCGTGACCGGCCACCGCGATGCTTGCGGATCTGTGGGAAGTCATGATCGCCGGTCAGCAGGATGAACGGGAAGCTCTTGTCATCGCGCAGCAGGATATTGAAGCGCGGGCGGAATTTCTTGATCAGGTTGCTTTCCAGCAGCAGCGCCTCGACCTCGGTATGGGTGGTGACGATTTCCATCCGTGTGGTCTCGGCCACCATGCGCTGCAGGCGGATCGGCAGCTTGTTCACATGGGTATAGTTCACCACCCGCTTCTTCAGGCTGCGGGCCTTGCCGACATAGAGTACATCTTCCTGCGCGTTCAGCATCCGGTAGACACCGGGACTGTCCGGCAGTCGCTTGACGGTATCGCGAATAACCGTTTGCCCATGGGCGAGGCTGATGCCCGGGGCAGCCGATTTTTTTTCGGAATTTTTTGTCTCTGACGGGGGCTGGCTGGGCATAACTTCGGTTAAGTACTTCTATCGATTGCGCATTTGCGTTTGTGTGCAGATGACCGAATTGATTGCATTTTAGTAATCCACGGAAACTGTGGATAAATCTGTAGATTACCTTCTGGAATACCTCTTGGGACGGCTGAAACCCTAGGGATTGCCCAAAATGGTCAAAAAATAGGCATTCCTTTTAAGGTGTTGATGTTAAACAAAAAAGATATGTCAGAATTGTCATATTTCCCTATTCGTAACCTTCGCATATCTCCAATTAGGCAAAAATCCCCGGCAAATTTTCGGTGGGGACAACTTGACCTTGTCAGGCGCATGTTGCAGCCGCATAACGGCGATGCAGCAAAGAAAATGCAAGCCCTTGGCAATAAACGCGAAACCAAATGACGTTTCGTGCGTTTATACCGGCTGCACTCTTTCTACATGCTGCCAGCCGAGATGATTGCCGCCATCAAGCGCGATCATCTGACCGGTAACCGAGCGCGCCGCGAGCAGAAACCCGACAGTGGCATCGAACTCATCGGCATCGGGCGCGCGTTGCAGCGGCTGCTTCGCCACCATCTTCTCAAACACCTCATCACTCTGCCCCGGTGCCACCAGTGTCGGCCCCGGTCCGATGGCATTGACCCGCACCGTCGGGGCGAGATCAAGCGCCTGTGCCTGAGTCAGATACCACAACCCGGACTTGGCAACCGAATAGCTCAGATAATGCTGGTTCGGGCGCAGCACCTTCGCATCGATGACATTGATAATGAGGTTGTTGGCCTGCGGGTCAACCTGCCGGGCAAAAGCCTGTGACAGCCGGAGCGGCGCTTCCAGATTGATCATCTGGTGCCTGTTCCAGCTCTCATGGGTCAGGGTGGCGGTCCGATCACGCTCGAAGATCGCGGCCGAGTTCACCAGCGCCTGCCAGTTGTTCAGTGTGCCTGCCTGTTCAATCAGCGCGCCGACCGCATCCGGGTCGGCGAGGTCGCAGGGCATGAGGCTGGCACTGCCGCCGAGTGCCTCGATCTCCTGCTTGCAGGCGGCGGCCTCATCTGCCGAGCTGTTATAATGCAGCCCCACATGCCAGCCCCGCCGGGCAAAGGCGCAGGCAATGAACCTGCCAATGCGTTTCGCGGCTCCGGTGACAAGGACGCTGGGGGTATCTGACATGACAGGCGGCTAACCGGGCAAGAAGGAAGGATCAGGAACGGCGACGACGTTTCTTAGTGGGTTTGGTTGGCGCTGACGAGCGTTTTGACCAGCCGGGGGCCAGCCGCGGTGCCGTCATGTCGCCCTCGGTAAAGCCGAGATCGGCTGCCTCCAGCCGTCGCAACTCATCACGCAGCCGGGCGGCCTCCTCGAATTCCAGATCGGCAGCGGCAGCCTTCATGCGTTCCTCGATGTCCTTGATCCGCGATTTCACATCCTGCGGCTCAAAGCCCTGCTGCCCGCCATCGGCGGCTTCCAGCATCGGCGTGTCGTTGCTGGTACCATACATTCCGGCCATGACATCGGAGATGTGCTTCTTCACCGTTTCCGGCGTGATGCCCATTTCCTCGTTATATTCGATCTGTTTGGCCCGGCGGCGTTCGGTCTCGTCGATGGCGAACTGCATGCTGTCGGTGACCTTGTCGGCATAGAGCACGGCTTTGCCATCAACATTGCGGGCCGCGCGCCCAATGGTCTGGATCAGCGAGGTCTTGGAGCGCAGATAGCCTTCCTTGTCGGCATCGAGGATCGCCACCATGCCGCATTCGGGAATATCCAACCCCTCACGCAGCAGGTTGATGCCGACCAGCACGTCGAAGGTGCCAAGCCGCAGGTCGCGGATAATCTCGATCCGCTCCAGCGTATCCACGTCCGAGTGGATGTAGCGAACCTTGATCCCGGCCTCGGTCATGTATTCGGTCAGGGCCTCGGCCATCTTCTTGGTCAGGGTGGTGACCAGTACCCGCTGTTCCTTCTCAACACAGAGCCTGATTTCGGCCAGCAGGTCATCAACCTGATTTTCGGTCGGGCGGATGATAACCGGCGGGTCGATCAGGCCGGTCGGGCGCACCACCTGTTCGGTGAAGACACCGCCGGTCTGTTCCAGCTCCCACGGGCCGGGGGTGGCGGAGACGAAAACCGTCTGCGGGCGCATCACTTCCCATTCCTCGAATTTCAGCGGCCGGTTGTCCTTACAGGCGGGCAGGCGGAAGCCGTAGTCCGACAGGGTGGTCTTGCGGGCAAAGTCGCCTTTGTACATGCCGCCGATCTGCGGCACGGTCACATGGCTCTCATCAACGATCAGCAGGGCGTTCTTCGGCAGATACTCGAACAGGGTCGGTGGCGGTTCGCCGGGTGCGCGCCCGCTCAGGTGCCGGGAATAGTTCTCGATGCCCTGACAGGAACCGGTGGCCATCAGCATCTCGATATCGAACTGGGTGCGCTGTTCGATCCGCTGCGCCTCCAGAAGCTTGCCCTCGGCGGTGAATTCCTCGATCCGGGTTTTCAGGTCCTGCTTGATCTGCTGCAGCGCCTGATTGACTGTCGGTTTCGGGGTTACATAGTGGCTGTTGGCATAGACCTTGATGCCGGACAGAGTCTCGGTCTTCTGCCCGGTCAGCGGGTCAAACTCGGTGATCTTTTCAATCTCATCCCCGAACATGGAGATCCGCCACGCCCGGTCATCAAGGTGGGCCGGGAAGATTTCAACTGTATCGCCCTGCGCACGGAAGGTACCGCGGCCAAAGGCGATGTTGTTGCGGGTATATTGCAGATCAACGAGGCGGTTCAGCAGGTCATTGCGGCTGATCATCTGGCCGGGGGACAGGGCCAGCACCATGTTGGAATAGGTCTCGACCGAGCCGATACCATAGATACAGGAGACCGAGGCGACGATAATGACATCATTGCGCTCGAGCAGGGCGCGGGTGGCCGAGTGGCGCATCCGGTCGATCTGCTCGTTGATCGAGCTTTCCTTCTCGATGAAGGTATCCGAGCGCGGGACATAGGCTTCCGGCTGGTAGTAATCGTAATAGCTGACGAAATACTCGACCGCGTTGTCGGGGAAGAAGCTTTTCATCTCGCCATAGAGCTGGGCGGCGAGGGTTTTGTTGGGTGCCAGAATCAGGGTCGGGCGCTGGGCCTTCTCGATCACATGGGCCATGGTGAATGTCTTGCCCGAACCGGTCACGCCGAGCAGCACCTGATCCCGCTCGCCATTCCTGACGCCATCGAACAACTCGGCAATCGCTGTCGGCTGGTCGCCCGCCGGCGCGAAATCCGATGCCACCTTGAACGGCACGCCAATATCCCCCGATGGTGCCCCGGCAAGGGCGCTGGCATCGGCGGCAGCGACTGTATTGTCATTATCAGCGGTACGGATATCGTCTGGCATGGACTAACAGATAGTCGTTCATGGCCGCGACGGCTAGGGGCAGTTGCGTTTAAGCCGCCTCGATCAGCGCGATTTCCTCTTCCAGTACGCGGATGCGTGTTTCATCAGAGGGGTGGGTGGAGAGAAATTCCGGTGGCTTTTCGCGGTCGGCATTGCGAGCCATCATCTTTTCCCAGAACTTCACGGACTCACGCGGGTCGAACCCGGCTTTAGCCATATAGCGCAGACCGAGACGGTCTGCCTCCAGCTCTTGTCGACGCTGATAGGGCAGCAGGACACCGAATTGCACGCCGACGCCGAGCACGGCGGCGATCTGTTGTTGGAATCTTACCTCGCCGGCATTGAGTGCGATTGACGTAGCGGTAAGGGCCGTGTTGGCGGCGATGGTCTGGGAATAGCGTTCGGCGGAATGGCGTCCGGCAATGTGGCTGACCTCGTGGCCCATGACTGTGGCCACCTGACTCTCGTTATCCATCAGATCGAGAATGCCCTGATAAAAGCCGACCTTGCCGCCGGGCATGGCGAAGGCATTGAGCTGCTCGTCATTGAATACCCGATATTCCCAATCCGCCGGTGGCAGTGACGGGCCTGCTGCCTCAACGATCCGGTTGCCGATGCCGCGGAGGGCATCGGTCAGCTCGCTGTCCGCTTCCTGAACCGGCGTGTCGGTCAGCATGGTCTGCCATGTGGTTGTGCCCATCTGCGCCAGCTGATCGTCACTCACCAGTATCAGCTGGCTGCGACCGGTATTCGGATTTGTGCTGCAGGCAGTCAGCGGTGCAGCAAAGGCTACGACTGAACCGGAGGCGAGGCCGCTCAACAGCTTGCGGCGGCTCATGGAAACTTTCCGGGTGGTATCGAGGGTGATGTTGCTGTTCTGGGTCATGCTGGCCGGATAATGAGAATAATGCTGGGAAGCAAAACTATACTTTGTAGACGGATTATCCATAGCACAAACCCCCTCATTGGGCAGGGTCTATGAATGGTGCAGCACTATTAACAGCTTATGGATTGACGATGTCGCCATCTTCCTTGGTGAAGGGGCCGATATCCGGGTTCTCCAGAATGTCTAGAACCACTTCTGATGGGCGACACAGCCGGGTACCTATCGGTGTTGCCACGATCGGGCGGTTGATCAGGATCGGATGTGCCATCATGGCGTCAATCAATGCGGCATCGTCAAGTGTGGGGTCATCCAGCCCGAGGTCATCGAATGGTGTACCCTTGCGACGCAGCAGCTCCCGTGGGGTGATGCCCATCTCCGCGATCAATGCTTCCAGTTTCTCACGTGTTGGTGGTGTTTCCAGATAGAGGATGATGTCTGGCTCCACACCAGATTGCCGGATCATGGCGAGGGTGTTGCGCGAGGTGCCGCAAGCCGGATTGTGGTAGATCGTAACCATTATCAAGCCTCCACAAAGCGGGTTCGGGTGCGGTTGGCAAAGGCGACCAGCGAGAGCATCACCGGAACTTCAACCAGCACGCCGACAACCGTGGCCAGTGCGGCGCCTGAGTTAAGTCCGAACAGACTAATCGCGACAGCAACCGCCAGTTCAAAGAAGTTGGAAGTGCCGATCAGGGCGCAGGGGGCGGCAATCCGGTGGGGTACCTTCAGCGCATAGGCTGCGGCATAGGCGAGGGCGAACATGCCATAGCTCTGGATCAGGATCGGTACGGCGATTAGGGCGATTACCAGCGGTTCGTCCAGAATAACGCTGCCCTGCAGGCCGAACAGGATCATCACGGTCGTAATCAGGCCGATGATTGACCATGGCTTGACGCTGGCGGTGAATGCCGCAATGCGCTCGGGTGACCCAAGGGCGCGACGGGTTACGAGGCCAGCGAGCAGGGGCAACACCACATAAAGTACAGTTGCCAGAACCAGTGTTTCCCATGGCACGGCGATTTCCGTCACCCCGAGCAGGAAAGCAACGATCGGGGCAAAGGCGATTACCATGATAATGTCATTCACCGAGACCTGAACCAGCGTGTAGGTCTCGTCACCCCGTGTCAGTTGCGACCAGACGAAGACCATTGCCGTACAGGGTGCAGCGCCAAGCAGGATCAGTCCGGCGGTATATTGGGCAGCATCGGCTGGTTCGATCAGCGGGGCGAAGATATGGTCGAAGAACAGTACCGCCAGCAGTGCCATGGTGAAGGGCTTGATCAGCCAATTCACAACCAGCGTAACAAGTAGGCCCCTGGGCTGCTTCGCCACGTCAGCGACAGCGGCAAAATCAACGCCGACCATCATCGGATAGACCATGGCCCAGATCAGTACCGCGACCACAAGGTTGATCGAAGCTACCTCTGCAGCAGCGATCATTGAGACCAGTCCGGGCGCAAAACTGCCGATTGCCAGCCCGGCCAGCATGGCAAGGGTGAGCCATTTTTCAAACAAGCCCATATTCAGGCATCCTTCAGCAAGTACAGGCGATTTCTTCAATCAGGGGTTGGCACAGCTCAGAGCGTCCGCCGCAGCAATCCTGCAGGAGAAAGGCGAGCATGCCGCGCAGGCCATCCATGTCCGCGAAATAGCGGATTGATCTGCCCTGTCGTTCATTGCGAACCAGCCCGGCACCGAGCAGTACCGAAAGGTTGGCCGAGAGCGTGTTCTGCCGAACATGCAAAGCATCGCTGATCTCTCCAGCTGCAAGCCCATTCGGCCCGGCCTGTATCAGGAGCCGGAAGGCGTTCAGGCGGGTGGGCTGACTGAGTGCGGCAAAAGCTGTGAGTGCGTCATTTATTTCCATAATTCATGAAATATGGAAATATTTATCCAAAGTCCAGATATCATTTCCGATTTTCCGGTTTGCAGATCGCCAAACAGCAAAAAACCCCTACGCAAGCGCAGGGGTTGAATGAATATTTGGTTATTGGCGGGACAGCGGCTAGGGCTGTTCCGTCACGTATCGGTTATCAGCCGCGGCGATAGGTGGCGCGCAGGGCGTCGATACGGTTGTCGAGGGTGACGACGAGGCTGTCGTTACCGGCAGCTACTGCCTCTTTCCGCTTCATCAACAGTGATGGAAGGATGGTGAGTGACTGGTTGCTTGTGGTGCCGAGAGTGCGGCTCTGTTTGACCTCGCGGCCAACGATAACTTCTTCCAGATGATCAGTAGCAAAATCCATGACGCCTAGCCCTTATGTTATGGTCGATGACAGACGCTGTCATCGACAGTTCTTGCAGGTCTCTGTTTGGTTTCCTCGATAGGCCTCTTTTGTGCCTTATCAGTAGTTTCAGTGTCCGTCAGTAGTGTGAAAGCGTCAAACAACACTAATTGCCATTTTTGAAACTTTTTTGTTCGCAAACGGTCAATCGCTTTGTCGACGTGCCCAGACCAGAAACCGTTCCGGCGGGTCCGGTAACACACTGCCGAACGGGTGGCAGGTAATAAGCAAGAGCCACTCCCCGGCATCGGGTTTTGTGATCCGGTCATGACGGACATCAACCACCTGTGTTTTTACGGTCACATATTGATGAGTTGCGCCGTCCTTTGTCTGCAGTAACAGGCGGTCGCCGGGGTTTATGTCCGACAAAAACGCGAAGTGCGTATCCCGGTGTCCGGTCAGGATGGTGAGGCCGGATTCATCGGCCAGTGCCGGGTCGGTCCAGAACCCCGGCCCCCATGTCAGCGCCTCGCCGCTGCTGTTGTCGAGCGCCACCAGATCAATGCCGTGTTCAGGCGCGCGCAACCTGCCGCTGGTCTGGATGTCTGCCCATGACCATGGCTTGGTCGGCAGGCCGGTCGCCAGTGTCTCATGCCACGCCTGCTGGAGCAGGATCGGGCCGAGCAGAGCCTTGGCATGGATCAGTGCCGATTTGAACATCAGCCCGCCACCGATGGCGATCAGCAGCAGGCAGATGGTGATATGGCCCCAGCTTCCCCGGTTGGCAGGCTGGCGGCGACAGAAATCTGCCGCCGCGTCCTGTCGTCCCTTGCCGGGCAGGGTCAGGGTTGCCGTGGTCATGCGCCTGTTCCCTGTTCACGCAGATACTCGCCGCGCCGTTTCAGCCAGAGGATCATCAGGCCGAGCACCATCAGGATGCTGCCGATCATCGCCAGCAGGTCTGCCGGGGTTGCGGTTCTGGGCAGGTTCTGTGCGCTGAACGGGTTATGGGGTGCCGCAAGCGGGGTCAGTGACCGTATGGGCTGGGCAGTGGCTGTTGCCATGCTCGGCGAGGCCATGGTGGCACCGGCAGGCATATTACCGGCGACGCTGCCGCTGGTCAGGGTTGCTTCCTGTGGACGACGAGCGACTTCATCGACGGCGAGCAGGCTGGGGTATTTGCTCAGCAGGCTATAGGTCAGCGCCACCCTGGTCACCGACTTCGCAATGCTGTCGGTATCGCTCTCGTTGCTGCTGCGGAACTGGCGACGACCGACACGCTCGATCTCGGCAATCTTGCGCCGGGCCCAGAGGGCAGCCACGCCGGGACGCTCGGCTGTATCGGCATCAATATGCAGCGACTTGGTCCACGGGGTCTGCATATGGCTGCCGGTCAGCGTGATGTCGCCATCGGTGCCTTCCGGCAGGCGCAGGACGAAACTCACCGGCTCGCCCTGATAGAGGTCGGGCAGCAGCGGCGGATACATCTCGGCACCGGCGGGCAGGCTGGCAGTCAGGTCGGTCAGTTCCGGTGATTCCAGTTGCCGGAACAGCGTCGCCATCCGCTCACCCACCTGATCCAGCGCGCCGATGAAGGTATAGGTGCCGCGCCCGGCGGTGGCTGCCTCACGCATGAAATAGCCGTTGGGAGCGGACCCGATGCCGACCGTGAACAGGCGACGGTCGCCGAGATTGCTCTCGATCAGGCTGAACAGGGCGTCCTCATTGCCGACCGCACCATCGGTGATGAAAATGACCTGACCCAGCCGCCCGCTGGCAACCTCGCCATCGCCGCTGAGGGCATGGGTGAGGGCACCGGCCATTTCCGTGCCGCCACCGGCCTCCATCCGACCGAGCCAGTCGAGGGCATCGTCGATATTCGCCTGTATGGCCGGGCGGGCCTCATGAAACAGCGGGTAATAGCTGTCATCAAAGGCAATGATCTGGAAGCTGTCTTTGGGCGAGAGGCCTTGCAGGGCCTGCTCCATCGCGGCCTTTGCCTGACGCATCGAGGTGCCGGACATGGAGCCGGATTTGTCGAGGATGAACACCACATCCCGCGGCATGTCGCTCTCTGTCGCGGCATCGTCATCCCCCGGCACCTGTGGGGAGATCACAACCAGATGGTGATCATGACCATCCACCGTTTCACTGAAGATACCGGCTTGCGGGGCGATGCCGCTGGCTGGCATCCATGTCAGCTCGAAATCCCGGTCTGCCGGTACGACACCGTCGGCAAGGGTGATGTCAAAGCCGGTCTCCCCGGCCAGGGTGTTGATCGTGTGGTAGGAGCTGTTGAGATCGCCCACCGGGAAGCCCGCCTGCAGGTCGATATTGAAGCCGATCGGGTTGAGGCCACGTTCAGGATCGACGGGCGGTGAAATGCGGCTGGCATCGGGCACCTGATCGGTATCGAAGGACCAGCCTTCGCCCTGATCGGTATAGCTTGCCTGCAAGGCCGCGACCGGATTGCCGGGCATGTAGCGCGGCATGATCGCCATCGGGAACCGGATCGAGAAGCGCGGCCCGGTTTCGGCGTCATAGTGATAGTCTACCGGCAGTTCAAAACCGATCTGTACGCTGACCGTTTCATGGGGGCCGATATTGGTCACGGCATTAGTGAAGATATTGGGGCGTTCCTGACTGAGCATGCTGGCGGTCTTGCCCGCTGCCTTGGCTTCCTCGAATTTCTGTTCGGCCTGTTTGCGTTCGGCGATCTCCGCCTTGATGACGCGCTCGCCGACGGTCAGCTGCAACCGGTCGACGGCTGAGGTCTCTGGCAGCGGGAAGACGTACAGCGCTTCGACCCATTCATCGCTCGGATTGGCGAAGTGCTGGGTGACGGTGGCGCGGGCCACCATGCCGCTGATATCGATATCGACCGTGGCCGCGACCTGCTGCCCGGCGAGTACGGTGCCGGGACTCGAGCCGGGGAAGAACAGCCCACCTTCGCCCATATTCTCCATGGTCGCCTGTACCTCACGCAGGCCGGTCTTGGCCGGTTGGCTGTAGCCGGTGCCGGGCAAAACGATCAGGCAGAGCGACAGGCACAGGCTGCCGATACGGTAACCGGCTCGATGATTGGTGTGGTGATTGGTGCGGCACGGGCTGTGAGCCATTGATCTGTTCCCCCTCGTGAATTGGCTGCGGTCAAACTGCGGGGGACAATGAATGGTTGATCGGGCAAGCAAGGTTCGCCCGCTTGGTATTATCAGGGTGGTTTTGCGGCAGGCTGCGGCTGATTTTGGCCGGGAATGGGGCAAAGCGGGCAAAAAACCGGATTATGGTGCGCCTGTACTCTTGTCATGCCTGCCGGGCGGTCATACTGTGCGCTGATCGATAACCGCCCCGGTGCGCGGGGCTTTCAAACGCGGGACCAGTAGAGAAATGACCGTAATCGCAGACCGTCTGAGCGCCATCAAACCTTCGCCAACCATTGCCATCACCACCAAGGCCCGTGAGCTGAAAGCGGCTGGCCGTGATGTTATCGGGCTGGGTGCCGGTGAGCCGGATTTTGATACCCCTGATCACATCAAACAGGCGGCAATCAAGGCGATCAATGAAGGTCAGACCAAGTACACTGCGGTCGATGGTACACCCGAACTGAAAAAGGCCATCGTCGAGAAGTTCAAGCGCGAGAACGGCCTCGACTATACCCCGGACCAGATTTCTGTCGGTACCGGTGGCAAACAGATCCTGTTCAATGCCTTCATGGCAACCCTGAACCCCGGTGACGAAGTGCTGATCCCGGCGCCTTACTGGGTATCCTATCCGGATATGACCTTGCTCGCCGGTGGTACGCCCAAATTTGTCGAATGCGGCCAGAACAACAACTTCAAGCTGACCGCCGAACTGCTTGAGGGTGCGATCACGCCTAAAACCAAATGGCTGGTGTTGAACTCTCCGAGCAACCCGACCGGTGCCGCCTATAGCAGCGACGAATTGAAGGCGCTGGCCGAGGTGCTGCTCAAGCATCCGCAGGTTATGATCATGACCGACGATATGTATGAGCATATCGGTTACGGCGACTATGAAATGACCACCATCGCGGCAGTTGAGCCGAAGCTCTATGACCGCACTCTGACCTGTAACGGTGTTTCCAAGGCCTTTGCCATGACCGGCTGGCGGATCGGTTATGCCGGTGGGCCAAAAGACCTGGTCAAGGCGATGGCGAAAATCCAGAGCCAGAGCACGGCCAACCCGTCCTCGATCAGCCAGGCGGCCTCACTCGCCGCCCTGACCGGTCCGATCGACTTCCTCGAAGAGCGCAATGCCGCGTTCAAGGATCGTCGCGACATGGTTGTTGCCATGCTCAATGATGCCGAGGGCCTGACCTGTCAGACCCCTGATGGTGCCTTCTATGTCTTTCCGAGCTGTGATGGTGTGATCGGTCTCGTCACCCCGTCCGGCAAGCGGATCGAGAGCGATGCCGATTTCGCGACCTATCTGCTTGAGGATGCCGAGGTAGCAGTGGTGCCGGGTGTGGCCTTTGGCCTGTCGCCTTACTTCCGCATTTCCTATGCGACCTCCAAGGAAGCCCTGAAAACCGCTTGTGAGCGTATCCAGTCGGCTTGCGCCAATCTGAAAAAAGCGGCCGCGTAATACGCGACCGCTTTCTCTCTCTTCTCTCTGCTGTCATCAGAGTATCAGGCGCCCGGTCTTAATGGCCGGGCTTCTCTGGTCTCCGTGCTTCCCGCTATCGGGGGAACTGGTGTTTCGGCGTTAGGATCGCTGTCATTGGCGCCGATGACGCGGCCATTGACCAGCAATTCAAGCTGTTGCATGTCCGGGCCGGTTTCATCATCGGCGGAGCCCAGCAGCATGGAGACGCGACGCGCCAGACCGCCACGGCGGTTTGGTTTCTGCTTCTCATCATCATAATGGCTCAGCACCTGACCGGCGGCGGTGGCTTCATCAGCGGCGGCGAGGGCATCCTCGATATCCTGCTGGATTGCCTTCTGGCTCTTGCCGGCGATCTTGCCATAGCGGCGGGCGAGTGCCTTCAGCACTTCACGCTCATTGAGCAGGCGGGCATCGCTCGCGGTCAGCTCATTTTTGAAATGCTCGCCTTTGCCTGCCCGTTCATCAAGAGATGACTTGTGAGCACGGGCATCTTCCAGCTTGTCACCATCCCAACCAATATCTTTTGCGTCAATCGGTGGGCGGGTCATGTTGCGCCACCATTCGCCGATCTGACGGAGCGGGCCATAGACAGGGCGTGGCTGTGAAGATTCCGCAAGATCGGACGGTGGCAGGTCGGGCTTTGCCTCGCGTTCGAGGTCTTTCTGAACCATCCGGGCGCGGAGAACGTCGACAATCCGGTCAATCTTCTCGCTGTTGTCGATAATCATGCGGTCGGCGAAATCAACGATTTTCTTCAGGTTTTCCGGTGACGCATCATCGAAGGCATCATTCGGTGCCTTGCCCTTCTTCTCGGGATGCGAGAGCGGTGCGTCGAGCCGGATGTAGTTGTCACCGAGCAGGAATTCCATGTTCTGATCGGCGGATGAGGATTGGCCATCCATGGATGAACTGACAATCGGCACATCGTTTTTCGGATTGATCCAGCCGAGACCGCCCCAGTTTTTCGCGTCCTCATATTGGAACGGGCGGGTCACGCTGCCGGTGCCGAATGACATCATGAAGATTTCAGCACCTTCCGGCTTCTCCTTCACCGCAGCCATATAGGCGGCGGAAGACGGGTTGTTCATGAACACACCGCCATCGATCAGCGTATGCTCACGCACCGCCGGATCATTCTCCGTACCGCCAGCGGTGGCTGAGGTTGAGCGCACACGGGCCGGTTTGAAATAGGTAGGTGCCGAGGAGGAGCCGAGAACCGCATCGCGGATTTTCCAGCGCCGTTCGTTGTCACCATCGGGATTGTGCTTCAGGTGACGCATCAGCACGCTTTCCCGCCGTTCAATATCGTAGGCAGTGAGCATGATGCTGGTCAGGGTCTGGTCGAGGCGGGTATCACCGAAGAACCGGCCAAGGGAATCCCGAAGTGCGGTGTTATCGTATTTCGGGCGGAACAGTGAACGCAGAACATTGAAGCGGCCCTTGCGGAAGATATCCGGGCCGTCATGGTGATAGAATTGTTCGAGGTCTTTGGCTTTGTAGCGCGGCTGATCCGGGCGTTTCGGATCGCGCATGCTGAGGCCGGCTGCAATAATGCCGCCAGTTGATGTGCCCGCAGCAAGGTCAATCGCATCAGTCAACGGACGTCCGAGACGCCGTTCAATCTCTGAGATGATCCGTAGCGGAACTATGCCCCTGATACCGCCCCCGTCGATCGAGAGTACGGTGTAAAGTTGTTTTTCCATATGCCCAAATTATAAGCACAGGCAGATGAAAGAGCGCAGGAATTACCCGGATTTCCTGTTGTTTTGCAGTGCAATATTAACTAATTTAGAATAATTCTAAAATTAAGTTTACAGCGATAATATCGTCAAATTGCGTAACATTTCAGTCATAATCCTCCGTACTGCGGTGCAGTATCGTGATGATAAATTTATTCTGTGTGATGGCCGGATAATGGCGTTTTAACTGTGGGCACGGGATTGTGAACGGGTGTGGATGGTGCGATCCGGCATATGTGGCAAGCTGGTGCATGTCGCTGGATGCGCTATGATCCTGTTAATACCGATACCGAGGAGCCGACCGGATGGCCTATCGCTGGACCAATAATCTGAACCGTGACGAGATAACGCCGAAAGCGGCGTTTCTGAACCGGCGGCAACTGATGGCCGGTGCCGCTGGTGCGGCGGCCCTTGTCGGTGTCGGTCGGCAGAAGGCATCGGCAGCAGCGCTGCAGCCAAACAGCCTCGATGATATTACCAGCTACAATAACTATTATGAATTCGGCACCGGGAAAGGTGATCCGGCGCGCAATGCCGGGGCGCTGGTGACCTCACCATGGTCGATCAAAATTGACGGGCTGGTTGAAAAGCCCGGCGATTACCCGTTGCAGGAACTGCTCGCCGACCTGACGGTGGAGGAACGCATTTACCGGTTCCGCTGTGTCGAGGCATGGTCGATGGTGGTGCCGTGGAACGGCATCGAACTCGCTGATATTCTCAACAAGGTCGGTGTGAAGCCGGAAGCAAAATATGTTGCCTTCGAGACGGTGGTGCAGCCGGAAAACATGATCGGTGTTCGTCGCCGGGTGCTGGACTTCCCCTATGTCGAGGGGCTGCGCCTTGATGAGGCGATGCATCCGCTCACCATCATGGCGACCGGCATTTATGGTCAGCCGATGCCGAAGCAGAATGGCGCGCCGATCCGTCTGGTCGTGCCGTGGAAATATGGCTTCAAATCCATCAAATCAATCGCCCGCATCAGCCTGACCGACAAACAGCCGCCGACCTCATGGAATAAGGCCAATGCTCGCGAATACGGTTTCTACAGCAATGTGAACCCGAATGTGGACCACCCACGCTGGAGTCAGGCGAGCGAGCGGAAGATCGGCGGCGGTCTGTTCTCGCCGCGCATTCCGGCGCTGATGTTCAACGGTTATGAGGCCGAGGTTGCATCGCTCTATGAGGGCATGGACCTGGCGAAGTACTACTGATGGCGATTTCAGGGACAATCAACGGGGCATTGCGGCGGGTACCGGCCTGGCTGATCTATCTCGCCGGTGCCGCATGGGCCGGGTGGCTGTTCTGGCTCGCGGTCAGTGGTCAGATGGGTGCCGAGCCGATCAATGCGCTGGAGCGCGAATATGGCGAGCTGGCGCTGAAACTGATCATTCTGGGGCTGGCTGTTACGCCGCTGCGCAACTGGACCGGTATCAGCCTGATCCGGTTCCGCCGGGCGATCGGTGTCACCGCCTTCTTCTTCGTTCTCGCGCATTTTCTGGTCTGGACCGTGCTCGATGTGCAGTCGCTGGATCGGGTCTGGACCGAGATTGTCAAACGTCCCTATGTCACGGTCGGGATGGCTGCCTTCCTGATGCTGATCCCGCTGGCGGTCACCTCGAACAACCTGTCGATCCGCAAGCTGGGCGGTGCCACATGGCGACGGTTGCACAAGCTGGTCTATCCGGCAGCACTGCTCGGTGGCATCCACTTCCTGTGGCTGGTGAAGGGCTTTCAGCTCGAGCCGATCATCTATCTCGCCATCATCATTGTCTTGCTGATAGCACGCCTGCCGCTGGCGAAATGGCGCGCGCAATTGATCCGCCAGACCGAGCAGGCTGGCAGTGAAGCCGCGCAATAATGACGTCGCGGTGCGTTACGTGCTGAAATTGGCGCCTTGCAGCTCTTCAATCATGAAGTCGCGGAACACCGCGATGCGCTTGGAATTGCGCAGCTCTTCCGGATAGCAGAAATAGGCCTGCACCGGTGGCCCCTTGTGGTCCGGCAGGATGCGGGCGATATCCTCATTGCCCTCTGCCATGTAATCGGGCAGCGCGGCAATGCCGAGATTGCTCTGAACCGCCGTGAACATGCCATAGACGCTGTTGATATTGAAGCGCTGGGTCAGGCGACGCTCGAGATCACCGAGTTCGGTGAACAGCCAGTTGATCTGCGGGATCGGTGCCGGTGTTTCCGAGGCGAAGGCGATCAGGCGGTGATTGACCAGATCGCTGACGCTTTTCGGCACGCCATGCTGCTTCAGGTATTCGACACCGGCATAGATGTGGAAATCCATCATAAACAGGTTGCGGGCGATCAGGTCCGGCTGACGTGGCGGATTGAGGCGAATGGCGATGTCCGCCTCGCGCATGCCAAGGTCCAGCTCACGGTCCTCGACCACCAGCGTTACCTTGATGTCCGGGAAGCGTTCCATGAACTTGTTGATGCGCGGCACCAGCCAGTTACAGCCGAAGGCAACCGTAGTGGTCACGACGAGCGGCCCTTGTGGGGTTTCCTTGGTCTCCGACAGGCGGCTTTCGGCCAGCGACAGCTTGTTGAACACGTCGCGTGCGGTTTCCAGCAGCAATTCGCCCTGTTCGGTCAGGATCAGGCCACGCGCATGGCGGTGGAACAGCGTGACGTTGAGGCTCTCCTCAAGCGCACTGATCTGGCGGCTGACCGCTGACTGGCTGAGTTTCAGCCGGTCACCGGCATGGGTGAAGCTGCCAGCATCGGCAACGGCATGGAAAATCCGAAGTTTGTCCCAATCCAACTCTCTATTGACGCTGTTTTCCGGGGCCATATCGGCCCACCAGCGCTCCCCCGATCCTTATAGATATCTGTCAGCCTTGCATTGCTGTCATGCGCAGGTGTCAGATGTCAATAAACTGTCGCATTTTTCTGCTGCAGTTTCAGGGTCGTGCTGGCTGATTTGCGTCAGTTTTCGCGTTGTCAGGAACCAGGGTTTGATCGCTGATAGGGATCAGGCGGCAACGATGCTGTTATCGGCGGGATTACCCACGCCTTCATGCTCGGCCAGATAGCGCTCGGCCTCCAGTGCCGCCATGCAGCCCATACCGGCGGCGGTGACGGCTTGACGATAGACCTTGTCCTTTACATCACCGGCAGCATAGACGCCGGGGATATTGGTCCGAGTGCTGTCGGCGGCGGTGACGATATAGCCTTCGTCGTCCATCTCCACCTTGCCCTTGAACAGCTTGGTTGCCGGATCATGGCCGATGGCAACGAAGAGGCCGTCCACATCAATATCCTGTGTCGTGTCATCTTTCATGGATTTCAGACGCAGGCCGGTCACCGATTTGGCACCGGTATTGCCGTCTTCGGTGCCCAGCACCTCATCCACCACATGATCCCAGATCACGGTGACCTTCGGGTTGTTGAACAGGCGGTCCTGCATGATCTTCTCGGCCCGCAATTCATCGCGGCGGTGGATCAGGGTCACGCTTTCGGCGAAATTGGTCAGGAACAGTGCTTCCTCGACAGCGGTGTTGCCGCCACCGACTACGGCAACCTTCTTGCCGCGATAGAAGAAGCCGTCACAGGTGGCGCAGGCAGAGACGCCGAAGCTCTGGAATTTGGTTTCGGACTCAAGGCCGAGCCAGCGGGCCTGTGCGCCGGTGCAGATGATAACGGTATCGGCGGTGATGGTCTTGCCGCTGTCGGTTTTGACCGTATAGGGGCGCTGCTCGAAATCCACGTCGATAACGATGTCATTGACCAGTTCGGTGCCCACATGCTCGGCCTGTGCCTGCATCTGTTCCATCAGCCACGGCCCTTGGATCGCCTCGGCAAAGCCGGGGTAGTTCTCCACATCGGTGGTGATGGTAAGCTGGCCGCCCGGTTGCAGACCGGCAATCAGCATGGGTTCGAGATTGGCGCGTGCAGCATAGATGGCAGCGGTGTATCCGGCCGGGCCGGAACCGATAATCAGTACTTTTGTGTGATCGCGCATGATGATCTCGCGTCCTTCGTTTCTCGTCGTGGTCGTCGCATATGGGAAAGCCGCACCGGGGCAGGCCTGTTACCCACTAGATAGGCAGTTTTCGGGCGGAGTGCCAGCCACTTGACGCTGCCATGCGCGGATTGCCGGCAAACTATCCCCAGCCGAACCGCTCGATGGCAATAGTGGCAATTCTGTCCGCTTCCAGCAAGGGGTCATAATGGTAAATCCCGAGCGGTGTGCGGGGCTTTTTCGGCAGCGGCATGGTGATGCCCCGGCTCTCAAGTGCTGTATGGAAGCGGGTGAATTTCTCCGATCCGCCCGGCAGGTCGAACTGATAGATCGGCTTGCCGGTGGCTGCCGCTTCCGAGGCCATGGAGACGCTGTCATTGGTCATGATGATGGCATCCGCAGCGGCCAGAAACGCGAAATACGGGTTGGGTGCCTCGCCATCCCAGAACCAGTGCGGCTTGCGGTCAAAGGCCTCGCGCAGCCGGGCAGTGGCATCCTCGCCGGTGCGCCGGGATGTGGTGATCATCAGCGAGCAGTCACAAACCCCTGTGAGATCCTTGAGGTCGTTGATCAGCCGGTCCAGCGCCGCCTCGGTGAGGTCATGGGTCTTGCTCTTGCCGCCGATCAGCACCGCATAGCGTGGTTGCCGGAGCGTACCGATCCGTTTGGCAAAGGGCTCGGTTGCCTGTGCCAGCTTCTCCAGTGTGACCCGGTGCAGCGCGCCGAGGCTCTCAACCACCACCGGATGCGGGGCTACCCGGTCATGGGCCGGTGGTACCACGAGGTCGAATTGCAGCCCCTGCAGGGTGCGCAGCCAGCCGGTTGGTCGCTGGAGCTGTACCAGCCGGGTGGCGGGTGACTGTTTGCGCAAGGCCTGCATCGGGCCGATGCTCTGGCGCCCGATGCCGATGGCAATATCCGGCCATGGCGGGGTCAGCGGATCACTGTCACTGGTGAGATTATCGAGGCGGTGGCTGCGCAGATAGGGGTTAATGGTTTGCCAGGGCTGGGTCAGGGTGACGTGTTTCGTGACGATCTCCAGCCCGGCTATCCGGCGCTGCAGTGCCTCGGCCAGCCCCAGCCCCTGATTTTCCATACCGGCAGCACCGCTGGAAATGACCCAGCAGAGTTTCGGGGAAATGCCTGTCGCTTGATTGTCTGACACGGGGCGGATCGGGCGGTTCGGTTGTGGACAGAATGCTGGTGCCACGGCATCGGGGGTAAAGGCAATGGCTATTCACCGGCTGCTCACGAAATTTTATTACCGCAAAGCGAAAACAGCAGTGGCGTTGCCGTAACAAGCTGGGCTATACCCGTATTGCGTAACAAAGCTACAATCACAGAGCAAAAAAAGAGCAAAAGTTACATGAAAAGGGTCAAGCTCGATCGTATCGATCGCCGTATTCTTCAGGATCTTCAAGCTGACGGTCGCATGACCAATGTGGAACTGGCCAAACGGGCCGGTATTTCCGCGCCACCTTGTCTGCGCCGTGTCCGGGCGCTGGAGGACAGCGGCCTCATCCGGGGATACCATGCCCATCTGTCACCCGAGGGTATGGGCTTTGGCGTCACCATTTTTGCTCAGGTCGGCTTGTCCAGTCAGGCCGAAGCCGATCTCAACAAATTCGAGGCGAAGGTCGCAAGCTGGCCGATGGTGCGTGAGTGCTTCATGCTGGCCGGGGAGACCGACTTCCTGCTCAAGGTTGTGGCCCATGACTGGGAAGATTATCAACGCTTCCTGACCACCGAACTGACCGCCGCACCCAATGTCAGCCATGTGAAGTCATCACTGGCGATCCGGGAATCCAAGAATGAGCCGGGTGTGCCGGTTGATGTGGAGGCAGGCGAGCCGGTCTAGGCGCTCGCCTCGTTCTCAGTGTCCTCATGCGTGTCGGTATAGAAATCCGGCCAGCGCTTTTTCACCACCGTACTGTTGCTAGCAAAGGCATGGCAGCTGTTGAGCAAGAGCGGCGGCTTGCCCGTGCCGGTGGTCGAGCCTTCGACGGGCTGTTTGTTTTTCCGTGACAGATAGGGAAACACTGTCTGAAACGCTGTGGTTGCAACCGGGCCGAGCAACTCGGTCAGATGGGTGCAGCCATTGATGCCGCCGAAGAGTTGCTTGGTCTTTTTGGTCCAGCCGGGGCCGATTTTCAGCCCGATCAGCGCATCATAGCGCGGCGCGATGTTGCCGCAGATGCCAAACGGTCCGTGATCGGTGCGGGCGAGGGCATCCACCACTTCCAGATCATCATTCACCGTGATCCGCAACCACATGTCATGGATCGGTGAGCCGGGCTCGATATCGCCCCGGTCCTGATTGTTGAAGGTGTAACTCTTGGTGTCGCGCAGATGGCCTTCAATATCCCAGAGGCCATCCTGACGCAGATAGCCCTTGCAGCTTATCTCACGGGTATGGATCGGTTCCCGTTCCTGATCCGGTGGTGGCAGCGGCAATGGGCTACTCCTGATTACGAGACAGCACAGGTCAGCTTGCGAGGTCCTGGCCCATGGCAAGGAAGCGTTCGCGGCGGCGGATTTTCAGCAGGTCGCGCTCAACCGCTTCCAGCGGCTTCAGGGCCTGTGAAATCTGGTTGCCGACCCGTTTGATCATCTCCGCATGGTTGCGATGGGCACCACCGAGCGGCTCTTCGATAATCCGGTCAATGACTTTCAGCTGCAGCAAATCCTGTGCGGTTAGTTGCAGGGCGGCGGCGGCTTCAGCGGCAGCCGTGGCGCTGCGCCACAGAATCGAGGCGCAACCCTCGGGTGAAATCACTGAATAGATGGCGTGTTCGAGCATCATGACGCTGTCGCCGGTACCGATGGCAATGGCGCCACCGGAGCCGCCTTCACCGATTACCACGGAAATAATCGGCACTTTGACATTAAGGCCGACATCAATGGATTTGGCGATGGCTTCCGCCTGACCGCGTTCCTCGGCCTCGATCCCCGGATAGGCACCGGAGGTATCGATAAAGGTGATGATCGGCAGATTGAACTGTTCGGCCATATTCATCAGGCGCTGGGCCTTACGATAGCCTTCAGGCTTGGGCATGCCAAAATTGTGCCGGACGCGGGTTTCGGTGTCGGAACCCTTCTCCTGACCGATCACGACACAACTGCGGCCCTTGAACCGGGCAAGGCCGCCGATGATGGCCTGATCCTCGGCGAACAACCGGTCACCGGCTAGCGGTGTAAACTCGGTAAACAGCCCGGCAACGTAATCCTTGCAGTGCGGGCGACCGGGATGGCGGGCGACCTGAACCTTCTGGGCCGGGGTCAGCTTGGCATAAGTCTGGGTCAGCATCCGCTCGATCTTGCCCTGCAGGCGCTCGACTTCCTCGTCGATATTGACGATCTCGTCATCGGTGCCCAGCGAGCGCAGTTCCGCGATCTTGCTTTCCAGCTCTGCGATTGGTTTTTCAAACTCAAGGAAGCTCATGATCCTGACCGAATTCAGTTTATCAGTTGTCTTTATACAGTCTGCGGGTCAGCCCCGAGGCATGACCGCCGGGCATCATAGGAATTTGAACAGGCGTGGAAAGCATTAAATGCGTTGGCCGCACCCGATACCCGCCTATTTGTCCCCGCCCTTGTTCTTCACCTTTGCCGGTGCTGGGGGTGCCTGCAGGCTTTCCGACATGGGCGTCAGCGGTCCGGTGAGCGCTATTTCGAGGCCCTTTGCCTGCTGCTCGACACTGTTGATCCGGCTTTCGACGTTCGGGTGGGTTTGCAGGAACTCAAAATCATCCAGCGCGCCCTTGGGCAGTTCTTCCTGTGCCGATTCAAGAGTGCGGAACAGGTCGGTTGCGCCATTGGCATGGCCATATTCCTTTGAGATTGCCAGCAATCCCTCGGCATCGGCAGCACTCTCTGCCGAGCGGCTGAAACTCAGTTGCAGCAATCCACCGGCGCTGTTCACCAGACTGCCATCAAAACCTTCATTGCCGAACAGCATGCTGTACAACGCACTTGCCAGAAACGCGCCGCCCATGCTCGAGGCGACATCGCGATGTTTGATATGGGCAATTTCATGGGCCATCACCATGGCCAGTTCATTCTCGCTTTTGACCCGTGAGACCAGCCCGCGGAACATGACAACCTGACCGCCCACCGTGGCAAAGGCGTTTACCGTCGGGTCGTCCACATAATGAACCACGATCTCCATACCGTCCGGCAGGTTCATATGGGCGGTCAGGCGGTCGGCCAGTTCCTGCAATTCTGCCGCCTTGCCGGTGGTGGGACGTTCCAGCCAGTCAGGGTTGATCTGGCGTACAATCCATTGCTCGCCGCTGAACGGTATCAGCCGTCCCAGAAATCCGCCGATCACAAAGGCGAGGAACACCAGAGCCGCAATAGTGCCTATTACCAGCAGGCCCAGCAGGGTGAAATCCCATAGGGGGTTGGTCTGGCTCCGGTTCATATGATCCGGGATATGCGGGTTTTCATATTTTACCACTGCTCGGAACTGCCCTTCTCAAGCGATTGGTTTTGATGCCTTGCTCAACTGCCGGTAACGGCAGGGCGTCGTTTTTTCCTGTTCGGGATCAGTGCCGTACCATAGGCCAGCACCTCGATGGAGCCTGTGCTCTTCTTCCCGCCCTTGAATACAGATGATGTTTCCATCCTGACATTAAAGATCATATCGGCACCGAGAGCTTCTGCCTCTTCCTTCATGCGCAGGATTGCCTCGCGGCGGCTGCGGTCGATCAGGCTCTCATAGGCACTCAGGCGACCGCCAACGATCATGCGCAGACCGGCCAGCAGGCGCTTGAAATAATCGATGGAAATGACGGCTGAGCCACGGACCAGTGCAATTTGCGGCGTATAGGGCAGGTCGGGAACATGTTTCGAGGACACCGTCACAATTTTGCGCAGCTTTTCCTCACGCTCGTAAATGCTCTTGTAGTGCCGTTTTTCCAGAAATGTGCCGGTGATCAATGCCACGACAGCCATGACGGCAACCAGTATCAGCTCACTCATTGATCTGCGGTTCCGCCTTTTTCAGCACGACCGCTGTACCATAAGCCATGAGCTCTGATGCGCCCTGGGTAACCGATGATGTGGCGAAACGGATATTCAGCACGGCGTTGGCGCCAATGGCCTCGGCCTGGGCTTCCATGCGCTTCACTGCTTCTTCCCGGCTGTCACGGAGCAGTTCGGTATAGCCCTTCAACTCGCCACCAACGAGGTTCTTTAGTCCGGCCATCAAGTCACGACCGATGTGTTTGGCGCGCACGGTGCTGCCCTGTACCACGCCCAGATGCTTGGCGACACGGGCGCCCGGTACATATTCAAGTGTTGTCAAAATCATGGGTTTCAGACCCGCCACGGAGAGAGTTTATAAGACCCGTTATCATAACACGGATCGGGGAGCGGGCTATCGGCAACAGCGCCTGTGAAGCCGGTATATTGCGGGTGTTGCCCGGTTGCCGTCAGGTTTTATCGCCGGTTTGGGCGAGCGGATGGTTCTCCACCACGGCCTTGCGCAGCCGATCGCCCGAGACATGGGTATAGATCTGGGTCGTCGCGATATCGGCATGGCCGAGCAGTTGCTGCACCACGCGCAGGTCGGCACCGTGATCGAGCAGATGGGTAGCAAAGGCATGGCGCAGCACATGCGGACTGATCTTGCCCGGATTGATCCCGGCTTCCAGCGCCAGTTCCTTGACCAGTTGGCCGAAGCGCTGGCGGGTCAGATGCCCGGCACTGGCGCGGGTTGATGGAAACAGCCACGGATTATCCTCGGGCTTCTGTCCTGCGGGCAGATAGGCACCGCGCACGGGCAGATACCGGGCGAGCGCTGAGCGGGCACCATCGCCGAGGGGGACGATGCGCTCACGGCCACCTTTGCCGCGTACCGTGATCATCTGCAGTTCACGGTCGAAGGATGTCAGCTTCATGCCGACCAGTTCCGAAACCCTGAGGCCGGTGGCATAGAGCAGTTCCAGCAGGCAGATCAGCCGCATCTGGTCTTCATCCGACCATTTGCCGGTCGCGTCGATCAGTGCGGTTACCTCTTCCTCGCTCAGGGTTTTCGGCAGTGGTCTGCCGGGTTTGGGTGGCGAGATATGGCGGCTCGGGTCATCGACCCGCAGCTTTTCCGAAACCAGAAACTTGTAGAACTGGCGGAACGCGGACAACCGCCGTGCGGCGGTACGCGGGTTCTGCTGCCCCTGCCGTCCGGCGAGGTCACTGAAATAGCCGTGCAGATCATCGCTGCTGGCATCGCTGATGCCGATCTTGCGCGGCGTCAGATACAGCACGAGGTCCTGCAGGTCGCGGCGATAGGCAGCCTTGGTATTCTCGCTCGCCCCGCGTTCGGCGGTCAGCATGTCGAGAAAGGCATCGACCTGTCCGGGCAGGGCAGGCTGTGCGGGTTTGTTGCTGGCGGGCTTATTCGCTGGTGTCGATGCCATCGATGCCCTGATCGGTTGCCGTGGCCAGAATGGCATGCTGCGCCAGTGTCTGGGCCTCTTCCACCAGTCCGAGGCGGACCAGCGTATTGATCGTTTCCATCAGCAGAAATGGCGACAGCGACGCCAGCGGCTTGTCGCCGGTCAGCAGCAGGGTCGCGAGCAAGGCCTGGCCGGTGCCCTGTGTGCCGTTGCCGCTGCTGTGCAGAACCGCGAGGGCCGCTGCCGAAACATCATTGCCGCCGAACTGGCTGGCGAGAATATTTGCGCGTGATGTCAGGCCGAGACCGGCGGTTATGGCTTGTGCGACCGGTTGCAGGGCTTGCAGTTCCGGCTGGTTGGCCAGTACCGGTGTGCTGGTCCGGTGCATGGCCAACTGGCGGGCGAAGTTGCCGACCTGTGTTGCCGGGTGGGTGCCTGCCTGTCGCAACCAGAGCGATGCCTCATCCACCGACCCGGTGCCATGCAGCAGCATGAAGGCTGTCGGGGCGATGGCCTCGGTGCCGGGCGCTGGCTGGAGCGAGCGGATGATGCCGGCGAAATAGGGCAGGAGCGCGCCTTCGATCGGGCGTGACTGTTCCCATGCCCGCGCAATCAGCTGTGTCTTGATCGCCTCGAGGGATTCAGCATCGGCAGCGGCGAGCAGGACGGCCACCGGTGTTGTCGGATCAGCCAGTGGATCGGCGAGGTCGGCAGAGACAAATCCCGCGGCCTTGAAGCCATCACGCAATTCGCTGTCGCTCAGCCATCCGGCGCGGGCGAGATCGATCAGGGCTGTGAGTGCACCGTCGACAGATTTCAGATCGCTTAGCTGCTGGTTGAGCCAGACGGCACGCTGCAGCAGCGAGGCATCCGGGCCGAGGGTAAGGCCGGCTTTCGCCAGCAGAACGAACGCAACCGGCGCATCAATGGGATCAACAGCGCCCAATTCTGTTTCAACAAAACCGGCTTCGAGTTTGGTGCCCGCGGCGAGGGCGGCAGCGGCGGCAAGCGTGTCCTCGGAGGCGATGCCCGCCTCGCGCAGGATGTTGCTCAGGAAGTTGACGGCACCGCTGTTGCCTTCCTCGATCTGGCAGAACAGATCGACACGATCCCAGAACCCGTTGGCAGTATCATTATCGCGGTCGGTTTCCCGCAGCGTATCACAGGCGATGCTGGCATTGCCGTCGAGCAGGGCAGCGGTCGCGCGCAACCGATCACCGGCAGCAGGCTGACGCGGGGCAATAGAATGGGCCAGTTGCTGGGCTTGTCGGAAATAGCCGAGGCGCAACAGCCCCTCGACCCGGGCGATGTCAAAATCGCTGCCCGCCCCTTCCGGCGGGCGGGCGGTGCTCGACAGCACACGTCGGGCGAGGTCACGGATCGCCGGGATTTGGGTGTTGGCGGAGATACCGCCGATCATGGTGGTGATCAGCCCGGCATCGGCCCCTTGCCAGAGGCTGATATCCATGCCGCCATTGCGACCGGGATCGAGAATACCGATGCCCGTCGCCCGTCCGGCGCTATCACCGCTGAGGGGCACGGGGCGCAGTTCGGTGGCGGTAATACCCTGTGCATGGCCCTGTCCGGCGCTAAGGGCCGCAAACAGACCGATGGCACTGCTGACGAGCAGAAAGCCGAATTTATTGGCGCTGGATGGCATTGTCGGGAACCGGGATCTGTACCGTGGCGGTCGGTGCGGGCAATTCGGCGCTGCCGAGATAAATCACCCCGCCGACAATCAGCAACAGGGTCATCAGCAGCAGAAAGCCGATGAATTTCATCAGAATACCGCCGGATTGCTTGCCGGACAGGATGGCTGTTGATTCGTGATTTTTGGCGCGGGGGGGCAGATTTTCAGTCATACGTCGACAAGGAATAGGTTGTTTGGGTAACTAGATATGGTTCATAAGGAATTTGACCAGTCATGACTGGAGTGCCTGAATTTTGCGGCTTTTTAAAGACCGAAAGCGGTATGGCCTGTGCGCTTTTTCAAAATGTGACAGGCGCACCACCAGCGGCGACAGGGCGTGTGACGAGGCATTTTTAACGTGATTTGGCCGAAAAACCGGCAAATCAGGGTGTTTGCTCCCTTGCTCTTGTGGTTTTAAGGCCTTAGAAGGTGCCGCGCGCAACCGTTGTTATTGGTGAGAACGGTCATATCTGTGAGGGGATAAGGTGTTATCCTGTCATATCGTGCATACTGAATATAACCACTGAGGCGAGTTTCACGGATGTCGGTTGGTAAATTGGATCGCTCTATTGTTATGGTTGGCCTGATGGGTGCTGGCAAAAGCAGCATTGGCCGTCGGTTGGCCAACCGTCTCGGGCTGCCTTTCGTTGATGCCGATAACGAGATCGAGAAAGCTGCCGGGTGCAGTATCTCCGAAATTTTCGACCGGTTCGGTGAAGCCGCGTTCCGCGATGGTGAGCGCAAGGTCATCAAGCGCCTGATGGACGGCAAGGTACAGGTCCTGTCCACCGGTGGCGGTGCCTTCATGGACCCGGAAACCCGTGAGCTGATCTCCCAGGAAGGCGTGTCAGTCTGGCTCCGTGCCGATCTCGACCTGCTGGTCCAGCGCTGCTCACGCCGCAATACCCGGCCGCTGCTGCAAAAGGGCGACCCGAAGGAAATCCTGCAAAAGCTGATCGATGAGCGCTACCCGGTTTACGGTCAGGCCGATATCACCGTTGATGCCGGTGACCGCGATCATGAGGATACGGTCGATCAGGTGATCCGCCAGCTCGGCGAATATATTGATGACGCTGATGCCCGTCAGCCGGAAACCGCCGGTGCCCACGGTTAACAAAATCCCCGATACGGTGCCTGACCCTGCAACCACGACGAGCCTGTCAGTGGACCTTGCCGGTCGTGCCTATGATATCGACATCGGTGCGGGTCTGCTGTCCACGCTCGGTACCACGCTGACAGCGCAATTCGGCAATCGCCTGTTTGTGCCGGTGGTCGATGCGGTGGTCGCCGAGCATCACCTGATGACCGTGGTCAACAGCTTCTCCCATACCGATGCCAGCCTTGCCGAGCCGATTATTGTCGCCTCGGGTGAGGGCAGCAAAAGCTGGGATGGCCTGCAGACGGTTGTCGAAGGTCTGCTCGACCGTGGTGTTGATCGCCGTGCCGTGGTGATTGCCATCGGTGGCGGTGTGGTCGGTGATCTCGCCGGATTTGCGGCAGCCAGCGTCATGCGTGGCGTCGATTTCGTGCAGGTGCCGACAACCCTGCTGGCACAGGTGGACAGCTCGGTCGGTGGCAAGACCGGCATCAATACCCGTCACGGCAAGAACCTCGTCGGTGCCTTCCACCAGCCCCGCCGGGTGGTCATCGATATTGATACGCTGGCGACCCTGCCAGCGCGTGAGATGTGCGCCGGTTATGCCGAGGTGGTCAAATACGGTCTGCTCGGCGATGCCGGTTTCTTTCAGTGGTTGCAGGACAATGGCCGCAAGGTGCTGGACCGCGACCCGGCAGCGCTGGTTGAGGCTATTCGTCGGAGCTGTGCCGCCAAGGCTGCCATTGTTGCCGCCGATGAGCGTGAGGCGGGACAGCGCGCATTGCTGAACCTCGGCCATACCTTTGCCCATGCCTTCGAGGCAGAGGGCGGCTATAACGGCACGCTCTTGCATGGTGAGGCGGTGTCGATCGGCATGGCGCTGGCGTTCCGGCTGTCAGCCGCGCTCGGCTATTGTTCCGATGATGACGTGATCTCTGTCGAACAGCATCTCTATGACCACGACATGCCGCTCCTGCCGCGTGAGGGTGCATGGCGCCAACGGCTGTCCACCGACCGGCTGCTCGGCCATATGGCCCATGACAAGAAGACCGTGGATGGTCAGCTGACCTTCATTCTGGCCCGCGGCATCGGTGATGCCTTCATCACCCGTGACGTTCCGACCGATGCCGTGCGCGGCGTCCTCGACGATTTCCTGATCCGGCTGGCAACTGCGAATGCCTGATCCCGAATTTTCGTCTTCTGCTTGCCTATTCGGCACGGATGATCGAAATCTAGTCCACTTCATCAGCAATCGAGCGTGATAAACCAATGGATATCTGGATAACAGCAGGTGCCGTAACCCTGCTTATGATCCTGTCGGCTTTCTTTTCCGGTTCCGAAACTGCCCTGACCGCTGCCTCCCGGGCCAAGATGCACCAGCTCGCCGAGTCCGGCGACAAGCGTGCCGGTCTGGTCAATTACCTGCGTGAGAGCAAGGAGCGGCTGATCGGTGCGATCCTGCTCGGCAACAACCTGGTCAATATTCTGGCCACCGCGCTGACTTCCAGCCTGATGATCCAGCTGTTCGGTGAGGCTGGCGTTGTCTATGCCACCATCGGCATGACCATTCTGGTGCTGATCTTTGCTGAGGTACTGCCAAAGACCTATGCCATCCGTCATGCGGACAAGGCGGCGCTGCTGGTCTCGCCGGTGATCCGACTGGTGGTTTTCCTGCTTGCCCCGATTACCGGCGCGATTACCGGTATTGTGCGCTTTATCCTGAAGCTGTTTGGCGATGCCGGGGATCAGGTCAGTTTTGCCGGCAATCTCGACGAGCTGCGCGGTGCCATTGAGTTGCACCGGGCCGAGGATGAGGTGGAAAAAGAGGAAATCCGCCACGAACGCGCCATGCTGCGCTCGGTTCTGGAACTGCAGGATATCGAGGTCGGCGAGATCATGACCCACCGCCGCCATGTGGCGATGATCAATATCGAGGAAGACAATGCGACCATTGTCGATGAGATGCTGGCATCGAGCCATACCCGCCTGCCGATTTATGAGGGCGAGGCCGACAACATTATCGGCGTGCTGCATTCCAAGGATCTGCTTCGCGCGGTGCAGGCCAGCAATAGCGATATTGCCAGTCTCGACATTCGCCAGATCGCCAGCAAACCCTGGTTCATCCCTGACACCACCTCACTGTTTGACCAGCTGCATGAATTCCGGGAGCGGCGTGAGCACTTCTCTCTGGTGATCGACGAGTATGGCGCACTGCAGGGTGTGGTGACCCTTGAGGACATTCTGGAAGAGATCGTCGGGGAGATCGATGACGAACACGACGCCCCGGTGGCGGGTGTGCGCCGGGAGGCCGATGGCAGCTATCTGGTGCAGGGTTCGGTGACCATTCGTGACCTGAACCGGGAATTTGAATGGAAGCTGCCGACCGAGGATTACTCGACGGTTGCCGGTCTGGTGCTGCATGAGGCCCGGCGCATCCCCGAGGTGGGCCAGACCTATGCCTTCTACGGCCTCAGCTTCGAGATACTGCGCCGTCAGCGCAATCAGATCACGCTGCTGCGTATCCGCCCACCGGAAATGCAGTTGCAGCCGGAGAGCGTGGAAGTCCCGGAAGCCTGAGCCTTAGCCCGCTCATATCCCTGAAATGAGAAAAGCCTGACCACGTGGTCAGGCTTTTTTCGAAACTTGTTTATCTGGCTGATGCCAGCAGGGCCTATCAGAAGCGGCGCTGCAGGTTCATCCGCTGTTCCTGTGCAGGGGCCGGAACGGTGGCCAGTGCCGGTGCCGGTTGTGGCATCAAGCTGCTCATCAGTGCGTGAACTGAATCACGACCGGAACCCAGAACCTTGCCAGCGGTCTCACCAATTGAGCGCAGCACTTCTGCCGGGCTCAGTTGCTCGCGGCTTGCCAGCATTGAACCGGCGAGGCCGGAGATGCTTGCGGTGCTTTCTTCGGTGGCTGCTGCGCCTGCGGGAAAGTTCTTCATCGGTCTGTTCCAGTTGCTTCGGACTATCATTAATATCTCTGGAATTGATGAAAGCGCATATTTTAATGCTCATGCAAGGCATATTTTTATAATAATATTTCTTTCTTTTGAAAGATGGTGTTGTTGATACTTTGTGCGCAATTTTTGAGTGTGCAATGCAGCAATCAAAGAAAAAGGCGGCTTTTCAGCCGCCTTCCTGTCTTTATGTGAGTCGCCTTAATCCAGTCGCCCGTGGCATTGTTTGTATTTCAGACCGGAGCCACAGGGGCAGGGGGCGTTACGCTGAACCTTGCCCCATGTGGACGGGTCATTGGGGTCGATGGCCGCAGTGGCGACAACCTCCGGTGCGTCGGCCTCGGCTACCTCACCGCCCTCAAGGGCAACTTCCGCCGGGTCGCGTGGTCCCTGAAAGCTCAGTTCATCGGCAGGTGGTGGTGCGAGATCTGCTGCAGCCGGTTGGCCACCGAGGCTGGCAACGGCCTTGGTCGTTCCATGCTCATCGATCGGGCCGACCTGAATGGTGATCAGGGCCAGTGAGTTGGTAACCTGTTCCCGCAGGCGGTTGAGCATGGCTTCAAACAGCTGGAAGGCTTCCGACTTGTATTCATTCAGCGGATCGCGCTGGGCATAGGCACGCAGGCTGATGCCTTCACGCAAGTGATCAAGTGTCAGCAGATGCTCTTTCCAGAGCTGGTCGAGGTGCTGGAGCAGGATGCTCTTCTCGACCGTGCGCATGACCGGCGCGCCATAGGTGGCGGCCTTGCGGGCCATCTGCTCGTCGGTCATGGTCAGCAGACGTTCCTTGACCTCAACATCGGCGATGCCCTCTTCCTTAGCCCAATCGGCAACCGGGATCGGCACGCCGAAGATGCGCTGGATTTCATCCTGCAGATGGGTTGTGTTCCATTGTTCGGGATAGGCGTTCGGCGGCATGCATTCGGCGACCAGATCCTCGATCACCTCATGGCGCATGTCCTGAATGGTATCGGACAGATCATCGATAGCCATAATCTCACGACGCTGTTCATAGATGACCTTGCGCTGGTCATTCATGACGTTGTCGTATTTCAGAATGTTCTTGCGGGCCTCGAAATAATGACCCTCGACCCGTTTCTGGGCCTTCTCGATCGCCTTGTTGATCCAGGGGTGGAAGATGGCTTCACCTTCCTTGACGCCCAGTTTCTGCAGCATGCCGTCGATGCGGTCGCCGCCGAATACTTTCATCAGGTGGTCTTCCAGTGACAGGAAGAACAGCGAGGCACCCGGATCGCCCTGACGGCCGGAACGACCGCGCAGCTGGTTATCGATCCGGCGGCTCTCATGGCGCTCGGTACCAACGATCAGCAGGCCACCGGCTTCCTTGACCGCTTCACGGGCGGCCAGAACTTCGCTCTCGATTTCCTGTTTCTTGGCCTCGGTCAGTTGCTCCGCCGGAATTTCCGACAGGCGCATCTCGATGTTGCCGCCGAGCTGGATATCGGTACCGCGACCGGCCATGTTGGTGGCGATGGTGACCGCGCCCGGACGACCGGCCTGGGCGATGATGCTCGCCTCCTGCTCGTGATAGCGGGCGTTCAGGACATTGTGCTCGATCTTGCGGCGGTTCAGTTCAGCCGAGAGCTGCTCCGACTTCTCGATCGAGATGGTGCCGACCAGAACCGGCTGGCCCTTGCCGCGTGCCTCGAGGATGGTTTCGATAACCGATTCCATCTTCTCCTTCTCGGTCCGGTAGATGATGTCGTGCTCATCCTTCCGGGCGATCGGCTTGTTGGTCGGGATATCGACAACCGGCAGATTGTAGATTTCCTCGAATTCCGCTGCCTCGGTCATGGCGGTACCGGTCATGCCGGCCAGCTTTGGATAGAGGCGGAAATAGTTCTGCAGGGTGATCGAGGCGAGGGTCTGGTTCTCGCGCTGGATGATCACGCCTTCCTTGGCCTCGATTGCCTGATGCTGGCCCTCGCCGAAGCGGCGGCCTTCCATCATCCGACCGGTATGCTCGTCGATGATGATCACCCGGTCCGATTTGACGATATATTCCACATCGCGGCGATAGGCGTGCTGGGCACGCAGTGCACGGGTCACGTAGTGCAGCAGGTTGATATTCTCGATGTCATAGATGCTGCCATAGGCCATCAGGCCCATCTCGCGGCAGATATCGTCGATCCGCTCGGCACCCTTGTCGGTGAGCGAGACCGCTTTCGACTTCATCTCCAACTCGTAATCATCTTCCTCAAGCTTTTTAACGGCTTCATTGAACTGCATATACAGTTCCGAACTGTCGACCGAGGGGCCGGAGATGATCAGCGGGGTGCGGGCTTCGTCGATCAGGATCGAGTCGACCTCATCCACAATCGCATAATGGAAATCGCGCTGGACCATATCGGCGAGGCTGAACTGCATGTTGTCACGCAGATAGTCGAATCCGAACTGGGCATTGGTGCCATAGGTGATATCGGCGTTATAGGCGGCTTGTCGTTCCAGCTTGCCGAACTCGCTTTCGGTGATGCAGCCGACGGTCAGGCCCAGCGCCTTGTAAACCTGACCCATCCACTCGGCATCACGGGCGGCGAGGTAGTCGTTAACGGTGACGATATGCACGCCCTTGGCCGGGATGGCGTTCAGATAGGCGGCGAGGGTGGCAACAAGGGTTTTACCCTCACCGGTGCGCATTTCCGAGATATAGCCGCGGTGCAGAACCATACCGCCCATGAGCTGGACGTCGAAATGCCGCAGGCCGAGAGTGCGTTTGGCGGCCTCGCGCACGGCGGCGAAGGCTTCCGGCAGGATGGAGTCGAGCTTTTCGCCTGCCTCATGGCGCTTGCGGAACTCAGCCGTCTTGCCCCGGAGTGCGGTGTCGTCGAGCGCTTCAAATTCCGGTTCGAGCGCATTGATCTGCTCTACCGTTGAGGCCATGGATTTCAACACCCGATCGTTGGGTGTGCCAAATATTTTGCGGGCCAAGGCACCGATCATGGTGATCGTCCTGAATTTCGTGAAAAGGGAGACGTACTCAATTTTTGAAAACGCGTGGCCCCTATATAGGTGGTCACACGCCGATACTCTAGGGGTTTCACTTAAGAGTCTGGCGGGTTCCTGTCAATTCCGCCGGGAACCGGCAGGGGGATAACCCGCAAGCCGTGCTTGCAACCGGACCCGGGCCGTGGTCTTAATGCGCCCGATTATGCGTACGGTTTTCGTATGCCAAGACATGACCTTATTTAAACAGCGATCCAGATCATGGCCGACCAGACAAAAGAAAACAAAACCACCGAAACCGAAGCAGCGACCGAAGCGGCTGCACCGGCCAAATCTTCCCGTATGTCAACGCTGCTGCTGTTGGGAGCGGTTGTGATCATGGCGGTTTCCACCATCGGCTATGTCGCGATCAATGCGCCGAACGCACAGGAAACCAGTGATGACGGGGCAACCCAGCCGCTGGAGGAAAATCCGGTTGTTGCCAAGATCGATGGCACCGAATATCGCGCCGAAAAACTGCAGGCTTTTGTTGAAACGCTGCCGCCACAGGTTCGTCAGGTACCGCTGCAATTCATCTATCCATCACTGATCAAGCAATTCGCCAATCTGCAACTGGCGACCGAGGAAGCCTATCGTCAGGGCCTCGACAGCGATGCGGAAGTGCAGAAAGCCGTGCAATTCCAGCAGGACCGTATCGTGCGCGAAGTACTGCTCGACCGTCTGGTTGAAGAAGCGGTTACCGATGAAGCAATCGACAGTGCCTATAACGAGTTTTTGCTGAGCAATACTGCCGAAACCGAGGTCAAGGCGCGCCATATTCTGGTGCCGACCGAGGAAGAGGCGCAGGCCATCATCACCGAGCTCGATGGTGGTGCCGATTTCGCGACCCTTGCCAGCGAACATTCAACCGGTCCGAGCAGCAGTCAGGGTGGTGACCTCGGTTTCTTCACCCGCGACCGTATGGTGAAGCCGTTTGCCGATGCTGCCTTCAATCTTGAGGTCGGTGCCTATACCGAAGCGCCGGTTCAGACCGAGTTCGGCTATCATGTCATCCTCGTCGAGGATCGCCGTGAGAGCGAGCCGCCATCCAAGGAAGAGATGCGCGAGCAGCTCCACAACCAGATCGCGGCCAGCGTTGTTCAGGACTATTTCGACACGCTGCGCGATGGCAAGGAGATCGAGCTGTATGGTCTCGACGGCAAGCTGATGACCGAAGAGGACAGCGAGCCGGCAGCCAGCCAGTAAGGCGTCTGCCTCTATCAAGCGTTGTTGACCAGCATTATTGACCCCCGGTTTCAGGGATATACTTCCTATGGCTATCGCGGTTTCCCCACTTGCCCCGTCCGGTTTCCCCAATGTGGCACCGATTGATGGTGTTCGTATTGCCACCGGCAATTCCGGTGGTCGTTATCGCGGTCGTGATGATGTGTTGCTGATCGAACTCGAGCGTTCCTGCCCGGTGGCCGGTGTCTTCACCACGTCACAGACGGCAGCAGCGCCCGTGCTCTGGTGCCGCAAGGCACTGGCCGGTGGTCTTGCCCGCTCGTTCGTGGTCAATGCCGGCAACGCCAATGCCTTTACCGGCGATGCCGGGGAACGGCTGGTGGAAGCCACGGTCTATGCCGCCGCCCAACTGGCGACCAAGCAGGGTGAGCCGGAGCCGGTACCGCCATCACAGGTATTCGTTGCCTCGACCGGGGTGATCGGTGAGCCGATGCCCGCCAATATGATCGCAGCAGCACTGGAAGACGTGGCACCAAAGCTCGGACCATCCGACGGGCGCTGGGAAGCGGCGGCCAGGGCCATCATGACCACGGATACCTTCCCCAAGGCAGCCACCGCCACCTGCCGTATCGGCGGCAAGACGGTGACGGTCAGCGGTATCGCCAAGGGATCGGGCATGATTGCCCCGAACATGGCCACCATGCTCGGTTTCCTGTTCACCGATGCCGATGTAGATCAGGCAGTGCTGCAGCGTATCCTGAGTACGGCCAATGACCGCAGCTTCAACTGTATCACCGTTGATGGCGATACCTCGACCAGCGATACGGTGCTGATGGCGGCAACCGGTGCTGCCGGTAATCCGAAACTGACCAGCCTGCGTGATCGTGGCGTCAGCACCCTGCGTGCGGCGATCTATCGGGTCATGGAGGATTTGTCCCAGCAGATCGTGCGCGATGGCGAGGGGGCGAGCAAATTCGTTGAGGTTACCGTAACTGGTGCCAGATCGACCAAGGCAGCGCGTCAAGTCGCCATGAGCATCGCCAATTCACCGCTGGTGAAGACCGCGATTGCCGGTGAGGATGCCAACTGGGGCCGGATCGTTATGGCGGCTGGCAAGGCCGGCGTGGTTTTCGACCAGCAGGCGCTCTCCGTCAGTGTCGGCGGCATCACCATCGCGGCCAATGGCCAGCGGGTGCCCGATTATGACGAGGCACCGGTCGCAGCCCACATGGCGGGTCAGAATATCGAGATCGGTGTCGATCTCGGCAGCGGTCGCGGCAAGGGCCGGGTCTGGACCTGCGATCTGACCTACGACTACATCAAGATCAATGCGGATTATCGTAGCTGATTTATGCGGCCAACCAGTCTGAAAACGCTGCGTCTAAGTCTGCGGTGCCCCAAAATCAGCGATGTTGATGCCCTGACCATGGCGATTGGCGACCAGCGCGTCTCCCAATGGCTGGCGCGGGTGCCGCACCCTTACGGTCATAATGATGCGATCCGATGGATTGAGATCAGCGCGGATAACTGGCAGCGCGATGTTGCCTATCCGTTCAATGCGTTTCTCGGTGACCGACTGATCGGCGGTGTCGGCGTCACCCGCTGCAGCGATGAGGATGCGGTGCTCAGCTACTGGCTGGTACATGATTGCTGGGGACAGGGCTACGGGCTGGAACTGATCGAGGCGATTGCCGCGTTCTCTGCCGAAACGCTCGGGTTTCAGACCCTGACGGCAGGCATCCACCCGGACAATACCCGCTCCGAACGCTTGCTGCTGAAAGCGGGGTTCGAGGCGATCGGCGATCAGATATATCTGCACCCGCCACCGGATAATCGCTTGAAGGGGCCGCATTTTCGGTTATCTCTTGCCGGTGACAGCCAATAGCACCGGCCCGGAAGGATTATGCCATGACCACATCAGAAACGGTTGCCCTCGTCGGCGAACGGGACAAGCCGATCCTGCTGGTATCTGCTGCTGTACTGGTTGATGGCGATAACCGCGTGCTGCTCGCCCGCCGTCCCCATGGCAAGCATCTTGGCGGGTTGTGGGAGTTTCCGGGCGGCAAGCTGCAACCGGGCGAGACCCCGGAAGAAGCGGTGATCCGCGAGCTGCAGGAAGAGCTCGACGTGCACACACAGGCAAAATGCCTGCATCCACTGACCTTTGCCTCACATGCCTATCCCGATTTCCACCTGATGATGCCGCTCTATATCTGCCGCAAATGGAGTGGCTCGGCGAGCGGGCAGGAAGGGCAGGAAATTGCCTGGGTCAAGCCCGCACGTTTACGCGATTATCCGATGCCACCGGCGGATGAACCGCTGATCAGCGCCATTCAGGATCAACTGCTGTGACTTCCGGCATGGGGATGGTAACCTGACGCCATGTACCGCGATGTCGTTGATTTGCATGATTTCTACCGCGACCGGCTGGGGCGTGTTGTCCAGCGCCTGATGCGCCGCCGCCTGCGCCAGATGTGGCCGGATGTCAGCGGCCAGCGGGTCATGGGCTTCGGCTATGCCGGGCATCTGTTACAGGCGTTCGACGAACAGCCGACCACCCAACGGTTTCTGGTCATGCCGGCAGCCCAGGGCGTGATGCACTGGCCGCGCCAGAGTCCCTTGAATGCGGCGGTACTCGCCCATGAACATGCTCTGCCGTTCGAGGATGCCTCGATTGACCGGATTATCCTCTGCCACGCCATCGAATGTTCGACCCAGCCGGAACCGCTGATGGATGAAATCTGGCGGGTGCTGAGCGGGCAGGGGCGGGTCATGGTGATTGTGCCCAATCGCACCGGCTTCTGGGCGCGGGCCGATCACACGCCGTTCGGCCATGGGGTGCCGTATTCGGTCGGCCAGCTTGTCAGTCTGTTGCGGACCCATGATTTCGTGCCGGAACGCACGGCAAAGGCGGTGTTCATTCCGCCGATGAAGCGCCGTTTCCTGCTGTCCGGTGCTCTGGCATGGGAAGAGTTCGGCGAACGCTGGTTTGAACCACTCGCCGGGGTCAATATGATCGAGGCATCAAAACAGGTCTTTGCCGGGATCAAGCCACAGCGCGAGGCGCGCAAGACCGGTCGTCCGGTGCTGGTGCCCGGTCAGGTGCGTCCTGCCCATGGCTATATGGGTGGTATCAGCGCCAGTGTTGTGGAGCAGGGCTGATCAGCCGCGTTTGACCCGGAACACGGCCTGTTCGCCGAGCAGGTTGTGCCAGCGTGACAGGCGCTTGTAGTCAACCACGCGACCGCCGCCGAAACTGGTGTCGAGAACAACCTTGGCCGCTTCAATCTCCAGCCCCATCTCATCCGCCAGATCAATGAAGTCATTGATGGTGAAGAAATGGATATTTGGTGTGTTGTACCAGGTATGGGGCAGGGCGCTGGTCACCGGCATCCGACCACTGAGGCCGAGGGAAGCCCGTACCCGCCAATGGCCGAAATTCTGGAATGAGATCACTGCATGCCGCCCAATCCTGAGCATCTGCTCCAGCATCCGCCGTGGTTCGTGCATGGCCTGCAGGGTCTGGCCGAGAATGGCATAGTCAAAGCTGTCATCGGGGTAGTGTTCGAGGTCGCGTTCGGCATCGCCCTGAATGGCGGTCAGACCGCGTGAGACGGCACTGCGTACCAGTCCCTGATCAATCTCGATGCCGCGCCCCTTCACGCTGCGCCCGTCGCGCAGATGCGCCAGCAGCGCACCGTCACCACAGCCAATGTCGAGAACCGTGCTTTCCGGGGCAACCAGCCCGGCAATCAGGTTCAGGTCGACCCGGACGCTACGATCCACATCCATTTCCAGCTGGGTGGCTTCGGCCTTCGGCTTCAGGTTCGGCAGCAGGCCCCGATCTTGTGCTGCACCGTCGAGGAAGCCACGGATCATGGCCTCGAATTGCGGCTCATCGAGCAGGAAGGCGTCATGGCCCTTGTCGGTCTCGATCTCGACGAAGCTGACATCGGCGGAAGCGGCGTTCAGCGCATGGACCAGCCGCAGGCTTTCCGAGGTCGGGAACAGCCAGTCGCTGGTGAAGGAAGCAACGCAGAACCGCACCGGCGTATCCTGAAACAGCTCGGCCAGTCGGCTTTCCTGATGGGTCCCAAGATCGAAATAATCCATCGCCCGGGTGATGTAGAGATAGCTGTTGGCATCAAACCGCTCGACGAAGGTTGAGCCTTGATAACGCAGATAGCTTTCAACCTGAAAATCGGCATCGAAGCCGAAGGTGATATCGGCGCGGTCCTGCAGAGTCCGACCGAATTTCCGCTGCAGGGCTGGCTCGGACAGATAAGTGATATGGGCCGCCATGCGGGCAACGGCGAGACCGGAGCGCGGTTTCTTGCCCGCTTCGAGATATTTGCCGCCGCACCAGTCGGGATCGGCCATGACCGCCTGTCGCCCAACCTCGTCAAAGGCGATGTTCTGTGCCGTGTGATGAGCAGCAGTGGCAATCGGGATGGCGGAGAAGACCCGCTCGGGATAGCGCGCGGCCCATTCGAGTACCTGCATCCCGCCCATGGAGCCACCGATGACCGAGAACAGTGTCTCGATCCCGAGGTGATCCATCAGTAGCGCCTGGGCACGCACCATGTCGCCGATGGTAATGACCGGAAATTCGGTGCCATATGGCTTGCCGGTAGCAGGGTTGATATCGAGCGGACCCGATGACCCCATGCAGCCGCCGAGCACATTGCTGCAGATAATGAAAAAGCGGTCGGTGTCGATCGGCTTGCCGGGACCGACCAGCGCTTCCCACCAGCCAGGCTTGCCGGTTACCGGATGGAGTTCCGCGACATACTGGTCACCGGTCAGGGCATGACAGATCAGGATGGCATTGGTCTTGTCCTGATTGAGCGCACCGGCGGTGGTATAGGCAATGCGAACCGGGCCGAACTGCTCACCACTGTCGAGCGGCATGGGCGTTTCGGTTGCCAGCTCGACCTGATGGCCCGGCAGGGCAGCGATTGCCTCCGGGCTGGTCGGGGCAGACATCATCTGTTGGTTGTTCGCACCCAAAGTCAGGCTGTACCTATGCTGCGGTTAATCATGATTTCGTCTTTAGCTATGGTCATACGACAACAAATATGTCGAGACCAGCATTGTGATGTGCATGGCTTAATTGCTGTCAGCGAATATTTTATTGCTGCAACAGCAACTTCGCTTTGCTTTTTGGCGGTTTAGTCCATAGATAACGGACCTTCGTCGGGGCGCACTGCCGTCTGGCGTCATGTATCCGGCACTTATCCGGCTGCCAAAACGCGCAGTTCGGGGTAAGCTGCCAGCCTTGATCACCCTCTCGAATGCGAGCCGTTAGCCAAGTCGATGTCCGACCTTTCCGATCTCCGCGTGAAAATTGATCAGATTGATGACCAGATTCAGGATCTGATCATCGAGCGTACGGCCATTGTCGAGCATGTGCGCACGGCCAAGGGTGATGACCACATCTATATGCGCCCGGCGCGTGAGGCGGCGATCCTGCGTCGGCTGGTGGCGCGGCACAAGGGCCGGTTTCCGACCAATTCCCTGATCCGTATCTGGCGCGAGATCATTTCCACCCTGACCCTGATGCAGGGGCCGCTGTCGATTGCGGTCTATGCGCCCGGTAACCAGACCGGCCTCTGGGATGTGGCGCGCGACCATTACGGTGTTCAGGTGCCGCTGCTGCCCGTGCCGACCAAGACCGGCGTGCTGCGCGCGATTACCGAGGGCAGCGCCAATGTCGGTGTTCTGCCACTGCCGGAAGCGGAAGAGGAAGGCCCTTGGTGGCCGAACCTCGTCAGCGGCGATACGGCGGGGATCAAGGTGATTGGCATGTTGCCGTTCCATGATGCGGGCAATACCCGCAGTGAAACCCGTCTGGGCATGGTGGTCTCCAAACTCGCGCCCGAAGCAACCGGCGATGATCGCACCCTGATTGCCCTCCACCTCACCGAGGGCATGAGCCGCGACCGCCTCAATCAGGTGTTTGCCAAGTCCAAGGCAGAGGTAACCGCCTTCCTCGGTCAGGTGCCGGGGCTGGGCAGCGATGATGAACGCCTGCATCTGATTGAACTGGCAGGGTTCCTTGAGACCGACGGCCCGACCCTGAAAAAGGTCCAGCGCGAGTTGGGCGAATTTTGTCTGAGCCTCGATACGATTGGGGCTTACGCTACCCCGGTATCAGTTGCTATGACCGATGCAGCAACAACCGAAGCGGCCATCAGCTAGGCCGTACGATCATCGTTAGGCCAATCCATGACCGGCAAGAATTCAGGCCCGCAGCCCAAAGACAGCATCATGACCATCAGCGCCTATGTTGGTGGTGAGCATAAGGCGCCATCGGCCAACCGGGTCATCAAGCTGTCCTCCAATGAAGGACCGTTCGGCCCCAGCCCGAAGGCGAGCGCCGCCTTCGCCGCGCTGGCGGACAAACTGCATATCTATCCCGATGGCGGTGCCCATCAGGTGCGTGAGGCAATCGCCGAGACGCAGAACCTGCCGATTGAACAGATCGTCTGCAGCGCCGGTTCGGATGAGCTGATCGCGCTGCTGGTGCTCGCCTATGCCGGGCCGGGCGATGAGATACTGCACACCGAGCATGGTTTCCTGATGTACGCGATTTCCGCCAAGGCGGTTGGCGCGACGCCGGTTTCTGTACCGGAAACCAACCGCACGGCGGATGTCGATGCACTGCTGGCGGCGGTAACACCGGCCACCCGTATGGTCTTCATCGCCAATCCGAACAACCCGACCGGCACCTATCTGCCCGCGTCAGAGGTGCGTCGCCTGCATGCCGGACTGCCATCCGATGTGATGCTGGTGCTCGACGGGGCCTATGCCGAGTACATGACCGCCAATGATTACGAAGACGGTGTCGCGATGGTTCGTGAAGCAGAGAATGTCGTGATGATCCGCACCTTCTCCAAAATTCACGGGCTTGGCGGTATCCGCCTCGGCTGGGCCTTTGCGCCGCTGGCGATTGCCGATGTGCTGAACCGGGTGCGCGGGCCGTTCAATGTGAATGTGGCGGCGCAGGCGGCTGGTGCTGCCGCTATCCGTGATGTCGACTTCATTGCGAAGTCCGTCGCACATAATACCGAATGGCGGCAATGGACCACTGACCAGCTTCGCGCACTTGGTATCCGTGTGGATGACAGCTTTGGCAATTTCGTGCTGGCCGATTTCGGTGATCATGATCCCGAGCCGCTCCGCCTCGCGCTGAAGGAAGAGGGCATCCTGATCCGTCAGGTGGGCGGTTATGGCCTGCCCCATTGCATGCGCATCACCATCGGCACCGCCGAGGATATGCGCGAGACGGTTGATGCGATCAAACGGCACCTGCCGGTGATCATACCGCAAGCCGATACCAGAGTAATGGGCGGATAATTCCGATGAGTGACACTCCAGTTTTCAATAAGGTCGCCATCCTCGGTATGGGCCTTATCGGCTCCTCCATTGCCCGTGCGCTGAAGAAGCATGGGCTGGCGGGCAGCATCGTCGGTGGCGATGGCAATCAGGCGGTTTGTGACCGTGCCGTGCAGATCGGTCTGGCCGAGGCCATGACAACCGATATGGCGGCAGCAGTTGCCGGGGCCGACCTCGTGGTCATGGCAGTGCCGGTCGGTGCCTGCGGTGCCGTCGCAAGCAGCATGGCGCCGGGATTGGCACCCGGTGCAATTGTCACCGATGTCGGGTCGGTGAAGAAAAGCGTCCTCAATGACGTGGCGCAGCACCTGCCGAAGGGTGTGCAGTTCATTCCGGGCCACCCGCTTGCGGGCACGGAGCATTCCGGCCCCGATGCCGGGTTTGCCGAGCTGTTTGAGGGGCGCTACTGGATATTGACGCCGGAGGATGATGTTGATCCGGCTGCAGTTGAGCGCCTGAAAACCATTCTGGTGACCATGGGCGCACAGGTCGAGACCATGACGCCCGAGCATCACGACCGGGTACTGGCGATCACCTCGCATCTGCCGCATTTGATTGCCTATACCATCGTCGGCACGGCAACTGATCTGGCCGAGGAAACCAAGAACGAGGTGATCCGCTATTCGGCGACCGGTTTCCGGGACTTCACCCGTATCGCGGCCTCCGATCCGGTCATGTGGCGCGATGTCTTCCTCAACAACCGTGAGGCGGTGCTGGAGATTCTCCAGCGCTTCACCGAGGATCTGACAGCGCTGCAACGGGCGATCCGCTGGGGTGAGGGCGATGTGCTGGAGAAGCGCTTCACCGAGACCCGTGCGATCCGTCGCGGCGTCCTCGATGCCAAGCAGGCGGATTGATCAAGCGGTCGCTTATCGCGAACTGCCGGCCCAGATCACAGGCGGTACCCGTATCAGTTGGATATTGCCGAACCGGAACCAGCGGTCCTGAATGCTGACTTTGGCTTCGAGTACCTCGTTGCCTGCGTCATCTGTGGTGATCATATGGTGCAGCATGGTGCGGAAGAATTCGGCCATCAGCGGCTTTACCGTGCCTTCGGCAATCAGCCGGTCGAGCAGGATATTGTGCCCGCGCAAGGTCAGATCGAGCGAACCGGCCGGTTGCAGATCGCCATCAAGAGCACCCTGTCCGGTGCCATAGAGGCTGACATCCCCGATTTCGATGGCGAGGTCGTCGAGTTTTGCCTCCCCACCACCATCACGCCAGAGACCGAGCGCATAACTGTGCACACCCATTGGCAGCGGGCCATAGAGGGTGACGGTAAAGGCAAACCGGTTGATCACGTTGCCCAGCGCCTGTCCGGCTCGGCGCTCGAGTTCGGCCAGACGTGGATCGTCTTCGGCCAAATTGGGCGCGATATTGTGCAGACTGGCCTCGATAGTCAGGGCCGGATCTCCGGCTTTCACCGCAGGCCAGACCGGCGAGAGCAGTGCCATGTCGATGGTATCAATGGTGATGCTGCCAACCGGACCGGAGAAATCGGGCGCTGCAGGATCAGGTTGTTGATCCAGATTGATGGTGCCGTCATCGCCCGTGCCATCCGATCCTGCCACCCGTGGCGGATCGCCGAGGCTGACCACCACATCATGCAGGCTGATATGCGGGTCACGCGGGCCGGTATCGGCAAGGGTAAAGTAACCATCGGCGCGGGCCGCCTGTACCGTCACATAACCGACCGGAAACTCGCTGTTATTGGATGGAACCGGCAAGCGCAGGCGGATATTGCCCTCAACCTGCCATCTGAAATTCCGGTATTCAGGCAGGCCAAAACCGACCCGTCCTACATCCGCCGACAGCCGTGCGCCGGTTTCCGGGTTGGTAATTTCCGGTTGCTCCAGCGTCAGGTACCAGTTGAAGGGATAGCCGCTGATCCGGCGTGATCCGGCGCGCAACTGCTGGCTGACCTCCTGATCCGCATCAAGGAAGAAGTTGTCAGCCTGTTGCTCGAGAAAATTGGCATAGGCGAACCAGAAGGCAGTCCAGCCCAGCACCAGAATGGTGGCGGCAATCAGGCCGCGTCTGAGCCAGCGTCGGGGTTTTCTAATTTCTGTTTCCGGGGGCGTGGTTTGATCCAACAGAACCTGTCCTGATGTGTTATCCTGATTGTCCGGGCCAGCTTAACCCATTGACGGGATATAGCTTAAATGGGACGGCAACCGCCATTTCCCAGGTCTTTTATCAGTAACAGCATATCCGATCCACATCACCAGAGATTATGGTTCTAGAACGCAGAGTTGATGATCCCTTTGACCGGCATTTCAGGCCGGGTGAAGCGCTGGAATGGCTGCGCAGCCACGGCTTGGCACCAGAAAACGAGGATACGCCACCTTATCGACCGATCTGGGTTTTCGGTTACGGCTCCCTGATGTGGAACCCCGGTATCCGGCATGACCATGCGGAAATGGTGTTGTTGCGTGGCTATCATCGCCGGTTCTGTGTGCTCTCGCACCGCTATCGTGGCACGCCGGAACGGCCGGGACTGGTGCTGGGTCTGGATCGGGGCGGTGCCTGCTGGGGCATGGCGTTCCGTATTCCGGCCGAGCATGTGGCCGAATGCGCCGAATACCTCTGGTACCGCGAGATGATCAGCGAGGTTTACAAGCCGACACTGATTTCGCTCAACCTGCGTGACGGACCGCAACGGGCAGTGACGTTCCGGGTGCGTCGGGATCATCACCAGTATTATCCGGGTCATGATCTGGATGAGGTTGCGGATATTATTGCCCGTTCGGTCGGTCCGCGCGGGGCCAATGTGGAATATCTCGATCAGACCGTTTGCCATCTGCGGCAGATGAAAATCCGTGACCCGCAGCTTGAAACCCTCTGGCATTCGGTGCAGGGCATACGCTCAGGCTGATTTTTGGCGGCGTTTGCCGGTCGTTGGTGCTTGCGGCATTGGCTTGATGCCATCCTGCTCAAGCATCCGGTCGCTCTCATCCTCGATCATGGATTGCAACTGGGTCATCAGGGCACTGCCAGACAGGCCGGGTTCGATCGGCGGCATCATGCGTACGGTAATCGTGCCCCGCTTTTTGAATAGCCCCATCTTGGTCGTATAGACCCCGGAATTCAGGGCGATGGGTACCACCGGCACATTCAGGTGCTCATAAAGCTTGGCAATACCGTATTTGTAGTCGCGTTTGACGCCGGGCGGGGTGCGGGTGCCTTGCGGGAAGATCACGATGTCACGGCCAGCGGCAATCCGGTCGGCGGCATGGGCGAGCATGGCGGGTACAGCTTCACTGCCCTTGCTGCGGTCGATGGGGATCATATCGGTACCTGACGCATACCAGCCCCAGAGCGGGATGCGGAACAGCTCAGCCTTCATGATGATGGCGGGACGGCGGAACCATACCGGCAGACGCATGGTTTCCCAGCCGCTCTGATGCTGCAGGGCGATCAGGCATGGCTGATCCGGCAGGTTTTCCCAACCCTCAATGCTGCCATTCAGGCCGAACAGTGGCTCCAGCCGGTCATGCAATCCGAAATAATACTTGGCCAGAAACCGCAACAGCCGATCAGATGGCAGCATCAGTGCTGGCAGATAGGCAATGCACAGAATGCCGGTCATGGCGATATAGATCACGCCGTGGATATAGGTCAGCAACCGGTTCATCAGATTTCCAGAAAGCTCATAACAGGACAGCTCATAACGGGGCAGGTGTCAGCGTGACAGCCGGTATAGGGCGTAACGCAGGCTGGTCACCAGATATTTCGTGTATTCGCGGGCATAGAGTTTCAGGCTTTGCCCGTTGTGCCACCAGCCGTCATGGACCAGATCTTCCGGTTCAATCGGGTGCGGGATGATGGTTGCCTCGGGTGCCGCCATGCGGAATTCCAGCATGCTGCGCTTGATATGATAGTTCGAGGTGACGAGCCGCACGGAGCTGTATCCCTGCTGTTCGAGCCAGCGGGCGGTTTCCATGGCATTGGCCACCGTATCGGCGGCGTTGTAGTCAAGCTCGATACAGCATTCGAGAGCATCCGGCGCATTGCGGGCGAGGCCAAGCAGTTCCTTGACCTCGACACCCTGATAAACGCCGGTGACAAAGAGTTTTCGTGCCTTGCCATCGCGCAGCAGGTCAATGCCGTTCTGCAACCGGTTGGAACCACCAGTCAGGACCACAATGGCGTCTGTCTGCTCGATTTCGGCGTTATCCGGAATGTCCTCGGGCATGGTTTCGGCAAAATGGATCAGCCCGCCGATCCATGCGATTACAGCAATCAACAGGGCGCTGGTGACGATTGTCAGTCGCAGTTTCGGGGTAAGCTTGAACGTCATATCAGGCGTTGCGTGATAGTTCGCGGATAACGGTCAGGCGGGCGGTAATCACCGCCAGCAGTACCAGAAAGGCCGGGAACAGCAGAACACCAAGCACGACCGACCAGTCAAGGCTGAGCCGGGGCAGGAAGCTCGGCCAGCCCTCGCCCATGACGGCGATGGTCAGCAACAGGCAGACAATCGCTGCAATCAGCCCGGCAGCAGCGCCGATACCGCCGCGCTTGAAGATATGCCACTCGATTTCCCGTGAAATATCCCGGTCCGCTGCCCCGATCAGGTGCAGCAGGCTGACCAGTCGCATATGGCTCGACAGGGCTGCACGGGCGCTGAAGGCACAGAGCAGTAGACTGGCGAGAAATACCGCACTCAGGATCGCATAGGCAAAAGCCTCGGCGATTTGCGCCGGGCGCAGCAGGTCATCGACCAGTGGTGCCTGATCAACCACCCGCAGCCCCTCGATATCGCCGGACAATACCGCTTCAAGGGCTGCCGGTTTGATCGACGGGGTTTCCGGATCAAGACTGACCTCGATCAGGATCGGCAGTTGCAGGCTTTCCAGCAGGCTCGGGTCTTCCAACCATGGTTCCAGTGCCCGCAACTGTTCCTCAATCGGCAGAGCAACCGCCTCGGTGACACCGGCGATGGCGTCGAGGGCATCAAGTGCCCGGTCGAGCCTGCCATCCTCATCGGCGGCAATCCCGGCGATGGGGTCAAGCTCAACGGTCAGATTGGCGGCGAGGCTGGATTCCCAGCGATCAGACAGCCCGGCGAGGGCGATGACCGCGGCCAGCGCGAGACAGCCTAGATAACCCATCAGGCCAATAATCCACGGCATGAAGCGCGAACCCGGTGTCGCGCCAAGCGGGATCAGGCCACGGTCGGCACGCAACAGGCGCAGTTGGGCACGGGCGCGCTTCAGGTAGAGTTTGGTGCGCTTGGGCATTACGGCTCGTTCCAGTCGAATTGGTTTTCCATCTCGCCATGATGAATCTGGTGCAGCTCATGGCGGGCGTCGCGCGGTTTGATGGCTTCCGGATTGACGGCTTTTCGGCCCAGCTCCATGGCGCTCAACACGGTCTTTTCGACCTGATCCCAGGCCATGGTCATGTGCGAGCGGTCCTCGACATAACCCTCGCCACTATACTTCAGCTGGCCATGTTTCAGGATTAGTGACGGGTGCGGGAACGAGGCGCGCAGGCTGTCATTATGGGTGGCCAGAATGATGGTGGTGCCGAGGCGGTTGAGTTCCTCGAACAGGCGCATCAGCCGCTCGGCGATCCGGTCATCCACATTACCCGTTGGCTCGTCCGCGATCAGCAGGGCCGGGCGGTTGATGACGGCACGGGCGATGGCGAGGCGCTGTTGCTCACCGCCGGACAGGGCGGGCGGGAACTGGTCAACCACATCGCCGAGACCGACCCATGACAGCAACTCAAGCACATGCTCGCGCAGTTCGGCGCGGGGGCGACCCTCAAGCCGCAGGGGCAGGGCGGCATTGTCGAAGACGCTCAGGTGGTCAACCAGTCGGAAGTCCTGAAACACAATCCCGATACGACGGCGAATCAGAGGCAGGTTTTTGCGTGAAAACCGGGTCACATCCTGACCGAACAGCCGGATCGACCCCCGACTTGGCCGTACACCCATATAGATCAGCCGCAGCAGGGAAGATTTTCCCGCTCCGGTTGCACCGGTAATATAATGGAAGGAACCGGCTGGCAGACTGAAATTCAGATCGCTCAAAACCTCAGGGTTTCGGCCATATCGCAGGCCAACACCCTCGAACCTGACCAGTGGTTCGATCTCCTCTTCCATCATGTGTTGGGGGGGCAAATCAGGGGTCATGGTCTGTGGGTAACCGGTGTCGGTATCAATCGGCGTGCTATTAGTGGCTGCGGACGATGCGGCCTATTCATGCTATGACATTTAGCACGGTGAAAGACCATGCGTTAGTCCCTAAACAAATAGAATATGTGACTGAGCCTAAATTATGATTGTTGCCTGCCCCGCCTGTAATACGCGCTACGAACTCCCGCCATCCAGTATCTCTGGTGAGGGGCGTCAGGTGCGTTGTGCGCGCTGTGGCAACCAGTGGTTCCTCGCCAAGCCCGAGGCCGCTGCGCCGACACCGAAGGCACCGCAGGAAGATGTGACCGGGGCCGAACAGGAAGTCGCCGTCGCCGAGAGCGATGACGAGGTTCTGGTCGAGGAAGAGACCGAAGTAGAGGTCGAAATCGAGACCGAGGTGGAAGTCGAGGAAGAGACCGAAGCCGATACCCCCGCCGAACCCGAGGAAGAACAGGAAGATCCGTGGGAGCGCCGCCGTCGCCGTGCCGCTGCTGCCGATGACCTGCCGGGCACGATCAAGGCCCGCCCGGATATGCCGGATATGGCCGCTGCCCAGTCGAGCGGCGTGAAAAAGGCCGTGGGCTGGCTCTGTGTTGCTGCCCTGATTGCCGGAACCGGTTTTGTCGGTCACTTCTATCGTGAGAGCATAATTGAGGCCCTGCCACAATCACAGGTTGTATATGAAGCGCTCGGCTATAATTTCGCCGGACCGCTTGAGGGGCTGGAACTGCCCGAGGTGACCTCAACCCGCAGCCTTGAGAATGGCTCTACCGTTCTGGTGGTCGAGGGCAAGGTTGCCAATACCAGCGATCAGAACAAGCGCCTGCCGACCCTGCGGGCGGAATTGCTCGATGCTGACGATCAGGTAATTTCCAACTGGACCTTTACCCTTGATCTCGGCGTGGTTGCTGCCGGGGCCGAGGTGCCGTTTACGGAAGTGCTGATCGATCCCGATCCGCGTGCCGTGCGGGTTGAGGTGTCACTGGTTGACAGTGCCGCCGCTGCTGGAAATTAAGCCCCAGAGATATCAGAAGCGGTCGAGCAGGCGATCAATATAGTCGAGCTCTTCCTCAGGCCGGTCGAACTCGCCGGAGCGGCGACGCAATTCCTCCAGAATACCGCGGGCGCGCTGCACCTCGCTCTCACTCGGTACCTCGACATCGCTGCCGGTGCCCTGACCATATTCACTGGTATTGCGACCGAGCGGGTCATAGCCCTGATTGGTGCCCATAGCTCGGCGCTGTTGTGATGGCGCAAGGCCGAAGCGGACACCGGGCTTGCCACCGGGACCGCCGGCCATGCCCTGATTGGCCTGATCCTGCAACTGGTCCTGCAGGGATTGCAGTTCCTCAATCGCCTCGCCCATATCCTGCAGGGCGCGGGCGGTCCGGTTTTCTCGCAATGCCTTGGCCGCTCCACTCATGGCGCGTTCGGCAAGCCCGAGATTTTCGGGCAGTTCCTCGGTTACATCCGACAGATCAAGCATGATATCGCCGAGGTCTAGGCGCATGGCTTCCTGTTGCAGGGCACGGCTCTGGTTACGCTGGGCGCGCTCTGACTGAGCGGCATCCGGGTCATCACTGTCGCGTGGCTCGGACATCATGGGCGGCAGGTTTTCAAACAGGGACGGCGGCAGCAGGCCTTCCGGCAGGCGGTTGCGCAACTCTTCCAGCGGGCTGGCCGGACGACCCTTGAAGGTATCGTCCATCAGGCCCTGCTGTTCCTGGGTCAGTGCCTGCAGGCGCTTGGCCAGTTCCTGCAATTCCTTCTGCTCCGGGGTCTGTTCGGCAAATTCGCCGTTCTCCATGTTGTTCAGCATCTCTTCCAGCTGGGACAACATCTCACGGGCCGCATCGCGGGCACCGGTTTCGGCAAGGTCGCGCAGTTGCTGCAGCATATCGCCCATCTGCTGCATGTCGACGATCTGGTTCTCCATGCCTGGCGGCAGTTCCGGTATCTGCTCGCCACGGGCGAGGCGCTCCATCAGCTCTTCCTGCAGGGCCGCCATATATTCCTGCAAGGCCTCTTCATACGCATCGATCAGGTCCTGCAGCTCCTCCGCCTCGATGTTGCTGCCTTCCTCAAGTGCATCGGCGAGCTTGTCACCGGCGCGTTCGAGCGCGCGCTGGGCAATGCCGAGCTGGCCATCCTCAAGTCGCAGCGCCAGTTCCCATAACAGCTGCTGTACCTCGGCGATATTGTTAGGCTCGTTATTGAGTTCGAGCCGGGTGGCGACGGCTGACAGACCGATGATGATGACGGAATCATTGTTGAAAGCCTCCGGCGCTGCCGCAATCCCGCGCAGGATTTCCGAGGCGATGGCCGGGCCACTGATCGGCTTCAGGGTCAACAACTGGCGCTGTTCGATAATTGAGAGGGCGACCGGGTTCTGGAAATCCCGCATAGGCAGGGTCAGGCTCTCAAGCCCGCTTTCCGCTGTCTGGCCGAGGGCATCACTGGCGGCGATCTGAATGCTGACATCAAGCCCGGCCCATGGATGGGCGATCAGATCCTCGCGCGCCGTGGTTGTTACCCGTCTGCCGAGGCTGCGGCCTTCCGGTGCCTGACCCATGACATGCTCCATGACCGGTGGTTCATCGCGGCCTTCAACGGCTGGTTTCAGCGTTAGGGTGGCAACAATATCCTGCAGGCCATAATCATCAATGGCTGCATAGGGGATCTGGATCAGCTGGGTTTCGGAGACCGATGGCGTATCGCTCAGTACGATCGAAGGTGGCGTGTCCTCAAGCAACAGCAATTCCCAGTCACCGAGGTCGCGCCCTCTAGCTGTGAAATCCAGTGCCAGCCGGTTGCTGTCGGTGTTCTCAGCCTCTGCATCCGGTGCTTCATCCGGGAGGGCCAGTTCATGCTTGAGGTGGAACTGGCCGGGATCGGCGGGCTCGAAGGCAATGTCCTGATCATTGATGTGTAGGGTCGGTGGCTTGGCCGGGTCCAGCTTCTCACCGCTGATGCGGGCATAAACGATGCTGCCATCTGGGACGGCGATCAGCTTGTCGGCATCGGCGACCGCGTCCATGGCGTTATTGGCAAGATCGCTTCGGGTCAGGAAAATCGGCGGCAGGCCGGTATAGGCCGGCGGTGCGATCCAGGCATCAAAGGCGAGTTTGCTGGAACTCATGGAGAAATCCATGGCCGTCAGCCGCAGGGCATTGCCGAGACGTTGCAGGGTATCGCTCCCGGCAACCGCAATGCCGAGAACCGCCATCATCACCGCGATATAGCGCAGGGCATAGGGGTCACGTCTGGCGGCATGGGTATTCGGTGCCTCGACCCGCAGGCGCTTGGGCAGGGTGTTTCTGAGCCGTGTCAGATGCCGGTGCCACAGGGCCTTGGTGACCGGATCATCACCATTGGCGAGGTTATCGGTGAGGCTGGTCAGCGGACGGTGCGCCAGATGGTTGTCGCCCTCGATCCGGCGCAGCATCGCGCGGGTATCGGGCCATGCGGTCGCCTGCCGGACACGCCATGCCATGAAGCCGCCAAGGCCGAGCAGGGCAAGGATACTAAACAGGCCGAGGCCGGGATGATTGGCGAATGCACCGATGGCGGCAAGGCCGATCCAGAATAGCAGGGCGGTCAGAACCGGGCTGGCAATCGGCCAGAGCGCTTCCGCCCACAGGGTCGTGTAGGCTTGCAGTCTGCGCCACCATGGAATGCTGGCGAGCACTTTCTGCAGCCGTTCCTGCGCATCGAAACGCGCGCCATTGCTCAGGCGCTGCGTCGGGTTATCGCTGGGCTGGGTTGGTTTTGTATCCATCTGATACGTAACATAATCCCGATCTGCGGCGAGATAAGGGCATCAAGCCGATTTTCCGGCTTCATACTAGCATCGAATATCCCGGTCGTAACGGTCAGAAATCCCGCCACGCATCACGATTATTTCAGTCGGTTCGGCTATTTCAGCCAGTCCGGCAGGGTCTGGCCCGCCAGCAGGGCGGCGAAGTCTTCACGCGGGCGTACCTCATGGTGCTTGCCGTCATGGATGATGATCTCCGGCGGCTTGACCCGGGCGTTGTAGTTCGAGGCCATGACATTGGAATAGGCACCTGCGGTCAGGAACGCGACCTGATCGCCGGGACGCAGATGCGGCATTTCCCGCTGCTGGGCAAAGGTATCGCCGCTCTCGCAAACCGGGCCGACAATATCGACGGCTTCATATTCGGCGCTGTCACCGGGTTCGATCACCGGAATGATCTCGTGCCAGGCATCATACAGGCTCGGGCGGATCAGCTCGGTCATCGAGGCATCAAGGATAATAATGCGGCGGTCGCCAGCATGTTTCACATAGAGGACGGTCGCCAGCAGAACCCCGGAAGGCCCGACGATGTACCGGCCCGGCTCAACCGTAACCGAGCAGTTGAGCGGCTTGGCAATCGCGGCAATGGCATTGGCCCAGGCGGCAGGGTCAATCGGTGTTTCGTTGCGATAACGGATGCCGAGGCCACCGCCGAGGTCCAGATGATCGATCGGCAGATCGCGGTCACGCAGCTTGCCGACCAGCTCGGCGATCTTGGCGAACGCCTGCTCAAACGGTTCAGGGGCGGTGATCTGTGAGCCGATATGAACGGCCAGCCCGGCGGCGGTCAGATGGTCATGGCCGCAGAGATAGCGATAGGCATCGACAATCTGGTCCATCGGAATGCCGAACTTGTCACCCATCTTGCCGGTGGAAATCTTGGCATGGGTCTGGGCATCCACATCGGGATTGACCCGCAGGGCCACCTTGGCCGTGACGCCAACCGCCTCGGCGCAACTGCCGATCACATCCAGTTCGGAGACGGATTCCGCATTCAACTGGCCAATGCCGAGGCGCAGGGCCTCGGTGATTTCGTCCGGGTGCTTGCCAACGCCGGAGAAGACAATATCGGCAGGTTTGAAACCGGCGGCGATGCTGAGCTTGGCCTCGCCGATTGATACAACATCGGCCCCGGCCCCCTGTGTCGCTAATGCGGTGAGCAGGGCGCGGTTGGTATTGGCCTTGACCGCATAGCAGACCCGATGCGCCGGACCATCAGACATGGCGGCATCGAGGGCTGTGGTCAGCTTGTCATAGGCCCGCTCGGCGGCGCGTTGTGAGAAAACATAAGCAGGGGTGCCGTATGCCTCGGCGATAGCGGCGGCGCTGATCCCGTCGATGGTCAGGACGCCATCCCGGTAACCGATCAGGCCATGGGCATCAAAGCCGGGGGAGAGCGGCGCAAAATTATCGGTCTGTTCAGCGTGTGACATCGGGTGGTTCTGCTTTTCTGGCAATATTATGCGTATTTTGACCGGGTAAATATCTGGCTGGAAGAATTATAGATCGTCTTCCTGCGGCGGGTAACTGTTGCGCGACACAACGCCATTATCCTGCGGTGGGATTTTGAGGCTGCCTGGACGTTTGCCACAGGCCGCGAGCGTAAGTGCCACGCCGGAGAGGGCAGTGAACAAGAGCGCGCGCCGGGCAATCTTGCCCCGGTTCGGCATATCGGGTGCGGATGGTGCAGTCATTCTGGGCTCAATCCTCTTCGGCAAGACGGGCGCGGGCATCCCTGACCGCTTGCCGTACGTTATCGGGAGCGGTGCCGCCGAAACTCATGCGGCTGGCAACACTGGCATCAACCGTGAGAACGGTAAAGACGGCATCGTTGATATTCGGCTCCACGCCTTGCATGTCCTCAAGCGACAGCTCGGCGAGATCGACGCCGCGCTGTTCGGCAAGCGAGACCAGACGACCGGTGATGTGGTGTGCCTGACGGAACGGCACGCCCAGCTCGCGCACCAGCCAATCGGCAAGGTCGGTGGCGGTTGAGTAGCCGTGCCCGGCAGCGTTGTAGAGTGCCTCGCGCTGAACCTGCATATCGCCGACCATGCCGGTCATGGCGGCAATCGCGAGGCTGATGGTGGCATCGGCATCGAAGACCGGCTCCTTGTCTTCCTGCATGTCCTTGGAATAGGCCAGCGGCAGTCCCTTCATGACGGTCAGCAGGCCGATCAGCGTGCCAAAGGTGCGTCCGGTCTTGCCGCGGATCAGTTCGGCGGCATCTGGATTGCGCTTCTGCGGCATGATTGATGAGCCGGTGGTGAAGGCATCGGTCAGCTTGATGAAGCCGAATTGCGGCGTACACCACAGGACGATTTCCTCGGCCAGCCGCGACAGGTGGCTCATGCAGATGGCGACGGTAGAGAGGTAATCGGCGGCAAAGTCGCGCGCCGATACAGCATCGAGGGAATTGCGCATCGGTCGGTCGAAACCGAGGTTGGCCGCGGTTGCATGACGATCGATCGGGAAGGCGGTACCGGCAAGGGCAGCGGCACCGAGCGGGCATTCGTTCATCCGACGCATGGCCGATTGCGCACGGTCGCGGTCGCGGCTGAACATCTCAACATAGGCCATCAGGTGGTGGCCGAAGGTGACAGGCTGGGCGGTCTGCAGATGGGTAAAGCCGGGCATGATCGACCCTGCCTCTGCCTCGGCACGCTCAAGCAATGCCTCGATCAGGGCCTTGAGCCCGCTGTCGATCCGGGCCAGTGCATCACGGGTCCAGAGGCGGAAATCGGTTGCCACCTGATCGTTGCGCGAGCGGGCGGTGTGCAGGCGACCGGCGACATCGCCGATGATGTCGGCGAGCCGTGCCTCGATATTCATATGGATGTCTTCGAGATCGGTGCGGAACTCGAAGCTGCCCTCGGCGATTTCGGCGGCGATCTGGTCCAGACCGTTCAAGATGGCATCACGATCATCGGTGGACACGATCTTTTGATCGGCCAGCATGCGCACATGGGCGCGCGATCCTGTAATATCCTGTGTTGCCAGCTTCTTGTCGAAGCCGATGGAGGCATTGATCGCTTCCATGATCTCGGCGGGTGTGACGGAAAACCGCCCACCCCACATGGCGTTACCGGTCGCGGTTTCGTCCGGTTTCTGTGATACTGGTGACTGATCGCTCATGGATTATATCGTTCGGGCTGGGAAAAACGGGCAGATAACATGATGAATTACCGCCTTGCATCTCTTGTCACAATGCTGGCAGTGGCCTTCTTTTCTGCCATGCCTAATCAGGTTCTGGCGTCGGGGCAAGCACTTGAGGAGGCAAAAGCCCTTCTCAAGGGGGAAATGGCCAAATTTCAGCTGCATGATGAGCCGAGGGAACTGCCCTACATCGCGGTAACTGATGAAGCCGGAAACCCGGTCAGCCTCGCGGATTTCAGCGGGCGGGTGGTTCTGTTGAATATCTGGGCCACATGGTGCGCGCCCTGTGTCGCCGAGATGCCATCACTGAACGCCCTGCAGGAACGTGCTGCCGGGACCGAATTCGATGTGGTGCCGCTGTCGGTGGATCGCGGCTCGGTTGTGGTGCAGAAATTCTATAATCAGCATGAATTGCGGCATCTGTTGATTTTCATGGATGAGGCGGGCAATTCTGTTTCCGAACTGGAGGTCGGCGGGTTGCCCACATCCATCCTGATTGATCACAATGGCCGTGAGGTCGGGCGGTTCGAGGGGGATGCCAACTGGAACTCCGATGACGTGATCAGGCTGATCGGTGCCTATGTGCGGGCGGCACGGCGGCAGGACAGCTGATTTTTAAATCTGTTTTAAGGCGTTACGCAGGCAATGCGGCTCTCCATTCCCTTTGATTACGAATTCAGATGGGCGCATCTCGGTATTGCTGCCGGTGCGGTTATTGCCGTTGTTCTGGCGATCTTTTTTCTGGCGCCGACAGCAACCGATAATTTTGAGTATTTCATCGATGATGGTCTCGACCGTTTCTCCGTCGAGTTCCGAGGGCTGCCACCACCCATGGCACCGATTGAGGCCTCGGACGGGACTCGGGGCGATCTTTCAGCCTTCAAGGGCCAGGTTGTACTGGTGAATATCTGGGCCACATGGTGTCCGCCCTGTATTGTTGAGTTGCCGAGCCTGACCCGTTTGAATCAGAAGTTTGCCGGAGAAGAGTTTCAGGTCATTGCCCTGTCGGTGGACCATCAGGGCTGGCCCGCGATCCAGAGCTTTCACGAGCGTCACAACCTGCAATTACCTGTTTTTCTTGATGCTTCAGGAGCTGCGCTGAGCCAGTTCGAATATTTCAGCCTGCCGACCACCATCCTGCTCGATCGGGAAGGCAAGGAGCTCGGCCGGGTGGTCGGTCCAGCCCTGTGGGATGGTGAGCGCGGTACATATCTGATTAAGCAGGCACTTGAAGGCTCGCTCTAGCCTTGCTATTTGGGCATCAACTATAACAAACAGTGCATGCTGGTTCTTCAACCGGCGATATACTGTTATATTGATTTTTGAATTTTATGAGGGCAGGGGCATTGCGCGGGCGCGACCAATTATCAGATTTTCAGCCAAAAGAAGATCGCAGTTTACTTACAGAACTTAAACAGAACTGGCTGTTCTTGCTGATTCTGATCGGCATCGGTGTCGGGGCGTATTTGTATTTCAAGCCTGCACCGCCACCGCCACCACCGCCATATATCTCCAACCAGTGGCGTGTGCCACAGGCGGCCGAGCAGTTGCGCGACTTCCAGATGTTTACCCAAACCGGTAATGGAACCCGCCTGTCGAATTATTATGGCCGTCCCAAAATCATTATCGGTTATCCGCTTGAATGCGAGGCGTGTATGCACAGCCTGCAGACGCTGGACACGGTTGCCGAAGACTTGAAAGGCCGGGTTGATATTTTCCCCGTGGCAATTTCCAGACGGATCGGTGACCTGTCCGAGTTAATTCTGAAGAGCTATGAGAAGTACGGCATTACCAATCTGCGCGCCTACACCATTACCGAAGACGACTCCTTCGGTATCTTCAACCAGACCGCTGCGCTGCCCCATGCCTATATCCTGATGAAGGATAATGTCATTGCCCGCACGGCTCACGGTCCGGTTGACTGGACCGATCCCAAGGTGATGCAACTGATCCAGCAGATGGAAGACATGCCCGCTCCGGCCAACTGACCGGGTAAACCGATTGCCAGTCATCGGGTCGGTTGTGGCGGGTCCTGACTGTAATCATAGAAGCCCTTGCCGGTCTTGCGACCGAGCCAGCCCGCCTCGACATATTTGACGAGCAGCGGGCAGGGGCGATACTTGCTGTCGGCGAGGCCTTCATAGAGCACATGCATCAGTGACAGGCAGGTATCGAGACCGATGAAATCAGCCAGCTCCAGCGGCCCCATCGGGTGATTGGCACCGAGCTTCATGGCTTCATCAATGGCAGTAACAGAGCCGACGCCCTCATAAAGCGTATAGACCGCTTCATTGAGCATGGGCAGCAGCACACGGTTGACGATGAAGGCCGGGAAATCCTCGGCAATGATCGGTTTCTTGCCCAGCTTGTCAGCCAGTGCCTTCGCCAGTTCGAAGGTGGCATCATCGGTGGCGATCCCGCGGATGATCTCGACCACCTGCATGGCCGGTACCGGGTTCATGAAGTGCATGCCGATAAAGCGGTGTGGCCGGTCGCTGCTGGCACCCAGCCGGGTGATGGAGATTGATGAGGTAGCGGTCGCCAGCATGGCATCGGGACGCAGATCGGCGGCGATGGCCTTATAGATGCTGCGTTTCGCATCCTCGATCTCGGAGACCGCCTCGATCACTACATTGGCCGTTCTGACCTGAGACAGGTCAATGCCGCTCTGCAGATTGGCGAGATAGCCGTCATGGCTGGCCTGGTCGATCTGACCCCTCTCCAGCTTTCGGGCGAAGGTATCCTTCAGATTTTCCGCTGCTATCTTCAGCTGTTCTTCTGACTGGTCGATCAGGATGACCTTGAAACCGGTGGTCAGTGCTGTCTGGGCGATGCCGGTGCCGATCTGACCTGCGCCGATGATGGCGAGCGTTTCCAGCGTAGTGGTACTCATTGGTATATCTTTCACAATAATGCTGCGACGCAATAAACAGGGTTTTTGCATTCTTGTCGAGCAATGCCGCTCAGCACCGAGCAAACGCCCTTACGGTTCGCGGGTATAAACCGTGCCTATGGTCAGGTTCTTGCGCGGTCCCCTGATGGTCCAGTCAAGCTGCCACTGGTTGTCCGAGAGAACAGTGATGGTGCCGATATAACGGTCCGGTGGGCATGAATGGTCAATATCCGCCCGCCCGAGACTATTCGGCAGGTCAAAGAACGGGCACCCATCGTCGAATGTGATGCGGGTCATACCGTCATCGGCCTGAATCACCCGGTAATCGCGCCATGCCTCGCCTTCATAGGTGCCGATGCTGAGCGTGCCGTGCTCGTGCCAATGCATGTTTGCCGGGGCATTCTCTGTGAAGCTGGCCGTGCCGGTGAGGGTGCCCTGCTGGCCGGTCAGGTGGTCATGGATTTGTCTGGCCAGATGCCACTGGCCAGACAAATAACCGATCCATGCCTGATCCCGGCAAGTTGGGTCAGAGTGCTTTGGCAAGCTCTGCATCAAGCTGCGGCAGGGCTTCAAACAGGTCGGCGACCAGACCGTAATCGGCAATCTGGAAAATCGGCGCTTCCTCATCCTTGTTGATGGCGACGATGACCTTGCTGTCCTTCATGCCTGCTAAGTGCTGAATGGCACCGGAAATACCGACGGCGATATACAGGTTCGGCGCCACGACCTTGCCGGTCTGGCCAACCTGATAGTCGTTGGGCACATAGCCCGCATCAACCGCAGCCCGTGAGGCACCGATGGCGGCATTGAGCTTGTCGGCAATCGGCTCAAGCAGGCCGAAGTTTTCAGCCGAACCAAGCCCGCGACCACCGGAGATAACCACATCGGCGGAGGTCAGCTCGGGGCGGTCGCTCTCGGACAGCTCCTGACTGACGAAGGAAGACAGGCCGCTGTCGCCCTTGGCGCTGACCGCCTCGATGCTGGCACTGCCGCCCTCGGCTGCCGCCGGATCGAAGCCGGTGGCGCGGACGGTAATAACCTTGATCGCATCGCTGGATTGCACGGTGGCAATGGCATTGCCGGCATAGATCGGGCGCTTGAAGGTATCGGCGCTCTCGACCGCGGAAATGTCGCTGATCTGCTGGCTGTCGAGCAGGGCGGCGACCCGTGGCATCAGGTTTTTGCCGGTGGTGGTCGAGGTCATGAGGATATGGCTGTAGCCACTGGCGATATCCGCCACGATCGGTGCCACGTTCTCGGCCAGCATCTTGTCCAGTTCCGGCGCATCGGCGTGGAGTACCTTGCTGACGCCGCTTATTTTGGCGGCGGCATCGGCGATGGCCTGCTTGCCGGACCCGGCGACCAGAACATGAATGTCACCACCGATTTCGCTGGCGGCGGTAACGGCATTGAGGGTGGCTGACTTGAGTTCGCCGTCCTGATGCTCTGCAATGACGAGTATGCTCATTATCCGATCACCTTTGCTTCGTTTTTCAGTTTCTCAACCAGTTCCTCAACGCTGGCGACCTTGCCACCGCCCTGACGTTTGGCGGGTTCTTCAACCTTGAGGGTTTTCAGACGCGGTGCCGTGTCGATGCCGAGATCGGCCGGTGTCATGGTCTCAAGCGGCTTTTTCTTCGCCTTCATGATATTCGGCAGTGATGCATAGCGTGGTTCGTTCAGGCGCAGATCGGTAGTGATGATCGCTGGTAATTTGACCTCAACGGTCTGCAAACCACCATCGATTTCGCGGGTGACCTTGGCAGTGCCATCGCCGAGCTCAACCTTGGAGGCAAAGGTGGCCTGACCCCAGCCGAGCAGGGCTGCCAGCATCTGACCGGTCTGGTTGCTGTCGTCATCAATCGCCTGTTTGCCGAGGATCACGAGGTTTGGCTGTTCCTTGTCGACCAGTGCCTTCAGCCCCTTGGCGACGGCGAGTGGCTCGAGCACATCATCGGTCTGGACCAGAATGCCGCGATCGGCACCCATGGCAAGGGCGGTGCGAATGGTTTCCTGAGATTGCTGGACGCCGAGGCTGACCGCGACGACTTCCTCGACTTTGCCGGCTTCTTTCAGGCGGACGGCCTCTTCGACGGCGATTTCGTCAAAGGGATTCATCGACATTTTGACATTGGCGGTTTCAACACCGCTGCCATCGGCTTTCACGCGAATTTTGACATTGTAGTCAACGACCCGCTTGACGGGGACGAGCACCTTCATCGGCGACCTCTCACTCTTGTTGTGCCGGGGTCAAGAGGCGGACCTCCCGATCGATCCGGCGTTTCCTTGGTTTTGCCGGGATCGTGCCTCGCGCGATGCGGGCGACGTGTTTCCGGCTCTATATCAATAATTTACATGCAAACAGGTAGGGCAAGTTGCCTTGTTGGGCAACCTCGCTCGCATGGGATTGACGATTTCACAGTGGACGATAGGTGGAACCGGCTTTGCCTGTCAATCGCTTGCCTTACGTATACGTAAGATTTGCGGCGGAACCTATCACTCGACAGCAAAGGTAAGGGCGAAGAGGGCAAGTGCCAGCCCCTGAAAGAAGATACGCAGGCGCATCAGGGTATTACCATGCTTGCGACCGAACTCACCGCCCTGCGCCATGCCGAACAGGCCGATGGCCAGCGTCACAAGTGCACCGAGCATGGCAATAATCATCATGACAAAGAGGGTGGTTTTCATCGGTTCGTCTCTCGGCTCGTCTCTCGGTTTCTGCCACGCGGGTCGCGTGGTTAGCTGCCATGCGGTCAGGCAATATACCTTGACCGCCACAAGGGCAATGTCTTAGCACTTGATATATGAGCAAACAGCTTTTCGCCAACCGCTTCATTATTCGAATTACGAACCCGATCCTCTGATCCGAGGGTCGGGCACCAGTGCCCGTGTGCAGATACCGGGCCCAAGCACCGTCATCAAAAATTCGATTTTGAACAGGTTTTGCAATGGTTTCGCTCAATTCTGCGCGCACGGTAGAGGCGCACTTATCCAATACATCACAGACTGCTGCCCCGGTTTCCGCATCGACCTCCCCGTCGACGGGACGCGACGATCTGCCCACCTTCTGCTACGGGGTTCACGGGCATGTTGACCCCGGACTGATCCCGCGTGTGCTCGAAATGGTGGCCAAGCGGGGGCTGGTGCCGACAGCCTTTCACGCTGTCCAGAGCCATAATGCACAACAGGTTCCGGAACTGACCATCGACATGCAGGTTGATGGTCTGAACCCGATGACTGCCGAGGTGATGGCCGAGGCCATGCGCCAGATCCCTTGCGTATCCGACGTGTACTTCTCGGCCCGCCGAAGATCACAATAGCCGATGGAAAATGCCTGATGCCGTTATCACAGCCAATGCCTGACGGTTTTGCCGCCAAGATCGCAGCACTCAACAACTTCGAGACTGCCACAGCCGGTTTCTCGCCATTCATCATCGCGGGGGAGCCGCTTGGCTGGCTCGGCAGTGAAACCGCGGACTTGCTGCAGGCGCAGGGGTTCATTCAACCCCATGATGCAGGCTATGCGCTGGTGCCTGGCTTTGACACTGATGCGGCGCGCCGGTCAGAGGGGTTGCGACTGGCAGCCGAGGCGATGCAGGCGGATGGCCGCATGGGTGGCTTCCGGGACGAGCCTTACCGGGTCTGCGCCGGGTGGGACCAGCCGGATATAGCCGTGCTCGACCGCCGTGCCATCCCGCATTTCGGTATCCGGTCATTCGGCATTCACCTCAATGGCGTGGTGGAAACGGCGACGGGGCTGGAGATGTGGATCGCCAGACGCGCCCTTGACCGTGAGGTTGAGCCGGGCAAGCGCGACAATATGGTGGCCGGTGGCCAGCCTGCGGACCTGTCGCTGATGGATAATCTGATCAAGGAAGCTGCCGAGGAAGCCGCTGTGCCCGAAGCCTTGGCCAGACAGGCAAAGCAAGGCGGTATTATCACCTACCAGCAGGTGGAGCCGGTAGAGCGGCTGAAGCATGACACGATCTTCACCTACGACCTGTTTCTGTCAGAGGATTTCGTGCCCGAGAATACCGATGGCGAGGTCGGCCAGTTCGAGCGCTTGCCAATTGCCGAGGTGGCGGCGATTGTCCGCGATACCGACGAGTTTAAACCCAACTGCAATCTGGTGATTATCGAGTTTCTGGCGCGACACGGCCTGCTTGAAGTCGTTGCCTGATCTCGTCCGCCGTTACCCCGGCCTCACGCATGGCCTCAAGGGTACGGGCGTTGTCACGGGTGGCGAGCCTGACACCCTGTTCATCGGTTATCAGATCATGATGGTGATAGACCGGTCGCGGCAGGTCGAGCAGCGCCTGCAGCAGCACATGCAGGTGGGTGGCGTGGAACAGATCCTTGCCACGGGTCACATGGGTAATGCTCTGTAGGGCATCATCATGCACCACGGCGAGGTGATAGCTGGTGGCGATATCCTTGCGCGCCAGTACCGCATCGCCGAGCTGTTCCGGTTCTCCCGTCACATCACCGCAGCCGAGGTCATGCCAGAGCAGGCGTTTTCGGTCACCGATCCGGGCCAGTGCCGCGCCCAGATCGAGCCGCCAGGCGGGGTGTCGACCGGCGGCGATGTGTTCGGCAATTTCCGCCTTGCCCAATCCCCGACAGGTGCCGGGATAAAGCGCGCCTTCGGGGCCGTGCGGGGCATTGGCGCTGCGCTCGATCTCCGCGCGGATTTCCGCTCGCGTGCAAAAGCAGGGATAGACCACACCCATGGCCTTCAACCGCTCCAGCATCGCGGCGTACTCGCTCAGGTGCTCGGACTGAATGCGTACCGGCTCCGGCCATGTGAGGCCAAGCCATGCGAGGTCTTGCCTGATCCCGTCCACATGCTCCGGGCGACAGCGGGTATGGTCGATATCCTCGATCCGCAACAGAACCTCGCCGCCCAGCCGCGCCGCCTCGCCCCAGGTGAACAGGGCGGAATAGGCATGGCCCATATGCAGCCGCCCGCTCGGGCTGGGGGCAAAGCGCAGTCTCGGCTGGTCAGCGGTAACAGGCATGATGGATCAGGCGGACCAGATGGCCAGTTCGTAACCATCCGGGTCGGTGAAGTGAAAGCGGCGACCGCCGGGAAACTCGAATATCTCTCTGGCGATCCTGCCACCGGCATCAGTAATTGCCTGCTGCAGCGCGGGCAGGTCGTCGCCATACAGTACAACCAGTGCGCCACCGATTGGCGCGGGGGTACCAGTGGCGAATCCGCCCTTCATCTGGCCGTCTGAAAACTCGCAATAGTCGGGGCCGTAGTCGGTAAAGCCCCAGCCGAAAACATCACCGTAAAATTGTTTGCTGCGGGCAATATCGCCGACAACAAACTCCACATAGTTGATACAGCGGTCACGCGGCGGCAATTCGGCTGGCGGGTTCTGTTGGCTCATGGTTTTCGGCATTCCGATTGCTTGTATCGCAGGCACGGGTCACCTATACACCATGACACCGAGAAAAATGTTTACTTATTCGAAAGTGCGAGCGCTATGACCGATCAGGACCTCCCCATCGAAAACGACGAGTACGACGATGATGATCTCTATGATGATGATTATGAGGGCGAGGAAGCTGGCAGTGGTATCGAGTTGACCCACCTGAACGGTCCGGCGATGCTACCGGCATCCGGTGGCCGGGCCAAGCAGCTGGTTGTGCTCCTGCACGGCCTCGGTGCTGACGGTAACGACCTGATCAGCCTTGCGCCACAGATTGCCAAGGTGCTGCCCGATGCCGCGTTCATTTCACCGAATGCGCCGGAACCATGCGATATGGCCCCCATGGGCTATCAGTGGTTCAGCCTGCAGGATCGCAGCCATGATGCCATGCTCGCCGGGGTTGAGGCATCCGCGCCCAAGCTGCAGGGCTTCCTCGATGAGGTCATGGAATATCTCAACCTGACCGAGGAAGACGTCTTTCTCGTCGGTTTCTCACAGGGCACCATGATGGCGCTGCATGTGGGCATGCGCCGCGAACGTCCGCTCGGCGGCATTGTCGGTTTCTCCGGCGCTCTGGTCGGTGGCGACCGCCTGCCTGATGAAATCGTCTCCAAGCCGCCGGTTGTCCTGATCCACGGCGATGCCGATGAGGTGGTGCCGTTTCAAGCCATGCAGATGGCAGCGGATTCATTGAAAACCGCTGGCGTAGAGGTCGAGGCGATCCGCCGTCCGGGCCTCGCCCACGGCATTGATCCGCAAGGCATGCTGGTGGCGCTGCGCTTCATCAACGATCACAAGCGCTTCATCGACGACGATTGATCTGTCGGTAAGTTGACTTCCGCACAAAAGAACCCGCTGCACGGATATCATGCGGCGGGTTCTTTTTTTGACTGGTGTCTATTTTTACTGTGCGGCGAGGGCGGTGTGCATCTCGTGATAGACCGGGCAGCGATCCCAGAGGGCCACGAGGCTGTCGCGCAGATATTCCATCATCTCAACCGTATGCAGCGGGGTCGGCGTAATGCGGATACGCTCGGTACCGCGTGGCACGGTCGGATAGTTGATCGGCTGCACATAGATGTTGAAGCGGTCCATCAACTCATCGGTCACGCGCTTGCACAGCTTCGGATCGCCAACCATGAGCGGGACGATATGGGTTTCGGAGCAGCTCATCACCGGCAGATCGGCGTCGATCAGCATTTTCTTCAGCGTCGCCGCCTGTTTCTGATGCCGCGCACGCTCAAGCTGCGAGGTCTTCAGGTGACGGATCGAGGCCAGCGCACCTGCAGCAAGAGCCGGGGGCAGGGCGGTGGTGAAGATAAAGCTGGAGGCATGGCTGCGAATGAAGTCACAGAGCGCGGCAGAGGCGGCGATATAGCCACCCATGACGCCGAATGCCTTGCCCAGCGTACCCTCAATGACGGTCAGGCGATCCATCAGGCCTTCACGCTCGGCGATACCGCCACCGCGCGGACCATACATGCCAACCGCATGAACCTCGTCCAGATAGGTCATGGCATTGTACTTGTCGGCCAGATCACAAATCTCGGCGATTGGCGCAATGTCGCCATCCATTGAATAGACGCTCTCAAAAGCGATGATTTTCGGACGGTTTGGATCGGCAGCTTTCAGGAGTTGCTCCAGATGTGCCAGATCGTTGTGACGGAAGATGTGTTTCTCGGCACCGGAACCGCGGATGCCCTGGATCATCGAGGCATGGTTGTTGGCGTCGGAGAAGATGATGCAGTTCGGCAGATTGCGACCGAGGGTCGACAGGGTTGCCTCGTTGGAAATATAGCCGGAGGTAAAGATCAGGGCATCTTCCTTGCCATGGAGGTCGGCAAGCTCGCTTTCCAGCATGTTGTGATAGCGGGTGGTGCCGCTGATGTTGCGGGTACCACCGGCACCGGCGCCAGCCTCATCAATGGCCTGTTTCATGGCGTTCAGGACGGTCGGGTGCTGGCCCATACCGAGATAGTCATTCGAGCACCAGATCGTGACTTCGCGCTCGGCACCTGCTTCATCACGGTATGTCGCTTTCGGGAAATGCCCGGCGTGACGGCGCAGATCGGCGAATACGCGATATCGGCCTTCGTCTTTAAGCGCGCCGATGTCGTCGCGGAAAAACTGCTCGTAATTCATAACCGGATTGATCCCAAAAACTGTCATCGTGGCGAGGGGCACCCTCGATGGATGACCATAACTAGCACATCAAATCTAAATTAGAATATCTCTAAAGATCATTCGGCAGATTGACGCGGATCAATTTTTTGCCAGTTAGGTATTTCGGCAGGGTTTAATTCGCCCAGATGCGATAATTGCGCTGGCTGAGGCGGTATTCCAGAACCCGGTGATTATTGGTATCGACCACCAGTATCCGATCCTCGCCATCGGCCCAGATACCCGCCGGTTCATTGAGCGGGCTGCAAGTGCCATCGGTGCAGTCGAAGGCACCATGCGGGTGATCGGGATCGTCGAAATCGGCAACCTCTCCCGCCATCACATCCACAATACGGATCGTGTCATTATAGCTGTCGGCGACATAGAGACAGCGTTCGCCGCCATCGGTGACAGCCAGAGGATGCTGGAATCGGGCCTGCGCAAACTTGCCGTTCTCGTGGCCGAATTCAAACAGACCGGCACCGACCAGCGTGCCCACCTGTTCGTTATGGGCGAGTTCGATCGTGCGAATGGCTGAGGTCTCGGCATCGACAAAGATCAGCATCTCCTCGTCTTCGGTCAGGGCAAGGCTGCTCGGTTGTGCCAGCTGTGCCTCATCCGGTTTGCCATCACGCAGTCCCTCGGTGCCGCTACCGGCGACCCGGCGCACGGTGCCGTCGGAGAGGTCAAAGACGCCGATCTGGTGTGTGCCGGCATTGGCGAAATAAAGCTGATCCTCGGCCAGCGCCAGATCCCAAGGGGAGGCAAGGTCGGTTTCCCGGCCCATGGTCTCACCGGCCTGCAGGGGCAGGCCACGCTCGCCGGTACCGGCGATGGTGCGGACCGTGTCGGTGTTCAGGTCGATCACCCGGATCGCATGGTTGCCGGTATCGGCGACATAGATCGTGCCGTCACCGCAGATCAGCCCCTGCGGGCGGCGGAAACGGGCACGTTCTGCCGGGCCGTCAACAAATCCACGCCGACCGTTGCCATAGCGCTCGACCTCCTCGCCATGATCGTTCAGCAGGACAATCTGGCTGTGACCGCTATCGGCCAGCGCCCAGTAGCGCTCGCCATCAAGGGTCAGCGGCTTGATTTTGGACGGGTGGCTCAGCCGGTTATGTGGTGCCCGCTCGCGTTCGGTATCGAGCTCCACCGGTTCGATCAGGCCCTCGACCTTGAACTTGTCGAGCACGTCATTGATCGCACGCAGCATCTCGTTCAGGTCCGGCTCACCGGAATGCATGCCGATAACCGTGCCCTGCGGTGACAGGAAAACCAGCGTTGGCCATGCCTTGATCGCATACTGCTCCCACAGCTCACGGTCCGGGTCATGAACCACCGGATGCTTGATGCCATAGCGCAGGATCGCCTGTCGCAGTTTCTGTGGGTCTTTTTCCGCGTCGAATTTGGGCGAATGGACGCCGACGATGACGACTTCTTCCGGGAACGCCTTTTCCAGCTTACGCAGGGTTTCGGCCACATGAATGCAGTTGATGCAGCAGAAGGTCCAGAAATCGAGAATGACCAGTCGGCCCTCGAGATGCTGCAAACTCAGTGGTTCAGTGACATTGAACCAGGTTTGGCCCTCACGGAAAATTTCCGGTGCCCGCACCACGCCGAGCATGTTCTCGGCCCCGAAGGCAGCCTCGCGATACGGATCGAATTCGTTGTCAGACATGGCAATTCATCATCGGGTCACAGGGGGCGATACAGTTAGATGATCGACTTTGTGGCTCTGAACGCAAGGGAAACTTTGTCTGCCTGTGGTCAATTACTTGATTGCAGGGCCAACTCTCGGCTAACAGAACAGGGTTGTATCCCAGTTCTGCTTCACCCCAACAATCAGAGGCGTCATGCAAACGCTCTACAGCGGTGGCCTGTTATTTGATGGCGATGGCCGCCTTCTCGAGAATTATGGTGTTCTGGTCGAAAACGACCGGATTGTGAAAATTGCGCCGCGCCCGGAGTTCACCGGTTTTGCCGGCTATGTCGTCGATACCTCCGGTGGCACCCTGTTGCCATCCCTGATTGATACGGCAGTGCATGTCACCCATGGCGGCGAGGCAAATCCGTTTATACCGGCAGCGGCCCGTTCCGATGCGGCAGCTACGCTCGTCGCGCTCGAGAATGTGCAGGCGAGCCTGATCGGCGGTGTCGGTGTGGTCCGTGATCTCGGTGGTCGTGCCGATGTGGGCCGTGCGGTCTCTGCCGCACTCGATGATGGCCGTTTCATGGGCGCATCCCTGATGACGGCGGGACAGACCATCACGGCAACCGGTGGCCATGGCCATGATACCGGTGCTGTTGCCGATGGCGCGCCAGCAGTGGTGCAGGCGGTTCGCAAACTGGTTTCCGGCGGTGCCAGCACGATTGTTCTGGCGGCGAGCGGTGGTGTCACCACCGGCGGTACCGATCCGTCGATGACCTATTATACCGCTGACGAGGTAGCAGCCGGGGTTGAGGAAGCCCACCGCCTGAATTGCCCGAGCGCGGTCATGGCCCATAACCCGGAAGCGGCCCGCTATGCGGTACAGTCGCGTGCCGGTACGGTTCTGTATGGTGTCGGTCTTGATGATGATGTGATTGCCGCCATGGTCTCGGCCCAGATGTATCTGGTTCCGGCACTGGGTGCCATGCGTGCGCTGGCCGATGCTGCCGATGATCTGGTCGGAGAGGCCGGTATCTCGGTCGAAACGGTTGGCAAGGCACAGGCATTGGCCGACAGCCATGCTGGATCGCTCAAGCGTTTCTACGATGCCGGTGGCAAGGTGGCGTTCGGCAGTGACTGCGGTATGCCGCTCCTGTCCCATGGCGATAATGCCCGTGAACTGAGCCATATGGTCGCCAGCGGCATGACCCCGATTGACGCGCTGATTGCGGCTACCGGCTATGCTGCCGATATGCTGTCGCTGACCGGTCGCGGTCGTATTGCCGAGGGCGCGGTTGCCGATCTGCTCGTGGTTGATGGCAATCCGGCAGACAACATTGATGCGGTTGCCGATCGTGGCAATCACCGCCTCGTTGTCTGTGGTGGTGCCGTTGCCGCACGGCGCAGCTGATCTATCTCTGACTCATGATGAGTTTTCAGCCCTACAAGCCCCGCCGCGTTGAGCCGCTCGACCTGTGGCGACCGGACGGGCTGGCGATCAAGCCCTATACGATTGCCCGTGATGGTGCGGATGCACCGTCACTGGCGCTGATTGGCACTGCCCGCCGGATTGCCGAAACCGAAATCCCGAAGGCTGCGGCCTATGACACCGGGCATCACGGCCTCGGCTTTGCCATCCTGCATGAGGGGGAGGAAGCGATCTGGCTGTTGCTGCACTGGTGGGCCCATGGTGATATCTGCTGCCGCGCCCTGTTCCGGGCCGACTCCGGCACGCTGGAGTTTGAGGATGTGAGCAAACGCTCCCTCATGGCCTGTGTCTGGGAGTTGCGGGTGATCGATCACGAGCGGCAGGCATGGGTGAATGCCATGCTTACCCACACGCCGGATGCGGAAACCTATCTGAAAGACAAATTGCCTGCTGGCCTCTATTGATCGGCGCGCTTAAGTTACCTGCTGTCGATGATCCCCCGCCATGGCACAGGAACCGCACATATGCCCGTTGTGAACCGTATCGCAGACATGCTGCCCGAAATGACCGGATGGCGTCGCCACCTCCACGCCAACCCGGAACTGGCCTTCGAGGAACATGCGACCAGCCGGTTTGTAGTTGAACGTCTGCGCGAGATCGGGGTCGATGACATTCATCAGGGTATGGCCGGTACCGGGGTTGTCGCCCTGATCCATGGCAATGGCGGCCCGGCCGAGGGCGCGGATAAGCGCATTGCCCTGCGTGCCGATATGGACGCCCTGCCAATGGATGAAAAGACGGGTCTCGATTACGCCTCTGCCCGCGGTGGTGCCATGCACGCCTGCGGTCATGACGGCCATACGACCATTCTGCTCGGTACCGCGAAATATCTCGCCGAAACCCGCAACTTCACCGGTACCGCGGTACTGATCTTCCAGCCCGCCGAGGAGTTTGGCGGCGGGGCGCAGGTGATGATCGAGCAGGGCTTGTTCAAGAAATATCCGGTACGCTCGGTCTGGGGCTTACACAACTCGCCATCACTGCCTGCCGGTACCATTGGCACCCGTGTCGGGCCATCCATGGCGGCGGTCGATGATTTCCGGATCGAGATCAAGGGACGTGGCGGTCATGCCGCCCGCCCGCAGGACAGCATCGACCCGATCTTCATCGGCAATCAGATATATAACGCCCTGCAGGGCATCATCAGCCGCAATAGCGACCCGATCAAATCGGCGGTGCTGAGCGTCACCCAGTTCCATGCCGGTTCGGCCTTCAACGTCATTCCCGACGATGCCTTCCTGAACGGTACCGTGCGTACCTTCGATGCCGATCTGCGCACATATATCGAGCAACGCATGCGCGATATTTGCGAAGGTGCGGAAAAACAGTATGGCACCGAGATTACCCTGACCTATGACCTCGGCTCCCCGCCGCTGGTCAACAGCGCGGATGAGACCGGGATCGCCGGTGAGGTTGCCGCCGATATTGTCGGTGAGGAACAGGTGATGCGCGAGATCGCCCCGATCATGGGCGGTGAGGATTTCGCCTATATGCTTGAGAACGCGCCCGGCTCCTATGTCTGGATCGGTCAGGCCGATGACGAGCATCAGGCACCGGTGCACAATCCGCTCTATGATTTCAACGATGCCATTCTGCCGGTCGCGACCAGTTATATGGCCCGGCTGGTTGAACGGCAGCTGCCCCGCGACTAGGTTCAATAAGAACAGGTTTCGGGTCCGCTGAACATGCATGGCCCGAACCGGAATGACCCGGAACAGAACAACCAAGGCCCGACCATGCCCGTCAATAACCGCATTGCCGACTTCCACGATGAAATGACCGAATGGCGTCGTGACATCCATGCCCATCCCGAACTGGGGTTCGAGGAGGTCCGCACCGCGAAGATCGTGGCGGACAAGCTGGCCGAATGGGGCATTGAGGTCCATACCGGTGTCGCCAAAACCGGCGTTGTCGGTGTGCTGCACGGCAATGGCGACAAGCGCGGGCAGGACCATGCCATCGCACTGCGCGCCGATATGGACGCGCTGCCGATGACCGAGGAAACCGGTGCTGCCCATGCCTCGACCACACCGGGCAAGTTCCATGGTTGTGGCCATGACGGGCACACCACCATGCTGCTGGGGGCCGCGAAATATCTCGCCGAAACCCGTAATTTCGACGGTACGGTCTATTTCATCTTCCAGCCCGCTGAGGAAGGCCATGGGGGCGGTCGACTGATGGTTCAGGAAAAACTGTTCGACAAGTTCCCGGCCAAGTCGGTCTGGGGGATGCACAACTGGCCGGAAGTGCCGTTGGGTCAGGCGGCGATCATGGCCGGGCCGATGATGGCCGCTGCCGACCGCTTCGACATCGAGATCGAGGGCAAGGGCACCCATGCGGCCATGCCCCATTTCGGCATCGACCCGGTGCTGATCGGCGCGCAGATCGTGACCATGCTGCAATCACTGGTCAGCCGCCGCACCGATCCGCTGAAACAGGCGGTTATCTCCACCACGATGTTCCATTCCGGCGAGGCGTTCAACGTCATCCCGCGTATGGCCAAACTCGGCGGTACCGTGCGTACCTTCGATCCGGAAATCCGCGACATGATCGAGGCCGAGATGACCACAATCGCCGAGAGTGTCGGCAAGGCCATGGGAGCCGAGGTGCGGGTCAGGTACGGTCGCGGCTATCCGCCGACCATCAATAGCGTGGATGAAGCAGAATTTGCGGCTCAGGTCGCCGGTAATCTGCTCGGGTCGGAGAATGTCCTGCGCGACATGGACCCTTGTATGGGTGCGGAGGATTTCTCCTATATGCTGCAGGAGCGTCCGGGCTGTTATATCTGGATGGGGCAGGGTGATGATGAGCATCAGGCGATGGTTCACAATACCCAGTACGACTTCAACGACCGCATCCTGCCGATCGGTGCATCATACTGGGCGCAGCTGGTCGAAACCGCTCTGCCGCGTGCAGGCTGACAACCGGACGGAAGACACAGGCATGTCGGATCGGGAAGAAGACGCACAAGATCGCTGGAACGCGGCCATGAATGCGGCTGTCGCGGCAAAGAGCGGTGAGGTCTTCAATGACGTGGTGTTCAATTTCGGTGTCGAGATCATCAACTTCCCGGAATTCCCGCAGGCCGATTTCGAGGTGCTGCTCGGCCTGATACAGGATCACCGGCTGCATGGCATGAACGGGTCATGGAACCTGATCGCCGTGTTCAATTACGAATTCGACCGGCTGAATACCGAACAGGAAGAACAGCTGCTGAAGGTGCTGCACCGGGTCCATGCCAGTTTCAGCGACTGGCACACGCCATTCTATATCGCCGAGATGATCGGCCAGCGTTATCCCGACGGTCGCGGGCTGGACGCCTTTCAGCGCATGGCCAAGACCCGCAACCAGATTTCCCGTGCCTTCATTCCCAACGGTCTGGAGATTCTCGCCCGCACGGCGAAAGACCCACTGATCAAGAACCGCGCCATGGACCAGATATTATCCATGCGCGGCGATGTCAGCGATCAGGTCAAGAAAGAGGTCGACATGGCCATCGAACGCCTCGTCGACCGCGGCGCCATGGGGCGGGCGTAGACGACGTTTAATAATTGCCCATCTCACGTTGGCGCATGGGCATGGTGTCGATCAGCGAGAATATCTCACCCATATTGACCGGCTCATCCCAGCGGCCCTTCTCACCACCATCCTTGCCGACAAGCACGACAAGAAACTGATCGTCATTTACGCCATATTTCCGGCGCAGGTCGGTTGCATCGAAGGATAGTTGTGGGGCTGTGTCTGACAAATCTGCAGCATCCAGATCGACCGTCTCACCGGCGACGCTGATATGCATAATATCCCGCTCATATGCGCTGCCGATCTGTTGTCTGATGGCTCTCATCTGGTCTGTGAAATTCTGATCCTGCTGTGATTGTGCAAAGACCAGTACCGGTCGGTAAGACCATCTGTATTCAGCAAGCGGATTGGCCTTGGCGGTCATGGTGAGGACGCTGGTTATTGTCAGTATCAGGGCTGCCAGTATGAAACGCATATCATGTCCTGCGGTTCGCTGATTTCGGGTTCAGTGCCTGTTGCAGCCCGTCGCCGAGCAGGTTGAAGGCAATGACTGTAATGAAGATGGCCAGTCCCGGATAAATGGCAAGCCAGGGGGCGTTCCAGATCAGCGCCTGGGCATTGGTCAGCATATTGCCCCAGCTCGGTACCGGTGGCTGGATGCCGAGGCCGAGGAAGCTGAGCACGCTTTCGAGCAGGATCACCGTGCCGATCGACAGGGTGGTCGAGATAATCACCGGCGAGACCACATTGGGCAGGATATGACGGCGCAGGATGGCTGCATCCCTGACCCCGAGGGCGGTGGCCGCCGTGACATAGGGGCGGGTGCGTACGGTCAGGGTGCTGGCCCGGACCAGACGCGCAACGGTGGTCCAGCCGACCAGCGCGATAATCACCACGATCCGATATAGCGCCGTGGTTTCGGCATAGGCGGCATCGGTGCTCAACCCCAGCTTGGTCAGGTCAACCGCTGCCAGCACGATCAGCAGTGGCAGCAGCGGCAGCGCGATGACGATGTCGGTCAGGCGCATCAGCAGGCTGTCGACAATCCCACGATAGAACCCGGCAATCAGGCCGATAAAGGTACCGATTACGGCGGCAAACCCGGCAGTGGTCAGGCCGACGATGAGCGATACCTGCCCGCCATAGAGCAGGCGCAGAAACACATCGCGGCCCAAACTGTCGGTGCCGAGCCAATGTGCCGCCGAGGGTGGCTGAAACCGACCGAACAGGTTCTGTGCTTCTGCCGTGGTGCCGAGCCAGTGCTCGAACCACGGGGCGGCAAAGCAGGTGGCGGTGATCAGGATTAGCACGATCAGGCTGATCATGGCCGGTACCTGACGCACCAGCCGGGCAATGATCTGGCGGCGCGGCGTCAGCCGGTCTGCATGACCGGCGCTTGCCTGTTCGGCGGCGAGGGGGATGGTGTCGGTGCCGCTCATGTGCCGTCCTGATAGGAAATGCGGGGATCGACAGCGGCATAGAGCAGGTCGGCGATCAGATTGGCGATCAGGATCATGGCGGTGGCCAGCAGCAAGCCGACCAGCGCCAGATTGTAGTCATTGCCCTCAATCGCGCCATAGATGGTCTGGCCGAGGCCGGGATAGGCAAACATCGCCTCGGTAATCAGCGCGCCGGAAAACAGCCCGCCGAAATTGAGTGCCACAATGGTGATGATGGTTGGTGCGGCATTGGGCAGGGCGTGCCGCCAGATCACCCGGCTTTCGCGCAAACCCTTGGCGCGGGCGACCCGGAGATGATCCTCATCAAGCACATCGAGCATCGCCCCGCGAATAAACCGGATATAGCCACCAAGGCTGAGCAGGGTCAGGCAGATGGTCGGCAGGATCAGGTGTTTCAGCCGGTCAAACCAGCCGGGCAGATCGGTGGCACCGAGGCTTTCTATCCCCCCGGCAGGCAGCAGTTGCCAGTTCACGGAGACGATCAGGATCATCATCAGCGCCAGCCAGAAGGGCGGCACCGAGATACCGGCGAAGCTGATGAGGCTGATGCTGTAATCGGTGAAGCGGTTGGCCCTGACCGCTGCCAGTATGCCGAGCGGCAGGGCAATTATGATGGCGAGCAGGAAGGCGGGCATCAGCAGGTAGAAGGAATTGGCAATCGCACCGCCGATAATCTCCAACACCGGGCGGCCATAGAGGCGGCTGTACCCGAACTCTCCCTGTATCGCGGCGCTGAGCCAGTTGCCGTAGCGTATATATAGCGGCTGATCGAGACCGTATCGTTCACGCAGGCGATCCACCTCTGCCGAGGAAACGCTCGGGTCCATGCTGACCAGCATATCCACCGGATCGCCCGGCATCAGCCCGATCAGGCCGAAGACGATGACCGACATAAGCAAGAGGACGATAAGCGCGCCGATCAGGCGGCGGGTGAGGAAGGTCAGCATTCAGCAGATGTCCCGATGCCTATTCCGCCTGCCATTCCTCAACCCAATAGGTCGATGGGAACTGGTGACCGGTGGGGCGCAGGCCCGTGAGCCATTTCGGCAGGATATAGGCATTGGCGCGGAAATAGAGCGGCAGGGCGGGCAGATCCTCGGCATAGATTTCCTGCACCTGATTCCACAGCGCCTGATTGGCCGCCGGTTCGCAGGTGTCCTCCATCTCCTCCAGAAGCTCATCCATCTTGGCATTCCGGTAGCCGGTGCTGTTCTGCCCGGCCCAGTTGTTCTCCGGGCTGGGGATCATCTCCGAATGCAGGGTGGTACGCGGGATGCTGCGTGGTGAGGAAATCCACGCGAACATTGCGAGCGCCGGGAACTGCCGCTTGCGCACGGTTTCGCCGAAGAATACGCGGGCGGGCTGGTTATCGATCACCACATTGATGCCGAGCGCCTTCCACTGCTGCTGGATTACCTGCTGGACCAGCTCACGGGTGGTATTGCCCGCCGTGGTCTGCAACGTGACGCGCAGGGCCTCGCCATCCTGATTGCGGCGGATGCCGTCGCCTGCTGCCGGGAACCAGCCTGCTTCCTCGAGCAACTGTGCTGCCTGTTCCGGGTCGAAGGGATAGTCCCTCACCCCGTCATAATAGACGCTGTCGAGCGGATTGACGTTGGATTTGGCGACCGGCTGGCGACCGTCGAACAGGCGCTGGTTGATCTGTTCCCGGTCAAGGCCATAGAGCAGCGCCTGACGCACCCGCTTGTCGGCCAGCATCGGGTTGTCGAGATTGACGTCGATATGTTCGTAGATCAGCCCGGGGCGATAGACGAAGTTGAACCGGTTGCCGGCCCGTGCCTCAAAGGCCAGCGCCTCATCTAGGGCGAGGCCAAGTTCACCGGCAATCATGTCCATGCCGCCGGAGAGCAGGTTGGCCGAGAGGGCGGCGGTATTGGTGACCGTGCGGACAATGATCCGCTCAAAGGCCGGTTTTTTGCCCCACCAGTATTCGTTTGGCTCGAGCACGACCGAACTGCCCTGATCCACGCGGGTAATCCGGTACGGGCCGTAATACAGGCCGGGATTGGTGGTGTCGGTATCGTAGAGGGTGCGTTCCTGATAGGCGGAGGGATCACCCTCGAAGGTGCCGCGCTCCAGATGGGCGGGCAGGATGGTAAAGCCGCTGATCGAGGCAAATTCGCAGGTCACCTTGTCCATATGCAGGGTGAAGGTGTGGTCATCGACCACGGTGATGTCGAGAATGTCGTTCTGGAAGAACTCGAAATTGGTCACGCCGCTGTCGGGATGGCGACCCACTTCCCAGGTGAAGACAACATCCTCGGTGGTCATCCGCGTGCCATCGCCCCATTTTGCCTCTTCCGGCAGGGTGTAGGTGATGGCCATACCCATCTCGCCGTTCTCACGCTCTTCCAGTACCGCGCGGCCATTCTCGATGGTCGGCAGTTCGGTACAGAGCAGGCAGGTCAGTTCCCAGTCGGCATCATAGACCGTGATCGGCCGCTGTCCGAAACCGAGCACATAGGTCCGGGCCAGAGTGCTGTCGATCATCGGGTGAAAATTGGACGGAAACTGGCTGATGCCGATGGTCAGTTGTCGGGCATTGGCGTGCTGGCCGGTAAGGGCGGCGAACAGCATGACCAGCAGGGCGATGACCGGAAAACGGTGGCGAAAAAGCATGGTGTCTGGCGGGTGTGGTGGTGACAGAACTCACGAACCCCATGCTATCCCGGCCAAATTCGGAATGACAGGTTTTAATGTCTACCGATTTGACGATCCGGCAACGACCGGCGCCGCGCGGCCTCAGAAGGCCGCTTCGGCGAAGCTGTTGATGGCGCGGTGGCCGTCGCGGATGCTGGTGACGAGGCCGCCGGTCTGGCTCAACACGTTCTGTGCGAAGTACACTGCCGTGACCAGCTTGGCATCGAAGAAGTCGGCGCGGCCATTGGCACCACCCGGCTGGCTCATGGCGTCGAGGCCGAACAGGGCGGAACGGGCGAGCACATAGCCACCGGTAACGAGGCCGAACAGCTTGCAATAGGCGACGGCACCGGCGGCGATTGCCTCCGGCTCCTTGCCGTTCTCCAGTATCCAGCCGGTTGCGGTTTCCAGATGGTCGAGGCCGGCCTTGAGGTTGTCGGCAATGGCCGTGGCATCATCACCGGGTTTCGCTGCCAGCGCATCGGCGGTATCGCGCATTTCGGCGATGAAGCCGGTCATGGTCTTGCCGCCATCACGCAGAACCTTGCGGAAGACGAGGTCATTGGACTGGATGCCGTTGGTGCCCTCGTAAATGGTCAGGATACGTGCGTCGCGGTAATGTTGGGCGATACCGGTTTCCTCACAGAAACCCATGCCGCCATGGACCTGAACACAAGTGCCGGTGACGTCCTGTGCCATATCCGTACACCATGCCTTGACCACCGGGGTCAGCAGTTCCGCCATGGCGTTTGATGCGGCCTTCAGCGCGCCATCCTGGCTGGCATTGGCCTCATCCATATAGGTGGCGGCAAGGTAGCTTAAGCCACGTCCGGCCTCGATCTTGGCGCGGGCGTCGAGCAGCATCCGGCGTACATCGGCATGGTTGATGATGGTAACCGGGCCGTCACTGCCGGTCAGCGCCTTCGACTGCACCCGCTCACGGGCATAGGATACCGCCTGCTGATAGGCGCGCTCGGCAATCGACACGCCCTGCAAGCCGACCGACATGCGGGCGTTGTTCATCATGGTGAACATATAGCTGAGGCCCTTGTTCGGTTCCCCGACGAGGTAGCCGATCGCGCCCTCATTATCGCCATAGGTCATGTAGCAGGTGGGCGAGGCATGGATGCCGAGCTTATGCTCCAGTGCGGTACAGCGCAGATCATTGCGCTCACCGAGGCTGCCATCCGCATTGACCAGAAACTTCGGCACGATGAACAGGGAGATGCCTTTCGATCCCGCCGGTGCATCGGGCAGGCGGGCGAGAACCAGATGGATGATGTTGTCGGTCCAGTCATGCTCACCATAGGTGATCCAGATCTTGTTGCCCTTGATCAGGTAGTGGTCACCGTTCGGCGTTGCCTTGGTGCGTACCGCGCCCACATCGGAACCGGCCTGAGGTTCGGTCAGATTCATGGAGCCGGTCCACTCGCCGGTAATCATCTTCTCCAGATAGAGGTCTTTCTGTTCCGTCGAGCCGTGCTCGGTAATCAGATCGACCGCGCCCTGATTGAGCAGCGGGCAGAGGCCGAAGGACATGTTTGCCGACTGCCACATCTCCTGTACCGGGAAGGCGAGCGCCCAGGGCATGCCCTGACCGCCGTAATCCGGGGTGAAGGGCAGGGAATTCCAGCCGCCCTCGACATAATGGTCATAGGCTTGCTTGAACCCCTTGGGGGTGCGGACCACACCGTTTTCCAGCACGCTGCCCTCATGATCGCCGACCGTATTGAGCGGGGCCAGTATGTCGGTTGCCAGCTTGCCGGCCTGATCCAGAACCGCATCGACCAGATCATCGTCCACCATGTCAAAACCCGGCAGGGATGACAGGCGCTCAAGGCCGATAATGTCCTTGAGGATATGGGTCATGTCGTTGATCGGGGCATGATAGGGGATCATGGTCGGGTTTCCTCGGTTTTGCAGGTCGCTCTGTCGTTCTTATGAGCCGGGCATTGCGCCGTCAGCTTACCTTTTCGTCAATTTATAGTCGGATGATGCCTGCCTGTCATGACATCAATTGTAATGGGATCAATCGTCACGGGGGCAATCAACAGACGTGAGGGGTGTCGGCCCGAAACTGGCATATGGGTTGCATTGATTGGGATGTAGATTTCCGGCCCAGAGGTGAAGAGAGACTTCGTGCCCCAACCACTTGTGCAAAATCCCGCGTTAATTCAAGGGTTTGAGAATGCGCCGCGCGATGTGCGAAATGCCGTCGCGAATGCCAGCGCACGCACGGGGGTCGATTTTTCCTACCTGATGCACAAGGCCTCCGCCGAGAGCAGCTACAACACCAATGCCTCGGCCGGCACGTCCTCGGCCAAGGGGCTGTACCAGTTCATCGACCAGACATGGCTCGCCATGGTCGACCGCCACGGTGCCAAACACGGTCTCGGCCCCTATGCCGATGCGATCGAGCAGGGCAGTGACGGTCGGTACCGCATTACCGATGCGGCGGTGCAGGGCGAGATCATGGATCTGCGTTTCGACCCGCAGGCAGCGGCCAATATGGCTGCGGAGTTCGCGGCGGAAAACCAGAACTACCTTGAGGGCAAGCTCGGTCGTGATGTTGGCTCAACCGATCTGTATCTGGCGCATTTCCTCGGTGCCGGTGGTGCTGGCAAGTTCCTGAAGCAGATGGGTATCGACCCGTCAACCGAAGCGGCCAGCGTCATGCCCAAGGCGGCCGCCGCCAATCACAATGTTTTCTATGATCGCGCGACCGGCAAGGCCCGTTCACTGGCCGAGGTCTATGATTTCTTCGCGGCCAAGTTCGACGAGAGTACCGGTACGACACAGGTTGCCACCGCGCCGGCACCGGCACAGTCAACTGCGGGTAAATCATATAGTGGTGGCAGTGGCGGTGGTATAAGTGGCTTCAACTGGACGCCATCAACCCCGCGCCATACCGCCGGTCTCGGCAGCATGGCCGGTGATGATGCCATCATGCGCCAGCTGATACAGGCCCTGTCCAACGATCAGGGCGGATTCCGCTCCGTTGCAACCGCACTCGGTGCCGAAACCACCATCGGTCGCGGTCTGTTTGCCAACGACCTGCTGCTGCTGGCCCAACAGGCGCTTTAAGCCCTCAGGCTCGCTGATACCGGATAAATGATGTGCGTTTTGCGACCTGATCATACAGGGAGCGGGCGGGGGCGTTGAATTCCTGTGTGGTCCAGTAGACGCGGGCCACGTCGCCGCGCCGGTCGGCGTGGTCGTAGATTGCCTCGATCAGCGCCCGGGCGGCACCGGTGCCACGGGCCGCGGGCGAGACGTACAGATCTTCCAGATAGCAATAGACGCCATCGGTCCATGTGGAGGGGTGGTGAATGATATGGGCGATGCCGACCAGCTGGCCGCTGTCATCAACCGCGACCAGCCCCATCATGCCGTCGCGTTCGGCCACCATGCGGCCAAAGCTGTTGCGCGCCACATCATCCGGCACATCGGCGCGGTAGAAATGGTTATAGCCGCGCCAGAGCACATGCCACTGGTCATAATCATTGGCAGCGAGCTTGCGGATAGAGGTCATTCTTTTGGCTCCACCAGAATGGCGCGGAAGTCGTTGACATTGGTCAGCGTCGGCCCGGTCATGACGAGGTCGCCTGTCTGCTCAAACAGGCTGTAGCTGTCATTGCCGCGCAGCATGGCATCGGCGTCAATCCCGGCTTCGCTGGCACGGGTCAGGGTCTCAGGGTCGATGATCGCCCCGGCATTGTCCTCGGACCCGTCAATCCCGTCGGTATCGCAGGCAATGGCGGTGATGCCCGCCGCCCCGGCGAGGTCGATGGCCAGTGCCAGGCTGAACTCGGCATTGCGCCCGCCGCGGCCCTTGCCACGCACGGTGACCGTGGTTTCGCCGCCGCTCAGGATCAGCGCGGGTGCAGTGACCGGCTGGCCGTGTTTCTGAACCTGTCGGGCGATGGCGGCATGGACCTTGGCCACCTCGCGTGCCTCGCCCTCGATGGCATCGCTGAGGATAATCGGCGTCAGGCCGTGTTCCTCTGCCGCCTTGGCAGCGGCCTCGAGCGCCATCTGCGGCGTGGCCAGCATGATGGTCTGGGTCTTGTCAAAGATGCTGTCGCCGGGTTTCGGCGTTTCCGGTTCGGCCTGATCGAGCCAGTCGGCCACCGGGCCGGGCAGGTCGATTTCATAATCGCCGAGGATTTGTTTCGCCCGCCCGAAGGTCGAGGGATCGGGTACGGTCGGGCCGGAGGCGATGGTTTCCGGGTCATCGCCCGGCACATCGGAGATCAGGAACGACACCACCCGCGCCGGATGGGCGGCGGCGGCAAGCTGCCCGCCCTTGATCGCCGAGAGGTGTTTGCGCACCGCATTCATCTCGCCGATATTGGCCCCGGAGCGTAACAGGGCGTTGGTCACGGCCTGTTTGTGCTCCAGCGTCAGGCCGGGTGCGGGCAGGGCGAGCAGGGCCGAGCCACCACCGGAGATCAGGCACAGCATAACATCGTCAGCGGTCAGTTCCTCAGCCAGTGCCTTGATCCGTCCGGCGGCATCCATCCCGGCCTGATCCGGCACTGGATGCGCGGCCTCAACGATCTCGATCCGCTCGCAATCAACGGCATGGCCATACCGGGTGACGATCAACCCCTCGATCCGGTCGAACAGGCCCTTGTCCTTCGCCCATGCCTCAACCGCGGCACCCATGGCGGCGGAGGCCTTGCCAGCACCGGTGATCACGATCCGGCCCTTGACCCGGTCGAGGTCGAGGCGGTCGAGCGCCGGGCCGACAATCTTGTCAGGCAGGCATACGGCAAGGGCTGCCTGAAACACTGAGTTCAGGACATCGCGCGGATTTCTGTCGGTCATGGAAGCTAAGGCCGTCTGGTGGCTGTGCCGGTATCAGGCGGGTTGCCTGCTTAAGGCGCGGTTGAGGCGGATCAGTTAAGGCAGGTCAGTTGTAGCAGGTCAGCGGTTCTTGCGGAAATTGTCGAGCGAGACAACCTCGCCGGTCTTCTCTTCACCCTCGACCTTGTCGCCATCATCGCCGTCGGTGTCGTCACCGTCGATTTCGCTGATGCTGCCGGCTTCCGGTGTTTCTCCATCATCATCCTCGTCATCATCCTGATCCAGCCCCTGGAACTGCAGGGCGAAATTCACGGATGGATCGGCAAAGACGGTGATCGAGGCAAACGGGATAACCAGCCGCTCGGGCACATTGTTGAAAGTCAGGGTGACGGTGAAGTACTCATCGGTGATTTCCAGACCATAGAACTGGTACTGGAGCACGATGGTCATTTCGGCGGGGTAGCGTTTGCGCAGGTATTCCGGCACTTCAACGCCGCTGTCGGCGGTGCGGAAGGTGATATAGAAGTGTTGCTCACCGTTGAGGCCCTGCTCGGCCACGGTTTGCAGAACCTTGCTGACAACGCCGCGCAGGGCGTCCTCAACCAGTACGTCATAGCGCATGTCGGTATCCGACATATATTCTACCCATTGTCAGAACTGGCGGCCGTTTAACGGGCCACTCTTGATATTATCAGGTCAGATTAACGATTGCGCGGGCGAAAACAACAACGCTTTGCGTTTTCCCATCGCTTGCTGTCGCTTTTTTCACGTCATCTCCGGTGTCATCTTCAACGTCATTCCAGCGAAAGCTGGAATCTCGATGACAGCAGCGCTTGGATTCCAGCTTTCGCTGGAATGACAGGCGGTTGGTTGAGCGACCGTAAAAGCTGGCGTGAAAGAGAAGTGGAGGCCTTCTGTTGCTAGGCGGCCTCCGGTCCCCACCCTAGACGGCAAAGCCTAGGGAATTAAATTTCAGTATTACGCGCTGCCTTAGGCTGCGAGTGCTACTGGAGCTGCGTTATTATCGTTTGCAACTATAATATAGCCCGATAACGGCGGTACCATACCGGGAACAAACGTTATCTTTACTGCGCGTGTCGATCCTGTTTCGCCCCCATCCCGGACCGCCCGACGATGACGGGTTTTGCAACCCATCGATCCGGCGGATTTCCCGGATCACTCAAGGTCTGTATCAAGCCAAGCCCCAAGTGATCCCGGAAATGGTGGAGGCGCCGGGTACTGCCCCCGGGTCCACAACGCCTATTCCATAACGCGTTTAGCGCCATAGCCGGTAAACCGGCATGGATAGATATAGGTCATTCGGCCCGGTTGTTAAAGGGCAGGGACAATTTCTCGGAATCGGACTTGGAAAATGACATTTATACACAAATGAATCACAACCATGGCGATTCGAATTTTGTTTTAAAAACAAGGGGTTTTGATTCTTATCAAGAGGGCGTGAATGAAATGAATATCTTAGCTGTTGACGGTTGAAAACAGCGGTTTTGTGAACGTACGCGCATCTCTAAGTTGCTCCTCTCTGCACAAAATTGAGGATATAGACCGTGAACCACGAAGTTTCGCTTGAAATGCAAAAAGATTCAGACCGTTCAAATTCTGAAGTCGGTAAAAAGCGAGACCGGATCAGCCCGGAGCAGCGCGCGGAAATCGACGAACAGAAGGCCCAGCGCTACGACACCCGCCGCGCCACCGTCCCGGCGCTTGAGGAAATCCTCTATGAGCCGATCCCGCTGCTCGATCACGGCTTTGTCCGGGTTATCGACTATATGGGCGATGACAGCGCGATCGTACAGGCCGCGCGCGTTTCCTACGGCAAGGGCACCAAGAAGGTCTCCACCGATGCCGGTCTGATCAAGTACCTGCTGCGTCACTGGCACTCGACCCCGTTCGAGATGTGCGAGATCAAGTTCCACATCAAGCTGCCGATCTTCATCGCGCGCCAGTGGATCCGCCACCGCACCGCCAATGTGAACGAGTATTCCGCCCGCTACTCCGTCCTCGACCGTGAGTTCTATATCCCGGCCCCGGACCAGCTCGCCGCCCAGTCACTGACCAACCGTCAGGGCCGCGATGACGAAGCCGTGCTGCAGGGTGAACAGGCCCAGCGCGTGCTCGATATCCTGCGTGATGACGCCTACCGCACCTATGCCCATTATGAGGAGCTGCTGAACGAGGATTCGGAAGGCAATGTGATCGACGAGAGCCGCACCGGTCTCGCCCGTGAACTGGCGCGCATGAACTTGACGCTGAATACCTATACCCAGTGGTACTGGAAAACCGACCTGCACAACCTGATGCACTTCCTGCGTCTGCGGGCCGACAGCCACGCCCAGTACGAAATCCGCGTCTATGCCGAGGCGATGACCGATGTGCTGCAGAAATGGGTGCCGCTCACCCATGCCGCCTATGAGGAATACCGCGAAGGCGCGGTCAACCTCTCCAAAACCGGCCTGTCCGTGGTCAAACGCCTGATCGCCGGCGAAACCGTCACCCAGGAAACCAGCGGCCTCTCCCCACGCGAATGGCGCGAACTGATGGAGCAGGTGGGGTGAAAATAGGCTCGCAGAGTCGCGTAGTAGAAAAGATAATTGAGCCTTTTGCTGCGTTTGTGCAGCAAAAGAACCGTGAGGTGCCTAATCCTCCAGAAATATTGTGGCACTACACTACATACGATGCATTTATCTCTATTATTAAGGATCAAAGTTTAAGGTTATCAGAGTTAGGCTACCAGAATGATTCTGGGGAGTACTGGTTCTTTAATGAAATTGTGCAAGGTTCCTTACGGAGTATGCAAGAAAATAACGACGAAGTAATTAAATCTGCTAATTATTTAAGGCAATTTTTCTATCAGGCGGGTTTTCGAGGATTTTCAAATGTTTTCTCTTTTAGTTTGACCGAAAAGGCCGATAGCCTGAGTCAATGGCGAGCATATGCTAATCATGGAGAGGGAGTAGCGTTAGGGTTCTCTGTGGGAGATGTTCCCGATGGTGTTTATTTGGGTCGTTGTTATTATTCAGAAGTTGGTGACAAAGAGTTTGATGATGTTTTTAGGAGCGTTGTCATTAATCTATCTAATAGTTTTAAGCATAATGATGGCAATCATAATTTAAGTATGGCGGGTCTGGTCGCCAGCGCATTAATTAAAATTATTTCTGAGGCTTCACCATACGTTAAACATAAGGGTTTCGCAGAGGAGTGTGAGTGGAGAGTTACATCTTATGGCGGTGAAGATAAGGCTGAGTACGATTTTTTTGCTAAAAATTATGGAATGGTAATGGCTAAAAAAATAAAATTTTCTGCTGGATTGTCTTTGAAGAAGGTTATGATAGGCCCATCTCCTTTTATGCTTAGAAATAAATTTACTGTTAGTGCTTTCTTGAAACAAAAAAACTTGAATGTAGAGGTTTTATCTTCAGAAATATCATATAGAAAGCAAGCATAATTTATTCCCGGTTCTAGAAGCCACACCCGCCCTGCAGGGAATGCAGGACAGGGTTGAAGGGGTGGTTTTGGGGTTCAGGTTTTCGCGTTGGCGGGGTCTAACTGTTTTCGCAACCTCATCTCCCCCGGCCATGATTGGCCGATGTATGTTGTGTGATCCATGGCTGAAGCTGCAAACCTCGCCGCCCCGCCCGCGTTGGCTGATGAACTGGTCCGTCTGACCCTCGGCATTGATGCCGCGGGCGATTACTACGCCACCCTTGATCCCGACAATGACCCCCATGCCGGTAGCGCCAAGGGCCGCCTGACCATCGGTCTTAGCCGCCATGAGGGCATGGGGGAGGGGGCGGAAACCGGCGCGCTGGTCGTTACCTCGCTGGTGCGGGAGAGTGAGACCGCGCGCAAGGTGGTCGAGGATATGCCGGAACAGCACCGCGCGTTCTTTCAGGAAATCACCCAGCGGCCCAAGACCGAGGGCCAGATCTTCGGCGTCAAATTCACCCTTGGCGGCAGTGCCGAGGGCCGGGTGGTCGATACCGGCGTCTATGACAGCCGCGGGGTACAGGCCGCGCTCGACAGGATCGAACGGCAACTGGCCGAACAGAAACTGGCTGAGCCGCAGAATCAACCACTGACTGAACAACTGGTGATCGGTGGTGCCGAACAACGGGCCGAGGCGCGCAAGAGTGTCGCCGCCATGGACCGGGTGCAGACCCTGTCCGGTCGGCTGCATGCCACCCTCGATGCCAGCCCGGACGTGCCGACGGACAAGGCGGCGCTTGATGACCTCGTACACCGGATGGTGGTGCTCGACCTCGATGTTGCCCGGCTGAATTACGCCTCGACCAAGCCCGAGGATGCGGGCCGTCCGGATATCACCACCCAGCGGCAGGTGGTGCAGGAAATGGCCTCAAGCTGGCAGGACCTCGTCCGCAGCGTCGAACAGGCCACCGGCCAGCCGCTTGCCGAACCGGACAAGCCGAAGCCGTCTGCCACCCCCGGCAAACGTCCCGGCTTCTGACCAGCCGTCAAAACAGGCTCAACAGCCCGTCGCCGAGGCTTCTGGTGACGATGGCGATGGCTATCGTTGCGATACTGGTTGCCTGCATTCGGAAGATAAAGCGCTGGCTGGACGCCCGGTCGCGCCAGGGGCGTTTCTGTACCTCATGCAGGAACACCAGCCATACCGGAATGGTTGAGAACCAGAACGAATTCCCGAACCCGGCACCGAGATACAGGAACCGGTGCACCAGCAGGGTAAGGAACAGCAGGAAATACACCGATTTCTGCTGTTTGTTCATATAGTCAAAGACGAGTTTCAAGCGCCTTGGGGAGTTGAGCGGGATGCCCTCGATAAACCGCTCGCGCATGATTTCGCTCTCGGTCTGCCATGCCCGGAATATCCGCTCCGGCCCATGAGTGGCGACGAGGGAGCCGGGCGGCGGCTGATCGGTCAGCAGGTCATAGAGGTCGGTTTCCCATTGTGGCGAATACTCAAACTCGAACCCTTCCAGCATACCGCCGGGGGCGGTCAGGTGCCGCCATGCCTGTATGATCTCATAGGGGCGGTTGTCGGCCTCGATCTGGCTGACATCCTGCCATTCGTCACCGAACCTGTGCGCCAGCCGGTTATAGGTGAAGACGATATGCTTTTCCTCACCACTGAGGCGGGGCGGCGGCGGGTTGGTCATGATTATCGGTATCGGTCGCGTATCTGAGGTGAATATTCGCCACCATGATACAGACCGGTGACCATAAATCCCGTGCTATCAGCCTGTCGGTTCAGTTTGCCGTACTGCCGTTGTCGCCTTTGTTATCATTGCCGCCATTACCATCGCGGCAGGCGACCAGCTCGAAATGCTGGGCGTGCATGTCCTCGGCACCGGCGTCGCGGATTGCCTGCAGCAGGATGGGCTGGTTGTGATGGTTGAGGAAGCCCTGAAACGCGGCGGCATCGCGCCACTGGACATAATTCAGCACCTGTTGCTGATCCTCGCTCACATGGATGTTGGAGGAGATGAAGCCGTCGCAATCGGCGATCCAGTCATCAACCTGTTCCAGCACCGCCGTCACCACGGCATTTGCCTGTGGTGGCTCGACGGTAAAGCCGGAGACCTGAATATGGCAGTCAGGGGTGATTTCCGGGTTGGTCATGATCTGGGGTGCCCTCTTGATTATTCATGCTGTCGCATAACTAACGGGGCAGGCGGTTGGCCGTTCCGGCTGCCCGGAAATTGCCTTTATTGTTCAGTGCTGTTTGACACTGTGTCGTTGTTTTGATGGCTTCCAACACATTGGATTCAGGCCCATTCTCCTGATCAACACGGCCTGACCTCATGCGATGGGTTCGGCTGTTTCATCATTATGTTTCAGGAGAAACACCCCATGTCTGATGCTACCCCGACCTCTATCCTGCGCGTTGATGCCAGTGCACGCACCGCAGCTTCCATGACCCGCCAGCTGACCGATGCGGTCATTGAGCAGCTTGGTGCGACCGGCAATACGGTTGTCAAAACCCGCGATGTTGCGGCCAGCCCGATCGGGTTTATTGATGAGGACTGGATCAATGCCAATTACACCGATCCTGCCGAACGCAGTGACGCACAGCGCACCCGGCTCACGGACTCCGACGCGCTGATTGCCGAACTGCGCGCGGCTGATGTGCTGGTGATTGGCCTGCCGACCTATAATTTCGGCATTCCGGCTTCATTGAAGGCGTGGGTGGATCAGATTTGCCGGGTTGGCGAGACCTTCTACTACACCGAGAACGGGCCGGTTGGTCTGCTTGAGGGCAAGCGTGCCTATGTGGTCATGGCATCCGGTGGCACCGCGGCGGGCAGCGACATTGATTTTGCCTCGACCTATATCCGCCATGTGCTCGGCTTTGTCGGCATCAGCGATGTAAGCGTCATTGCCGCCGACCAACTGATGATGGCCGCCGACGAAAAAGTCGCTGCCGCCAAAGCCATCATCGCCGATATCAGCAAGGCAGCCGCCTGATTGGCTGATGCTTACGGACCGGGTGCTGGCCGTGGCGATACGGTTGGTGCCGGGGCCGGGGTTGGTGTCTTGTGCAGCTGGGTGAACTCGTCATCGGTATGGCGGGCGAGCAGGCTGGCGCCTTCGTGCTTTGCTTCCTGCGTATAGGCGATGGCGGTGATCTGACCAGCGGCGGCGATGGCCAGTGCCTGTGTCGTCGCACCCGGTCCGTTCAACTGGTACGAGCGCTCGACATGGGTGATGGCGATGGTGGCATCGCGCAGATGCTCGACCAGTCGCTTGTCGAGGAAGGCCTGATTTTCGGTTTTCGGTGCGGTGGTCTTTTCCGCGATTGCCTTTACCCGGTCGTCGATGGCGGCAGCACTGGTCAGGCTCGGTGCGCTGGCTGAACCGGTCATCTCGATCGACTGGTTATGGCCGTCGACGCTCTCGGCGGCAAAGGCGCGGGTGGCACGGGTCATTTCCTCAGCCGCGCGCAGCAGATCGCGCTGACGGCGGGCCGGGTCCTGATAGTTGTGGACGCCGGGTTGTGGCAGCAGAGCTGATTGCAGGGCGTGACGGGCCTCGGTCAGACGGGCGAGCGGATTGCTCGGGCGGATCGCGCCCTGGGTTTCGGCAATCTCACGGTAGTCGCGCAGATTTGTCAGTGCAGTTGCAACATCTTTTTTATGGCGCGCATAGACCCGCATGGCGTCACATCTCCCTTCATATTTGGCTTTGCTGGCGTTTGTTATGGCTCAAACGCGAGAAAGCACCAATCAGGGTTTGCTGATACGCGGTGCGGCACCGGCGGCGGGCGGGGTTGGTTTGCCCCGGTTGTGCAGGGCGTCGAAGTCCTCTGCCGGATGGCGGGCAATCAGGCTGGCACCCGGATGCTTTGCTTCCTGCGCGTAAGCGATGCTGTGCAGCTGGGCGGCTGCCTCGATCGCCAAAACCTGTGTCATCGGGCGCGGGCCAACGCCTTTCAGTGTCTGTTCGGTGGCGGTGATCCGCTCCTGTGCGATCCTGACGTGATCGATGAAACGCTTGTCGATATATGCCTGATTGTCGCGCGAATTGCTGGTGCGCTGATTGGCCCAGTGCGTAATGCGGTCATCAATGATCTCGCTCGCCGTCGGATGCGCCTTGGGTGCCTGTAGCCAGGCCTTTTGCGCCTGACGGAAGGATTGCGGATCGCTCTCGCTCAACTGTACCGCGACGCGGCGCAGCAGATCGGTGGCGCGCAGGACATCGCGCTGGCGGCGGGCGGCGGCGAGGTTGCTGTGCTCACCGGGCTGCGGCAGCAGGGCTGATTGCAGCGCGTGCCGGGCCTCGGTCAGGTAGTGTTGCGGCGTGCCGGTGCCGATGGCACCGGTTTCCTCGGCGAGGTCACGATAGGCGCGCAGATTTTGGGCGGCTGCGGCGACGTCTTTCCGGTTGCGTGCGCTGACCTTCATGATGGCAATTTCCCTGACAATGACATGCACGCCTTTGTGCGCCGTTTGTCAGAAAGTGCCAATTCAAAGCGGATGTTCGGATGTGTTGTGCCGGTCGGCAACAGGATGGTGTGGCGTAATCAGCTCTGCCGTGTCACCTGCCAGGCGGAGAACGCCGCTCCGCTGCTGTTTCAACTCCTCGAAGGACATATCGGCAATGGCCGTGCCTGGGCGCAGGCTGAACCTGCTGTCGATATGCGCCTCGGGATCGTCGAGGGCGAGGGTGATGTGGATCACCTCTGCTGCCGGATCATAGCGGAAATAACACCGGGTTTCGGCAATATCGGGTGATGTTGCCACTGCCTGTATCGAGTGATCCTCGCTGGCGTGGAGCAGTCTGAACTTCCAGTTGGGCATCGCTTACATCCTCTGCCCCGGTATCTGCCGTTTTTCTTGAACTGCCCCAGCATCATTGGATGCGGTCTGATCCTGTCGGGCGGATTTGTGCCGCCAGCCATCGAGCATATGGGTGACGCCGTGCATCAGCTCATCACAGGTTTCGCCGATGGTTTTGACCACACCCTGCAGCGGCGGACGGTTGGCCTTGAAATTCTCGACGATACGCTTCGTTACCCCGGCGGCGCTGGGCATGACCTCGGCCACCTCGGTCCCGTGACAACCGCCACCAAAGGCAGCTGCAAAGGTCTCGGCAAAAGCCTCATGCGGACCGCGGGTATCCCTCGTGCCGCTGTAGTAGCTGAAATCGTCGAGGGTCTGATCATCCATGGCCCGGACATCGGCGCGGTGTGCCTTGCGGAAGGCGGCCTTCTCCGATGGCCGGTCGAGCGCAGCATCAATAGCGTGCCCGATCTCGTGGCGAAGATCCCCAAATGCATGTTCGTTTTTCTGCCACTGACCTTCCCAGGGCTGAAAGATATTCTCGGCGGTATAGAGGGTCTTGATATGCGGGTTCGACATGCCGCCGACGCTGTCATAGGTGACACCGCGCGGGCGTCCCGGCGGATGGCGGTCGGCCATCTGCGGCGCCACTTCCAGAAACCGGGAGCCGAACTCGAACTTCCAGCCTTCCTGTTTCAGCAGGTCGATAACCCCGACAGGCATGGCATTCAGCGTATCAACGACGCCCTGCCGGAACGCGTCCGAAACCGTGTCGGTAAAGCTGACAAGGCCGGTCAGGTCATGCTGTGTCTGTTGGCTGGCCATGATTTTTGCGGCTTTTGCTGCGGTGAATAACCGGAATCACTCTACTGCATTCAATCCACGGCTGTCTAAAAAATCCCCATGGCATCCACTGTTATGGGTTCCGGCTTTCATCAAACCGGCGCAGTTTTGGGCCGGTTACTTGACGAGTTTTGCAGGCTCGTAACTCTCCCCATACAAAGTACGCCGCCATGACCGATGAATATGATGACGACGCCGCAGATGATCTCGATGATGAGGACATCTGGGACGAGGAAGATGATTTCGCCGGTGATCCGGTGGATGCCGAGGATTTCGAGCCCGGCGAGGGCGATGTTCTCCATGACGGTTTTGTCCGCGGTGCGCAGGATACGGTTATCGACATTCCGGCCATGATGGTGCTGCCCGGCCCGATCCCGGAGCAGCTGGATCGTGCCATGCTCACATCGCCCGATGCAGATGCCGACGAGGTGATGAATGCCACCCTGTATGGCAATGACGCGGCCAACTTCGATGCGGTGGCAGATCTGGATATCGACGCGAATGACGGGCGGATGCGGGTCGAGGTCAATGGCGAGCCGCGCGAACTGCAGTCAATCGCGCTTGATGAGCGCCCGGCTGATCAACTGGAGCCCGGCAAACGCGAGTTTCTGCTGCGTCTGGTCGATACTAAACAGGATACCTGGCTGATGCGGATCGAAACCCCGGCCAATCGCGCCATGGAGGTTTCCACAACGCTCGCCGCGATTGCCAAACATCACAACATGGTCAGCACCAAGCCGAGCCTATGGGCACAGAATCAGGCCGATACCGCCGATTTCATGGCCGTGGACCCGCAAACGGTTGCCGCCGTCGTCATTGCGCCAAATCCGGAGGACAAGGGCTGGGCCATGGTGGTCGAGCACGATGCCGAGGCGGGGCACGCCTACAGCTTCAACACGGCTGGGCAGGCGATTGACGCGATGCGTGAGACGCTGGATACGCTCAACCGGTCGGTGGCACAGCTGCAGATCAGCTATGTCGACCCCGATACCAACAAGCTCGCCAAACGGACCCTGTCCGACACCGATCTGCAAAGCCACCCTGATGCGCTCGACCTGCCGGTGGCGGAAGAGTTCTTTATCACAGCCCTCGTGGGTAATGAGCCGAAACTGCCCAAGGTTGTTGGCGGCGTGGTACTGGAGAAGGATTGGCTCGCCTATCGCCGTGGCGGGGCCGAGGTGACAACAAACGGGGCTGCACGGGTTACCGAGGCGCTGCTCTATCCGGCCGGACGCAGTGATCCGCATCCATTCGATGTCTCCGCCGCCGCACCGGCTGCTGAACCGGCAGAAACACCAAAGCCTGCCGGTCGCTAGATCGGCCCCAGTGTGTGCATGATCCGGGTGATGCAATCATCGGGTGTCTCGATTGCCGTATCGAGCAACAGATGCTCGCTCTGCCAGTCATCATACTTACGGGTGGTGACATCGGCCCAGTCCGGCTGTTCATGCCCGACCATGGCCGGGCCGCCATGATGTCGCGCGATCACCCGGCGCTGGTGCTCATCCGGATCGGAACAGGTGACCACAATATCGAGTGATCGGGCATCGGCCCGTTTGGCCACGTCATGCCAAGCGGTTCTGGTCAGTGCGATCGGGTTGACACTGTCGGCGATCACATATTGCCCCAGCCGCAGATTGTCTTCCGCCACCCCATAGGCGACCTCATAACCCGCATCCTCGACCGGCTTGATCTTGAGCGTGCAGCGGCTGAGCGCTGCCTCGATCGTATCGATGCGCAGATAGCAGGCACTTGCACCGGTCTCGACCAGATGGCGGCAAAGCGCCTGTGCGATGGTGGTCTTGCCGGTGCCGGGCAGGCCGGACATGATAATGAGCATGATGTTATCCAGTGTTTTCGATCTTTATTTTCCGCGCGATCATGCCGGGTGAACAGGATACGTGAAATTTTTTGCTGTGGCGTGGAACCTTATTCAAGCGGCAGGGGTTAGTTGTGAAAATAAGAACAGGCGCGTCCCTCATCCCCCGCCCCAAAAGACCCGAGCGACGATGCCATTTAAAATATTGCCGCGATTGACCAGCAGGTTGATCGCGGTATTTTTTTGCGCCGGACAGGAAGATCGGGCAACTATAGGGCACTGTTTTCGTAACACGCCCCCTGTTACTGCCTATGCTCAAACTGTCTTTTGCCTTGCTGGCCCTGTTTCTGGTCGCCTGTACGCCCGGTCGAGCGACGACGCCACTACCTTATGATGTCCCACCGGTTGGCAGTTTTGCGACATCGGTTGGTACCGGCCTGATTTACCGGCTGCCAGACAACCAGTTGGAGGTATTCCTGCCTGCACGCGGCAGTTTCATCATCAATGGCGACACTGTGCAGGATGTGGTGATTGCCGCGCCCAAGCAACCGACCGGATCCGAGATTGCGCTCGTCAGCACTGCCAGTGCCGGGTGTGCCCATGATTACTACGCTATTCTCTATGGCGGGTTTGAGCCTGACTTCTATCGGCTCGGCGATTGTGAGCAGGCAATGTTTGTTGATACTGCTCCATCCGATCATGCCATTATTCACTCTGCTGACGGTGCCATCCGCTACCGGGTGGCGGGCAACCTGATCACACCGCTGGCCGGACGTGTCAACACGCCACCACCAGTGCCGCCGCGCCGCCCGGATACTACCCATTCGCAGCACCCGGCAACGGAGCAAACGTCGCCCGTACAGCGGCATGACCAACCCCGTGAGTTTACCATTCCACCGGTTGGAACCCTGAATGTTGACTAGGCTGCTCGACAAACTGGGACGCGGTACCGCCCCGGCCTATAAACGCCGGTTGCCGGGGCTATTCTGGTGCAGCCTTGCCTATCTGATTGTCGAACTGGCGTTCTCGGCGCAACTGCTTGAACTGGCCGGGTCCAGTATCGAGGCTGACCGGCTGAACAGTATCGAATATGTTGGCCGGACACTGAGCGGGATTGCGGTCTCCCTGTTCCTGATCAGCTATATCATCAAACGCTACCGTCCCGGTATCGGTCGCTATCTGCGGGTGCTGATTGTAACCATGATCACTATTGCCTGCGTCTGGGGCATACAGGAAATGGTGATTGACGGTGTTGTCGACGGTATGGCCAGCGGCGGGGGGAAGCTCGAGGCATCGCTGGTGCTGACCACGACCACCGATCTCTTGCGTAACGGGCATATAACCATACCGTCTCTGGATTTGACCGATGAGGTTCTGGCAAGCCCGGACGGGCTGTCCTTTATGGCGATGTTCCCCGCGCTCGCCTTGAGCCATTCGACTATTGTTGCCGATCTGAAGCCATTGCTGCCCAATGCGCTGAAGCGTTCCCTGATCCTGTCCTGTGATGTGGCCTTGCCCTGTCTGGGAACGCCGGAGCAGTTCCTGAATCAGCGCTGGCCAGATATGCGGGAGCAGCTCGATACGCTGTATAATGAATACGAGAAGGCCCGACAGCCGCTGACTGACCCACCGGCTCAGATGCTGCGGCAGCATGCCGGTGAGGCATGGATCAACTACAATATCTCGCTCGGTAGTCGCGGTTTCAAATATGACACCGCGCCCAAGGACATGGTTCGTCAGGGACTGCGCCGAAAGGGGTTGAGGGTGCCTGACAACTGGCAACTCGACGACTATGAGGGCTTTGAGCAGGCGGTACGGGGGAAGATCATGCGTGATGCCCAACCCGTGTTCAGAAACTTCTCCCGCCAGTTGTTTGGCCATCCCGACTTGCCGGCCGATCTCGACAGGTACGGGTTTTTTCAGCGGGCGGATGTGCAGAAACTGGTCTGGCAGCGGCGCGGGTTACTGGCGGATGAGACAGACAGCCTGACACTGCCGGTGTTGAATGCGGCGGCGACAGATGACGAGGTCGTCTCCCGTATCTATGTGGATTTACTCGAATTTCAGTCGGTGTATATCGCTAACAATCTTAGCCGGGAAACGACCAGCAAGCCCTATGGGGAATGGTATGCGATCAGCAGGCAGGCTGCCGAGAGCGTCGTGGTGCCACCGATTGCACTGGGTTTTTCAATCCTCGGTGCGCTCGCTCATATCGCCAAGATCATGGGCTATCTTCTGGGACGCCGCATGGCGCGTAAACCGGCAGTGCTGATCGCTAGCACAGTAGTACTGATTTTCGGACTGCTCATCTTCTTCATTCCGAGCAATATCACCGGCACGGAACCATACCGTGTCTTCGAGACCCAGACCGCAGAACAGCTCGGCAGCGGTACTGCCTGGGGCTTGCGCTTTATCATTCAGGCCGAGGCGCTGCTCTATCCGGTCAACAATCTGATCCATTGGCTGGTCCTGCGCGATTTTGACTTCGGGCAGTTCTGAGTCCGGTTGCCATTACCGGGGAATTACGGGGGGCATTACCCTGATACCGTCGCGGATATGTCATGGATGATTTTTAGTGAGTGCCACTCACGGCAAAGCCGCCACCCGGTTCGGAAATCGGTTTATCCTGCAAATATGCCAATGAATACAAAGGGGGCGGGATTATGAGGCTGTTGCTGGCACTGATATTCATTCTGATCGGCTTTGGCTGGTTCTATTACGCCAATAATCCGATGGGCAGTGCCAATGTGAATGGCGAGGCGCTGGAACGGCTGGCCACCACGCCGCTGGTCGGGGCGCTGAGCGATGATCATGCCGCTGCGGGTGACTGGGGGGATATCCGGCTCAATCAGACCCAGTTTGCCCGTTTCATCGAGGATTACGGCTATGAGTCTACCATCATCGGTATGGGCGAGCTGACAGTAGGTTTGCATAACAAACAGGTTGAACTGACCTTCGTTGCGGTTGGCGGCTGTCAGCGCCAGATGCAGTTCATGTCCATGCGCAACATCTTTGCCTCGCTGATGCAGGACAAGGGGCAGACATTTTTCGGCAATGCCCCAGCCTGTCGTGAGGAAATGCCCTTACGGGAGATTACCATCCGCTCGGAATCGCTGTTGAGCAGCCGGTTTCTGAAAGCGCCAGTCTATATTCCACAAGTCTCGGTGGACAAGGCAATCGAGCCCGAAGACAAGGTCTTTGATGTGGTGCGGAAATTCGGTCTGCCACCATCGGCGGGCACAGGTGACGTGCCTAATTCCATTGGTGGCTTCACCGAGTTTTCAACTCTGAATTATCCGGGTGTCACGGTCTATTATCAGGGCGATTTCGAGTTTGTTCAGCAATGGTATCGCTATGCCGGTGCTCTGACCACGGCCAGCGATCTGGTTAATGGCGCATCACAGCCGGTCGATGCCAATGGCGAACCTGCCGATATCAGTCGGTTGAAAGGGGCGGTGCTGGAGCTGCTCCGCGACCCCGATCTGCAGGCCGGTGCAAAGGCGATCAGCGATCTTGAAGATACCTTGTCGCCGTCGATTGCCATGATTCGGCTGCAGGGCAAGCCCAGCCCGGCGATGCTCGCCGCCTATCGCAATTCGCCATACTGATGATTACAGCCAGGTGATCGTTGGCGCTTTGGGCACATTGGTTCCGTGCTCCGTCAGGCTGTCGCGAATACCGACGGCAATATCCAGAAATGCCTTCGCCGCCGGATCAGCATTGTTCTGTCCCACGAGCGGCTGACCCGCATCGGCCTGTTCGCGCAGGCTCATGGTCAGCGGTATCTGGCCGAGCAGGGGGATGCCGCGCTGTTTCGCCTCTTCGACTGCCCCGCCATGGCCAAAGATATGGCTGTCCTCGCCGCAATGGGGACAGGTGAAGACGCTCATGTTCTCGATGATGCCGAGCACGGGCACGGCGACCCGCTCGAACATGGCAATGCCGCGTCGGGCATCGATCAGGGCGAGGTCCTGCGGGGTCGAGACGACGATGGCACCGGTCAGTTTCAGTTTCTGGGCCAGCGTCAGCTGGGCGTCGCCGGTGCCGGGCGGCATGTCGATGACGAGCACATCCAGCTCGCCCCAATCCACATCGCGCAGCATCTGCATTAGCGCACCCTGAACCATCGGGCCGCGCCAGACGAGAGCCTTCTCCGGCTCGGTCAGGTAGCCGATCGACATGGTCTTCAGGCCATTGGCCATGACCGGGCGGATGCGTTTGTCGCTGGTCAGTTCAGGCTTGCCGTGCTGGCCCATCATGGTGGGCACCGAGGGACCGTAAATATCGGCATCCATCAGGCCGACCGACCAGCCGAGCTCGGCCCAACTCGCAGCCAGATTGGCGGCAACGGTCGATTTGCCGACCCCGCCCTTGCCACTGGCGACTGCGATGATGTGCTTGACGCCGGGCAGGGTGATGATCTCGCCACCCGGATTGGCCGGGCGCTGCCCGACAGGCGGCTGCTGTGGCTGGGCTGATTTCTTCGGTGCGGTTAGGATCGCGGTTGCTTTCGAGACGCCGGGCAGGGCGGCGACCGACTGCTCGGCCAGTTGCCGGATGCTTTCCAGCCGTGGCCCCAGCGCCGGATCGACGATCATGGAGAATTGCACTTGCTGGCGCTCGCCACTGTCATTGCCCGCAGCATCAGGGGTTATGGCAATCCCGTCCAGTTCAGCAAACGCCGTGATCGGCTGATCGCTGTCCGGTGCCATGATGGTGGCCAGATGGGCTTTCACGGTTTCGGCGGTCAGGGACATGGTGGCGGCCATCTTTCGGAAAAACAGGTCTGGATCGGGAAAACTACCCGAAATATTGCGTAAATCATCGCTCATGCAATTGATTATGGCGCTGTGGTTCCATATAGGTGCTGGTGGCTATTTATAAATCACCAGCAACCATCCGGTTGCATGCCCTGTCGCCGAGCGTTGAGATCAGGCTGGTCCGTGTGAAACGGTCCGGGTGACGGATATACGATGACGGCGGGGGCATCAAGGCAGCGCAACCTTGCGCAACGGTCAAGAGTAAGAGGATCAACCAGTTATGCCATGGAATAATCAAGGCGGCGGTTCTGATGGCGGCTCCGGCGGTCCCTGGGGCAACCCACCCAGCGGCGGTGGCGGCGGCAATAAAGGCGGCGGTAACGGCAACAGCCCGTGGGGCCGTCCATCCGGCAGTGGTGGCGGTGGCCGACCTCCCGGCGGTCCCGGTACCCCACCCGATCTGGAAGATATTTTCCGTAAAGGACAGGATCGTTTCAAACAGGCCATGCCCGGCGGCTTCGGCGGCGGACGCGGTGCCTTTGTCATTGTGATCATACTGCTCTGTCTTTGGGCGCTGACCGGCTTCTTCCGGGTTCAGACCGATGAGCAGGGCGTGGTTATGCGCTTCGGTGAGCAGGTTCGGGTAACCCCACCCGGTCTGCACTATCACCTGCCAGCCCCGATCGAGACCGTTGAGCGCCCGAAGGTTACCCGGGTCAACACGCTGGAGATCGGCTATCGCTCTACCGGTTCTGCGCCGCGTACCTTCGCCAGTACCCGGACCCAGCGCGCCGGTACCTATACCGATGTGCCGGAAGAGAGCCTGATGCTCACCGGTGACGAGAACATCATCGATATCGATTTCGCCGTGCAGTGGCGTATCGCCGATCCGGTGAAGTTCCTGTTCAATATTCGTCGTCCGGCGGAAACCGTGCAGCGGGTGGCCGAAAGCGCCATGCGTGAAGTGATCGGTCGTACCGATCTGCAGCCGGCCCTGACCGAAGCGCGGACCGAGATCGAGGTGGAAACCCGTGAGATCATCCAGAGCTTGCTGGAAGAGTATGAGGCTGGTGTTGAGATCACTACGGTTCAGTTGCAGGATGTGAAAGCACCGGCTGCCGTCATCGATGCCTTCGATGATGTCCAACGCGCCCGTGCCGATCGTGAGCGCAAGCGCAACGTGGCCGAGGCCTACGCCAATGACATTATCCCACGCGCCCGTGGTAATGCCGAGCGCGTGCTGCAGGAGGCACAGGCCTACCGCGAACAGGCGGTTGCCCGTGCCAATGGTGATGCCCAGCGATTCAGCCAGATATATTCCGCCTATCGTGAGGCCAAGGATGTGACCCTGCGTCGGCTTTATCTGGAAACCCTCGAAGAGGTTCTGGGCAATGCCAACAAAATTATCATCGAAAACGGTGCCGGTGGTGCAGCCGGTGGCAGCGGCGTGGTTCCGTACCTGCCACTCGATCAGCTGACCCGCGGCAGCAACCAGTCCCGCAACGGTAATTAAGGAACCAGAACCATGAACAGCAAACTTGCCGGTGGTTTCGGCGTCCTCCTTATCATTCTGGCAGCGGTCGGTTATCTGTCCGCTTTCACCGTCAGCGAACGTGAACAGGCACTGGTCCTGCAGTTCGGTGAGTTCAAGCGTCAGGTGAAAGACCCCGGTCTGCACTTTAAGATCCCGTTTGTGCAGAACGTGGTCTATTACGAAGACCGTATCCTTGATCTCGATCCGCCGGTTGAGCCGGTCCTGCTGGCTGATCAGAAGCGTCTGCTGATCGATACCTTTGCGCGCTACCGGATCGAAGACCCGCTGACCTTCTTCCAGGCGGTTACCTTTGAAACCCAGGCGCAGCAACGCCTGAACAACTTCGTCAACGCCGCGCTGCGGAGCACGCTCGGTAACACGACGCTGGTTGATCTGTTGTCAGACAAGCGTGTGGATCTGATGCAGACCATCCGCTCGAAAGTGCAGGAAGAGGCAACCGATCTCGGCATCCAGATTATCGATGTCCGCATTCGTCGTGCCGACCTGCCGGATGAGACCAGCGATTCCATCTATCAGCGCATGCAGTCCGAGCGGGAACGTGAAGCCGCCGAATTCCGTGCGCAGGGTGATGAACAGGCCCAGCAGATCCGTTCCCGTGCCGATCGTGAGGTGACGGTCATCGCGGCGGAAGCCCAGCGTGACGCCGAGATCATTCGCGGTGAGGGCGATCAGACGGCAATTAAAATCTATGCTGATGCCTTCAATCAGGATGCCGATTTCTATGCCTTCTATCGCAGCCTCGAGGCTTATCGTCGGGCACTGGCTGATGACAACACCACGCTGCTGCTGTCTCCCGACAGCGACTTCTTCAAGTTCTTTGGCAGCATTGATGGTGGTCTGCCCGGCCTGCCGAAGGCGGATCAGTAAGAAGGAACCTCCATGGGCGCTGACACATTGATCATCGCCCTTGGGCTGGTTCTGGTGCTGGAAGGCTTGGCCTATGCCCTGTTCCCGCAAGGCATGAAGGAAACCATGCGCCAGATTCAGGGCTTGCCGCCGGAAGCGCTCCGGCTCATGGGGCTGATTGCGGTGACGCTCGGGGCCGCAGTGGTCTGGTTTGCCAGTCTTGGCGGCTAGGTTTTGTGCTGCCAAAAACGGGCTGCGCCAGTTTGACACCCCTGCACATTGCCCGGAATGACCGGGTTTGCCGGTTCGGCCATCAAATCGGCGGATCGCTGCCCTAAAATTGCCCCGATATTCCCCGGACAATAATCGCGACGATCACCGCTCGCGAAAAGCTGATCGTCAATTTAGACGTATCTCCGTGGTTTTCCCCATGATAGCGTCTATATCTACTAACGATGATCTCACCCCGTGATGATCCGACAGTAAAATTCGAGGAACCATAATGACATTTGGATTTCTGTGTCGTTGCCCCAAGACCGGTTTGACCGAAACAGGTTCTAAGAGGACACGTTCAACCCTTGCCTTCGTAATAGCCTCAGCCATGGTGATCGGCTTCATCGGTACCGCGCCCGATTTCACCCGACCGGCGGCGGCCCGTGCAGCCCCGGAGAGCTTCGCCGATCTGGCTGAAAGACTGCTCCCGTCCGTGGTCAATATTTCCACGACCCAGACCGTGAACGGTGTCGAGCGCCCGGCGCTGCCGAACATGCCCGACATGCCGCCCGGTTCGCCGTTCGAGGAGTTCTTCCGCGACTTCTTTGATCGCCAGCAGGGGCAGCGCGGTCCGCGCTCACGGCAGGCCACTTCACTTGGCTCCGGTTTCGTGATTGATGCCGAGGAAGGCTATGTGGTCACCAACAACCACGTTATTGCTGATGCCGAAGAAATCCATGTGATCTTCGCTGACGATACCCGGATTGATGCAGAGCTGGTTGGCCGAGACCCCAAAACCGACCTCGCGGTTCTTAAGATCGACCCGGATAAGCATGATCTCGTCGCCGTTGATTTCGGCGATAGCGATGTCATGCGGGTCGGGGACTGGGTTCTGGCCATCGGTAACCCGTTTGGCCTCGGTGGTACGGTGACGGCGGGGATCATCTCTGCCCGGGCCCGTGACATCAATGCCGGCCCCTATGACGATTTCCTGCAGACCGATGCCTCGATCAACCGGGGTAACTCCGGTGGCCCGATGTTCAACATTGACGGCGATGTAATTGGTATCAATACGGCGATCTTCTCGCCCTCCGGTGGCTCGGTCGGTATCGGCTTTGCTATCCCGGCCAATCTCGCTGCACCGGTGGTTGAGCAACTGATCGAGTACGGTCGTACCCGTCGTGGCTGGCTAGGTGTACGCATCCAGCAGGTGACAGAGGATATTGCCGAGAGCCTCGGCCTCGATCAGGCCCGTGGTGCCCTTGTGGCCCAGGTAACTCCTGACGGTCCGGCAGAAGATGCCAAGATTGAACAGGGCGATATCATCCTCGAATTCGATGGCAAGGACGTTGAGGATATGCGTCGCCTGCCACGGATCGTTGCCGAGACGCGCATCAACAAGCAGGTGCCTGTGGTTGTTTGGCGCGATGGCAAGGAAGTGAAGCTGTCTGCCGAACTCGGTGAGCTTGAAGCGGCTGAGGAAGCCGGTCTGCTCGATGTCAGCACCGGCAGCAGTGATACCAATGAGAATGGCGCAACAACCGGTGAGGCAGATGAACTGAACAGCCTCGGCCTGACATTGAGCGCGATTTCACCACGCTTGCGTGACCGCTTCGATATTGCCGAGGAAACCGAAGGTGTCGTTATCACCGCGATTGACGATAACGGTCCGGCGGCAGATAAGGACCTGCGCAATGGCGATGTGGTGGTTGAGGTCAACCAGCAGCCGGTTTCCACACCGGAAGACGTTGCCGACATGGTCCGTGAGGCCAAGGACAAGGGCCGCGGCAAAGTGCTGATGCTGGTCGAGCGCGAAGGCGATCTCCGTTTCATCGCGGTCGATATAGATAAAAGCTGATTACCAGCCCGATCAAATGCAAAAACGGCCCGGAAATTTCCGGGCCGTTTTTCTGTTAGCCAGCCCTGAACTCGGTTTGCTTGTAGCCCTGAAGATAGAGCAGGGCACTCAGGTCGCTGTGCTGGATGCGGAACCGGGCCGACTCCCGTGCGATCGGTTTGCCGTAATAGGCGACGCCGGAACCGGCGGCCAAGAGCATGGGCACGTCATTGGCGCCGTCACCGACAGTCATGGTCTGCTCCAGTGACAGTTTCAGGGAACGGGCCGTCTCGTTCAGGGTCTTCAGCTTGGCATGCTGGTCGCGGATCGGACCGTCAATGCGGCCGGTCATCTTGTCATCGGCAATTTCCAGCCGGTTGCCCTGATGGCCGTTGAAGCCGAGCTTGACCGATACCGCGCCGGTGAAGTGTTCGAACCCGCCGGAGACGAGCATACAGGTCGCGCCATTAGCCCGCATGGTGGCAACCAGCTCTGCAGCACCCGGATTGATGGTCATGGCGGCGACCGCTTCCTCGATGGCGCTGACTGGCAGGTCTTTCAGCAGCCCGACTCGTTCGGTAATCGCGGCCTCGAAATCCAGTTCACCAGCCATGGCGCGGGCGGTGATCGCCGCGATCTTATCCTTGATCCCGACATAGCCTGCCAGTTCATCGAGGCTTTCCTCGGCAATGATCGTGCTGTCCATATCGGCCAGCAGCAGTTGCTTGCGCCGCCCGGCAACCGGCTGCACGAAGCTGTCGATGGCATGATCGGCAAGTGCCGAGGTTACTACCGCATCAATCTGTTCCTCATCGCAATCGCCGATCATCAGGTCACAGGCAAGATCATCAGCGAGCCAGACGAGATCACCGGTTGCAACGCCGTGCGCCGCGACGGCATTCCGTGCCTTGGCAATCTGGTCATCGGTAAGCGGGCCGTTTGCGGCACCGGCAACAAGGGTCAGCACATGGGTCATGATCGGGCGGGCAGTGTTGGAGGAGGGACAAGCTGTTCTGTTACGGCTCATATACCAGCGTGAGCGGTTTTGCACACCCTCATGTCGCGCCAATGCTTGCCGCTTTCATGCTGCAGGTGCTCAATCGCCTCAGTCAGCAATCATGACCTATCAGGATGCCCGAGCCGATGACTGCGGAGCCCAAAGCCATAAAATTGCCGAGCGGCCCGGAAGGCAAGCGCAGCCTCGGTGAGCGGGCAACCCATGTTGCAGCTGTCGGCTATGCCTTCTACCTGCGCTATATGGGCCTTGGGGCCGATGACGAGACCAATGTCTTCATCGCTAAGGAATTGCTGAACCAGACCGGCAACAAAATCCGTACGGCAGGTAGAAAACTGGGGCTATAGGGTCGCGGCAGGCGACTGTCCGGTTGCGTGTGGACGCATCAGGAACTAAAGCCTTGTGTCTATGAAACCGCGTCAGACCTCATCACTTCGCGAAACCACCAGCACCAAATCGGTTGCGATCATCGCTGGCCCGACCGCCAGCGGTAAATCCGGCCTTGCCCTTGAACTGGGCGAGGCGCTTGGCGGTGCTGACCGTGCCGTCATTATCAATGCCGACAGTATGCAGCTCTATCGGGAACTGCCGCTGATGACCGCCTGTCCCGATGCGCGGGATATGGCGCGGCTGCCGCATCGGCTCTACGGCGTGTTGTCAGCTACGGACCGCAATTCGGCTGCCGATTGGCGGCGCATGGCACTGGCCGAGATCAGTGCCGCTCATGAGGCGGGGCAGGTGCCGATACTGGTTGGAGGCACCGGCTTCTATATCAAGGCGCTGGTTGAGGGCTTGTCGCCGATCCCGGCGATCCCGGAACAGATCACCGATGACATTCGCCAGCGGATCGAGGCTGAGGGGGCAGAGGCGCTCCATGCCGAGTTGAAGGCACGTGATCCGAAGATGGCGGCCAAACTGCGCTCCACCGATGCCCAACGCATTGCCCGTGCCCTGTCGGTGCTCAAGGCGACAGGTATCTCGCTGGCCGAATGGCAGGCCGTGGCACCGGAGCCGCCGCCGGATGATCTGCGCTTTCATGTACAGGTGGTGATGCCGGACCGGGCATGGCTGTACCGGCAATGCGATGCCCGCTTTGCCCTCATTGCGGCCAAGGGCGGGGTTGATGAGGTCCGTGCCTTGCTGGCCATGGACCTTCCGCCCTATGTCAGCCTGCTGCGCGCCGTCGGGGTGCCGGAGATCGCGGCCTATTGCCGGGGCGAGATGGGGCTGGAGGAAGCGATTGCCGCAGGGCAGCAATCGACGCGGCATTATGCCAAGCGCCAATACACCTGGTTCCGCAATCAGCTACCGCCGGATAAACCGATGGAATCACGTGGAAAACCGCCACATGACCGAAAATTGCAAGTCAGCCATGTTCAAACTGCGCAACTTTCGGAAAGTTTTCTGGCTGGTTTTTGAAAAAAATGATCAATCTGTGGTTGACCCTACATTGCACCGCAGTATAGTCCAGATAGGTCGTCAATATCGCCTAAATGTCAGAAATGCTGACCTTTTAAGCGGTGGCGGCTTTTGAGAACAGTCGTAACGACACCAAAACAACCGGCATGCCCCATGCCCCGCAAAGCACGTGCAGCCGGTTATGGGAAAACACGTCCCCCGAGAGGGACAATTTGAGGAGCAGAGAAGCAATGTCTGAGGCGATGATGTCCAAACGGACCACCGCCGGTGCGATGACCACGGCTCAGGTGAAGCCGGGCAAGCCCGCGAACACGGATCCAAAACACGGCAACAAGAAGCGGGCAAAGGATGCGCCTGCTGAAGTCATGAGCGGTGCGGAACTGGTCCTTCGGGCTTTGGTCGATCAGGGCGTTGATACAATTTTCGGGTACCCGGGCGGGGCGGTACTACCGATCTATGATGCACTCTTCAAACAGAACCACATCCGGCACATCCTTGTGCGCCATGAGCAGGCGGCGGTCCATGCGGCCGAGGGCTATGCCCGGTCCACCGGCAAGGTCGGCTGCGTTCTGGTTACCTCCGGTCCCGGTGCCACCAATGCGGTGACCGGTCTGACCGATGCCATGATGGACAGCATTCCGCTAGTCTGCCTGACCGGTCAGGTGCCAACCCATCTGATCGGCAATGACGCGTTCCAGGAGTGCGATACCACCGGCATTACCCGCCCCTGTACCAAGCATAATTATCTGGTCAAGGACCCAAATGATCTTGCCCGGACCATGCATGAGGCGTTCTACGTTGCCCGCACCGGTCGTCCCGGCCCGGTCGTGGTTGATCTGCCGAAGGATGTGCAGTTCGCCGATGGCGAGTATGTCTCCCCGGAAGAGATCGTCCACCGTACCTACCAGCCGAGCTATGAGCCGGAAGACAAGCGGATCGAAAAAGCCGTTGAGATGATCGCCAAGGCCAAGCGCCCGATCTTCTATACCGGTGGTGGTGTCATCAATTCCGGTCCGCGGGCTTCGGCGCTGCTGACTGAATTCGTCAAGATGACCGGCTATCCCTGCACCTCGACCCTGATGGGACTGGGCGGGTATCCAATGACCGATCGCCAGCATCTGGGCATGCTCGGCATGCACGGTACCTACGAGGCGAACCTCGCGATGTATCATTGCGATGTCATGGTCAATATCGGTGCCCGTTTCGATGACCGCGTGACTGGCAAGACCTCCGAGTTCTCACCCGGTTCAAAGAAAATCCATGTGGACATCGATCCGAGCTCGATCAACAAGACGATCAATGTCGATCTGCCGATCATCGGCGACTGCGAGCGCGTGCTGGAGGCGATGATCCGTGTCTGGCGCAAGCGCGGCTACAAGGCCGATCCGGACCGGACCGCCAAATGGTGGAAACAGATCCAGAAATGGCGTGAGGTCGATTGCCTGAAATACAAGCAAGAAGGCGAGATCATCAAACCGCAATATGCGATTCAGCGACTGGTCGAGAAGACCAATCACCACGGTCATCGCATTGTTTCCACCGAGGTTGGCCAGCATCAGATGTGGGCCGCCCAGTTCATCCCGTTTGACAAACCGAACCGCTGGCTGACATCCGGTGGCCTCGGTACCATGGGCTATGGCCTGCCGGCCGCCATGGGTGCCCAGATTGCCCATCCTGATGCGCTCTGCATTGATGTTGCCGGTGAGGCCTCGATCCTGATGAATATTCAGGAACTGGGCACGCTGGCGCAGTACAAGCTGCCGGTGAAAGTGTTCATCCTGAACAACGAATATATGGGCATGGTGCGCCAGTGGCAGGAGCTGCTCCACGGTTCCCGCTATTCCAGCAGCTATTCCGAGGCGCTGCCTGACTTCGTCAAGCTGGCCGAGAGCTTCCACTGTGTCGGCCTACGGGCGACCAAGGCGGATGAGCTTGATGGCGTCATTGACGAGATGCTGGCTGTTGACCGTCCGGTCATTGCCGATATCTGCGTCGACAAGGCGGAGAACTGCTTCCCGATGATCCCGGGCGGTGCCGCGCATAACGAGATTCTGCTCGGACCGAATGATCGCCAGACGCCGGAGAAATTCGAGGAAGGCATGGTGCTGGTCTAAAACCGGCGCTTTGCCTGCCTGAAACAGTTGCGGCGGGGGTGTGTTTCCGCGTAAACCCCTGTCGCAACCTTCGTTCTTTTCCAAACGGGTAATTGCCAGTTTTCTCTTGGACCACATCGCGCAGCAACCCCGCGCTTTGACCCGGTCAGGTGACTATCCCGTCTTCCCCGAAGTGAAAATGCCATGAGTAAAGAAGATCCAGCGCTCGAGCGCCATACGCTTGCGGTTGTCGTCGATAACGAACCCGGTGTTCTGGCGCGTGTCATCGGCCTGTTCTCCGGGCGCGGCTACAACATCGAAAGCCTGACCGTTGCCGAGGTCGACCACAAGAAGGCGCTCAGCCGTATTACTGTGGTTACCATCGGTACCCCCATGGTGATCGAGCAGATCAAGGCACAGCTTGAGCGTCTGGTGCCGGTGCACCGGGTCTCTGACCTGACCGAGGAAGGCAATTTCGTCGAGCGTGAGCTTTGCCTGATCAAGGTTGCCGGCAAGGGCAATGACCGGATCGAGGCACTTCGTATCGCCGACATCTTCCGGGCCAATGTGGTTGACAGCACCCATGAGAGCTTCGCTTTCGAGATCACCGGCAAGGCGGACAAGATCGATGCCTTTCTGGAACTCATGCGTCCGCTCGGCATGGTCGATGTCTCCCGCACCGGGTCGGTTGCCATGTCTCGCGGCAAGCACGGCTTCTAGGTCGCCACCAGTTTTCTCTCCAATTCAGTTAAAGACAAAAAACCAGCAAACGAGGATTATCCATCATGCGTGTTTATTATGATCGCGACGCCGATCTGAACCTGATCAAGGGCAAGAATGTTGTCATCGTCGGTTATGGCAGCCAGGGCCATGCCCACGCCCTCAACCTCCGTGACAGCGGTGTCGAGAGCATCCGCATTGCACTCCGTGAGGGCTCATCAACCCGCAAGAAGGCAGAGGCCGACGGCTTCACCTGCATGACCGCTGCCGAAGCGGCCAAATGGGGCGATGTGCTGATGATGCTGACGCCAGACGAGCTGCAGGCCGATATCTACAACGAAGACCTCGCACCGAACATGAAGGAAGGTGCCGCGATCATGTTCGCGCATGGTCTCAATGTCCATTTCAGCCTGATCGAGCCACGCCCCGATCTTGATGTCCTGATGGTTGCACCGAAAGGCCCCGGCCATACCGTGCGCTCCGAATACCAGAAGGGCGGCGGTGTTCCGACCCTGATCGCGATCCATCAGGATGCCAGCGGTTCTGCCCATGACCTCGGCCTGTCCTATGCCAGCGCCAATGGCGGTGGCCGTGCCGGTATCATCGAAACCACCTTCAAGGAAGAGTGCGAAACCGATCTGTTCGGTGAGCAGGTTGTCCTCTGCGGTGGCCTGTCAGCCCTGATCGTTGCCGGTTTTGAAACCCTGGTCGAAGCGGGCTATGCGCCTGAAATGGCCTATTTCGAGTGCCTGCACGAGGTGAAGCTGATCGTTGACCTGATGTATGAGGGCGGCCTAGCCAACATGCGCTACTCGATCTCCAATACCGCTGAGTATGGTGACTATGTGACCGGTCCACGGATCGTGACCGATGAGACCAAGGCCGAGATGAAGCGCGTTCTGGAAGATATCCAGTCCGGCAACTTCACCCGCGACTGGATGCTGGAAAACCGCGTTGGCCAGACCGGGTTCAAGACCACCCGCCGCAACCATGCCGCACACCAGATCGAGGAAGTCGGCGAGAAACTCCGCGCCATGATGCCATGGATCGCCAAAAACAAACTGGTCGACAAAGCGAAGAACTGAGTAATACTATAATTATAGCAAAAAGCACTGGTGCCTAACGGCCCAGTGCTTTTTTTTAACGGGTGTTCTTTAGGCTATGAATGATCGCGACTATCAACAAGATTCTGATGCAACATTAGATGTTGCGAAAAAAGCTCTTGAGGCTCTGGAGCGACAACAGTCAGGCGATACAGATAAGCCAGGAAGGGCGGCTCTTTATAAAATTTTTATCGGAAAAGATTTTGAAAAATATAAAAATACGTATTTGAGTTTTTATAAGAAAAAAAAGAAAATAGTGCTTAGCTTTTGTTTTCTTCCTCTTTTATCTCCATTCGTTTGGTTTGTGTATAGAAAGCTTTATCTATATTCAGCGTTATATGGATCAATAACGATGTTTATTGTATTTGGATCAATAATGCTCAAAATCAGAGGGTTATGGGATATTTTGCCTTTGTGGTTTCTTTTGCGGTTTTTTTTCTGTGGCTTTGGCAGGTTCTTTGTTCTCTTAAGATTCAAGGGCCTGTATGAAAATTTTGTCAATGAGCGGATCGATGCCAAAAAATACTTTAAAGATATTGGCGGAGTGAACATTTGGGGCGCCAGATTGGCTGCTATTATTGTTATTGCAATCTTGGGTGTTTTATCGGTTCCATTCGTTTATTTATACTTTCATTTCTGCACTATTCCTGGAGTTCAGTGCGGCATAAGTCTGAAGCTCAGTTTTTAGGCTTATTGCGTGCCGACCGGGCCGTAGAGCGGGGTCGGGGCCTGGCTTGCGCGGGCGGCCTGTGCTGCCGGGGTATGGTTGAGTTCGCCATATTTGGCGACGCTGGCGCGGCTGGTTGATGGCGGTGCACTTTCCAGCGGTACCGCATGGACATCGGCCCGGCCCGGTGGAATGGCGACGCGCATCCCATCCTGTGTCGAAACGAAGTGGCCGCGATCGGTCGGGATGCGATTGCCTGGTGCGTTGCGTACCGGGCCGACGGATCCGGGTGCACCGACTGCCGGACGGGATGGTGGCAGGGATGAGACCTGTGCCGCATCAAGTGCCTTCTGGATCGGACCGGCACTAGCGGGCGCTTGCCCTTGTTGTGGAGCGGCGGCCATTTCATTCATTCTGACACCGCCCGGTGCCTTCATGCGCTGTGCGCCCGGGGCTGCGGAGGCAGCTGCCGGTGCGGCAGAGACCTGCGGCTGCATCTGATGGGCTTGCGCGGTGGCGGCCGGTGCCGGGCTGACCGGCATCGGGTTCATGGAAACCGGATTGGCGGGCTGGATGCCATCGGCCACCGGCTCACCGAAATTCGGCATCTCGCAGGGGAAGGCCCGTTGCAGCGCCAGCGACAGGAAGACCGGTGCCGGTTCATCCAGTGCTGCCGGTTCACGGAAGGCGAGGCGGGTCAGGGCGGAGGCGGCGGTCTGGGCAGAAACCCGTGCCCGTGGCGGACAGAATTCCGGCTCGCGGCCATTCACCTGATCCTGCAATACCCGGTCGAGGAAGCCACGGAGATAGGCAGAGCACTGTGCCAGATCCAGCTCCGGTTGTTCGGCGCGCGCCTGACACAGCAGCAGCAGCTCGCGCGCTCCCGTCGCCTGCGTCTGGGCGGCGGCATCGGTGCTTGGGGCGACAACAGTGAGCGCGGCGGCAGTAGCGGCAGCGATCATCACGGGGCGAAATATATATGTCATGCTCATCATGCCAACAGCATGCCAGAGGGGATAAAGGCAGGCAGCAAGATTATCGTGCACGAAAGCGTGAAGGGCGGTCGCTATGTGGACGACTCGCAAACGACTCGGATCAGGTCGAGAAATGACCTTATTGCTGCTCGCGCAACTCGTGCAGGAAGGCTTCGGTTTCGGCTTTCAGGCCTTCTGCGTCGATCGCGAGTCGGCTTGCCGCACTGTTCAGATCATTGGCAGATTGCGAAGTCTCGTTGATCCCCTGGATCACGCCATCAACGTGGTTGGTGACATCGGTGGTGCTTGATGACGCCTCATGGGCGGAACGGGCAATCTCGACCGTGGAGGCACCCTGTTCCTCAACCGCGGCGGCAATACCGGTCGCGATATCATCGATCTGGGTGATGATCTGGGCGATCTTCTCGTTCGCCTTGACCGCATTCAGGGTCGCTTCCTGAATCGCGGTTATCTGGGTGGTGATCTCTTCCGTTGCCTGTGCGGTCTGACCGGCGAGTGATTTCACCTCGGAGGCAACAACGGCGAAGCCTTTGCCTGCCTCACCGGCGCGTGCGGCCTCAATGGTGGCATTGAGGGCGAGCAGGTTGGTCTGTTCGGCAATGGCGCTGATCAGGGCAGCAACTTCACCGATCTTGGTAACGGCGGTGCGCAGGCTCTCAATGGTGACGCTGTTGGCCTCGGATTCGGCAACTGCCTGTTTGGTGATCGTGGTCGCTTGACTGACCTGACGGGTGATCTCGCTGATCGAGCTGGACAGCTCTTCCGCCGCAGCGGCAACCGTCTGTACGTTGGAGGCTGCGGCATTGGCAGATTCAGCCACGGAGTTGATTTGTTCATGGCTGCGTGAGGCAGATTGCGCCATGGTGTCGGCGGTGGCCTGCAATTCGGTACTGGCATCGGAGACACCGAGCAGGACATGGCGGGCTCGGCCATCAAACTCATCCGCCAGCGCAATGATTTGATCTGAACGTTGTCTGACTTCCTGTTGGTCCTGTTCGCGCTGTTGCTGCAGCAACTCGCGTCCGCGCTGGGCTTCATGGAACCCGGCAAGGGTTCGAGCCATCGCACCGATCTCGTCCTGCAGTTCCATATGAGGTATATTCTCGGTGATCTGGCCGAATGCCAACTGGTCCATGACCTGCCGCAGATCGGCCAGCGGATCGAGCAGGCGCTTGATGATGTAGGACGCCAGAAAGGCAATCAGGACCGTCACCAGAATGCCGATAACGATAATATTCTTGATGATCTGGTCGCCATCCTCGCCATAGGCGGAATAGGGCGTGCTGATCATGATGGCGCCGACTGGAATGCCGGTGGCATTTCTGATTGGCTCAATACCAATGAATTGCCGTTCACCGAAGGCAATGGCCTGGGTGTAGATCGGCTTGCCACCACCTACCGCCGGGTCGAGAACGGTCTGCCCATATTCACCGACCAGCCGCGGATAGAAACGGTCGTTCAGGCCGGTAGGTATATCGACGGTGGTGAGATAGATTTCCGAGCCCTGATAAACCGTGATCTCGACTTCATTGACCAGCGAACTGATCTGTTCGAGCATATCGGTGTCGACGGCAAACGATCCGCGCCGCAGCACGCCATTGTCCAGCTCAAACGGTTCCGCACTGATGCTGTTGAAATAGTTGAAAATGATGGCCATGTAACTGGCCTGCCGACCGACCGCGTTATTCTCGAGAATAAACCGTACCTGCAGCGCAGCAGGTGCAATCAATGCCGCCGCCAAAGCGATCAGGCAGACCATCGTGAACAGAGTAATGCGGGCGGAGAGGCTGAGTGATTTAATCATTATGGCCGCGATACGGCTAAAGGTGCGAGACTATGGACAAGGCTGGAAAGAGCGCCCAGCAACTGATGAAACAACATGTTTTAATTCCTGCCCATTCTTAGCACGCATGCTTCCGATTTACAGTACTAAGATTTAAGCTTTTTACAGCCTGAGTAACAGGGATAGCAAATATGCGGCCCATTGTATGTGTGCAAATGTGACGCTGATGGCACGCGGTCTTCGCGGCAATCGGGTAATTTTTCATATTTCGGTCATTGCACTTGGCTATAAATCGCCATAGTCTTCTCCCTGTAGGCCGTTATTTGAGCGGCTACATCAGACCTACTGATCACAGTTGAATCAGAGTTGAGCTGAAATGAGCATGAAGCGCATTACCATCGCAGGAATTGGACCGGCCAATCAGGCCACTGGTCTATCCTCGCTTCTGCTCGACCTTCTTCGACTTAACGGCCCCTGGGCTCGTTTCGGCTGAATGCATCTGACGAATTTGCAATAATACAGCCAGCGCTCAGGGGATAATTCAAGCGGTGGCGGATCGTGCATCGTCTGTTTACGCTTTTTCCCAGAATTTAATGCTATTCCTGCTGGAGGGCAGGCACCGGCTTGGGCTATTACCCGTGACCAGAGCTTGAGCGGTGGAACCGGAGCAACAGAATATGAGTACGACCAATAAAGTTGAGCAGTCTGATCGTGAGCAGGTGATCATTTTCGATACCACCCTGCGTGATGGTGAACAGTCACCCGGCTGCTCCATGAACCTCGCTGAAAAACTGCGGGTTGCCGCCCAACTCGAAGCCATGGGCGTCGATGTGATCGAGGCCGGGTTTCCGGCTGCATCGAATGGTGATTTCGAAGCCGTCCAGCGCATTGCCGAGCAGGCGAAGAAGGCCCGTATCACCGGGCTGTCGCGGGCGAGTGAGAAAGACATCACCCGTGCCGCCGAGGCGGTAAAACCGGCCCCGCTCAACCGCATTCACACCTTTATCTCCACCTCGCCGCTGCATATGGAGCACAAGCTGCGCATGACGCCGGAGCAGGTGCTGGAGCGGGTCGAGAACAGCGTTAGCCTGGCACGCAATCTGGTCGAGGATGTGGAGTGGTCCGCCGAGGACGGCACCCGTACTGATCATGATTTCCTGTGCCGCTGTGTCGAGACGGCGATCAAATGTGGTGCCCGTACGATCAATATCCCGGATACCGTCGGCTATACCGTGCCGGAGGAATATTACGCTCTGATCAAGATGCTGTTTGACCGGGTGCCGAATATCGACAAGGCGGTGCTGTCTGTTCACTGTCATAATGATCTGGGGCTGGCCGTTGCCAATACCCTGTCCGGTCTGCAGGCCGGTGCCCGTCAGGTCGAGTGCACGATCAATGGTATCGGCGAACGTGCCGGTAATGCGGCGCTCGAAGAGGTGGTGATGGCGCTCCGCACCCGTGCCGAGCTGTTCAATCTCGACACCAATATCGATTCTACTCAGATCACCAAGGCATCGCGCCTGATCTCAACCATCACCGGTTTCTCGGTCCAGCCGAACAAGGCAATCGTCGGGGCCAATGCCTTTGCCCATGAGAGCGGCATCCATCAGGACGGCATGCTCAAACATGCCGGTACCTATGAAATCATGACCCCGGCTTCCGTTGGTCTGACCGAGAGCAATCTGGTGCTCGGCAAGCATTCCGGTCGCCATGCGTTCCGCGAGAAGCTGGCCGAGCTCGGCTATGAGCTGGGTGACAATGCCCTCAATGATGCTTTCCAGCGGTTCAAGGATCTGGCCGACCGCAAGAAGGATGTCTATGACGAGGATCTGATTGCGCTGGTCGATGATGAGATGGGCCACGACAACGACTTCCTGCGCTTCAAATCCGTACGCATTCAGGCCGGCAGCGAAGGCCCGCAGGTCGCCAAGCTGGAACTATTCATTGACGGCGAGGTCAAGGCGGTTGAAACCGAAGGGCAGGGGCCGGTCGATGCCTGTTTCCGGGCCATGCGGGCGCTGTTCCCCCATGATGCCGTGCTTGAGCGGTATGAGGTGAAGGCGGTTACCGGCGGCACGGATGCCCAGGCAGAGGTTGTGGTCAAGCTCACCGAAAACGGCAAATCCGTGCTCGGCTCCGGTGCCGATATTGATACGCTGGTGGCCAGTTGCCGCGCCTATGTCCATGCGCTGAACAAGCTGATCGTCAAGCGTCAGCGCAAGGCGCCGGACGCGCTCACCGCCTGACCGATTCTTGCCAGAAATACCGGCTGATAAACAGTTGACCTGATAATCAGCCGGTATTCTGCAGACCCATCTGTTCAAGAATTGTGGTTAATCAACAGCTTCTGTGGGTGCCTTTACTTTAACACTGGCAGTCCGGTCCGCTCTGCGCTGTATTGTGGCTATCGTGATTTTTCTGCAGCGCCACATGGCTTGCTGCGCAGCATCTTAAGACCGGTCCCATGTTCTCAAAACTTCTCGGCTTTTTCTCGGCTGATATGGCCATCGACCTCGGTACAGCGAATACCCTCGTTTACGTCAAGGGGCGTGGTATCGTCCTCAACGAGCCTTCGGTGGTGGCAATCGCCAATCGTCGCGGCAAGAGTCAGGTTCTGGCGGTTGGTAACGAGGCCAAGCAGATGCTCGGTCGTACCCCTGGCAACATTCAGGCAATCCGACCGCTTCGTGATGGCGTGATCGCCGATTTCGATATCGCCGAGGAAATGATCAAGCACTTCATCAAGAAGGTGCATAACCGGGCGAGCTTCGCCAGCCCCGAGATCATCATCTGCGTCCCCTCAGGCTCTACCAAGGTCGAGCAGCGGGCGATCCGTGAGTCTGCCGAGGCTGGCGGTGCGCGTATTGTTCACCTGATCGAAGAGCCCATGGCCGCCGCTATAGGGGCTGGGTTGCCGGTGACCGAGCCGACCGGGTCCATGGTTGTCGATATCGGTGGCGGGACCACGGAAGTTGCCGTGATCTCGCTCGGCGGCATTGTCTATGCCCGCTCGGTCCGGGTTGGCGGTGACAAGCTGGATGAGGCGATCATCGCCTATATCCGTCGCAACCATAACCTGCTGACCGGTGAGGCATCTGCCGAGCGGATCAAGAAGGAAATCGGGTCGGCCTGCCCGCCGGATGATGGCGAAGGCCGGATGATGGAAATCAAGGGCCGTGATCTGATGAATGGCGTGCCGAAAGAGATCATGATTAGCGAACGCCAGATTGCCGAAAGCCTCGCCGAACCGGTTGCGGCAATTGTCGAGGCGGTCAAGGTCGCGCTCGAGCACACCGCGCCGGAACTGGCGGCCGATATCGTCGATAAGGGCATCGTGCTGACCGGTGGTGGCGCATTGCTCGGTAATCTCGATTACGTCCTGCGTCAGGCAACCGGCCTTGCGGTGACGGTGGCGGATGATCCGCTGACCTGTGTCGCGCTCGGCACCGGCAAGGCGCTGGAAGAGATCAAGGTTCTGCGCAACGTACTTGTTGCCGACGGCTGATCACCTCAGGCCCCCGGACAGAGTCTTTCGAGTCACACTGAGACCTTCTGTCCTGGCACCTGATTCATCCGGGGCTGCACTTCCCGGCCAAGCTGAGGTACACTTCAAGTGTATCGAGCTACTGATTCGTTCTTGAATGACAGAGATAACGGTCACTTAACGACGTGAACAACAAAGCGCCCCGTCCAGCAACCAGTGTCGTCGCCATAGCGCGCCCGTCCGCCAGCCTGAAATGGGTTGCGCCCTGTTTGCTGTTCTTCGGTCTGGGGCTGATTGTTACCGATCAGATCAAGCCGCAACTGACCGATCCCGTCAAAATGGCTGTCGTTGATGCAACGACACCGGTTCTGTCCGCCATTGCCCATCCCGTTGCGAGTGTTGAGAACGCTGTTTCCGCCGGCAAGGAGTTGCTGTTCCTGCATGAGGAAAATGAGCGTCTGCGTCTGGAAAATGAACGCCTGCGCGCCTGGTATGTGGCAGCACAGCGTTTGAGCGCTGAGAACCGTGATCTGCGCGAGCTGGTGGATTATGAGGCGGTCTGGCTCAATCCGGAACTCTCCGCACGGGTGGTTGCCGATACCGGCGGTGCCTTTGCCCGCAGCGTCCTGATCGATCACGGCAGGGACCGTGAGGTTGCCAAGGGCATGCCTGCGGTTACCTCATCCGGCGTTGTCGGTCGGGTGCAGGATGTCGGGCATCATTCCGCGCGTATCCTGCTGATGACCGATCTCAACAGCCGCATCCCGGCGATGCTCGAGAAGAATGGCGAGCGTCTGGTGGTGGCTGGTGACAACAGTGCCCAGCCACGGGTGCATTATGTGCGTACCGATGTGCCACTCGCGATTGGCGATCAGATCGTCACCAGCGGTGTTGGTGGTATCTTCCCGGCAGGGTTGCCGCTTGGCACTGTCACCTCGTTGACCCCGGTCACCGGTCGCTCCGAGCTTGAGGCCCGTATCCAGCCGAGCGTCAATCTGTCGAAACTGGCGATAGTCAGCCTGCTGCCGACCGCGATTGCCGATGATCCGCTGGCAGAAGAAGCAGTGCCTGATCAGATCGAAGCGGCACCTGCGAGCGAACAGGCAACGGATGGGTAAGTCACTCGCCGCGCATGGATCGGTACAGTTCCTGACGCGACTTGTACCGGCGCTGACCCTGTTTATTGCCATCATTTTCAGCATAAGTCGTATTTCCCTGCCGCTGCTGGGCGATACCATGCCGCCCTATATGCTGGCGGTGGTGTTTGTCTGGGCGATTTACCGCCCGGACTGGCTGCCGGTCTGGGGTGTGTTTGCCGCCGGGCTGGTATTTGATGCGCTGGCCGGTCTGCCGCTCGGGCTGACAGCGGTCCTGCTGGTGGCAGTTTACTGGCCGATCACGATGCAGCGGCAGATATTCCTGCGCGAACCGTTCCCGTTCCTCTGGCTCAGCTTTGCAGTTGTATTGGTCGTGGTGGAAATGTTGCGCTGGTTGCTGGTGTCGCTGCTCACACTTGATGTCGCAGGTTTTGGATTGGTGCTGGCCAATATCGGGCTGGGCTGTGGTATATTTCCGGTGATTGGCTGGATGTTGATCCGGTGCAATCACGTACTGACTGGCGCTGAATTGGCGGGCCAGTCCTGACCTGATTAACTGATGAAGTCTGGTGCGAAACCAGGTCCCGGATGGCCAGAGACATTGATCGTGAAAAAGTAATCGGCCGCCGCGCTCTGATACTGGGAGCGGGCCAGTTGGCGCTGTTTACCGGGCTTGGTGCACGGCTTTACCAGTTGCAGGTACTTGAGGGCGATCGATACACCATGCTGGCCGAGGACAACCGGATCAACCTCCGGCTCCTGGCCCCGCTGCGTGGTATCATCACCGACCGTCATGGCGAGCCGCTGGCATCGAATCGTCAGGCATTCCGGCTCGTGGTTGTCTCCGAACAGACGCCGAGCGTGGAGAAGACGCTCAATGATCTGAAAAGCCTCGTGCCGATCAATGACGATGAGATTGCCGATATCATCAAGGAAATCCACCGCAAGCGTGCCTTCACCCCGGTAACGGTGAAGGAGAACCTGAGCTGGGATCAGGTCTCGACGGTTGAGGTCAACCTGCCCGATCTGCCGGGTATCCAGACCGAGGTTGCCTCGGTCCGCTACTATCCGGACGGTCCGGCCTTTGCCCATATGATCGGCTATGTCGGTGCGGTATCGCCTGCGGACCAGAAGGCGGGGGAGCCGGTACTCAACCTGCCGTCATTCAAGATCGGCAAGAACGGGCTTGAGCGGAAATATGAAACCGAGCTGCGTGGCATTGCCGGAACCAGTCAGGTCGAGGTCAATGCGCTGGGTCGGGTGATCCGGGAACTGTCCCGCGATGAGGGCCATCCCGGTGATGAAATGGCGCTGACCATCGATGCCGAGTTGCAGCGCTTTACCCATGAGCGGCTGTCGCGTGAACGCAGTGCCTCGGCAGCCGTCATGGATGTGCACAGTGGCGATGTCTATGCGCTAGCCTCCCATCCGGGCTTCGATCCCAATGATTTTGTCTATGGCATTTCGGCGACCAAATGGCAGGGGCTGCTCAATGACCCGGCGGCACCCCTGACCCATAAGGCAATCGGCGGGCAATATCCGCCCGGCTCCACCTTCAAGATGCTGACCGCACTGGCAGCACTGGAGGCCGGTGTCGTCTCGCCCGAGGAGACGGTGTTCTGTCGTGGCCATATGCAGCTTGGCAACCACCGGTTCCACTGCTGGAAACGCGGTGGCCATGGTCATATGAATCTGGCCGACAGCCTCGCCCAGAGCTGTGACGTCTATTACTACGAAATGGCCATGCGGCTCGGTATCGACAAGATCGCCGAAATGGCGCGGCGGTTCGGTATAGGCCAACTGACCGGTATTGATCTGCCGGGTGAGCGCCCTGGCCTCATGCCGGACCAGAACTGGAAGCTGGGGGCGATCGGGGAACGCTGGCAGCGCGGTGAAAGCCTCGTGGCCTCGATCGGGCAGGGCTATGTCCTGACAACGCCGCTGCAACTGGCCCTGATGACGGCACGGCTGGCCAATGGTGGGCTGGCGGTGGAGCCACGGATCATTCGCAGCCTTGGCAGCGATGGAGAGCCTGTCCGTGAGGCAGAGTCTCTTAATGTCTCAAAAGAGCATTTGCGCCTCGTACTCAATGGCATGAACCGGGTGACCAATCATGCGCGCGGTACAGCCTATCGCTCGCGGATCACCGAGGCGGGTATGGAAATGGCGGGCAAGACCGGTACGGCACAGGTAAAGCGGATCAGTCTTGCCGACCGCCGGGCCGGGGTGAAGAACGAGGATCTGGAATGGAAGTATCGCCACCACGCCCTGTTTGTCGGTTTCGCGCCGTTTGACCGGCCGCGCTATGCCTGTGCGGTCGTGGTCGATCATGGCGGTGGTGGATCAAGCACGGCGGCACCGATTGCCCGCGACATCCTGAAGGCGGTACAGGAACGCCGCCCGGCGGACCCGTCGCCGGGTGCGATAACACCACTGGATCAACCGATATGATCACCGGGAGTGCAGCCATATGAGCCTCGTTGGACTGGGCGGCCCGGATCGCGACTGGCATCCACTGCGCCGTCTGACCGGAATTTCAATTATCCTGCTGATCCTGATCCTGAGCATTGGCGGTGTCGGTGTGACCGCGCTCTATTCGGCTGCCGGTGGCAGCATGGACCCCTGGGCAAACCGACACGCCATTCGGCTTGGCATTGGCATTGTCGCCATGATGATGCTGGCGATGATCGATCTGCGTTACTGGTTCCGGCTTGCCTATCCGATTTATGCAATCGGCATTCTCAGCCTGATCGGGGTTGCGATCATCGGCGAGATCGGCGGCGGCGCCCAGCGCTGGCTGCAGATCGGTCCCTTGCAGATCCAGCCATCGGAGTTCATGAAAATTGCCGTGGTGCTGGCGCTGGCTCGCTACTACCACACTCAGACACTCCAGGAAGTGACCCGCTGGCGTAATCTGGTTGTGCCCGCGGTACTGATCGGCCTGCCGGTGGCGCTGGTGCTGAAACAGCCGGACCTCGGCACCTCGATCATGATCGCTGCTGCCGGTGGTGCCATGGTGTTCCTGTCCGGGGTACAGCTCTGGAAATTCGGATTGGCGGCAGGACTTGGTGCGGCGGCGGTGCCGGTGGTCTGGTCCCAACTGCATGATTATCAGAAGAAGCGGGTAATGACCTTTATCAATCCCGAAGCGGACCCGCTCGGTGCCGGGTATCACATTACCCAGTCCAAGATTGCCCTTGGTTCCGGCGGCGTGTCGGGTAAGGGGTTCCTGCAGGGAACCCAGAGCCACCTGAATTTTCTGCCTGAGAAGCAGACCGATTTCATCTTCACCCTCTGGGCCGAGGAATGGGGGCTTATGGGCGGCGTATTGGTGATTGTGCTCTTCGCCCTGATCCTGCTCTACGGCATCCTGCTTGCCCACCGCTGTCGCAACCATTTCGGCCGGTTGCTGGCGCTCGGCCTATCGGTCAACCTGTTCCTGTATCTGGCCGTCAATATCTCCATGGTCACCGGGCTGATCCCGGTTGTCGGCGCACCACTGCCGCTCATCTCCTATGGTGGGACGGCCATGCTCGCGGTGATGATCGGGTTCGGGCTGATGATGGCTGTCTCGATCAACCGGGATACCGAAATCCCGCGTCATCCGGGGCGGTTGCCCGGCTTTGACTGATCAGATGTGGATCAGCGGGTCGCTGTTTTGATCATATCTGGTGCCGGTGCCGTGGCTATTTCCAGCAGCAGCTTTTCCAGAATGATGTCGTGAAATTCAGCCGGTTCCTCGACGGTTTTGACGAAAGCGCCATTGCCACCGATGATGTCCCGCTCGTAATGCAGCACAAGCGGTATGCCGCCCGGCCCGGTCATGCCGCCACCGCGATAGTTGAGCGCCAGCCCGTTGATCGTAATCCCGTCACCCAATGCCTGTTGCCGGGCGATGGGCAGGGGCATCCCGCCATATTGGCCTGAATCACCGGAGACATCGATCACCTTGCGAAAACCGGCATAGGCATTGTCGCGGATCATGGCCGTGCCAACAGCGATGGCATTGGAAATGGAGTTCCAGCCATAGGCTTTGCGTGGTGCGCTGCGGATCAGATCGGCAAAGGCTCTGGCACTGGCCTCATCTTCGATAAGGTGCCAATCGGCGATGACCTCCTGGCTGTCGGCACCGCCCCATTCCAGATAGGTGACGGCGATCCGGCTATAGATACCGGCCTTAATGACATTGAGCACTTGCGGTGCGGTAATGGCGGCGGCATAGCCCTCGCGCTGGACCTGCAATTCCTCATCCGAGATCGACCCAGACCCATCGGCGGCAATGACCAGTTCCACATCAACCGGCAGCCCGGCAGCATCCTGCCCATGCGCCGGAAATCCGGACAGCATGAGCGGCAGGGCGATAACAGCAATCATCACGGCTGATCGTATTATGGACGATGCGGGGACAGTTTGCATGCGAACCAGTGTACAGCAGGTCGGTCATGCCGGGAAGCTGTGCAGTGGCGATGGTTGGGGTTAGTTGTGCCTCAGCCGAGCTTGTCGGTGGCGATGCCCATGGCGGCGAGCAGTTCCCGTGCTTCCGGGCCGCCATCACCGGTGATGCGTTTGTCGATCACCAGTTCCATGGCATCGATATGCGAGCCGATCAGCTTGATCCGCTTTTCCGACAGACCCTTCAGGTCGACCGCAAACTCATACAGGCTGTCACCGATCTGGGTCAGCAGATCAAAGCCGAATGTCCCGGCCATGCCCTTGACCTCACGGGCGGTGGCAGCAATTACGGCAAGTGATTCTGCATTTGCCACATGATCTTCCTCAACCGCACGGAAGGCAGTGCGCAGTTTGGTCAGCTCAAGCCGCATCTGCTCCATAAAGGCACCGGCGCGCTGGTCGATCTTGCTCTGCGCGGCTTCAACCTTGTGCTTGCTGAACTTTCCGGATGGTCCGCCGGACTTCTTTTGCAGTTTGCGGGATGCGGGCAGAAATTCTGCCGGGGCATCATCGCCTGTCTTGTCATCATCAGGTGACATAAACACTCCATGCGGATGAACTGGTTGTAATCATACAAATATTAGCAGGTTATTTCTATAGCCAACCCGCAGGTCCCAAAATAAATGTACCTGTCAGCGTCTGCGATCGGTGCCGTTATAGGGAACGGCTCTGCGTCGCCGGTCGGGGCCGAAATACTGACCGGTCTTGACGAAGGCGCGAGGCTTTTCGATGACGCTGGACAGCCGGGCAACGATGGTACGCACCGAAACCGGCTTGGTGAGAAACTCGGTGACACCGGCATCGCGGGCCTGGGTTACCCATTCGAGGGTTGAATAGGCCGATACCATGATAAACGGCAGGAAACGGATGTCCGGGTTGTGGTGACTGCGTACCCATTTGAGCAACTCATAGCCATCGCATGGCTGCATGGCCCAGTCGGAGAAAATCAGGTCATAGAGCGGAGTCGACATATCGCCTTCGCTGCTTTTTTCCAGCTCTGCCTTGGCTTCCTCGCCATTATGTACGGCGACCGTGTCGCCCACGGATAGTTCGGTCAGAATGTCACTGATCAGCGAGCGCATGAACTCGCTATCCTCGGCGACCAGTACGCGAACACCCCTCAGGTCATACTCTTTGCTCATGGTGATCCTGCTGCCCAGTAGAAGTAGCCAGAGCATACAGCTTTAAGTCTTGATGACCCAATTACATACGCAGATAAGCGACGCTTTGACTGTCATGCTGTTGCCTAACGGTTTCGGCTGATACAGCCGCTTGTCGATCTTAAAGATTGAGCTGATAGCTCAGCGGCACATAGCGATAGCCCTGATCCTTTGCCTCGATATAGCCGATGGCCGGGAATGGCATGTGATAGCCGATGAACGGTACCCGATCAGCGGCGATCATGCCGAATACCTGCTTGCGACTGTCGGCGGCGTTCTGCTTGTCCATGTCGAATTTGACATGCCAGTCAGGGCGCTGGAGCGACAGGACAAAGTGGTTGGCGGAATCCGCCGTGATCACCAGACGCTGGCCGTTGCTCTCCACATGATAGACCGTATGTCCCGGCGTATGACCGAATGCTGACATGGCGGTGATACCACTGATCACATCGTCGCCATCCTTGATAAAGGTGGTTTTCTCGGCCAGCGGGACGATGTTGGTCATTACCAGTTGGTGTCCGCCAGCGAGGCCGTCATTGCTCGCCAGATCGGGATTGGTCCAGAAGTCATATTCGGTGCCGGGGGCGACATAGCGGGCATTGGGGAAGGCAGGTTTGCCGTCTTCCATCAAGCCGCCGATATGGTCGAAATGGAAATGGGTCAGGACCACCACATCGATCTGCTCCGGGCTGAACCCGGCGGCACCGAGGCGCGCCAGCAGGGCACCGGCATTGGGACGGCGACCGGCACCATTCCCGGCATCGAACAGGATTACCTCACTGCCGGTATTGATGAGGGTCGGGGTAAAGCCGATCTCCAGTGCTTTGGGCGGCAGCATGTTATCGAGCGCCAGTTCGCTGACCTCGGTTTCCGAGACATTGGTGCCGAAGATGCTATGGGCATCGGGTACCTGAAAGGCGCCATCATAAATTGTCGTGATCTCGAAATCACCGAGCTTCACACGTCGGAAAACCGCGGCTTCGCTACCCATCATCGGGGCGGCGGCAAAGCCGGTTGCGGCATTGGTGGTGGCGAGCACCAGCCCGGCACCGGAACTGGCAAGCAATGTACGACGGGAGAGGTTGAGGCTGTTTGACATGGGATTTGCTCCTGTTGCTTATGGCTGATGCCGCTGGGCTAGGGGGGTTATATCTGAAATGGACCGGATTGTGTTACGCGCAACCACCAGATCGCGGGCAATTGTCAGGACATGGCGCTCACAACGGGCGCGCAAGGCGGGATCGTTTATTTCCTCGAGATCTTCCACATGGGAGATGCCGATTACCCGGCGGGTCATCTTGGCCCCGGCAAAGCCGGCACTGTCGGTCAGTACCTGCGCCAGATAGCGGTCGGTGAAGGCCAGTGCCGCCCGGTCATCGAACAATCGGGCGGGCAGCAGGGCGTCATCGCCGTCATGCCGCCGGGTCAGGACCAGTTGCCGGAACGCTTCGGCAAAATGCCGCCAGATGCCCTCGATCGTCTGCAATATCCAGTCTGCGTAATCCCGGTTGTCGCCATGCCCCGGCACAGCGCAGAAGGCAATCAGCAGATTGCCGATCAGGGCACCGATATCGAAGCCCATGGGCCCGTGAAATGCCCATTCGGCATCAATCACGCGCGTTGCATCCGGTGTCACCATGATGGAGCCGGTATGCAGATCGCCATGGATCAGGGATTGGGTACGGGTACGGAAAATCTCGTTCAGATCGGCGGCCGCCTGATGCCATTCACGGTCCTGATGAATGGCGCTCACCATATCGTCGAGCAGCGGGTTCCATTTGTTGAGCGGCGCCGACCAATAAGGACCGGTGAAGATTACGGTTTCGGTCGTCGCACACAGCTTGGCATTGCCGGTGAAGCGCTCCAGAAGCTGTTTCTTCGCGACCGTGGGCAGGGCGAGGTCGCTGGTGTGGAACAGGGTTTGCGCCAGATACTGTCCCGCCTGTTCAGCCAACCGGGGCAGGGCCATGCCCTCGATCAGGGCGCGGCGCAGCACCGTGAAGCCGGCCAGATCCTCCATCACCAGCAGGGCAGCATCGGCATCATAGTCGATGATGGCCGGCACCATATCCGGGCAGATGCGGTGGTATTCCGTTAGCGCCGCCTGTTCAAAGGCGATACGGCTGCTCGGGAATGGCCAGCTCTCACCGATTACACGGATATAGGGCGGGGCGTATTTGGCGATGATGGACTGCCGTGCCGAGGCCACCCGGAACACCGCATTCATATTGCCGTCGCTGATTTCGGTCACGGTCCATGATCCATGATCCGGCCCCAGCAATGCGGTAACGGCATCCCGTGTCGCCAGCTTTTCGGCGATGTTCCGAACGGTCAGGATGTCAGGTTTGCGCATCGGCTGGTTGTTCCGACAGAACGCTGGAAAGGGCATGCAGGTTTATGGCTAGCGCGGTCGTGGCGATTGCACAATAAGCGCTGACGCTTACGTGATTATCGCGAATTAAACTGGCCTTGAATCAGAATGGGCGCAGCGAGCGGCCTTCATGCCCCTTGGGCCGGATCGGCCGGGCAAAGGCCGGGATCGGATTGTCATTCTCGTTACGCATCAGCAGCGCCATGCGGCGTGGATCGACAAGTCGCTGGTTGCGACCGGGTTTGCGCTTCTTGCCACCGAAGAAGATTGGATTTCGGCGCAGTGACTCACCTGTACGTTTGCTTAGCACCTTGTCCTTATCAAGGTAATTACCACCGCTGTGATGCCAACCGAGCTGTTTGGCGGCGGTGTTGGGAATATTCCGGTCCGCCGGAATGCCCTCGTCGCGCAACTCCTTGTAATACTCGGCAAAGCCTTCCTTGTAGATGCTGACCAGATTGGTGCGGAAATAGCGTTTGAATGCGGCAAGCTGGGCCGTGCCGTCCTTGAGCGATGCCGGGTCTCTCTCAACCGCGCGCTCGAAGGCGGTGTGCACGGTACGGTAATACGGCAACTCCTTGGCTGCCTCACGGGCACCGGGACCGATTTCTGTGTGCTGGATTTCGGCCAGAACCTGCGCCTCACTGGAGGCGGCGTCGGCTTCGAGCAGCATGTTCCAGACCGTGAAGTCGCGCCGCTTCAAGCGGTCAACGCGGTCGGTGCCCATGATGGTCGCATACTGATAGGCATGGCGGATTTCATGGGCGAGGGTCGAGATCAGCTGTTCCGGCTTGGCATGGCTGGACAGATAGATCACCCGCTCATCCGGTTCGATCGCGCCATATTCCTCCATGGTGTCATCGAAGATCACCTTGAACGGCTTGCGACCGACCTCGCGCATCATATCGGTGAAGGTGGGGCTTTCCGACAGGGCGTGCAGCGCTGCATGGAAACCGTTGGCGAGGTCTTCATGTTCATACTCGCCGTAATCCTCGTCCTCATATTCCACATGGAATTGCTTGGCGAGACGGTTGAGTTTCGAGGAAACGGGGGACGCCTTGCGTGCCGCCCGAGCGGAATGTCGGCTCATTGACTGGTGACCGACCCGGCGCTTGCGTCGCTGGTAAAGCTGATCTGGCCATTGCCATGCACGAGTGCATTGAGCGGCATGGCGCGGCCATCCTCGTGCCAGATGCCGGTAACCGACCAGGCATCGTTTGCCGCTGCTTCAACCGCCAGTGGCCGGTCGCCATCAATCTGGCGATTGCGGCGGCCATGCTCGGTAAAGCGCCAGTAAAATTCGATATAATCGGCAAGGGTATCGGGCGTCAGGTGCAGGCGATCCCTGCTGGCAAGTTCCTCAATCAGCCGGGCGGAGTAGCGAATCGCCAGACAGGTGCCATCGGAAAACAGCATGGCATAACGGGTGGTCTGGCCGAGGCCGCGACGACCGCGAATACGCAATATCTTGCCATGATGAAGGAAGGACGGTTCCTGTTCCGCCAGCCGTACCTTTTCAGGTGTGCTCAACCGTGGTCCGAATGTGGCCGAAAGGATCGACCAGACCTGCGTGACGCCATCGGCTGTCAATGGCTGCCAGCCATCATCAAAGCTCATAAGGTCAACATCAAAAGCAGTTGCGGTGATTACAGGCTTCACGAAATACCGTTCCTTGTTACGTTATCGTCAAGCAACTCATTCATATCACTTTCATGCAAGTAAATGGCTGTTTTCTTAGGGTTTTCTAAATATAAAACCCTAATTGACTGGGTATGTGAAATCAGTTAAGCAATCCGGCGTCTTGTTAATGTTAAGAAAATGTGACGTAGTTGAAACCGCTGTTTGCCAAGGTTCTCAACAGCTCATTTTGCCGGTTCCTTGCTGATAGCGGCCTGATCGGCTAAGCAGGTCTCGCCATAAATTCGTCAAAGCGCATGACGGCATTGCTCAAAATACTGGAGCCCCATGGAATATTTCCTTCAGCAACTCGTTAACGGTCTGACCCTTGGCGCGATCTTCGGATTGATCGCCATCGGCTACACCATGGTTTACGGCATTATCGGCATGATCAACTTTGCCCATGGCGATATCTACATGGTGGGGGCCTTCATCTCGCTGATGACCTTCCTGCTGCTCGGATTTGGCGATGTGCCGGTGGTGTCGATACCGGTGGCGATTGTGCTGGTGCTGGCGGTCGCCATGGCCTTTACCTCGATATATGGCTGGGCGGTCGAACGAATAGCCTACAAGCCGCTGCGTGGCTCATTCCGGCTCGCGCCGCTGATTTCCGCACTCGGTATGTCGATCTTCCTGCAGAACTATGTGCAGATCGCACAGGGTGCGCGGGTCAAGCCGCTGCCGCCGGTGCTCGAGGGCGGTGTCACCCTGCTTAAGGGTGAGACTTTTGACGTTACCATCAGCTATCAGCAGATCCTGATTGTTGTCCTGACCATCGTTCTGATGGCTGGCTTTACCTTCCTGATCCAGAAAACCTCACTCGGTCGCCAGCAGCGTTCCTGCGAACAGGATCAGAAGATGGCGGCACTGCTCGGCGTCAATGTGAACCGGACCATCTCCACCACCTTCCTGATGGGCGCGGCGCTGGCTGCCGTCGCCGGGACCATGGCGGTGATGTATTACGGTGTAATCCACTTCTTCATCGGCTTCCTCGTCGGGATCAAGGCGTTTACCGCGGCGGTTCTGGGCGGGATTGGCTCATTACCGGGCGCCATGTTGGGCGGTTTGCTGATCGGCCTGATTGAGGCGTTCTGGTCCGGCTATTTCGATGTCGAATACAAGGATGTCGCGGCGTTCTCCATTCTCATTCTGGTCCTGATCTTCCGGCCGAGCGGGCTGCTCGGCAAGCCGGAAGTCGAGAAGGTTTAAGGTGAGGGCAGGAGCATGAGCGATATGACAAAACCTGTCCCGGCTGACGACTTCGACCTTAACCAGTTGCTGCGTGAGAGCTTTCTCGCCGGTCTCGCGGCCCTTGCCCTGACGGTCACCATGATCGGCATGGAAACCGCCAGCATCAACAGCAAGCTGGTGATCCAGTATCGCTGGGCTGAAGTGCTGGTTGCGGTCATCCTCGTCGCGGTCGCCCGTTTCGGCTTTGGCCTTGTGCGGGCGAACCGGCCTTTGCCATCGCTGATAGTCGGCGCGGTTGCTGCTATTGTTGGTCTGATTGTTCGCTATTCTTTGGGTGAAGCAGAGGCCGAGGCGACGACCAGTCCGTCCCTGTTACTGATAGCCGACCGTTTTCCGGGTGTTCTCGGTAGCGGTGTTGTGCAGGGCATTCTGATCCTCGGTGGCGGTGCCTTGGCACTGGCCTCGGTGATCCGCATCTACAAGATGCGCCGGGCCATGGGGCCGGAAAACCCGAAAACCGGCCTGTTTTACAAGGCGCCGAAAATCGGTGGGCACGATATCCAGTCACTTATGGCGACCCAGGGGCTGAAGATTGTCGGTGCCATCGGCATTATCTTTGCCGTGCTATTTCCGGTTCTGGTTGGCAATGACCGTTATGCCGTTGATCTGGCGACACTGGTCCTGACCTATGTCATGCTCGGTTGGGGCTTGAACATCGTGGTTGGTCTGGCCGGACTGCTCGATCTCGGCTTTGTCGCATTCTATGCCGTCGGTGCCTATTCCTACGCATTGTTGGCTATTCACTTCGACCTCAGCTTCTGGTTCTGTCTGCCGCTGGCCGGTGTGCTTGGCGCATTCGCCGGATTGATCCTCGGTTTCCCGGTGCTGCGTTTGCGCGGGGATTACTTCGCGATTGTCACCCTCGGTTTCGGGGAGATCATCCGTATTATCCTGATCAACTGGAAGGAATTTACCGGCGGGCCGGACGGGCTCTACGACATTCCGCGACCAAGCTTTTTCGGCATCGCCGAGTTTACCCGCAAACCGGCGGAAGATGGCCTGCCTGCCTTCCATGAGATGTTCGGGCTGGATTATTCATCCATGCACCGGCTGATCTTCCTTTATTACCTGATTTTGGCGCTGGCGCTGATCGTTAATTCGGCCTCCTTGCGTATTCGCAAGCTGCCGATCGGGCGGTCATGGGAAGCGCTGCGCGAGGATGATATCGCCTGTCAGGCGCTGGGCATCAACCGGCGCAATATCAAGCTGGCGGCGTTCATGATTTCAGCCTCGATCGGCGGTTTTGCCGGTGCCTTCTTCGCCACCCGTCAGGCCTTCATCAGCCCCGAGAGCTTTACCTTCATCGAGAGCGCGATTGTGCTGGCGATTGTGGTGCTCGGCGGCATGGGCTCCCAGACCGGCGTGGTGCTGGCGACCTTTTTCGTGATCTTCCTGCCGGAGTATTTCCGCGAGTTGGAAGAATACCGGATGCTCATGTTCGGTGCCGCCATGGTGGTGATCATGGTCTGGAAGCCGCGCGGCCTGCTCGCCAATCGTGAGCCGACGGTACGCCTGCATGACCGAAGACCGCCGGACAAGGCGGAACAGGTGGCGGCCACGGCCTCAGCCCCGGTAGGTGTGTCATGAGCGAGTATCAGAGCAAGAATGACCTCCTGCTGGATGTGCAGCAGCTGACCATGCGCTTCGGTGGTTTGGTGGCGGTCGACAGCGTCAGCTTCAAGGCCCATGACGCCGAGATTACTGCGGTGATCGGCCCGAACGGTGCTGGCAAGACCACGCTGTTCAACTGTCTCACCGGTTTCTATAAGCCGACACAGGGCATGTTGCACCTGACCGCCAAGGACAGCCCCGAGCATCTGCTCGAGCGGATGGAAGGGCACGACATATCGGCCAAGGCACGGATTGCCCGGACCTTCCAGAATATTCGCCTGTTCGACCGGATGAGCGTGCTTGAGAACCTCCTGGTGGCCCAGCACAACAAGCTGATGAAGGCATCCGGCTTCACCTTTGCCGGTCTGCTCGGCCTGCCGGTGTATCGCAAGGCTGAAAAGCAGGCGGTAGAGCTGGCGAAATACTGGCTCGACAAGACCGGTCTGACCGAACGGGCTGACTGGGAGGCCGGTAACCTGCCCTATGGTGACCAGCGCCGTCTGGAAATTGCCCGGGCCATGTGTACCGAGCCATGCCTGCTGTGCCTCGATGAGCCTGCGGCTGGCCTGAACCCGCGCGAAAGCGGTGATCTCAACAAGCTGCTGACCTTCATCCGGGATGAGCACAAGCTCGGCGTCCTGCTGATTGAACACGATATGAGCGTGGTGATGAAAATCTCTGACCACATCATTGTGCTCGATTATGGCCGCAAGATTGCCGATGGCCTGCCGGAAGCCGTGCGTAACGATCCAGCTGTGATCCGTGCCTATCTGGGCGAGGAAGAGGATGAGGAACTGCCGCCCGAGGTTGCTGCCGATCTGGCAGGGGAAGCTGCGGGGAAAAAGGCTAACGAAACATCAGGGGGAGGGCAGACCGATGTCTGAGCAACCCATGCTGCAAATTGAGGGTGTGCACACCTTCTATGGTGCGATCGAGGCCCTGAAAGGGGTGTCGCTTGAGGTCAACAAGGGTGAGATCGCCACGCTGATCGGGGCCAATGGTGCCGGTAAATCAACCCTGCTGATGACCCTGTGCGGCAGTCCGCAGGCCCGTGAGGGCCGGATCGTTTTCGAGGGGCAGGATATCTCATCCATGCCGACCCACGAGATCGTCCGGCTCGGTATTGCCCAGTCACCGGAAGGACGGCGGGTTTTCCCGCGCATGACGGTGATGGAAAACCTGCAGATGGGCACGCTGGTTACCGATGGCAGCCATTTCCAGCGCGATCTCGACCGGGTATTCGAACTGTTCCCACGCCTGAAGGAACGCCAGAACCAGCGTGGCGGCACGCTGTCCGGCGGTGAGCAGCAGATGCTGGCCATCGGGCGGGCCTTGATGAGCCGCCCACGCCTGCTGTTGCTGGACGAGCCATCGCTCGGTCTCGCCCCGATGATCGTGAAGCAGATTTTCGAGGTGATCCGGGAAGTGAACGAGCAGGATGGCATGACCGTGTTTCTGGTTGAACAGAACGCCTATCATGCGCTCAAGCTCGCCCATCGCGGCTATGTGATGGTGACCGGTGAAATCACCATGTCGGGCAGCGGTGCCGAATTGCTCGCCAATGAGGAAGTGCGCGCGGCCTATCTGGAAGGGGGGCATTGATCATGGAACAGTTTCTGGGCATTTCCCTGCTCGGCTTTGTCATCGTCACCTTTGTGCTGTTCGGTTTTTGCTCATTCATGACCGGGCAGGCGCTGGCCAATGGCTGGCAAAAACCATTGAAGATCATCCCTTACGGCGCGCTGCTCGCCTGTGGTGATCGGTTCATCGGTTATGCGCTGGCCGGGGGTGATCTGACCTCTGTTACCGGCTTTCTGGCGGCCTGGCTGGTGCTCGGTCTGATCTGCTATGCCGCGTACCGGCTGACACTGGCGCGCAAGATGGTCAACCAGTATCCGTGGCTCTACCAATTATCCGGACCTTTTTCATATAAATCCAAGGCATGAGCTTGAAACATTAGTTGCGGCAATTATTTGTCGTGCTAATGTCCGGCCTAACGTTTTTCGCAATGCAGCGTTGCTGAATTGGCAAGCGTTGCAGCGAAAACCGAGAGATTCGATCAGGGGAGCGCCGTTTTCGCGTAACCGATGATTGATGTCACCCCATTCGCCAGAAGCCAAGCGACTGGCGAATACCTAAATCCCAAGGGAGCTTTTACATGACTTTTACCCGTTTTGCTGTCGCTGCTTCAGCGCTGGCCATCGGCTTTTCCGCCACAGCCGCCAAGGCTGACATCGTGATCGCAACCGCTGGTCCAATGACCGGCCAATACGCATCATTCGGTGAGCAGATGCGTCAGGGTGCCGAAAAGGCTGTTGCTGACATCAATGCCGCCGGCGGTGTCCTCGGCGAGAAACTGGTCCTGAAAGTCGGCGACGATGCCTGTGATCCACGTCAGGCTGTTTCGGTCGCAAACCAGTTCGTGAATGAAGGCGTTGTCTTCGTTGCTGGCCACTTCTGCTCCGGTTCTTCCATCCCGGCTTCCAAGGTTTATACCGAGGAAGGCATCCTGCAGATTTCACCTGCTTCCACCAACCCGAAGCTGACCGATGAGGGCGGCGAGAACGTCTTCCGTGTCTGCGGTCGTGACGACCAGCAGGGCTCCATCGCCGGTGAATTCATTGCTACCGAATATGCTGGCCAGAACATCGCCATTCTCCATGACCGCACCGCTTACGGTCAGGGTCTGGCTGAAGAAACCAAGAAAGCCCTCAACGCTGCCGGTGCTACCGAAGCGATGTTCGAGAGCTATACCCCGGGCGAGAGCGACTATTCTGCTCTGGTTACCAAGCTGAATGCTGCTGATGTCGACGTTGTCTATGTCGGTGGTTACCACACCGAAGCCGGCCTGATGCTGCGTCAGATGCGTGCACAGGGTATGGATACCCAGCTGATCTCCGGTGACGCACTGGTGACCGACGAGTACTGGTCAATCACCGGTGATGCCGGTGAGGGCACCCTGATGACCTTCGGCCCTGACCCACGCAACTTCGCTGAAGCTGCCAAGGTCGTTGAGGAAATGCGCGCTTCCGGTAAAGAGCCAGAAGGCTACACCCTTTACACCTATGCCGCGATCCAGGCATTTGCCGAAGCTGCAGAAGCTGCTGGTTCAACCGATGTTGACGAGCTGATCGAAGCACTCGGTGAAGGTGAGTTCGACACCGTTATCGGTGAGCTGACCTTCGACGACAAGGGCGACATCGAGCAGCCTGCCTATGTCTGGTACGAGTGGAAAAACGGCACCTACGCTGAAGTTGCTGGCCAATAAGCCATTTTGCCGATTGCCGGCAATTCGCTACAAATGATCAGGGCCCGCCTTTCTGGCGGGCCTTTTTCTTTTGAGATGAATTTGAACTACATTTGTTTTTAATAATAAAATAATTACTCAAAATAACGCAAAAATATCGAAACGATATACTTTGACGGTATTTGAAATTCGGCGTACATCACCAGTGGTTATTCTTTTTATGTAGTGTCGGTGTATGTCGAGCAGCATTTCTGTGCATTGGTCTGTACTGCTGGGTCGCTTGCGGCGCTTCGGCAGAGAGCGTGACGGCTCGACGGCGGTCGAGTTTGCGCTCTGCGTCATGCCGTTTCTGATCATCACCATCGGCATTATCGAACTGATGCTGATGTTCTTCACGGTATCTGCCATTGAGGGTGCCATGGATCAGGCAACCCGTATGGTTCGCACTGGCCAGATGCAGGATGCCGGCGATCCTGAACAGGCATTCCGGGCCGAGCTCTGTGCCCATACCATTGCGGTGCCCTGCAGTGAAATACGGTTCGAGATGGTCTCCGGTGAGACGGTGGGTGAGGTCAGCGATATCGCTCCGTTCTGGGACAATGATGATGAAGGCAATGGCGATATTGATATTGGTGAGACCAGTTCCTTTGTGATTGCCCGTGCAGCCTATGATTTCCATTTCATCACGCCGCTGATGGGCGCGATGATGGGGGCTGGGCTTGATAACGAGGTGCCGATCAGGGCAACAGCGGTGGTGCGTAATGAGCCATTCTAACAGTACCCGCCGTCCTCGGGGTGTCTGCCCCCAAGGTATCTTCCGCCGCTTCTGCCGGAATGAGCGGGGGGCAGCGGCCATTGAATTTGCCGGGGTATTCCCGATCCTGGTGGCCCTGCTGCTCGGTTCCATTGATGTCGGGCGCGCCTTGTGGATGGCGCGCAAGCTGAATACGGCAACCCAGTCGGTTGCCGATATCCTCGCCCGTGAAGCCCTGTTGAGCGATGATTTCGTCGATGATGTTACCGATGCCGCCGGTCTGATCATGCAGCCCTTTGCCACGACCAGCCTCGGCTATGACATTGTCGGCATCCGTTATGATCCCGATGATGGCGACCCCGAGATCAGGTGGCGGGAGACCGAGAACATGTCGATCGCCAACGGCTTCCCGGATCGTACCGAGGGTCTCGGCGGGCCGGGTGAGGGTGTGCTTGCCGTCACCATGCGGGTCGAATATCGGCCGATCTTTATTACCGTTTTTACCGGTCCGATTGAGTTTGAACGAACGGCCATTCTGCGCGGGCGGCAGACACCGTTTGTTGACTATCAGGGGAGCTGATCCCCGATCCCAAGTTGAGGCGACTGCTGTAACCGATCAAGGCCCATGGATGCCATGGGTCCAATGGAGTTGGCCATGATTAGTCGTCAGAAACGTTATCTTGTTTTGCCGCATAAAACCGGACGCCGAACGATGCAACAGGGTGGCTCGATCGGTGTGATCTTTGCCCTGGCGCTGGTGCCGCTGCTGGCCTTTGCCGGATTGGCCGTTGATTACGGTCGAGCACTCCTGTATCGCAACCAGCTGGGTTATGCCCTCGACACTGCGGCACTCGCCGTTGCCTCCTCGACCGGCACCAAACAACAGCTCGAAGCGCGGATGCGGGCCTATCTGGATGCCAATTTCGCCAATGAAGACCTGCATGACGAGATTGATTTCGATCTGGGAGACCCCGGCGAAACCATTACCGCCGAGGCAAGCCTGCGTATGGATACGACCTTCATGGCGGTGCTCGGGCGCCGCTATCTCGATATCAGTGTCTCGACCACGGTTCTGCGGGAAATATCCGGGCTGGAACTGGCCATGGTACTCGATGTGACCGGGTCCATGGCGGGAACCAAGATTGCCGATCTGCGCGAGGCGGCCCGGGCGCTGGTCCGGATTGTCTTTGATGACGAACCGGCACCGGAGTTTCTGCGGGTGGCGGTTGTGCCCTATTCGGCAGCGGTCAATCCCGGCGATGAGGCTGAGGATATCGTCGATATGGGCTGGATGAACAATGTCGATCCCGAAGATATCGGCCTCGATCCCGATGATCCTGAACATAATATCACCTCGATCGACTATGACCCCGGTGATCCGCTGATGTGGAAGGGCTGTGTCCGGGCCCGTGGCGATGGCCATGATGTACTCGACAGTTCGATAGAGGATGGTGGTGAGTGGGAGCCTTATTACTGGCCAAGCTCGTTCGATAATGACTGGGCCGCCGCCGGTGTCGATATGCGTAACAGTCGGGGTAACGAGATGCGCGGGCCGAATATCGGCTGCCCGACGCCGATCCTGCCCCTGACCAATGACCGGGAGGCCGTGGACGATGCCATTGATGCGCTTGATGCCTGGTCGCGCGGTGGCACCATGGGTAATGTCGGTATGGTCTGGGGCTGGCGTGTCCTGTCGCCCGATCCGCCATTCTCCGATGGTGTTCTGCCCTATGATGAACCGCTCTGGCAGAAGGCCATTGTCATGATGACCGATGGTGACAACCTGACATATCAATGGCCGGATATTCGTGATTACCGTGATCTCGACGGTGACGGGCGGACCAGCGATACGGTGCGCAACACCTATTACAGCAGCGATTACGGCAGTTATGACCGGGTCGAGGAAGGTAATCTCGGCACCACCAGCCGGGGAACGGCAGGCTCGCGCCTCGATGATCGGCTGGAGGATGTCTGTTCCAATATCAAGGAGATCGGCATTACGGTTTTCACCATCACCTTCGGCAGCGGTGTCGATAACACAACCCGGGCGATCTATCAGAATTGCGCCAGCCAGTCCGGCTATTATTTTCACGCGCCCGATGGCGCACAGCTGGAACAGGTGTTCGAGACCGTTGGCAACCAGCTGAGCAAACTGCGGGTCACCAGTTGAGCACGCCTGCTGAGGGCCTCTATGTCGGGCGGCGCGACAGGGTTAAGCCTCTGTTGTGCCGCCCTTATTCTTGATGTGATGTGAATTGTGCCAAATTAAATATAAAAATGTTGTTATTTTTAAATATTAAAAAGTTAGATCAAAATAAACATAAAAATATCCCAAATAAAAATATTTGAAACGGCAAAAAAATGCTGTTTAGATGTGTTCATGAGACAGCGGCAGGTTGGTCGATGAAGTCTCAAGCAGAGCCCCCTCTCTGATAGTATCAAACACAAGCGGAGATTACTTATGTCCAAGTTAAAGCAGTTTCTGGTTCAAGAAGAAGGTGCGACAGCCATTGAATATGGTCTGATCGTTGCCCTGGTTTCTCTGGCAGTTATTGTCGGTTTGAATGCCCTCGGCCCGGTTCTGGGTGAGACCTTCACCTATATCGCCGAGCAGGTCACGGCAGCGACCGCGGAAGGCGGCGGCGGCGACGGCGGCTAATCAGCACCGCCGTATAGCGTAAGACAACAACGCAATGGCCCGGGCAACCTGATGAGGGCCCGGGCCATTCACTTTTCAAGACAAGTTTTCCTAGTGCATTGCATAAGAAAATGCACTGATGCCGGACAAGGGATTGTTCCTGATGGAAATGACCGCGACCCAGCTTCTGTTCGTTCTTGCGTTACTGCTGACAGTGACGGCAGCGGGATTTGATGTTGCGCGTTATCGCATTCCGAACTGGGTAGTGATCAGCCTGATCACGATCTTTGTCGGGGTATGCGCCACGGCCGGGCTTTCCCTGTCGGCGATCGGCCTGCACCTGCTGATTGCCGCTCTGGTACTAGCAGCGTGCTTCGGGATGTTTGCAGCCGGGTGGCTCGGTGCCGGGGATGGCAAACTGCTGGCAGTGCTGGCGCTGGTCATCGGCCCGTCCGGTATCGCGCCGCTGCTGTTTACCACGGCCTATGCCGGTGGCGCGCTGGCCATACTGGTCAGCATGCTCGCCACCCGTGCGGTGCCGGTCTGGCTCGAGGGTGTCGGCATCGCCGGTGGCTACCGGATCGGCATGAAGCGCGTGCCTTACGGGGTTGCGATCGCTGCCGGTGCCGGTGCCGCCCTGATCCCCATGATCCTACGTTGACAAGGAGACGATGATGCGTCGTGGCATGATTACATTGCTGGGTATCGGTGCCGGGGTCGGGATGCTGGTCCTTGCCCTTGGCAATCAGGGCAATTCAACCCAGATCGAAATCCCGAAAATCTCGGTCATGGTTGCCGCGCGTGACATTGCGACCGGTACCGAACTCGGCCAATCCGATTATCGCTGGGAAGACTGGCCGGAAGAGGTCGTGCCAAGCCATGCCATTCGCAAGGGCGCGGAAATCATCGAGGAACTCGACGATATGCGGATGCGGCGCCCGGCCCTTGAGGGCGAGCCGATCTTCGCCAGCATGCTGGTGTCAAAGGACAAGGATGCGGGCTTCCTGGCGGCAACACTGGAGCCGAACCAGCGCGCGATCAGTATTCCGGTTTCGGTCACCACCTCGGCTGGTGGCTTTGTCCGTCCCGGTGACTTTGTCGATGTGCTGATGACCTATCAGGTGCGCATCGAGGGTGACCGCGAAGACCGGCAGGCGGCAATGAGTGTGGTGGCGCGTCATGCCTCGGAAACCGTGCTTGAGCGCATTCGTGTGCTGGCAGTGGATCAGGTGGTCAATGACAGCCGGGACGCGGCCCCGGCCCGTACCGTCACCGTCGCGGTGACCCAGGAACAGGCGGAAAAGCTGACGCTGGCGCAGCAGATGGGTGATCTCAGCCTGTCCCTGCGCTCGCTCAGCGCCGATCAGGCGAAGGATCAGGAGCGCCCTGACAGCGAGAAATTCACTGCCGATATCGGCATTGGCAAGGCATTGCAGGCGGCGGCAATGGCGGCACAGATCAACGGCCAGCGTGGTGAGAATGGCGGCTATAGCGGCAATGGTCCGTCAATCCGCGTCTATCACGGTGCCAGCGTCAGCCATGTGCGGCTGAATTAGGGCTTATCAGGCACGGGCTACAGGCAACATCAACGGGGAAGGCAAGACGATGAAACAGGTGGAAGAACTGCATGGCAATCTGGGTCAGATCCGCGCCCGTTATGATTCCGCAAGCCTGTCCGCGGTACAGCAACGGCTGATCGGTTTTATCGCCTTGTTGCTGATGCTGCTGATGGTGGTCGGTCTGGCCCAATCGGCCAGCGCCAGTACCTTCGTTGAAGGCTCCCGCGAGTTTCGCAGCATCAACCTGACCTTCGGTAAGGCCGAGGTAATCCAGCTCGACCGCACCGCCGGTGAGGTGCTGGTTGGTGACAGCTCGATCGCCGATGCGCGCGTACCATCGCCCCGACGGCTCTATCTGCTCGGTCGTCAGATCGGCAATACCACGGTGTTTGTTTTCGATAGTGATGGCGACATCATTACCCGGTTGGAAGTGCATGTGCGTATCGATGAGCTGACGCTCAACAATACCATTCACAAGCTGTTGCCCAAGGAACGGCAGGTCGAGGTCAGCACGGTCAATGGCGATGTGGTTCTTGCCGGTACCATCAGCTCGCCCTCGGCGGCTGACCAGTTGCGCCGTATCTCCCGACGCTTCGTTGCGGCGGATGAGAATGTCATCGACATGATGACTGTCGCCGGTGAATTGCAGGTCCTGCTCCGTGTCCGCATCGTCGAGCTGAGCCGCGACACGCTCTATGAACTCGGTGTCGAGAGTGACTTCGGTGATCCGCTCAACCCCGATAATGCTGTCGATTTCCTGTTCAATGCCCTGCCTGCGGTCGGCCTTTCCGCCACGCCGTTTGGCGTCGGCTCACTGCTGTTCTCGCCCGGTGGGTTTGGTCCCCTGTCGCTGGTGTTCAATGCGCTGGAGGAGGAAGGGCTGATCCAGGTGCTGGCCGAGCCGAACCTGACTGCCATTACCGGTGAGACGGCAAAGTTTCTGGCTGGTGGTGAGTTCCCGATCCCGGTGGATCAGGATGATGACGGCATCTCTATCGAGTTCAAGCCGTTTGGTGTCTCACTCGCCTTTACCCCGACCGTGTTGAGCGAAGATCGTATCTCACTGCGTCTGGGCACCGAGATTTCCGCCCTCAGCAATGAGGCGGCGATTACCCTGTCGAGCGTTTCGATCCCGTCCCTGACCGTCAACCGCGCGGAAACCGTGGTGGAGATGGGCAGCGGCGGCAGTCTGATGATTGCCGGGCTGATCCAGTCCGAACTGGTCAAGAATGCCCGTGGCCTGCCGGGGATCAAGGATGTGCCGGTGATTGGCCGGCTGGCCCGCTCCGATGCCTTCTCACGTAATGAGTCCGAGGTGATCATCATGGTAACGCCGGTACTGGTGAAGCCGTATCGCAATGGCATCGCACAGGATGTGGCGGTCGCACCGAGCGAGACACCGATCGAGCTCGGCATGATGGATCGGCTGAAGACCGTCTATGGCGATAAGGCCCTGACCGGCCTCGATCAGAGCCAACAAAGCCATGGCTACCTGCTGGATTAACGGAGAACAGTATTATGATAAAACTTACAATAAGATTATCTGCTGTCTCTCTGCTCCTGCTGGCCAGTGCCTGTGCCGAGGTTGAGCATAAATACGAGACCCGGACCCCGCTGACCCATTTGAGCCTGTCGCCTAGCACGGCCAACCTGCGGATTGAAGCTGATGACTTGCAACGTGGTGTCAGTGCCATCGATGCGCCGGTACGCCGGATCGCCCACAGCTTCAATGCCAAGGGGTCGGGGCGGCTGCATATGGTCGTCTCCGCACCCAGCACGGAAATGGGCACGCAACAGGTGCGAATGCTGCGCATGGCACTCGCCGATGCGGGTATCAGCCCGGACCGTGTGACCATCACCAATGTCAATGTCCAGCCTTATGGCGCGGTTGCCACCTATCGTCAGCTTGATGTGGTCTTGCCCAACTGCCCGGATGTGCCGCTGAAGGCATCGCCGCTCGGCTGTGGTCTTGACCGCCAACTTGGCCGAATGGTCGCCCGCCCGGCGGACCTTGCCGGGAATGACCGGATTGCCGCGAACCCGAGCGATCCGACCGGCTTTGCAACCCAGCGTTACCGAACCAACCAGCCACCGCCGATCATCCCGTCCGGGCTGGTTGAGACGACCGATGTGGGCCGTTGATGCCTAGAAAGAGGAGATGAGACTATGGGATCATCCGCTCATCAGCAGACCCTGCTGCCACGCGCGACGATTGATGCCTTCTATATGGATCAGGCAACCCGGAAAGCCCTGCAGGATACGGTGGCTGACTGGCGCATGGCGCGTATCGCGATGAATGTTCATGATGGTGGCCTCGATGCGGCGACCAGCCATTACCGTAACAGCCAGTCGCCGGAACTGGTGGCGGTCGAGCTGCCGACGGCGGCCAATGATGTAGAGGGGGCGATTGATCGCCTTGCCAGCCATTGCCAGCCGGGCACCGGTGCGATTGTCCTCGGACATACCAATGATGTGCGCCTCTATCGTCGCCTGACCGAAATGGGGGTCAGCGATTATCTGGTCGGGCCATATGGGATTGAAGAACTGATCGGCTCTTTTGCCAAGGGGCTTGCCAATGTCAGCGGCGCCGGTGGCAAGCTGGTCGCTGTGGTTGGTGCCAAGGGCGGTGTCGGGGCGACCACGATTGCCCAGGCAATCAGCTGGCTCGCCGGTGAGACCCGGCAGTCATCGAGTTTTCTGGCCGATCTGAACGGTCTCGGCGGCACCAGCGGCATTGCCTTCGGGTGTGAGGCCAAGCGTTCGCTCGATGAAATGCTGGAGGCAATCGCCGATGGCAAATTCGATGCGGAAATGCTGAGCCGGGTAGCGCAGCCGATCGGTGATTATGTCCAGCTGCTGCCCGGCGGTCGCGGTATTGCCGCCCCCGACAGCTTTCTGCCGGAAGCGGTCGAGTACCTGATTGCCGAGGCCCGGACACTGGCCGATGTGACGGTTGTTGATCTGCCGACCGGGATGCACCCGCTGACCCGGCATGTGGCGGCGATTGCCGATCATGTGGTGATCGTCACCAGCCCGCTGCTGGCCTCGCTGCGCAATGCGCGGATGATGATGGATGAGTTGCGCCAGCGGCGCGGTGCCGAGGCACCACTGACGGTGCTGGTCAATGGCGTCGGTGCCCATGATCGGGCCGATTTGCCGCTGGATGCGGTCAAGGATGCGCTGGAGCAGAAGACCATCTGTTCCGTGCCGTTCACGCCAAACCTGTTTGCGCTGGCGGAAACCAATGGCCGCTACTTTGCCTATGACAAGCTGGCGCAAAAGACGCTCAAGGACATGCAGCCGGTGGTCGATGCGATCTATGCCAAGGGCAATGCCGGTGGCAAGGGGGCTAGCACCGATACGTCATCGAAGCTGATCTCGGGCGGCGGCATTGCCGGTCTGGTCAGCGGCCTTATCAAGCCACCGAAACACGCGTGAGGAGGGCAGGAATAGCCTATGTTCGGACGCCGTTCTGAGCCGATTGAGACCGATAGCCCGAAAGCGGATACCGCTGCAGCATCAGCGGTGGCACCATCCGCCTATGATGATGCGTTCCAGCAGGAACGGCGGCGGGATGAGGAAACGGAACGGCCTGCCGTGGTGGACAGGGCTGCACTGGCTGATCACACCGCAACCGACATGCCGGACCTGACCAGTGCCCTGCGTGAAGGCTCGGTCGCCATGCCGGGTGATGCGCCACAGGCAAAACCACAGGCAAAGCCACCGACAACCGCGCCGAAACCCGCTGCCGGCATCAAACCGGTCGCCAGCAGCACACCTGCAGCCAATGACCGCAAATCCCATGGCAGCCAGAAACCGATAGACATCAAGCCGAGCAAACTGCCGGAGCTGTCCGAACGCTATATGGCCGCGCGCAATATCGTGTTCGAGGATATCAAGCAGGGGGTTGATGTGACCTCGCTGGTCCGGCTTGATCGGCAACAGGCGCGGCAGGATATCCAGACGGCAGTGGAGACCATCATCAATTTCCGCCGCCTTGACCTGACCTCGGCAGAGCAGGCGACCCTCAGCCGCGAGGTCTGTGACGACATTCTCGGCTATGGTCCGCTGGAGCCGCTGCTGGCCCGTGATGACATTGCCGACATCATGGTGAACGGGCCGAACACGGTCTATATCGAGACCAAGGGGCGGATCGAACAGGCGCCGATCCGGTTCCGGGACAACCAGCACCTGATCAATATCTGTCAGAAGATCGTCTCTGCCGTCGGTCGCCGGATTGATGAGAGCAGCCCGATCTGTGACGCACGTCTCGCCGATGGCAGTCGGGTCAATGCGATCATCCCGCCGCTCGCGGTCGATGGCGCGACCCTCACCATTCGCAAGTTCAAGCAGGACAAGCTGACGCTTGAAACCCTGATGGAATACGGCTCGGTCAGCCCGGCTGCCGCGACCGTGCTGCGGGTGGCGGCGGCGTGCCGATGCAATATCCTGATCTCCGGCGGTACCGGGTCGGGCAAGACCACCATGCTCAACTGCCTGACCGGCTATATCAGTCCGGGGGAGCGGGTCATCACCTGTGAGGATGCCTGCGAACTCCAGCTGCAACAGCCGCATGTTGTGCGCCTCGAAACCCGCCCGCCGAACCTTGAGGGACAGGGCGAGGTCTTGATGCGCGATCTGGTTCGCAACTGCCTGCGGATGCGCCCGGACCGGATCATCGTCGGTGAGGTGCGGGGACCGGAGGCATTCGACCTGTTACAGGCGATGAATACCGGCCATGATGGGTCAATGGGCACCGTCCACGCCAACAACCCGCGCGAGGGTCTGAGCCGTCTCGAGAACATGATTGCCATGGGCAATATCTCGATCCCGCCAGCAGCGGTGCGCGAGCAGATTTCCTCGGCCATCAATGTGGTGGTGCAGTGCCAGCGCCTGCGTGATGGCTCACGCCGGGTCACCCATATCACCGAGGTTGCCGGGATGGAGGGCGATGTGGTGACCCTGCAGGATCTCGTGCGCTTCGAGGTTACCGGCGAGGACCGGGACGGCAATCTGATCGGTCGGCATGTCGCCACGGGCTTGCGTCCCCGGTTCTGGGACAAGGCCCGCTATTTCGGCATGGAGGGCGAGTTGCTGGAAGCGCTTGAGGCGGCCCATGCCTGATCCTGATGAAGAGCATATATGACGGAAGAGCAGATACAGGCCCTGTTTGCCCTGTTGAACGAACACCGCCAGAGCATCGCAATCGGTGCGGCGGCGGTGGCCGTGCTCGGCACTGGCTTCGGTATGTGGTTCAACCGTCATCTGGGCATGAAGCGCCGCATTCGCAATGTGGTCAAAACCGCGACCCAGAACCGGCAGGTCGGGGGTGTTGGTGGCAATGACCTGACCAGTATTGAAAAACGCCTGCGCAATGCCGAGCGCAAGAAGGACGAGAAGAAAAAGGAACGGCGGACCATTGATGACCGGATCGCCGAGGCCGGGTTGCCGCTGCAGGCCCGGCAATTCTGGCAAATCTCGGCAGGTATCGGCATGGCCGGTTTTCTGATCGGCTTTCTGATTCAGAAAACCCTGATGCTGGGCACGGCTCTTGCCATCCTGTTTGGACTTGGCCTGCCCCTGTTGGTGCTCGCCGTGCTGGCGCGGCGGCGGAAGAAGAAGTTCATTGCCGGGCTGCCCGATGCCCTCGATGTCATGGTGCGCGGGCTGAAGGCCGGGCTGCCGGTCAATGAGGCGCTGGCCATGATCGGGCGCGAGTTCAAGGGGCCGATTGCGACCGAATTTGCCATTGCCACCGATGAGCAATCAGCTGGTTTTTCACTGGCTGAGGCGCTGGAGCGGTGCGCCAAGCGGATGCCGCTGCCGGAAATGCACATGCTGGCCATCGCCATCGCCATTCAGGCCCAGACCGGTGGTTCGCTGTCGGAAACCCTGCAGAACCTCTCCGATGTGATCCGCGCCCGGTTCAAGCTCAAGCGCAAGGTGTCGGCCATGACCAGTGAGGCCAAGGCGTCGGCCGCGATTATCGGCTCGCTGCCCTTTCTGCTCTCCGGCGCGATTATTGGGGTGGCCCCTGATTACATGACGCCGATGTGGGACACGCTGATCGGCAATATGCTGATCAGCGGGGCGCTGCTCTGGATGTGTGTTGGGCTCGCGGTGATGATCAAGATGATCCATTTCAGGGTGTAGGTAGGCGATGTTCGGGTTTTTCCAGAGTGCGATTGAGTCCGGCCAGATATGGACCTGGCTTGCCGCTGTCGGGGCGATGATCTCCATCGTTTATGCCGGGCTGCCGCTGCTCGACCGAGCCGATGCCAAGGAGCGGGTGAAATCTGTGGTGGTGGAACGGCGTCGCTCACTCGCTGCCGTTCAGCGCGAGAATATGGAGGCGAGCGCCAATCTGATCCGGCTCAATGCGTCCCAGAGCCTGTCCGAGCTGTTCAAGCTCGAGCGTTTCGCCGGGCTGTCCGGTGTGCGTGAGAAACTGGCCTCGGCGGGTTATCGCAGTCCGAGAGCGGCGCTGATCTATATGGTAACCCGGTTGTCCGCGCCGTTCATTATGGCGGCGGTCAGCTTCATCTATACCGCCGGGTTCGATCTGGACGGAACGGAGCGGGGGCTGATTGCCATCGTGGCGGCGATCTTCGGCTTTTTCCTGCCTACCATCTTCGTCTACAACGCATCGCAGAAGCGCAAGCAGGAGGTTGCCAACAACTTCCCCGATGCGCTCGACCTGATGCTGGTCTGTGTTGAGGGTGGGCTTGGCATCGAGGCGGCAATCGACCGGGTCGGACGCGAGATGGAGGCGCAATCGGAAGTGCTGGCCGAGGAGATGGGACTGCTGAGCGCCGAGTTGGCACTGCTCGGCGACCGCAGCGGCGCGTTCAAGAACTTCGCTGCCCGTATCCGCGAGCCATCGGCGCGGACCTTTGCCAATACCCTGATCCAGGCAGAGAAATACGGCACTTCCCTTGGTCGGGCGTTGCGTACCCTGTCAACGGATATGCGCGATCAACGCATGACCAAGGCCGAACGCATCGCCGCCGCCCTGCCGGCCAAGCTGACCGTGCCGATGATCCTGTTCTTCATGCCGAGCCTGTTCGTCACCATCCTCGGCCCGGCGATCATCAAGGTCATGGCGGCATTCTGAAAACCGTGGCCTGCAACATGCTGACGGCATAGTATCTGGCACGCATTCACCCATAGCGGTTTCGGACCATCCCATGCAGAAATTCACCATCTATGGTGACAAGCGCTCAGGCAATTGCCTGAAGGTGCTCTATGTCGCCCGTTTTCTTGATCTGGCCCATGACTGGCGTGACGTGGATATCATGGCCGGTGATACCCGCGCAGACTGGTTTCTCGATATCAACCCGTTCGGCCAGATCCCGGCGGTGAGCTTTGCCGATGGGCGGGTGCTGACCCAATCGAATGCCATCATGCTCTATCTGGCGGAAGGCTCGGCCCTGATCCCGGCAGATGGTTTTGAACGGGCGCGGATGATGGAGTGGCTGTTCTGGGAGCAGTACAGTCATGAGCCGGTGATCGCCGTGCGCCGGTTCCAGAAACATTACCTGAACAAGCCGGACAGCGAGATTGACCCGGCCCTGCTGACCAAGGGTGCGAAGGTGCTGGCACATCTGGAGCAGGCGGTGACGGGTCGTGACTGGCTGGTCGGTGATAGCCTGTCATTGGCCGACCTTTCCCTTGTCGCCTATACGCGACTGGCGGAGGAAGGTGGCTTTGACCTCAATGCCTATCCGGCACTGAAGGACTGGATCGACAAAATTGATGCCGCAATCCCCCTGACGCCATAGCGGTGAAAATGCCCGAATGGAACCGGCCCGGTGGGGCAAACGTTCAGGCAGCATGTCTAACAGCATCGGATCATTGAGCGATCAGGCACCGGGCTGGGTGCGCAGGCTCGCCCACAGCAGGCTGGGTGTTGGCGTGCTCTCCATGGGTGAGAGCACGGTTCTGCCGATACCCCTGGAGGTGGTGATTGTACCGCTGATGGTGGCCTATCATCGCAAGGCTTTGTCGATTGCCCTGTCGGCACTTGTGGGGTGCCTAATTGGTGCCTCGCTGTTCTATTGCCTCGGTGCCTTGTTGTACGAGCCGCTTGTTGTGCCGGTGCTGGACGCTCTTGGGTTGCTGCAGAACATGCAGACCGCACGGGACAATATGAGTAATGCCGACAGCTTCTGGGCAATATTTCTGGTGTCTCTTGGCCCGGTGCCAATGCAACTGGCAACACTGGCCGCCGGGGTGAGCAAGGTCAGCTTTCCCGTGTTCTTGCTGGCAATACTGGCGTCACGCGGCATTCGGTATCTGGGGCTGGCTGTTATCTGTCGTCTGGCAGGTCGGCAGATTATGGCAGTCGAGATTTCACGCCATCTCGTGACGATTGGCACGGCGATCCTGATGGCCGCTTCATGGGTCGCGCTCTATTTCCTGCTCTAGTTATTGCGCCATCGGCATGGCGGCGGTCTGGTCGTCGAGCCGGGTGGCCGGGCTGATCAGGAAGTCGATGGCAATCCGGTCATCAACCTCTCTCTCGGCAATCGCCACCTCTGGCCGCAGGCGGAAGGCGAGGGCGATGCCCTCGCCATCACCACTGATCGAGACCTTGTCGACACTGCGCTCCAGTGCCCGGGTCAGGGTCGGCAGGTTGGGTGAGATATTGGCTGGCAGGTTGATCGTGACCATATCGTCCAGCTTTTCGATCCGTACCAGCTCGCGGTTCATTCGGGGCAGGGTCAGGCGGTCGAAGCTGTCGAAATTGCCGGTCATGAACGCGCGTGGATTCTCGCCGTCACGGTTCAGGGGCCATTCGCGGGTCGGGTGCCGCTCCGGCGATACCGGCTCATCGCTCAGCCGGGTCGGCAGCATCAGGTCCAGTGTCGGCTTCATCTGCTTCTGGCCATAGACGGTGCGGATCAGTTGCAGGTTGGCCTGAACCGTCTGATCGCCAGCGTCCAGTTCCTGTGCCTGTTCGAGACTGGCGCGGGCCTGCTGCAACTGGCCGGTCTGGGCATAGGACATGGCGAGATTGTTCAGGGTCCGATGACTGTCGCCGATACCGTAGGCAAGGGCGGACTGGTATGCCGCCTGTGCCTCACCATGCTTGCCCATGGCATCGAGCGTGACGCCCAGCACATGATAGGCCTCGGCCATATTCGGATCAGCATCGACCGCCCAGCGGGCCGCCTGTACCGCAGCGGCCAGTCGCTTCAGCTGCAGATTGGCCTTGGCATAGGCGATGAGGGCATCCGGTGAGGCGCTCTCAGGCTCGGCGAAGGGTTTGAGTACCGCCAATGCCTGATCCGGCACGCCCGAACGGCGCAGGGCTTCGGCATATTTGATCGCGAGCGCTTCGTTATGGGGATTGCGATAATAGAGCAGGGCATAATAGGCCGCCGCCTCGGAAAACTTGCCATGTGCGGCGGATTGCAATGCCTGATGACGGATGCGTTCGGGCAGGCTGTGTGCTCCCGTTGACAGGCCGTCATTGTCAGGTTTCGGCTCAAAGGCATCGCCGAGTACACGGCTCTCCGGCACCGGGATGGTGGGGCCGGGGTCCACATTGGCAGAATTGCTGAGCGGTCCCGCGCCATGCTCGCCGATTGTGCCCGACTGCAGGCCCGAGCGGTCGCCCGAGGTGGTGGTGGCGTTGCAGGCCGCGAGCAGCGGGAGCAGGCAGAGCGCGGCAATGCGGGTCCGGCCGGTTTTTGAATGCTGGGTCATGGTGCTTCTCATCATCATGGTGCTTCTTACTGAACGTCCGGTTCGGTGCCGCCGATGGACGGTGCCGCCGGTACCGTGGCCATCAGCGGCAGGGTCACGCAGTCACCGGCGCAATATTCAACCGAGGACGGCAGGCAGTTGCCGAGCGCGCTGCAGCCGCGGGTGATCCGCATGGATGAACTGTTGCGACCAGAAATGATCACCGCGCTCTGCAGCATCGGCTGACCATCGCTATCCAGTACGGTAAGTGAGGTGGCGCTGATCTGGCGCGGGATCAGGACCAGCCGCTGGGGGCTGTCGAGCAGGGCGCTGAGCGCATCGGGGGCGGCGACAATCACCGCACTTGCCGGGCGTGGCAGATCAATAATGCGCGATTGTGCCGGGCCGAGGCGGATCACATGGGTATCGGCATCGACAGTACTGGTGGCGAGATAGCCGGGTGCCGGTTCCGTCTCACCGGTAGTATGGTTCAGGTTCTGGGCATGGGCCATGCTGGCCGATGCCAGTGCCAGCAACATACCCAGCATGAAGAGCCGAAACAGGCCCGGAGAATAGCCGTAAAACTGCCGCATGATAAACTGCCTTCCACTCAGTTACGGGCAGTATTGCGGTATGATTTCAGGCTTGGCAATATTTATAAAATTCGATTATTTTCAATAATTTGCGCGAAATATTTAGCGCAAATTTTAATTGCATTCTAGGCAGGTTTCGATGTCTCTGAAACGCTTGCCAGAAGCAGCGATCGGGCGCTCAGCATCAGGATATAGGCAAAGGCGAGATAGCCAAGACAGGCCATGGTGATAAACCCGGCACCGAGTTGATAATCCAGCATCAGGCCGAATAATGGCGGGGCCAGTGCTGTGGACATGACCATCATGGACGAGACCAGCGAGCGGACGCTGCCCAGCGATCCGGTGCCATAGACTTCCGCCCACATGGCATTCAGGATCGGCATGGAGATACCGGTCGATGCCCCGGCCAGCAGGAACAGGGCAGCCCCGCCGAACTGGTGGGTGGTGAGGGCAAACAGGCAAAGGCCAATGGCAAGCGGCAGACAGGTGATCGGCACCATTCTGGTGGCGGTCAGCCGATCAACCACCGGTCCAATCACCATCGACATGGTCAGCGACCCGGCAGCATAGAGGCCGAAGAAACTCGCCATCTGGGCCAGTGTCCAGCCGCGATCGAGGGCGATTGCCTGCTGGTGGAAGAAATAGCCGGTCAGGATGAAGGGCGGTGCCAGAACATAGGGCATGACACAGATGAATTTCCGGTCGCCCAGCAACTGCCGGGGCTTCAGTTTTGCTGCTTTGACCGCACTGGCCTGATCGGTACCGAGGCTGCGTGCCTGCTCATTGGCAAGCTCGCTGTCCCGTGCTTCATGTCCGCGCAAGAGCAGCCAGATCGTCGGCAGCAGCAAGAATAGCAACCCGGCGGCAATGCAGGCCCAGGCCAGCCGCCAGGGTAGTTGGGCAGAGACCAGAAACAGGGTCACCAGCGGTGGCCAGACGGCCTCACCCAGCGGCATGCCGAGGGCGCTGACACTGAGACCACGCCCGCGGGCGCTGCCAAGATAGCGCGCCATGGTCACGGTGGCGGTATGGCCCATCAGCCCCTGACCGGTCAGGCGCAGGCCATAGATCGCGAAAAACAGTAGGATGATGTGATTGGCGGTGGCCATCAGCAGCGCCGACCCGGCAAGGCCGATTACCACAATGCTGGCATAGCGGCGCAACTCCACATCATCGATCTTCAGCCCGGCCCAGATGATGGTACCGGCGCTGGCCAGTGTCGCGGCAAGGTAGAGGCTGCCGAACCCGCTGTGGCTCAGCCCGTATTCATCGCGGATCGACTGGTTGAACAGGCTGAAGAAAAACGACTGTCCGAAGCTCGAGCAGAAGGTGAGCGCCATGCCGAAAATCAGCAATGCCTTGTACTTGCCGAGAAAGCCCATATAGGACAATGGTTTGTCAGGCATGTTTACGGTCATGGATTACTCACGGCTCGCTCATGCGGGCGGGTTGGATGGCAACGCTTGCCGGCCCAATGTCCGGCGGCGGTAACATGGGCTGGAAAAGTTGTGAAAACTCTCTACATATGCGATGTGGTTTAGGGGTCGCTGCACCGCAGCGCAAGTATTGTTCAGCAGGTTTTTCAGTCAGTTGATGCAAAGGCTTGTCATGTCAGTTGATTGCGGCATGACGGGTACTGCGTGTTTGTGACCAAACCTCGATCCTTCAGTTGCCAAAGTGAATGTGAGTTTATGAATCAATCTCTGGAAAAGGGCCAAAGCGTCAGCGTCAGCGGTGCGGCCGGTGCATTCGGTGAAGTCCATATCAAGCTGATGTGGAGCGACAAACCCGAACAGGGCAAGGCTTCCGGCATCGATCTCGATCTTGGCTGTCTGTTCGAGTTGAAGGACGGCTATCTCGGTTGTGTTCAGGCGCTGGGCGATATGTATGGCTCATTCTCGAGCGAACCCTATATCGAGCTTGATGCCGATGACCGCACGGGCGGTTCTGCCGGTGAAACCATTCGCATCAACGGCGACAAATGGGCGGCGATCAAGCGTATCTGCATCTTTGCCTATATCTATGACGGTGCACCGAACTGGTCGCTGATCGATTGTCTGGCGCAGGTACTGATCCCCGGTCGTGAGCCGATCATGGTGCAGCTTGAAAATGCCCGGAATGATCGCGGCATGTGTGCAATCGCCATGCTTGAGAACAAGGAAAATGCCTTCAAGGTGCAGAAGCTGAACCAGTATTTCCGTACCCATAAGGATCTTGATGAGCATTACAGCTTTGGCCTGCGCTGGGAAATCGGCAGCAAGGACGGCTGACAGCTTTCCGGTACAAGTTTCTGAAATTATTCGTTTTCTGTTCCACCTCTGACCCTAGGGTTCCTCGATGAACGGTGTTTATGAGTTGCCACTGACCGACCTGTATTTTCTTGCTGCAGGGGCTATCGGTCTGGGCCTGTTCCTGCTGATCAAGAGCGGTGGGTATGTTGTTGATGGCGCGGTCTACATCGCGAAACAACTTGGTCTGCCGCCTATGGTGGTCGGTTTTACCATCGTTGCGTTTGGCACTTCACTGCCTGAACTGCTGGTTTCAGTGAATGCCAACATGAAGGGATTTGGCGGAATTGCCGTCGGCAATATCGTTGGCTCGAATATCGCCAATATCCTGCTGATCCTCGGTATCGGGGCGATTATCTCACCTATGGTGGTTCGTCGTCACTCCTGTACCCGTGATCTGGCCATGATGCTGTTGGCGACAGCCATTCTCGTCGGTTTCATGTGGTTCGGGGTTATCACCATGTGGCAGGGCGCACTGATGCTGGCCATTTTGATCGCCTATGTTTTTTACCAGTACCGCAAGGCTATGGAGAACAAGGAGCCGCCACCGGAAGAGGTTGATGAGGCCGATTTCGCCAATATGGGCGCCTGTCTGTTGGCCCTGTTGCTCGGTCTGATCGGGGTCAGTGTCGGTGCGGAAATGCTGGTGCGCGGTACCGTTGTCTCCGCCAATGCGATTGGCATTCCTGAAGCCGTGATTGCCCTGACCGTTGTTGCCTTCGGCACCTCGCTGCCGGAGCTGGCAACGGTGCTGGTTTCCCTGCGCAAGGGTGAGACCGACCTGATCTTCGGCAATATCATCGGCTCGAATGTCTTTAACATCCTGTCGATTATTGGCGTGACCGCGCTGATTTCGCCGATTGCCATCGAACCGCATCTGATGGGCATCAGCCTCTGGACCATGGTCGGTGTCAGCGTTCTCTTTGCTGTCTGGATATTGGCATTCCACAAGCTGCAACGCGGCCTCGGCATTGCAATGGTGGTTGCCTATATAGCTTTTGTCGCGTCGGAATATCTGCTGACCTCGCCCCATCTGCCGATTGCCGGTTGATAGATGTCGCGCAAGCTGGCGATATTTGATCTCGACAATACGCTGACCCATGGCGATACGCTGGTGCCCTGGCTGATTGCCCTGTCAAGCCGGAACCGCTTTCTGCGGGCTGCGGTGCGGGCGGGTATTTCCCGCTTTTCCGCACCGGCGCTGACTGATCGCCGTACGGTGTTCAAGGAGGCGCTGCAGGTGCCGTTATTGACCGGTGTCACGGTCGAGAACGGCATTTCGGCGGCAAAACGCATCGCCCCGACCATCCGCTGGAAGAAACTGGCCCCGCAGGCACTGATGAACCATGCGGAAAATGGCGTTCATATTTTGATCGCGACTGGTGCAGCGCGCATGGCGGCAGAGCATTTCGTCGCCCATCGCTTCCCGGTCAAATTTGATATGCTGGGCACAGAGCTGGAGGTTGTTGACGGTATGCTGACCGGGCGACTTGCCGGGGAGAATTGCGTACGGCAAACTAAGGCCCGTCTGGTTCGGGAATATCTGGACGAGCATGGCCCGTTCGATGAAATCTGGGGCTATGGCAATGCCCCGCATGACCTGCCAATGCTTGAGCTGGTTGACCACAAGACAGTGATTTAGTGCCCCCGTGCCGGTTTCCGTCAGGCGGTACGGCAATCTGCTGATGAAGTTGAGTATGAGACAATGGTTGTAAAAGTTAATCGTGGTGAGCAGATCGACATCATTCAGGCCGATCCTGAACTGACCGATCTGCGTGTCGGTCTCGGCTGGGATGCGGTTGATAATGGCGATGCCGAGATGGACCTTGATGCCGCCATTTTCATGCTGGGGTCGGACAACCGGGTGCGCAGCAGTCGCGATCTGATCTTTTATAACCAGATGGAATCCGAATGCGGGTCGATCAAGCTCGGTGGCGACAACCGGACCGGGGTTGGCGATGGCGATGACGAGTTTCTCGAGGTCAACCTGTCGAAGATTCCCGAGGACGTAAAGAAACTGGCGATTACCGTCTCGATCTATGAGGCGGATGAGCGCAAACAGAATTTCGGCATGGTGGAAAGCTCATTTGTGCGTCTCGCAAATTCCCTGAGCCAGAAGGAATTTGCCAAATACGAACTCGCCGAGCGCTGCAACATGGAAACCGCCTTCGTGTTCGGGGAGATCACCCGCACTGATACCGGCTGGAGTTTCCGTGCGCTCGGTCGCGGTTTTACCGGCGAATTACGCTTCCTCTGCGACCTGTTCGGTGTGCAGGTCGACGACTGATTTGCCTATTCATCCGGCCAGCGTTTGTGGGTCCAGAGCCATTGCGCCGGGCGCTGTCTGATCCAGCCTTCAACAATCAGGTTCAACTCGGTGAGGATTGCCAGAATGTCCGCCTCCCGCTCGCCCGTTGCGACAGGATCGATCGGCGGGTGAACCGTGATCCGGAACCGACAGCCGTCAAGTCGCTCGGTCTGGACCGGCAATATCCGGCAGTTGAATTTGAGTGCAAAGCTGGCCACCGCGGGTGCGGTCATCGCCGGAATGCCGAAAAACGGTACCGGCAGCCCCTCATTCAGCTTCTGGTCGATCATCAGCCCCAGATTGCCGCCTGATTTGAGATGCGCCATGGCCCGCTTGCCGCCCTCTGAACCCTTGGCAAAATTGATCGTCGAAGCGGGTCTGCGCAGCCAGAGCAACGCCGAGTTGATGTAGATATTGTTGGTGCGGCGATATATGACGCCCAACTCCCGGCCCATCCGCTTGGCTCCGACCTGCGCCAGTTCCCAGTTGGCCAGATGACCGGAAACTGTGATGCAGGGGCGCTCCGGATCGCTTAACGCATCGAGGTGCTCGAAGCCGATTTTTTCGATCCGCTTGTCTTCCTGATCCCAGATGCGTGACAGGTGCGGATACTCGGCGATACTGCGCCCGAGATTGTCCCACATATCAATGATGATCTGTTCCCGCTCTGCCTCTGACAGCTCTGGCATGACCCGTGAGAGATTGCGCCGCGCCCGCTTGCTGGCACCGATCCGTGGGCCGAGCTTCCGCCCCAGCCAGCCGCCGGTATCGGAGGCCCAACCGGTTGGCAGGACCATGAAGAACCCGATCAGGATATAGGCACCCAGCACCTCAAGCGGATAGCGGATCAGCAGATTGTACCAGCCCGGATGGCGGCGACCGTCGCTAAACATCGGCTGCCTCCAGCGGTGCTATCTTGCTGTCGATCAGGGACTTCAGCTGTGCTGGTTCGGCCAGATCAAGCTTGATCCGCACTTGCCTGATCCGGGATCGCCATACGGTTGGCAGGCGGACCCAGTCCTTGGCGGTTGTGACCAGCTGTACGCCCTGCCGCTCAGTCTTGCCTGCCCAGTCGGTCAGCATCGCATCGGTGATCGGTGCATGGTCAGGCAGGCTGATACGCTCGACCACCGTAATCCCGTGGTTGGTCAGCAGGGTCGGAAAACTGTCCGGCTGGGCAATCCCGGCGATGGTGATGCAGCTTTGTCCGGTGAGGGCGGCGAGATCATCGGCAAGCGGGCGATAGCTGCAGGTGAAGACCGGTATCCCGGCCGGCAGGGATTGCAGGCTGTCATGGGTCGGCTCACCGATACAGATGATGGCATCGGTTCTGGCCAGTCCGGCGGCAACGCGCTCACGCAACGGACCGGCAGGGATCATCTGGCCGTTGCCGAAGCCCAGCTCGCCCTTGACCACCAGAATGCTCATGGCCTTGCGCAAGGCGGGGTTCTGGAAGCCGTCATCCATAATGATCGCCTGTGCCCCGGCAGCCTTTGCGGCCTCTGCGCCCGCTGCCCGGTCTTTGGCAACCCAGCAGGGTCCAGCGGCGGCCAGCAACAGGGGTTCATCGCCGACCTCCGTTGGCGCATGGCTGGCGGGTGCAACCTGCACCGGGCCGGGCAGGCTGCCGCCATAGCCGCGGCTCAGAAAATGGATGTTCTCGCGGCCCAGCAGCTTGTGGATTGCCAGCGCGGTCGGGGTCTTGCCACCACCACCGGCGGTCAGGTTGCCGATACACAAAACCGGGATGCCGATATCCTGATAGGCACCATGCCTGAGGCGATAGGCGGTTGCTGCGCCATAGAGGCAGCCGACCGGTGCCAGCAGGCGCGCCAGCAGCCCCGGTGACCGGTACCAGAAATCGGGCGTTGCATGGGGCATCACGAAGCTGCCTTTTGCTGTGCCAGTGCGGTGTCCAGCATCGGGCGCAGGCGCTCAAACACATGGTCGATCACGGCGGCCTGTGCGGTTGCGGCCTGATGGGCGGCGCTGCCCATTTCAGTGGCCTGAACAGGGTTGCCGAGCAGATTGGTGACAGCGGCACCCAGTGCTTCGGCATCACCGACTTCGCGCAAGGCACCCATGTCGGTCATTTCCTGTCTGATCTGACGGAAATTATCCATATGCGGGCCATGCAGGATGGCGCAGGAGAACAGGGCGGGCTCGATCGGGTTGTGTCCGCCGATTGGCACCAGCGACCCGCCCATGAACACGATATTCACGGCCTTGAACAGCAGCCCCATCTCACCCAGCGTATCGGCCAGATAAATAGCATCATCCTCGCCAGGCAGGGTGCCGGGGCTGCGCTCGCACCATGTCAGGCCGGTTTCGTCCAGTAGGGTGGCGATTTCTTTCCGGCGGTTCGGGTGCCGGGGTGCGATCACCGTGAGCAGGTCAGGATAGTGCTCTGCAACATGCTGATGCGCCTCGACAATCTGCTCTTCCTCGCCCGGATGGGTTGAGGCGGCAAGCCAGATCGGCCGGTCGCCAATCGCGGCCTTGAGGGCAGAGGCGGCATCGGCATCAATCGGCAGTGGCGGGGCGCTGAACTTGATATTGCCCAGACAGTCCACGGTGTCGGCGCCAAGTGTGGTCAGACGCTTGGCATCCTCTGACGATTGCGCGAGGCAGAGCTGGAAGCTCGCGAGCATGGCGGCGACACTGCCGTTGAACCGTTGCCATGTGGCGAATGATTTGTCCGAGATGCGGGCGTTGATCAGGACGGCGGGTATCTGGCGGTCCTTCAGCGTCTTCAGCATGTTGGGCCAAAGCTCGGATTCCAGCCACAGCGCCATGGATGGCTGCCAGTGGTCAAGGAAGCGCTCAACCCAAAGCGGGTGGTCGAGCGGTGCATATTGGTGGATGGCCCGTTCCGGCAGGCGTGCAGCCATCAGCCGGGCCGAGGTGACGGTGGTGGTGGTTACCAGCACGGTGAGGCTGCTGTCATGGGCCAGCAAGCGGTCGATCAGGGGCAGGATCGACAGGGCTTCACCGACGCTGGCGCCATGGCACCAGACCACCGGGCCATTCGGGCGTGCGACCCCGGCAATGCCTTGCTTCTCGGTGATCCGGTCCGCTTCCTCCTTCCCGCGAGTAAGGCGGCGGTCCAGCAGCGCGCGCAGGATCGGTGCGCTGAGCCGGGTCAGGCCGCGATAGCTGGCGAGCAGTATGGTCATGCGGCCCCCATCATGACGGCATCCGGCATATTCGCCTCGAACTGGTCGGTGGCCGCCGCCCATGAATAGCCCAGCGCAAAGTCCCGGCATTTCTGCCGGTCGATGGTCAGGGCCTGTTGCAGGGAGGTTGAGAGGTCTTCACCAAGCACAGCGACGTCACTGCCTTTCAGAATATCGAGGGGGCCGGTGACCGGATAGGCGGCAACCGGCATACCACACGCGAGCGCTTCGAGCATAACGAGGCCGAATGTATCCGTAAGCGACGGAAAGGCAAAGACATCGCCGCTGGCATAATACTGTGCCAGTTCTTCGCCCTGTCTGGCCCCGGCGAAACTGACGTCCGGGTAGCGCTGTTGCAGTTCCTCAAGCGCCGGGCCATTGCCGACAACCAGCTTGCTGCCGGGAAAGTCGGCCTTGAGAAAGGCTTCGATATTCTTCTCGATGGCGACCCGACCGACATAGAGGGCAATCGGGCGGGGCAGGTCGAGCGGCAACGGTTCGCGCGGGCGGAACATCTCGGTATCGACGCCACGGGTCCAGATGTTGAGATTGCTGAAACCATTATCGGCCAGCAGCTTTTCCAGCGTCGGGGTCGCGACCATGACACTGCTGGAACGCGCATGGAACCGACGCATCATGGCATAGGTCCATGCGGTCGGGATCGGTGCTCTGGCCGCAAGGTATTCCGGGAATTTGGTATGATAGGCGGTGCTGAACGGCAGGTTGTGACGCAGGCAGTATTTGCGCGCGGCCCAGCCCAGCGGCCCCTCGGTGGCGATATGCAGCTTGGTCGGTGCCTGTGGCAGGGCATCGAGCATCGCCGCCAACCGGCGATAGGGAAACAGCGCCAGCCGGATTTCAGGATAGGTTGGTGCGGCGATGGTGCGGAACCCGGACGGGTCGATAACCAGACATTCATGCCCGCGTTTCTCAAGCTCCTGCACCGTGCGTTCGATGGTCCGAACGACACCGTTGACCTGGGGGTGCCAGGCATCTGTGACGATGATCATGCGCAAGGGAAAGGGGCCGGAGGTTCGGGTTATCGAGACAGAGGGGCAGGGATCAGGCAGCGGCCTGATCGGGCTGTTTTACAGATGCTGTCAGCCCACGCCAATCAATCAGTTCGATTGTGCCGTCGGGACGCTCTGCCAGCGCCGTGCAGCTTTCTACCCAATCGCCGTCATTACAGTAAAGCAACCCGCCGAGATCGCGGATTTCCGCCCGGTGAATATGGCCGCAGATAATGCCGTCGACGCCGCGATCAGCCGCGATATGGCGGAGGGCGTTCTGATAGCGGCTCAGATACTCGACCGCGCCCTTGACCTTGCCCTTGAGATAGGCCGAGAGCGACCAGCGGGCGCTGGCACCGATCTGGCGGCGGCCCCGCTCGAACCAGCGGTTGAACCAGAGCAGGAAGACATAGGCCTTGTCGCCAAGATGGGCGAGCCATTTGGCATATTTGACGATCACATCGAACTGGTCGCCATGCAGCACCAGAAACTTCCGGCCATCGCTGGTTTCGTGGATGATGTCGTCGATCAGGTCCATGGTGTCGCCGGGCCGCTCAAGATAGCGCCGCAGGTAATCATCATGGTTGCCGGGCAGATAGATAATGCGGGTGCCGTTCCGGCCAAGCTCGCGGAACCGCGCCATGACCGCTTCATGACTGTCGGGCCAGTACCAGCGTTTGCGCAGACGCCAGCCATCAATAATATCGCCGACGAGATAGAGGTTCTCCAGACCATCGAGCTGGTTCAGGAAGGTGAGCAGCTCTTCGGCCTTGGCCCCGCGGGTGCCGAGATGGGTGTCGGAAATCCAGATGCTTCTGGTGGCACCAATGGCTTTCACCAACGCATCATCCTTATCGCAATGGCTGAGCGCGGCAGGGGACGTATCCACCGTGGTATGTGTCGTCGATGTGGTCATGGGCGGTATTTTATCCGGCTTTGGTTGTGCTGGCTAGTCTGGCCGGTTTCTGTTTCCTATGCCGGTATTTCGGCGCTGTCGAGCCAGTTGATATGGCCCATTTTCCGGCCTTCGCGGGCTTCCGCCTTGCCATATAGGTGCAATTTGCCTCGGGGATCGGCTGTCGCAACTTTGGCCCGCTCGGTTGTATCGCCGAGCAGGTTTTCCATCACCACCGGGCAGCGCAGATCAACCGGACCCAGCGGCAGGCCGCAAACCGCACGGATTTGCTGCTCGAACTGGCTGGTGATCGCGGCATCCATGGTCCAGTGACCGGAATTGTGCGGTCGTGGGGCGATCTCGTTGAAGATCAACTCATCGGTATCGGTAATGAAGAACTCTGCACCCATGACCCCGACATAATCGAGGCTTGAGGCAATCTTCTGGGCTGATTCAATCGCCGCGATCTGCAATTCCTGCGAGATGCTGGCAGGCACTTTGGTTTCCGCCAAGATGTGATTGCGGTGAACATTTTCGCCCGGTGGATAGGCGACCGTGTGGCCGGAGAGATCACGGGCGACGATCACTGAAATTTCGCTCTTCAGATTGACCAGCTTTTCATAAACCGCGTCATCGGTCTTGAGGCTGGCCCATGCGCTTTCGAGATCAGCCATGTCGCGGACGGTAACCTGTCCCTTGCCGTCATAGCCGAGGCGGGCGGTCTTGATCACGCCGGGCAGGCCGATATCGGCGATTGCCGCGCGCAGCTCGTCGAGGCTGGTCACGGCAGCCCATGGCACCGGGTTGATGCCATAGTCGCTGGCCATGGTCTTCTCCCGCGCGCGATGCTGCGCGATCCGCAGGATATCGGCACCGGGCCGGACCGGGGTAATGGCGGCAATCCGCTCGACCGCTTCCACCGGCACGTTCTCGAACTCGAGGGTAATGACGTCGACACTTCTGGCGAACTGTTCCAGTGCCACCATATCGGTGAAGTCGGCCTGTGTCGTCACGGCAGATACCTGCGATGCCGGGGCGTCCGCTTCGGGCGTGAAGATATGGCAGCGATAGCCGAGATTGGCGGCGGCAAGGGCGGCCATGCGGCCAAGCTGACCGCCACCCAGAATGCCGATTGTCGCGTTAGGGGGGAGAGGGTTGGTCATGTTGCTGACGGTCCTTATTGAACCGGGGTTTCTCCGACACTGTCGGTCTGGCGCTCGCGGAAATTGTCCAGCCGCTTGGCCAGCATGTCATCTTGAAGTGCCACGATGCTGACCGCCATCAGACCGGCATTCTTGGCACCGGCAGAACCGATGGCGAGGGTGCCGACCGGTACACCGCCCGGCATCTGGACGATGGAGAGCAGGCTGTCGAGACCTTTCAGGGTCCGGCTCTCGACCGGCACGCCGAGTACGGGCAGCGGGGTCATGGATGCGACCATACCAGGCAAGTGGGCGGCACCACCGGCACCGGCGATAATAACCTGTAGGCCACGGTCGCGGGCGGTTTTGGCGTATTCCACCAGTCGGTCAGGGGTGCGGTGAGCGGAGACGATGCGGGTTTCAAACGGCACGCCGAGATCGCTCAGCACAACCGCTGCCTCACGCATGGTCGGCCAGTCTGACTGGCTGCCCATGATAATGCCGACGAGCGGGTTTCCTTCCGGGGAACTGACAGCGGGAAGGGACGCTGGTTGTGTCTGGGTCACGCGATAATATCCGGGATCATACTATCTTCGAGACGGGAAATGAGATCGCGCAGCATCAGCTTACGTTTCTTAAGACGCTGAATCTGTAATTGATTGAACGGGCCTTCCGCGCTCAGCTGTTCGATAACATCGTCCAGATCGCGGTGCTCGCTGCGGAGCTCTTCCAGCCGGGCCTTCAATTTGTCCTGCTCGTCCATGGTCTCTACTGTAGTAAGGATGGTCATGGTTCTAAGAGGCCCTGTGTATAGTGAAAATCTGGTAAAAATACCAGTCTCGGTTGACCGGGTGCCCGCACGCTTTTAAAAGCCGTGGGATATAACAACAAATGTCTGGCAAACAGTTTATATCCGTTTCCTGAAAAACGGCTATCTAATGCAAGAAGCCTGACTATAACGACAACCCAGAAAGCGGCAAGATGGCTCCGGCAAAACGTATTGGAATTCTGACAAGTGGTGGCGATTGTGCCGGTTTGAACGCGGTTATCCGCGCAGTTCTGTACCGGGCCTACCATTATGGCTGGGAAGTAATCGGTCTTCATGATGGCACGGCTGGTCTGCTCGACCGCCCAATCCGCCATGAGGTACTCAACATCAGTAAGTTCGATGGCCATATCATGCGCCTCGGCGGCACGGTTCTGGGCACCACCAACAAGGGCAACCCCTTTGCCTTCCCGATGCCAGACGGCACCAAGAAGGACCGGTCACAGGAAATCATCGACGGCATCAAGGAGCTGGAACTGGATGCGATCATTGGCATTGGCGGTGATGGCAGCCTCGCGATCCTGCGCAAGCTGTGCCAGCAGGGCGGGGTGAAGCTGATCGGCATTCCGAAAACCATCGATAACGACCTTGGCCTGACCGAGGTTTCCGTCGGTTTTGATACCGCCGTGACGGTCGCGACCGAGGCGCTCGATCGCCTGCAGCCGACCGCTGCCAGCCATGACCGGGTCATGGTGCTCGAGGTCATGGGCCGTGATGCTGGTCACATTGCGCTGTCTGCCGGTATCGCCGGTGGTGCCGATGTAATCCTGATCCCCGAAATTCCCTACCGGCTCGAGCATATCGCGGAGAAGATCGCGCAGGTGCGCCGCCGTGGCCGCAACTTCGCCCTCGTGGTGGTCTCTGAAGCGATCAAGACCGAGGATGGCGAAACCCTTGAGGTCGAATATACCGGTGGCGAGCGTCGCCTCGGCGGTATCGGCGATCACCTTGGCGAGCGCATTGCCTCGGCAACCGGTGCCGAGGTGCGTGTGACCGTTCTCGGCCACGTACAGCGCGGTAGCCAGCCGAGTTGGCAGGACCGCCTGATTGCCTGCGCTTTTGGTACCCATGCTGTTGACCTCATCGCCGAGGGCAAGGAAGACCGCATGGTTGCCTGGCAGAACCGTCAGGTTGTCGATGTGGCGATCTAGGATGCCATCGCCCATTATCAGGACGTGGATACCGACAGTGCGCTGGTCAAAACGGCCCGTGGGCTCGGCATCTGTCTCGGTGATCAGGCCCCAAGCTGATTTGCTGGGCAAGTCCCCGAAAGGTTGATATCTCGTTAATCGGGTCAGAGGCAGCAATATCTGTTTTTACAGATATTGCTGTTTTTGCGTTTGCCCACTGATGATCGGCGTGCCGTATAAACACCGGATATTTCGGGTTTTAACTATCGTTATCCCCAAACTTTCCAGAGGGATTCGTACCGAGTCGGCCTTGTAATATTAGCCAAGTCCAACCAAGTCGTTTTATACTATTCTTAGTGTCCGCTGCGGTTGCACTGCTTGGCTGTCTGGTGGTTTCTGGCTGACAGTCCCGGCATGTTGTCCGTTTGCAGGCACGCACAAGAACAACAATTCAGGAGGCGTTTTTATGTCAATTGCACAACGGATCGAAACCTTGAGGTCACGTCATACGACTGTAGATCGTGAGTTGCACTCCGAGAGTGTACGTCCGTGGCCCAATACGGCAATGGTCCGTCGGCTAAAGCGTGAAAAGCTTCGTATCAAGGATGAGATAGAACGGCTTGGCACCCATTAACGGGTGCCGGTCGGCGGCGCTCTCTGATCTCCGGGAACCGGGGTTACATGACGGGCGCACAATGACAGATAGAAAGTCCCCATAAAAAATGGCCGGTTTTCCCGGCCATTTTTTTGTCTGATTTTGCAATAAAACCAATTCATTCCACATGGGAGCCGGGCTGATTAACCGGGCATCGTAACGATTATTGCGCCGCGATCTGTGGCAACAACCGTATGCTCATATTGTACGACAGGCGCATGGGGTTCACTGTAAAGCGTCCAGCCATCATCGCCCTCTGTGGCCCAGATTCCACCCATGGACAGGAATGGCTCAACGGTCAGTACAAGCCCCTTGTTGATCCTGCGCCTGTCACTCTCTGTCGGCCAGGTTGCAATTTCCTTGGGATATTCATGCAAGGACCTGCCGACACCGTGACTGGCAAGGTTGCGAATAAGTGTATAGCCCCGATCCGCTGCAAACCGCCCGATGGCATTGCCGATACCTGCCAGCGGCTTACCGCTGCCTACTTGGGCAATGCCGATTTGGGTTGCCCGTTTCCCGTCACGACACAGACGCTCTTGCGAAGGACGTACAGGGCCCAAGCGATACGTGGCTCCGGTGTCGGCAAAGTAGCCGTTCTTTGAGGCTGATACGTCGATATTGACCAGATCACCCATGGTGATTTTCCGATCACCGGGTATTCCATGGGCAATTTCTTCATTGACGCTGATGCAGGTCGCACCAGGAAAATCATAGCTGGATTGAGGCGCAGATACCGCGCCTTCGCGTTCCAGCAACTCGGCCCCGATCTGATCCAGTTCCCGGGTGGTCATACCCGGTTCCATGCACTTGGCCATGGCTTGCATGGTATTGGCAACAATTCGGCCAATTTCCTTCAGACCATCCAGCTCATCCTGTCTCGTGATCGTCATTCTGCAGGCCCCTGCATTTGCAGCATCGGAGGCAATCAGTAATCGGCAGAGATGTCGGTGACGTAGTTGTCGATCTTGTCTTCCGGTGGTGCCTCGGCATCGGTCTTGCCACCTGATTTGATGACTTCCTTGTCGAGATCGGCCTGGGTGCAAAGGCCGAGCAGGACCGGATTGCGTGGCTTGATACTGGCGCTGTTCCAGTGGGTGCGGTCGCGCACGGCCACGATGGTTGGCTTGGTGGTGCCGATCAGGCGACCGATCTGGCTGTCTTTCAACTCAGGGTGGAATTTGACCAGCCATGCAATGCCATCGGGCTTGTCGCCGCGTTTTGCAACCGGGGTATAGCGTGGGCCTTTCGGACGATTGGATGGCTTCGGCAGGTCACGCTTGGCGATTTTCAGGCGAGTGGTCGGGTCTTTCTCACAGCGCGCGATTTCCTCGGCGGTCAGGGTGCCGTTGGTGATCGGGTCGGCGCCATTGATGCCGATTGCAACATCGCCATCGGCAATCGCCTGAACTTCCAGTGCATGCAGCTCACAGAATGCCGCGACCTGATCGAATGTCAGGGTCGTGTTGTCGACAAGCCAAACAGCCGTCGCTTTTGGCATTAATGGTTTAGACATGGGGCCTCCAAATCGAGGGTAGCTGGGTTTAATCCATGATGGGTCATGGACAGATTTTTTCCGTTGGCGTTGTTATCGACATGTCGGGCGAGAAGATCAAGCATTTCACCGCCTGCCAACGCACTTGCCTTATCAAATCTGCCGTGAGAGATGATCATACCAGCCTGAAACAGGCAGTCAAAACAGTTAGGGGATGCGCATATGTGGGATGACGAACCGAGGCCCAAGGCCACGTTGAGCATTGGTATGCCACTGGACACGATCTCTGCCGGTGAACTGCGTGAGATGATCGAGACCTATCAGGCTGAAATCGCCCGGCTCGAGGCGGAAATTGCCAAGAAGGAACAGCAGAAAGCGGCGGCGGCCAATTTCTTCAAGACCGACTGAGAAAGAAAGTCACGAAAACTGCTGGCTGAAACCGGGTGTGGAAAAACAATTTTTAGTGCTTGGCTTTCATGCCCAATCAGTAGAGTCACACATAGTCGCCTGAAACCGTTCAACTTAAAAAAGAACGGGCAGGTGCCTGACGATGTTCTCGTCAGGGGAGGAAAAGCAAGAAAGGCGCGGTTGTGATACCTGCTCCAGTCCATATCGGATTTTTCGATCCCTGCTTGCTGTTGCGGGGAGTTGATGTGCGATGAAATCCGGCGACCTCCGCAGACAGCTGCAACAGACCGAAAATCCCGATCCACGAAAAATCAATTTGGCCCTGCAGGGTGGTGGCGCACATGGTGCCTTTACCTGGGGCGTGCTTGACCGCCTGCTTGAGGAAGTTGAGGCGGGCCGTCTCGAAATCGACGGGATCAGCGGTACCAGCGCCGGTGCACTAAATGGTGCGGTACTGAAATATGGCCTCGCGACCGGCGGGCCGAAAGAGGCACGCCGCCTGTTGAACAAGCTCTGGACCGGTGTTTCCCAGAAAAACCTGCTGACCCCGCTGCAGGATATCGCGACCACCATGACCGGGTCGCATAATCTCGACAGTTCCCCGACCTTTGCCTGGCTTGAAGTGTGGAAGCACTACATGTCACCGCAGCAATTCAATCCACTCAACCAGAATCCCCTGCGCGCGTTGCTGCAGGATGTGGTTGATTTCGACAAGCTGCGCGAGAAGCTGGCGGAAGAAGGTGGTGGCAACCTGTTTATCGGTGCCACCAACGTCACAAGGGGCGATCTGAAGATTTTCTGTGGTGATGAGATCAGCGTTGATTCGGTGCTGGCCTCTGCCACCTTGCCTGACCTGTTCCATCCAATGGAAATCGATGGCGAGATTTACTGGGATGGCGGTTATATGGGCAACCCGCCGCTGGAGCCCCTGCGCTTTGACAGCGAGAGTGACGATACGATCCTCGTCCAGATCAACTCGTTCAAGCGTAACGATGCGCCGCGCAGCCGCTCGGATATTGCTGATGCTGCCAACAAGCTGATGTTCAACTCGGCGCTTGTCACCGAACTGCGTGACCTGGAGCGCATGAATGACCTGTTCGCCACCGGCAAGCTGAAGCCGAGCAATTCCATCCGTCCACAGCGTATGCACCGGATCAAGGACAGCGGCGCGATGGATGACCTGAACCTGTCGAGCAAGGGCAATACCACCGGGCGGTTCCTGCGCAGCCTGCGCGAGCTGGGTCGCAAGGCAGCCGATGAGTGGATTGCCGAGAATGCCGCCAAGCTGGGCAAGGAAAGCACCTGGCAATTCGACTGGTCGAATCCGATCGGCCTGCTCGGCAAATCCGAACCGAAAAAGCCGGAAGACCGCCGCGGTCGTCTCCAGCGTCTGGCCGGTGATGTGCTGAACAAGGGCGAGGGAGATGATCCTGGCCCGATCATGCCACGCTTGGTAAAGCCCGAGTCTGCACCGGTACCGGAAACGCCGGCACAGCCACTCCGCCGAACCATCGGCTCACCCTGATAGTTCGCCGGTCGCAGGGGCAGGGCATTTCAGGCTTGCCATGAATGCGCCGAATATGGTTGCTGCTGATTATCATGTTGAGCCAAGCCATTATCCTCACCGGCAGCCGCGAAGCGCCGACCCTGACCGAACTGCTGAAGCGCCATAATGCCCAGCTCACCGTTCGTCATGCCGAGTCTGAATCCGAGCTGCTGAAACATATGGCGGCGACCGGTTATGCGGCGCGCCTCATCGCCTTCACCACCGGCGTGATCGTGAAGCAGGACCTGCTCGATAAGCTCAAGCTCAAGCCATACAACTTCCACCCCGGCCCGCCGAATTATCCGGGACGCTATCCCGAAGCATGGGGCGTCTATCAGGAGGCCCGCTGGTTCGGCTCGACCGCGCATCAGATGGTGCGGTTGGTTGATGAGGGGCCGATTGTCGATATCGATATGTTCGAGGTGCCCGCCGGGGCCGACCGGTTCGATATGGCCAAGCTCTGCTATGGCTCGGTAACCCGTCTGTTTCAACGGCTGTCACCGGTTCTGGCGACAAGTACCGAGGATTTGCCATTGCGTGAAGAACTGCAATGGTCCGGGCGGAAATGGCGGCTCGCCGATTATGAGGATCTGCGCGACCATCCACCGGCGGATGACGAGGTTGAGCGCCTGCGCCGGTTCAATTCATTCGGGCCGCCCAGCGCGCGATAAGGCGACAGAATCTCTGGTTCAGCGCATATGCGGTGCCAGTGGTTCCGGGTACTCGGCGCTGACCGGTGCCCGCCATGGCGGATCATCATCACTTTCGAAATTGGTTTTGCTCAAGGCATCGCGTCGCTGCAGCAGGTCAATTCTCTCCTCAAGCCGGGTCACCTTGTAACGCAGGTTGATGACGAGGCCGAGGGCCAGCAGTGGTACCGCCAGTCCAAGCAGGACGAAAAGGACCAGGATCATGCCGCCGATTGCGGCGATTGCTTCTGCCATTTTTGAAATCCGGTTCGGGTCCTGATCAGGGGCCTGAAAAAAAATCGCTGACGTTAACCAATCGGCAAAGATTAGCCGGTTATTCTGCACTTGTCAGCCAGAGCATACCCCCCAACCCCTACCTCAACCGCTCTCCTGACATGTTGTCTGATGATCATGGCTCTACCGGGCACATTGATCCATAAAGCGGCTGCCCCGACCGGCAGCCGCTTTTTTCTTGTGGCTCAAGCTGTTGTTGGTTGTTGACGGGCAGGGGGCGGGGTGAATAGCGTGGCGCAACGCTGAACGATAATAACAGGGAAACCCAAGATGAGCGCCGACAAGTTCCTCAAGCTCGATACCCTTAGCCTGCATGCCGGACACCGGCCCGACCCGATCCACGGGGCGCGTGCCGTACCGATCTATGAGACCACATCCTATGTGTTCCGGGATGCCGATCAGGCAGCGGCCCTGTTCAATCTGGAGCGCGCCGGGCACATCTATTCCCGTATCTCCAACCCGACCGTTGCCGTGCTCGAAGAACGGGTGGCGGCGATGGATCACGGTGTTGGTGCGGTTTGTACCGCAACGGGTCACGCGGCGCTGTTTCTGGCGATTATCACGCTGATGGGGCAGGGCGGGCATATCGTGTCATCCCATGCCCTCTATGGCGGTACGCACAATCTGTTCACCCATACCCTGCCGCGCTTCGGGATCACCACGACCTTTGTGCATCCCCATGACATCGAAGGCTTCAAGGCCGCGATCAAGCCCGAGACCCGCCTCGTCTATACCGAGAGCATTGGCAATCCGGGACTGGAGGTCAGCAATATTCCGGCACTGGCCGAGGTGGCGCACGGTGCCGATCTGCCGCTGATGGTTGATGCCACCTTCGTCACCCCGTATCTGCAGCAGCCGATTGCCCTCGGTGCCGATCTGGTTGTGCATTCACTGACCAAATGGATGGGCGGGCACGGCGTTGCCATGGGTGGGGCTGTTGTCGATGGCGGTACCTTCGACTGGGGTGCCAGTGGCAAGTTCCCAACGATTACCGAGCCATATGCCGGCTATCACGGCCTCAATTTCTGGGAAGAGTTCGGCCCGCAGGCATTCTGCATGAAGCTGCGCGCCGAGGGGCTGCGTGATATCGGTCCGGCGCTCAACCCGCATGCTGCCTTTACCCTGCTGCAGGGCATCGAAACCCTGCCGATCCGTATGCAGCGACATCAGGAAAATACCGCCACAGTGCTGACCTTCCTGAAACAGGCCATGGCGGATGAGAAGGGCGTTGCCTGGGTCTGGCACCCGACCATGCCGGAGCATCCCGATCACGCACTGGCCAATGAGCTGCTGCCTAAGGGCGCAGGCTCGGTGATCAGCTTCGGTATCCAGTCCGGTGCCGATGATGACGCCCGCGCCGCCGGTCGCCGCTTTATCGAGGCGCTGTCGATGATTTCGCATCTGGCCAATGTCGGTGATGCCAAGACGCTGGTGATCCACCCGGCCAGCACGACGCACAGCCAGATGGGGCCGGATATGCTGCAACGTGCCGGTATCGGCGAGGAGATGATCCGCCTGTCGGTCGGTCTGGAAGATCCGGACGATATCATTGCCGATCTCAAACTCGGTTTCCGCGCGGCACTGAAGGGGTAGGGCAATGCAGCTTGAGGTAAATGGCAGCAGCGCCTTCGTTGCGACAGCGGGCAAGGAACTGTCCCGCAGACAGCCGAGCATCGTGTTCATTCACGGCGCCGGTATGGATCACTCTGTCTGGGCGCTGCAGAGCCGGTATTTTGCCAATCGCGGCTACAATGTGCTGGCGGTTGACCTGCCTGCCCATGGCCGCAGCGGTGGCGACGCACTTACCAGCATTGCCGCCATGGCCGACTGGATCATGGCGCTGCTCGATGCCGCCGGGATCGAACAGGCGACGCTGATCGGGCATTCCATGGGCTCGCTGGTCGCCCTCGATGCGGCGGTGCGCTACAAGGAGCGTGTTGCCCGGATCGGGCTGCTCGGTACCGCGGCAGATATGCCGGTCAATCAAGCCATGCTCGATGCTGCTGCCGAGGATCGTCAGGAAGCCATTGATATGGTCACCGGCTTTGGGTTCGGTCCCGCCGGGCATGTGGGTGGCAGTCGTGGGCCGGGTCTCTGGATGATGGGCGGTGGCCAGCGGTTGATGCAGACCGTGATCGCCAGATCACCGGGTATTCTCTATCACGATCTCAAGGCCTGTAACGAGTTCCGGGACGGTGTCGCCCATGCCGGGGCGGTAACCCAGCCGAGTTTTCTCGTTCTCGGTGCGCTGGACAAAATGACCCCGGCGCGGGCTGGCAAGAAGCTGGCTCAGGCACTGCAGAATGTGCCCGACGGTGCCGATGTCACTGTCCTCGACGGGGTCGGCCACATGATGATGGTGGAAGCGCCCGATCCGACACTGGATGCCATTATCGCAGGCGTTATGGGCTAGCCCCAAATGCAGAACAGCGCCCGGCGGGGGACCGGACGCTGCTGCTTTTCAATCGGGTCGGGAAAGCCAAGCCTTATGCGGCTTTTTTTCCGTTATGCTCGATTGTTTTGGCGGCTGATTGATCCGCCTCACCGTCACGGATTTCGATGCTCCGTGGCTTGAGGGCTTCCGGCACCCGGCGCTTGAGGCCGATTGTCAGCATACCATCGGTGAGGGCGGCATCGGTCACCTCGATATGGTCGGCGAGATCGAACCGGCGCTCGAAAGAACGGGTTGCGATACCGCGATGCAGGAAGGTTACGCCTTCCGCCTTGTCCTTGGATTGGCCCTTACCGGTGATGAGCAGAGAGTTCTGCTTGACCGTAATGTCAATGTCATCGCGGCTGAAGCCAGCAACAGCCATGGTAATACGGTAATCATCATCACTCAGTTTCTCGATGTTGTAAGGGGGGTAGGACGGTGTTTCATCCAATGCGGTCGCGCTTTCCAGCAGGCGATTGAGGCGGTCAAAGCCAACGGTTGAACGGAACAAGGGTGTCAAATCATAGGTACGCATCATTTTCTCCTTCGATGAAGCGAGTTTGATTACTGGTGGCCGGACCCGACAATCGGCATCCGACACGGTTCTGTTTTGCGAGGACTTGGATCATCCAACGTCCCCACAATAAATAGGTAGGTAGGCCGATTTTCGGGTTCAAGGGGGTGTTTTCCAGATTTTTAACCCGGGTCGCGCTATCATTCCGCGCCGGTACTCTCTAGCATCCGGTTATCAGTATTTGGCCGCGCCTGACGAATGGATCAACCATGCCAGACAATATTCCCACCACCGCCGATGCGACGCTCGACCGGGCCTATGAAGAGGCGATGGAGATGCTGATTGATGCCCGCGATTTCGCCAAGGAACAGCGCGAGGCCAGTTCGCAGCTGGAATCAGACCAGCGGCTGCGGCTCAGTCAATATACCATGCAGGTGACCGCGCGGCTGACGCAGATAATGGCCTGGCTCATGGCGAACAAGGCTGTGGCGACCGGGGAATTGCCACCGGAAACGCTGGCGGATGACACCTATGCCCTGCCGGAAACCGGCAGCATTGCCGGTGAGGATGCAGAGTGGCTGGAAAAGGAACAGGCGGACCGGGATATTATTCCGGACCGCCTGAGCAATCTGATGGATCGCAGTCGCGCGCTGTATCAGCGTATATCGCGCCTCGATCAGCAGGCACGCAAGGCCGGGTAGGTACCCGGCATTGCCGCTTGCGTTATTAGCCGTCGAGACCGAAGCCTGCGAAACGGTTGCGGAAGCGGGCCAGCTGGCCACCTTCACGCGCACGCTGGCTGCCACCAACCCATGCCGGGTGTGACTTGCGATCAATATCGAGACGCATAACGGCACCTGGCTCGCCATAGGTGCTCTTGGTCGTGAATTCGGTACCGTCGGTCATGACAACGGTGATTTCATGATACTCGGGATGAATATCGGCTTTCATGGTCTTTACTCCAGCGTTATGGGTCTGAACCAACGGCTATTCCGCAGCTCGGCCACGCATGAATGGTTATCTGTCGGAAACTTTGAAGCAGGGTGATACCGAACGAGCCCAAGGAAAGCAAGCATCTGTTGCAGTTTTTGGCCTATCGCTGGTCGAATTTCAGCTCGATCCGACGATTTCGCAATCTGGTCTCTGCCGAATTGCCCGGTTCGATCGGCTGATACTCGCCAAATCCGGTTGCCGCCAGACGCCGCTCGGGGATGCCCTGCTCGATCAGAAACTTGACCACTGAGATGGCGCGGGCTGAGGAGAGCTCCCAGTTTGACGGGAATTCCGGGGTATTGATTGGCACATTATCGGTATGGCCATCGACCCGCAAAATCCAGTTCAGATCATCGGGAAATTCCGCCGACAGGGTCTTCAGCGTATCGGCAAGCTGCTGCAACTGTTCCCGCCCGGCAGGGGCCAGAATTGCTTCACCACTGTCGAACAGCACTTCCGACTGGAAGACAAAACGGTCGCCAACGATGCGCACATCATCCCGCTCGCCGAGAATTTCCCGCAGACGGCCAAAGAACTCTGAGCGATAGCGCGCCAGTTCCTGTACCCGGCTCGCCAGCGCCTGATTGAGCCGCTGGCCGAGATTGACGATCTGGGCATCCTGTTCCTCAATTGTCGCTTCACGCTCGCTGAGCAGCGATGACAGCCGGGCCAGTTCCTCGCGCAGGGCATTGAGTTGCAGGTTCAGCATGGCGACCTGATCCTGTGCTTCTGCTGTCAGTTGCTCCTGATCTGCCAGATCGGTCTGTGCTGCACTATTGGCGGCGGATAGCTGCTGTAACCGGTCTTCAAGGCTGATAACCTGATCTTCGAGCGCAGCGCGGGCCTCCTCTCGCTCGGCCAGCGCCAGCCGGATCGCATTGCGCTCGGTCTCCAGATTGCTGAGGCGACCGGTCAGTCGCGCGATGGTCGCTTCCAGCTCCCGCTTGTCCGATGCTTCGAGCGCCAGTTGATCAGTCAGTTCGTTGATCCGGGCGTTGAGGCGTTCGAGCTGGATGTCCTGACCGCTGAGCGTGGATTGCAGGAAGAATTGTGCCATGGTGAAGACCAGCAGCACAAAGATCACCACCATCAGCAGGGATGACAGGGCATCGACCCAGCCGGGCCAGACATTGATTGCGGTAGCGCCGTTGCGGCGTGAGGGCAGGGGCATCGCTGCTATCCCTTGTTCCCGCTATTGTCCTGCTGGCGCGCGAGCCAGTCGGGCAGTGGTGGCTGCCCCGGTTCCTGCTGCTGGCTTGCGGATTTGAAGCGCAGCTCGGCGGCCTCGGCCTGATTGTCCGGGTCCATGACCTGTTCGGCGACAATGGCCACGGTCTTGGACAGCAGGCGGATTTCATCGCGCACAGAGGTCAGCATCTCGACCCGGCCCTGCGCGGTTTCTTCCAGCAGGCGGGACAGGGTGGTGTTGATATTCTGCAGATGCTTGCGGCTGTTGTCGTCGATACCGAGGCGGCCTTCGGAGATTGCCTGATTGATCGCATTGAGCAGCGGTGCGGTACCGGTTTCGAGGTCGCTCAGCTTGTTCAGCACCTGCTGTTCATTGGCCATCTGCACGACCAGCGCCTGAATGTGATCGCCGAGCTGGGCGAGGGCATCGTTGTTGCGCTGGCGCTCGGCCTCGACATTGCTGATCACGGCAGTCAGCTTGTTGAGGTTCTCGGCATTCTGTTCGACCAGTGCAGCAAGATAGGCGTTGGGCGAGGCATCGCCCTCGACCAGTCCGCCAGCGGCGCTGCTGACATCGATATTCTCTGATAGCCAATCCTCAAGATCGGTATAGAAACGGTTCTGAGCCTGACCGGCCTGCAGATCGACGAAGCCGAGAATCAGAGACCCGGCGAGGCCGAACAGGGAAGAGGAGAAGGCAGTGCTCATGCCCGAGAGGGGGGCTTGCAGCCCGCTTTTCAGATCATCGAAAACCGCGCCGATATTGTCCGGGCCGACGGTCAGGCCGTTGACCACATTGCTGATTGCCCCGATCGTGGTCAGCAAACCCCAGAAGGTGCCGAGCAGGCCGAGGAACACCAGCAGACCGATGCCATAGCGGCTCAATTCCCGGCTCTCATGCAGCCGGGCAGCGACGCCGTCGAGCAGGGAGCGCATGGCCGATGGCGACAGGCGCAATTCGCGCGGTCGGTCGGCGACGACACGGGAGAGGGAGGCAAGTAATACCGGATCGCGGCCATAGGAACGGGTATCGCCGCGCTGGACCCGGTCGAGCCAGTCAACCTCCGGCGTCAGGCGCAGAACCTCACGGATGGCAAAGCCGAGACCGATCAGCAGCACGCCAAGGATCAAACCATTTAGGGCCGGATTGGCCATGAAGGCGTTGAGCAGGGCAGCATTCAGGAACCCGGCCAGCACAAGGACGGCGACGAGAAATATGGCTATACGAATAAGGTACTGGCTGGGGCGTTGGATCATTGTCTCACCTGGTCGCGTCTCGGGTCGTCGCAAGTCAACACTATTGCGCCCGCATCGTTTACGCAAATCACGTAAAATCAACGGTCGCTGGGCCAGCCTGCAACGGTCAGGAAGCGCTTTTGGCGGCAACCTCTTTGGGCAGTTTGACGTCGCGCATCAATTCGGTGTGCAGGGTCTGGTTGCCCGCAATAATAGAACCGGAATTATGGCATTTACGTATGCCGCGCAGGTCGGAGACGATGCCGCCCGCCTCACGCACCATGACGATACCGGCGGCGACGTCCCAGGAGTTCACATCACGCTCCCAATAGGCGTCGAGCTTGCCAGCGGCGACATAGGCGAGGTCGAGGGCGGCGGAACCGGTGCGGCGAACGCCGGCAACCTTGCCCATCACCTTTTCCATGATGCCGAGCAATTCGCCATGATTGCCACGACCAACGCCGGGCACATCGGTGGCGACGATGGTTTCATCAAGATGGATGCGACCGGAAACCCGCATACGGCGGTCGTTGCAGAAGGCACCGGCACCTTTTTCGGCCCAGAACAGGTCATCCTTGATCGGGTCATAGATCACACCGGCATGGATATCGCTATCACGCTCAAGGGCGATGGAGATGCACCAGTGCGGAAAGCCGTGCAGGAAGTTGGTGGTGCCATCCAGCGGATCGATGATCCAGGTGTTTGAATGGTCCTTACCGGCAACCTTGCCGCCTTCTTCCATGATGAAGCCGTAATCGGGACGGGCTTTCTCCAGTTCCTCACGCAGCTTCTTCTCGGCCTTGATATCGGCGGCGGAGACGAAATCGCTCGGCCCTTTGCGGGAAACCTGCAGGTTCTCAAGCTCGCCAAAATCGCGGGTCAGGCCGCGCGCGGCCTTCTGTGCCGCCTGAACCATGACGTTAATGAGTGGGGAAGTCGGGGCCATAATGATTTGCCAATCTGGCTGCGGTTAAAGAAAAGGAGGTCGGTGTCGGGGCGCGAAAAGGCTTATTTCGCGCGCTCGACATAGGAGCCGTCTTCCGGCTTCACAACAACCTTGGTGCCTGCCTCGATATGTGGCGGGACCATGATCTTGGCACCGTTTTCGAGCAGGGCAGGTTTGTAGGATGAAGAGGCGGTCTGGCCTTTCACGACCGGGTCAGCCTCGGTGATTTCGAGCACAACGGTAACCGGCAGCTGTACGGACAGCGCCTCGGCCTCAAACATCTGCACGATAACGGTCATGCCTTCCTGCAGATAGATTTTCTGATCGCCGATGATCTCGCCGGTAATGCTGATCTGCTCGAAGGTTTCCTGATTCATGAAGGCGAACTGATCATCGCCCTCGTCGTAGAGATACTGGTACTCGACCTCGTCCAGACGGGCGCGCTCGACGGTCTCCTGGGTGCGGAAACGGACATTGGTTTTGGTACCGGTGCGGACATCGCGCATTTCCACCTGAACCACGGAAGCGCCCTTGCCGGGCTGGTAGATATTGCTCTTCAGCACGAGCCAGAGCTTGCCCTCATGATCGAGAACGTTACCGCCACGGATTTCAATAGCGTTGATTTTCATATGCTTGATGCCTTAACCGTCATAAGTAGTCGAAAAATTTTGCCGGAAGCTAGCAGCAAGGCGCGACAGGTGCAATCGGCAGTGGCGCTGTAAGGAGCAAGTTATGTCGAATTCGCATATCCAGCAGCCGGTATGGCACCCGGACCAGATGATGAAACGCCGGGACAATCTGGGACGGCGGGCGGAAATGATCCGTGCGATCCGGGAATATTTCTGGGAACAGGACTTTATCGAGTGCGAAACCCCGGCGCTGCAGACCAGTCCGGGGCTTGAGCCGCATCTGCAGGCGTTCAAAACCGATTTCGTCGGCATGGACCGGAAAACCGTGCGGCCCTTCTATCTCCATACCAGCCCGGAATTCGCGATCAAGAAGCTGCTGGTCGCGGGCTGGCCGCGGTTGTTCGAAATCTGCCGGGTGTTCCGTAATGGCGAGCAGGCCAAGCTGCACCAGCCGGAATTCACCATGATCGAATGGTACCGCACCAATGCCAGCTATCGCGATATCATGGCGGATACGCAAGGTATGGTGCAGGCGGCGGCACGGGCCTGTGGCATTGATCAGCTGCGGCACGGGGAGCTGACCAGCGATCCGTTCGGCGAGTGGGAATACCTGTCGGTGCCAGAGGCGTTCACCCGCTATACCGGCATCGACCTCATGGCCACCATCGGCCCCGATGATCGCAATCCCGATGTTGCCCTGCTCGCTCCGCTCGCGCGGGCGCAGGGCTTCCATGTGGCCGATGATGATCGCTGGGATGATGTGTTCTTCAAGATTTTTCTGGAGAAGATCGAGCCAAATCTGGGCGTCGGTGTGCCGACCATTCTCTATGATTACCCGATTTCCATGGCGGCCCTGTCACGTCCGAAGGCCGAAGACCCGCGACTGGCCGAACGGTTCGAGCTGTATATCTGCAGCCTTGAACTGGCCAATGCGTTTGGTGAGTTGACCGATGCCGGGGAACAGCTGCGCCGGTTCGAGGCCGATATGGACCTGAAGGAACAGCTCTATGGTGAGCGCTATCCGATTGACGGGGATTTCATCGCGGCGCTCGAACACGGGATGCCCGAGGCGGGCGGTATTGCCCTCGGCATCGACCGTCTGGCCATGCTGTTCAGTGGTGCCGATCACATCGACGATGTCTGCTGGCTGCCCGTTGATGTGAGCGTCGAGGCTTTCAAGAAATCGCGGACGCGCTAGCTAGACCTAGACGCGGGTACCGGGCGTTGCCGGACCGGAGGCGGCGGGTGATTTCTTGTGGTCGCCTTCGGCAGCAGCGGCCTGTTTCTTGGCGGCAAACTGTTCATCGAGCCATTGCGGGAAGCGGTTTTCGAGCAGGGCGTCTGCGCCTTCGCGGCTGAGGGTGCCGCGTCTCACCGATCCTTCAACCGCACGCTCGAACGCGGTTTCGCGGCGGGGCTTTACTGTACGCATCACCTGATCTGTTCGCGGGGCAGAGGTCGTGGCGGGCATGGGGGCTGCGACTGGCTCCGAGCGGTGGAGCTGATCGGCGAGCGGTCCGTATGAACCCATGTGCTCGCCCTGCTTTGCTGGCTTGAAGGGGCCGCCCTGTCGATAGGTGGCGTGGCGTTCAAGTGCTTTGAGATCCGGTTCTGCTGCCATGATGGCCTCGCTTGTCGGTCGTCGTTATCTGACCTATCCAGCCCTACGCCTGCCGGATGAAAACACGCAGGGAAAACTAGGCAGTTTTGTGCACAAGCACAAAATCGGCCCCGGCGTCATAGAGCGATTGCGACAATCCGGCATCATCGGTGATGGCGACACAGGGCGTTTCCATCATCTCCTGCCACCATGTCAGAGCTGAGAGGTCTTCCGCGTCGGATGTGGCCGTATAGGGGCCGAAAGCAACGTAATCGGCACCCTGTTCGGCGGCAATCATGGCATCGTGGCGGCTGTAGTTGCAACCGATGCCGAGAATATGGTCGTCACCGAGCGTGGCACGGGCCTGTTTCACCGGCATATCGGTAAACTCCAGATGCGCGCCGTCACAGCCGAGTGCCACCGCCAGTGCTGGGTCGCCGAGCAGTATGCAGGCGGTTTCCGCTGCCTGTATCGGCTGCTGTAATGCGGTCACCATGTCGCCGACAATAACCGGATCCTCGCTGGTGAAGCCGAGCAGGATCGCGGCGGGGGGCGGATCGCTCAGGACCGCAGTAACAGTGGATTGGGCCGCAGGCAGATCTTCTATATCCAGAACCGAGGCATAAAACTGGAGCGGTGGGCGGTCGGGAACGGTTGGCTGCTTGGGCATGGTGTCGGGTCATCAATGAAAAAGGGCACGACCATCTGGAATAGTCGCGCCCCTGTTTCGCTTTTCTGTTCGGTCCGGTCAAGCCGACAGGCGGTTTGCCGGTTTTTGAGCTTACTGGCCCTTGAAGATATCGATCATCTTGCCGAGTACTTCCAGTGCCTCTTCACGTGGGCGCTGGAAGACGTTACGGCCGATGATGGAGCCGTTGCCGCCGCCATCCTGAATGGCCTGTGCGTCGTCATAGAGACCCTGCAGGCCCTTCTTGCCGCCGCCGGAGAAGATCACGATGCGCCGACCGTCGAAGCATGACTTGACCACGTGCTCAACGCGCTTGGACAGGGTGCTGACGTCGATTTTCTCTTCCTCATAGACCTTTTTAGCTTCTTTCAGCTCAATGAAGTCGGTCGGCAGCTTCACCTTGACGATATTGGCACCGAGCATGCAGGCCATGTGCGCGCCATAGGCAACGATATCAACAGCAGTTTCGCCATCGGAGGTCATGGAGCCGCCGCGTGGATAGGACCAGACGATGGTGGCGAGACCAGCAGATTTCGCCTCAAGGGTCAGGTCGCGCAGTTCCTCGAACTGGTCATAGGCAGCGTCGGAACCCGGATAGATGGTGAAGCCGATGGCAGAGCAGCCGAGGCGCAGTGCGTCGTCAACAGAAGCGGTCACGGCCTGATCGGCACCTTCCTTGAAACGGGACAGGCTGTTGGCGCTGTTCATTTTCAGCACCAGCGGCAGCTGACCGGCAAAGGTATCAGCAACACATTCAAGCATACCGAGCGGGGCGGCATAACCGGACAGACCGGCATCGAGCGCCAGTTGCGGGTGATAGGCTGGATCATAGGCCGCCGGATTGGATGCGAAGGAACGGGCGGGGCCGTGCTCGAAGCCCTGATCGACCGGCAGGATGATCATCTTGCCGGTGCCGCGCAGCTTACCTTCCATCAGGAAGCGCGCGATGTTGGCTTTTACACCGGGGGTTTCGGTCTCGTAATAGCTCAGAATTTTGCGAACGCGCTGGGTCGTTTTCATCTGTTTCGCTCTCTTGTTTTATGGGTCTGCGTTCGGGTGCAGACATCTTGTTCTACGGAGTATGGAAGGCGGGCTGAACCGCTGGTCGCTGGCTCAGGAACACCGTGCCGCGCTGTTCTGCCATGGATGACAGCCTTTCGGCAACGTCTGCTTTCGCATTTTCATCAAGATCGTCGCCATAAAACACGGTTCCGGGCAATCCGAGGCTGATTGCATGGGCGACATCCCCGGCGCTGTTGCCGCAATCGGCGATCAGATGCCATCCGGCAGACAGGCTGGTCAGCACTTCCTGTACCGCGACAGCCCAGCCTAGGCCAAGCTGGCGGCCCACATGATCCGGGGTGATGAACCAGCAATCCGCGGGGATTGCCTCGGGATTGCTGGTGATCGCGGTCAGGGCATCGGGGCCGTCAATCAGGACGGCCTGTGCCGGTGGAATGTCTGTCCGATCAGGCTGCACGGCGGATTGCGGCCCGCAGGGTTTCAACCAGTTGCTCGATATTGTCTTCGGTCATGATCAGCGGCGGTGACATGGCAATGGTATCGCCGGTAAAGCGGACCATCACGTTGTTGCGCCAGCAATCGAGGAAGACCTCATAGGCCCGTTTGGATGGTCCGGCATCGCTCGGTGCCAGTTCAACCGCGCCGATCATGCCGATATTGCGAATATCGATGACATTCGGCTCGTCACGCAGGGTGTGCAGTTTCTTCTCCAGCACGGGAGCGAGATTGGCGGCATTCTCGAACAGCTTCTCGTCCCGGTAGATGTCGAGCGTGGCGAGACCGGCGGCACAGGCGAGCGGGTGGCCGGAATAGGTATAGCCGTGGAAGAACTCGATCATATGTTCCGGGCCATTCATGAAGGCATCATAGATGTTGCCTTTGACCGCCGTGGCACCCATCGGTACCGCGCCATTGGTGACGCCCTTGGCCATGGTCATGATGTCCGGGGTGACGCCGAAATATTCGGCGGCAAATCCGGTACCCAGACGACCAAAGCCGGTAATCACCTCGTCAAAGATCAGCAGCAGGCCATGGTGGTCACAGATTTCCCGCAGCCGCTGGAGGTAGCCCTTCGGCGGCACCAGCACGCCGGTTGAGCCGGCGACCGGTTCGACAATCACGCCAGCGATGGTTGAGGCATCATGCAGGGCGATGATTTTCTCCAGCTCATCGGCCAGATGCGCACCCCATTCCGGCTGACCCTTGGAGAAGGCCTGCTGTGACTTGTCATGGGTGTGCGGCATGTGATCGACATGGGGCAGAAGCGCGCCGTTGAATGCCTTGCGGTTATAGGGCATCCCACCGACCGAGATGCCGCCGAAACCGACACCGTGATAGCCGCGTTCGCGCCCGATCAAACGGGTGCGGTTGCCCTCACCACGGGCATGGTGATAGGCGAGCGCGATCTTGAGCGCGGTATCGACCGCTTCCGAACCGGAGTTGGAGAAGAACACATGCTCCATCCCGTCGGGCAGGATGGTTTTCAGACGGTTGGCCATCTCAAAGGCGCGGGGATGACCCATCTGGAAGCCGGGGACGTAATCCAACTCATCGACCTGCGCCTTGATGGCATCGACAATCGGCTTGCGGTTGTGACCGGCATTGACGCACCAGAGACCGGCAGCTCCGTCGAGTACCTGACGGCCATCCTGAGCGGTATAGTAGACACCGTCGGCGCCGACGATCATGCGTGGATCGGCCTTGAACTGCCGGTTGGCCGTGAACGGCATCCAGAAGGTGTCGAGATCATTCGGCTGGCTGCCAATATGTTTCGGATCGACCTGTTTGTTCATGACCAATAATCCCGCGTGGTGCCGGTATGCCCGATGGCCCCGGTCGTTGATGATGGCGACTTATAGCATAGCCACAAGCCTGCACACGTAACGGAATTTAGGCGTCAGCTGTCAATCGGTCAGCTTGATTGTTCTGGGGATTGTTTGGGTTGCTGCTTCGGGCGCTGTTTCGGCTTTACCGATTGAGCCGGGCGGGCGGGTTTGGTCGCAGCCGGTTTCTTGCCAGCCGGTTTTTTTGCCCCGGCCTGTCCCTTGGGTGCGGTATGGGTGGCAGGCCGCGCCGGTTTTGTCGCCTGCCGGTCCAGAGCCTGTGCCTGCACGCGCAGGGCTTCCGCCTTGGCTTCCTCGGTCCGGCGTTTGCGCTCAGCCTCAAATTCCGGATCGTATTTGCGCACCTCGGTGCCGGAAATCCAGTCATGGAGCGCCAGCCGCCGCTGGTTAAAGCTGGCAGCGAAGAAACCGATGCCGAGGGTCAGATAGGTCAGGAAATGGGCCAGCGTACGAAACGCGGCCTGGAGCAGCGACAGGGCATTGCCCTGCCGGTCGGTGACAATCATCTTGCACCAGCGCATGCCCGGTGTCGCCTGCCAGCGGCTGGCGATGAACATTGAGAAATAAACCATCGGCAGCAGGAAGGAGAGTGAGAATAGCGGCGCAAAATTGCTCATCTGGCTGGCCCAGTGCTCGGCAATCATCACCATCGCTTCTTCTGTTGTCGGAATCTGGGCAATATTCGCGGTCGGCATCCCCGAGGCATCAAGGGTGATCTGCAGTTCCAGCGGCATCATCTCGAATGCCGGGGCCGGATTGAAGATGTTGATGACAAAGGCAAGGATGAGCGACAGGCAGGAGATGATCAGGTGATCGACCGTATAGGCCACGGCCCGTTTGCCGGTGGTGGCATAGGCGGCACCTGATTTCTTGCGCTTCTTGGCCAGATGCGCTTCGAGGCGGGCTGAATCAAACTTGTCGTCCGGCACGGTTCTCAATCTCTGCCTGTAGTTGATGGCCATTGATCGGGTTCAGTATAAGCAAGAACCGCTGGCAGTTGGCCGCGAATGTTCCTAGTCTGCAGCCCCGCCCGTTTCCTGCCTGATGCAAAGCCACATGCCCTTATACTTCACACAAAATACCACGATGCCACATCACATTCATCCGATGCGGCCGGTTTTTACCGCCTGTGTCGCCATTCTGCTCAGTCTGTTGCCACTCACCGGCTTACAGGCGGCAGACGCGCCGGTGCAGCCGATACAGTCCGGTAGGGCATCAAAGGCGATGGTGGTGACGGCGCATCCGCTGGCCAGTCGCGCCGGTATCGAGGCGCTGGCCGCCGGTGGCACGGCTGCCGATGCGGCGGTTGCCATTCAGGCGGTACTGACGCTGGTCGAGCCACAATCCTCGGGCTTCGGCGGTGGCGCCTTCGCGGTGCATTGGTCGGGCCGGGATCTGCTGCTGGATACCTATGACGGACGTGAGACCGCCCCCATGGCGGCGCGCGATAATCTGTTCCTGACGCCTGAGGGCGCGCCGATGGACTTCACGAAAGCCTTCATCGGTGGGCGTGCGGTGGGCACGCCCGGCACCTTGCGGTTGCTGGAGCGGATGCACCGGGATCACGGTGCCCTGCCGTTTCGCACATTGCTGCAACCGGCGATTGATCTGGCGCGCGACGGTTTTGCCGTCAGCCAGCGGTTGCATGACAGCATCGGCAAGGCGGAAGGGCTGAGCAATGACCAGACCGCCTTTACCTATTTCTTCAATACCGAGGGGGAGCCTTGGCCGGTCGGGCATATTCTGAAAAACCCTGATTACGCGGCACTGCTTGAGGCTGTGGCCGATCAGGGCGTGGATGCCTTCTACAACGGCAGGATTGCCGAGGATATTGTCGCCAAGGTGACCGGGCATTCTACCAATCCGGGGCTGCTCAGTACCGGTGACTTCGCCCGCTATCGCGCAATCCGTCGCAGCGCGGTATGCGCGCCGTTTCGTGATCTGCGGATTTGTGGCATGGGGCCACCCAGTTCCGGTGCCCTTACCGTCGGGCAGATACTGGGTATGGTGGGACAGTTCCTGCCCGATGACCATGACGAGCGCGCCCGGGTGATGGGGGCCCATCGCTATGTGGAGGCGGCCCGGCTCGCCTATGCCGACCGCGCCCGATATATGGCCGATGCGGATTTTGTGCCGGTGCCGGTAAAGGCGCTGGTTGATCCTGATTATCTCGATAGGCGTGCCGGGCAGATGTCTCTGGATCAGGCTTCTGTCGGACCGGCAATCGCCGATGACTGGCCCGCCACCCAGCTCGAAACCCGCCTTGATGCCGGGATTGATCCCCGACAGAAGAATAGCGGCACCAGCCATTTCGTTGTGGTCGATGGTTCGGGCAATGTCCTGTCCTATACCGGCAGTATCGAGATGGCCTTCGGGGCACGGCAGATGGTGCATGGCATCCTGCTGAATAATGAGCTGACCGATTTTTCCTTTGCTCCACGGGATCGGGCAGGGGCGCTGATCGCCAATCGGGTGCAGCCGGGCAAGCGGCCACGCAGTTCCATGTCGCCGACCATTGTCTTTGACGCCGCATGGCATCCGGTGCTGGCGGTCGGCTCGCCCGGCGGCAGCCGGATCATCAATTACGTGGCCCAAAGCATCATCGACATTCTCGATTACGGTTATGAACCGGCCGGGGCATTTGCCAAGCCGCATGTCGGCAGCCGCAACGGTCCGGTCGAGGTGGAAAACCGCGGTGATGCCTATCCGATTGCCCAGGCATTGTCACAGATGGGGCATGAGGTACGGGTTACGACGATGGAGAGCGGGTTGCATGGCATTCTGATCCGTGACGGTGAGTTGATTGGTGGTGCCGATCCGCGCCGTGAGGGCCATGTGATCGGACTCGACTAGGCGAAAATCAAAAAGAATGAATCTTTGGTCGCCGTTTTAACGGTTGGGAAAGTGATCATTGCTAGCCTCAGTTTCATAGCCGTCAGCAGCGGTTCAAGAAATGAGGCCACGAGATGTCAGTACCGACCCGTAAACCATTCCGGGCAGAGCAGCAGCGCGCTGCCATGTCCAAAAAAACATCGTCCTCGAAGGGACCACAGAGTAGTCCGGATACGCAGGTATTCAGTCAGATCGATGACATGATGGGCGCGATCGAGCGGCTCGAGCAACGGGGGTCGCTGATCGTCGAGAGCCTGGAGCAGATCGGCAATGCCTCGGTTGCAGGCTCAGCCGGTGCAACCGGCCAGCCTGAAGCTGCCGATCCCTCCGCGTCCTGCGAACGCCGGGATGCGGTGCTTGGCCTGCGCCGGATTCAGGAGGGTGGTCAGAATATCTTTTCCGCCGCCGGTGAGTTGAGCGATGTTATTTCCCAGACCGAGGAAGCGGCGGGCGAGATCATTGATGCCTGTGAAGTCATTGACCAGACAGTTATCGAACTGATCGAGGGCGTGCAGCACGAGGTCGGTGATGAACGTTTTACTGATGATCTGAACGTCATCCGCGAGAGCATCATGAAGATCCTGCAAGCTTCAAGCTTCCAGGACCTGACCGGCCAGCGCATAACCCGGGTTACCCGTATGTTGTCCAACCTTGAGGAACGCATTGTTCATGTTGAACTGGCCATGGGTATCTCAAGTGATGATATTGAGCGTCATAATGAAGAGGTGGCGAATGCCGCACAGTACGGCAATCACAATCCCCATGATCCGCATTTTGATGAGAGTAACCTGCTGAATGGTCCTTCTGCCGATGGTGACGGTATCAGTCAGGATGATATCGACAAACTGTTTGGTTAGAAGCAGTCAGGCTGTATTACGCATCTCTCCACTTCCACTACCTTCAGCGATAAGCTGGTCGAGGCTGTCCAGCAAATCGGGCAGATAGTTCGCTTCAATGCTGTAATAAATGTTCTGTGCGTCCCTGCGGGTTACCACGAGCTTGTCACGCCGCAGCCGGGCCAGATGCTGTGACAGGGCGGATTGGCTGATGCCGATCGCTTCCTGTAATTCGGTGACGCTTTGCTCGCCATTGGCCAGTTCACAGAGGATAGACAGCCGTCGGGCATTGGCTACGGCTTTCAGGATACGGGCAACACGGTCGGTTTGCGCGCGCAGTTTCGTGTAAGGCATAAAATATTCCCGAAGCGAGAACTTATATATCTCGAATTAGGGCCGATTTTCCGGTGGTCAAGCGTGTGTTGTGAAGTTTTTATGCAGCCTGTGGTTGTGGGCTGCTGCTATTCACCCGCGACCGATAGCACCTGACTTTCCGTTGCTGTTTCCCTCGGTTTCTCAAGCATCGGGGCAAAGACGCCGAGCAGCGGCGGGATAATGGCAAGCGTCAATACCGCTGACAGGGACAGGCCGCCGAGAACCACCGAGCCGAGACCGCGATAGAGCTCGGAGCCGGCGCCGGGATAGGCCACCAGCGGCAGCATGCCAAAGATACTGGTCAGGGAGGACATGAAGATCGGGCGGATACGGTTGCGGGTGGCTTCCACAATCGCATCGGGTATCGGCATGTTATCAACCCGGTGATGGCTGATGGTCTGGTCAACCAGCAGGATCGAGTTGTTGACCACGATGCCGATCAGAATGACAAAGCCGAGCATGGTCAGCATATCAAGCTGCTGGAGCGTAAACAGGTTAAGTACGGCAAGGCCGCCAACCCCGCCAGCGGTTGCCAGCGGAACCGAGAACATGATGACCAGCGGATAGCCGAAACTCTCGAACAGCACGGCCATGACCAGATAGACGATGATCAGCGCCAGCAGCAGGTCGAGAACGATCTCGTTCCAGGTTTCTGTGAGCTTATCGGCCGTACCCGACAGACGCATGGTGACCCCCGGCGGCAGGCCCTGAGCAGTCATGGCGTCAATCACATCTTCCTGCAGCAGGTCCATGGCCGCTTCCAGAGGCAGTTGCGCGCTCGGACGGATTTCAAGGGTGACGGTACGCAGGCGCTCCCGGTGCCTGATTTCGGTCGGTCCGGCGGTGATTGTGACATCGGCGAGGCTGGCGGCAGGCACAATCACGCCGCCACCGGTAACCACCGGGATGTTGCCGATACCCTGGGTTTCTGTCGCATAATCGCTGATACCCTTGAGCGTCAGGTCGAGGCGCTTGTTGCCGATGGTAATCTCGGCAATCCGCAGCCCGTCATTGAAGGCATCAATGGTGGAGCCGAAATCACGGGTATTCAGGCCATTATCCGCCAGCCTGATCTGGTCCGGAATCAACCGGACTTCCGGTGCACCCAGTTCGAGACCGGGACGCGGGCGCAGCTGGTTGCCTTCTTCGCGCGGCATCAGGCGTGTGACCTCATTGGCGGCATTCTGGGCAACCCGCAGGATATCGCCGAGATCGGGGCCGGCAATGTCCAGATCAATCGACCGGCCACCACCGATGCCGCGCCCGAACAGCGAGGGCTGGGTGATAAAGCCATAAGTGCCGGGTTCTTCAAAAATCGGGGCGCTGACGGTCGGGATCAGATCCCTGACACGTCCGGCATCCTGCTCGACGGCTGAGCTGCCGAAGAACAGCTGGGTCCGGGTCGCGACGAAGAAGAAATGCTCCATCTTCGGTGGCTCGCCCGGTGCTGATTCCGGACCGGTTTCCTTCGCCCACAGGCCGCGCGTGGCCGCTTCTACCTGCTCGGCAATACCGTTTGAGGTGGTGAGGTTATAGCCCGGCGGTGGCATGGCGACGCCGAAGATCATGTTGCGGTTGCCTTCCGGCAGGTATTCCAGCTTGGGTAAAAACAGGAAGGTTGCGGCAGCTGTAACCACGGTCATCAGCGCGACAATGCCGAGGCCCAGCTTCGGCGAGGCAACCACCCGTTTGGCATAACCGACCACCATGCTTGAAAACCGGTTGCCGAAATCATCGATCACCGGCAGGCGCATATGGGATTCGGTTGAGGCAACAGTGGTTAGGAGTTTTGCACCCAGTGCCGGGATCACGGTGACAGCAACCAGCAGTGACAGCACAACGGAGACGGAGATCGCCACGGCAATGTCGCGGAACAGCTGGCCGATCTCCAGATCCATGACCAGTATCGGGATGAACACCATCACCGTGGTCAGGGATGAGACGAGGACGGCACCCCAGACCTGCGATGCACCATTATAGGCGGCATCCTTGGCCGATTGGCCGTTCTGACGCAGCCGGAAGATATTCTCCAGCACCACAATCGCAGCATCGACCACCATCCCGACAGCGAAGGCGAGCCCGGCGAGGGAGATCACGTTGATCGACCGGCCAAGCGCTGCCATCGCCACGAAGGAGCCGACAACCGATACCGGAATGGCGATACTGACGATCAAAGTGGGCCGCCATGACCGCAGGAACAGCAACAGGATGGCCGCAGCCAGCAGGCCGCCGAAGACGATGTTCTGCTGCACCAGTTCGATGGCCGAGTTGATATAGACGGTCTCGTCATAGACCTGGGTTATGGTCAGGCCTTCGCGGGCAACGGCTCCATCGTTCAACTCATCAATCGCCTCGGCGATACCGGCCATGGTCTTGATGACATTGGCCCCGGTTTCACGCACCACATTGAAGGCAATCGAAGGCTCGCCCAGCTGTCTGATCCGGGCGGTGTAATCCTTGTAACCGAACTCGACATTGGCGATGTCGCCGACCGTCACCCGGGCAACCCGTCCGGTGACGCTGTCGGTCTGTGAGCGCAGAACCACGGCGCGGACCTGTTCCGGGCTTTCAAGATCGCCCTCGGTCCGTACCACATAGCGCCGCTTGCCCTCATCGATATCGCCGGCCGAGATCGAGGCATTGGCCGATCGCAGTGCGGTTACCATGTCCGTGATGGTAATACCGTATTGCGCCATTGCCTCGGGGCTGACCCGGACCTGCAATTCGCGCTCCACTCCGCCGCGGATATTGACTCGCGAGACGCCGGGCACACGCTCGAGCCGGTCCTGAATCACATCCTCGACAAACTCCAGATAGGAGCTGATGTCGCGGGTGTTGTCCTGTGTGGTGCGCAGGTGGAACCACGCGATCGGATTGTCCTCGGATGAGGCGGTGTCGAGCACCGGCTCATCAGCCTCATCGGGATAGCCGTCAACCCGGTCGAGACGGTTGGCAACCAGCAGCAGCGCCCGGTCCATATCGGTGCCGGGGGCAAATTCGAGGGTGATCTCGCCCTCGTCATTGCGGGCCCGGCTGTCCATTTTGGTGAGGCCGGTCAGACCCTTCAGCTCTTCTTCCTGCCGGTTGAGTATCTCCCGCTCGACCTCGACCGGTGCTGCGCCGGTCCAGCGGGTTTCGATATTGATCACCGGCCGGTTCACATCAGGGGCGAGTTGGATCGGGATGCTCTGCAGCGCCACGAAACCGAACATCACAACCATGGCGACAACGGCCAGTACTGCCGTTGGTCGTTCAATCGCACTGCGGATCAGGTTCATGCCGGGTATTCCTTATCCCTGATCGGGAAGGCTCAGCCGCTGGCCGGGCTGCAGGCGCTCATTGCCGCGTACCACGACCCTGTCGCCGACTGCCAGCCCGCTGCGGACCACGAAGCGATTGCCGATGGAATCGCCGATCACAACTTCGCGGAGTGCAGCCTGATAGCCGCCATCATCGGTCGGGATGACGATAAAGGCAGTGGCCCCGTTGGGTTGCTTGATGATGCCGTCCTTGTGCACCGTGATCGCCACGCCGTCGGCATTCAGCGGAATATCAATGGCAGCAGAGGCATTGACCGCGAGCTGTTCAACCGGTGGTCCGGCGACGATGGCAAACCTCACGGCGCGGGTTCGGGTCAGGGGGTTTTCTTGTGGGATTACCGCCCGCACGCTGAGGGTGCCGGTCTCGCCATTGTCGAACCGTGCGGTAACCTCAGCCCCGGTTTTAAGGCCACCGAGACGGTCATAGGGCACATCGGCCTCAAGTTCGAGCCGGTCGAGATTGAGCATGGAGACAATAGGCATGCCGGAGGTGACATAGGAGCCGGGCTCGGCCTGTCGCTGGGTGATGACGCCGTCATATGGTGCCCGAACGCTCGACCGGTCCAGATCGAGCCGTGCCAGTTCCAGATTGGCCTCGGCACGCTGAAGCCGTGCAGCAGCAGCGGTAATCTCACTTTGGGTTCGCAGCACTTCTGTCTGTGCGTCCTCATACCGTGCCTGTGAGAAGGCAGCGGAATTGCGGAGGCCGGTCAGACGGGCAAAGGCGAGGTCGGCCTGTTGCTTCTCCGCCCGTGCGGTGGCGAGATCGGCAGCGGCTGTTGCCACCTCGGCCTCGGCTAACTCGACGGTAAAGCGCAGGCGATCCTGATCCAGCGTCGCCAGTATGTCGCCCTTATGAACGATGTCGCCGACCTGCGCCTTGACCTCATCCACCGGGCCGTTGATCTGGGCGGCAATCACCCCGCCGGTGCTGGTCACGATCCGGGCAACAGCGGGAACCGTTGCGTCCATGGGTTGCTCGATGACCGGGTCTACCCGTACTGTGGCTGCCGGTAGCGCATTATCCTGCGCCAGTACCGGCAAGGGTGCCGCCAGCAGCAAGGCGGCCATGATGGCTGCACTCACCCGGATGGACGGAAAGCGGACAGGTCGGGTCATAGGCGCGGTGCCACTCTCGATGTTTGAAACACTGATCAGCTTTAAACTTGGGCCAACATCAGCTAGAGGCATAGGATAAGTCCTGCTTGGTTTCTGTCCAGTGGTGAGTTTCACAATGTCGTTATCCATCTTCACCCATGATTCCGGGCTGACCCACGATACCGGGCCAGGCCACCCCGAACGCATCGACCGTCTGGTCAGTGTTCTGGCGGCACTCGAGGAAGAACCGTTCAATGCCTGTCCCCGCGGTCCGGTTCCGAAGGCGTCTCGGGAACAGCTCGAACGGGTGCATGAGCCAGTCTATGTCGAGGGTGTTCTGGCTTCGATTCCCGAGAAGGGGCTACGCCGTCTTGATGGCGATACGGTTATCTCCCCCGGTTCCGGTGATGCCGCCCTCTATGCCGCCGGTGCCGCGATTGCGGCTGTGGAGCATGTGCTGACGGCCCCTGAGGGTGAGGCTGCGCGCCGTGCCTTTGTAGCGACCCGTCCACCCGGACACCATGCCGAGCCGGGGCAGGCGATGGGATTCTGTCTGTTCAATAATGTGGCGATTGCGGCGGCCCATGCCATTGCCGAATACGGCTTGTCTCGTGTGGCGATCGTTGATTTTGACGTACACCATGGCAATGGCACCCAGACGGTTGCCAATAACCGTGCCGATATTTTCTACGCCTCCCTGCATCAGTATCCGCTGTTTCCGGGCACCGGGCTGCCGCAGGAGACCGGCATGGACCGCAATGTGCTCAATATCCTGATGCGCGAAAGCTCGACCGGGGCCGAATATCGGCGCGCATTTGATGAGACCCTGCTCCCGGCACTTGAGGAGTACCTGCCTGAATTACTTATCATTTCTGCCGGTTTCGATGCCCATGAGCGCGATCCGCTCGCCGGGATCATGCTGACCGATGAGGATTTCGGCTGGATGACTCGCCGTCTGCGTGAGGTGGCGGAAGCCCATGCCAAGGGGCGGCTCGTCTCGGTGCTGGAAGGGGGCTATGACCTGCATGCACTGGCATCGGGTGTGCGGGCGCATCTTTCAGAGCTTATTTGACAGGTTTTTATTTAGAAACAATGTTGTTTTTCAAAGGCTTGGTGTTTTTGTGCCCAGCCAGAAAAATTTATTTGTGCACCGCTTTCTTATGCCGTTGGTAGTGTTAAGAACATGGGTAACGCAATTTAGGGTTGCTCAAAAGGGCATTTGCTTCCTATCGTCCTTGAGTACGTAAAATGTACTTAAAAGTTTAACAATCCTGACGGGGGGTCAGGGCCTGACAAACTTTCTTTTCCTGTGCTAAGCTATGCAGCATAGGTGGGATAAGGGGATTAAATTATGAGTCCAAAGCCAGAAACGTCTGAAGTGGAGTCTGCTGCTGGGACACCAGCAACGCCGACCGGTATTGATCCGGAAGCGCAGCGGATGCACGATGAAGCCGAGGCCAAAGCCGTTCAGCAAACCGAAGAAGAGCTGAGTGAGGTTTTGGAGGCTCAACAGGAAGCGGGCATAAAGCACGGTCCGAATTCATCTGTTGAAGGCGTTACATACGGCAAGGAGCCTGCCGGTGCAGAATATTCCAAAAAGGTAGATGAAGGCGTTGAGGCGGCCAGGAAGCGGCGCCCAAGTCTGGAACCTGCCAAGGATGATCAAACCTTGGCTGCCCAATTATACCGCGGCACTATTCCGAAAAACGGTGCTCATGGCATGAAACTGAGCGCTGAAGATGAGAAGCAGCTCAGAAATGTTGATGTGAAGGGCAATACGACCTCTGTCACATTCAACACCGGTCTGCAGGTCAATCTCTCGCCAAAGATTAAAGAAGCTTCCGGTTTTGCCAGTGATGCTGACCGCAAGCGCGCTGCGCGGATGATCGTTGATCAATCAATGCGCGAGGGCAATAAACGGAAAGTTTTCATCCACTCATATGACCTTCAGGGTGGCCCGTTCCAGTTCAAGCAAAGGGGCGACCGACGGTTTGCCATGGAGCTTTACAAGGAAGCAAAGCGTCAGGGTGCAAAGGTCAGTGTGCGCAACATGAGCGCTCTGGACACCATTCGTGCCCGCATGCAGCTGCGCGAAGAGAAGAAAAACGGTGCCGGTTCCGAGCATGGTCCGGCCCAAGCATTTGAAGATCCAAAACAGCCAGCCAATGATGACATCAAGATGGACCCCGATGACAAGCGGGTTTCTGGCCTGAATGGCAAGATGTCACAAAGCCCCGATCCTGCCGTTGAGGCGATCAAGGCGAATACCGAACAGCTCAAGGCCCTCAAGGATCTGCTCAATGGCGGTGGCCGGTCGGTCAATGGCAACAACAATGTTGCGGCAACCGGTGACGGTGCCAATGCCATCAAGGGTGACAACAACCATATCGGTGATCGTCACAACCACTTCCATGGCGATGTCCATGTTCATGTGGATGCCAGAAGCCTCGGTGGCCTGGGTGGTCTCAGCGGCCTCGGTGGCGGTATGCCCGGTGGTCACGACTCCGGTGGCGGTGCAGACTTTGTTTCCGGTGTTGCCGAGAAAATGCACGGTCGTCGCCACGATGCGATGGTTGCCGGCTTTATTGAAGGCAAAGAGGTCAAACGCATCGGCCATGATTCAGGCCCACGTCGGATCGAAGGACCGGATACGCCACGTCTTACCGGACCTGATGATGGCGGCAGCTCAGGACAAAAGGCCCTGCCAAGTGCCGAACGCAAGGCTCTTCCGGCTCCGCCGAAGGCACTGCCTGCGCCACCGAAAGCATTGCCACCACCAAAGGGCATGTAATCCGGACGGATCACACAAGAGATTATCGAACAGGGCGCTTTCTGATCGGAAAGCGCCTTTTTCGTGGTTGTTTGGTGGTCGAGGCAAGCTGCTGATTGACAGAAATACCAAGCCTCTTTAGGGGTGTAAGGCAGGTTGTCAGACAAGGTTATTGATCATGGCCCAGCAATCGGCTGAAAATACGGCTGGAAATATTGAAGCACTGAGCTTTGAGGCCGCTTTGGCGGAACTCGAAGGCATCGTGCGCGGCCTTGAATCCGGTTCGGCAAAGCTGGATGAGGCCGTTGCCTCCTATGAGCGCGGGGCCGCCTTGAAAAAACATTGTGAACAGAAGCTGCAGCAGGCCCAGGCCAAGATCGAGCGCCTGAATATCAGCGCCGACGGCCAGATTGCCGGAAGCTCACCGCTGGATGCGGAGTGACGGCAAGCACCGTCCGATCAGGCAGCATACCAATTCAACATCAGGACCAGCCATGACCAGCACTATTTCCAATGTCACGCCATTGCTTGATCGTGTCACCGTGCCTGCGGATATCAAGCAATTCAGTGATGACGAGCTGGCCCAGCTGGCAGAAGAAGTGCGCACGGAAATGGTTGATGCTGTTTCCACTACCGGCGGCCATCTGGGGGCCGGGCTGGGTGTCGTCGAACTGACCACCGCCATCCATGCCGTGTTCGACACGCCCCGTGATCGCCTGATCTGGGATGTCGGCCATCAATGCTATCCGCACAAGATCCTGACCGGTCGCCGTGATCGTATCCGCACCATTCGCCAAGGGGGCGGGTTGAGCGGTTTCACCAAACGGTCGGAGAGCGAGTACGACCCGTTCGGTGCGGCACACAGCTCCACCTCGATATCTGCCGGTCTCGGCATGGCCGTGGCCCGCGATCTCGATGGCGGCAAGAACAATGTTATCTGCGTGATCGGTGATGGCGCGATGAGTGCCGGTATGGCCTATGAGGCGATGAACAATGCCGGTGCCATGCGCAGCCGTCTGATCGTCATCCTCAACGACAATGATATGTCGATCGCGCCGCCGGTCGGTGCCATGAGTGCCTATCTGTCGCGCCTGATTTCATCCAAGCCATATCGTAATCTGCGCAAGAACGTGCTCGATCTGGCAGCACGCTTCCCGCGTCCAATCAAGAACGCCACCAAACGGGCTGAGGAATATGCCCGTGGTCTGGTCACCGGCGGTACCCTGTTTGAAGAGATGGGGTTCTTCTATGTCGGGCCGATTGACGGTCACAACATGGAACACCTGCTGCCGGTGCTGCGCAATGTCCGCGACGATCAGGGCGAGGGACCGATCCTTGTCCATGTGGTGACCCAGAAGGGCAAGGGCTATGCGCCGGCCGAGGCGTCCGCCGACAAGATGCACGGCGTGTCCAAATTCGATGTTGTGACCGGTGCACAGGCAAAGTCAAAACCGGCGGCACCTGCCTATACCAAGGTCTTCGCCCAGAGCCTGATCAAGGAAGCGAAAAAGGACGACAAGATCGTCACCGTGACCGCTGCCATGCCATCGGGCACTGGTCTCGACCTGTTCGGCAAGGAATTCCCGAACCGTACCTTCGATGTCGGGATCGCCGAACAGCATGGCGTCACCTTTGCTGCCGGTCTCGCAACCGAAGGTTACAAGCCGTTTGCCGCGATCTATTCCACCTTCCTGCAGCGTGGTTACGATCAGGTTGTGCATGACGTGGCGATCCAGAATCTGCCCGTGCGCTTTGCCATCGACCGCGCCGGGCTGGTCGGTGCCGATGGTCAGACCCATGCCGGTGCCTTCGATATTTCATATCTCGGCTGTCTGCCGAACTTCGTCCTGATGGCGGCAGCTGATGAGGTCGAGTTGCAGGATATGGTGACCACGGCGGTTGCCCTAGATGACCGCCCCTCTGCCTTCCGCTATCCGCGCGGTGAGTCTGTTGGTCTCGAGATGCCTGAGTTTGGTACCGCACTGGAAATCGGCAAGGGCCGGATTGTCCGTGAAGGTACCAAGGTCGCGCTGCTGTCCTATGGTGCCCGTCTGCAGGAATGCCTCAAGGCGGCGGATGAGCTTGATGCCCGTGGGTTGTCTACCACCGTTGCCGATGCCCGGTTCGCCAAGCCGCTGGATCACGATCTGATCCGCCGTCTGGCCAAGGAGCATGAGGTGCTGATTACCGTTGAGGAAGGCTCCATTGGTGGTTTCGGTGCCTTTACCCTGCAATTCATGGCCGGTGACGGGATTCTCGATGGCGGCATGATTGTCCGTACCATGACCCTGCCAGACATCTTCCAGGAGCATGACAAACCGGAACTGCAATATGAGGAAGCGGGGCTGAACGCACCGCAGATCGTTGCGACTGCCATGCGGGCACTGGGCATTGCCGATGCCACTGCCAAAGATGCCCACAAACGCGCCTGAAGCCGAGCTTAAGCAGGGGCGGCGGGTCCGGGCTGATCAGTATCTTGTTGATCTCGGCCATGCCCGCAGTCGCTCCCGCGCGCAGGCCATGGTCAAAGCGGGCATTGTCTTCGCCGATGATAAGCCGGTCACCAAACCCTCACAGATGATCGCCGCCGATACCGTGCTGGAGTTGCGCGGTGAGGACCACCCATGGGTTTCCAGAGGCGGGCTCAAGCTGGTCCACGCCATCACGCATTTCAACCTGAATCCTGAGGGCATTACGGCGATTGATGTGGGGGCGTCAACCGGTGGCTTTACCGATGTGCTGCTGCATCACGGTGCTGCGCGCGTCTATGCCGTCGATGTGGGACAGGACCAACTGGTCGACAAGCTGCGCGATGATCAGCGGGTGGTGGTGATGGAGCAGACCAATGCCCGGCACCTGACCCGTGAACAGATACCCGACCCCGTGGATTGGGTGGTGTGCGATGCCAGCTTTATCAGCCTCGAACTGGTGCTGCCGGCGGCCATGGCGCTCACCGGCGATAACGCCTTGCTCGTGGCGCTGATCAAACCGCAATTCGAGGTCGGTCGCGGTCAGCTCGGCAAGAAGGGGGTGGTGCGCGATACCGACAAGCAGCAGCAGGTCTGTGAGCGCATCGCGGCATGGCTCGCCGATCAGCCGGGCTGGCAGGTCGAGGGGATGACCCCGAGCCCGATTACCGGGCCCGAGGGCAATCGCGAGTTTCTGATCCTTGGCCGAAAGGTGCCGTAATCAGCGGGTGAGAATCTCCGGTGTCTGGTTCATGGACGGATCGCGTGCCAGTTCCAGAACATTGCGAATGCCAGTTTTCTCAGCCACCACCGAAAGCTCGCTCAGGATCTGCAGCCCCTCATAGATGCTGCCGATATTCTTCACCAGATCAATCACGGTTTCAAACCGGCTGGTCGGACGCGGATAGACCAGCAGCGTGGCATCGCCCTCATCGATACCGGCAGCAGAGGCTGCACGGGCGAAGGCTTTGTCGATACCACCCAGCTCATCGACCAGACCGACCTGATAGGCCTGACGACCGCTCCAGACCCGGCCCTTGGCCAGTTCGCGGGCTTCCTCGACGCTAAAACCACGGCTCTCGGCCACACGGGCGAGGAAGTCCTGATAGATCGCATCCATGGAGCGGTTGATCGCAGCCCGACCGGCGGCATCGAACGGCTCGTTGGGTGAGATCATGTCGGCGTTTTCGCCGCGATAGATCTGGGCCCAGCTGACATCCCATTCCTGCCAGAAATCCTGCATGTTCGGCTTGCCCGCAACCACACCGATGGAACCGGTAAGGGTGCCCGGTTGCGCGATGATGGCGTCACCACCACTGGCAATCCAGTAACCGCCGGACGCGGCGACACGGGCCATGGAGACAATCACCGGCTTGCCAGCCTCGCTCACCCGTTTCAGGGCACGGCGAACGAACTCCGAGGCGGCGGGGGAGCCACCGGGGCTGTCGAGACGGAACACAACCGCCTTGATCGCCGGATCGTCGATGATCTGTTCCATCACCTCATTGATATAGCTGGTGCGCATGTTGCCGCTGAACAGTGCGGCCTCACCATCCACGCCCTGCATGATCGGACCGGCGGCCTGTACCAGCGCGATGCCGTTCTCCTTGACCGAAGGTTGCTCGATCTGGGCGGCATAGCGGGCGAGGGAGACAATCTTCTCCGGTGCCTCGTCGAGGAATTCGTCACGATAGCCGATACGGTCGATCAACCCGGCTTCGAGTGCTTCCTGTGCTGTCAGCGGTGCGCGGTCGATCAGGCCCATAACGGTTTCGGCAGGCAGTCCGCGATCGGCGGCAATGTCGTCGACCAGTTGCTCATACATGTCGTTGATCAGCGCTTCCATTGCCTCGCGCTGTGCCGGTGGCATTGAGCTCTCGGTATATTGCGCCATGAGGGATTTATATTCCTCACGGGTAATCGCCTCGAACTTGACGTTGAAGCGGGCGAGCAGGTCGGCGGCGAAGGGCAGTTCGGTACCGATACCGGTCAGGGCAATGCTGCCAGCCGGTTGGATCCATATCTCGTCAAAGGCGCTGGCAAGGTAATACGGGCCGGTACCGCCGATAAAGTCGCCCATGGAGAAGCTGAACACATGGGCAAACTTGCCTGCCTCACGGAACCGGATGATCGCATCGCGCATCTCCTGGGCATGGGCGAGGCTCATATGCATGGGTTCAATGCGGAAGATCAGGCCCTTTACCCGGTCATCCTTCGCCGCTGCGTCGAGCGCCCGGACAAATTGCGGTACGGTCTGGTCCGAGGTCAGCAGGCTGGCAAAGCCGCCGCCGACATTGGTTTCCGCCGGTGACTTGTTAAGCGCATAGGACAGGGTTATTTCATTCGGCATTGTCGGCGCGACAGGGGTTTCGATGTCGCTCAGGCTGCTGAACAGGCTGAACAAGCCGGCAACGATAAACAGGCCCACGCCGGCAAACATGATGACGATAACGGTCAGCAAGCCCTTGGCCGCGCGCCAGAGCAGGTTGCCGCCCCCACCATTGCCACCGCTGCTGGCAGCACGGCTTTTCTTCGCTGATGCCGGGGTCTCCGGCCAGGCGGCGCGACGCTCGGCATCGCTCGGAGTGGCAGGATGCTGCGTACGGAAGGGATTGTTATCAGACATGGTCTATGGCCTTGGTGGGACGCGTAAGAGGGGGATAATCAAATCAGAATCAGGTGTCGGAAATCGCGGCGGCCTGACGGTTGAGGGTGTGATATTCGGGGTTTGGCATCATCTCGACGGCACTGGCAACACGGTTCGACATATTGAAAAAGCCGGTGACGTCAGCAATGTCAAAGATCTCTTCATCAACAAATCCGGCATCGCGCAAGGCCTGTCGGTCGGTTTCACCCATTTGTGACGGTTGCACGGTCAGCCGGTGGGCGAAATCAAGCATGGCGCGGTGGCGTGGGGACAACTCCGCCGTACGATAGTTCATGACGAGCATTTCACCTAGTTCCGGGTCGCCGGATAATTGTCGCACGGCGGCACCATGGGCAACAAGGCAGTAATAACAATGATTTGCCGAGGATACGACCACGGCGATCATTTCCCGCTCAAGCTTGCTTAACCGGCTTTCTCCCAGCATCAGCTCATTATAGTGGCGGGAGAAGGTCTGCAGCTTCCGTTCCCGCGCGCTGTAAGCCTGCAGGACATTGGGAACAAAGCCGAACTTTTCCTCGCAGATTTGAAACAGTTTCCGGTTGGCATCATCAAGCGTGCTCGGATCAGGGATAATATCGAGCGCCATGATCTGGTCTGGTTGCGGCATCTTCCGGGCTCCTCCTTGCGGTTCTTCTTGTTATGCATACTGTCCTGTGCTGCACTGCACCGACTGGACGGAATGGGTATGCCAACCGTAACCGCCTTCGGCATAAACGGACACTTGTAATTAACTATGGTTGAACAGAAATGGGACGCCGCAGCCTACGCGCGCAATGCACGATTTGTCTCCGATCTGGGGATCGCTGCACTGGACCTGCTGGCCGTAAAACCCGGTGAGACGATCATTGATCTCGGCTGTGGCGATGGCGCCCTGACCGAGAAGATACTCGATGCCGGTGCCACCGTGATCGGCATCGACGCCGATCAGGCCATGGTGGATGCCGCCGTTGATCGTGGCATTGATGCCCGCCTCGGCGATGCCACCGATTTTGAACTGCCGGAGATGGTGGATGCCGTCTTCTCCAATGCCGTGCTGCACTGGGTGCCAAAGGCAGATGATGCGATCCGTCAGGTGAAGGCACATCTGAAACCCGGCGGTCGTTTTGTTGGTGAGTTCGGCGGCCATGGCAATATCGCTGCCGTCTGTACCGCTCTCCGGGCTGTCGCGATCCAATGGGGGCTGGGGCCGGATTGCCTGCCCAACTGGTTCTTCCCGACCCGTGATCAGTATCATGACATGCTCGAAGATGCCGGGTTCATGGTGCGGGAAATCGCGATCTTTCCGCGCCTGACCCATGTTCCGGCGGGGATCGAGGCCTGGCTGGAGCTGATGACCGCCAAGACCATTGCCAAGCTGCCGGTGAATGAGCGCCCGCAATTCGTGAAAGAGGTCGCGGCCCTGCTGAAACCGGCGCTGCAGGCCTATAATGGCGAATGGCACATTGATTATGTGCGCATCCAGTTCGAGGCGATTATCCCCGACGATGATGATTAAGGCGATGATTAGGGGTCAGTAAGCGGCGACGCTTTCGGGTCAGCGCTGATCCCATGGGCGGGTGAAGGCATCGGGACCGCATTGGCCCAGATGGCGCAGCAACTGGTCGGCCAGCACAATCGCCATCATCGCTTCGGCCACCGGCACACCGCGAATACCGACGCAGGGGTCGTGGCGGCCCTTGGTGACAATGTCCGTGCTCTCACCGAACCGGTTGACGGTTGCCCGCGGGGTCAGGATTGAGCTGGTCGGCTTGATCGCTACGCGCACGACCACATCCTGACCGCTGGAGATACCGCCCAGAATGCCACCGGCATTGTTGCTGGCAAATTCGGGGCGACCCTTTTCATCAAGGAAGATTTCATCGGCATTCTGCACGCCATCCAGCGCGGCAGAAGCAAAACCGGCACCGATCTCGACGCCCTTGGCGGCATTGATCGACATCATGGCCGAGGCCAGTTCGGCATCGAGCTTGCCATAGATCGGCTGACCGAGACCGGCGGGCACATTCTCGGCCACGCATTCGATGATCGCACCAGCGGATAGACCATCCTTGCGGATACCGTCGAGGTAGTCGGCCCATGTGGCCGCAGCCTCGGCATCGGGGCCGAAGAACGGGTTCTGGTCAACCTGATCCCAGTCCCAGTTCTCACGGTTGATGCCGTGCGGGCCGATCTGGGTAACGGCAGCGCGGATACGGATCGGGGGCAGGTCTTTCAGGGCCGGGTGTTGGGTCAGCACCTGTCGCGCAACACCACCGGCGGCAACCCGCATGGCGGTTTCCCGTGCCGACGAACGCCCGCCGCCGCGATAGTCGCGGAAGCCGTATTTTGCCCAATAGGTGTAATCGGCATGGCCGGGGCGGAAACTGTTGGCGATCTCGCCGTAGTCCTTGGAGCGCTGATCGGTGTTTTCAATCAGCAGCCCGATCGGCGTGCCGGTGGTTCTGCCCTCGAAAACGCCGGACAGGATGCGCACTTCATCGGCTTCACGCCGCTGGGTGGTGAAGCGTGACTGGCCGGGCTTGCGACGATCCAGATCGGCTTGCAGGTCTGTTTCCGACAACGTCAGGCCGGGCGGGCAGCCGTCCACAACACAGCCGATGGCCGGACCATGGCTTTCCCCGAAGGTGGTAAAGCGAAACAGGGAACCAAAGCTGTTATCGGCCATCGTTGCGGCGTGTCCTTACTCGCTGCTGCCGAGGCTTTGCAGCAATTCACCACTTTCGCGTGCGCCATCGACCGAGGCCATGCCGACCACGTGATAACCGGCATCCACATGCAGGCATTCACCGGTGACACCGGAGCCGAGATCGCTCAGCAGATACAGGGTGGATTTGCCCACCTCTTCCTGACTGACATTGCGCTTCATCGGTGCGTTGTATTCGTTCCAACGCAAGATATAGCGGAAATCGCCGATACCGCTTGCCGCCAGGGTCTTGATCGGACCGGCAGAGACGGCGTTGACGCGGATATTCTGTTTGCCTAGGTCAACGGCGAGATATTTGACCGAGGCCTCAAGTGCCGCCTTGGCAACGCCCATGACGTTGTAATGGGGCATGACCTTCTCGGCACCGTAATAGGTGAGGGTAACGATGGAGCCGCCATCGCTCATCAGCGGTGCCGCGCGCTGGCAGACCGCTGTGAAGGAATAGCAGGAGATATCCATGGTCAGGCGGAAGTTTTCCGGCGTGGTGTCCAGATAGCGGCCATCCAACTCACGTTTGTCGGAAAAGGCGATGGCGTGGACGAGGAAGTCGATCTTGCCCCACTTCTTGCCCAACTCCTCGAATGCCTTGTCAAGGGAGGCGGCATCGGTGACGTCGCAATCAATCAGGGTATCGCAGTTGATGCGCTCGGCCAGCGGCTTGACACGCTTGGCAAAGGCTTCGCCCTGATAGGTCAGGGCAAGTTCCGCACCGGCGTTGTGCAGTGCCTCGGCGATGCCCCAGGCGATGGAACGGTCATTGGCAACGCCCATGATAACGCCGCGCTTGCCGGCCATCAGTTGCGAAGTATTGGTCATAACAGGTTTTCCCAGCGGCAATATTATTCACGCGGCAGCAACCAACTGCCGCGTTTTTTCAGTCTTGAATGGTCAGGCGCAAAAAGCCCATGCCGCAGGTGTTAGCAGGGTACTCAGTTTACCACAACCCAATCGCCGTTCGGCTGGCGACAAGACGTGCCATAAGCTTCCTCGACCTGACCACCGATATTGATAATCTGGTGATATTGGCGGCAGACGCTGCCGATTGTGGAAAGGCCCTGACGGATCGGGGTGATGGTGCCGGAGTTTCCGGATTGCGGATTCGCCCACTGGACCGTTTGGCCGAGGGCGGCTGCATGGGCGCGGAAGCCTGCTTCCTCGGCAAAAATCATGTCGGTGCGTGACAGCTGACGACCGGGCTGGCCGGGAATGGCCGCGCCAAGGATGGTGCCGTATTGCGGTTGGGCCGTCGGACCGTGGCCGGGGCCAAGGCTTGATGAAATCAGGCCGCCACGCACCGGTGTCACGCGGATCGCCGGGCTGTCATAGGTGTCGTAGAACACCGGAATATGTTCAGGGGTACAGGCGGTGATGCCGAGCGCCAGAAGGGCGCCTGCCATTACGGTGCTGAAGCTGGGGCGGTTTTTCATTCTCGTCTGCCTTCCCGGTGCCGTGGGCGTTTTCCGCATTGTGCGTCAGCCATCTCACAGCGATATTGATCTTTCTGTCAGACCGTGACTGCCGCCAATCCCGATCTGTCTCATATCCCGTACTTTCCCTGTGAAAGCCTGCACAGGCCAGTGCCGATGCGGTTCGGGTGTTTTTTTTCAAAACAGTGTGGATATCAGGGCACGAGGCCCGGTCAGTCGTGATCGGGGTGAAAACCGGATGGATAGGGATTGCAGCCAGGGGCAGGAGCGGGTACCTCACTGGCAGAGAGTTGAAAAAGGATGCTTGCGCGATGTCTGTTTTCACCACCGGCCCGAATGCCGACGGCATGATTGACCCCGATAAAGAGGGCGTCTCGGCGATTGAGCTGATTGATCCCTATGACCTGTTCGGCAGCTGGTTCGGTGAGGCCCGGCAGAAGGAGCCGAATGATCCCAATGCCATGACATTGGCGACGGTCGATGATGACGGCACTCCCTCGGCACGTATGGTCCTGCTCAAGGATTTCGGCAGTCGCGGTTTTGTCTTCTACACCAATTATGCTTCCCGCAAGGGACAGGCGCTGCATGACAACCCGGCGGCGGCCTTGCTGTTCCATTGGAAGAGCCTGCGCCGACAGGTGCGGATCGAGGGCGATGTGGTGCCGGTCGATCCCGCCGATGCCGATGCCTATTTCGCCAGCCGTGCGCGCGGCAGCCGCATCGGTGCCTGGGCCTCGCTGCAATCCCAGCCGCTCGACAGTCGCGAGACTCTGAAACAGCGGGTGGCCGAACTGGAACAGCAATATGGCACGCAGGATGACATTCCGCGCCCGCCGCACTGGTCCGGGTTCCGGGTCGTGCCGCGCCGGATCGAGTTCTGGGAAGATATGCCGTTCCGCCTGCATAACCGCATGGTCTTCACTGCCGACCCGTCCGTGACCGAGGGACCGGTCAAGGGCTGGCGCACCGAACGTCTCTACCCGTAACCGGAATTCTCCCATGAATACTATGGAACAGGCAGCCGAGATGAATCGGAACAATCTGCTGCGGCGGCTGGCGACCTATGCCAGCGTCGGGGTTGCCATGACCCTGATCGGGGTCAAGGCCTATGCCTATCTGTCATCCAACAGTATCGGTGTGCTGGTCTCCCTGCTCGACAGCGTGCTCGACCTTCTGGCCTCGGCGGTTATCCTGATCAGTGTCATGTATGCCCAGCGCCCGGCGGATCGCTCGCACCGCTTCGGCCATGGTAAGGCCGAACCGCTGGCGGCACTCGTGCAGTCCGGTTTTATCGCCGGGTCGGCGATTGCGATCTCGATCGAAACACTCAACCGTCTATGGGATCCACAGCCGGTTGGACCTGCGGCACCGGCCATTTCGATACTGGTGTTCTCACTGGTCCTGACAATCGTATTGGTACTGTTTCAGGGCTGGGTAGCGCGGAAAACCCAGTCTGTCGCGATTGAATCCGATCAGGCGCATTACTCCGGCGATATCATCATGACGCTGGCGGTTATCGGAGCGTTGTTCATGACCGAGCGCAGCGGGCAGGTGTTTTTCGATACCGGTCTCGCCATGGTTGCGGTCTGCTTCTGGCTCTGGACTGCTGGCAAGATCGGCTATCGCGCATTTCATCTCTTGCTCGATCATGAATTGCCGAAGGATGTGCGGCAGCAGATTGCGGAAATCGTAACGGCTCATGCCGAAGCCGATGACCTGCACGACCTCAGAACCCGTACCGATGGCACGACCCTGTTTATCGAGTTTCATCTGGAACTGGACGGCGACATGACCGTATCAGCGGCGCATAAGGTTACCGATGCGCTGGAAGCCGATCTGATGACGGCCTTTCCGAATGCCGAGATCATTATCCATCAGGAACCGGCGGGCATCGATGACCATCGCCTTGATCAGCGCCTTGGCCGCCATCACTGATGCTCAGGCCCGCTCGTCAATAATGCGCTGGAATGCGGCCATGGTTTCGGTGCTGATATGGTGCTCGATACCCTCGGCATCGATTTCGGCCACGTCCTGACTGACCCCGATGGCGGTGAGGAACGAGACCACGAGCTGGTGCCGGATTTTTGAATTCACCGCCAGTTTGCGCCCCTCATCGGTCAGAAAGATCGAACGATAGGGCAGCTTGCGCACCAGCCCCTCACGCACCAGCCGTTGCAGGGCGCTGTTCACGGTCGCCGGGGTAACGGCCAGACGTTCGGCGAGATCGGTAACCCGTGCCTCGCCGTTATTGTCGATCAGGTCAGCAATCAGCTCGACATAATCCTCGAACATTTCACGCTGATGCGCTTCCCGCAGCGCCTCGAAGCTGCGTGCCTGATTTTTTGCTTCCTGCAGGGGGGAGGGCGTTTTCTTCGGTGAGGCCATGATTTCAGCCGGTTTTGTGTTTGGGTGTAAAAGTTTAGACAAGTCTAAAAAATTTTGTCCATTGACGCAATATATGATCGCTGTAACTCTGAAAACGTGAATTGGAATTATTCCAAAAACATAACCTCAGCCGCTGCTACTGCCACTGCGAGAGATTACGCGTTGCCTATGTTGATCCGTGCCCTGACGGCATTCCTTGTTTCGGTGTTCCTGTTCGCACCTGCCCATGAGGCGGGTGCCGCAGAACCGCATCGCGTGGTTGCCACCACCAGTATGCTCGCCGATGCTGTGCGGGTTGTTGGTGGTGATGCGGTCGAGGTGACGGCCCTGATGGGCCCCGGCGTTGATCCCCATGCCTATCGTCAGACCCGCTCGGACATTGTTGCCATGACCAAGGCGGAGCTGGTGATCTGGCACGGCCTCTATCTTGAGGCGCAACTGGAAGAGTTCATGGAACGACTGGCGAAAAGCCAGTCGGTTGTGGCGCTCGGCGAGGCGGTGCCGAAGGACTTGCTCCGGGCCCATGATGAATACAAGGGGCGCTATGATCCCCATATCTGGATGAACCCGGTCCTGTGGCGCTATGTGGTCGATGCGGCGGCTGAAACCCTGAGCGCGCAATTCCCGGAAGCGGCGGAGCAGTTCCATGCCAATGCCGATGCCTACAAACAGGAACTGGACCGGCTGACCGCCTATGCCGGAGAGCGACTGGCCACGGTGCCGGGGACGTCGCGGGTGCTGATCACTGCCCATGATGCCTTCAACTATTTCGGTGCGGCCTATGGTTTCGATGTGGTCGGTATTCAGGGCATTTCGACCGAGAGCGAGGCCGGGTTGCGGCGGATCGAGACGCTGGTTGACCGGCTGGTCAGCGATAATGTTCAGGCCGTCTTTGTCGAAAGCTCGGTTTCCGAGCGCAACATACGCGCCCTGATCGAGGGTGCGGCGGCCCGTGGTCACAAGGTCTCGGTTGGTGGTGAGCTGTTCTCCGATGCCATGGGGCGGGACGGTACCTATGAGGGCACCTATCTCGGCATGATCGATCATAATGTGACGCTGATTACTCGTGCCCTCGGTGGCAAGGCACCGACGGATGGTCGTCTCGGTCGCCTCGGCGGTGGAGCCTGATCTCACATGACTGCCAGCCCGTCACCAGCCCTGATCCCTGATAGTGCCTTGCCGCTTGCCGACGAAGGGCATGATGCCCTGAACTTGCGCGGTGTTACCATCAGCTATGGCGCGAAACCGGCGGTGTTTGCCGTCGACATGACCGTGCCCCGTGGCAGCATGATGGCGATTGTCGGCCCCAACGGTGCCGGTAAATCCACCTTGCTCAAAGGGGCGCTCGGTATCGTGCCGCTGCTGGCAGGATCGGCGGCTATCTTTGGCCAGCCCATTGGCCGGGCGCGGGACCGTTTTGCCTATGTCCCCCAGCGCGCCAGTGTTGACTGGGATTTCCCCACGAGAGTCATTGATGTGGTGCTGATGGGCGGTTATCGCCGCCTCGGCTGGCTCGGGCTGACCACAAAGCGCGAGCGCGACATTGCCCGTGAATGCCTCGACAGGGTGGGGATGAGCGCCTTTGCCGACCGTCAGATCGGGGCGCTGTCCGGCGGCCAGCAGCAACGGGTGTTTCTGGCCCGTGCCCTGGCACAGCAGGCAGATTTGCTGATCCTTGACGAGCCGTTTGCCGGGGTCGATGCCGCGACAGAGAGTGCGATTATCGAGGTTCTGCGCGGGCTGAAGGCCGAGGGCAAGACCATCCTCGCGGTGCATCACGATCTCTCGACCCTCCGGGACTATTTCGACCGTATCCTGCTGATCAACTGTCAGAAAGTAGCCGAGGGCCCGACCGCCGAGGTGCTGACGGAAGAGAACCTCAATGCCGCCTATGCCGGTCGTCTGAATGCGGCACGCATTGGGGGTTAAGCGACATGGATATGGAACTGTTCCTGCGCGCCCTGACGCTCGGTGCCGGTTATAACTCGGCGCTGGTGACGCTGGGGGCGGCGCTGCTCGGCATTACCGCCGGGGCCATCGGTTGCTTTGTTCTGCTGCGGCGGCGCGCCATGGTCTCGGATGCGATCAGTCATGCGACCCTGCCCGGTGTCGGTATTGCCTTTATCATCATGGCGCTGGCCGGTGGTGACGGGCGGTTCCTGCCGGGGCTGCTGCTCGGTGCGGCGGCATCGGCCGGTATCGGCCTGCTGACCGTCGAATGGATTGTACGGCGAACCCGGTTGCATGAGGATGCCGCCATCGGTGCGGTACTGTCCGTTGCCTTTGGTCTCGGTATTGTACTGTTGACGGTGATCCAGACGCTGGGCATCGGCAAACCGGCGGGGCTGGAAGGGTTCTTACTCGGCGGGGCGGCAGCCATGCTCTATGCCGAGGCCCTGACCGTACTGGTCAGCGGAGCGGTTCTGGCCCTCTGCATCGCCTTTCTCTGGCGTCGGATGCTGCTGGTTGCCTTTGATGCCGGTTATGCCGAAACTTTAGGTGTGCCGACCCACCGGACCGACCGGATCATGATGTTTCTGGCGCTGGCCGTTACCGTGATCGGCTTGAAGATTGTCGGCCTGATCCTGATCGTGGCGCTGATGATCATTCCACCGGTCGCCGCCCGGTTCTGGACCAACCGAGCTGACCATATGATCGGCATTGCCGCCGTGATGGGCGGTGCGGCCTGTTATATCGGCACGGCGATTTCGGCCAGCGGCGAGAGCCTGCCGACCGGTGCCGTGATCGTCCTGACCGCTACAACCCTGTTCACCCTGTCGATGCTGCTGGCCCCGACCCGTGGTGTGCTGGCCCATTGGCTTGCCTGGCGCCGGTTTCAGAAGGTTGTGCATCGGCGCCAGGGCCTGCTCGCCATGTCGCGCGGCGAACCGATCCTTGAGCCGGTCAGCCGCAATCTGTTGCGTCGTGAAGGCTTGCTGCAGGCCGATGGCGTGCCGACCCTTGCCGGGCGCAACGCCGCCCGTGCCGTGGCACAGGATGAGGCACGCTGGGCGCTGGCCCGCCGCCGTGATCCTGATGGTGCGCTGGCCGGACGCTATGACGGGCTGACCCCGATCGAGACCGTGCTGGCCGTCGATGAAATCGAGGCGCTGGATCGCGACCTCTCCGCCATCGCCGGGGTGATGTCATGAATGAGTTTGTCGCCCTCAGCCTGACCCCGATGCTGATCGGTATGCTCGCCAGCCTCGCCTGTGCCTTGCCGGGTAACTTCCTGCTCCTGCGTCGTCAGGCCCTGATTGGCGATGCGATCAGCCATGTGGTGTTGCCGGGCATCGTACTCGGCTTTCTGGTCACCGGTGCGGTGGCGGCGGTACCGATGATGATCGGTGCGGCGGTGGCGGCGATTGTCGCCGTGCTGCTGATCGAACTGGTGCGACAGGTGGGCCGGGTTGAGCCGGGGGCGGCGATGGGCGTTGTCTTTACCACCATGTTTGCCGCCGGTGTCCTGTTGCTTGAGCAGTCTGACACCTCAAGCGTGCATCTCGATGTCCAGCACGCGCTCTATGGCAATCTGGAAAGCCTGATCTGGCTCGCCGGGGATAGCTGGGCTGCCTTGCTTGATCCGGTGGCACTGGCCGATATGCCGGTGCAGGTCTGGCGCGTGCTTGGCGCGCTGGTGCTGGTACTCGGCTTCATCGGTGTCCTGTGGCGGCCACTCGGCATTTCCACTTTCGATCCCGGCTATGCTGCAACCATCGGCATTCCGGTGCGCATCCTCGGTATGGCGCTGGTGCTGGTGGTGGCGATTGCGGCGGTGGCGGCCTTTGATGCCGTTGGCTCGATCATCGTGATTGCCATGATTATCTGCCCACCGGCGGCGGCTCGGCTGATGGCCGACCGGCTCGGTATACAGCTCTGCTGGTCGGCGCTGTTTGCTGCTGTCTCTGCCGTGCTCGGCTATGTTCTCGCGGGCTATGGCCCCATGTGGTTCGGCATTGATTATGCCGTCAGCGCGGCCGGCATGATCGCCACGGTCAGTGGTCTGGTGCTGTTGTTTGCCTGCCTGTTCGGACCAGCGCGCAGGCGGACCGGTGTGGCGGTAAACTGAGCCATTTATGCACATAAAAAGGCCTAATGTTCACGTTTTGATCTTTTTCGCTGGTTGGCCATCCATGGCACGCTGCTATATTCATAGGCATCATGGAAAACGCGATGATCGATCACTCAGCCGATATGGCAAACCCGGCGGCGGATGAACCGCCATATATGCATGGCCTCAACGCCCCGCAGCGGGAAGCGGTGCTGACCACCGATGGTCCGGTGCTGGTGCTGGCCGGTGCCGGTACCGGCAAGACCCGTGCGCTGACCACCCGCCTTGCGCATCTGCTGGCGACCCGCAAGGCGGCACCGCACCAGATCCTTGCGGTTACCTTCACCAACAAAGCCGCGCGCGAGATGCGCGAGCGGGTCGGCGGATTGCTTGGTGTGCCGGTCGAGGGCTGGTGGCTCGGCACCTTCCATGCGCTCGCGGCACGGATGCTGCGCCGTCATGCGGAACGGGTCGGTCTCAAATCCGATTTCAACATCATCGATACCGATGACCAGATCCGGTTGCTCAAGCAGATCATGGAAGCCGAGGGTATCGACAACAAGGCCTGGCCGCCACGGGTGCTGATGAGCGTGATCCAGCGCTGGAAGGATCGTGGCCTGACCCCGGACAAGATCAGCCGAGCCGATGCCGGTGACCTCGCCGGTGGCCGGTTGAACCTGCTCTACAAGCTGTATCAGGACCGGCTGAAGACCCTGAATGCCTGTGATTTCGGCGATCTGATGCTGCACATGCTGACCATCTTTCAGGACCCGGCCCATGCCGATGTGCTGGCCAGCTATCACCACCAGTTCAAGTATATTCTGGTCGACGAGTATCAGGATACCAACGTCTCGCAATATCTCTGGCTGCGTCTGCTGGCGCAGGCATCGAAGAATATCTGCTGTGTCGGCGATGATGATCAGTCGATCTATGGCTGGCGCGGGGCCGAGGTGGGCAACATCCTGCGGTTCGAGGAAGATTTCCCCGGTGCCGCGATCATCCGGCTGGAAGAAAATTATCGCTCGACCAGCCATATTCTCGCCTGTGCCACCGGTGTAATTGCCAATAACCGGGGCCGTCTGGGAAAGACGCTCTGGACCAGTGCCGATGGCGGCGAGAAGGTGCGGGTGCGCTCGGTCTGGGATGGTGAGGAAGAGGCGCGCTGGGTCGGTGACGAGGTCGAGGCGCTGCAGACCAAGGGGCATTCGCTTGCCGATATGGCGGTGCTGGTTCGTGCTGGTTTCCAGACCCGTGAGTTCGAGGAACGCTTTATCACCCTCGGCGTGCCCTATGTGGTGATCGGCGGGGCGCGGTTCTATGAGCGGCAGGAAATTCGCGATGCGCTGGCCTATCTGCGCGTGGTGGCGCAACCGGCTGACGACCTCGCCTTCGAGCGTATTATCAACAAGCCCAAGCGCGGGATCGGTGCCAAGACCCTGCAGAACCTGCAGATGGCGGCGCGGGACATGAATATGCCGCTGGTCGAGGCGTCATGGCGGATGATCGAGAATGGTGCGGTCAAGGGCAAGACGGCGACCACCTTGCGCGGTCTGCTCGAAGACTTCGCCCGCTGGCGGTCGCTGATCGAGACCGAGGATCATGCGACACTGACCAAGATGATCCTCGATGAGAGTGGCTATACGGCCATGTGGATGGAGGACAAATCCCCTGAAGCGCCGGGTCGGCTCGAGAACCTGAAGGAACTGGTGACGGCAATCGAGGAATTCGAGAGCCTGACTGGTTTCCTTGAGCACGTCTCGCTGGTCATGGAGAATCAGGAAAATGCCGATGGTGAGGCGATTACCCTGATGACCCTGCATGGGGCCAAGGGGCTGGAGTTCGATACCGTGTTCCTGCCGGGCTGGGAGGAGGGCGTTTTCCCGAACCAGCGCGCGATGGATGAGAGCGGTGTTGCCGGTCTCGAGGAGGAACGACGGCTTGCCTATGTCGGCATCACGCGGGCACGCAAGCGGGCGATCATTACCCATGCGGGTAACCGACGGATTCACGGGTCATGGACCAGTTCACTGCCGTCGCGGTTTGTTGATGAACTGCCGGACGAGAGTATCGACGTGGATGCCGAGGCACCGGCCAGTGTCAGCTCTGGCGGCTGGGGGCAGGGCTATGGTGGCCGGGCGAGCTGGAACAATGTCGGCAATCAGCCGAGCGCATCTGCCCAACGCCTGCGCGATGCCATGACCCAGGCGCGGAAACTGCAGCCGCGTGAACGCAAGCCATCCTATTCCGTGCCCAAACGCTCCAGCCCGTCCTCGGCCTTTCAGGTCGGCGACCGGGTGTTCCATGACAAGTTCGGTTATGGCTCCGTCACCGGTGCGGACAAGGACAAGGTGAGGGTCAAGTTCGATCATTCAGGGGAGAAGAAGCTGATGGACAGCTTCCTGAAACCCGCGAGTGATGTATAGGCCGCTGCATTTTTGGCCTTGGCCATAGCCTGATCGGGATCGGCGGTATATGGTCCGGCATCCTTCGGCGTCTTTGATGCCAGAACCAATCAGGCAATATCAGCAATGACCAAACCGGGCGAAAGCTGGGTGGTGATGATCCACCTTGAGACAGATCATGTGACGGCAGAAGCCTTTGCCCTGGCTCTGGCCGAGTTCACCGATGCCCAGATGGAGTTTGAAATCCGCGAGGATGTGTGGGCCGCCAAGGGTTACGCCGCTGAAAAGCCTGATCTGAGCGGCATTGAGACGGTTGTCGCGATTGTGGCTGCCGGGCTGAATATGGACACACCCGAGGTCACGCTTGAGCATCTGAACCCGATTGACTGGGTGGCGCGGGTCTATGAGGGGTTCAAGCCGATCCATCTCGGTCGGTTTTATATCTATGGCAGCCATCTGACCGATCCACTGCCAGCCTCTATCTTCCCGCTTGAGATCAATGCTGCAACGGCCTTCGGTACCGGCGATCATGGTTCGACCAGCGGTTGCCTGCTGGCGCTCGATGATCTGCTCAAGCGGCGACGGTTCAGAAAGGTTCTTGATGTCGGTACGGGAACCGGGGTGCTCGCCATGGCGGCGGTGCGGGCCGGGTGCCCGATGGCGGTCGCGACGGATATTGACCGGCAGGCGGTCGCGGTCGCGAAGGAGAATATTCGTCAGAATCGCTTGCAGCACCGGATCAGCACCGGTTGGTCGAACGGGCCGTCAGGGGGTCTAATCGCCGGGCAATCGCCATATGATCTGGTATTTGCCAATATCCTCGCGCGGCCACTGGAGCGGATGTCCCGTGATCTGGCGCGTCAGGTGGCGCCGGGCGGCTATCTGGTATTGGCAGGCTTACTTAACCGACAGGCGGCACGGGTGAATGCCGCCTATCGGAGACAGGGTATGGTCCTGCAGCGCAAGATCGCCCGGGGTATCTGGACAACGCTGGTTATCCGGCGCCCGGGCTGACTATTACGCGTGGGTTTTGCGCGCGCCGTGGGCGAAGCCTTTTGGCTTGGCTGAATCGAGCGCTTTGCCCGGAGCATGGAACAGGACGTTCAGGCCGGTGATGAACGCTTCAGAGCGCATCCGGCGACCACGAGCCATAAGGGCTTCGAGATCTTCGTGAACTGGTACAGGTGCGAAATCTTCGTCTTGATTGAATTGTGACATTGGTAAGCGCCTTTCAAGCATTGTCGACTTGGCCGATTAGGCACGGCCGACGTGGTTGCGATTAGCGCCACCGGTCGTTCCTGATCCCATTTCGTGATTATGTTTTTGGTACACATTGTATGTGCGCATATAGGTCAGCATACATGACCTTTACTGCGTTGCAATATATTTTTGTGCGAGTGCGAACGAAATATGGGGACTTGTGCATATGTTGCACCCCATGCGACAGATAACGGGTCTTCTTCTCTTGGCTCTTCTGTCTGCGGAGTCCCCCGTTTTATGCCCAATTCTTCTATCGATACCTTTCTCAACAAGCTGGGCAATCAGGCCGGTGACATGGACCGGGCAGCGTTGCGGGACTGGCTTGCCGGGCTGTCCAGCGTTGCCCGGCGGGCAGGGCAGGCAAGCCCCCGTGATGATCTGGCGGCATTGGCGGAAAAGCTGGGCTCGGTGGATGAGGCATTGCTTGATGATCTCGCGGCCGGTCTGGCGCAACTGCCGCCACAGTCTCCCACTGCGGCACCGCCCGACGCGGGAACACAGGCGGATCGGATCAAGGCCCTGCGGCGGGATATGAAGGCAGCGCGGATCGATGCCTTTCTGGTGCCGCGCTCAGACCGGTTTCAGGGCGAGCAGGTGCCGCCGGGTGATGAACGTCTGGCATGGCTGACCGGGTTTACCGGATCTGCCGGTATCTGTGTCGTCACCGCCAAGGCGGCGGCGGTCATTGTTGACGGGCGCTACACGCTACAGGTGCGCGACCAGTCCAATGGCGAGGTTTTCACCTTCCCGGAATATGGCGGCAATACCGTCAGTGATTTCGTCACGGCCACGCTCGGCAAGGGTGATGTGGTCGGCTATGACCCGTGGCTGCATACCGATGCCGCTATTCGGCGTCTGAAAACAGCGCTGGAGGCACGGGGCATCGACCTCAAGCCGGTGGACGGGAATCCGGTTGATCGCATCTGGCAGGCCGAGCAGGGCGGCCAGCCTGCTGAGCCGCTCGGCGTGTTCAGTGTCTATCAGGCTGATCTGGCCGGTGAATCCGCCCGGGACAAATGCCAACGTCTTGCGGAAAAACTGCAGCAGGATAATTGCGCGGCTCATTTCCTTGGCCAGCCGGATGGCATTGCCTGGCTGCTCAATATCCGTGGCTGTGATGTGCCGAATTCACCGCTGCCCCTGTCCTTTGCTGTACTCAAGGATGATGGCGATGTGGCGCTGTTCTGTGACCAGCGCAAGCTGACCCGTGCGGTGCGCAGCCATCTGGGCAATCACGTGGAATTGCATGAGGAAGGCGCGCTTGCCGACTGGCTCGCCGATTTCTCGAAAAAGCTGAAGGGGCGGCGGGTATCAATCGCCCCCGGCTCAACGCCGCAGGCGGTCGTTGAAGTGCTGAAGGCGGCAAAGGCCGAATTGAAGCGCCAGACCGATCCGGTCGAGGTTGCGAAATCGGTAAAGAACGCCACCGAACAGCAGGGTATGCGCAATGCCCATCTGCGCGATGGAGTGGCGATTACCCGCTTTCTGCACTGGCTCGAAACCGCCGCGGTCGGCGAGGGCGCTACCGAGTTGACGGCGGTGGCCAAGCTGCGCGACTTCCGCCGCGATGTTGACGGCTATACCGATGACAGCTTTGACGCCATCGCCGGGATGGGTGCCCATGGCGCGATCGTCCATTACCGGGCGACCGAGGCGACGGATATTCCGCTTGCCGAGGATGCACTGTTCCTGATCGACAGCGGCGGTCAGTATCCCGACGGCACTACCGATATAACCCGAACCGCCGCCATCGGCCATCCGAGCCCGCAGATGTGCGTGCATTATACGCTGGTGCTGAAAGCGCATCTGGCGGTGGCCATGGCCCGGTTTCCCAAGGGCACCAATGGAGCGGCGATCGACGCGGTGGCGCGTCAGCCGCTCTGGCAACGCGGGCTGGATTTCGATCACGGCACCGGACACGGCGTCGGCTGCTTCCTCAATGTCCATGAGGGGCCGCAACGCATCTCCAAGGCCAGCAATGACCATGCGCTTGAGCCGGGGGTGATCCTGTCCAATGAGCCCGGCTATTACCGCACCGGCGAATATGGCATCCGCATCGAAAATCTGGTGCTGGTCCAACCGGCACCCAGCCCCGGTGACGAGCGGGAAATGTACGGGTTTGAAACCCTGACGCTGGCCCCTTATGACCGCCACCTGATCGTGGCCGAGATGCTGTCACCGGAGGAGCAGGGCTGGATCGATGCCTATCATGCCCGGGTTTATGACCTGATCGCGCCGCATCTGAATGATGATCTGCGGCACTGGCTGGCGATTGCGACCCAGCCGGTCTGATCCGGCTTGCATGGTCTGATTGGCTATCGCCTCGGGCTACCGAGTTGCAAACGCAAAAGGGCGCGGACCTGCTGATCCGCGCCATCGCGTAACGATTTGAATTTATTTTAAGGCTTAATAGCCTTCGCGATCCATGCGCTTACGCATGAGTTTGCGGTGGCGGCGAACGGCCTCCGCTTTCTCACGAGCCTTCTTCTCGGAAGGCTTTTCGTAGTTACGACGCAGTTTCATTTCCCGAAACACACCTTCACGCTGCAGCTTTTTCTTCAGCGCGCGCAAAGCTTGGTCGACGTTGTTGTCGCGAACCTGAACGTTAACGATGGTTCAATCCTCCAGTTGGTGCGGGGTCATGCGGACCAGTAGCCCGCACCGCGTCCCCGCGGCATAAAATTCAAAACCGTTACAATGACAAGTTTGGGCGGTCTATATCATGACGATCTGCCGTGCAAGGCCCGTCACGTGTCGATCTACCCATATGAATATGACCGAAAACGGCCCATTCATCAAATCAGCGGCGTTGATACACCAGCCGTTTTGTAAGGTAAAGTCCTGACTGACCGTAAATTTAACTGTTTTTCTGATATTCAGCCATCATTTATGAAAATATAGGTTTTTTGCCTCTCTGACTGGACCTTTTCCTCTATGGCCATCCTGCCGATCATCCGCATGGGACACCCGACACTGCGTCGGATTGCCGACCCAGTTGCCCAGCCGATAACCCCGGAAATCCGCCGACTTGCCGTCGATATGATTGAAACCATGGTGGCGGCCCCCGGTGTCGGCCTTGCCGCGCCGCAGGTCGGGGTTGCCGCCCGACTGCTGGTCTATCGAATCCCTGAAGCGCGGATCGGCGACAGTGAGAATACCGTGCCGATGGAGCCGCGCGTGCTTGTCAATCCGGTACTGACGCCGCTGGATGAGGCAATGGTGGGTGGCCGTGAGGGCTGTCTGTCCATTCCGGGTATGCAGGGTCTGGTGCCGCGTTATCGCCATATGCGGGTGCAGGCCCACGATCTCGATGGCAATGAAATTGATGAGGAAGTTTTTGATTTCCATGCCCGGGTTTTGCAGCATGAGGTGGACCATCTGGATGGTGTGCTCTATCTGGATCGTATGGATGATTTGCTCAGTTTCGGATTTTCCGAGGAACTGATGGCGGCTGAAGGAGCGGATGATGACGAAGAAGAAGGCTGAGGATCTGGACGCCCTGCGCGACAGGATCATGCTCGCGGTTCTGGATAATGTTCCCTTCGATGGTTGGACACCGAAAGCGGTTGAGCATGCCCGGGATATGCTCAAGCTCGGACAGGCGGATATTGAGGCGGCCTGTCCGAACGGTATCCCGCAGTTGCTGGATCAAATGGCCGACTGGGCCGATCGTCAGGCGCTGGCCCATATGGAGACGCTCGACCTCGACGCCATGCGGGTCCGTGACCGTATTACCGTCGCTGTGAAGGCGCGTCTGGAAGCGCTCGCCCCGCACAAGGATGCGGTGCGCCGCTCCTTTGCCCTGCTGCCGCGTCCGCGCTATGGCGGACAGGTGCCGCAGTCGGTCTGGCGTTCGGCGGACCGGTTCTGGATCAAGGCGGGGGATACCGCGCAGGACTACAATCACTATACAAAGCGCGGCCTGCTGTCGGGTGTCATTATCTCGACCACCCTGTTCTGGCTGAATGACAGTTCCGAGGATCACGAGGCGAGCTGGAAGTTTCTCGACCGGCGGATCGACAATGTCCTAACCATGGGCAAGGCGCTTGGCCGCTTCAAACCCGTGTTTGAGACTGCGGAGAAGGCAGCCTCCGGTCCCCGGAAATTTGCCCGGAAGCTAACGAGCATGGCGGGTAAGGGCAGTGCCGCACCTGCGAGCGATGCCTCAACCGCACCCGGTTCCGAGGCAGTGCATTAGGGCTTAACCCTTGGGCTTGATGGTCTGTTTGATGATCCGGCGACTTGCCCGCTTCGCAATATAGATACCGGACAGAACCACGGCGATCCCGGCAATATGTATTGGCCCGAGGGCTTCCCCGAAGATGGCCCATGCCAGCAGCGCTGCCATTACCGGCTGGATCAACAGGCTGGTAGAAGAGAATGTCGCGTTCAGATGGGCAAAGCCGTAGGCGATAAGCGTCTGCCCAAGAAACTGGCTGATAAACGCCACGCCGAATGCCACCGCCCAGCCCGTTGCGCTTGTCGGCAGAAACGGTTCGCCGAGAACAAGAACCAGTACCAGCAGCACCGGTGCGGTGGTCAGTGATGACCACGCCATGATCATGACAGCGCTGTAGCGCTTCCCGAGCCGCCCGACACTGATCTGATAGGCGGCATAAAACATGGCGGTAATGATGCCGAGCAAGTCACCGAAGACATGGCTCTGTCCCAGTTTCAGGCTGGTCGACATCAGGATGCCGCAGCCAGCCATGGCCAGCGCCATGCCGATCAGCAATGTGCGGTTCGGTGGATCGCGATAAATCAGCCAGGCGGCAAGTGCCACGAAAATTGGTGCCAGATTGGCCAGCAAAGTCGCATTGGCGACGGTGGTGAAGGCGATGGAGTAGTGCCAGACCGCGAGATCACCAGCGAACATCAACCCACAAAAGCACAGTGCGCCGATTTCCCTGATTGCCAGAGGCTGAGGCTGGACCCGGTTTTCTTCCTGACGCTTGCGTTGTCTGTGGCCACGCCATGCCACCATGGCGAACAGCAACGGGCAGGCGAGGGCGACGCGCCAGAAGGCAATGGCGGTTGGCCCGACATCGCTGAGCCGGACCAGGATCGGCGCGAATGCGATGCCGACAGCGCCGAGAAGCAGTGCGGCAATCGCCAGATTCTGCTGGCGTTGCTCACGGTTATCGGCGGTGCCGTCAGCTTCAGAGAGGTGAGACATGGAAAAGCGGCTGATCCTGAGGGCTGCAAGATACCAAGGCTGAAATCAGGCATGACTTAATCAGAAATGGTCGGGAAGTTCAGCCGCTTTTCTCTGTTGCCGCATGGTTTACGGATTTTTGCCAATATGCCCGTGTTCCTGTCCCTGCAGCCGGGTCCGGGTTGCGCGCAATTCACCGGCGAGATCGCGTAGTCTCTGTGCCGCTGCCCGCAGTTCATGGGCCGAGCGGATCAGGTCCCGATTGGGCATGGCCGAGCGATCGAGATTGGCGGCACCATTCTGCTGTTCCGGCGCTTTGGTCTGGTCCTTGCTGTAGCGGATATGATTGGCCGCCATCCAGCGGGCATACTCCGTCACATCATGGCTCGCCGAGCCTGTATCCCCGTCATCATGCGGATACATTTCATTAAGGTTTCTGTGGTCAAATGCATGCTCGTCGATGTCGTCACGGTCATCAACCAGCGGATAGTCGTAATCAAGCTCTTGCGGTTGATAGGCGGCGCGATCGGAAATTTCTTTCGGACCGAGCAAACGGCGGGTGTAAAAGTCGATAACAACCATTCTGTTTAACCTCTTGCATAAATCACCTGCCGTGCGTTGTGCGGGCAGTGACAACAGGTAAACAAATGATTCCGACAGAATCACGCGTTCATTCTCCGTTAATTTGTGTTAATTTACTGACAAGGGTGATGGGAGATACCATAGTTATAGGCATGATCATGTGCGGGCAGGGTGTGCCCGCTGGATTGGCCGGATCAGGTTTGAATAGGGGGTTTCTGTCGTGACACATCGCAACTACCCGTACCATAATCGCGCTGCGGCCCATGCTGCCGCCCGTGCCGCTGAAGATACGCGCGCCCGCGATCTGGCCATCGGCACGTCGTTGCTGGCGCTTGCTGCCGGGATTGCGGCGGCGGCCATGCTGTTCGGTTTTGCTGGCAAGGCCCATGCTCAATCGATCATGCCAACTCCAGACCCCGGTAATGAAATCGAAAGCTATGCCTGCAGCCCGCACAGCCAGGCACTGCTCTCGCAGGTCGAGTTGATGAAGGTTGCCGGTAAACAGCTGAAAGACCGCTGGGCGCAACAGGGGTTCGGCATTGGTGGTAATGAAGCGCCGAATGACGGCTCCCATGTGTTCGATGGTGCCCGCGCGGCGGCGGCAGCCAGTTACTCTGGTGGTGCAGAGGCGAGCAACGCTTCCTATGGCTCAGCCGCCAGCAGCTATCAGGCGCCGGCAGCGCCGCAAAACAATGTCTATAGCACTGCGGTACCCGGTGTCAGCGGCGGCCAGCAACAGGCAACGCCACCGATCAGTCAGGCGATGATGAATGGTGACCCGGCCGGTGTGCGCAGCGGTCTGAACCAGATGGTCAATGCCGTCGATCCGATCAATCCGAGTTACGAGCGGTTCTTCCAGGCTCATCCGAGCATGCAGGAGCACCTGCGTCTGGCACAGGAAATGGGGGTTGGTCCGGGTCCGATCGTGATCGACCCCAATGTGGTGGCGCAACAATTCGGCCTGCCCTATGACGGCCAGATGCTCGATACCTATGCCTTCATCCCGCCGGATACCGGCTCGGTGTTCAGCAAGGTCGCGATGCAGATCCGCAGCCTGTTCTACAGCCGATAATTATTTTCGCTAATTCGGGTTCGGCACTGGTGTCTCGCGGATGATCCGCGTACAACTTCGCCGTCTTTTTCCGATCCCGAGCTGTATCTACTGACCCGATGAAACTCTATCGCAGCATTGGCGACCTTGCCGCCGACGCCCTTGGTGGTGTTGTCGTGATCGGCAATTTCGACGGGATTCATCTGGGCCACCGTACCCTGATCGAAACGGCTGCCCGGCTTGCCTCGGACAATGATCTGCCGCTGCTGGTTATGACCTTCGAGCCGCATCCGCGTGCTTTCTTTGCGCCTGATCTCGAACCTTTCCGTCTCACCACCTTCCGGGAGAAGGCTCGGCTGCTGCAACGGCTGGGTGTGCAGCATCTGCTCGCCCTGCGATTTGACAACGAACTGGCCGAGGAAAGTGCGGAGGATTTTGTCCAGAACACGCTGATCGACGGTCTGAAACCGCATTATGTCGTGGTGGGCCAGGATTTCCGGTTCGGCCATGGGCGCAAGGGCGATATTGCCCTGCTGACCCGCATGCTGGCATCTGCCGATGCCGAAACCGTTGCGCTTGACGCGGTCGGTGACGAAACCGGTGCACTGTCATCCTCACGGATCAGAGCGCTGATGATGGCCGGTGATGTTGGCCATGCCGCCGAGATACTGGGACGACCGGTTACGCTGGCCGGGACGGTCAAGCAGGGCGCGCAACGGGGGCGGACAATCAGCTTCCCGACCGCCAACATCACCCTTGATGAGGATCTGCAGCGCCCGGCCTATGGCGTTTATGCGGTCCGGGCTGCGATTTCCGAGGACAAGATCGATGCGGCCGAACCAGCCGAATGGTGGTCGGGTGTCGCCAATTTCGGCAAGCGTCCCACCGTTGACGGCGTTCAGGAATTGCTCGAGGTGCATCTGTTCGATGTGGCGCCGGAACTCTATGACCGCTTTCTGCGGGTGCAGTTGGTCGATTACATCCGGCCGGAACAGAAATTCGACAACTTCGATGCCCTGAAGGCGCAAATCGAACAGGATGCCCTGAAAGCGCGCAGTCTGCTTGGGGTTTGATCTGTCTAGCGATTGAAGATGTCGAGCAAATCGCTGACGTTGCCAAAGATATTGGTCAGCTCATGGTCATCGGCAGGCTTGTCGGATGGGTAGAAACGCTTGTGCAGTTGCTCGGCGGTTGGCTTGGTTGCCCGCTCCGGCTCGCGCGGCAGGGGCAGGTCGACCGTATCGAGGTCTACATCCGGACCCATCCGGATCAGGCATTCGGCAGTCAGATTGATGATCGCCTGCAATTCATCGGTGTCGAGCCAGATGCCATAGCATAAGGGACAAAAATCCACGGCAACCCCGTGTCGTTCCCGGTGATCGAGACCGGCACCGTCATTCGGGCAACTCCGATGGGTGCCGGGTCGCAGCATGTTGGGATCACGGATGGTAAAGGGCGTGCGGTTCGGCTGGTTCCGGCGCAGCTTGGCGAGGCCACGGGCCGACATCTCGACCATGGTTTCCAGTTCACCCTTGTCGCACCATACGCCACGGCAATGCGGGCACTGATCGACAACCGCCGTGTAATGCTCGGTTTCTGCAAGTTTGGCCCCGTCCACAGGGCATAGCCGGTCACTCATCCTGCCTGTCTCCAGCTTCAGATCGTCGCCTTTTCGCGTCCAATGCTACTGCCTTTGCCAGTAACTGACTGTCTGAAAGTTGGTATTTCCGATCACTGTTGTTGCGCAGTGTCCATATTGCCCCGATCGCCATGATGCCAATGCCGATTGCCAGCCCGACTGGATGGGCCGTCCCGCATGAGAAGGCGATATCCTTGCCTGCTCTCATGGTATCGCGTGAGGACCAGGTGCGTTCGGAATCGAATGGCGGCAGGCGGTGAACACCATGAACACTCTGGCGAACCGCGCGGATGGCAGCCGGTCCGCGAGGACCGTCGCCAATCCAGTCCGGTAGGTCTGGCGGAGCGGTTTCGCTGACAAGCGGCAGGGGCAATGCATCGATTTCATGATAGGCCCCGGTGCCGACCAGCAGCCAGGCCGTATTGTGCACGATGGCGTCCAGTTCGCCCTTGTCGCACCAGATGCCACGACAGATCGGGCACCAGTCGACAGTGACACCATTGCGTTCGCGGAGCTCCATGCCGGTGCCCTCACAGGGACAGTGTCGATGGGGTGTTTCGGTCGGGAGGGCGAAATTGCGGGCAAAGACTTTGCGCAACCGTTCTTCGGTGATTTCAGTACCGCATTGCCCGATCTTCAGTTTGGCAATTCTGCGGGCAGCCTGATCGGTTATTGCCTCGAGTTCATGAATATCAAACCAGGTACCGCTGCAGGTCGGGCATATGTCAATGATCGTACCGAACCGATCCACCTCAACCATCGCTGTGCGATCATCAGGACATCGTCGCGCTGTCAGGACCCCCTCCATATCCATTGCTATTATGGTTATCTGGGGAATCGTTTATGGTGTATCAAGTAGCGGATGAAACTTTTCGCGCTTATGTGTCAGGGCCGCTGCTTGTTTTTGACCTGCGCTTGGTTCATGCTGATCCCATGACATGTGAGCACACACAATTCGCCATACGAATTATCAACCCAGTCGTCTGACCCGGCGGCTGGGACATTTGTGCTGAGTGTATGGCCGGTATTGCGGCCATCTGACGTGTTTCTTACCGAGACATTGCCAATCAAATCCGTTAGAACCGCGGCGCGGGGGCTTGGCGTTGTGCCTGCCCGAACGTGGAACCGCGCGACTGACTCGAGACGACAAGATCGACCGATATGACAACCGAGCTTAAAGATACCGTATTCCTGCCCACTACCGATTTCCCGATGCGCGCCGGCCTGCCGAAGAAGGAGCCGGAAATCCTCCAGTGGTGGAACGAGATTGACCTCTATAAACAGCAGCGCGAAACCGCGAAGGGACGGGAGAAATTTGTTCTCCATGACGGCCCGCCATATGCCAATGGCAACATCCATATCGGCCATGCGGTCAACAAGGTTCTGAAGGATGTGGTGACCCGGTCGCAGCAGATGCTCGGCAAGGATGCCGTCTATGTCCCCGGCTGGGACTGTCACGGTCTGCCGATCGAATGGAAGATCGAGGAACAGTACCGCGCCAAGGGCCAGAACAAGGATGATGTGCCAATCCTCGAGTTGCGTCAGGAATGCCGCGACTTCGCCCAGAAATGGGTCGATATTCAGGCTGAGGAATTCAAGCGCCTTGGCGTTATCGGCGACTGGGAACAGCCCTACAAGACGATGACCCTCGATGCCGAGGCGACCATCGTTGCCGAAATCTTCAAGTTCGTGCGCAATGGCGGCCTGTATAAGGGCGTCAAGCCGGTGCTCTGGTCGGTGGTCGAGAAAACCGCGCTGGCCGATGCCGAGGTCGAGTATCACGAGCATCAGAGCCAGATGATCTGGGTCCGCTTCCCGGTTGCCAAAACATCTGTTCCGGCGATCGAGGATGCGGCGGTGCTGATCTGGACCACGACCCCGTGGACCATCCCCGGCAACCGTGCGCTCGCCTATGGTGCCGAGTTTGATTACGTGCTGGTTGAGGTAACGGAACTGGAAGAGGGCAGCCATGCCCGTCCCGGCGAGCGTCTGGTGGTTGCAGCCGAACTGCTCGATGCGGTCTGCAAGCAGGCCCGTATCGCCGCGACCAACGAACTCGCCCGGTTCAAGGGCGCGGAACTGGCAGGCACTGTCTGCCGCCATCCGCTCCATGCGCTTGATGATTATTACGGCTTCGACGTGCCGATGCTGCCCGGTGATTTTGTCACCACCGAGGCCGGTACCGGTATCGTTCATTGCGCCCCCGGTCATGGTGAGGATGACTTCCTGCTCGGTAAGGAACACGGTATCGAGGTGCCGGAAACCGTTGCCGAGGATGGTCGCTATTATGACCGTGTCGGCCTGTTTGCCGGTGAGACCGTGCTCGACCACAAGGGCAAGTCCGGTACCGCCAACAAGGCCGTAATCGCCAAGCTGATCGAGGCTGGCGGGTTGTTGACGCAAGGCCGTCTGAAGCACTCCTATCCGCATTCATGGCGCTCCAAGGCACCGCTGATTTTCCGCACCACGCCGCAATGGTTCATCTCCATGGAGACGAACAATCTGCGCAAACGGGCGCTGGATGCGATCCGCGATACCAAATGGGTGCCGGGTACGGCGGAGAACCGCATTTACTCAATGGTTGAGAGCCGTCCCGACTGGTGCATCAGCCGCCAGCGTGCCTGGGGTGTGCCGATTGCCCTGTTCGTGTCCAAATCTACCGGGGAAGTACTGACCGATGATGCGGTCATGGACCGGATCGAGGCGATCTTCCGTGCGGAAGGCTCTGACGCATGGTTCGCGCGTGATCCGCAGGACTTCCTCGGCAATGAGTACAAGGCCGATGATTATGAGCAGATCAAGGATATCGTCGAGGTCTGGTTCGAGAGTGGGTCGACCCATGCCTTTGTACTTGAGGCGCGTGACGATCTGAAATGGCCTGCTGATCTCTATCTCGAAGGCTCGGATCAGCATCGTGGCTGGTTCCATTCATCGCTGCTCGAGAGCTGTGGTACCCGTGGCCGCGCGCCCTATGATGCGGTGCTGACCCACGGCTTCGTGCTCGATGAGCAGGGCCGCAAGATGTCCAAGTCGCTCGGCAATACGACGGCACCACAGGACATCATGAAGGAATATGGTGCCGATATTCTCCGCCTCTGGGTGATCGCGTCGGATTATCACGAGGATATCCGCATCGGTAAGCAGATCATGAAGGGGCAGGCTGATCTCTATCGCCGTCTGCGCAATACCTTGCGCTGGACCCTCGGCAGTCTTGCCGGGTTCGAGCCGGGCGAGGCGGTTGCTGCCGATGAGATGCCCGAGCTTGAGCGCTGGGTGCTGCATCGTCTGACCCAGATGGATGCGCTGGTGCGTAACAGCCTCGAGAAATATGACTATCAGCGCATGTTCCGTGAACTGCATGATTTCTGTGCCAAGGACCTGTCGGCATTCTATTTCGACATTCGCAAGGATGCGATCTATTGCGACAAGCCCGACAGCCTGCGCCGTCGTGCTGCCCGCACCGTGCTGGACAAGGTGTTCAACTGCCTGACCACATGGCTGGCACCGGTACTGTGCTTTACCGCCGAGGAAGCCTGGCTTACCCGCCATGGCAAGGAAGCGGGCAGTGTGCATCTGCAGACCTTCCCGGATATTCCTGCTGACTGGCGCGATGAGGCGCTGGCGGCACGCTGGGCGGCTGTGCGTCAGGTGCGCTCAGTCATCACCGGCGCTCTCGAGATCGAACGGGCGGAAAACCGCATCGGCTCATCCCTCGAGGCCAAACCGGTGGTTTATCTGTCTGCTGATATCGCCGAGACGGTTAAGGGCATTGATTTCGCCGAGGTCGCGATTACCTCTGCTGTGGAGCTGGTTGCCGGTGACGTGCCACAGGATGCCTTTACCGAGGCGGAAGTGGCTGGCGTCGGTGTGAAGCCGGCCAAGGCTGATGGCGAGAAATGTGACCGCTGCTGGCAGATCCTGCCGGAAGTGGCGCCGATCGAGAACGGCAAGGTTTGTAACCGCTGTGCCGATGCCGTCGCCAATATGCGAACCGCTGCGGAGTAGGAAGAACCTTGTCGGAGACACCGGAAAACACGGGAACTGTCGCGCTGCCACGCAGCCGGTGGCGCGATGCCGGGTTGATGGCGCTCGCCATGATGGCGGCGGATCAACTTTGCAAATGGTGGTTTCTGCGTGTGCTCTATGGTTTCGAGGGGCAGATTACGCGGCAGGACTGGTCCCCGCCGATTGATGTGGCACCGTTCTTCAAGCTGGTCATGGTCTGGAACCGTGGTGTCAGTTTCGGCCTCGGCAATACCGATGGCGACTGGCAGCCCTATGTTCTCAGTGGACTGGCTGTATTGATTGTTGCGGTGCTGCTCAACTGGTTGCGTGGCACGGCGGATCGGTGGTCGGTTTTTGCCATCGGTGCGGTGATCGGCGGCGCGCTCGGCAACATAATCGACCGGGTACGCTTCGGTGCTGTTGCCGATTTCTTCCATTTTTATATCGGGGACTATGCCTGGCCAGCCTTCAACATTGCTGACAGTTGTATTGTCGTCGGTGTTATGATTCTCTTATGGCGCAGTTTTATGCAATCAGGGGACACAAGAGCCCCGGTCAAAAACGATACGGGAAATACGGAGCAGACATCATGATGTCGGGGAAAACGGGTCGTAAACTGGGCGCATACAGGTTTGTCGTGCTGCTCGCCGCCACCGGAGTAATCGCCGGATGCAGCGGGGTGCAGAAGCAGCTGGGTCTGTCACGGACAGCGCCTGACGAGTTCAATGTCGTCTCACGCGCACCATTGTCGCTGCCGCCGGATATCAATCTGCGGCCACCGCAACCCGGCACTACCCGCCCGCAGGAAGGCACCATGACCGATGCCGCCGCCGGTGCCCTGTTCCGGGGTGAGCAGACCGCCTCTATCTCCGATCAGCCGCTGGAAACCGAAACCCGTCAGTTCCCGCCGCGCGATGGCCGTGGTTTGACCGAGGCCAATGTATCCGGCGTGATTGCCACCGCATCGCCACGCGGCACGGTCGAGCGCACCTCACGCGGTGAGCTTGGGCTGCTGGAAAACGCCGGTGCCAGTCAGGCCGAGCCGAATATCCGCCAGATTGTGAATGCGGAATCAACCGAGTTGGTCTCTGCCAGCGAGAGCTTTGCTGACAACATCATCTTCTGGCGCAAGAAGGATGAGCCGGGCACGGTTGTCGATGCCGATGCCGAGCGTCGTCGTCTGCAGGAAAATGAGGCTTTTGGCCGTCCTGCCACCACCGGCGAAACCCCGCAGATCGAACGCAAGAGCCGTGCGCTACTCGAGGGTCTGTTCGACTTCTGATCCTGATGGCTGTCTGAGATCATCCGGTATCGCACCGAGGTCATCGGGCAGCCGCGCATTGATGCCGGCATAGAGCAGGGCGCTGCACAGCACGAGCAGGAAAATCCCGCCGCCACGAATACGCCGCCAGTATTCCACGCCCTGCGACTGGCGCGGATCGGTCAGGTCGATCACGCGGCCGATTGCCTTCAGCTTGCGATGGGCAAGCAGGGCAATCCCGGTGCCGAAAATGGCGAACCCGGCCATAAAGCCCAGAAATTGCGTTGATGTCTCGATCATGGTGATCCGGCTGTTTTGCTGCTCATATTCATGGGCGCAGGCATACCCCTCCGGGTACGTGGTTGGCCAGCTATTTTCCGGTGCCATTACCTGTGCAACTCGCGCGTAAAATGGCCGCATCCGGGATAACCACTGGAAATGCGATTATCCGGCAACCAGATCAGTGCTACTATTCTCTCGCCCTATAGCTGGCCATATGGCCAATCCAGTCAGTGGACCGCCCATTCCCATGCGACTTCTCTCTCTTCGTCCTGTTCTCTGTGTCAGCCTTGCGCTTGCGACCGTTGGCACTGTGCCCGCCCTGTCGACGCCCGGCCTTGCCGCCGATGCCCATACCGCAGCCCTTGCCGGGAGCTTGCTGGACAATGTGCCGGACAGCATTTTCGAGCCGGAGACCTTTACCCTCGATAATGGCCTGCAGGTAGTGGTGATCACCAATGACCGGGCACCGGTGGTGACCCATATGGTCTGGTACAAGGTAGGTTCCGCCGATGATCCGCGCGGTCGCTCCGGCCTTGCCCATTTTCTCGAACACCTGATGTTCAAGGGCACGGACAAGATCGAGCCGGGCGAGTTTTCCCAGATTATCTCCAGCCTGGGCGGGCAGGAGAATGCTTTTACCTCGTTCGAGTACACGGCTTTTTACCAAACCGTCGCCAAGGAACATTTGCCACTGATGATGGAGCTTGAGGCTGATCGTATGACCGGTCTCACGCTGTCGCCTGATATTGTAACATCCGAGCGCAGTGTCATCGCAGAGGAGCGGCGACAGGTGATTGAAAGCCGTCCCTATCGCCGTCTGGGTGAGGCTATGGATGCCCTGCTTTATGCCGGCAGCCCCTATGCGGTGCCGATCATCGGCTGGGCCGAGGATATTGATAATCTGGGCCAGAGCGATGTGGAGAATTTCTACCGCCGCTGGTATGCGCCGAATAACGCCGTGCTGATCGTCTCGGGCGACATCACGCTGGATGAGCTGCGCCCCTTGGCCGAGAAGTATTACGGCCCGGTCAAACCGAGTGAGGATATCCCGGAGCGCATCCGACCGATGCCGCATCCGATCAAGGCAACCGGTGAAATCACCCTGCGCGATCCACAGGTTGACCGGCCAAGCTATGTCCGCAGTTTTCTGGCGCCTGAGAATACCCTGCGCACCGAGCCGGAAGCCTATGCCCTCAGCGTGCTTACCAACATCATGAGTTCAGGCAGCACCAGCCGGTTGTATGAGGCGCTGGTGGTCAAGGAACGGATTGCCAATTCCGTTGGCATGGCGCAGGGCAGTGGCCGGATCAGCGCCAGCGAAATTTCGCTCTATGGCGACCCGGTCGAGGGCAAAAGCGTGGATGATCTGAGCACCGCTCTGGATGCGGAGATCAAGCGTCTGCTTGATGGTGGCGTGACCGATGACGAGGTGGCTGCAGCCAAGGAACGGCTGTTGGCGCAGGCTATTTATGCCCGCGACAGCGTCAGTGGTCCGGCCAATATCTTTGGTCGGTCGCTGATGGAGGATTACACGCTGGAAGATGTCGAGGCATGGCCGCAACGGATTGCGGCGGTGACCACGGAGATGGTCAATGCGGTCGCACGTGATGTCTTCGACGAGGAGGAAGTGGTGACCGGCATCCTCATGCCACCCAAGGCGGAAAACGCACAGGAAGCGGAGTTGAGCCAGTGATCAGATTTGTCAGAACCGCAGTTTTCAGTGCGCTGATCCTTGTTGCGCTGGTCCCGGATGCCCGGGCCGCGACCGATATTCAGAAGGTGGTATCGCCCGGTGGGATCGAGGCATGGCTGGTGCAGGACAGCTCCGTGCCGATTGTCTCCATGCGCTTTGATTTCGATGCCGGGTCGTCCTTTGACCCGGCAAACCGGCCCGGTCTTTCCGCCCTGCTCAGCAGTATGCTGACCAAGGGGGCGGGCGAGCTTAATGAACAGAGCTTTCAGCGGCAGTTGAATGATCGCTCGATCTCGATGGATTTCAGCGCTTATAGCGACAATTTCTATGGCTCCTTGACCACGCTCAGCCCACGCAAGGATGAAGCATTCAACCTGCTGAAGCTGGCCCTCAACGAGCCACGGTTTGATGAGCAGCCCTTGGCGCGGTTGCAGGATCAGTTCGTCGCCAGCATTGAGGAAGACCAGAAACAGGGCAGCTGGATCGCACGGCAGTTTCTGAACCGCATGATGTATGGCGACCATCCCTATGCCCATAACGGACAGGGAACGGTTCAATCTGTCCGGGCCATGACGGCGGATGATTTGCGTGGCTTCATGCATGATCGCCTTGCCCGTGACACGCTGCTGGTGGCCGTGGTTGGCGATATTACGCCCGAGGAACTGGCCCCCGCGCTCGATGACATATTCGGCGGTCTGCCTGCCACCAGTATCGGTGCAGTGCCTGCTGTCGGGACGGTGCCGGATCAGGGGCGGCTGGTTCTGATCGAGCAGGATCTGCCCCAGAGCATTGTTTCCATCGGTCAGAAGGGCGTGGATCGCAAGGATCCTGACTGGTTTGCCGCATCGATCGCCAATTACATTCTCGGTGGCGGTGGATTCCAGAGCCGGTTGATGGTCGAGGCACGGGTCAAGCGTGGCCTGACTTATGGCGTCTATTCGGTACTGCGTCCGGCACAATCATTTGATGTGCTGCTGAGCGGCGGTTCCACCAAGAACGAGACTGCAGCTGAATTTATTGAGGTCGTGAAGGCCGAATGGCAGCGTTTTGCCGAGGAAGGCCCGACCGATGATGAAATCGAGCGGGCCAAGGGTTACCTGATCGGTTCCTTTGCTTTGTCCATGACCACGACTTCGGATATTGCCGATGTTGTACTAGCAATTCGGGAAAGTGATCTCGGTATCGACTATATCGACCGGCGATCTGCCGAGATCGAAGCGGTGACCCGTGATGACATCATGCGGGTGGTCGGTGATCTGCTGACCCCTGATGCCTTGCGCATAGTCGTGGTCGGCAAGCCCGAGGGAATCGAGGCGGACCGGGTTGTGCCTCTGGGGGCGGATATTCTTGAGGCTCTCGATGCCGAACCGGTCAGCGGCAGTTAATACACAGGGGCTATCCCGGTTTTTCAGTGGTTTGGTGGAATAAACCACCGGGAAACCGGATGGCGGCTTTGCGCCCCGGCGGGTGACTTGCTAGCGTTGTCATCCCTTTCATGCGACATGAAACGAGACCATGACGACGCCACTGAACCAGACCAAGGCATGGCAGGCACTGGAAGCGCATCGGGAGAGCCTGAGCGGTTTTCATTTGCGCGATGCCTTTACCACCGATCAGAACCGCCACACGCGGTTTTCCGCCGAAGCCTGCGGGCTAGTGCTCGACTATGCCAAGAACCTGATTACCGAAGAAACCATGGGGCTGCTCGCTGTACTGTTCGAGCAGGAGCAGGTGGCGGCTCAGCGCGATGCCATGTTCGATGGTCAGGTCATCAATACCACCGAGGAACGGGCGGTCCTGCACACGGCGCTGCGTAACCGTAGCAATGAGCCGGTGCTGGTGGATGATGCTGATGTCATGCCCGGCATCAATGCCGTACTCGACCAGATGCGGGTATTTGTCGAGGATGTGCGCAGCGGCCAATGGCTTGGCCATACCGGCAAGCGGATCGAGCATGTGGTGAATATTGGCATTGGCGGCTCCGATCTCGGCCCGGCCATGGTGGTTGAGGCGCTGACTCCCTATGCTGATCGGTTCCAGACTCATTTCGTCTCCAATGTGGATGCGACCCAGATCGCCGAGGTGCTGAAACGCATCGATGCGGAAACCACCCTGTTCATCATTGCGTCCAAAACCTTCACGACACAGGAAACCCTGACCAATGCCCATACGGCCCGGTCATGGCTGATCGAGCAGCTTGGCGATGACAAGGCCGTATCCCGGCATTTCGTCGCGGTCTCGACCAATACCGAGGCAGTGGCCGCATTCGGGATTGATACCGCCAATATGTTCCGGTTCTGGGACTGGGTTGGCGGGCGCTATTCCCTCTGGTCGGCGATCGGGTTGGTTATCGCTCTCAGCATCGGCTTCGAGCGGTTCGAGGAGCTGCTCGACGGTGCCCATGGTATGGATGTGCATTTCCGCACCGAGAAATTCTCCCGCAACCTGCCGATGCTGCTTGGCGCGCTCGGGCTTTGGTATGCGAGTTTCTGGGAATTCCCGGCCTATGCCCTGCTGCCCTATGATCAGTATCTGGCGAAATTCCCGGCGCATCTGCAGCAGATGGATATGGAATCCAATGGCAAATCCATTGATCGCCGCAGCCATGCCGTACCGGTATCAACCGGCCCGATTGTGTTCGGGGAGCCGGGCACCAATGGTCAGCACGCCTTCTATCAACTGATCCATCAGGGCACCGGCGTTATCCCATGCGATTTCATCCTGCCTGCCCGCAGTCATAACCCGCTCGGCCAGCATCATGACATCCTGATGGCCCATGCCGTCGCCCAGGCGGAAGCGCTGGCCATGGGCAAGACTATCGAGGAAGTGCGGACAGAACTGAAGGCCGACGATATTGTCGGCTCGGCGGCAAAGGCGCTGGCCCCGCACAAGGTGTTTACCGGCAACCGCCCCTCGAACATGATCCTGATGGAGCAGGTGACGCCCTATACCCTCGGTGCCCTGATCGCACTCTATGAGCACAAGGTCTTCGTACAGGGGGCGGTCTGGCATATCAACAGCTTCGATCAGTGGGGCGTTGAGCTCGGCAAGCAACTGGCCAAGCGTACGCTCAGCGATCTGCAGGACGACAAGAGCCAGCCGGTTACCGGTCATGACTGCTCCACCAATGCCATCCTCGACTGGCTGCGCCGTCACCGCGGACAGGGGGAGGGATGAGTGCGCCCATGATGGCCGATGCCGAAACACAGGACGTCATTCGCCGCCTGCCGGAAACGCTGGTCAACCGCATCGCCGCCGGTGAGGTGATCGAGCGCCCGGCTGCCGTGGTCAAGGAACTGGTGGAGAACGCCATTGATGCCGGTGCGACCCAGATCGACATTGCCTGGCGCGATGGTTGTCGCCGCGCCATCAGCATTGCCGATAACGGTCGCGGGATGAGCAGCAGCGACCTGCAACTGGCGGTGGAGCGCCATGCCACATCGAAGCTGCAGGACGACCAGCTGGTCCATATCTCCACCCTCGGGTTTCGGGGGGAGGCGCTGCCGTCAATCGGTGCCGTTGCGCGTCTCACCATCACCACGCGCCAGCCGGGCAGTGACCATGGCTGGCAGCTTGAGGTTGCCGGGGGCAAACTCGGCAAGCCCGAGCCCGCGGCCCGCCAGCCGGGTACGACCGTTGCGGTCAACGACCTGTTCTACGCCACCCCGGCACGATTGAAGTTTCTCAAGGCCGCCAGAACCGAAACGACTACTGCCATGGATACGGTCACGCGGCTGGCCATGGCGCACCCGCTGATCGGCTTTACGGTCAAGAGCGAGGATCGCACGGTCCTGAACCTGCCCGCCGCCGATCTGGCCACTACCGATGTTGATGTGGCGCAGGCCCAGCGTCTCGATGCGCTCATGGGGCAGGACTTTATCGCCAATGCGGTACCGCTCGCGGTCGAGCGTCCGGTGGGGGATGACACTGAAACCGCTATCAGGCTCACCGGCTGGATCGGGCTGCCGACCCATGGCCGGGCCTCGTCAAAATTTCAGTATCTGTTCGTCAATGGCCGCCCGGTCAGGGACAAGCTGTTCCTCGGTGCAATTCGTGCCGGGTATATGGATGTGATGGCGAGCGACCGTCATGGCATGGTGGCGTTGTTTCTCGATATTCCGGCTCCGGAACTCGATATCAATGTGCATCCGGCCAAGACCGAGGTGCGGTTCCGGGATGCCGGGCGCATCCGCTCGCTGATTGTCACCTCGATCCGCCACGCGCTGGCCGATGCCGGGGTTCGGGTCAGCAGCGAGCGCAGTGCCGCCACGCTCAACAGCATGGCCGCCGGGCACCAGTCCGCAGCGACGGAAAACAGCACGCCGGTCACCTCGACCATGCCCGGTTTCATGGATCAGGCACCGCCATCGGCCCGGTTCTTCGGGCAGGGGGCACGACCCGGCAGCCTGCCATCGGTCCGCTCGATCATGCCCGGCATGGCCCTGCCACCGGAGCAGGTGACGACGTCCCCGGTGTCGGGTGAATCTGCGGCAGCGGACAACCCGCATCCGCTTGGGGCGGCGGTGGCGCAGTTGCACGATACCTATATCGTCGCCCAGACGCCGCAGGGGCTGGTGCTGGTGGACCAGCACGCTGCCCATGAACGCATCGTGTTCGAACGGATGAAGGCGAAGCTGGCGGATAATGAAACGGTACCCGCGCAACGGCTGTTACTGCCCGTGGTGGTGGAATTGTCGGAGGGCGATGTCGCCGAGCTGATGGATTGTGCCGAGGCCCTGACCAGGCTCGGGCTGGAGCTTGAGGCATTCGGACCGGGGGCGGTTGCTGTACAATCAGTGCCCGCCATGCTCGGCAAGACCGATGCGGCGGCGCTGGTGCGTGATCTCGCCGACCGGCTGCAGGAAATCGACAGTGCTGATCTCCTGACCCGCGCCCTGCATGAGGTTTGCGCCACCATGGCCTGTCATGGCTCGGTCCGGGCCGGACGGCGGCTGAATGTGGATGAGATGAATAACCTGCTGCGGCAGATGGAGGCGACACCGGCAGCGAGCCAGTGCAACCATGGCCGCCCGACCTTCATCACCCTTGATCTGGGTGCGGTTGAGCGGCTGTTTGATCGTCGTTAAGCGGCTCCGGCCATGCTCGGCCGCAGGAAGCTCAGTCCCGTATCGCCAATGTCCCGACGGTCGAGGCTGATCCAGTCGGTGTTGAGTACCAGTTGCTCCCGGCGTTTGGTCTCGGCAACAACCAGCGTCAGGTCACGCACCCAGCCATGGCGGGTGAGCGCATCGAGGGTTGTCGGAATGAACCCCTGTTCATAGGGTGGATCGAGGAAGACCAGATCGACCGGACGCGGTGCCGTCGGCGGCTTGGTGGCGTCGATACGCTGGGCGATGACCCGGTCCCCGGCATTGAGGTGCCGGGCATTGTCGCGGATGGTGGTGATACAGGCGGCGGACCGGTCCCAGAACCAGGCGCGTTCGGCACCACGGGACAGGGCCTCGAAGCCGAGCGCCCCTGAACCGGCGAAGGCATCGAGCACCAGCGCATCGCCACTGGTCAGCAGTCCTGCCACCTGTTGCGCCCATGGTGCATGGGCCAGAATGTTGAACAGGCTCTCGCGCACCCGGTCCGTGGTCGGACGGGTTTCGCGTCCGGGCGGCGATGTCAGACGACGCCCACGCCAGTCACCGGCAACAATCCTCATTTCCGACCTGCACCCTGACGGTTGCCAGATTTATGTGGCCGGGCAGATGGCTTGCCTGCTCTGCCGCCGGGTTTGCCAGACTTGCCGGTCGCGGGCCTTCCGGCGCCTGCCTTGCCCGGACCTGTCTTGTCGGGGACATGCTTTCCTGGGCTGTGCTTGCCGGGACGATCATTGCCCTTGCCGCGGTGCTTGGCGTCGCTCTTGGCGAACTTGCCTGCTTTTCCGGGCTTGTCATTGCCGCTTTCGGTTTTCGGCTTCGGGCGAGTGCTGCGCTTTGGCTTCACCTTGGCGACCGCATGGCCCTTTTTGTTGCTCGGGGTGCCGATACCCATCTGGTCGGCGAGAATATTCGGTGCCAGTTCCTCAACCGCCCCTACCGGCAGGTTGCCGAGCTGGAACGGACCGTAGGAAATGCGGATCAGGCGGTTCACGGTCAGGCCGATGCTTTCCAGCACCTTACGGACCTCACGGTTCTTGCCCTCACGCAGGATGACGGTGATCCAGGCATTTGCCCCGACCTGTCGTTCCAGTTCGGCCTGTATCGGTCCGTATTTGATGCCGGACACCTCATGACCCTTGGCGAGCTTGGCCAGTTGTTTGGGATCGACGGTGCCATGAACCCGCGCCCGGTACTTGCGGGACCAGCCGGTTGCTGGCAGTTCCAGCTTGCGCGCGATCTCGCCATCATTGGTCAGCAGCAGCAGTCCTTCGGACGTCAGATCGAGGCGACCAACCGTGATCACCCGTGGCAGGTCTTTCGGCAGGGCGTCGAAGATCGTCTCGCGACCCTGCGGATCATGGTTGGTGGTGACGAGGCCGTCAGGCTTGTGATAACGCCATACCCGTGGCTGCTCCGGTTCCGGCAGCAGCTTGCCATTAACCTCGATGCGGTCGCTGGGTGTGACGGTCGTGGCGGGCGTATCCAGCAGCTTGCCGTTCAGGCGCACGCGGCCTTCGGCAATCAGGGTTTCCGCCTCGCGACGCGAGCACACACCGGCCCGCGCAATGCGTTTTGCGATGCGCTCCGGCTGCGGTTTTGCGTCGGATGTGTCGGGTGATTTATTTTCTGTCGGCTTTGTCATTGCGCGGTGGTACCTTCGATGCCGTCAAAAGGCAATTACCATGCTGCTATCATGACCGATGTTCGCGCAGAAAATATTGATCTGGAAACCGCTGACGCCAGTGATCCGCTGCGGCCATTAGGCCCTGACGAGCATCCGATGACCCGCGCGCTGGAGCTTGCCCGCACTGCTGCCGAGTTCGGTGAAGTGCCGGTTGGGGCGGTAATTGTCGACAGTGCGACCGGTGAACTGGTGGCAGCGGCCTGCAATGCGACCGAGAGCGATTGCGATCCGACCGCCCATGCCGAGCTAGTCGCCATCCGACAGGCGGCTGAAAATCTTGACCAGTCGCGGCTTTCGAATTGCGATCTCTATGTCACCCTTGAGCCATGTGCCATGTGTGCGGGGGCGATCAGTCACGCCCGTATCCGGCGGCTGTATTACGGTGCCGCCGATGTTAAGGGCGGAGCAGTAGATCATGGGCCAAAATGGTTCCAGCAACCGACCTGTATGCACCGCCCGGAAGTCTATGGCGGGATACAGGAATTGCCAGCCGCTGCCATGCTGAAAGATTTTTTCAAGGAACGTCGATGAGCAATCTGAAACTCGAAGACTGCATGAATGACACCTGCCCATGGTCGGGCAAGCCGGTCTCAGCCGACAGCCTCACCCTCTACAAGGGCAAGGTCGTTGGTTTCTGCAATCCCGGCTGCCGCGACAAGTTCGATAAGGCGACCGAGATGTTCGATACCGTTATTGATGGCACCAGCCACGAACCGCTCGCCTGATTGACAACCAGCCTGGCAGGGTCAGTTGGTACTGCCGCCAACCGCACGCCAGCCGATATCACGGCGGTAGAAGCCGTTGGGCCAGTCGATATCCTCGATCGCCACATAAGCCAGCTTCTGGGCATCGGCGATGGTCTTGCCGGTCGCGACCAGATTGAGTACGCGCCCGCCATTGGACATCAGGCGCCCCATGTCATCGCGGGTGGTGCCGGCATGGAAGACCTGCACGCCATCATGGTTCAGCGCCCGTTCGATATTCCGGATTTCGGTCAGCTTGTGATAGCTGCCCGGATAGCCGTGGCTGGCCATAACCACGGTCAGGGCAGCCTGATCGTGCCAACGCAGATCGAACTGATCCAGCTCGCCGTCATGTGAGGCAATCAGGGCTGGCAGCAGGTCAGACATCAGGCGCGGCAACAGCACCTGACATTCAGGGTCGCCGAAACGGGCGTTATATTCGATGACGTAAGGTTCGGTCTCGCCATCACGCTCGACCAGCATCAGGCCGATATAGATCACGCCCTTGTAGGGGCAGCCTTCGGATTGCATCGCGGCCATGGTCGGGTTGGCGATCCGCTCCATGACCTTTGCCTCCAGTACCGGGGTCAGCACCGGGGCCGGGGAATAGGCACCCATGCCACCGGTGTTTGGTCCGGTATCACCGTCACCGACGCGCTTGTGATCCTGTGCGCTGGCCAGTGGCAGCAGGGTTTTGCCATCACATAAGGCAAAGAAGCTTACCTCAACGCCTTCGAGAAACTCCTCAATCACGATTTCCGAACCGGCATCACCGAAGGCATTGCCGGACAGCATGTCCTCAATGGCGGCATCGGCCTCATCGAAATTCTGGGCGATGATGACGCCCTTACCGGCGGCGAGACCATCGGCCTTGATGACGATCGGAAATTCCTCGCCGCTCAGATAGGCCTTGGCCGCTTCGGCATCGGTGAAACGCTCGTAGCGGGCGGTCGGAATGCCATATTTCTTCATCAGGTCTTTGGAGAAGGCCTTGGAGCCCTCAAGCCGGGCTGCCGCTGCATTTGGGCCGAAGGATGGAATGCCAACCGCATCCAGCTTGTCCACAAGGCCGAGGACCAGCGGTTGCTCCGGGCCGACCACAACGAAGTCGATGGCATTCTCGGTGGCGAATCCCACGATGCCGTCCACATCATCAGCCTTGATGTCCACGAGTTTGGCAACCTCGGCGATACCGGCATTGCCGGGGGCGCAGTAGAGTTCATTTGCCAGAGGGGAGCCGGAGATAGCCCAGCAGAGAGCGTGTTCGCGGCCACCTGAGCCAACCACCAAAATCTTCATTGATCCGTCTTCGCCATATTTATGCGGCCACCGGTTGCTGTGCCGCTTGTTTTACAGTCAGCGGTTTGTATCATGCCGCGACCATGGCACAAGACCCCCAAACACCATCATCTAGCCCTTTAAGTGCGCTCGCAGGCCCGCCGCCCGATGCCGAGGGCGCGAAAACCGGCAGCAATGTGCCGATTTTCAGTGTGGGTGAGCTCAGCAACTCCCTGAAACGCACGGTTGAGGATGCCTATGGTTTTGTGCGGGTTCGCGGCGAAATCAGCCAGCCCAAGCAGGCCGCATCCGGTCATATCTACATGACCCTGAAGGATGATCAGGCGGTAATCGATGGTGTCTGCTGGCGCGGTGCGGCCAGCAAGTTGAGCGTCCGGCCGGAAGAGGGGCTGGAGGTCATCTGTACCGGTCGCCTGACGACATATCCGGGGCGATCCAAGTATCAGATCGTTATCGAGTCGATGGAGATGGCCGGTGAGGGCGCACTCCTGAAGATGCTCGAGGAGCGCAAACGCAAGCTCGCAGCCGAAGGGCTGTTCGATGCCGAGCGGAAAAAGCCGATCCCGTTCCTGCCGACGGTAATCGGGGTGGTGACCTCGCCCACCGGTGCGGTGATCCGGGATATTCTGCACCGGCTGCAGGACCGTTTCCCGCGCCATGTGCTGCTCTGGCCTGCCGTGGTGCAGGGTCCGGGTGCGGCAGAACAGGTGACGGCAGCGATCAACGGTTTTAATGCCCTGCCGGAAAGCGGTGGCAAGGTGCCGCGACCTGACCTGATTATCGTTGCCCGTGGCGGTGGCAGCCTCGAAGATCTCATGGCCTTCAACGAGGAGAATGTTGTCCGGGCAGCGGCGGCGAGCTCGATCCCGCTTATCTCTGCTGTGGGTCACGAGACCGATACCACCCTGATTGATTTTGCCAGTGACCAGCGTGCACCGACCCCGACGGCGGCTGCGGAAATGGCCGTGCCGGTTCGCAGCGACCTGATCTATACCTTGCGTGATGCCGAAAGCCGCCTCGACAGTGCCGCCCGTCGTCATGTGGAGCGGCTGAAGCTGCAGCTTGAAGGCATGGCACGCGGGCTGGTGCATCCACGCCAGCGCCTCGAAACCGAAATGCAGCGCCTCGACCAACTCGATGAACGTTTGCGTCGGGCCGGTGGGCAGTATATGCGCGACCGTCAGACCACGCTCGCCCATGCCGCCAGCCGTCTGAGCCTCAAGCCGATGCAGCAGGCGATTGCCCAGTCTACCACCCGCGTTGCCGAGATGGCGGCACGTCTTGAGGCCAGCATGGTGCGTGATGTGGAGCGGCGTGGCGAGCGCCTGACCGCCGTGTCCCGCCAGTTGGAAGCGGTCAGCCATAAATCCGTGCTCGACCGTGGCTATGTCATGGTGGCCGATGAACAGGGCGTGCCGATTACCAAGGCGGCATCGCTGTCCGACGGGCAGGCGGTCGATCTCAACTTCGCAGATGGTGTTGCTAAAGCGGTTGTGGGCAGTGCTGGCGCACAGGTGACACCATCCGAGCCAAAACAAGCCGAAGTGCCCACCAAGCCGGCAGCCAAGCCAGCCAAGCCGGTAAAGAAACCGGCTTCCCCCGGCTCTGGCGGTCAGGGGTCGCTGTTCTGATTTTCGCGCTGCCGTTCAGCAAGTCTTAAGCATCTGATCCGTATTCTCCTCCTAGTCCAAGATGAGGAGGAATCGATCATGCCCCTGCTTTATGAAGGTATGCCGCTGAGCGAGGTACGGATTGACTGGCGGACCAAGATTGTCGCCTGGTGGGAGGGCTTTGACCTCGACGCCATACGTCAGAAACAGGAGCAGCAACGCGCCCGCCTGCTTGAGGCCAAGCGCGACATGTCAAAGCAGAAGGACACCCCGCTGCCATTGCCGGTTGAGGAACCGGAAATCGAAAATGGCCTCGACCGCCATGGCCGTGCGCTCTGGTCCCTGACCCGGATCGAGCTTGCCGAGCTGATGTGGGGCGAGGGCTATGTGGAGCCGGGTGCCACCAGCTGGATTCCCAAACTGATAGCCACCTTGCCGCTCAACCGGGACTCAAGCCTGCTTGACCTGTCTGCCGGGCTGGGTGGTGTTTCAAGACATGCGATCGAGCAATACGGCACCTATGTCGATGCCTATGAACAAAGCCCGTTGTTGGTCGAAGAGGCAGGCAAGCGGCTGAAGAGCATTCCCGACCAGTCGCATATCAATCTCGATGAGTTTTCGCTGGAACGGTTCGGCATTACCCGGCGGTACGAGTTCTGTGTCGCGCTCAATGTGTTCTATACCATCGCTGATAAGCCGCTGCTCTGGCAGCATCTGTCGTCGGTGCTGAAGGATCGTGGGCAGCTGGTGTTCACCGACTTTGTTATCGACGGTGATACCGATCTGACAGCCAAACCCATGAGAGCCTGGCAGGATACCGAACGGCTCGAACCCCATCTGCAGACAATCGGGGAGACGGAAAAGCAGCTTACCTCTGCCGGGTTTGATGTGCGGACCGTTGAGGATTTGTCGACTGCCTATAAACGTGAGACCAAGCTGGGGCTGTCGCGTCTGCATGATTATTTGCTGGCCAAGGATCTGGATCAGGACAGCAAGACTATCCTGACCGATGAAATTGCGCTGTTGACCCGGCGTCTGCTGGCGCTCGAAAACGGTCTGCGGGTCAAGCGGGTTCACGCAATCCTGCCGATTTCGGCGGGGGAGAGCGATGATCTGACGGAATAAGCGGATTTTTTTGCTGATTTTGGCCAGATATGGTTGTTCCCAGCGTTGACAGACGGCGGGTCAGCCATTATCAACCACGCATCCCCGTATTAGGAATAGAACCATGCGTATTGCGAATTCTCTGAAAACGCTGAAAAAGCGTGACAAAAACTGCCGTGTGATCCGCCGCAAAGGCCGGGTCTTCGTGATCAATAAAAAGAACCCACGCTTCAAGGCGCGTCAGGGCTGATTGATCCTGTCCGCGATCCGGGCGATTGCGGCTTAACAGTTTTTAAAACGGCGGTCTCGTGTGAGGCCGCCGATTTTTGCGTTTTGGGCATCAGTTTTTTCCAGCGTAAATAACCTTTCTGTGTCGATTTGCCGGTAGCATCTGCCGTAATTCCGGCTATCCTGCGCATAACGAAGCCAGATATTTGGCCGGATAAGATCGTTTTGAAACAGGGAGGTTGGCCCATGGGCATTATCAATATGCCGGAGGCCGATAAAGGCATTACCGAACGCCGGAACAGTATTCTGGCCGATTTGCGCGGTATTGTGCCTGCCGAGGTGATTATCGATACCGATGATCAGATGCGCCCGTTTGAAACCGACGCCTTCACCGTCTATCGGCAAATGCCACTCGCGGTCATGCTGCCACGCACCACCGAACAGGTCTCGGCGATCATGGCCTATTGCCATCAGCACGGGATCAAGGTGATTGCGCGCGGTGCCGGAACCTCGCTAACCGGCGGCGCATTGCCGACCGCCGATGCAATCATCCTTGGCATATCCAAGATGCGGGACGTGCTGGATATCGACCTTGATAACCGCACGATCCGGGTTCAGACCGGCATCACCAATATCAATGTCACCCGCGCGGTGGAGGCGGAGAATTTCTTCTACGCGCCCGATCCGTCATCCCAGATTGCCTGCACCGTTGCCGGTAATATCGGTATGAATTCCGGCGGTGCCCATTGCCTGAAATATGGCGTCACCACCAATAACATCATGGGCATGACGGTGGTGCTCGCTGATGGTGAGGTGATCGAGATCGGTGGCGATTTCTATGAGACCGATGGCTATGACCTGATGGGCCTGATGACCGGTTCCGAAGGGATGCTCGGTATTGTTACCGAGGTCAGCCTCAAGGTTCTGCGCTCCCCGGAAGCGGCCCGCCCGTTGATCATGGGGTTTGGCACCAATGAACAGGCCGGTGCCTGTACCGCCGCGATCATTGCATCCGGCATCATTCCGGTGGCCATCGAGTTTATGGACAAGCCGTCGATCCATGCTTCCGAAGCCTTTGCCAAGGCCGGTTATCCGCTCGATGTGGAAAGCCTGCTGATTGTTGAGGTCGAGGGCTCTGATGACGAAATCGACTATCTGCTCGAAAAACTCACGGCGATCGCAAGCCAGCACAACCCCAGCTACATGAAGGTGAGTGGCTCGGCAGAAGAGAGTGCCGCGATCTGGAAGGGCCGGAAATCGGCCTTCGGCGCGCTCGGCCAGATTCTGCCGAACTATCTCTGTATGGATGGTGTCATTCCGACCGGGCAGCTGCCGCAGGTGCTCCACCGTATCAATGAGCTGAAAGCGGAATACAAGCTCGAGGTCGCCAATATCTTCCATGCCGGTGACGGCAATCTGCACCCGGTGATCCTGTTCGATCCGCAGGTTGAGGGCGAGACCGAGCGTGCCGAGCGGTTTGGTGCCGATATTCTGAAACTCTGTGTCGATGTTGGCGGGTGCCTGACCGGCGAGCACGGAGTCGGGATCGAAAAGCGCGATCTGATGTCCTACCAGTACAACGAGATCGAACTGGCCCAGCAGCGTCGGATCAAGACCGCTTTTGATGCCAAATGGCTGCTGAACCCGGCCAAGGTCTTCCCCCTCGACAGCCGTCTGGCTGACGAAGCCGCATAACCTCACGATAACCCGAACAGCAGAGCATCCAGATGTTGGCCGAGGCTGATACCATTATCAAAACCGAAGAGGCGCTTGTCGCTGCCATAACCGAGGCGGCACAGGCGAAAAAGCCGGTCAATATCATCGGCGCCGGTACCAAGGCCGGTCTCGGCCGCCCGTTCGATCCGTCGGCCACAACCGTCAGCACGGCGGGTTTGAGCGGGGTTACTCTCTATGAGCCGGCGGAGCTGGTGCTGTCGGCCAAGGCCGGTACCACGGTGGCCGAGATCGAAAAGCTGCTCGACAGCAACAACCAGATGCTCGCCTTCGAGCCGCCGGATTATGCCCGGCTGCTCGGCACCGAACCGGGTAAACAGACAATCGGCGGTGTGGTGGCGACCAACCTGTCCGGCCCGCGCCGGATTTATGCCGGTGCCGCCCGCGATCTGCTGATCGGTACCCGCGCGGTCAATGGTATGGGCGAGCTGATCCGTGGCGGTGGCCGGGTGATGAAGAATGTCACCGGCCTCGATATTCCCCGGATCATGGCGGGATCATATGGCACGCTGTCCGCGCTGTCGGAATGTACCTTCAAGGTTCTGCCCAAGGGCGAGGTTACCCGTACCCTGATTGTCAGTGGTATCGATCTCGATCAGGCCAGTGCGGTCATGTCCGCTGCCGTTACCAGCCCATACGAGATTTCAGCGGCGGCCTGGGTGCCGGGCAATCTTATTGCCGCCCTTGGCGTTGATGGCATCCCGGCTGATGGCGGCAAGGGATGTGTCTATCTCCGGCTGGAGAATTTCGAAACCTTTGTTACCCGCCGGATTGCAGCACTGACTGCGCTGCTGGGCAAGGAATTTGCCGGTGCCGGGTTTGTCGAGGTTGATGGCGCTGTTTCGAAAGCGCTGTGGCGCGCGCTCGGTGATGTGGTGCCGTTTACCGGTGCCGATTACCGGGATCACAATATCTGGCGCCTGTCGGTGCCGCCGGTCCTCGGCGGGGCGGTGGCAGGTGCGCTCGGCGTCAAATTGCCTGCCGCCACTATGTTCATGGACTGGAGCGGTGGTCTCGTCTGGCTCGCCATCGCACCCGGTGATATGGCCGAGGTGTCCGCAACCATCCGTGACACGGTCGGCCAGGTGACTGGCAGACGCGGTGGCCGCTCGACACTGGTTCGGGCATCGGATGAGGTACGTACGGCTGTACCCGTCTTCGATGTGCCGTCCTATGCCATTGATGCGCTTAATAAACGGATCAAGTCCAGCTTCGATCCCCATGGGTTGTTCAGCCCGTACCGTATGCACGCCAGCCTCTAACGCGATACCCGCCCATGCAAACCTATTTCCGTGACGAACAGCTCGCCGATCCCCAGATGGCGGCATCCGAAGAAATCCTGCGTACCTGTGTGCATTGCGGTTTCTGCACCTCGACCTGTCCGACCTATACCCTGCTCGGGGATGAGAACGACAGCCCGCGCGGTCGTATCTATCTGATCAAGGACATGCTGGAGAATGACAAGCCTGCCTCCGACAAGGTGGTCAAGCATATCGACCGCTGCCTGTCCTGCCTGTCCTGTATGACCACATGCCCGTCCGGCGTGCATTATCAGCATCTGGTCGATCACGCGCGTGAGCATATCGAGAACACCTATAATCGCCCATGGCATGACCGCGCCCTGCGCTCGCTGCTGGCGTTCCTGCTGCCCCATCCCATGCGGTTCCGCTTTGCGCTTATGGGTGCATGGTTTGCCAAGCCGGTGCTGAAGCTGAAGCTATCGCGCAAGCTCCCGCAACGGATGCAGGCGATGCTGCGCCTTGCCCCAGCGCATCTGCCGGCGCCAAGCCCGCTTGACCGTCCCGGCGTCTTTCCGGCGCTCGGTGCCCGCAAGGCACGAGTTGCGCTTCTGGCGGGCTGTGCCCAGCCGGTGCTGCAGCCATGGATCAATGAGACAACGATCAAGCTGCTCAACCGTATCGGCGTCGAGGTGGTGGTGCCGAAAGCCGCCGGTTGCTGTGGCGCGCTGGTTCATCACCTTGGCAAGACCGATCCGAGCCACGTACAGGCCGCCGCGAATATTGAGGCATGGCACCGTGAAATGTCCGGTGAGGGGCTGGATGGGGTGATTATCAACGCATCCGGTTGCGGTACACAGGTCAAGGACTACGGCTTCATGTTCCGGAACGATGCGAAGCTGGCGGAGAAGGCCAAGGCGGTATCGGCGATCACACGGGACATTACCGAGTTCCTCAGCGATTTCGGCATTGGTGATGTGACCAATCCGCTGAGCGATCTGACCGTTGCCTATCACTCCGCCTGTTCCATGCAGCATGGCCAGAAGATCAAGGACCAGCCGGTCAATCTGTTGAAACAGCTCGGCTGCACCGTGAAACAACCGGCGGAAGGGCATCTCTGCTGTGGTTCGGCGGGTACCTACAACATCATGCAGCCCGAATTGTCCGAGCAGTTGAGGGCGCGCAAGCTGAAGAATATCGCCTCAACCGCTCCCGACATCGTGGCGACGGGCAATATCGGCTGTATCACCCAGATCGCCAGCGCGAAGCAGTTTCCGGTCGTGCATACGGTGGAGCTTATCAACTGGGCAACCGGTGGCGAGAAACCGGTGGCACTTCAAGGGCGCTAGGGCGTTTCGTCCGGGATCAGCTTGCCGGGATTCATCCGGTTGTCGGGGTCAAGTGCCTGCTTGATTGCCCGCATCATCGCCAGTTCCGCCGGGTCCTTGTAGGCCGCCATATCCTTCAGCTTCAGGCGTCCGACACCATGTTCGGCACTGAAACTGCCGCCATGGGCCATGACCAGCTTGTGGATCGGGCCAGTGATGTCATCCCAGCGGGCGAGGAAATCCGCCCGGTCCATGGCAACCGGCTGCATCATGTTGAAATGCAGATTGCCGTCGCCGATATGGCCGAAAACCGTCGGGCGAATATCGGGCATTATCTCTGTCACCCGGTCGATCCCGGCCTCGATAAAATCTGCAATGCGTGAGACCGGCACGGAAATATCATGCTTGATCGACCCGCCCTCAAGGCGCTGGGCCTCGACGATCGCTTCACGCAGATACCAGAAATCACCGCGCTGGCTGTCATTCTGGGCAATGACCACATCACTGACGACACCGGCCTCGAACAACTCGCCGAGGGCATTCTCGATGGTCTCGTCCAGACCGCTATCGGCCCGTCCGGCAGTGATCTCGGTCAGACCGTACCAGTCATGAACGTCATCGAAGGGATCGCGGCAGTTCTCCATATGCCGGAACGCGATATCGAGGCAGGGGCGGGCGATGATCTCAAAGGCCTCGACCTGTCCGCCGCTGGCACTGTTCAGGCTGTTCAGCACCGTCAGCGCCGCTGCTGGTGACGGCACTGCGAGCATGGCGGTCAGGCGATGGCGTGGCCGTGGAAACAGCTTCAGGCAGGCACCGGTGATGATGCCAAGCGTTCCTTCGCTGCCGATAAACAGCTGTTTCAGATCATAGCCGGTGTTGTTCTTGCGCAGGCTGTTGAGGCCATGCCAGATCGTGCCGTCGGGCAGCACCACTTCAAGCCCCAGCACCAGATCACGGGTATTGCCATAGCGCAGGGTCAGGATGCCCCCGGCATTGCTGGCGATATTGCCACCGATCCGGCACGACCCCTCGGCACCGAGGCTGAGCGGGAAGTAAAGGTCGGCACCCTCGGCGGCAGTCTGTATCTCGGCGAGGATACAGCCGGCATCAACAGTGATGGTGTTGTTGATCGGGTCAAGCTCGCGCACGCCGCCCATGCGATCCAGTGACAGGATAATCGCCGCCTCATCCTCATAAGGCACGGAACCACCGACAAGGCTGGTATTACCGCCCTGGGGCACAATGGCGATGCCATGGGCGGCACAGAGTTTGACCACGCTGGCCACGTCCTCGGTCGCTGCTGGTCGAACCACGGCCAGTGCGCTCGACCGGAACTTGCCGCGCCATTCGGTGATATAGGGCGTGATCCGGCTGTCATCGGGCAGGATGATCGCCTCGTCGGCAATGGTTTCCTGCAGTGCGGTCAGAAAGCTCTGGGTCATGCGTCCACCTTGCTGGCTGCAGCAGCCCGGCGCAGGCGATCATTGATTGCGAGGCCGAGGCCCATATCCGGGATCGGCGCAATGGCAATGGCGGTGGCACCGCTGTCTTCCAGCTCATGCAGCATGGCAAACAGGTTGTGTGCTGCCTCATCGAGATCGCCGACCGGGCTGAGATTGCGGCGCTCGCCTTGTCCTTTGGGGGTGAACGGGTTGGGGCCGAAGCCGATAAAGGCTTCGCCATCAGACAGCTCGTTATCGCGGACATTGATCCGCACCGGGATGCGCGGCGCGTAATGGCGCAGCAGCAGGCCGGGCGAAATGGGGGCGGTATTGTCAGTGACATTGACCGCCATCACCTCTGGCAGCAGGTCGATCAGGTCATCAACGCCGAGCGCACCGGGGCGCATGATGGTGGCGCGGTCGGGTTTGCTGAGGTCAAGCACCGTGCTCTCCAGCCCGATCTCGCATTGGCCGCTGCTGAGGATCAGGGGCACCTCTGCGCCGAAGGCTTCCGCCACCATCATGGCCGTGGTCGGGCTGAGACGACCGGATTTGTTGGCACTCGGTCCCACCATCGGCTTGCCGAATGCGCTGATGAGCGCGCGCGCCGTCGGATGGGCGGGCGCGCGTACCGCAACGGTATCGAGACCGGCGCGGGCGATGTCGGCCACCGCTGCACCACCCGCATAGGGCAGGATCAGGGTCAATGGGCCCGGCCAGTATTGCGCCATCACCATGGCGGTCCGGTCATCGACTCGTGCAATGGTTTTTGCCATTGCCGGGCCGTCCACATGGCAAATCAGCGGGTTTTGCGGGGGGCGGCCCTTGAGGGCAAACACCCGGGCAACCGCCGCTGCATTGCCGGCATCGGCACCCAGCCCGTAGACGGTCTCGGTCCCGAACGCCACCACATCGCCAGCCGTTAAGGCATTGGCGGCGCGGGCAATTCCGCTTGCCGATCCGGGCAATATGGTTGGTGTCTCTGTGCTCATGTCCGTTTGATGCCCTGTGTCAGGACCGATGGCAAGTGTCGGATACGGTTGCAGGCGCTACTTGCTGACCGGTGCCGACCCGTGCACTCATTGTTGCGCTGCATCAATTTCAGACAGCCAGCAAGCAGGAGTTCAGGGGATATGTCAGGAACCATCATAACAGTCGCCCAGCAAAAGGGCGGGGCCGGCAAGACAACACTGGTTGCGCATCTCGCGGTTTCCCTGATGCAGCGTGGCCTGTCCGTGGCGCTGGTCGATATCGATCCGCAGGCCTCGCTGTCATACTGGTATGATGCCCGACAGGAGAGTTTCGGCGACGAGGAGACCGGGCTTACCCATAGCAAGATTTCCGGTTGGCGTACCCAACGCGAGGTCGAGGAACTGGCCGCCAGTCACGATGTGGTGCTGATCGACAGCGCGCCCCATGCGGAGATGGAGACCAAGACCGCGATCCGAGCGGCCTCGCTCGTGGTGATCCCGGTGCAGCCGAGCCCGATGGATTTCTGGGCCACCCAGCCAACCCTTGATCTCGCGAAGTCGGAGAAGGTGACGCCGATGCTGGCGCTCAACCGGGTGCCGCCGCGCGCGGTGCTGTCAGAGGTGATCGAGGGCAAGCTGAAGAAGCTCGATGCCAAGGTTGCCAAGGCCCGCCTCGGTAACCGGGTCGGCCTTGCCGCGGCCATGCTGGACGGTAAGACGGTCTCCGAAACCCAGCGAAGCAGCGTCGGGGCAAAAGAGGTCAAGGCGCTGGCGGCGGAAATCTACAAGGCGGCAGGCGGCGCAAAACGCCTGAAATAGCACCTGCTGCTATCCGTTATAGCCCAGATGTCTGGACATGCGCCCGAGGGTGATGCCAACACAGGCTGATGCCGGGAACAGCGCCAGCGTGCCCACGACCTGCAGCACACCGATTACCGGACCGGGCAGACCGCAGCAGACGATCAGCGACTGGGCAATCCCGGCAACCAGCAGGAACGGTGCCGCTCCGAAGATCAGGGCAAGGGCCAGTTGCCATGCCTCATGACGGTCGAGCGCTTCCCAGACCGCATTGATCTGTATCGGCTTGTCGAGTGTGAGATCGACCATGACGAGGCTGAACCGCAAGGCCAGTGCCGTGGTCAGCAAGGCCAGTGCGGCATAGGCAATGCTGGCAAGACGCAGGCTCTCGCTGATGCCGATATCGAGGATGGTGCGATGCCCGAACCATCCGGCGAGCTTGTGGGTGGCGAAGAACCGGTGCTCCATGGAAAACAGCAGCCCGCCAACCTGCAGCCAGCACCAGACCGGAATACCGATCAGGAACAACCCGCCGATGACGATCTGGGCCTCACGCATGCCGAGCGGGAAGGGGATGCCGCCGGGGTAATTCTGCTCAAGCTCGCTGCGCAACCAGATCGCGCCATGCAGGATCAGGGCGAGCGTGGCGGCAAAGGCCGAGAAGTCGAGACCGCTCGGGGAATATTCCTGCGCGCCGTCAAAGATACCGAGAAACGGCAGCGGCAGGGCCATCATGAACAGCACGCCGAACCATGGCAGCCCATAGCGCACAATCCTCCCCGCATCGCCGGTTACGGTTGCGGCGGCGTGCCGTGCCTCGGCAATGGCGACACCGGTTGATGACGGGGAATGGCTGGGCTGGTCGGTCAAGAAAAGCTGCTTAAACGGGCCGTTGGAGTGTCAGAGTTCCTGCACGGCCTTCAGAACGGTATCCACATGCCCGGGTACTTTCACCTTACGCCACTCCTGACGCAAGACCCCATCGGCATCAATCAGGAATGTCGAGCGCTCGATGCCCATATATTTGCGGCCATACATGCTCTTTTCCTTCCACACATCATAAGCCTCGGCCACGCCGGTTTCCTCATCGGAACCGAGAATGACCTTGAGGTCGTGCTTGGCCTTGAACTTGTCGTGGCTCTTGACGCTGTTCTTGGACACGCCGACCACAACAGCACCAGCCGCCTCGAAGGCTGGCAGTTGTTCGGTAAAGGCAATGGCCTCGGCAGTGCAGCCGGAGGTGTCGTCCTTGGGATAGAAGAACAGCACCACCGTCTTGCCCTTCAGTCCGGCGAGGCTGACCGTGCCGTCGCCATCGGTCGGCATATCAAAGGCGGGGGCTGGTTTTCCGATTTCCGTGCTCATCTTATGGGTTTCCTGATTGTCGGTTACTGGCTGTCCGGTGGCGGCAGGGCGCTTGCCGGATCGGTGATGATGGTTTTGAAGTGATGCTCTGTACGGTCAATGACAGACGACAGATCAGCCGTTGCCGCGTCAAAGTCAATTTCTGCGTCTTCAGGATGATCAGGCTGGATGATCCGGGCCAGATGATCGCGTATCGTAGGGTTGACGCTGGCCGGGTCAAACCGCGTACCATCCGGTGCGATCAGACGCAGATAGCTGCGTATCCGGCGATAGAGGCTGTAGGCAGCAATCAGATCATCGGCGGTACCTGTTTCGATAAACCCGGCAGCCTTGCAGCGCTCCAGAGCCGCGGTGGTGCTGGCGGAGAGAATGCCCGGCTCCGCATGGGCATGGCGCAGCAGGAGATATTGGGCGATGAACTGGATGTCGGTGATACCGCCCGGATGATGCTTCAGCTGCCAGATATCGGTCTGGCTGTGCTGGTCGCGCAGGCGTCGGCTCATATCCGCCACGTCGCGGAGCAGACGGTCCGGGTCGCGCCGGGCGGTGAGGGTTTGGAAGATGATCCGCTCGACCTGTGCCCGCAGATCAATGTCGCCGGAGATTACCCGCGCGCGGGTCAGGGCCATATGCTCCCAGGTCCAGGCATCGCTGTCCTGATATTGTGCAAAGCTCTCCAGACTGACCGCCAGCGGTCCGCTGTTTCCCTGTGGTCGCAACCGCAGATCGACCTCGTACATCCGACCTTCCGAGGTCAGGCTGGTAATCGCCGTGACCAGCCTTGAGGCCAGCTTGATCCAGTATTCATTGGGCGAGAGCGGACGTTTGCCATCGGATTTTTCGTTATGCGGATCGACCCGATAGACCAGCACCAGATCAAGGTCACTGGTCAGGGTGATCTGGCCGCTGGCAAGGTTGCCCATGGCGATGATCGACAGGCCGCCGCCGGGGAAATGGCCGTGCTGGCGCTCGAATTCACCGATCACGATAGGTTCGAGGGCGGTCAGGCTGATTTCGGCGACACGTGCCAGAAACTGACCGACCCGGTATCTGGGCGTTTTGCCGTCAAGCAGGTGCAGTGCTGCCTGAAACCGGCGGCGGGCGGTCCAGCGCCGACAGATATCGAGGCAATCCTCATAGGACCCGGCCACACTCAACTGCCCGGATAATTCCTGTTCCAGCACATTCCAGTCCGGCAGTTGCTCGGTCACCTGCGGATCAAGGACCGCGTCGAGCAGATTGGGGCGTCGGGTCACCAGATCGGCAAGCGCCGGGGCGAAGCCCAGAATGCTGGCAAACAGTTGCGGCAGGCGCGGGCTGTTTTTGATCAGGGAGAAAACCGGCACGCCAGCCGATAGCTGGGACAGGAAGCCGTCAAAACGAAGCAAGACCTGATCCGGGTCCGGCGTCTTGCCGAAGGCGCTCAACAAAACCGGCAGAACCTGTTTCAGCAGGTCCCGCGCTCGCTCGCTGCGGGTCGACTGATATTTGCCCTCGAGCCAGCCGGTGATGATGCCCTGTGATTTTGTGAGATCGGCAAAGCCATAGGCGCTCAGGCCATGTTGCCAGTTCGATGGCAGTGCCTCGCCGCTATTCGCGTCATCGGTCTCGGCAGTACCGTTGAAGAAGTGCTGATACTCGTGCGCCACCAGATCAGTATGGGTTTTCAGTGCGGCCAGAAACGCGGTGCTTGTCTGTCCCATGCTGGCGGCAACGGCAGCGATGCCCTCATCGCTTACGGGCAGGCTGTGGGTTTGCTGGTCGCTCTGCATCTGCAACCGGTGCTCGACCGTGCGCAGGAAGATATAGGCATCGGTCAACCGGTCGCGCTTCATTGGTGTCAGACGACCACTGCGCACCAGTTCGTCGAGCACATCCAGTGTCTGCATGATGCGCAAGCCCGGCTGCTGTCCGGCGAACAGCAACTGATGGCCCTGGGCAAAGAACTCGAGTTGACGAATGCCGCCGCGGTCGAGCTTGACGTTATAGCCATGCCATGGGTTGTCCTGATGCCGCCGTTGCTTCAGGTCGATCTTGCGCTTGACCGCTTCCATGTCCTCGATGGCGGTAAAGTCGCTGCCCGCACGCCAGACCCATTGTCCGAGGGTTTCCATCAGGCTGCGGGCCACTGGCGGGTCGGCAATAACCGGACGCGCCTTAATCATCGCGGCCCGTTCCCAGTTCAGCGCCTGTGCGTGGTAATAGGCAATCGCACTGGTGGTGGAGACAGCGAGCGGGGTCGATGCCGGGTCGGGCCGCAAGCGCAGATCAGCCCGGAAGACATAGCCATCGACTGTACGCTTCTCCAGCAGGTTGATCAGGTCGCGGGCCAGTCGGGTGAAAACCTGTGGCGCGTCGTAGCGGTCTATCGGCGTGGCGGTGGGATCATAGAATGCAATCAGGTCCACATCGCTGGAATAGTTCAACTCACCCGCGCCGAGTTTGCCCATGGCGAGGATAACCAGCCCGCTGCCGCGTTCCGGTGCCGTCATATCCGTTGGTGCGTATTTCCCGGCGGCGGCGAGTTGCCAGAGCAGGTGTCGGGTCGCGAGCCGGATCAGATGATCTGCGATCAGGCTCAGCGCCAGTGTGATGTCGCGTAAACGCCAGAGCCCGGAGAAATCACCGAGTGCAATCACCAGATGTGCCCGCGTTTTGGCCTTGCGCAATGTGGCCGCGACAGAATCGGCGGAAGCCTGCGGGTCAATGTCGTCGCTGGCCTGCTGGAGGATCTGTTCAAGCGAGGTTTTCAGCGGTTGGGTCAGCAGGGCCAGCCCGGCATCGGCCTCACGGTGCATCAGCCCTGATAAATAAGGCGAATACGCCATCATTTTGCCCAAAGTCAGGTGCAGATGATTGGCGCTGGTGAGAATCTCTCGCAGGTTTTTGTCTATTGCCCCGTGTTTTGTCGCATAGTGGTCAAGTTGGCTGATCCAGTCCGTGTAGTCGCCATCCGCAATGTCCGGCATGACCTCATCGCTTACCGACCGCGCCGCGAGGGTCATAAGTCCGGTTCCGGGGAGTGTATCGAGGGCGGCGGCGATCATGGTGACGAACAGTTGATGCGGGTTCAGTGGTGTCAGGTGTTTTTGGCTTGGTATCCGGCCTCTGGCAACACCATCTGTTGTGCATACTGGCAGATAACGGGCAGATAGCGGAATTTAAAGGACCATCGACAGAACGTGGTTGATGAACATCATAATATCCCCGAGACGGCGGCTGACACCCCTTCCGATGACGGAACTGGGGAAAACTATGTCACGCCCCGTTATCTGGGGCTGCGCCGCTTCTGGCATGGCTGCCGCCGACCGCTGATCCTGTGCCTTGAGGGTGCGGCGATGCTGACCGGCCTGCTGGTCATTCTGGTCATCGCACTGACCTGGCGGCTGTCGTCCGGGCCGATCACGCTCGATTTCCTGACCGATGAGATTGAACTCGCGGTCAATCAGGCTGTCGCGCCGCTGCGGGTGGATATCGAGGCCGCCGCGATCCGCTGGGATAATGATGAAGGCTGGCTGCGCCTCGCCGGGCGTCAGGTCAAGCTGCGTCGTGAGGACGGCAGGCTGGTCGGTCGGGTGCCGCAGATGGATGTGGCCTTCAGCGTCCCGAACCTGCTGCGCGGCAGGATGGTGGTCAAACAAGCGACCCTGCAGCGCCCGTTTATCCGCCTGACCCGCAAGCTCGATGGTGAGTTTGATGTTGATTTTACCGAAGCTGACGCGCCGTTATCTGAAGCATTGGCACCGGCCGAGGGCGCCTCGACCACTGACGACACGCTGAACTACCTGCTGACCACGCTGACGCCCGATGAACAGGGTGAGATTCCAAGTGGCCTCGAAAGCCTCAGCATAAATGATGCGCGGTTCCTGTTCATCGACCGCAAGATGGGTCACATCATTCGCTTTGACGAGATGTCCCTGTCCGTTCTGGCAACCGAAGTGGGCCTGGGAATTCTTGGCTCGACCCGCCTCTATGCCAGCGGTGGCCGGACCCTGTTGCGGGCATCCGGGCGTTTCGATGTTGCTGCCGAAACCTCTGATATCACGACCAGCCTGCGGATTTTTGATGCTGACGCCGAGGCACTGGCCGAAATCGCCGGTGCGGCAATTCCCGAGGAAGTGCAGGGACTGCTCGACAGTGAGGCGACAGTTGAGGCCAGCTACGACAATGATCGCCGGACCCTGTCGCTGAGCCATGTGTCCGGTCAGCTTGGCGACAGCCGGTTTGACATGAATGGCAGTCTCTATCGGGTCGGTGCCTTGTGGCAGGGCTCCTTTGTCACCGGGATCAGCCGGATTGACGTGCCTGCCGTACTGGCCACCATCCCGGAAAGCGTCGATGTCGGCGCTCTCAACTGGTCGCGGGAGAATATCCTCAACGGGACGGTCGAGAATCTGAAGATTTACGCCACCGGGCAGGTATCTGCGGCGGACGTTACTGACTGGGAAATAACCGATCTGTTCGGCGATTTCGGCCTCTCGGATATGGCAGTGCGCTACCAATGGGCCTTGCCACCGGCAACCGATGTGATCGGCAAGGGGCGGTTCGATCGGCAAGCGGTCATAATAGATCTGAGCGAAGGCAAGATCGATGCGGTGCGGGCCGATAATGTGCAGGTGGTGATCGACAGCTTCGATGCCGAGTTTCCGGCGCTGGTGGTGACCGGTCATGCGGTCGGGCCGTTCCGGGAAATCATGACCGCGATGAACCACCCGCGCTTCGGCTATGCCGATTACCTCGGCCTGAAACTGGATGAGGTCAAGGGCTCGGTTGATGCCAATATGCGCTTTGCTCTGCCATTGAAACCGTCATTGCCTGCGGAAGAGGTGGAAGCGGATATTCGGGGCCAACTGACTGATGTGGCGACCAACCCGTTATTTGCCGGACTGCCGATCCGTGATGCCGACCTGTCGGCTGTGGTCAATGGTGACGGCGTTGTCGCCCGCGGTACGCTGGAGGCAGGCGGTATTCCGCTCAGCATCAACTGGCACCAGTATTTCGACAAGGATGCCGAGGTTGCCACCGCGCTCGATTTTCAGGGCAATATGAGTGATGAGCATCTGGCCGCGCTGGGGATTAAGACCGCGCCCTACCTGACCGGTATTATCGGTGTTGATGGTCGGGTCGTTGATTACAATGGCGGCAATACTGACATTCAGGCAACCGCGACCCTCGACAAGGCGCAACTGGCGATCCCGCAACTGAATTTCGCGCCGGAACCCGCGCCGGGCAGTCTGCTGGTGACGGTCAGTATCAAGCCCGACGATACGGTTGCCATCACCTCTGCCTCGCTCAGCAGCGATACCATTTCCTTCGACGCTTCCGGTGTCTTCAACCCTGATGGCAGCTATGGCGTTCGGGCCGACAGGCTGCAATGGGGTGCCACCGATCTGTCGATCAGCTTTGATGCCGGTGCCGATGGTGGCTGGGATGCCGTGATTGACGGCCCGCGCCTCGATCTGCGTCCCTTGCTCAAGGAAGAAGAAGCACCCGAAGTTACCGCCAGTGCTGAACCTGCGGACAAACCGGATGGCAAGAGTTTCGCCTGGCTGCTCGACAGCAGTGCCGTTGTTTCCGATGACAGTCCAACCCGCAAGATTACCTATTCGGTGCAGGAGGTTATAACCAGCAAGGGGATCGCGCTCAGCGATGTGCGCGGTGGGGTGGAACTGACGCCGAGCAACTGGCCATCGGTGATGGTGCAGGGACAGCTCGGCGATGCGCCGCTGGTGGTACAGATTTCCGGCACCCGGCCCGATCCCCTGAAAGTGCGTTTCGAGAGTGGTGATCTGGGTGCCCTGCTGTCGGCCTATAATGCCGATATTCCGCTGATCGGCGGACGGTTTGTCTTTGACGGCACCGGACGGCCATGGTCACGCGGCGATGTGGAACTGCATGGTGGTGTTGATCTGCAGGATTTCCGGCTGGGTGAGGCGGCGGTGCTGACCCGCACTATTGATGCCCTGTCACGTGAGGGCCTGGCGACAATCAATAAAGATGCCGGTTTCGGTTTCAAGCAATTCACGGCGGATATCGATCTCGGCAACGGCCAGCTCACCGTCCGCGAGGGGCGCGCATCCGGTGGCCAGTTTGGTTTCACCCTCGGCGGTGTGGTCGATCTCAGCAAGGAACAGCTCGACCTCAATGGTACGCTGGTGCCGGTCTATACGCTCAACCGCTGGATCGGGGCCATTCCGGTGATCGGCACATTGTTGACCGGCGGCGATGGCGAGGGGCTGTTTGCCGCCAACTACACGGTGGATGGCCCGTTCTCAGAGCCGGATATCAGCATCAATCCGCTCTCGGCCCTTGCTCCCGGCATTATCCGCAAGCTGTTGTTCGCACAGGACAACCTGCCCGCCAAGGAAGGCGAGGAGCGCAAACCGCTCGAGCCCCCTCCCGGCATGGTCGATCACGGCGGCTGATTGTCAGGAATGGACCGGTAAGGCGGGCATTCCGGTAACAGGTCAATTATTCTGGCCATGAACCGGCTGGCAGGCTTTTCCATATCCGCAAAGCCGGTATCATCATCGACAAACGCAAGACACTATGCCTTCAGGATGATGATCGATGTGGTACTACAGAACAAAAGCTGGCGTTATCGGCCCGGTATCAGGCGAGGAGATGGTGCGCCTGATTGATGCCGGTGAGATTGTCGAGACGACACTGGTGCGTCGCGACGGGCAGTCCGACTGGTCCGAGGCATGGCAAACCGACCGCGCCGGTTACCTCCGCGCCATGAGCAGCGTTGACAGTAATTACAGCATCGACGGCGCATATGCCGGACAGGTTGCCAGTGTGTGGTCCCGCATTGGAGCCTGTTTTCTTGATACAATTTTCACGAGCATCGTAAATAACATTTTGACACTAGTACTTGGTTTCTTGCTGGGAAACACGGACTACACCGATTCTGAAATCACTAAACTCTCATTTTTATGCGTGTTGATTTTCTTGACCTTGTATTACGGAATTCCATCTGGATCGAGTAAACAGGCGACGTTTGGAATGCAAATGCTCAAGATCAGGTTCATTCGGCCCAATGGTCAGAAGGTTGGTTTCATCCGTGGTGCGTTGCGTTCCTATGCCTTTGCTCTGTCTATAATGCCGCTTTTTTTGGGTCTGATCGCAGCTCTGTTCAACGAACAGCGGATCACCCTGCATGATCTGATCTGCGGTACCCGTGTAGTGCGCGCCTGATCCTGCTGGCGCTACAGCAGCTTGGTTATATGCTTCTCATCGCCTGACCCGCTCGTCTTGGTCAGCGGGTGCGGGGTGATTTTCTCAAGCGTTGCCTGATAATCCGGGTTGCCACGATTTTCATGGACTTGATTGAGCAGGTGTTCGGCATCACGCTGGCGCAGCTTGTTGATAATGCCGTCCCGCTCGGTGCTGGCATAGCCCAGTTCGGCGAGCGCCTGACCACCAAGGGCAAGACCGGCCTCCAGCGTTTCCCGCACCACGAAATCGGCATCCAGCGCATGCAGCCGGATGGCGTGGATACGGTCATAGGCGCGCACCAGTACCTTGGCCTGCGGGAAGTTGCGTTTGATCAGTGCAAAGATGGCATCAATCCGTTTTACATCATCGACACAGATAATGATCAGCTTGGCCTCGGCGGCACCGGCGGCCTGCAGCACGTCACGGCGAGTGCCCTCGCCGAAATGCACCTGAAAGCCGAATTTCGCCGCCTGTTGGATGCGTTTCGGATCATTGTCGATCAGGGTCACCGGGATATGCTCGGCCAGCAGCGCCTGTGATGCGATCTGCCCGACCCGGCCAAAGCCGATAATCAGCGCCTTGCCGCCATGCACCTCGACCGGTGGCTGGTCGCCAGAGACATTCTTTTCAGCCGCGAGCCGGATCAGCAGTTTCTCGGCAAAGGGCGAGATTGCCATGGACAGGGTGATGATGACGACAAGGATGGAGCTGGTCTGGCCATCGAGCAGCAGGCTGGATGAGGCGGCAGCAAAGATGACGAAGCCGAACTCGCCATGCTGGGACAGCACCCCGGCAACCTTCAGGGATGAGGCATGGTCGGCCTTGAACCACCGCCCGGCGGCATAGACACCGGCGATCTTGAGGCCGAGGAACAGCGGGGTTGCCAGTAGTATAACCAGCCAGTTGGCGGCAACGCTGCCAAGATCGAGCGACAGGCCGATGGCAACAAAGAACAGGCCGAGGAAGATGCCCCGGAACGGCTCGATATCCGCCTCAAGTTCATGGCGATAGGAGCTGTCAGCGAGCATCACGCCCGCAATGAAGGCCCCCATGGCATAGGACAGCCCGGCCATGTCCATCAGCAGCGAGGCGGCGATAACCACGCCAAGTGCCCCGGCGGTGGTAATCTCCGGGGTGCGGGCATAGGCCAGCAGGCGGAACATACGGTCGAGGCCGTAATGGCCGACCACGATCAGCGTGCCGATCGCCAGCAGGCCGAGACCAACACTGGTCAGGTTCTCGCCCAACGTCCCCATCTCACCACCGGCGGACAGGATCTGCACCAGCAGGAGGAGCGGAACGATGGCCAGATCCTCAAATAGCAGGATCGACAGGGCGGTGCGACCGGTCGGGCTGCCGCGTTCGCCCTTCTCATCGAGGCCCTGCATCACCAGCGCGGTCGAGGACAGGGCAAGGCCGAGGCCGATGACGAGGCTGACCTGCCATGTCAGGCCGAACAGCAGCGGCGGTATGGTCATCAGGAAGCCGCAGAGCAGCACCTGCACCAGACCACGCCCGAAGATCATTTTGCGCATGGCCCAGAGATGATCCGGGCGCAGTTCCAGCCCGATGACAAACAGGAACAGGACCACGCCGAACTCGGCGAAGTGCAGCAGTTCCTCGGGATGCTCGGCATAGCTGAGCTTGAAGGCAAGACCAGCGGTAACCCCGGCTGCCAGATAACCGACGATACGGCCAAGTCCCAGCTTTTTAGTCAGGGGGACGAACAGGCAGGCGAGGACGATCAGTCCCAGCGCTTCGGCAAACCGCCATTCAAGATCGGAGAAGTTGAAGAACATACCGGCCATTTTTATTCAGCGATAACCCGTACGTGTTTCTTCTTGCCTCTGGATAATTGGATGTACCCCGAGCTGTTCACATCTGCAGGCCCTATATGCTGGTCTATTGTGGAGATAGATTCTGAGTTAGCTCTCGCTGCTCCTTGTTGAATGAGCCTTCTGGCTTCTCCTTTAGATTGGGCCAAGCCTGTTTCGACATACAAATCAACTACAAGGATGCCTTTTTGTAACCTTGCTAAATCAACTAAATGAGTCGGTGCGTTTTCATCTAAGGCACCTTTCTCAAAGGTCTGGCGGGCGGTTTCCGCGGCATTGTTGGCCGCTTCCTCGCCATGGCACAGGCGGGTTGCCTCGAAGGCCAGTACCTTCTTGGCATCATTGATGTCCTGTCCTTCAAGCGCGGCCAGTCTGGCGATCTCGTCCATCGGCAGTTCGGTGAACAGCTTCAGGAAGCGACCGACATCGCCGTCCTCGGTATTGCGCCAGAACTGATAGTAGTCATAGGCACTCAGACGGTCCTCGTTGAGCCAGACGGCACCGGCGGCGGTTTTGCCCATCTTGGCACCGGAAGATGTGGTGAGCAGCGGTGTGGTCAGGCCATAGAGCGACAGCCCGGCCATCCGGCGGCCAAGCTCGACGCCATTGACGATATTGCCCCATTGGTCAGAGCCGCCCATCTGCAGCGCGATGCCGTGGCGCTTGTTCAGCTCCACGAAATCATAGGCCTGCAGAATCATGTAGTTGAATTCGAGGAAGGTCAGCGGCTGTTCACGCTCCAGACGCAGTTTCACACTGTCGAAGGTCAGCATCCGGTTGATGGTGAAGTGCCGTCCCACATCGCGCAGCAGCGGGATATAGGCGAGCTCGTCCAGCCAGTCGGCATTGTTGACCATGATCGCATCGGTCGGGCCATCGCCGAAGGTGAGGAACTTCTCGAACACCCGGCGGATACCGGCGATGTTTTCGTTGATTTTCTCATCGGTCAGCAGCTGGCGTGCCTCGTCCTTGCCGGACGGGTCGCCGATCTTGGTCGTGCCGCCACCCATGAGGACGACCGGCTTGTGCCCGGATTTCTGCAGATGACGCAGCATCATGATCTGGACCAGTGACCCCACATGCAGGCTGTCCGCCGTCGCGTCAAAGCCGATATAGGCTGGAACCACGCTGTCATTTGCCAGGGCATCGAGGGCGGCCTCATCGGTGCATTGATGGATGAAGCCACGGGAGGACAGGGTGCTCAGAAAGGCTGATTTGAATTCAGACATACCGGTACGGGTCACAGGTTGGATTTTGAAAAGGTTATGGATGGCTCTTGTAAGCGTCTCTGTCTGCGACCACAATAGTCTCGCGTGTAATTGCCGGTAACGAATATCTGGGCAGGTCAGGATGACCGATAGCGGCTGGGCCATTGGCCTGATGAGTGGAACGTCACTGGACGGCATTGATGCCGCCCTGTTGCGCACCGACGGGGTTCATGTGGTTGAGGCCGGGCCGGGCCTGACCCAGCCATATGGTGCTGAATTCCGGGAACAGCTGCGCGCCTGTTTCGGCAAGCGGGAAGCACCGGCCAAGGTCGTTTCATCTCTGACCGAATATCACGCACAGGCAGTTCAGGCCGTCCTCGACCGGGCGGGCATGACCGCTGACATGATTGAGGTTATCGGTTTTCACGGCCAGACCATTCACCATGATGCGGGTGCCGGAATTACCGTGCAGATTGGCGATGGTGCCCTGCTGGCGAGCCTCACCGATATTCCGGTCGTGGCGCAGATGCGCCTCGCCGACGTGGCAGCAGGCGGGCAGGGGGCACCGCTGGCACCGGCTTTCCATGCAGCCATGGCGGGTCCATATCGTGATCGACCATGCGGCTTTCTGAATATCGGCGGGGTTGCCAATATCACCTATCTTGCGCCAGCCGCTGGTGATGATGTGCCCGAGCCGATTGCCTTTGATACCGGGCCGGGTAATGCGCTGATTGATGACTGGGCCGCGACCCATACCGGGCAGGCTTATGATCGCAACGGGTTTCTGGCGGCATCCGGCAAGGCGGATGAGACTGTGCTGAAGCAGCTCATGGATAACCCGTATTTTTCGAAGCCTTATCCGAAATCGGCAGATCGGGATGATTTCAACCGGGCGGTGCTGACCGGGCTGTCACCGGCTGATGGTGCCGCAACCCTGACGAGGTTCACTATCGAAAGCATCGCGGCGGGCATTGAGCAACTGCCGGAACAACCGCCCTGCTGGTGGGCGACCGGTGGCGGGCGGCATAACCCGCAACTCATGGCCGGATTGCGGGCGCGACTGGCCCCGGTACAGGTCGAGCCGGTTGAGCTTATTGGCTGGGCCGGAGATATGGTGGAGGCTTGGGCCTTTGCCTATCTGGCAAAGCGGGCGCTGAAGGGCCTGCCACTCAGCTTCCCCGGCACGACCGGGGTGGCGGAGGCGATCTCCGGCGGTGAACTGCATCACGCGCCGGGCCGGGCTGCCTGAGCCTCAATCAGCGTCTTCCAGATCGTCGTTGCCTTCGGGCAGTTCCTCGAAGTCTTCCGGTGGTGGCGGGACTTCCTTCTGCTTCATGTTGTTGTCCATATAGAGGCTCGACAGCGCCACCAGATGGTCCACATGCTTGCTGAAGAAGTGATCGGCACCCGGGACAACTTCATAATCGATGGTGATGCCCTTTTGCGCCCGCAGTTTGGACACCAGTTTTTCTGTGGCCGAGGTTGGCACCATGGTGTCGCGCTCGCCCTGAATGATCAGGCCGGAGGACGGGCAGGGAGCGAGGAAGCTGAAGTCGTACATGTTTGCCGGTGGGGCCACGACGACGAAGCTGTCGATTTCCGGGCGGCGCATCAGCAACTGCATGGAAATCCATGCGCCGAAGGAGAAGCCGCAAATCCAGACGCCGCTGGCATTCGGATTTTGCACCTGCAGCCAGTCGAGAACCGCTGCCGCATCGCTCAGTTCGCCCTCGCCACGGTCAAATGAACCCTGGCTGCGACCAACGCCGCGGAAGTTGAAGCGCATGGTCGAAAAACCGCGCTGACGCATCATCTGGGTCAGGGCATAGACGACCTTGTTGTTCATGGTGCCGCCATGCTGGGGATGTGGATGCAGAACCAGTCCGATCGGTGCCGTATCGGATTTGGCATGGTGATAACGTCCCTCAATACGACCGGCGGGTCCGTTGATCAGAACTTCAGGCATCCTGTGATTTCCTCATACATGGTCAGATATATATGCTCGGCCAGTATCTGGAATCGGTAGCGAAACTGGCTGCGGGCGGTGGTGATAGCATATTTTCAGGCAATTGCGAGCATTGCATGCATATGAAACAGCACCATTCGGGCGGTTATTTCTTGATATGTCGTTACGGACCTAGAAATCCAGTGGCTTAGGCCACATTATCTAGCTAACCGTAAAAACATGCTTTGGCTTTACCGATGGGTCGTTCACATGACATAAGCCAGAGTTATCAACGACATGAAGGCCAAATCATGTTTGAACGCATGAAAGATGACATCGCCAGCATTCGCGAGCGTGACCCGGCGGCCCGCAGCGGCTGGGACGTGGCACTGCTGTATCCCGGCTTTCACGCCGTACAAATCTATCGCCTCGCCCATTGGTTCTGGCAGCGCGAATGGTTCTTTATCGGTCGGGCGGTTTCCCAGTTTGGTCGCTTTCTGACCGGGATCGAGATTCACCCTGGCGCGAAGATCGGCCATCGCCTGTTTATCGATCATGGCATGGGTGTGGTGATCGGTGAGACAGCGGAGATCGGCGATGACGTCACCTTGTATCAGGGCGTGACCCTTGGCGGTACGTCACTGGATCAGGGCGTCAAACGCCACGCCACCATTGCCGATAATGTGATTGTCGGGGCCGGGGCGCAGGTGCTGGGACCGTTCACGGTTGGTCGATGCGCCCGTGTCGGGGCCAATGCCGTTGTGATCAAGGAGGTTGAGGAAGGGGCGACCGTGGTGGGTCAGGCCGCCGAGGTCGTGCGCAAGCGCAGCGGCGAGAAGGTGGAGAAAGCACCATTCCTGTCCTACGGCACGCCGCTTGACCTGTCCGGCGCCGGGATGGAGCGGACAATCCATGGTCTACTCGAGCATATCCACCGGCTGGAAACCCGGCTTGCAGCACTTGAGAATGATGACGACGCCTTGCCCGGTGCGCCTACTGCGACAGCCGAGGCGAAGGCGTCTGAAGAACCCGTCACCAGCGATGAGCATAACCGTATCTAACGGTTGTCATTCCTATGCCTGAGCCAATCTATCTCGACCATAATGCGACCACACCGATCAAGCCGGGTGTTGCCGCCGCCATGGCCAATGCCATTCGTCTGACCGGTAACCCGTCCTCGATCCATTCATTCGGTCGTGAGGCGCGCAAACATCTGGAGATTGCCCGTCATCAGGTGGCTGCTGCCATCAATGCCGAGCCGGAAGACGTGATTTTCACCAGCGGCGCGACCGAGGCCGATAATGCTGCGCTCCGTCATGCCGGGGCCGCGACGGTTATTATTTCAGCGGTTGAGCATCCGGCCATCCTGCAGGCTCGCGACGATGCGGTTCGGGTGCCGGTGGATGAAAATGGTGTGCTTGATCTGGCCGCACTTGTGGCAGCCTTGCAGTCGGCAAAAGCGCCTGCGCTGGTCTCGATCATGCTGGCCAATAATGAAACCGGTGTGATCCAGCCGGTTGCTGAAATTGCCAAACTGGCAAAGCAATATGATGCCTGGTTCCACTGTGATGCCGCACAGGGTCTGGGAAAGATCCCCGTCGATGTGCGGGCAATCGGTGCCGATCTGTTGAGCCTGTCCGCCCATAAATGCGGTGGTCCGGCGGGTGTCGGTGCGCTGATTACTTCGGCACGGCTTGAGCCGGCCAAATGGCAGTTCGGTGGCGGGCAGGAAAAGCGGCGGCGGCCCGGCACTGAAAACCTTGTCGGCGCTGTCGGCTTCGGTCTTGCGGCGGAACTGGCGGTGCAGGATTTACCGGCCTTCGCCGAACTGGCCGCGCTGCGGGACGGGATGGAGCAGGCCGTACTCCGTGACGTGCCTGCGGTTCGGGTGATGGGCGGTGGCGTTGATCGCCTGCCCAATACCGCCAGCCTTGTCTTGCCCGGCGTGCCGGCCCAGACGCAGGTGATGGCCCTCGATCTGGCCGGTTATGCTGTCAGTTCCGGTTCGGCCTGTTCATCCGGCAAGGTCGATCCTAGCCATGTGATCGAGGCGATGACCGGTGATCCGGCTGTTTCGGCCTGTGCACTGCGCATATCACTGGGCTGGTGCACAACGCCGGGTGAGGTCGCGGGCTTTACCGATGCCTATATCCGTATGGCTAAACGCCAGCTTGAGAAGCTCTCAGCGGCCTGATCTGTTCTGGCCGGGGCCAGTGCTGGCCGCAGACACAAAAAAGCCCGCCATATGGCGGGCTTTTTGTTGCAGGGAACTGCGTATCAGAATTTACCCATGGTTGGGCGTGGAGCCGCTTTTGCTTTTGGCTCAGCTTTGCGATCGGTTTTCAGAACCTTGTTGCGATCCTTGTCAACGAGGTCGCCATCAACGTCACGTGCGATAATTGATTTAAGAAGATCCATGATACCCTCCTCAGGGATGGTTGTTTTTGCCTTCACTGAAAAATCAGTGCTTGATCCTTGCTGCGGCCTTAACTGCCGGGTAAAGACATCCAACACCGTTATTGGCCGCTTGAATATCCAAGTCCTAAGATGCGTCGACTGGATGAAAGCCGCAATGGCGGAAGTCTTCTCGGGTCTACTACCAGCCATGCGTGATAGACAAGTCACGTCCGGTCAGGCAAGTCCCTATCGTTATAAACCGTAACTATTCTGGCAAAGCGATGCCCAAAGTCATTTTTGTTGAAACCGATGGTACGCGCCGTGAAATTGAAGCCGCGGTCGGCCTGTCGCTGCTGGAAGTGGCGCATCTGAACAATATCGACATTGAAGGGGCCTGTGAGGGCAGTCTTGCCTGCGCCACCTGCCACGTTATCGTTGAGCCGGGCTGGTTTGATCAACTCAAAGACATTGAGGAAGACGAAGAGGACATGCTGGATCTGGCCTTCGGGCTGAAGCCGACTTCGCGTCTCGGTTGTCAGATTATCATGAGCGATGAACTGGACGGGCTGACCGTCCACCTGCCGCCGGGCTGATGCATATCTGTTCCGGCTGGTTTCGCTTGAAACTGGCGCGGTTTGCAGCGGCTTCCGGCAAGCTGTTGTCCCGCAGCGTGTTTTTGGCGACACATCTTCGGGTGTGAATGATATTACATCCGCCAAATTTGCATTAAACTGTGTTACCATCATCTGGTGGAGAGTGTGTCTGACCCGTTTCGCGATGCCCGGCATTGGCGGCGGTTGGATGCGGACGTTTGTCGTTAAGGGATGTGGATGCCCGGTTTGCGAGTAGCGCATTTGTTCAAACGTGGGATTTATCCTGCGCGCCATGTGGCGCGAATGCTGGCGCTTTGCCTGCTGGTATCGTTTTGCCCGGCTGATGCCCTTGCCGAAGAGGTGCAGGAGCTTGAACTCTATAACGGTCTGCTTGAGGTGAACCTGCCCGAGGGCTTCGAGGAACTGCGCCTGACCGAAATGGAGCGTACCTTCCCGAGCCTGCCACTGCCGGATTACGTTTATTCCGATCGCCTGCGCACCAGTCTGGTGGCAATCAGCATCATCAACAATCCAAACCCGAATATCGATCTGCTGACCTATACCGCCACATGGGCCAAGTCCCTTGAGGCAGCGTTGCCCGAATTCAAATGGGTCCAGCGCAAGGTGGCGCGGATCGAGGGGCGTCCGTGGATTGTCTGGCAATACAGCGCCATGACCCCGGACAAGCTGGCGGGCAAGAATGTGCCGTCGGAAACCATCATGTTCATGAGCATCCTGTCCAAGGAAGTTATGGTGCTGGTGCTCGGGCACGGTCCACGGGCCATTTTTGCCAAGAATGTCGAGACATATCAGGATGCGGTGACATCACTGAACCTCTCCATCGACGCGCCGCAACTGAGTGGTATATCCAAGTAAGCTAACCGGGTTGGCGGACGTGACTGTCAGCCTGTGACTGGTTCCCGGTGCTGTTTTGTTGGGGCAGGGTTGCGGCCAGCGGATTGCTTGCCCCTTGCGACATTCGCGTTTTGACGACATATTGCGGCCATGACAGCAAATCTTGACTTCAATCTCGGCAAGCCTGCCGCCAAAACCCGTGTGGTTGTGGCAATGTCCGGTGGTGTCGACAGCTCGGTAACCGCAGCACTGGCCGCGCGTGCAGGCTATGACGTGGTCGGGATCACGCTGCAGCTCTATGATGACGGTGCCATTCGCGGCAAGCAGGGTGCCTGCTGTGCCGGTAAGGATATCCACGATGCCCGCATGGTGGCCGATCAGCTCGGTATCAGCCATTACGTTCTGAACTACGAAGATGTGTTCCGCGAGGCCGTCATGGATGACTTCGCCGATACCTATCTTGCCGGTGCTACGCCGATCCCCTGTGTTCGCTGCAATCAGCGCGTGAAATTCCGCGATCTGCTTGATACGGCCAAGGATCTGGAAGCCGATGTTATGATCACCGGCCACTACGTCCAGCGCCTTGCCGGTGCCGATGGGCGCGGTCAGCTGCACCGCGCGGTCGATGACAGCAAGGACCAGAGCTACTTCCTGTTCGCCACGACACAGGAACAACTGGACTTCCTGCGCTTTCCGCTCGGTGGTCTGACCAAGCCTGTGGTGCGGGCACTGGCGGCCGAAAACGGCCTGACCGTTGCCGAGAAGCCGGACAGTCAGGATATCTGCTTTGTGCCCAACGGCTCCTATGCCCGGATCGTCGAGAAACTGCGCCCTGGCGTGATCGAACCCGGTGATATCGTCGATATGGCGGGGCAAGTGCTCGGACGCCATAACGGCATCATCAACTATACCATCGGTCAGCGCCGTGGGCTTGGCATCGGTGGCGGTGATCCGCTCTATGTGGTCAAGCTGGATGTGAACCGCAATCAGGTGATCGTTGGGCCGAAAGAGGCGCTGGCGCGTGATGTGGTCTATCTGAACGAGATGAACTGGCTCGGCGATGATGCCCATCTGACCGGTCAGAAGCCGGTGCTTGTCAAACTGCGCTCAGCAATGGCGCCGGTTCCGGCCACCGTGACCCTGTCGGGGAACGGGCTGGCAACGCTGGTGCTCGATCAACCCTATGAGGGCATTGCACCGGGACAGGCCGGGGTGATTTATGACGGCGATCGCTGTCTCGGTGGCGGTTGGATAATTGCTGCGGAAAATCAACGGCTTGCGGCGTAAACTGCCTAGATTAAGAACTAAATTTATCTAAAATTGTTGTAATTATCTTTCGAAACAATGTGTCGTTTCGGATGATTGTTGCAATTTTATACAACCATAGCGTGTAAAAAAGATCGTTACACTGCTATCGGTTGCTAGGCTATCAGGTATATACCGCACAAAGTAAAGTGTATCGCATATATATAGTGCCGGTTTTTGAAGAAAATTTTATGACTCAGTCGATTTTTTGATTGTTAAGGCTTGCTACACAATCCCGGTCTAAACTTCACTATAAAGGAAGGTCCGAAACAGATAGGTGATTTGTGAAACAGCCAATCCTGCAAACGCAACAAGACGGTCGTACGGTTTTCGTAACGAAGTACCATCAGCGTGGTGAACAGGTAATCTCTGCCGGCGACAGATATGAGTTCGATGTTACGCGCTCAGTCAGCCGGGTCGACAGCGACACAATTCAGGGCCTCACAGAATCTCTTATCGATGCAGCCTATGCTGCCGGTGAACCGAATATCGCCCAATGGGTCAGCACCAAGCGTCTGATGGCTGCCGAGCCACTGAAGGCCGCAGCCTCTGCCGGTGGCCAGGCTGCCGCTCAGGCTGGTCGTCCGGCACGCCGGGCCGCCAATTTTGAATCCATGCTGGAGCAACAGGGCGAGGGCTGGATGCTGCGGGTCAATCGCGCCGGTGATGTCGATGGCCGCTCCGGTTTCAGCCACCCGGTTACGCAACAGATGGCCGAGCGTCGTCAGAGCACGATCGATGCCCATCTGACCGAGCTGTCGCAATCCGCATGGCGCGAGCGTCGCCCGGATGCCATGGCCTTTGTTCAGGGGTTGTCGGTCAGCCACGCCGAGGATCGCCGCGCCGATTATGGCGTCAGCTTCAGCGTTGAAGCCAAGCCACAGGCACCGAGCCTGCGCCCGGACGGCCCGATGCTGCGCTCTATCCCCGGTGGCCGCATCGGTTAAGGGGCTTGATCAGTTAATTGCGTAACTGTTTGTATAATTGTTACTTTCTTTCGTCTGGTGTTAAATAGCATAATGCGCATGAAGTATTGAATGCGCTTGGTTCTGTCGCCTTGGGGGAGGTGGTGTGAATAGCTTGCTTGATCGTGTTACGGGTCGTCATGAAGGCACTGGCAAAGGTGCCGATCCGATTGCTGATGTTCTTGCACAATCCACACAAACAGTGACTGCCGCTGGCGGTCACAATAACCCGGACGAAAAACCCTTCCGTGTGCTGGTCCTTGATGGCGGTGGCATCAACGGCATGGCCCAGGTCAAGGCACTGGCCGAGCTTGAAAAGCGTACCGGCAAGCCTGCTTCCGAACATTTCGATTTTATCGTTGGCACATCGACCGGTGGTCTGATTGCGCTGGCACTGGCCGCGCCGCATCCGACAGATCCCAATCGCCCACTGATGTCGGCGCAGGAATTGGTCGAGTTCTATGAGAAAAAGGGACCGGAGATTTTTGGCACCCGCAACCGGGCCGATCGCGGTGCCGATTGGGACGAGAAGCCACTGGAAGATTTCCTGAAATCGAAATTCGGCAATCTGCGTATGCAGGAGAGCCGGATACCGGTGATGGTTTCAGCCTTTGACAGCAAGCGGGGCGATGCCATCTGGCTTCGCAATCTGGGGCCGGTCAGCGGCAAGCAGCATGATGCCAATCCCTATATGTGGCAGGCGGCGCGGGCGACTTCTGCCGCACCAACCAAGTTCAAGCCAGCCAAGGTTGATATGGGCGAGGGGCAGGAGCCACGCTATCGCAATCTGATTGATGGCGGTGTCTTTGCGAACATGCCGGCGATGGAGGCATTCCTGACCGCTGACCGGATGGCGGCTGAGGTTGGCAAGCCGAACAATATCGAAATGCTGTCTATCGGTACCGATCAGAAACCGTTCACTATGACAGCGGCCCAGATTGCGGCAAAAACCTCATTTGGCTGGGCGGTCGATGTGCTGAAAGGCAAAAGCCCGATCCGGGAAGTGGCGGAAAGAGGCAAGGAGAGCAGTGCCGACCGCCTGCTCGCTGACCGCATGGGAGAGCTGTATCATCGCTGGGATATTCCGCTGCAGCATAGCCATGGCAAGAAGTTCAGCCCGAGCGGTAAGCTCGATGATGCCTCGGCGCGCAATATCGCCAAGCTCGAAATGGCCGCCGATGACTTTGTGCATGATAACTGGTCGCGGGTCGAGGCGCTGGCTGACCGGTTGAACCCCGGTCGCGCGCCAATGGACAAGCCGGCGGAGAAGCCGAGCCAGGCCGATCTGCGTGCCAAGCTCGATGCGGTTGATCCGCCATCGCCCGGCCTGCTGGCCATCCTCGGCTTTGGTCGCAAGAACGCCACAGTGCTGGCCTCCGGTCCGCAGGCAAAATCCCGGCGCAAGCTGCTTGAAAGCACGGCATCACCTACGGTTATCGCTACGGCCAATGATCGTGACAATCGGGATCGTCCGATCGCGCCGCCGGTACCGGCATAATCTTGCAAGCCAGTGCTTGACAGCGGGCATCATTCTGCCTATTTCCCACGGTCTCGGAACGCTTTTCTCCCCGTTGCGGCCATGTGGCAGATGTCATCTGTCTGATATGTCCCGGGCGTTCCCTGTGGCGGAGTAGCTCAGCAGGTTAGAGCAGCGGAATCATAATCCGCGTGTCGGGGGTTCAAGTCCCTCCTCCGCTACCATTGATCCCCCCGACACCCTCGGGGAAGGCGTTCGGGCCTAGAAGGGGTGTCAGCCTTCCGGCAATCTGAATTGTGGTTTCGCCAGCGTTGCTGCGCTGTACGGTCACGCTCTCAACCAGTTCATCCATGGCGCGGCGGGTCTCGACCACGGCTTCCGGGTCGTCTTCGATGTCATTGCCGATCGCGGTGGCAAGGGCGTCCAGTGTCTCGCGGTATCGGGTCATGGTGGCCGGGTGCAGTTCAATGACCGGCGGCGGGGTGTCGAGCGCTGCCAGTTCACGGCGGGCTTCTGCCAGCTCCTGTTCGGCCTCGGCTATCCGCTGTTTCAAACGTTCTTCATGGCCGATGCCCTTGATCATAAAGTCCAGGGTTCGTTCGCATTCGGCATCGAGCCGGGCGATTTTCCTGTTCAGCGCATCGCGGCGCTGGTTGGCCGTTGCTGCCAGCTTCTTCCGTTCCGCGTGGTAGGTCTGGACATAGGCGGTGATGACATCGGGATGGGCCAGTTCCTGCCGCAGTGCCTCAATGACAAGCCGTTCCACCGCTGTCCTTGAAAAGCTTTTGCTGTCCGGGCAGAAGCCACCTTCCTTCGCGCTCGAGCAGCGTATACGCGGGGTTCCCCGTGCACCCTTCCCATATGATTGCATACCACCGCCGCACGCGCCGCAGCGCAGCAGGCCGGACAGCAGGTGCTTGCGGCGGGCGTATTTTGCGTGATCGCCATGGGCACGGCTGGCCTTCTGACCATGGGCCTGATCGAACAGGGTCTGGTCGATGATCGCCAGATGCGGTGCCGCCTGCCGCTGCCATTGCTCCGGCGGGTTCGGTCGGCTGACCCGTTTGCCGGTGTCAGGGTCGCGCACCATGCGCACCCGGTTCCAGACGATTTCCCCGATATATATCCGGTTATTCAGGATGCCGGTGCCGCGCTTGGCATTGCCGGCAATGGTTGATGCGTTCCATTGCCGGGCACCGCGCGGCGGGGCAATGCCCTCGGCATTCAGTTCCTTCGCGATCGCGCGGGGCGTGGTCCCGGCGGCATAGGCGGTGAATATGCGGCGGACGGTGTCGGCCTCGGCAGGGATGATTTCAAGTTCACCCTTTTTGCCGTCAATCGCCTGATAGCCATAGGCCCGGCCTCCGGCGTGCAGGCCGTCCTTGACCCGTCCGGCCATGCCCCGGCGGACCTTGTGCACATTGTCTTCCCGGTACAGCTGACCAACCAGCCCGCGCAGGCCGACAAGGATGGTGTCAACCTTGCCTTCGTGGACGGCTCGGATTTCGATGCCCTGAAAGCTAAGCCGCTTGTGCAGCCCGGCCAAGTCTTCCATGTCCCGGCTAAGGCGGTCCAGCGCCTCAATAACAATCACCTGAAATTTGTTCTGGCGCGCATCTTCCATCATGCGCAACAGGCCGTCGCGGCCAAAAATAGAGCCGCCGGATTGGGCGGCATCGCTGTATGTCTCGGCAATCGTCAAGCCCTGTTTCAGGGCGAAGTCGGTGCATAGGGAAATCTGGTCATCAATGGAACGGTCGGCCTGCATGTCGGTCGAAAAGCGGGCATAGATCGCGGCTTTAAGGCCGGTGGTTTCCATCGGTGGCATCCTGTTTGGCGGCGGCAAGCCATGCCGCGTGATCGCGTCTGGCATGGGCGCGTGCAAGCGCCCTTGCCAAGTCGATAATGGCAGGGTCCGGCGGTCGCTGCAATTCTGATGACCGGCGGTTCATGGCTTTGCCTCTTATTCGCTCTCCGGGTGCCAGTCGGGATCATGGGCGCGGGGTGGTGCCCAGTGGGTGACGGTGTTGCCGTTGCGGTCCTTGAAACCGCTGCCGGATGGGATGGCATTGCCGGTGTGGACAGACCCGTTTTCAAGGATCAGCCAGCCGAAAATGGTGTTGCCGTTGGGGCGGGTGTCGGCCTCGGCAACCGGGATGCGGTAGGGGCTGTCCAGCACGGTGCTGGTGGGGTTTGGGGCGGTCAGGTTATTCATCGTCTGGTTCCTTTGTCTGGCCGGGGTTGGTATCGATGGTGACGGTGGTGCCATCCTGCATGGTGGCGCTGGCGGCGCTGCCCAGTGGGGTGGTGTCGAAGCCGATGGCGTGAAGGTACAGGTCCAGCAACTGTTCCTGTTCCTCGCGATCCTGACGGTCCATTTTCCGCAGCTTGACCACCTGCCGCATGACCTTGTTGTCAAAGCCAACGGCCTTGGCCTCGGCATAGACTTCGCGGATGTCACCGGCGATGGCGGTCCTTTCTTCCTCAAGGCGTTCAATGCGCTCAATGAAGGATTTCAGGCGGTCGCCAGCGATGCCGCCAACATTGCTGGTGCCGCTGTTGTGTCCGATGTCAGCCATGGGGCACCTGCTTTTTTGCTTGCTCGCGATCGAGGCGTTCAATTTCGGCAAGGATCAGGGCACCGGCTTTGACCAGCATTTCGCGTGGTTCGCCGGGTTTCCACCAGTCGTCTGGCCATGGCCAAACCAATTTGCCGATATTGGCGGGTGAGATAGGGGCGGCTTCCAAGGTGTAGGCAACGGCGGCTAGGGCCAGTTCACCATCAGAATTGTTCTGGTCGTCGTGATCGGCGGTGAAGCCTTCTTCCGCCACCTGTCGTTTTCGTTCGGCGCTGATGTCCAAAAGCTGTGAGTAGTGTTCCATCATTAGTTGTTTCCTTCTGGTTGGGGTGGTCAGCCGATGGCCTGATTTGACAGGTGGATCAGGGTGTCCAGCACCCGTTTGGTCTGGCCGTCGCGGATCAGATCGGCGGCAGTGCGCTGATCGAATTGTGGTCTTGGCTGTTTCAGCCAGCCCATTGCAGCGCCGGGCTGTGGGTAATGGTCATCAAGGATGGTCAGGATTTTCTGTTCCATATCCCAAGCGGTCAGGGCCATTTCGCATTTCAGCTTGCTGCCGCTGATCATCCGTTCATCACCGTCCGGGTCGATGATCCGGGGTGGCAGTTTGATGGCGCAAAAAGTCTCGACCACCGCATGGCATTCCACGGTGACGATTTCTTCCGTGCCCACATGCTCGGCCATCAGTGCCTGCCATGACTTGGCTGGCGGTGATGCGCGATCGAGGGTGTAAACCGGGTCGCGGGTGGTGGGTTTTGTTGTCATGGTGTCAGCCTTTCTTTTGCTTGGCGTTGTTGTTCCGGGCGGTTTTGATTTCCTGTTCCCGCTGTTCCGCCGCCTTCGCGATGCGCTGCAAGGTGACGCTTGCCGGTTCGTGAGGATTGCCCTTGGTCAGGTGGACGTAGTAGCCAGCCAGACTGGCGATGGCGGCGGACAGGGTGATGCCCTGCGCCGCGATGCGTACGGCGATGTCCTGTGTCGGATCGGCGTGAAAATAGTGTTCCGCCATGATCGCGTCGGTAATGTTTTGCATTGCGCTGTCGATCGCGGCCTGTACCGGGTTCATTGGGTCCACCATTGGTTATGGGTGGCGTCTGGAGTGGCCAGCCGGGCTTCGATGTCGCCGTAGAGTTCGGCACCCGCCGGGATGGCGTAATAGTTCCACCGTTCAAGAAACTGATCATGGGCACGGTCGGCGCTGCGGGGTTTGATGATCGGTCCGCGCGGCGGGTGTTTGGTGCCGGACAGGCCGAAACCGGCACCGATCGGCGCGGGCATCAGGTCGCGAAAGGCGCGGGCCGCAACCGCCTTGATCGCGGTTTTGATCGCCTTGCCTTCATCCGGTGTGGCCATGGGGATTTTGCACGCGGTATGGGCCAGCGCGTGCAGGCGGCGTTCCAGATCGGTCAGCAACCCGCCATTCTTGCTGCCATCAATGAATTCACGCACGCCGGGGATCACCGGGCCGGTGAATATGCGCCCGGCATCGGACAGCAGACCCATCAGCGCCAGCATCGGGTTGTTGCTGGCCATGTGCAGTTCGGCGGCAACCAGTACCGAGAATTCGGCCATGGTGAAGGTCAGGCCGGTGGCCGGGTTCCATGGGAACGCGGACAGGTGCCGCGCGACATCCGCCGGGCCGAACAGGCGATTGCCAAGGGGCGCTGTGTCGTGCTGCGGGTACAGCACCCGCCCGGATGCAAGACACAGGTCAGGCCAGCGCTTGCCACGGCTGGCAGGTTGAAAGCGGGGTTGGGCGTTCATGCGACATGCCCCCCATCGATCAGGTCATCAGGGGTTGCCAGCACCGGCACATGGCCAAGGAACATGGCCGTGACATCGTCCTGTGCATTGGGGCGGCAATCGGTGATCCAGCCACCCATCAGGCCATTGTCGCTGCAGAAGCGGACCCAGTCATTGCGCTGGCTGTCCGGCAACGCGGCGTGATAGGCGCGATAGAAATCCCGGACCAGACGGCGTGCCTGCCATCGGATCGCCGTAGTCGCGGCATGGCGGGCAAGGTCAATGGCATCCAGCATGGTGGCGTGTGCCGTAGCGGTGTGCCGCTTGTCCACGCATAGCCATGCGGCGGTTGAAATCAGGAAGTAGGCTTCGGCCTGTTCCGCCGCTTGGCTGAAACAGCCGGGGGAATATGGGCGATAGTCATCATTCGCAACGGGCATGTTGGCGTTTCCTCTCGGTCCAGAATGTGGGGTAGGTCAGGCGAAGGCGTTGGTTACCGGATGGCGCGGGCGCAGCATCCGGGGCCGGTCAGGGGCCGGTGATGGGCCGCGTTCCTGTCGCAGCTTCTGTTTGGCCCGGACATCGCGCAGGGCCATGGCGGATTGACCGCAATCATTGATGACGGTTTCAGACCAGCCGATGGCGGTCAGCTTTTTGCGCTGGGCCGGATCACGCAGGCTGGTGATGTGATTGATTTGGATGTCATGTGCCAGACGTGACACGTTGACTTGACGATTTTCGTACATGGGCATGGTTCCTTTGGCATTGGATGCCTAAACCATTCCGTGCATTTTTAATCGTGTCAACCATTTTTGCACATCAACGTGCAAATTTACCCACAATGAAATGTGCCTTGGGCCAGCTTGACCGGGTCAGGGTGAATTCGCGGCGCGGGTTGAACTGCTCCACGGTCCAGATTTGCTGGCTGGTGGTTACCAGTCGCTTTATCAATGCCTTGCGGTCCTCGCCCGGCCTGTTGTCGGTCTGGAAAATCACGTCATCACCGCGGCCAACCGGCAGGTGCGGATGAACCAGTGCTGTGTCGCCATGGTCAAAGGCCGGTGCCATGCTGTCACCGGTGATATAGACGGCATAGGCGTCGGCAACGGTCAGCAGCGGTTCGGGTCGGGGGATCCAGTCTATCGGTTCATTGCCGATAATCACGCTGCCGTCATCGCCGCCCTGCGCGCTGGCGAAAACCGGCAGGGATTTGGCCGGGAAAGCCGGGGCTTCGGCGTCGCGGGTCGCCACGCGGGCGGCCACGGCAGCGGGTGACATTGTCTGTGGTTTCGCACCCATCATGCGGCGTCGGGTCTCTATATCTGTCCCGGTGCCGGTGGCTTGAAACCGTTGTTGTGCGCCGGTGTTGTCTGCTGCGATTGCTTCCTGATTACGGTCAATTACCGGGTCAACCAGATCGCTGAAATCCACGTCATAATCCTGGGCATACAGGTCCGGCTTGGCCAGATACATCGGGTCCAGATCAAGCGCCTTGGCAATGCGCTGCATGTTCTTGTGGGTAATGTTCTCGACCCGATCCAGCAACACGTTGTTGATGAAGCTGGGCGAGTTCTGGCCAGCACGGCGCGCGGCTTCCGCCTTGGAAATCCCGAGCACTGACATTCTGTGTGAAATTAGCTGCTTAACGTTCATATCCGGCATTTTTACATGGGTTGATAATAGCCGGTTCGTGCAAAAATGGTTGACAACCATCTAAAAATGCACGATCCCGGACATATGACCATGCCGGAAATATTCAAATACACCGTTAATCAGACCCGCGATTGTGGAAGGTCGCGCGGATCGGATTTGCGTGTTGAGACGGGCGCAAGCCCGGATATGCAGGATCGTGGGCCGCGAGGAAGGCAGGCCCGATCCGGTGACGTGTCGGGTGGGGTCAGACGAATTTCAGATTGTGTTGTGGGTGATGTGTGCTTCGCCGCCGTGCTGGCGGGTCTGTGTGTTCCCGATCGCGCGGGCTTGTCCCGTGATTTGAGGGGCGAACAGCCAGTGAAGTCCAATGCCCTGAACCATTACCCGGCTGTTCGCCCGTCATCTCTGGACAGTTTCGAGCATACGCCGGTTATCCCCGAAATTCGAGGGGAAAACCCCGCAACATATTGCGGGATGTCGTGACACACACGCGAAGGAACCATGCCCATGTTAGATCATCGTCAAGTCATCAATCACCAGTCACCGCCCGCCGGGTCGGAAATCGAGGGGCGGATTGCCTGTTCCATCATCCGCGAATATGGCGATCAGCAGCACCGGATTAAGAAGCTGGCCCGGATCACCGGGGCGTCACAGCGCACGGTCGAGGGTTGGATATATGAAGGGCGGATGCCGCAGACGGTCAACCTGATCGCCCTGATGGCGGACAGTGATGAAGTGTTCGCCGAAGTCTGTGCCCTTGCCGGGCGCAAGGTGGATGCGCCGCTGCGCAACAACAACCGGCTGTCGCTGCCGCATCTGCCGGATCATCTGGCCGAAGCGGTCAACGGTCTGATCGATGCCATGGCGCGGGATGACCGCCCGGTGAACCAGAACATGGCGCCGGTGCGTGCCGGTGAGCAATGGGATTTGTTCAAATGACCGGGCAAGCGCTGACACTGGATGTCAAAACGATTGATGAAGCCGGGCAGTATTACTGCTGGCATTGCGGGGCGATGAACCGGGCGGGTGATCGCCTGATGTTCTGGACGCCATCAAGCTGTGACATCAACCGCAATCATGAACGCTGTGTCTGGGCGTGGCATGGGGTGCGCAAAGCGTTCCCGGATCAGCCATGGGGTGCGCCGGATTTGATCGCCCTGCGGGTGATGATCGCGAAGTGCGCGGATGTGGCGGCATGGGTCCGGGACAACCAGCCGCGCGTCTATAAGCGGATTGTCGAGTGTCACCCGGCAGTGGTGGAAAGGGCGGTGGCGTGATGGGGCGTTTTTTGCTTTGGCCTATGGGTGCTGGCAAATGTCTTAAGCAGCACGTCAAGGAGACCGTCGTCTCGGCGAATGGCGATCATTATATCGCCTATAATGCTATTCGCCATGTGCCGCGCGAATGTCCGCGCAAGGATATGAAAACAGGCGAGGGCTATCACTTGTGTCGGCAGGTTTGTCGGCAATACGGTCATGCGGAGGCCAATGCCTGTGTCTTTGCCGGCAGGGCGGCGGCGGGTGGTATTCTTTATCTCGAGGGGCATGATTATGCCTGTGAGAGCTGCATCAAGATTTGTGATGCGCATGGCATTCAGGCGATAGTCATTGGCCCGCCGCCGGAGTGTCCGGCATGAAATACTGGTCAATCTGCGCCGGGGTGTGCGCTGCCTCGCAAGCATGGAAGCCGAAAGGCTGGCAGCCTGTGCTGTTCTCCGAGATCGATCCCAAGCCATGTGCGGTACTCGAGCATCGGTTTGGCGCTGCCGATGCGCGCCATACCCGGCCTGCTGGCAAGCCAGCACTGTGGGGTGACTTTACGGCCCTGCGGGTGCGTCACCTGATGCGCCTCAATATCGAGCTGCCGGACGTGATTGTCGGCGGCACGCCGTGTCAGGATTTTTCTATCGCGGGTGCGCGATCGAGCCTGACCGGATCGCGGGGCAATCTCACACTCGACTTTCTGAGGTTATGCGATGCAATCGACAATCTTCGACGCAATCTTGGCCTCAAGCCGCTCATCATCATCTGGGAAAACGTGCCCGGCGTCCTCAATACCCGGGACAACGCCTTCGGGCATGTCCTTGCCGGACTGGCTGGATGCGATACCGCCATCGTTCCGCCACGAAAATGGACGCGCGCGGGTGTGGTTGCTGGACCCCGCCGACAAGTCTCCTGGAGGGTACTCGACGCTCAATATTTCGGCTTGGCCCAACGACGCGAGCGTGTGTTCGTTGTGGCAAGTGCTGGAACCGTCAGTGTCGCGGAAATACTTCCTGAGTTCGACGGCCTGCGCCGGGTTGCTCCGCCGCGCCGAGAAAAGGGGAAAGACATTGCCCCCACAGTTAGCGCACGCATTCAAGGCGGTGGCGGGTTAGGCACTGACTTTGACCTTGATGGCGGGATTGTTCCATATGCGAGCTCCGGTCATTCATCCTTCGGTGATGGCTTGCCCAGCCTTCGTGCGTCCGAACGCGATGCTGGGGGGGGCAGTGAGGCGCTGGTAGCTTTCGGCGGCGGCAATACCAGTGGGCCGGTTGATGTGGCGGCCACGCTGACCGCTCATGGCAACCGGATAGATTTTGAGGTCGAGACGTTTGTCGCGACTGCGTACAGAACAACCGGCAATGACGGGGCTTATGAGACCGGCGATTATGTCGGGGCACTGACCTGCAACACCGATCAGGCGTCGCATGTTATTGCCTTCGATACGGCCCAGATTACCAGCAAAACAAACGGCTCCAACCCGCAACCCGGTGATCCTTGTCACACGCTTCACGCTGCTGCCACCCACCATATTGTCCTGCCCTACGCCGTCCGCAAACTGACGCCGCGCGAATTTGAGCGCCTCATGGGCTTCGAGGACGATTTTACCCTTGTGCCGTATCGCGGCAAGCCGATGAGTGACAGCGCGCGATACAAGATGTGCGGCAATTCCATGGCGGAGCCGGTCATGGGCTGGATACAGGATCGGGTTATCCGGGCGATGGAGTTGCAGCGATGACCGGTGATTATTCAGACCAGCGGCTGGATGCCGAATATGTGGCGCGGCAGGTCAATCTGGTCAGTCTCGCCAAGGATGAAGGGCACGCGGTCAGGAAGCGTGGCAGTACGCATATGCTGAGCTGTCCGGTGCCGTCGCATCTCGACCGCGATCCGTCATGCGGGTTGTATTACAAGGGCGGGAAGTGGCGCTGGAAGTGCTATTCCTGCGGGGCCGGTGGGGATGCCATTGGCTGGTTCATGCAGGTGCATGGGCTGGATTATGGCCGGGCGCTCGACCGGGCCGGGGCTTATGTCGGGCTGATCGATGATCCGAACAGCCGTATGACGCCGGAACAGCTTGACCGCATCCGGGCGGCCAATCGCGACAAGGCCCGCCGGGCCATTATCGAGGGTGAGCGGCGGGACCGGATGGATAAGGCCCGCAAGCTGCAATCCGCTGCCGATCTGGCGCGGGCGGCGGTGCCGGTCAGCCGTGAGGGTGACAGCAGCCTTGTCGCCAAATATCTGTGGTCGCGCGACATCGATTACTTCGCGATTGCCGGGCAGATCGGTGAGGTCGATATACCGGCGCTGAAATTTGCGTGGCTGCCCTATCTGCCATGGAACCGCCGCCCGGACAGATCAGCGCCGTGGTATGGCAAAATCTGGCCGGTGATGGTCGGCATTGTCCAGCGCTATGGCGATGACGGCCTGCCGCATTTTGCCGGGACGCATCTGACCTATCTCGACCCGACCGGCAGCCGCAAGGCCGATCTGGGGCGGGATGCCAAGGGTGATCCCTATAATGCCAAGCTGATGTGGGGTGACATCGATCGCGGGTGCATCCGGCTCGCCCCGGCGCAGGGCCGTGAAATCGGCCTGTGTGAAGGCATCGAAACCGGGCTGTCGCTGATGCAAATGGATCTGTTGGCCGGGCGGGATATGCGGGCGATCTGGCCGTGCCTGTCGCAGGTCGGGCTGGCCAAGGTTGCGCTGCCGCCGGATGTGGATCGGGTCGGTATCTACACCGATCCCATAGGCGCGTCGGATGCCGCCCGGCGCAATCACCGGCATCGGACAGAACAGGCGCAGCGCAACGCCGCATGGCGTCCGCGCCATCAGGGCGGCAAGCGAAAGGTGGTGACGGTCACGCCGCCGCCGGTGCCGGGTGACTTCAATGACCGGTTGATGGCGGGGGTGCTGGAATGACGGATTTATCGCCATACATCCTGCCGGAAGGCAATGTGCACATCGCATTCTCGGGCGGGCGCACAAGCGCCTATATGCTGCATCAGATCATGGCTGCAAATGGCGGCTTGCCTGATCGCGCCAAGGTGATATTCACGAATACCGGCAGAGAGCTCGAACCAACGCTTGAATTTGTGCGTGAGGTTGAGCGGCAATGGGGCGTGCCTATTGTCTGGTTGGAATATCGCTATGACAACGGGCCGCGTGCCCAGCAGGTTTTCTTTGAAACTGCCCATCGGCGGAAAGACCCAAAGCCATTTAATGATCTGCTTCGCCGCAAAAAAAGGCTGCCAAACCAGCAAGAGCGATTTTGCACTGAAGAACTGAAGGTCCGTACCGCCCGCCGCTGGCTGGTCATGCAAGGCTGGAAAAAATGGACCAAGGCAGTTGGCATCCGAGACGATGAACCGGACCGCCACAATCCTGCTGCGCAGCCGCGCGAAGCTATATGGCATCCAATGGTTGCTGCTGGCGTGTCACGGTATGATGTCGCTGCGTTTTGGCAGGCATCACCTTTCGATCTCGGCCTGCCCATAGTCAACGGAAAGACCATCGGCGGCAACTGCCTCAAGTGCTTTCAAAAAAGTGAAAAGCAGATCGCATCGTTCATCCGCGACATACCTGACGACACTTGGCCGGATGACATGGAGGCAGAATATGCTGGCACTTTCAGTGCGCGCTACAGCCACCGCGAACTGCGGCGGTATATCGAAAAGCAAGGTGACTGGATTTTTGATGATGATGTTGACGTGCTGTGTCAAGCGGATGGCGGGGAGTGCTCAGGATGAGAAAGCTTGGTCAATATGAGGGCAGACGGCTGGCGTGGAAGCGTTGGTTTGCGTGGCGACCAGTCGGCCTTGGCAAAGCCGGGCGGGTTGTATGGCTCAGATGGGTTGAGCGCAGGCTCGTCACAGAGCTTTGCTTTGATGGCATCGGTTATTTGCGGTCGTATCGTTTTGAATATCGGCAACCGCGCGCGGGGGTGATTGACAGCCCCTGATCGGCCCGGCCCGCCGCTGACACTCTGGACAAACAACACCGTAAGGATGCCCCCTTATGACGACCGAACAGGCCGCACAAGCGGTTGACGACACGATGAAAGCGCCACCGCCCATGTATGATCCCATGGATGACGCGGATGATGATGACAGTGTTGTCGAAGAATACGATCAGGCAGAACTTGATTATGCCATGATGGAACGCAATGACAGCGGCAATGCCAAGCGGCTGTACCATCGATATGGCAATGATCTGGTGCATGTCAGCCGGATCGGCTGGCACTGCTGGAACGGCAAATACTGGGACCGTGAGGAAGGCGACCTAGAGGTCATGCGCCGGTGCCGTGATGTCAGCACAAGCATTCAGGGACCGGAAGCGGCGGCGCTTTACCAGTATCTGATGGGGCGGCGTGATGATGACGGCAACCCGAAGCAGGTCAAGAAAGCCGCTAATGATGCCGTCATACGGCACAGGAAGTTCGGCGAACGGTCGGGTGATCTGGCCAAGATCAAGGCAATGACGGAAATATCCAAAGTTGATCTGTCGCGCCCGCCGGATGCTCTCGACAAGCATCCGTTTATGCTCTCGCTCGGCAACGGCACCATCACATTGCCTGATCCGTCCGACACAAGCGGCAAGGATCAGGTCAGAAAGCGCCGGTTCAAGCGGAGTGACTATATCAGCCGGATTGGCAATGTGGTCTATGATCCCGATGCAGAATGTCCGCAATGGCGCGGGTTTCTGAATATCGTCCAGCCAGACCCGGATATTCAGCGCTTTCTGCAGAGTTACATGGGCTATTGCCTGACCGGCAAGACCACCGAACAGGTGCTGGTTGTCAACTACGGCGGCGGCGCGAACGGCAAGTCCACGTTCATTGAAACCATTGCCCGGATCATGGGCAGTTATTCGGCATCGGTGCCGATCGAAACCTTTATGGCCGATGGCCGCAAGGGTGGTGGTGATGCCACGCCTGATCTGGTCCGGCTGCCGGGGGTCCGGCTGGTCAGGGCCGCAGAACCGGAAGTGGGATCAAGGCTGTCGGAAAGTCTCGTCAAGGTTATCACCGGCGGCGAGGAAGTCAGTGCGCGGGCGCTCTACAAGGAACAGTTTACGTTCAGTCCGCAATTCAAGCTGGTGCTGTCCTGTAACCACAAGCCGAATATCTACGGCACGGATGATGGCATCTGGCGGCGCATCCTGCTCATACCTTGGGAAACAACGATCCCGGAGGAACAGCGGGATGCCGGGTTGCCTGCCAAGCTGCAGGCGGAAGCCAGTGGCATCCTGAACTGGTTGCTGGACGGGGCAAGGATGTGGGCGGAATGCGGGTTGCATATCCCGGACACCGTGCGGGCGGCAACGTCCGAATACCGGCAGGACAGTGACCCGGTCGGACAGTTCCTTGAAATCTGTACCGCCAAGGCACCGGGGGAAACCGTGACATCGGCGCGGTTGTTTGAGGTCTATGAGCGATACTGCCGGGCTAACGCCATACCGGTGGTCAGCCAGCGTGGCTTCAACAAGGCGCTGCAGGCCAAGGGATATGTCCGCATGAAGTCGTCCACGATGATGTGGAAGGGGCTGATAATCACCGATGACATGGGGCTGTCCAGTGAGGCAGCAGACAGCATTAGTGCGACAACCGGGGACAGTGTAGATGGGGCTGATGACGATGCCTATTAAGTATTATGGGACGGTTCCGCGCCGTCATGGGACGGTATTGGGACGGTTTGATGCCGCTGCCATAAATATCAAAGTGATTAGGAAACAATCACTTGGCGCAGCTATTGGGACGGTTGGGGCGCTTGGGACGGTATTTTCTGGGTTTCCCATAATGCGCCTGCCTGTGTGTGCGTTATTACTTTTACCTATATTACTATCCCAACCGTCCCAACCGTCCCATTACTTTCCATAACCACCCGTTATATCTGGATAAAAATATCATGCCACAAATTCACCAACCGTCCCATAACTGTCCCGGCCATACTCTGAACCATCCCAAGGCCAAGGAAACCGTCACTTTGGAGCGGCTGCTGCACTGGACCTATGCGCTGCAGCTTGCGCATCGGGGTCCGGCTTGGCAGCCATCAACCGGGTTCGGTGCTGCGCTCGACATGTCCCAGCTTGGCATCCGGGTTGATACCAACCCCGGCGGCGGTGCCAAGGTGTCCAACGTTCACCGCGATGCGGAAGCGGTCGATGCCGTAGTTGAGCGGCTTTGCTCGGCCAAGCAGCGGATGATGCTGGTCCAGTTCGGCCTGACCGGGTGTGCCCCTGATGCGCATCTGTCGCCGCGCTGCCGGTTTGTGCCTCGCCGGGGCTGGCAGGCCGGATCAGACCCGCGTGAGGCCATTCCCGAATATGATCCGGTGTCAAAGCGGCCTGTCTATACCGCCGTCATGGTGCTTGATGCTCCGGCTGACCTGCCGGTCATGCGGAAATCATACGAATTGTTCCATGCCGCCATGCTGCTGGTCAGTGATTATCTGGCGGAAAACAGCCATTTGCTGACCCGCTTCGATGTGCGACGTGAAAAAGATCGCCGCTTGCCGTGGAATAGGGGTTGACGCTGCGGAAAAACTTTGACACATTGCCCGAACGGTTAAGAACGCCCGAAGCTAAGTGCCTCGGGCGTTTTCTTTTGGGCCGGTGATCTGGGGCTGCGCTTTGCGCGGCCTTTTTTGTGTCCGGCGTTCATTGCAGAAGTCAGCGGCGCTGAAAGCAGAAGCGCGGCAGGGGTCACAACCTGACCCGCGCGATGTGATAGGCGCGGACACGGTGGTTACGTCAGAACCATAGCCGGGGTAGCGCCCGGCCTGACTTCTGCAATAAACGCGGGTCCCTCTGAGCCGCAGCATATACGGGTGAAAATGCCCCGGAATGTGGTCAGTTTCAAAGCCCTGAAACTGGGTACCGATAACCCGAATACAGTTCCGATCAATGTTCCGATAGGTGTTCCGATGACCAGTGCAGACAGTGCTGGGCAATGGATTGGTGCAACCAAGGCTGCGAAGCTTCTGGGCGTAACGCCGCGTGCGCTGTCCAAGGCCCGCAACAACGGGCGGCTGCCGCCGCATGTAGTCAACCGGATCAGTGAACGCCGGATTGAATATCTGTGGCCCGCGCTGAAAGCAGCGTGGAATGACAGCCGGGATGTTGGCGAGACAATCAAGCTGCAGGCTGCCGCCGCCGATCGCGGCGACGATGATCTGTTTGATGACGGTGATGCCGATGCCGGTGATGATCTGGCCGCGCTTGACGCGGTCGAACCAGCCGCGCCGCGCCAGCCAAGCCAAGCCGAACTGGATGTGGCGGAAGTCCGGCAACTGAAACTGCGCCGGGAAAAGCTGGCGCTGGCGAAGGCAGAAGAAGAATTCAGGCAACAGGCCCGTGAGCTGATCCCGGTTGAAGAACTGGAAGACGCCATGACCCGGTTGGCGGAAACACTGATCCAAGGGTTGGTGATGATGCCGCGCAAGGCGGAAGAAACCGCCGCGCTGAAAACCGGTGACAAGCCCGCGCACCGGAAGGTGTGGGAAGCGGCGGTCAATGACTATCGAAAACAGGTTGCCAAAACCATGGGCGATCTTGCCAGAGATTTAGGGGTTGCGGATGTACGCGAAAGCGCTGCCAGTGATGGCGACGGTGCTGGCGGCGATGTTCGCCCCGCCGGTTGATGCCAGCATAGTCGATTGGGCGGAAGCCAATTTCTATGTTCCCGATGGCCCGTTTGAAGGCCAGCTATACAGCTTTGATGAAACGCCGTATCTGCGCCCGATCGCGGAAGCCCTGCGCGATAGTGATCCGTGCAATATCGTGTCTGTGCGCAAGTCGGCGCAGACCGGTGTATCAACCCTGGCGCTGGTCTGGATCGGGTTCACGATTGATTGCGAGCCGACGCAAATGCTGGTTGTCCAGCCATCGACGATGGCCCGGACAAACTTCATTGAAGAAAAGCTGGACCCGGCAATCCGCCTAAGCCCAGCGCTGTCGGGCAAGGTCGCGGATGTCAAAAGCCGGTCGCGCGAAGGCAGCACGGTCAAGCGCAAAAAATTCCCCGGCGGCTGGTGCGCGCTGGCTGGCGCTGGCAGCCCATCTGAACTGCGGATGCGCACGGTGCGCCGGTCGATCTGTGACGAGGTTGGCGAATATGAAGCTGATCTTGCCGGTCAGGGTTCGCCGATCAAGATGGTCGAGGCCCGCCACATCGCCTATCACGCGACGGGCAATTACAAGTCGCTGCGTCTGGGAACCCCGACGCTCGAAGATGAATGCCTGATGGATGCCGATTTTCTGGCAGGCAGTCAGGAGTATTGGCATGTGCCATGCCCGCATTGCGGCACGCTGCAGCGGCTGGAATTTGCCAACCTGCGGTACAACGAAAAATGGCCATATGATCCACGCATTGAATGCGTGTCGTGCCATGAAGAAATTCGCGAGTACCAGAAGCGTGCCATGGTCGCCCATGGTGAACCGGTGGCAACCCATCCCGAACGGATGGAATATCACCGGTCGTTTCATATCGATGCGCTGGTGTCCAACCTGACCACATGGGACAAGCTGGTTGAAGCATGGCTTGATGCGGAAGGGTCGATCGAGGCGAAAAAGACGTTCTGGAATTTGTGGCTGGGTCTGGCCTTCCCGATCCAAGGGGATGCACCTGACGCCGAACGGCTGCATGAACGGGCGCTGAAAAGTGATTATGCGCAGGGCACCATCCCCGATGGTGTGCTGTTCCTGACCGCCGGTGCGGATGTCCAGAAGGACCGGATCGAGGTTTATATTTATGGCTGGGGCGTGCTCGAAACCAGATACCTGATTGCGCATCTGGTGCTGCTAGGCGACACCAATGAAATGGCACCGTTCATCGCGCTGGAGGAAGTCCGCCGCCGTGAATTTACCGATGCCCAAGGACACACCCTGCGCATCAAGATGATGGCGGTCGATAGCCGGTATCGCACGCAGCAAGTTTATCGCTTTGCCGCCGGGAAGTCGGATGTCATGGCGATCAAGGGCGGCAGTGATGGCCATAATGCGCCGTTGCTGTCCGCGCCGAAGCAGGCAATTTCCAAGGGTGTGAACGGTGCCAAGACGCGCCGCATCACATGGTTCAGTGTCGGCACATGGATTGGCAAAGGTGCATGGTATTCGGCGCTCAATCTCGACGGCCCTGATCCTGACACGGGTGAATATCCGCCGGGGTATGTGTTCCTGCCGAACGACATTGACATTGACACCTGCAAGCAGATGACCGCCGAAGTGCTGGTGCATAAGCCGCAGCGTGGCGGTCGCACGGTGATGCGGTGGGAACCAAAACCGAACCAAGCCTGTGAGGGGCTGGATTGTGCAGTCTATGCCCATGTCGCCGCCTATAAGCTGGGCATGGGGACATGGCGGCTGGATGACTGGCGCAAAATGTCGATCGACCGTTTTGGCAGCGCCAATCAACCGCAGCTTGATCTGCTCGACCGGCTGCAATCGCCGCTTCATACCAGCGGCCCATCAGCCGCCCCGGCAGCGGCCCCGGCAACTGAAACGACAACAAACAAGCGGGTTATCAAGCGCGGGTCACGCCGCGTTTGATGGCGCGTGACCGAAGGGATGCAGCATGACCACCACCGCAGAACAGTTGGCGGAAGTCCAGAAAGCGATTTCCGCCGTGATGCGCAATCAGTCGTTTTCGATTGATGGCAAAACCGTTACCCGCGCCAATCTCGCTGATCTGGAACAGCGGGAAATCAGACTGGAAGCCAAGCTGCGCAAGGAAGCGCGTGGCGGTCGCGGTCATTTTTCCAGTGGTCGCGGCAGTTATTTCGGGGGTTGATCGATGAAAAAAGTTACATCAAAGCCCGGCTTTTCCATGACTACGCTGGATAAAATGCTGCTGCCGGTGGCACCGGGTCTGGTCGCCAAGCGGGTTGAAAACCGTTTCCGGGTCATGGCCGCTACCGGTGGCACCCTGTCACCGGAAGCAAAGCGGGTGCATCGGAAGCGGCGGGGCAACAAGGCATCGGCCAATGAAAGCCTGCTGACGGATATTTCCGATGCCCGTGCCCTGTCGCTCGAGCATGTGACCACGGGTGCGCTACCCAAGTCGATCATCACCACCCATGTTGGGCACACCGTTGGCGGCGGGTTGCGTCTGGATGCGCAGCCGGATGGCGAGTCCCTGCAGCTTGACCCGGCCACGGAAGCCCAGATGTCAAAGCAGATGGAAATGCTGTGGCGCATCTGGTGCAAGTCGGCAGACTTCAACCGGCAGTGGTCGTTCAATGCACTGCAACAGATCATTTTCGCGGCCATGCTGGTGTCGGGTGATTGTCTGGTTGTCGCGGTCGATGACGGCGATAACCTGCAACGCACCACGTTTACCACGCGGCTGCAGGTGATCGAGGCGCAACGGGTCAGCAACCCTGACCGCAGGCCGGATGATGCGCTGATTGCCGGTGGTGTTGAGCGTGACGAATTCGGGCGGATCGTCGCCTATCATGTTTGCAGCGGATACCCGGAAGGATATGGCCGGACCCAGACCAAGGGATTGACGTGGCGTCGCATCCCGGCATTTGCCGATGATGGCAGCCGGTATGTCTATCACGTCATGGACCCGTTGCTGGCCCGTGCCGGTCAGAACCGGGGCGTGCCGCTGCTGGCACCGGTGATTTCGCAGTTGAAGCAGTTGTCAGACATGACAGAAGCAGAACTGACCGCATCGGTGCTGGCCGCCTGTCTGGCCGTGTTCAAGAAAACCCTGGACGGTGATGGCGGGTTGCCAACCGATGCTGCCGGTGATCGGCAGGATGGCGACGGCTTTCAGGTCACGGATGTTGATTTCGGGCCGGGCATGGTGTTTTCGGACATGCAGGCCGGTGAAGAAATCGGATCGATTGCGGTCAATCGCCCGAACACCGCATTTGCCCAGTTCTGGGATGCGATCGTGGCGGAAATTGCCGCCGGAACGGATCTGTCAAAAGAGGTTCTGACGCGGCATTTTCAGTCGTCATACTCGGCTTCGCGCGGCGCGCTTGGCGAGGTCTGGCGGCTGTTCATTCGGCGGCGTGAATTCTATTCAGAATTTTGCCAATGGGCCTATGAACTGATGCTGCAGGAAGCGCAGGATCGCGATTTGATGACCCTGTCCGGTTTCGATCAGGTGCCCATGATGCGGGAAGCGTGGTGCCAAGCCAAATGGGTTGGCCCGCCGATGCCGCAGATGGATGAACAGAAGGCGGTTTCCGCCGCAACCAAGCGGATTGAAGCCGGTCTGTCCACCCGCAAGGATGAAACGGCGAAGCTGACCGGCGGCGATTTCAATGCCAACCACCGGCAGTTGTCACGCGAACAGGAAATGCGTGATGAAGCCGGGCTGGTGGGCGCACCCGCGATCGATCCGAACGCAGCACAGGATGACGCCATCCGGCCTAATCAGGTTGACGCGGAATAAGGAACAGCATGATGACTGACATGAACAACACCCGCCTGCCGTTGCTGGCAGCGCGGGTGCTGAACCGTCCGATGATGATTGACCAGTCAAAAATGGAAACCATCATGGGCATCCTTGGCCCGCGCTTCGGGATCGATGTCGATCCGCTGCCGGAAGCGGCCTTCGTTGATACGGCGTCCAGCCCGGAAAAACGTGGATACCAGCAAGCGCCGGTGATCGAGGGTGGTGTTGCCGTCATCGATATTGATGGCACGCTGGTGCACGAAACCAATGGCTGTGCGCCATGGTCGGGGATGACATCCTATCAATGGATTTCAGGCCAGATCGATCAGGCTGTTGATGACCCTGCGGTCAAGGCGATTGCCCTGCGGATCAATTCGCCGGGCGGTGAATGCGGGTCATGCTTTGGCCTTGCTGATCGGATTGCCAAGGTTGACCAGATCAAGCCGGTCTATGCCGTGGTTTCCAACCTCGCCTGTTCCGCCGCCTATGCGCTGGCGGCATCGGCGCGGCAGATCATCGCCGGGGTTGACAGTCTGGTCGGATCGATCGGGGTGATTGTCACCCATTATGACTTCACCGCCGCCGCTGAAAATGACGGCTTGAAGGTCACCTATCTGCAGCGCGGTGCGCGCAAGTCCGATCTCGCGCAATTCAAGTCGCTGGACGATGAAAGCACCGCATCGGTCATGCAGCAGATTGATGATCTGTATGCCGTATTCGTGGGCCGTGTGGCGGCCAATCGCGGCATCAGTGAACAGGCCGTCATGGATACGGAAGCCAATGTATTCGTTGGCGAGCGTGCCAAGTCACTTGGCCTTGTCGATGCAATCATGTCGGAAGCTGATGCGCTGGCATGGATCGGCGAACAAGCAACCAGTGGTGGCCATGTGCCGCCGCGATTAACCCAAGCCAAAACCGAACGGAGTACGGCAACAATGAGCAAGCAATTCAGCAGCAACAGCGGTGGTGATCAGATCACTGCCGAAGACGGTGCGGACACCATTGCCGGTGACGACACCATGGCCGCCGAAGATGGCGCGGACACCATCACCGGTGACGATACCATGACCGCCGAAGATGATGCGGACACCATTGCCGGTGATGACACCATGGCCGCCGAAGATGATGAAGATACGGTTGACGGCGGTGAGGCCATTGCCGCTGCTGTCGCCGCAGAGCGGACCCGGTGTAGTGACATCATGGGGCTGATCGAAAGCCCGGATGATTTCGACATTGCTGCGGATCATATCACGTCCGGTGCCGGTGCACTCGAGGCGGCGAAGGCTATGAGCGCATCCCGGTCGGCACGCAGCAGCAGCCCGCTGGCGAAGCGCCGGGCGGCGATGCCGTCACCATTGCCGGGCGGTGCTGTTCCGAGCGATCCCGGCAATACTGGCCCAAGCAGTAAAGAAGAAGCCGAAAAGCAGTTTTCTGCCAGTGCGGAAATCCGAAAGCGTTTTGGCAGCGCTGCGGCTTATTGGGGGTTCATCCGTCTGAAAGCCCGGTCGGGCAACTAATCACCGCCAACCAAGTTCAACCATTCATGCCCGGCCATAGTGCCGGTTTTTTTATTGTTAGGAGATCAAGCAATGCCTGCTGATAAAGACCTTCACCTGGATTTCCAAGATGTCGATAAATACAGCGATGAAGCTGTTGAAGCCGATGTCCAGATTTTCCGCAACACGTTCGTTTCGGCTTCCGCCGCAAACAAGCTGGCCAACCCATTGGTTGCCGGTGAACGGTTTGTTGGCATCTCTGCTGCGCCATCCGACAACACCGGTGGAAGCGCAGCGGCCAAGCGCGTGAAGATGCGTCGTTACGGCCTTGTTACCCTGCCGATTGCCGGTGTGACCGCCGCCGATCGGCACAAGGCTGTTTATGCCTCGGATGATCAGACCGCAACCCTGACCGCCACCGGCAACAGCTATATCGGCCAGATCGAGGAAGTGCCAGCTGCGGGTTATGCCGTGGTCTGGTTTGACATTTCCCGGACGGTTGCCGGTGCCCCGGCGCTGACAGACCTGACCGGCACCCTGACCGGCACGGCGGATGGTGAACTGGCGGATGCCGGGGATACCAGCAACGCTGACCAGTCAGCGGTGATCAACAAAAACTTCAAGGAAATTCAGGCGAGCATTGCCGCAATCAATGCGCTGCTGAATGCGCGGCTGGCCTGATCGCTGCCGCCGTTTCCTGATCCATTCACACACAATCCGACATCGGAGATAGAACAATGTCAAATTTTGGTAATTCCAAGTTCGCCCTGACCGAAGAAGGCATCAGCGGCGAGTTGTATGATCGCCTCGAGCGTGCGCCCGATACCGAACTGGACGATCTCGCAACCATGATGACCAGCGACCAGTTGAAGGAAGAACATGTGTTCACCGGCATCAATGGCGGTCTGAAACTATGGAAAGGTCCACGCCAGATGCGTGAACTTTCCGAAGACACGCTGGTGATTGAAAACCCGCTTTATGAGGACAGCCTTGTGGTGCCCGGTGATGTGCTGCGTTATGCCGGTCAAAAGGGTGGCCGTGCGCAGGTTGACCAGCGAATTTCAGAAATCGAGGAAGGCACAAACGGTCATCGTCGTGAACTGTTCATTGACAAGATCATCAATGCAGAAGGTTCGCTCGCGTATAACCGCAATTACTTCTTCGCCACGGATCATGTGTTCGGCCAATCCGGCCAGATGTCAAACTTGGTTACTTTTGACATCAGCGATGATGCCGGTGATGTTCCGTCCGATCAGCGCGGCACGGCGGCATCGCCATCATCGCAGATCATGGGCAAGGCGATCCTTCGCGGCATCAAAACCATCCTGGGCTTCAAAAACAATGATGGCAACAAGTTCCGCAACAGTGGTGCCCGCAGCTTCAAGGTGGTCTGTGGCCTCGAGTATATGGAAGCGGTTGCGGGGGCGCTCGGTGTTGTGGTGCACCCAAGCGGCGCCACCAACCTAACCCCGGTGGCGATCAATGCTTTTGGTGACAAGTTCGATCTGAACTTCGCATGGCTGCCAGAATACACCGGTACTCAGATTGATGTTTACCGGACCGATGGTTCCTTCAAGGCCCTGATCGGTCAGGAAACCGATGAATTTGATGTCGCTGTCCTCGGCGAAGACAGTGAACATTGGAAGAAAAATTATGAAGCTTGGTTCGGGGTCTCACTGCGCCGGGGCACTGGATATGGCGAGCCGCGCAGCGCTTGCCGCGTCAAGCTGCAGAACTAATCAACTCGCCTGAATGGTGACACAGGCCGCCGGGTCTTATCCCGGCGGCCTTTTCTGTATGCGCAAAGGAACAGATGGCATGAAACAAACATTCAAAAAATACCGGGTGACGGCAAGCGCGGGCACTGTGATCCCGGCTGGTCACATTATCCGTGGCCTTAGCGACGATCTGCAGCGGCGCTTTGCCTCCCGCTTGGTGCAGGAAGGTAAGGCCAAGGGCACCTTCGTCACCACCGATCAGATTGTGTTGATCAAAGGCGCGGAATTTGAAACCTGCACCATGCTGCCACGGATAGCGGTTGCGGTGGTCGAGGAAGAAAAACCCGCGACCAAGGCGAAAGCCAAGGCACCGGCCAAGGTGAAGCCCAAGGGTAAGGCCGCTGATCCGGGCACTGATCCGGTCGGTGATGACGATCCAAACGGATCTGATGGCGGCGGTAATCCTGCTGCTGGCGACGGCACCGATACCGTCCCGGCGGCCTGATCATGGCCTATGATCTTGACGACATCGTCAACCAGTTTCACCCGGATGACTTCGGCAAGGAAGCCAGCTATCAGCGGGCTGCCGGTGGTGATCCGGTTGATGTCTGGGTGATCTTTAATCAACCGGCTGGGCGCATCGCCAACCTGCAGTTGACCAAGCGGATTGCGTTGATGCCGGTGGCGCACCTGCCGGATGCCAAGGGCGGTGACAGTATCACGATCGAGGGCACCACCTATCGCATCGGTATCGTCACCCATGTTGATGCCGATCAACTGATCTGGCAGTTGGAGTTGCAGCCATGACATCACGCCGCGAGACGGCGCTTGCGGCGGCGTTTGCGGCGCTGCAGGCGCTGGCCGATACAGACGAAAACCTGACCGGTAAGATATGGCGCAACCGGCGGCATCCGCTCAATGAAACGGAAGCCCCGGCCATCATCATGATGGATGGTGGCCATGACCGGGTGGGTGATGCCGAAGACACCTATCAGGAACTGATTGACATCGAATTCGCGGTTGAACTGGCCGTGACCGGTGACAGCGATGCGGCGGTCACTGTCGCGATCGATCAATATTATCAGGCGGTCACCAATGCGCTGGTTGCCGATCATACCCTTGGCGGGATTGCCGATGACATCACGGCAGATGGCATGGATGGCCCTGACCTGTTTGATGAAGCCGGTGCCCGCTTCGGCGCTGAATTTTCGCTGCGGTTCGTTGTCCGCATCGACCAGAACCCGCGTGATGTCAGCAAAGCGGCATTCACCTGATCCATTCAGAACCCGTCTAATTCCCAGACCATCAAGGAAAACCATCATGACAAAAATTCCGTCACACCGGGCCATGCGCGCCGGTGCGAAACCTGCTGCCCGGATCGAACTGACCAAGGGCACCGTTGAACGGCTGGGCAAGTCAGCCGCTGAAATCAAGGCAGAGAAGCCCGCCAAGGCTGGTGGCAAGCCCGCTGGCAAAGCCCCGTCACCCGACAAGGGTGATTAAGCCGCCATCCTTACCGATCCCCATACATCACGAAACGGAGTGTCACCCCATGTCCAATCTGGGTACCCGCAACAATCTGCTTTTGACGAAGATCGAAAGCACCCCCGGCACGTTTGAAACCATGGCCGCAACCGCTGATGCCATTGCGGTCGAGGGTCTCAATCCGCCAACCCCCAACGCCATCACGATCCCTGACAATTCGGCGCAGGCATCGCTTGACGGTCTCGGCACCGAAGTTGGTGGCATGACCATGCAGACCACCTTCACTGCCAAGCTGAAGGGGTCCGGCAGCGCCGGTGTTGCCCCGGAACTGGGCACGCTGCTGCGCATCTGCGGTTATCGTGAAGTTGTGGTGGCTGCTGCTGTTCCGGTATCGCCGGAAGCCTGTGCCGCCGCTGGTGGATCGCAGATTGCGGCAGTCCTCGGCGCATCCGCATCTGCAACCGCTGATGCCTATCTCGGTATGCCGGTGGAATTCAGCGGCGATAGTAGCGGCATTGGTCACATCATTGATTACACGTCCGGCAAGGTTGCGACGCTGGCGCAGAGTTTTCAGAATGTTTTTGATGACGGTGTGGATTACCAGATTTTGCCAGCGGTGGCCTATCTGCCGTCATCGACGGCGATCCCGGCGGCATCGCTCCGGCAATATCATGACGGCGTGCATTGGGATTTAACCGGCGTGCGCGGCAATGTCAGTTTTGCGTGGACGGCAGGTCAGACGGCGGTTGCTACCTTCACCCTAAACGGCATGTTCCATGACAAGGGTGATCTGGCGGTGCCATCGGATGCGGTGTTTGACAGTGTTCGCGCGCCGATCTGGAAAAACGGTGAAGCGCTGCTGGACCGGTCAGCCGTCGCGATCAATGAATTCTCGGTGGATACAGGCATTCAGGGTGCCTTCGATCCCAACCCGAACCAGCTGGAAGGGTTTGATCCATATGTGCACACGCAGCGCCTTATCACCGGGTCGATCGATCCGAATGCCTCACTGGTCGCGACCCGTGATGCCTTCGCCGATTTCCGGGGTGGCACCGAACGGATTTTCCTTGCGCGCGCCGGTGCGGTTGCGGGCAACCGGGTGGCGATGATGGTGCCGAAAATGCGCTATCAGAACGTCACGCCGGGTGATCGCAGCGGGCGGCGTACAGACCAGATAAGCTTTGAAGCGATCGGTCAGGATAACGGCATAGCGCTGGTGGTCTACTAAGGGGTTTTTAGCCTTCCCCCATCCTTGAGGGACCACCAAGCGCCGGGCGGCGGTTTCACCACGGCATGGTTCCGCCGCCGCCCGTCCTATCAATCACGCGAACCATGCCAATCATCACAACAATTTCAACAGTCAGTCCAAGGAACCATGCCATGAAGCTGCCAATTTCAACGGCGGATCGTATCGATTTCACGCCAGATCATTATGCCGGTGAGGATGCGCCGCCAAGCTATCAGATCAAGCCGCTGTCCCTGCGCGATCGCGCGGCGGTCAATCGCGCGGTGATGATCGCGGTCGGCAGCGTGCCAACGCTTGCCGGGCGGATCGAGTACATGACGGACAATCTCGCCAATGTTGTCGGCAACGGGATTGATGAAGCGCGGGCGGTTCTGGATGATGCCGCCGCCACGGCGCAGCAGCATTGGGGCGATGATCTGGCGCTGGATTTTGAGCGGCTGCATGATGCCTTCATGCTCGACGATGCCGGTTATCGCCGCTTGTTCGCGGCGGAACAGCACTGGTTTGATGAACTGGTTATTCAGACCGTGGCGCGCGGCCTGCTCAAATGGTCCGGGATAACCGGGTCTGATGACAAGCCGCTGGCGCTGCGCGTGGTCAATGGCGGCGGTGATGTGGACCAGATCGGCTATCTGCCGAAACCTGACCTGATTGCGATCTTCAACCGGATCAATGATCTGTCCAGCCTGTCGGGGCAAGATGAAAAAAACTCCGCACCGCCGCTTGGATCGTCTGGCGATCAAAAGACTTCCAAGGCGGCAGGTACCCGGCAGACGGCGGCGAAGGCTGGCGCTGCCCGGTCACGGAAGAAATCCACCGCGAAAACCCCCGCATAGGGCTGGATCGGGTCTGGCCCGGATGGCGTGATTTCTATCTTGTCTATGACGCCTATCGCGGGCCGGGCATGGGCGGGTCAGGGTACCTGCCCGATCCCGGCGGGATCAATGACCAGTCAGCCAAAATGCTGGATGCCTTTGCCACCATGGCAGACTGGGAAGCACAACTGAAAAAAGCGGAGTGACGGCCATGGCACGGTTCAATCAACTGCGGATCGAGGCGGCCATTCGTGGCGATCTGGAAAAGGAAGTCAGATCGCAAGTGCGGGTTGTGAAGCAGTCGATCACCAGCGGGTTGCGAAAGGGCACCTATGCCACCCGCCGGGATATGCGGCGGCAGATCACTCGCGGCAAATTTCGTCGCGGTAAGTCCGGTGCAGCGTTGGGTGATACGCTTATTGTAAAGCCAACGCCGCGCAAGGGCAGCAGCCTGACACCGGAAATGCGGCTGTTCTCGGTTGCACGGTACAAGGCTGCATCCGGGCGACGGTCACAGGCGATCGATCTGATTACCATCTTTTCAGAAGGTGCCACGATCGAGGCGACACGCGGCAAGCTTCTGGCGAAGCCAACGGAACATGCACCGATGGACAGCAGCGGGCGGCGTCCAGCCACGCCAAGCGAAAGCGGCATCCCGCTGGTGTTCATTCCTTCGGGTGATGGTGGCTTCCTGATTGATGGCCGGGACAAGTCAGATCGACCGCCGATCCTGTACGTCCTGTTCCCGCGTGCGCGGATCAGCAAGCGGATCAATCAGGAACGGGCAATCGCCAAGGGCATCGAGAAAATACCGGAATTCATCGGTCAGGCTTGGGACAAACGGGCTGCTAAAAGGGGATTGGTCTAGTACGGTGCTTCTTTTCTATAAGGAAGCCAATGCCCATGTTTGAGAAACTAAAATCGTTGTTCGGAAATCCGCCGCCGCCGCCGGTCATAGAAGGGCGCGAGCAATTCATTCCAGAAGCCGATATCGAAGATCACGACGCACCGCCAATAGATTTTGGCAAATTGGTTGAGGTCAAATTCTATTCGCCTCGGGATCGGGAGCCTGAGAAACCAAAGGCGAAGCCTCTGGAAAGTGCGGCATCTGATTGGGAAACAACCGATCAGGATTTGCATGGCATTATCGTCATGATCGAGTATGTGGATGCGAAGGGCCAGGCATCCCAGCGACGCATTCGCATTGAGGCTATCAAGCGGCATCCGAACAAGCCGATGAACCTGCAGGCGTTTTGTTTTGAGCGGAATGCACGACGGACTTTCAAAGTTGAACGGATCAAGTCGGTTATCGATCCTGATGGTGTGGTTCATGATCCGAAAGATTATTTCGGTGTGGTACTGGGGGTTGCCGCAGATAAGGCAAAGCCCCCGCCGCAAGGCGCACATGGGGCCGCTGGCGTCGAACAGCGGCGGTGTTGCGTGCATGGCTGGCGGGTTCTTGTCGCTATGTGCTGGGCTGATGGTGACATGGATAGCGCAGAGGTTGACGCCATCGTCGATTACATTGTTGAGGAAGCGCAACACAATGGGCTGTCCAGTAATGAGCACGATGTGGCGGCAATTCGCAGTTTCATTTGCCGTCAGACGCCACCGGACGCCGATCCGTGGGATAACCTGTTTGAGTTTGAGGAAGCGCCGCGCGATGTGCAGCGGCGGTTGGTGAATGGCGCGCGGGCGGTTATGGAGGCTGACGGTGTGATTGATCCAGCAGAGAAAGAATTGCTGGATGAGATTATGATGGCTTTCGATGACTGATATGCAAAATGCCTGAATATTTGTAATCGCGGGCATGATATTCCTGTCTTCAAGAAAAGCAGGATCGCCCGCGATTAAGCCTTGCAGTGCCCGGATAGTATAGATAGCTTTTGCATGGGTCTTCAAAACACCCATGCAAGAAGCGGCAATCCGGGCCGATAATCGGATGGATCAGCACACATTTTATGTCCGGGGTCCGTCTGTGTATGTCCAAGGCGAAAGCCTAAAGACAGGCGGGGTCGACTTCTTGCGACTGTTTTGAACCCCGGGCACCAGTGATGGTGTCCGATCTCAATCAAAACGAGGCAAGAAGCATGAATACAGATCATCTGGTCACCGTGACCGAACAGGAAATCAACGGCGAATTGCAACCAACGGTCGATGCACGTGAGCTGCATGGGTTTTTGGATGTGCGGCGTGATTTCACAACTTGGATCAAAAGTCGCATCGAGCAATATGAATTTGTCGAAGGTACTGACTTTCTTTGCTCCCCCATTTTGGGGAGCAAAGAAAGGGGTGGGCACAACCGTAAAGAGTATGCGCTGACCCTCGACATGGCCAAGGAACTGGCCATGGTTGAGCGCACCGAAAAGGGGCGGCTGGTTCGGCGGTATTTCATCGAATGCGAACGGCGGTTCCGTGAGATGTCAGCGGCGGCCAATCTGCCAGCGGCAACAAAACCGGAGTTTGAAGACGTGGCAGAGTTTTTCGATCCTTCACCACTCGGGTTGTCGGCCTATCGGGCGAAGCTGGAAACGGTCAATCAGGCGTTCCGCCTGCGTGGTCAGCCAGCCGCGCTGCAGGTCTGGCAGCAGATGGGGTTGCCATCCCTCGGCGATAGTCCGCTGGCCGTGGCGGCGCAGATGGTCCGGGATGAAGATCGGCACATCAATCAATTCGGCACGGAAGCCCTGACCGAGGATTTGGGTAACCGGGTGCCAACGGCAGACATGTACCTTGCCTATAAGGAATGGTGCGCAGATGAGAATATCGCGCCGGTCTCACATATCCGGTTCGGTCGGGTGATGCGCAAGCTGGGTTTTGATGTGGTTAAGTCGAATACCATCTATTACCTGAATGTGCGCATTCTGGCGTCTTATCGTTACGTGGAGCGGCTGGAAGCCTGATCCAGCCAGACAATCAGATTTCAACCAAGGGTCGCTTTCGGGCGGCCCTTTTTTATTGGGGCATCGCCATGACGCAGCGCCGTTTTGACATCCTGACCAAGGTTAATGGCGGTCAGGAAGCATCCCGCGATCTGGATAAGATTGGTCAATCTGGCAAGCGTTCATTTGACCAGATCAGGCAGGCCAGTGGCGGCGCTAGTGGTGGGCTGCAGGCTGTTAATAAGGTCTCTGGCGATCTTGACAACAGTATGCGCGGTCTGGCCGGTCGCCTTGGCACAGTTGGCGGTGCCATGTCAAAGCTGGGCGCTACCGGGGTGGCAGCCGCTGCCGGGATCGGTGCCACGGTAGTCGTTCTGCAAAAAGCTGTCGATGCTGCCAGCCAGTTTGAGCAATCGTCATTCCAGATCAACCAGCTTTTGGCCACCACGGGCAACGCCTCGGGCAAAACGGCGGATCAGATTGAAACTCTGGCCAAGTCGCTTGGCGAAAGCACGCTGGCTTCAACCGGCGATGTTCGTAAGGCAGCGGCGCAGTTGCTTACCTTCAAGAATGTGGCTGGTGATGCCTTCGACCGCACGCTGGTTGCTGCGCAGGATTTGGCCTCTATCGGTATGGGGTCGATTTCCAGTGCCAGCCTTCAGCTTGCAAAAGCGCTCGAAGACCCTGAACGCGGATTGGCCGCCTTGCGGGATGTCGGTGTCAGTTTTAGCGCGTCGCAAACGGAATTGATCAAGGGGCTGGTGGAGTCTGGCAAGCAGTTTGAAGCCCAGTCTGAAATTCTCGCGACGATCGAAGCCCAAGTTGGCGGCGCTGGTACTGCGCAGGCCGGTGGCCTAGCTGGCGCGGTTGATACGCTTGGTGAACGCTGGGGCTTCCTGCTGGAAAATATCGGTAATGCCGGGCCTATTCAGGCGGCAACGGCGGCCATGGCTGGCCTTGCTACCGTTGTCGGTGATAGCAACGATGCGCTGTTCCAGTCTATCGAGGCGCAGCGCGGCGGTCTGATCCTGCAAATTTCCGATCTGGAAAAGCGGCTTGATGGCGCTTCGGCGGCGGATGATCCACGCAGTCGCCGGGCGCAAAAGCAGCTTCAGGAAAACCTGCAAAACCTGCGGGCCGAACTGGCGCTGATTGATCGCAAGAATGCGGCCATGGAAGTGACCGCCGGGCTTGCCGCCGATGCAGCGGATGATGCGGCGGCACAGGCGGAAGCTGATCGCAAGGCTGGTATTGCGGCAGAAGAACGGGTGAAGGCTGAGGAAAAGGCCCGGAAGGCAGCAGAGAAGGAAGCGGAAGCGCAGCGCAAGGCTGCGGAGAAGCTGGCCAAGGATGGTGCGGAACGGGTCAAGGCGCTCGAGATAGAAACCGAACAGTTGAAGGCGCTCTATGATGCGCGGCTGCTTGGGGTTGAAGCCTATGAGGCCGAACAGGCATCGCAGGAACGCAGCAATGAAATCCGGGAAAAGTGGAACGGGCTGTCCGAAGCGGAACAGCAGAATATCCGCGACACCCTGGCCCTGCGTGATCAGGAAAAGCAGCGGCTTGATGATCTGATTGAGGCGGAAAAGGAACGTGCCAAGGCGGCAGAGGAAGCCGCGAAGGAAAGCCAGCGGGCAGCAGAAGAAGCCGCGCGGGCGGCGCAGGAACCATTCCTGAATGCCGCCAAGGGTATTCAGACGGCCTTCGCCGATACCTTCACCAGCATCTTCCGTGACGGCATTGACAGCTTTGGCGATCTGGCCGATGCGGTGAAGGACATCTTTTTCCGCATGGCCGGTGAACTGGCGGCGGTCAATCTGTTCGGCGGCACCTTTGCCAATATTGGTTCGGGCAATCTGACTGGCGGCAATGCTGGCGGCGGTGCTGCGTCCGGCAGCGGCGGGCTGATCGATGCGGCAAGCGGGCTGGTGCAGAATATCGGCAGCAGCATTGCCAATTCATTCATCGGCGACCTATCCACAACGCTGCTGTCAACCACTGCGCCTTCGCTGTTCGGTTCAACGGCAGTTGGCCTCGGTGCCGCTGGTACCGCATCCGCTGCAACGGCGGCATCTGTCGGGGTGGCTGCGGTGCCGGGTGGTCTCAGTGCTGCCGGTATCGCGTCCGCTGCGCCATTGGCGGCGGCAGCGCCGTTTGTTCTGCCCGTGCTGGCGGCGGTGGCGGTGCCTCTTATCGCTGGGCTGCTCAAGAAAAAACCAAGCAACAAGGAAGGCAACGCCATCCTTGAACTGGATGATTTCGGGATTTCGGTTGGCGGTCAGGAAGGTAAGAAATTCAGTCAGGAAAACCGCGATGCCGCCGAAGGTATTGCGCAAAGCCTCGCACAATATGCGGCGGCGTTTGAGGCAATCAGCGGTGGTGATCTGACCGGGTCACTCCGGGTTGGCATCGGCAATCGTGATGGCATCTATGCCGAATTCGGTCAGGGTGAAACCAACCCTGAATTTGGTTATGGCAACGATACCAGAAAATTTTATGACCGGTCGGAAGCCGGGATTGCGGCGCTGATCAATGACACGGCGCTGCTGATGGCTGATGAAGTTCGGGACAAGTTCCCGGAAGCAGTCCAGACCGCGCTGGACAATATCGATTTCACAGCGGAAACCGCGCTGTCCGATCTGAACTTTGCGGCCAATTTCACTGATCTGTTCGGTCTCGACGCGGAAACGGTCGGGCCGATCCGGCAAGCCTATGATGCGCTGCAAGCATCGATCGAGGCAGCCAGCGATACGGCAGAACGGCTTGGCCTGTCGCTTGATGAAGTGGCGGCGCAGGGTGAGCGTGCCAATCAGGCATTCACGGATCAGATACGGGGTGGATACAACCAGCGCATTCTTGAACTGCTGGACCCGAACCGGGCCGAACTGATCGCGTTGCGTGATGCGTTTGATGCGGAGCGTGCCGATCTGATTGACGCCGGGCAATCGACGGTCGGGCTTGATGTGTTGCAGCAGCTTGCCGAACAGCGGGTTCTGGCGGATCAGATCGCGGATGCGGAAGCGCAGCGGGTCATCAGCCTTGAAGCGCAACTGGTCACGATCAATGACCAGATCACCGCTGCTGATACGCTCGCCAGCACGGCGCGCGGTCTGATTGCCAGTGTCGATCAGATACAGACCGGGCGGTTGCTCGGTGCCGGATCGCCGCTGTCGCCAAGTGAACAATTCTCACTGGCGCAGGGCAATCTGAACAGCATCGCGGCGCGCATCCGGGGTGGTGAACTGGTCGATGCGTCGGAACTGTCAGCCGCCGTTGCGGCGTTTGACGCGATCAATCTGGAAATCTTCGGCCTGTCCGATGCCGGGGTGTCCGGTTTCGATCAGGTGAGCGGCATTCTCGACCAGCCCAAGGCGCTGGCATCAACCGAATTGAGCCGGGCAGAAAGCCAGCTTTCCGAACTGCAGAAGCAGACGGTCACGCTGGAGCTGATCCGGGATCAACTGGCGCAGGGTGCGGCGAACAGCAACGGCTTTGTTGTGCCTGACGGGTTCAACCTCGGGCTTGATGCCAATGCCGCGACCAATGCGGCGCTGCTGGCAGCCATTCCACGCTTGGCCAGTCTGATGCCAAACGGGTTCAACAATGATGGCATGTTCCAGTCGATCAAGGACCAGTTGACGCCGGATGAAATGGCCAAGGTCATCGGGATCACCGGCGGGTTTGCCACCGGCGGTTCCATCACCCTTGGCGGGTCCGGGGTGGTCGGCACAGATCGGCAGCGGGTGGCGGTATTCAACGCCTCGCCGGGCGAACGGGTGACGGTGGAAACCGGTGCGCAGCAATCAGAAGCCCGGATGACCGCCGCAGCGGTGTCGAAGCAGACCGATGCGCTGCGCAGCATCAGCAACCTGCCACAGGTCGTGGCGATGGGTGCGGCGGAAACCAACCAACTGCTGGCCATGGTGGCGAACACCCTGTCCCGTATTGAACAAAAGCTGGGAATTGCGTGATGCGGATTGCAGCCGAAGCCGGTTTGACGGTGACAGGAACCTATGAAGCCGGGAACCTGTCACCGGAAAACTTCCTGTCCTATGCCGGACAACCGGCGGTGATTGCCATTGATGTGGTGCTGCCTGCCAGCCCGATCGATGCGATCCTGTTTGACGCCGGGGCATCCGGTGCCGGTACCTATTTTGGTGTGCGTGACAGCGGCACGATCATGCGGTTCCGTGCCGGGGCCGGGTCGAGCCTGACACCGGCAACGGCGGTGGTGGACATCCCGGTTGCGTACCTGCCGTTTGATGGTCGCCAGCACCGGATTGTGGTCGCCATTCATCCGGCCAATGGCACGCTGGCGGTGTATGTGGATGACTGGCTGGTCGGGTCGGGCAGCACCGATGGGTTTCCGATGAATTACACCGGCGCTTGGGCTGGCGGCGATACTGCCGGTCTGGGCGTGGTGTCCTCGGCAACCGTGCTGAATGAACCGGTCACGGCATGGCCTGCGGCGATCTCTGAAATGCGGTTTTATGGTAACCAGCAGGTGGTGGCCGTAGCGCGGCCACCGGCGGCGTGGACGTATCTGGCGGAACTGACCGGCAAGGATGCCGTGTTCCGGTTCGGCAGTGCCGCGCTGGCCGATCCCTATGGTCCGGGTCAGTACCATGACGCACAGCTATCGTTGCCAGCATACCGGTCGAGCCTAGAAGGTGGTGCCGGGCATCTGATCGGCGGTGCCGCGCGGGTCAGCCGGGGTGTGCTGTCGCTGCCCCGATCGGCAGCAACCGATCCGGTTATGTCGGGCAAGGTTGCCGGTCGTGATTTCGCGCTGTTGCGGGGTCCGGCTGATGGCGAATATTGGCAGTTCCGGCCCTTCGTCACCGGCATCTGTGGTCGCCCAAGCGGGTATGACACCCGGATTGATGTGCCGATCCTTGCGCGGGAAGCCAAGCTGGGGCGCTCGATCATCGCCGCGCGGTTGCTCGGTGACAATGAAGGCGGTCTGGCCAATGGCGGTTCAACCATTGGCCTCGAGGGCGACGAAAGCCTGAAGGGTCAGCCGGTGCCGGTGCTGTTCGGGCGGGTGTGGAATGCCGAACCGGTGCTGGTCAATGCGGTGCACGGGGTTGTGCTGATTTGTCAGGGTCCGGCCAATGTGCATGGGCTGCGGGTCAATGGCATCCCGCGCGTGGCGGGCACGGCCTATGCCAGCAAGGCGGATTTCGTGAATACGGCGAACGCGGCATCAGCCGGTGAATACCGGGTCTGGTCGGACGGTGATGCAACCTATGCCCGGCTTTCCGGCAGGCCGGAAGGCACGATCACGGTTGATATTTCGGTTGGTGCCAGTGATGCCGATCGGACGCCGGGTGCCATTGCAGCGGATCTGATAACCGCTGCCGGTGAACTGGTCGATGCGGAGAGCGTTGCGGCGCTTGACGCGAATTTTGCCCATGTCACCGGGTATTATTCGGCGACCAATGATGTGACCTATGCCGCCATCCTCGCCAGCATCCTTGCCGATGCCGGTGCCTATTTTGAGGAAACGCGGTTGGGGTCGTTCCGGGTCGTGCAACTGCCGGTGCCGGATAATGATGATGCGGTTGCCACCATGGCGCGGGTGTCGGTTGACAACCCGGCAGCAAGCGGGGTGATCGATCTGATGGATTTCCGGCTGCAAGTGCCGGGTGATCAGGCGGCAGCCAATCCGGTCAAGTCCCTGACGGTCAAGTACCGGCGGAATTACCGGGTCATGACCGGCGGTGATCTGGGCGGTGATGCGTCACTGCCGCCGATCGATGACGTGGAAACACCGTCAACCGATCCGCTCAATTATGACCCGGTGGGTGGCTGGGAAGTGCGGGCTGCGCTCGCGCTCGACTATGCCGCATCTGATCCGGTCGATGATGACACGGTTGCCGCTGATTATCCGCTGGCAACCGATCTGGAAATTGAAACCGGTCTGACCACGGAAGCGGGTGCGGAAGCGCTGCGCGATCTGTTGTTTGCCCGGCTGAAGGTCGAACGGGTGTTTGCCACGGCACAGGTGCCGAACACGGATGCCGGGGTTGATGCCCTGCGCCGTGGCGATGTGGTGACGGTCACGCACCCGGATTTCGGTTTTGATACCGGCAAGCCGATGGTGGTCATCGGCATCACCCGCCTTGGTGAAGGTGGGGCAAGCGGTGGCCGGGTGGTTGAACTGCGGTTATGGGGTTGAATAATGGCAAATATATCCTTCGCCACGCCGTCCGTGACATCGAAGATCACGGCGGTTTCGGGCGGATCATGGCTTGATGGCTGGCCCTTATCGTCGGCGGTGATGTGGCCGGATGTGGGGCTTGGTTATCCAGCGCAGTCCGAAGACGCCACGGAAGCATCAACGCAGGGGTTGTTTGTGTTTGATGCCACGTTGCCGGTTTCGGTGATCGCCCTGATCAACCACAACCTGACCAATGATGCGGTCTGGAAGGCCACGTTTTATTCCGATGCGGCTGGCACGGTGCCGGTAAATGCGACCGATGACACGGAAGCATGGGGCATCGTCAAGCCCTATGGCACTGCCCCATGGGGCACACCGGAATGGTGGGGTGGCAAGCCCGGACCAGAAACGCGGGCGGCGTTTGTGCCAACCACGATTGCCACCCTGTCGGGCCTGACCCTTGCCAGATCATTCCGGCTGGAAATCAGCGATACGGGCAACCCTGATGGACGGGTGCGCATCGGTCATATCGAGGTGGCGCAACAATGGCGGTCATCGAAGAATTTTGACTATGGCAACAATCTGGGGTTTCGCAACCGTGCGCTGGAAACCGAAGCCGCGGGCGGTGCAATTTATGGTGAGAAACGCCGCAACCCGCGCACGTTCCAGGGTGTGATCCGCAACCTGCCGCGTGATGAAGCATTCGGTCAGGCGCTCGACATGCAGCGGCAGCTTGGCACCGTTGATCCGGTGCTGGTCCAGATCAATCCCGATGATGTGGTCAACCGGCAGCGGCTGACCATGCTGGCCCGGCTCCGGGATGTAACCGGGGTCAGCCAGTCATTTTTCAACAAGCATGATTTTCCATTCACGATCGAGGAAGTGTTATGACCCAAGTTGGACCGATGCCCAACGGCAAAACCTATTCTGATGAAGCGGACGGGCCGAACAGCCTGACTGGTCCAACCGGGTTTGGTTACGTTGATAACCTGATTGAGTTGCTAGGTCAGGTGCTGGTTGTTGCCGGCAATGCCCTGTCATCCGCCGGATCGGCGCTGTCCTCGGCAACGGCGGCGGCGGACAGCCTGACCGCCACCAATGAGGCGGCAAGCGATGCGCAAGACAGTGCGGATGCGGCGGAAGCGGCGCTGCAGGATGCCTTGGATGCGGTGGCCGCAGCGGAAGCGTTTGACCCGGCCAATTATCCGCGCAGTGATAGCGGACAGACGGTCACGGTGCTGGCGGCGTGGACGTTCACGCAGGAACAAACCTTCAGCGGTGGGATCGACGTGGGCAACGGCGCGACCATTACAGGTGGTGCCAGCGTCACTGGCGGCGCAACGGTTGATGCCATTACCTACGGCAGCCAGAAGCCAACGATCACGACGCTGAGCAATGGCGACACGATTGCCGGTGCCGGTGCCTATGAGCTGCCGGACAGCGCCACGGTGTCACTGCCAGCCAGTCCTGCAGCCGGTGATGAGATCATCATTGATCCGCCTGATGGTGCGGATTGGGCGAGCAATCCGCCAACGGTCAATCGCAATGGGCACCGCCTGAACGGTGTCGAGGAAAACCTGACTGACATCGTGGATCAGGTGCGCATGAAGCTGATCTACAAGGGTGCAACCACAGGATTTATCGGGGGGCGCGGGTAATGCCGACACAAGCAGAATTTTTCAAACTGGGCGGTAGTAGTGATCAAGTTGAATTCAATCTTGATTACCTTTCTTACGCCGCTCGATCCTTAGATGTTTCTGGTAGTGAGTCTTCATTGACCGGGCTTTGGGTGAACCCGGCCCAGACCAGGGCTTATTTTTCCGGCTCTGGTGGTGATGCGGTCTACCAGATTGATATGGCTACAGCCGGGCAAATCGACAGCGGAACGATATCAAGGTCTTTAAGCGTCAATGCTCAGGCCTCTAATCCCGGCGCGCTGTGTTTTTCGGATGATGAAAGCATCATGTACGTGGCGGGTGGCGGCAACATTTATCAATTCAATATCGGGACACCGGGGCAGATAGATACTGGCTCTTACGCAAGTAAGTCTCTTGCCGATGCTGCCGATGGGATTGATATAAGTCCAGATGGATCAAAGCTAATACTCGCTGATAGTGTATCTGACACAATTTCATTCCATACATTATCAACCCCGTTTGACCTTGATACGGCTTCTCTAGATGGCGCTACTGGTGCGCTGTTCGGCGCATCGACAAATCTTAATGGCCTTAGTTTCTCGCCAGATGGTTTGCGGGCGTTTGTTACGGATGGCACAAACAGAATTGTGTATGTGAAAGAATTTTCTTCACCGTTTGATTATTCAACCGCTAAAGCCTCATGGAAAGGGATTTATATCGGCGATATTACGGGATCAATAACAGATGTTGAGGTATCTGACGATGGCTTGACTATGTACATAACCAGCACAAGTACGCCAGATACAATCTATCAATTCCAATTTTCTGAATAGGCGCATCATGATTACTGACATTCTGATCTGTTTGCTTGCCGCCATTCTGGGCGGTTTTTTTATGCGCTTGCGCGGGATGGACCTTGGCATCAGCACCACGTTCAACCGGGTGATGATTGCGGTGGTGTTCGGCCTGACCGGCTTGGCCTGTGGCCTGCCGTGGCCCTATGCGGTTGCGGTGATCCTGACCAGCTTTGCCGCTGCCATACTCGGCTGGGGGGCACATCAACGAATGCACCGCGACGTTTATCACCAGCTTATGGATCATATCGAGTTGGTGACACGCTGGATGCCCAAGGTATTCGGCGTCTGGCGCGATGATTGGTCGGTTGCGCGCAAGACCCTTTACCAGATTACCGGCATGTCAACGGTCGGGCTGGCCAAGCAATCGCTGGTGTCGCTGCCGATCCTGTTCTGGTCGCCATGGGCCGGGGTGATTATCGCGCTATCCGGTCTGGCATGGGGGCCGGTCTATTGGCTCGGCTGGCAAGTCAACCGGGTGTGGGGCATGGATTGGCACGAAACATGGGCGGCGTGGGACGGTCGCCCGATCCTTGGGCACCTGCGCAGCGGCGGTGAATGGGGTGAGGTTTTCATAGGTGTCTGGTGGTTCGGGGTCGCGGCAGCGGCCCTTTCTTTTTGGGGTGTCTGATCGATGACGAATGACGAACGTGAACTGGGTCGCTTGGTCGGGATGGTTGAGGCACAGAACCAAACATTGCTGCGGATCGAGCGCAAGCAGGACAGCTTCGATGAACGGGTGCGCAATCTGGAAAATTACAGCGCCGGGGCGTTGCAGGCCGCGAAGGTCCGGGGCCGGGTGGCAACCGGCGTCGCGACGCTGGTGTCATCAGCGATTGCGGCGGCGACCGCGTGGATCAGCAAAGGGGGGCCAACGCCATGACCGATTGGCGGGATGATGTGAATTTCGGTGGCGGCATCCGGCAGGTGCTGATCCATGAAGGTGGCTATAGCGATCACCCGAATGATGCGGGTGGGGTGACCAAATTCGGGATCAGTCTTCGCTATCTCCGGGATGCTGGCCATGCGCTCGGTGATGTGGATCGGGACGGCGATATTGATGCGGATGATATTCGGGCGCTCGACCGTGATGGTGCGATCGGCATCTATTATCATCGGTTCTGGCTGCCCAACCAGTATGGCCGGATGCCGCCGCAGATCGCGCACAAGGCGTTTGATCTGGCTGTGGTGATGGGTCCACGGCAAGCAAACAAGCTGTTGCAGCGTGCCCTGGCCGTAGTCGAAACAGATGATGGTCAGCGGTCCAATGTCGCGGATGATGGGCAGATCGGCAGGCAAACGTTGCTTGCGGTTCGGGACCGGTCCAGCCCGGCGGCAGCTTATGCGGTGCGGTGTGCGCTGCGGGCTTCCTCGGAAATGTTTTTTCGCTGGCTGGCGGAAGTCGAGCCGGGCAACAAGCCGTTTCTGAATGGCTGGATATGGCGGGCACGATGGTAAGTCAGCGATACCGTTATGCCGGTGAATGCAATGACGATCGAGGGCCGGACCTGAAATCGCAAGAATTTTGCTTTGATGGCCAAGGGCCGGAAGGGTTGCCAAAATGGTTTCGATTTCACTGCCCGCGCGAAAGCCGGGAATGTCAGGTTCCGATCAATGGCCAAAGGCTGCCGAATGGTGCGACATGGAAATTTGACGGGTGCGTAGATGCTCCAACCCTAACGCCATCAATCAACTGTAACGGAGCCGGTGGCTGCGGCTGGCACGGTTGGGTGCGACGTGGTGAGGTGATTGATGCCTGATGATCATAAAAAACCCGGCGGATTGTTGCCGGTCAGGATCGCCATGGTGCTGTCACTGGTCCTGCTGTTCGGATCAATCGCGGCCTATGGCTGGTTTGCGCGGGCCGTTGGCATCGGGCAGCCGCAGCTACTGGCGCAGGTGCTGGACCATATCAACGGCTGGATCGGATGGGCGGCGCTGGTGCTGATCGGGGTGCCGCTTGCCCCGGCAGCCGGGCGTGGCATCGATCGCGGTATTGGGATGTATCAGGATTGGCGTAGCGGGCGGCGTGCGGATGATGATGGGGGTATCTGATCGGTCAGGCCGCGACCGCTTCCCGGACGGCATCAGGTGCGTTCTTGATCGCCTTGAAATAGGACATGACGGCAGCGGGCGGGGTGCGCCCGTTGGTTGCTTCCCAGTTCTGCAGGCTGCGCAGGGGGATGCCATAGGTTGTGGCAAATTCTTCCTGTGACAGTTCCAGCGAAAGCCGGATTGCCTTGACTTCGTTGATAGTGCCGGTGTGGGTGCGCAGCTTGCGCGTGCCCTGTTTATGTTCCACGGCTTCCATCGCGGATGCCATGAGGTCATCGAAGCGTTTGTCATCCATGGTTTTAACCTTTCAACTGCTTGGCAATTTTGGCCAGTGCGGCCTGTTGTGCCTTGGTCAGATTGACCTTATCACTTTTAGAAAATACGTCAATGACGTAGTTGGGGCTGGTGTCGGTGCCGGGGAACCAGATGACCCGGAAGCCGCCTGATTTGCCCTTGCCCTTCCCGGCGAAACGGGCCTTGCGGAAGCCGCCGCAGCCGCGCATCGCGTCGCCCATCATCGGATCATAAGCAATGGTGCTGACAATGTCGTTGCGCTCGGCGGCGGTCATCAGGGCATCAGCCTTGGCGATGAAGCCGTCTGTTTCGATGGTGGTGGTTGGTTTGTTTTCCATGGGCTTATTTATACGCTGATAGCGTAGCGTCGTCAATAGAAAATATACGCAATTGGCGTATAAAAAAGGGGTGCGTCATGACATGGATAAAAGCGGCGATCAGTGCGGTCGCGAGCGGCTGGCAATGGATTGTTCTGGCTGCCGGTATCGGGGTGCTGGTCGCCGGGGTGCTGGCCTTCCGGTCCTATATCGGTCGGGTCGAGGCGGCGGCGGTCAATGGCTATCGCGCGGCGGTTGTGGCCGATGCCAAGGCGCGTGAAATCGCCGGGCTGCAATCGGAAATTGCCCGGCTGAAACGGATTGAAACGGATCTGATGGCGCTGGCCGAACAGCGGCGGATTATCAACCAGACGATTGATGACATAGTGAGGGAAGTCAATGAAGCCGATGATCCTTTTGGTGCTTATTTTGGCCGGTTGCTCGAGCATGACGCCGCCGCCGGTGGTGGTCGAGTATCAGCGGCAGGCACTGCCAGCGGCGGCGTTCACGGTCAATGATCTGCCGCCGCCCGTGGTGATACCGGACGGGGTCAATATCTGTCGCATCGAGCATCTGGCACTGTGTCGCGATGTCGTGACCTACATGGCCGGGGTGCGCAAGGAAGCGCTGGACAGGGCGGCGAAGCTGGAATGGCTGCGTGGTCAGGTCGAGGTTTATGGCGCGGCGGCGGAGTAGTCAGGCAACCAACCGCAGGTGATATGTATGGGGGGACGGATGAAACGGCCCTCCGCTACCATCTTTTTTCAATGAAATTATGTGCTTACGAGCCATGTGCTCTGTCCTGTTTCACGAGCCGATATTGAAGAAATGGCCGACGCCATAGGCGATGCCAGCGGCAACGCTGCCGATCAGCAGGGTTTCCATGCCGGATGCGAGCCATGACGACAGTGACCAGCGGCTCTTGATCGCGCCGATCATGAAGAAGGCAAACAGGGTCATGATGCTGGCTGACAGGAATGGGGCGGGCATACCGAGGGCAAATGGCAGCAACGGCAGCAGCCCGGCCACCAGAAATGCGGCATAGGTGCAGGCAGCTGCGCGGATAGGGTCTGGCGGGTTGGGGGAGACGCCGTATTCATCGATCAGCATCATATCGACCCAGTGTTCCGGCTGTTTGGCGATGGCATCGGTGGCGGCATCCAGAACCGTACCGTTCAGCCCCTTGGCGCGGAGGATTTCGCGCAACTCCGAACGTTCGCCATCGGGTGCGACTTTGATGTGCTTGTTCTCAATGGCTTTGAGGCGCGCGATCTCGTCGCGCTCGCTCTTGGTGCCGGTGTAGTTCCCGGCGGCCATGGAGAAGCCATCGGCCAGCAGATTGGCAAAGCCGAGGGCCAGAACCACATGGATCGACAGCCCGGCGCCCTGAACCCCGGCAACGATGGCAAAGGTGGTGACCGCCCCGTCCATCGCGCCATAGACCGCATCGCGCAGCATGCCCTGTCCGTTTCTGGCTCGTGCCAGACGTTGCCGGATTTCGCCGAGGCTGTGACCATGCTCTAGCGGGGGCTCCAGAGGGTGTTCCAGCGATGGCTCCAGTGGGGGCTCCGGTGGCTGCTGCATTGTGTCCGGCGAATGCGGCATGGTGGTCAGGTCTCGATCCGGTGGCAGTAAAAGGCGGGAGCTTTAATTACGGTATAGTTGGTCATGATGTATATCGTTTTAATGCCTAAATACGGCACAGAGAGGCTGCCAAACAAAAGATATGGTGTTACAACCTGATAGCTGATCTTTTGTCTCTCCTCTTCGGTCGCCTCTCCCATGGTTGTTCATTTGATCTGTTGTCGCAGGAACTATGCTGACACTCTGGACGTCAGAGCATGACTGAGCGCAGTCCTGTGCCTGTTTCTTTTTCCGCCAGAACCCTGTTTCGCAGCATTAACGCCAAGCTCGCCCTCAGCATGGGTGGCATTGTCATTGTGCTGATGGCGGCGCTGTTGTTCTGGTTTTCGCTGTCCCTTTCCTATCTGAAACAGCTGGAGAGCGACCGCCTCGACCTGTATCGGGAACTGAATGTCGATCTGCGTGCGGAAATTTTCAGCCTGCAGGATCGCATCATCGAGATACCCGGCCTGCTGAGCGTTGATGCGGCCCGGCTGCTGCTCGACTGGGCACGCTCGGAATATGGCATCCGCGAGGTTGTGCATGAGGGGCGGGATGAGATTGTCGCGCGGTATCGCTCACGAACCGCCCGGCGGGACATCAGCCGCCCCGGTCGCTCCTATATCGATATGAACACAGCCGGTACCGTATCCATTACCCAGGGCCGGTTCGTAAATGGTGCCTTTGATAACGCGGTGGTCGAGTACCAACTCTCAACCGATGACATGGGCGCGGTTCAGGCAAAATTCACCGAATTGAATCAGGCTGATCAGACCGCGTCACTGGTTGAGCGGGTGAATACCCTGAAAAACACCCTGCTTGATGATGCCATCGAGGCGGAAAAGGCGCGGGTCGATATCGTGCAGCGCTCGGACGGGTTGATCCAGAAGGGCAAGGAGATTGATGCAGAGATTGCAGCCTTTACCAATCTGGCGCTGATCGGCGGTAGCGGCGTTGTTATCATCCTGCTGGGTTGTCTGGTGATTCTGTCACGCCAGCTTGTCACCGGGCCGATCCAGCGTCTGCATCGGGCCATGCGGGCGATCATCGCGGAGAATGACCCGGAAGTGCCCTACACGAACCGGGGTGATGAGATCGGTGAACTGGCGCAGGGTCTGACCGCGTTCAAGGATTCACTGGCCAAGGTACAGGACTTCACGATCAACCAGCAGAAGACACAGCAGGCATTGATCCGCCGGGCAGAGCATCTTGATCATATACTGGCCGCCTTCCAGAAGGATATTTCCGTGGTCGCGCAGGCCCTGACGGCAGCGGCGGGCAGTATGGAAACCTCGGCGCAGATACTGTCCAATGCTTCCAGCGATAATCAGGAACAGGCGGGTGCCGCCCTGCGGGCCTCGGATCAGGCGAGCGCGCTGGTCCGCTCGGCAACCGAGGCGGTGGATAATCTCTCCAGTGCCATCGACAAGATTGCGGGTAGTGCCGATGAATCATCGCACATCGCCAGACGTGCTTCCGAACGGGCCGAGAAGACCAATGAAACGGTTTTGCGCTTGAGCCAGATGGCCGAGGAAATCGGCGACGTACTCGAAATCATCAATGGCATTTCCGGCCAGATCGACCTGCTGGCGCTCAACGCCACGATCGAGGCCGCGCGCGCCGGGGATGCCGGCAAGGGCTTTGCCATCGTTGCCTCCGAGATCAAGAACCTGTCCCGGCAGACAAGTCAGGCGACCGAGGATATTTCAGCCCAGATCGGTGGCATCCAGACCGTGACCACCGAGGCGGTCGGCGCGATCCGCGAGATATCGGAAGAGGTGCGGGTAATCAGCGGGTTGGCGGAAGCGATCTCCGGCGATGTATCGGTCCAGTCGGGCACCACCGGCAATATCGCGCAATCGGTCAAGGAAGCCTCGGGCCAGACCGAATTTGCCTCAAGCTATATCCTCGGCGCGCGTGAGGCGGCGGAGCGTAACGGTGCCGTGGCGCAGGATGTGCTGGCGGCCTCGGCCCAACTCTCCCATCAGGCAACGCGCCTCAACGCCACCGTCGACAAATTCCTCGCCGATCTGCGGCAGGCGTGATCGGTTGGCGCCTCTGCTGGCTATTGCGCTTCCAGTGCCTGTCTGACCGAGGTCAGTTGTTGTATCAGATCCTGCAGCTCCTGGATTGAGCAGCCGAGCTGTTCGACGATGCAGCCGGGGATATGGGCTGCCTGCTGCTGTAATGCCCTGCCGGTCGGGGTCAGGCGGATGCGGGTCTGGCGCTCATCGGCTGGATCGCGGGTGCGGGTGAGGTGCCCGGCAGCCTCCAGCTTTTTCAGCAGCGGGGTGAGAGTATTGCTCTCCAGATGCAGCGCCTCGCCGATGGTCTTCACATTCACATCATCCTCGGCCCAGAGTACGTTCATCACCAGATATTGCGGATAGGTAAGGCCGAGCGGCTTCAACAGCGGGTTATAGAACCGCGTGAAGGCCATGGAGGTTGAATAGGCGGCAAAGCAGACCATGTCGTTTACAGGCAGGGCGCTGGTCGGTGATGTCTTGGCCATAATCGTTCTGATCCGGTTACGGGCTGCGGTATCTGGTCGGCCTTTAAGCCGTCAGTCACGGTGATCGTCAGTGTAACGTAAAAAATAACTTGCATCAGATTAAATCGCGTGCGATATATTCAAGCAAGATTGAAATGAGCGGAAACGCCTGCGGTTCTGCTCAACACACCCAACAAGGAGTACACATCATGTCCGTTACCGTTAAATACACAGCCTATGCCACCGCAACCGGTGGCCGCGATGGTCGCGCCACAACCCCTGATGGCGAAATCGATCTGAAACTCACCACGCCCAAGGAACTTGGCGGCGCAGGCGGTGAGGGCACCAACCCCGAGCAGCTCTTCGCATCCGGCTATTCGGCTTGTTTCCTCGGTGCCCTGAAACTGGTTGCCTCACAGAAAAAGGTGAAGCTGCCCGACAGCGCAAAAATCGACGGCGAGGTCGGGATCGGTCCGCGTGATGAAGGTGGCTTCGGTATCACCGCCAAGCTGACCATCCATCTCGACGGCCTCGACCGCGAGGTCGGCGAAAACCTGATCGAGGAAGCGCACAAGGTCTGCCCATACTCCAACGCCACCCGCGGCAATGTCGATGTGGAACTGGTCCTCGCCTGAACCTGACCTCTCAGCAACAAAACCAAATGCCGGAGACTGCAAGGTCTCCGGCATTTGCCATCCGGGGTGGAAAGGAAAGACGAAGGGGATCGAATGATTGCCACAGCCTCTGACTTCATATATCGTTTCGGCCATGCACAGGTTTATTTCATATGTTCTGCTCTCCCTGATCGCGGTGTCATTCTGTTTGACGACCGTGTCCGGCAGCCATGCCTCCATGCACATGGCGGATATGGATGAGGGTAGTGCCATGGTCAGCCATGAGCATATGGCTATGGACCATGCCGACATGACCGAGCATGAGCATCAGGCCATGCAGCTTTCGGCGCAGCATGACGCCTGTGATGACGGCGAATGTCATGATCAGGCCATGCAAACATGCTGCTCTGCCATGGCTGGCGGCTGCGGCATGGTCGTCGCCCTTAATCTCAGCAATGCCGTCTCCTACGCGACTTGCCGCGATCTGCATGAAGCTCAGGGCGACCAGATCGCCCTCGGACGGATGCCGGAGGCGGAAACGCCGCCGCCTCGCGCCTGATCAAATTCACTGTAACCGCCCTGTGATGCGATCGCCGTGTCACCGGGCTTCCGGTATTTGATCAGAAGCGAGAATTAACATGAAATTCCAATCCATTCCGGTGCGCACAGCCTGTGCTGGCGCAGCCTTCCTCCTTGCCGTGTCAACCGGCTCAATGGCCCTTGCTGCTGGCGATCACGCCGGTGGGCATGGTCACGGTGCCCATGGTTCCCACGGCTCCCACAGTACCGCCACAGATATTGGCAAACCGGCAGCCGCATCGGTTGCCACCCGCACCATCCGGGTCACCATGCATGACAATTATTACGAGCCTGAGGAGATCACCGTAAAGGCAGGTGAGACCGTACGTTTCATCGTGAAGAACGAAGGCACGCTGGTGCATGAATTCAATATCGGCACCGAGGATATGCACCTCGCCCATGCGCCGGAAATGCAGATGATGGTCGAGCATGGCGTTCTGCTGTCCGATCGCATTGACATGGCCGCCGCGAAACACATGCAGGCGACCATGGGCCATGGCATGCATGACGAGCCGAACAGCGCCTTGCTGGAGCCGGGCAAGACGGCTCAATTCGCCTGGACCTTCCCCGAGGATGGCAGCATCACGCTCGAATTCGCCTGTAACGTGCCCGGTCACTATGATGCCGGCATGGTCGGCGATCTCTCGATTACAGCCGAATAAGCGGGAGATTTGACAATGAGCATCAAGATTATGGTCAGCACGCTGGTGCTGGCTGTCGGTGCCCTGTGGTCAGGATTGCCCGCCACAACGGCCCATGCCGGTGAATACACGATCAGTGTTGATCCGATCACCATCGATACCGGCGACTTTACCCGCGACGGTATCGGCTTCAACGGCACATCGCCCGGCCCGGTCCTGCGTTTCAGTGAAGGGGAGGAGGTCACCATCCATGTGACCAACAATCTGGATGAGCGCACGTCAATTCACTGGCACGGCATGGTCTTGCCCTACCAGCAGGATGGCGTGCCCGGTATCAGCTACAAGGGCATTGATCCGGGAGAGACCTTTACCTACCGCTTCCCGATCCAGCAATCAGGCACCTACTGGTATCACAGCCATTCCGGTTTTCAGGAGCCGGATGGTGCCTATGGTGCGCTGGTCATCGAGCCAAAGGACCGTGAGCCATTCCGCTATGACCGGGAATACACCCTGATCCTGACGGATTCCCATCCGCACCGGGGCGACCGGATCATGCGCAATCTCAAACTGATGCCGGACTATTACAACCGGCAGCAACGAACCCTGCTGGATTTCTTCAGCGATGTTGAGGAGCAGGGATTTGGTGCGGCCATGGCGGATCGCAGTGACTGGGGTGATATGCGCATGATGCCGACTGATATCGAGGATCTGCAGGGCTATACGCCGCTTATCAACGGTCGCAGCGCGGATCAGAACTGGACCGGATTGTTTGAGCCGGGAGAACGGGTGCGCCTGCGGTTCATCAATGCGTCGGCCATGAGCTATTTCGATATCCGTATTCCGGGGCTCGAGATGCTGGTGGTGCAGGCTGATGGCAATAATGTCCAGCCGGTGAAGGTCGATGAATTCCGCCTTGCTGTGGCTGAAACCTATGACGTGATTGTGCGGCCACGTGAAGACAAGGCCTTCTCCATCCTCGCCGAGAGCGTGGGCCGTACCGCAATGGGCCGGGCGACGCTGGCAACGACCGAGGGCATGTCAGCAGATGTGCCGGAACTGCGTGAACCACCGCTGCTGACCATGGCTGACATGAACCATGCAGGTATGGGGCATGAAGGTATGGGAATGGATCACGGCATGATGACCCACACCATGCCCGATGGCACGGTCATGTCCGGTGCGGATCATGGCAGCATGGGCCATGGAGCTATGGATCACGGGAATATGGGGCATGGTGCCCATGGCATGAACCATGGTGGTGATGTCGTCGATCCATTCTATGCGCCGGGCAGCGGTTTGACGCCGGAGGCTGCGAAGGAAGGCGGCAAGTTCCTGTCCTATAACGACCTGAAGGCCCAGAAGCCGCTCTATGAATATCGCGATGCCACGCGGGAGATTGAGCTGCGTCTGACCGGTAATATGGAACGCTATCTGTGGTCGATCAACGGCGTCAAATACGACGATGCCGATCCGATCCGGCTGCAATATGGCGAGCGGGTGCGCTTCAAATTCGTCAATGAAACCATGATGACCCACCCGATGCACCTGCATGGCATGTGGTCGATTCTGGATAATGGCAACGGTCAATGGAACCCGATCAAGCATGTGATCAGCGTCGCGCCGAATACGACGGTCTATATGGAGACCGAGGTTGATGCGCCCGGCGAATGGGCCTTCCACTGCCATCTCTCCTATCACGCCCAGTCAGGCATGTTCCGCAAGATTGTTGTCGAGGGCGGTCCGAAGAAGGGCCGTGTGGATGCCGTTCCCGCAACTGCCGGTCAGAAGGAGGGCTAGATGAACAGCAGGATTACAACTTGGGGACTCATTGCGATTGCCTGTGCTGTGTTGACGGCCCAGACAGTCGGCAATGAGGCGCATGCGGAAGGTGAGCCGCTGATCTATGGCATTCAGGTTGAGCAACTTGAGTATCGCCTCGGTGATGATACCGATGTCTTTGCCTGGGATTTCGATGCCCTTGTCGGCAGTGATGAGCTGAAACTGGTCTGGCGGAGCGAGGCCGAATACGCAACGGAGGAAGACGGTTTCGAGAAGCTCGAAAACCAGCTTCGATTGCAGGTGCCTGTCTCAACCTTCTTTGATGCCGTCGCGGGTATCAGGGTTGATACGCCGACACTGGATGACGGGGATGATCGCATATCCGGTGTCATCGGCTTGCATGGTCTCGCCCCGCAATGGTTCGAGATTGATGCCGACCTGTTCATCAGCGACAAACCGGCTTTCCGCTTCGAGGCGGAATATGAAGGGCTCATCACCAACCGGGTTATAATGGTGCCGAGCATCGAGCTTGATGTGCCGTTTGCCGATGATGACGATCTGGATATCGCGGCCTTTGGCCCGAAAATCGAGATCGGGGCAAGGCTGAGTTATGACCTGATCGATCGTGCCGTATCACCCTATATCGGGGTGCATTATGAACGGTCATTCGGTGAGACAGCCAACCTCGTCCGGGCCAGTGGCGAGGATGCCGGTGCAGTCTTCATCACCATCGGCACGCGCATCATGTTCTGACAAGGGGCGGGCCTGTCGCAGCATCTGCGGCAGGCCCGTCTGAAACCGATGCAATAGTATGTCGCTGGGCAGGGGGAGAAGAGTGGCTCAGGAAGCAGGTGCTTCCGCGTCTCCCGAACGCGACAGGTCCTCCAGAATAGGACAGTCAGGTCGTCCATCGCCACGGCACCGGTCAATGAGTGTCTCAAGCGTCTGCTGAAGTGATTGCAGTTCGGCAATCTTATCGATGATGCGTTCCAGATGACCGGAGGCGATCTGTCGTACATCTGCACTGGCCCGGTCGCGATCTTCATAAAGCGACATAAGCGATCGGCAATCCTCTATGGAAAATCCCAGAGAACGTGCTCGTGACAGGAATGCGAGCTTGTGCGCATCAGCCTTGCTGAATGTTCGATAGCCATTATGCGCGCGTCCCGGACGAACAAGGCCGATGTCTTCATAGTAACGGATCGTCTTGGCAGGCAGGCCGCTTGCCTTGGCAACGTCTCCAATGTTCATCGTGATGTTCTCCTGACGGGTAATGAAAACACAGTTTGGATTATCCAGATGGAACCTTCCAGTGCAGGAAACCCGTTTACCAAGAAGCAAGCACATGGAGGCACAAATGAATTACAAACGCTTTTTCGCGATGATTATCACCTCGACAGTGGTGATGTTTGCACTGATGTATCTGAATACCTATTTGCCTGGCCACGTTTTCTGGTCTGAAACACGTGCGTATATGGCCATCGTCATGGGGGCGACAATGGCATTTATCATGCTTGCCTTCATGCTCTCGATGTATGCCAATCGAGCAGTCAATATAGCTGTTTTCACCAGTTCGGTTCTGGTTTTTGCCATCGCACTCTGGCTGGTGCGCAGTCAGGTTACTGTCGAGGACCGCAGTTACATGAGTGCGATGATCCCGCACCATTCAATTGCGATCATGACATCCAGTCGAGCCAATATCTCTGATACGCGGGTTCGCAGGTTGGCAGATAACATCGTATATGCGCAGGATAAGGAAATTGCCGAAATGCGTTACCTGATTGCGGATATCGATACCAACGGAAAGACCGTATCTCAGGAGCCTGTTGTCCCGACCCCACATATTGTCGATGGTGAACAAGCGCTCTCCAGCGAAGAATTGCCCGGTATTGACCCGGAATTCATGACGGATGAGCAGATTGCTCGGCTTTTCCCGGAAAACAGCAGTACCTGCAGCTTCAGATATACCGCAGACAGTCCGCCTGTACTGGTGGTCGGTGAAAGTGCTGATGGGCCTGCAGCGCTCGTGAAGATCAGTGGCGATCTCGTTCGCCTTGAGGCTGCGGATTTCGTCGGCACTGATGGTGGCAGTTTTATTGCTCCTCCCTTATCCGCAGAATTGCATGAAGCCGAGAATGGCGAGGGTCATGATCTGATTATGACGGCTGGGTCAGATTACAAGGCCGGTTTTCGGGGGCAATACAGCTGCAATGATTCCTGATGCGATGAGGCGGTAACGTGCTGATGCGACCAATCTGTTCATAAACCAGAAGCGAACGCACGCATTTCCTTGACCTTCCAGTCACTGGAAGCAATAGCCTGTGTTCATCCCATAAGGCAGGACTAAACAATGGCGCACAAAGACCATCCCCAACATGAACATACAGTGCATGATCATGCAGATGCAGGCACAGGTGCTGGCAAAACCGCCACCGACCCGGTTTGCGGGATGACAGTTACAATCAAACCGGATGCCAGATGCCGTGAATATGGTGGCGAGACCTTCTTCTTCTGTTCGGATGGGTGCCGGACAAAATTCGATGCCGACCCATGGTTCTACACTTCCGGCAAGGCAGATCAGGTCGGCAAGCATGTGGTGCCGAATACGCAATGGACCTGTCCGATGCATCCTGAAATCGTTCAGGACGAGCCGGGCAGCTGTCCGCTCTGTGGCATGGCTCTCGAACCCATGGTGCCGGGCGATGCGCCCAATGAGGAACTGGCCGATTTCACCCGTCGGCTCTGGGTAAGTGTCAGTGCGGCGGTACCACTCATGGTGCTGACCATGGGCGAGATGTTCGGCTTGCCGGTTCGTGAATGGATCGGGCACCGGATCGCGGTCTATCTTGAATTTCTGCTGGCAACCCCGATTGTACTCTGGGCTGCCCGACCGTTCTTTCAACGTGGCAGGGATTCGATCAGAAACCGTTCGCCGAATATGTGGACGTTGATTTCTTTGGGGGTCGGGGCTGCTTACCTCTATTCACTGATTGCAACATTTCTGCCGGATATTTTCCCCGAGCAATATTGGACGGGGGGCATGGTCGGTACTTATTATGAGGCGGCAACAGTGATTGTTGCGCTGATTTTTGTCGGTCAGGTTCTGGAGTTGCGTGCTCGCGAACGTACCGGTGATGCGATCCGGGCACTGATGGATCTGGCACCCAAGACGGCACGGCGCATTCTGCCGGACGGTACGGAATATGATGCGCCGCTTGAGAATATTACCGAGGGTGATCTGTTGCGTGTCCGGCCAGGTGAGAGCGTGCCGGTCGACAGTGAAGTGGTTGAGGGTCATTCCTCGATTGATGAAAGTATGATTACCGGCGAACCGGTGCCGGTAGAGAAGGCGGAGGGTGATCGTGTGACCGGAGGCACGATCAACAAAAATGGCACGCTTGCTGTTCGGGCAACCGCTGTCGGATCAGACACTGTATTGTCACAGATTGTCGACATGGTTGCCGGTGCACGGCGCTCCCGTGCGCCAATTCAGGGGCTGGCGGATCAGGTGTCGGAAATATTCGTGCCTGCCGTTGTCGGCGTCGCCATGGTTACCTTTCTGGCCTGGCTGTTTGCCGGACCAAGTCCCGCAATCGTCTTTGCCATCGCTTCGGCAGTCTCGGTTCTGATTATTGCCTGTCCTTGTGCCCTTGGTCTCGCGACACCGATCTCAATCACCACGGCTGCCGGTCGGGGGGCACAGGCGGGGGTTTTGATCAAGGACGCCGAGGCTCTGGAACGCATGGCCAGGGTCGATACCCTGATCGTTGACAAGACCGGCACCCTCACCGAAGGGCGGCCAAAATTAACCGATGTCATCTCCCTATCTGACAAATCTGGTGAGGATGTGCTTGCGCTTGCTGCTGCATTGGAGCGCGGGTCGGAACACCCGTTGGCCGAAGCTGTTCTGGACGGTGCGCAGGAGCGCGGTATCACACTCGGAAAAATGTCGGACTTCGAGGCCGTGACCGGAAAGGGAGTCACCGGTCGGGTCGGCGACTGTTCCGTGGCGTTTGGAAATGCGGCTCTCATGCAGTCAATCAATGCTGCAACACGTTCCGGGGAAGATCAGGCTGATGCGTTGCGCGCTGAGGGCAAGACCGCCATGTTTGTTGCCATTGACGGTCAGTTGATCGGCATTGTGGCTGTTGCAGATCCTATCAAGGCCTCAACCGAGCGTGCAATTCGTGAACTGCATGCCCAGGGGCTACGCATCATCATGGCCACGGGTGATAATAAGCGCACGGCTGAAGCCGTTGCTGGACAACTCGGCATTGATGAGGTGCGGGCAGGCGTATTGCCGGCAGACAAGAAGGCGCTGGTGGATGAGTTGCGAGCTGCAGGCCGGTCAATTGCGATGGCGGGAGATGGCGTTAACGATGCTCCGGCACTGGCTGCCGCCGATGTTGGTATCGCGATGGGAACCGGTGCTGATGTCGCTGTTGAGAGTGCCGGTCTGACGCTGCTTGGCGGTGACCTGACCGGTATTGTTCGGGCGCGGAAACTCGCTCGGGCGACACTGCGCAATATCAGACAGAACCTGTTCTTTGCCTTTGTCTATAACATGGCGGGCATACCGATAGCGGCGGGGTTGCTTTACCCGGTCTTTGGTCTTCTCTTGTCACCGATGATCGCCGCTGCCGCCATGTCCCTGTCTTCTGTTTCGGTCATTGCCAATGCTCTCAGATTACGGCGACTGAATATCTGATGCGCGCTTTATTTGTAATCTGTCAGCACGGACGCGTGCTGACAGATTACAGCAGCAAGACGCCGATCAGCAGGACGAGGCAGATATAGACCGTCTCGGATACCATCAGCACCATGGGCTTCCAGCCCAGTTCCCTGAGGTCGGCGAGTACGGTGCGGGCACCAATCGCGGCGACGGCGGTGGCGAGGCAGGCGGTTGAGAGATAGGTCGCGGCCAGTACGAATGGCTGGGGCAACAGGCCGAGCGAATTGAGTACGGCCAGAATGATGAAGCCGATCAGCATCGGTGGTGGTGCAAGGCCCTTCAGCCCTTTGGTCTCCGCCCGCTCGCGGAAAATGAAGGCAACCGCCAGCACTACCGGGGCGAGCAGGGCGACCCGGAACAGCTTGGTCAGGGTGGCGGCTTCGCCTGCGGTTTCCGAAACCGTGTAGCCCGCACCGACGACCTGCGCCACATCGTGAATTGAGCCACCGAGGAAGATGCCAGCCTCATGGTCGTTGAAGCCGAGCAGGCCGGAAATGACCGGATAGAGCACCATGGCCAGCGTGCTGAGCGTGGTAACAGTAACGACCGTGAAGGCGGTCTCGCGTTCCTTCCACTCCCGGTCGGGCAGGGCGGCGGAAATCGCCAGCGCTGCCGAGGCACCACAGATCGCGGTGGCACCGCCGGTCAGCACGCCGCGTTCGCTGCCAAGGCCGATCCAGCGCCCGAGCAGGGCGCCGAACAGGATGGTTGTCACGACCCCGATGGTTACCAGCACCAGCGGTGCCACGCCGAGGGCGGCAATCTGCTCTGCACCGATCCGCGCACCGAGCAGGGCCACGCCGAATTTCAGGATCGCCTTGCTGGAGAATTTCAGGCCGGGTGCCAGGCGCGGCTGTCGTCCCAGACGGTTGAGTGCCATGCCGATCAGCAGGGCAAGCAGCATCACCGGCCCACCGATGAAGATCGCGATCAGTTGGGCAATACCGGCCAGTACGACAGCCAGAATGACGCCGGGGTAAAATTCGACGGCACTGTTTTTCAGGCGATTGGCGATGCTGGTCATGGCGTTGGAATGTCGGGCAACGGGACGGGATTGCCCGTGGTTTTGCACCTCATCGCGTAAAATGCCAATGGCAAAAACCGGTCTCGCTTCACAATGCCGGGGTCAGGTTATATCGCTGTCAGTTGATTTATTGGTACCGCCTGTACTGTCCCGCGCTGCCATGCGTTGCTGGCTGCTGATGGCGGCGGCGGCGGTTGCCCGGGCGATTTCCTCGGACCGGTCCTCATCATTATCGCCCACGGCGACCCGGATTTCGGGTCTGGAGAAGCTGATGCCGTTCTCGGCAAAGGCGGTCTGCACCGCGGCATAGGCATAGCGTCGGATCAGGTATTGCCGACCCGGATGGCACATGAACTTGGTGCTGATAATCAGGCCGTAATCATCGACCTCAACCACGCCCTGCGATTTGAACGGCTGGATGAAGTCTTCGCCAACCTCCGGGTGCTCGAGCAGTTGCTGGCCAGTTTTCTTGAGCAGTTTGCGGACCTTCTCCAGATCGGTATCGAAGGGCAGGCGGAATTTCAGCTTCATGATCGCCCAGTCGCGGCTGTAGTTCTGGATCGTGCTGATCTCGCCAAACGGGATGGTATTGAGTGCGCCGCGATGGTGCCGGAGCTGGAGCGACCGGGCGCGGATTTTCTCCACCGAACCCTTGACCGTACCGAGGTCGATATATTCGCCCTGCCGGAAGGCGTCGTCGATGAGGAAGAACGCACCGGAGACGATATCGCGCACAAGGGTTTGCGAGCCAAAACCGATGGCGAGGCCGACAACACCGGCACCGGCCAGAACCGGTCCAATGTCGACCCCGAGGGCCGAGAGGATAATCATCAGCGCGATCACCACGATGGTCACTTGCCCGGTGCGTTTAAACAGCGGCAGCAGGGTGCCGAGGCGCGACAGACCAGCCCCGCCAATCTCCATTTCGCCCACATCGCCGCGCTCGGCCTCATAGGCGGCATTCTCGACCGCAATCCGCCGATCAAGCCAGATGCATAGAACTTCCCACGCGGTATAGGCAATGAGCAGGACCGCGCATATCTGCAGTAAGGCCTGCAGGATTACCACATTCAGGCTGGCGGCTTCCGAAGCGGTGAAAACATCCACGCGCCAGACAACCATCAGCGCGATGATAACGGCGACCGTGAGAATCAGGCGGCTGACCCGCAAGGCGGCAGCCCGGATCGGGTCATGCGCGTTGGTTCCGGTGATGGCAGCCGCCGCAATGGCGCTGTCGATCGGTGGCCAGAAGGTAAGGGTGAGCACTGTAAACAATGCCGCGCCGTAGAGCGGTATGGAGCCGAGCACGCCGCTCAGAATTACCCCGAACCAGATCAGCAGCGTGGCAACGGCCAAGGCCCAGCCGTAAAGCGGTGCGAGGCGGTTGCGGATGCCGGTGATGCCGTCAATGACCAGCGCCCCGGTCAGGGCTGCACGGTTGCTGATGAAGGACAGCACCAGCCCGCCGCTCAGCAGCGAGCCGACAATGATCAGCAGCAGGTAATGGGCGTCGCCGGTAACCCCCAGCACCGCAAACAGGGCGCAGGTGAAAAAGCCGAAGGCACCAAGCGCCATGGCGAAAATCTGGGTGTGGTAAAGGCTTCTAGCGGCTGGGTCAGTGAAAGCCGGAATGCGGTAATCGGGGCGCGGCAGGGCGAGATAGGCGCGCAAAAAGGCAATGACCGCCTGCATCATCAGCACAGCCGACAGGTAGAAGAAGAAGGCCAGCCGGTCGCGCGGTTCATCCCCGCCGATCACCATGAACACAAGGGCGGCAATCGCGGCAAAGGCACCGATCCGAATGCCGTCACCGAGCAGGTTGAGCGCCAGATGCCTGGCCTTGGCGAGCAGGCCGGGATTGCTGTCTTCGGGTGTGCCGACAATCCGCTGTTTCAGCTTTTTCAACTGATGCGATCCGACCCAGGCGATGCCGAGCGAGATCAGGAAGACGATGAGGAACTCACCCAACCCGCCCTCGGCACGGTTGCTGGTCAGTGCGCGCCAAGCGGCGGCCATGGCACCGGGTAATTCTTTATAGCTGCCGAGGATGTCGCCGAGGCGATCCTGTGCAGTGGCGAAGGCTTCCTGCAGGCGATAGGCGATATCGGCGGGGTTCAGCCCATCCGCGCCATTGGCCGGGACGGTATCGATCCGATCCAGTATCAGCTGGCGCAACTCGGCATCGGGCAGTCGGGCGAGATCATCGGCGGTAATGCCATTATTGCTGTTGCCTGCGCTCATCCTGCCCCGTCCTGCTTGCTGTCATGCGGTTGTTTTATCCAACCATGGGGGGCAAACAGTTGACTGTTCAAGCGATAGCTGGCGAAGCCTGTATCAGGCGTCATCAGGTGTTGCGCAATCAGGCAATAGCGGCCTTGATTTTCCGCAAGACGGCAGGCCCCTGATAGGTCAGCGCGGTATAGAGCTGGATCGCATCGGCACCGGCATCCAGCAGGCGTTTGGCGCTGGCCCCGTCCTGCACCCCGCCAACGCCCATGAGCGGCATGTTGGTACCGCCCACCTCACGCGCCCAGTCGACCATCTGACAGGCAATATCGAGCAGGCCCGGGCCACTGTAGCCGCCCACCGGCTTGTTCTCATACCGTGGCCAGACAAAGTCCTGATTGGCCAGCAGTTCCGACCGGTCCGGCGGGATGGTGTTGGTTGCGACAATGCCGCGGGCACCGGCATCGAGGGCGGCGGCAACCATGGTCTTGACGCTAACCTCGTCGGTTGAGGGGCCGAGCTTGACCAGCAGCGGTGTGTCACCAGCCGCGCCGACACTGGCGGCAACCTGTGCGGCCATATCCGCGACCGGGTCATGGTCATCGGCACCATGGGCGACATTCGGGCATGAGGCGTTGAGGGTCAGGTAATCGGCGAGCGGGGCACAGGCACTGGCCAGCTTCTCGAACTCGGCGAGTTTGCCATCGGGCGAGGCGATGCTGACGCCGACAACCAGCTTCTGCACCGTGCGGGCGCGATATGCCTGCAGGTTCTCCAGAAAGGGTTCCAGTCCGTGACCGGGCAGGCCGAGCCAGTTGATCAGGCTGTCGCGTGCGCCAACCCGCCAGATGCGCGGCCCCGGATTGCCTGGACGGGGCTTCAGCGTGACCGTGCCGGTCTCAACAAAGCCGAAACCGAGCTTCTCCCAACCGATCAGGGCTGCGGCTTCCTTGTCGGCCCCGGCAGAAAGGCCGATCGGGTTGCGAAACTCCTTGCCGAACAGAGTGCGTTTAAGACTTGGGCTGTCCGCTGGGGCGGCAGGTACCAGTCCCTGTGCGGCAAGTTTGATGGCAACGCCATGGGCGGTTTCGGGAGGCAGCAGGCTGAGTGGATTGAACATCTGGGGCAGCTTCTCTCTTCTGTCAGCACGCGCCCGGTTACGCCGGGATCATGCGCCATGGCATGGTGTTCTGGCCAAGCCCGACCGGCAGCGGTACGACCTTGTCCTCGCCGGGATCGCCGTTCGGGATTTCAACAATATCTACAGTAGCTTGCTCTTTCTCAATTGAGAACATCTCGGTTGAGCGCGGGATGCGATAAAAGTCCGGGCCATTGGTGCAGAGGAAGCGGGTAAAGGCCGCAATACCCGTATCGCTTGAGAGATCGACCCCGGCGCTCTCAAATGCCTCGGCATAGAGCTGTGGCGCGATATAACCGGTGAAGCACCCGGCGGCACAACCGCATGGGGTTACCTTCTTGGTGTGCGGAGCGCTGTCGGTACCGGCGAAGAACTTGTGGTTGTCCGGCGCGGTTGCCACGGCCCGCAAGGCCGCACGGTCTGTCGCGTATTTGACCAGCGGCAGACAGTAGAGGTGGTAGTTGCAGCCCTTCAGCAGGTGCCCAACGGTATAGAGCAGGTGCTGGGGCGTGATGGTGGCCCCCACATGTTCCGGCGCGGAGGCGATGAAATGTGCCGCCACTTCGGTCGTGATGTGCTCACCGACCACCCGTAGATGCGGCAGTTGATCGATCAGGCGTGGCATCTGTTCGGCATAGAACTGTTCTTCCGCATTGGTGTTGCGGTCGAAGTAGTCCTCGGCCTCCAGCCCATGCTGTTCGCCATGAATACAGAGGGTCACGCCATTATCGGCAAGGGCCTTGAATACATCGTTCGTCAGGAACTCGGCGAAGGGATAGCCGAAATCGGCCCCGGTGGTGCCATGGGGCGGATAGTATTTCGCCGCCCGCAGCAGGCCGGACTTTGCGCCTGCCTCAATCATCGCCGGGGTTGTATCGCGGGTCAGGTAGAGCGGCACAATGATGTCGTCAAACCGATCACCACCGGCATCGAGCAGTTGCTGGCGGTAACCCTCGATGCTCCAGCAGTCGAGCGACTCATGCTCCGAAACCTTCGCTACCGGTGGCTTGGTATTGGGCATGGCGAGAAAGCCGAAACAGCCCATGGCGTGATGCGCCTCGATCATCGGGGCCAGTAAGGCGCCCTGACGCATATGGGCGTGAAAATCGAACCATTTTGGCAGGGTTAGCTGAGTCATGTTTTTTCAAGAGTCCAAGCAGCGGCAGCATTTTTTTTCCACAGCACACTAGCCGAGCGGTCGGGCATGTCAAAGTGGTACGTGTATAAGCACTGTTATGCGCAGAAAACATAGCTGTTATTCGTCAATGCGCGGCTCTAGTTCTCGTGCGTCAGGCATACGAAACGCCACTAAGTCGTTATGGCGCTTGACTGTTGGAAACTCTTTTTGCACCGCAATCTTTGACACTTTCACATGCGCATCGTGTAACGGATGCAAGAACAGCGTGCATGACCCCCTTGCAAAAAATGCATGTTCCCCCCCAAGACCGACACGAGCTTTGACACATGTCCAAACGCGCCAAGACTGCTACGCCGCCGCCCCCACCGCTTTCTGCGTCAGCAGACGAGATCATGGACTACTTCTTCGACGGTAAGAAGAAGTACATCTATGACGATTTCCCGCACAAATACTTCGCGGAGCAGGGCGCAGAGTACAAGGAACGGGCAAAGCAGCAGATCCGCATGGCATTCGGTGCGGTCAAGGCCTCAACCGGCGGCCAGCAGGGCAACTACGTATTGTGCTCCATCTCCGGTGGTATCGAAGGTCACCGTCTTGCCTATGTTCACCGGGACAAGTTCAAGCAGTCCGGTGAGAAGCTGACCACGGTCAAGCTCGGTGAATTTGCCGGTTCCGACATTGTCGCCGAGCGCGTCTACGGACCCAATACCGACCGCAACCTGGCGCTGTCCCGTCAGGTTATGCGCGACTATCCGAACGATATCGCGATTGCCCCGGCCGGTCTGCAGGCGATGGTCCACCAGTTCGGTGCCAATGCCGGTTTCAGCCGCGGCCAGAAGTGGGAAGAAGAGGACTACATGGCCCTCTGGTTCCCGGTTAAGCATTACTTTGAAAAGCGCCAGCCGCTCTCCGGTGACCCGAACTTCTCTCGCGGTGCCAACTGGGAGCTGATGTATGGCGCATCGGTTCAGGCCGGTGTGGTACCGGGCCGCGATGCCAACAATATGGACGTCAAGGATGGCAAAGGCCGCGATGTCAGCCTCGCCCGCCGGATCGAGAGCGTCGCCAATTACGTCCGTTGGGCAGCGCCGAAAGGCTTCGATGTCAGCGTCGGTGCCACGACTCTGGTGCGTCTGATGCACATGTCGGATCAGATCGAGGCTGCCAAGGCCGGCAAGCCGAGCATCATCGATACAAACAACCTGCATTCATCATTTAAAAAGCGCAGTCAGAAAGAGGTCAAAAAGGTTGAGCAGTTGAAAGCTCAGCTTGGCCCATTCCTGGCCAACTACGCTGACCAGATCGATTTCGAGGATCTGGGTGAGAAATGGAAAACCGATCTTCTGAAAGGCAAGAAGGGCGTCAAGCCGGCAACCGAGCTGCAGGAACAGATCCCGTTCGATGGCTGGGGCACAAAGCAGCCGAAGAAACCGTTCGGTGGCTTCGAGGCAACCGCGCCTGACATTCAGATCTATCGCCTGAAAGGTGACTATTTCGGTGAAGATTCAAAGAGTGTGCTGTTCGAGGACGATCCCTACAGCCGCCTCGATCACCGTGAGAAGCTGATCCTGCCATTCCTGCTCGCGGCATCCGAAACCGCCCTGCCACCAGCGGCCAAGCCACATATCGCGCTGGTTCTCGGCGACCCTAAAACCGGTAATGCCGCCCTGAACGCTGCTGAAATCGACGGTATCGAGGATATCGCCGAACTGCCCGGTGCCAAGGGCAAGGGCTTCGGCAAGATCGCCGGTCAGAACGTGCGCGAGATCAAGCGCACCACCGATATGCTGCGCCGCCAGTTCGATGTGGGCATCATCCGCTCCAGCGCCGAGCTGGACGAGATGTTCGAGACCTCTGCCAAAAACGGCAAGGGTGTGGTTGCCCCCGGTACGGACAAGGTCGGTTCTGCCGCCCGTGCCGCCTTCCGCAACAAGATGATCGACCGCAGCGTTGATCGCATGGTTGCCATGGATGGCTGGGAGCAGTCCCCGTCCTATGTTCAGCACATGGTGCGGGCAACGCTGGTTCAGACCGGTCTCGTTCCGCGTGAGAGCGGCTCCGGTCAGGACTTCATCGTGTTTGACCAGCGCGGCCACGAAATGACCCTCGCAGATCGTATCAAGCCACTGGCCAAATTCGTCGAGAAGGGCATTCAGAACGATGTTGCAGTGCCGGAGCAGTCGCTGGCGCTGGCCCGTCTGTTCGAGCTTTATGACCGTCAGGTCGACCCGACCTATCGCAAGCGCAAGGGCGTCGAGATTTCAGCCCAGAAGGCGCATCCGTCGGTTACCAGCCATATGCGTGATGAGAATCATGCGGAGATGGCGGAACTGAAGGAAATCCGCGATCGCGTCCGTCCACTGCTGATCGAACATGCCGCGCGCGGCTTTGACGACAGCCGGATCAAGGACCTCAACGAGGATTACCTGCGGGCCCGTACGACGCGTGTTGCACGCGACAAGTGGGATACCCGCCGGACCCCTGGCAAGACCACTGTCTACCAACCGAACCGTCCAACCGCCGGGTAAGGATAGAGAGTGATGCAGCAATCAACCCTTCACAACCAAATGAGCACCAACATGAACAGCACTGCTGAACGTGTCCTTGATGCCGAGGGCGTGATTGACTGGTTGCACATCAATCCGGGCGAAAAACTGGTCGCAACCCGCACCAATGTCGACACCGGCGTTCTCGCCGGGCTGCGCATGCGGCTTGAGCAGGATCTGGCAGGCAAGCAGATCGCAATCTCGCTTGATGGCTACCGCATGGCACCTGATACCGGTGCCAGCACCTCAAAACTTCTGCGCCTGACCCTCGCGCGTCGCGGCAGCAGCGACGTTATGGGCATTCGTAAATGTGTCTGGCGTGGTCAGGTGATGACTCTGGCATCCGATGATCTGGACAATCTGCTGGCAGAGCTGGCCCGTGTTGCGCAATCACTGCGCCGCAGCTATCTGCCGCCGATCAAGTCTCTTGATAAGTTTTTTAATGCAACCGTCGAGCAAAAGGGCGAGTAACCCGTGGCAGCAGGCAACAAAAAAACGGTACATTCATGGGCAACCGATTTCATGCCAAGCCAGCTTGGCATTGATGTCGATCCCGAAGAGTTGCGGTTGCTTGGCTCGTTCAACGAGGCCAACCCGGCACTGTTCAAATTCGCTGCCCGTCAGCTCGATACCACCGTTGCCACCCTGAACAAGAAAAAGCGCTTCCCGGTTCTGTTGGCAGAAGCGGATGTTGATCCAAGGACCGGTGGTGCTGCCGCCGTTGTCACCAAGAGCCAGCGCGATACCCGCGGCAATATCGGTGACATGACAATCCAGTACTGGCGGATGCGCCCAAATGGCGGCCAGCGTCTGCAGGACCTGATCAATATTGAAACCGGTCCGGGCAAGGATGAAAACCACACCTCGATTACCGGCATGTGGGTTCTGGGCCGTGAAATCGATGTCAGCGACATTGCCAAGGTCAACCGCGTGCTCGAGGCAGCGCGCCGGATCAATACCTCGCTGCGTGCAGGAACACTGCCCGAAGTCGCCAAGATCTTCAAAGATACCTACATGCATGAGGTGGTTAGCGAGAAGCTGCCAATTATCGGTCTGGATGAAAAAGGCGGGTTTGATTTCGCGCCATCCATTCAGGGGCAAAGCCCTGAGAAAGCGCTCGACCTTGAGGTGCCACCATCTGTTGCGCTCGCCCTTGATGGTCGTGGCGTTAACACCCTTGATTATCGCCAGATCACGGCAGTCAAGCGTCCGGTTTCCGCCGTTGACCCCGATACCGCCATGCAGTTCATCTCGCAAGTCGGCATCGAGACCAATACCAAGGGCCATGAAGTCAAGGCCAGCATCGAGCCCGGCGTTGTGCCGGAAGGGGTGCAGGGTGAGGCTATCGACGATCTGGCACAGGAACACTGGAGCCGTGTGCCCGGTGATGATCCAAGCCGGAAGGGTAAGCGGAACTTCCGCCTCGACAAGCTGAATATCCTCGGCGAAGACCTGCTCAATGTGGACACCGTTACCCGGATGCGTGGTCTCGGTATCCTCAACCGGGTTATGCATTCCCTGCGCCGCCGGGACTATCCGGAAATCATGGATTACCTGACCGAGTTCGATCAGCTCGATCTGGTTGAGCCTCTGCCCGATCCACCAGCGCTGGAAGAGGGCGGCCGGATGTACATGGTCTCGCTGCTCGGTAACGGTCGCGACGAGATCGTTGAGGATTTCGGTGACCAGATCGGCTCGACCAAAATCATCGTCCATGAAGGCAAGGACAAGGACGGCAAGATCGATCGTGTCGCCGTTGGTCACGATCTCGGCATGTTCATTCCGAAGGAAGGCTCCGAATGGTCAGGTGCTGTGCCGGATGTTGTCGAATGGCTGAAGCAGGTCGACCACTGGTTCATCACCCACCGTCACCTCGATCACGCCCACGGTATCGCGATCTATGCGCGTAAGGGGCTGCTCGAAGATAAAACCTTCCATGCCACCCCTGATGTGATCCGGGCGATCGAGAAGTCGCTCAACGATTATGACGTAAAGCGCAAGGACTGGCCGAAGTTTCAGGCCATCACCAAGGAAGGTGCGATCGACATCGAGAAGGATGGCACCAAGCGTATGACAGTCGAGTGGTCACCACACGCGACCCCGCACTCTGCGCGCACCACGCCGTTCCGCTACATCGGTCGTTTCGGCAACAATATTCTCGGTTCCTATCTGAACCCCGGTGACATGCGTTTCGGTCGCTATATGGAAGAGGGCTATGACGGTCCGAAGCCGGCCGCGACCTGGATCGATCAGAAGTTCTTCTCTCGTGGCCTGCGCGGCCTTGCCGAGCGTGAGCCCGATCTTGATCCTGCTGATGTGGATCGTCAGGATACGGTTGCTGATTTCGATGTGACCTCAGTCAAGAAACGCGGTTGGGCAGTAACCGAGCCTGAGGTTGAGCACAACATGAACGAGCTGCTCAACGGCGTCTTCAAGGACAAGGGCGTGTTGATGGCGATGATCTCGACCAACGACAATCGCTATGAATCAGCCCTGCGTATCGCAACGCATACCGGTCGTAATTTGATGGAAGTCGGCAGCTCGGTTGAGCAGACCGCAACCACCAACAACGTGCTCGGTGTGAACTACCATGTGGTTGAGCCAAATCCCGATGGCGGCAATATCCAGATTTATCTCGATCATGTGTATGACGAGCGTCTGGGCGAACTGAAAGAAGCCCTTGAGAAGGAAAAAGCCGAAGGTCCTGCCCATGGGCGCAAGGCTGTCGTTGATAACACGCTGAAGGCGATCGACTGGATCACCGAGCGTCGCCATCATGGCATGGTTCGTGAGAACCATGATTACGAGAAGCATGGCAAGGACAGCTTCATGAAGCCGCTGGTCGGTCGTCCGGTCTACATGCTCTATGATGAGATGAAAGAGGCCGATGAGCATCTGGGGGCCCTGATTGCCGGTATGGACGGCAAGGTCGATAAGCGTCTGCCGCGCTTTACCGCCACCCTGCGCACCAGCCGTACCTCGAAAACCGCCGCCCGCATTATGGGTGACGATCCGGCGCGCCGCATTATTCCGGTGACCGGTACCCAGGGCAGCATGGCCGAGATGGAAGCCCAACTGAACAAGATCGCCGAAGGTCGCTCACTGTTCGAGGCTGATCCGAAGCACCGCCATACCGCCGTGCCGATCAGCGCCGATACCGACGTTATCATCATTTCCCAGTCATCCATTCCGGGAAATGAGAAGAACCAGAAGGCACTGATTGATCGCCTGACCCGTGATCGCAACTACACCGTTGTGGTCGCCATGGGTGACGGTTTCCGCGCCCATAACCTGAAGGGTGATCAGGCCGAGCGTCTGAAAACCCTCTATGGCAAACAAAAGGGTGTGGAGCTGCTGACCGAAACCGATGGGTCACTCACCGTGCTGAATAAGGGGCTGCACAGCTCCGGTCACGGTAACGAGAAGGATGTGGAGGCTTTCGCCAACCTGATCCGCCCCGATATCGCCCAGCCACAGCACGTCACCGATCCGGAATCGATCAACCGTGCCCTTGGCCTGTTCAAGAAAATCGGTCTCAACACCAAGGACCGGATCGTCGAGAACTTCGAGGCGCTGAGCATCAACAAGGGTGCTACCCCGGAACAGGCTGATGCCCAGAGCATCGGTCGGATGCCGGCCTCGCTGGTCGTGTTCAAGCTGATCCGCAAGTTCGGCAAGTTCTTCGGCGGCCATCTGGAAGCCAAGCGCATCCTGTCAAACGAGCGTCGCGGTGGTGAGCGTCGTGATGGTCTGATGGCTGGCGAGAACAAGGAATATGAAGCCAACTTCCCGGTTCAGGACCCCGAGCGCGTGCGCGAATGGCAGTCACGCCGTCCGGTGAAGCGTCCGGAGCCGTCACGCAAGGATCGTTCACGTCCGATACCGGAACGTCGTGATCGCGGCCCGAATCTGCCCCCGATGCCCGCCCCAAAAATGCGGCGGACAGGGTGAGGTAGTTTCATCAGTGAATGATATAGTCATTACGTCGAGATAACGGCACCCCCGAAACCCGAATTTATCAACGAGATCATCATCATGGCGACTGACAAGCCGACAACGCAGATACCCGATGATTACATCCCCACATGGGATGAAATCGGCCATTTGCTTGAGCGTGGTCAGGTCGCCGATGTTGTCTATGATACGGAAACGGTGGACACCAACCGCAACTTCAATGCGGTGCTTGATCTCGGTGCTGCAACAGCCGATCTCGCCGGTCGCGTGGTCGATACTCTTGAGGTCGATGCGCGGGTGCCGGATCACCGGACCATCGCGCCACAGGCGGCCTTGGTCAACAAACGCGGTCCGAAGGATTGGGACAACGGTGTCAGCCAGCATATTCTGGCGGGCAAGTTTGCCGACGCGCTGCGCAATGCCCCGCGCAAGGTCTATGACAAACTGACCGATGAAGAAGAAATTACGCCGATAACCCGTGGCAAGGCGCGCAAGGAAGAAACCGTGCGGAAGATGTATTTCCGCGATGAAAACGGTGATGTGAAGCATGCGCGACTGCATGAGAAGGGCAAATACGTTTCGATCCCTGTGACCACGGGTAAAGCCGATTATGAGGATGAGGACGGTCAAAAATGGCGCAAGATGCGTTCCGCCATTCAGGTCACCCATTTCTATGGCATCCGTGCGGATGACCCGTGGATGTGGGGCGCCTTTGACATGGCCGGGATGCCCGACATCTTCCTGACCCATACCAAGAAGAACGATGCCCGCCGTTCCGGTGCCTATCGAAACGATGTGCACAAGCTGGCCCAGATGGTCCGTCTTTACGGTCCGCAGGGTGAGCAGGGGATGAAGACCCTGGAAAGCAAATGGGGTGGTGAGAGCTTCCGCCTGCAGGACCTGATGGCTGCCAATACCAATCATGCCGTGCCCGAACGTGGTATCGAGGTTGGTGCGCGGATGCCCGATGGCTCTGAATACAATGAGAAAAAAGGCCACAAGCGCGCGCTGCTCGATGCGCTGGCAACCCTCGGTTTCAAGACCTTCCTGCGCCGGATTGCGCCGGATGTTGTGAAACACGCCGAAGTCATGGCCGATTTCGATAGTGCCAAGGATTTCGTCCACGGTGCCGATGGCTTTGAAGACAATCCTGTACTGGGCATTGGCCGGGTCATGCGTGGCCGTGCGACCGGTCATATGGGCATGCTGGTCAATATCGATGAAGAGCAGGGCGATTTCAAAAACGCACTGTTTATCCGCCTCGATGTTGACCTGCCGAACTACCGTTATGGTGGCAAGCGCGTCATGGAGATGAGTGAGAAAGAGCTCACCACCATGATGAAGGAGCAGAAATTCTCGGCCGACGCCCTGTTCCAGACCGAGCACCTGCGCAAGAACCCGAATGTCGTTCGCGCCGAGATGGCGTTCGAGGCAGGCCAGAACCAGGGCTATGACCCCGAGGTTTTGGAAGAAAACCGCCACTACATGCTGGAAAACCCTGTGTTTCTCGAGCGGGTTATGACGGCATGGGACAAGGCACAGCCGCGTTTCAAACGCGCCCATGATTTGCCCAATGCGTTGCCGGAAGAAGAGATTTTTACCGGTGTCGGCGATTTGCCTTACTACACGGTCAAGGATCGTCACGGTGAGCCGCAACTGCTGCCACGCGCGCTGCATCAGAGAGCGGAAGACGCTCGGAACCACGGTCGAAATGTCGACCGGATGCTGAAGCACGCGATCGAGCCGGATGCCCTCGAATGGGACCCTGATCGCGAAGACGGCCTCGCCGATTTCAAGGCCAAGATGAAAAAAGCCAAGGAAGGGCTCGAGCGCTATGGCTGGCATGATGCCAAAATCCTGCGCCAGTTCGAGGTCGCGGCCAATGTGAAAACTGCCGAACAGGCGGTTAATCAAATATGGAAGATGCGCAAATCCCTGATGGGAAAATTCCATGATTATTCAATGAGCTATGAAGTACAGGATGCGCGCGGCAACCAGGTGCCGTTCGAAAAACTGATCGAGATGCACCCGCAGGAACTGCATATGCGCCTCGATGCCGGCAACCTGGAGGTGAAGTTTGAACAGCTGCGCAGCGCACCGACCACGCGCAAGATTGCCCGCATGTTCTGGGATGAGGGAAAAATCGATGACCTCGGCCCGGCATGGAAAGAGTACATGCAGTCCGAGATCGCGCATTACCAGCAGGGTATGCCGAACCTTGATCCGGAAGATCAGCGCCTGATGACCATTCCGCGCGCGTTGAAAGAGATCGACAAGATCCTGAAAAACGAGCGTCGTGGCACCGACCGTCGTGCCGATCCCGAATTTGATGAGGTCGGGCAGTTCGATGAATTTGCCGCCGGTACCGATGATGCCGAGCAGATGCTTGTCGAGTTGCGGGACTGGTTGCAGGAGCGGGCGAAGAAGTTTCCGTTCTCTGATGAAGCCAAGGTCCAAATGGGCTGGGATCCGAAGACCAACTTCCCGATCGAGTATATCGAGCATGAGGTCGACGCAAAGGACACCATCGTTATCGATGTGCCGGACCGCCATCTGGAAGAGCCGCTCAGCGATCCGGAAGTGGCTGACCGCTTCCTGCTGATGTATGGCCCGAAAGGCGTTGATCTGGCGAAAGAACTTGCCGCTGGCAAGCATCTGGTGCTGCGCGGTGCCGAAACCGGCAAGATGTATCTTGCTGCCGGTGCTGATGTCTCCAACGCACCGCCAAAAGGCGACTTCCCTGAAGTCTATCGCAAGGCGGAATCCCAGTATCACGACAGTGGGTACGTACTGCCGCGCAACAATGGCAGCATGCTGGCAGTTGCCGTCGAGCAGTTGGCACCGCTGGCCAATACCCGTGACATTGACGCGAAGATGCAGTCGGTCAAGGTTGGCAAGGCCGAGGACTTTGAAGCTATGGTCAGCCCGACGCTCGGCTATACCTCAAAGCCGCAAACCGGTCTGATCATGCGCAAATATGAGTTCGTGCCAGCGGTTGGTCCGGCCCGGTTCCAGGAAACCGATGGCGACGGCGTGGAAAACGGTTGGGAAGTCGAGGGCGAGATCAAATCTGTCCGTGAGATTACCCTGCGTCAGCTGCGCGAAGCGGTGAAGTCGCGGAAATTTACCGATCAGCATGCCCAGAAATATGGCTATGCCGGTACTGCTGATATGATGTCCCGCGTGTCCAAGATGTTTGACGATGAACTGATCCGTGAGCGCCGCACGACGGGGCCGGGGGCAACCAGTGACGAGACAATCATCCTGATCGACCTGAAGAAGCCGGTCAGCCGTGACACCATGGCCTATAATAGCCATACGGTGATTTCCGATGCCTCGATCACGCGCGATTTCCTCGGCGACAGCCGCACGGATTTCGACCTGAAAAAGCAGCTCAAGCCAAGCAGCCTGAAATCGCTGTCGGAGCCTGCCAATACCCAGCCGAGCCCAACGCCCGGTGGCAAGCGCAACCCGAAAGTCGGCTGAATACTAATAATCAGGATTAGCGGGAGCGGGTGGCCTTCTCGACCTCATGCAGCAGCATGTTGGTTGGCACCGGCTTGGCGAGAACGACCTTTACATTATCGGGGATCGAGGTTTCCTCATAAACCGCATTGACGTAACCGGAACAGATAATGACCGGCAAGTCCGGGCGGAATTCATGCACCGATCTCGCCAGTTCAGTACCCGTAAGCTGCGGCATGGCATGGTCGGTAATCATCATGTCGGCATGGTTTTCGGGGGTTTCAAGCCAGTCCCGTGCTGCCACCGGGTCATCAAACACCACGGTCTCATAACCACCCCGGCGCAGGCAGTGCTGCGTCACCGTCGCGACCATCGGTTCGTCGTCAACGATAACAACCACCTTGGCCGTAACGGATGCCCCCATACTCGAGATGCCATCATCCGCAACCGGGCCTTCTGCAGGTTTTGATGTGGTGTTCATGTTCATGTTTTAGAAACCTATTGGTCCAACATTACCTAGGATCATAAAGGGGTATTCCTTAACATCGGGTTAACCATGATTAATCTTTGTCTGACGCCCATACTTATAAAGTCAGGACAGTCTCTCATGGCTCTGTAAACCGCCGATTGCCGTCATGTTTTGAATTGTATGTTTGTGGTTATATTTCTTGTTTGCGGTTTACGAAAAATAACCCGGTGTTAACTATCCTGTGATGTCATGTTTTCACGGCTTCCTCGAAAACAGGCAGGAAAACAGATGGGCACACTCGGCTTCACTGACAGCACAAATAACAAGACGACCACTGATCGCATTCTGATCGTTGATGACGATGCGACCCTCTGTGAGTATGTGAGTGAGTTGCTGGCACGCCGAGGCTTTCAACCGGTGGTGGCCCGTACGGTTCTGGAGATGGCCCATTATGTCGAGAGCACGGCCATCGATCTGATCCTGCTGGATATTGAGCTGCCCGATGGTGACGGGATCGAGATATTGCGTGAGATGCGGAACTATTCGGATATTCCGATCATCATGCTGACCGGTTCCGGTTCGGCCAGCGACCGTATCGTGGCACTTGAACTCGGTGCCGATGATTACATCAAGAAACCGGTGAACTCCCGTGAGCTGGTAGCCCGTATCCGCAATATCCTGCGCCGTTTTCAGAGCAACGGCCAGAATGCGCCGGGTACGGATGAACCTTGCCTGTACTTTGCCGATTACTGCCTGAATGTGCAGAACCGCACCCTGCAGGGTGATGGCGGTGAGGTTCTGCTGACCGCGGCGGAATTCGACCTGCTGCACGCCCTTGTGGATGCCCGCGGCAGGTTGCTGACGCGGGATTATCTCCTCTCCACCACCCGTGGGCGGGGCTGGAGCCCGGATGACCGCAGCGTTGATGTGCTGATCGCCAATATCCGGCGCAAGATTGAGTCGGATCGCGGACGGCCCCGGATCATCAAGACGGTGCGGGGCGGCGGCTACATGATCGCCAGTCCGGTCTCTAATACCCAACCGGAGCCGGAACTGTTCGAGCCGCGCCAGTTGCCAACAACAGATTACCGTCGACAGGTTGCCCCGACCAGCGTTGCCGGTTAAGACCTAGGCTGTTAATGCTGGCGTGTAGACAGTGTTGGCGCCTAGCGCTTCCCGGAACCTGGATCATCAATGCCCGCTCGGTTTGAAACATTGCATCGGCAACTGGGCGAGACATTCTTTGACCCGGTCGAGCCGGCCAAGTTCCCGCAACATATTCTGCGCTATCGCAATCGGCGGGCTGCTGAAACCATTGGTCTCGATGGGTTGCGTGATGCGCAGTGGGTTGATCATTTCGGTCGTTTTCAGCCATTCCCCGGCAGTTTCGAGCAACCGCTTGCGCTGCGTTATCATGGTCATCAGTTCCGGGTCTATAACCCGGATATCGGCGATGGGCGCGGCTTCCTGTTTGCCCAGATACGGGATCTGACCGATGGCAGGCTGCTGGATATGGGCACCAAGGGCAGTGGCCGCACACCATATTCCCGCAGCGGCGATGGGCGCCTGACCCTGAAGGGCGGGGTGCGCGAGGTGCTGGCGACGGCACGGCTTGAGGCACTCGGTGTCTATACCTCGAAATCCCTGTCGCTGATCGAGACCGGCGAGGCGCTGGAGCGCCATGACGAGCCATCACCGACCCGCTCTGCTGTGCTCGTTCGGCTCAGCCACAGCCATATCCGCATTGGCAGTTTTCAGCGGCTGGCGGTTACGGAGGATCAGGTCGGGCTGGAACGCCTGATCGATTATTGCTGCCAGCATTATTATCCGGAGATCACCGATGAGAGTACCGCCGGACGTGCGCTGTCACTGTTCTCCCGGATTACCGCTGAATCAGCCCGCCTCTGCGCTCAGTGGATGGTCGCCGGTTTTGTCCATGGCGTACTCAATACCGACAATCTCAACATTACCGGTGAGAGCTTCGATTACGGCCCATACCGGTTTCTGCCGATCTATGAGCCGGGCTTTACCGCGGCCTATTTCGATGAAACCGGCCTGTATGCCTATGGCCGCCAGCCGGAGGCGGTGCACTGGAACCTTTGCCGTCTGGCCGAATGCCTGCTGGGGCTGGTGGATCGTGATGCCCTGACCGAGGCCCTCGCAATTTTCGATCAGGTGTTTGAACCGGCCCTGCATGACATGTTCTGCCGCCGTCTCGGATTGGTCGGGGCGGGGCAGAAAGTTGCAGAACTGGTCCGTGCTGTTTTCCAATATCTGCATGCGAGCAAACAGCAACCCGATCAGTTCTTCCATGACTGGCTAGGCGGCGCTGGCAGTGCCGAACGGGCCATGGCCGGGCCTGACGGCGCACTATACCGAAGTGCCGGTTTTGAGCCTGTGCAGCAGGCGCTGGCGGGGTTTGGTGCGCATCCGGCGGTGGCCGAGGCGCTGGTGACCGACATCATGCAGAATCCGCGCCCCGTAACCCTGCTCTATGATGAAATCGAGGCGCTCTGGCAGCGGATTGCCGAGGATGATGACTGGGCTGGCTTTGAGCAAAAACTGGCGGAAACCGAGGCTTTAAGGGGGGCTATGGCACCATTCTTTGTGGATCAGCCCCGACCGTGGCCGATCGGGATATGACCTGTCCGTAATATGCCCTTGTATGTTTCCGGGATAACCCATAGCATTGTTGTTAAGGGGTAACGGGTAGGGGGAACACGAATGTCTGCTACAGCTATTCAACCGTCAAAGAGTTCTGAAGGTGCCGGTGTTGTTGATGGTGTCATCAACTGGGGCCGTGAGACCGCTGCCGATCTCTGGCAGAGCCGTAAGTTTACCACCCCGCATATCATTGCCAATATCGTCCAGCATGGCTGGAAAAAGGGGCTTGAGCGCCAGAAGCAGGATATGGCTGGTGCCCGTGATGCGCTTGTCCGTACCGGCTTGCGTACTGCTGCCATTGGCACAATCATTGCCACCAAGGGTGCGGCCACCGAAAAGGTCGGCCTGCTAAGCCATGCGGTCAAAAAGACCACTGGTATCGAGGTCCTGCCTGATATGATGGTTGGAGCCGTGGATCATGGTGCGAAGCACGGTGCCAAATCTGCCGTGCAATCGGTTGTGAACAGTTCCGAGGTTTCGGCCTGGCGCGAATCGCGCGCACCGAAGGCCAAACCCGCCAGCAGACCCGGTTTCGCGCCTTAAGTCTTCTGCCTGACTTCTCTGTAATATGGTCATTTCTGCCGGGTTGTAGCGCAGTCCGGTAACAGCGCCCCTTGCCGATAGCCGGACGAACGATAGGTCATTGACTTCAAGACCCGTGCGATCAGGCTGGTCTGTAATGCCAATTTTATGGACGCCTGCAGGCGAGCGATGATGTTGACCAAATACACCCATTCGGGCACGGCTGCCCTGTTGAAATCCGGTACGGCAATTGTTGTGGTGGCGATGCTGCTGTCATCCCTGCCAGCTGTCGGCCACGCGCAGTCGAGCGACACGCCGCTGGTATCCGGTGCGCAGGCTGCATCCATCACCGGTATTACCGAGGCGGATGTCCAGCAGCTCGGTCGTGACCTTGATGCGACGCCGGACCTTGTCGAGGGGGCCAGACAGGCCGAACAGGCTGATCGCGAAGCCGCCGCCGAGGAACGCCAGCGTGCCCGCGATACGCTCGATACCTTTGGCAGCAATGACCAGACGGATCGCGGTGATGGCGAGGTTGCCCGTGGTGGCAGCGGTTCCGGCTCTGGTGCCGGAGATAGCAATGGCGGTCTTGACGGTGCGATACTGCGTCCCGTTGATGGCAATGCCGGTGCCGGTATGCCAGCCATGGCACAGGCTGGGCTGACCTCATTCTCGACCAATATTCCCGAGCCACCGCCATCGCCATTCGACAATCCCGGCCCGGCAGTCGGCTCTGGAAACGTGTTCCTCGAACCGGACCCGCTAACCAACCGCCGTCTGTCGCCCCCGGTTTTTGAAGACCCGACCCTGATTGAGAAGGCACCACGCCCGACCGAGATTACCCGCACCGTTCATGGGCGCCGGGGTAGCCTTAGCGGCGTCGATGCCAAGGATTTGCGCCTGCGCACCCGGCCATATGCGGCCTCGGCACGCGGGTTGAATTGTTCCCCACCCGATTTGCGGCTTGAGGAACTGGACTTCTCCGATCGGCCCAATACCTATCGTCTGACCGGCATGCTCGAGACGCCAACCGATGGCTATACCTATGAGGTACAGCCGACCGATCAGCGCAACAGCTTCATTCAGGTATCAGGCGGCCCGTCACTCATGGGCATGACCCTGTCGATGAAAGAGCCGGAGATGGGCTATCACACGCCCGACGGGCAGGTGAAAATCAACGAACTGGTCACGGTCGCGCCCAATACCCTGCGGCTTGATGTGCTGGTCAATAACGTGATCTTCCGGCGGGCCAAGATGTATTACTGCCGGATTCCCGGAACACTTGATTAAGCCCGTCGCCGGTTGCTTAAATCAGTGATTGCCGCTGGCGAGTTGTTCGAGCTGTGCCTTGTCCACCAGCCGAACCAGTGAAGCGCCATCCAGCTTGATGATGTTGTCGTTTTTCATGCTGGTGAAGCAGCGGCTGACGGTTTCGGTGGTCAGGCCGAGAAAGTCACCAATGTCATGGCGACTCATGGGCAGATCGACGCTGTTGCCGCCGCCACCGAGCCGCTGGGCGCGGCGCACACGGCCGAGCAGGAAGGAAGCGATCTTCTCCTTCGCGGTCTTGCGACCGAGCAGCAGCATCTGTTCCTGCGCTTCCGCCAGCTCATTCGAGGCAATTTCCAAAATTTTCCGGCGCATGGCCGGGTATTCGGTAAACACCTGCTCCATCCGGGTACGCTTGAACTGGCAATAACGGACCGGTGTGATCGCCTCGGCGGTGAAGGGATACCGGCTGCCGGGGGCAAGACCGAGGAAGTCGCCGACGCTCAGGAAGCCGATGATCTGACGCCGGCCATCGCCGAGCAGCTTGTAAATCTTGGCCGTGCCAGCGGTGATATTGAACAGGGAGACAGCATCGTCGCCCTCGGAAATAAAGGTCTGACCCTTGGCTGCCGTATGCTTGGCCGCCAGCTCGTCGAGCAGGGCTATGTCCTCACTCGGCATGGCCTGACAGAGGCTGACCTGTCGGGCGGCACAGGCCGCGCACTGGCTCGGTTCTGTATGTGTGGCAACAGTCGAGGGCTGGCGCTTGTTGCCAGTATCCGACATGTCCGTTCGGGCAGCACATTTATTCACGAAAAAGTCGTTCCAGTTGGTTCGGATGGGTACCCAGTTTACGCGCACTCTATATACTGAAAAGCGCATTCGACAGCACCGGTAAACGCTTAAGTATATATAGCGACTAAATGCGCCATCAGCACAGCAAATATTACCGTGTAATAACCGTGGCTTAATCGCTGTGCGCAATGATGTCTGGAAAAGAGAACAAAATTGATATGGGTCAAAGCCCATTGCCTTGGAAACGCGCATAAAGGCGGCAATGGCAAAGTATCCCGAGGGCTGTGCTGCAGTTCCAGAGTGCTTTGCCGGTTGGTTCAACTCTCTTCGTACCCGGGCACGTAAAGGACATGTCCCATGATTGACCCGCTTGTCATAGAACTATCACGGCTGCAGTTCGCGCTGACGGCCATGTATCACTTCCTGTTTGTGCCGATTACCCTCGGCCTGTCGATCATCATCGCCATGATGGAGACGGTCTATGTGATGACCGATCGTCCGATCTGGCGCGACATGACCAAATTCTGGGGTCTGCTGTTCGGCATCAACTTCGCGATCGGTGTCGCGACCGGGATTACCATGGAATTCCAGTTCGGAATGAACTGGTCCTATTACTCCCATTATGTCGGCGATATTTTCGGTGCGCCGCTGGCTATTGAGGGCTTGATGGCCTTCTTCCTCGAGGCAACGCTGGTCGGCATGATGTTCTTCGGCTGGGAGCGGTTGAGCAAGGTACAGCACTGTGTTGTCACCTGGCTGACCGCGATCGGTACGAACCTGTCCGCGCTCTGGATTCTGATTGCCAATGGCTGGATGCAGAACCCTGTCGGATCAAGCTTCAATCCCGAGACCATGCGGATGGAGGTCACAGACTTTGCTGCTGTTCTGCTCAATCCGGTTGCGCAGGCGAAATTCGTCCATACGGTCAGTGCAGGTTATGTGATGGGCGCGATCTTTGTCATGTCCATTTCCGCCTTCTACGTGCTGCGGGGACGCAATCTTGCATTTGCCAAACGGTCCATGGCAATGGCGGCGGCATTTGGTCTTGCCGCATCCCTGTCTGTCGTCGTGCTGGGTGACGAGAGCGGTTACACAACATCTCACAACCAGCAGATGAAAATGGCGGCCATGGAAGCCATGTGGGAAACCGAAGATGCACCTGCCGGTCTGACCATTTTCGGCATTCCGGATCAGGAAGCGCAGGAGACCCATTTCGAAGTCAAAATGCCGTATGTACTCGGGTTGATTGGCACCCGTTCATTCTCGGAGGAAATGCCGGGGATCAAGGATCTGGTGCTGATTGCCGAACAGCGTGTTCGCGATGGTATCCTTGCCTATGACGCGGTCATGGCTATTCGGGAGAACCCCGATGACGCCCGTGCGCAGGCGATGTTCCGTCGCCATCAGCAGGATCTCGGCTATGGTCTGCTGCTGAAGCA